>Ga0247843_1000002_pt1 | contig 1024782 bp, 992 predicted proteins | sample LaCruzMarch2017__FD_192420 | JGI IMG/M metagenome (GOLD analysis project Ga0247843, IMG submission 192420) | Freshwater microbial communities from meromictic Lake La Cruz, Castile-La Mancha, Spain - LaCruzMarch2017_8m | ecosystem: Environmental > Aquatic > Freshwater > Lake | place: Spain... | reverse complement strand
ACATCATCGGTGACAAGATCCAGAGCACCTCCAACTTCACCGGCGGCGGTGCCAGCTTCAACACCCAAGGCGCTGACCCTGCGCGCGGCACCGCCACTATCGGCGCAGGAATACAATACAAAGCCACCAGCAACTGGACGCTGTCAGCGGGCTATGATTTTGAGATCAAGGATGATTACACCGCGCATGCGGGTGTTGTCCGTGCCGGTTATGCATTTTAGATAGGGTTCTGGCGCTTAAACATTTGAGATTCTTCGCTAACGCTCAGGATGACAAAGACTTAATCTTCTCTGCGCTCTCGGCTGTGCGCGGGAGGATAAGGTGATGAGATATTGTGTGTATTTGTAGCGAAATTAAGGAAGAGGGGCCCGGGGACTTGTCCCCGGAAAGACCTTTGCCTATTACGACAATTATAAAATAGTGCGCTTTTGGAGCTTATAGCGGCGCAACGCTTGCATTCAGGGGTCAGGTGGCTTATTTATCAAGCTTGTGCACTCTTATATAAAGCCCGCTTCGCATGATTTTTGATCTTGTAGTCCTTGCCGCTTTAATCATTTCCTCCATCATTGCGTTTTTGCGCGGTTTTATCCGCGAATCTTTGACCATTCTCGGGGTTGTCGGCGGGGCGTTTGCGGGTCTCGCGTTTGGTCCGAAGCTGGCGCCGCAGATGCGCGAATGGCTCGGTGTGACCAATGCGGCCGACCCGAAAAAGCTTTTTGATCTGATCCCCTATACGGTGCTGGCCGATATTCTGGCCTATGGCGCGGTCTTTGTTGTGGTTGTCGTTATATTGTCGATTGTCAGCCATATATTGGCTAACGGGGCCAAGGCGCTGGGTCTGGGGGCGCTGGATCGTTCGCTGGGTGTTTTGTTTGGCATTGCGCGCGCGTTGGTGTTGCTGGCGCTTTTGTACCTGCCCGTTTATATGCTGGTTGATAATGATACACGTGACAAATTATTTGGGGACAGCCGGACGCGCCCTTATGTTGAATCCATGGCGGCAGAAATTTCAAGCCGCCTGCCGCAATCATTGAGCGACCAGGTAGAAAAGAAAACCGAAGCGGTGCGCAGCGGTTTGAACAGCACAACGCGGGAGAAGCTGCTGAATATTGATGTGCTTCCCGATGCGGATAAAAAGGCCGCCGCGCAGTCTGATAAAACTACAAAAGGCTATGAAGTCGAGCAGCTGCAAGAAATCCAGAATTTGATTGAAGAGAAAGTACAGCAATAATAATGAATATGGATGTCCTTTCTACAAATCCGTTCGATGATGACAAGTTGCATGAAGAATGCGGCGTGTTCGGCGTCTACGGCCATGCGGAAGCGGCAGCTCTTGTCGCGCTGGGCTTGCATGCCCTGCAGCACAGGGGGCAGGAAGCCAGCGGTATCGTGGCAATGGACGAAAAGAATTTCTACGCTCACCGTGCGCTCGGCCTGGTTGACCAGGCCTTTGCATCCAAGGATGTGATGGCCACGCTGAAAGGGCCAACGGCGATTGGTCACAATCGTTATGCGACAACGGGTGGTACGTTGGTGCGTAATATCCAGCCGCTTTATGCGGATCTGGCCTTTGGTGGTTTTGCGCTGGCGCATAATGGCAATTTGACCAACACGATAAAAGTTAAAGAGCGGCTGGTGGCCAGCGGTGCGATTTTTCAATCGACGACCGATACCGAAGTTATTATTCACCTTGTCGCGGTATCCAAGAAAACATCCGTGTTTGACCGTCTTGTTGATGCGCTGACGCAGGTAGAGGGGGCATATTCCCTTGTCGCCTGCGCCGAAGGCGTGATGATGGGCGTGCGTGATCCGCATGGTTTCCGTCCGCTGGTTCTCGGGCGGCTTGGTAATGCCCATATCCTGGCGTCTGAAACCTGCGCGCTGGATATTATCGGGGCCGATTATGTGCGCGATATTGAAGCCGGGGAGCTGGTTGTTATTGATGATAAAGGCATTCGCAGCTTCCGTCCCTTCACGCCAACGTCTTCACGCTTCTGCATTTTTGAATATATTTATTTCGCCCGGCCCGACAGCTATATGGAAGGGCATTCCGTTTATGAAATGCGCAAGAATATCGGCGCGGAACTGGCGCGCGAGGCGCCGTGCGATGTCGACCTGGTTGTGCCGGTGCCCGATTCCGGCGTGCCCGCCGCGATTGGGTACGCGCAGGCCAGCGGTATTCCGTTTGAGCTCGGCATCATCCGCAACCATTATGTGGGCCGGACCTTTATCGAGCCAACTGACCAGATCCGCCATCTGGGTGTGAAGATGAAACATAATGCCAACAAGGCCTTTATCGAAGGCAAAAAAATTGTTCTTGTCGATGATTCAATCGTGCGCGGCACCACATCGAAAAAAATTGTTGAGATGATGCGCCAGGCAGGCGCGACGGAAGTTCATATGCGCATTTCTTCGCCACCAACGGCCTATAGCTGCTTCTACGGTATTGATACGCCGTCGACATCCGCGCTGCTGGCGCATAAAATGGATTTGGATGAAATTCGGGAATTTATTGGTGTTGATTCCATCGCCTATATTTCCATCGACGGTTTATATCGCGCGGCGGGGGAAACAAAACGTAATGCGGGCGCGCCGCAATATTGCGATGCGTGTTTCACCGGTGAATATCCGGTCAGCGTCGCAGATGCTGAAAATTCCTGCGGCAGCGGTAAAATAACAAGCCTGAATGAACGGGTAAGAGGGTAATCCATGACAGATTTATCAGGAAAGCTTGCGCTTATAACAGGCGCTTCGCGCGGGATTGGTGCGGCGGTGGCGAAGGCTTACGCAGCGGCGGGTGCGCATGTCGTGCTGGTGGCGCGCACGGTGGGCGGGCTGGAAGCCGTGGATGATGAAATTCGCGCAGCAGGTGGGCAGGCGACCTTAATGCCGCTGGATTTAATAAAGCTCAATGATCTGGATAAATTGGGCCCCACGCTGGCGGAGCGCTTTGGCAAGCTGGATATTTTTGTCGCCAATGCCGGGATACTCGGGACATTGACGCCGCTGCCGCATATGAAGGCACCGGAATGGGACCGTGTGATGATGGTGAATGTGAATGCGAATTTCCGTTTGATCCGTACACTTGATCCGTTATTGCAGGCGGCCCCTGCGGGCCGTGCTATTTTTGTAACGGCGGGCATGGCGGATTTATGTACTGCTTACTGGAGTGCTTATTCCGCGAGCAAGGCGGCACTGAACACGATGGTTAAAACCTATGCCGCGGAAAATAAAAAGGGTAATCTGCGCATCAATCTGGTCGATCCCGGCGTGATTGACACCGCGCTGCTGAAGGAGGCTTTCCCCGGCGGGTATCAGGGCAAGAAGCGCCAGGCTGATGAAGTTATGGAAAAATTTTTGTCGTTAGCCTCGCCTACAAACACGCGCCACGGCGAAATCGTAAAAGCTTGATTTTTTCGCCGCCCCTCTGTTATGAATATAAATAACAATAACAGCAGGGATTAATTTTATGTTCAAAGAAATTTTTAATGACACCAGCCTTCGTATCGCGACTGTCAATTATGGCCTATACAAAACAGGCTTGAGTGAAGTTTTTACACAGCTGGCTTGCTGGGCACCGGTTCTGCCTTCTGTCTCTGCGATCGCTGCGACGGCAACCTTGGCCCCGGCCCTGGTCAAGTATGCTTACAGCAACGGCCTCAAAGCGTCATAAAATAAAACAGAAGTTTTATCACACTGCTGATCGCCAGCACGGTGAGGAATCCTACGCACCATAGGCCTGCGAACCACAGCCATTGTTTTTTAGTAGTAGGGTTCATGCGTGACTTTCCCGCGGAACAGGTAATAGCAATAGGCGGTATAGCCGAGAATGATCGGCAACATAATCACCGCCCCAACCAGCAGAAGGGACAAGGACTCCGGTGCCGCCGCCGCCGCCCAGAAATCAATCTTGTACGGCACAATCCACGGCCACAAACTGACCGCCAGACCAATATACCCCATCAGGAACACGAAGAGGCTGAGCAGGAAGGGCATAATCTCCCGCCCCTTCACAAGCGCGCGCCATATACCGAAGAAGGCAAGTAAGGTCAGAACCGGTATCGGCAGAAGCTGATAAAGATGCGGCAGCGTGAACCAGCGATCATGAATCTGCGTATCCAGGAACGGCACCCACAGGCTGACAATCCCCATAAACAGCCCGACAAAACCAAGGCTGTAAAGCGCCGCCCGACGGGCCCAGATTTGCGTTTCTTCCGTCGTCTTCATAATGACCCATGTCGTGCCCAGCAGCACATAGCCAAATACAACGCCGACTCCGGTCATCAGGCTGAAGGCCGTTAACCAGTCAAACGGACCGCCGGAAAAGGCGCGCCCCTCAACTTCCAGCCCCTGCACAATCGTGCCCAGGATAATACCCTGCATTAATGCCGCACCTAATGAACCAAAATGGAACGCCACATCCCAGATATAGCGGGACGTGTTCGCCTTGAAGCGAAATTCAAACGCCACCCCGCGAAAGATCAGGCACAGCAGCATGACAATAACCGGTATATAAAGCGCGGGCATAACAACGGCATAAGCCAGCGGGAAGGCGGCAAATAAACCGCCCCCGCCCAGAACCAGCCATGTTTCATTCCCGTCCCAGAACGGCGCGATGGAATTCATCATCTTGTCACGGCATTTATCCGACGGGGCAAAGGGAAACAAAATTCCTATCCCAAGATCAAACCCGTCCAGCAGGACATAAAGAAAAACGGCGGTGGCAATCAGCCCACCCCAGACCAGCGGAAGATCAATGATATCTGCAAATGAAAACATGATTAATCCTCATCCTTTTCTGTGATGCTGTCTTTGAACGGGGTGGCGACATTGCTGTGCGCCTTGTAGGGCTTGTCGGCGACATCGCCCGGACCTTTGCCAATCAGGCGCAGTATGTAATAGGTCGCCGCACCAAATATCGTAATATACACAACGATAAAGGCCATAAGGGACAGCGCCACATATTCACCCAGAACCGGCGACACGGCATCACGCGTACGGATAATGCCATACGCGACCCACGGCTGACGCCCGACTTCGGTAACGAACCAGCCCGCCAGAATGGCGACAAAACCCATCGGCATCATACCCATGCACCAGAGCTGGTACGCGCGGCTGTCAAAAAGTTTTTTGCGCAGGAATAAAACCGCACCCCAGATGCCGGTGAGGATCATGCATAGGCCAATACCCACCATAACGCGGAAGGACCAGAAGACAATCGCGACGGGCGGCCGGTCTTCGGGCGCCCATTCTTTCAGGCCTTTGATTTCTCCCTCGGGATCGTGAGTGAGGATGAGGCTGGCTAGCTTTGGAATTTCGATACTGTATTTTGTGACTTCTTCCTTTTCATCGGGAATACCGAACACGCGCAAGGCGGCGCCTTTTTCCGTTTCCCAGATCCCTTCCATCGCGGCAACCTTGACCGGCTGGTACTTTAACGTGTTCAGGCCATGAAGATCACCGATGAAAAGCTGCAACGGGGCAACGAACAACGCCATGATCAAGGCCATGCCCATCATGATGCGGGCATGCGGTATATGCTGGCGCGTCCATAAATAATAGGCCCCGACACCACCGACCACAAACGCCGTGGTCAGATAAGCGGCGGTTATCATATGGACAAAACGGTACGGGAAGGACGGGTTGAAAATAATTTCTATCCAGTTCGTCGGATATAGCAGCCCATTTTCAAGAATTCTGAACCCCTGCGGGGTTTGCATCCAGCTATTGGCAGATAAAATCCAGAAGGCGGAGACGAGTGTACCGATGGCAACAATTATCGTGGAGGTGAAATGCATTCTCTCACTCACCCGGTTCCATCCGAACAGCATAACGCCAAGGAAAGACGCTTCAAGAAAGAATGCCGTCAGGACTTCGTACCCCATAAGCGGCCCGATTACACTACCCACCCGGTCGGAGAATACGGACCAGTTGGTCCCGAACTGGTACGACATGACGACACCGGAGACAACACCCATGCCAAAACATACCGCAAAAATCTTGATCCAGAATTTGTACAGATCCCGGTAAACCGTATCGCGCGTGGTCAGCCAGCGCCATTCCACAACGGCCAGCCAGCTGGCAAGCCCGATGGTGAAGGCCGGGAAAATAATATGAAAGGAAATGGTGAAGGCGAACTGGATGCGCGCCAGAAGTAACGGGTCAAGGTCCATCATAATACTCTCCTAAAAAACAAGGACGAGATGACTTTCCGGGAAGCACCCTAGTTACTGTAAGGATTCTTACTCGCCCGGACGAGAATACGGATCGGTATGCCACGTAGATCATAATCCTCGCGCAGGCCGTTAATCAAGTAGCGTTTATATGTTTCCGACAAATCGCCCGGACGTGACATCCATAAGGCGAATGTCGGGGGGCGGGATTTAATCTGCGTGATATATTTCAGGCGGTTGGGTTTGCCATTGATCAGCGGCGCCGGGTGCTTGCTTTCCATATGGGCCAGCCATTTATTCAGGCGCGCGGTTGCGGCGCGGCCATTCCATACACCATAGATGCGTATGACTTCATCCATCATCCGGTCAAGATTCTTGCCCTTCAGCGCGGACAGCATGACAAGCGGCACATTCGGCACCTGCGCCAATGACGCCATCAGGCGGTTATTAATATCTTCCTGCGACTTGGTGCGGTCTTCGACGGAATCCCATTTATTAACGGCGATGACAAGGGCGCGTCCCTCATCCAGCACATGCTCGGCGATCAGAAGATCCTGCTTCTCCATTTTCTGGTTGCCATCAAGGACCAGGATCACAACCTGCGCCAGACGAATGGCGCGCAGCGTGTCGTCAACGGACATTTTTTCAATCGGATCGTAAATACGCGCTTGTTTACGCATACCCGCTGTATCGACAAGGCGGAAGAAGCGGTCCTTGTAGGTCCAGTGTGCGGCCACGGCGTCACGGGTGGTGCCGGCTTCCGGGCTGGTCATCACGCGCTCCGTGCCCAGCAGTGCATTCATCATGGTGGATTTGCCGACATTCGGGCGGCCGACAATCGCAATTTTAATGGGTTTTGTTTCATCTTCGACGATACCGGCGGCGAAATCATAATCCTCGCGGCCTTCCAGATCATCAAGCGCTTCATCGGATGGCAAGGCGTCATCATTATCCGCCTCGCTATCAATGGCAGCATCCTTCAGATAGGGGCGCAGCATGTGATACAGCTCATCCAACCCCGTGCCATGTTCGGCGGACAACATGATGGGTTCGCCGAGGCCAAGTTTGTACGACTCCGCTTGTGCGCTTAAGGTGATTTTTTCATTTTCACATTTATTGATGCCCAGAATAACCGGCAGATTCTGCTTGCGCAGCCATCCGGCAAAATGTTCATCCAGCGGTGTGATGCCCGCACGGCCATCGACCATAAACAAAATAACATCGGCTTGTTTCAATGCTGATTCAGTTTGCTTGCGCATCTTGCCCTGAATACTGTCATCGAATTTTTCTTCCAGACCGGCTGTGTCAAGGACGCGGAATGTCTCCCCCAGATAGGCTTCCGCTTCCCGCCAGTCGCGGGTTACGCCGGGCGTATCATTAATGATAGCCAGCTTCTTACCGGCAAGGCGGTTGAAAAGGGTTGATTTGCCGACATTCGGGCGGCCGACAATTGCGAGTGTTAACATTATTTATACGCCAGTAACTTTCCATCCTCGGTCAGAAGATATAAAACGCCGCCCGCAACAACCGGGTCAATGGTGATCGCCTTGTCCACGGAGAACTGGCGGATCAGCTTGCCATCATTCGGGGACAGCTCTAGCACATCCCCGTTGGATCCTGCAACTATCAGGCGGCCCCCGGCCAGAACCGGACCGGTCCAGAACAGCGGATCTTTCTTTTTATCCGGACGGCCATATTGCGGCAAAGGGCGAACCCAGCGTATACCACCGGTATCACGGCCCATGGCAACGATTTCATCATCGGTGGACATCACAAAAATATGGTTGCCCGCAACCCAGGGCGTATTGGCACTGCCGACATCGCGTTGCCAGACGCGGGCACCAGTGCGCTCATCAATCGCAACCATTTTGCCGCCAAAGCTGACCGCGATCACAAGGCCCTTGTCAATAACGGGCAGGCCGCGAATATCGGCAATATCACTTAAGCCACCAAGATTTTGCAGCGCGGACAGATTTTCCGACCAGGCGACAGTTCCGTTTTCCACGCGCAGCGCAGAGAGCTCGCCGGAGGAGAAGGCCGGAATAACAATTTCGCGGCTGGCCGCGGGGCTTGCAGCACCCACAAGGCCGGCCCCTTCGGACAGGCCCGCATATTCCCACAAGGATGTGCCGGTCGCGGTATCAAGCGCAATCAGGCGGTTATCGAGTGTCGAGATAAACAGGCGGTCATCCATAATGGTCGGGGCCGCACGGGACGGGGCCGGGATTTGCACGCGCCAGATAATATCGCCCGTTGCCGGGGACAGGGACAAGGCTTCGTCATAGCCGCTGGTCACATAAAGCTGGCCCTTGGAATAGGCAATGCCGCCACCGATCACGGGATCTTTTTCATCCTTGTCGCGGACATTCACATCCCAGAGTTTCTTGCCGTCCTTAATCGAAAACGCGGTAAGGCGGGAATTGGTGTCGAGCGTATAGATACGGCCATCAACGACAATCGGCTGCGCGGTCAGTGGCAGGGCTTTTTGTGTGCCCTTGCCAATGCGGGCAGACCAGATTTGTGTCAGCGCCCCTTCATTTAAATTCAAATTCTGCATCGCATGATTGGGATAGCCTCCGGTCTGCGGCCAGTATTCGTTGCTCCAGGCGGTCGGGGCGATAAAGCCCTGCGCGTCCAGTGTCGTGTTTTCCGGTTCCAGCTTTGTCTGCAGCTGCAGGATCGACTGGCGCTCGCCCGGCAGGGGCATATCCTTGGTATCTGCCGTGCATCCGCTGAGCAGTAAGCTGCCAAGCAGCAGGGCGGGAAGAAGCGCAGGGCGCATAAGGCGATGTTTCATTATTCCGACTCCTTCGGTGCTTCTGCTGAATTTTTCAAAGCAAAAATCTGGTCCAGTGACGCGGCGCGTGTTTTGATCGGGTCTGTAAATTTATCGGACTCGATTATGGTTTTCAGGTCGGCGCGCGCACCTGCGTAATCATTATTGTCATGAGCCTTGATCAACGCGGACTGGATCAGGGCCTGGCCATGCCAAGGGCTGTTCTTGCGCTGAGCAATCGGTTTCAGGCGCGCGAGAAGATCATCGGTCGTAACGCCTTCGGCCTTTGTGCTCCATTCAATGCGTATGGCCTGCAATGTTGCCAGATCATGGTAAAGGCGGGGCAGTTTTTTATCCGCTTCGGCGGTTTTGAAAACGTCGAGAGCTTCGGATCTATTGCCATCACGCAGGTGAATGCCCGCTTCGGACAGATAGGCCAGCGCGCGATGGTTCGGGCGCAGCTGCGCGGCGGCTTCGGATAAAAGCTGTGCGACATTTCCGTCATTCTCCATCGCCTGTAACAAGATGGCGGTGGACTGCGCATTCTGCTTCGCGTCCCAGCTGCGATATGTTGTCGTGACCCCGGTAAGCACAATCGCGATAAGAATGCCGCCGAAAATATACGGGGCATATTCCTTCCACAGCGCGCGCAGGCGTTCCTGGCGTATGGAGTCTTCGATATCGTGGATCAGTTCGTTGCTCATAAGGTGGCCTTTTTGTCGGTTAGCAATATGTGGTTGCTATATTAGACAAAAATCGTCCCAACGCCAGCTTTTATGTGGTCTCTTTCCACTTGATAGAGCAGCCCATGGAGGGGGTCTGGTGCGCCGGGGCCGGTTGCCCCGCGGCTACAGCCAGCATGGCATCGCGCAGGTCATGGGTCATATCCGCTGCCGGGGCGGTTTTATGGCTGCCACTATCCAGCCGTCCGCGATATTCCAGCGCTCCGTCCTTGTCGAACCCGAAAATATCGGGCGTGCAGACGGCGCCATAATGGCGGGCAACGGCTTGCGTTTCATCGATCAGATAGGGGAAAGTAAAACCATGCTTTTCAGCAAAAAGCACCATATTTTCAAAGGAATCCTCGGGGTAATCCGCGACATCGTTCGAAGAAATGGCGGCGACACCGATACCGGCATCCTGCAGGATTTTGGCGTCTTGCACCATGCGGCCCACGATACCTTTGACATAAGGACAGTGATTGCAGATAAACATAATAACGGTGCCCTTTTCGCCCTTTACGTCATCAAGGCTGTAAATTTTGCCATCCGTGCCCTTCAACGTGAAATCCAGCGCCGCAAAAGTCTTATCTTTTTCAGGGGTTTGCAATAAAGCCATCAGAATGCCACCTTTTCTATGATATAATTTTAACTATGAGTTTCGATGTAATAGATAACCCGGATTTCAAAAAATTCAAGAAAACATCCGGTTTTACCAATGCCGAATTCAAAAAGCTTGCCGGGTTGTACAGCCGCGCGGCCACGTCAAAGGCATTATATGATATCGGGGTCAGTGTCGATTTTGAAGCGCAGATCTGCACCTTCACCTATTACCGCTCCGCCGCCTATAAGCCCTATCTGCAATTCATCATCCACCGCGTCGGCCCTAACACCGATATGTATGAATTGTACAAGGAAGGTAAAGGCCGCATCGCAAAAAGCGGCCTGTTCGAACGTGCGTTTGAGAAGTTGCAGGAAGAAATTGAGGCGCTTCTTTAATTCAGCGCAAAAATTTCTGCAGATGGTTTGGTGTTTGTGGGTTTATCTTCGCGTGCGAAAGGAGTCGATGAAGATTGCAAAAATCCTTCTTCATTGAAGCGTGTGCACAGGAAGCGATGAGATGTCGATGCTTCGAGACTGTTTTGCAGTTTCTGCAATGCCCGGTCATGCAAATCTTTTTCAATTTTGAGACCAGTTTTTTGCGCATATAAAGTTTGCTGATTTATCAGGATATTTTTTTGTTTGTCTGCGGCGCGTGCATACGGTTGTTCGGTGGCAGTCACGGCCGAAAATTCTCGGGAAAGTATAACATTTTTAGTGCGCTCACTCACCTTGGTTTGTGCCAGCTTGTCAAAAACTTCAATAATTCCCGGTTCCTGCTGCATCAAGGCGGGCAGGCCGCCTTTTATCAAAGGAACCTGCTCGTCCTCCCGCACACACTTATGAAAGTATTTTGTCTGGAAAAAATAATCAGCATCCACTGAACGGAAGAGCGTGCCAATATCATGAAAAGGCTTCAGACTTTTCTGCGGTGCCGCTAGGGCAATAGTCAGGTTCATCGTGGGGTTGTAGAAATAAATCTGGCGATTGGTATGTTCTTTATTTGTGAAAACCAATGTCTCGGGAGCCATTAAGGCATCTATCATCCGGGTTTTTAAATCCTGCGGGCATGTGACATTGAGGGGTTGCCCCATTTCATGATTATTATATTCACTGACATAATCGGGGGGAGGGGCGATTAACGCCCCGTCTTTCATCTGAAACCCCAGATGATGCTTGATATAGCTGTGGCCGCTGCCGTTATTATTGCGGGGAAGCCAGGGCCGTTTGCCATCGCCCGTGACGGTGGCGTCCGCCCATAATTTTGCCCGTTCTATTGCATTCAAAGATTTACTCATGGGGTATCAAAACCCCCTTTTCGGCAGGCTAGCCTGCAATTGCGGGAAAATATTTTTTTGGTACATATCGCGCATTAAGCTACGAAAGCGCAGGAAGTCTTCCTTATCCACATTATCCGGAATAAGCGGTGGACCCGCCACAACAAGCGAGTCTACAAGTGTGCGCATATCATCGAGATCCAGCAAGTTCATCTCAATATCGGCATTATGATGAGTCAGATCATGCGCCTTGATAATGACACCATGGGAGGCAAGAGCATTCTGTTCATGTCCTTTGGCAATATGCTCGACAAGCAGGCTGGAAATGGTGGACGCTTTTTCTTTTTTCGCCTCATCAATCTCAACCAAAAAGTCTTCATCGCCATGCAGGCTGGCAAAGGCCAAGGATTTACGCAGTATCCGTGCATCCTGAATGGTCATGTGAAAGATAATTCTTTGCTGCTTGGGATTATAATCGATGAAATCCATGCCCGCAGCTGACCTCCTGTAAAATTCTTTGATTCCTGGCACGGATTATACCCTTTCTGCGTACAGTTACCCATACTTTAGGCTAAAAATATTAAGATTACGTAAGTGAACGTTGTGTAGGCAAATACAGCCATTTTATATTACATAATGCAAAGTCCAGAATATTGGGAAAATTATGTTGTCATAAGCAAAAATCTTCATTAACGTTTCCCCTCAACAGGGAAAGTTATAAATGACAATTCATATAAAGCGACGATGGGCTGCGTTATTTGCGGGTGTAGCGATCGGTGCCGGTATGCTGACGGCGCAGGCAGAACCGGTTCCGGCGACCAGCACGCTTCTGCTGGTTCTGAAAGGGCAAAACCCGTCAGAGTCTTTGATAACCGCCAAGGAAGCGCTGGCCTATGCGCAGACAAAAACTCGCCCGAACAATGGCACTCTCTACATTAACCGCATTATCGACCTTGTCGCCCGGGCGCAAACGATACCGCTGGGCCGCACGTTGACCAAGAAGGCGGCGGAGCATGGTGTGGTGTATGGTGTGGGTAATCTGGGCGGTGGATGCGGGCAATATATTAATCCGCTGAAGCTGATTATCTTTTCTTTTAAAGGTGAAAAATTTGATTACACCAGTGACGCGGCCTACCAAAAGAATATCAATGATCTGCAAGATACGCTTTATCATGAGCTGGCTCATTTTTTCCAAGGCCATATCTGGAAGACATTCAATGCACCGGGCGGCTTGCGCACCTTTGACCGGGGCTTGTGGAAGCTGGGGACGGAGGCACAGGCAAAGCTGGTCGCGCATACCGCTATGCTGCAACATAGATTTGGGCCGTTCACGCCGACGCAGAAAACATTGATGCAAAATTTTACGGGCTACATGACGGAGGCGGATCTCGGTCATATCGAAGATTATAATGTGATTGATGCGCGGCTGGATAATGGTAAGACGATGCAGGCACAGGCCTTTGTCGACGCTTTTTGCCGTTGCCCGGTGACGGGAAAGGACTTTGCCCGGGGTGCTTTGAAAACGCCGCATGATATTTATAAGATTTTTGTTCTGCCGCACCCGGTTCTGAGTGACTCCTACCAGCGCGCGCTTGAGAAAATGCGGGATGGCAAAGGCGTCATTAGACCCTCTTTCCGGTAAATTAGCGGGTTTTACCCTCTAAAAAACGACTCAGTCCCTTTATCTCTGCCGCAAATATGATTAGGATAGAGGTTCATTTTTCTAACCCTCCCCTAATGTAAGGATGTCCTGCCATGGCAAAGATTAAAGTTTCCAACCCCGTTGTTGAAATTGACGGCGATGAAATGACACGCATTATCTGGCAATGGATCCGGGAACGTTTGATCTTGCCCTATCTGGATATCGACCTTAAATATTACGATCTGTCGATTGAGAACCGGGATGCCACCGATGACCAGGTGACAATTGATTCCGCCCATGCGATCAAAAAATATGGTGTCGGTGTTAAATGCGCGACCATTACGCCGGATGAGGCGCGCGTTAAAGAGTTTAGCTTAAAAAAAATGTGGAAATCCCCAAACGGCACCATCCGTAATATCCTTGATGGCACCGTATTCCGCGAAGCAATTATCTGCAAAAACATTCCGCGCTATGTACCCGGTTGGGAGCAGCCGATTGTTATTGGCCGTCATGCTTTTGGCGATCAATACCGGGCAACCGACGTAAAAATTCCCGGCCCCGGCAAGCTGACCATGACATTCAAACCTGCCGATGGCAGTGCGGAGCAAAACTGGGATATTTTTGACTTCCCGGGCGCGGGCGTTGCGATGGGCATGTATAATCTGGACGAGTCGATTACGGGCTTTGCGCGTTCCTGCTTTAACTACGCGCTGGCGCGCGGCTGGCCGCTTTATATGTCGACCAAGAACACAATCCTGAAGCAATATGACGGCAAGTTCATGCAGATCTTCCAAACGATTTATGATGCCGAATTCAAGGACGCGTTTGAGAAGAAAAAAATCTGGTACGAACATCGCTTGATCGATGACATGGTAGCCTATGCCGTCAAGTCAAATGGCGGCTTTGTCTGGGCCTGTAAAAACTATGATGGCGATGTGCAGTCCGATGTGGTTGCGCAGGGTTTTGGGTCGCTGGGCCTGATGACTTCCGTTTTGTTGACGCCCGATGGCACATGCGTGGAGGCCGAAGCCGCGCACGGTACCGTGACCCGTCACTACCGCCAGTACCAGAAGGGGGAGAAGACATCGACCAATCCTATCGCGTCTATTTTTGCCTGGACGCAGGGCCTGCACTATCGCGGGAAGTTTGATAACAACAAGGAATTGATTGCATTTGCGCAAACTTTGGAGCAAGTTTGCGTCGAAACCGTGGAGGCAGGCTTTATGACGAAGGATCTTGCGATCCTAGTGGGTAAAGACCAAGCCTATCTGACTACGGAAGAATTTATGGATAAAATTGTTGAAAATCTTGAATTTAGGATGAAAAAAGCGGCATGAAAAACGCCCTTCTGATTGCGGCCCTTATAACAACAACAGTCAGTAGTGCGGCTTATGCGCAGGCAGTCGTGCGCCCCGATGTGCCGACCATTATTACGCCGATGACGGAAAAAACGCCGAAGGGCACATATGAAGGCCCGTCCATCGGGGAGATGAAAATCTACACGACAAAATACGAAGATACATTCGTGCAGATTGCCCGTGATCATAATATCGGTTTTGTGGAGCTGCGCGCGGCCAATCCGGATGTGGATCCGTGGCTGCCGGGGGCGGATGTGAAAATGACCATCCCGACATTTTATCTTCTGCCCGATGCGCCGCGTACGGCGGTTGTGATCAATTTGCCGGAAATGCGCCTGTATAATTTCAAGCCCGATGGCAAGCCACCCAAAACATATCCGATTGGTATTGGTCGCGAAGGTCTGCAAACGCCGCGCGGGCAAACTCATGTACGCGCGAAGAAGGAAGATCCGACCTGGCGCCCGACAGCCCGCATGCGTCAGGAAGATCCTAAGTTACCGGCCGCCGTGCCGCCGGGTGTCGATAACCCTATGGGTAACCGCGTGCTGTATCTTGGCTGGCCGGAATATGCCATTCATGGCACGAATAAACCTTACGGTATTGGCCGCCGCTCCAGCAGTGGCTGCATCCGTATGTACCCCGAAGACATCGTAAAAATTTATCCGGCCGTATCCGTAGGCGCAACCGTTACGGTTGTGAATCAACCCGTGAAAGCCGCCTGGATTGGCAATGATTTTTATATCGAAGCGCATCCGACGATGGAACAGGCCAATCGCATGGAAATTGATGGCGGCCTGCCGACCTATGATATGTCGGAAGAGGAAATGCAGCATATTATGAAGATGGTCGGGGAATCTGCTGCCAATCTTGACTGGAAACTGATCCGCACCTCTATCCGGGAGCGCCGCGGTTATCCGATCAAGGTCGCAACGCGGGCGGAGAGCGCGCAGGTAAAAGCCGAAGAAAAAACGGACAGCCCGTCTTAAAGGCGCCATCATAAGATCATAAAAAAAGGCTGCCCGGTGAGGCAGCCTTTTTATTTAGGTCAGGCGCAATTACTTGCTTTGTTTTGACTTGAAAACATTATCGCCTTTATGAGTGACGCCTTCACCAACTGTGCGCTCGTCAGAGTATGGTGCTTTTTGCTCGTAGGAGTAATCAGCATCTTTTTCTTTGCTGGAGCAAGCGGCCAAAGCTAAAAAAGAAGCGCCGATAAGGGCAAATGATACGTATTTTTTCATGTGTATTTCCTCAATATATGGATTTTGAAACGAGATAGTTCATGCTGGAACGCCGAACTTGGTATGGTTATACACGAAATTGAAGTAGGCCGCATCTGTATTTAACGGCACTTTTTAATTCTTGAAATATGGAAATTATTTGCCTCTGGTCTCAGGTGCCGTCATTCTCATCGATCTTGTCGAAATAGGCCGAGATACTGCGGGCAAGGGCTGCGCTAAAGCGGGTGCGGAACCCGTCAGTGTGAATCATATGGGCATCCTTTCTATTGGACATGAACCCCATCTCGATCAGGACCGAAGGGACATCCGGCGCCTTCAATACTGCAAAGCCGGCGGAGCGGTGCGGGTTTTCCAGTACACGGACATTCTTGCTCGACAAGGTGGATACAAGTGTATTCGCCAGGAATTTAGACTGGTTCATCGTATCCCTCATGGTGAGATCAACCAAGATATTGACAACCGTTTCATCCTCCGCGCTGAGATCAACGCCGGCGATAAGATCCGCACGGTTTTCGCGGGCGGCCAGTTTTTCAGTTTGCTCATCTGATGATTTTTCGGACAAGGTATAAACGGAGACACCGTGAATATCCGGCTTGTCGGTTGAATCGGCATGCAGCGATATGAACAAATCCGCCTTGGCCTGGCGCGCGATATTCACACGCTGGCCCAGGCGCAGATAGGTGTCGGTGTCGCGCGTCATGATAACTTCGAAATCACCGGTGGCTTTTAATTGATCGCGCAGGGTTTTGGCCATCGCCAATGTCACATTCTTTTCGGCAAGGCCATTCACGCCGGTGGCGCCGGGATCAATGCCGCCATGGCCGGCATCAATAACAATAACGGGCTTGCCGCTACGCTTGCGTGGCGATGCCGCAGGCGGCGGGGTCAGTGTGCCCAGCTGTTGGACCGGTGGATCCATTTGCGATGGTATGGCAACGGGCTTGCGGTCTGGCATCGGCAGATTTTGGGCACTGGATGATGGGGACGTCTCCGTTGATGAGGGGCGGCTCAACGTCATGACATTCTGCGGCGGCGGGGCCAATGTAGGGGCAGCGGTAGCCTGCGCACCACTGGTTTTTGCAAAATCGACAACAAGGCGGTAAGACTGCCCGTCGCGCGGGGGCAACATGAAGGATGATTTAACCATCGCCGGATAGGACAGGCGGATATTTAGTGCACCTTCCTTCTGCGCGATGCTTTGCACGCCCAGACGCGGGGCGGGTGTCAAGGCACCGGGCTGGATCGTAAAGGCCGGAAGCTCGAGATTAAGATCCTGCGTCCCGTCGGGCAGGGCGACGCGGTAGGCAGGCTGGCTATCCATCTCCACAACCATGCGGACGGAGCCCGGATGTTCGCCAAAGCGCACGGCTTTGATTTCCAGCGCATGGGCCGGGGTAGAGCACAGCATAATGAGTGCCGTAATTGCCATAAGTGCGGCACGGCCCGTATTTCTGTATATGGAAAAATTAGTCATTGAAAATAACATCAGAACTCTCACCCTTCCTAGTATAGAAGGTTCTTCTGTAAGATCAAAAGACTGTTTTCCGCATACTGTCAACTTCTTACGGGTTTTAGGCCAGAATTTGCGGGGATGCTTGGGTTTCTGCGACTTTGCGGCCCTATAATTTTTTAGTTGCTGACCCCGCCCCCACGCGGTAAGGTCGGACTACGTGACCCGTTGCGGCTCTAGCAAAAAATGGTTCTGACAGTATGTTCAGGTTTCGCTAGTTGCATCGGTTGAAGGATAGCCCGCCTTATGGCCGTCCGCTCGGGATTTAAAGGTGTTCGATCTAAAAGAACCATTGCGTTCATCCTTAGACCAGAGAATCAGATGTGATGATGTAAGGTTTTATGTGCCTTGCGCCGCTCGTTTCGCTTCGTCACTGCGAATAGCTGGCCGCATGCATGAGGAGATTTCTATGACTAAAAGAATGTTGATTGATGCAACACATGCGGAAGAAACGCGCGTTGCAGTAGTTGATGGTACCCGCCTTGTTGATTTTGATTACGAAAGCAAAGTCCGCAGGCAATTAAAAGGTGGTGTCTTCCTGGCCAAGGTTACACGGGTTGAGCCGTCGCTGCAGGCCGCCTTCGTAAATTTCGGCGGTAACCGCCATGGCTTCTTGCCCTTTTCTGAAATTCACCCTGATTACTTCCGTATTCCGATTGCTGATCGCGAAGCTTTGATCGCCGACCAGCAGCGCGAACTGGAAGCCTTGCGCGCGGAAGAAGAAGCGGAAGAAGCTGCCGAAGAAGCCGCGCACAGCGCCGGTCTTCTTGCGCCGAACAATGATCCGGATCAAGATGATGATGAGGAAGAAGACGAAGTCGAAGAGCTGGGCGGCGAACATGTTCTTGCCCCTATTGACGATGAAGATCTGGAGGCCGAAGCCGAAGCCGAAGCCGAAGAAAAAATTGAGCCCGTTGTTGCAGAAATTGTTGCCGAGCCGGTAACCAAGCCGAAAGGCCGGGGCCGGGCGAAAAGCGCCAAGGCGGCAGCAGAGCCCACATTGCTGGCCGAAATTCCAGCGGATGATCTTGAGGTCGAAGCCGCCATTACCGTTGAAAACGATGATACGCTGCAAGTGCGGGCGGATGAGGCGGGCATTGCCGAAACTCTCAGCGAAGAGGGCATCGAAGCTGTCTCCGAAGAAAACAACGAACAATCCGATCCGAATAACGGTGGCCGCAATAATCGCGGTCGTGACCGTGATCGCGGCCGGGGCCGCGATCGGGGCCGTGGTCGTGGTGGCAAAAGCGGTGGCCGTGGTGGCCGTCATGGCGGCGGCGATCGTGATCGCAACCGTGTTGAAACCGTTGGCGGTGATGGCGTGGATGGTGATCATCCGGTGCGCCCAACCATGCGCCGTAACTACAAGATTCAAGAGGTCGTTAAGCGCGGCCAGATCATGCTGATCCAGGTTTCCAAGGAAGAGCGCGGCAATAAAGGTGCGGCGGTGACGACCTATATGTCCCTGCCTGGTCGTTACTGCGTTTTGATGCCGAACTCCTCCCGCGCGGGTGGTGTAAGCCGCAAGATCGCGAATTTTAACGAGCGTAAACGTATGCGCGAAATTCTGGCCGAACTGCAAGTGCCGGAAGGCATGTCCGTGATTATGCGGACCGCCGGTATGTCCCGTAACAAGACGGAGATCAAGCGCGATCTCGATTACCTGCTGCGCCTGTGGGATAATATCCGCGAGCTGACGCTGCAATCAACCGCACCTGCGTTTATTCACGAAGAAGGCAATCTGATCCGCCGTTCCATCCGCGATATCTATACACGCGACGTGGAAGAGGTGCATGTGGCCGGTGAAGACGGCTTCAAGCTGGCTCGTGATTTCATGAAAATGATGATCCCGTCCCATGCCAAGCGCGTGATCCAGTATAAAGACGACCCCGTGCCGTTATTCCATCGTTATCAGGTAGAGAACCAGATTGTTGCGATGGGTGAGCCCGTTGTTAATCTTAAATCCGGTGGCTACCTTGTGATCAACCCGACTGAAGCGCTTGTTTCCGTCGACGTGAACTCCGGCAAGGCGACCAAAGAACGCCATATTGAAGAAACCGCCGTGAAAACCAATCTGGAGGCCGCCGATGAGGTTGCGCGCCAATTGCGCTTGCGCGATCTTGGTGGTCTGGTCGTTATCGACTTTATCGATATGGAAGACCGCCGCAATAACCGCCGCGTGGAAGAGCGTCTGAAGCAAGCTCTGTCCAATGACCGGGCCCGTATCCAGATCGGACGGATTTCATCCTTCGGTCTGCTGGAGCTGTCGCGCCAGCGTCTGAACCCGTCTTTGACCGAAGCGCAGTTTGAAAAATGCAGCCATTGTCACGGCGTAGGTAATGTCCGCACTGTTGATTCCGCCGCCATCACGGCCTTGCGCGCCCTGGAAGAAGAAGGTATCCGCAGCCGTGGCAAGGACATCATCCTGAAAGTATCCAATGCCGTTGCGCTTTATATTCTGAACAATAAGCGCGATATGCTGGCCGATATTGAACGCCGCTATGCGTTTGCCGTTCTTATCCGCGTGGATGAATCACTGGCCCCGGCCGGTTATGCGGTCGAAGCCGTGAAGCAATCCGCCCGCCATGATGAGGAAAGCGACGAAGAAGGCCGCTCCAGCCACACGGCCCGTATGAAGCCGCTGGCCCCGCGTACCGAATATCTGACATCTGACTCCGACGATTCTGAATTTGAAGAAGAGTCAGATGAAGCGGATGAGAAGGCCTCACAAAATAATAATCGCCATCAAGGTCAAGGCCCGCGCCATGCTGGCCCGCGCCCTGAAGGAGAGGGCGATGGCAGCCGCCGCCGCCGTGGTCGCCGTGGTGGCCGCCGTCGCGGTCGTGACGGTCAACCGCAAGGTGGTGACGGTGAAGGCAATGGTAACCAGGCCCTGCCACCGCAGGTTTTTGATGCGAATGCGCCTGAATATTTCCATGATTCTGATGATGTAAACGGTAATGTCCGTATGCCGGGCGAAGATGATATGTCCGATGCGCAACCGCGTGCACCGCGCTCCCATGATGGGGACCGTGGTGATCGTGGTGGCCGCAGCCGGGGCGGACGTAACCGCAACCGCGGTGGCCGTGGTCGGGGACCCTATAACCGTGATGAAGCAGGCGGCGGTCAAAGCGCCCCGGTACAATCCTTCGGTGACGCGCCAGCCGCGACACCGCAAGCCATTGCACCCCAGGCTGCCTCATCCGAACCTTCACCATCCGCGGTAAAGTCCGCGCCGGAAAAGCCGTCTAACGACACGGCCCGTGCCCCGGCTAAAAAAGAATATGAAGTCGTCAATGAACAACCAAGCGGCGACAAGAAAAAAGGCTGGTGGAACCGCCTGACCGAATAAGATTGATCAAGATTAGAAAAGGGAGCCAGCGGGCTCCCTTTTTTTATTTTACCTTAAAGGCCAGGTTCCATGATGGCAGGGCGGCGGTATAATCACCTTGCTTAATACGTTCATACTGGGATTGGCGAATACCGGGGAGAAAGACTTCAGGCTGCTTTCCTAGTTTGGTGCCAGCTTTTCAGGCGTTCACAGGCTTCGATAATATCCTCGGTTTTGCCGCCGAAGGATATACGGATGGTTTGGAGACCGTGCTTTTCATCAAAATCAACGCCGGGCGTGCAAGAGACGCGGGCTTCATCCAGCATCTGGCGGCAGAAGGCGATGGAGTCGTTGGTCAGATCGCTGACATCCACATAGAGATAAAATGTACCGCGTGTGTCAGATAGCTTCGTAAAGCCCGCTTTGGGCAATTCACGTTTCAGAATCGTAAGGTTCTCGCCATAATGCGCGACATAGCCATCCAGATCCTCAATATGATCAAATACTTTATACGCCACATGCTGCGCCAGTGTCGGCGGGGATACGAACATGCTTTCTGCCAGGCATTTTACACGGTTAAGCACATCTTCCGGCAGAACAAGCCAGCCCAGCCGCCAGCCGGTCATGGCAAAATATTTGGAGAAGCTGTTGGCGACAACGGCATTATCGGTGAAGCGCAAAACTGTCTCCGCCTTGTCCCCATAGGTAACTTTCTGGAACAGCTCGTCGGAGATCAGGCGAACTTGATGCGCGTCACACCAATTGGCAATGGCTTTCAAATCCGCTTCGGGAATGATCGTGCCCGCCGGGTTACCGGGGCTTGCGATCAGCAGGCCGTCAATTTTACCTTCAAGGGCTGCAATCTGTGCCAGTGTCGGCTGGTAATTTGTGGCGGCCGTTGTGTCAATCTCAATCACCTCTACACCAAACATGCGCAAAATATTGCGGTAAGGGGGATAGCACGGTATGCCCATCGCGACACGATCACCGGCGGAAAAAACGCTCATGAAGGCAAGAATAAATGCACCCGATGCGCCCATCGTCACGGCGACACGGTTTGGGTCAAGATCGAGATTATACGCGGTGCCATACCACTGCGCGATGCGTTCCCGCAACGGGCGCATGCCTAGGGCTTCGGTATAACCTTGGCGCGGGTCGGTCTGCACGATTGTGCGTGCATATTCAAGCGCCGACAGTGGTGCGCCATGGCAGGGCTGCCCCGCTTCGAGGCGGATAATATCGGCCCCTTGTGCCACACGCTCATTCACAAGGCGCAATATATCCAGCGCACGAAAGGCGGGAATGTCGGAGCGAGGGGAGAGTTTCAGGGCCATGGCAATGATACACTTTCAAGCAGTTTTTCTATGGGTTTTTAAAAAGCCACATTTCCAGGCATCCTGTCAACCTTTGCAGAAAAACTGGATACAAAAAGATTGGATTTTATGGATTCTTTACAGGGTTTTCATAGGCGCGGGCTTACAATCAAATATGAAGCTATGGATGGTATCGCCTGCGCGCACATTCATGACCCTTCCCGGGTTTGCGGCGCTCACGCCTGCCACGCCCCATAGTTTCACATGTATCCATAGCTGTATCAAGCTTCGCCCCGCACACACAGGCTTGGTGTGGCCGTGACCGGATAGATGAAAATGTCCTCCTTGGCCGCCGGTTGAACCCGGCGGCTTTTTTTTGGCATGAGGGGGCTTTCCCTGTATGGCCTGCGCTGGTTTTTGCTGCTAGGATGTGACAGTTTTTGAAACGGAGACCGCCGATGAATTTGCCCCGGATTATAATGTTTACAATGTGCCTTGCTTTGCCGGGACTGGCTATGGCGGAAGATGCCGCCCCGCCGCTGGTGGATAATCCTTACCGGGCGGAGATTGAGGCGCAAAACAAAGCCTTCGGAAAATCTTTAAGCGCGGATGAAAAAGAAGCTTTGACCTATATCATGACCGGCTTTGGTATGATTCAGGCGGTTAAAATCACGCAAAACGAAATGACCGTTGCCGTGAAGCATTGCGCGGAAGAAAACCCGAATCTGGCGGATGACATCAATGCGCGCCTGAAAACCTGGAAAAATGCCGTGGAGCCGGAAATTGCCGCGAATAAAAAAGCCATGGAGGCGACGTTAAAGGGCGATCTGTTTTCCCATCCCGATAAAATAAAATCTTATATGAAGCTGGTGGATAAAAGCGCCGATCATTCAAATGACAACATAAAGAAGGATTATATCAGTGATGAAAAATCCTGTAAGGGCCTGATCGCGTCCATGGACCGGACGCAGGATAAGATTGTTGAATTGCTGAAAGATATCAACTGGCCCGCGGCACATAAAAGGTCGAAAGAGTGAGAATACTCGAAGTTATGGCCGGGGCTGCCCATGGGGGGGCCGAGACGGCTTTTGTTGATATGTGTATCGCCTTTCATGAGGCGGGCCACAGTGTTGCGGTCGCCACGCGGCCCAATGATTTACGTGTCGGGCAGCTGCGTAGCGCCGGGATTATCGTGCACGAACTTCCCTTCGGTGGCGCCCTTGATTTTAAAACGAAGCGCGCTTTGAAGAAAATAATCACGATGTTCCGGCCGGATATGGTGCAAACCTGGATGTCGCGCGCGGCGCAGAAAACGCCCCGTTGGACGGCCTCGATGAATATCCCGCGTTATCTTGTTGTGTCACGTCTCGGCGGTTATTACAAAACGACGCATTTCAAAAATACGGATTATTTTACGACGATCACACCGGATATTCGTCGGTTCCTGATCGATGAAGGTATTGCAGGCGATAAAATCCTGCACATCAATAATTTTGCGGAAACCGAAGAGGGCGCGCAGGCGGTGGACCGGGCGACGCTGGACACACCTGCTGATGCTTTTGTGTTTCTGGCGCTCGGGCGTTTGCATGAATCGAAGGCGCTCGATACGCTGCTGGAAGCGGTGGCGCAGGTGCCGAATATTTATCTCTGGATCGCTGGTGAAGGCCCGGACAGGGCGGCGTTGGAAGCATTGCGTGACCGGCTGGGTGTGCAGGACCGGGTGCGGTTTCTCGGCTGGCGCGATGATCGCGGCGCGCTGTTTATGGCGGCGGATGCGTGCGTGTTCCCGTCACGCTATGAGCCGTTTGGCACGGTTTTTGTGCAGGCCTGGGCGCAGAAGCGGCCCGTGGTTACATCGCTCGCCGACGGGCCGCGCCAATATGTGCGGGACGGTGAAGACGGGCTGACCTTTCCGGTGGATGACATAGCGCGGCTGGCCGTGGCCTTACAACGGGTGGCGCAGGAGTCAGATTTGCGTAAATCATTGATAAATAATGGATATAATCGTTATCTTAACGAATTCACCAAGGCGCAGACGACGCAATCTTACCTCGCTTTCTTCGCCGCCATCCGCCAGCGCGAAAACCTGCCCCCTCAAATTTGAAAAGACACAGGCTTTTGTGGCACAATGGGGGCATAACCGGATAGACCGGATAAGGTGTGATCAATGGCGGATAAAGACCTATATAACGCTGTAGCGGCAGATCCCGACGTTCCTTTGAAAAATGAGGATATCGTTACGGCTGCTGGCACCGATAATCCAAAAGAGGCCGTTCCCGCCACCGCCGCGCCGGAAGAAGAGCAAGACGCTTCAAAAACCGCCACACAGATTGAAGAGTTTCAGAGGCAGCAGCGCCAGGAAGCCGTTGATAACAAAACCAAGAAAAAAGCAGCTGAGTCCGGCGCCCCGAAAAATGCTGCCGGTTTCAATGCCGCCGCAGAGGGAAGTGCAAACGCCGATGGCGGGGCCTGCTGGTCCTACGGCAATTCCGTTGTCCTGCGCGAAGACTGGTTGCGTAACCAGCAGACCATTGCCCAGAATATAAAATGCATCAACCGCTCGCTGGATGCCGTTATTAAGAATGCCATCACAAAAGGCTGGACGAATATTTACCTTGAGAAAGGGATTTTCTTTAAATCCACATCACCGGTCGCGATTGATCTTCTCAATAACCGCATCCAGCAATTACAGGGCGATCCGGCCCGCTTGCGCTCGATGGGCTTTAATCCCCCGGAAAAAGCTTTAATGCATCTGCAAAAAATGGTGGCGCATAAAGTTCGGGGCCAGGTACGCGAGGTTGCGCCGCCGCCCGCCGCGGCACCATCACCCGCTAACGCTTAATCATTTTAAAAGCGACAATTACAGTCAGGCTGAGCAATATGATGGCACCTGCCTGATGCGTGGCCGCCAGATGGATCGGCACCTGCATCAGCAGCGTGGCAATGCCCAGACCAATTTGCACAAACACCATGACGGCGAGCGGCCAGTAGCGCGCGCGCCATGATAAAGCCAGCAGCAACATACCCGTACCGATCGCCAGCCAGCGATGCATAAATTGCACCCATCCCGGTTCCTGCACACTATGCGCAAAGCTAAAGGCTGCATCCGGCGTAAAGTTGCCATTCATCAAAGGGAAACTGTTATAAACAAGTCCTGCATGCAGCCCGGCGACAAAAGCGCCCCAGATAATCGTGACAGCCAGACAAAGGAGCGCAACAAGCGAAAGAACCTTGTCCCCTGTTTTATAAGATGAGGCGGGCTTGTCTTTACGGCGCAGATCAAGCGCCACCCAGAACATCAGGCCGTAAATCACAAGCGCCAGCGCCAGATGCGCGGCCAGACGGAAATGGCTGACGCTCGGGCGGTCGATCAAACCGCTTTTCACCATCCACCAGCCCAGCAGCCCTTGCGATCCGCCAAGGATCAGTAGACCAAAAAGTTTCAGGACATAGCCCGCCGGTATTTGTTTGCGCACCCAAAAATAAACAAGCGGCAATGCATAGACGATACCAATTGCCCGTCCCCATAAACGGTGCAACCATTCCCAGAAGAAGATTTTCTTGAAATCTTCCATATCCATCCAATGATGTTTTTTTATAAATTCGGGTGTCTGCTGGTACAGCGCAAAAGCCTTTTGCCAATCTGCTTCATTCAGCGGGGGCAGGGTGCCACTGATCGGTTGCCATTGGGTGATGGAGAGCCCGGATTCCGTCAGGCGCGTAATCGCGCCGATCACCGCCATGGCAAACACCATGAAGCAGCAGAGATAAAGCCAGTATTCGATTTTCTTGTACGCGGTCATGATAATGATTTAATCCTCCCGCCATCGGTGATCAATGCTTAAATTATTGACATAACCTGATCCTCTGTATTATCGTCCCCGCCAATGGATCTGTCCTGTCCCGATTAAGGAGTAGAATATAATGAGAGATCGTCACATTGGTATGGCCTTGCTTGGCTTGGGGAGCTCTTTTGCGGCCGCAACGGCTGCCGCGCTTGTGGCGGTAGCCTCCGCCCGCAAGCCAGAAATTATCATTGTCGGCCCGGATCACACGGATGATGAGCTGCGGACCCTTTTGCTGGCGCGTGCCCATCACCAGCCTGCCTATATCGTCGTCGTGCCGGATGATAAGCGAGAAGATATGACGATTGAAGTTATTGAGAAAATGCTGATGGAAGAAGGCCATTTCCCCGGTCTTGCGGTTGTCGAGCCGTCAATAGCGAAGCAGGTGGAAGACCTCCAGATTATTCAGCCCCTTACTTTGATTGCCAAGAATTACCCGGTTTTGACAGAGGAGTTTGATCTAACCCAGGATATCGATTACGCGCAAACGCAAGGGCGAGGCTTGTCACCGCGGGATCAGGGGATTAAAGCCCGGGCTGAGCATAAAGCCCGTAATACGCATAAGCGCTTGCCTTACCGCCGCTATTAGGGGTAAGGGGAATTGACAAACCGTCCATTCCGGTCTTTATAAAAGACATGTCAAATCACGGCGCACAGCACCATTATATAACAGATGTCATCATCATCGGCGCGGGCCCGGTCGGCCTGTTCGCGGTGTTTGAGCTGGGTCTGCTGGATATGAAGGCGCATCTGGTTGATATTCTCGACAAGCCCGGCGGCCAATGTGCCGAGCTATACCCCGAAAAACCCATTTATGACATTCCGGCCTGGCCCGTTATTTCGGGGCAGGAGCTGACCGATCGTCTGATGGAGCAGATTGCACCCTTCAAGCCGCACTTCCATCTTGGCCATATGGCCGAAACGCTGGTGAAGCTGGAGAATGGTAACTGGCAGCTGACGACCGACCGTCATATTGTGATTGAAGCGCCCGTTATTGTGGTGGCCGCCGGTGGAGGATCGTTCGTGCCGAAGAAGCCACCATTACCCGGTATCGAAGCCTATGAACAACATTCCGTATTCTATGCTGTGCGCAACCGCGAAGCCTTGCGCGGACGGAACATACTGATCGCCGGTGGCGGTGATTCCGCGCTCGACTGGCTGATTAATCTGCAACCGATTGCGCATTCTATAGGGATCGTGCACCGCCGTGATGATTTTCGCGGCGCACCGGACAGTGTCAATAAAATGCGCGCGCTGGTGGCGGAAGAAAAAGCGGGCCTGCATATTGCGCAGCTTTCCGGTTTGAAGGGCCATAACGGGATGCTGGAAGCCGTAACCGTGAAAATGGGCGATACGGATTTTGATATTCAATGTGACGTGTTGTTGCCGTTTTTTGGATTGACGATGAAGCTGGGGCCGCTGGCGAACTGGGGTTTGAATCTGGAGCGCAATCTGATCCCCGTGAATGTCGAAAATTTCTCTACATCCGAACCCGGGATTTATGCGATTGGCGATATCAATACTTATCCGGGTAAATTAAAGCTGATCCTGTCCGGTTTCCATGAAGCGGCGTTGATGGCGCATGATGCGTTTCACCGTGTCCATCCCGACAAAAAACTTCGTTTTCAATACACAACGTCTTCCAGCAATCTGCAGGAAAAACTCGGTGTGCAGGCAGTTGGGGAGTAATCATGGCTGCCTTTGATATTATCGATGCGTCGGGCCGGGCCTATATGCTGGCATGGAAAGAGCGCCAGTATCTGCTGCGTCTGGCGGCGATTCCGCTGCTGATTAAAATCATATGTGTGGCGGCGGTTGAGGCGCTGGGCTTTAACGAGCGCTTTCTTGTTGCCGCGTTGATCATGCTGCCATCCTATTTTGCTGATGGGTGGATGGTATCGCATCTTGTCCGCCTGATTTATTTCGGGCAGCGCTGGCCGTTCAGGCCGAGCGGGGATGTGGCGGCGGATACGGAACAATTGCGCGCCCGGGCGCATGGTATTCTTGCCGGGACCCTCACCTATGTCGTTATCAAATTCCTGATGCAGGGTTTTGTGGCCGTGACCTTCGTTATGATTGCGCAAGCCCAGCTGCAGCAGGATTCGCCGACATTGGGTATGGCGCTGGGCTCGCTCGGTTTTCTGGTTTTCACATTATGGGCGTTCCGGTTTGTCTGGCTCCCTATTCCGGCGGCGCTTGATTACAGCCTGAAAGATTTTGTGAAGACGATGCGCGGTTTTAAAACCTCGCTTATCCTGATCGCCACATGGATGATTTGTTTCCTGCCGATCTTTACCTTATTGCGTGTGGTCGCGGGCGTTATCCTGGCGCCCTATGCCACGCCGGAGCTGGTGCCTTTATCGGCACAGCTTCTGACTACCTTCCTGACCTTGCTGATGGATACGGCCGAAGCTTTGATCGCCTCCGCCGGTATTGCCTATGGCGTTCGGGAGTGGATGTTTAAGACGTCCCGCAAGGTTTAGAGCCGTTTTCACGCTTTTGTTTGACAGGGCATACGTCCTTTTGTAGATTATGGAATATTTCATAAAAGCAGGGCGGGGACGATGGATTCATCTGATTATCAAAAGCTGGCGCAACAATTTATGGGCAATGCCGTTCAGGTTGCCGCCGGTGAAAATATCTGGATTGAGTATAAGGGCCCGGAGGCCGGATTGCTGGCCGCCGCTTGCGCCATCGAAGTCAGCAAGGCGGGAGCAAATCCCTATCTGATCGATAGCGGCAGTGCGGCTCTTAATGGCTGGTTACCTAACGCGACGGATGCGGAGCTGACGGCCAAAGGGGCGCAGTATCTCGCCACCATGAAACAGATGCAGGGCTATATCCGTATCGATGATGATGCGGATCAAAGCCAGATGATCGATGCCGCCGTACAGCTGGCGCGCTACCGCAAATTTGTTATGAGTGATGCCACCGATCATCGTGTCAATCACACGCGCTGGCTGGTGACGTCGGCACCGACGCCCGCCTTTGCCAAGGCCTGCGGCATGGATGTTCCCGCATTCGAAAAGTTTTATAAAGATGTCTGCCTGCTGGATTATGGCCGCATGACCGCGGCGGCGCAGCCGCTGGAAGATTTGATGCGCAATGCGAAGGACGTTCATATTCTCGGCCGTGACACGGATTTGCGTTTCAGCGTGGCGGGGATTAATGCCGTATCCTGCACGGGATTGCGCAATATCCCGGATGGTGAATGTTATACATCGCCCGTGCGTGATTCCATTAATGGTACGATTTTGTTCGGTAAGTCGAATTATATGGGGGAAAGCTTCCAGTCGATACGTTTGACCTTCAATGCGGGCTGTGTCGTGAAAGCCGAAGTGGAAACGGCGGAGCGTACGGCGGCGCTGAACAAAATTCTCGATACCGATGCGGGCGGCCGTTATACCGGCGAATTCGCCATTGCCTTTAACCCTTACGTGCGTGATCCGGTCGGCGATATTCTGTTCGATGAAAAAATTGATGGCAGCCTGCATATCGCGCTGGGGGATGCATACAAGACCGCCGATAACGGCAATGTATCGGATGTTCATTGGGATATGGTGCATATACAACGCCCCGAATATGGCGGCGGCACGATTGAATTTGACGGGCAAATTATTCGCAAGGATGGGCGGTTTGTCCTGCCGTCGCTTCTGCCCCTTAATCCCGAAAATTTAAAAACATTAAAACCATAAGGAAAAATCATGGATCAGGGCGATATTCAAAAGCTGGCCTATCAATTTGCGCATAATGCCGTCGAGGTTAAGGCGGGCGATAATGTCTGGATCGAATATGTGGGGCCGGAAGCCTCCGTTCTTGCCGATGCCTGCCGCGATGAAGTTGTGGCGGCCGGCGGTAACCCTTATATGATTGATGTCGGCGGGGCAGCGATTACGCAGTTTTTGAGCACAGCGACAGAAGACGATATGAAAGCCGAAGGCCAGCGCCGCCTTGATCTGATGAAGACGATGCAGGGCTTTATCCGTGTGCGTGACAGTGCGGATCTTGCAACGGTCAAAGCTTCAAAGGAAACCAAAAATCTGTATGACCAATATCTTAAGCCCAGCCTTGAATGGCGCGTCAATCATACGCGCTGGTTGCTGGTGGAAACTCCGACGGCGGCCTTTGCAAAGGCCAGCGGGATGGATTTACCGCGCTTTGAAGAATTCTACCGTGATGTCTGCTTGGCGGATTACCAGTCGATGGAAACGGCTGTGAAGCCACTGAATGATCTGATGCGGGCAACCGACAAAGTGCATTTGACCGGGGTGGGTACAGATTTACGTTTCAGTATCAAGGATATCGGCGCCGTGTCTTGCACCGGCAAAAGGAATATTCCGGACGGTGAATGCTATTCTGCGCCGGTGAAAGATTCTGTGGAAGGAGCGATCAAGTTTGGCCCGTCAAAATATTCAGGGGAAAGCTTCCAGTCCATCAGTCTGCGCTTTGAAAAAGGAAAAATTATCGAAGCGGTTGCGGAGACTGATGAGCGGACCGTGGCCCTGAACGCTATTCTTGATAAAGACGCAGGGGCGCGTTATATCGGCGAATTTGCCATCGCCTTTAATCCCTATGTCCTTCATCCCACGGGCTTGATCTTGTTTGATGAAAAAATTGACGGGTCCATTCACTTCACGCCGGGGCAATGCTATGACGAAGCTTCCAATGGCAATGACTCCATCGTGCACTGGGACATGGTGCATATACAGCGCCCTGACTATGGCGGCGGTACGATTGAATTTGACGGGCAAATTATCCGCAAGGACGGTGTGTTCGTGCATCCGAAATTGCTGGGCCTGAATCCGGAGAATTTAAAGGCACCAAAACCATAAATTACTGCACGGTGATTTCTGCCGCGTAGAATTTGCAGTCGCCGGGTGTTACGATTTTGTAATTGGCGACATAGATGGAATGAAGTCTTCCGTCCAGCTCCTTCTCCCAGAAATCAAGGAAGCCGAACAGCACCGGGAACTGCGGGGCGATATCGTAATCCTGCCATACATAGCTCTGGAGAAGGTCCGGGAAATCCGGCATATGGTAATAAATCTCCGCCGTCGTCAGACGGAAATCCTTCACGAATTGTTTTTCAAAGTTGGCCATCTAAACCTCCTGGTTTAACAACATTAAAACCGGACACTTTCTGTATCCGTATCCCCATAATGCCATAAGATTCTTGATGAAATATTAAGGTTTTCTGCGCTTTGCGAGGCGAGCCTATGTATGCAAAAGCCGAATCTTCTTGATTTTTGGCCGGGGATGCCCTACATCTTTAGCACTCACGGAGAATGAGTGCTAACAGTTAGGCTTATATTCGTGAATTGTATAATTTTAACAAACTCTTAGGAGGAGTCACATGAAATTTCGTCCTTTGCATGACCGCGTATTATTGCGCCGTATCGAGCAAGCAGAAAAAACCGCTGGCGGGATCATCATTCCGGATTCAGCAAAAGAAAAGCCAATGGAAGGCGAAGTTGTCGCCGTTGGTTCCGGCACCCGCGATGAAAGCGGCAAGATCCTTCCTCTGGATGTAAAAGCGGGCGATGTCGTTCTGTTTTCCAAATGGTCCGGCACCGAAGTCACGATTGACGGCGAAGAGCTGCTGGTGATGAAGGAATCCGACATTATGGGCATTATCGAAGGCAAAGCTGCCAAGAAGGCCGCTTAATCTAAGAAACAATTTTTAAGGAGACTAAAACAATGGCTGCTAAAGACATTAGATTTAATACCGATGCCCGCGAACGTATGATGCGCGGCGTTGATAAACTTGCCAACACAGTAAAAGTGACGCTGGGTCCAAAAGGCCGTAACGTCGTGATCGACAAATCTTTCGGCGCACCCCGCATCACCAAAGACGGTGTAACGGTCGCGAAGGAAATCGAACTGGAAGACAAGTTCGAGAATATGGGCGCCCAGCTGGTCAAAAAAGCTGCTGAGAAGCAGAATGACGAAGCGGGCGACGGCACAACAACCGTTACCGTTCTTGCCCAATCCATGGTGCGCGAAGGCGTTAAGGCCGTGGCCGCTGGCATGAACCCGATGGATTTGAAACGCGGTATGGACCGTGCTGTTGAGACAGTAGTTGCTGACCTCAAAGCCCGCGCCAAGCAGATCAAAAACAATGACGAGATCATCCAGATTGGTACGATCTCTGCCAACGGCGACAAGGAAATCGGCGAGAAACTGGCCGAAGCCATGCAGAAAGTTGGTAAGGAAGGCGTTATAACTGTTGAAGAAAGCAAAACGCTGGCATTTGAACTGGAAACAGTCGAAGGCATGCAGTTTGATCGTGGTTACCTGTCCCCGTACTTCGTAACAAACGCTGACAAGATGGTTGTTGAACTGGATAATCCATTTATCCTACTGAACGAGAAGAAGCTGTCTAACCTGCAATCTCTGCTGCCGGTTCTGGAAGCTGTTGTTCAATCCGGTCGTCCTTTGCTGATCATTGCGGAAGATGTTGAAGGCGAAGCTTTGGCAACGCTGGTTGTCAACAAGCTGCGCGGTGGCCTGAAAGTGGCTGCTGTGAAGGCTCCGGGCTTTGGTGATCGTCGTAAGGCGATCATGGAAGATATCTCCATCCTCACCGGTGGTCAGGTTATCTCCGAAGATCTGGGCATCAAGTTGGAGAGCGTTACGCTTGACATGCTGGGTACAGCCAAGAAAGTGCGTATCACCAAAGATGACACAACCGTTATCGATGGTTCCGGCAAGAAGGCGGAAATTGATTCCCGCATCAGCCAGATCAAAGCACAGATTGCCGATACAGATTCAGACTACGACAAGGAAAAACTGCAGGAACGTCTGGCGAAACTCGCCGGCGGTGTTGCCGTTATCCGCGTTGGTGGTGCAACAGAAATCGAAGTGAAAGAGCGTAAAGACCGCGTTGATGACGCGATGCACGCTACACGCGCGGCTGTTGAAGAAGGTATCGTTCCGGGTGGTGGTACGGCGTTGCTGTACGCAACACTGGCTCTTGCGAACCTGAAGGGTGATAATCGTGACCAGGATGTCGGTATCGACATTATCCGTCGCGCCATCCAGGCTCCAATCCGTCAGATTGTTGAAAATGCCGCAACAGAAAGCTCTGTTGTGGTGGGCAAGCTGCTGGACCAGAAAGATACAAACTTCGGTTACGACGCGCAGAAAGGTGAATACACTGATCTGGTTAAAGCCGGTATCATTGACCCGGTTAAAGTTGTTCGTATCGCGGTTCAGGATGCGGCATCCGTTGCCGGTCTCCTGATCACAACCGAAGCGATGATTACAGACGCGCCCGTCGACAAGAAAGAAGGCTCCGGTATGCCTTCTGGCGGCGGTATGGGCGGCATGGGCGGTATGGATTTTTAAGGTCCACGCTCCAATTTATTACAGGAAAGAGCCGCTGCGGAAACCAGCGGCTCTTTTTCTATTGTTGCGTTGGCGTCTTTCACTTAAATTGCAGTGGCAAGGAGAGTCGCCATGGAATTTATGCAGCTATCACAGCGTCAGAGACTGGTGCGCGGGCGTCACGGCCTGTTTATCTACAATATGCATGACATGTATATCAGCAAGTCGCTGGAGCTGTACGGTGAATATTGCGAACATGAGCTGATGGTGTTTGCGCAGATTATCCGCCCCGGTGATGTGGTCTGGGATATAGGTGGCAATATCGGCGCCTTTGCGGTGGCAATGGCGCGCATGGCAGGCCCGACCGGGCAGTTGGTCGCGTTCGAGCCGCAGCTGGAGATGTTTAATATCCTGGCCGGAAATCTCGCGATCAATGATCTGGTCAATGCGCGGGCGCTGCTGATGGCGCTGGGCTCAGAAAATGGTGTGATTGGCATTCCGAATCTGGATTATACGCGCACCAATAATTTTGGCGGGGTCAGTTTGCTCAGTATGCCTGCCGGGCATAATCAGGTGGAATGCCGTCGTGCGGATGATATGACGTATCTGCCCGCACCGGATTTTGTGAAGATCGATGTCGAAGGGATGGAGCCGCATGTGCTGAAGGGTGCGGCTATGACCTTGCAGCGCAGCAAGCCGACCATGTATGTCGAGAATAATAACGTGGAAACATCCGCGGCCCTGATCCAGCAGCTTTGGGATATGAATTACGATCTCTACTGGCACTTAACCCCCTTATATAACGAGAATAATTTTGCGGGCAGCACGGAGAATATCTTCCCGGGCCTTGCGTCCTATAACATGATCTGTGTCCATCGTCAGGGCAGGGGCCTGAAAGTGCCTGAAGACAATAAAATCATTGATAAACACGATCACCCCCTGAAAAAAACCTGAGATTTTCATAAAGGTTTGACAAGGGTCGCATAGACTGCGTAGTCTTTCCTTATAAAAATAAAAAATTAAACAGGGACTATATGAGCGCACAACTTCACAGACTTAGTAATGGGATTCCTGTGGCCATCGATCCGATGCCGCATGTGCGCACGGCCTATGTGAATTTTTCCTTCAAAACCGGTTCTGCGCTCGAGACAGCGGCCAATAACGGCGTGGCGCATTTCATTGAACACATGGTGTTTAAGGGTACGAAAAAACGCGATGCCTTAGCGCTCGTGCGCGATATTGAACAAAAGGGCGCCTCCATCAATGCTGACACGGATCAGGAAACAACGCGCTATTATACCGACGGTCCCGCAGAGTATGTATCAGATTATATAGAAATTCTCGGCGATATGATCAGCCATCCCGTTTTCCCACGCAAAGAAATCAATAATGAAAAGGGCGTGGTTTTGTGCGAGGTCAAGGACTACAGCGAAACGCCGGAAAGCGTGTCTGGCAATCTTTCGCGGAAAGCTGCGTATAAAAATCATCCGCAAGCCATGCCCATTGAAGGTAAATATGAAATTGTTCGTGGTTTTGACCAGGCCGCTATCCGGTCTTTTTATGACCAGCATTATCATGCGGGCAATCTGGTGATTACTGTGTCTGGTAAAGTGAATCTGCGCAAAGTACTGGCGGATCTGGAAAAGGCGGTGGGATCCATGAAGGTGCGCCCTGCCAACGAATTTCCTGCCCCTGCCTATCATGGCGGGATGAATATACGCAATTTTAAGACAGCGACCGTTGATTTGAATATAAGTTTTAATAGTGCAGCTTACGGCACACGCATGGATGTGGCGGCGGATATGCTGACCAGCGTTATGAGCGATGGGTTTGCCTCCCGCTTGAATCAAGCCATCCGCGAAAGCCGCCGTGGCTTGGCCTATAGTATATCGGCATCCCAGGATGCGCAGGATTCGTGCGGATTGATGACCATCCATGCGAGCGTAGAAAAGCAGAATACCAAGACGTTCTTCCAAGTTCTGGGACGGGAGATTAAAAAAATCTGCTCTAGCGAGATTAGTGACGAAGAATTCGAGCGCGCCCGTGCGCAGATTCTGGGTAATTATTACCGCGCCACGACCTGCCCGGAAACGCGGGGAGATCTGCTGCAAAGGGATTTGCGTTTTGAAGGCAAGCTCACACCGCCCGCGCGTTATATGCGCGTCTTTAACAGCATTACCAAAGCCGAAATTCGTGAGGCCGCGCAGAAGATTTTTGCCAGCAAGCCGGCTATTGGCGCGGCGGGGGCGTGTAAACATATGCCGTCTTATGATGCCATCTTGGCAACGATGCAGCCCTGATCTATCTTACAGGCATGCACCGCATTATTAAAGGACGCGCATGCCTGAATTACCCGAAGTTCAAACTGTCTGTACCGCCATGGATCGTGTCCTGACCGGACGGACCATTACGCATGTCGCCCTGCACCGTGACGGTGTGCGCACACCGTTTCCGGCGGGGCTGGGTCAGCATCTGACGAAACGTGTAGTGTCCTCCGTCACGCGCCGGGCCAAGTATATCGTGGTGAATTTAAATGATGGGCAGGTTCTTCTCATTCATCTGGGGATGAGCGGGCGGATTAATATTAATTTCCCCGCAGACGATTATATACCCGCCAAGCATGATCATATGGTCATCACCTTTGATGATGGCAAGCATATGGTGTTCAATGACGCGCGGCGCTTTGGCATGGTCTATCTGCTGCCTACGCCTGATCTCGATGCGCTGCCATCGCTTGCGGCCCTGGGGCCTGAGCCGCTGGACAAGGCATTTACGGGCAAGGTGTTGGAAGCCGCGCTGGCTGGCAAAAATACAGATATCAAGGCAGCGTTGATGGATCAGCGCGTGGTGGCGGGGCTTGGCAATATTTATGTGTGCGAAGCTTTGTTCTATGCCGGGATCAATCCGAAGCGCAAAGCCTCGACGATTAAAGGCGATGAGGCAAAGCGTCTGCGCGATGAAATACAGCGTGTGTTAAAAGCCGCGATCAAAGCCGGCGGCAGCACTTTGCGTGATTACCGGCAGGCCAGCGGTGAGCTGGGTTATTTCCAGCATAATTTTGGCGTGTATGACCGCGTCGGTAAAGCCTGCCCGGGTTGCACCTGCGATATCAAGAAAACCGGCGGGATCGACCGGATTGTGCAGGCCGGGCGCTCGACCTTCTTCTGTGCCCGGAAGCAGGGTTGAGCCTGGGCCCTTACAAGGCCACTGGACGGGGTGGGGAAAGCTCGGTAGGCTAAGGGCTATGAACATGCTGAAAACCGCATTTTGGGCCGTTTTTGTGGCTCTTTGTCTGGTCGCCCCCGGCTTTGCCCTGGCGGGGCCTGCGGCACCCATGGCGTTCTTCCAGAATTTACGTGATATCCCTCTGATGCCCGGTCTTTATGAGTTAACGGATGAGGGAATGGTTTTTGATAAGCCGGAGGGGCGGATTGTCGAGGCCGGCGCCGTATCCGAAACCTTATCTCAGGACAAGATAAAATCATTTTATAACAGTACGTTACCAGAAATGGGCTGGCAAAATACGGGACCCGGCCTCTATAAAAGAGGGGGCGAGATCCTTAAAATGACGGTCAAGGCGCAAGGGGCGACCAGCGTCCTGCATTTGAGTGTGTCACCGGCGGATTCTGTAGCTTCCGGGCACTAAAAAAGTTTTGCACAGTTTATCTTGACAAAAGAGGGGTAGAGCGCGTAAAACACTCCGACCTTGTGGACAATTTATAGCCCTTTGCGCCCGTTATCGCAGGCTTGGCAAAGGCATAGAAAACTAGAGATATTTTTAAGGAAGAAGAGATATAAAATGGCAAATCATGCATCGGCTAAAAAACGTATTCGTACCAATGAGAACCGCGCTGAAATCAATGGCGCGCGTCGTAGCCGTCTGCGCACTTTCCTGAAAAAAATCGAAACAGCTCTGTCAGAAGGCGATGCGAAAGCAGCCCAGTCTGCTCTGCTGGCGGCCCAACCTGAAATGGATCGCAGCGTTGCCAAAGGCATTCTTCACAAAAAAACAGCGTCACGCAAATTGTCACGTCTGTCTTCACGTGTAAAAGCTCTGAAGGCTTAATTTTTTAAGCACGCTTCACGGGCTCTTTTTACTTCCCGCATAAATTTTTTCTTGTGGTTTCCAGATTGATTTTTCTGGAGGCCCTGTTGCGCGTGCAAAAAATAAAACGCGCAAAAAAATTTCTTTTTGATTCTTTTTTCACTGTTCTCTGTTTGATCGTATTGCAAACGAAAAAAAATGTGTTTAGTGTCTGCTTATCCCCAGCGGAAATTGCTTGAACGAATAATTCGAGTGGATATCGTGGTAAAAGTTTTTGAACGTCTCTTGTAGAATAAAAAAACGGGATCGCAATAACGGCAAGAGTGTGTTTGTCTGTTATACAGGTGAGTGTTAAAAAGTGGGTGTGTGTAACTGTCCCTTTGATCATCTCTCCTTACTTAATAAAGAATGATAAAAAACGGAAAGTGCAAATGAGCTTTTATTTGCAAGGGGCGTTTTTTGTGCCTTGAGAGATGGTTTTACGATTTCTCGTGGCGAAGATTTTAGTGTGTGGACAAAATTTATTTAATCCGGGAGAGAAATACGCATGTCAGATAATTCCGTTACAGGTTCGGCAACAACACTAAAGAAGAAGGGCCAGACTGATTCTTCTTTTGTACCATCTGCTGAAATTAATTCCCTGTGGAAGGCTGTTCATGAAGATATGCGCAATGAATTCGGCGAAGCCGTATTCCGTAGCTGGCTGAAGCCACTGACATTACAAGCCTGCTATCACGGCACGCTGGAGATTTCCGTTCCTACACGTTTTATGCGCGACTGGATTCAAACGCATTATGCCGCCCGTATGCTGGAAATGTGCGCGACGCGCAATGCCGATCTGAAACGTATTGAAATTGTCGTTGTGCAAAGCGCGATTTCTTTTGACGCAGAAGTAAAGCCACCAATCTCCAAAGCCAACCAGAACGAAAAAGAAGCCCGTCTTGAGAGCGTATATGAAGAGCTATGCTCGCCGTTCGATCCACGCTTTACATTTGACACCTTTGTCGTTGGCAAACCAAACGCGCTGGCCCATGCGGCCGCCCGTCGCGTTATTGAATGCCCGAACGTGCCCTTTAACCCGCTGTTCCTTTATGGCGGCGTGGGTCTGGGCAAAACACACCTTATGCACGCCATTGGCTGGGCGCTGAAGCAACAGCACCCGGAAAAGCGCGTTGTCTATCTGTCCGCTGAGAAATTCATGTACCAGTTCGTCAAAGCTCTGCGCGCCAAGGAAACAATGGCGTTCAAGGAAGCCTTCCGTGCGGTTGATGTCCTGATGATCGATGATATCCAGTTTATCAGCGGCAAAGAATCCACGCAGGAAGAAATCTTCCACACTTTCAACGCGCTGGTTGACCAGAACAAGCAGATCATTATCTCTGCCGATAAGGCGCCAAGCGACCTGACCGGCCTGGAAGAGCGTCTGCGTTCCCGCCTGGCCTGGGGCTTGGTGGCGGATATCCACCCAAGCACATATGATCTGCGCCTCGGCATCCTGCAGTCCAAGCGGGAGCAGCTGCAAGCGAACATCCCGAACGCCGTTCTGGAATTCCTGGCACTCAAAGTCACATCGAACATTCGTGAACTGGAAGGCGCGCTGAACCGCATCGTTGCTCATGCAGACGTCACAAAACAAACAGTTACATTGGAAACGACACAGGACGTATTGCAAGACCTGCTGCGCGCCCATGATCGCCGTATCACAATTGATGAAATTCAGCGCAAAGTCGCCGAACACTACAATATCCGCCTGACCGATATGCACTCTGCCCGCCGCGCGCGCCAGGTTGCTCGTCCGCGCCAGGTGGCCATGTATCTGGCCAAGCAATTGACCGCACGGAGCCTGCCAGAGATTGGCCGTAAATTCGGTGGCCGCGATCACACAACCGTTATGCACGCCGTGCGTAAGGTTGAGGAACTGATCAGTGACGACGCCCAGATCTCACAAGATGTAGAAATCATCCGCCGCGCTTTAACGGGTTGAACCGGCAGCACTATAGCAAAGCATCAAGATGTCAGTATTGCGAAAGCAAAGGCATATATTTATAGTTTGCGGCACGCAAAAAAAGTCCACCCATATGTATAGGAGCCACTGCTATGATTGGTGCGGCTGCACCATGATCCTGTGTTAATGCCAATGTTTTCATGGGAGCTACATTCCCCGATATTTTGCAGAGCATAACCTGCCGGACATGAGCATCCTTTGCGGCAACTGTTGTTGTGCCAGCCGCCCGCGCCTCCGAACATGCCTGTCGGATTGATGAGGCAGGTTATATATGTGTTATCCCAATAGGCGGGACCGATTATGGTCGTCGGGGCATAATCAAGGCCTTGCCAGCCTTGCCAGCATTGCCCTACAAGCACCCCTTTAGGATATGAGCAGCCATCGGCATCAGCAGCAAGATCGCTGCTCCCGCGATAGACAAGGCCTTTTTGATTACAAATAGAGGCGTTGTCCGGCGCGCATTCTGGCGTGCCATCGTCTTCGACACCAATCATTACTTCCACCGGACCAACATCTGGATCGCGGTTACAGGCACTGGTTGTGGCTCTTCGTTTGTGTTGCTGAACAAAATCATCAAAACGAACTGCACCCGCAGCAAGAGACCGGTTATCTGTTAGATTATAAACGGCGTTATTATTACAATTTTCGCTATCCTGGGCTGTGCCTGCCGGAGGGCAGGGCTGAGACAGCGTGCCCGCGCGCGTATAGGCACCGTTACCATCAGGCCCATGACTTAATATTAAAAAAGGCTCGTTAGTTGATGTGCTATTATCCAGATTATTTAAGATAAGGGCTGCATCATTGATTGAGAAATGGTTTTTATCAATAGCCATGCTGCGTGTAACGGCATAGGTCAATCGATTATTCCAGCCATCCAGCGTATCTGAAAAAGAGATAAGGCTGATATATTCGTTACGAGTGCTGAGGGGGCACGCTACTGGATCTGTACTGCCGGCACAGGCAGGAAGGTAATCAGGATTAGGCGCTGTTACAGGAAAGGCACCCGCTATGACGGTCCCTGCCATGGTGTCGCAATCTTGTGCCCTGCCAAAAGCAGGGTCATTAGGTGGGGCATTAAGGCGAGCAGGGCAAGGATAAAAGCCATATTTTTGGTAAAAAGACTGCAGGCTCTGCTCTGCTATTACCAAATGATCTTGCGTCTGGGTTATTTGCAGACGTTTCTGATACTGACTATAAATAGCAATCATTGCCGCTAGAAGCAATCCGCTGATAATCAGCACAATACAAAGTTCTATGAGGGTAAATCTAGAGCGCTTGCTATATGTCTTTTGCATTCTAATATTATCCTTTTTTCAGGCACTTAACAAAATAGGACAAATTTATTGCTGAATTATATACCTATCCAACTGCAAACAAACCATTAATCCTTACTAATCTTAGGCTAATATATGATGGTTTAAGCAAGCAAGTATAAAAAACGTTCTAAGGAAGATGTTCATATATTAATAAATCATCTTGAATTCCCCTTGGCCTATGCATGCCGTGTGCTATAGTCCGATTCTCAGCAGATTTTAATATTGAATTAAGGCTCACAACCATGAAACTAGTGATTGATCGCGCGGCGTTGTTACGATCCTTGAACCACGTACAAAGTGTGGTGGAAAGGCGGAATACTATTCCGATTCTCTCTAACGTCCTGATGAAGGCAGAGAATAACACGCTGACCCTGTCCACGACTGATATGGATCTGGAAATTAATGAAGCGGTTGCCGCCGACGTTAAAGAATCGGGCGCGACAACAACGCCTGCCCACACGCTCTATGACATTATCCGCAAATTTGCCGATGGCAGTGTGATTGAACTGTCCCTAAGCAAAGAAGGCAATGTAATGACTGTTAAAGCCGGTCGTTCAACATTCCGTCTGAGCTGCCTGCCGGTTGCGGACTTCCCGGAAATTGCCGGAACGAAATTGCCATCTTCTTTCACATTGCCTGCGGCCGAGCTGCGCAACCTGATCGACCGCACGAAATTTGCGATGTCGACGGAAGAAACACGGTATTACCTGAACGGCATTTACGTTCATGCGGGCGATAATGATGGCGTTAAAGTATTGCGTGCGGTTGCCACGGACGGCCACCGTCTGGCCCGTTTCGAAATGCCATTGCCGGCGGGTGCCGAAACAATGCCCGGCGTCATTATTCCGCGCAAGACCGTAGCGGAACTGCGCAAACTGCTGGAAGAGGCGGGTGATTCAATTGAAATCAGCCTGTCTGAAAGCAAAATCTGCTTCGCGTTTGATCATATTGTCCTGACATCAAAACTAATCGACGGCACATTCCCGAATTATCAGCAGGTTATCCCGACCGGCAACACCAAGATTGTTGAAGTTGATCCGAAATTGTTCAGCAAGGCGATTGACCGCGTGTCCACAATCTCCGACGGTAAATCCCGTGCGGTGAAACTGGCGCTCAATGGCAAGGTTATGACGTTGTCTGCTAATTCTCCGGAATCAGGCAGTGCGACAGAAGATCTGGAAGTCAATTCCAACGACAACATGGAAATTGGCTTTAACGCTCGTTACCTGCTGGACATTACCAGCCAGATCGAAGGCGAGGGCTGCCGTCTGGTTCTGGCGGATGCGGCGTCCCCGACGATTATCCAGGATTCAAGTGACGCGTCGGCGCTCTATGTTCTGATGCCGCTGCGCGTGTAAGAACAAGACTATCCCAAGGATTTGTAAGGGGCCCCGCACGGGCCCCTTTCTTTATGTCCGGTTACCGTCTAGATTGAGCACATGGCCTATATTTCTGAATTCCAGATAAGCAATTTTCGCTGCTATGAAGCGGCGGCGCTGCGCGATCTTGCATCGGCGCCGGTGGTTTTATATGGCGCAAACGGGGCGGGTAAGACCAATATTCTGGAAGCGCTGTCTTTTCTGGTGCCCGGCCGGGGCCTGCGGGCCGCGAAGGTCGGCGAGATTCAGCGGCAGAGCAGTGACCGGACAACCGCCCCCTGGGCCGTGTCGGCGGTGGCCGAAGGTCCTTATGGTACCACGCGTCTGGGTACGGGCGCGGATGCGGATAGCGAGCGCCGCCTGATCCGGATTAACGGGGTGGCGGCAAAGGGCCAGAATGCGCTCGGCGAATATTTATCCGCCGTCTGGCTGACACCGCAGATGGATCGGTTATTTCTGGATGCGTCCGGCACACGCCGCCGCTTTCTGGATCGCCTGGTATTCGCGTTTGATGGCGGGCATGCGGGTCGCGTGACACGCTATGAAAACGCGATGAGCCAGCGGGCCAAAATCCTGAAAGATCCGCATAATCATCCCGATCCGGTCTGGCTGGAGGGGTTGGAGGTTTCCATGGCGGAAACCGGCGTTGCCATTGCCGCGGGCCGTCTTGATTTTATGCAGCGTTTGCAATCGGCGTGTGATCGCGCCGGGCGTGAAGAAGACGCACTGTTCCCGCGCGCGCATCTGGCGGTGCGGGGATCGATTGAAGAAATGCTGCTGCGCCTGCCTGCGCTGGAGGTTGAATCCTTATTCAAATATCAGTTAAAGGAATCGCGCGCTCAGGACGCGGTCAGTGGCGGTGCCGCCACCGGCCCGCATAAATCCGATTTGCTTGTCCGCTACCTTGCGAAAAACATGCCCGCCGATCAATGTTCGACGGGGGAGCAGAAGGCGCTTCTGATTGGTATAGTTCTCGCGCATAGCCGTTTGATTCAGGCCGAGCGCGGCGCACCGCCGATTTTATTGCTGGATGAGGTGGCTGCCCATCTTGATGAAAACCGCCGTCGCGGACTATATGATCTTCTGCTATCCATGCGCGGGCAGGTGTGGATGACGGGAACGGATATAAGCCTGTTCGATGCGATACGGGGGCAGGCCCGTATTTTCGAGGTTGCGCAGGCGCAGCTGCGTGACGCACCGCTTAGCGCGGTGGCTTAGGAAATCTCTCTCCGCCGATTGGATCCTATTCCCAAAAAATGGTTTTTGCTTTTGGCATGATTTTATAGTTAATTTTTGCCATAATAATCACGCTAAGCTCAAGAAATTAGAGGATTTTTTTCCGTGTAAAAAGGGAAGGAAAAGCCGGGTTTTTTGTATGATTTTCGGGGGTCGCGTGCTATAAAAATACCATTCCTAGAATCGCGGAAATCTGCGCTTTTTGAACCCTTTAACTGTAGATAAAACACATGGCTGAAATGGCACCGAAAATGACCGATAACGAAACCCAGAATGCCGAATATGGCGCAGATTCCATTAAGGTTCTGCGGGGGCTTGAGGCGGTTGTTAAACGCCCGGGCATGTATATCGGTGATACGGATGATGGCACCGGCCTGCACCATATGGTTTACGAAGTCGTTGATAACGCCATTGATGAGTCTTTGGCCGGTCATTGCGATCGTATCGATGTGATGATCAATGCGGACGGTTCGGTAACCGTTAAGGATAATGGCCGCGGTATTCCGGTCGCGATGCACAAGGAAGAAAAAGTATCTGCTGCCGAAGTGATTATGACGCAGCTTCATGCCGGTGGTAAGTTTGACCAGAATTCCTACAAAGTATCTGGCGGTCTGCACGGTGTGGGTGTGTCCGTTGTGAACGCGCTGTCCGAGCGTCTGGACTTACGTATTCGCCGTGAAGGTAAGGAATGGTTTATGCGTTTCCGTCATGGTGCCGCAGAAGCGCCGCTGAAGGAAGTGCGCGATTTGGCTCCGGGTGAGCGTAACGGCACGGAAGTGACCTTCCTGCCCTCCACCGCCACCTTCACCATGATTGAATTTGATTTTGAGACATTGGAAGATCGCCTGCGCGAACTCGCCTTCCTGAATTCCGGTGTGAATATTTTCTTGAGCGATCTGCGCGAAGAAAGCCCGAAGGAAGTGCAGTTTCATTTCGAAGGCGGTATTGAAAGCTTCGTCACATGGCTTGATCGTAACAAAACACCGATTATGAAGGCCCCGATAACCGTAATGGTGGAAGATAAGGCCTCCGGCATGACTGTGGAAGCATCCTTGGAATGGACGGATGCGTATCACGAAACGATGCTGTGCTTTACCAATAATATTCCGCAGCGCGATGGCGGCACCCACTTGCAGGGTTTCCGCAGTGCCATGACGCGCGTTATTACAAAATATGCCGAAGATTCCGGTATCCTTAAGAAAGAAAAAATCAAGCCCACCGGCGATGATATGCGCGAAGGCCTGTCCTGCGTATTATCCGTCAAGGTGCCGGATCCAAAATTCTCCTCCCAGACGAAAGACAAGCTTGTATCGTCGGAAGTGCGCCCTGTGGTCGAAAATGCCATCTCCGAATTCCTCGGCACATGGTTCGAAGAAAATCCGGCCGAAGCCAAACGCGTTGTCGGCAAGATTGTCGAAGCCGCCGCCGCCCGTGAAGCGGCGCGCCGTGCCCGTGATCTGACCCGTCGTAAGGGCGTCATGGATATTTCCAGCCTGCCCGGCAAGCTGGCCGATTGCCAGGAGCGCGATCCAGCAAAATCCGAAATCTTCATCGTCGAGGGTGATTCCGCCGGTGGTTCCGCCAAGCAGGCGCGTGACCGTAAGAATCAGGCGATTATGCCGCTGCGTGGTAAGATCCTGAATGTCGAGCGCGCACGCTTTGACAAAGTTCTCAGCAATAATGAGCTGGGCACATTGATCACCGCGATGGGCACAAGCATTGGGCCGGAAGATTTCAATATTGATAAAATTCGTTATCACAAAATCATCATCATGACCGATGCTGACGTGGATGGATCACACATCCGTACATTGCTTCTGACCTTCTTCTACCGTCACATGCCGTCGATTATTTCCCGTGGTTACCTGTATATCGCGCAGCCACCTTTGTTCAAGGTCAAGCGCGGGCAGTCCGAAACCTATCTGAAGGACGAAGCCGCGATGGATGGCTATCTGGTTGATATGGCGCTGTCTGACTTGGCGCTGATCAATGCAAAAGGTACAAAACGGTCTGGCGAAGATCTGCGTGAGATGATTGCCAAGGCAAAATCCGTGAAGTCTTCCTTGCATACGCTGTCCCAGCGTGTAGGCAACCGCGAAGTGCTGGAGCAGGCCGTGATGGCCGGTGCGCTGAATGACAAGGTTCTGGATGATACGGCGCTGGGTGAAAAAGCGGCCATCGATATCGCCACACGCCTGAATGAAATGGCGCAACCGCTGGAGCGTGGCTGGAAGGCCGAGTTTACACCGGTGGGTGGCTATGTCGTTACACGTATGATGCGCGGCGTGAAGGACAGTGTCCGTATTTCCCCTGACCATATCCGGTCTTCGGAAGCCAGCCGCCTGTATAACAATCTCGAATGGCTGCAGGAAAACTTTGCGCAACCGGCAACGCTGGAAGATTCTGGCAAGTTTGTCGGCCATATCTCTGGTCCCGTATCGCTGTATGAATCCGTACTGGCCGTGGGCCGTAAAGGTCTTACGATCCAGCGCTACAAGGGTCTTGGTGAAATGAACCCGGAACAGCTCTGGGAAACAACACTGGATCCGAAAGTGCGCACGCTGCTGCAGGTGAATATCAAGGACGCCATCAAAGCGGATGAAATCTTCTCCACGCTGATGGGCGATATCGTTGAGCCCCGCAAGCAGTTCATTCAGGATAACGCCCTGAAGGCGACGAATATAGACGCTTAGATATGAAATCGCTGACCGATAGATTAAGCACGATTGTTTCCGCCGTTTTTGCGGAACTGGACTTGCCGCCGTCTTTGGGTGTTGTGCGCGTATCTGACCGTCCCGATCTGGCGCAGTTCCAGTGTAACGGGGCCATGGCTGCGGCCAAGGCGGCGAAGAAAAACCCGCGTGCGGTTGCGGAGGAGGTCGTTGCAAAACTGGCCAGCCATAAAGAATTTTCAAAAATCGAAATTGCAGGTCCGGGGTTTATTAATCTTAATATCACCGATGATGTATTGGCGCAGCATTTGAAAGATGCCGGCGCGGACAAGCGTCTGGGTGTGCCGGCGATTGCCGATCATGCAACCGTTGTGCTGGATTACGGCGGCCCGAATATTGCCAAACCCATGCATGTCGGCCATTTGCGCGCGGCCATTATTGGCGATTCCGTCCGCCGGATTATGAGTTTTGGCGGCTATAAGACATTGGGTGATGTTCATATGGGTGATTGGGGCACGCATATGGGTATGATTATCAGTGAATATATAAAAACCGGGCAGGCCGATCGTGTGGCCGCCCTTGATCTGGAAGATGATGCAGCGGTTGATGTGCTGATGGCGGAGCTTAGCGATATGTATCCAAAAGTATCCGGTGCGTGCAAGGAAGACGAAGCGCGCAAGGCCGAAGCTTTGGATGCCACCGTGCGTATCCAGAACCGGGAGCCGGAATATTTCCGCCTCTGGCAGATTATCCGGGAGGCTTCCGTACGCGGCATGCGGCGCAATTATGAACTTCTGGATGTGCATTTTGATTTGTGGAAGGGCGAAGCCGATGTCCATGATCTGATCCCCGCGATGGTTGATAGTTTGAAGGAAAAAAGCTTTGCCTTCGAAGACCAAGGCGCATTAATCGTGCCGGTCAAAACCAATGAAGATAAAAAGGAAGTCCCGCCGCTTATCCTTTATAAACGCGACGGCGCGGTCATGTATGGCACAACGGATCTGGCGACCATTGTCGAGCGTATGGATTTATATGCGCCGTCCAAAATTATCTATGTCGTTGACCAGCGCCAGCATCTGCATTTTGACCAAGTGTTCCGCGTCGCGCGGCTGGCCGGGATTGCGGGAGAAAATGTTGAGCTTACCCATGCGGGGTTTGGTACGATGAACGGGCCGGATGGCAAGCCGTTCAAAACCCGCGCCGGTGGTGTTATGCGCCTGGAAGACCTGATCGAAATGGGGCTTGAAAAGGCGCGCGCCCGTATGGCAGAGGCGAATATCGCTAAGGATCTCAGTGCCGATGAAGTGGAATCCATCGCGCATAAGGTCGCCATCGCCGCGATTAAATTCGCCGATCTGCAGAACCAGCGCCAGGCCGATTATGTGTTCGATCTAGACCGCCTCACCAGCTTTGAGGGCAAAACTGGCCCGTACCTGCTGTATCAGGCTGTGCGGATTAAATCGCTGCTGCGTAAGGCGGCGGATCAAGGTGATACGCCGTCCGATACAATCATCATTGAGGATGCCGCGCGGGCGCTGTCCCTTATATTGACGGAAATGGCCGATGCGTTCGATGCCGCGCAGCGTCATTATGCGCCTCATTTCCTGTGCGACTATGCTTATCGTCTGGCGCAGGAATTCAGCCGTTTCTATGCCGCCTGCCATGTTTTGTCGGAACCGGATAAGGCATTGCGTGAAAGCCGTCTGGCTTTATGCGCGCTGACCTATACGACGCTGGAAACCGTTTTTGAATTGTTGGGCATTACCATTCCGGATAGAATGTAGGGTGGATTATTCCGCGCCCTGATTATCATCGCTCTTGCTGAACAAGGCTTTGTATAGATCGCGGCCTGCACTGGATAAAATACGCTGCGTCGCTTCATCAAGCGGCAGCCGTGTATCCCGGACGGTATCATCAGATTTTTTCGCCGCCGGAATCGTATTATCCGTTGGATTTTCCTCATAAGATTTAATTAAATCTTCCCAGCTGATCGCGGTTGACGGCTCTTCCGGCGCGGCTTCCGGTGCGGCAACGGGTTCTTCGGTTATTGGGGGTATGCCATCATCCTTCTTCTTGAAGAAGGCCATCGGGTTTGCGCCCGTTGTAGGCGGTGGTGCTTCCGTTGCAGCGGCCGGTGGTTTGGCAAAAATCGGCGGTGTGGGCACGGGATTCGATACGGGCGGTGTAGTCGCAGACAGGACGGGCGCGGCCGGTGCTTCGGTCTTGCCACTATCCTGATTGTCCAGCTCTGCTGCATTATACAGCGCGTAGACCCCGGCAACAGCAGCCATGCCGGATTTTCCGGCCTCCAGCTTGCTTTTTTTCGCTTTAACCAGCATATCGGCCAGCGTCGAAATTTCATCGGGAATTTCGGTCGGCGGAAGGGCTTTGATCGCCGTCCATGATTTATGAACCATCAGGTCGCGGATTTGGCTGATCATGCCCGCATGGCGCAGCATATTGTCATCCGGCGGTGCCAGCGATAGAAAGCGTGTGACGCGCATGGATTTTGCATGACCGGGATTGGAATAAAAAATACCGACATCAAAAACCATTTCCCCGAAGGCGACAACGGCTTCGCCTTCTTTCAAGCCTTTTAACCCGTCATAGCTGGCGCGCGGGCGCACCTGCATGCCGGCTTGCATCGTATCAAGATAGGATCCCGTACCGCGACCGCCCTGCAACTGGAAGCCGGACGCTTCAACAACCAGCGATGAACCAACGGTTTTTTCAAAGAATTCTTTTGTCTGCGTTGGATCTTCAAGCTTGCCGAAAATTTTCAAGTTACAGTTCGCAGTAATGGAGCGCGCTTCTTCTTTCACACGTTTTTCCAGCGCGGGTAAATCCTGCGCCGCGTAGATCAAGCAGAAACCAAGCGAGCGGGCCTGCGCCGCCATAACGGCCATACCAGCCGCGGTGTAATAGCCGACCTCGTCAAACACCGTCATAAACGGTGTGGCGGAGTGTGTGGGTTTATTCTCGATGACGGTTGCGGATTCGCCTTCCACTGTCGCGCCGAGCGTTGAGCCCATCATGCCCTTGATGGTGGCGGCTACGATTTTACCAAGGTTGGCCGTTTCATCCGAAGATTTTTCCAGCGCCGGGATCAAAACGACAAGGATTCGGCGGTTCAGAACGACATCAACCATATCAACGTCGGCGGCCTGCGTATCAAAGATGTAGCCATATTCATCGCCCAGCGATTGCAGGGCGCGGGTAAACTGCATCGACAGATAGCCGTGCTGCTGCCGCGGTGTGGTGGTATCATATGCCGGTTGGTCGGGGCCGGCTGGTTTTTCCTGGCCATTATCATCAAACGCCGCATCGACATAGCCGGGCAATGTGTCGAGATAGCTTTTGACACCAATACGGATTTCTTCCGGGATCACCTTGTCACGTGTCAGCTTGATAATTTCCGGCAGGTTCAGATATTTACGGATCGTGCCGATGGATAGCGGGATTTCCTGATTATCCCGTTTCCAAGTGAGCGCGGGCATAAGTGATGCAACCAGTGCGACGGCGCGGTCTTTCCACATCGCGTTATCGCCTTCGGCATCGGGCATCAAACTAACCAGCATGTTGGTTAGATACGATGCCGAACCAGAAGAAAACGGGTTCATTGTATTTGACGGGGCCTTGGTATCGGAGTTCCCGGTCATATAGTTTACGACCAGCAAATCGTCATCGCGGCCAAAGCGGCGGCATAGCGAAGATAAGGAAGACCACAAATCCGTATCGGCCTTACCATCGACATACACGAAACCGGAACCCCAGCTGAGTGCGTTGGTAACAAGTGATTTCAGGCCTTCGGTTTTACCGGAACCGGTCGTACCCAGATAAAGAATATGTGTTCTGGCATCATTATTGGTAAACCAGACTTCTTCCTTCGTCTGCTTTACGTTGCCCAGATACAGGATACCTTCGCCCTTGCCGCTGCGGCCTGGACCTTCGTTATTCTTGTCTTTCCATTTCGAACCATATGGCATTTTGTAGGGCAGGGTCCGGTCACGGGACAAGATCCAGATAAAATAGAAAAGAAACAAAAAGAAAATACCATCGGCCATACGCATGGCACCGGGGCTGTAATACAATAAAAACGCACCCATAAAAAACATGGAAGCGGCATTGGCCGGTTTTTTCAGCCATTCGCCCAGACGCACATAAGACGGACGTAAATCCCGAAGGACATCCGTATGCTTGCGTTCATATTTCCTCTGGTCTAAGGCCATGGTTTAATCGATTTTCCCTTAACGGTTTTTCAAAAAATTATCGGCAGATACCGGAACGCCCAGCCCGTCCTGCGCCGGGGCCGTGACAACCGGGCCAGGGGCGGAAGGAAAGGACGCTGTCTGTACGCCACGATTATTCGTCATGGTGTATAGCGTATAAATGGCAATGATCGCGAGAATGCTGACAATCCATTTGCCAGGTGTCATCTGGCTGCGGATTTTATAGAAAGGAGCGCTGCCGGCGCTGTCCGTATGGGCGGCCTGCAGCGGGCGCAACTGGCCGTGGGCCTGCTCCATCGCACGACTGATCGCCATCAGGGCTTTCACCGCCGCCGCCCGGGAATGGAACGGCGCAATCGTGTGAACATCATCCTTCGGTGTTTTCAACGTCAGAAGATACAGGCCATCGGCACTATCGCGGACTTCAATGGCAGATGAACGGACTTGGCCCAGATCCATGCGCCATACAACAGGCGAGGCGGCATCGGGCAGGGACAGAATCAATGTTCCGTCAACAACCTTCGCTGTTGAGCTATATCCACCGGTAAGCGCTGCAATCAATGTGTTCATAGTTTTCCTCGTTTATTTCTTTTTAGCTGTTTTATTAACTGGATCCATCAAGACGGGCATTGCGCGCGCGCGGCGTGATTGCATGAATTCGGTTATGCTTTCAACGGCACCCTGCACGCGGGGCTTCGGTACGGGGCGGCCCGTCAGTTTTTCCACCTTGTAGTGGGACAAGGCCCCAATAGCCTCCATATGATAAGACTGCCGGCCCAGATTATTCAGCGGGTACCAAAGGCGCCGGTCATGCGCGCGCAACCAGACAAAAGTGGAGGGCGCCATAACGCCGCCTTCTTCACGCGCGGTGGCCAAGGCGCGCAGCATGGCCGTTGTTTCAAATCCGTGCTGGTTCGCCTTGCTCAATGTAACTTTGGCAAGCGATTCCGTTTTCAGAATTTTCAACGCTTCCTTATGTAGCTTGCTGTCCCGGCTGAGCTGCAATCCTTTTTCTTCATCCCAGCATTTGGCAAGACGACCCAGCATATCATCCGCATCCTTACGCTTGCGGCTGGCCTTCAGGCAGCAGCACGCCAGAAGAATCTGCTTGTACGGTGCCAGCTTCATCGGTCCTTTCCAGCGCGGACCCAATTGCTGCGCGAAGGCGATATAGGCCGCCTGCTCATCCACCTTGCCGTCAATAATCGGCACGCGGTTATATACAAGCCATTCTTCAGGCCCCAACGCTTCGGCAAAGATCGGTAATTCGCGCGGCACGGGCGATCCGGGCGGGCGGGGCTTTACGGCCTTGCTGGGATTAAATTTAACAAAGGGAGAGATGACGGGAAAATTTCCAGCCTGCGCACGAATAAAGCCATCGAGGTTCAGTTTGCGACGATATTCCGTACCGGGACCGTTTAGCATCACATACAAACCCATACCACCCATTGCCGCCACAAAAATAAGCTGCAGCGGTTTCATCGCCAGTGTAGAAAGAACAGTTAATGTGTCACCGTTCAAATCCTGTGGCCTGAGTCGGGGAACATCCTTGACCCATTCATGAAAATTGATTGCGTACCCCCCCCACTGAATTTCGTAGTCATGGGGCAGGAACAGCGATAATACCCACATCTCTGACCAGCGGAACCAGCGGAAGCCGCTGCGAATTTCCACATGGAAAAAATGCCATATCAACATGCCAATCCCCCCCAGGATACAGCTGAGGATCAGGATGCCAATGGCCGTGTCGTGCCCTGAATTATTTTGGTCTGCCATACTGACTATCTATTGTGGAACCACAGATTATGAATGAAATGCCCGCTCTTACATAATAATGTATCAGAATTTTCCCCTTTTGGCCATAAAATGTACCAAAAATCATATAAAATCCCATTGATTCCAGTCAGTTATTAAAGATTATGGATAGGCGCATATCTTGATTGATTTTCCCGTATCGGCTCTGTATATATAACCACGCTTATTCAAGCAGTGCGCCGGCTTAGCTCAGCGGTAGAGCAGCGGTTTTGTAAACCGAAGGTCGGGGGTTCAATCCCCTCAGCCGGCACCATTATCCAAGCCATTTTTCTAAAGGTTATTGCCTTTGTAATAAGGGTTTTGGGACACTCTTGGGACATTTTGCGCTAACAAATATTTTCAAACATATTTCTGGCCGCTTTTAACCTAAGAAGGCGCGCCTTGCGTTGTTAAGGGCGGATTTTGGGGTGGGTAGGCGAAGTTCGTGCCGCTCTTTTGTACAATATCCATGATGCCCAGCATGACATCTTCCTGAATGACGAGGAATTCGTTGTAATCTTTGGTGTCGATATAAACAAATATTTCAATCTGCAGGGCATCAACGGCAAAGCCGATAAAACGTACCGGCACCACATCCTTGACAACTTTGGGATTTGAGTCGAGCAGGCTCCGGATGCCTTTTAGGATAGCGCGCACCTGCTCCGGCGATGTGTCATAGCGCAGGCCCATGATACGGCGCAGAAGAAGCCGGTCGCGCGGCGCATAATTTTCAATGCGGAGCGCAGAGAAATCAGCGTTTGGAATTGTAACCAGTGTCCGATCCGGTGTGCGGATACGGGTGGAGCGCATGCCGATATCTTCAATTGTGCCCATGGTTTCACCCACCTTGCACACATCTCCGATACGGACGGGCTGGTCGAATACAACGGCCAAGCTGCCGATAAAGTTTTCCAGCGTTTTTTGCGCGCCGAGGGCCAGCGCAATACCACCAATACCGAGGGCAGCAATACCGGCAGTGACATTTACGCCGCTTGTATCCAGAACGATGATAATGACAATGACGCAGAAAATAAATTTAGCGATGCGGCGGAAGAAGCCGACAATGGAAGAAAAGCCATATTTGCCTTTCCGCATCATGCGGCGTTCACTGACCTCCGCAATCACATTAATCAGGCGCCAGACCAGAAGCGCCACGGAAAACCATGCGACGATAACGGTCGCCTGGCTGAAATGCTGGCGTACGACAACGGAAATACCGAGATATATGCCGGACATGACAAATAACCACACCATGATGTAAAGGCGCAGCGGCAATTCAAACGCATCAATAATATGACGTTTTTCGCGCATCTTGGTTTTTTTCAGTATGGAGCGCGCGCCTTTAATAACGCCGCGCACAATGCCCCATGACACGGCATAGGATGTGCCGATAAGGATAGCCATCGCCAGCCAGTGCAGAAGCGGCACGCCGCCCCATTTTAAATCTGCCAGCTTTCCGGGTAGAATCTGGTTGATAAGCGGGGCCGTCGCGCCGTCCATAAGGTCAGCAATTTTTTTTGCATTATCCGCCGATATCAACCAAATCATTGTTTTATCCGCGCCGGTAATTTGTTCCAGCATAAGTTCGACACTGGCATTTTTTGTACGGATGGTGCCGACACGTTCCAGTTCCGGGGGCATGCCATCATGGATATTACCGGCGGGCTCCGCGCTTATCATCGATGCGGGGGAAATCCACCCATTTTTATCAAGAAGGCTTTGCAGGTCTTTAGCCAGACCCGGTCCGCGTGATAATTGCGCGGCGTGTGACAGGTAGCTGAGATCCATGAATTGTGCGGCTTTTTCGTAGTCACCGGCCCCGACAGCCGCCAGAAATCCGGTAAAGGTGCCGTGCGGCGTCGTGCGGCCGAGGAAATCGGTGGCAACGGGCGCGGCTTCTTCCTCCGCCAGATTTTTCCCGGTCAGCAGGGCAACGGCACCGCCCGCCTGAGCGTGGGGCGCTGATGCCATCAGGATAAGGCCCGCCATCAAAATGATAACAATCTGATTTAAAAGCGCTATTTTCTTCATCGCGGTATCCTGTCTCTATTTCCGTTTTCGCCTTTTCACTATAGGCAAAAACGAAAACCGCACAAGGGTGCGCATTAATTGGCGCTGATGGTAACGGTTATAATATCCTGATACGTTCCCGCGGTTTCGGCCCCGGTCAGGGTGCCGATTGTAAAGCTTGTCGGAAAGCGCGCTCCGCCGCTGCCGGTGATAGCGGAGCTGGAGGTTACCTGCACAGAATTTCCAGAAGATAAGTTGATATTGCTGCCATTGAAGTTTATCAGATAGGGGATTGTGGCGCCCATGCTGCCGGTATGGACCATAGACTGGCTGTTCTGCGATTGCATTGAGACGCTGTAATTTGCGGCATTGCTGCGGATGATAGTGTCAAAGGCCAGCTGCTCCCCGCTTGTGAGTGTGCCGAAATCAACGGTCTGGTTCGTATCGCTGCTGCTGAACGAACCGCCGGTATTGACCAGGGATAAATCAACACTGCTTTCCGCCTTGGCCCGGAAGGAAATTGTTTTTGTATCTGCAACCGCATAAATCCCGAGAAGTACTTCCGCATAAAGCCGTATGGTCAGATTATTGTCGGCAAATTGTGTGGCACTGGTCACAAAAATCTGCTCGGGCTCTATCGTCCAGTGCAGGCTGTGATTGGCGGTCTGCAACACGCTGGCAAGGGCGGGGAATGACCCGACAATATGGTTTGACGCACCGGCGCTGTTGTCCTTCAGGATATTGGTTTTTCCGGCGGTGGTATAGACATTGTAATCCAGCCTCTCTCCCGCACCGCGCGCCAGTTCGCGCTGGTTCATATTTCCGGACAGCCCGGCACTCAGCGTGACATAGTAATTGCAGCCCAGCGCATTGGCTATACTTGTGACCTGGAAATTGACGGTTTGCAGGTGCTCTGCCGTGTCAAATACATCATATTGGCCGGAAGGACTCTGGAATGTGGAAACGCTGGGCAGCCCAGAAAAAGCAGCACCTACGCACAACGCATAGGACGCTTTCACGGGAAAGCATAGGATTATAAGTATAGTCGCAAGGTGGCTTAAATTTTTCATTGTATGGTTTCCTCCTGCACTATCAAGGTTCCGGCATCAAATTTTCCCGTGATATCATCAGGAATGGTAAGCTCTAAGGGCGCATGCGGATGGGTGGCCAGTGTTATGATATAATCACCGGGCTGCAATCTTGTGATGCGAAAGCGCCCTTTGGCGTTTGTAAAAAATTCCTGCTCCGGGAATTGGTCATCCGATATGCTGCGGATAATGCCGGATTGCAGGGACAGGGGTGTGCCGTTGGCGCCGTGCATATAACCATCGGCATAAATATTGGCAGCATTTCCTACTACCATCACACTGCCGCCTTTGTAATGAGGCATGGCGATAAAATTATCCTGCCCGATATCGTATCCCAGCGGCAACTGACCCGTATCAATCTTGATAGCGCGGTAAATATAAGGCTGCGTATCGGCCAAGACGGCAGGGCCCAGCCCATCAATCTCCGCCTGATACGCGGTGTCATCTTCATCGCGGGTTTCAGGATTAACGCCCACTGTCTGTCCGCGCAGATTTTTGTGACGGGGCAGCATGATAAAGCTGCTGCTGATAGGGCGTGACAGGGCCACATGCCCGTCCGCATAGGCAAGCGCGGAGCCAAATTGCAACTGGCTGCGCTCATCATTGCGGTTCAGGCTGCGGGCTGTGTCATCGGCACTCGTATAGCTTGTAATATCATGGCGCACCCCCATTTCGCCGCGATAGCCGGTATAATTAAAATTCCCGGTGCCGTTTATACTGTCTTCCCGTCCATCATGGGTGACGCCCATGCCCGCCTGCATTCGGTTGCCATCGTACCAGTCCCATCGCGCATCCCGCCGGCGCGCCAGCGTATCGATTGATGTGCTGACCATATGCCGTGACAGAGGCGGCGACCAGCTCAGGCTTACGAACATACCTGCCCCGTCAATATGACGATGGTCGATATTCAGGTTAAGGCTCAGGCTGCTGTTCAAAACCTTGCTGAAATTTATGTTGTAGGACCAGTCATCCTGCATATCCTCATGCCCGATGCGGTACAGGCCGCCAATGCCCATATTAATGTCATAGGCGATGCCCTGGCTGTAACGCATCCCGGCTTCCCATTGGGTGGGAACGGAAGGGGCCGTCTGGCCCAGTGCGGCAAAATTCTGTCCGCTATATTGGAGGGCGGCTGAAAACTGCCGGTTATGTTGGCTGTCTTCATAGCTGTAAGATAATTCGGCGGCCATATCATAATCAAAACCCTGCATATGGCTGAACCCGGTATCGATACCGATAACGCCCCATGAAAATGCATTGATGCCAGATAGCCCCAGCTGCTGCACCATATCATTGCCTTGTGCCGCCATGCCGGTTGTCATTGTTTCGGTCAGGCCGTAGCGATGGAAAAAGGATAAGGCCGGATTGTCCGTTTCATATTCAATGCGGCGATTTATCATGTCGGATTCAATGCCGATATTATAAGCGTATTCATGTAAACCTTCTTTCAACAGCCTCTGGTTGCTGAGCAGTGAAAATCTTTTGACTTCGCGATTGCCGGTCGCATCGGTAATAATCAGTGTGACATCATTGCTGCCATCCGCGACGGGGAAGTCCGCCATGTCATAGGGGCCGGGGTCAAGCTGCAATGTCCGGACCCTCTGCCCGTTAATAAGGACATCAACGCGGGACGGGGACCGTATGGTAAAGCTGGTCTGTCCCGTGGGTGCTGTGACAAGATAAGGCTGCAAATCGAAATTGCGGGCGATACTGACGCCCAGAAGGGGCTGGTAGGATTGAAAGCCGGAAACCGGATAGGATAAATCACCAACCGCCATCCGCACCATCATCTCCGGCCAGTCATGGACAAGGCGCATATTATCGCGGGCCCACGGGCTGTCGGCGTTTTCCTGATATGCGGCGCGCCCTTCCAGGACCCAGTCCTTGATGTTGATGGCACCGTCCGTATCAAGGCGCAGCGGTTGCCGCCCTTCGGCGGAAAGGCTTTCATGCACATAATCCACACCACCGCGCAGATTGACAAAGGCGGACATTGAAGCGGGTGGTAACAAGGTCTGGCTGGGGGACAGGGCAACATGCTGCAATGATACAGACTGTGTTTTCAGGGCCTCGGGCCGCATCTCCACGCGCAGCGCCATATCGGTTTGGTCGAGTGAGAGTGTAAAGCCCGCTGGTTCCGTATCCCCTATGGCAAAGGTGCCGTCGCTATCAATAAGCGCATTAAATTTTTCCTGCATGGCGGGGGATAATGTGGCGGCGGCCCATGGCTGCAATCCGGCCGCTTCAATACGTATGTTATCGATATCATTATCCGTGCTGCTGAGCAGATAGGTATTGCCAATCAGGGCCGGGCCGTGCGTCACCGGGACAAGTATGCGTGTTTCTGCCGCGGATGCTTCAGAAGATATGGTGAAAACGATGATAATAAAAGCACATCGTATAAATGATTTCATTCAAAATGCAGGTTCAAAATCAAGATGGGCAGAACGAATGGCGGTAAGATTGTCGGCGGGGGCCGGTACAATAAAAATGCGCGTGGCCCCGGCATGCATATTCTCCCCATCCATCGGTTTCAGCGCGGCGGAATCCAGTGTCACAATTTTTCCATCCGCGCCGGTCAGCGTCAGGACCGGGCTTTTAAGCAGCGTATGGGCCGTACCGTCATTGGTAAGCGTTATATGCAGCCGGTTATTTTCAAATCTTGTCTCCTTGACGGTGACATTGCTTTTGATACCGGGCGGCGTAACGTAAAGGGCGGCTTTAAACCGGACCATAAATTTTACTGCCGACCCGGTTTCGGGGGTATCTTTCAGCCTGACCGGTATCTGTTCGGCCAGAACGCGGTATGATTTTTCGGATTTGATATCGGGGGGGCCGCGCCATTGTATGCGGATGGCCCGGCTTTCATGCGGTGGCAGGACAAGCTGCGCGGGGAACACAACGAAATCATCTTCGACCTCTTCATTTATTTCCGTACCATCGGGCGCGATGTTCCAGCTCAATATACTGACCTGCAAGGCGGCGGTCGCATCTGAATTATTTTCAAGGCGGAAGACTTGCGTCATCTGGGGAGAATGGGGAAGCAGCGTGGCTTTGAACGGTGATATTTTTAAAGCCTGCGCGGGGAAGGAAACCCCCATGCTGACCGCCAGCACTAAAGAAAGATATACCAGCCCGCGTTTCATTTGGGCGCAATCGTGAAGGTCAGGGTTTCTTCGTAAGAAAATCCGCTGGTCGCTGTTAACGTCGAATCTGTACCATAAGTAATCGTAACGGGACGCGCCAGTCCAATGCCCGGTGCACCGGCATCGGTGACCACACCACCGCTCGGCACTGCATTGCCATTATACTGGATGGTGAAGGGATGGGAATCCAGGCTAGTCGTATCGACGAACAGGCCCGTGTGGCTGTTGGAATTCGTGCCGAGCAGCGTGACGGTATAGCCCGCAAGGTTATTGCAGGTTTCGGTGACGGTTGCGACCAGCCGGTTAGTATCACCGATAGAGATATCGGTAATATTGGCGGCCGATATTGCGGGCGTGACGATAATGGCGCAGGTCGACGGCACCGCGCCGCTAATCGTCACATAACCGGACAAAGCCGCATGGGCCGGCAGGCTTGTATAGATTATGCAGGCGGAGAGGGCGGCAGAGGCGAAAAGGCGGATATAGGGGCGCGTTGTCATGATAATCTCCTGAGATAACCATTGGTTGTATTATCAAATTTGCACAACTATCTTATAGATTGGTCCCATTTTCTACCTAAAATTGTTGATAAGTATGAAATGACCATGCGGTTGTGTGCGGATTCGCACAAAAAGGCAGAATTCTGCCCTTTTTTACGAAATCTTTGGAGAGTTCTGCTAGGCTTAAATTGACATCTTTCCTTTGCACTCTAAGTCATTAGGTGGATTGTCTACACCCACGATAAAGCGGAGACTTTATGGCCTTACAGCACGAATTGCCGCTTGTATCGACTATTGCTGTGGGCATGAGTCTGGCGTTTGTCTGCGGTCTGGTGGCGTCCAAGCTGCGCCTGTCACCGATTGTCGGATATCTTATTGCCGGGATTATTATCGGCCCGTTTTCCCCGGGCTTTACGGCGGACATTGAAATCGCAGAAGAGCTGGCGGAGATTGGGATCGTCCTGCTTATGTTTGGTGTCGGCCTTCATTTTTCCCTGAAGGATTTGATGGATGTGCGGCGCATTGCCCTGCCCGGCGCGGTGGTGCAGATTACGGTTGCGACGAGCATGGGGGCATTGCTCGCTTTGCATTGGGGCTGGGACTTGCCGGGGGCGATATTATTCGGCCTGGCCTTATCCGTTGCCAGTACGGTTGTGCTGATCCGCGCGTTGCAGGAAAATAATTTGATGGAATCGCTGAATGGCCGTATCGCCATTGGCTGGTTGATTGTCGAAGACCTTGTCATGATTTTGGCGCTTGTGCTTGTCCCGGCGCTGGCGGGGTCGGGGGGCCATGATTTGGGTTTGCGTGCGCCGTGGGAACAATTGGTCGTGGCTATCTGCAAGCTGGGCTTGTTCCTTGTGGTGATGCTTGTCGCGGGGCGGCGTTTCCTGCCATGGTTATTGATGGTGGTCACACGAACGCGCTCCCGGGAATTATTTACGCTGGCGGTTTTTGTTGTGGCGGTCGGGCTGGCCTACGGTGCCGCGGCACTGTTCGGCATTTCCTTCGCGCTGGGCGCGTTCTTCGCGGGTATGATGATACGCGAATCCGATATGAACCATGAAGTGGCCGACCGGGCGCTGCCGTTCCAGGATGCGTTTGCAGTTTTGTTTTTTGTCTCCGTCGGGATGTTGTTTAATCCCATCATCATTATGGAGCAGCCGCTGAATGTTTTATATGTCGTCGGCATTATCATAGTGGGTAAATCAGTGGCAGCCCAGTTGATTGTGTTTCTGTCCGGATATCCTTTAAAAACCGGCCTGATGGTCAGTGCGGGGCTGGCGCAGATTGGGGAGTTTTCTTTTATTTTGCTCGGGCTGGCCCTGACTTATAATTTATGGCCACCGGGGGGTGCCGACCTTGTCATGGCGGGGGCGTTGATATCCATCGCCCTCAATCCGTTGGCCTTTTATCTTGCGCGCAAGGGCCATGATTATGTCAGCCGGAGCCCACGACTGGGCCGCCATTTCAATATGCATGAGGATGAGTTGGCGCAGCTGGGCGCTAAGGAAAGCGGCCTCGACAATATCGTCATACTGGTAGGGCATGGGCGGACAGGCAAGCACATTTGCCAGAATATGGTTGATGAAAATATTAACATAGTGGTTATTGATTCCAACCGGGAGCGTGTTGTTGATTTACGCGCCGCCGGCGTCCATGCGGTTGTCGGGGATGCCACCCATGCCGAGACACTGGAGGCTGCCGGGCTGAACCGCGCGATTGCGCTGGTTGTTGCGGTATCGGACCCGTTTGAAGGACGACGGATTGTGGAAATGGCCCGTAGCCTGCGCCCGACCTTGAAAGTCATCGTCCTGGCCCATAATGATGAGGAGGCAACCTATTACCAGGCGCAGGATGTCGACCTGACCCTGACCGAACCGCGGGAAGTCGCGCGCAGGATTGTTAAATATTTACTGCAAATGACGGATTCCTGAAATTTCTCTGGCCCCTGGCCGCAAAAAAAATTAAAGTAGGCCGCTTTCAACAGGGTGGCCTTTTTTTAATGAAATTTCACCCTAATTGAACAATCGTTATTAAATAGAAAAGTTCCATAGGCAGGCTTATATGACAGTTTCTAAAAGAAAAACTCTGCTCTTTTCCGGTACGTTGATTGTTTTGGGTCTGGCGGTGACGGGCGCGTTTTATACCCTATCCCCCGCAGACGCGGCGGACCCCGCCGCCAGCGCACAGCAAGCGCCGCAGGCCATGCCCGTGAAGATAACGATTGTAGAGCAAAAACCATTGCGCTTATGGAGCGAATATTCCGGGCGGCTGGAAGCCATTGATTACGTGCAGCTGCGCCCGCAGGTCAGCGGCCAGATTAACGACATCAAATTTGTCGACGGGCAGATTGTAAAAGAAGGCGATATCCTGTTCGTTATTGACCCCAGCCCGTATCAAGCCCGCGTCGCGCAAGCCGAAGCGGAACTGCAAGCTGCCAAGAATGCGCATGAGCTGGCCCAGAAAAATTCCAAGCGTGCCGAAGGCCTGGTAAAAAGCGCCGCCATTTCCGAGCGTACCTATGACGAACGCAAAAACGAAGCTAGCGTTACACGCAGCGCCGTCGACTCCGCGCAGGCTCGCCTGCGTCAGGCGCAGATTGATCTTGATTACGCCTATGTGAAGGCCCCGATATCCGGCCGTGTGAGCCGTGCCGAAATTACCAAGGGTAATATTGTGCAGGCCGGGCCGAATGCCCCGGTCCTGACGACAATCGTATCGACCGACGGTATCTATGCCGATTTCGAAGTGGATGAGAAAACATATCTGAATACCATTCACAATGTAGCGCAGACGACTGCTGCAGAAAATGCAATACCTGTTGAGCTTGTCTTGAAAAATGACGGCACGGCCCCCTATCAGGGCAGCATCAAGAGCTTTGATAACCGCATTGATACTACATCCGGTACAATCCGGGCACGTGCCTTGTTTGAAAATCCGGGCAGCGTTCTTCTGCCGGGCATGTTCGTTACCGTGCGTCTCGGCAGCCCGACAGAGGCGCAGGCCATCCTGCTGGATGAACGCGCCGTGGGCACGGACCAGGACCGCAAGTTTGTCTTCGTCGTCGGTGATGACAACAAGGTTGTTTACCGCGAAGTAAAAATGGGCGCGTCCACCGGTGGCCAGCGCGTCATCGTCAGCGGCCTTGAACCCGGTGAAAAAGTTATTGTGGAAGGCGTCATGAAAATCCGCCCCGATATGCTGGTTGACCCGCAGCCTGCAGGTGAAGAGGCCGCGCCGCTTCCGGTTGATGCCGCGCCTTCTGAAACCCAAGAATAATTATATATAAACGCCTGCAAAGGGGCTTCGTCACATGAATGTATCACGGTTTTTTATCGATAGACCCATTTTTGCCGGTGTTTTGTCCCTTCTGGTATTTATGGCGGGACTTATCGCTTTATTCCAGCTTCCGATTGCGGAATATCCGGATGTGGCGCCGCCCTCCATTGTCGTTAGCGCGCAGTTCCCCGGTGCCAACCCGGCAACAATCTCCGAAACCGTGGCCACACCGCTGGAGGAGCAGATTAACGGCGTTGAAAATATGCTCTATATGAATTCCGTCGCCGCGACGGACGGGAATTTGAGCATAACCGTGACATTCAAAATCGGCACCGATGTTGATTTGGCGCAGCAGCTTGTGCAGAACCGCGTGTCGCAGGCTTTGCCGCGCCTGCCAGACAGTGTGCGTCAGCTGGGCGTGACAACGGTTAAAAGCTCCCCCGATTTGACGATGGTCGTGCACCTTCTGTCCCCGAATGAACGGTACGATGTTCTTTATTTGCGCAATTACGGGACACTGAATGTCAAAGATGCGCTGGCGCGTATTCCGGGCGTGGGCCAGGTCATGTTATTTGGTTCTGGTGATTATGCCATGCGCGTCTGGCTCAACCCCGACCGTATTGCCGAGCTGCATATGAACCCCGGCGAGGTGGTCGATGCCATCCGTAGCCAGAATATTCAAGTGGCCGCCGGCACAATCGGCGGCCCGCCTTATGGCGATGAAGTGCAGCTGCAGCTGCCCATTAACACACAAGGCCGCCTGTCAACACCCGAACAGTTTGGTGAAATCATCATCAAGCGTGATGAGAACGGTGTTATCACCCGTCTGCGCGATGTCGCGCGGATTGAACTGAATGCCCAGCAATATTCCCTGCGCTCGCTCCTGAATAATAAATCTGCGGTGGCCGTGCCGATTTTTGCCATGCCCAATGCCAATGCGCTGCAAATCTCCCACGATGTGCGTAAAACGATGGAAGATTTGAAGAAGAACTTCCCCGAAGGTATTGATTACAGCATCGTCTATGACCCGACAGTTTTCGTACGCGATTCCATTGACGCGGTTATTCATACGCTGTTCGAAGCCGTGTTCCTTGTGGTTCTGGTTGTCATCCTGTTTCTGCAGACCTGGCGCGCGTCTATCATCCCGCTGCTGGCGGTGCCGGTGTCGATTGTGGGCACATTTGCCTTTATGCATATGTTTGGTTTTTCTATCAATGTCCTGTCTTTGTTTGGATTAATTCTGGCGATTGGTATCGTCGTCGATGATGCCATTGTGGTGGTAGAGAATGTCGAGCGGAATATTGAACGCGGCCTGTCCCCGCGCGAAGCGACCATTGCGGCCATGAGGGAAGTCACCGGCCCGATTATCGCCACCAGCCTTGTGCTGGTCGGTGTGTTCGTGCCGATTGCCTTTATCAGCGGCCTGACCGGGCAGTTTTATAAGCAGTTCGCACTCACCATTGCGATTGCCACCGTGATTTCCACGTTCAATTCTTTAACCTTGTCACCAGCCATGTCAGCCTTGCTGCTGCGCCGCCATGATGCGAAGCCGGATGCGATAAGTCGTGTCATGAATACTACGCTCGGCTGGTTGTTCCGGGGCTTTAACCGCGTATTTAGCCGCTCAACCCAGCTTTATACGGGCGGGGTACGCCGCGCGGTATCGCGCAAGGCTGTGATGATGCTTATTTATGGGCTGCTTCTGGTGGCGACATATTTCAGCTTCAAGATGGTGCCCCCAGGCTTCGTGCCGCCGCAGGACAAGCAATATTTGATCAGCTTCGCGCAATTGCCGCAAGGTTCGACACTGGAACAGACCGAAGCGGTTATTCGCCAGATGTCGGATATCGCCATGAATGAGCCGGGCGTTGAAAGCGCCGTTGCTTTCCCGGGCCTGTCCATCAATGGTTTTGTAAACAGCTCCAGCGCGGGTATTATCTTCATCTGTCTGGACCCGTTTGAGAAGCGGACTACGCCAGAGCTGAACGGCTTTGCCCTGGCCGGGTCGTTGCAACAGAAATTTTCTGCGATAGACAGTGCTTTTATCGCGGTCTTCCCGCCCCCATCCGTGAATGGTATCGGTACAATGGGCGGCTTCAAGCTGCAGGTGCAGGATAAAACGGACCAGGGTTACCAGGCGCTGGATAACGTCATGAAGGCCATTCAGGGCCAGGCCTACCAGACGCCGGAACTGACGGGCATCTTCTCCAGCTATAATATCAATGTACCGCAGCTTTATGTTGATTTGGACCGCACGAAGGCGTTGCAGCTTGGCATGCCGATTGATGAAGTCTTCCGCACCATGCAGATTTACATGGGCTCCATGTACGTGAATGACTTTAACCAGTTTGGCCGGACCTACCAGGTTATCGCGCAGGCAGACAAGGACTACCGTTCCCGCCCTGAAGACATCACACGGTTGCAAACGCGTAACAGTGCTGGTGAAATGGTGCCGCTGGGCTCCGTTGTTCGGGTCACGGAAACATTCGGTCCCGATACGGCGACACGCTATAACGCGTTCCGTTCTGCTGATTTAAACGGTAATGCCGCGCCCGGCTATTCCAGCGGGCAGGCCGAAGCCGCCATCACGAAAATCCTGAAGGACACGCTGCCGCAAGGTATGGATTTTGAATGGACCGACCTTAAATATCAGCAGATTCTGGCCGGAAACACGACGATGTTTATTTTCCCGCTCTGTATCCTTCTGGTCTTTCTGGTTCTGGCGGCGCAATATGAAAGCCTGACCCTGCCGCTGGCGGTTATCCTGATTGTCCCGATGAGTATCCTGTCTGCTCTTGTTGGCATTAAACTGGCCGGTGGTGACAATAATATCTTTACGCAGATCAGTATGTTCGTGCTCGCGGGGCTTGCGTGTAAGAACGCGATTCTTATCGTCGAATTCGCGCGCGAGCTGGAGCATCAGGGCCATTCCATTATCAAGGCCGCGGTCGAAGCCAGCCGCCTGCGCCTGCGCCCGATTCTGATGACATCCTTTGCGTTTATCATGGGTGTGCTGCCGCTGGTTCTATCCCATGGTGCCGGCGCAGAAATGCGCCAAGCTATTGGTGTCGCAGTGTTTTCCGGGATGCTGGGTGTGACATTCTTCGGTATCTTTCTGACACCTGTCTTCTATGTGCTGCTGCGGACTATGGAATCAAGTATGCGTAAGGAAAAGCCCGTTAGTCACAAGGTTTCTGAGCCGGATGCCTGACCGTGATTGAATTTTAGAGCTTTTGAGCGCAAACTCTGATAAAAATATAAGCATAATCAGGGAAATGCAGACATGTATCCTAACCGTATTATAAATCGGCTGAAATCCGCCTTTATGGCTGTGGTACTGCCGCTGGCGGGCAGTGTAATGCCCGGTGCTTTGCTTATTATGACCGCTGCTCCCGTCACGGCGCAGGCCGGGGCGACATCCCGGCGTACGGAAATCCGTAATGAATATCCCATCTATACCGTGGCGCAAGATTATGTCCGCGTATTTCGTTATCCTGACCCCCCTGCTAAGCCGCGTGAAAACGTTACACTTAAGAACAATGTCCATTTTACCTCCCACTATCTGATTAACCCTGTTTTGGCGGGATCACAATGGGCGCAGGCCAATCTTGAATATGCGCTGGTAGCGGGAAACCGATCGTTTCAATCTTTAACGCTGGCAACCGCACCGCGTATTTTTCAGGATATCTATATGAACCGCTTGATTGCCGCACGCGGGACAATCCTTGATTTCTCAAACTCTATTTTTTCTAATGTGCAGTTAAATTCTGCGATTATTCCGGGCGTAAATTTGTCGCATATAAGTGCTAATCTCTCCGGGTTCAGTTATGCTTTCCTTTCCCACGGCAAAGCCAATTCATTCAAGGCGTATAATAGCGGTTTTAATGGCGTCGACTGGATCAATGCCGATATCAATGATGCGATCTTCAGCTATTGCGGCATGGACGGGGCGCGTTTTTCACTATCCCGTATGCAGAATTGCTTCTTTGAGAATGTTACCGGCAAGGGCACACAATATAGCGGCAGTGACCTGACTAATTCCCGCTGGCGGAATTTCAATATTGACGGGGCCTTTATGCTGCCGGTGCAGGCACAGTGTACGGATGGCAATAGCTATTTATATGTACCCAGCCTGCGCAGTGCCATTTTGCAGGATGGCTCAGCCATTAATGTGGATGCGCGGGGTGCGGATTTACGCAATTCCCGCTGGGTCCGGGTAAATATGATTAGCATGGATCTGCGCGGGGCTGATCTGCGTGGTATGTCGATTGAAGATTGTATGGTTACCGGGGCCAATATTTACGGGGCCCAGATTGATGCAAAGTTGCGCAAGATCATGCTTGCCAATGGCGCAATTGAAAAAGCGTATGAAGATAATCCCGTGCAAGCATTGGACGGGGCCAGCCTGGCGATCAGTACGATCAAAGTTTATGAGAAAAAATGCCCGTCACCCAGCCTGAAGCCGGCGCAACCATAATATTTTAAAAGCGATAACCCACGCTGAAAGCACCAAAAATATCCGGGTCGTGCTGCCCCTGAAATTCCTTGGAACGCCAGACAATGGTATAGCTCAGCCGCGCAGGCCCCCATGTCGTTGAAACACCAAGATTTGCATCCAGTACAAACGGCAATTTATCAACACTGGCACTGTCTGTGAATGTGTTTCCGTCCAGGAATATATTGCGCGCAACAGCCCGCCCGTCCAGCCCGCCAAAAATAAACCAGTCCGGTCCTCCGTCCTTTGTGCCGTCAAAATATCCGGTACCGGGCATAGCAGGCCGTACGCGCAACGGCATATCATCCCACCGGGCGCTTCTGCTGCCAAACCGCAGATTTAAGCCGGTATTGGCATAGGTATAAATATTTCCTGCCGTCAAGCCGCCGTAAGGGGCCGCGCTCAAGGCGTAGCGTCCCATACCCATCGACCAGGCTTCCGGCCAGCGGCGCTGCACGGAAAGAATAATACCCGGCTCGTTCTTCAGCTGGTTATCCCAGCCTTGCGGCTCCGGGGCATCGACAAGGCGGTGGACAAATTTTTGGACCGGTTCGCCGAGTGCTGCGGGCCCGACCATGCCCATGGTGAGTTCAATCTCATCCACATGATTATCGGTCAGTGTGGCTATACCGACCGAGCCATAAAGAAACGCGGCCCAAGGGCGCTCGTCTGGCTGCGCCGCCGCGATGGTTTTATCTTCCGGTGTAAAAATATTCTGGCCCACCGAATATATGATGGTGGTTGTATCATTGCTGGCGAATGTCGGAACCAAACGGTCGATAATATCGACAAAACCGGGTGTGTGCCAATTGCGGTCCATATAGCTGGCGCGGGACCCGGTTGTATAATGCCTGTCACTATCCCCGCCGAATTTATCATTTTCGTGTTCAAGGGTGATGATGCGCTCTTTGCGGGTTTTCAGCTCTGCGGGAACCGCGTTTTCCATCGTGGCTGTCCCGGCCCATAAAGGCGCAGGCAGCAGGCCGAGCAGCAGAGTAAGACACAAGATACGCTTCATCTGCCATCTCTAGCACAGTATAAGCAAAGCTGTCATGTGTTATGGGGGCTAGGCGTCTCTGTCAAAACTCTTCAAAAGTTCCGCACTCATCTCATCCGCGGTTTTGATAACGCTGAGATTGGCTTTATAAGAAATTTCTGCGGCTTTGAGCGTCAGTGTTTCTTCGACCAGATTGACGTTCGGCGCGTTCACATAGCCTTGCGCATCCGCCAGCGGTGAGTCCGGGGCATAGGACGGGGTGAAAGGCGGGTTCTTGGCAACGAAGCTGCTGGCAACACCTTGGCCGCCCTTATCGCTCTGCTGTGTTTGCAGCGGCGTGTAGCCTGCGGTGGAGGCATTGGCAATATTGGATGCGCTGGCCTCCACGCTTTTACTCGCGGCCTGTAATCCGGTCAGGGCAATCTGTATGGCATTTATCATCTTAATAGGATACCATGGGGTGATTAAAATTGCTTGAAAATATGCCTCTCATAGCCGGAAAATCCCATGACACGTCGCCAAATTACCGCTTTAAGCCTGATTTTGACAGCTTCTCTCGCCCTTACGGCCTGCGCTAACCAGCCGGGGGCAAAGCCAACCGTCTGGTTCTGGTGGCCCAGCCACTGGAAGCATCAGGATTTTGTCCCGTATCAGGAAAATGCCAAGGGACCGCATAATAATCAGTGGGATAGTCAGAAATGGACCCCCGAAGACTGGGTGGCGCAGCGCGGCAGCCAAATGGATGTCATCGCCGGATTTTATACCGCCGACATCATACGGAACCAGTATGTCGATCGCAATGGCCTGCCCATTCTGGTGATCGGTCCGGGTTTCTATCGTCTAGGCGGTAATGACAAGCGCCGGGTCACCGAAACCATCGACCATATCTACCACATCACTTCCAGCGCCCCGCATGGCAGTTATCAGCTCTATGACTGGGAATCGAAAAAGCCGGTGGGCGTTTACACATCAAACGGATTGCAGATCCAGTAAGCTTTAGGCAACCATCTGCGTCATGGACAGGAAACGCTGCAGGCGCTCTGTCCGGGGGTTTTGCAGGATAGAAGGCCCGCCTTGTTCTGCCACCACGCCGTCATCCATAAAAATGACCTGATCGGCGGCTTGGCGCGCAAATCCCAAATGGTGCGTGATCAGCATAACGCCAATACCGCGCTCCCGCAGGTGAGTCAGTTTGGTAAGGATCTTCGCCGTTTGTTCGACATCCAGCGCGGACGTAATCTCATCCATCAATATATAAAGCGGGTTAAGGATAAGGGCGCGTGCCAATGCCACACGCTGCCGCTGACCGATGGATGCTTGATTGGGGTAGTTATTGATGAAATGCTCCATCTCAAAGAGCTTGATCAGTCCGTCAATATCCTTTTCTGCGCGGTTGTTGCAATTACGGGCGGGCAACATGATATTTTCCCGTAAGGTCAAATGCGGCCAGAGGAAGAGCGACTGAAACACCGCGGTCAGGCGGGGCCAGGGCGGAATAATCTCCTGATCCTTCTGCAGTGGGAAGTCATAGCTGTCATCTTCCACGGTAATGCGCCCGCTATCGGGATATTCCAGCATGGCCAAGGCGCGGAGCAAGGTTGTTTTGCCCGTACCGCTGGGCCCGATGACGCATGTGATCTGTCCCGGGGCAATTTCAAGGCTGGCCCCGTTCAGAACAACTTTATCACCAAATGATTTGCAGACTTTATCGGCAATCAACATGCTCAGTTCTCTCTATAGGGCAGGGCCGGCAAATTAAATGATTTATCCGGCACGTTATATTTTTTCAGTGTTGTTTCTACATAGTCCGAGGTTAAAATTTCGTCTGTGGCATTATTAATCATGGTCAAAAAATCTTCCTGCCCCTTTTTCACCCACATGGCATTGCCGTAGATGGCCAGCGGTGCGCCGACTGACTTTAGAGAGTTTGCATTGTTCTCAAGGAACTGGCGCGCCAGGTAGGTTTCGGCAAATGTGGCGTCCGCTTTCCCCGTCGTTACATTCAGGAACAGGTCAGAGACAGCAGCCGTTTCCGGCAGTGATGATGTTTTTGCCTTTGGAAATTGGCTCTTGGCCAGAAAATCGGCGGTTTCCCCATCAATGGTCGCAATCGTATATTTTGGATCATTCAATGCTTTGATGTTCTTATCAAGGCGCGTGTCGCCGGCCTTTGTCCAGGCGGTAATCGTGCTGTAATAAAGGGATTTGGTCGCGGTAGCCTCGCGTCCGCGCGCCGAATTCGTCCAGACGGCAGAGCACAACATATCATAACGGTCCGATTTTAGATCATTGATAAAGGTGCCCCAGCCTGCTTCCTGCACCCAATCGATTTTCAGCGATAATTTTTTACCCATCTCATTCATATAATCATAAAATACACCGGATAGCGCGCCGGTCTGTGGGTCCTTGATCATGGAGGGCGGGTAGAGAATATAGCCGCAGCGTATTGTCCCGCTTTTAATCACACGGTCATAAACAGACCCATTGTCCGCGGCATAAGCAGGTATAGCTAGAATTGAAAGGAGAAGGGCGGATAATAAAATTCTCATTTTGTAACCTCATATGGTTTTGCTACAGGTAGGAATAATGTTCTGTCAGGATCGTATTTTTCAAAGGCCTTTTCGGCGATGCCGGTATTCAAGGCGGCATCCACCGCTTCATTCAGTGTATTTAGAAGATCGGCTTCCCCTTTGCGGACAGAAAAGCCACCGCCATACACGGCCATTGTCTCTTTAACAACGCGTTTAATTTTCCCCGGATTGTTTTTAATATAGGATTCGGCCGTTAGGGGGTCGGTTAAAACAAGGTCTGCCTTCTTTGTTGCTACATTTAAAAGTAATTGGGATGAATCCGTTATGCTTTGCATGGTTCTGATGTTTGCGGATGGAAACAGGCCGCGAACCAGGTCAACGCTCACATCGCCGTCAATTCCAATAAAGGTTGCATCTTTACGGTTTAGGTCTTCCTTCTTCGAAAAACGCGTTTCATCGGCGCGTCCATAAGCATAAACACCGGCGTAAAAATAGGGATTTGAATAATCCAGATATTTTATGGTTGAAATTACCCAGGGTCCGTCGCCACAAATCGCGTCAATCTTGCCCGTATCATAATCTTGAATTTGTTCGCCCATCGTGATCTGTACATATTCAATTTTTAAATCCAGAATTTTGGCAACGGAATCCGATAGATCTTTGCTAAATCCTGAAAGTGCGCCTGTATTGGGGTCCAGCTTGAAATAAGGATCCCATGGTACAAACCCACATTTGAGCACGCCTGTGCGCATGACACGATCAAAGGTGCTTTCCTTGTCTGCCGCGAAAGCAGGCAGCGCAGTCAGCAGAAGCAAAGTGAATAATAAATATCTCATCCTAATGCTCCGAAAGATTTCTGGTGTATTTATGGCGCAGGTAGAAAGCCACGCCGTTAACGGGCAGGCACACGGCCAGAAAGAAAACGCCAAGAGCAGTATAAATTTCAACCGGGCGGTAAATCTGGGCATTGATGCGCTGCGCGACGCGGAAGATTTCTTCGACCGAAATAAGGGACGCAAATAAGGTTGTGTGCAGCATCGCGGTTTGCAGCAGCAGCAGGCCGGGAATAATCTGACGCAGGATAAGGGGCAGCTGAATTTGAAAAATCGTCTGCTGCCGGTTCAGGCCCGTTACCTTGGCGGCAGTCAGATATTGCTGCGGAAAATCAAGCAATGTGCCGCGCACCATATCGGCCACGGCAAAAATATTGATAACGGAGAGTGTGAGGGCCGCCGTATAAAACGGATCAATAACCAGATTGAACATGGCCTGCGCCGGGTAATGGAGCCAGAACAGAAAGACAAGGATAGGAATACCGCCGAGCAGGAAGGATATAGCGCGTGTGGGAATGCCGACAGACATTTTCCAGTGCGCGCCCGCCCACCCCAGGGTCGCACCCAGCACAATGCCGGATGTCCATATGAGCGCGCAAAGTTGCATGGTCACGGCAAGGCCTTTCAAAAAGGCCACATGATAATTAACTAATATATCCCATACTGACATGGCGCAGAGTATAGCGATGTTTTCTTCTTCGCGCCAATTTCTTTTGAAAAGAATAAGAAAAAGGCGGTTTAAAACCGCCTTTTTTAATAAAGATTAATTTTTGCTCTTATCAACCAGCTTGTCCTTGGCAATCCACGGCATCATTGCGCGCAAGGCGCCGCCGACTTGCTCAATCTGGTGCGCGGCGTGATTTTTGCGCAGGGTTTTGAATTGCGTCTGGCCGGCTTTGTTTTCCAGCATCCAGTCGCGGGTGAATTTTCCGGACTGAATATCCTTCAGAACGCGTTTCATTTCCGCTTTGGTTTCTTCCGTAACAATGCGCGGGCCCGTGACGTAGTCACCATATTCCGCCGTGTTGGAAACGGAATAACGCATATTGGCAAGACCGCCTTCATACAGAAGATCAACAATCAGCTTGGTTTCGTGTAGGCATTCGAAATAGGCCATTTCCGGTGAATAACCGGCTTCGACCAGTGTCTCAAAGCCTGCCGTGATCAAATGTGACAGGCCACCGCATAATACAACTTGCTCTCCGAACAGATCGGTTTCACATTCTTCCTTGAATGTTGTTTCAATAATGCCGGACCGACCACCGCCAATGGCGCTGGCATAGGACAAGGCCAGATCAAACGCATCGCCGGTCGCATTCTGGTGAACAGCGACCAGGCATGGTACACCGCCGCCTTTGCTGTATTCCGCACGCACCGTATGGCCGGGACCTTTCGGTGCCACCATGAAGACATCCAGATCGGCACGTGGTTCAATCAAGCTGAAATGCACGTTCAGACCATGGGCGAACAGCAGGGCCGCGCCCTTTTTCATGTTGTCATGCAAATGGTCGCGGTACAAATCGCCCTGCAATTCATCGGGGGTCAGAACCATAACAACATCTGCCCACTTCGCCGCTGCTGAAGGATCCATAACCTGCAGACTTGCTTTTTTTGCCTTCTCGGCGGAAGCAGAGCCGGGGCGCAGCGCTACGCGGATATCCTTAACACCGCTATCCTTCAGGTTCAGCGCATGCGCGTGCCCTTGCGAGCCGTAACCAACCACCACAACTTTTTTACCCTTGATCAGCTTCTGATCCGCATCTTTGTCGTAGTATATGCGCAGCGCGCCGGATTTTTTCGGGGCTACCGCTAATGTCGCAACATTGTCGGATTTTGCAGATTTTGTTTTTGTGGCGAGTTTGCTTTTTGCCATGGTCTTTGTCTTTCCTTTTTGTCAGTTATTCGGGGTTATTGATTTGCGACGGGGCCGAATAGACCGGCTTGCCATCGTTCACTTTTTGCTCATCCGCCGGCAGCTTCACACAGGCAGTGATATGAAGCAGGGCGGCCAAGGTAAGCGCTGTCGTAACAATCATTTTCATGGGAAATATCCTTTTCACAATCAAGCGGCTTCGCCGATGGCGGTCTTACCGCGGGAAATGGCGGCCACACCGGTACGGCTGACATCGATCAGGCCCAGCGGCCTCATCAGCTCGACAAACGCATTGATCTTATCGGGCGTTCCCGTGACTTCGAAAACAAAGGATTCCAGGGTGCTGTCGACCACGCGCGCACGGAAAATATCGGCGGTGCGCAAGGCTTCCAGACGCTTTTCGTTCTGTCCGGCCACCTTCACCAGCGCCAGTTCGCGCTCAACGGACGGGCCTTCGATGGTCAGGTCTGACACTTGCCGGACCGGCACCTGCCGCTCCAGCTGGTGCTTAATCTGCTCGATCACCATAACGGTGCCGGAGCACACAAGCGTAATACGGGACAAATGCGACTGCGCATCCACTTCCGCCACCGTCAAGCTGTCGATGTTATAGCCACGCCCGGAAAATAATCCAATCACGCGGGCCAGCACGCCGGGTTCGTTATCAACGACCACAGCCAGCGTATGGCGGGCAATTTTATCTTCAATGGGGCCTGTCCCATAAACGCTTTGTGAGGTCATTGTTTATACGAGCTTCTTGTCAAACTGCTCCGCATCGGCGGCGAGGATCATTTCATTATGCGCCTTGCCGGACGGGATCATCGGGAAGCAATTTTCCCTTGGGTCCACATGGACATCCACGATCGTGACCTTATCAGTTTTCAGCATCTTTTCAATGGCTGCATCCAGATCGGATGCATTATCGACACGAATGCCATATCCGCCATAGGCCTCCGCCAGTTTTACGAAATCCGGCAGGGCTTCGGAATAAGAATGGGAATAGCGCTCCCCATGCAGCAGCTCCTGCCACTGGCGCACCATGCCCATCCATTCATTGTTCAGGATAAAGATTTTAACCGGCAGGTTAAACTGGATCGCGGTGGACAACTCCTGGATATTCATCTGGATGCTGGCTTCACCGGCGACATCGATACACAGAGCATCGGGATGCGCAATCTGCGCCCCAATCGCGGCGGGGAAGCCATAGCCCATCGTGCCCAGACCGCCGCTGGTCATCCAGCGATTTGGTTTTTCAAATTTCAAAAACTGCGCCGCCCACATCTGGTGCTGGCCGACTTCGGTGGAGATATAGGCATCGCGGCTGTCATTTTCGAGATGCGCGCGCAAACGCTCCAGCGCATATTGCGGCTTGATGACCTCACCTTCCTGCTTATAGGCAAGGCAGTTTACGGCGCGCCATGTCGCAATCTGGTCCCACCATGTTTTGAGGGCGGCTTGATCGGCCTTGTGATTTTTTTCTTTCCACAATTTGATCATCGCTTCCATCGCCTTGCCCGCATCGGCAACGATGGGCAAATCAACGCGGATATTTTTGTTGATGGAGCTGGCATCAATATCAATATGAACCTTGATGGAGCGCGGGGAGAATGCATTGACGCGTCCCGTCACACGGTCATCAAACCGTGCCCCGATACAGATCATGACATCGCATTCATGCATCGCATGGTTGGCTTCATAGGTACCGTGCATGCCCAACATGCCAAGAAACTGCTTGTCACTGGCTGGATACGCGCCCAGCCCCATAAGCGTATTGGTAATCGGGAATCCCGTCATGCGTACAAGTTCGGTCAGAAGTTCTGACGCGCGCGGTCCCGCATTGATGACGCCGCCGCCCGTGTAGAATATCGGGCGCTTGGCCGTTGCCATCAACGAAACAACACGCTCAATTGCCTTGATATCGGGTTCTGTGCGTGGCGCATAAACACGCGCGCGGGGTGCTTCTTTTTCTTTATAGGTGCCCGGTGCAAACTGCACATCTTTCGGAATATCAATGACGACAGGGCCCGGACGGCCAGAGCGCGCGACATGAAACGCTTCATGGATCGTCTCCGCCAATTGGTTCTGGTCTTTCACAAGGTAATTATATTTGGTGCAGGGACGGGTAATGCCGGTTGTGTCCGCTTCCTGAAATGCGTCATTGCCAATCAGGAATGTCGGCACTTGTCCTGTAATACAAACCAGCGGAATGGAATCTAGCAGCGCATCGGTCAGACCTGTCACCGCATTCGTCGCACCGGGGCCGGAGGTCACAAGCACGCAACCCACCTTGCCGGTGGAGCGCGCATAGCCTTCGGCGGCATGCACGGCGGCCTGCTCATGGCGGACCAGAATATGGCGGATCTTCGTTTGCTTGAAAATTTCATCATAGATCGGCAGGACTGCGCCGCCCGGATAACCGAAGATCGTATCCACACCTTGATCGGCGAGCGCCTTTAAAACAATCTCCGCGCCTGTAAAGGTTTGCGGGACGGGCGCGGCGGCGGGGGGAAGCGGTGCTTTGGCCTTGCTGCCTGTGACGATTTTCAGCAAACCGCCTTTATCCGCCGGGGATGAGGATTCTATCTTTTTCATGCTCAATTCTCTGTCTGGTCTGGTTTACCGGGTGATAAAAAGCCCGCTTCTTGCGAAGCGGAGCTTTATTTATCTGCTGTTTTTCAGCTTATAGTTTTATACACGCTCTACACACCTTTTGTCCGGTCTATAATTTCAATCTAGGACATTTAAATACGTTTGGTCAACCATAAATGTAATTAAATTACAAAATACGCAACAATATTATAATATTCTATTTGTGCAATGCAGCTATGCGGATGGCGCAACTCCTGTATTACGTATATTGCAGGGGTTGGCGCAGCTTACCCCCTCACCCTGCCCTCTCCCCGCGGGGGAGAGGGTTGTTAGAGGCTTAGTGAGCTTTATGCGAACTTAGCCGTAGCTGGGTGAGGGGGGGCTTAGGAAGCTGACGGGGCCTGTGGAAGTTAAAGAGCCTAAATGATCTTAATCTGGTTCCGACACCATGTAGTCTGCCTTTTCGCGTAGTGCCGGGTATCGGCTTTGGCCTGGATAATGGCGTCTTCAAGGCTTAAGGCTCCGGCCAAATATGATTGCAGCGCCTGAAAGCCCAGCGCATGGGTGACGGCGGAATCCGCGGGGACTGTGCCGGCTTTAATTAAATCATCAAACGCCTTCACTTCATCCAGCGCCCCCTGATCCATCATCTGGTCAAAGCGGGCGTTGCAGCGTTCATATAAGACATCACGCTCCGGCATAATCACTTCGATGGTGAAGGATAAATCTGCCGGTGGTCCTGCGGGTGGCAAAGCTTGCCACTCACTGAGGCTCTGCCCGGTGGCGGTGATAACTTCCCAGGCCCGCACCAGACGCTGCGTATCATTCGGATGTAGGCGCGCAGCCATTACCGGATCGATCTCCGCCAGTGCCGCGTGGAAGGCAGGGTTCCCTAGTTTTTCCTGCAACGCATTAGAGTCTGCCCGTATCTGCGCCGGGACATCGGGAATGGGGGAAAAGCCTTCGGTCAGGGCCTTGATATAAAATCCTGTACCGCCGACGACCAATGGTGTTTGTCCTTGTGCCTGCGCCAGTCTGATTTCTTGGATCGCAAGGTCGCGCCATAAAGCGGCGGTGCAGATATCTTGCGCCGCCATCGTGCCGTAAAGGCGATGTGGCATTTGGGCTTTATCCGCCGCCGATGGTTGCGCGGTCAGCAGCGGCAGCGCGTCGTAAATCTGCAACGAGTCGGCATTGATAATAACGCCGTTGCATGTAGCCGCTTTTTTCAGCGCATGCGCGGATTTCCCACTGGCGGTGGGGCCGATGATTATATGAACATTTATCTTTGATCCGCTCACTTTTTCAGGCGCAGGGCAACAAAGCGCGTGTCGCTTTCACGCTGGACCAGAAGAAGAACGGAATTGCGTCCTTCTTTCTGCGCGCTCGCGATGGCTTTGGTGACATCCTGCGGCTCGGCGACTTCCTGCTGGTTGACCTCGATAATAACATCACCGGCACCCAGTCCTTTTTCAGCAGATTCTGAACCCAGCGCGGTTTCTGTAACCAGAACACCTTTGATATCACTCGGAACGTCGAATTGCTTGCGCATGGCCGGGGTCAGTTTGCCAAGGGTAAGGCCGACGGACTCAATCGTTTCTTTGCCTACGGGCGCAGTTTCCTTGACGGATGGTGTTTCGTCACGGCCCAGCAGCCCGTCTTTTTCCGCTTTTTCCAGCGCACCAACGGTGGCCGTTGTTTCGGCTTTCTTGCCATCACGCCAATAGGTCAGCTTGATTTTCTTACCCATCGGCGTTTCCGCGATCAGGCGGGGCAGTGTCCGCATCGCACTGATTTTGCGGCCATCAACTTCAAGGATAATATCACCAGTGCGCAGCCCCGCTTTATCCGCAGGACCTGTGGGTGTCACGACGGCCACCAGCGCGCCGGAGGCTTCCGGCAGGCGCAGGCTCTCCGCAATTTCCTCCGTGACATTCTGGATGCGCACGCCCAGCCAGCCGCGCTGCGTATGGCCATGCTCAATAAGCTGCATGATATAAGGTTTTGACAGGTTGGACGGTATGGCAAAGCCAATACCAACGGAACCGCCGGACGGGGAGAAGATCGCCGTGTTGATACCAATCACTTCACCGTCCAGATTAAACATAGGGCCGCCGGAATTGCCGCGGTTGATCGACGCATCGGTCTGGATAAAATCATCATATGGTCCGGCATTAATATTACGCTGCTGCGCCGATACAATCCCCGCGGTGACGGTGCCGCCGAGACCAAAAGGGTTTCCGATAGCCAGAATCCAGTCGCCGACGCGTAATTTGTCACTATCGCCAAAGCTAACAGCGGTCAGCTTTTTCTTGGTCTCGACCTTCAGCACAGCCAGATCCATTTTTTCATCGCTGCCGACCAGCTTGGCGTCCAGTGTTGAATCGTCATAAAGCGTGATGCGCACATTTTCCGCATCTTTCACGACGTGATAATTGGTAACGATATAGCCTTTATCCGCATCCACGATAAAGCCGGAACCGAGCGAGGACATCGGGCCCATATTGTGCGGCTGGTTCATAAATTCGTCAAAGAAATCCTGGAACGGGGAGCCGGGGGGCAGTTGTGGCATCTGCGGCAAATCTTGTGCTTTTGCCATCTTCACGGTGGAGGATACATTGACAACCGACGGGATCAGCTTCGCGGCCAGATCCGCAAAACCGGATTCTTTGCCCGCAGGCGGAATACCCGCCGCAGCATATACACTCACCGGCGCCGCAACAGCGCTAAGGAGCAGAGCGGAACCGTAAATAAAATGTCTAACCAGCTTCGTCATGGCATTATCCTTGGCATGTTAAGGGAATGAATTTGCCCTTAAATAATTACGCTTGTGACCTGCTTCAGTCAACGGTCTGAGAGCATGATTTATCCTTAAAGCCTTGTCATCCCGGCGGAGGCCGGGATCCACCGTGACACGAGCGCAATATGGCGTCGTTTGAGCTTGATTTAACCATGGATCCCGGCCTCCGCCGGGATGACGACACAGGGTAGTGCGCTCTCCTGTATTTAAGGTGCCGTGCTGAGATATCTCAGGAAGCCGCTATTGGGCGACAGGATAAGGCGGGTATCTTCACGGTTCAGCGCATTGCGGTAAGCTTCCATCGTGCGGTTGAACGCGTAGAAATCCTTGTCCTTGTTAAAGGCTTCGGCGGAAATACGGATGGCGGATTCGTCACCCTTACCGCGCAGGATCTCGGCATCACGTTGGGCTTCGGCTAGAAGAACGGTTCGTTCCTTTTCCGCGGTGGACCGAATTTCCAGCGCGCGCTCTTCACCCTTGGCGCGTGTTTCGGTTGCGCGCTCGGTCAGTTCGGAGATCATCCGGCGGACGGTGGACTGGCGCAGTTCGGGGGTCAGGTCGGCCCGCACTATACGCACATCAACCACCTGGATGCCCAGATTATCCGCCTCGGTCTTCGCATTTACGCGGCGGCGAATATCCTGCATAATTTTTTCACGTTCCGGGGACAGAAGGCGGCCCAATGTTGTGACACCCAGCGCATCCCGGGTGGAGCTGTTAACAATGCTCTCCAGGCGTTGGTTGGCAATTTCAATGCTGCGCAGTGTTTTCAGGAATTTCAGCGGATCGACAATGCGGTAACGGGCAAATGTATCAACGATGATCGGCTCACCGCTGGCATCGCCAATATTCTGCGTTTCCACATCTTCTTGGGCGGTGCCGATATCATTGCTGGCGATAACAACCTGCTCCGGCTGCGGGTCAACGGACAGGATACGCCGGTCAAAACGGACGACGGTCTGTACCAGCGGTAACTTGAAATGTAGGCCGGGCTTGCTGATCGTACCCACGGGTTGACCCAGCTGCAGGACGATGGCCTGCTCCCTTTCATTGACGGTATACATCGACATCGATGCGACGACGACGGCCAATGCTAAAATGACAAGGAGAGCATTATGATGTGGTTTCATGATTAAATCTCCGTTTCTTATTGTGTTGATTTTGGTGTGGCCGCCCGCAGATCATTGAGGGTCAGATAAGGCACGGCACCATTACCGCCCTTTTCATCAAGGATAATAGTCTGCGCGGTGCTCAGCAAATCTTCCATGGTTTCTATATAAAGGCGTTTTTTGGTAACATCTTCGTTGTTGCGGTAGGCGGACAGTGTGGCGTTAAAGCGCTCGGCATTACCTGTTGCCTTGGCAACAACGGATTGCTGGTAACCTTGCGCTTCCTGGCGCATCTGGATGGCAAGGCCGCGGGCTTTGGGAAGTATATCTTCGCGGTAAGCTTGCGCGCGGTTCTGCACTTCAAAGGCATCCTGCTTGGCGGATTGCACATCCTGAAACGCTTCCTGTACGTCCGGGTGGACTTCGGCTTCCAAAATCGCAACCTGCGAAATGGAAACGCCGGATTTGTATTTATCAAGGTTGGCAATCATGATTTCCTGCGCGCGGCGGGCCACGTCATCACGGGATTGTGTAATGATGGAAAACATTTTGGTCTGGCCGACAACTTCGCGGATGGCGCTTTCGGCCACGCGTTTGATGGTGCTTTCGGGATCATAGATATTAAATAAATAATCTTCCGCAGATTTGATATTCCACAGAACAATCATATCCAGATTGACGATATTCGCATCGGAGGTCAGCATCAGGCTTTCTTCCGGTATATCGGTTTTTGTGCCGCTTGTGTTCCGGGCCGAGCCACGCTCGTTAAAGCCGATATCAATCCGGCGGCTTTGGGATACGTTGACCTTCGTGACGGTCTCAACCGGCCAGGGCAGGTGATAGCCAAGGCCTTCTGTAATTTGCGTGCGTGTATGGGCGCCGAATTTCTGGATAACGCCGTGTTCACCCGGTGTGATGATAAACAGGCCGCTGGCCAGCCACAGGATAATGGCGGCAACCGCCAGGAGGGAAAGCAAGGCCCCACCACCCGCGCCACCGGGCATAACCTGACGCAGATTTTCCTGCGCACGGCGGATCATATCGTCCAGTTCCGGAGGCGGTTCATTGCCACCACCCCAAGGGCCACGGTCGCCGGGACGGTTATTGGTCGGGCGGATGGGCGCTTTGCCCCAAGGGTTTTTCTTGTCTTTGTTATTCGGTGTGTCGTTTGGTCCCATGGCGGCGGCTCCCATTTTGTAAAAAAGCGCTTGCAAAAATATGTCAGGTAACAATATCTCTTTTATCTTATAAGGCAACAGTTAACGGGCAGGAATCGGGCGCAATGACCGCTATTTCGGAAAAAGATGTTATGCAGGCGCTGCAAGAAGTGCGCGAACCCCGTTCCGGAAGCGATATCGTGACGCTGGGCATGGTTCAGGGGGTCCAGATTAAGGGAAATCAGATAATCTTTTCGCTGGAGGTTGACCCGGCGCAGGGCGCCGCGCTGGAGCCGCTGCGGCAGGCCGCGGAAAAAGCCGTGGCCACTCTGCCGGGTGTTGAAAAGGTCACGGCGGTGCTGACCGCGCAAAAAGCCCCGCCGCCACCGGCCGCAAAAATGGACCCGCATGGCATGGCAAAAAATCCGCCGCTGCAACTGCCGATAAAGAAAATTATCGCGGTGGCGTCAGGCAAGGGCGGTGTCGGAAAATCAACAGTTGCCTTTAATCTTGCCGTCGCGCTGGCGCGGCAGGGGTTAAATGTCGGCTTGCTGGATGCGGATATTTACGGGCCGTCCGTGCCCTTGCTGTCCGGCATTCGCGGCCAAAAACCGCAGCAGGACGCGGATGGACAAATCATACCGTTATCCGCACACGGTTTAAAATTAATGTCGATTGGTTTTCTTGTCGATAGTGAAGCGCCGATGATCTGGCGTGGCCCGATGGTGCAGACGGCTTTGTACCAGATGCTGCGCGATGTGGCTTGGGGTACCGATACGGACAAGATGGATGTGCTGATTATCGACATGCCGCCGGGTACGGGCGATGTGCAATTAACATTGGCGCAGAAAGTGCCAGTAACCGGTGCGGTCATTGTGTCCACGCCGCAGGACCTCGCCCTGATCGATGCGCGCAAGGCGATTGAAATGTTCCGCAAGGTTCATATCCCGATTCTGGGTGTGATTGAAAATATGAGCACTTATATCTGCAGCAATTGCGGCCATGAAGAGCATATTTTCGGCCATGGCGGCGCAAAGGATGAGGCGGAGAAACAAGGCGTGCCGTATCTGGGCGCGATTCCGCTGAATGCTTCGATACGTGCTGATGCCGATGCGGGAAAGCCGGCGGAGAGAAAATACTATGTGGAAATTGCTGCTAGGCTCTACTCCCTCTCCCCTGTGGGGAGAGGGCAGGGGTGAGGGGCAAAATAATCTTTTGTCAAATATAGTTTCGGCGCTACCACACTCTCATATGCCCCTCACCCAACCCTCTCCCCACAGGGGAGAGGGCTAATCAAGGTTGCGCGTAAGCGTTATAAAACTGTAAGCCGGATTTTTATCATCGGCCGCATGATCTTCACGGAATGTTTCAATCCATTCGCGCGGGGCCAGTACCGGAAACATCGCATCGCCCTCAACATGCTGATGCACCTGCGTCATATGAATGCGGTCCAGCAGCGGTAAGGTTTCCTTATAAATCTGCGCGCCGCCAATCACCATAATTTCATCAAGATTTTGCAGCCCGGCCAGAATGCGGGCTTCGCTAAGCGCTTCAAAAACGCTGCCATAGACCTTGACGCCGTCGGCCTGAAATCCGCTCCGGCTGATGATGATATTGGGTCGTCCGGGAAGGGGTTTGCCAATACTCTCATACGTCTTGCGTCCCATCACCACCGGCTTGCCCAAGGTCAGCGCCTTGAAGCGTTTCAAATCCGCAGAAATATGCCACGGCAACGCATTATCGCGCCCGATCACACGGTTTTCAGACATGGCAACGATGGCGGAAATGAGTGTCATGAGATGATATTTATAACCTTTTTAATAGTGCTGTCTTATAGTATATTCAATCTGATTTATTTAATAATACTAAAATTTATTTTCAGGGACATAATTATGTGGGTTTTATTACTGAGCGCATTAGGCATAATTGCGAGCGTTCTTGTTTTCGTTATTATAGGGCCTCAAAATTTTCTTTTTGAAAATGATATATTGGGTATAGGACCTGTATTGGCATTTTCCACCTTTTTATTAGTTGGATGGATTTTAGGGACTATTACCGGTTTTATAGTTCAAATCGCTAAAGCTAAAAATAAGAATCATACGGTGGGTCATGCTGTAAAAAGGGGATGTATCGGCCTTTTGGTGATCATAGCCTTATTGGGAAGCAGTGTATTTCTATTTTCTCCTGTGCCTATGTCCAACCCTGTCCTAATGAGCTTCATGATTGCCAAGATGCCTTTTGAAAAAGCAATCACTGAACATCGTCGAGAACAAATAAAAAATAAAGCAGTACGCGATCAGCATGCCAATCCAGAATTAACAATCGGCCCGTATTTTTCCAGAGCTGGATGGGGCACTGACTATCCTATCAAAGATTTTGCGCGGCTGGATGATGCTCATATTTTTGTTATTGGAGAAGCGACCTTGAAAATGGGGTTACAACCTATGGGGCCTGTTTTAAAGCTGTCCGCAGAAGGCAGGATAGATAGGGTTTTTAGCAAAAATCTTCAAAATACTCTGGCATCGTTGCCTTTCGGTGCAAATGTATGGCAATTGGCATATCTTCCTGTAGTGGGCAATACCTCATCATTCTTTGCTTTTGAAGCGATTGAAGCTGATCAAAATACAGGCCATGTTTTCTTTACAAAACTAGATGGTTCTCTCTTATCTGTGTTGCCACAGAAATTTCCCCCGCCCTATAGAAAAAAACTTTCAATCACTACGGATGGCGGTGTCATTGTTGCCAAAAACAATTTAATTGACCCTTTAAAAGAAAGCTTAATAGAAAAATATAATAGAGACGGCAGTCTCTCCGCAGCATTTGACTATAAACCTGATATGCCAAAAGATATTCCGGGCAAGGTGAGTGCGGATAATCTTTCTGTTTTTGAAGACGGTAAAATATTTTTTCTTTACACTTTTTATCCCAACGACGGAGTTTCGAGTGATATCAATAAGATGGTTATTTTATCGCCTCAGGGACAAACTCTTTGGCAAAAAACAATGGATGAAAGTTATGATTTTGATGCAACGGACGTGGCCATGACAAGTGATGGTCTTGTTGCTGCGCGTACCGTTCGGCATCCCCATATATTCGAAACCGTTTTTATTGATTCATCAGGATCTTTTTTGAAAAAGCCTGGTTTTTTAGAAGGTGGAATACAAAATACAGAAGAAGGGGTTTATAATAACTCTTCTCACGCATATTTTTCTGTTGATGAGATGTTTCCTTCCTTGAAGGACCGTCCCCGCTCATTGAATTCAAAAGCTGCTTTTCCGGACGTGGAATATCTAGGCCGCGTTAAGTCTTACTGGCTATTGAAGGATGGCAGTAAAATAATCGGTGGAGATTTTATGATTAAGCAAGGTGATCACACATATTTAAACCTTGCGCATATCCTTCCGGATGGAAATCTGAACACGTCTTTTTTGCAAAATCCCTAGCTGTATTGTTTGCCGCATTTTGTTGGGATCCAAGATATTGGCCCAGGCCTGATATTTTGTAGAAAAACTTACTCCGGCATTCGCGGGGCTGGTGGAGGGGAGTTTTATGGCGGTAATCGCTGGAAATGCATTTTTAAAATATTTTTTGAATAAAGCCTCCGCTTTGCCGCCGTTCAAAAATATATGGGTGATCTTCGGATGTGCGCTCAGAAAAGCTGCAAGGTCATTCGGACATTCATCCTGAATGGCGGTATCAAGACTGCCGACACGGACGCATGATTGCAAAACATCCCACAATGCAATCCGGTGCGCGATAAGAAGGGACAAGCGTTCTTCATAGGATTTGTCGAGGCCCGCACCGATCAACTCTCCCATAATCGGCCAGAACGCATTGCGCGGATGGGCGTAATATTGCGCCTCCTGCAGCGAGGCCACACCCGGCATACTGCCCAGAATTAAAATCCGGGCGTCAGGGCCGGAAATGGCTGAGAAGCTTTGGATGCGTTTTATGTTCATGACTTGTTAAGCGGCCTGAAATGGTGCAAGTCGGGGGAATGAAAATTATCATGGAGGTAAGTTATCATTCCGAAGCCGCATGTCCAGATAGTAAAAGATTTAGTTGTGCTTTAAGCGCATATAAAGGAAGCGTGGATAATCGCCGGATATTGGCTGATATGCTGCAAGATTTTCCCATCGAATAACACTTTTGGGGGTCTCAATAATTTCTGCTACGTGTAGATCGGCAGCTGCAGCGGCATTGATGAAGTCTGCCATGGTTTTATGATAATAGCGGGGCTTAATAAGGTTGCCGGCTGTTTGATTTAAGGCTGTTAATGCGAAATATGTTTGGGTACGATCAAAATAACCGAGGTGATTTTCAAATTTTTCATTAGGCTTCTTTTCCCGACAAGCATCGAGATCAAACATCATGGCATAAGCGGGATGATTGATAAAAATGTGAGCTTGGCCATCATCTTTAAGGCATGATTTTATATTTGAAAATAAGCCAGGCAAGGAGGCAAGGGGGATTTCTTCCATAACAAAGATTGAAATCAAGTCATCTATACTTTGATGCTCAATATCCATGGGGGTAGTTATATCCGTCAATATGAAGCGACAGCGCGGATCATCTTTTAGATCAATGGTGCTTTCCAAAACCGCAGAACCGCCATCCACGCCCAGCCAGCTTTGAAAGGCTTCGTGTTGAAAAACTCGAACAAGATTGCCATTACCGCATCCAAGATCGAGTAAATTACGATTTGTAAAATCTCCGATTTTTTCTTTCATAAGAGGGAAAACCAGAGAGGGACGGACAGTGTTTTCCATCTTCAGCCCGTATAGGCTGTTCCATTCGGAAACGAATAAAGGGCTATCCCAAACTGTAGCCGGCTTGTCCATATCAAACTCCATTTTACTGTGACAGGAGAGTGATAGCAGCACACAAGGAATATGTCAAATAATAAATATTAAACCGCCACCGCCGCCTTGATATGCGGGTGCGCCTCATACCCCACCAGTTCAAAATCCTCGAATTTGAAGTCGAAAAGGTTGGTAACATGCGGGTTGAGGTGCATTTCGGGCAGTTTGTAGGGGGTCCGGGACAGCTGTTCGTGCGCCTGCTCGAAATGGTTGCTGTAAAGATGCGCATCACCGAACGTATGGATAAAATCGCCGGGTTTCAGGCCGGTCACCTGTGCGATCATCAGGGTCAGCAGGGCGTAGGATGCAATGTTAAATGGCACGCCGAGGAAGATATCCGCGCTGCGCTGATACAGTTGGCAGGACAGCTTGCCGTCCGCTACATAAAACTGGAACAGGCAATGGCACGGTGGCAGGGCCATCTTGCCGATATCCGCAACATTCCACGCGCTGACGATTAAACGGCGGGAATCCGGGTTGGTTTTGATGGTATGGACAAGGTTGGCAATCTGGTCGATATGGCGGCCATCCGGTGTGGGCCAGCTGCGCCATTGATGGCCATAGACGGGGCCGAGATTGCCATTCTCATCCGCCCATTCGTCCCAGATCTTCACGCCGTTTTCTTTCAGGTACTTGATATTGGTATCACCCTGCAGGAACCAGATCAGCTCATGGATAATCGATTTAAGGTGCAGCTTCTTGGTTGTGACCATCGGGAAGCCCTCGGCCAGGTTAAAACGCATCTGGTAGCCAAAGACACTGCGCGTGCCCGTGCCGGTACGGTCTTCCTTGTCGGTGCCAGTCTCCAGCACATGGCGCATCAGGTCGTGATATTGTTGCATGGCAGTGTCCTTTTTAAGGGCGAATCTCTTGTCTATTATAGAATGAATCATGTAGCATCCTTACAATAATAAAAATACTGCCCGGGGAGAAAAAATGAAGGCTGTCCTGTTTGATTGTGATGGTGTTCTTATGAATACCGAAGACATCGCCGCCGAAGCCCTGCGCGGTATTTTGCAGGGGCGCGGCGTAGCGTTATCGCAGGATGAATGGGCCGCCACCATTGCGGGATTACCGCGCGGTGATGCGCTACGTGTTGTTGCGGAAAAATACAAGCAGCAGAAAGGGCAGGATCTAGAGCCCGGATTCGTAAAGGAATTTCTGGATGAGTGCCAGCGGCTCGAAGATACGCAACTAAAGGTCTCGAAAGGCTTGCGAGAGTTTCTGCAGGCCTTGCGGGACCACAATATTCCCTATGCCGTCGCCTCCAACAGCATGCCGGCCAACCTGACCCGCAAGCTTCAGAAGGCCGGGCTGTATAACGATTTTGTCCCGCATATCTATTCCGCAGATCAGGTGGCCAAGGGCAAGCCGGAGCCGGATTTGTTTATTTTTGCAGCCAGCCAGCTGGGGGTAACCGCCCCGGACTGCATGGTGGTCGAGGATAGCCCCGTCGGGATTGAGGCGGGGGCTCGGGCCGGGGCTTATACGGTGGCCTATACCGGCGGTTACCAACAATATCCATATAGCGTGGCGCGACTTAAGTCTGCCGGCGCCGCCCGGGTGGAGCCGGATATGGCCGGGATTGCGCAGCATTTTCTGGCGCTTGCCGGGCTTTTGCCGCCGCCCACCGTCAAACCCGTGCAAATCCCGGCTCCCGCCCCGGTATAAGATTGAAATCCAAGGCTAAGTGCCCTATACTCATTAGTGACGGTTTCGGCCGTCTATGACGCAAAACTTTGACATAGAATAGATGACGTGGACCCGGGGGCAGCACCCGGCGGCTCCACCAGTTATGTGGATTTATCCACCTAGCCGGCGGGGCCGAAGCAGGATCGACACGCATGGTAAAGGTGTTATGAGGCGTTCGGCATTGTACCGCCGTAATGGGCTATATTGTAAATGCAAACGACAACGTTCGTTTCGTAGCCTCTAACGACAACTCTGTTGTTGCTGGAGCTGTAGCTATCGCCGCTTAATTGCAGCCTTAGTTATGCTACACTAAAATTCCTTTTTCAGTGAAACGGAAATGGTGGGGCGCGGGTCAGGCCTAGCAACAGAACTGACCCACTTTCTTTCACATGGTAATTTATTCTGATTTGAAAGGTACGGGAGAGACGTTTGGCTCGGTGTTGCCCAGACGGATCAGCCAAATTCCTGCACCAATAATAATCGCAGCACCAATGCCTACCATCATATCCAGCGTATCGTTGAAGAAGAGATAGCCAAAGGCCAGGCCCCATAAAATCTGCACGTAATGAAACGGGGCAACCAGCGCCGTGCGCCCTTTCATAAAGGCAAGCGACATAAGAAGAAAGCCAAGCGCGTTGAACATACCCAGCAAAAGAATCCATGCATAATCCGTGGCGGCGGGGACTTGCAGATGAGTCAGATAAATCGGTGTAACCAGCGCCAGTGATGTGAGCATGGGAATAAGGCCCCATGCCAGCAACGTATCATTTTTTGCATCCTGCCGCTTGGCCATCAGGTTGGTGACGGAGAAAAAGAACGCCGCACCAAGGACCGACAAGGAGGGCAGGTCCAGCGGGATCAGGCCCGGGCGCAGCACGACCAGAACGCCGCCAAAACCAAGGGCAATCGCCACCCATTTTTTAGCACTTACATATTCCTTGAAAATGATCAAAGCGAGGATCGTGGAAATAAAGGGTGCTGAAAATATCAAGGCATAGGCTTTTGCCAGACTCATATGCGACAGGCCGTAAAGAAGGGCGGCCAGTTCCAGAAAGACACAAACGCCGCGCGCCATATGCCATTTCAGGTGAGGCCCTGTGAGCGTGGCCTGCAACCCACCCAGCCGTGGTGCGAAGCATAATAAGACGGTGCTGGTGCTGACCATGCCAAAGAACAATATGCTGAACGGGGAGAAGCGTATGCTGAGATATTTGAAAATCGCATCGCCCAGCGCATACAGGCTGAAGGCCGCAAGAGAGTAAAGCATGGCGGTATAGGGTGTGTTACGCGCGGTCATATCTGATTCTATAACAGCCCCCGGTATTTATCCACAGCAATAATGCCTATATTCAGAATCCGCTATGGATTTGCCATGGCGCATGTGCGAGTCATTAGGGGTAGTTTCACGCGGCTCCAGTTCCGGATCTGCCTTTCTTTTGCAAATGGTTGCGTTCATTATGAGTACTGAAGACGAAATCCTCCGCTACGACAAAATGGTTGAACAGGCTCTGCGCGGTGTTGTGCGTCAAGCTGTTGAAGAAGTCGTGCAGGATGGCCTTCCCGGTGACCACCATTTCTATATCACATTTATGACCGATTATCCGGGCGTGAATATTCCCGATTATTTGCGCGACCGTTACCCGGGCGAAATGACCATTGTCCTGCAATACCAGTTCTATGACCTGTTTATTGATAAGGAAAAAATGGGCGTGACATTGTCGTTTAACAATGTGCCGGAACGTCTGGTTGTTGCGTTGGGCGCGATTACGATTTTTGCCGATCCTTCTGTAAACTTTGCCCTGCAATTCCAGCCTCTGGGTGATGATAGCGGTCCCGATTTCGATCCGGATGAGCTTGAAGACGAAGAGGAAGGCGCCGGAAAAGGCGATAGCGGCAAGAGCAAGACAGGCGAAGTCGTCTCCCTCGATAAATTCCGTAAAAAATAAGATCGGCACGGGTGTATGGCTCTATGGCGATCCGATATTGGTGCCGAAATTGAGCCACACCGCATTCTGATCAAGCGCGGCAAGCTTGTTGACGATTCCCGCAATGGGCGCGTTATTCCGTTTAAGCTTTATCATCCGGTTGAGCATGACTGGGACAAGTTGCCGGTTATCATCTGGTCGCATGGTCTGGGCGGCAGTGTAGATGGGGCTGGTTATCTCGCGCGTTTTATTGCATCCCATGGTTATATCGTTATCAATATCCAGCATCACGGCACGGACACCAGCCTATGGGAAGGAAAGCCCGGCCATCCGTGGGATATCATCCGCGCCACACCCATTCCCCGCATTGATATTATCAAACGGTTCCAGGATGTCGATTTTGTCGTCAGCCAGCTGCAGACCGCCACTTTTGATTTCCCCGATGTGCTGCCCTTTATGGATGTCAAGGCACTGGGTATGTCCGGGCATTCCTTTGGCGCACTGACCACGCAGGTGATGGCGGGGCAGAAATTCCCGGATCATAATGGCACGCCGGTATCGCTGCGGAACAAGAAATTCAAATGCGGTATTTTATACAGCCCGACCCCCATTCACACCATGACCAAGGCTGCGGACAAGGATATTTATGGCGGCCTGTCTATCCCGCTGCTTTATTTAACCGGAACAAAAGACAGCAGTCCGGTGGAGGGGTTTGATTACATTGAGCGTTTGCGCGTGTTCAATAATAGCGGCGCACCGGATCAATATCTGGCGATTTTCAAAGACGGCGATCATATGGTGTTTTCCGGAAGTCGTGGACAATTAGAAGAAAATCCCCACCGTGACGTGCACGAATCTATGATCAAGATTATGTCACTGGCCTTCTGGGAGGCCCATTTACGCGGCGACAAGGCTGCAAAAGCCTGGCTAACCAATGGCGGGCTGGCCGATTTTGCCGGCGAGTCTGCCGATACACGCTATAAACCATAGATCGATATTTAAAGACAATAATTGTCGCAGCAACCGGTAAATGGTATCCTTATATAAGCATACTGAATGCTATTTTTGATAATTACTCCCCTTTGAAAGAGTGCCATGGCTGATTTAAGACCCATACCACGCCCGCCCAGCAGTTCCTCCGTAGGTAAACCGCGTCCGGAAATATTATCGAAGGAAAGCCACTTGTCGCGCGCATCCGTTGCGGGTGCGGCGCTGAGCTTTGCCTTGCTGGTGGGGGCGATCGTATTGGGAACAAGCAACTATCTCGCCTTCCTCAGCCTGGAAGGTTTTATGATTGTGGTTGGTGGGACACTGGCGGTCGCGTTTATGAGTTATCAGGCCAACGATGTAATCGAAGCCTTGCGCAGTCTCGGCCTGATGTTCAAGAAGCCTGTCGTGACCCATGAAAATCTGCACCGCGATCTGATCGATGTTATCGCCTGGGCTCGGATTATGAAGGATAAGGGCATGCGCGGTCTGGAATCCAAAGTGGATACTGACAATATCAAGGACCCTTTTGTGCGCTACGGCCTTGATATGGTGGTCAGCAATTATAATTCCGACGAAGTGCGCTCCATGATGGAAACCGCTGCTGACGCGTATTATGAACGCGATACAATTCCCGCCCATGTTTTAATGGCGATGGCCAGTCATGCGCCTGCTTTTGGTATGGTCGGTACATTGATCGGTATGGTGATCATGTTGGGGACGTTTGGCGATGATATGTCGGGTATTGGGCAGGGTCTGGCCCTGTCCTTACTCGCGACATTATATGGCGTTTTAACAGCGCGTGTTTTATACATGCCCGCGGCGACAAAAGTTCTGCAGAAGCAGGATTACATGCGGTTCCGCAATCATTTGATTGCCGAAGGCATGTCGATGCTGGTGGATAATAAATCCCCGCATTATATCGAAGACCGTTTGAACAGCTACCTGAAGCCCGGCCTGTATAAAAACATGACGGCACCCCAGAAGAAATAAAAAATCATGCCTTACGCAGGAAGAAACAGACGGCGCCGTCATTCCGATCACACACATGTTGATGACTGGTTAATGACTTATGCGGATATGATTACGCTTTTGCTGTGCTTCTTTGCCGTGTTGCTCGCCATATCAGTCCCCAAAAAAGAGCAGTTTGAACAAGCACGTCAGGAAATGATGGAACAATTCGCGCGGCAGCAAGTTATGACCGGCCAAAATCTTATTCCAGAATCAATTGTTCCCAAGATCAATGCCAATACGCCTTATGATAAAATGCCCTCGATTGTAAATCAGTATCAAGGCCGTGACGGTGTCGATGTCGAGCAGGATAATGCTGATAGCATCACAACGATTGAAATGAACAGCGCACCATTTTTTGCCAGCGGCTCTGCCACATTAAACCCGCAAGGGGAATCCTTGCTTGCCGAAGTGCTGAATAATATTAACAGCAAGGAATATAAAGATTACCAGGTTACCGTTGAAGGCCATACCGATGATGTGGCGATTCAAACGGCGCAGTTTCCCTCCAACTGGGAATTATCAACGGCGCGGGCGGCGGCCGTTGTGCGCTATTTCCTCGATAACGGTGTGACACCCACGCGTTTGCGTGCTGCGGGTTATGCCGATACATTCCCTAAAGTCCCCAACCGTGCCACCAACGGCGCACCCCTACCCGAGAATCAGGCGCAAAATCGCCGCGTTGTCATCAAGCTTGAAAAAATCAAAAAACGTTCCCGTTAACGATCGGATCTACCCCTATGTACGATAATCTTATTGCGGCTTTTCTGGGCTTTATCGAAGGTCTTACGGAATTTATTCCGGTTTCTTCCACCGGGCATTTGATTGTTCTTGTCGATGCGTTCCATCTGAAAACGCCCGAGGGCCGTGTATTCGAAGTTTTCATACAGCTGGGTGCAATACTTGCCGTCATGCTGCTTTATCATCGTAAAATCTGGCAAACGATTATCGGTCTGCCGCGTGAAAAAACGGCGCAGAAATTTACACTGAATCTTATTGCGGCCACCATTCCTGCGCTGATTCTTGGTGCCATGCTTCATGGATGGGTGAAGGAGCATCTGTATAACCCGCTTGTGATTGCGCTGGCCTTGATTATCGGCGGCATCGTCATTCTTTTTCTGGAGCGTAAAACGCATGAAGAACGTATCCAGTCGGTAGATGATATACCAATAAAGACGGCGTTTCTTGTTGGCTGTTGCCAGGCCGTGGCGTTAATTCCCGGCGTATCACGATCCGGCGCGACCATTATGGGCGCGCTGGGCCTGGGTCTGGCGCGCCCTGTGGCGGCGGAGTTTTCTTTTTTCCTTGCCATGCCGGTGATGACGGCGGCGGTGTTGTTCGACGTGCTTAAAAACTGGGATACGCTGAAGACGGGCGCGGACTGGGATATTTTGCTGATTGGTTTTACGACGGCATTTCTTACGGCGCTGGCCGTGGTGCGTTTTGCGATGTTTATAATTAGCCGCTATGGCTTCGCGCCCTTCGCCTGGTACCGCATTGTCGCCGGATTTGTGATTTTGGCGCTGTTTTACCTGTAATCTTCAAGAAACTTATTGAAATCGGAAGCTGTTCAAGAGTACAACAAGGCACTGCCTGCCCCCTCAGGCACCCGTAGCTCAGCTGGATAGAGCGTTGCCCTCCGAAGGCAAAGGTCGTGGGTTCGAATCCCGCCGGGTGCGCCATCATGGCCCCCTTAATACGTATAATATTTTTCTTACGGGAAATGTGTTGAAAGAATCATACTTAAGATTTTAATGCGTTTAATTTAAGAAAATTTTTAAAAAGAAAATCAGGCTATAATTGTCAAATCATAAAAAAATAAAAATTATAAAACTGTCTTGACAAGCTTCATTACGTCCTATTAGCTGAAATGCTAATCAATTAAAAAAATAAAAATATAAAACAGGGAGTTTAATGATGTCCAATCCTAAAGGTCGGGATTCCGATTCCAGTTCTGCAAACGATAACCAAGGCATAACCAAGCCCTTCTCTGCTTTCAGCAAGATGAAAGTGCGTGGGGCGGAACGAAAAGAAGTTGCGCTTAGCCTTGCAGAATGGGTGGAAAAAGCCAAAACTGATCCCTCTCTTTACAAGACCCCTGCCGAAAATCTGGTGAGTTCCATTGGTGAGCCAACCAAGATTGACACGGCGCTTGAGGATATGCAGACAAGACGCGTCTATGAAAGCAAGACCATCGAGCGTTACAAGCCCTTTGACAAATTTTTTGATGCTGAGACCGTTGTGTCCCGCCTGGTAACGTATCTGAAGGAGGGGGCTGAAGGTCTGCTGGTTCTGAATGGTCCTGTGGGTAGTGGTAAGACACAAATCGCGGAAACGCTTGAGAAGCTGACAGAAGAGCTCCCGATTTCCGTACTGAAATGCAAAGTAACCGGTGCTATATCGCCTTTTCTTGATTCTCCGCTATGCCTGCTTGCTGATCCGTCCATGCGCGACTATGCCACTGATGAGCTGGGTATTCACGAGAACTATCTGAAGGGTATGATCAAGTCTCCCTGGGTAACAAAGCGTCTTGATTTCCATGGTGGTGATCCCGAAGCCGCTTTTGAAGTGGTGCAGGTTTATCCGTCCCGCGAAAGCCAGCTGGGTATCGGTAAGTATGACCCGCAGAATAAAGACAATCCGGACTTCTCCGCATTAATCGGTCGTGTTGACATGAACAAGGTCGGTGACCCTGATCCGCTATACAAGAATATTGCGAAGGATCATCCGCTGGCGGCGCTGAGAGGAAAAACGCTCAGCGAAGGCGATCCCGATGCTTATATTCCCGGGCTTTTGTCCCGTTCGAACGGTGGCATTCTTCACCTTGCGGAGTTTTTGAGAAATAACCCTGCCATGATGAACGTCTTTCTTGAAGGCGTGACGACAGGCTATTTCACGGGTGCCGGTAACATCGGTATGTTGCCTATGCGCCAGGTCATTGTGATTACATCCAACGGCCCGGTTCTTGATGAATTCCGTCAGGCCAAGGAAAGTGATGCGGCCCGGAACCGTATTCAGGAAATCAAGGTCGGCTATACGCTGCGTATGAGCGAAGAGCTGAAAATTTACAAGAAATTCGTAAAAGAAGATAATTTGAGTAAGTTCCCGGTTGCCCCGAAAACGCTTGATCTTCTCGCTGAATTTTCTGTTGCCGCCCGTCTGAAGGATGGTGTTGGTGGGGCTCTGAAATCCTATGATATATTCACGCGTACCAAGGTTCTGAATGGCGAGAAGCCGGACGGCGTCAAGGTTCCAGATATCAAGGAACTAAGATCAAAGGCCAGCCCTGATGAGGGTATGAGCGGCTTTAGCGTTCGTGATGCCAAGAGAGCTTTGAAGCTGGCCTTTTCCGTTCTCGGGCATGGCAACGGCGTGAGCGAAGCCGATACAATTACGATGCTGGAGGCCATTCGTGCGCGTCTTAAAGAGGTCGATGTCAATGACATCTCGAATGCCGAAAAAGATCGTTTGAGAGGCCTTATAGGCACGATTGAGGAGGCGAACAAGAAAGAACTGGAAAAGATTGTAAACGCCGCTATCATGAGCGCCGATGATTCAACCTGCCAGCGTATGTTCGATGAGTATGTCCATTATGCCAAGGCCTGGGTAGAAGGAAGTTCTGTCCAGAACGAATCCGGTATCCTGATGGATATGAACCGTATTACTCGCTATCTGGACGCTTTTGAAAAGCGTGCCGGTATCAATAATGGTGCAGATTTCCGCAAGACGACGGTTGCTTACGTGAATGCCGAAGAAAGCCGGATTGGTAAAAACAATTACGGTAAGGCGATCGATGAGCAAAAGCCAGTTCTGGTGCGCTGGGATAGTTATGAGCCGGTTGCCAAGTCGATCCGCAAACATTTTGAGGTTGATCGCGAAGCCAAGATTCATATCTTGCGTGCGAAGGAGCAAGAAGATCTGCGCAGTGACGAGGAAAAACGCCAGTTCAGCGTCTTCCACGAAAATATGAAAGCCCAAGGGTATACGAATACGATGGTTACCAGGATGCTGGATCATCTCAGCTACACATAGGATCTAAAAATCTTGTGTAATTCGTATCAACAACCAAGGGAGCTGGGGCAGTGACTGTTATCAGAGACCGGCGTAATGAGCCATTAAACGATAAATTCGGAACCGATGTCGATCGGTTCAAGCGCCGTGTTCTGGACCGCGTCAAGCAGTTTATTCAGAACAGCATAAGTGAAGGCAATCTGGGTGATATCGGCAAGAACGTGATTAAGGTTCCTATTCCGAAAGAACTAACGCGCGAACCTTTTCTTCATCATGCCAGTAGCGGTAAAAGATTCCGGCGGGTATTCCCGGGGAATAAGGGGCTCATGGCTTCTTATGCTTTGCAGCCGGGCGTATCTCAAGCTTTTCCCGGTAATATCGCCTTTGATGTCGGTGATACGTTTCCCATTCCCAAGGGCGGCGGTGGAGGTGGCGGCCCGGGTCCTGGCGAGGGAAATGATGAGGATATGGATGCGCAAGATGATTTCATCTGGGTAAACCAATCTGATTTCCTTGATATTCTGTTCGATGGCCGGCAATTGCCCGACATGACCAAATTAAAGGCCAAAAATACGGTTACCACGAAATTACAGGAAGCCGGGCAAGTTAATCAGGGGCCGTTCAACCGCCTGAATATGCCCATCACCAACCGTAAACGACGGGAGGAAGAAATTGTTCTTTCGAAAGGCAATGAGCGCCGAATCTTCGAAACACTGGCCGAACAATTCAATATTCTTGCCAGGGCCGACGGGCGCTTGCCTGAACTGAATATTGCCGGTGCCGATGTCGAAGACCGTAATCAGGCGGTTCTCTCTGCAAGTAAAGATGTGCTGGGCCCGGAGATCGAAAGTGATATTGATGCAAGCGATATTGCTGAATCCAAAAATATCTTGAGCATATTCCAGCAGGCGATTGGTGTCCTGGAGAATAAATACGAAAGCACGCTTTCCGAAGACGCAAAAAGCGATCTGGAGATGCTCAGAACTCGTTTCGAAGATCAGCAGCGCGTTGGTGCTAAAATCGGATCTTTCCGTGATGAGCATTTAACGTATAATTTCGACAAACCAAGACCAAAACCAAATGCCAAGGCCGTTATGTTCTGTCTGATGGATGTATCGGCTTCAATGGGCCAAGAAGAAAAGAATACGGCCAAGGTATTTTTCTGGCTATTAAAAAAATTCCTGGATGCGAATTATCAGCAGGTTGAGATGGTTTATATCGCTCACACGACGCAGGCGAAGGAAGTCACGGAGAAGGAATTTTTCTACGGCACGGAAACGGGCGGCACGATCGTATCAACATGCTTGCAGAAGACGATGGATATTCTGCAAGCAAGATATCCGCTGGAAGAATGGAATATTTATAGTGCGCAGGCTTCCGACGGTGACAATGCCGAATCCGATAATCAGACGATTATCAAAAAAATGAATGAGCTTCTGCCCATGCTGCAGGCACATTACTATCTTGAAGTAGCATCGGCATGGCGGGGAAGCACCCCGAGTGATATGTATCACTTGTACAAGAAACTGTCGCAGGAGACGGGCGGGAAGGTCCAGGCCGATTGGGGTATACGCGGTGCACCTGGTGCGCTGGATGCCTTCAAGAAATTCTTTCCCGTGGGGGGCAGGTCTCCGGCGGCGCAGCAATCTTTCAGCATTTAAGACAAAAAATAATAATATTTGAACAGGTGAGATTATGTCGGATATACCACACTACGAAAGACCGGAAGAAGAGCAGGCTTATTATAAAAGCCTGAAGACTCTTCTTGATCACTATGAGAATGGGTGGACTTTCCTTATCGATGCGCATAAGGCTAAGGATTACGATTACCCGGTAAGGCTGAAAGAGCCGTTTAAAAACGATCCTTATTTGCCGAAAACATGGCTGGAGCTATGCGATAAAGTTTGCCAGATTATTGCCAAGGAAAAATACGAGCTGGATGTCTATCCGAATGTGATCGAAATAATTCGCCCCGATCAGATGCTCGATGCGTATACGACCAATGGTATTCCGCAGAGCTATGCGCATTGGAGTTTCGGCCGGCGTCGTATGATCGAAGAACGTAATTATGATGCCTCGAAACATCTCGCCTATGAAATTGTTATTAATTCCAATGCCTGCCTGGCCTATTGCATGGACTCGAATTCCCCGCTTTTGCAACTGCTAGTAATTGCGCACGCATCCTATGGGCACAATGCTGTATTCAAAAATAATATTTTCCTCAATGAAGTGGATGCGGACACTATTCTTGCCGAAAACCAACGCATGCGTGAATTTATTTTTGATTGCGAAAATAAATATGGCGAAGAAGAAGTTTCCAAATTCCTGGATTTCTGCCATTCGATGAAATTTATCGATATCACGGATGAACCAAGGCGCCCTGTAAAATCCGAAGAACAAAGAAAAGCTGAAGCAAAGGCTTTAAGCGAGGTGCGGGAGTTTTCCAAAGGTAGTCTGGGTGGATTTAATGAGGCCGCTTCCGAACAGAAGCAGCCTTCCTATCGTCATCCCGGTATGGGAGAAAAAAATATTCTGGCATTTATGGCGGATAATGCACCGCATATGCCGGAATGGAAGCGCGATATCATGGGCTATGTCTCCCGTGTGTCCCAGTATTTCAGACCGCAAATGATGACCAAGGTTTTAAATGAAGGTATGGCAACTTTTACCCATGACCAGGTTCTGACCACGCTTAAAGATATTGGCATGATAGATTTTGGTATGTGGTCGGAGTATCATGCGACGAATGCGGGTGTTTTGTACCAGCAGGCCGCCGTTATTTATGCGCGGGATGAAGATGGAAAAATTATTTATGATGACGATGGTTTTCCGGAGCAGGATTTTGTCGGTGCCGATTTCAACCCCTATACGCTCGGCCTTGCTATTTTAAAGGACATCGTCCGTATCTGTAAGGAGCCGACCGAAGAAGATAAAAAATGGTTCCCGCATTTTGCCGGAAATCCGGACTGGTTGTCTATTGTCAAGCAGGCGACTTTTTATAGCCATGATGAAACATATGTTGAACAATATCTATCACCAAAAGTAATGCGTGACTTGCGGATGTTTACGTTGGGAGTTCTTGACCCTGATGAAATGACTGATTCGCAAAAACATTATTCAAAGCATATGGATTTTGCAAAAATCATGGCTGTTCAGAACGAGGATGGCTTTAGAAAAATTCGGGCGCAACTGGCGCGTGATTATCGCGTCTCTGAAAAATTCCCGAATGTAACGATGTATGATTACCAGTATAAGACCGACCGTGCATTGATTTTACGTCATCATGCGGTGAAGAATCAACGCCTTGATGCTGATGATACGCAGCTTGTGCTGGAAATGATGCATAGCCAGTGGGAACACCCTGTTGTTATCGAAACGGTTGACGAAAACGGCAAGGTTCTTGAAACCCGGTCATCCCCGCCACGATATGATTACAAGAAATTCCGCCGGCCAGATATGAATCCGGAACCGTCATAGAAATAAATTTATACGGGGTGTGTGACCTTATAAGCCGGCAGTAAAGCCGGCTTATTCGCTTTATATGTGACAGACACCGCCGTTTTTTTCAATATAACGCTGATGATAATCTTCTGCGGGCCAGAAAGTGGCGGCGGGATCAATTTTTGTAACGATCTGGCCGCTTAAAGTTTTTTGGTGCTCGGCGCGGGAGTGCAGGGCGGCCTGATGCTGTTCCTCGTTCAGGTAGAAAATGGCGGATCGGTATTGGGTGCCAATGTCTGGTCCCTGACGGTTAAGCTGCGTCGGGTTATGAAGGCTCCAAAAACGCTGCAATAAATCATCGTAAGTGATAAGGGCAGGGTTAAAGCTGACCTCGACGGCTTCGGCGTGATTGGTCGTGCCACTGCAAACCTGCTTGTAGGTCGGATGGTCGACATCACCGCCAATATAGCCGGAAATCGCGTCAATCACGCCCGGCATCTCCCGGAAACGATGTTCAATGCCCCAGAAGCATCCGGCGGCGAAAATGGCTTTTTCAATGGTTGTCATGACAAACCCTCTGGCTGCGGAATATCAAACTTCTTTAATGTACTGGCTTGCCGTTTCTGCAATGCGGTCGTATCAAAATCGGCAATCAACTCATTGAACAATGTGTGCCAGTTGACCTGCGCTTTCAAGTGCAGGAAGACAGATCCCAGCCCCAGCGCCGCGCGGTCCATAAACACAAATTCTCGTGGGACGGTAATGCCGCCCACTTCCTGAAGTTTTTTATGAACTTTTTCTGCGGTTTCCCGGCCATAGACGCCATTGGTGACCTCGCCAATCGGACGGACCTTGTCATCCATAAGCGGCCCGTACAGAAACTTGGCCCAGATGGTCAGTGTTTCAATCTGGTCCTTGTTCAGGTTTTTGAATCCCCAGACTTCATAAGCATGGACCGCGCGCGCCGTATCGTTGGTCATCAGCGCATGGTACAAATCAATCACCGCTCCGACAAATTCGGGCCGGAATACACGCACACAACCAAAATCCAGCAGGTTAATGCTGTTATCTGTGCGCACGCTGTAATTGCCCATATGCGGGTCGCCGTGAATAACACCGTGATAATAAAGCGGCACATACCATGCGCGGAACATGTTAAGCGCGAGTGTATTGCGCTGCTCCTGCGGCGCATCGACGAAGCTCATGATTTTCGCGCCGTCCATCCACTGGCTGCAGAGCAGGCGGGATGTCGACAGCTCATCAATAATTGACGGCACATGCACATTTTTCTCATCACGCAGCATATGGGCGTAGAGTTTGCAGTGACGGGCTTCCAGTTCGTAATCCAGCTCCTCATGCAAACGCGCGGTCAATTCTTTGTGGATGGGCCCCGTTTTAATCGCACTATCATAGCGTTCATAGAGGGAGAAGATAAGTTTCAACTGGTTCAAATCCGCATCAATCGCGGATTTCATATCAGGATATTGCAGCTTGCAGGCAATATTTTGCCCTTGCAGCGTGACGGCTTTATGCACCTGGCCCAGACTGGCGGCAGCGCTGGCTTCATGGTCAAAACTCTTAAACTTGCTTTCCCAGTCTACGCCCAGCTCCGATTTCATGCGGCGTTTGACGAAGGGCCAGCCCATCGGCGGGGCATTGGATTGCAGCTCCTGAAACGCGCGGCTATATTCGGGGGGCAGGGCCTCGGGGATTGTCGCCAGTATCTGCCCGACCTTCATCAGCGGGCCTTTAAGGTTACCCAGAGCCTGCAGCAAATCCTGCGCGTGGCCTTCGCGTTCAATCTTGATGCCCAGATACCGCTCCCCCGCCACACGCGCGGCCAGCCCGGCAACCTGCGTGGAGACTTTTCCATAGCGGGCAATGGTGCCGCCAATAGAGTTACGGTCTGTTTTTTTCGGCATAGCTGCGTCCGTTCTTTTCTTCAAGAGGTGACGTATCTTGGTATAAGATATATAAGAGAGGGCCAAAGCAAAGCCGTAAAGGGTAAAATTAAGCCATGAGTACCGATTATCTGGAAATCCGGGATAAAATCCTCCATGCGGCGCTGCCCTCTGTCGTATTTGACGGGTGGGGCTGGGATTTGCTGGAAACGGCGGCGGTGCAGGCCGGGTATGAAAAATCGATGGCGCGGGCCGTGTTCCCGGACGGGATTCCCGATGCGTTGGCGCATTTCGCCGATATGATGGACCGGGCGATGCTCGCGCGCCTGAAAAAAGACGTCGCCAATATCGAAGACTTACGCATTCGTGACCGGGTGCGCACCGCGGTGCTGGCGCGTTTCGACGCGCTGCGCCCCCATAAGGCGGCGGAGAAGCTGGCCCTGCGTTACTGGAGCATGCCGCTGCGCTCTATACAGGGTGGAAAAATATTGTGGCGGACGGCGGACCATATTTGGAACTGGGCCGGGGATACGGCGACCGATTATAATCGTTATACCAAGCGCGGACTTTTATCCGGTGTGCTGGCGGCAACGCTTCTGACATGGATTGATGACGATACGGCGGATATGTCTGTGACATCCGCGTTCCTTGACCGGCGCATTGAAAATGTCATGCAGGTTGGCCGCATCACCAGTAAATTGAAAAAGAAAGCGTAAGGGGGAATTCATGATCATGCGCCGCGCGCTTTTTATTGTATGTTTTACCGCCGCCTTCGCAGGGCTGGCGTCACCCGCACATGCCGAGCGCACAATCTGGCAGATTCTGTTTCCGTACATGGTGCCGCAGGAAGAAAAGCTGGCGCCGCAGGAATCGTTTAAAGCGCCTTTTCCCACATGGAGCAAGCCAAAGGAATCTTCAGGCAATGTACTGGTTGACCTCTACGATAATGGTCCGATTGAAACGGCGGGTCTCGATAAACCGCATCGCTCGCCGGAGCAGCTTGCCGATTTTCTCAGCAAAGGCATATCTGAAATCTTGAGCGTAAAGGTGGAGACTTATAACAACCATCTGGCCATTCTGAAGCGTGGCATGAATGAAACGGCATGGAATGATTACCAGGCCTTTATCACCCGCAGCCAGACGCTGGAAAGCCTCAAGGCCAATAAAATGGAAATGACAGCCTTTACCGAGCAGCAGCCCTTGCTCCTGAACGAAGGGGTTGTAGGGGGGCGCTATCGCTGGTTGTTTGAAGTACCGGTAACACTCAGCTTCGTGCCGGAGGGCGCATCATCATATGATCGGTTTAAGCCCTATAATCAATATGTTATCGTCACCTTGCAGCTGGGCCGTGTCCGGTTTGGCGAAGGGGCCGACGAGTTGATGGTGGAAAGCTTCAAAATCACCAAGAATCCGGCCCGTCCATAAGGCGGGGAAAACTGTCACACGCCCCTTGTGTCCGCGCGGCACTTGGCTTACATACAGATCATTATCCGAATTTATGAAGACAAGGATGGCCGTCCGGCACAGGGCGTAGCCCCCCTTTTGACAACCGACCAATGAAGGAGATCCGCCATGGCCAATTCCAATGTAAAAAGCTTCCCCGAAGGTGAAACCGCCGATGTTGGTGGCGTTGCCGGCAAGCGACTGAAATCCATTATCGAGCGTATTGAGCGTCTGGAAGAAGAAAAATCGGGTCTCGCCGAAGATATCAAGGAAGTTTATGGCGAAGCCAAAGGCACCGGCTTTGATGTCAAAACCATCCGCAAGCTTATCAAGCTTCGTAAAATGGATACAGAAAAACGCCGCGAGGAAGACGAGCTGCTGGAGCTGTATAAAGCCGCCATCGGCCTGGAATAAGCCTGAGGTTTTTTTAATGCATTGTCGGCTTCGGTGCGCCGCGTCCGCGCATGGGCGGCGGATCCAGAATATCTTCCAGTCCCGGCACCGCCAGACGATAGCGTACAGGGTTTAAACCGCCGCGTAGACGCTCCAATATATTCAGGCGATCCATGGCGCGGCTGTTCGTGGGAATCTCTTCCTCCGGCACGCCCAGACTTATCAGAAATTCCTTATAGGTTTCGTTTTCGCGCTGGACGGCTTTCTGCGCTTCAATCCATACCTGCAGATTATTATGCATGATACGGCGCTCTTCCGGCGTCAGTTCCTTGTCGCCATCGCACGCGTTTTTGATAAGGGCTTGCAGCTCTTCTTCCCTTGTGGCGGGCACTTCACGGCGATTTTCCTGGGTAATTCTATCGATTAACTCCGCTTTTGCGGCGCGGCTGGGGGCATCAAAGGCCCGGCACAAAATCCTGCGCTTGAGATTTTCTCTGCGCTCTTCCTTGGATTCGGCAATATCTAGCGTGCTTTGGTCCATACGTATCCCTTCCCTTATATTTTCCCATCTTTTTACATATTATGCAACGATAGGAGGCCTGAAAACCTGCTTTTTTACCTGTTTTTGCGGTCTTTTTTAGTGTTTTTAGCCGCTTTAACCCCAACTTTACCAATCTATTCCTATTATGTCCATGACAATCCATAAGTCACAAACAGATAAGAAAATGACGACACCGACACCGAATTTACAAGCGCTGATGAACGAGATGGCAAGCCGACCCGTCCCGATCAAGGCGCACGACCATCAAAAGGCCCCCGCATCCGAAGAGATGGCCTATGTCGCTCTCGACCCCGTCTATGCCGATCTGCACAAGCAATATCGCGATGCCAAGGCCCGCCACCGCAAACTGATTCAGATATATAAATCACAAGACCCCTTGCTCGAAGTCGCCGCCGATATGCTCGAAAGTCTGGAAAGTGCCTGCGAAACACGCCTCATTGAACTGCGCCGCGATTTGATAATGCGCGCCGCCGTGCGCCGCCTGCTGCGTGAACAACAGTTGCGCATTGAAGAAGAAAATCATGCGCACTCAACACTCTATAGAATGCGCATGATCGCCTTCCACAATGAAAATTATTTGAGCATCAAAAAACGCACAAAGCAGGAGCAACAGGATAGTATCAATTTCTTCATGCTATGCCACGTCATGCTCAACAATGCCCTGCTGCGCGCGCAGAACGCTTTCTCGCTGGCGCAGGATTTTTCTATGGCAACAACGGCGCGCAAATTGAATGAGAGTGCGGCGTAAGGTTTTTCTTTTCCGGGGACAAGTCCCCGGGCCCCTGTTCCTTGATATCACCAAAAAACAAAGCGCCGCAGGCAATGTATAGATATTATTGCCTGCGGCGCTTTATTGGTACGCGGAATAAAAGACGAGGGGTGTGGGGACTTGTCCCCAAAAATTCTTACATTACATCCTGACGATTCTTCACCAGATCATCAACAATCGTGGGGTCCGCCAGCGTTGATGTATCCCCCAGACTATCCACCTCATGCGCGGCAATCTTGCGCAGAATTCGGCGCATGATTTTTCCCGACCGTGTTTTGGGCAGGCCGGGTGTGAACTGGATGGCGTCAAGTTTGGCGATCGGGCCGATGATGCGGCGGACGGTTTTATTGATTTCGTCTTTCAGAGCGTTATCGCCCTGCAAGCCGGCATTGAGGATGACATAGGCGTAAATGCCCTGACCCTTCAAATCATGGGGAATGCCGACGACGGCGGATTCGGCGACGGCTTCATGTTCATTGATGGCACTTTCAATCTCGGCGGTGCCCAGACGATGGCCGGAGACATTCAGCACATCATCCATACGCCCGGTGATCCAGTAATAGCCGTCTTCATCGCGGCGGCAGCCATCGCCGGTAAAATACATGCCCTTGAAGGTGGAGAAATAGGTCTGCGCGAAGCGTTCGTGATCCTTGAATACGGTGCGCATCTGGCCGGGCCATGAATCGGCGATGCAGAGCGCGCCTTCGCACGCACCGCGCAGGATATTGCCTTCCGTATCGACAATAACGGGCTGCACGCCAAAGAAGGGTTTGGTGGCAGAGCCCGGCTTCGCCGGAATCGCACCGGGCAGGGGGGTAATCATGTGGCCGCCGGTTTCGGTTTGCCACCATGTGTCAACAATCGGGCAACGCCCTTCGCCTACGACATTGTAATACCACAGCCACGCTTCGTGATTAATCGGCTCACCCACGGAGCCGAGAATACGCAACGAGCTACGATCGGTCTTTTTAACCGGCGCATCCCCTTCACGCAGCAGGGAGCGGATAGCCGTCGGCGCGGTATAGAAAATATTCACCTTGTGCTTGTCAACAACCTGCCAGAAGCGGGAATGATCCGGGTAATTTGGAATGCCTTCAAACATCAGACTTGTAGCGCCATTGGCCAATGGACCGTACACGATATAAGAATGACCGGTAACCCAGCCCACATCGGCGGTACACCAGTAAATTTCCCCGTCCTTATAATCAAATACCCATTCATGTGTCAGGCTGGCGAAGACCAGATAGCCGCCCGTGGTATGCAGAACACCTTTGGGTTTACCGGTAGAGCCGGAAGTGTAGAGAATAAATAGCGGATCTTCCGCATTCATCTCTTCGCACGGACAATCGGCACTTTGTTTTGTAACCAGATCATCCCACCAGACATCATGGTTTTTATGCCATGCCACATGACCGCCCGTATGCTTCAGCACCAGAACGGTTTTAACATCGGGGCACGATTTCAAGGCTTCATCGACATTCTTTTTCAGCGGTACTTTCTTGCCGCCGCGCACGCCTTCATCGGCGGTGATGATAAAGCTGGATTCACAATCCAGAATCCGGTCGCGCAAAGAATCCGGGGAAAACCCGCCAAACACCACCGAATGAACCGCCCCAATACGCGCGCAGGCCAGCATGGCATAGGCGGCTTCGGGCACCATCGGCATATAGATTGTCACGCGGTCACCTTTTTTAACGCCGCGGCTTTTCATGGCATTGGCAAGGCGGCTGACCTCGTCTTTCAACTGCGCGTAGGTGATTTTCTTATCCACGGACGGATCATCGGATTCCCAGATAAAGGCTGTCTGGTTCGCACGCGCCGGTAAATGACGGTCAACGCAGTTATAACACGCATTCAAAACGCCATCTTCGTACCAGCGTATATGCAGGTCTTTGGTATCATAGCTGACATTCTTGATTGTTTGCGGTTTTTTGGACCAGTGCAGGCGCTCGGCCATATCCTTCCAGAACCCGTCCGGGTCCTCGACGGAGCGCTTATACAGCGCTTCATATTGTGCGGCATCAATATGCGCGTTTTTGATGATGGCCTGTGACGGGGCAAAAATCTCGGCACGCGCGGCGACGTTTTTCTGGGCTGTGTCTGTCATGGTCCTTAGCTTACCCGATGAGATTGCGGTTAAAAACCGCCCAAATGTTGTGCGGCGCAACAATGATTAAATATCATAAGTCACAAACGGGATCGGTGTCTTGCGCTTCTGCGGCCGGATCAGAATAATCCCCACGCCCAGCAAAACCACCAGCCCGCTTAAAACAATCCGCAGCGTCAGGACTTCCTGCAGGAACAGCACCGCCATCACAACGCTCAGCACCGGCATCAACAAGGTAAAGGGCGCGACAAGGCTTAACGGGTTGCGGGACAATATACGCTGCCACCAGTAATGGCTCAGGCTTACCAGCCCCACCTGGAAGAACAGCACGCCGCTCATCATCCACCAGTTGATCTGGTCCAGCCTTGCCCAGCTGCCCGCATCGATCACAAGGCTGGTCGTAAAAATAAACGGCAAGGCCGCCGCATGAAACAGGCACAAAAATGTTGCCGGTGTCACGCTGCTCATACGCTTCATCACCATAAAGGCTACGGCAATCGACACGTTCGAACACATGATCAGCCAGAAGCCCAGTATCGTCGCATGTCCCACACTTTGTACGCCATACATGCTGATGATACCAAGTAAACCAAAGCTGATCCCGATTCCCGTGCGCCAGCTTATTTTTTCTTTCAGCACCAGCCAGCCCAGCCATGTTGATACAATAACTTGCCCCAGCATTAATATGCTGGATAATCCGGCGGGCATATATTTCTGGCTCATAAACAAAAAGCCCTGATGGCAGAAGCCGGACAGGAGCCCGACTTGCAATATGGTCAGCGCTGCCTTGCGCCCCGGCCATTTGATAAAGGGCGCGAAGACAGCCGCCGCAATAATAAAGCGGATGGTAAGCGCGGTCAGCGGCGCCGTTTCAAACACCGCCAGCTTGATCGCGATCATATTCGCGGACCAAAGAAAAACGACAAACAGCGCGAGGGCAATATCCCGCAAAGACATAAGAAAATAATCCCTGTGATTAGTTTTCTTTTATCATAGCGCGGACGTGCCGGGCTGTCATGTCATAGTTGGTGCGAACGGCGGCAACCCCTCACCCTTCCCTCTCCCTGAGGGAGAGGGTTGAGAAGGCTTGGAGAGCGGAGCGAACCTAGCCGTAGCTGGGTGAGGGGAGCACTTCTAAAGCCCGCCCATCTTTGAAATTATTTTCCATTCCTGCGCCGTCACCGGGCAAACTGATAAACGCGATTGGCGCAGAAGAGCTATGTCACTTAGCGACTCTGTCGCCTTGATCGTGGCGAGAGTGACGGGCTTCGGCACGGCTTTCACCGGTTTCACATCGACCATAACAAATTTTCCGGCTTCGTCAGACGGATCGGGATGGGCTTCCTTCACGATCTCGACAATCCCGACAATATCCTTGCCTTCGTTGGAGTGGTAGAAGAAGGCCAGATCCCCCTTTTTCATCGCGCGCAGATTATTGGCGGCCTGATAATTGCGGACACCGTTCCAGTGGGTTTTCTTATCCGCGACCAATTGGTCCCAAGAATATTTGAACGGTTCGCTCTTTAACAGCCAGTATGCCATGGTCTTCGGATCTCCTTTTTAATGTCAGACCAGATTAAAAACTTGCATGATCCGGCGCAAGCTCTTATAAATGCTTATCCATAATCACAAGTTTTCGGGGCGATAGCTTGGATAGGCTTTATATAAGGTTTTTATTCAACCACACGGCGGCGACACTGCCGGCGGAGCCTTGCCCCGATGTCGAAATTCCTGCCCTGTCGATCGCCAGTCTGCGCGATATCGATATCCCGGCCGATGCACAAAGCTTCCAGATTTTACAATGTAAAGTCGTTGACGGTGCGGAGAATGTCCGCCCTATTGAAACGGCGCGCCGAAAAGGGCCGTATTATCTGGGGCGGGTTCATACCGCCGCGACACTGGCGGCGCTACCGGCGGATAATCCGGTGGCTGTAAAACTGAAAGAAGCCTTTTCACGGATGATCAGCTGCTACCGCAATTGCGGGCGTTGTTTCTGCGGAACTGTGCCGGAGAGTCTGGTGCAAACACAGACAGATGATATTATCCCGATCCGCGGACCGGCCAAGGTCATCGATCCGGCGACCAAGAAAGTCATATGGGTAGCCGAGCATGGTTACCAAGGCCCACCGCGTCCTGAGATGACGCTGTAATTTATGCTTCTTCGGGGCGCAGCGGGCGCTCGAGCAGGCTGGCAATCAATGTGTTGATTTCAACACCCTCATTCAGGCATTTGTTTACGGCCACGGAAATCGGCATATCAATCCCGAATTTCTCTGCCATCAACGCAATGGCCTGCGCCGTATAAACACCTTCGGTCACGGATTTACGTTCCGCCAGAATATCGGCCAGCGTCCGGCCTTCGCCAATCTGGATGCCGAGGGAAAAGTTACGTGATTGCACCGATGATGCCGTTAACATCAAATCACCAATCCCGCACAGCCCCATCAAGGTTTCACGGCGTCCGCCGATAGCGGCGGCAAGACGCGCAATTTCGGCAAGGCCCCGTGTCATTAATGCTGCCCGCGCGCTATCGCCCAGCTTGCGCCCCACGATAATACCTGAAGCAATCGCAATTACATTTTTTACGGCCCCGCCGACCTGCGCACCCAGAACATCATCGGTGATATAGGGGCGCAGCGTCCGGCTGGCCAGCGCATCGCGCAGCATCTCTGCCGTTTGTAAATCATCGGCGGCGAGTGTGGCGGCGCTGGGCAATCCTGCCGCAATTTCGGAGGCAAAAGTCGGACCGGTGAAAACGGCGAGCGTTGCATCGGGCACTTCCTGCGCCGCGACCTGCGTCATCAGAAGGCCGGTTGCCATTTCAAAACCTTTGGCGCACAGCACCAGCGGTTTACCCGGTGTCAAATGCGGGGCAAGAGCTTTCAGGCTGGCACGCAGATGCTGCGCCGGTGTCACGATAACAAGGATATCGGCCTGAGCCAGTGTTTCCAGATCCGTCGTCGCGAAAATATTTTTGCTGAGCGGCACACCGGCCAGATAGGTTTTATTTTCATTATGCGTATTGATACTATCGACCAGTTCCTGATGGCGGGCCCAGATCGTGACGGACTTGCCGGTAGAGGCAAAATTCTGCGCGAGAGCCGTTCCCCATGCGCCTGCACCCATAACACCGATTGTCTGCATATTCTTATGTCCCATCATTCAGTTGATCCAGTGGCCAGCGGGGTCGGGCCGCCATATCCAGCGTATTGGTCAAACCTTTGCGCAGGCGTTCGACCCCCGCCCACGCGACCATCGCGCCGTTGTCGGAGCATAATGCCACAGGCGGCGCTTTAAAATCCATGTCAAATCGTGCGGCCAGCGTGGTTAATCCCGCGCGTAATGTTTTATTGGCCGCGACGCCGCCGCTGGCAACCAGAGCAGGTTTGTGCGTGCCTTTGTAAGTTTCAAGAAAACGCGTAATCGCATGCGCGCACCGATCCGAAACAATGGCCGCCATAGTCTGCTCGAACGAATAAGCCAGCGGTGCAATATCATCCATCTTCAGCGCGCCTTCCGGCAATTTATCGACATATTGTTTCACGGCGTTTTTCAGGCCTGAAAACGAAAAGTCACAACCTTCGCGGCCCATCATCGGGCGAGGCAGGGGAAAACGGGCGAGCGCCGCGGCCGGTTCCTTGCAAAGCTGCGCCGCCTTTTCAAGGTGTGGCCCGCCGGGGAAGGGCAGGCCCATGATCTTTGCGCATTTATCAAAACATTCGCCAATCGCATCATCCTGCGTCGTGCCCCATAAATGATATTGTCCGACATCTTCGGCCACAAGAATTTGCGTATGCCCGCCGGAGATCAGCAGCAGCAAATAAGGAAACTCCAGATTATCCGTCAAGCGCGGGGTCAGCGCATGCGCCTCCAGATGATTAACGCCGATAAAGGGGATGTTATGTGCGAGCGCCACGGCTTTCCCCGCCATCATGCCGACCATCACACCGCCGATAAGGCCGGGGCCGCAGGTCGCGGCAATGCCATCAAGGTCAGAGAAGGTGAGATTGGCTTCCGCCAGCGCCCCGGCAATCAGCTTATCCAGATGATCCATGTGGGCGCGCGCGGCAATCTCCGGCACCACACCGCCAAAGACCTTATGGTCGTCCAGCTGGCTCAGAACCAGGTTCGCGCGGATGGTTCGGTCGCTATCCACAATAGCCACCGCCGTTTCATCACAGCTTGTCTCAATCCCTAAAATGATCATGGGGCCTTATATACAGGGGCGCACGCTAAATGGGAATTGAAAAGGGGAGTCTTATGGCAATAAATACGCCATTTTCTTTCCCGTGCGGATAGGTTAGGGATAAGCCATGACAAAAACCCTCAAAATCGGGACGCGGGGGTCCCGGCTGGCGCTGTTCCAGACCCATCTGGTCGCGGATCTTCTGCGCGCGGCTCATCCCGGTCTTGCGATTGAAATTGTTGAGATTAAGACCTCCGGCGATTGGACCCCGGCGCAGGGCGAAACCCGCCTGTCCGCAGTCCGGGGCGGCAAAGGTTTATTCGCGAAAGAGATCGAGCAGGCGCTGACCGAAAACCGGATTGATTGCGGCGTGCATTCGATGAAGGACATGCCGTCATTTTTGCCCGATGGGTTAATGATCCGCCATATGCTGAAACGCGAAGATACACGGGATGCATTTTTGGCGAATACGGCGCACACGCTTGATGATCTGCCGCGCGGCGCAGTTGTCGGTACCTCCTCCACACGGCGCGCGGCGTTTTTACTGGCCAAGCGCCCGGATCTGCAGATTGTGCCTTTACGCGGTAATGTGCCCACCCGCATTGAAAAATTACGCGCCGGGCAGGTGAATGCTACGATCCTCGCGCTGGCTGGTCTTAACCGTCTCGAGCTGACAAACGAAATTGCCAGCATCATTGATATTGGCACGATGCTGCCCGCCGCCGGGCAGGGTGCGATTGGTATTGAAATGCGTAAATCCGATGGTGTTACGCGCGCTTTATTTGATGATATTCATTGCCGTGAAACAGGTTTACGTGTTGGTGCAGAGCGCGCGGCGCTGGCGACACTTGACGGGTCATGCCACACACCAATTGGCGCGCATGCCGTTTTTAACGGCGATCAATTAAGATTACATGTGGTCGTTGCGTCCCTCGATGGACAAGTGATTTTTGAAGAGACGCAGGAAGAACTTGTGCAAACGGAATCGGCCGCCGATGCGCTGGGGCACTCTGTGGGACAATCCTTGAAAGACCGCCTGCCGCCCGGGTTTTTATCCTGATGCGATCCATTATCCTGACAAGGCCGCAGGCAGAGTCGGAGGCACAAGCCGCCGTGCTGCGCGCGCAAGGACATTCGGTTATCATATCGCCGGTTCTGGATATTGTGCCGCGGGATTTTATTGTGCCGCCGCTTTCTACCTATCAGGCTCTGGTATTTACCAGTTTGCAGGCGGTTGATGTTTTTGCCGCGCGCTGCCCGACCCGTGACCTGCCAGTCTATACGGTCGGGGATGTGACAGCGCAGCGTGTAAAGGCCGCCGGTTTTACAGATATCCGGTCCGCCAGCGGCAGCCTGGAATCACTAAATACTCTTTTGGCCGGGGCCGGTCTTGTCACCGACTGGTCCGTTTTGCATGTGTCTGGCGACGTGGTCCGCGGGGCTGTCGCGGTGCCGGGGGTCAAGGTCGAGCGGCTGATCGTTTACCATGCCGTGGCAGCGCAGACATTGACGCCGGAGGCTAAGGCAGCGCTGGCCGCGCATACGGCCAAGGCCGTGCTGTTTTTCTCCCCCCGATCGGCGGAAATCTTTAAGATTTTACTGCGCCAGGCAGGGCTGGAAGCCGCGGTTTCCTTCACAAAAGCCTTGTGTATCGCCGATTCGGTGGTAAAGTCGCTACAGGATTTACCCTGGCAGGCGATCAGGGTGGCACAAGCCCCCACCGGCGAAGCCGTAGCAGCATTACTTGATGATGATTTTGAGGAATAACGGACATGACTGAGCAAAACAAAGACGCAGGCCTGATACCAAACGCAGAAAATATAATTGAGCGCTTTGGCGGCATTCGTCCGATGGCAACCAAAATGGCTGTGCCCGTGACAACCGTGCAGGGCTGGAAAAAGCGTAATGTCATTCCGGGCAACCGCCGCGATGATATTATCCGCGCCGCCCAGACCAACAATATCGATCTCGGCAATTTGCTGGGAAAAACGGCCAATGAAAATGTTACGGGCTTTGAAGCCGAAGTGAAAAAGGCCGTCCAATCCGAAACACCGGAAGTCCAAAAACGCCACAGCGACGCAATTGCCGCCGCGCAGCGTACCGCCGAAGCCGACATTCACGTCAAGCGCCCCGTTGTTACCGCTGAACCTGTTACATACAATCTGAAAGCCGTTGAGCGCCGTGCCGTGCAGAAAAGCACAGCCGCCACATTGCTGATCGTTGGCCTGGTTGCGGGCTTTGGCACCTTGCTGCTCTGGCCCGTGCACGAAAAAGTTGAAACCAATGCGCAGCAGATTGAGACACTGGAAGCCGGCCTTGCGGAAACGCAGCAGACACAATCTTTGTTTAAAGGTCTGATGCCGGAAACGCTGGGTGCCAAATTCTCTAACCTCGAAGCCCAGACGCAGGATCTGCAGGCGCGCCTGAATACCATCACGCAGATCGTTACCGATCCCAGCACCCCTATGGGCGAACGCGCGGCACAACTCGGCGCGCAGGTGAGCACACTGGCCCATATCCCGCAGGTGGCAAGCCTTCTGGATAAGATCAAGCTGCTGCAAAACAATATCAATGATCCCGCGCAAATGACGTCGGCCGTTGATCAACTGAAAACACTCGTGGCCAGCACGCAAGGCAATGAGCAATCTTTGGATCAAGCTCTGGCGCAAGCACAAACAGAAGACGGTGCACTGGGTCAGACTCTCGAAGGCGTGTCGCCGACCGATCTGAAGGCCGCCTCTCTGTTGCTGGGTCTCGCGCAGTTCCGCACGTCGTTGAACCGTAGCGTTCCTTTTTCAAGTGATCTGGCGTTGCTGCAAAATCTGCTGGGCAATGATGATCCGGCGCTGCAGGAAGCGATTACACGTCTGGCACCCCAAGCGGAGAAGGGCGTTCTGTCACCCGCGGGCCTGACAAATGAATTCAAGGCATTGACCGGTGATATCGTTGTCGCGTCCTTGTCAGGGCAAGACGTACCGTTGAAAGATAAAGCGATGGCGCGCCTGAATGATGTGCTGCAAGTCAAGAAAGACGGCGAAGTTATTTCCGGTACCAATACGCAAGCGACCGTAACCAAGGCCCAGCAATTACTGGATCAGGGTGATATTCAAGGCGCAATTACCGAGCTGCAGGCCCTGCAAGGTCCCGCCGCACAACAAGCAGCACCATGGATGGATCAGGCCAAAGCCACCTTACTGGCGGGCCAGCTGAAAGATATGCTGACCACAAAAGTTCTCAGCAAAGCCGGTGCCGGTATCGGTGCGGGCGGCCTGCCGTCTTCCGGTGGTGTTGCGCCTTATACCGCCAATAGCGGTGCAGGCAACGCCATCCTGCAGCAGCTGGAAACACTGGGCACGGGCCAGGCGATCATTCATGATGATCAATCCGGCATGTCAATTTTACCACGATAGGGAAGCCTGAATGATCCGTGCTTTATGGTTTGCGCTAAAGGTTGGGCTGTTTGTCGCGGCTGCGGTCTGGATTGCAAACCGTCCGGGGATCATTGAATTCAAATGGAATGAATATGATGTGCAGGCCCATGTGGGCGTGACGCTTCTCTTCCTCTGTTTTGTGCTGCTGGCTGCTATTCTCCTGTATCATATCCTGCTCAGCCTGTTCAGCCTGCCATCCCGCATGCGGAATTATATGGCCGCGAAGCGCCGGGCGAAGGGGCATCGCGCCTTGACGCTGGGCCTGACGGCGGTGGCTGCGGGTGATGCGAAGGAAGCGCAGCTGCATACACGACGCGCTCGTCGCTACTTGCCCGAAGATAAAGGCCTATCCCATTTGCTGGAGGGGCAGGTTGCCCGTTTGAAGGGTGATGATGACGGCGCCCGTCAAGCGTTCCACAGATTGCTGGAAAATAAGGATACCGCATTTCTGGGATTACGCGGCTTGCTGGTTCTGGCCATGGAGTCTGAAAACCGGGAAGAAGCGCGTCGTTTAACACGTGATGCGCTGACGCTGCATCCGCGCCAGCCGTGGCTGCTGCGCATGGCTTATGATCTTGATATTCGTGAAAGCCGTTGGGACGCCGCGCAAAAGCTTCTGAGCCGTATGGAGAAATTGGAAGCGATGGACGCCGCGCACGTGCAATCTGATCGTGCCGTCCTGTTTTTACAACAAGCCGAAGATGCCGATTATCGTGGTCAGGACGGGCAGGCGTTGAAATTCCTGCAAAGCGCACATAAGATAAACCCCGCGCTGATCCCGGCTTCCCATCGTCTGGCGCAATATTATCTTGAGCATAAAAACCGCTCGAAAGCCGTCTCTGTACTGGAGCGCAGCTGGGTTTTGCAACCACATCCTGATTTGGTGCCGTTATGGCGTGAAGCATCTCCCCGCGGCGCGGAGAAAGATGCCGTCGTGCGTATGAAATGGTTTGAACATCTTGTGTCATTGCGCCCGGACAGTTCCGAAGGACAAATGGCGGCGGGCACCGAAGCGTTCGAGCAAGGCTCCTACGCCGTGGCCGATCAATATTTTGACCGTGCGATGGAATTGCGTCCCAGTGCGCGTCTGTATCGCCTGCGCGCCCGTATGGCGCAAGCGCGCAACCGCCCGGAAGAGGCGACCTTAATGCTGAAAAAAGCCAGCGAAGCACCGCAGGATAAAGTCTGGTTCTGCAAGGAAACCGGACGCGCTTATGATCACTGGGCGGCAATTGCCTTGCCGCATGGCGCGTTCAATACAATGGTCTGGGGCCTGCCGTCACACCAGATTCATGACAAGGCCGTTGATGACCGTACGGAGCTTTTATTCTCCCTGCCGGCGCGTATTTCCAGTAAATAATAGACAATATTAAGCCGCTAACACCGGGGCGATTGATTTCTGGTGGAGGGCCTCGAGGGATGTGCCCAGATTATTCAAGTAATATTCTGCTGGATAAACGCGGTCGACATCAATCCCTTTGGTATCCATGATATCGATATTAATCTGGTTCAGCAGGGCACGATTTTGCGGCGACATGCGGGCAATGATATCCCGGCGCAATTCTTCAATCGTTTTATTGGGGGATATTTTAACACCGGCAATATTACAAAAATCATGCATGTCTTTTGTTGTTAATGCGCCGATGATCGGAACGGGCGGCGCGGTTTTGCTTGGGATATTGCGGTTCTCATAGTTCTCTTTATACCCGGTCAGGGCCAGATCAATATAGTAATTGAAGAAATTGATCGAGACACCACGCGGTGCGTCGCTACGCTTGTAATGTGTTTCCATCGCACGAATGCTCGCCTCTTCAAAGGCATCGCTGAGGCTGGTGGCATTGGCACGAATTTCACGAAATTCTTTGCCTGTAATGGTGTTCTTGTTATCAAGCGTGCCGGGAAGCAGGGGGTCCAGCAAAGATGCCATATAGGCTTCAAATGCCGATGTCGTGCTTTCCAGCAGGATGTTCATTACCGTATGGTCCAGCGGGGTCAATATAACGGGTGTTGCGGTATTATAATGGCTGAGTGCCGTTGCCGGGATCTCGTGAAATTGCTTGGTATGATGCGCTTCATGGATAAAGGCCATTGCCAGACGGGCATTGTTTGTCCGGGTGACATTACTGAATGACATGACATTGGCCATGCTGCGCCCTTCACGTAGATAAACGTAATTAGAATAGGTCGCAACGCATTTAAGGCGGCTGTCGGATGGCGGGCGAATTGTGCAGCCGCTTTGATTGAAGGTATCAATCAGTCCTTTTCCAACTGGGATATTTGTTTCCGAATCTACAAGGGTGCTGATCTTGTCCTTGAGGGGATTTAGGCGGTTGGTTAATTGCGTCAGGGATGTCAGGCGCTGTCCTTCCCGACACAATTCTTTAAGGCCTTCGAAAAGATTTTCACAGGCAAATAAATCCTCTTCACTCATTTGTCCTGATGTGGCTTGCATCTGGCTGAGAAGTATGCTCAGGCGCTGGTGCTCATCCTGAATCTGTAGCAGGGTTTTTTGCGCAGGTGTTGTAATATCAGCAGGCTCTGATGCTGAATGTACGGATGGTGCGGCTGTATCAATTATATCTTCCATGGCCCTGTAAAATTAATTTTATGATTATTTATAGGCCTCATATTAGTGTTTATGGTTTTGTCATGCAAGTTTCGCATATGTTGCATGCGCTAAACATGTGGATATCAAGGGTTTTTACGCGATAAAACGCATCACCGGCTTGAAGAATATGAATCCGGCTATAAATCCGCCGAGATGGGCAGGCCAGGCTATGACATTGCCATCCGGGCTACCCGTGACGCCAAAGGCAACGGAGATTACGATCCAGATCAGGGCCGCAGGCCACAGGCCGAAGCGGCCCCGTGTCTGTCCCGATTCCTTCATTAAAATAAGGATAGCCGCGAAAAATCCGCTTAAACCGCCGGAGGCCCCGATAACCGTTGCCTGCGATGCCGGGTCAATCAGGAATTGCGGGATCAGCGCGGCGAGGGCGCACAGGATAAAGAAGATAATCATGCGCCGTCCGCCCATCCAACGCTCCAGCCCCGCTCCAAAGGCCATCAGCATGGCTGTATTCATCAAAACATGTATCCAGCCTCCATGAATCAGCGCATAGCTGAAGGGGCTTGTAAGCGCCTCCCATGAGAATGCGTGGGCCCCGCTATAACGCGCGGCAATAAAACCCAGCTGCGCATATATCTGGTTCCGTGTATTTTCATCCAGGACGGAAAGTATGATCTGGATCCCGATCAGAAGGGCGATGAAGCCTTTTGTCACCGGTGGTAAATTAATCAGCTTTTCTTTTTCCTGCGCCTTGCGGCCGGGAAACTGAATCAGCTTGTTATCGGGGTCTTCATTATCATTCATGGCATCAGTGTAAGAAAGAATAAGCCACCCGGCAATCGCAATAAACGCGGTCCCGTTAAAAGACCGCGTTTATTGAATATATTATTGACTGTCAAAGTGCCGGCTACGGGCCACCCACTCCGAACATATCTTTCGGCTTGTAAGGTGCGGCCCCTTTCAGCAGGGACGGGTCAATCTCGGATGGCTTGCGGCCACCGGGCGCAACTTTTGTGATGTCGGACACCGCCGCAAGTATATTGACCGGGGTGACCTTCATATCACGAATCTGTGCTTTCAATGCTTCCATGACGGACGCAAAGGCGGTTTTGGCAATTTCCTTGCCCATGACAACCATGCGCTTGATCTCGCCAGATTCCGGCAGTTTGCCTTCTACCACGCGGGAAAAGGCTTCAAATGCTTTTGGTTTCTTGCCGCCGACTTTCTTGCCGCCGCCACCGCCGCTGCCCGATGCGGAGCCGTCGCCATCCTCGTCTTCATCTTCGCTATTTTCATTGGCGGATGAGCTTGTGGCGATCTCAACGAAGGTCGGGCTTTGATAGCTGACCGGATATTTGGTCAGTTCTTTGACTGTCAAATCCTTGCCGGTCAGGCCTGCCTTGATTTCCATCCGCAGCAGGTTCGGGGCCCGCCAGTCATAAACCACGGAATGGCTCTTATATTCACCGCTCTGCGGTAATTTTGTGACCAGACGTTTGCCGGGATACATCGCTTCCGGGACGCCGCATTCCTTGAGCATTTCCTGAATATTGACTTGCATGTGTACACTCCTTTATTGACCGTTTCCGGCTTCGTTTTATTGCGGATTTGTGTACATAATGCCTTCTAAAGCTTAAGAAGACGTTAAATTGTCGGTTTTTATGAAATCTTTTTTTGTATGGGAAATTTCCCCAATGGCGCAGAAGCTGTTATAATATTCTTAAGACAAATACGTATAAAATACGAAGTAAGTATAATTATAAAGAATCCGTGTGTGGCGTTTTGGAGGGTATAAAATGAGCATGATCAAAAAAGGCAAAGTCCTTATTTACTGCATCGGCCTGCTGTCTGTGACGGCTCTTCCTGTTCATGCCAACAGTCTTTTTAACGCCAGTGCCAGCGGCAGCGCGGGCCCCATTTTTATGAGCGGCGGCATTTCCGGTGGCGGTTCATCCTTTAGCGGCGGTTCCAGCGCAACGATAAGTGCAGGTCCCGTATCAATTGTGGGTGGTGTAGCCCCGTTTAATCTGGGTGTTCCGTCCGTAGGTCTTCAGGTCACACCGATGTCATTTGGTACGAATATGGCACAAGGACGTGCGCAGGAGATCCAGATTTTTGCCGGGCAATCTATCGGGCGCCTTCAGGACGCTGCCAATACGATCGGCGGCCTTCAAGAATTTGCAGCAAGCATTCAGAATCCCTTTGATGTGGGTCTGGGCGGCAGTATGGGCATCGGTATCGGCCTGCCCAACCCCATGGATTTGCTTGGTGGCTTGAATATCGGTGCCAACTTTGATCTGGGCGGATTGGGTAATATTGGCGTTGGTCTGGGCGCGGGCGGCCTAAATATCGGTGGTGGTCTTGATGTCGGTGGCCTTACCGGCGGTATAGTCAGTGGCGGTCTGGGTTTTGGTACAAATGGGCTCTCTTTGGGTGGGGGCGTAAATGTCGGTGGCCTGACTGGCAGCATTGGCAGCGGCGGAATGAATGTGGGTCTGGGCGGGATGAATCTGAACTCTACGAGCCTCGGTAATTTTGGTAGCAGCGTGTCAAGCGGCATGAGTTCGGGCAGCTTCTCCGGTGGTTTTTCTGGCGGTATGAATGCAGCGAGCAGTCTTATGGGCGGTGGCGGGAGTTCAGTTAACAGCCTGACACGGGGCAGTGATGGCAGTCTTGTGACCACAGGATCTTATTCAGAATTGGCGGCGAGTGGTGGCGGGATTGATCCTGCGCGCGCGATGCAGAATAATTCCAATATTATCGGCGTTCACCAGGCGCGCTAATACTTTAATTCTTCCAACTTAGTGATTTTCATCACGCTCCCAATCCTTTATGAAAGAAAGGAGGGAGCAATTATTTTGTTGATATGTGCAATTCATAATAACATGGTCGATGGAGGCGGGTATGTATAAAACCATGCCTTATGCCTCCTTTTTCCTTTGTGCGGCCATTCTTATCCACGGCGCGTTTGGTACGCCGACACCCGACGCGGCCGGCTTCGCAGAAATTCTTATAGGCACCCTTCTTGTGATCACGGTCGGGGCCGGCTCGCTTTATGGATTGATCCATCATATCTCTGCAACCGGTTGGGTTCGCAGTGGGCAGTATCTTTTGATATATGGTGTCAGCCTTCCTTTGCTGGTAGGGCTTACGGCAGGTCATAATTTATCGTTGGTTTTGCGCGATATCATACCGTTTTTATTTATGTTGATGCCGCTATTTTTCCGCCATACGCTCGAGAATGCGGGGCAGGGACGGGTAAGGCTTGTCTTGACGCTGGCAATTGCAGGTGCTGGGTTTTTATTTGCCGCACGGGTGATTGTGCCGTTTTTGCACTATAGCTATGAGAAGGGTGTGCGCGCGCTCGCGCCGGCCGACCCATTTTATCTGGCCAATGCGCCGACGGTGTTTTTTGCAGCGCTTATGCTATTGGGGATGGCGGGAATTTTTCTGTATCGCGGCGGGGTGTCGGTGCGCATGGTTTTAACGGCGCTTGGTCTGGTGTCGTTATCCTTAGTGCCGTTATCGGCAATGATGCTGGTCGAGCAGCGGGCCAGTGCCGGGGCCATTATTCTGTCCTGCCTTATTCTTGTAGGAATCGGGATGGTAAAAAAGCCAGGCAGGATGGTGCCGGTTTTTCTGGCGCTGGCTCTCGCGGTTATGGCGGGCTGGGATACGCTTTATTTTCTTGCCTCCAGTCTTACGGAAAAAACAAGCATCGTGGGTTTTAACAGCCGGGCGCAGGAAATGGCCGCGATTGTGAAATCCGTTTGGGGGTCGCCATGGGCCGTTCTGTTCGGGAAAGGGTGGGGGGCAACCTTCGAATCCCCCGCGGTGGGTGGGATACGGGTGAATTTTACCCATAGTCTTTTGACAACTTATTTCCTTAAAACAGGGCTTTTGGGATTGGCTCTTGTTGGATTTTACCTTGTGCGGCTGGGTTTGTTGTTGTGGCCGGTGCTGTGGCGCTATCCTTTGATAGCCTTGGCTATCGGGGCACCCTTTGCCATTGATGTTTTTCTGTATGCCAGCTTTAAATCTCTGGATTTTGGATTCCTGCTGATGCTTATCCCCATGTGGGCAGCCATCCGGCAGCCCTTGTTGCAACCGCAGCCTACCTATAGTATGCAGGATCAACCCCAGGACCAGAGTAAATGACCCTAGCCGGTATGCGCAAACCGAGTGTTGTATTTTTTAACCGTGTCTATCCCCCGGGACGCGGCGCAACGGGCCGTGTCCTGCGCGATCTGGCGCGGGCTTTTGTCCGGGATGGCTGGGATGTCACCGTGATTACATCCGGGCCGAAGGCCGGGCTTGATCATGATGGTTCCATTCGTCTGGTGCGCGTGCGCGCGAAAATAAAAAGTCGCACATTAATAAGCTATGGCTGGGTTCTATTCAAAATGTATTTGAAGGGGATGCGGATGAAGCGTCCCGATTTGATTATAACCATGACCGATCCGCCGTTGCTGGTCGTTATTGGCGGCATGCTGGCAAAAAGTAAAAACTGCAAACATATGCACTGGTGCCAGGATTTATATCCCGACCTTCTTCCGACGCTTGGCTTTATGATGCCTGGTGGGTTGATGCGCTATTTGAAAAAAATCTCGCGGCAGGCCATGAAGAAATGCGACAAGGTTGTTGTGATTGGGCGCTGTATGGCGAAGGCTTTGACACATACCGGCCTTGATCCGCGCCGTATCGCGGTTATTCCCAACTGGCCGGACCGCGAGCTGGGATTGCATGAACGCCGCCGCAAGCGTTTGCAGAATGCCGCCGCCAAATCACCAAGTCTCGCCGCGCGGGCGCGTAAGCAATTAAAACCGTTTGAGGCGTTGTTTCAGGAAACGGACCCGAAATTCCGCATTCTCTATTCCGGCAATATCGGGCGCGCGCATCCGGTGAAAACGGTTCTCGACGCGGCGGAGCTTCTGGCACCGGCGCACCCGGAAATTGAATTTGTGTTTGTTGGTGACGGGCCGAATTTTGACCGCCTCGCGCATGAGCGCACACGGCGCGGCCTACATAATATCAAGTTCCTGCCGTGGCAGCCCGCCAATCGTCTGCGCGCGTTGATGGAAAGCGGGGATGTTCATCTTGTGACAATGCATGAAGACGCTAATGGCCTGCTGGTTCCCAGCAAGCTTTATTCCGCGCTGGCGGTGGGTCGTCCCTGCATCCTTGTAGGGCCGGAGAAAAGCGAAACCGCCCGCGTTATCCGTGATTTCAAGGCCGGGGAAGTGGTGCCGCAGGGCGATGCCAAGCGCCTGGCGCAGACCATCCGCACCTACCGACTCAGCAGCGAAGCCTGGTTCGCCGCCCATCAGGGCGCGGCCAAAGCCGGTAAGATTTTCCTGCCCGAAGAATCCATCAAGGCGTGGATTGAGCGTGCCCGTGATGTAACCAACCTGACGATACGGGTGCAGCGGAGACGCGCGGCATGAGCACGATAGAGCATAACTGTGCGGAGCCCACGCTGGGTGATATTGCGCGTGATGTTTGGGCGGCGCGGTTCTGGTTGCTGGGCGGTGCGTTTTTCGGGCTGCTGCTGGGGATGGCCGTGTTGTTTATCTCCATACCGCAATATCGCGCGACGATGATTGTCGCGCCGACTACGCGTTCCGGCACGCCGGATATTTCGGCGCTGTTCCCCAATAATGCCAGCTTTGCGATGGAATATGTGCTGCAAAGCTTTGGGCCGGGCGACTCGTCTGATTTTATGCGGTTCGAAGCCATATTGCGCGAAGCCACAATCGCCAGCACGCTGCTGAAAGACCCGATTATCCGCAACGGCCTGCGGAACGCCAAGCGCTACCGTGTGTGGCAGAAGGCACCACCCGCGGATGCTACCGGGCTTGCTGACTGGCTACAGAAGCGGCTGGTTATCGAATCTGTCGGGACAACAACATTGCGCCGCCTTGTTTTTCAGCATCCGGAGCCTGCCTTTGCCGGCTATATGCTGGAGGCACTTTATAATGCGGCGGATAACACAATCCGCACTGAGCTTGCCGGGAAAACGGAGAACCGGATTGCGTATCTGCGCGATGCGTTGATGGATACGGACAATCCCGAACATCGCCGGGCTTTGACCAAAATCCTGCTGGACCAGGAACAAATCAAGATGATACTGGCCGTCAATGAAGCCTATGCGGCGAGCATTGCGGAGCCGCCTTCCGTTGGGCTGCGTCCCGACTGGCCGCGGCGGTCTTTGATACTGCCTGCTTTTATGATGGCGGGTTTTTTCTTGTCCTTTATCCTGTATAATGCCCGCCGTGTTGTGCGTGCGGCATGATGAGCGGGACTATTCCTGTCTCCGTGCTGATTGTCACGCGCCGGGAGGCGCCGCGAATTGAACGCTGCCTGCGGGCTTTGTCCGATTTTTCTGAAATTATTGTGATTGATTCTAATAGTGATGATGACACAAGCGTATTGGCGCAGCCTTTATGCACACGTGTTGAGAATTTCACATGGAACGGCCAATATCCCAAAAAGCGCCAATGGTGTCTGGATAATCTGCATCTGCGCCATGACTGGGTTCTTTTTGTTGATGCCGATGAAATTGTTCCGCAGGCCCTGGTCGATGAAATCGCGCAGCTTTTTGCTGCGGGAGAGCCAACCTGCGCCGGATATTTTATCAAAGGGCGCTATGTGATGGAGGGGCGATCCCTGCGCTTCGGGCTGCAGAACAACAAGCTGGCTTTATTTGACCGCCGGGCGTTGATGTTTCCCGTGCTTGATGATTTAGCCATTCCCGGTATGGGAGAAATCGAAGGCCATTACCAGCCCGTTTTTCGGTCCGGCGTAACGCAGCGCAAACTGGGCGTGCTGAAGCGCCCGCTTCTCCACTATGCATATGATAACCCGGAGGGATGGCAAAGACGGCATGAACGCTACGCGCAGTGGGAGGCGGGGATGAACCGTCATAAAGCCTGGCCGAACGACCCGGTGGTGTGGCGGCAGCTTTTAAAAGGCCTGTACCGGGCGCTGCCCTGTCGGGGGATGATTGCCTTCACCCATAGTTATATTGTCAAAAGCGGTTGGCGGGATGGTGCGCGGGGCTTTCGTCTGGCGCGTGACCGCTACCATTATTACAAGCTGATTGCGCGGAAAAAAATCTAGGCTGGCTTCGGCAGGTTCTTCACAAGCTGGGCGCGGGGGCAGTTTGTGCAAGTGCCGGTGCAGCCTTCTTTTTTCGGGGAGGGTGTTTCCGTGGCTTTGTCAAAATCTGCGCCGGGTTTAATGGTGGAAACTGGTTTTTGTTCTTTAGAAACACACATTTGCTTGCCCTCAAAGGATTATCAATTTTGCTATTGATAATCATTCTCAAGTAAAAGACAAGCCCTAAAATTCTGGCTTGAGCAACTTTTCCTAATTTCTTTCTCTCAGCCGCCAGTAAAGGCCCGGGAACGTACGGCGGAGGGTCATGGTCATGGTCTGAATCATAAAGATTGCCGTATTATAAACGGGATTGGTAATCTGGCATTTATGGCGTATATGAAATTGTTCAATGCGGCCCTGCCTTACGCGCTGCTGGGATACACCGCCGCATTCAAACAGGCACAGGGCTTTTGCCATATAGAGTGCATTTGGCGCATTTTTAAGAAACTGCGCCGTAAATTTATAATCAGCCGATATTTTATAATGCGTGTCATAGCGCAATGCGCCAATAGCCGCCCGGCGGTACAGCATGGCCTGGTGATGGGTGAAAAGGCCGCGCGCAATTTGTGTGTGTGAACGCGCTTTTTTATAGCCGGGAGTAAAGCCCAGCCGTTCTTCCAGCGCGTCACCATAAATAAAATCGGCCTCCTGCGGCTGCTGCTGGATTTCCGCCTTGATATGGGCCAGCGTCGCGCTATGCGCGAGTGCGTCCCCGGCATTGAGGAACAGGATATAATCTCCCTGCGCCCGCCCAATACCCTTATTCATCGCGTCATAAATACCATTATCGGGTTCAGACACGGCAAGCGCGTCCAACGTTTTTATATAGGCGGGTGTGCCGTCGCGTGAGGCACCATCAACGATAATCCATTCAAAATCCCGGCATTCCTGCACGGTCAGTGAATCCTGCGTTCGCCGCAACCCGTCCAGATTATTGAATGTCACGGTAATGATAGAGAAAAGGGGATGTGTCATATCGCTATCTATACAAGGTTCAAAGCTATTCGTCGATAGCCTTACGGATGTATGGCGGGTGGTTGTTGTGTTTGCGGCAAAGGCGTAAACTTGACATCATCGCAAATTTTAAACGCATAGATTATATTATTTATATTCTTCAATATGGCGGATTTTGTATCCGCGGTAATATCTGTGCGGTTTTCAATTTTTATCTGGGCTTGCGACAATTCTCTTTGAAGCAACGCAACCGGCATGCTTACCGGTGTAGATATTTTAAGTGCATGATTATGATGCATCACATTAATATGCGTAGATAGATTAAGCTCTTTATTTTTAAGAGTGCATTTCTGTGCCTCCGTCAATGTTTGCAAGATAATTGTTTTGATGGCGTCTTTTGCCGAAGCTGGCATGGTCTCATCACAAATATTGGCAACGTGCTTGATGATCGCGCAGGCCTGCTCACACGCCTGAATGCGCTGCAGACTGTCGTTTGGTTCTGTAATCATGTGCTTTCTGATATCATGCTGCAGGAATAGACAGCTTTGCAGTCTATCATGCTTACCTGTCGGGCCGTCCAGCAGCGATACAGTGCGCAGCGCGGATTGCATTTTAAGAATGGTGGGAAATAATTGTACCGTAACGCTGCTAAGGCCGTTCAACCAGTTTTTAGTCAGAGAAATTGTTGTATGCGTAGCACTCTCCCGCGTTTTCGTATCGGGACAATCCATTAAATCATAGGAGGAAGCCATTTTATTTTTTGCCGCGGCCCAGTAATCGAGCGGCTTCATTACCATCTTAGCCTCTCCGGGCATGAGGGCTACACGGTTATTTTCCGGGGCATCCATATAATCATCAAGAATTTTCTGGCGCTTGAGAACGGAGGTTACATCAATCCCAAACAGGCGCTGGTAGATAATACCAATCGGCTCCTGCAATAATTTTGCAAGGTTCGCGGTCGATATGCGGTCGCGCAAGGACGCAGCATAGGGAAGGCTGTAAGATTCATGAGCATCGCGGTCGGGAATAAGTTCCGTATCATCGATGGCGCGGCCGACGGGAAAAAGTCTGTAAAGACGTAATGTACCATCAGCTGTGCGCTCAAGGAACGCGGCGGCATGCATTTTCTGTATCTGGCTGATGGCATCAAGGCGTGCAAGAATATCGGCCTGGTTCTGCCCGTCTTCTTTTGGCGGCGTCATGATGTGGCTCATGACAAGGCCGACACCTTCATGGGAGCCGTCTTTGTAAGGGATGCGGCCAATGCGCCGGTCGCCCCGCTCGTCCAGACCGTGGGATATGGCATACTCTGTAACGGTTTTTGATAGAATTTCTTTAAATAACCGCTCATGTATCTGCTTCTTCAGGTCGGTAATGCGCACCTCATCCGGTTCCGGTAGCATGACATCCAGCATGCCGCCGCCGCCGTCAAACAGGCGCGCGTCAGGATAGTGCAGGTTCAGCTCCTCCCGAACAATATTTTTGATATCGGCAATAATATGGTCGGCATAGGCCGGGCCCAGATGGCTGTTCAATCCGCCGAGATTATACAGGTCAAAACGGATAACACTCTGGCGCGGCATTTTCAATGCATCCAGTAATGATTCGTGGCGGCTTGTCCGCGTGTCGGTTAATGCGGTTTCCTGATACGGCAATGTGCTGGGGATTGATAAGGGACCCATGCCTTTTGGGGCTTGTCCCGCGCCGGCGTGGTGTAAGGCTTCCCGAAAGCGGATTCTGCTGTGGTTATTGATATAATCCTTATAAGGGCGGATATCATCATTGTGCGGCAATGCTTTTTTCTGGCGCGTGATATCTTCCTGCAATTCGTCGCTGGTCTGTGATAAGGACGGCGTGGTTTTATAAAGTGGTCGCAGTGCTGTGATAAATCCAACACCACTAATATTTTTATATTTTAAATGCTGCAGCCCATCGAGGCCAGAATCCTTGACGAATTTATCAACCGCAAGGCGGGCGCGGGTCAGCGCGTCTTTAACTTTTTCTTCCGCCACCCCATCCAGCATCAGGGTCAGTTCATCGCCATGCTGGCGGCAGGCATATAAAAAGCCAGGATTGAGCGCTTTAAGCTCGCTATAATAAATTTGGCACGCCAGACGAATAAAATCATTGGCCGCTTCGCGTCCCAAAGCCTGGTTCAGGCCGTTGAGGTTCATAAAATCGCCGTCGATAATATAGGAGTTGGGAAGAGTGGTGCGCGCATGCTCAAACACCGCTTCCCGCAAAGCGCCGTTGGTGTTACATCCGGTGATGGCGGTATCTATATTGAGCATCAAACCCCTTATGTGCCCCTTCATTATTACATCATAGTGTTAACAAAAATTGCTAAAACACTACCACATAACTATGAATTATGCAAAATATAATAATTTGTGAAATAAAGGGTTTTCCTAAGGTTAAGGTCTATTTCAATGGTCCTGACCCTAATTATCATCCCCGTTGCGGACATCTTCAATAAAGATACCGGTGATGGCCAGGTTGGAAATAATCTGGCTGACATCCTTGGCGGTCTGGACGAAGTCGAACGGTTTCGGATCGCGCGGCACGACAATCGTTGATCCGGGCGGGATAAAGGACGGTGTGTGGTTCCACATACTGACCTGCAACGGTTGTGCGCTGCCATCGGGGTAAAGGACAAAGACGCGGTCTTTGTCGGCGTTGTAACTATAACCGCCGGCCTGTGTAATATAATCCCTTGCCTCCTTATCCTTGCGGAATTGCAAGGACGCCCCCGCCATAACTTCGCCGGCCACGCGCACGGTCAGCGGGCGCTGCGGCACATAAACGCGGTCACCGGATTCCAGCAATATATCAAGCTCCGGCTCCGCACTGAGAATACCGGGGTCGGATTCAACCGTAATCCGGCCCAGCGCTTCGGCCTGCCGCAGCTGCGTAATCAAATCCTGCACGGCGGTGATTTTATTCTGGTCCGGCTGCTCCTTGTCATGCTCCAGCGCGGCGGCCAGTTTCAGCTCCAGATCCTGCGCCTGCGCGCGGAAGCGCATTTCTTCGGCCCGGCGCTCGGACTCACGGCTGAAGATGGCGCCATCGGGATAGGCCTGCTCCGTCAAGCCGCCGGCACGGGTCAGCAGATCGGACATCTTGTCGCCGGGCATCAAATCATAACGGCCGGGATGTTTAACCTCACCGATCAGCAGGACGGAGTTTTCCGCCACACGCTTGAATTTCTGGTTCACGCGGATGGAATCGCCCGCGGCAATCATGATAGTGGCGGGATCGGTGTCGCGCAGATTGACACTGATACGCTGGATTCCACTGCGCCCCTGTGTCTGCGGGCCTTCGCCCTGCATGCGGGATGTCACTTCGATATTGCCGCTGTTGGCTTCTAGTGTCAGGCCCCCGGCAATGGCCAAGATGTTATCGAGGCTGATGCCTTCGGCCACCGGGAAGGATCCTTCCTGCCGCACCGCGCCGCGAATAAAGACGGAGCGTTCTTTCAGGAACGATGTCATTGTCGGGTTGTGGCGCAGCTCATCATCCTTACCTTCTGCGAGGGAGCCATATCCACTCTCTTCCTCATCGCGATCTTTGCGGGCAACCGGCGTGCCTTCCTTGCGGTCTTTGGTGTCATGCAGCGCCACAATATCCGTGCGGGAAAACAGGCGCACGACATCGCCTTCCTGTAACCGCTGGTCAAACTTGCCCTTGATCACCAGAAGCGGGGGAAAGGCGATAAGTTGCGGGGTCAGCTGGCTTTCATCGCGGCGCTCGATAATACCGATCAACGGATAAATATCCGGCCCAAAGCTTTTTTCATCCGGCAGCAATTTGGAAAGGGAAGACGCACGGTCAATCTCATGCATGCCCGGACGGCGTGTGTTCCCGGCCAGCTCGACATTACCGGTTTTTTCTTGCTGGCTGGGGGAAATCATCAGGATGCTGCCATCGGTGAAAACCGGTGCCATCGATTCAGAAATTTCCTGCACGGTTTCTTTACCATCCGGGGTAAGGGACAGCTTCATAAAACGGTTCTGCCCTGGACTCAACACGCCGCCAGACAGGCTTAAAACATCATCCAGCGACAAGGCCTGTGACGGGTCGGGCGTTTTTCTGTGGCCTTGGAGTTCCGGCAGGATTTCATAGATTCCCGGTTGCTTGGCGTTTCCGGCAACGGCAATGGTGGGGCCAACCGGCGGCACGATAATGCGGTCACCGTCACGCAATGAAATATCCATGATGGCGCTGCCGTGAATCAGCAGCCCATATAAATCAATGATGGTGCTGCGCCCCGCGCGGACAAGCTTGATACCGCGCAAGGAGCCTGATTTATTGATACCGCCCGCTTCATTGAGGGCATCCAGCACGGTGTTAAACACCGTTAATGTCTGCCGCCCCGGTTCCTTCACATGGCCGACGACAAGGACATTCACCTGCTTGACGGATTCAAGCGCGATAAAGACATCTGTATTATAACTCTTGCTGACTTCTTCCTGCAGCGCGTCGCGCAGTTGTCCGATGGTGCGCCCCGTCGCGGGCATCGGCATCATATCATCAATGATCAGCATACCTTGCGCATTGACTGTATAAATCTTGCTGTCCTGACGTTGCCCGCGAAAGGTAATGTTCAGGCGGTCGCCGATGCCAAGCACAAAATCATCCTGTACCGCACCTGCGGGTAAGGCTGTGTTTTCTGCATTATTATTAGTGTTTGCTTTCGCGGTGCCGAACATATCATAGCCAAATTGTTTGACGTCATCGACAATACGTTTTGCGTAGAGCGCTTCCAGCGCCGATTGTTCTTCTTCTGTACCATCGTACAAGCGCGCAATAACGGCGCGCGTGTCATGGGGTGTCAGGATAGGATGTTTCGGTGTTTTCGTGTCTGCATGCTCTGCGTTCATTCTGATGGGTTTGATGTCCATGCCGCTTTTGTGCATGTTCGGCACTTTTTCTGTCAGGCTGCTATCCAGCGCCATCCATGGGGCAAGCGGGCGGCTGATTTTATCGCTTTCCTGTGCCTGCACGGCGCCTGCCCCACCCGTTAGTACGGCCAGGGTAGAAAATAGCATCAATACACGTATAAAACTCATAAAAATCCAGCGCCGAAAATATAATAGAGTCATGTTAAAACACATGCATGCGCAGTATAACCTGTGCGAAGGGGTGTGTGAATCCCTTAAGTTGTAATATGTTAGTCGGCTAATATACGAGAAAGGCTGCTAAAGGCAGGTCCGTACGAGTCTGTGGACTATGTATAAAAACAGGCCGATCTTGCCGATTTATTAACCGTTTCTTTAACTTTTTATAGCATTCTATAAGGCTGCCAAAGCCGCTAACACTCTGAAAAATTACCATTTTATGCGGGCTTGCGGCAGGCGCTAAAAAAATGTGCGAAAAAAGTTCAAAACTTGTTTGACAAGGGTGGGGGATAGATATATACAAACGCCTCACGCCGCCAGTTTCCTCGTGAAACACGGTGTGATTATTCGCCAATTTAAAGCAATTTAAGCGAATTTAGTTGTTGACTTAAGGTTTCCGAAACACTATATGTGACGACCTACGGTCAATAACGAGGTTGGGTGGTTTTAAAGCCCAGCCTTTTTTGCGGCCCCGCAAGGGGCAGTAGAACGGTTCTTGGACATCGTGAAGAAAAGAAGGGATACGCAGGCAGCAGTGTTGTGACGTAGGGCTCACGCCTTACGAAATGTGTTGATCACATGTTACAAAACTGCATGGATTGCGTATCGCTAACTATAAGTTATGTGTAAGCAATTTAAGTAAAGTGCAGTTCTTTTGAATATATAGTGAGTGTCCGATTTAGATCGGGCACAGCAGGAAACAAACTTGAGAGTTTGATCCTGGCTCAGAACGAACGCTGGCGGCAGGCCTAATACATGCAAGTCGAGCGCCCCGCAAGGGGAGCGGCGCACGGGTGCGTAACACGTGGGAACATACCCTTAGGTACGGAACAACGTATGGAAACGTACGCTAATACCGTATAATATCTCCGGATCAAAGATTTATCGCCTAGGGATTGGCCCGCGTCTGATTAGCTAGTTGGTGAGGTAAAGGCTCACCAAGGCTACGATCAGTAGCTGGTCTGAGAGGATGATCAGCCACACTGGGACTGAGACACGGCCCAGACTCCTACGGGAGGCAGCAGTAAGGAATATTGGACAATGGAGGAAACTCTGATCCAGCCATGCCGCGTGAGTGATGAAGGCCTTCGGGTTGTAAAGCTCTTTCAGATGTGAAAATGATGATGGTAACATCAGAAGAAGCCCCGGCTAACTTCGTGCCAGCAGCCGCGGTAATACGAAGGGGGCGAGCGTTGTTCGGAATCACTGGGCTTAAAGCGTGCGTAGGCGGATTTATAAGTCAGAAGTGAAAGCCCTGGGCTCAACCCAGGAACTGCTTTTGAGACTGTAAGTCTAGAATTTGGTAGAGGTTAGTGGAATATCCAGTGTAGAGGTGAAATTCGCAGATATTGGATAGAACACCAGTGGCGAAGGCGACTAACTGGGCCAACATTGACGCTGAGGTACGAAAGCGTGGGGATCAAACAGGATTAGATACCCTGGTAGTCCACGCTGTAAACGATGTATGCTAGCTGTCGGGACTCTTGGAGTTTCGGCGGCGGAGAGAAATCATTAAGCATACCGCCTGGGGAGTACGGCCGCAAGGTTAAAACTCAAAGGAATTGACGGGGACCCGCACAAGCGGTGGAGCATGTTGTTTAATTCGAAGCAACGCGAAGAACCTTACCTACCCTTGACATACCTAGTATGATTTCCAGAGATGGATTTCTTCAGTTCGGCTGGCTAGGATACAGGTGCTGCATGGCTGTCGTCAGCTCGTGTCGTGAGATGTTGGGTTAAGTCCCGCAACGAGCGCAACCCTTATCGTGTGTTGCCATCATTCAGTTGGGCACTCGCACGAGACCGCCGGTGACAAGCCGGAGGAAGGTGGGGACGACGTCAAGTCATCATGGCCCTTACGGGTAGGGCTACAAACGTGCTACAATGGCGGTGACAGTGGGCTGCGAGGTAGTGATACCAAGCGAATCCCAAAAAGCCGTCTCAGTTCGGATTGTTCTCTGCAACTCGAGAGCATGAAGCTGGAATCGCTAGTAATCGTGGATCAGCATGCCACGGTGAATACGTTCCCGGGTCTTGTACACACCGCCCGTCACGTCATGGGAGTTGGTTCTACCTGAAGATGGTGCGTTAACCCGTAAGGGAGACAGCCAGCCACGGTAGGGTCAGCGACTGGGACGAAGTCGTAACAAGGTAGCCGTAGGGGAACCTGCGGCTGGATCACCTCCTTTCTAAGGATGTGATTGGCACAGATATTCTTTCGAGAATATCGTTTTACACACTGCTGTCTACGTATTCCTTCTTTTCTGTATAATGAGAACCATAAGATCAGTCGTTCAGGCGGATCAAGCATGTGGCGATGGGCTTGTAGCTCAGTTGGTTAGAGCACACGCTTGATAAGCGTGGGGTCGCAAGTTCAAGTCTTGCCAGGCCCACCATGTTTTCCATGGTGATATTAACGGGCCCTTAGCTCAGCTGGGAGAGCGCCTGATTTGCATTCAGGAGGTCAGCGGTTCGATCCCGCTAGGGTCCACCATCCCTCATAAAAGCATTCTGCGGAATGTTTTTATGAGGAATGAAAATTCCTCAAGGTTCTTGTACATCGTGAATAAGTATTGAAATGAAAAGACATAGGTATTGTATTTGTCTGTCATGGAATCTTCTTGGCTGCTTTAGCAGTGGCCATGCCGTGCCAGATAGTAGCAAAATGCAATACACCAACAATGTCTGACTAAATTTTATTTTGCTGAACTAAACTAGTAATTATCACGCGTTTTTCTCTCTTGCCGAGGGGAAAAAGCAGGTTAACCGTTACAAAAGGCGGATTTAACTCTGTGCGTGGTAGAAATCAAGCGTTAATAAGAGCATATGGTGGATGCCTTGGCGATCAGAGGCGATGAAGGACGTGGCAGGCTGCGAAAAGTCACGGCGAGCTGTCAACAAGCTTTGACCCGTGAATATCCGAATGGGGAAACCCACTCTATAAAGAGTATCCCGTACTGAATACATAGGTACGTGGAAGCAAACCTGGAGAATTGAAACATCTCAGTATCCAGAGGAAAGGACATCAACCGAGACTCCGAAAGTAGTGGCGAGCGAAATCGGATCAGCCCAGTGGCAAATTTGTAATAAGTGGAAGCTGTTGGAAACCAGCATCAAAGTGGGTGATAATCCCGTACACGTAAAAAGCATTTTTGTCCTCGAGTAAGGCGGGACACGTGAAATCCTGTCTGAATATGGGGGGACCATCCTCCAAGGCTAAGTACTACTGATCGACCGATAGTGAACAAGTACCGTGAGGGAAAGGTGAAAAGAACCCCGATTAGGGGAGTGAAACAGACCTGAAACCGTATGCTTACAAACAGTCGGAGCGGATTTATCCGTGACGGCGTACCTTTTGTATAATGGGTCCGCGAGTTAGTGTTGCATGCAAGCTTAAGCCGTAAGGTGTAGGCGCAGCGAAAGCGAGTCTGAATAGGGCGCTTAGTATGCAGTATTAGACCCGAAACCCGGTGATCTAGTCATGGGCAGGTTGAAAGTAAGGTAACACTTACTGGAGGACCGAACACATCTCTGTTGAAAAAGAGTGTGATGACCTGTGATTAGGGGTGAAAGGCCAATCAAACCGGGTAATAGCTGGTTCTCCGCGAAATCTATTTAGGTAGAGCGTCATGTGAATACCCTGGGGGGTAGAGCACTGGATGGGCTAGGGGGGAGCGATCCTTACCAAACCTAACCAAACTCCGAATACCCAGGAGTAATGCATGGCAGACACACGGCGGGTGATAACGTCCGTCGTGAAGAGGGAAACAACCCAGACCTACAGCTAAGGCCCCAAAATGATAGTTAAGTGGGAAAGGATGTAGAGAGTCCAAGACAATCAGGAGGTTGGCTTAGAAGCAGCCACCCTTTAAAGAAAGCGTAATAGCTCACTGATCTAATTAAGACTCTCCGCGCCGAAGATGTACCGGGGCTAAAACTATCTGCCGAAGCTTAGGATGTGCATTTATGCACGTGGTAGCGGAGTGTTGTCTAAGCCTGCGAAGGTGAACCGTAAGGTTTGCTGGAGGTATGACAAGCAAGAATGCGGACATGAGTAGCGAGAAGAGTGTGAGAAACACTCTCGCCGAAATCCCAAGGGTTCCTACGTAAAGCTAATCTGCGTAGGGTTAGCCGGCCCCTAAGGCGAGGACGAAAGTCGTAGTCGATGGGAACACAGTTAATATTCTGTGGCCAGTGGAAGGTGACGGTGGCCGTAAGTGGTCAATCCTTATTGGATTGGTATTGGCCGCGAAGGACATCCAGGAAATAGCCTCCACATTAGACCGTACCCGAAACCGACACAGGTGGGATGGTAGAGAATACCAAGGCGCTTGAGAGAACTGTTCTGAAGGAACTCGGCAAATTGCATCCGTAACTTCGGGAGAAGGATGCCCCATGATCAGGCAACTTATCATGGGGGGCACAAACCAGGTGGTAGCGACTGTTTATCTAAAACACAGGGCTCTGCGAAGTCGCAAGACGACGTATAGGGTCTGACGCCTGCCCGGTGCTGGAAGGTTAAATGGAGGTGTGAAAGCACTGAAATGAAGCCCCAGTAAACGGCGGCCGTAACTATAACGGTCCTAAGGTAGCGAAATTCCTTGTCGGGTAAGTTCCGACCTGCACGAATGGCGTAACGACTTCCACACTGTCTCCAGAGCAGGCTCAGCGAAATTGAATTCCCCGTGAAGATGCGGGGTACCCGCGGTCAGACGGAAAGACCCTATGAACCTTTACTACAACTTTGCAGTGGCAGCATAATTGTGACGTGCAGAATAGGTGGGAGGCTTTGAAGCGGTGACGCCAGTCATCGTGGAGCCAACTTTGAGATACCACCCTTTATTCTTGTGTTGTCTAACCGCGTCCCCTTATCGGGGACCGGGACCCTGCATGGTGGGTAGTTTGACTGGGGCGGTCGCCTCCCAAATTGTAACGGAGGCGCGCGATGGTGAGCTCAGGACGGTCGGAAATCGTCCAGTGAGTGCAATGGCAAAAGCTCGCCTGACTGTGAGACTGACACGTCGAACAGAATCGAAAGATGGTCATAGTGATCCGGTGGTTCCATATGGAAGGGCCATCGCTCAACGAATAAAAGGTACTCTAGGGATAACAGGCTGATAGCGCCCAAGCGTCCACAGCGACGGCGCTGTTTGGCACCTCGATGTCGGCTCATCTCATCCTGGGGCTGTAGAAGGTCCCAAGGGTATGGCTGTTCGCCATTTAAAGAGGTACGTGAGCTGGGTTCAGAACGTCGTGAGACAGTTCGGTCCCTATCTGCCGTGGGTGTTGGAGTCTTGAGAGGATCTGTCCTTAGTACGAGAGGACCGGGATGGACGCACCTCTGGTGCACCTGTTGTCACGCCAGTGGCATAGCAGGGTAGCTATGTGCGGAATGGATAAACGCTGAAAGCATCTAAGCGTGAAACCAGCCTCAAAACGAGGACTCCCTATCAGAGCCGTGGAAGACCACCACGTTGATAGGCTGGATGTAGAAGAACCGTGAGGTTTGAAGCTAACCAGTACTAATTGCTCGATCGGCTTGATTTCTAGCCCGTTCGGTTTACCGAGCGGCACACGCACAGTGTTAAATCCACTGTACGGTGTGGTAATTGCTAGTTTCAGCGATATATAGAATATAAGCAGACATTGTATGTCTTTTCATTTTTCAGATGGATTTTGATGAGCTGGTGATTTTGGCGAGAGTGAAACACCCCATCCCATTCCGAACTGGGCCGTGAAAAACCTCAGCGCCGATGGTACTAAGTCTTAAGGCTTGGGAGAGTAGGTCGTTGCCAGCTCTTCAAAGTCCATCTGAGAAATCAATACTTGATCGCGACACAAGAATTCAAAACCCGACCAGAAATGGTCGGGTTTTTTCTGTTCTAAATCTCATATAAATATGGACCTATGGAAAATTTTTATGCTAGCGTCAGCCCAGTTCCTGTAAACAGATGAGGTTATTGTGAGTCTTTTGAAAACTGTGAAGGCCGTTATTGCCCCGACAGCCGTAAATGTTCTTGATTATATGCTTGAGGAGTGGAAAACGACCCCTGAAGCCCAGGAAAAACTGGTGCCAACGCTTGATTGGTTTAAAGAGATTTGGGATAGAGCCGTTCCTGATCGTGCCAAGACGGAAGAAGGCGCGCAGGCCTTCGCCGCGTACGTAAAATCTGTTCTGCCGGATTTTCAGGATACCTATTATCTACCACAAAAGTTGGCGTTGATGAAGGCTCTGACGACGGAGCTAAGAGCGCAATTTAACGCGAAAGCGGACACAGCCGCGTTTCCTCATTTTGTGACAAAAACCCAAATCACGAAAAACTATCGGTTGTATGACACCAATGGAAGATATGCGCTGAGTACAAAACAATGGACCGATTCAACAATGAAAAGCAACAGTAGCTTTGTAACGCCGGCGATGCGCGATGCCGTAGAAAATGGCTTGCAACCCATGACCGATCTTGAAGCTACAATTTTGTTGGGTGATGCGGACGGGCAGTATGAGAAGGTTAGAATTGAAAGTTCACCAATTGTCTCTGTTCTCAAGCTTGCACTGCAAGATAAGAGAGAAATGAAATTCGTCGTTTGTACCGGTGTTAATTTACGGGATTGGAACGAGAATGCACGCTTCATAAAAACACCGCGCGGTGCCTTTACAAAAGCCGCAGACACGATGCCGTCTTTCCTGGATAATTTAAACATTTGGCCGCTATCCTTTGCCGAGTTTACTTTATCGCCCGAGGGCAAATTGACACCAGATGATCGCCATGAAAACGCCCTGACGGATTTCCCGTTCTACATGTCAGGGGCGGCAAAGCGCCAGCCGACACCGGTCTAATCATACGGTCTTGAATTCCAGATTTTTGAAAAGCCAGCCTTCGGGCTGGCTTTTTATTTTATCTCATCAACACATAGAAGCGGCAGTCTGTGCTGGATTTTGCAGAAATCTGCTTTTCTATACAAGATCATTGTCGCTTGAGCCATTCAACGTTATAAAAGTAACAAAGGAGCTTCATCATGACCAATCATAAATCCATATCCGATACGCTTTTACTCGCTCTGGCCGGTATTGTCCTGGCCTTGTCTCTGGCACTGGGCGGATGGTTTATCCGTGATGGATTGCAAACATTGAACCGTGCCGATCGTACAGTCTCCGTCAAAGGCTTGGCGGAGCAGAATGTCGAAGCGGATCTGGCTGTCTGGAGCATTACACATTCCGTAACCGGCAATGAACTGGCGGTGGTGCAGGCGGATATTGAGAAGAATGGTACAATCTTGCGCAGCTTCCTCGCCACGGTCGGTTTTAGCGCGGCAGAGGTGCTTGTCGGTCCTGTGCAGGCGCAGGATCTGCTCGCGCAATCCTACCGCCCGGAAGGCGTTGAAAAAGGACGCTATATCATCACGCAGGAAGTAATTATCCGTACCAATGATTTTACAAAGCTGGACAAAGCGCTTGCCGGGCTGGGGACACTGGCGGGGCAGGGTGTTGTCCTGACCAATCCGCAAATGCCCGCCTATATCTACACAAAACTCAACAGCATCAAGCCCGGCATGCTGGCCGAAGCCACAAGGAATGGCCGCGATGCAGCATCTGAATTTGCAACGCAATCGGGCGCAAAAGTCGGTGATATCAAGCGCGCGTCGCAAGGTGTGTTCCAAATTCTGCCGCGCGATGCCGTGAATGGAAATGGTGAACAGAGCCAGCGCTTTAAAACCGTGCGTGTGGTCTCCACCATCGATTTTTATCTGCAATAACGATTACAGACGCTGTGCAATCACCAGATCGCCGGCAACGGCGTGTCCAGCCTCCAGCCGCACTGTCTGTGTCTGGGAGAGTAGAATATTCATGCCTGCTTGTGTCAGGCACAGTTGAAGATAATAAAAACTATGTGCATAGCGGTGATCGGCCGTCAATTTATATGTCTCGCCCCCTTCCAGCCTTTGTGTCGAAAATATAAAAACCCCGCCTTGCTTTAATGTGCGCGCAATCAATGTGAATAATTCTTCCAATGCTCCTGTATAAATCAACACATCGGTGGTGATAACGATGTCTATACTTCGCGGTGCACGGGTGCGCAGGTCTGTGATGATGTCCGTATGCAAGAGCTGGCTATAGATCTGTTTCTTTTCCGCCTCTCGCAACATGCCGCGCGAAATATCAACGCCCTCCATCTGCGCGGCGTAGGATTTGAATGCTAATCCCGCCAATCCCGTTCCGCATCCCAGATCGAGGATAAGGGCATTTGATAATGTTTGCGATACCGGAAGGCCGGCAAATAAATCACGCAAATGGGACGGTACATTATAATGCAGGCGATCAACCAGCGCCGTTTCAAAACGCGGTGCGTAATCATCATAAAGCGTTTCTATATAAGAGGGCGGCGCAGTCTCCGGCTGATCCTGCGCCCCCAGCAAGGCGAGCTTTATCGCAGCACCCCATGCATCCGTCGGATCCAGCGCAAGATAGGCTTGAAAAGCCGCCACCGCATCATCTGCTCGTGCGATCTCCATCAATATTTCCCCACGGCGAAAGGGCAGGGCGGGCCAGTGGGGCGCGATCTCTTCTGCCTGCGCGATTAAATCCAACGCGGCCTCAAAATCACCACGCTCATAGAGTTGCTGCGCCATATTATAGCGCCGATCGGCGAGGGGATGCCCGGATGTTTTAATGGTGCTCATGCCCATGATCTTTATCCGTTCAGGCCTGTAAATACAAAGCCATTATGCGCTTTCGAGCCCCAAACTGTCATGAAAAGGACTTTCCCTGAAATCGATTTTCGCTTAGGATAAATTTATCAGCTTTATTGCTGTATATGTAAATTTTAACGAATGTACCTATATAGTATTGAGTTAATAAAATTTTTGATGACTTACTTAAGGAGACGAGACGATGGCCCAGCGCGGGACAGTGAAGTGGTTTAATTCACAAAAAGGTTTTGGATTTATTGTGCCTGACGATGGTGGCAATGATGTGTTTGTTCATATCAGTGCGGTTGAAAGCGCGGGCCTGCGGACTCTGGATGAAGGCCAGAAGCTTGAATTCGAACAGCAGGAAAATCGTGGCCGTATGGCGGCGACTAACCTGAAAGTCGTAGGCTAGAATAGTTAGACTATACCTTCCCTTATTCTTAAAGCAGGCCTTCTGAAGACAGGAGGCCTGCTTTTTTATGAAATTAAAGCTTGAAATTTTCTGCGCGAACGTGAATGCTGCGAAGCAACAATCGCGATAGCACAGGAATAAAACAACATGCCTTTATCAAATGTCTCCATCGGTAAGAACGCACCGGACGATATCAATGTGATTATTGAAAACCCTATGGGGGGCGAACCGGTCAAGTATGAGCTGGATAAGGAATCTGGCTTGATGTTTGTTGACCGATTCCTGCACACGGCGATGTTCTATCCTGGCAATTACGGTTTCGTGCCCCATACGCTGTCCGAAGACGGCGATCCGGTGGATGTGCTGGTGCTGGCCCAGAATCCGGTGATGCCGGGCGCTGTGCTGCCCTCACGCCCCGTTGGTGTGCTGATCATGAAGGATGAGAAGGGTATGGATGAAAAGATCGTGGCCGTGCCGGTTGACCGCCTGCACCCCTATTACAACAATATCAATGATGTCGGCGATATCCGCGAAATCATGCGCGACCAGATCCAGCATTTCTTTACCCACTACAAAGATTTGGAAAAGGGTAAGTGGTCGGAAACCATTCGCTGGGGGAACGCAGAAGAGGCCAAAAAGCTGATTTTGGAAGGAATTTCCCGCGCTAAGGCCCAAAAAGCAGCCTAAATCCTATATTTTCGCCGGTTTTAGGAGTTTATCCCGGCAGTTTTCGGCTAAAAACAGGATTAATTCGTCAATAAAGCGTGCATTATTGCTGTAAATAATGAAACGCCCCTGCCGCCGGGATTGTATAAGCCCATAACGCTCCAGATGCGAAAGATGGAAGGACAAGGTATTCTGGGCAACCCCCAGCGCCAGCGCAATATCCCCCGCCGCCATGCCGTTACCGCCCGTATCCACCAAAAGCTTGCAAATCCGCAGGCGTGTATCCTGCGCCAACGACCCAAAAGCTTCAATTGCCTGTTCCATTTCCATGATCATAGAATAAACAACCCCAGGATTTTAACAAGCCTCCGGCAATGTCTGTCCCCATCTGATTTATTTATTTCTGTTTACTTGCATTCTTGCCGGGCCTCCGTTATAACCCCATATCTCTGTTACCCAATTCCAACAGATTTCCCCTTGTCGCGGGGTGGAGCAGCCCGGTAGCTCGTCAGGCTCATAACCTGAAGGTCGTCAGTTCAAATCTGGCCCCCGCAACCAATTTCATAAATCTAAACAGTCTCTTGGCGCTATAATCCCTCCCCTGAGGGGCAGAGTCCTTGGGCTTTTGCCATGCAAAGCTGAAGGTATGCTGGGCAAGGCGTGCGCCTGTTTTTCGGCCATTTTGTCTCTAAATGCCCCTTTTTCTCTAAAACCTATAGAGACACCATCAAAACCCACCTTCAGGTTTTTGTATTATTTTCCAATGGATTGGTAATGCAGGATTTCTAGCGGTTTTGTGTGTAAACCGTAAAGCAGTATGAATATAAACTGTTAAACTCAATCATAGCTAAGATCTGAGGCTTTCCCGCGGAAGATATAATAAGACAGCGCCGTATAGCCGAGCAGGACGGGCAGGACAATAAGTGCGCCGACCAACATAATAATGAGGGATTCCGGCGCTGCGGCTGCCTCAACAATCGTCATCTGATCCGGGACGATATAGGGGAAGAAGCTGTAAGCCAGACCGCAGAAACTGAGCACAAAAATCAGAACCGTCATTACAAGCGGGAGCCAGTTATAGCGGTCTTGCGGCATCGGCATCTTACGGAGCAGCATATAAAGGCCTATAATCAAGGAGCCTGTCAGGATCGGGATCGGCGCAAGCCAGAGCATCGCGGGGAAACTGAACCATTTCTCAAAGATGCGCTCAGATATAAGCGGCGTTGCAAGGGAGATAACGGCAAGCCCTACCACTGAATTTATCAAATGGTATTTTGCCCATTTCACGGCTTTTTCTTGCAATGTGCCTTCACACTTCATAATCAGCCAGCACGCGCCGATCAGGCAATATGCGGATGCGAGAACCACGGCAATCAGGCAGGAAAACATGATGCCAGAGAGCGAATTTTCAAAGCCGATAATATAGGATCCTAGCATATAGCCCTGCGCCAGAGACGTCAGAAGCGAGCCATAGAAGAATTTATTGTTCCAGCGCCATTTTTGCTGGAATGGAACCTTGGCACGGAAATCGAACGCGACGCCCCGAAAGATCAAACCGAACAGCATGATGGCAACAGGCAGATAAAGGTGCGTAAGGATCACGCCGTGCGCCATAGGAAAGGCAACCAGCAGCAACCCTACTCCTAAAATAAGCCATGTCTCGTTCGCATCCCAGAAAGGGCCGATAGAAGCAATCATGCGGTCTTTTTCGTGCGATGTTGCGTTATCAATCAACATCCCCACACCCAGATCATAGCCGTCCAGAACGGCGTAGATCAGCATGGAAAGCCCCATCAGAAAGGCGAAAGTATAAGGCAGCCAGTTTATGAGTATATGTTCCATTGCAAAGCCCTTCTATTCTGCTGCCGCTGATGAATGCCGTTCCCCAATAAGAGGCGTTGATCTTTGCGGGTCACGCTTGCCGCCATCACCCGCGCGCCTTGCCAGATAAAACAGGCTGTAAATATAGGCCAGCGTGAGGAACGCGTAGATCGCCAGATAAACCAAAAGGGTTGAGAGAACCATGCCACCACTGATGGGGCCGAGAGCATCTTTTGTCGAAAGAACGCCCTGCACCAGCCATGGCTGGCGCCCAATTTCGGTGACATACCATCCAGCAATCGTGGCAACGCAGCCGGCCAGTGTCATGCCCACAAGGGTGTAGAGATAAAATTTTGGAAGCTCTTTGCCGCGCAGAAGCAGAAAAGACCCTGCCCATGATACAACCAGCATCAACATGCCAATCCCGACCATAATCCGGAAGCCGAAAAAGACGGGCGCAACAGGTGGATGAAGCTCAAAATCATTCAGACCTGGAACGACCCCTTCAGGGTGATGCTTGAGAATAATGCTCGCGAGATTTGGAATTTCAATCGAAAAATCGTTGCTGCGTGTTTCCTCATTCGGCAGCGCGAATAAGACCAGGGGAACGTTGCCCTGTGTTTCCCAGTTGGCCTCCATCGCGGCGACTTTTGCGGGCTGATGCTCCAGCGTATTCAGTCCATGCAGATCACCTACAAAAATCTGTACAGGGATTAAAAACGCAGCCAGAAAAATGGCTGTTTTAAGCGCTTTCATGACTGGCGGAGCGTTATCACCGCGCAGAAGGCGATATGCAGAGATCCCCGCAATCAAAAACGAGGCTGTTAGGCCAGAAGCCAGCAACATGTGTGTCAGGCGGTATGGCATGGACGGATTAAACACTACCTCCCACCAGCTTGTGACATGTGCTTGAAGTTGTCCTGCGTCATTGGGGATCATCTCGAATCCCGCCGGGGTGTGCATCCAGCTATTGAGCACCAATATCCAAAAAGCCGAGAGGGTCGTGCCAACCGCAACCAGTACTGTGGCCATCGTATGCACCCATCCCGGAACGCGCCTAAAACCAAACAGCATGATCCCTAAAAACGTTGCTTCCAGGAAAAAGGCCGTGAGAACCTCATAGGCCAAGAGCGGCCCAGCGATATTGCCCACAGTCTCCATGAAGCCCGGCCAGTTTGTGCCAAACTGGAACGACATCGTCACGCCGCTGACTACACCGATGGCAAAGCTCAGCGCAAAAACTTTGGTGAAAAAGAAATAAGCCTGCATCCATGCTTCGTCTTTTGTGGCGTTAAAGCGGAGCTTGAAAAATAACAAAATCCAGCCCAGAGCAATGGTGATGGACGGGAACATGATATGGAATGTGATATTCGCCGCAAACTGAATACGCGAAAGAATGAAGGGGTCAAGTTCCATCGTTGTTTTTGCCTTTCTTCTTAGCGCCTTTACCGCCCGGTATGACGGTGAGCTTGTCTTTAAATTGATAGAGATTATAAATTTTTGCACCCATCTTCAGAAGATTAATTAGCCGGTCTGTCTCCATTTTCTGTACATCGTCATACCACTGCGTGAGCATCTCGATCAGGTCATGCATTTCGTGAATGCGCTCTTGTGCGTACTGCTCTTCTTCAGAGACAGGCGTTTCCATGATGATAGAGCGGAGCATGGAGAGCGTGGGGTCGATCTCGCGCTTCTTGCGTTCTTCTGCAAGGTTTCGGACAATCTCCCAAATGTCATCATGTGTGGCATAATAATCTTTCCGGTCATCCGGGATATGCCGCAACATCACCAGATTCATAGAAACCAGCTCCTTGATACCCATGGCAATGTTGGAGCGCGAGAAGCCCAGCGCATCAACCAGCTGATCGGCATTGAGCGGCTTTTCAGAGAGGTAGATCAGGGCGTAAATCTGCCCCACTGTCCGGTTGATACCCCAGCGCGACCCCATTTCACCGAAGTGGAGCACAAAGGTTTGTATCAACGGCGGTAAATTCATCGGCAAGTATCCATTTTCTCTTTATTTTCTGAATTTTCAGTATATACTGAAAATATAAAACAAAACAACCGGATTTCAATATATTTACCGCAAAGAAAATACATCATGAAAATCAAGGATAAACCAGACTTTAAAACAAAACCAAAGCCCGTGACCTTTACCCCGGAAGACAGCGTTCGCATGGCTTTGGATATCATGTGCGAAAAAAATATTGGCTCAATCATCGTTATTCACCCGGACCAGAAAGTGGCCGGCATTGTGACCGAACGGGATATGATGATCCGCATGCTGGGGCAAAATCGAAATCCGGATACGACAAAAATTTCTGAAATCATGAGCACCAATATCAGGGCGGCGAATGAAGATGATAATCTGGTGGACTGGATGCATACCATGTCAAACGAACGCTTTCGCCATCTTCCTGTGGTGGATCGTGATGGAAAGCTTGTAACGATGATGAGCCAGGGCGATTTCCTAGCGCATACATTCCCCGATCTCTATGAAGCCTTAAAGCAGGATTTAAAAGGCCGCTTGGGGCGTGGTTTTCAAGCTGCGCTTATTGTGTTTGCAATCCTCACGCTTGGCCTGATTGCTTTTAAGATGTAATCACGCCGCCTCTTTGAACCATTGCGGGAATGGGTCTTTGAGTTTCTGGAAGATCTCCGGCGCGGTGAGATAGTTTTTCACAAGGCAGGCATCGAGCTTTTGACGAATAGCGGCTTCATCCATCTGATCTTTCAGGCCGATAAACACAATCTCCTGTCTACGGTCGCCGTAATCTTTATTCCAGTGCAGTTTGATATTTTCTTCAAAATCCTCACCGTCCGGCCAGCTTTTTTGTGGAATAACAGCCCACCAGCGGCCTATGCCCTGATGGCGGACGAATGCTCCGGCCTGCGATACTTCGCCGACAAAATCAGGGCGGCTGGAAATCCAAAAGAACCCTTTGGCGCGCACCACGCCCGGCCATTCTTCATTAAAGAACGCATGAATTTTAACCGGATCGAACGGCTCGCGCGCACGATATACAAAACTGCGAATGCCGTATTCTTCCGTTTCCGGCACATGGTCTTTGAAATTATAAAGCTCTTGCGCCCAGAGCGGGTGTTCCTGCGCTTCTTCCAGATGAAACAGTCCGGTATCCATGACCTGATCCAGATTAACCTGCCCCAGTGTGGTCTCGATGATTTCAGCGCGGGCATTCAGGCCGCGAATAATAGCCTTTACCGTGTCCAGCTGCTCTTTTGAAATCAGATCGATTTTATTCAGGATAATGACATTGGCAAATTCAATCTGCTCGACCAACAAATCAACCAGCGTGCGCTCATCATCCTCGCCCAGGCTCTCGCCTTGATCTTTTAGAAAATCGGTGGAGCTGTAATTTTTGATGAGATTGGCGGCATCCACAACGGTCACCATCGTATCCAGCCGAGATACATCTGAGAGACTATTGCCGTCCTCATCACGGAAATCAAAGGTGGTGGCCACGGGCAGCGGTTCGGAAATGCCGGTGCTCTCAATCAGCAAATAATCAAACTTGCCTTCTGCGGCCAGCTCTCGCACTTCCTTCAAAAGATCTTCGCGCAGCGTGCAGCAGATGCAGCCATTTGACATCTCCACAAGACGTTCCTCTGTGCGAGAGAGATTGGCGCCGCCGCGCTCCACAAGCGCCGCATCAATATTGACTTCGCTCATATCATTGACAATGACGGCCACGCGCTTGCCCTCGCGGTTGTTCAGCACATGGTTGAGCAATGTCGTCTTCCCGGCCCCCAAAAAGCCGGACAAAACAGTAACGGGAAGTTTTTTCTGAACAGTTTGTAGCATAGCAAATAAAGCCTTCTTGATTTCAATAGTGTTATAATATAACAGTTATATATCTGATAATTTTGAAATTGCAAGAGGCGAAAGGCATGACAGTGCTCATGAGTATTTTTAGGGCGGCAGATTTGAATGTATTACCTGAATTTCCAAAGCGGGAAGATCAGTTGGCGATTGTCGAGCGGCAGTCACCCGAAGGCGCAGAGGCGTTCTTTCAAAAACTGATGCAAGAGCCTTTCGGTATTGCAGGAAAGGTCCGGAAAGCAAGTTCAGTCAGCGATATAAAAGACATCCTTGCAGATGAAATACCCGACCCATTGCAGAGCGATCCTTTTTATGAAAAGTGGGTTTCCGACATGGCCGAGGTTTGCAGAAGCTTTTGTGATACGCAAGGCAGCGATGCGGTGGGCTTCTGGCTAGGATCGGAACGCGGATGCCGCAGGTATCACATTGATAATGTTCCGTTGCGTGCGCTTGTAACCTATGCTGGAACGGGAACGGAGTATCTACCGGATGAAGCGGCGGATCGCAGAGCCTTTGCAGACGGCGCGCCGAATGAGAAAATTATCAAAGACCCATCCGCCATACGTTTTATGAAGGCATGGGATGTTGCTGTTTTTCGAGGTGGCTCAAAAGGTCTGCTTCATCGGACGCCAGATGCCGCCCTGAACGGGCCGTCCATCCTGATGCGACTTGATCATCCTTCGTTTTGGGATAGAGTTATGAAGCAACAGCAAGAAAATAGTTTAAGTACATGAAAGAATATGACCCATGCTCTTTGAAATAAAAAATGCAGAATATAAAGAAAAAGACCAGATTATTCTGGGGCAAAAGACGCTAGGCGTTTCTGCGGGCAAGCATCTCCTGCTGCTTGGCCCGTCAGGGTGTGGCAAGACAACGCTGATGAATGTCATGGCTGGGCTGTTGCGTGCGTCATCCGGCGAAGTGTCTTTTGATGGTAAAAACTATACGTCCCTTTCGGATAGTAATCTTGATAATTTGCGAGCGGAGAATTTCGGTTTTGTTTTTCAAAAACTCCACCTGATCGGGCATTTGAGCGTGGCGCAGAATATCGCCTTGGCACAAACAAAGCCCGATCCAGCGCGTGTGCAAGCCCTTATCAACGATCTTGGCCTGTCCGGCAAGGAAGCGCAAAAAGCGCGTGATTTGAGCGTGGGTGAGGCCCAGCGCGTGGCCATTGCGCGCGCCGTGGCCAATAACCCGAAAGTAATTTTTGCGGATGAGCCAACCTCGGCACTCGATGATGCGAATGCCGCAAAAGTCATGGATTTGATATTTGCTGAGGCAACTAAGACAGGCGCAACCGTGATTGCCGCCACACATGATGCGCGCATTAAAGAACGGTTTGAAACAATATTGGAGATGGCGGCATGAGAGATTTTATCCTGATTTTATCCTCCCTCAAATCCCGCTGGCTGAACAGCGTATTGTCTGTGTTCTTAACCGCGTTTGGGGTCATGCTGGCATTACTTGTTATCCAGTTTGGCCACCATATCCAGAACCGCCTGAGCGCGGACGGGCAAGGCATTGATATTGTCGTGGGCGCAAAGGGCAGTCCTCTGCAATTGATCCTGTCCTCTGTCTATCATATCGACATCCCGACCGGAAATATTCCCTATGACGAGGCCGAAAAATGGATGAAGCATCCCCAAGTTAAAACGGCTGTTCCCCTCGCACTGGGCGATAACTGGAAAGGATACCGGATTGTCGGCACCACGCCCGATTACATGGCGCATTACGGCGCGGAAATCGCCGAAGGCCGGATCTGGGGCAAAGCGTTCGAGGCCATGGCCGGATCATCTGTTGGCCTTCAAATCGGCGATGAATTTTCCGGCGCTCATGGTTTAATGGCGGGCGGGCATGAACATGAAGAAGAACGCTACAAAATCACCGGCCTAATGAAGCCCACGGGGACGGTGCTTGATCGTCTGATCCTGACCTCTCTCGACTCTGTTCTCGAAATTCACGGTCTTGAAGGCGTGGAGCATGAGACTCATCACGATGAGCACGCGCACGACCATCACGAAGAAGACACCCATGCCGATCATGGACACCATGAAGAAGAACACGCTCATGAGCATGATGAACACGAGGCGCATGAAGGCCATGATCATGAAAAAGCCGGAGAGCCGGAAATCACCGCACTCTTGCTGACCACAAAATCACCGATTGCCAAGATCAACCTGCCGCGTAGCATCAACCGCGAAAGCGCGTTACAAGCCGCCAACCCCGCGCTAGAAATGGCGCGGCTTACCTCTATGTTGGGACTGGGGTCGCAGAGTTTTGCCGCTCTCTCCGCCATACTCATCACAATCGCTGCTCTCAGCATATTTGCCGGGCTGGCTGGCAGTCTTGAAAACCGTATGGGTGATTTGGCTGTACTTCGGGCTATCGGGTATTCCAAGCGGCGGGTGTTTAAGATTATCACGCTGGAGGGCATGATGATCATTATCAGCGGCCTTGTCCTTGGTCTTGTGATGGGCTTAAGTGGTTTTGCGCTCCTCACACGCATCATGACACCATTACAGGCCAGCGGCGCGTCTATCAGTTTCACGAGCGATTTTATTCTGGTACTCTTGGCTGTCCTGCTGGCTGGCCTTATTGCGGCGATGTTCCCCGCCTTGCGCGCGTCCCGCGTCGATGTGGCGCGGCAGCTCTCGCGCAGCGCGTAAAGGCTGTTGATGGATAAGGAAAGAGCAAAACGGATTGGAAAAATTATTGTGAAGTCATTATTTGTACTGACGCTGGCTGGCGTTATCAGCATGCCGTTTATGACGGGCGGCTTGAAGAATCCCGGCAACCCGCTTTCTCATAAGGAAGTTACGCAGTTTGATACGATGGTCACAAAGGTTTTTACGACCGAAACCGTCAACTCCGAGCAAACCTATACACTGGATGATCTGCTTTCCAACATTAAAGAATTCGTTGATACGCCGGAGGGCGGCATCGATTGGAAACTGTTCGGTGAAACCAGACAAAATCCATATTCCTACAAAGATGATGAAGGTATGGAGTGGAGCGGTGTGCGACCGGAATTTTCTGAAAACCTTAAAAAGCTTGATGGAACCGAGATCCTTATTCAGGGCTATATGTTCCCTCTGGGGCAGGAAGAAAAACAACCGCTGTTTTTATTGGGGCCGTTCCCGGTCAGTTGCCCGTTCCATTACCATGTCACGCCCAATCTGATTATCGAGGTGCAGGCCAAAACGCCCCTCGCATTTGAGTATGACGCCGTGAATATCAAAGGCAAGCTGGAGCTTGTCCCCAAGGATGATGAATACAACGTGTTTTACCGTCTGAAAGATGCAGAGCTTGTGAAATGACCAAAGCCACCCTGAAGAAAGCTGCAGAGTATTGCGAAGCGCATAAACACCGCTTGACGGAACCAAGGCTGGACGTTTTGAAAATCATTGTCGCCTGCGCCAAACCGCTAGGCGCGTATGAAATACTGGAAAAACTGGAAAAAACAATCAAAAACCCCAAGCCACCGACAGCCTACCGCGCCATTGAATTCTGGCAGGAGCATGGCTTTATTCACCGCATCGAGAGCCTGAACGCCTATATCGCCTGCGAAGCTGGTCATCAGCATAAAGGCTCGCAATTTATGATCTGCGATGATTGCGGCACAGTGACCGAGGCGCATCTGTGCGATCTTCCTCAGCCGCTCAAAGACAGCACAGAAAAAAACACATTTACCCCGTCACGCTGGAATTTAGAAATTCATGGCCTGTGCGGGAAGTGCGTGTAATCAAAACCCAAAATGTACCCGCTGGGCATTCCAGCAATTGGGGAATGGGCGCATAAGTTCTGACAGGGTCATAGCTTGCGGCTGGCGGCCATTGAGGATGGCTTCGATGATGTCGGGAGCGAGTTGGGTCATGCGAACGACCTTGGCGACATAGCCGTGATCCAGCATTTCTCGTTTGGCCAGTTCTTTGATTGTTAAATCCGGCTCTTTATCCAGTGTATCGGCCAGAACATGCCCGCGCGCGACAGCTTTGATCATATTCGTCTGATATTTGGGTTTTCTGTAGCCAGCAATATCAGTGCCGTCCGGCGCAGTGATCTGCCAGGCTGTCTGAATATCATGTAGAGAATAAAAAACCCTTTCTGGTAAGCCCGCCATAGCTCCATCTCCCTTCCTTCCTGCAATGTTTCCTGGGTATTGGTAAGTGGAATCCCCGCCAACAACCAACTTGATTTTTGTACCACAATCAAATAAATTGAGTCAATCTGAATACAACCTCAAGGAAAATTTATGAGCAGTCATGGTGGGAAAAGAGAGGGTGCTGGCCGCAAGTCAGGCACCGGAAAGTATGGAGAACCTACAAAAGCACTGCGGGTTCCAGCGAGTCTTGTGAAAGATGTTAAGGATTTTATCCGCGTAAAAAAAGTAAAACGGCAACGCATACCATTGTACATGGCGGGTGTTCCGGCTGGCTCTCCCTCGTTTCTAGAAGACCATGTTGAGGATTATATCGATCTCAATGAATTCTTCATCAAAGACATGGAACAAACCTTCATGGTGATCGCGGAGGGTGATTCCATGGTTGGTGCCAATATCCGTTCCGGCGATATTCTGATTGTGGATCGTTCGATTGAGCCGCAGCATGGCCACATTGTCATTGCAGGCATCGATGACAATCTCACCGTCAAACGGCTACATATTAAAGACAGCGAAGTTTTTCTGAAACCAGAAAACGATAAATACGAGCCTATCAAACTGAATGGCAAAAACCGCCTGCATATCTGGGGCGTGGTGACGAATATTATTCATCGTTTGGTGGGTTAATCACCACCCCGTCATAAGCTGAGCACCGACCGCTCACCACGCGCTCACCACCCTGAATAACCCAAGCTGATCTCCATTACACACAAGGAGATCAGCGAAATGACAAACGATAAACGCCCCCTCGAATTAGACGACATATACAAAACACCTGTTGGTGACCTGCTGGCACTTTCGGATCATGAGCTTGAAGCCTTGATCGTCAGTGCTGAGGAAGCATATCAAAAAGCCCGCAAGCTCAAAGCATGGCTGAATGGTGTTAAACGCCAAAAATCAAGCCGGAAGAAGTGAGGCTTGTGATGAACCCATTTCAAAAACACGGCATTGAACATCTTTCTGCATCAAGCCTCAATCTCGCCCGCGATAATTTACCCCTCTGGATCATTCGTTATCTCGGCAAAGTCAAAGGACAGCAAAGCGTCAATATGCTGGCGGGCATCGCGGTGGAAGAAGCCGTTGCCCGCGGCCTTGATCATCCGGATATGGATGAAGAGGCCATTATTCAATTCGCAAAAGATGAATATCTGAAAAAGACGGCGCTCGGCTTTGATCAGGAAGACCGGGAAAACAAGCTGGAGGAAATTACTGGCCGCCCGGCAGAGGGACGAAAGCAAGCCTGGGACGGCATGGTGCGTAACGCACTTCGCACGCTCCGCCCTTATGGCATTCCCACAAAGCCGGAAACCGTAAAACAGCACCGCATTGAAGTCTTTCTCGATGGCATCCCTGTACCGCTGATCGGCTTTAAGGACTTTTCCTTCGATCAGCATGGCCTTGATATCGACCTCAAAACCACGGCACGCATGCCGACCGACATGTCTTTCGATCACCAGCTGCAAGGCGCGGTGTACTGGAAGGCTTTGCGCCGCATGCTGATTGATGAACATGGCAATGATAAAGGCACGCTCAAACGTGGTGAGCATAAAAGCCTTCAGACCGACCGGGTTATTCTGGTACCGGGGCCGGAAGAAGAGATTGAGACAGTGCGCTGGATCTATCGCTGCTTTGTTGATAAGCGCATGAATGAAACTGAGATCGCCGATCAGCTCAATAGCCAAACGAAACAGCCGGGGAACACTTTACACCTCGTGAAGTCATTCGACTGATTGTTGACCTTCTTTTGATCAACGATGCTGAAGCATTAGCTGGCTCAGGCATTATTCGTACTGTTTATGACCCTGCATGCGGCACTGGCGGCATGCTTGCTCTGATGGAAGAAGCCATGAAAGGCTTCAATAACAAAATCCGCGTGGAACTATATGGGCAAGAGCTGAACCCGGAATCTTTCGGGATTTGTAAATCAGATATGCTGATTACAGGCCACAATCCGGAACAGATTGCTTTCGGCAATACCCTGACGGAAGACGCGCACAAAGATAAAAAATTCCACTATATGCTCTCCAACCCTCCATACGGCGTAGATTGGAAGAAGTATCAAGACCCAATCAAAGAAGAAGCCCAAGAAATGGGAAAAGACGGTCGCTTTGGTGCTGGACTTCCGCGCATTTCGGATGGGCAGCTGTTGTTCCTCCAGCACATGATTTCCAAAATGCGTGATGATGAAGTAGGCTCCCGCACTGGCATTGTTATGAATGGCTCCCCCCTCTTTACTGGCGGCGCTGGCTCCGGTGAAAGTGAGATTCGCCGCTGGATGTTTGAAAATGACTGGGTTGAAGCCATTAGAATGACCAGCCCATCGGCAGGTATTTTCTCAGGCACTGAAGCGTTACGTTCAAACTTGGCGTTTACCGCTCCCTCCACCAGCGTTGCCAATGCCTGCAGAATTGTTTCGGTTTTACTGGTCATTTACAGACTGCTTTCTTTATGGGAATCGGCTATCATGAAATCAGCCGTTTCCGGCGCTCCTTAATAATCCTTGCAAAATATACCAATTTTGATATAATGAATAAATGGACAGTAGAAGTTTTGAACGAAACCGTGGAGGCAGAGCTTGAAGCATTGCCTGCAGATCTTCGTGCAAAACTGACCCATATTGTTGAATTAATTACAACATTTGGCCTTGAAAACGTCCACGAGCCTTACATCAAGCATATCGAGGGTAAAATCTGGGAAATGCGGATGAAAGGTAAAGATAACATAGGCCGCGCACTATATGTGACGGCGAAAGGCAAGCGAGTTGTTATCCTGCATGCCTTTATAAAGAAGACACAAAAAACGCCGAACAAGGCTAAAAAGTTAGCCCAGCAGCGTCTTAAGGAGTTAAAAGAATGACCATACCTTTCGATAAAATTGCCAAAAAGTGGAGCAAGGATCCTGAGTTTCAGAAAGCCTATGATGAGCTTGCGCCTGAATTCGCGCTTGCACGTTCCCTGATTGAAGCGCGCGTTCGTGCCGGGCTGACTCAAGAAGAGCTTGCCGATAAAATGGGAACATCTCAGCCCTCTATCGCACGCCTTGAAAGCGGACATAAACCAAGTCTGAAAACATTGGAGCGCGTGGCGGAGATGACCGGATCCAAGTTGATGATCCAGCTGGTCCCACAAGACACCCAGCGCGCTTAATATCATTTTTGTTTTCATCGGTACTGTTTCACCATCAAATCAATATGCTTGATGCCCCACTGATCAGCGATCTTCTGGACATCGAGTTTTTTCGGCATCTTGGCCGTGGGAATAAGAATAAACATCACAACAGTGGTCAGGCCGCGCCCGGTTTTCAAAGAACGCTGGCTGGCTTTGCGAAAGCCACGAAACTCACCTGTCTTCCTGCTATAGGAAGCGCGACGATCATCCGCGACCAAAAAGGCAGTGCCTCTGTTGCTGCGGACAAATCGTAAATCACCTTTATGCTCAATGTACAAATCCGGTGTTGGCTTTCGCCGATTAATCCGGCTGGGCGCATTCTGGGTTGGAATGGCCAAATAGCGGCCTTCACGCGCGCGAATGACAACGCCCTGATCAAAGGACTCAATGATCTCTGGCGCGCGGGAATACACAAAGCCTTTAACATCGACACCGTTATCATCATAGATTTTGGATTGCCATGTACGTGACAGACGCACGCCAAAACCGGATCCAACCACATCATTTCGCAGATCGGCTTTCAGGCCGTTGGTGGCTTCCTTGGTCGCCTTGGTGGCCAGACGGCTGATAAACTCCGTTTCTTTTCGTAAGTTACGGCGAATATCGCCTATGGTCTTGGCATCCAGCCTCATACTTTTCGCGTATCCAAAATCCAGACAAGAGAGCTGACATCCTCGATGCGCGGCTCCGCCTGGATCAGATAAGTCTGGCCATCGATTTCCAGCCGATCATCTTCAGCAGGCGTAATGCTTTCCGAACGCCGCATTTCAAAAAACAGGGAGTCGATAGCAATTTGTGTCTGCCCAAGGTCGAGGAGGGGCGTTTGCACTTTGAGGAATTCAACCAGTTGCTAGGACGATCCTCTGGCAGGCGTCAGCAAGCCCACGCTCAACAGCTTCGAACAAGGCAAGACGACCATCAAGCTCGATAGCGCTCTCAAGATTTTGAAGGTGCTGGGGCTTTCATAGTTCAATTCCCAAAGCGGGATTTGAACCGGGCATCAATCTGCTGTTCATCATGTAATCGTTTGATTTCAATATAAAAAGATTCAAACCCGCGAACGTCTAAAATTTTTGTTCAAAGTTTGACTGCACAACCATTCTAGCTTTAACATCAGTATTTAAGGCCAATTTGAATAGCCCTTCGGGGCTATCCTGGTAAGGTTATCACGCAAATGACCCTCATCAATGATGTCTGGGGTAAGAACAGTCAGGGGAATAATCATTATTTGCGTATTTACGTGCAGCGCCTGCGAGAGAAGCTGCACGATGATCCTTTAAATCCTGCATTTATTATGACAGAATCCGGGATAGGATACCGTCTGTTGCAGGAATAATGCTTATTCATAAATAATCCTTTCATTTCAGATCTATATAGGCGTATTGGACAAATTAATTTACAAAAGAGTGGAATGGGTCTAATAAAGACCCTATGACGCAGACCTATAATCAGTGCCGCGCTTTATTCTGTGCCCTTTTGCTGATCGCATTTGTGGTGCAGGGTTTGATTCCTGCCGGGTTTATGCCGGGGCAGGCAGCCAACGGTCAGATGTCGCTGGAGATTTGTTCTGGCATCGACATGAAGACTGTTTATGTCGGTCTGGATCAGGTGCCGTCTTCCTCAGATCATATGCCGACCGATCAGGAGAACCATCAATCCCTCTGTGCTTTTGCGCCGGTTCTGAGTGCGTCTTTGCCAGGATCTGCGGTTCTTGTGCCGCTTGTTGATTTTGGCCGAGTTTTTCTGGCGTCTGTTGTTCCCTTATTTTCAAATACATTCCTGACCAAAACATGGCTTTCGCGCGGGCCGCCCGTTTCCTAACGCAAACTTCTTAACCACTGACAAAACTCTCTCACCTTTGCGTAAGGAAAACTATTTATGTGCAAGTTTCACAAAGACGTGGCTAAAGATATTGCCACAAACCCGGTAACGGGTGAATTTAATCCTGGTCAATATGCTGTTGCGCTGGTTGCAATGGCAAAATTTCGTATCGAACAATATATGCCACCGATGCATGGCTGTGATGGCTTCGTGCCCAGTCAGATGACAAGCCCGGTGGCTCTCCAGGCGTTGACGGATTCTAAGCTGGTCAAGCCCCTGACTGATTTTACAGCCTATCGTGATGCGAACATTGCGCAGGTGCGTGCAGCCATGGCCGCTACAGCCCAGACTTTTGATTTATCCTTGTCTGCGCTGAATACACAGGACCGGATTACAAAAGAAGGCTACAAGAAAACATGTTGTGCTGATCCCGACCCGACAAAGAACGGCCCGTTCCTGGATGAAGCCGTTGTTGATTTGTTCGAAGGTTATGATCGTCCCGGCTATGTCAGTGGTGATCTGTCTTTGTTAAAGACTGCACATAAACCACAATTTGAACCCATCCGGGCTGCGACCGAACATTTTATGGCGCAACCGGGTGTTGATGCCATTTTGAAGCAGATGTTTGAAAACTCTCTGGCTTCTGTTTTTATCAATGCCAAAGATGATCTAGCGGCAGGACGTGGCCATGACAAGACCGATGGTTGTGTGATGTGCCATGATAAGGCTGATGAACCAAAAGCAGCCACTGCAACTGCCCCAACATTAAAGGACCGTATGAAGACAGCTTTCAAGCGCTGTGCCGGTGATGGTTTTGTGGGCTTTGTATCCGCGCATGCGGGTTGTCTTGCGATGCCGGTGGCTATGGGTGTGTTCGGTGCGGCAGCGCATGGCGTTAGCATTCTGCTCAGCCCGGTTCTGGCCGGTGGCTTGACCTATGCCTGGAACAAAGCGCGTGGTACAGCGGTGACGCCGTTGAAGATTGCCACCTCTGCGGTTATGGGCCTGACATTCTCTATCGCGATGAATATGGGGGGATGCCACGGGGGACATGAGGGGCATGATAATAGGCCTAATGGGATGGATCCCACAATGCGGGTCGTTCCCGGGGGCACATTGCCTCCGTGTGGTGGTACGGGTGGGGCCTGCTGTGGTGGGCAACGTCTGCAACCGGCGCAGCCGTAAGGACAAGAGAGGGGAGCATATTTTGATACTCCCCTCTTATTCTTACAGGAGTTTATGCAATGTATTATTATTCAACACAGAAAAAATTTGATGTCTATTACGACAGAGAGTTAATGGATTCTCTTGAGCAGCAATGCGAAGATTTGCTGTTCTTTATGAAAGTCGGCGATTTTTATTCCCAGGAACAAACTGAACGTCTGGAAGATTTTATGAATACCAGCCGTCATCATCGTATGGCCGCATGCCTTTATATATCTCGTCATGCGCCCTATAATTCCGATCTAATGCCGATGGCTCGAAAAACGCTGGCAGGAGATTTAGATTATATTTGCAGGACAGGTGAGACGTTGGCATCTTATTTTCTACAGCGTGTCCTTGATTCCATGGATCACAGGCCGAAAATTCGCGCAGAATTTGGGAAAGCTGCGTATAAAGGCTATTATTCGTTACAGGGTCGGCTCCACCGTTTTATAAACCATTGTATGTTACGGATGAGTTGAAGGCTTTATTCTTGACAGGTTTGGCAATCCCCATGCAGTTCAAGGACCTGCCGTGAAGGTTTGAAACCTTTTACGGCGGCTCCTTTTTCTAGATGTCCGCTTATACCGTGATCTGCGATTTCATCAATCTGGCCGCAATGATTACAGACTAGAAAGACATGCTGATGATCATGTTCGGGGTGCTGGCAGGCAACAAAAGCATTCAGACTTTGAATTTTAGCCACCAATCCGATTTCAATAAGCGCTTCAAGCGACCGGTAAATGCTGGCAGGTTGCACAGCGCGGTTGTTACGGCGTGCGACTTCATCCAGAAGCTGATAAGCCGTTACGGGCTGCGCTATATGTAGCATGCTTTCATAAACCTGCGCGCGCGTTTTAGTCCATCGCTGCTTGCTGATTTTTGACTGTTTCTCGGCAAAAGCCAGAAGATTATTTTTTGTTTCACGCGAAGTCATAAATGAATCCTGTCATAGCGTAAGAGGTTATTAGTGTCTGCAATGCGGACCATGCTTATGGTGTGGGTGGCCGCATCCCTGCTTCTCAGGAACGCGTACGCATTCAAACTTTATGGCATCGGGCACAAAGTCAGTTTTCTGATCTGTAATGCCTGGTGCTGTTAAAATATTCTGCCATGTGGCTTTGCCGTGACACAAATCCATCCAGGCCTTGCGGCGCTGTGGTATACGTTCTGCCTTCTCAAACTCTTCGGCGATTTGCGCAATAAGGCGGTAATTATGCGGGCACAGCTGGTCCAGGGATGGGCCCTTATTGTTGAATTTGCGTTTAAGGGCTTTGTCATCAACAAGGCCGCCCAGATAGGTTTCTCCAGCAATATCTTTGAGGAAGGCTTCTTCTTCCGCAAATTCAGCCGGATCGCTACTCATGCGATTACCAACAACTATGACTTTCACAGGAAAGCCGATATTCTTCTCAACAGCTTTTGCCATGGATAGATAATCTCGTAAAATATCCGCCGATTTCATATCGGGCTTGGCAACAACAAGTACAGCATCTCCTTGCGCATAGAGAGAGGTTCCAAAGGCATCACGGCCATGCGCGTTATCCACCAAAACCACCCCTTGCTCACCCTTATGGCCATCATAAAGCCTTTGCAGCATGAAGATAAGAGGTGCAATTTTTGTATGCAGACAGCCTCCGCCAAGGTCAGAGACTTCATATGTGCCTGTATGCATTAAGCGTACGCCATCTTTTTCAAATGTGAATTTCTTATTGATTTCTTCTTGCTCATCATTGAATGCCCACCTCTGGCTGTGCGCCGTTACCGGAGATGTATCGACAACCATTTTTAAATCGGGATAATCAGGATTGTTTTTTTCAAGGTGATTTTTCAACATCTCGAATTGATCACATATGCGTGGAAGGGCGTTTGCGGCATCCTTATCAACACCAAAAAAGGACAGTAATGTCTGGTCGGGATTTGCATCAATAACCAGGGGGCGCTTGCCTTCCGCGCCCAGATACTTGCTAACTAGTTCAAGTACCGTTGTTTTTCCATCGGCACCTGCGCCACCTGCAATAATAATAGACATGCTCAATCCTCGTTGCGTTTTTGATTTGACAAAATGTTATAAAGTAACATATGCATTCAGGCAACAAAATTAATTTGGTTCTAAAAGGGTCTCTATAAAACGTGTATGGGACAAAGGATTAACGTGAATACGAAACCTGTCATTTATCTTGATAGTGCAGCCACGATGCCTATAGAGGCCCGTGTTTGTTCTGTCATGACTGAATGGCAGATGAATCCGGGCAATGCGCATGTTCGCCATCATGCTTATGGTGCGGGTGCTGCGCAGGCCGTGGCTAAAGCCCGGATGCAGGTTGCCCGCTCTGTCGGTGCTGGTGCAGAGGAAATCATTTTCACCTCTGGCGCAACGGAAGCCAATAACACGTTCTTGGCTGGTCTGGCCGCGCATCTAAGAGCTGCCGGGAAAACGCATATAATTACATGCGCTGTGGAGCATGCCAGTGTGCTTGAACCATTAAAGGCTTTGGAAGGTTTTACGCTGACCATTCTGCCTGTCAAACCGTGTGGCATGATTGAAGCGGATATGATTGTGCGGGCCTTGACGGCGCAAACGGGTCTTGTCTCAATCCAGGCGGTCAATAATGAAGTGGGCGTTATTCAGCCGTTGGATGAAATTTCTGCTATCCTTAAAGGCCGCGATATTCTGTTTCATACCGATGCTGCGCAAGCCTTGGGAAAGATGAATTTTAATGTTACGGAAGCGGGCGTTGATTTCGCCAGCCTGTCCGCCCATAAAATGGGTGGGCCACAAGGTATCGGCGCGCTGTATGTAAAGGCAGGATGCGAGACATTACTGCAGCCTTTGCATTACGGCGGTGGACAGGAGCAGGGCTTGCGCTCTGGTACATTGCCCGTTGCCTTATGTGTGGGGTTTGGCGCGGCTTGCGACATACTGAAGGACAATCGCAGTTGGTTACAGGCCATGCGCGAAACATTCCTGAAGCGCATAGAGGCCTTGCAGCCCGTTATATATGGCCATAGCGATCCTGCCTGGAATGTACCGGGCATATTAAATATTCGTTTTCCTGGCATCGATAATGAAACGCTGATCATGGCTTTGCCGGGGCTGGCATTTGGCGTGGGATCCGCCTGCAGCCGGACGGGCAACAAATTATCCTCTGTCATTCAGACCATTGCTGGAGAGCAAGCGGCACGGGAATCCATCCGCCTGTCCTGGGGGGGCTTGACAGGTATGGTAGAGTTGCAAAAAGCGGCTGATGAAATAATCGGTGCTGTAACGGAAATCAAGAAATTACAAGAGGTGGCATAATGAAGATTGCATTTGTGGGCAAAGGTGGTTCTGGTAAAAGTACATTGACGGCCCTGTTTATCCGCTATCTGCAGAGCCAGGGGCGCAAAGTGCTGGCGATTGATGCCGATTTGAATATGAATCTGGCCGGATTGCTGGGCGTATCTTTTCCGCAGGATAAAGTCCTGGCGGCACCTATTGTTGCTGATGCGGTTCGCACTCATTTGAAGGGGCAGAATGCCTGCATCCCTGATATTTCAAAATTCCTGCCGACCACACCGCCGGGTGCAGGTTCAAACCTTATCAGTGCTTATGATGATGCTGCATTGTCATTTTGCAGTGTGGCGGCAGGTGATACAACGCGACTTTTAACTGTGGGAACCTATGACAGTGAAGGTGTGGGCCAGACCTGCTATCACTCGCATTTATTTGTTGCTGAAAATCTATTGTCACATACGGCGGCCAATGATTTTGATGTTGTCTGCGATATGGTGGCGGGGACGGATGCGTTTGCCTATTCGCTCTATCTGCAATTCGATGCCATTATCCTGATTGCCGAACCAACGCCAGAATCTGCGGAGGTCTGTGCGCTTTATACTAATCTGGCAAAAGAATCGGGGATTCAGTCCCTTGTTCATCTGGTGGCGAATAAAGTAGCGGATAATGATGATCTGGACTTTATCCGTGCCAAAACCGGGCTGGAGCCTTTAGGTATTGTGCCTGTCATGCCGGAATTGAAAAAGTCCCGTCAACGCGGTGAAGCTGTCTCATATATTGAGGCGCTATCGCCCTTGATGTACTCTGTTGACCATGCTGCTCACCATCCTACCACCGATGCACAAGAGCGCTTGGAGATGCTGCATGCGCTGCATGAAAAGCTGAATGACAAACAATGGGTCAAGCTGGCTTACGGCGATGTGCTGGGACAGATTGACAAAGATTTTAACCGGGGAGAGGCCGCATGAGCCAGAATTTGAAAACTGCGGATCAATGCCTCGCCGATGATTTATTGGGATCTGCTATTGATCGCGCCCGCCCGAAGGTACGCGCAGCTATTCATCCAACAATTCAGCGCTTCCTAAATGATAAGGCGTTGGTGTTTTCTCTGGTTGATGGTCTGGGGTCACCGCTCAATGTAATGTTCCCTGACCATATTGCGGAAACAATCGATAGTTTTGAGAAAATCTATAAAGACCGGCAATTACAGGGGCGTATTTTCTATACGTCAAAACCGAATAAATCCATGGCGCTGAAAAAACGTGCGGCCCTGACTTCTGTCGGGCTCGATGTCTCATCAGAAGGGGAGCTGAAAACAGCCTTGAATTGTGGATTTCATCCTTCCCGTATTGAAGCCACGGGGCCAAAGAATATGGATTATCTAGCCTTGGGGGTGCAGCAGGATATTTTGCTGAATGTCGATAATATGTATGAGCTGCAGCAGCTTGTTTCTATGTCTTCCCTTTTGCCGAAGGGGCGCAAAATTCGTATCCTTGTCCGCCTCGATGGTTTCAAGCCAGAGCGCGTTAAATTCACAGCGCAGGACAGCGCCTTTGGCAATCGGGTGGAGGATGCAGCAGGTATCATCGATTTCCTGGTGCAGCATAAGGATGTTCTTGATTTTCACGGCTTCTCTTTCCACTTTAATGCCGGTGACTATATCCGCCGTCCGCCCGCCATTGAAAAATGTCTGGAGCTGACCTTTGCCTGTATGGAGCGCGGCCTGTCGCCCAAAGGTATCGATATTGGTGGTGGATACCGTATCCGCTATGCGGCCAGCCAGGATGAATGGAATGCGTATATTGAGGAGCTGAAATCCTCTGTTCTGGGCAATCGCCCGTCTTTGACATGGAATGATAACGGTCTGGGCTTCCACAGCGAAAACGGTATCCTTAAAGGGGCGCCGAATTTCATGGAGCACTATCACAAAGATGACGGACCGGATGATCTGGCCTCCGTTATTGATGCCAGACTGCCGGCCTTTGATAACCAGTCCTTGGCGCGTATCCTGTCCGAAAGCTTGATGGACCTGTATATCGAGCCAGGACGGGCCTTGTTGGATCAATGTGGGATTACCTTATCCCGCGTCAATTTTACCAAAACATCTATGCAGGGTGAGCCGTTGGTCATGTTGGACATGAACCGCACCAATCTGAACGCCACGCAGCTTAAACTTATGACAGACCCCGTTGTCTTGTATCGCAATGAAAATCGTAAGGCAGCAGACCAAGGTGTACTCTATGTCGGCAATCTGTGCCTGACCCATGATATGATCCAGTATCATAAAACATTCCCCAATTACCTGCCAGAGACGGGCGATGTCGTGGCTTTTATCAATACAGCGGCTTATCAAATGGATTTCGCGGAAACCCATGTTCTGCAACAACGTATTGCCGATAAAGTGGCCGTGACGGAAACAGAGTCCGGCTTCCACTGGTCCCGTGACGAATTATATAACCCGATGGCTTTGAGACTCCCATGATTTATGACCGTATTACTGATATGATCGGCAACACGCCGCTATTGAAAATTGCGCCGGAGGTTCATGGCCTGCCGAATATCGATCTATATGCCAAGCTGGAAATGATGAACCCCTTCGGTTCGGTCAAGGACCGCATTGCCTGGGGCCTGATAAAGGATGATCTGGAGGATATTAAAGCCAAAGGCCAGATGATCTACGAGAATTCATCGGGCAACACTGCTAAAGCCTTGCAGGTCATTGCCAGTATGAACGGCATCAAAACCAAGCTGATTACCTATCTTGCTAAGGTTGATAGTGTCAAAGACATCGTGCGCCTCCTGGGAGCGGAGATTGAGGAGGTCTTGGGCGGTAGCGAATGTTTTGATCCCAACGACCCCAATGATCCACAATTCTTGATCGAAAAAGCTGTGAAGGCCGATCCGGGTAAAGCCTATTTTCCGTCACAATTTACCAACCCCAAAAACCCGGATGTGCATTACGCCACAACGGGCAAGGAAATTGTCGATGATTTGAAAAAGATTGATTTCTTCTTTGGTGGTCTGGGGACATCTGGATCTACTCTAGGTGCTGCCCGCCGTATTCGGGCCGAAGGTAACCCCGATCTTGTAACGGTTGGCATCTGCGCCAGTAAAAACGACTTTATCCCCGGTATTCGCTCGTTGGATCAAATGTGGGAATCCGGCCTATTTACCAAAGATAATTATGCCGATTTCGTCTATGTGGATTCCGGCGAGTCTGTAGATGCGATGATGGACTTGGTCCAAAAATCTGGCGTCCTGTGCGGTCCGACCAGCGGTGCCAGCTATCTCGGCACGCTCCGTTACCTGCAAAAAATAGCGCCTACTTTGACGGAGCGTAAAACGGCTGTCTTTATCGTGTGCGATCGTCTGGAATGGTATATGGATTATATCAAGGCCCGCCGTCCGCAGCTCTTCGGGCAAGAGGCTAAGCCCGGCAGCCTGCAACAATTTGAAAAAGCCCCCGCCAATGATGCTTATGCGATTGAAGTGGAGGGCGCGCAAGACTGGATTAACAAGAATAGTCCGATGATTATCGATGTACGCGGTAACTTGGCCTACAAAATGACGACCTTGCCGGATGCCGTCAACATCCCATGGGAAGTCTTTGAATCCATGATCAATGCGGCTGACCCGTTCCCGAAAGGCAGGCCAATCTTGCTGGTATGTCCAGTTGGTGAAAAAACGGTTCGCTATGCCGCCTATATGCAAGGGCGTGGCTACAAAGCGTATTCATTAGCGGGCGGTATTTTGGCTTGGCGCAACAATAATCAAAAACTCGTGAAAGTTGCCTAGCCTGCCTATGCCGGTAAAAGGCAGTGACCCTAGCGGGCCACAAATTCTAAATTCATAAACTAAATGCCTAATGCTTTTTGTAAACGAACATATGCAATTGCGGCGGTGGCTTTGCGCTCTATCAGTGCAATGGTAGCTTGATCCAGTTCGGCCTGGGCTGTTGTTACGTCAGTCATATCTGTTAAGCCACGATTGAACCGCTCATGCGCCAGAGCGACCGTTGCCTTCCTATGCTTAAGAGCGGCTGCTTGTTGATTGGCAGCATTTGAACCATTCAGGTAATCAGAAAGCGCGGTACGCGCATCTTGCAGAGCCAAAAGAACGGCGTTCTCATATTGCAGCACAGCACGTTGCGCCCGTGCATCCGCGGCATCAACAGCACCGTGTAATCGACCAAAATTCAGCAACGGTGCCGTGATGTTGCCGGCCAGTGACCAGACGGGATTGGATGCGGCTATAGCTTCGAGGCCCTCAGATGTTTCTTGCACCCCAAAGAATGTTGAGAGAGTAACTCTGGGCCAGAGATTGGCTTCGGCCTCCCGCAGGTCAGCCTGTGCTGCCATAATATCGTAGGCAGCGCTGCGAATATCAGGCCGGTTACGAATAGTATCGATAGATATGTCCAGTGCGTCGCCCGGTGCAGGAACACTGAGACGGGGCGTTTTAAATTTAGCCAATATAGGAGAAAGGCTTTCTGGCTTATGACCTAATAAACGCTCAATCTGATATTGAGCTGTTTTCGCAGCGGCGTGAGAGAGCGGAATTTGCGTAGCCGTCTGTTCACGTTGCGCGCGGGCGCGTTCAAGGAATGTAGCGTCGATAAGGCCCGCCTTGGTACGGGACGAGAATAAATTAACCTGATCCGTTTGCGCAGTCAGAAGGCTTTGTGTTTCAGTTAAGCTCTGTTGCGCTTTCCGCCATTCGATGACAGCACGTATCAGATCTGCGGTGATAACGCGTTTTATATCTAATGCGTTGGCTTGGGCCGCGCTCAATCTTGCGGAAGAGGCGTCTAGGGCAGACCGATTTGCACCGAATAGGTCAATTTCCCATGCCGTATCAAATCCGATCTGTGCGATTCCTGCGGCATTCGCGCTGTCTGTATTGCCTCGCCTTGCGATAGCCGAGCCAGCGATATCCGGGAAGAGAGTGGATTGGGATATGCGGCGTAAAGCTCTTGATTCTTCTACACGTTTCACCGCTATTTGCAGATCAAGATTTTGCTGCAAAAGAGTGCTTGTGAGCTCTTCCATCAGGGGATCGTTAAATGCCAGCCACCATTTCTGTTCCTGTGTGAATGGAGCCTGGATTGGGCGGGTTTGTGCTGGGTCTGTTAAAGCTGTGCATCCCGTCAAAAATGAACAGGCCAGAAGTGTTGTGATGAAAAGTCTTTTCATGATTTATTTTCCGTTTTTTTCTCGAAAAACACATCCATCTGCTGGCCTGTCAAGACATCTGTACCGTTTGGTAAAGCATAAATAACCTGCAAAACGCGCGTATCGACACGCTGCCCGGTAACAGCCAGATTTTGCTTGGGTGAAACATAAGGCTCAACCCTGATAAAAGTTAAAGGGTATGTCTGGGCGGTATCGCCACGCTTATACGCTTTAGCGGCGGCGTCTGGTGATAATTGCGCGGCATTTTCTTCATCGAATTCAACGCGCACGTAAAGCGTTGACAAATCTCCCATGCGTATCAAAGGCTCCGATAAAACACCGGCTGGTGCAAATTCACCGGGACGAATATTGATATCAAGTATGGTGCCATCAAGGGGAGCGGTAATGGTCAGGCGTTCTTTTGTTATTCTAGCCTGTCCCAGCTGCGCTTCAATTTCGGCGATCCGGGTTTTGCCTAGGGCGGCGGCGTATTTTCGCTGGTTGTAATCATCTTTTGCGATGGCGCGGCTATCTTTTATATTTTCGACCAGCTGAAATTGTACGGTGGCATCCTCAGTCTGAACTTTAACAGACTCAAGTGTGGTTTCAAGTATGGCAATCTGTGAATCAATATCACGCTGATCAAGGGAAAAAAGCGGAGTACCTTTGACAACAATGTCACCGACTTTTACATGAACTTCACGGGCGATACCGGGCAATTCGGTTCCAACGGATATCAACTCGCTTTTAGGCTCAATGATACCAAGGCCTGCAATACTGGTGTCATAAATTGCAACCGGGGGATTGACCATAGGCTCTTTTGGCGGGGCCTCCGCACGGCCTAGAACCGAAATAAGAGCAAAGCTAAAACCCATAAATCCAAGAAGTGGCAATTTCCAGCCTTGCGTTTTTTTCCAGAATTTAATCACGATATATGCTCCTTTTTTAAAAATTCCTGCGCTTTATAATCACCGATGATGCGCCCGTCACTCATCTCCAGAATACGATCCGCAAAACGGTAGATGCGGTTATCATGCGTGACAACCAAAACCGCGCGGTTTTTATCATTGGCAACGTTCCGCAAAATCTCCATTACCTGCTGACCTGTTTTAGCATCGAGCGCTGCCGTAGGCTCATCACAAACAATCAATCGGGGATTGTGAACCAGGGCACGGGCGATGGCCACACGTTGCTGCTGCCCGCCGGAAAGCTGGCGCGGTAGTTTTTCTGTTTGCCCCTCCATACCGATATCCTCAAGAATTGTACGGGCACGGTTTAAGGCCTGCTTTTCACTTACACCCGCAGCACTTAAAGCCATCGCGGCATTCTCCGCCGCGGTAAGTGCGGGTAAAAGGTTGTATTGCTGGAATATAAAGCCAATGTTCTCGCGGCGGAACAAAACTTTTTTTGTATCTGATGTACGGGTCAATTCTGTTCCCATTAAATTAATTTCTCCCGTTGTTGCGGACAGAATGCCGGAAAGAATTGAAATAAGCGTTGTTTTTCCGCAACCGGACGGTCCAACAATCATCGTTAACTCGCCAAGTTTTATCTCGGCATTGATTTCATGCAGTACCCGGATATCGCGATTACCAACGGGAAAATCCTTGTTAATATTTGAAAGTTTTATCATGTTTTGCATTATCTATCCCCTGAATACAATGGCAGGGTCAAGTTTAAAGACTTTGCGCAAGCTGAAGATGATCGAAAATAAAATAACGAAGAATATAACGCCGAATACGCCGGCGATCACTTGCCACCGTAGCATAAAGCCTTGTAACGCGGGTACATCCTTTGTCACTTCAAAAAACAGGGCTGTTAAACCAATCCCCATACAATAGCCGATTAGACCAACCACCGCCGCTTGTAATAATACCATGCGTAAAAGCTGCATATTGGTAACACCGATAGCCTTCATTGCGCCAAATTGTTTTAGATTTTCAACAACAAAAATATAAAAAGTCTGCGCCGTAATCGCTGCACCAATAATCACGCCTAGCGCAATTGTAATGCCGAAATTAATCGGGATGCCTGTACGCTCCAGAATGTAATTTATACTGCGCCATGCAAATTCATTTTTGGTCAGGGCTTGCAGGCCGGTCTGATCCTCAATACGTTTTTTTAGAAGCTGAAAATCTTCTCCCTCTTTGGCTTTAACCAGAACAAAAGGTAGTTTATTACGCGTGGGCGGTGTGACTTCCAATGCCGTGCTGTAGGATACATATAGGATAGGAAAGGTAAAAAATGTTGGCATAACATTGCAAATGGCATTAATTACAAGACGATTGTCATTCAACTCAATACGCCGCCCCAGCTCCAGCGGTGCGCCGGGCCATGTAAAAAAATAGCCGTTACGGTCCATCATTGCCGTTTGCGGTTTCTGAATCGCCCGTTTATCACCCATGATCATTTCCGGGCAAATCCCCACCAATGACACATCATCCACGCCAATCAATTGCACTTGCTGCGTCAGGCCATCCGGCATGCGGATGGTGGAAAGACCCTTATAAAATGGCACGGCCCATTCCACACCCGACACGCCGCGTATATTATAAAGCTCGATATCGCGCATCGGTTCAACTTCTTCAATGTAGCGTACGCGCGTATCCATGACCCATATATCAGCTTCGGAGACTGCATAAATAGCGCTGGCGGTGCGTGCCATCAGGCTAATGAAGATAGAGACTTGCTGCGCCATCAAAAGCGTGGCAAAGGTGACGCCGAAAACAAGACCAAGATATTTGGCCTTGTCGCCCATCAGGATCTTGAGCGCGATCTTATACATATCAACCCTTGCATTTTTTAAACTGTATAGTTTATTATTATATCATGTATTTATTGTACGCAAGAGTTTAATAATCTGATGAATGAAAAAAAGAAAAAATTATCGAAGTCGGGTCCGGGCCGCCCCAAGGATCTGGAAAAACGCGCCGATATCTTGAAAGCGGCCGGCGATCTTTTTATGAATAAAGGCTTCGCCGGTACGACTATGGATGATATTGCCGACGTGGCGGGGGTATCAAAACTGACGGTCTATAACCATTTCGGTACAAAAGAATCTCTGTTTCATGATGTTATAAAGGCTAAATGTGAAGTCCACGCGGGTGATAATTTTTTTGCCAGTCTTCCCGCGCAAAACCCGACCGCTGAACTTTTTATGATAGGCAGGGCCTTCATGGATTTGATTTTCAGTGATGATGCGATCGCCATGCATCGGGTGATTATTGCCGATGGCCATGCCCACCCCGCATTGGCCATGATGTTCTATAAGGCAGCGCCAGAACAATTATTTGAGCGTTTTGCCAAATATCTTGAAAAGCTGGAGCAAAAACATGATCTATCTTTTCCCGATAAACTAAAGGCTGGAAAATTTTTCTTTGGTATGTTCAAGGGTGAGCCGCATATGCGCGCAATCCTTGGCATTCCGCCCAGGCCCACAAAAAAGGAACTGGATGCCTTTGCCAAGGACTGTGTCGCGTTTTATTTAAGGGCTTGCAGAACTTAGGGTCTTATATTACCTGTTAGCCACAGGCGCAGGCCATAGGGCAGAATACGAAGAAGCTTCATGAAAAATGTAAATTTTTTCGGGAAGTGAATTTCGAAGGTCTTTGATTGCAGGCCCTGCGCAATATATCGGGCGGCACTTTCCGGAGAGATTATTGCGGGCATATCAAAATTATTCTTATCCGTCATCGGTGTTTCAACAAAGCCCGGGCTGATAAGTTTGACATCGATATTTTTTGACTTCATTTCCGCATGCAGAGATTCGGCCAGATTAATGATGGCGGCTTTTGTCGCGCTATAGGGTTGCCCGCCGGGCAGGCCGGTATAGCCCGCAACACTGCCGCATAAGGCGATCTGGCCGTGTCCTTTAGCCTCCATCACCGGCAGGATGGTGTGCAGCATTTCAAGCGCACCCGTGAGATTAACGGCAATCATCTGACGGGCGTGATCCATGTCCATCGCACTGATTTTCCCCGGTTCATAAGTCGCGGCCAGATATATGACACGGTCAATCTTGCGCGTGCTGATTGTTGTGAAGGCAGCGGCAATGGCGCCGGGCTGCGCGGCATCCAAAGGCAGGCTTTGGTGATCAGGCCCCAGCTCCCGCGCCAGAGATTGCAGCTTGCCTTCCTGCCGTGCCGATAGAAAAATTTTTGCGCCTCGCGCCGACAATTCCCGCGCCAGGGCCGCGCCAATTCCTGAACTGGCACCGATAATCCATATCGACTGGTCTTTGAAATCAGAGAGGGGCATTATTTATGTCGTTCAAAAAAATCTATGATATCGGCGGATACCGGTGCCTTATCATGCCATACCCAGCTGAAAGTGCCTATGATTTTTACATGGTCAATGCCGGGATAAAGCTTCGTTTCCACGACTCCACCGGTCTTTTCTACACGATCGCGCAGGCGGTTGAGATTGCGTTGAATAACGGTGGTATCATCTTTGCCCTGCAATAAAAACAAAGGAGGCTGGCGGCCATCTACAAAGTTTGGCACCTGCATAAGCTTATAACGCTCCGGCGGGCCGAATATATCCTTCAAATCATCCTGCTCCGGGATAAAATCATAAGGGCCCGCCATCCCGGCAAAGGCGGATATAATAGATCTGTCCTTGTTATACGCCGCCAGATAGCCGGGGTCGACAGTAATCAACGCCCCGATATGTGCGCCGGATGAATGGCCGGAAACAAATAAATTGCCTTCCATATTCTCGCTGGTCCATGAAACGGCCCGTGCACCGTCCTCGACAAAGGTGGGGAATTTTACGTCCGGATATTTCGCGTAATCAGGAATGACAACTTTGTATCCGCTTTGCGCCAGACGATGCCCGACAAAGCTATATTGTTCCTTATGACCGACGGTCCAGCGCCCGCCATAAAAGAAAACAATAACGGGTGTTTCTTCGTCAATGTCTGCGGCCGGGCTATAGATATCCAGCTTCTGCCACTCTTCCGGGCCATAGGCGACATCGCGCTCAATCTTCACCGCGCTGAAATGAACGGGCAGGTTGGCAACGGCAAATGACGCCGCGCCGCATCCCGACAACACTAAAGACAACATGGACAATATAACGCTACGAAATCCAGACTTCATCGTTACTTCTTCTTCATAAAGATTGTAAGTTCGGCCACCGTAATCCCAAATTTCTTGAGATAGGACCGGTTAATCAAAACCCCATCATTCATCAGGAACATCCAGTCATCGAAGGTGATAAGATATGTCTTGCCTTCGACTTCCAGATTCATCTGATACTTCCAGCGCACGGCATGACCGTTGCCGTTCCCTGTCGCCTTGCCTTTAATATCCCCGGCGGTGCCTTCATAGGCGTTATCGGATGTTTTTGTAATACTCCAGACGCGGCGATCCGTCTTGCCGTCATAATACTGGAAATCTTCTTCCAGTTTTCCGACATCGCCGTTCCATGTGCCAACCATTTTAACATCGAAGCGGCGCGTAACGTCGCCGCGCCAGTTCTGGACAATACCCCATGCCTCAACCGGGCCGTTGAAATAGTCCTTAATATCAAGTTGCGGTTCGGTGGCATTATAACGGTCCAGTGACGGGCCGGCGCAGGCGCTAAGAATCATAAGAATCCCCATGAGTAAAATGTTGCGGGCGGTCGTCATGTAAGAATCCTTGTGTTTGTGGTTGACCAGATAATAGTTTTTTTCTGATATCCGGCGCGCTGGTTTTATCCGACAGCCAGATCCCAAAGAATTTAGGACCGAAATCCGGATCGCTGATGCGGCCGATTTCGCGTTCCTGATTAAAGAATATAGTTTCCTGCCCCGGCGTGTAAATACCGGTCAGGCTTGTGCCATCCTGCACATCGGGAATAATCTCCGCCAGCTGCGCATGCCACCGGACAAGCGTTGCCTCATCGGTAAAACCCTGCCGGCGTATTTCTTCAATCGAACGGTCGGCAATCTTCATACCGGCCAGATCCCGCAGATAGACTAACTTCAGGGCAAAGGGTTGGTTCCAGCTGAACTGCCCATCAGGAGCAAATAATGACGCATCATAAACATCCCACATCATAACATTCATGCGGGCTTTACCGACAAGCAACGCATCGGGAACATGCTTCATCGCATCCGGGGCTGCATAGGCCGGATGAATGCCCAGCATCGCGAAGACGCAGGCTATGCGTATGGCTTTATGCATGGGACAGCTCGATCTGCATCACATCGGTGCGCCCGGACCGGAATCCCGCGGCGCAGGCGGCCAGATAAAAACGCCACAGACGGATAAACTGGTCATCAAAGCCCAATGCCTTTACTTCATCGCGCTTCTGGTCGAAATTCTCAAGCCACTGCGTCAATGTGCGGGCATAATCCTGGCCAAAGAAGAAACGGTCGCTTGTTTTAAGGCCAGCGGCACGGGCTTCTTCTTTAAATCTTGTTGGGCTGGGCAACATGCCGCCTGGAAAAATGAAGCTGCGGATAAAATCTCCGCCCCGGCGATAGCGATCAAAATCCGCATCATTCATCGTAATGGTCTGGATAATGGCCTTGCCGTCTTTTTTCAGCAAAGATGCAACTTTCCCGAAATAGGTTTTCCAGTATCGTTCGCCGACCGCTTCAAACATTTCAATGGAAACAATATGGTCGAATTTTCCGTCCTGATGGCGGTAATCCTCTAGCACAATTTTTCCTTGCGTCTGCTGCTGCGCGAAGCGATGCTGTTCATCCGACAAGGTTATGCCCTTGTAAGCAAAATCGCCGCGTGCCTGCGCCCGCGCGGCAAATCCGCCCCAGCCGCAGCCAATTTCAAGCAGGGAACCGGAATTATTGTCCAGCCGGTCGAGAATACGGTCATATTTATTATGCTGCGCCTGCTGCAATGTGTCGCCGGTATTTTTATATAAAGCGGAGGAATAGGTCATGGATGGATCAAGCCATAATTCATAAAAATCATTGCCCAGATCATAATGCGCCAGAATATTCCGGCGGCTTCCGGCCAGCGTATTCATCCGCACAAGGTAGGACAGCATGGATAATGTCCGTGATACCGGACTGCCCTTGATAAATTTATCCACGGCGCTACGGTTCACAAGACCCAATGTGGTAAGGGCGGTCAGATTATCCGTTTCCCAATGCCCCTTGCGGTAATCATCGGCAAAGCCAATATCGCCGCGACGGATCATATTTGTGAACACATCCCATTCGCGCAGTTCGATATGCGCACTGTCCCCCGGGCGGTGCCCCTGGAATATCCGGGTTTTTCCGTCCGGCGTTGTCACTTTCAATGTCCCGTATTGAAGGGAATCGAGACTCTTGAAGACCTGATCTGAAGCAATTTTTCCTAGCATGTTCTAACACTATCCGATTCTTTGTAAAGCTGGCCTTACTTCTGCATTACATTTTTGTAAGGTTGTGGCTGGGGCTGACATTTTCTATATTTTGTAGTGGTTTCTTGATGTAGCGTACGCCTTTAGTGATCAATTTCAAGGCTTGCCAATGGATTAGCATGATCGCCTTGATCGTCACCAGCGGGTAAGCCCAAAATGTCTGGCGCAGTCTGGTTTTGTTCAAGGCATGAAATGTCCCGCCGAGTGATGTCAGCAGCTTCTTCTTATCCGCCGCATCAAAATAATCGATAAAGGCTTTAAATGAAATTTCATTCATCTCAAACCGGAACTCATATGATCCTTCGCGTTCCAGGAAGGGGGAAACATGAAATAATTTCTGCCCCCTGATCGTATCGTTCGGCGTGATCTTGGCATGATCGGGTTGTGCGCAGATATAGGTATGACGCTCCCCAAAGGTATTATTCACCTCGCATAACACTGCGCGCAAAAAACCCGCTTTGTCATGGCACATCCAGAAACTGACCGGGTTAAAAACATAGCCGAAAATACGCGGCATGCAGATCAGGGTAATCTCGCCATCCGCTACGCCCAGCCCGTAATCCTTTAATATCGCCCGGGCCCATATCTCAAGGCCGCTGCCATCCCGCGCGCCATGATCCCGGTCATAAAAACTTAAAGCCGCAAAGCGGTTATAAGCCATATTCATCTGCGACAGCCGGGAGAGCGGCAGGGCCAGATAGTAAATGCCATATGTGAAATTATTACGGCGCGGGAAAAGCCGCGCATGCATAACCTTGCCCCACATGATTTTTGGGGTGGTTAATGCCATGGGATGGGGACTCCCAAAGATTTTGCAACATTCACGGCACTTAAAAGCCCATCTTCATGGAAGCCATAGCGTTGATATGCGCCGCAGAACCAAAGCCCGCGCTGCCCCTGAATTTCCGCCAGCCGTTCTTGTGCCTGTATCGCCTGCGTATTAAATATCGGGTGTGAAAATTTATGCTCGTTATAAATAAGAATTTCTTGCGGCCTGCGCCCGGGGTTAAGCGTGACGATAACCGGATGTTGCGTGTCAATCCCTTGCAAATTATTCATCCAGTAGCTAAGTGAGACAACCGCCTTATCGTCTTTGCGCTCTTCGCTCAGGTAAACCCAACTGGCCCAACATTTTTTGCGCTGGGGCATAAAGGACATATCGCGATGTACGATAATGCTATTGGGCTGGTAGCTAAAGCTGCCGATAATCGCGCGCTCGGCCTCTGTTGGCTTATCAATCATGGCCAATGCTTCATCCGCGTGGCAGGCAAAAATAACCTGATCATATAAAATCTCGTCACCCTTATTATCAATGACAGCATATTGGTCACCGCGCGCCTCAACGCGTTTTACCCCAGCGGATAGTTTTATTTTATCGCGGAAGGGGGCGGTAAGGCGTTCTACATACTCCCGGCTTCCCCCCGTCACCGTGTACCATTGCGGGCGGTTTTTTATATTCAGCAAACCATGATTTTTAAAAAACTGCACATAGGTCCGTGCTGGAAAATCAAGGATCATATCCACCGGGCAGCTCCAGATGGCGGCCCCCATGGCCAGCAGATAATAATCCCGAAACCACGCGCCCATGCGCAGCTCGTCAAGACATTGCCCCAGCGTAATCGTAGGGTCACGGTCAAGATAGCGCGGGGCCTGCTTGTTAAACCGTACGATATCCGCCAGCATACGCCAGTATGACGGGCGTATAAAGTTCCGTGCCTGCGCAAATAAACCGCCTGAACTATATTCAAGCCAGCCATCGGCAATACTCACGCCAAACGACATCTCGCTTTTTTGATAAGGAACGCCCAGCCTCTCGAAAAGCCCCATGAGATTAGGGTAGTTCCAGTTGTTAAAAACAATGAATCCTGTGTCCACGGGCGCGGTTTTACCCCGTGCCGTCACATCAATCGTGCGGCTGTGCCCGCCGATATAGGCATTTTTCTCATACACGGTTATATCGTGATGCGGATGCAGCAAATATGCCGCCCCCAGCCCGGAAATGCCTGTCCCTATAATTGCTATTTTCATGTTTAAAGTATGGAGGGCACACGCTTACTTGTCCATGGCGCGATAATTACAAAATTGTAACGATTCTAAATCCGCCCGGAATATTTTCGGCGCGAATAGTGCCGCCGTGCAGGTTTATAATGGCTTCCACCAGGCTAAGCCCCAAGCCCGTACCCGGCGTACTGCGGCTTTTTTCAACGCGGTAGAACCGGTCAAATATCTTGTCCAGCTCATCCTCCGGCACGCCCGGGCCGTTATCGGTGACGGTAAATATGTGCCGGCCATAGGGGGTTTCCAGCCTTATATCGATGGCCCCGCCCCTGGGTGTAAATTTAATAGCATTATCCAGTATATTGGCGCAGGCCTGAAATAATAAATCCCGGTCACCATGAAGATGTGCTGTGCCCAGGTCGCAGCGAAGCGTAATCTGCCTCTCATCCGCCAACGGTTCATAAAATGCATAAACATCGCTGATCACGATTTTAAGGTCGACATCCTGGAAACGAACCTTCTGCTTCTCCGTTTCAATACGCGAAATTCGCAGCAAGGCATTGAAGGTCGTCAGAAGCCGTTCGGCCTCCGCCAGAAGCTCGTCATGATCGGCAGACGGCGTTTTCACCCGTAAATCTTCAATCCTGTTATGCATGCGGGTTAATGGGGTGCGCAGATCATGGGCAATATTATCGGATACCTGACGCACGCCCTGCATCAGCTCCTCAATCCGGGTCAGCAGAAGGTTGAGAACACTCGCCATATTGCCCAGATCATCCCATTTCGATCCCATATCCACGCGGCGGGACAAATCACCCGTATGGATAATCTGGCGCGCCGTGTCGGCGATTTTGTTCGTGCCATTCACCACAAAAATACTGATCAGATAGCTGACAAAAACGACAATCATGACAAAAATTATACTGACCGCACCCAAGGCCTGCATAAACCCGAAATCATGGACAATATCGGTGACATCATAACCGACAAGAAATTGGCGCCCGTCGGGCAGTGTATGGTTTTGTGCGGCAAAGCTCTGCCCCTTAGCTGCAATCTTGACCAGTACAATCTGCTCCCCCAGCGGTGTAATTTTATATGCGTTATTTCCGGGCACCGCTTCATATAAACGCGCGGGATTAACGGGCAGGGGCTCATGCGGCGGCAAGGCATCAAGATAACGCGTTTCCGAGCGCAACACATCCACGGCACTTTGCACCACATGACCGCGTGCAAAATATGTAATGAAATACCCAAGGCATAACGCCGCCGCCCCGCACAGGATCGTGAACAGCAGCGCCATGACAAAGCTGGAGCTGCGTGTGTAGCGCCGTCTGGTGGTGGGGGAATTAATTGTCTTCAATGATATATCCCGCGCCTCTTACGGTTTTAATGATCTGGCTATCGAACCCTTTTTCGATTTTACCGCGTAACCTTGATATATGCACATCAATCACATTTGTTTGCGGGTCAAAATGATAATCCCATACATGTTCCAGCAACATGGTGCGGGTGACAACCTGCCCCTTATGGCGCAGCATATATTCCAGAAGCTGGAATTCCCGGGATTGCAGATCGATATCCTGCCCGTCCCGCGTGACCTTGCGTGATAAAAGATTGAGCTTGATTCCTTGCGCGCACAGCTCCGTCTGCGCTTCCGGCATTATATTCTGCGTCCGGCGCACAAGCACTTCAATGCGCGTCAGCAGCTCTTCAAACGAAAACGGCTTCACCAGATAATCATCACCGCCCGCGCGCAGGCCCTTGATCCGGTCATCCACTTCGCCCATCGCGCTGAGGATAAGGGCGGGTGTCATATTGGCGGACCCGCGCAATGTCTTGATAATCGTCAATCCGTCAAGCTCCGGCAGCATACGATCGACGATCAACGCGTCATACCGCTCCGTCGTCGCCATAAACAATCCATCCTTGCCATTGCCCGCAATATCGGCGGTATGGCCGGATTCTTTCAATCCTTTGGCAATGTATGACGCTACACTCGGTTCGTCTTCGATGATTAATAAGCGCATATAATGTCCTAAGAACGGGGCCGTTAGTTATCAGGTGAAAGATGATGACTGTAACCCATTTTATCAAGGCCAGCATAATTATTCCATCTCTTTGTTTTCATAATTTTATCTTATGGGACTCGATTGTTTTGTATGAAGTGCTATGTTCGGCATAGATGCGGTTTTTTACTTTTTACGACGGGGTTACATGAAAAATTTGAAAATTGGATTTGTCGGTGTGGGGCGCATGGGCGCGAATATGGCGCGCCATTTGAAGGATCGCGGTTATACCGTATCCGTCGTATATGATTTATATGCGGCATCGGCACAAAATCTGGCTCAGGAGCTGGGCTGCATGGCTGTGGCTCAGTTACCGGATGTCACCGCCAATGCGGATATAATTTTTACGGTTGTCCCGGATGATGCGGCCATGGATGATTTGTTTGCTGGTAAAGACAGTTTGCTGGATAACGCAAGCGGCAAGCTCTTCATTAACTGCGCCACGATCAGCCCGCAAGCGCATGAGAAAGCCGAAGCGGCCGCCGCCAAGGCCGGTGCCAAAACATTGGCGGCCAGTATGGCGTCCAGCATTACACAAGCCCGCGACGGCACGCTTTATCTGATGATTGGCGGGGATGAGGCTGTATTTTATGACTATGAAAGCCTGCTGAAAGATATTTCAAAATCTCTTACATATGTCGGCGCGGTTGGCAATGCGGCGAAGATCAAGGCCCTTGTAAATATGGTCATGAATATCAATACGGCGGGCCTTGCCGAAGGGCTGGGGCTCGGTGTAGCGCTGGGGCTTGATCCGCACATACTGAAAACGGTGTTTTCGCAGACGGGGGCCAATTCCCGCGTCCTGGAAACGGACGGCGATGATATGATCGCGCGGGAGCATGATTGTTTCTTCTCCGCCGCGCATGCCGCAAAGGATAGTGGTATTGCCAATAGTCTGGCGGTGATGGCTGGTATGGACGCGCCGCTTTCCCGTGCCACCGAAGCGCAATATCACCGCCTTGTCGCGCTGGGCAAGGGTGATCTGGATAAATCCGCAATTGCCGAACTGACTTTTCCCGGGCGTGGTCATGACGCTGTTTAAAACAACGGACATTCGCAATGCGCAGGGCGAGCTTCTGGATCACAGCTTCCATCCGGGCAATCGTACCAATGCGCTTGTAATATTGGGGCACGGTGTCACGGGCAATAAAGACCGGCCCTTGCTGGTCGCGCTTGCCTCTGGTTTGTCGGCAAAGGGCTGGCCCTGTCTGCGCCTGTCCTATGCCGGTAATGGCGCGTCCGAAGGACAATTCACCGATTGCACGATTACTAAGGAAGTCGCCGATTTGACGGCGGTTCTGTCCTGTGTGCCGGACAATGTGAAAATCATTTATGCGGGGCATAGTATGGGCGGGGCCGTTGGCGTATTAACGGCAAGCCGCGATCCCCGCATTCATATTCTGGTTTCATTGGCGGGCATGACATACACACGGGCATTTGCCACGCGTGAATTTGGCGATGTGACGCCGGATAAAGGGTTGATGTGGGATGATCCCGATTGCCCGCTATCCCAAAAATTCATGGATGATATGGTTGCCATCGATAATACGTTGACCGCCGCCGCGCATATTACACAACCATGGCTGCTGATCCATGGCCACGAAGATGATGTTGTGCCGATCAGCGACGGCGAAGCCGCTTACCATGCGGCGCAGTGCCACAAATCATGGGTTCCTATTGAAGGCGCGGGACACGCATTCGGCGAGGAGAGCTATCCCGCCCTTATCACCGCCATAAATAACTGGATAAACCAAAATCTGGCATAACTTAAAACGCCGCACCAGGCAGGGCATTGAATATGTGGCCTATCAAGGCGGTAAACCCCATGGCCGCCGCACCCCAGAACATAATCCGCAAAGATGGTTTTAAGAGGGCAGAGCCACTTATATAAGCGGCCACCGCCCCGAGTATGCCCAGCAAGATAATGCAAAGCCCCGATGTCATCGGAACAAAAATTGTTTGCGGCACAAAAACAATCAACAGCAAGGGGAATCCCCCGCCGCATGAAAAAGCCACGGCGGAGGCAAGCGCGGCCTGCAGGGGTTTTGCCGTTGTTAAATCGGATATGCCAAGCTCTTCCCGCGCATGGGTGCCCAGCGCATCTTTTGCCATCATTTGCTTTGCGACTTCGCGCGCCAGCTTGTCTTCCACGCCGCGGCCAATATAAATATCGGCGAGTTCCTGCAGTTCAAATTCCGGCATGTCGCGCAGCTCCGTGCGTTCCCGCGCCAGATCGGCTTTTTCAAGATCGGATTGGGAGCTGACCGAAACATATTCTCCTGCGGCCATCGACATCGCCCCGGCGACAAGGCCCGCTATGCCTGCAATTAAAATATCATGGGGTTGCGCGGCGGCGCTGGCGACACCAATCATAAGGCTGGAAATGGAGATGATGCCGTCATTCGCGCCCAGCACGGACGCCCGCAGCCAGTTTGTACGGCTGGTGTAATGGCGCTCTCTATGCTTGTTCATGATCGGGATCTTCATGGGGTGATGGTAGCATGCGTAAGTGCGACACGGGGGTCTTAAATGTGCTTATAATTATGTAAATCAAAAAGGATAAGCCGCCCACCCAAATATATCTTAACTTCTGCGCGTCAATAGCATAGAGTGCGCTGTTTCAAGGCAGCTGTGTAGAATTTAAAGTGGTCTTGGCAGGTTTTAAACACTATTAGAGATAGCAAAATACATGCGTGACTTTTTACCTAAGAATTTGGATTTAAACGGAAAATCTATCCTTGTGACGGGCGGCACCGGCTCTTTCGGCCAGAAGTTCGTCGCCACAGTCCTGGCGCTCTACAAGCCCAGCCGCGTGATCATTTATTCCCGTGATGAGCTGAAACAATTCGAAATGGCGCAAAAATTCCCGGTTGAGAAATTCCCGGCGATCCGCTTTTTCATTGGCGATGTGCGTGACCGCGAACGTTTGACGATGGCGATGCATGATGTTGATTTCGTCATTCATGCGGCCGCGATGAAGCAGGTTCCGGCGGCGGAATACAACCCGATGGAATGCCTGAAAACCAACGTCAATGGCGCGGAAAATGTTGTCCATGCGGCGATCGCAAACAATGTGCCGAAGGTTCTGGCCCTGTCCACGGATAAGGCGGCGAACCCGCTTAACCTGTACGGCGCGTCCAAACTGGCTTCCGATAAAATCTTTGTTGCCGCGAATAACATGAGCGGCAGCCGCGGTTCCCGTTTCTCCGTTGTCCGCTATGGTAACGTTGTTGGTTCACGCGGTTCCGTTGTACCGTTCTTCCAGAAGCTGATCGATCAAGGCGCCGACAGCCTGCCGATCACGGATGAACGTATGACACGGTTCTGGATCAATCTGCAGCAGGGCGTGAACTTTGTTCTATCCTCCATCGAAATGATGCAGGGCGGCGAAATCTTTATCCCGAAAATTCCAAGCATGAAAATGACAGACCTCGCCAAGGCGATGGCCCCGAACCTGCCTTACAAGGTGGTTGGTATCCGTCCGGGTGAGAAGCTGCATGAAGTAATGGTACCCATGGATGATGGCCGCAACACGATCGAGCTGAAGGACCGCTATATTATCGAGCCAAGCTTTGCGTACTGGACCGAGCACAAGCTTCATTATGCGGGTGCAAAACCCGTGCATGAAGATTTTGCCTATGCCAGCGATACGAATACCGAATGGCTCGATATGGACGGCGTGCGCGCTTTGATCAATGACAGTGTACTGGATAAAGCAGCTTAAGGATCGTAACGATGCTCCCTTACGGCAAGCAATGTATTGATGATGATGATGTTGCCGCCGTGGTTGAGGCGCTGCGCAGTGATTTTCTGACCACCGGTCCGAAGATTGCCGAATTTGAAGCGGCGCTTTGCAAGGCAACCGATGCCAAACACGCCATTGCGTGCTCCAACGGAACAACGGCTTTGCATCTGGCGGCGATTGCGCTGGATATTAAGGAAGGCGATGCAGTTATCGTACCGTCTGTTACATTCCTTGCGACGGCCAATGCCGTTCGTTATACCGGTGCCGAAGTCGTATTCTGTGACGTGGATCCGCAAACGGGTCTAATGAATGCGCAGCATCTGGAAGAGGCTTTAACAAGGTGCGGTCATTTAAAGGCAAAGGCCGTATTCCCCGTGCATCTGACCGGTCAATGCGTTGATCTCAAATCACTCAAAATTGTTGCCGATCGTCATAATTTGAAAATCATGTCAGATTCATGTCATGCGCTGGGTTCATTGAATAATGGCCATCTTGCTGGGTCCGGTATTGATGAAGATATGGCTATTTTTTCCTTCCACTCCGTCAAAACCGTTGCGATGGGTGAGGGCGGTGCCATCACCACAAATAATGACGACTGGGCCAACCAGATGCGCACTTTGCGCACGCATGGCATGGTCAGAAAACCTGATCCCAATCCCTGGAATTATGAAATGCAGGATCTAGGGTATAATTACCGTGTTACCGATATTCAATGCGCGCTGGGATTGTCGCAGATAAAGAAGCTGCCCCGCTTTATCGAACGCCGCCGTGAAATCGTAGAAATGTATGATGATTTGCTGGCGCCGCTTCATAATGTGCTGCAAACACCCGTGCATGTTAAAAACTGCACGCCGGCATGGCATCTCTATGCGCTGCGTATTGATTTTGATGCGCTGGGCACGACACGCGCGGCGGTGATGAATGCGCTGCGCGATAAAGGTGTTGGCACGCAAGTCCATTATATTCCCGTGCACCAGCAGCCTTATTACCAGAAACGCTACGGGGAATTATCCCTGCCGGGTGCGGATACTTATTATAACAATACACTGTCCATCCCGCTTTATCCGCATATGACGGATGATGATGTGCGTCATGTTGTCAAATCCCTGACCGAGGTTCTGGGGCGTTAATCACCATGGCTGTGCGTAACGACAAAGATCTGCTGCCGATAATTCTGGGTACGGCACAATTTGGCCAGCAATACGGCATTACCAACAATCACGTCCCCATCCATATCGAAGAAGCAAAAAAAATTACTTCCTATGCACGGCAAAACGGCATTCATCTATATGATACATCGCAGGCCTATGGCGACAGTGAAACGGTGCTAGGCGCGGCGTTATCACCACAAGATCGTATCATTACGAAGCTGTATCTTGATCCGGATTCTAATGTTGAATCCGTCCTTTTAAAATCCTTGGCCAGTCTGAAGCGTGACAGTTTGGAGACCGTTCTGGTCCATAATGCTGACGTGCTGCTGGCCCCGGGCGGCGCTAATTTATGGGCAGCGCTGGAGAAGTTGAAAGCGCAAGGCCGTTTCGAAAAAATAGGTATCTCTGTCTATGAACCACAAACGGCCATTGCCTTGCAGGACCGGTTTGATATTGATGTGATCCAGCACCCGTTCAATATATTTGACCAGCGTCTTCTGGAATACCGCGAAATTTTGGCGGCCAAAAACATTGAAATCCATGCGCGGTCATTGTTTTTACAGGGCGCGCTGCTTGTGCCACCTGAATTGATACCGCACTGCCTGATGGACTATAAGGACACGCTTCAAAAGTTTTCTGCGTGGAGCGCGGATCATAATATGGATTTATTGCAGATGTGCCTTGCTTTTGCCAAAGTTTCGCTGGCACAGGGCTATGTTGATAAATGGGTGATCGGTGTGGCGGCACCCGATGAATTATCCCACTTCATGGAAACATGGAATAATCTTCCTGCCTATGTCGTTGAAACGCTGGCCGATGAAATGAAGGATTTTGCGATTGGCGATTCTCCCTTGATTGATCCGCGGCGCTGGGTATCGGATGAAAAAACAAAAACAAAATCGGTTGCCATTATTCCCGCGCGCGGCGGTTCAAAACGTTTGCCCCGCAAAAATATCCTCCCCCTGCATGGTTCCCCGATGCTGGGCTGGCCGGTCAAGGCCTGCCTTGAAAGTGGGCTGTTTGATGAGGTTATCGTATCCACCGATGATGATGAAATTGCTACAATCGCCACGCAGCAAGGCGCACGCGTTATCATGCGCCCGGCGGAGCTGGCGACAGACGAAGCCAATGAATCGCTCGCCTATGTCCATGTGCTGGAAACGTTGAAGGCCGAAGGGAATCTTCCCGATTATTTCTGCGGCATTTATGCCACCGCCGCGCTGATTACGGCCGAGCATTTGCAAGGGGCCTATAAGAAAATGCGCGAAAGCGAAGCCGATGTCCTGATGGGTGTGTCATCCTATGGCATCCATCCCTACAAGGCGCTGGAGGCCGGGGCGGATGGTTATCTGAAAATGGTCTATCCTGAATGGTGTCTGCAACGGTCCCAGTTTTATCCCCATTATGTGGCCAGTAACGGCACATTCTACTTCTTCCGGGTCGACCCGTTTATTAAAACGCCGACTTATTACCCGGACAAGCTGGTTGGATATGAAATTCCGGCGGAACGGGCCATTGATATTGATACGGAAGAGGATTATCGCTGGGCTAAAACTATTATGGCTAATATTTTTATATGGGAAAATTAGCATATTTTTCTTAAGATATTGAAATCTATGCGATTATTTGTTATGTTACCCGCGTCTCCTACAGGATTTAATATTCTGGCGCATTTGGCGCTGGATTTATATGTGAATGAAAAGGGCTTGAAATGAAATTTTGCACGAACTGTATCATGCCGGATACAAAACCGGATTTGTCCTTCAATGAAGAAGGCGTCTGCGCCGCATGCCAAAGCTTTGCGAACAGAAAAGAAGTTGATTGGGATCAGCGTTATAAAGAACTGGTCGAGCTGACATCCAAATATAAAAACAAAAACGGCTCTAACTGGGATTGTATTATTCCGGTCAGTGGCGGTAAGGACAGCACGTTCCAGGTTCTGCGTATTCTACAGCTGGGCCTGAACCCTCTGTGCGTAACATCGACAACATGCGATCTGTCCCCGATTGGTGAGCGTAATATCGACAACATCAAAAAGATGGGCGTTGATTACATCGAATTTTCCCCTAAGAAAAATGTGCGCGCAAAACTCAACCGTATCGGATTAACCGATGTCGGCGATATTGCATGGCCCGAGCATGTTGGTATTTTCACCATTCCGGTGCGTATCGCTGTGCAGATGAATATCCCGCTGATCGTCTGGGGTGAAAACTCCCAGAACGAATATGGCGGCCCGGCAGCGGCATCCCAGAACAACGTGCTGACACGCCGTTGGTTAGAAGAATTTGGCGGTCTGCTCGGTATGCGCGTCACCGATATGATTGGTCAGGAAGGTATCGAAGCCCGCGATCTGATCCCGTATAGCTACCCGAGCGATGAAGAGCTGCAGCGCGTGGGCGTGACCGGACTGTTCCTCGGTTATTACGTGCCCTGGGATGGTTACAGCAACACATTGCTGGCACAAGCCAACGGCTTTGAAAGCTATCACACGACCATCGAAGGCTCCGTGGTTAACTACGAAAACCTTGATAACCAGCAGCACGGTATCCATGACTATTTCAAATATCTGAAGTTCGGTTTTGGCCGCGCTACGGATCTGGCGTGTCTGCATTTGCGCCGTGGCCGTATTACACGTGATGATGCAATCGCGATGGTTGCCCGCCATGACGGTAAATTCCCGTGGACGTACCTTGGCAAGCCACTGGCTGATATCCTCAAACCTCTGGATATGAGCGTGGAAGAATTCACCAAGATCTGCGACCGCTTCACGAACCGCAAGATTTTTGCGCTGGACGCTCAAGGGAATTTGATCCGCGACCGCGATGGAAACCTGACCAAGCTGCATAATCCGTCACCGGATGACTACAAAAAGTGGGCATCCAAAGCGGCATGAGTGTCCTGATTATCGATTACGGGATGGGCAATCTCGCCTCTGTCCGGCGCGCGCTGGAAGAATGCGGCGCTACGGCGTTTGTCAGTGCCCATCCCGACGATATCAACAAAGCCTCCAAAATCATTCTGCCCGGCGTTGGATCTTTTGCGGCTGCGATGGAGAATATCCACCGCACGGGCTGGTTCGGTGCGTTGCAGGATGTGGCAAAGCGCAATATCCCGCTGCTGGGTATTTGTCTTGGTATGCAGCTTCTGGCGGATGAAGGCGAAGAGCACGGCACGACGAAGGGCCTGGGCCTGATTGCGGGGCGTGTGCAACGCTTTGCCTTGCCGTCGGAGTTGCGCATACCGCATGTGGGCTGGAACGAGATTAAAAATAAAAAACCCGATCCGCTGCTGGCCGGTGTTGATGACGGCACGGATTTCTATTTCGTGCATAGCTTTCATTTCAAGACGGCCAACGATGCCGATATTGTGGCGACAACGCCGTATGGCGATGATTTTACCTCTATCGTTTCACGCGGTTCCGTCTGGGGGGCGCAGTTCCACCCCGAAAAAAGCGGGCTGGCCGGGTTTCAAATCATTCGTAACTTTCTGGCGATAAGCTAATGCTGAAAACCCGTATCATCCCGACATTGCTGGTTAAGGATCTGGGCCTCGTCAAAGGCGAAGGCTTCGACAGCTGGCGCCGCGTCGGGGCTATCATGCCCTCTATCAAAGTGTATAACCGCCGTCAGGTGGATGAGCTGATCGTCGTAGACATCACCGCCACAACGGCGCAGCGCGGGCCTGATCTAGACGAGGTTAATAATTTCGCCGCGGAATGCTTCGTTCCCTTAACCGTAGGCGGCGGCATACGAACAATTGAAGATATCAAAAACCTGCTGCGGGCAGGGGCGGACAAGGTCGCGATTAACAGCGCCGCCTATGACCGGCCCGAACTGATTACACAGGCTGCGGAGCAATTCGGTACACAATGCGTCGTTGCCAGCATCGATGCCCGTAAAGAATCCGATGGCACATATCAATGCTATTCCCATTCCGGTACAAAAGCGCGCGGTGTTGACCCGGCAGTCTGGGCCAAGGAAATGGAAAAACGCGGGGCAGGCGAAATCCTGATCACCTCAATTGAAAAAGACGGCGTTATGCAAGGCTATGATGTCGATCTGATCCGCAGTGTCACCGATGCCGTCAATATCCCGGTTATTGCCTCCGGCGGTGCCGGATCGTACGAAGACATGTATAAAGCCATTGCCGATGGCGGCGCGCAGGCCGTATCCGCCGCCGCCATCTTCCACTTCACGCAGCAAACACCGCTGGAGGCCAAACAATATCTGGCCAGCAAAGGTGTGCCGGTAACGCAGATGCGTAAATTCAAGGACACAATTATTCCCCCGAATGTCAGGAGCTGATCATGGCGACGGCATTTTTTCGTTGCGACGCGTCTGCTTCTATGGGCAGCGGCCATGTTATGCGGTGCCTTACCCTTGCCGATAATTTGCGGGATAAAGGATGGCAGTGCAGCTTTATTACATCGGAAGAAACGATACAGACTGTTCCCTTTTTATCACAATCCGGCCATACAATTCTTAAATTGCAGGACCCCGTACCGGGTAAAGCTGATGTTATGATCGTCGATCATTACGGCCTGACGCGTGATGATGAAACCGGATTTCGGGCACTGACGGAGCGTATTCTTTCCTTCGAGGATCTGGTCGGCCGCCCGCATGATTGTGATGTGTTGCTGGATACGACTTATGGGCGTAAGGCCACGGAATATAAGGGATGTGTACCTGACCATACGCAAATTCTAGCGGGGACCGATTACGCGCTTCTGCGGCCACAATTCGCCAAAATGCGACCCGTAGCCTTGGTCCGCCGAGCGCAGGCTGAGGGCATAAACCGTATCATGGTTAGCCTCGGCAGCACCGATCCGCATAATACGACAGAAAAAGTTTTAAACGGTCTGGCACTTCTAAAAATCCGTCCGGCGATTGATATCGTGGCAGGATCGGGCAACCCACATTTGAAAAAACTGGAATCCCAGATCGCCGCAATGAAGGCCGATGGTTGGGATATAAAAATTAACATCAATGTATCGGATATGGCCGGTATGATGAGCGCCACCGATCTGGCTATCGGTGCTGGGGGTACAACCAGTTGGGAGCGCTGCTGCTTGGGGTTGCCAACATTGCTGATTGAAATTGCCGATAACCAGAAAGACGTTGCGGCGGCCTTGCACAAGCAAGGCTGCGTTCAAAATCTGGGATGGCATGAAGATTTAACGCCGGCGGCGCTCGTACAGGCGATTAATAATCTGACCCCCGCCATTTTAAAGACCATGGCGGAAAAGGCGGCCCAGCTCTGCAGCGGACGGGGTGCTGATGCGGTTGTTCCCGCCCTTTTGCCGCCCTGGGGCAAAGACGCTATTACCTTGAAATTTATGACCGCGGCGGATACTGAACGATTGTTTCAATGGCAATGCCTGCCCGAAACACGCAAATATGCCAATAATCCTGAAGCGCCCAGCTGGGAAGGGCATAAAGCGTGGATGACCAATATGCTGAATAACCCCGACCGTTATTCCTATGTCATTCAAAGTCAGGGGAAGCCTGCCGGTATGATAAGGCTGGACCGGACCGATGATAAAACCCGCATCTTTATTATTTCTATATTATTAGACCCAGAATTTTATGGGCGTGGCGTGGCGTCTGCCGCCCTGCGCCTAGCCCGGCAGATTGAAGTGAGCGCTGTATTTAAAGCACAGATTATGGCTGAAAATAAAGCTTCCCGCGCGCTTTTTGAACGGCTAAACTTTGTTCCGATTAACGAAACCTGGTATACACAAACCCCTTAAAAGAAAAAAACAGGCATTATCTATGACAAGAGAATTAAAAATTGCAGATCGTTTCATCGGTGATAAACACCCGACTTATATCATCGCGGAAGTATCGTGCAACCATGAGGGCAATTTTGACGAAGCCCGTAAGATTATTGAGGCAGCGGCCGCCTGCGGCGCGGATGCGGTTAAAATGCAAACCTATACGGCAGATACGATCAGCCGTAATTTTGGCACACGCCCAAAGGGTACTATCTGGGAATCCATGGATCTTCACAAGCTGTACAGCCAGGCGCAGACACCGTGGGAATGGACTAAGGAACTGATGAAGATTTCCAATGATCTGGGCATGCATTTCTTTTCCTCGCCTTTTGATGAGACAGCTGTTGATTTCCTCGTTGATGCCGGCGTGCCGGTTTTAAAAGCCGCCAGTTTCGAAATCGTTGATACCAAATTGCTGGCCCATATGGCCAAAACAGGCCTGCCGGTGATCATGTCCAACGGCATGACCGATTTTCTGGAGATGCAGGAAGCCGTCAATACATTGCGTAGTAATGGCACGAAAGACTTGGCCATCCTTCATTGCAACAGCGGTTATCCAGCGGCTTTTGATGAAGCCAATCTGAATACGATACCGGCGATTGCTGCGCTGTTTGATACCGTAACCGGCTTGTCCGACCATACGCTTTTTGCCGATACCGCGAATTATGCGCAGCCTCTCGCGCACATTACACCGGTGGAGGCCGTGAAATTCGGCGCCCGCATTATCGAACTTCATCTGATGATGGATCGCGCCTATGCCCGCACCTTGTTTGACAAGCAGGAAGGCGGCTATGACTGGCCGTTCTCCCGCGAACCGGCGGAGCTGAAAAAGATGATCGATATGATCCGTCACTATGAGAAAACCGGTGAAGTCAATTATGAGACAGAGGCCGAGCGTAAGGCTGCTGCGTTGACCCATGGCAACGTATGTTTCGAACCAACCCCCAAAGAAATTAATAGCCGCAATGTCCGCCCCTCCCTCTGGGTCGTTGAAGACATCAAGAAAGGCGAAGTATTTGACTTTGCTGCGCTGACACGCAAAGGCAATTTCGACTCAATCCGTCCCGCAGGCGGCGTTCATATCCGTTTTACTGATATTATTGACGGTGCCAAAGCCACGCGTGATCTGAAGGCGGGTGAACCGCTGAGTTGGGATATGGTGGATATGTCGGCTAAAAAGGCGTGTTAAATGCTGTCATCTGCCAGAAAATTAAAACAGCGTGCTATCGGGAAGGCCTTATCCTACCCGTCAGTGGACAAGGTTCTGTATAAAGCGGGCGGGCTTGATCTGCTGACCCATCTTTATCTAGAGACGATTGAAACGGATTTATGTGTTCCGGGCAAGGATACGATCCTGTGCGCTAGTCGCTTACATTTTGCACGCGATATTGATCGGCTGCGTCATGAGGTGTCGGAATTTAACTGGGTGTGCTTGTCGGAATTTGTATTGGGCCGCATTCAAAAAGTCTGGGTCCCGTATGAACGGCGCAAGCAGACGGAATATAATCTGGTCGGGACATATCTTGGTGAAGGCGACCCCTATAATATCAGTACGGATCTATCCACCCGGATTATAAAGGCCATCGATAAAAAATATCCGATCAAGGCCATTCTGGGCGCGAATATTGATTATTGGCAATCCGAAGGGCTGCGCCGCGCCTGCAAGCCCTTGCGTATCCCGTTTCTTGCGCTATGCCGCGAAGCGGAAACCATCCCCGGTACTTATGAGGCGCTGGTCGATAATTATAAAAAAATTAATTACAAATATACCGGGGAGGGCGTTGCTGTTTTTAATGAGCGCACCCGCCAGGGCCTGATTGAATCCGGCTCCTGCCGCCCAGACCAGATTGTTGTAACCGGCGCGCCGCGCTTTGACCCGTGGCTGGAGAATTTTAAAAAACCGGGCCTGCCCTCCGCTGACCGTAAGCTGATTACCTTGCTAAGCTATTTCAGCCCTCTTTATTTTGCCCAGAAAAACTTTTTCGAAGTAGTATCCATTCTATCCAGCTTACGAGAGGACGCTTCCGCGCAGGGCCTGTCAATCAAGCTGAAATGCAAGGGCAAAACGGACAGCAAGGATATTCAAGCCTACTTCAATGAACGGGATATGAAATCCTGCGGCGTGAATTTCAGCTGGGAATCTGATCTTCTGCCGGTATTTAACCAATCCCGTATCATTATTGGCTTTAATTCGCTGGCGATTATCGAGGCGATCTTCTCCAACGCCATTGTGATTATTCCGCAATGGTCAGATGCCGTCGGTGATGTGAATATGCAGAACATCAATCCACAAGACCCCTTAGCCCAAAAAATATATTACTTCGCTCATTCAGCGGAGGAGTTTAAGGATCTAGTCACGCGGGCCATCTATAATGAATTACCGCCGAAGGAAGCCACGTGCGAAGATAAGATCGCGTTTGTGAATTATTACTTCTCGGTCGATAAAGATATGAAGGCTTCACGCCGTGTATATGATTTTATCCGCAGCTTTATTGACCGCTATCACGCCGCGGCCTGAGCAGGTTTTTTAACCAGCGTGCCGTTTTCCATCAGGAATAAATGATCCGCATATGATGACATGGCCGTGCTGTGTGTGATCACAATTACTGTCATCGATTCTTTCAGCTTGCTGATAATTTCAAAGAACTCACGCTGTGTTGTTTCGTCCAATGCGCTTGTCGGCTCATCAAGGATAAGAAGCTGCGGCTTTGTCGCCAAAGCGCGCGCGATGGAAATGCGCTGGCGCTGGCCACCGGAAAAGCGCTGGCCGCGCTCACCGGCTGTGGTATCCAGCCCGTCGGGCAGAGCCTGAATGAAATCCCATGCCATGGCTTTTTGCAAAGCGAGCGTGATGTCATCATCGCTTAAATTCGTATTGCCAAGGGTAATGTTATTCCGGATGGAATCGTGCAGCAACACGCATTCCTGCGGCACATAGCCAATGCTTTGGCGCCATTTCAATTTATCAACACTGCTAAGAATTTCGGAATCGATTAATATTTCTCCCGATTGCGGTTCATACAGGCGTAAAATCAAATCCACCAATGTTGTCTTGCCGGATCCGGATGCACCCGCCAGCATATTGATGCTATAGGCCGGAAATTCTATGGATAAATCCTTGAGCAAGGGCTTGTCTTGCGCATCTGCAAATCCGAATGTCAGGTTTTTAACCGTAATCGCTTTATTAAGCGGTGCCGCACGATCGCCACTGACTTGCTCACGGGCATTGCCGGCATCATTAATGGTTTGTTCCAGCGCCCAGTACGCACTCTCCATCGAAGCCATTTTCTGGTATGTGAATTGCAGCGTCGTGACCTTTGACACCACGCGGTAGAACAAGGCTGCAATCACAAGAATGGTGGCAAAAGGCGTCTGGGTGAATGTAAAGGTAATGTAAAGGCATAGGCTGATCAGAACGGCAAGGATAGGATCCTTGATCACATATAAAATCTGGCTGGATGATACTTCCTGCTTCTTGGCTTTAGTCAGTGATTTTATTTCATCATTCAGGATATTGATAAAATGATTTTCCCGGCCCATTGCCTTGATGCCCTTAATACCGCTTAAGGAATCCGTCATATTCGCAAGCAGGCTGGAAAACAGAATGGTTTGTTTCTCCCCGGCGTTTCGTGCCATGCGGACCAGTGATTTCAGGCTATAAGCAATCAGAACACCGATAGTCATCGCGGTTAACGCAATCTGCCATGAAACAAAGAACGCAAATAAAATATAAACCGCAACCAATATGGCATCGGACAACGCCTTGCACATATGATAATAGGCTAAGGAGGCGCGCTCAATTTCCACGCCGACGGCGTTGGCACTTTTACCCAGCGGCATGGTGCGGAAAAAATCCCAACGTGCATGTACGATGTTATGGATCAGGCGTATCCGCAGATCCTGGCCCAGAACTGCTGTGATAAAGCCCACCTCATTCATGGCATACAGCATCAAAAGCGCCTTGGCCGTAATCACAATAACGATCAGCATAAGAATGTTGACCAGATTGACCTCCATGTTCACCAGTCCGAACATAAAATCAACCGCATCGCCCACAACGCCCATATCCTGCCCGGGGGACAGGATAATGCTGAGAAGGGGCAGCATGGCCGTAATACCGATACTCTCCAGAATGCCCGCCATCAAAAACGCGCTGAGCGCCGTAATCGTATCGCGGGGATAGCGCTTGATAAACGTCTTGAAGAATGCCAGCGATGTGCCGCTGACAAGGCGCTTTTGTGTCTTCGGTTCTGCGGGCATTTTACGCTACTCTATGGTTTACAGAATTTACTGGTCTAAGGCACATGCTTTTCATTCCAACACAATACGGAAAATATTAGAAAAATGTAAATGTTGACCGGTATATAATCATCTTATTCATTTTACTACAATCTATCTGTTGCGGATTTCCCGGAATTCTCCTAGTGTGACCCCAGGCGGGAGCGATCCTGCTTGGGGCGTGATAACCCCTAGAGTGCGGCTTGTGGCCGTAAGCCACTCCTCGACATCTGGTCGGGGAGGCATTGGTGCATGTTCAAGGCTTTAAGCCCAAAGACCAGTGCGACCCTTCACTCTAGGGTTTATCAACTCCCCGATCATCAGTCAAAGGAGTTGGTATGCAAGATAATGATTCAATATCGGCACAGAAAATCAATATTTTACGTGATGTTACCCGCATGCGGGAAATGATGCAGCGTTACAGGGAGCAGGAAAACCTGAAAACGCCTCTGGCAGATGCATGGATTGATCGCCTTGCTGATCTCGCTCTAAAATCAGCAACAGACGACGACATTCGGTTTTGCTATAAATATATTCAGGAAGCCCAATGCCATTTGCCCGGTATTTATAATGCGCCGGAAAGCTTTAAATAGTTTAATGTCGAGCCAACCTATACTAAAACTATAGCCAAGATAGTAAGTAAGGAAGTATTCAATGCGTCTATTAACCATGTTTTCTCCGCTATTCCTGGAATGGGGGATTGACCTTGTTCTGGAGATGAAAAAGCTTGATCCTGCACTGGAAGTTGTGGCGCTGACCAATATTGACCGTGTGGACCGCGCCGTTCGCAAGGCTTTAGAAGGAAAATTACCCATTAAATTCATAGGGATGGAGACACAGGAGCGTTTGTGGCTGGATGCCCCCGCCGATGAGGCCGTTTTAGCGGATTTTGAGCGCCGTCTGGGGCCGGGCCGTATGAATAAAAGCATGATTGCCGACCGTCACGTGGGGGCTGCCTATATCCAGGAAAATGACCCGGTCGATAGTCTGCTGAGCCGTCGCTTGGAGGACCCGGAGACGCTGCGCCGCTACAATGCCAATATGTATGGATTTATGGACCGTCTGCTGACGCAGGAAAAACCGGATATGTGCTTTCTTTATTGTGTGGCGGGCGGGTATACCTTTGCGCTGGCCGATCTGGTAAAGGAACGCCAGATTGGTTTTTATCAGATCCAGCCCACGCGTATTGAAAATTATTATGCGGCGGATGATTCCGTCGAAGGGTATTTGACGCCGATCAAAAAGCGCTATGACGAATTAAAATCCAGTCCCGCGCAATTGAATGCGCAGTTTGTGGAAGACGGCAAAAAATGGCTGGTTGATTTCCGTGCGCGCTTTGATGTCCTGCCGGAATATGAAGTTGAAAACCGTATGATCAAGCGTAAGGCTGCGCGCCCGCACACACATGTTGTGCGTTTTGTGCGTGCGCTGGGTCGTGCGGCGTTTTATAATTTTAAATATGGCCCTTTGCCCCTGCGCAGTATTTCCTTCAGGCAAGCGATCAAAACAAGTATTACGTATCCGTATCGCTTGTGGGCTTTAAACCGCTCTGACTGGTTCCGTTCGACGCAGGATTTTCTTGACCGATCCTATGTCTTCTTCCCGCTGCATGTCAGTCCGGAGGCATCGACAATGGTGCTGGCCCCGCATCATACGCATCAACTGGCGGTGATTGAAGCCTTGTCAAAATCCATGCCATCCCACGTGGATATCGTGGTAAAAGAACACCCTATGATGATGGGGTTGCGCCCCCTTTCTTTCTATAAACGCCTGCGGGCTTTACCCAATGTGTCGCTGGTGGAGGTTGAAGGCAATACGCAGCTTCTGATCAATAAATCATTGGCGGTCGTTACGATTACCGGCACGGTGGGATGGGAAGCGATTATTCGGGGCAAGCCGCTGGTGATTGTCGGGGATCCGCCTTACATGATGCTGGAAAAAGGCTTCGTGCATTGCCCGGATCTGTCACGTTTGGCACAGGCGCTTGTCGATGCGCTGGCGCAAGATGCTTGCCCGGATGAGAATTTATTACGCTATATTGCTGCGGTAAAGGAAATCGGCTTGCCGATTGAATCGTCAATCCTGCTGGAAGGCCCGGATGCGGACAAGATTACGCGGCATAAGGACGTAACAATCCGCCTTGCCAGGCTTTTGCTAGGTGCGTGATTTAATAAGCTTTGCCGGCGTGCCAACATAAACGCCGTAGGCATCGGTTTTTGTCTTCACAACGCTGTTGGCGCCAATAACACAACCATCGGCTACATGCGATCCATCCAAGATCTTGGCGCCCGCGCCAATCCATACATCGTTGCCAATGGTAATGCCGCGCCGGTGTTCACCGGATTTATAAATCGGCGTATCACGACTTTCAAAAATATGATCGGCCGGGACCATCACGGCCTGCGTGGCAATGCGCACATCATCACCAATGGTCAATCCGCCCTGACCATACAGGACGCAGTAATGATTTACGCTGCAATTCCGGCCTAAAGTAATATGGCCACGATAAGCCTTTAGGATCGCTCCGCGCAAGATTGCCGTGCTGTCGCCAATATGAATGCTGCCCGTATCAGGGTCGATGGAGGTAAAGGGATGAATTTTAACCCGTTTTCCAATCGATAATTTTTTACCCTGAACCCTGTTTATGATCACAAGGAAATGCGCATATAAAAATGAAATCAATCTCATCTATTTTTCCCCTGCGGCTTGTTTCAGAACAACCATGGTCTGGTCGATAATCATATCCGGGTTGAATGCGGCACGGCTGGTTTTTTGTATTGTCGCACTATCATAGCCCGCCTGCATTTTATCCTGTATACGGCGTGCCGGTACAGACAAATCTGCATCCAGATCAATTTCAAGGCCATTGACATCGGTTATAAGCCACCCACCCAGCCCTAGATCTTTATTTACAAAAACCGGCCGCCCGTTCCACAGCGCTTCCAGAACAACATTCGGCAGACCTTCAAATATAGAGACACACCACAAGGACGCAATTTCCTGATAAAGAAATTCTGGTTTTTTCACGGCCTGAGGGTAAATCAGAACGCGGTCTTCAATCTCCGCAATCCGCGCGGTATCAGCCAGTGTCTGCAAATAGGCCTCATCATTTTTATCCAGCACCGGTCCGGCCAGTATAAGGGCATGATCTGGTGTCATATGTTTTAATATCTCAATCGCCTGAAGCTGATTTTTCCGGTCGCAGATCCGTCCCAGAACAAGATGCTTGTGCCGCGCGGGCAATGTCTTGACCCGCACCAGAAAATCTTCATCGGGTGAAATGCCGGTGGCATCAGGCATCATAACGGGATTGGGTCGAATATAGATGTGGTTCTTGTCCGTTCCAAAGCCCTCATAAATATTTGCAATGCGTGGCGTTAACGCAATGGCGCGCGCGGGCTGGAAATACGGGGTAAGAATGAACTTGGCAACCGGATTGCGTTTGCTTTTCTCAACATCATAATCAATCGACATTTCCGTGACATAGGGAATGCGCAATAATCTGCAAAGGAACGCCGCAACCACCGTCATGCGTGTGGGGCCGATGCAATGCACAAGGTCAATCGCATTTTTATTGCGGATTAACACCGCCGCCAGTTTTGTAATCAGGAATAAAGGAAACTGTGCGGAGGCGATCCGCGTGACATTCGGATAATCACTTTGCCCTTCCGGTATACGCACAGGTTCAGCCAGCACATTAAACGCAACCCCATATTGTTCGGCCAGCCGCGAATACGTGCGCAAAATGCGCAGACCCGCGCCGGAATGATCCGGCGGATAGCAGCCAATGATAACCAGTATATTCATAATAGGGCGCGCCTGAAACTTAACCTTTTCAAGCTTTTATAAGTCAAATCGCCCCGTCATCACAAGGGAATAATATCAATGGCGCACGCGTTTCTGCAAAGCTTGCTCTGTCTGGAGCAGAACCATATTAAGCTGGCCCAGCCGCTCTCGTACATAGTCAAAGCTTTTATCACTTTTACCATCGTTCAGGTCGCGGGCTGCCTGTTCTATATCTCGTGCAATTTCGGATGCCATGATGGCACCCATTTGCTTACTCATCGATTTAATGGAATGAACCGGCAGGATAATGGCCTGCGCATTTCTGTCCGCCACCCCTTTTTCAATATCGTGAATATAGTTCCTGGTATCCTCCAGATAATAATCCAGCATAAGGCTGTATTTATCCTTCAGCACGTCGCGGGATCGCTGCACCGTCACGGGATCAAGAACATCTTCTGCCGGTGTTGGTTTTACAAAATGAATGACGTTCTCTGCATTTTCTATTGTTGTTCTCGGTGAGGGCTGGTCAAAGAAAGTACCTTTTTCTTCATCCGACAAATTTTCTTTTTTTACCCATTTATATATTATTTCTTTTAATTCCTTTTTACGTACGGGCTTTGCAGTATAATCATTCATGCCCGCGGCAAGGCATTTTTCGCGATCGCCCTTCAATGCATTCGCGGTCAGGGCAATAATGGGCATATCGTGTTCAATCTCCCCATTGCTTTTCATCTCGCAAATCATGCGGGCGGCTTCGAACCCGTCCATGACCGGCATGAGGCAATCCATAAGGACTAAGTCAAAGGTCTGTTGCTGTATCGCCTGCACGGCTTCCTGACCGTTGGATACGACGACATAGTGGCATTTCATTTCTTCCAGGATTTCGCTGACAAACACTTGGTTGACGCGCGTATCTTCGGCCAGAAGGATATGGGTTCCCGGAAGCTCCGGCTCAGTCGCACGCGGGTGTGATACACCATAGGGTTTCTGATCAACCAGAATAAGGGAGTCTCTTTTCCCGCTTCTATATTGATCCCAGACCAAGGATAATGTATCGAACAATATCTTGCTGGTCACCGGCTTCGAGATATAGGCTGAAAATCCGCAGTCTGAAAAATTATCAATGGTCATCGGTGTTCCCGCCGCCGTTAGCATAATCAGGCATGTATCCTTAATGGCAGCATCACTTTTGATCGCACTGGCCAGAATTTCACCATTCATCTCCGGCATAAGGTAATCGATAATCGCTATTTGAAACGGATCATTATCTTCCTGCGCCTGCTTCAATTTTTTTAAAGCCACGATACCGTTGGACGCCGTGTTACAACGCATGCCAACGCGTTCCAGCTGCTCCTTCACCATATCCTGCAAGGTTGTTAAATCATCGACAATAAGCACGCGCACACCTTCAAGAACCGGCGCTTTGGGTTGTTCCTTGACCTCATCGTCATTGATAGCAAAAGGAACGGATACAAAAAATTGCGCCCCTTCGCCGGGTACGCTGCGCACGTTGATTGTACCATTCATAAGATTTGTCAAATGGCGGCAGATAGATAAGCCTAGCCCCGTGCCGCCATAAAGGCGGGTTGTTGACGTGTCTCCTTGCGAGAATTTTTCGAATATTTTTTCTTGCGCGTCCTCGGCAATACCAATGCCCGAATCCTCAATAACAAATAATAAGCGTGTCTGATTATGTTGTGGGGGTAACCGGTTGTCTTTCGAAACGGTGAGGGCAACATGACCCTTTTCTGTGAATTTAATGGCGTTGTTGATTAAATTGCTTAAAATCTGGCGCAATCGTGTTGGGTCGGCATAAATAAACTGATCCGTGCCGGGTTTGTAACGAATAACAAGCTCCAGCGCCTTTTCCCGTGCGCGCACCGCATAAATTTTCCCCAGTTCATCAACCAGCGCCAGAAGATCGACTGAAGTGATATCCAGATCCATTCGTCCGGCCTCGATCTTCGAAAAATCCAGTATATCGTTAATGATGGTCAGTAAGGATTCGCCGGAGCTGATAATCGTATGTACATACGCGCCCTGTTTATCCGTTAACTCCGTACTCATCAGCAACTCGGCCATGCCCAATATGCCGTTCATCGGTGTTCGGATTTCATGGCTCATCGTTGCCAGAAATTCTGATTTCATACGGCTGGCCACTTCGGCCTTTTCTGTCGCTTTTTTAAGGCGCTCTGTCCGCTCTCCGACAATGGTTTCAAGATTATTCCGGTATTCCGCCAGCTCCAGCTCATTCTTTTTGCGCTGCGTAATGTCTTCGGACAGGCCGACAAGAAAATGTGGTTTGCCATCCGGGTCATATACCGGGACCTTGCGGGTATGGAGCAGTTTTTCACCCTCTGTCGTGGTTATCTGCTCGCACGGTATGTCAATAATTTTTCTGCCTTGAATCGCCGCTTCATCCATAGTACGAAAAAAATTTGTTTGTTCTTCGTTATAAAAGTCCTTGTCGCTTTTTCCAATCATATCATAGCGGGAATGGCCCATAAAACGCTCAGCTTCCTTATTGAACATATGAAAACGGTAATCATTTTGTACATCCTTAACAAAAATAATCCCGGGCAGATTTTCAATTACGGCCTCAAGAAAATCTGCCTGCTGGCGCGATTTAATATGGGCCCGGCGATAGGCTTCCTTGTAAATAATTGTTCGATATTTTATAAGGCGCCCCGTTGTCACACCCGTAATAATGATCATACCGACAAGAACAATAACCAAGGCATCGATATCCTGCGCCGGCACTTCTGCCCACGCAGAACCACGTAGCAGGCTTATGCTTCCTGCCAGAACGAGCGTAAGGCCGCTGGCAAGCAACAATGCCCGCGAAAGCTTCATTTTTCTTGACCTTGCCCTACCATTCCAAAGTCGGGATATCATGTGCGAAGGCGACAACCTGATTGCCTTTCTCGTTATAGGTCAATTTATCAAAACTTACCGTTTTGGCCTGTGCGATGCCGCGCCCGTGATTATCGCCCGCGCGTGCCGGATCAATCGTCAGATATCTTTTCCACTCAAAACCCGGACCATCATCATTAATCACAACATAAATACCGCCATCCTTGCGGTTGACAACAATCTCTGCGGCTTTGTCTTTATAGTCTTCCAGGCTCTGGCGACGCTCGACTTCCGCGCGCCATGTCCCGTTATCGACCAGCGCTGTTTTATACTCATAACCGATTCCTAAATTGCCGTGCTCCACCGCATTGATCATAAGCTCTGCCAATCCTGGAAAAGCCCGTTCAGGATCGGGGAAGCAATTGGCAATAAAGGCAGCCAGAGACTCCGCTTCCTCCAGCGCAGAAAAATTAAATTTGCAGGTATGGATAAGGTTGAAACTGTTTTTATGACGTTTCAATTCGCCACCGAGTATCTTTATCTTCTGCATTTCCCGCTTGGCCGCATTTAAAACCGACCGCAGCATATCTTCATCCACCGGCTTGGTCAGGTAATAAAAAACACCCGCATCAATCCCCGCCGTAATATCATTTTTCTGGTCGGCGCTTGAAACCATGATAATTGGTATTTTGCGTAAGTCCCGGTCATCCTTGATCCGGCGGATGGCTTTCAACCCGTCCATAAAGGGCATCTCGCGGTCCATTAATATAACATCGACCTGATCCTTCATGCCGCGCAATGTCATGATGGCTTCCTCACCATTTGTTGCCTGCACGGAATTATGGCCCAATGTTTTTATCTGCTCCTGCAAGAACGCAAGATCAATGCGGTTATCATCAACCACCAGAATATTAATCGGCCGGGCTTCATCAAGAAGTGCTGCGGTGTCAAAAGTATAGGGCTGTCTTTGCATGGCTTCCATAAATATTTCCTAACGTTCGGTAAAGGCCGTTTTCAAAGAGATCTGTATCGGTTTTAAAAGATAACCCAGAATTGTCTTGTCACCCGTAATAATATCCGCCATCACCGTCATTCCGGGTACGATGGTATTATGATTGTCTTTCCCGACATAGGATTGCGATAATTTTATCTGTCCCTGATAATAACGTTCGCCATTATCGCCGGTAAATGTTGACGGTGACAGGAAGGTCAGAGTGCCCGGCACCGACCCATAGCGTGAAAAATCATAGGAGCTGAATTTCACCTGCACATTCTGCCCAACCTGCAAATGCCCGATATGTTGCGGCGGGACCTTGACCTGCGCCACAAGCGGCTTATCCAGCGGCACTATTTCCATCAGAACTTGCCCCGGCTGGATCACGCTGCCGATTGTATTGACCTCCAGCCCTTTGACAAGGCCACGCACCGGCGCCCGGACATCAAGTCGTTCAATCTGTGTTCCGACTTTCTCAAGAATCTGCTTATTCTGCGCCAGCTGGTCTTCTACCCGGTTCAGCTCTTCATGAGCCTCATTCTGATACCGCGCGTCCAGTGATTTCAGGCGGCTTTCGAATTCACGAATGGAATCCTGCGCTACGTTTAGTTCGCTTTGTAGCTGGCTGACCTGACCGGCGACTTCGTTCATCTGCTGCTTGGTCTCCATCACCCGCACATCCGATGCGGCTCCCCTCTTATTAAGGGTAACACGGCGACTATACAGATCTTTTACAATGGCATAATTCTGCTGCGCGGCTGTCAATTGTGCATTCAGGCCATTAATGGAATTTCGTTTCTGCGAAATTTGTTCCTTGATAATAAGGGCTTCTTCATCGCGGCTGGTTATCGTACTTTTAAACATAGCGCGCTGGTTAGAGACAAGGTCCGGCATTGTTTTCTCATAGGCGGAAAAATCCGGTTCTGTCTGCGCGATAAACGCGCGCAGGCGCAGGGCCTGCATCGCCAGGCTGGCATCGGTGCTTTGTGCCCGGTTATAATCATTGGTAATACCGTTGGCATCAATTTTCACGAGAAGCTGGCCTTGTTCAACCAGCTGGCCTTCCTGCACCATAATGTCTTTGACAATACCACCCTCCAGATGCTGCACAACCTGCTGGAACCCTTGGGGCACCATTTCACCGGGGGTGCGCGCAATTTCGCTGATTTTTGCCTGGCTGGCCCATCCGATAAAAATTATGATGGAGGCGCTGATCATCAGCATGGTCATGCGGACGATGCGCGGATTAACCGCCTCTTCAAGGCGGGCGGACTGGGACAAGTATCGTAATTGCTGTTCCCGGCTGTTTTTATTATATCTGCGGTTTGGTGTGTCTTCTTGCATGTTATGCAACCTCCTGAAGTGTGTCGAGCATGGTTTCGCGCGGTCCTACCAAGGGCGGATGGTTCCGGTGCAGAACCATAATCGTATCGGCAAGGCGCATAATGTCTTCGCGGTATGTGACGATAAAGATTGTACGTTGCCCCTTGGCGCGCACGATATAATCCTTCAAATTCTGCCCTGTCCGACCACTCAGCAATGTATTGGGCAGTTCATCAATCAACATCAGCCGCCCGTCATGCAGATAGGCCCGGGCCAGCGAGAGGCGCATGAACAGGCTGGAGGGCAGGCGCTGCGCCGTGCGCGCATTCACCGGCGTATCCATGCCTTGCGGCATCGCTAGCACATCATCCAACGCATCCGCCAGCTTCAGCGCTTTTTCAATATCTGCGCGCGATGCCAATGGATTGCCGATACGTAAGTTCTCAATCACCGTCCCGCTGAAAAAATCCGGGTTCTGCGGGACATAGGCAATCTGCCGCCGTAAATCAAGGGCGTTTAGCTGCCGTATATCAAACCCGTCAATGCGCACTGTACCTGACTGCGCCCGGTACAGGCCCTTGATCATTTTCAGGATGGTTGATTTACCCGATCCGTTGCTGCCGGTAATGGCCACAATATCGCCGGGGCGGGCTTCAACGCTTATATTACTGATCACTGGATCATCTTCCGGCGCGTAACGCATCCCGGCCTGACCAAACGTCACCCGGCCATTGAGGCGGGGCAGTCTGGCCGCCGCCTTTTCCGTTGCAATCTCGGTATCCAGATCGATCAGGGCATTGACCTGTATAATACTGTTCCGTAGCTGCTCCAGTCGCGGGATCATCGTGCACAGGCTGTAAAACGGGGTAAGAACGCGCCAGACCAAGATCATTGTGGCAACCAGCGCCCCTGTGCTGATGGATCCGGCCCAGATTAAATGGGCGCCCATCCCAATCGTCACAACACCCGCCAGAAGCGTCAGCGCATTAGCGCAGGTTTCCGACACAATCCCCAGCCAGTTCAAGTGAAAATGCGCCAGATTTTCGCGGCCAGATAATTCCCGGAATTTTGTCTGCCACACTGTCATCAAACCATTGCCGCGGATCGAATCCATCTTCTCAAATGTCTCAATAGAAAATTGCTGACGGGCGGAACTCATCTTCGCGGCGGCGCGGATGGCGACTTTGATGCGCCGGCGCATGACCACGAATAAAGCCGTATAAAGTAGCGCCATGCCTACCGGCACCCATGCCAGCGGTCCTGCAATCGCCATAATTGCCAGAAGCGCAATAATCATAAACGGAAACTCCAGCAGAGACAGGAACGCTGCCCCACTGAAAAAATCACGTACTGATTCAAATGTTTTAATCCGCGCAATCTGCGCCGCAACCGAAGCCCGTTCGATATAAGAAGGGACCAACCCCATCAGATGCTCAAAAATCCGGTTGCCAACAATATTATCAAGCCGCGCCGCCAGCCATGACAGGCTGCGTGACCGGATAAAGCGCAAGGCCGTTTCCGTGATAATCGCCAGCATCACGCCGACAACCAGATAATCAAGCGTCTCCAGCGATCCCACGGCAATCACACGGTCATAAACCAGCATGATGAATAAAGGGGTGCTGAGGGCCACAAGATTTAAAATAAACCCGGCCGCCATCACCTGCCAGAACGTGCCAGAAAACCGACTGATCAGTGCGCGGAACCAGCCAAAGCCGGTACCAGCCCGCATAAATTTGGAAACATTGGTGGTGCTTTCATCATAGGCCTGAAAAAACCATGCCGCTCCCTTTTGCTGCTTGTCCTCTTGCGATGCCGTGCGGATTTCCCCATTGATGCTGTCAAATATTTGTAATGCACCGTCCAGTTCCCCAAGAATAATCCACGGATAATCGGTATCCTCCTCCGGTATAAACAAGCACGGGCACAGGCGCAGTTCGATATCATCCGGGACAAGATCGGTGGGACGTGCAAAATAACCCATATTGGCCATGGTGTTCAGTGTATCAGCCTTATCAACGCCTTCCGTGCGATAGGGCAGGGCATCGAGCACCTGGTGCGTTTTTTCCTGCGGCTCCAGCGCCAGGATAAGGCCGCAAATGGTGCGCGCCCATCCTTCCTGCGCCGGTGCCAACGCGCGCCAGCGTGTTTCGACCAGTGTCTCCATAAGGGTTCGAACGGCTTCATTCATAAGCGTAGCTCCCGGTAAGGCTTGATATGGCCCATATTGTGATCTTCTTTCACCGCCACCAGCTGACCCTCGGTAAGCGCATAATGTTTTTCTGCCAGCCCCCGGATATTGTAATCGTCGGAAATCAGGATCATCGTGGCTTTACCCTTCAGTCTGCCCAGCAAATCAAATGTTAAATTATAGCCATCCCGGTCCAGCGCGCGGTCCGCATTATCAAAAAGTATAATGCGCGGCTTGGTTGCCAGAACCCGGGCCATAGCTATACGCTGCTTTAACCCGGGGGCAATACTGTCTGTTGTGCTGCCATCAAGCCGCGTGTCAAAACCAGAGGGCAGCTTCGCCACATCATGGTCAAGCTTCAGAAGCGCCGTAATTTCCTTCGCCTGCGTTTCATCAACGGCGCCGAAGCGTGTGATATTATCGCGGATGGTGCCGCGGAATATCGTGCCCTGCGTCGTGATATATCCGACATGGTGGATTAAACGCTCCGGTGGAATATCCATGACGGGCATGCCATCAACAAAAACAGTTCCTTCGCTTGCGGGATAAAACCCTGCAATCAAGTTCAGCAACGCTGTCTTGCCAGAGCCATGAGCTCCAGAAATAGTGATAATGTCGCCACGCTGTAAAAAAAGTGAAATATTGCCCAGCAGCCTATCTTCACCCGAAAATCCAAAAGACACGTTCCGTAGTTCAATGGTGCCGTCCTTTTCATGTTCATGTTCCAGGGGCCGGTTTTGCAGTGTCGGCATGGAAAAAAGCTCATGCACTTTTTTGCGGGCCAGCGTATAATCCTGATACCGGGTCCATAAAGACAAGCCACGCTGAACCGGCTGCATAATCCGTCCTGAAATAAGGACCGACGCAATCAATGCCCCATTTGTAATGTGTCCTTGCAATACCATAAACGCCCCGGCGCTGATCACCGCCGCAATCATGACATGGGAAAAAATGGTGGCGATGTTAAACGCTTTCGCCGTGGCTTCCGTAACATCAAAATTGGCAAGCCCGGATTCTTCTTCCATCCGCTCATAGCGGCGTTGAAAGCTGGCCTCCAATGAAAAGCTTTTTAGCGCATGAATACCTTCAAGGCTTTCGATCAGGAAATTATACCGCTCATCATCGCAAGCCTCCCTTTCATGAAGAGCGGCCTTCAAACGCTTGCCAAAATATAACGATGTGCCGATAAAGCTGGCCAGGATTGTGAGCGGGACAAGAACCAGAAACCCGGCAATATAGGTAATAAGGCCAAGGAACAAGACAATAAACGCCAGATCCAGAATGATGATCAGGGCCTGGCCATTATAAAAATCTTTGAGTTTTCCGATCGAAAGAAGACGCTGCAACTGCTCCCCAATACCGCACGGCTTGGTCCGGGAACTGTCAACATGCAGCAGATGGTCAATCGCGGCGCAGGACAGGCGATGATCATACGCCGCCCCCGACCATGCCATCGCATACGACCGTGCCAATCGTAAAAAAACCTCCAGTATAATGGCAATGCCCACCCCGAACATAAGAACGGGCAATGTGCCGGAATACGGGTTGGGCAATATCCTGTCATAGACTTGTAACGTCATAACGGGCAGGGCAAGGGATAGAATATTGATGGCCAGTGTCGATAATGCCAGGCTGTAGATACTGATGCTGAAGCCCTCGGGGCGTAATCTATCCGTATTCTCAGTATAATTCATATGTGTGCCTTGTTTATAAACTTAACCAAACAACCCGCCGAACAGCCCGCCATGATGGCCCCCACCACTGCCATGTCCGCCGAGATCCAGATTGCCAAGACCTTCGGCAAGAACGCCGCCGGGATCGGGCAGGATATCGCCGAGACCACCACCGGAAAGCACATCACCCAGCAAACCACCGCCGCTGGATACCGGGCTTTCCGGCCAGATTGCAGATATAATGGGAGCCACCACGGGCTCTGTCGCAGCGCCGAGGGTTGAGGAGGGGCTCAAAAGGTCGAGCGCTGCGTTCAGATCGAGATCGATGTCATTGGTTAGTCCCTCCACAATATCCAGTGGAATATCCAGCGGAGGTGTTGTGACAACATCGGAACCAAATAAATCGATATCCAACTGCAGGCTGAGATCGGTATCACCCTGCGCATTTTGCGTATTATCAGTACCAAACAGATCGAAACCATCATCGGATAAAATATCAATATCACCCACCAGAGTCTCAACCGGATCCAGCCCTATATCCGTAACGGAATCCAGAATTTCATTATCCAGTAAGCCGGGGGCAATGCCTAGATCGATATCGGGTTCCGCGGCAGAGTCTTCGCCGAGGCCAGGGAGCAGTCCTTCGACAAGCGTGCTTACACCATCGCCCACTGTATCGGTTGGGCCGCCATCATTCGTTCCGCCATCGGCCAGATCAAGCAGGCCATCGGCGGTATCGCCAATAATGTCGACCGCCGCCGTCAGGTCCAGATCAATATCGCCCGTCAAGACTTCAACCGGGTCAAGCGGAATATCCAATGCCTCTCCCAGAAGATCATTATTAATAAGGTTGGCATCGCTCAGCAGCACTATGTCCGTATCGCCGGCGTCATTGCTGGTTTCATTACTGCCCAGAAGATCGGCAACAATCCCAAAGCCGAGATCAAGATCACCAGCCAGATTTTCAACCTGATCCACAAGCGGATCCAGATTGCCCACCGGCAGATCAAGCAGCGGCGTATCTAAAAAGCCGATATCCAGCGTGCCATCAATATCCTGATCATCACCAGTTGAGCCACCCAGTGCAGCAAGAATATCACTGACTACATCCGGCAGGCCAGCACCCAGATCATCGATAAGCGCTGTCACCGGGGCAAGAGCCTCTCCCGGGACCAGTCCGGCCAGAAGGTCTTCTGCAGTCCCCATAGGATCGGCAAGCAAATCTGTCGCGACATCAAGCCCTAGATCAATGTCCCCGACAAGGGCCTCCAGCGGATCAAGCGGGATCTCGATATTGGGAATGGGTAAATCTAGCCCCAGCAAGTCAGGGCTCAGGTCGAGCGCGATATCCGTATCACCCGTGCCATTATCAATGCTGCCACCACCACCTAGCAGCCCCAGATTAAGTGTCGGCAGAATATCGATATCACCGATAATATCTTCGACAGGGTCAAGGAGCAGGTTCGTGGTTATTTCTGCCACATCAATCGGACCCACGACCGCATCCAGCGCGAGACCCAGATCAATATCGCCATTATCCGCCCCACCGCCCAGCAAGCCGTCCAATATATTGCCAACAAGCCCATCCGCCAGATCGTCGGTCAGTAAATTTCCGACATCATCCACAATGCCGGTCAATCCATCGGTCAGGTCATTGAGGTCAATGCCGACAAGGTCAAGATCAACAATAAGATCGGTAAGATCACTTAGTGTGCCCTCAAGGTTCAGATCCAGTAAGGGACCGCCGCCCAATCCGCCTGTAATCGTTTCGATTATATTTGTAACAGTATTGACAATCTCCGTAATCAGATCGCCGGTATCGCCGAGATTTATGATGTCACCCAGATTAATAATATCGCCAAAATTTACATCACCAAGGTTAATATCACCAAGATTGATGTCGCCGATACTGTTATCAATGTCTATATCAATGGTATCGCCATAGTAATTATTGATAATTGTTGAGTTACCTTCGTCATCATCATAAAAATTTGTGATCTGGGTTGTGGTAATCGATCCTTCATTGCCGCCCCCGCCGACATTATTGATTTCCGGTGTCTGGGCGTTGCTGTTTGATGTTACATTTGTAAGGGTGCTATTCTGTGGCGTATTATTGCGGGCGGTCTCAACTTCTGGAGCATCATTACTTGTGTTGCGGTTTGCGGAAGGTTCGGACAGTGTCAGGAAATTTCCGCGATACGCATCCGCGCCATCGCCAATGGCGGATGGTTCAACGGCCTTGAAGCCGCGCGTAATATCACCTGCCGATGTAAATCCATGACCATCAAGAACATGCGTCAAATCCTGCCCTAGTGCCGCCGCATTGATCTGTGCCGATTGTAAAGAAAGGTAATTGAGGTTGCCGGAGCCAGAAACGCTTTCCGTTACGCCGTCAATATCCTCTGCCATATAATTATCGGCATCCAGTTTGGAAATTGTGGGCGTGTATGAATCAGCCGAGTCTTGTGACTGTGTTGTGCTTGCTGGTAATTGTTCGAACATCTCATCCCTCGCAATCTATAAAGACCAACGCAAAAGTATATATGGCGGAAAAGAACCATATATACTTAAGATTGCACCATTATTGTTGAGAAGGCGTTAATTTTTTGAGTTCACCTTAAATAAAAACGATATATTACAATGGCATATCATCGTATGTCTCCAGATTTGCAAAACACACCACGATTGTATCCATTAGATTCTAAAATATATACAATCTTTAGTTTTATCAAAAACTTGTCTGCTTAAGGCGCGTATTGCCCTATATGCCCATAACCTAAATCGCAGTGGGATATTTGCAAAATGCAATGATAATGACTGCGATTTAGGGTGCAGGTGAAATTTTTTGTTGGGGCGGGTTTTGTGCCGTAGCCGGGATGTAAAGATGATGTTCTTTACAATAGCAGGCGACATCATTGAAGATATCCGTGAAATTACAATCACCACAGGCCAGACGCTGCCTTATATACTTTGATTGATATGACATATGGGCAAGATTCGGGGCGGGGAAAAACATCCATCCGGCTTGCGTGCTACAGATATCTTCTGCCTTTTCTTTCTGCAGATGCGCGAACTCCTTTGCCGCAACACTTTTTCGTGCAGCTTCGCCATAAGGGGCACGGTCAATAATCGCCATGGAATGATTGCGGGCAATATTCTGATAATTATCCCATTTGTGGAAATCCACCAGACAATCGGCACCCATCACCCAGATAAATTTATAATCCGGATACGCTGTCTGCAATTCGTGCAATACGAAATCCGTCTGATGTGACGGCAGCGTACTTTCGAAATCGGATGTCACAAGTGGCAGGTGCGCATAATGACGCGCCATAATCTTGGCCATTTCCATCCTGTGGTTCAGCGGCGCATAATCCGCGGGATTTTTGTCCGGGTTATCGGAAAATAAAAGCCAGACCTCGTCCGTTTTTAAATAACCATGCAGATGCGATAATGTTTCCAGGTGCGCCGGATGAATAGGATTAAAGGATCCGCCGAGTAATAATGCCGTTTTCATTACTGACCACCAAGTACCAGTTTAATTTGGCGGTTGCGAATAACGGAAAGCGGGTCATTGCTGGCCAGCGGCGGAAAAATACTGTCCCAGCCTTTTTCTTTCAGGCGGTTATAAAATCCGCGCAAATCAAATTCCTGGCCCGGTATGCCGATACGGTTGCGCATATTGCTTTCAAATATATCAACGAAATTTTCATCCTGCAGAGCGCGCTTGCGAAGCAGGTTTCCATCGACTTTAAATAAGTGACCTTCATTTTTCGCCCATTGCAGGACCAGCTCAACGCCCAGCAGCACGACATCTGACCGTGATTGCCCGCTAAGATTCGGTGTGCGCAAGGATGTCTGGTGATCGACATTTAATCCGAATGTGGGTGTAATCGGCGTGGCATGAATTTTATGCTGCGCAATGCCCCACCGTTTAAAGGTCAAGGCCACCTTGTTAAATATGCGCGATTCATCGATACCCTTGAATAAAGGATGCGCTTTGGCCTCTTTAAATATTTCCTGCGCATTCAAGCGGCGCTTGCCGTTATCGGTTAATACGCGGTCATGCAGCATCCACAGCATCAGGCGCTTCATCTCCGGGAAGGTGCGCTGCAGAGCGTCTTCATCATTTTGTGTAACCTTGCCATTTTCATCTTTGGGCTGCAGCTCCGCACTTGGCTTGTTCTTCAGGGCGAGCGCTAGCGCCGTGATTGGTTTGACCGCACCCTCCAGGCCTGTCTTATAAAGATGCATCATGACATCTTCTTCGTCGGCCTTATTGATAAAGCCGTTCAGGACAACTGTACCGCTATGCAGATCCCCGCCAAAGGTGGCGTAGGCATTGCACGCTTCATCCAGATTGGGGTTTGCAATCGATAATTTATTCTCGATATTGGCAATCTTCATAATCAGAACCTGCCGCGCCCGGGCCTGAATATTTTCATAGGCCGTTGTTTGTGCCGGATGGGCGGCGCAGACAAGTTGCTTGATCTCTGGAAACTGCTTTTTAAGTGCCGCTTCCTGTACCAAAATTTCGGCGGTGCTTACCGTGCCGGGACGCTGGTTCAAATGGGCCGCAATCGCTTTGAAAAGCGTATCCCGATAAGGGCCGTCCGGTATTTTTGTGGTATCTTCAATCGCATAGCCTACCGCATAAAAATCCAGCAGATCCTGCACATTGCGTTCATAATGGGTGGCGCAAATACCATTGCCCAGCGTGCGGGCGGCATTGCGTGTTTCATCGGAACTATTCGTTGTCCCCATATAAACAGTCGTCAGGAAATTTTTCATGCAGGCTTCGATGGCCGCTTCCGAACCGCCTGTGGCGGCGGCCTGCTGAATTGCATCAATATATTTAAGGTGCCCCATTTCTTTGCAGAAACCATCAACACCCAGTTCATTGATCGCCAGCTCAATCATGGCACGGACAATCGCGCAGTTGAAGCTGGAATCCTTGCCGCCGCTCAACGCTTCAATAATACCTTGCTGCTTGGTTTTGCGAACATAGTCAAACAGCCAGAGGGCGGACATGCGCACGACTTCTTCATGATAACGGTTGGGGTTGTCGGCCCTGTCCCATCCTTGCGCCGGATCTTGAATATGGGCAATGATGCCTGCGGGTTCCTTGGTTGCATTCTTAAAATCATGCGCCAATACCAAGTGCGCCTTTGATTGTGTGTCGGCGGGGGCGGAGTTCAGGCGTATCGTGGTGCTATTGCTATCAACGCGGTGCAGGCTCATGCGACCGCTCGCGCTGAGAATATTATTATCCTGCACGACCATGCGATGGCCCATCTGGGCAAAGGTGGCGCCGCTGCTGCCCAGGCCATCTGTATCAATCACAACATTCGCGTAACGCGCCGCCAATTTATCCAGATGCACATGCTTTTCAATTTTAAGCGGGGAGGGCGGGCTGGCATTGGGTATGATAAAAACCAGCCCGGCTTTGCTGCCGAGATAACGGGAGATAGACGGGGCTACGCCATCGCGATCATAATCATTATCATGATACGGCGCGCCGCCAAATTGCGTCGCCACCCATTTTTCTTCGCAAATAATATGCGCAATGTTCAGGCGCAGATCTCGTGCATCATCCTTGATATGAACGATCGGTCGACCCAATGGAATATTACGGTTGCCAAAGGGAATCGTGATGGTGCCATATGTCCCGCCGATCTGGTTGGCGGCATGCATGCTCCATTCCTGGAAGTAACGCTTTTCGTAGCCGCGCTCATCATTGAACAGATGCATTTTTGCCGTCATGGCCTGCACTTGCCCGTGCGTAATAATGCTCTGCACATTCAGGGGTAGGTCCAGACGGTTGAAAAGGGGGTTTTTAATACGCTCCGAATCCTCGCCCAGCCCGGCTTCCGCCGGTAAATCCCGCAAGGCCACACGCCACGGATGGCCCACAGAAATAATCAGGTTGGAATCCAGTTCCGCCGCATAATCGGCCAGATCCTGCAAATGCGTTTGGATTAACCCGTTATCCGTTTGCTGAAAATCATCTCCGCAATCATATCCGGTAATGCCCAGTTCCTCGAGCGCAAGAATATCACTGCCATTCTCAACCGCAATCCTCACCGCATCAAAATTATTCCGCATATTGCGCGGATAATCAATCGCTGTCTGATTCAGCGAAGCCTGCGTTACGATGAGAGAGGCGGTTTTTTTTTGTTGCATCTAAATCTTCTTTACGGCGCAGGCTTGGGAGTGGCTAGATTTACGCTAGGCACTTTTCCCAAGGTAAAAGCCAAATCTGTAGATGTAATAACTTTAACGCCGGCCTCATCAAACATTCTCCGCATAAGGGTAAGTGTCGTATCGGTTTCAGATACCGGTATGGCAAGTGAGTCCGTGGCATCGGCTAGAAAATAGGATTCAAACCCTTCTTTCTTGGCATCCCAGGCAGTTAGGCCAGCGCAAAAATCTTCCAGCAATCCACAAACAACAACTTTTTTAATTCCCAGATCCTGAAGTTTTTGGGTCAGGGTTTTCCCATCTTCATAGGTAATGATTGTTTTGCGGTCATCCATGTAGAAGGCGGAGTAAGCATGGATTGTGGGATCTGTACCCTTGGTAACAATCTTGTCTTCGGCGCGGATATCAAGATCCTCATGAAACTCTTCGCCTTTTGTACCTTCAACGCAATGGTCCGGCCATAAAAATTGTGTGCCAAAATCTGTAACGACAGTATCCCGTGGTTTCTTGCCGGGATGTGAGCTTGCAAAAAACTGGTGATTTTTCGCGTGGCGTTCTTTGGTCCAGACAACGTTGTTGAAATGCTGGCGTACCTCATTGATAACCGGAATGATTTCCAGTCCGCAATTAGGGGCCGCCAAAGCGCCGCCAGGAAGAAAGTCATAGGTCATATCTACGACGATAAAGGCGGTATCATTATCGGCCATCCAGCTTATATTTTTTGTCATTCTTCTCTCCTGTTAAAATTTATGGTTTGGGGGTGCGTATTTCTTTAATTTGTTGACGACGACCCTCGGCCAGTTCTGGCATCAATCCGACAAAGTACGGCTTGGGATTGGCCAGGGCCTTGTTTTCTTCCGGCAATAAATCCATGCTTTCGGCGCAGCGTAAACGGGAATCATGAATCGTTTCATTTGGCCAGATAAAGCTTCCCTGATTGAACATCGGCTTTTGCGGCAGGCGGATTTTTGTTCCGGCTTCATATTCACGGAAATTCGTCGGACTGTCTTTGTGTTCCGCGCGTATGTGTTGCGTAAGCTCCGCCTCATAGGGTCCGGTAGGGTTTTCGATAAGCTTATAAGGCAATTTCATATCCGCAGGGATAAGAATATCACCGTTTAATTTCCATTTCCCGTTATCATTGAATAAAGTCCGCAATATTTGCTTGTGGCCGGGAATGCTGGCTTTTTCCAGCTCCCCGGGCATGGGCTTTTCGCCCAGCTTGATAACATCACGGTAAAATACGCCAAGCGCTTGGGCTGAATTATCACCGCTTTGGCGGGCTTTGTAATAAAGCTCAATCATTTTTGCGGCGACTTCGGGGCCAAAAATCCGGCTCAGTTTATAAACAGCACCCAAAGCAGGTTGTGGCTGCGATGTCACCAGATTGGTGCCGACGGCCCAGATATCAATACGCGCCCCCGCGGCTTTCAGGCGCAGTATTTCTTTTTCATTCAAATCATTCGAAGCTGCAATCTTTGTTTCGGTAAATCCAGCATCATCCAGAAGTTTGCGCGCTTCAATGGACAGCGCGGCCAGATCACCGGAATCAAGGCGGATGCCTTTCAGCTTTATACCTTTTTCTTTGCAAACCTTGATGGCATTTTTAACGCCTTCAAGCGTGTTATAGGTATCAACCAGAAAGATGCCATTATGGGGCATGGCTGTGGCATAGCCATCAAACGCCGCAACTTCACTTTCTGCCATCATCACCAGGGCATGCGCGAATGTTCCCGCCATGGGTATACCGTAAAACTTACGGCCCAGCATGTTGGATGTTTTATGCGCGCCGCCGACAAAAGCCGCGCGGGTTGGTTCCAGCCCGCCGATACATTGCGCACGGCGCAGGCCAAATTCATACAGAAGCTGGTCCGTGGCTTTTTCGGAAATATACAAGCCGTCGCTTTGCGTCGCTTTTAGCAAGCGTGTGGTCAATGTAGTGAACAGAGCCTGCGAATTCACAGCATTCAGTGATCCTGTCTCAATCATCAACCCTTGCCATACCGGGCCCAGCACATCGAGGATCGGTTCATCGGAAAAGGAAAGATCGCCTTCCTGAATAGCATTGATGGTCAGGCGCAGCGGTTCCTTGGAAACAAAATCAATAAACGCATCGGTAAACAGCCGGTCCGATTTTCCTGTCGCTGGATCAATGATAACTTCTTCCCGCATGATGTCGAGGTCAGCCTCATCAAAACGCCAATATTTTTCCAGCCATTCCGCAATGATATTCTGCCCGTTCGTGGCCAGGTAGCTGCCACCGAAAGGGGCTTTACGAATAAAAAGCTCAAAAGAAGCCTGCGTGTTATGAACGCCAAGGGTAAATAAAGCCTGACTCATGGTTAAGGCGTACAGATCACCCCAGAAGGCGCTGAATTCCGGTTGCGCTAAAACTTCTTTATAATTTTTGGGTTTTGGTGCCAATGCCATGATGATCTCTTTCCTATCATAGATTTAAAATTGCTTTTGCAAATAAGGGGGCTGTATGTAATGTCGTGACAAGATTATCGGTGTTGCCCGGTAATGATTTTCTGGCTTCTTCCCAAACGGCGGCAAAGCCCGGCACCGTATCGGTAACGATCAGGCGGTCAATGACCGGCTGGTCGTCCTGTGTGCGCCGTTCAAACAGTTTTATGAGGGCTGGCGTTTTTGACATGGCATGGGAGATATAACCAAAAGCCTGCCGCGCGCCGTTGTTTTTGCAGACTTCGGCACCGTTGCCCAGCGTGCCCCAGGTCCCGCCCAGATCGTCCACGATGACGGCCGTCTTGTCTTTCATATCGAGTATGGTGGTCTTTACTGCCGTATCATTATCACTGTTGTGTACCTTCGTAATTTGTCCTAAGGGCTGCGGCGCAATACCCATGCGGCTGGCATAGGCCGTGTTTAGCGCGGCGGCGCGTTTCTGGCCATTATCACCGGGCTTGTCGGCGCCATCCGGAGCGGTGATTTGTACGGGTCCTTGAATATTTTGTGCCGCGTGTTCGGCAAAGATTTCGGCTGAGGACAAATTAACCACATTGTCTTCCCCAAACTGATCTTTATAAAACTGCAAACCGGCACAGGAATGCAGTTCATAGAGAATAACACCCTCTGCGCCCGCCGATTTCAACATGCGGGCCATGTGATCGCAGGCTACAGATGATCCCCGTCCTGCAAAACGCCGATCCTGCTGCCCCAGGGCCGCAAACGGCATGGCAACGGTGACGCGGGCGGCACCTAAATCTTTTAAATTATAAATGGACAGCATAAGCTTGACGATGCTTTCACTGACATTACCGGATGTGGACTGAATAATCGTGACATCCTGCCCCTTAAGTTTTTGCAGGTTCTCGTCGATGTGTTCGGGGTCGCCGGGATAAACATCGACATAAGGCTCATCACTTTTATATTTAGCCATGATGCTGGGGATGATTTCGATACCCGGCTGTGGCTGCTGCGCCAGAATATTGAAATATTCCTTGAAATTATCGCTTAGATTTTCGCCCAGCATCACTAACATGGTTGTGGTCCTCTTTTCTTGGCAAGGTAGGCATAGGGCTTTTCATTCATCCTTATATCCATACATTTGAATGAATTATGGGCGGGAGGGCGTAAGGTATTGCTGTCATAGTCAATTCTGACCGGGCGCCGTTCCTGGCTCAGGAACTCCACATGGAAAATATCGGTATCGCGTGCGACCACTGGCTGGAAATCTGCGGGATCGTAATTCAGGATGCCGGTTACAATAATGACATTGTCGGATGACGTCATAACCGGACCACCGGCGGATTTATTGGCACCCGTTGACCCGATAAAGCTTGAAAAAATCAAGCCATTACCCATCAGCCGGTCACACGCATAGGCCTGCGCATTAAACGTCCCGGTCAGGCGGAGCAGGGAGGCCTGCGCACTGTCATGTTCGACAATGATATCGCTGAAGGCTTTCAGTTCTGTCTGCGTGCCATCCTGATAGGTAATGGTCGCCTGTAAGGCGTGTACAGGCGTAACAACCGCAGTCTCAATATCTACGATAATCTGGTCCCGCATTTCATCGGAGATTTCGTCACTGGTCAGCGCGGCATAATGGTTCATGTGAAAGCCCGCGCTGTTGGAATTTGCCGGAACAATGCCATAGTGCGTTTTGTTAGGGTAGCGGGGCAGGCTGAAATATAACGACCCGTCGCCACCCACGGGAATGATGATGTTGGCCAAGTCTGCAGGTATCGGTGTATCGCTGAATTTTTTCTCGAGCGCCGCGCCGATGGCGCTGAAACCCGCACAATTAGGATTATAAATAAACTTCGGCTTCAAAACCATTTTCAATACCATAGCGGGCGGGGGTGAATAATTATGGCTAACAGAGGGGGCTTTCTTTTGCAAGATTAATCTTTATGATTTGGGCTTATAAAAATGAATCAGGGAGTATAATTATGTTAAATATAAAAGACTACGATATCACCGCCGAACGTGGCTTTCTAACCCCCTATGACATGGAAACGGTGAGCCTGCCTGCGGTATTTGCGCCCCTCCAGCATGCGGGAAAAATGCTGGCCGGATACATGGCGTCAAACCGTCTGCGCCACTTTTTGAACCAGTTGCCTGAGATTGATATGGCTGTGGAGCTCCCGAAGTTGAGTGACGCGCAGCTGCGCCTGCTGATGGTGCATTATTCCTTTATCGTGCAGGCCTATGTCTGGGGCGAAGAGCATCCGCCGACATTCCTGCCGCGTAATCTCGCGGTGCCTTACACGCTGCTCGCCGATAAAATCGGGCAGTTTCCGCTGCTCCCTTACTCTTCCTACACGCTCGATAACTGGGCGAAGCTGGAACCGGCGGGTGAGGTTACACTCGATAACATTTATGTGCTGCAAAATTTCTATGACGGCGTCGATGAAGACTGGTTCATCATGGTGCATATTGAAATTGAAGCCAAAGCGGGTAATGCCCTCGCTGCTATCCCCGCGCTTATCGATGCCGTTGATAAAAAGGACAGCGCCGGCGTCAAGAACGGGCTTCAAACAATCCTCAGCGCATGGCAAAAAATCAATCCTGTCTTCGACCGCATGGTTGAAAAATGTGATCCGTATATTTATTACAACCGCGTCCGTCCCTATATTCACGGTTGGAAAGGCAACCCCGCCATGCCGGACGGTCTTGTTTATGAAGGTGTCGAAAAATTTGGCCAGAAGCCGCAGCCATTCCGTGGCCAGACCGGTTCCCAAAGCTCCATCGTGCCCACCATGGATGCGTTGCTCGGTATCGCGCATGAAAATGACCCGTTGCGCGAATATCTGGACGAGCTTCATGCCTACCGTCCTCCCCGCCATCGCCGCTTTATCGAAGATGTGCAGGCGCACAGCCATCTGCGCGCCTATATCACCGCGTGCGATGATGCGGACCTCGTCATGCTTTATAACGCGATCGTCACCCATGTGCAGGATTTCCGCACCCGCCACCTCGAATACGCCGCCAGCTATATTCACAAGCAAGCCCGCGGTGCCGACGGCAACCCGGTCGATATCGGCACCGGCGGCACACCCTTTATGAAATATCTGAAAAAACACCGGGATGAAAGCACGCTGCATCTATTGCCCGTGCCGGATAAGAAAAGGGCGTAAGGTTTTCCGGGGACAAGTCCCCGGGCCCCTGTTCCTTGATGCCCCCAAAAATTAAGCGCCGCAGGCAATTCAAACATTGAAAATGCCTGCGGCGCTAAGATTCTGCGCTAAAAAAAGAAGAGGGGTTTGGGGACTTGTCCCCAAGAAAACCCTTACGCTTTCAACCCCTGAATCAAAACCTGCAACGGCGTTTCATAACGCTGCCACGACTTTACCGATGTTTGATAAACGGGCCGGATCACCTGCATCTTGCTGGCGGTCAGGATGGCGCGTTTTTGCTTGTGTGGTTCCAGGCAAGCGTCGTCCCAGGGCAAGCCGATAAAATCGATTAAACGCCGCGCCTGACTCTCCATATCGCTGACAGTATCTTCGTAATCAATTTCGAGGAAACGCCCCGGCATAACGGTGCGCCAGTGATTCATTAAGTCGAGATAAAGATTATAATGCTCGGCAAGCTCCTCAAGGTCGTAGGACCAGTATTGCCCGCGTGAAAAGCTTTGCTTGTAACAGGACAAGCATGTGTCAATGGCACCGCGGCGGCAATGAATGATTTTGGCGTGGGGCAGCGTCGCCATGATATAGCCCAGCCGCATGAAATTTCCGGGCATTTTGTCGACAATATGTTTCGCGGTGCCGCTTGCGTCTTTTTTGAGTACTTCGTCGACATACCATTGTCCCATGGCGCGCGCATTATCGGGGGTCAAGCGGCCAAATTCCCGCTCCATCAATCCGATTTCCTGCAGCTCTCCTGCGCCAAACACCGCGTGGTGGGATGAGATAATTTGTTCCGTTAGTGTCGTGCCTGACCGCGGCATCCCGATAATAAAGATGGGCACGTCGGATGCGCAGCCTTTGCCTTCATAGGCCGTAAAAAAATCTGGCGTATGCTGTTTTTTCAAACTATCGAAACTGTTTTTCTGCTCGGCACGGTTGAAGGGCAAAGTCTTGCGCTTGCTGTCATTGGCTTTCTTTAAACATTCAAAGGCGCGTTCATAATCCTTGATATCCTCATACGCCTTGAACAGCGCAAAATGAAGGGCCGCCGTTTGGTCCGGGCCAAAAGACTCGATGGTTTTTTCAAGTTCTAGCATTGTTTTGAAATCTTCATCATCTGCCGTAAATTTCTTGATTTTGCTAAGCGTCGTATACAGGCCCGGCACATTTTTATTCAAGGCTTTTGCCTGCGCCAGATAGCGTGCCGATGTTTCCATCTCATTCATGCTCTGATACAGCTCCGCAAGGCAGAGCAGTGTCTGCATAATCTGCGGGTTCATGGCATAGGCTTTCAGGTAACTGGCTTCCGCCTCCGCTATTTTTCCGGCAATATGGCAAATTACGCCCTGCCGGATAAAGGCATCGGGCATTTCCGGGTTCAGGGCGACGGCCTTGGTGACAATCTCCAATGCCTCATCGATTTTCCCGGCGCGCTCCAGCACATGGGACAGGCGTAAATACACGCGTGGTGATTCCGGTTGTAAGTGCCGCGCTTTCTGCAACTCAATCTCTGCATCGCCGTACCGGTCGCGCGCGAACAGAACATCGGCCAGATCCATATGCGCTTCCGCCGAATCCGGGCGTAACATGACGGCGCGCTGTGCGGCTTTTTCCGCTTCTTCAAACTGTCCCAATGTCCGCAAAATATCGCTTAAATTCACATAGGCATCTGCATAATGCGGGTCAAACGCAATCGCGTAGCGGGCGCAGACCAACGCGTCATTAAACCGCGCCTGCTGTATCAGGCAGATGGCAAGATTATTATGGGCCTCGACATAGTCGGGCGCTATCTGCACCGCCTTGCGATATAAATCCTCCGCTGCCCGCGCATCGCCCTGGTCCAGCAGCGCATTGCCAAGGTTATTCAGGGCCTGAATATTATTTGGATCTTGTGCCAAAGCCTTCCTGCAAAATTCTTCCGCTTCTTTCAACCGTCCCAAATCGCGCAGCGCATTGCCGATATTATTCAGCGCGAATGAATAATCCGTACGCAGGGCGAGCGATTTTTCCCACGCCGTAATCGCATCCGCCAATTGATTGCGCTTCGCCAGTGCCGTGCCAAGGTTAAGCCATGCTTCGGCACTGTCGGGTTTAAGCACGGTTGCCGTGCGGGCGGCGTGCTCCGCGTCTTCATACCGTCCCATGAGCCACAGCGCCTGCGATTTATTCCAGTATGCATCGGCAAAAGACGCATTCAACGCAATCGCGCTGTCATAGGCGGCGAGTGAGTCCGCCGTGCGCCCGGCCTGATTTAAAAGAATGCCGTAATTACTGAAGAACGGAGCCGTTGCCGCCGGATGCATGGAGGCTTTTTGCATCATGGTCAGTGCTTCGTCGATATTGCCGAGGTTATAAAGCACAATACCCAGATGATGAAGCGAGTCAAAATGGTCCGGGATAGAGCGCAGAATATCGCGCAATGTCACATCGGCAACACGGTAATTACCCTGCTGCATATGCATCATGGCCAGCGCATAGGCATCTTCCAATGTAATCTCGACTTGCGCTTCGTTTGTCTGCTCACCCATAGGCTGGCTCCTTCGTTTGCGACCTTAAGCTGAAAAACGTGGATTTACAATAATTTGACCGGCGATTATTTTCTTGCAATTAGGAATTTATTCATATTATAAAGAACAAAGAAAGAACAAATGAAGGAGCACAAGAATGTTAGAACGTTTAGGATATGGAACGCAGGGACGGAAAAAGCCGGGGGCGACATCCCCCTATCTGGACGGGGTCCTTGGCAGTGTGACCTGCGATATGGATGCCACACTGACCGCCAGCTATCCGGGGTCCAGCCAGAGCTGGGCGAATATGATTGCCGCCCCGGCCGACGGCAGCGCGCAAGCGGACTGGGATGTATGGCTGGGCACTGATGGGTCGGATGAAAGCGCGACAAGTCCCGTGCGCGACCCGTCTTTTTCCGGCACACCGGGCACGCAGGCGGCCTACTTCTATAACAATGCCGAAGGTAATTGTTTTAAATTCAAGAACCAGTCCGGTCCTACAAGCTTGCTAAAGGCCCATCGTAAAACATCCGGCGGGCCATGGTGGTGTGCCATCGTTCATTATATGAATACGCTCGGTGTCGATACATTTCTGGGCGGTGTGAATACAACGGGAAAACGTGGCCTGACCATTTATATGAATACAGGTGGCGCGATGCAGATATGGGATGGCTCATCACAAGTGGCACCGTCTGTACCGGCTTACACGACGGGCAGCTATCATTTAACGATCGTATCGTGCAATCCGACAGTCGCCAGTAATAATCTGCGCGTCTGGCTGAATTCACGCAGCGCCGTGACCAATACATGGGTGCCCGTCGGCGACGCGGTGGCCAGCAGTGTCTTTTATCTGGGCGCGGCGGAGGGTAATAGCGGCTCGATTTCTTCTCTGACAAATTACTTGTACCGGATAAAACATTTTTCATTCGGAAATGAATTACTGGATGATACCAAAGCTAGCCTGCTGATCGACCATCTCAACGCCCGTCATGGCACAACCTATGCTTGATGACAATGCGGACGGCTTGTTTTGCGCGGGGCCGTCCGCATGCTTGCCATAGTATGATTTATGGTGCTGAAAACATCGGAATTCTGCGGATTGTGACCAATTAAGCATTTGCTAATAAACATTATTATTCCTTCATTCGCGCTTTTTTTCTAAAAGTGCTTGCTGCCATACTTTCGTGTGTATATAGTCACCGCGATTACACTAAAAAGTTGTCATAAATTATGCCCGGCGAAAGCCGTGCTCGTTGTTTTATAATTTTCTGCGGAGATAATAGAGATGAAAACTAAAATATTACTGGGTACCGCCGCTTTAACCGCGCTGACATTTATGGCAGTTGAAAAAGCAGGTGCGGCGGATGCGGACATGACGGCGGAAGTGATTATCCGCAAGGCCCTGGAAGCAAACTTCACGAATAATCTGAATTTCGGATCCCTGTCTGCAACGGCGGCTGCCGGAACGGTGACACTGGAACCATCCACAAACAACCGTACCCGTACGGGCGGTTTTAACGTGGCGGGCGGTACTGCTGAATCCGCCGTACTGAATGTTGAAGGCGATCGCGGCGCAACGGTTAATGTATCCGTTTCTTCCTTGCCGGTTGTTCTGCAACACTCCACCGGTGCTGATACATTATCCATCAACCAGTTTCAGGTGTTCAGCAGCCAGTCTGCGAATGCTGAGACAATCAACGCGGCAAACCAGGCCGTGGCCTTCACATTGCCGGCCCAGACCGATAGTCTCAACATCCTCGTCGGGGCGACCTTGAGCAAGGGCGCCTCTGCTGTAGCCGCCGGTACTTATACCAGCGCCGCGGTAACATGGAATGTAAACTACCAGTAATTGATATTTTCGATAATTCAAAAAGAGGGTTGTGCCAGTCATAACCCTCTTTTTTATGGCGCATAAAGCAAATCTTAAGACCGCCCGGTTATCGTGGATCTATGGACGATCCGACCAGATTTATCAAATACACATGTCTGACCGCTTTCTTCTCGCTCTGTGCCTTTGCACCGGGCGCGCAGGCGGCAACCGCGCAGATGCAGGCCACGGCCTATATCATACGCTCTGTCAGCATTGATCAGGAGATCGAAGCCCGCCAGTCCAATCACCCGACGCACCGCGCGGCCAGTGTCACAATATTGACGACCCCGCAAAACGTACGGGCGCTTGTCCTGAACTACGAATAATCCCTCCCACATTTCTATTGTTTTAGAGACACTTGAATGTATACTTACGGCTGCAGGGCATCCGGGGGACAACCATGATCAGATTCTTCAAAACGAAACGCTTTTATCTCGCGCTGGGCATCGGTGTGCTTGCTATTTGTGCCGGGATGCCGGAAGCACAAGCCCTGCGCGTCGGTATGAAGCGTATTGTGTTCGAAGGCCCCAAGCGGGCGGAATCCCTGACCATCATCAATGATTCATCCAGCGATCAGACCTACCGCATCGGCTGGCAACGGTTTCGCATGACCGATGATACGGCGCTTCAACATATTCCCGAGGGGCAGGATGGTAAGGTTGAGGGCAAACCCGATATTCTCTGGGCGGAAGATATGATCCGCTATGCCCCGCGCCGCGTGACAGTACCGGCGGGCACATCGCAAAGCGTGCGCCTGATGTTTCGGCAGCCGAAGGATCTGGCCGATGGTGAATATCGCGCGCATCTCTGGATTCTCACTGAAGAAGCCGTCACGGCCCCGCAACCTGTGGATGCCGCCAAGGGCGAGGGCAAGCAAGCCATTCAACTGAAAATGAAGCCCGGCGTGACATTACCGATCATCGTCCGCCACGGTAAGTTAAATGCCACCGCCGCGATTGATAAGGTCACATTGTCCCGTAGTGCTGATAATAAAATCGCTGCGAAAATCATTGTAACCCGCGGCGGTAACCGCAGCCTGTATGGCGATATACGCTTTATCTGCACCGGCGGCGGAGCGGCGATGGAAGCGCATAAAGTGCGCGGCCTTGCCGTCTATCCCGAAGTCATGCAACGTAATTTCACTTTTGAATTTGCCCTGCCTGCCAATAATAACGGCGTGTGTTCTGCGATGCGCGTCGAATATATCGCCGACCCGGATGATGCCCAGTTCAAGGGCAAAATCATGGCGCAGGCTGATGCTATCCTGCCTTAATAAGTTCTACCGTCTGATTTTTTTATAACTTTTTTCCTGCGCTCTGTTCATGGGCTTTAGCCGTACTTTGATACTGACATTATTGATCGCCGCGACGGTCTGCGTCGCGGGCCCGTCCGCGCGCGCGATGGAGGAAGCCGCGGCAGAAGAATGGATATTCGAAGTCCGTATGCCGCCCAAATGGCTGATCGCGCCTGCGCTTTTATCTTACCAGTATGAGGGCCGTTATTATCTGCCCGTGCTGCAACTGGCTGCTGCTTTTGAATTCTATGTGAACCCCGAAATTGATCGCGGTTACGTCGCGGGCTTTGCGGGTACCGAAGACCAAAATTTTACCATCGACCGCGAACGCAATGAAATCACCGTCAAGGGCAAAAGCCAGAGCGTCGCGCCCTATGCCTTTCTGCCCCCGGGGCAGGGCGAACCCGGTGACATCTACGTGCAGCTGGAAGTCCTGAATGAACTATGGCCGATCACGATGCAGGTCGATCTATCCACCCTCTCCATCACCGTCGCCGCTAAAGGCGATATGGCCTTTCTTGAGCGCTTCAAACGGAACCAGCGCAAGGAAAAACTGGCGATAGACAAGGTCAATGCCACGGCGCGTAAAGACCTGCCCTATATCGAAACCCCGTATCAGATGATGGGAAAACCCGTCATCGATCTGGATTCCAGCCTGTCCTATGATACGGAAGACAGCCAGCCCCAGGTCCGCCAGAACATCTCCGGCGTGCAGCAGATTGGCAAAATGATGGCCAGCTTCAATACCAGCCTTATGTACGAAAACGGCGAATTAAAAATCCCGGATAATGTCCGGCTGAAGCTTGAAAAAGATATTACCGGCCCCGATACCGGCCCCGCCTTGAAGCCCCGTCATTACGAAGGCGGCGATATTATCGTGCGTCAGCCCGGATTGGTGGCGGGCTCCGTCAGTGGCCGCGGCTTTGCCTTATCCAACAGTCCCGCGCGCGAAGATACGCAGCTCGACCGCATCACCGTCGAAGGGTCCGGTCCCCCCGGCTGGGATATCGAGCTGTACCGGAATGAAGAGCTTATCGACACCGGCGCCGTCGCGCCGGACGGTGAATACCGGTTCGACAATGTCCTTCTGGAATACGGTAACAATGCCATCCGCATCATTCTTTATGGTCCACAAGGGCAGGTGCGCGAAGATGTCCGCAATTACAATATCAACCAGTCCATGCGCCGCCCCGGTGAGTTCCGATATTATATCGGTGCTGCCGATTCCGATGTGCCGCTGTTTGATGTTCAAGATGATGACGTGCAAAATAATGCAGAAGGTTGGGCGGGCACGGCCAATATGTCGTTTGGTTTGGGTCCAAAGCTCACCTTGCTCGGCTCCTACACCACATTGCCGACGGCGCAGGGGGACAAAAGCTATTACTCCACCGGCACGGTTTACAGCACCCCATTCGGTATCGCGCAACTGGATGCTTACAAGCAGGATAAAAAAGGCCATGCGTTTGATTTTCGTTTTATCACGAAATGGTTGGGCGTGAATTTGAACCTACGTACGGCGCTGCTAAAAAACTTCGAAAGCCCGGAGGTTGGATTTGGGACGCAAGCCGACAACAAAATCACTGAGCTGCAGGCGAACCGGAATTTCCTGACATCCTTCGGTAATCTCGGCCTGCGCCTCAATTTCGCGCAGACGCAGCAGGAAGATGGTGACCGCACCGATACCTACGCCGTCACGCAATCCTTTAACCGCGGCGGATACCGTTTTTCCAATACAACCGCGACGACATTACTCAACGGCGATAATACCGATACGAACGGCTTATTAAGCGCCACCATCCGCCGTGGCCCGTGGCAGCACCGGTTGGGTGTGGGCTATCTGCTGTACCCGGAAACTGAATTCACCGATACGCAGGCCGAAATCCGTTACCGCACCCGCAAGGATTTTCAGGCAGCATTGAATTTTCAGCATGATCTACAAAATTCCGCTTCAACGGTCGGTGCACAAATCGGCTATGATTTCCTGAAAGTCCTCAGCAGTTTTGACGTGCAGTATCAGGATAATGGTGGCGTGACATTTTTACTGCGCGCCAGTACATCACTCGATCCCTATAATCTCGACCATGCCTATCGCCTGACCAGCCAGACACAGCGTGACCGGTCTCCGGTTCTCGCTCGCATTTTCCTCGATAAGGATATGGACGGGCGTCTCAATGGTGATGACGAGCCGCTGGAAAATGCACGGCTGCTGGTGGATGGTGCGCGCTCGCTCCGTAAAACTGATGCGCAAGGCTATGTGGTGGCGGATGCGCCGTCACTCCGCAAGGTGAATGTCGAGGTGGACAAGCAAGCCCTCGAAGACCCCTATATGATGCCGGGTAACGAAGGCTACAGTACGGTGCCCCTGCCGGGCGCCATGCCGGAAATGCTGTTCCCTGTTATACAAAGCGGGGCAATTGACGGCACCGCCTATCAATCATCGGGCTCACCACTGGCGGGGGCGCGCCTGCAATTGCTGGATGATAAAGGCGCAATTATCGCCACGGTCGATACCGCGCCTGACGGCATATATTCCTTCGAATTTTTGAAGCCGGGACAATATCGCATTCAAGGCGACCCGGACCAAAATCTTGCGCTTGAACCGGTCGATGTCGCCGTCACAATGGACGAACTTTTTGCTTTCGGGATTGATATTCAGGCGCAGGATATATCGTTCGGCCCGTTCCCGGAAACCGATAAAGAAAAAGCCCTGCCGCTATAAGGGCAGGGCTTTTACGCAGTGGGGGAGGGGTTACTGCGTTTTAACGGTAATGCGCCGCGCGGTTTTCTCAACCTGCTTCGATTTTGCAATCTGCAGCTCTAGGACGCCATTCTTCATATGCGCTTCAATCCCGTTTTCATCGGCATCGGCGGGCAGGGATAAAACGCGTTTGAAACTGCCAAAGCTGCGCTCGATACGGTGGAAGGTTTTTCCGTCTTCTTCCGTTTCCTGCAGCTTTTCACCGCTGATGGTCAGCAGGCCTTCATCCAGCGTCACCTCAATATCCTTTTCATCCACGCCGGGCAGCTCCGCTTTTACAATATAAGCAGTCGGTGTTTCACTGACATCCAGCTTCAGGGACAGCTGGCTGAGCGTATCGCTTGACGATGCGCTGATATTGGTCAGGGCGTTTCTCAATAAATTATCAAAAACCCGGTCAAAATCACCAAAACCGACGGCGCGGTAAGACGGTGAGAGGGTTGGTTTGCGATAGGGAAGTATAGACATGGTATTTCTCCTTTTTTCCATCATATAGATAACTGGAAGAGCGTGCTGGCCCCCACCATGGGCAACCATCGCGCTCTATGTTTTTTCTACGGCGCAGACCCGCTTTTGGATCACAGAAAAATTTCTCTTTTGCGAGAGGGATTTAGGGCCTAGACTGGATCGCAAGAAAAGGGAGTCGCGCCAATGCTGGACAATATCAAATTCAAGATCCCGACACAGGACGAGCTGCGCCAGCGCGCCGAGGCCCTTTGGGTGGGGGAGATTCCGCTGTTCCAGACTTTCTGGTTCTATTTTTTCATCGGGGTTTTTGTATTGCTGCTCTGCGGCACGATATTACCGTTCCTTGAGGGGCTTTTTGAATTTCTGGCCCTGTTCTGGGCGGGGTTTATGATACGGCCCGTGCTGGTGGCGGCCGACAAATACCCGGGCGACCCGACCTGGCCGCTGGCCGCAAAAATAGCCTCCATCTTTCTGGCCATGCTTATTTTCCTTAAGTTTATTTTTTAAGCTTTTAAGTGCCTCTTTTCATAGTTCATTAAGCTTCTTATGGCAGAATTGTGGCTGTGTGAGGAATAAACTAAGGTATGGCCTGTGTTTAATAAATGCGAATTTTTGCTGGGGGATGACAATACAGTTCTTATTGTGATTCCTGTGCATTTGCCAAAGGCGGAAACCTATACAGTTTCCTTCAGCGACCGGGATATCCGCTTCAAGGCTGGCTATGACGATGTGGCGGTTATGCCCTATCAAAGCCACGAAGTATTCCGTCGCATCATCCATAATACCCAAGTCGGTCTGGTTGAATATACGCCGGGAATTGATGAATTCCCGACCGTGATTACCAATGTCGCCTACGTTGAAATACGGAGGGCGGCGTAATGATTAAAGATTGGCTCTCTACCGAAACCGTATCCGAGACATATTTTGGTATCGCGCAGGCTGTGCAAGGCGCATCCTTGAAAGATTTTTTATCAGGCAAAAATGCCTTTGCCGTGCAAAGCAGCCCCAATCAAACTCCGGATGGTTTTAATGGCATTGGGGCACAAATTGTAGAGGCCTTGCCAAAACAAGAGGTTACACCCGCCCCCGCCCCTGAAATCAGCCCGCCAAAGCCACCAACTATGCTGGCCTGATTTTATATGGCATTGCGGCATAGTTTGAGCCGCCAGAGCTCTTCCGTTTGCCTTAAATTAATCCTACAATTCCCCATAAGAATCATAATATAAAACAGGGAATCGCAACTATGAGCCTCAAACTCGTGAAACAGACACCTATGTCATCCGTAAAAGAAACCATCCATCAATCCACCCGTCACATCATGCTGATCGAACCGCTCGATTTCTTCGGCAATCCGGAGACGATGGAAACCAATGTGTACCAGATTGACCAGCATGAAAGCCACGCCGCTATCCAGGCGCAGGCCTTGAAAGAATTCCGCGGCTTCCGCGATATGCTGGCGGAAAATGGTGTGTTTGTAACGGTGGCCCGCGGTCACAAAAACTGCCCGGACCAGATTTTTCCCAACTGGATCTCCACGCATCAGGGCGGGGGCATGATTCTCTATCCCATGTATAACGATTCCCGTCGCCGTGAACGCGCGCCGGAGATGATTGATCTTCTGACCAAAACCTATGACATTATCCATGATCTGCGCGACTGGGAAAAAGACGGGCTGATTATCGAGAGCACGGGCAGCATGTGCCTTGACCATGTTAACCGTATTGCCTATGCCGGCCTGTCCAAACGCACAAATGCGGAAGCAGTGGAAAAATGGTGCGCCCTGATGGGATATGAGCCGGTGATTTTCGAAACCACCAGCCATACGGACCTGCCCGTCTATCATACGGATCTGGTCCTTTATATCGGTACGACGCTGGCCGTTATCTGTGCGGATTGTATCAAGGAAGACTATCGTGATGCGGTTGTTGCGCGTTTGAAGGAAACACGCGAAGTCCTGCTGCTGACCCGCGCCCAGCAGGAATCATTCTGCGGCAATTCGCTTGAGGTTCTGGGCGACCATGATGAACGCCTGCTGGTGATGTCAGAAACGGCATTCAAAGCATTGAGCACGGAACAAAAAGAAATCATCAGAAAACATTTCGCCCGTATCATCCATGCTCCCATTCCCACCATCGAAAAATATGGCGGTGGCTCGGCACGGTGCCTCATGCTGGAATTATTCTAGGGCCCCACTACGCCATCCTCCTCCTTACACCGTCATCCCGGCGCAGGCCGGGATCCATCGTTCCACATGCGCCGACTATTCGTAAGGGAGACTCATTCTATCCATGGATCCCGGCCTGCGCCGGGATGACGGTAAAATAAGGGATACACTTTAATCCCGCGGCCCGACGTGCTTGCGCTCTTCCCCACCGCCTTTTTTCGAGCCTTTATGTCCTTGCGGATAGGGGGCGGCTAAAAATGCGGCAATCTCCCGGCGGTCATTATCTTCAAGGCTAATGGCCAGTTCCTGCAGGGCACGAGACCGGATGGTCAATATGCGCTCCTGAACCACGGCCATATGGGCAACGGCGCTGTTATAGGCGTCGGCATCAAAATTTTCTTCTTCCAGCAAGGCCTGCACGCGCACCCTGATGTCCTTTATCTCCTTAAAGCTTTCATGCATATCCTTGCGCAAGGCGGACATGCGGGCATTAAATAGATCCTGCCCGGCGGGGCTGAGCTTTTCTACCGCGTCACTCCGCAACATTTTCTGCGGCGGCATGCGGTAAAAAAATCCTAATATCAATCCCGCAAATACGATATTGAGTATCAGGGACAAGGTAACAATTATCTTTATCTTGCGGCTCATATTGACTCCTCCTCAGCATAAGCAAAAACCTGCCACTCCTGCTGCAGGTCGGACATATTTGATGATGATAATGAACCGGCATAACTGCCTGCCAAAAGGCTCAGCACCAATACCGCCGACAAGGCATAGGCCGGGCGCGGCAATAAAAACATCTCCGCTATTTCCTGCCACGCGGCTTTGAAGAAACGCCCTTTTTCCTGCTGCGGCAGGGCCTGTGCGCGGGCGATAATGCGCGCGGTTAAATCCGGCGGCGTTGCCGGGCTGTGCCGGTGGCGCAATATGGTTTCAATCTCATGATCCCGTTCTGGCATGATAGACCTCTTCTTTCATCAAGGGGCGCAAGAGCCCGTTATCTTTCAATCCCTTCTTGGCACGCATGATCAGCGACTCAAGGGCTTTAATATTCACATTCATAATATCCGCGGCCTGCTGGTTGCTAAGCCCTTCGTAAAAGCAAAGGTTCAGGGCCATGCGCTGCCGTTCCGGCAATTGTGCCAGCGCGCGTTCAATCAGGGCGGATTGTTCCGCATCCATAATCGTCTGCACCGCCGACGGTGTGGCAGAGGGCAGGGCCTCTAAAATTTCATCCCCGCCGGCGCTGCGTTTTTTGCGGTTGCGGTCCATGCATAAATTGACAATCACACGGTAAAACCAGCTGGTGAATTTAACGCCGCGCTGCGGATCGAAAATTCCCGGTGTCTGCCATAATTTCAAAAACGCATCCTGTACAATATCGTCGGCATCATCCTTTATCGTCAATGAACGCCACGCCAGCCCGTAAAAACGATCCGTATGACGGTTCACCAATATGGCAAAAGCTTGCCGGTTGCCGCTTGAAATGCGGGCCAGCAAGCTTTCGTCACTTTCAATATCCTTATCGCTCATCGAGCACTTTCAGGAATAAAGGGTTACATTACTCCGGCGCTTTTTCCGGGGCATCGGCAGCTTTCTCGCGCTTCTCGCCTTTTTCCTTACGATATTCCTTCATTTTTTCACCCCAGGCTTTACGGGCGGCTTCGCCTTCTTCCTTGGTGACGGCACCGTCTTTATTGGTGTCCATATCCGCAAAACGTGCTTTCTGCACATCCAGGAATTCGGCTTCTGTCACTTTGCCATCGCCATTGGTGTCCAGCTTTTCAAAGCCATGCTTTGCTTTGCCTTCGCCTTTATGCTCGTCGGCCCATGCGGGGCTTGATACCAGAATGGCGGCGAGGGCCAGAGTTAAAATAGGGGTCTTTTTCATTAGTCTCTCCTTCAAGTGGTTGTTTGTGATCATCATACTTAATACGCGCGTGCCCGGTGAAACCCTTCGGTCTTACCGTAAGATCATGAAATAATTAGAGTTCTAAAGTCCGGTAATGTCAAAGACAATGCGGTTTTTATCCGCGCCCGATGCCTTCAGGGCCTGCGCCAGCGCTACTTTTGCAGACGAGCTCAGCTTGAAGACCACATTCGTTCCGCCCTGCCCATCGGGGGAGGCCTGATAAGATTTTATACGGGGTATTTTGGCCAGTGTCTTTTCCGTGACATCATTCATCTGCGTACCGGGCAGCGAAACCAGAAGGATATGTTCATTATTATCGAGATCGTAAGAAAATTTCGCCGGATGGCTAAGGTCAAAAACAATACGTGTCTTGTTGCTGTGAATACCAAAGCGGACATTCTCAACGCGTGACGTTGATACCGGCATGGTAACCAGCGCTTTTGCCGGTACTTCCGGGGCCGTTGCCACAGGGGCAGGAATATTGGCCACTACCGCCGGCGGTACTGGATTAGCGGATGTAGGACCAGCCAGAGCCTCGAGTGAGGGAACCTGCTCAACCTTTTGTGTAACCGGCGTTGGAATTGTCGGGGATGTCGACTCCGTTGCTACCGCCGGGGTAACGGCGGGTATGACTGTATTTGCGGGGGCTGGCGCTGTGACGGCGACCGTTTGCGGCATTTCTTTTTTCTGGGTACCGATCGGTGCAGGGGCAACGGGCATTTTTGGCTCGGCCACTTTCGTGCGTTTTACGGGCTGCGTTGTGGCGGGCTCCGAAACCATGGCCTGCGGTTTTACGGGCGGCACGGTGATAACGGGCGGCAATAATTCTTTATCGGTCGCGGCTGTTTGCTTCTGCGCTTCCAGCATACCGGTCAGGCGGGTGAGGGCGGGCAGGATCATGCTCATATCCGAGCGCAGGCTGGCGACTTCGACTTCCAGATTGGCCAGACGCTGCGCGTCGCTCTGCTTTGAATCGGAGGCTGCGGCATCGATGCTGCTATGCGCGGGCGTAACCTCGGTAATGGCCAGTGGCATGCCGTTGGCGGGTGGCGGCGCGGAGGCGGCCGTCACATCGCTTTCCGTCTGCGCGGAGCAAGCCCCTAGCGCCAGCGCGGCAGAGCAGAGTAATGTTGTCAATCGTAGGTGACGGCGAACGGCCATGGTGTGACTCCCTTTATGAAGCGTAAGAAACGGGGTGTCCCAGACCAGAGAATCCGCGAATCTTATAGTGTTATTATCCACATAGCCGCCGAGTCCGTAAAGGGGGGTTAAAACCTTATTAAGCTTTAGGCTGCTAGAATTTTACAATAAGCAAAAAAAAGGGGCGTGTATGTTCAAAAAAGGCGAGATCGGGCGCAATTTACTGGGCTGTTTCGAGGTTTTCCTGCTGATGCCGTCCGCGCGCCTGCGATTCGGAACGGATTTTGAAGGAGCCTTGCGCTCCTTTATCGTGCCCATTCTCCTCTTCCCTCTGACCCTGATGGCTGTTTACCTGTCGCCGAACGATGCTTTGGCTGATCATTCCAAAAATACCATTGCCCTGTTCTACAGCCTGCGCCTGGCCATATCCTGGGCGCTGTATCTGGGCTGCGTGTACTGGATCGTCAAGGAAGTGGACCGGAAAGAACATTTCTGGCAATTCGTCACCGCCATTAACTGGGTCAGTATCCCGGCAACGCTCGTCTTTTTGCCTGTCGCGTGGATGATGCTGACGGGTAACCATAGCGGGGAACAACTCTATCCTTTGATCATGGGCCTGGTCTTTTACGGCTATGGCCTGACGGCGTTTGTTGCGACCTACATCTTGCGCCTGCCATGGGAGCTTGCAGGTTTTGTCGCCATCATCGGTTTCCTGATCAATGATTGTACCGGGGATATGATGATGCAAATTGCGGGTGTGGCAGGCGGTCTATAGGCAGCTTTTATAAAGACGTTCTGTTTCTGCCGTTACAGCATCGGCGGAAAAGCCACCCTCTTCAACAAGACGGCGGCTTTCCAATCCCATCGCGGCACACCGTGCCGGATCGCGGGCAACATCCATAATGGCCTGCGCTAATCCTTGCTCATCGCGCGCGGGCACCAGATGGCCGTTACGGCCTTCCCGTACCATATCGCGGCACCCCGGCACATCGGTCGCGATAATCGCGCGCCCCGTCGCTGCGGCCTCCAGCAAAGCTTTCGGAACACCTTCGCCGCCATAGGATGGCTGCAGTGCCATGTGTGCATGACTCCAGATCGCATGCATGTCGCTGCAATGACCTTTGGGAATAATATTCGGGTTGGCCTGCGCCCATGCCGCAACCTGCTCCGCCGTCCATGATCCGGGGTTGCCGGGGTCGGGTGTGCCGCACAGCCATAATTTAATATGCGGTGCCTTCGCTTTTAAAATCTCAAATGCGTCCTGCAAAGTCGGCAGGCCCTTGATACCAATCAACCGCGCCGCAAAGGCGCAGATTATATCCGGCTGCGCGGACGGCAAAGGTTGCACCGAAAAATGCGCCGTATCGATGCCGGAGCCGCGAATGACAGTAATCTTCTTCTCATCCTTCGGCACCATGCGTAGTTTGCGCAGCAGCGCCAGATCATCATCATTCTGCAACAGCAGGCGACAAGCCGGACGGCGCAGTGTCAGGCGGAAGAGGGGGAACAGAACCAGCCGTAAAATCCGCGCCAGCTTGCTATCCGCCGTAAATAAATAACCGAGCCCTGCAAACGCATTAATCACCACAGGCACCGCGGACAAACATGCGGCAATCGATCCATACAGCACCGGCTTCATCGCAATATGATGGACAATATCCGGGCGCTCCTGCCGGTAAATACGGCACAGCTGCGCGATATGCCCCAATGCCTTAAGCGGATTAAGGCTGCGGCGCTCCAGTGACAGCGGAATAACACGGATATTCTGCGCTTCAATCCGCTCCCCATGCTTTTTCACATTGGTAATCACCGCCACTTCAAAACCACAACGCAGCGCCGCTTGCGCCATCGGCAGACGGTGAGAATAGAAGTAATTATCTTCCGTAACCAGATAAATCAGCTTGGGTTTTTTCAAGCGTCCGGCTCCTGCGTTTTACCGCGCAGGCGCAGCATCACGCGGCGATACCGTGTCGGGCGCATCGACATATAAATATGCCCCAGCAGCAACGCGGTCCATAAATAAGCCAGCACATAATCTGGCACACCGATATAAACACCGCCCACACCGATAACCGCGAGGATAAAGGCGATGAACAGGATGGTTGCCGTTGCCTGACCCGGCGTAAAACCGGCATAGATAAAATGATGATGGAAATGGTGATGGTCCGCATCAAACGGATGGCGGCCCTGACTGACCCGGCGCGCAAATTGCCCGCACGTATCGAAAATCGGCAGGGCCAATAACCATGCCACTGCGACCGGTGCAATCACCTCATGCGGTTTTTGCGACAAGGTAAATGCAAACCACGCCAGCGTCAGGCCGAGCGCCAGACTGCCTGCATCGCCAATAAAGATACTGGCGCGCTTGCGCCACGGCGCGCGCATATTATAAAACAGGAACCCCATCAACGCGCCCGCCATAATCAGCAGCGGCAAAAGCGCCGCCATGTCCTGCCCCAAAAATGTGCAAAGCGCCATCCACAGAATAATATGGCACCCCATGCCCGCCGATAACCCGTCCAGCCCGTCCATCAAATTCACCGCATTGATCAGCAGCACCGCGGCAATAATCGAAAACGGGATAGCGCCAATGCCCAACCAGAATTCACCAAAGCCAAATAAATTGCCCATATTCAGCGCCTGCGCGCCGCCGGGAACGACAATTAAAAACGCCGCCACAAACTGCAACGGAAAACGAATACGCGCCGGAACCGTATAGCGATCATCCAGCGCACCAATCACAACCATCACGGTCAGTGCCGCATAAAACCAGATCAGCGCCGGGTCGGCGGAGGTCAGCGCCGTGATAATCATAAAGACCGGAAATATAACAAGCCCGCCAATCGGGGGCACGGCATCTTCATGCCGTTTGCGTCCACCGGGCGCATCCAGAAACCCGGCCTTATGCGCCAGAAACTTTGCCACGGGCACAAGGGCCACAACGGCGGCGAACACGATAAGAGGGTAAATATAGAAGAGTGTCTTTGAATCCAGCATAATCATAATCCTGTCTGCGGCTGACTAGACCATAAAATATATCCCTGATAAAGCCACTAAAATTTGTTACACTGCCCCCAAGGATTCAGGGTTTTGGCCCGTCTTATAGATAAAGGCTGATATGAAAGACGACCCGACAGAATTAATTAAACGCGCCCAGGAGGGCGATCGCCGGGCCTTTGAGGCTCTGGTGCTGGAATATTATGACATTATATTCCGTATTGCCTGTAAATGGTGCGGTAACCCCACGGATGCGGAGGATATCACCCAGACCGCCTGTTTGAAGCTGGCGCGCAGCCTGCAAAGCTTCCAGTTCAAATCGGCGTTTACCAGCTGGCTCTACCGTCTGGTGATTAACGCCGCGATGGATTGGCAGCGGCAGAACCGCAAAAACTATCTGGCCCTGTCCGATGACATGCCGGGGGGCGCGGGCAATGCCGAGGACGCGCTGCAGGCCCGGGAAGTCATGGCGCAGGTCTTTGCGTTACCGGACAAGGAAAAAACCGCCCTGCTCCTGGTCTTCAGCGAAGGGCTCAGTCACGCCGAAGCCGCTAAAATTATGGAGTGCCGGGAAAGTACCGTATCTGGCTATATCCACCAGGCCCGCAAGAAGCTGGGCGTTAAAAATGAGTCAAAGGAGCGTCGTCATGGATGACAAGCAACTGAAAAAAATTCTTGAAGCGGATACAATTCTCTCCGACGAAAACGCCAAAAAACGATTATTAAACATAGCGTTAGCGGAATTCGACAGTGTTCAGAAAAAAAACAAGGAAACCCCCCAAGGATTTTCCTTCCCCGCCCGTCTTATAAGCAGTTCTAACCAAAAAGTAAGGAAAACTGCTATGAACAAGAAACATATATTCGGTGGTGCTGCTACAGCCTTGGCCCTTGTCCTGATTGCCGGGATCAGTGTTGAACAATTTATGAGTAAAACTCCTCTCTCCGAGAGCCTCGTCCAAAAAGATGTATCAATGATTGCGGGTGCACCGAAAGGTGAGCGGCAGGAATTGGCAATGAATGAAATGGCGGCGTCTCCCGCTCCTGCGATGGCGACGGCCGACTCATCTGTTGCCTCATCACGCGCCATGATGAAAATGGGTGGGCTTACAGAGGGGGCGATGCCAATGGCTCCCGGCGGTGCTGTCATGGGGTATGCCGGTGACGCCGTACAACCCGTCTATCAGGACATTGGCCGCGACAAGTTTGAAGATTTCGATGAGAATACGGTCAAAGCTGTGGTGCAGGAGCCTGTGTCCACTTTCTCCATCGATGTCGATACATCCTCATACTCTTTTGTCCGCCGCCAGTTGAATAACGGCGTCTTGCCGCAAAAAGACGCAGTCCGGGTCGAGGAAATGGTGAATTATTTCGATTATAATTATCCCGTTCCTGCAACCAGGGACCAGCCATTCCAGCCCAGCATCGCTATTATCGATAGCCCGTGGAAAGAGGGAAACAAAATCATCCGCATCGGCGTGAAGGGCTATGATATCGCTCCGGCCGAACAACCGAAAAGCAATCTGGTCTTTCTGCTCGATACATCAGGTTCCATGAGCAGCCCTGATAAATTGCCGCTGGTGATACAGTCTTTGAAAATGATGCTCGACACGCTTAAATCCGACGATACGATTTCCATCGTCACCTATGCGGGCTCTGCGGGCACGGCTCTTGAACCCACAAAGGTCAGTGATAAAGCCAAAATCATCGCCGCCCTCGATAACCTCTTTGCGGGCGGCAGCACTGCTGGCGCGGAAGGTATTCGTCAGGCTTATACTCTGGCTGAAGCAAGCTTCAACAAAGATGCTGTAAACCGCGTTATCCTCGCCACCGACGGCGATTTCAATGTCGGCATCACGAACCCGGAAGAGCTGAAAGACTTCATCGAACGCAAGCGTGACAGTGGCGTTTATCTCTCCGTCCTCGGTTTTGGCCAGGGTAATCTGAATGACCAGATGATGCAGGAGCTGGCGCAGAACGGTAACGGCACGGCCGCCTATATCGACACGTTGAACGAAGCCCGCAAGGTTCTGGTGAAAGAAGCCAGCTCCACCTTGTTCCCGATCGCCAAGGATGTAAAAATTCAGGTGGAATTTAACCCGGCGACCGTGTCCGAATATCGTCTTGTCGGTTATGAAACCCGTGCCCTGAACAAGGAAGACTTTAATAATGACAAAGTTGATGCCGGTGATATCGGGGCGGGCCATGCCGTGACGGCCCTCTATGAAATTACACCGGTCGGTGGTGCAAAAACGGTGGATGACAACCGCTATGCGCAGGCCACAACGGCGAAAAAACCGGACAGTAATTTCGGTGATGAATATGCTTTCCTAAAAATCCGCTACAAACTGCCGAAGGACGATACATCCAAACTTATCACCACGCCGGTAACGCAGGCGGCGGCGAAGCCATCCGAAGATGCTAACTGGGCCGTTGCGGTGGCCGGGTTTGGCCAGCTTCTCAAGGGCGGCAAGAATACAGGCGCTTTGACCTATGACGATGTCATTGCCCTGGCGCAGGCGAATAAGGGTACTGATGAATATGGCTACCGCGCAGAATTTATCAATCTGGTCCGGGCGGCCCAAACCGCGGCGGCGCTGCCCCAGCAATAACGGCTCTTTATCTATGGTAAGCCCCCATTTTCGGATGGGGGCTTACCTTTATTCTTTTTATGGCTTATCGCGGGCCGCAATATCTGGTAAAAATAAAGAATGAAAACGGGACTGGAACGTATTGGCCTTATTCTTCTCTGCCTGATTGCGGCGATTATTTTTGCCGTGGTCAAGACTTGGCCCGCACCCAAAGTTTCGGGGGAGGAAGGCGTGGCGGACGCCCGCGTTCTGCGTTATGAATCCTGCCATGACGCGGCGGGCCTGCCGGTTGATTGTTCGACCCAGAATACAATTCCCTGCTATGGCGGCGCAGATTACGATATTTTTATGCAGCAGCAGGCCAGCGTAAAAAATATGACTCCTGTATTGACGGCGGATCTGGATAGCGGTGAAAAACTCGTCATGTTCCGCAGTCATGACAGCGCCCGTTTTGAATCGATTGTAACGGGCCCGGATAAAAACGGTGCTACGGAAGCCTGCATCGTCGCTGCTGGAAAAAATATTAACTGGCGCGGCCCTGCGGCACCTGTGCCTGACGCTTTTGCGCCCGCTGAATAAAGCGCTCCGGCGATAAACGGGCGAGGCTGGCGCGGGACAGGCTGCGCGGACCATTCACCATCAAATCCAGTAAAACATATGCCGCCGTCAGCGATGAAATAATCCCGTGTGATCCATGCGCTGTTGATACATAAACGCTGTCCTTGATCTTGCCAATCACCGGCAGGCGGTCTTGCGATGATGTCCGTAATGATGTGCGGCCACCCGTTACGTGCGGTGCGGGACCGGGCAGAATTTTCTGCAGATGATCGATATTCTGCTGATGATCTTCATCCTTTACATCGGTGTCAATCTGCCATTGCTGGAAGGTCGCGCCCAGTGTCTGTATATTGCCACGCGCCGGGGCAATATACCCGCCATAGCATAAATTGGTTTTTATCTGGCGCGTGACCTCCGTCGGCTCAATCTGCGTAATCTGGCCGCGCACGGTGCTCAGCGGTAACCATTCCAGCCCGTCAAAATCCTTCGCCGCGACACCGCATGCGACAATCACCGCATCATAATCTTTGCGTAGCGCATCCACATCATTCACCGGATGGTTAAGGCGCACATCAACCCCTTGCGCATAATAATGGCACAACGCCCGCGGTGATAATGTACCCGCATCGGGCAAATAAAGCGCGCTTTGTTTTACACTGACACCGGCCAGTGTCGACGCTTCCGCCGCGCTTACCAAACGCATATGCTCTTCCGGCCAGTGCCAATTTTTAAGCGTGCCCTGTAATTGCTTGTCCTTCTCCTCATCGACAATCAAATGCAGGCTGCCGCACGGATTATAATCAATATCTGGTGCCGCGCGGACGATGCGTACAATCTGCGCAAATGCCGCGGTAAAAAAATCTGAATCCGCATTTCGATGCGCAGAAAAACGTGGATTAAACAGGCCCGTATCATTGCCGGATGCGCCCGTAGCGATATCATTGCCTGCTTCGAAAATAGTCGGTGTCAGTCCGGCTTGTTTTAAAACATAGGCCGCCGCCGTTCCGGCAAGGCCCGCGCCGATAATGGCAATGCGTTGGGGCGCTGCGGGTGATGTCGCATCTTCCTTCACAATCTGCCCGACCAGCATATCACGCTTGCGCCCATATCCGCGCGCCTTACTCACCGTAAAACCGGCATCACGCAATCCGCGCTTCACAAATCCCGCAGCGGTGAAAGTGGCCACGCGTGCGTCCGGCGCACTCAGCCGCGCCATATGGCTGAACAAAATCTCCGACCACATATCGGGATTTTTGGCGGGCGCAAACCCGTCCAGAAACCACGCATCAACTCCACACGGAATATCAAGATCCGGTATCGCGTCATTCACATCATCAAAAATTAAGGTCAAGGTCACACGCGCATTGATCACAATCCGATGATATCCGGGTACGCGCAGCGGATAGACATCACGCATGCGGTGAAGCTTCGGCCCAAAAATCTCCGCCCACGGCGCCAGCGCCGGTTCAATCTCCGCCCATTGAAGCGGGTATTTCTCAAACGACACGTAATGCAGGCTCTGCTCCGCCCCGGCCGTTTTCTCAAACAAATCCCACGCGGCCAGGAAGTTCAACCCCGTGCCAAACCCGGTCTCTGCAATCACAAACCGCTCCCGCCCGGCCCAAGCGTCGGGCAGGTTATTCCCTTGTAAAAACACATGAATCGTCTCCGCCAGCCCGTCATCGGGGGAGAAGTAAATATCATCGAATTGTGCAGAACGCAGGACCATCAGATTTTTCCTCTTGCGCCAACACCATACAATCTTTAACAATATTTCATAATAAAAAAATATAACAGGGAGCTATAAAATGACCATTACTGCCAAGTTGCAGGCGAATCCGCTTGTAAATCCTCCGTCTCTGCCTAACGACGCGCCCGCTTTTGATGCTGTGAAAGTGCATCATATATTGCGCGCCATCATCTGGGGTATTGAGCAAGCCGAGGCCGAGATTGACGCCATCAAAAACAACCCGGCTATGCCCACATTTGAAAACACGATTGAAGCGCTTGAATTTGCCGGCGCCGATCTTGACCGGATTTCTTCTGTTTACAGTATCTATTCCTCTTCGATCAGCAGTGACCGTATTCGCAAGCTTGATAAACTCATTAGCCCGCGTATGTCACAGCATGGCAGTAATATCGGTCTCGACGATGTTCTGTTCGCCCGTGTGAAGGCTGTCTATGATGCCCGCGCCACACTTAATCTTGATCCACAGCAGACTATGCTCCTTGAAAAATCCTATAAAGGATTTGTCCGCAGTGGTGCGCTTCTGTCGCCGCAGGACAAGCAGACATTACGGGACCTGACACAACGCAAATCTGCGCTGCGCACGGATTTTTCACAAAATAATGTGAATGCTACAAAGGCGTATAAAAAAATTATCGATAATGAAGCGGATCTTGAGGGCATCCCGGACCGGGTTAAAAAACAGTACAAGGAAGCAGCGGATAAAGCCGGACTGGTTGGTAAGTGGCTTATTGGCCTTGCGCCCCATCCGACGGATATCCTGACGCGCGCCAAAAACCGGGCGCTGCGCGAAGAAATACACCGCGCTTTATGGGATGCAGGATGTATCGCTCCTTACGATAACCGCCCGGTTATTCTGGAGACAGTGGCATTGCGTGATCAAACGGCAAAATTGCTGGGATATACCAGCCATGCGGATTTCACCTTATCCGAACGCATGGCGGGCAGTCCGCAGGCAGTTGAAGACTTCCTTGAAAAAAACCTCAAGGCTTATAAGCCGGCAGCAGAAGCATTCCTCAAAGAACTAACAGATTTTGCAAAGGCCACCGATGGCCTAACGGATCTGAAGCCTTGGGATACTGGTTATTATGCGCAGGCGCTGGAAGAAAAAACCTTCAATTTTGATTCCGAGGAACTGACCCCCTATTTCCAGCTTGATGCCGTTCTGCAAGGATTGCAGCAACATGCCGAAAAACTTTTTAATATCGAGATGAAATCCGTGGATGGCAAATATCCCGTTTATCATCCTGACGTAAAGGTTTATGAGATCACCGATAAAAAAGACGGCAAATTATTATCCTTGTTCTACACGGATTATTTTGCGCGGCCCGGTGCCAAGCGTCCGGGAGCATGGATGAATGCCATGCGGAATCACAGCTTCCATAACGGCACCTATGTTGTTCCGATTATCACGAATACCTGTAACTTCGCGGGACCAACGGCGGATACGCCCGCGCTGCTATCGCTGGGCGAGGTAACAACGGTATTCCATGAATTTGGCCATGCCCTGCACGGTATCCTGGCCGAAGGTAAATATGCGTCCCTGAACGGCACCAATGTGAAATGGGACTTTGTCGAGCTTCCCTCCATGTTGCAGGAAAACTGGGCGATGGAGAAAGAAGTGCTGAACGGGTTTGCCAAGCACTGGCAAACCGGCGCTGTCCTGCCGGATGATTTATTTAATAAAGCAAAAGCCGCGGCTACATTTGGGGCCGGTTCTATCGGGTTGCGCCAGACTTTGCTGGGGCTTCTGGATATGAAATGGCACAATAGCGATCCGGCAACCCTGACCAGTGTGGAGGCCGTTGAAGATGAAATCTTTGCCAAGGCCTCTGTCCTCAAACGTGAAACGGGATCGCAATCATCGACTTTTGGCCATATTTTCTCCGGCGGGTATTCGTCCGGCTATTACAGCTATAAATGGTCCGAAGTTCTGGAAGCCGATGTGTTCGGTGCCTTCAAGAAAAACGGTCTGTATGACCGGGCGACGGCGGATCGATTGCGCGCGACAATTTACTCCAAGGGCGGAACCGTACCACCGATGGATCTATTCAAGGCTATGATGGGCCGCGCCCCGGATCAGAATGCGTTGTTTATCCGCGAAGGCATTACGGTGCCCGCCAATAATAATGCCACACCGGTCGCGCCACCCGTTCAGAAGGTTGTGGCCCGGCCGCCATCCCCTTAATAACCGCAAAAACCCCGCAGAGCAGCGGGGGGTATAGAGATAGGTCTTACAGTTCCGATTTCTGACCACACGCAATTAAAGAAGCAGCCCTTACATTTATTGTTAGGGCTGTTTTTCTATAATATTAATCGTCGGTCTTAAAATATAATCGGCGCCTATCGGACATAAGCGTGTCGTAGCGAGTGATAAATTCAGGAAATTTATCACGTTGATCGTTGAATGATTTTGCCCACTTACTAATACCATCAGCAATGGCCATTATCAGGCCAAGTATTTCGAAATGCTTAAATCCAGAAACCACTACTGGATGAGTTAGAGCTGTAGGTGATACCCGTGGAATAAGTCTATCAACGTGACCAGCACGGTTTTTATTGGATTCTGTGTTTGTCATATGCAGAACACCATTTCTAAATTCCCAAAGTTCTATTGCTGTTATTCCAATGCGGGCTAAATCTACATAATTATCAAGCCATCCAATAAAGTTTTTTGATCCTTGGTCGTAGCCAGATTCCAAAAATCCAATGGTATCTATAAAAATCATTAGTAGCTTTAATGAAGAAATCACCTTGCCTTGGTTGTATAAAATTTTCACAGCTTCAAAATGATCATCGTGAAGTAATTGGATAATATTAAATCCGCCGTTTTTTATATAAGTAGAAAGATAATCATACGACTCTTGCCCAAAAAATGCATTTTCAGCTTCACCACCATGAAAGGGCAATGGCTGATCCCCGCCATGCACTCCATCAATTTTTATTTTTTCATTCACCACTGCTGTGCGAATAGAAAAAGGGTCAGCCCTAGCGCCATGTTTTTGAAAGAAAGGCTCAAACAATGAAATATCATTGGCTAGCCTTTGTAGGCCATAATTATATTCCCATGACATAGGGGATATTAAAGTAATTCTTTCTGAACTTTGAAAATCTATATCCACACGGGCAGATAGAAAGTCCATTTTTTCCTCATCGCTTTTATCAGACAAGTGAACCATACACCCGATTTGAAAAATTTTATCTTCATCCCCGATTAGGAACAAATTGAATATTTTTTCTTTCATAAAATCTCTATTGTAATTTTCCGTTGCAAAAATTTTGATAAGTAACTCTACGTCTCCAATATTTAAAATACTTAATGGGGTGTAATGGTAATAGGCTTCCTCCACCCTCAAGTTTGACTTTTTCCCATTCTTCTTTCAGGAGAAACTGTGCATGACATACAAACTCCCTTTCTATTGCTCTATAACCGCCATTCTTATTCTCTGAACTTTGAATAAGCTTTGGTAATAGAGAAATCATACTCTTATCTATTTTATTGCGCGGATTAAGCTGCATCATAATTAAGGCGATAAGACGATCTGCTTTTTCATGCCTAACCAGAGCATCAGGACTTTTTGTATCAGGTAAAGATATATGTATCGTGCTACAGACACTAAGAAGCTCTGCAATGTTTTCTCGTAGTTTATCAATCCACTTAGACCTCTCTGCTGTGACAGCCGTGATATAAGATGATTTGCTTGATATTAGAAAAGATATTATTGCACTAATAATAGCAGAAATAACTACACCAGTAAGTTCTGGGTTCTGTTTAATGTATTCAATCAAAGTAACAACTCCATCTCAACTTCAAAGATTGATAAACGCTTAATTTCCTGACTTCAATAACTTCTTAGTCTTATTTTTTGCTCGCTTCTCCATATTTTCTTTTTTCCTATACGCCTGCGCCTTCAGCTTTTTATCTAACTTTTTCTGATCTATTTGTTTTTCTCTTTCTATGGACGCCTTTATAAAGGCGTCATTCTTTTTCACAAATTGACGTCCTATTGAAATGGAATCATCATGAATTTTCCGTGCCCTGATTGCGTAATAAGCAAAACCTTTTTTCTTTTCATTATCATATTTTGAAATAAGTCGAGGCGATCTCTTTTTATAGACAACCCTGCTATTAATTCCAGATTCACTATCTTTATATTTTCTTATTGTTTGAATAGTCTTGCCTCGATCTTTAGACATACTCGATGTTCTGATGTGAACCCTTTGACCATCGAAGTGAAAACCTAAATATTGAATTCTAGAATCCAATCCCTTTTCATTTTTGATTTGACCAATACCATTTATATTTTCATACGATCTCAATTCGGTTTTATCAGAATTGAGTTTAATGCTGTTGCCACATTTATTTTTAATAGCACTTTCTACTAAATTAATTATATCTTCGAATTTTATATTCTCGACACAAATAAAAATGTCATCAGAATATCGCCTGTAGCATCCTCCAATTTTCTCTATTGTGGTTTTCATCAGTAAATCAAATTCAATCATAAAAATATTTGATAACATGCCCGAAATTGCGGTGCCTTGAGCAATGCCTGTAATGCCCAGGGTAGATTGATTTTTGATTAAACTCCTATTTTCCTGCTTATGCAGCTCCCGAAGCTCTGAATATTCGCAGATTCTATGCTTAAAGCTTCCTTTTGTTTTTACATCAAGCCCGTGATTTCTCGGATTAATCTTAAAGCGATCTTTAAAATTCTGAATTATCGCGCCCTCATCAACATAGGAAAAATTGGTTACGCTTTTATAAACTCTGTAATGATCAGGAGGCAAGGTAGTGTCTTCAAGAATTGTTATCCAATTCTCCTTCAGTACTCGTTTGCTCATTTTGTCAAAAAATTTACTGACATCAAAACAAAGTATCTTTGCAGACTTTGTTTTTCTTACAAAATCGAATACCTCTTCTGCAAAATTAATATTACTGAATTTTTCGCTATTCTTTTCAACAGCTCTATAAGCAATGACATTTTCTTCCAATTTGTTTTTTAGTAAAAATTGCTCATATCTTTCTTCAAGTATTTTTGAGTAATAACTATAAATATATCCATCAATATGAGACGAATAAAAAATATTTCTCTTTTTTCTTTTGACCAATAATTTTGGTTTATCAATCTTTAGACCGCTCTTTTTATATTTTAATTCCGCCGCTTTATCTCTTTGCACTTTTGTAGAAAGTTTTTTGTAGTGAATTAATGGAGAAAAACGATGGGACAATATATTCTTTGGATTTGTTACATATGCTTCGGCCTGCTCTTCTTTGAGAGCCAAATCAAAATGAAGATAATTTTTCTTCTTGTACCAAGCGTCTTTCTTTTTTTTATCTTTAGCCATTCTTGCCTCCAAAATGCACTAAGCGGGAGACAAGACAACGGCGTGTCCAGACTCTCCCGCTTAACTAACCGAAACAGCAATCGGTAGAACAAAACTACTTAGATTTCTCAGGTCGCCATAATCTCTTCTATAATTTCACCTTAGGGATAAGCTGTTCTTCCCCCTTGGCAAGCCGACACCTAACCGATCATGGTCAGGCGATATGCAAGATTTGTGTTACAATAGTCATAAAGGAGCTAGTCCAATTATGGTTCTCATAGCACTTCTCATATGCGTATCGGTTTCTCTGCCGTTGGGCAAAGTTCCGTTTACGCGCAGCACAAGACGTAGAATTGTCTTGCACTTATGCGACGCTCGTTAGACACCAAATGTGCTAAGTAGGGCTAATTTAGCAGAATATGACTATCCTGCCAATAATATTATTAAAGGACGGGCATACGGCAGTATTGAATGTAAAAGCAACATGACAATTCTTGTATTTTTGCCTTTTACAACAACGCCTTTTTCATTTTCCAAAATAACGAATCATTCCCCTGTCGTTTTTCAGATAAAATTTTTGCCAAATTTGAGGGGTCAACTCGCATTTTTTCAGCAAGAAGGCGGATACTAATATTTTGCAACCTCATTGCTTCTTTAATTTCCTTGCGTAGAATTTTTCGAGATTCGTGAGTCTGCTGAAGAATTTTTACGCTCGAATGCAATTTCGCAAGGGTCTTGTCAGATGAAATAATTTTTGTTTTATAAATTTTTGATATATGGCGGTCTGATAATTTAGAAATGGCGGCTAAGTTCTTGATGCCGTGCTCTGTAATAGATTGTAGAATCTCCGTTAGCATATTTTTTCTCTGCTCATCACAAAATCCATATTCGATCTGTGCATCAGGATCATACCCTACAAAATATTGCTCCTCCCATTTATTGGCCTCCTTGCCGATATGCTGAATAGCTTCGACACTGATATGTCGCCGCTGTGTCTTACCTTTATCCAAATATTCGCCATTCAAAAATTTTGTTTCTGGATGCAGATGATATTGCGCCAGTACTGTCATGTATGATTTAAGCTGGCCCGGCTTTATGGCTTGCCCCGTCATGCGGTCAAAGCATTGCGTCAATGCTTTTCTGTGATTCTTATTGAAAGGGGAGACAGGCCGTATCTGTAATGATCTCTTGCCTTGCATGGCAAGCAAAAAATTAAACGGCCTTACCCTATCACGATAAGATTTATGCTGATTATGTTTCTCAAACCATTTTATAAGGGCGGGTGTAGTTGCACCATAACGGCTTATTGCGGGTCTGTTAAAGTTAGGCATACTTTCAAAATCAGGCTGGTTCGGACTACCATCCAATTCAGCCCTGATAATTTTAAGCCAAAAATCCTGTTGCCATGGAAGAATGTCCTCAAGTCTGGATACATGATCTGATTGGTATGGGGCAATGAGATGGCCTAACCCATGCGCGGAAACCTTACGCAATGTAATATGGCTATGCTGATCCCAATTAAACAGGGCATAGCGTTTTGACGAAATGGCGTAACAATAAAGAGGTTGCAGTAATGAACCGTCGGATGCCGAATAATTATAATCTTCTATTTTAAGCAGCGGCGCTTTTTCAGCATAGGGATTGAGAGGCATAAATGATTCCTGCACCTCCTTGACCAGCTTATAAAACTCATCCTCTGGCATGGCATCAGGTTTAGCCAGTGCCATGCTATCGGTATCACAAAAAGCCCAATCTAACCCTGCATCACAAGCCAACCTCTCAGTCATAGCCAGCATTAATCTAGCTCCCCCTGTTATAAGTGTGGCCAGCAATGGATGAAAGAATGATCCCGGTGCCTCAAATTTCTTCTTATAAATAAGAGTGGATTCATCATGAACACCACAGCACGACAAAGCCTGTAATTGCTTTTCTTCTTCAACATTTAGTTCTACAAAAATTCCGTAGCTTGTCGAATTTGCAAGAATTTTAAGGGCTAATTGCTGACTCTCATATATATGTTTTTCCTCTGGCGGTGTTGTCTTTATCTTTTTCCTGATTGTGGTACGCAAATCAATCACCCGCTTAAAGAAATCTCCCGCGCTAGGATCAACGCGGTAATCATCGTTTCCTGATATATTGACTGGGACAAGCCCCTCTTGCATAGCTTTGGGTTTAAAGGATATTGCCTCTAATATCTCCGGGGCGCGTCCAGTCAATAGCTTTGCAGATATACAATCGGCCAGGGTAAACCAAAGCGGGGTTTCACTGGTTAAATGGTTTGTGCCGATGGTGTATTGATCCTCATCACCATATTTTGCACGAACAGGAAAAATATCACCGTTTGGCCTCACTTTCACAATAGTACATAGTAATTTCCATGTTTCCGGATTCTGCAAATCAGACACTGTAATTTTATCAAGAAATTGGCGGGTTTCATCCGTGGTATCTTGCGAGGCCATCCCTTGGGCCGTAACAAATCGCCATAAATTCATCAGGGTGCAGACCGTGGGATACATGGAAAGAAAATCGCAATAAAGCACCTGTGATATATCACGACGAATATGTACCTCTGACCGCCCGCCATAATAGGTACTCATAATTTTTCCAATCATACCCGGGGGGAAGTCAGGCTGCATTCTCCGCCATGGCTGGATACCCATTTCCCGCAAATAGGCCTTCCCTAGACTGGCCTCACTATGGATTTGATGAGGAGCGGTTAGGTCAAGGCCGTGTAATTCGTACATATTCTTTAGCTTAACGAAACATTCCCATGTTGCCTGTGTATCCTGAACAGCATAATCTATATAACTCTCCGTTAAAGCGCGGCCATGTTCATTTGTACCATGCTTTTGTGTAGCAACACCCAAAGTTTTGGCCAAAGATTCAAGTGAATGAGACTGGCTGGTTAGTGCCGCCGCCAATGTTTTAATATCAAGAAAAAATCCACGTCTGACAGGTTCCCACCGTTTCTTTTTACGGTTAGGTCTATTGGTGCGCTGTCCATAGGTAGCTGAAAACTGTATAAAAGAATCGCGTGATGATACATGCTTGATCTGTACCCGTGGATTCCAAGTATTTTTGGAAAGCTGAAAACTAAACCCGCCCCGCATGATCTTATTCCATGGAGTAATACGGGCAGTACAATGGTCAATCGCCAGTCGTGAAATATCAAAAGGTAGATTAATCCCGACAATACTGGCTCGGTATTTATAGCCAACACCATAGAACACGTTTTCAATGAATTCTTCTACCGCTAATAAAGTTAGTTCATTTTCATCCGCATATTTCTTTAAAAGAGCTTTCTCACTTTCTTTTAGCGTGAGAAGATCATAAAAAATTCCAGATTGGATAAGAGATTCGTTTTTTCGTATTTGATATGCACCAAAGCGTAAGGCTTGTGCGGCGTCCGTTGTTGTTTCGGTATCAAAAACCAAAGTCCATATAGACGGTTTATTATTTTTTTTCTTTGTATATTTTTTAGGCCTAACTGCGATATTACTTTTATGTGTAGAGAAATCTGCCTTGCACACATAAGCCCTTATCGCAATATCCATGGGCTGCATTTCAGGGATGGACAATAAATCAGGGATATATTTTTTCATGATTTATCCACTACCTCACGCGAAGATTCAATTAAGAAATTCCCAAATTCCTTGAGCTTAATAACTAATAAGGCAAAAAGATCAGCCAAACCCAGCAACATATGGCCGATGGTTTCGTAGGTGACCGGCCTTTTCCCGATTAGCGGCGGGTGATCTTTTTGGTCATCACTTAATCTGCGGTGACAATTCCGGCATACTGTGGAGAGTTCATCACTGTATGTTTGTCCTGCTATGTGATGTTGCTCCAAACAACGGTAATCATCTTCACCGCAGATAACGCAGACGGGATTATTTGTACCGAGAGTTTCAAGACGCTTTTGCTTACGGACTTCTTTTTCGTGGCTTTTGGTGTCCATGATTTTAGTTTCCTTCTTTTAGATGATGATGCGATAAACCTGTTCAAACGATTCCGCCCCGCTGGCCGATATGCGGTAGAGGGTGTTCGGATTGGTTTCAAACGGGTGCTTTTTGCCGTCAATATCGGTGGCAGACTTCCCGATAAAGGCTTTGAGACTAGCCGGATCATTGGTTCTCAAGAATTTACTGACCCCCGCCATATAGCGGCCAACCTTGGAGGCTTGAGGCATTTTGCCAAGGATGATTGAAATAGCCTCTCCGCTGGTATAAATCAGCATCCGCCTTGGCAGGGAATTACGGACAATCCAGCGGCGGCCTTGCCGTCTTATAGCTCCCTGTGCCTTGGCCTGATTTCGCAATCGTTCCGGGGAAACATGAATAACCCGCGCCGCCTCTGTCAGGGTTTTACCCGCTCGTAATTCTTTAAGGCTGATCTGTAAGGCAGCATCCCCGATAGGGCGGGATTTCCTGACATTCTTCTCTTTAGCCTTGGGATGCCCTCTGGCTTGAGAACGGCTTAATCCTTTGGCAAGCCCACGTTCAACCCGCCGCGCATATTCGGCGCGGTAGTCACGGGGCGGTTTGGCTTTGGAAGTTTGGTTCATAGTGACCTCTTTGCATGTATCGACACGCAAATTGTCACTCGGGCACGAACCTCAAAAAATAACTATATAAGAATCAAGAATTTATAGTTTAGAGGTTGATTTAGAGGTTCTGTCCTCTTGGAAAACTGTTCCAATAGCACGGCGCATAGCCTCATATTCCATTCCTTTGGCGGTTTTTATTTCAGGAAACAATTTTTGGACAGTTTTTTGAATTAATTCAGTGTGTGCCTTTAAGGTTTGGGAATAATCAATTTTATTTTCTCTCTTTAGCCATTCATAAGCAGTAATAATCTTGGCTTTAATTGAAGGTCTGCCGATCTTTTTATCTTTAACTTCTATTTTCGGCAGCATTATCTTTTTATCTATTTTATTCTTACTGGAGGCAATTTTTTTAATAATACGAATATTTAAAAATTGAATTCCATTTTGTGAAATTGAAGAATTTTCCCAATTAATTTCATTTATTTTCTGTGGCCATATATGCAGGGGGATAATTTTAGGATAATCCGTCGATTTAACCGGGGCTTCATATCCTAATCCAATTAATTTCTCGGCTATTATTTTGTTTGATAAATCCCATTTTAGTTTAATGCGCGCATTGTCAATTTCATTATTAAGATGAATTGCCTGATTAATTCCGATAATTCCCTCCGTTAGAATGTTGGAAATCTCGGACGAAACATTTTCCAAGAGTATTTGGCTGCGGATATTTCTTTTAGATTCTAATTCTTCACATTCTTGCCGAATTGCCAAATCAGTAAATTCATATAAAGCGGAATAAAGGTCTTTTCCCTTTTTCCAAAAATTTAATAATTCCTGTGGAGTGTGGTTATTATCCAAAAATCGCCTCTGGCATAAATTCAATACTATTTCAGACCCTATTTTATAGGGGATTATCGAAATATAAAGGAAATTATTAAGGCCGTATTTTGAAATAGCCTAATTAATTAACCAAAATTGGCTAAATTGAATTGTTTACAATGCTTAATTCAGGCAAATTTCGGCTCTTTACGGCCCTTTTTGATATATTCCTGCCAAATAGCTTTTTCAAATTGGCGGCGGTAATTGTCTCTATCTCGGGCATATCCTGAACCAATTTTACAATGACGCGGGCAAATTGGGGATGAAGGCGGCATATTCCATTCTTATTCAGGATAAAATCATCCGGTGAAAACGTATGCTTAATAACAAATTCCAGTATTTTCTGATCCATGACTGGGCGCGCAGGCTCCATAAGATCAAAAACAAGCGCAGGGCGATTATTGCCGCTGGAGTGCATATAGCTAATTGTAGGATCAATCCCCATAGCTAATATTTGGCCCCGTACCTGATTCTCCAAAACGGCATAAACGTAATTCAAAATGGCATTGACCGGATGGAGCGCAAATTGGTTACTATTATTGCAGCCAATTCTTGTTCCTATGCGCAGCCATTCCTGCGGGACAGGTTTTCTGCCAATACCTTTCCACTTTAAAGACAGCGTGTACCAATACCGGAAATAGGCCGCCGCTGCGATCCCTTCGACAGCCAGAAGGGCACTTAAATTTTCTGGCAAATTCTTCTTTAAGGTGGCAATTTGGGCTTCAATTTTTTGTAATATCAATTCAACTTCCGGTGAATTGTCTGAAATACGTTTTATGGTTTCATGGCAATTTTCTATTTTTTTGAGAATAAGCCATTTTGAAAATTCAAAGCCTTCTCCGCTATCGCGGATTTCCAACTGTCTTTTCACTAAATCCGGGTTGGCGGCATAGTCCGCTCCGCCAATACTGACAAGCTCCCCCTGCCAATTTATTTGAACCAAAGCTACTCCCTGCGCTGATAGCCATTCCAGAGCATCGAAAGTAATACTGCCATCACCGTCCAGTATCACGATGCGGGAGGGCAACTGGCGATCTCGCGGGAAAAAGCGGTGCTCCTCCCGCTCTTGCGGATAATGGGTAAACCCACATTTTATCAATAATGTGCCACGATCTACATTCAACCGGATACCATGACCGCTCAATATAAGCGGCTTGTGCAATATACGGCGTTTACGGGCTTTGTACTGCGGGACAGGGTTTAATTTCCTCTGCCAGTATTCGCCACGCTCCGCCCATTTATCTTGGTTATTAGTGGCCATATTAATGTACGCACACATGACTTTCTTTATATTTAAGGATTAATGACAGAACGGGAATCCCGAGCAGAACTGGGGCGTATAGGAATTCTGGTTTTGAGGTTGAGGTGGTACTTGATTGGCTTGTTTTCTAAGCTGAATTTCATTTAATGTTCTTTGATATTCCAAGTCACTTTGCTGCTTTCTAACCTGCGCTTGTAAATCCAGTGTTTGATGAATTTGGTTCATACAGAGAGCTATTTCTGGGGTATTCGGCTTTAAGCCCCTGTTCGCACACTCATTAAAGACAGGATCACAGTTCAGATTTCTGCGCCCAATTTCGATTTGGGTTTTTTCTTCCCATCCATAGTTATTATTTAAACCACAAAGTTGCTGATTTGAGAGGTTTGTAATATCTCGCTGTGACATTTTTGCTGCCGGAGATGCACATCCTGTGAGCAAGACGAATACACTTAATCCTAATAAAATCTTTTTCATACTACGATCCTTTCCCGTGTTTTTATTTAAAAACAAAGTCACCAGAGATTTCTCTCTGGTGACCGGATGTTCAAAACCGTCATGTTAACAACGGCGCAGTAGCCTTTACGCCGAAGCGTTGGACATACGCCACCGCCACCCGGTCATAAACCGAGAAGCGGCATCTGATGATGCAATTCTTTGCGGGAATGGCATCACTAACGGTTGATGCCAACCGTTAACATGTGGGTTTTGAAGCCCAGTCCTTACAGACACTAGAACCTTATAAATAATATTAAGGAAGGTCAATGCCTTAAGGGAGGAAGCATAAAAATAGCCACCCCCAAATTAATGGCAGCGGCTATTTTTGATCTTTTTAGCTGGTGTGGTCAGAAATCGGAACTGTAAGACCTATCTCTATACCCCCCGCAGAGCAGCGGGGTTTTATTGCGTATTTTCCTGAGACCCAATCAATGCTATATGAATAGGGAACATCTTATCTTTATTCATAGGCCGCGCATGACATCCAATATCCTTTTAAAGCCCTTCACTTTGCCGAACCAGGCCCCGCCCTTTGATAAAATCAAGGAAAGCGATTATCTGCCTGCGGTGGAAGATGCGATTGCGCAGGCCCGGAAGGCGATTGATGCAATTAAATCCAGCAAGGATATTGCCGACTTTGAAAATACGATCGTCGCGCTGGATACGGCGTCGGAGGATCTGGGTGTCGTCACATCAATTTTCTACAATCAGCTCTCGGCAGCCGGTACGGATGGTTTGCATGCGCTGTCGGAAAAAATTGGCCCGGTGAATGCGGCGTTTGGCAGTGATGTTATTCTGGACCCGGATTTGTTCGCGCGCGTAAAAGCCGTCTATGACCGCCGCGCCGATCTGCGTTTAACGGCGGAGCAGGCAACATTGCTTGAAGACACCTATAAAGGCTTCGTCCGTGGCGGTGCGCTACTCGATGATACAAAAAAAGCGCGCCTGCGGGAAATCAGCCAAGCTCTGTCAACACTCGGCCCTATCTTCATGAATAATGTCTCCAAATCCGCCGAGGCGTTCGAGATGGTGATTACCGACCCCGCCGAGCTTGCCGGATTGCCCGAAAGCGCGCTGGAAGGCGCGAAGCAGGCAGCTAGCGAGCGCGACTATAAAAACCACTGGCTATTCACGCTGGATTACCCCAGCTACGGCCCGTTTATCCAGTATGCCGACAAGCGGGATTTGCGCGAAAAAATCTGGCGCGCTTTTAACAGCCGCGGCTTTGGGGGTGAATTCGACAATGGCCCGGTTATTCTTGATATCGTATCGTTGCGCAATGAACGCGCGCAGATTCTGGGTTATAAACACCATGCCGATTATGTTCTCGAAGAACGCATGGCAGAAAATCCCGATACGGTTCTGGGTTTTCTTGAAACGCTTAAAAAATCCTACAAACCGGCGGCGCAGCAGGACCTGAAAACCCTGCAGGATTTTGCAAAGACGCTCAATGGCCCTGAACCGCTGCAGCCTTGGGATGTTTCTTATTATAGCGAGAAGTTGAAGCAATCCTTGTTCCATTTTTCCTCCGAAGATCTGCGTCCTTACTTCCCGCTGCAGACCGTATTGCAGGGATGCTTCACGCATTTCAGTCGCCTGTTCGGATTGCGCTTTACCGCCAATCATAACTATGCTGTCTGGCATGCCGATGTCACATCCTATGACGTTCATGATGAAGCCGATGGCCGTTTTATCGGCACGCTCTATGCTGATTTCTTCCCGCGCAAGGGCAAGAAAGACGGCGCGTGGAAAACTGGCTACCGCAGCCAGGGCCTGTTCCATGGTACGGTGGAGCGTCCCGTGATTGCGATTGTCTGCAACTTTACCAAGCCGACATCGGACCGTCCGTCACTGCTGACCCATGGCGAAGTTTTGACATTGTTCCATGAAATGGGGCATGCAGTGCATGGCTTGCTGTCCGATGTAACCTACAGCTCGCTGGCTGGCACGAATGTCAAATGGGATTTTGTCGAACTGCCGTCGCAGGTGCAGGAAAACTGGGTGTTCCACAAAGAAACGCTGGATCTGATTTCCGGCCATTACCAGACGGGTGAAAAAATCCCCTCCGATCTGATCAAAAAACTGACCGCTGCTAAGAATTTTATGGTGGGCTGGGCGGGGTTGCGGCAGGTGAATTTCGGCCTGCTGGATATGGCATGGCACACAACGCCCACGGACCAGATCAAGGATGTTGCCGCCTTCGAAGATAAAATCACCGCGGAAACCAGCCTTTTCCCCCGTCTGGCCGGGCCGTTTTCAACGTCCTTCAGTCATTTATTCGCCGGCGGCTACGGCGCGGGCTATTACAGCTATAAATGGGCCGAAGTCCTTGATGCCGATACATTCGAGCTGTTCCTGGAGCAGGGGCTGTATAACCGGTCTGTCGCGGCCTCCTATAGGGCAGAAATCCTATCAAAAGGCGGTAGCGAGCATCCGAAGGTCCTTTACCAGCGTTTCCGGGGCCGGGATGCTGATCCAGGGGCTTTGTTGCGTCGTGAAGGGCTAGGCAAGGTCGCATAGCCCAAGCCCCAAGAAATACGGAAAATTTTTCTTGCATGGTTTTGCATTTTTAGCTTTACTCATATCTCAGCTAACTTTGTTTTTTACAAAGTATTAACAGGGTAACAAAAAAGCGGCAGGGACGTATGAGTATTACAACAGCACAAATCCGCGGCGCACGGGGAATCCTGAACTGGAGCCAGGCGGATCTCGCGCAACGCACCGGCATTTCCGCGACCTCCATCGGCAGCATTGAAAACAACCAAAGCACACCGCGCGCCAATACACTCAACACCATTCAAAAGGCCTTCGAAGATGCCGGTATTGAATTTATCGGTCTTGATGGCGTCAAACAAAAAACCGGGCAGGTGCGTATCCTGACAGGTCGTACCGGTTTCTGGGATTTTTACCAGGATATTTATGAAACGCTGCGCGTTAATCCCGGCCAGGTCGTGGTTAGTAATGTGGACGAACGCGCATTTGAAAAATGGCTGGGCCCGGACAATCTGAAAACACACGTCGAGCGGATAAAAAATATCAAGGGCATCACCTATAAAATCATGATCCGCGAGGGCGATACATATTTTCTGGCCTCGTCCGATTATGCGCAATATCGTTGGATCCCGCGCAACCATTTTGCGTCGGTGCCTTTCTATGTCTATGACCGGAAGCTGGCGATTTTATTATTCGATGCGGAGCCTACCGTGATTATTCTGGATTACCCGATGGCTGCCGAAGCGTACCGTATCCAGTTCGATGCTATATGGCAAAATGCCATCATCCCCGAAAAGAAAAAAGAAGCGGGCGTAAAATAAAATTTAAGTACGAGAAGAGTAAAGCGTGAGCGACAAGGCACCAAAACAGAAAACGCAGACCCAAACACCTGAATCCCAGATTCTGGGTGTTTTGTTACCATGCGATAATGCCATGCCGTCCCGCCAGCCCAGCAATGGTAATAAAAAGGGTGAGCCCTCCCTTGCCTTTCGTGAGGCCTTCATGAAAACCATGCGCCACGAAGGCGAAGGGCTTATGTCGCCTTACCTGTTCTATGAAGAAAACGGCCGTAGTCGTTCTCTCCTCAAATGCTCTCTCTATGGCGGGTTTGCATGGGATGCTCATATGGTCAAATCTCAATCCTACAGTTTTGCCGATGATGATCTGGCCGCGCTCGATTATGCGATAGGCACTCACTTCCTCGACAAGCTGCCTTCCCATATAAAATTTATTGAATATGGTCCGGGCGGTAATTCCGGTGTAGAGAAACCAAAGAAGCTGATCCAGGCACTGATGGATTCTTCTGATCATATTATCGATTGTTATATCGGTGTCGATATTCTCAGCCGTTATGCTACGGAATCGATGCAGGCAATACATGAAGAATTTAATTTATGCGCGTATGGCGTTATGGGTGACTTTATGGCTGATGCCCACCTGAAAATCCCGGGCAGCAAGGATTCCCGGGCGGTGCCGCTTGTGACGATTTTTGGCGGACCGATTGCCAATGCGCCGCATTATCTGCCCGCCTTCGGACAGAGCAGCCGTGAAAATGCTATTCAATATTTATCCATGATCAAGGATATTCACGGGCCGGATGTAAACATCCTCCTGACCTATGATGCCAGCCGTGATAAATCAGCCCTCCTGAAGGAATATAAGCCCACGCGCGAGTTCAGCGCTTTCGAGCTTAGCAGTTTCCGGCGCGCGGTCGCGGAAGGTATTATTACCGATAAAAATTATAATCCCGAAACGCATTGGAAACTCGTCCCTGTTTATGATGAGAAAGCCGAAGCGGTAAAGCTATGTGTTGAGTGCAAGAAATCCCACGTTCTACAAACTGTTGACGGCCCCATTTCCATCAAGAAGCATGAAAAATTTGTGAATACACTGTCTTATAAATGGGATGCGCAGGATTATAAAGCCATGCTGCGAGAGGCCGGTTTTGATTGCGTTGATATATCCCGTGCCCCTAATCAAACTAATGGTATCGTTCTGGCGCGCGCCACGCCCGCACCTTAATCTTCGCCCTGCAAAAAAGAAAACCCCCCGCTTGCGCGAGAGGTTTTCCATGTGTGTGGGGCGGGGCTGGGAGAAATTAGCCCCTATACCTCACGCGGCGACTTTATGGGGAACCTGATGATTGCTCATCAAGTAATAACGACGCAACGTGTGATAATCCTTGTTAACCGTCATGTACATTTGCCAGGCATCCTGTAACTGACGACGGATAAATAAACCTTCATAGGGGCGATACGCCACTTCAATCGGGGCCAGCTCATCTGCATCTGCCTGCCAATGGCGGTACAGAGCGAGAGCATGGCGGAGGCGTTGGCGGAAACGGATCAAAATATCCTGCATTTGTGCAAGATCATCTTCGTTAACGCTGCGGCCTTCTGATGCCAACATATGGTCAAGCGCATTCATTCCCTTCAACATGCCGGTGGCATGAAGGTCGATGAAAATACCGCTCTTGCCCTTGAAGGCTGAAACCATGTTTTTTCCCAAATTAAACTTGATAATTTGGGGTTTTATAGGGAAACTGGGTCAAAGTCAAATGTTTCGTCTGCATGCGCATTATGTTAATAATAAATCCTGTCATAGCCTTAAGAGGCAAAATCCTGTATTAAAAACAAAGCTATGAGTGAAATTGACCGTAAAAAAATAGTCTTCGTTTTGCCCGCCCTTGTCGCGGGCGGGGCGGAGCGTGTGTTAATTACGCTGATGAACGGTCTGGACCGGGATCGCTATGAGCCGTCTTTGATCAGTGTCAGCGCGCAGGGGCCGCTGGCCGATATGATCGACCCGGCCATCAATTTTTATACGCTGAGCGAAGACGGGAAAATCCCCAAAAACATGTGGAAGCTGCTCCGCAAGCTGCAGGAACTGAAACCGGATGTCATCGTATCCACCATGGCGCCGATGAATTTTGCCGTACTGGTGCTGCGCCCGTTATTTCCGCGTACCAAATTCATCGTGCGCGAAGCCATTACGCCGAGTTATTTTTTCGAGCGTGGCGGCCTGCGCGCCTTTCTAATCCGGCTTTTGTACAAAACGCTCTATCCCTTGGCCGTGCGTGTCATCAGCCCCGCCCGGTTGATCATCAATGAATTTGAAACAACGCTGACGATGAATACGCGCAAGCACCGTCTGCTGCCGAACCCGGTCAATATGAAGCAGGTCCGGGCGCAGGCCGATGAAAATTTTAAAAATCATGATGCGCAGCGCACGGTTGTAAATTTTGTCGCCGCCGGACGCCTGCATTATCAAAAGGGTTTTGACCGTGTAATCAAGGCTGCTCTGGATTTGCCACGCACCGTGGATTGGACGCTGACCATTCTGGGTGAGGGGGAAGAACGTCGTCACCTTTTGAAAATGATCGAAGCCTATAACCTCAAAGACCGCGTAAAATTGCCGGGGCTGGAGCGTAATCCCTGGCCTTTCTATGCGCAGGCTGATGCGTTTTTACTCCCCTCGCGCTCGGAAGGATTGCCGAATGTGGTGCTCGAAGCGCTTGCTTGCGGGACACCGGTGATTGCCACGCGCGAAGCCGGTGGTATTGATGATATTGCGCGCGAAGCCGCGCCCTATACGCTGACGGTTGTTGACACAATGGAAGATTTTACAAAGGCAATGGCACAAATAACGCCCGTGCCCTATCCGTGCTTCCGCCCATCATTGCTGCCCCCGGTTTATGAGCTTGACTCGGTTGTAAAGCAATTCTCCGCCATGATTGAAGATTTATTTTAAATCGCACTCCGCCCCCTCACCCTGCCCTCTCCCCACGGGGGAGAGGGTTGTGCAGGCTTAGTGAACGATAGTGAACTTAGCCGGAGCTGGGTGAGGGGGGTGCCTTTATTGAGAGACCTTAAGCACTTTTTTGCGATGCTGGAACTGGCTGTGGCGCATGCGCAGAGCGGCGAGTTTTTCCGGCGTTAATTTATCAATGCACTGATGACACGATACGCCCTCTTCATAGGCTTTATGTCCCATATCCTCCGGCAATAACGGATTGCGGCAACCAAAACACTGCATATGAACGCCTTCTTCCAGCCCATGACCCAACGCCACGCGGTTATCAAAGACAAAACATTCGCCTTCCCATTGACTCTCCGCCGCCGGAACATCCTCCAGATATTGCAGGATGCCGCCCTTCAGGTGATAAACCTCTTCAAACCCCTTCGCCAGCATATAGCTCGACGCTTTTTCGCAGCGTATGCCGCCGGTGCAATACATCGCGATTTTTTTATGCTTCTTGGGATCAAGGTCTTTGGCAACGTAATCTTTAAACTCGGTGAAAATTTCAATCTGCGGATCAATCGCATTTTTGAAAATACCAACCTGCGTCTCGTACGTATTACGCGTATCGATCAGCACGACTTCCGGGTCGGCAATAAGCGCGTTCCAGTCTTTGGGCTCGACATATGTGCCAACAATTTTTGTTGGATCCGCTTCGGGCGCGCGCATCGTAATAATTTCTTTTTTTAACCGCACCTTGCATCGGCGAAACGGCTTGTCAGTACTGCTGGAAAATTTCAACTCACCCGCGCGCACGCCGACAAGCCGGTCCAGCTCTTCAATCACCTGATCCATCTGCCCCGGTAATCCCGCCAACGTACCATTAATACCTTCGGGCGCCACCAGCAACGTGCCGACAATCCCCTGCGCATCGAACAGCGCCTTGATCTCCGCCTGCATAGCAGGGGGATTTTCAAGCGCAACGAAGCGGTACATAGCGGCAACTTTCCAAGTCATGGCGCTTTATATAAGGGGTTTTTCTGCGTTTTTCAAATTTTCTGTATCAGAAAAAAGGGATTTCTTCTATAAAAAGGGAATAATCACATAAAGGGACGCCCCACATGACATTATCGCATGAGCAAGTTATCGAGAAAATCAGCCTTTTATTGCCCCAGCTGCCCCTGGATAATCAGCAGCGGGAAATCGTTGAACAATCGCTTCAATCTATCAGTGAAGATGACGCCGTGACTGTGCTGAGCAGTTTGGAAGACGCTTTAATCTGCCTTGATGACACTATACAGGTGGCGCAAACTTTGCTATCACCTAAGCCGTAATTACGCGCTCAAAATCTGCGCCAAAGCTTTTGCAAACAACTCAAACTCCTGCGCCCGCGGATGGCCGGTGCGCCAGGCGAGGCCGATATCGCGCTGCGGGGCGTTGGGGCCTAGACGGGCGATATCTATTTTGGGGGACAAGGGACCGTAATTGACCGCCATCGCGGGCAGCAGGGTAATACCGTAGCCATGTTCCACCATCTGCACCAATGTGGGCAATGATGTGGCGCTGAATAATTTATGGTCTGCGGGTTGGGATAGCCTGCACGCGGCCAGCGCATGATCGCGCAGGCAATGACCTTCGGCCAGCAGCAGCAGGCTTTGCCCCTCCAGATCCTTTTCTTTAACGCTGCTGCGCCCGCCCCAAAATCCTTTCGGACTGACGACGAAAAAATCCTCGGAAAATAAAATGCGCGTGGTCATTCCCGGCATGTCATACGGGAATGCCATCAACACGATATCCAGCGTGCCCTGCCGTAACGATGTCACAAGGCGGCTGCTGATATCTTCATGAATCTGCAATTCCATTTCCGGGTAGCGCGTACATAAGTTTGGTAAAAATCGGGGGAGCAGATACGGCGCAATTGTCGGGATAACGCCCAGACGTAACGGGCCGGATAGAGGGGCCCTTTTAATATGCTGCGCGCGGGTGACGATGGCGGTTGCGTCCTCGATAATCTGCCGCGCTTTATTCACGGTTTCATGGCCCAGCGATGTCAGGCTGATCTGCCGCTGGCTGCGATCGACCAGTTGCTGGCCGAGCAAATCTTCAAGGGCAGCGATCCCGGCGCTTAAGGTCGACTGGGTGACATGGCATTGCAGGGCGGCGGCGCTAAACGACCCGGTTTCGGCCAGGGCGACCAGGTACTGTAATTGTCGTATTGACGGTAAATGGTCCATAATTCACAAATCCGATTGATTGATGCATCATATATCGATTTTATCGATAGTTTGTAAAGAAAAATCTTGTTGGATTTCGGGGATGCTGCCGTGCCATATGAAGGGGCGCAGCGATAGGCTGCCGATTCCCATTTAACTCTATAAGGAGAACTATTATGTTAGGCGTAGGCGATATCCTTCCCGAATTCTCAGTAACCGGCGTAAAACCGAAATTCAACGTGCATGAAGAAAACGGCAAGTCCGCATTCGAAACCATCACGCAGGATAGCTTCGAAGGGAAGTGGAAAGTCATTTTCTTCTATCCAAAAGATTTCACATTCGTATGCCCGACAGAAATTTCCGAGTTCGCGAAACTGAACGATGAATTCGCTGACCGTGATACAGTTGTTCTCGGCGGTTCTTCCGATAACGAATTCTGCAAGCTGGCCTGGCGCCGTGAGCACAAAGATTTGAACAGCCTGAACCAGTGGAGCTTTGCTGACACAAACGGTTCTCTGATCGATGGTCTGGGTATTCGTGATCTGAGCGCCGGTGTTGCCCTGCGCGCGACATATGTTGTTGATCCACACAATGTGATCCAGCACGTATCCGTGAACTCCTTGAACGTAGGTCGTAACCCGAAAGAAATCCTGCGTATCGTTGACGGCCTGCAGACAGATGAGCTGTGCGCTTGTAACCGTCCAACCGGCGGCGACACGATTGACGCGTCAAAAGCGGCCGCTGACCTGAAAAAGGCGGCTTAATATATTGATTGCGGGCGCGGCGTTTATGCGTGCGCCCGTAATTTTTTTACCCAAATTTTAACAGGAGTTATCATTATGACGATTGAAACGCTTAAAAATTTACTTCCTGAATACGCCAAGGACATTAAGTTAAACCTGTCCACACTGGCCAATGAAGAACTTCTGACCAAGCAGCAGCTATGGGGTACCTTCCTTGCCTCTGCGCTCGCCGGTCGTAATGAAAGCGTTATTCAGAATGTGATGGCCGAAGCGTCCGCGCATCTGAGCCAGGAAGCAATCCAGGCGGCAAAGGCCGCGAACGCAATTATGGCGATGAACAATATCTATTACCGCACGGCCGGTCATATGGATGATTACAAGACGCTGCCGGCAAAGCTGCGTATGAACATCATTGCCAATCCGGGCGTGGATAAAAATGATTTTGAGCTGTGGTCTGTCGCGGTATCTGCGATCAATGGCTGTCAGTTCTGCGTGCATGCACATGAGAAGACGTTGATCACACATGGTTTCACCAAGGAGCAAGTGCAGGCTGCACTGCGTATTGCAGCGGTGGTTCATGCGGCTGCGGTTATTCTGGACGGTGAACACGCGCTGAATGACAATTACAAGCAAGCGGCAGCGTAAGATTTTTGAAATTGAATAAAGAAAAGGCCTCTATCTAGAGGCCTTTTTCTGTTTCCGGCATTTGCTTAATATAAATGTCACGCTGGGCATAGGGCAGTTTGATGCCATGGTCCTTGAATGTATCCCACAGCGCCAGCATCACATCGCCCGTAATATTGGTGACGCCTTTTTCTGCATCCCTGATCCAGAAGCGCAGGACGAATACAATCGCGCTATCGCTGAATTCAACGATATGGCATTGCGGTTTTGGCGTATCGACGACGCGTTCCGGGCGGGCCGCGGCTTCTTCAGAAATGCGTTTAACCAGATGCGGGTCACTCTCATGATGAACGCCAAATTTTGTTTCAAGACGAATAAGCGTGTCGCCATGAGACCAGTTTACAATCTGGTGCGTGACAAAATCCTCGTTGGGGATCTGGAATGATTTATTATCGCGCGTAATAATCTCCGTATAGCGCGCACCCATATGATGGACCCAGCCGAACGCACCGTTAGGCAGCTCGATAATATCGCCGGGCTTGACGGATTTATCCATCAGCAACAAGAACCCGCAGAACAGGTTGGAAATACCCCTTTGTAAACCAAGGCCCGCGCCCAGACCCAGCGCACCGGAAAATACAGCCAGCAAGGATAAATCAATACCGGCCGACGTCACCCCGATCAGCAGCGCGAAGATAATCAATGTGAAGCGCAATGTTTTTGAAATCAGCACGCGCGATGCCGGTGTAAATCCGGCTGCCAGCAAGACCTTGCGCTCCAGCAGCGACGCGATAAAAGACGCGCCGTAAAGCAGGAGGGTAATGGCGAAAACTGCTTTTGATACGCTGAGTATGGAGAAGCGGAACTTGCCAAAATTCATGCCCACCGCATCCATCATCGCGGCGGTCTGATCCAGCACACCCAGAATGCTGAGCGCGGCGATGCCCCAGATGATGGCGGCCACAAGGTTACGTACAAAATTATTCTTGATGACTTCCAGCGCCAGACGAATAACCAGCCATGCGAGAAGCAGGAGCATCGCGGCCTGCAAAATATCGCCTTCGCCCGGAATGACATCCAGCATGTCGGCAATCTTCACAAGGAAGAGCAGGAAGAGCGCCGTAAACGGAAAAAGCTGGCGGCGTAGCGTATGCATTGTTTGTTTGAGCTTCGGCGGTATCTGCCATTTGTTAATGGCATTGACGAGGCGCGGCGCAGCAATCTGGTAAAAACCCGCAGAGGCCGCCCATATTAAAAGCAGCAGGCCAATCTGGCTCAGTGTACTGGCCGTCCAGACATGGTCATAGAACCAGGTCAGGAACGTTTTTTCATATTTTGCAAAGTCAAAGGATTCGAACATCGCCCCAGAGTAAGAGATTTTACTCTGGAGCGGAACAGTAATTATGTAGACATAAGTCTATTAGACTTTAAGGGCTTGTAATGCCTGTGTCGGGTAATTATCGGCGAAGTGGTTATCAATACCATGTTCACCGGACAGCACGCGCAGGAACAAAGGGCCGACAATCATATCGACGGCAATATCCGTATCGAGCGTATTGCGGAATTCGCCGTTGGCTTTGCCGCGGTCAATCTCGGTGTAGAACAGGCCCACACGGTCTTTCAGGAATTTCTCATAAAGCAGTTCCAGAACGGTGGCGTCCGACTGGCTTTCGGCAATAATACCGGCAATGATGCGCCCGTTCTGGCCGCGCAACTGGCGGATCAGGCTTTCAATCTGGCGCTGGATCGCGTCACTGGCATTGGCGGTGGTCGGGATGATATTCTGGATACCGGGCTGCTCAAGGAAGGCTTCCATGGCGACGGCGGCCTTGTTTGGCCACCAGCGGTAAATGGTTGTTTTGCCGACACCGGCACGTTTCGCAATGGCTTCGATTGAGAGTTCAGCCAAGGAGGAACGCTGCAACAGGCGGCGTGTTGAATCGAGAATGGCCTTACGCGCTTCTTCGGACCGCGGGCGACCGGCGCGGGACGCGGCCGTATCGTTATCGGGAAAGTTATCATTTAAATCATATTGAACGACGGTTTCAGCAACCATTGGGGGCTCTCCTTCTGCAATCTGTACGGGACGTTCCGTTTTTAGGGATGGCCTATAAAAAGATCAAGCAAAATCATCGGAAATTTTTTTATATCTCTGTATAACTTTCGCCCTTTGCGAATCCCAAGAATCGCGTATTATAGTATGCTAATAAACTAAAAGACTGGGGCGCACTTAAGCTTCTGGCGAGATTGAGCAGGACATAAAGAGCATCCCATGGATGCTCTTTTTGCAAGCCCGCTATATATTTCATAATATCTCTAGAAGTTTACCGCTTAATCAACTGCGTCTGGAAGCTGCGCGGGGCGGGGTCGAGTGTTTCGATCCGGCCATTGTGGAATTGCAGCAAGGCGAGGCCGCGTTCGGCCAGCCCGTCGGGGCGGAAGCGGAAGACGCCGTCGACACCGGCAAAGCCGTTCGGGTTCGTCAGGGAGGCGCGATCAAATACGGGACGTCCGGGAAAGGCGCTGCTGTTGCGGGCGAGCACAGCGGCCAAGGCCGTTGCGTCATAAGCGAGTGTGGCAAGACGCGGCGGTGTGCCGCCATACGTGCTGCGGTAACGCGTTTCGAAATCCTGACGCTGCTCCGGCGCGGGGGCGGCGAACCAGCCGCCTTCGAGTGAGGGTTCGGAGGCAAGGGCTGCATCATCCCAGAGACCCGTTCCGATACGCTGCACACGATCCGGGCCCATGCCGTTGGCGCTTAACTGGCGGCTGATGGCGCGGGCTTGTTCCCCACCGGCGGGGATCAGGACGGCGTTATAATCACGTTTGGCAAAATCCTGGATATACGTGCTGATATCACGGCCATCGGCGGGAAAACGCATGATGTCGGCTTCGGGCAGTGCCATTTGTTTAGCTATGGCGTTATAGCTGGAGGCGACGGAATTCCCGTACTCCGTATTCGGGGCAAAGATGCCGATTTTGTTACGGTTGTGCGTGTGGGCATACAATGCAACGCGTTGCAGCTGGCTGAACGGCATAAAGCCGAGAACATAGCTGTTGCCTCCGGCCTGTGTCCAGTCGGTGGTAAAGGCCACCATATTGATATTGTGAGAGGACAGGACAGTGCGCGCCGCTTTAACTTCGGGGGAGAAGATCGGGCCCAGCACCATCTGCGCGCCGTCCGCGACGGCAGATTGTGCGGCTTCGCGGGCGCCCGCTTCGGTACCCTTGGTATCGCGGGGGATCAGTTCGAATGAGTCGGAACCGACATCGAACAAGGCCAGCTGCGCGGCCTGCAATAATGCCTGACCCAGATTTTCCTGTGCGCCGCTCAAGGGAACCAGAAGCGCAACTTTAACCGGGGTGGCTGGTGCCATAACGGGGGCTTCCGGCGGCGGGACATAGGCTTGCTGCATCTGGTCAGTATAGATGCCGGATGGCGGCACGGGCGGAACCTGCGGGATTTGTGTTGTCTGGGCGGGTTGCGCCGGGGTGATGGTATCGGGCGCGGCCTGCGCCGGTGCGGCCTGGTTCGCGCTGATACTCCACGGGTTACGGGACGATCCGGTATCGCAGGCGCTAAGCGCCAATACAGCCATTACGGCAAAAAGAAATTGTTTCATGACAAGACTTCGTTGATTGATGTGACGGGTTCGTATCATAATACGGCTAAATATAGAAAGATGCCCATGGAAAATCCACACGCTGCTCCTTTATCCCCCTTTTTCGCGCCGGGGCTTTATCTTGTGTCAACGCCGATTGGCAATTTACGGGATATTACCTTGCGGGCGCTCGACCTGCTGGCGGCGGCGGATATTGTGATTTGCGAAGATACGCGGGTGACGGGTAAATTGCTCGATGCCTACAGCCTCAAAAAAAAGATGATATCCTATAATGACCATAGCGACGCGCATCAGCGGGCGCAGATTATCGATATGTTGCGGCAGGGGAAAATCGTTGCGCTGACCAGTGATGCGGGCACACCGCTGATTTCCGATCCGGGTTACAAGCTGGTGCGGGATTGTCTGGCGGCGGATATCGGGGTGACGCCGTTGCCCGGTGCCAATGCGCTGCTGCCGGCGTTGCAGCTTTCGGGGCTGCCCTCGGATGCGTTTATTTTTGCCGGCTTTACACCGTCAAAGTCCGAAGCGCGGCGCAAGCTGTTTGGTAACTGGGCGATGGTTCCGGCAACCTTGATTTTTTATGAGACGGGACCAAGACTGGCGGCGTCCTTATCCGATATGCTTGCTGTTTTCGGTGATCGCCCCGCCGCCGTGGTGCGGGAAATTACCAAGAGATTTGAAGAGGGGCAGCGCGGTAATTTATCGGCGCTGATCGCTTTGTATGAAGACAACCCGCCGAAGGGTGAAATCGTTGTGCTGGTCGCGGGACTCGATCCGGAAGCCGCCACCGCGACACCGGAATATATTGATGCGCAGCTGCTCGCCGCCTTGCAAACGATGAGTGTCAAAGATGCCGCCGCCTTTGTCGCGGCCAGCATGGGATTAAAGCGCAAGGCGATTTATGAGCGCGCGCTGGCACTTAGTAAGGAAGCAACCCGGTGACGCGCAGCACATATAAGGCCGGTATGGCGGCAGAAAGGCTGGCGGCTCTGGTTTTACGACTGAAAGGCTATCGTATTCTCGCGCATCGTTATAAGACGCCCGTCGGGGAAATTGACCTGATCGCCCGGCGCGGGCGGGTTTTGGCCTTTATCGAGGTTAAGAGCCGGAAAAATAAAGCGGGGGCGCTGGACTCCGTCACGCCCCACATGCAATCGCGGATTGAGCGCGCGGCACATTATTATATAGCGGGGCATAAAAAGGCCGCCGCCGCAGAATTCCGGTTTGACGTATTTGTCGTGATGCCGCCTTTTTTCTGGCAACATCTGGACAATGCATGGCGTCCGCGTGCATAATAGATCTATGCGAAGCCATGTCGGCCTTCATTCGCTTTTTTAAAAATTCAAAATGGATCGGATCATGACCATGAAAACCGGTTATAAAATACCAAAGCTTCTTCTTTTATCTGTTCCGCTGCTGCTGGCGGCTTGTACCCCGCTGGGGATGGCGACCGGCACGGGGGCGGCCGTCGGTATGGCAGCGGCGGGTGAGGGCGGGCTGAAGGGCACGGCATCGGATATCCGGATCAAGGCGCTGATCAGCGATGCGTGGTTCAAATATGATATCAAGACATTCTCGAAGCTCAGCCTGACGGTGGATCAGGGACGGGTGCTGATTACCGGCGTCGTGCAGGATCCCGAAGCCCGCGTGCAGGCTGTGCGTCTGGCGTGGCAGGTTGACGGCGTGAAGCAGGTAATCAATGAAATCCGCGTGGCGGAGGGTGAAGGCCTGCCCGGTTTTGTCCGTGATGCTTGGATTACGACGCGCTTGCGTACAGCGCTTACTTTTGATGCGGAAGTGCAGTCGATTAATTATTCGATTGAGACAGTACAGGGTACAGTTTACCTGATGGGTGTCGCCGAAAATCAGGCGGAGCTCAGCCGTGTAACAGAAATCGCCCGCACCATCCCGAATGTGAAGCAGGTGATCAGCTATGTGAAGCGTCGGGGTGAGCCGGTCGATACGCCGCCCAACGATCCCGTCTGGGAAAAGCCTGAGCAGCTGCCCTAACATCCATGAATAAAGCGCAGCCTGACAATCTTATGACGGTGCTGGCCCATTACGGGACCCTGCCGGATGAGGATATTGATCTGGGCCGGGCCGCGCTTGTGCTGGCGGCGCTGGATCATCCGGTGGTATCGCTGGATCGGTATCATGTGCATCTGGATAAGCTTGTCGCCGCCGCGCGGGAATATTTCGATGCGCAGATCGCGCAGGGGCGGGAGGATGATATATCCTTAAGGATTGAGGTTCTGAAGCATGTTCTGGCGGAGCAGAATGAATATCGCGGTGACGAAGAAACCTATGACGATCTGCAGAATGCCAGCCTGATCCGCGTGATCGAGCGGCGCAAGGGCATGCCTATTACATTATCTATCCTTTATCTTCATGTGGCGCGGGCGCTGGGTTGGGCGGCGCATGGGCTGAACCTGCCGGGGCATTTTATTATTCGGCTTGATAAGGGGGCGGAGCGTGTGATTATCGACCCGTTCCAGCAGGGAGCCATCCTGCAGGCGGCGGATTTGCGCCGGATCGTAAAGTTGTTCCTCGGGCCGGATGCCGAATTGTCGGCTGATTATTATAATCCGGCGGATAACCGGGAGATTCTGGTCAGGCTGCAGAATAACATAAAAACCCGCCTGATCGAGAATGAGGATTATGAGGGCGCGTTGAAAATCGTTGATATCCTGCGGGTTCTGGCACCGCAGGAATACCGGTTGCTGCTGGATGAGGGGGTTCTGTCCGCCCGGACCGACCGGCCGCAAAAGGCGGTCAGCGCGCTGGAAACCTATATCGCCTTGGCCCCTAAAAGCCAGGATACGCATGATGCCGTCATGCTCCTGTATCAGATTAAGCAGAATTTGAACTGATGAGGGAACGAAACCGGCCTGCCGGCCATTCGTTCCCCGCTTGCCTTATTTCTGCCACAAGGGAATTGTAATTATTATACTTAATTGTGCTTTGCCCCCTTGTATGGGCGGGCGTTAACGACTAATAATTTAAGCTGTGATTCGGCGCAATGACTGTCCGAACATGCCGAATTAACAACGAATAACGTATTTATAAGGAGTCTGATTATGTTCTTACGCACTGTATTGATGGCCGCACTGGTTTTCTCAGTGACCGCCTGTGCTTCCAAAGATAAAAAAGCTGGTGATGAGTTCAGCGTGCAGGAACGCAGCGACGCTACTTCCGGCGCTGATTACGGTGCTGGCGGCGTTGGCGCAGCTGGTTCTGCTGTCCCCGGCTCCCAACAGGATCTGGTCGTCAATGTAGGCGACCGCGTATTCTTCGGCTATGACCAGTACAATATCGAAGCCGAAGGTCAGCGTACGCTGGACCTGCAAGCTGAGTGGCTGAAAAAATACCCGAACGTATCTGTAACAATCTCCGGCCACTGTGATGAGCGCGGTACACGCGAATACAACATTGCCCTCGGTGATCGTCGTGCGACATCTGTGAAAAACTACCTGGTTGCCAAGGGCATCGACGGTAGCCGCATCACAACAATCAGCTACGGTAAAGAGCGTCCGGCAGTTTTGGGTGACAACCCCTCTGCCTGGTCCCAGAACCGTCGCGGCGTAACGGAAGTTAACTAAGCGAAAAGGACAAGGTCATTATGACGCTTGTTAAACGAAATACAGGAAAGGCACGGCAGAAAACTCTGCTGTGCCTTTTTCTTGCGACGGGGTTGGTAGCAACACCAATAATGCGCGCTTATGCCGCACCCAGTAGCGATGCCCGCCTGACCCGCATCGAAAATGAAATTGAAACACTCAGCCGCGCTATTTTTAAAGGCGAAACACCCCCGCCCGGATCATTGGGCAGTGCGTCGCAGGAGCAGCAGGCGAATGCAGAACTACGTATCAATGGGCTGGAAGATCAACTCCGCACGCTGACCGGCATGATTGAGCAGCAGGGCCATGAGCTGCAGCAGATAAAAACAAAATATGAAAGCACGATTGCCGATTTGCAGGCGCGTCTTGATACGCTGGAAACAAAGGCGCCAGCCTCTTCGGCCGTGCCGGGCATTGCCGATAATTCCTTACCGCAACCATCCTTGACACAACCGGCGGCGGAGACAAATGTAGCGGATAAGGCGGATGCTACGGCGATGTATGAGCAGGCTTACAGCTTCCTCAAAGATAAAAAATATGATGCGGCGGAAATGGGCTTCACCGATTTCCTTGATAAATATCCCGCGCACGCGCTGGCCGCCAATGCATGGTACTGGCTTGGTGAAAGCTATTATGCGCGTGGTAAATTTGACAAAGCCGCCCGTACTTTTGCGGAGTCATATCAGAAATTCCCTAAAGGTCCGAAGGGGCCGGATAATTTGCTGAAGCTCGGCCTGTCCTTAAATGGCATGGGTAAGAAGCAGGATGGATGCCTGGCACTGAACCAGATTGCCAAGGATTACCCGACCGGTGCCGATGCCATTCTGGCGCGCGCTAAAACCGAAAAAGCGGCGATGGGTTGCCCTTAATTTCCAACCAAATCAAAGACATCAATTAACACTTTGTTAACCATAAATTTGACTCCGAATGGTTAAAGCCGTTACAATTAAGACAATGCCGAAACAGGCATGTGTGTAGCGCGGAATAGAGGGTTTTGATAAATGGCAGCATGGTCCCCTTTAGATGGTGTAAAAGAAAAAACAACGGACATTTTTAACAGTGCGTCGAATATTGCTTCCAATGCTTATCAAGGTGCGCCACAACTTTTTGGTCTCGGGACCGGCTTAATTGTAGCTCTTGGTATCATAGCTTGGGGGCCCAAAATTCTGGGCGCTACGCCGCTGGCCAATATGCCGGGCGGTACGATGGGTATAAGACTATTGATGATAGCCGTCGGCCTGGCCGGTGGTACAATGGCCGGCGCTGCCGTAGGCAACCCCGGGGATCCGATGGGCGGCGTGAACAAGGTCACGGATCAGATCGCTGATTTTCTGGGACTTCCCGAATCCACTGATGCTCCTGCGGACCCGGATGCTGGGGCCAAGGAGAATGCCCGTGATGATTTTAACAAGGTGCGCACTGGCCAGAAGCTTGATACAAGCAATGTTACGCTGGAGCGCCCGGCCTCTCAAGACACGGCCGCGATTTACAAATATAATGGATCTTTCAGCCCGTCCTGATTTGACCGTGGATTCTCGCCTCCTAACCGTTTAAGCTGGACGCTTGCGGGTTAAGAAGGGCTGTTTATTGTGTTTTTCCTCGATCTTTCTTCATATGCGGGCTTTTCGTGCGTCAGGCTGCCTTTGCTGAACAAGCCAAAGGCCGTCGCGGTGGCGTTGTCGGGGGGACCAGACAGTATGGCGTTATGCGCGGTCCTGTCTTTATGGGCGCGTAAGAACAAGGTTACACTGCATGCCCTGACCGTGGATCATGGCTTGCGGGCAGAATCGAAGGTAGAAGCGAAACAGGTGGCGGGCTGGGTAAAGACAATGCGCGGTGTCACCCACAAAATTCTGTCTGCCAAAAAAATGCTTCAGGGCAAGGACAGCAAAATCATGGAAAGCGCGCGGGCGGCGCGTTATGAATTGATGAGCGCATATTGCCGCAAACACAAGATCGATTATCTTTTCCTCGCCCATCATCAGGATGATCAGGCGGAAACATTTCTCTTCCGCCTTGCAAAGGGCAGTGGTCTGGACGGGCTGACCGCGATGAAACAATGCGCCGCTTATGATTACAGCTTGACGCTGGTGCGACCCTTCCTTGATATACCAAAAAGCGATCTGGTGGCGTATTGCGAAGATCACGGCGTGCCTTTTGTCACCGATCCGACGAACCGCAATCCCGATTATGCGCGTAACCGCATCCGTGCGGCGCATGATGTGCTGGCGGCGGAAGGTTTGAATGCCAAGCGTCTGTCGATAACGGCGCTACGCCTGGCGCGGGCGCGGGATGCGCTGGATTATTATGCAGAGCGGGCTTATATGGCGGCCCTGAAAGAAAAAACGAGGGAACGGATCGTCCTTGATTTGAATGTCATGCAGGACCAGCCGCTGGAAACTGGCCTTCGGGTTATCCGCAAGGCGGTCGATCATCTGGTCCCGGGGGATGGTTATGGGCCGCGGACTGAACGTCTGGAGGGGCTGGTGGCGGATTTGCTGGGGCCAGCAACCCCGTTTCGTAAAAGGACGCTGGGCGGATGCATTTTTTCCATTCATTACAAACGCGGCGAAATTATCGTGGAGAATGAGACATAATGCCGGATTTCCGCCGTTTTTTAGGCAGAAAATCGTGTCAAAACGTGGATTTTCGGTATATATGATATAGTATTAAAGAAACAACTTTTATCAGGAAAACGTCAGTGAATAATTTCGGTCGTAATATCATGTTCTGGGTCGGCATTGGTCTGGTTCTGGCTTTTCTTTATAATGTATTCCAAAACACGCAGGCTCCTGGTGCTGCCGGTACGGGTGAAACGCTGGCTTACAGTGATTTTATGGCCGAGGCGAAGGCGGGCCGGATTTCCGACCTTGTGATCAAGGGGCAGACGATTAACGGCCATTATGCCGGTTCCGCAAATGAATTCACCACTCTTGTACCCGAAAATGAAAACGTGGTTGAACGTCTGGAGGGTACCGGTGTGAAAATCACCGCGCAGAAGGAAGACCCGAACAAGATCAGCGCGATGGGCATTTTCCTGTCCTGGTTCCCGATGTTGCTCCTGATTGGTGTGTGGATTTTCTTTATGCGCCAGATGCAAGGCCGCAATGGTGGCGGCGCCATGGGCTTTGGCAAATCCCGCGCGCGTTTGCTTACCGAACATCATGGCCGTATTACATTTGATGATGTTGCCGGTATTGATGAAGCCAAGCAGGAGCTGGAAGAAGTTGTTGAATTCCTGAAAGACCCGCAGAAATTTCAGCGTCTGGGCGGTAAGATTCCTAAAGGCGCGCTGCTGATCGGTCCTCCGGGTACGGGTAAGACGCTGGTGGCGCGGGCCGTTGCTGGTGAGGCGAATGTGCCCTTCTTTACGATTTCCGGTTCGGACTTTGTTGAAATGTTTGTTGGTGTCGGTGCAAGCCGCGTGCGTGACATGTTCGAGCAAGCGAAGAAAAACGCGCCGTGCATTATCTTTATCGATGAAATTGATGCGGTGGGTCGTCACCGTGGTGCCGGTCTTGGCGGCGGTAATGATGAGCGTGAGCAGACATTGAACCAGTTGCTGGTTGAGATGGATGGCTTTGAAGCGACCGAAGGCGTGATCCTGATCGCCGCGACCAACCGTCCGGATGTTCTTGATCCTGCGCTGCTGCGCCCGGGCCGTTTTGACCGTCAGGTTGTGGTGCCGTTGCCGGATGTGAAGGGGCGCGAACGTATCTTGACCGTGCATGCGCAGAAAGTGCCGTTATCCAAGAATGTGGATTTGAGCATTCTGGCGCGTGGCACACCCGGTTTTTCCGGGGCTGACCTTGCCAATCTTGTGAACGAAGCAGCCCTTCTGGCGGCGCGTCGTGGCAAGCGTGTGGTAGGTGCCGAAGAATTCGAAGATGCGAAGGATAAAGTTATGATGGGTGCGGAGCGCCGCTCCATGGTTATGACGGAAGATGAGAAAAAGCTGACCGCCTATCATGAAGCGGGTCACGCGATTCTGGCGGTGTATGAGCCGGATTCCGATCCCATTCACAAGGCAACAATTATTCCGCGGGGCCGGGCGCTGGGTCTTGTTATGCGCTTGCCCGAAGGTGACCGCGTATCGATGTCACGGGCGAAGTTGAAGGCTGATTTGGCGGTGGCCATGGGTGGCCGTGTGGCTGAAGAGCTGATCTTCGGTTATGAGCGTGTGACAACGGGCGCGTCCAGCGATATCCGCATGGCGACCGATATTGCGCGCCGCATGGTCACCGAATGGGGCATGTCCGATAAACTCGGCCCGCTGCATTACGGGCAGGATCAGCAGGAAGTATTCCTCGGCCATTCCGTGGCCAATTCCAAAACGATGTCCGACGGTACCGCCTCCGTGGTGGATACCGAGATCCGCTTGATCGTGGATAGTGCTTATACCCGCGCGACCACCGTGCTGAAGGAGCATATTGATCAGCTGCATATGCTGGCGAAGGCTTTGCTGGAATATGAAATGCTGACCGGGGACGAGATCAAAAAACTTCTGCGCGGTGAGGCGATTATTCGCGAAGATCTCAATGATGGTGACGATATCAAGAAGCCAAAATCTTCCGTTCCACGCAGTGGCGGCGGCACCGTTGACGAGATCCCGCAAGGCGCATAATTCATGACACTGAGTACAGGTAAAAAAGCGCCGGAGATGGTTGAATACCTTCTCACGCGGCGTAGTTGTCCCTTGAAAATAATGGCTGAACCCGGCCCGTCCGCGGCGCAAATTGAAACAATCCTCAAGGCCGCTTCCCGCGTGCCTGATCACGGTAAGCTTTTTCCGTGGTATTTTATCGTTATTACCGGTGATAACCGCCGTCATATGGGGGAGCTTTTAAAGCAAGCCTGGCTGTCGGAAGAGCCAGAGGCGACAGAAGCAAAGCTGAATCTGGAAGCCGAACGGTTCCTGCGGGCGCCTGTCGTTATCGGGGTTGTGTCGCGTATGCGCGAAGGCAAAAAACCGCTGTGGGAGCAGATATTGTCCGCAGGAGCCGCGTGTCATAATCTATGCCTTGCAGCCAATGCGCTGGGGTTTGGGACAAACTGGCTGACGGAATGGTATAGCTACAATCAAAATTTCCGTCACTCTTTGGGGCTGGATGCACAGGATCATGTCGCCGGTTTTATCTATATCGGAACCCCCACAGAGCAACCGGAAGAACGCGACCGCCCGAATCTGGCACAAATTACAACGCAGTGGGAGCCTGGTGTGGCGCTGAACAAAGGTGCTTACGGCCACCCAGAGATGGGATATCCCGAGTTGGGCTTTGATTTAAATCTGATTACAAAAAAATAATCTAGCTATGCTGATGCACTTGGGGTGCTGCTGGCTGGTTCCGCAGCGTTGCCAGTTTATCCAGCGTTTCCGTCGTTTCATTTTGAGCAGCAATTTCATAGGCATTTATATGATGAACCAGACGTGCGTGATTGGTCTCTGCGCTAAAAGTTGCGGTTAAGGAATCCGCGTTTACACTTTTTACAATCTCTGTCGCAGGCGGTGCTTTTAATGTGTGAACCGTGCCATGGACCTTACCTGCAGTTTCTAGATAGGGATCCCCCGGCATTGCCAGTGAGACAACATTTTCACGAACATTCTGTAGAAGAGCATCTGTATAAAGCGATTGTCCATCGCGTCCCTTGACATCGGGTAATCCGATATCGGCGATATTGGTGGCGCGGGCGTCAAAGCGTGCGGCCATGTCATTGGCCAGCATGGTGCCGAGGGAATAGCCGACGATCTCAACGCTCTCTGACATACTGACGGCTTTTAGATAGAACTACTGCGCGGGTCCGGTCTGGTCGTTGACCTGGCGTTTTAATCCGGCTTGTACCAATGCTTCTTTATCTTGATGTTCGCCATCTGTCATTCCTCCGAAAAATACGATGGCGTGGCCGGTTTCTTCGTTCTGATAGATAGCACCTTTGAAGCCGGTGGCAGGATCATTGATCGCTTCTATTCTATTAAGGCTAACGGTCTCACCGGCTTTATTTGTAACGGTAATTGTTTGCTCGCCGCTATCAATCGCTTGCTTATAGGCGGAAGGGGCGTTTGTCAGCTCTATGGTTCTATTACCGTTGGCCGCATTATTTGCTTTCTGTACTGCTTCTGCTTGCATGTCAGGCTCAACGGGTGGGAACTCATAGCGCCCATCCCCATAACCGAGAAAGCCAGATAAATGGGCAAGGATGGAAACCAGCCATTCATTCCCTTTAAGCAGGCCTAAAAACGGGGTGAAATCAAAGTCTGCTGCGAGGTTAGGTAGGGCACCCTCCGTGGCTTGTGGGCCTGCCCGTGTTTTGCTTGTAGTCGTAGCCATCTGCCTCACTTTTCTTGTTATTACCGTAATTATAAAGAAACAATGTTAATAAAATCTTGCCAAGTCATACTAATCCTTGCGGAAACAGTGATCTATCCGCTAAAACAAAGACATGACACGTAAATATTTTGGTACAGACGGCATTCGCGGGCGGGCCAACAGCTTTCCCATGACCGCAAAGATGGCTTTGAAAGTCGCAATGGCAACGGCGCTGACGCTGCGTCAGTCGGGCACGGATTCCTATCAGAACCGGGTGGTGATTGGTAAGGATACGCGCTTATCCTGCTACATGTTGGAGCAGGCTTTGGCCGCGGGCTTTGAAGCGATGGGCATGGATGTGATTTTTCTGGGCCCCTTGCCGACGCCGGCGGTGGCAATGCTGACCCGGTCATTGCGCGCGGATATCGGTGTGATGGTTTCAGCATCTCATAACGGGTTCGAAGATAACGGCATCAAACTTTTTGGTCCCGACGGTTATAAATTACCGGATGAGGTCGAGATGATGATTGAAACCCTTATCGATAGTAATCTGGATGAGAAATTATCACCGCCGGACATGCTGGGCCGCGCGACGCGTCTTGATGATGCGGCGGGGCGCTATGTTGAATATATCAAGGGCAGCTTCCCACGCCGTCAGAGCCTTGATGGTTTGAAAGTTGTTATCGATTGCGCCCATGGCGCGGCGTATAAAGTCGCGCCGCAGGTTTTGTGGGAGCTGGAGGCCGATGTGACCGCGATTGCGGTGCAGCCCAATGGCAAGAATATTAATGCCGAATGCGGTGCCACCCATACCAAGGCGTTGCAGGCCAAGGTCGTGGAAGTGGGCGCGGATGTTGGTATTGCGCTGGATGGTGATGCCGACCGTTTGATCCTTGTTGATGAAAAAGGTGTCGTTGTTGACGGGGATCAAATTATGGCGCTGCTGGCGCTGAACCTGAAGGAAAAAGGCCGTCTGGTGAATAATGGCGTGGTTGCCACCGTCATGTCCAATCTGGGCATGGAGCGGTTTCTGGCGACGCATGGTATTGATTTGATCCGCACACCGGTCGGTGATCGCTATGTCGTCGAAAAGATGCGCGAAGGCGGTTATAATCTGGGCGGTGAACAATCCGGCCATACGATTTTATCGGATTACGGCACGACGGGTGATGGTTTGCTGGCGGCGTTGCAGGTACTGGCGATCTTGCGCAATAGTGGCAAGCCGGCGAGTGAAACGCTGCGCCTGTTTAAACCTTTGCCGCAGATTTTGCGCAATGTCCGCTTTGAAAAGGGTGTAAAGCCGCTTGATAAAGATGATGTGAAGGAAGCGATCAGCAAGGCCGAGAAAACATTATCCCATGATGGGCGCCTTCTGGTTCGTGCATCTGGCACCGAACCGTTGATCCGCGTAATGGCGGAAGGTGATGATCCGAAGATTGTGGAGTCGGTCGTCGGTGGCCTGTGCACCGTTATTGAACAATACGCTAAACCCGCTTAGAAGAAAGACATAACCAATGGCTAATGTTGCAGTTGTAGGATCCCAATGGGGCGATGAAGGCAAAGGCAAGATCGTTGACTGGCTTTCAAGCCGCGCCGATGTTGTTGTGCGTTTCCAGGGTGGCCACAATGCGGGCCATACGCTGGTGATTGACGGGGTTGAATACAAGCTGCATTTGCTGCCATCCGGTATTGTGCGCAAAGGCAAATTGTCCGTTATTGGTAACGGCGTTGTCGTTGATCCGTGGGCGCTGCTGCAGGAAATTGAAACGGTACGCGCTAAAGGCGTTGAGATTACACCGGAGAGTTTATTGCTGGCGGATAATGCCAGCCTGATCCTGCCTATTCACTCGGCGGTTGATAAAGCATTGGAAGCCGCGCGCGGCAAAAGCCAGATTGGCACGACCGGGCGCGGTATTGGTCCGGCCTATGAAGATAAAGTGGCGCGGCGCGGTATTCGTATCTGCGATCTGGCGCATGAGGCGTTGCTGAAAGAAAAAATTGAACGTTTGTTGGTGCATCATAATGCGCTGCTAAAAGGTCTGGGCGCTGAACCATTTGATGTGAATCAGGTGTTTGACAGCGTACAGCAAATCTCCGGTAGTATTTTGCAATATGCGGGACCTGTGTGGAAGCGCCTTGATGAAGCGCGCAAGGCAGGCAAGAAAATTCTGTTTGAGGGCGCGCAGGGCATTATGCTCGACGTTGATCACGGGACATATCCGTTCGTGACGTCATCCAACACCGTTGCGGCGAATGCAGCGACAGGTACGGGTGTGGGGCCAAAAACAGTTGGGTATGTGCTGGGTATCACTAAAGCTTACACGACGCGCGTTGGTTCAGGTCCGTTCCCGACGGAACAGCTGAACGAAGATGGCGAGATGCTGGGCCAGCGCGGCCATGAATTTGGCACAACAACGGGGCGCAAGCGCCGCTGCGGCTGGTTCGATGCGGTGCTGGTGCGCCAGACAGTAAAAGTGTCCGGCATTGACGGCATCGCCCTTACCAAGCTCGATGTGCTTGACGGGTTTAAAGAGATTAAAATCTGTGTGGGATATGAGATTAACGGCAAGGCCTATGATTATCTTCCCGCAGGGCAGCAGGATCAGGCAGACGCCAAGCCAATTTACGAAACTGTACCCGGCTGGTCCGAAAGCACACGCGGTGCGCGGTCCTGGGCCGATTTGCCCGCGGAAGCGGTTAAATATGTCCGCCGCGTTGAGGAGTTGATCGAGGCACCGGTTGCGCTTTTATCCACCAGCCCCGAACGCGAAGACACGATTCTCGTTAAAGATCCATTCGCGCTGTAAGGTCTTATTTTTGCCTTACTGGAGGCTCCTGAAAATGCTATGATGGGAAACTGGGCTGCGTAATGTGGCCCGGTTTTTGTTGCCCTCTTAATCCTTGTGCGTACCAGCATGGCCACTGACAATAACACCGCGCCTTTTTCCACTTCGGCTCAGGCTTCTGAGGCCGGAGGCAAGCTGCGCGTAGAGTCAAAAAAAGAACCAGCCTCCGCGGATAAAGACCGCGCGATTTTTAACGATGAAATTGAAATTCTTTTTGCCCGTCCTTTACCCGAATATGATAAAGGCGAAGTGAAGGCCTATGCGGCGCAGGCTTTGGCCGGTGGCACGAAGTCCGGTTATTTTGCGATGATCTGCGAAACGCATCTGGTGCCGCAATCGCGGCAGGCACAATATTTTATGGCGCTGTCAAATCCTTCGCTTGTGAAGCTTGTGCGCGCAGGCAAAGTGTACTGGCCACCGACCAAAAGCTGGCGCTTTTGTTTTATTTATGAGAACAGCTTGGGTAAGCCGCTGATGACTCCGGACAATGACCGCGGCTTGGGGATGAAATCCGAACATGTTATGAAGGCGATTATCCGCCCGATAATCAATTTGTTGCAGGAAATGCAGGATGCAGGCGTTCATCATGGGAATATCCGGCCCAGCAATATGTTTGATGGCGGTGTGCCCGTGTTTGAACGGGTTATTTTGGGGGAGTGTTTAAGCACACCACCCGGTTATAGCCAGCCGATTATTTTTGAGACGATCGAGCGCGGCATGTGCGATCCGGCGGCCAAAGGGGCGGGTACGATTGAAGATGATATTTATGCATTTGGCGTTTCACTGACACTTATCCTGCGCCGCCGCAATCCTCTGGAAGGATTAAGTGATGAAAAGATTATTGAAGAGAAAATAAATAATGGCAGCTATGCCGCCCTCACCGGGGAGGAGCGTTTCAGTGGCCCTATACTGGAGCTGCTGCGCGGGCTTTTATATGATGATGCGTCGCAGCGCTGGACCATGAATGAAATCCTCGCATGGCAGGAAGGCCAGCGTCTTAGCCCGAAACAAAGTTCCAAGAAGAAAAAGGCCGCGCGGTCGATTGCCTATAACGGTGAACGGTACTTCCGGCAATCACTGCTGGCGCGGGATTTAAATATTGTCCAGTCCGAAGCCGTACAACTTGTCGAGTCGGGGAATATGGAGCAATGGATATCGCGCTCGCTGGAGGATAATATTTTGCGCAACCGGCTGGATCAGGCGGTTGATTCGGCGCAGGAATACGGCAAGGGTCCCGGTTACTGGGACCGTCTGCTGAGCCGTGTGTCCATCGCGCTCGACCCCGATGCACCGATCCGTTACAAGAATATAAAAGTGCATCCGGAAGGGTTTCAATATGCGCTGACGAAGGCGGTGGCGCAGAAAGAAGATTTGCAGCCCTATATAGATATTATCAACCAGCAGCTTGTGATCCAGTGGTTGAATTCCCAGCAGGCGGAGCTGCAAATTGATATTGGTGATATGTTGGCGCGTTTTGACAGTTGCCGGGCTTTTTTACGGCAGGGCGCTTTGGGATACGGGGTTGAACGCTGCGTTTATTTCCTTTGCGGGGAAGCGCCGTGTTTGAGTGATCGTTTGAAATCCTATTACGTTCTATCACCGGAAGATCTGATTTATGCATTTGAAGATATGGCGACGCAGCCCAACCGGCCGGAGCTGTTCCTTGACCGCCATATCGCGGCTTTCCTGTCCGTGAAGGAAAGAAAAATCATAGATAGCCATGGTATTGAGTTGAATGCGCCTGAATATTATAAGCGTATATTGGGGAATATGAAGGTGCTCGCGGCGATTTATAAGCGTGATAAAATGGGACCCCTGCCGGGTGTGGCAGGATGGCTTTCCGATATTATCGAACCACTCTGTGAACGCTATCACGACCGGGATCTGCGGCAGGATTTTCGCAGTACAGCCAAACGTCTGGCGGGGGTTGGCGATATTGGCCGTATTGTGGCGATGTTTGATAATCCGGAAGTCGGTTATAAGGATTTCATGAGTTTCCGCCGGGCGATGATAGATTACAATACGTTACGCGAAGAAACCAAAAAATATGAAGAGCAATTGAAAAATCCCGAAGTCGTTGGTCGTGAGGCGGGAGCCGAAGTGGCGGCGATTGTTTCCGGCCTTTTATCGGCGGTTCTTATCCTTGCCTTTTGTTTCATGTTTTTTTTAGATAATGGGATCTTTTGATATGGCGCCTGTTAAGAAAAAAAGACCGGTAGCAAAGAAAAATAAAGGCGCGGGCTTTTTGATTCTTGGTGTAACGGTTCTGGGTTCAGCTGCGTTATTTTTGCCGACAACAATTATATTGATGATCGGTATGTTGCCAACGGCGGCGGCAGCTTTTGTTGATAAATCTGGAAAAAATCTCAAGGCGTTAACGGTGGGCGGTATGAACCTTGCCGGAACAATGCCTTTCCTTTTTGATTTATGGGCCAGCGATCATACAATGGGTAATGCTTTCCGCCTGATCACCAATCCACGGACGATCATTGTTATTTATTGCGCAGCGGCCATTGGTTACATGATTGAATGGGCGATGACAGGTATTGTTACCGCCATCCTCAGCCAGCGAGCGGAGATGCGCCTGCGCGATATCAAGAAGGCGCAGGATCGATTGGTACAAAAATGGGGACCGGAAGTTACGGGTGAGTTACCGCTGGATGAAAGCGGTTTTCCCTTGGAGTCGGGTTCACTTGCCAAGTCTGTTGTTATAACGGAAAAGACGCCGGTTGAAGCAATAACCAAGCATTAGGCTGTTGTGAGACGCCGCTAAATTCTATGATTTTGGTTTTGTTTCGGGCTTCGGTGTGTCTGCCGGCTTTTTGGTGGGCGCTTCAGCTCCCGGTTTTTTGGCGCCGCCTTCAAGACGTAAGGCGGATACAATACGGATGTTGCGCTCAACTTCCGTGTGGCCGGGTGATAATTCATTGGCTTTCGCCAGCATCGCAAGCGCTTCATCGGTTTTACCCTGAACAGCAAGGTTAAGGCCGAGATTGTTTAAAACCGGCAACGCATTGCCCTTCCATTTTTCAAGCGCGGTGCGCAGCGCGGTTTCAGCTTCTATATGCTTGTTTTGTGCTTCGAGCGCATTGCCAAGGGCATTATAAGCCTCGCCGGAATTCGGGTCCAGGCGAATGGCTTTGTTGGCGTAACTCTCCGCCCCTTTGAAATTACCGGACGCGGCAAGAAGTGAGGAATATTCAACGAAGATTTTTGGATTATCCTGCCCCGATTTTTCCGCCAGCGGAGTCATGACCAGATAGGCGCGGTTCAAACGATTGGCATCGCGCAGTGCGGTGGAATATTTAATCGCGGCCTCTTCATTCGTGCGGTCGGCGTTGTAAACGCGTTCCAGCTTGACCACTTCGCTTTCATACTCGGCAGGCGAAGGAGATTTTTTACCCGTACTGCCGCAGGCGGTCAACGGAAGGATAACAATAAGGGTCAAGGACAGAAGGGAAAGTTTGCGGATGGTAAATGTCATGATGTACGCCTTTTAAAATACGGTGCCGCCCGAAGGAGGAAATGGTGGGCGATATTGGACTCGAACCAACGACCTCTACCATGTCAAGGTAGCGCTCTAACCAACTGAGCTAATCGCCCCCTGTTCGCCGGAACGGCATTCAGAAAACTACACATGAAAAACCAGATTACGGCAGGATTTTCAAGTCTTTTTAGAGCGTTTCGTCAATTATTGCATAATGGCCTGCAAACCGCTCTTTTTTGCGCTTCCGGTGCTCACGTACTCAAAAGTACGCTGCGCGCCGGTTCTCAAAAACCACCGTTTTCGGCGCATTCTGCTTCAATTGCCGATACGCTCTGGGCGTTTTGGTAAATTTTAGGGGGTAAAAACCTTTAGGCGGACAGTAAAAGGTCCACTTTATCAACCAGATCCCGCAAATGGAACGGTTTGGCCATCAGGCTGGCTTTATCCACTTCCGGCTGGCCTTCAACCTGGTTCAGGGCGACGGCGGCAAAGCCGGTAATAAACATGACTTTGAGGGTGGGGTACAGCCATGTTGCTTTTTGCGATAATTCAATCCCGTCAATGCCCGGCATAATAATATCGGCCAGCAGTAGATCATATGCTTCATCGGACGCTTTCAGGGCATCGAGCGCGGCCAACCCGTCGGGGCAGGCCAGAACACTGTGCCCCGCGCGTTCAAGCGCAGCAGACAGGAAATGTCTCATCGAGGCATCATCTTCAGCAATTAGAATACGGGCCATGTTTGGGCTCCTCCCTTTATCCTTCTATTAGATGGTGCGCGGGCGGGCGGATGCAATCGATTGTTTCCAACTGTCCACAATCCTGTAAAAGCACGGCGGGTGCTATGGTTTTTTGGGGTGTTTTTTGCTATACCGGAATCATAAGAATAACGGGGAGATCAGTATGGCGGGACAAGCGGGCTTAATTGCCGATATCGGGGCTACCAATGCGCGGTTTGCGATGGCGGATGCGGGCGGTATTTATCACGAGCAGGTTTTGAAATGCGGGGATTATCCCGGACTAGTTGAAGCGGCGCAGGCCTATCTTGCGCTTATCAACCCGTCATCCCGTCCGCGCCATGCGGCGGTAGCGATTGCCGGTCCGGTGCAGGGCGACAAGTTTTTCATGACCAACCACCGCTGGTCTTTTTCGGTCAGCGGAGCGCAGAAGGAGCTGGGGCTGGAGCGGTTCAACCTGATGAATGATTTTAAGGCACTGGCGCTGGCCGTGCCGCATCTGAAGGGTAATGATCTGCGGCAAGTTGGCGGCGGCAAGGCCGTATCGCAGGCACCGATCGGGATTGTCGGGCCGGGCACGGGACTGGGTGTTGCCAGTCTGAGCTGGGACGGTGCGCGGTATCGCGCGATACCGGGGGAGGGTGGGCATGTCACGATGGCGGCGCGGACCGACCGGGAATTTGCGCTGTTCCAGCAGCTGATCAAAATGAAATACCATCATATCTCGGCGGAGCGTGTCTGCTCCGGCAAGGGGCTGGTGAATTTGTATAATGCGTTGCGGGAACTGGATGGGCGCACCGACCTGCCGGACCCGGAGCCGGAGGAGATTAGCGCGGCGGGGCTGGACGGGAGCTGCAGTCTTTGTGTTGAGACATTGCAGTTTATGGTTACGTTCCTCGGCCGGGTGGCGGGTAACCTGGCTCTGACGCTCGGGGCGCATGGCGGGATTTATATTGCGGGCGGGATTGTCGGGCGGCTGGGATCGTATTTTGATAGCTCCCCGTTCCGGGAGGAATTCGTCGATAAGGGACGGTTCCGGGATTATCTTGAACCCATACCGACTTTTGTAATCCAGCACCCGTTTCCGGCCTTTGTCGGGTTGCAGGCGGACCTTGTTGGTAGTCAATAAATTAAAGACGCCGCGTCTCGTTTATTTGATTTTGGTGGCGTTCATCATCGTGATGAACTGCGTGCCGACATGGGGCCAGTTATAACGGGCCTGGGCGCGGGCGGCGCGTTCTGCGCGGCTGCCGGGGGCGGTAAGGGCTTGTTGAGCAGCTTGCGCCAGATCTTCATTCAGTGATCCAAATAATTGATTATCAACGATATCTTTCGGTCCGGTCACGGGGTAGGCCGCAACCGGTACGCCGCAGGATAGAGCCTCCGTTAATACCATACCGAACGTATCGGTTTTAGATGGAAACGCAAAAATATCACTGGCGCGGTAGTAAGAGGCCAGCTCGTCCCCCGTTTTCTTGCCGGCAAAGTGCGCATCAGGGAATTTCTCCATCAGTGCGCCGCGCGCTGGTCCATCACCGACAATGATTTTTGTTCCCGGCCAGTCCATAGTCAAAAAAGCTTCGATATTTTTCTCAATCGCGACGCGGCCGACATAGAGAGCGAAAGGACGTTTCATTCCGGGTAGCGCGGCCACAATCCCGTCGACAGAAAAAGGAGGGACGGAGACACCGCGCGTGACTTCAAAAAACGGGCCCCTGAATTTTTGGTCTTCCAGCGCCCGGCGCAGCCCTTGTGTCGCCACCATAATCCCGGAGGATTGATTATGGAACCTGCGGATCCAGCGTAGCATAAGGGCGCGGACCGGCGTGTAGGAGAAAGGAATATATTTGGCGACACGCTTGGCGATATAATCTGGAAACTGCGTGTGGTAGGCGGTATTGAAGGGTAGCTTGTGGCGCAGGCAATATTTACGCGCGGCCTGCCCCAGCGGGCCTTCGGTCGCAATATGAATGGAGTCGGGCTGCGCGCTCGCAATCAGTTTTGCAAGACGGTGATACGGGCGCAGCACCAGCCGGATTTCCGTATAGCCCGGCATTGGCATGGTGTAAGGAAAATCTAGCGGGCTGATCAGCTGCACTATATGCCCGGCGGCTTCAAGCTCCGGGATGATATATTCGTAAGTGCGGACAACCCCGTTAACCTGCGGTTTCCATGCATCGGTTATAATAAGAACTCTCATATCCTAATCCATGGACATTTAGTGTGAAGAACTTTAAACTTTATTATCTGGCCCTCATCTATAGCGGAATAACCATAGCCCATGAAGCATAATTTGCGATTATACGGTTTATTGATGCTCCCGCTTTTGCTGGTCGCGCCGCCCGTGCTGGCGCAGATGCTGCCGGCAGACCCGGCCAGCCCGCTGGCACCGCGCCCGGTGACCCGAGATCCGTTATGTGAGGCACCGTTTGAAGCTATCCTGAAAATGGGGGGACCGCATCTTGAATATCCAACCGTGTGGGATGTGGTTTACCGCAAGGGGAATAATGTGATGGATCTGTTTGACGGTGTGCCGCTGGGTCCGGAGAATGTTCTGGTTGTCGGCCGTGACCTGAAGAAAAGCAAGGGCGGAAAATTTGATATTATCCTGTCCGAGATTAACAGCCGCGGGCGCATTATTGCTGAAAATATCTATGCCCCGAAAGGGGTGGAAGAGCCGCGTTTTCTGGGGCGTGTCAAAGGTGGTTTTGTTCTTGTCTCCGACCTGCAGGATAAAAATCAGGTGCGCCTCAGCCTGTATGATGCAAAGCGAAAATATAAAAGCGAAAAAATCATCGCCGATCCCCGGTATAATTATAGCAGCGGGGCCTATGCTCCGATTAATAATGGCACCGACGGGTTTGTTGTCGCCGTCAATGCGGAGTCGCGCCAGGACGATAAGGATAAATACGGCATCCTGTTCCGGTTTTCGGCAGACGGTAAGCAATTATGGCGGCGGCATTATACGCAAGGTGTCGCAAACCGTATCCGGGGCCTGTCGCCGCTGGAGAACGGTTCGATTATAGCGACCGGGCAAGTTGAGGCCGATAACGGCACAATGGCTGGATGGATTCTGGCGCTGGGCAGTAGCGGGGAAATTATGTGGCAGCGCAGCTATGCACGCGGTGCCGAAGCCACACTGAAATCCGTTGTGGCGGGGGAGCGTGGATATTTTGTTATCGGCGACGCGCAACCCGGCAATGGTGAACCGCTGGCGCTATGGATGATGGCGGTCAATAATCTGGGTGAGCCGCAATGGCAGCGTTATTACCGCCGCAATAATACGGGCTTCAGCGCGGTGAAAATGACCCGCACCAATGATGGCCGTTTTGCGGTAACGGTCAATGCGCTTGCCCCCAAGGGCAGCGGTGGCCGTGATCATGTGCGGCTCCTGACCCTGTCTGCGCGCGGGGCGGTGATTGATGACGAAGCTTATATTAACGGCGTCAGCGCGATGGCCCGCAATAGTATCGTAAGTCCCGAAGGCGCGCGTGTTGTTTTCTCCACCACAACAACGGATTCAAAACCGTTGAAAACGGAAATCATTGATAATCACCTTGTGATTGTCGAAGAACCCGATGTCGATGACGGCAAGCCGCGCGCGCATCAGGGCTGGATTTTCCTGGGCGCGCCGCTGCCGGAAAAATATAATGACCCCTGTCTAGTGAAAGCATCCCCCTGATGATGACTGAAGATCATGCGATAAACGATCCATCTCTGGATACAGATGATGAAGATATGATGGTTGTCACCGTGGAAGAGGGGATGGGCGGTGAACGTCTTGATAAATTCCTGGCGGCTTCGTGTCCGTCCCTGTCCCGTACGCGGGTCCAGCAATTGATGCAGGAAGGCGCCGTTCTTCTTATGGGCGCGGATGAATGCGATGATGCGTCGCTGAAGGTGAAGGAAGGCATGGTGTTCACCATCCTGATTCCGCCGCCGCTGGATGATACGCCGGTGCCGGAAAATATTCCGCTGGATATTGTTTATGAAGACGAACATCTGATTGTGCTGAACAAGCCGGTGGGTTTGGTTGTGCATCCCGCGCCGGGCCATACGCGCGGTACGCTGGTCAATGCGCTGCTCTATCATTGCGGGGATAGCCTGTCGGGTATTGGTGGCGTGCGCCGTCCGGGAATTGTGCATCGTCTTGATAAGGATACAAGCGGCCTGATGATGGTGGCAAAAACGGACAAGGCGCATAAGAGTTTATCGGCACAACTGGCCGACCGGACCTTGTCGCGCCGCTACCTCACGATCGTATGGGGGGCACCGCCCTTGAAGAAGGGACATGTCGAAGCACCGATTGCGCGCCATCACACCAACCGCCAGAAAATGACAATCCCGCCGCGCGGGGGTCGTCATGCGCTGACCTATTACGAGCGCAAGGATATTTATCGTGGTGGTGTCGCCAGTTTGATTGAATGCCGCTTGGAAACGGGGCGCACGCATCAAGTGCGCGTGCATATGGCGCATCTCGGGCATCCGGTTGTTGGTGATAGCGTTTATGGTTTGCAGCAGACGGGATCACGCTCCCTTATCCGCAAGGCGGATCTGGACGAAGACACGGGCAAAGCCCTGCTGAATTTCCCGCGTCAGGCACTTCATGCCTGGGCGCTGGAGTTTATCCACCCCGCGACAGACGAGGAAATGAGCTTTGAAGCTGCCCCGCCCGCCGATATGGACGCGCTTATTAACCTATTAAAATCATAGACTTATCAAAAAAATCGAAAATAAAATTGTATTTACATAAAATTGTATGTAATATGAAGTTATAGATTGATGACGTAGTTTGGGTGTGTTGAGGACTACAAATAATTAGGGCAGATTAATTTGTCCACCGGCCGAGGAGGACGCGGCTTTTTCTTTTTCCAAGTGTGTGTGTAGTAGAACTAAAATTCAACCGCCGGTGAAAACTGGCGGTTCTTTTTTTGATGGGAATAAAAAGAAGTTTTAACCACAGAAGCGCAGAGTTTTTGTACGTCATCCTGAGCGTTAGCGAAGGATCCCCAAACTATAACCGATTGAGATCCTTCGCTAACGCTCAGGATGACAGAGACGAGGGTTTTGTTGTTTAAAACTCGTACCCCGCGCGAACAATCCCGGCATGGGCGGTATAATCTTGCCTGATCTCGAAGTCATATCCTGCGGATAGGGTCAGGTTATTTGTCGCCTTGTATTGCATCCCCGCACCGATATTGGTTGTGCCGCGCGCAGGGTCTGCGCCCTCCGTTTTGAAGGACGCGCCGCCGCCGGTGAAGTTTGATGTGCTTTGGATCGTGTCACCGATGATGTCGTAGCGGTAGCCCGCGTGGATAGAAGGGGATAGTAATGATCCATCGCCTTGCCTTATATCCCATTGGGACTTGATACCAAGCCCCAGCTCAAAAGACTGAAGCGTGTCTGTTTCGACGGCAAGGCTCGCGCCCCCCGCGCCGGTCTCGGTGTAGCGGTCAGGGGATAGATGCGTGTAGGTGGCACCGATGGTTGGTGTGATGGTCGGGGCAAAAGCGGGCCTGATCTCAAAATCCTTGCCGGTTTCGATGTGGGCGGTGTATTGATCGGCGCTGTAATCACTGGTCGCTGCCAGGCCCGCTATACCGCCTACATCACGACGTACTGACTTGATATCGTTATAGCCGTAAGCGACGGAGCCACTGATGAAGTAATCCTGTGGCAGGTTGTAGTCACCGTACAGGCCGATCTGGTAGGAATCGATATCGGTTCTGGTGCTGTTCGCGTCCTTGGATTTAATTCCGCTATTGCCATAGCTGAAAGCCATGCCGATGGTCGCGTTATTAAAAAGTTGATCTGTATCGATCCCGCCGACAAAACCGAATGTATGGGCACTATATCCAGCGATGGTGTCACGATCATCCTGCGCGGCATGATGTCTATAGACCTGCCCCCATATGGATAAGGAGTCCGTCAATTGCCCGGTTGATACGCCCGATTCTGCGCGTAAATCGGCAAGGCGTGTCTGGATAAGATCAACGCCTTGATGGGCCATCGCCATTGTTGAATCGGATACGCTGTTATCCACCGTCGGTGTTGTGGATTCAAGGATATCATTGACGGCTTGTTGGGTCGGCGCGTTGTTGAGGTTTTGTACAATGCCGATAAGCTCGGGACTATCATTGCCGGAGAGATTGTCAATAACTGTAGCTACGGCGGCGTTGTTGGGTGTGGTTGCCGTGGTTACGGCATTACTGACTGCAATGGCGCGAATGAACAAGTCCGTGTTGTTAGTCGCGACGGTTGCCTGCGTACCATCAAAGGCATAAAAATCCCATAGGAAAGAATCATCGGCAATTAATATTTCTGTCGCGCCGGGACCGCCGATAAGCGCGCTATGGGCATTGATCACACGAAGCTCATCATTATGGGACAGGCCCGCCCCGATGACACCAACGGTTAATGTCGCATTGGTCAGATCCGCCGTGCCGTTACTGACAACAAGGGAGCCAAAATTACCCGTGTCGGTGACATTGAAGGTCAGGATGCCATCGATGACGGCGTCGTTATAGCTGGTGAAAGTATCGCCGACATTAATCGTCAGTGTTTTTGTGGTGTCAACCGTAAGGCTGGATACATCGAAATTACCTTCCGTTGTAAAATCATCGGCAATGGTAATGTTTGAATATCCGTTGACCGCAGCATTATCAATCACATCGCCAATAATGCGGCCCCCTATGATTTCAAGATCAAAATCATCCGTGATATCGGTCAATGAAATGGCCACACCACCGGTGCCTTCAATTGTGCCGCTATTGGTTATACCGCCAGTGATCTGGGAGTTATTGACGTTGAGGCCGGTCGCGCCAGTGATCGTGCCGCTGTTGGTGATACCGCCGGTGATTTCTCCCGTCTTGATATTGACAAGGTTGCCGGTAGCATAAGAAACAAGAGACAAACCGTAATTGACACCGGATATCAAGCCGGAATTCGTTATACCGCCGCCGAGTGCTCCGCCAAGCAAATAAAACCCGGTATCGCTGGCGGCAATTGTGCCACTGTTGGTTATACCACCAGTGATTTGCGATGTAAGCAAGGATATGAAGACGCAGCTTGTGGAATTACAGCTTATATCTGCCTCCGTCTGCAAGCTGATCCCGCCTTCAATTGTGCCCGTATTATTCAGGTTCCCAGTAATGGTTGAACGACCATAAAGACGGATTACGCCCTCAATTGTGCCGGTATTGCTAAGGCTTCCCTGCAGCAGCGCAATATCGATGTTCCCGTCCATCGTGCCATTATTAACAATATTGCCGGTCATGGTGCTGAAACCCGGCATAAAAAAACTGCGGCCGTTACCGCTGGTGAGAAGTCCATTATTAATAATGTCGCTTGTTAATGAAGTGAAGCTACCAATACTAATAGGATTAAAACCCGTTCCCTGCCCGATCGTACCGTCATTGGTTAGGCCGTTTGTAATCGTAACATTTCCATTGATTGTGATACCTGAACCCCCGATGAGACCACCTGCTTGATTGTGTATTCTATCAATCAGTGCTATCCCACCAAGATTAATGGATGTACTAAAGGTGCCTGCCGTGATTGTACCACTATTTATCAGGTCGCCGCTTATCGTTGTATTCCCGCTATCCATCACCACCGCACCAATAAGTGTACCACTATTGGTTAAGCCATTGACGATCGCCGCCCCACTTTGCAAATAAATAGCTCGGCTTCCACCGCTGATAATCCCGGCATTGGTCACGCCGCCGATAAAGTCCCCCGCTACAGAATGAAGCCCATTTACAGTGCCGGAGATTGTGGCTCCGACATTATTGAAAATTCGCCCCGCGATATTCCCGGATGAGCTTTGCAATCTGATTCCTGTGCCATTTACACCGCTTGATGAACCGTTGATAACGCCGCCGGAAAGATTGATTATATCGCCAACAATTGTTGTAGCGGTTATATTAATTCCGTAACCAGTTGCAGAATTACTTATAGCCTGAATCGTGCCGCTATTCTGAATGCCATTTATTAGATTAGCCCCCGCGAGTTGCAATCCTGCAACTGTTCCCGTTGTGCCGCTGGCTTGAATGGTTCCCGTATTAATCAGTACAGGATCAATTGTCCCATTCAAGAAAATACCGTAATTATTGCCTGCCTGCGTGGTTCCGGCAATAATTCCGCCTTCAATAAGCCCATTATTTATAAAAGAGCTATAAAGAATGGCACTTGAATTTATACGCATCCCATTTCTACCGCCGCGAATGATCCCGCTGGATTGATTAAGGAAGAAAGTTGGAAACGCACCATCATTAAGAAATGAAGTACTATTAAAAAGAATTCCGGCACGAGATGAATTTGCGCCGCTATCAATAATAGAGCCACTATTATCAATCGAAAGAATTTCAGTACCCCCCAGTATTGCTACGGGCGAGAGCGTGTTTGTCGTGATGGATCCTGTTGTTGTCACAGTCAGCGTATCCCGGATGCCACCGCCCAATGTCAAGGCCGTCACTGTCGCCGTATCAATCAAATAATCTACGGCCAAGGCCGGCTGCAACGGCACAAACGGCATCAACACCCCCAGCAAGGCGGTGGTCGTATGCAGCATTTTCTTTAAATTTTTATGACAAGCCACGGGTGATTTTTTTAGAGGGTGAAATATTTGCCTGTGTTATTGTAACAAAAAGTGAGATTTGGGCAATCTTTAATCCCTGTTCGGGAATTTTTATGAATAAATATAACGCAGGCTGCCGGTTTTTGTTGGCGTGTAGCGCTGCATCTTGCGCTGCAATATCTATATCGCAGCTGCGTAAGCGCGATACAAAATTTCGTGGGCCTTATCAATCCGGATGGATTCGTTCGCGGGTTTGAAAATTCATGTACGGATATATCGTTTTTTCAAAGCGGCGTAGTGGCGCGAGACAGTCGGGGGTGCTGTGGCATATAATTGGATTTATAGAGTACATATTTGCAAGGCTTGTGCGGCACTGCAATAAAACAGGAAGGGTACGGGAATGTTAGAGTACACAATCTTGACGCCGGAATTTTTAAGTGCGTTTTCTGATTACGATCATCATGAAAAAGTTGTGCGGTTTGAGGATAAGGATACAGGGTTGCTGGCCTTTATCTCTGTGCATAATTCAACGCTGGGTCCGGCGCTGGGCGGATGCCGTATTATTAAATATGCGTCGGAAGACGCGGCATTGAAAGATGTGCTGCGCCTGTCGCGTGGTATGACGTATAAAAATGCGCTGGCCGGGCTGCCGCTGGGCGGGGGCAAGAGTGTGATTATCGCCGATCCGTTTACGGAGAAAACGGATGCGCTGCTCAAATCATTTGGCCGTGGGGTAGAAACACTCAAAGGGCTGTATATCACGGCGGAAGATAGCGGCACGACCGAACATGATATCATGGTGATCCGCACGGAAACGAATTATGCGCTGGGTATTCCGGCGGGGCAATCGGATCTGGGTGGTAACCCGTCACCGATTACGGCGTGGGGTGTTTATAATGGTTTGAAGGCCGCCGCCAAGCGCCGTTATGGCCGGGATACGCTCAGTGGTTTGACGGTGTCTGTGCAGGGTCTGGGCGCGGTGGGGTATGAGCTGTGCCGTTTGCTGTCGCAGGATGGTGTGAAGATCTATGCCACTGATATTCGCGCCGATGTCATGAAGAAGGCGCAGGACGAGATTAAAAACCTGACCATCGTCAGCGGGGATGAGATTTTTACGGTGAAGGCGGATATTTTTGCGCCGTGTGCGCTGGGTGCGCAGCTTAATGACACGACGATCCCGCTTCTGACGGTGGATATTGTGGCGGGCGCGGCGAATAATCAATTGGCGGCACCGCATCATGAAAAGGCGCTGGCCGAGCGTAATATATTATATGTGCCCGATTATGTGCTGAATGCTGGCGGCGTGATAGCGGTGGCGTATGAATATCTGCACGGCACGGGCGGCAATCCGTTCGGGGTGGAGTTGAACCGCAAAAACATGATGGCGCATGTGGAGCGTATCGGGCAGACGATTACCAAATTGTGCAATATTGCTGATGGCACGAACACGACACCGGCACGCGCCGCGGATGCGATGGCGGAGGGGATCTTTGCCGCTACTCCACCACGGACGGCCAGTGCTGGCTGATCTGGCGCAGGGAAAACGGCTCCGTTAAATCATAGAGGGAGACAGGCGCATCGAGCGCCTGTCCCATATCGCGGCCCAGCGGGGCGAAGGTATTGACCGTCTTGCTGCCATTGGGCAGGACGCGCCAGCCGCCGAGCGGGATGGTGAGCTGGAGCCCACTGTAAAGATGCGTGGTGCCACCAAAGACATCGATATCGGCATTATCAGTGGCGGTGACAAAGGCCTTCAGTTTAATGCCGTTTTTCATGTTTTTCACAAGCGATACGGAGCCGCCGAGATCCTGCGCAAGGTAACGGCCCGCCCCGATTTGCAATGTTAAATCAGTGTTGGGAAATTCGTACCATGCATTGAGATGCCCGGTCATCACATGGTCGCCGTTCAGGCCCATCTCTAAAAACGCATCGGGGTTGCGTTTGAAAACCTGCCATAAATTAGCACCGACGGCAAAGGTGCGGCCAAAGGGGCGGTATAAAACTTCACCGCCGAAGCCGCTATACATTTCTTCGAGAAAGCCACTGGTCAGGCCGATATGAAGATCGGTTTTTAAGGTGGTCAGGTAGCTGATATACATGCGGTCGAGGCTGAAACGGTTATTGGCGAAATCATTTTCATTGCTACGTACGGGCAGAAGTGACGCCATGCGGTAATCGGTTAGATGTTCCAGATTATTTTTCAAATCAAAGCGCAGCGCCATGCCGGACAGGACATGGGTGCCGGTCTGGTGCTTTTCCTCGACGATGACCGAGGAGCGGTAGAGGATGCCGTGATCATCTTCGGACAGGCTGCCGCGATTATCAAGCGTGACGGTGAGGGATTCAGGCAATGCGCTGAGGAAGCTTTCCTGAAACGGTTGCACCCATTTCGATCCGTAGAGATTTTCCGGTATTTTCGGGGAGAAGGATGTGTGCTGCCAGATTTCTTCCGGGCTGCCCTGTTTAAGGATAACGGCGCGTTCCAGATCATCGCGCATCAAGGAGATCATCGGTCCGCGCAGACCGTAATGTGTTGGAATAAGGCTGAGCCGTTCAATATTCATGCCGCCGGAATTCGCCATAAGGCGCGCCGCGCGCCCGATGTCCAGCGGCAGCGGGTTGTTGCCACGATAGGCGAGGAAGCTTGACGCGCTGTGCGTATCGGTTTTGGTGTTATAGAGCAGCATGTCGTAATTGACGGCGTTGCGCTCCATATCCGCCGGTGTGACGGTACCGGAGCGGTGAGGGCGCATGGCGGGGGGCGCGGTGTAGGAGGCCTGGCGCACATTCCAGGCGGAGAGCGGACCCTGTACCGACACTGTCCCCATCAGCGTATCGCCACCGACAAGGGCAGAGCCAAGGCTGATCCAGGGTTTGGGGCGGTAATTCAAACCGATGGACCAGGGTTCGGGCATGTCACGGCCTAAAGCTGCCTGTTCGCGCACATATCTATCCGCGCCGTAATCGGCCTTGAAGGATAATTTTTGTGACCAAGGCGGAAAATATTCAACACCGCCGAACAGGCCTATATCCTTACCGGTGAACCAGTCATTGAAATCATTCGGGTCTTCACCGTCGAGATCGCGGTCTTTATCAAAATGGCTGCCGAGAACATTCAACGGGTTGCTGAGATGCGCGGCGCTGCCGAGGCGTCCCCACGCCAGACCGCCGGACACATCAAAATCACCGAAGCGTTTCGTCGCGACCAGATATTCACCCGCCATGCGTTTATGGCCGAACGCGGACTGCAGGCCGACGGCGATATCAGGGGTCAGGGCGGTTTCTTCCGCCAGCCGTAATTTGAGGTCCATGCCGGGATACAGATTATCGGCCTTGCCGCGAATATCGGTGGTGACGGCTGTCTGGCGCAGGGCGATATAAAGCGGCTCCGCCACCTGAAAGCCCAGAAAACCATGGACATACGGGTCCATGATGCCCATGCCGAAGCGAATCGTGCCGGGTTCGTCCATGCGGGCGGAGGGGGTGGTGTTCAGGCCCAGCGGCCCCATAAGCGAGGGGGTCGCAAGGCGCTCTGCGCTTGCGGTTCCGGCGGCCAGAAGGCACGCGCTAAGTCCAATGAAAAGAGAGAGATAACCGAATTTCATGACCCACCCGGTGCCAGTTTTGATGAAGCATCCTTGTATGTCAAAACTTTTGGCAATCTTAAGGCGAGTTTCCCCCGGGAGATTGCAGGCAGGGCGGGAAAAGGAGGGGGTTGAGTTGTTTAAATGCTTCCTATATAAGAGACAAAAGCTCTAACCATAACAAGATTGTACATGACAAAAGAAGATCTGATTGAATTCAAAGGTGTTGTTTCCGAAGTTCTGCCGAACGCGATGTTTCGTGTGAAGCTGGAAAACGACCACGAAATCCTCGCCCATACAGCTGGCAAGATGCGTAAAAACCGCATCCGCGTTCTGCAGGGCGATACGGTTGTTGTTGAAATGACTCCGTACGACCTGACCAAGGGCCGTATTATTTTCCGTGAAAAATAGGGCACACGCTCCTCTTATCCTCGCTTCGGCTTCGCCGCGCCGTCTGGCGCTGCTGGCGCAGATCGGTGTTGTGCCGACCTCCGTGCAGGCCGCCGATATTGATGAAACACCGTTAAAGAATGAATTACCTGCGTCTCTTGCCGTGCGTCTGGCGCGTGGCAAGGCAGAAGCCGTGATGGCAGCGCATAAGGGCTCTTATATTCTGGCGGCGGATACGGTCGTGGCTTGTGGCCGCCGTGTTCTTGATAAGGCGCATAGTGCCGAAGATGTTGTGCGCTTTCTTGAAATTATGTCGGGGCGGCGGCACACGGTGATTGGCGGCATTGCGCTGGCGCTCCCCGATCAAACGATACGCACACGGATTGTTGAAACAGTGGTGCAGTTCAAAACATTAAGCCCTGCGGAAATTTCCGCCTATGCCGCGTCCGGTGATGGCGAAGGCAAGGCGGGCGGCTATGCGGTGCAGGGGCTGGCCGGCGCTTACGTAAAATTTATGAGAGGGTCTTATTCCAATGTGGTCGGATTATCTCTATATGATATAATGCAGATGCTAACCGGTACCGGATTTTTTACTTCATCGTCGTAAGGAGGCCATTGTGGCCAAAAAAACCAAAAAGCCAACAGCGAAAAAACCCGCAAAGCCGCGCCAGTCCCATGGCATGGATGTTCTAATTGAAGAGCTGGAGGGCAGTATCTGGGTTGCCGGTATCCAGAAGGGCAAGCTGCAGAGTCTTGAGGTCGATCCGTATGCGGAAGAAGTGCGCTGGGGATCGTTATTCTGGGCAAAGGTTGCGCGCATCGATGCGGCGCAGGATGCGGCCTTTGTTAATCTGGACGGCGAGAATATTGGCATTCTTTATAACGCCGATGTGCGTATCAAAAATAAAAACGGCAGCTATAAAAAGGGCGGCGATGTCGCGATTGGTAAATTGCTGAAGCCCGGCCAGATGATCGCGGTGCAGGCCAAGACCGCGTACTTGCCGAAAAATCCGAATGAAGAACGCGCCGAAGATAAAAATCCCAAAGTGACGATGAATATCGTCATGCATGGCCGCTATATGCTGTATGCACCAATGGAAAAAGAAAACCGCGTCTCCCGCCGTATTCGTGACAAAGGGTTGCGCAAGCAGTTGATGAGCATGCTGGACGGGATGGATGATTGCGAAGGCTGTATCTTGCGGGCTTCCGCCGCGAATACGCAGACCGATATTTTGAAGCGCGAGGCGGATATCCTCCGCTTGACCTGGGAGCAGGTGCAGGAGCATTTTGTCGGTGATGACCCAGCCCTTATCATGCTGGGCCCGGATGCGATACAGCGCACATTGAGCGATAATGCCAACCGCCTGGTGAACCGGATTGAGCTTACAACGATGGATCATTTCCAGCATGCGGAAGAATGGTGCGAAGTCTTTGCGCCGGACCTGGTCACAAAAATCATTCCGGTTGAAATTGAAAATAACGAGCTGGATTTTGGATTGTTTGAATTCCGCGATATTATCGGATCGATTGAAGAATTATTTCATCCCTATATCATCATGCCGACGGCGGCGACGCTGATTATTCAGGAAACCGCCGCGCTGACGGCGATTGATGTGAATAGTGGTGCGGATTCGCGCGCGCATCTGGCAATTAATCTTGATGCGGCGGCGGAAGTGGCGCGGCAGCTCCGCCTGCGGAATATGGGCGGCATTATTGTCATCGATTTTCTGCGTATGAAAAACAAGACGGAACGTGACAAGCTTGAATATGCGTTGCGGATTGCGTTTGACGAAGATCCTTGCACTGTCGAAGTCCACGGCTTTACCGCCGCAGGCTTAATGGAAGTCACCCGCCAGCGCCGGACACCACCGCTGCAGGAGCGCTTTGAAAGCGCTATGGCACAGCAATAATTTTCTCATTAAATTTTTGATAAAACACTATCAAGTAGCTTGATTTTTGATATCAAATCCTTCACTATTCATACAGTAAATGCTTGCTTATTTTCTGATTCGCTTATGTTGTGCAGAAAGACTTGGCAGCATTAAATTTTACAGTAATATAAGGCTCTTTAGATAATTTTGTTCCCCCCCCCCCCCCCCCCAGTACTTAGAAATTTTGATTTAAGCCATAAAATCATTTTGATAAATGACGCAGCTACCTATCCGGGGGCTGCTATTGCGGCGCGCCTTCATCGTGCAGGAGCTGTGATTTGCTTGGCGGGTGCTTATCGCCATGAGCTTGCTGCCTTGGCGGAGTCCTTGGGCAGGGATAAAAATAAAATTGAAATTCTGGACTTTGATTGCATTGATCCGCATGCGGTTGCAAGGGCCGTGGATTATATGGGGATAAAATTTGGTCGCCTCGATGGATTGGTTAATAATATTTTTAAAAAATTGTCGGGTGCGGATTCACCGGATATTGAAGATTTTGAGAACTGTTATAAGTGCAATGTAAATCCTATTTTTGATTTATCTCAGAAATGTATTCCGCTTTTACAAAAAGCGGATGGTTCAAATATCAGCTGCATTGTAAATATAGCGTCGATCTATGGAATGATCAGTCCCGAAGCTTTGATTGATAAAGGAACAGGATTAAGTAATCAGCCTTTCTATGCTGCATCTCACGCAGAAATTATCCAGTTAACAAAACATTTCTCTGCTCATTTTATCAGCAGTGGTATACGGACAAATACAGTCAGTCTAGGGATTGTCCCTTCTGCATCAGCTCTGAGCGACAATCCAGATTTATTTGAGCGGCTTCGGCAGCAGATACCGATGAAACGAATTGGTTATGCGGAGGAAGTCGCTGCCGCTGTTCATTTTCTTCTAAGTGATGATGCCATGTACATAAATGGCATTAACATGCCAGTGGATGGGGGATGGACGGCATGCTAAATCTTTCTTCCGCTCGATTCCCCATTCTTAGGCTGTTATCAGGAAAGCTAATGCGTTCCCAGTTATTGAATGGATTCGTCTATCATGTTTTTGGCTTGGGGATTCTAAGTCGCTTGTATTTGCTTTCTCTTGATGATGACGGATGTATCGAAAATAAACCTTCTGTCCTTTGTTTGTCGCGTTTGCATTTCGAGCGCGATATTGCAGAGTTGCGCTTGAAAGCCGAGGATTATAACTGGTTAAAAATACCCGAGGACAGACTGGGGCGGGTGCAAACACCATGGGTGCCACACCGGATGAGGGAGCAAACATATTATGATGGCAAGCCCGATTGCTTTGTTCTTAGCGAACGCATGGCGCATATTGTAATAGAGAGTGTATCAAAAAAATATCCTGTCAAAGCCGTAATGGCCGCAAATATTGATTATTGGCAGTCAGAAGGCTTTCGTCGTGCCTGCAAAACCCGCGCTATTCCTTTTCTGACTTTATGTAGAGAAGCGCAAACGCTGCCGCTTACTTATGAGAAGTTGATAACAAGATATAAATCTATTGATTATAAATATAAAGGCCGTGGCATTGCCGTCTTTAACAAAAGAACTCGGGATGCTCTTATTCAATCGGGTATATGTAATGCAGAGGATGTCGAGATCACGGGACCGCCACGCCTTGATCCTTGGCTTGAGAATCTTGAGGAAGAAAACACGGATATACACGAAAGAAAATATATTACCCTTCTGAGCTATTTTAGCCCGATGTACTATGCGCAGGATAATTTTATAGAGGTCGCCGGGATTTTGGCAGATATTGCCAAAAAAATCAGAAGTGGGGATTTTATATTCCGCATAAAATGTAAAGGAAAGTCAGATTACAGGAATATTTATAAATCGCTGGCGTTAAAAAGTATAAATACGCGTGGTCTATCTTTTTCGTATGAAGCAGATTTGCTTCCTTTATATAAAAAATCCCGTGTCATTATTGGTTATAATTCGTTGGCTATTATCGAAGCATTATTCTCCCGTGCAATAGTTATTGTGCCTCAATGGGGGGAAGCTAAAGGCGATCAGGAATATCAAAATATAAAAATTTCTGATCCACTGGCGCAAAAATTATATTACTTTCCACAGTCCGCTATGGAATTCCGTAATTTAATTGAGAAGGCTTTAAAAAACGAGTTGCCGGAAAGAAAGATCAGTCTTGAGGAAAAAATAGAATATATGAATTATTATTTCTCGCTTGTAAACGGTGAGCAGGCCTCTGTCAGAGTGCAAAGCTTCGTTAGAAAATATATTAATTAAGCGAAGCCGTCTATTTGCATAATAAATGGGACCGAGCCGATTTCATACTGGACAAGGCGGGGTGTTTCTTTTATAAGCGCAGGACCGAACCATTATGGTATGCCCAGGTAGCTCAGTCGGTAGAGCAGGGGATTGAAAATCCCCGTGTCGCTGGTTCGATTCCGGCCCTGGGCACCACTTTATTTCACGATATATATCATGCAGATCAGACTTATATTGCAGGCACGGCTTAATTCCTCGCGCTTGCCGGGCAAGGTGCTGCTGCCCGTCGGTGGTTTGCCGCTGGTGGTTTTATGCGCGCGCCGGGCCATGACCTGCGGCTATCCGCTTGTTGCTGTAACATCGGATCAGGCATCGGACGATCCGTTGGTTTCTGTGTTGGATGAACATGGTATTGCGTATGAGCGCGGTGATCTGGATGATGTTTTAAGCCGTTTTGTAATGGCGTCCCGGGATATGGATGATAGTGATCTGGTCGTACGTTTGACGGGGGATAATCCGTGTGTGGATGGGGATTTTATCCAGGATTTACTGACATTTCATGTCGCTCATGGGCACCCCTATACGCGCACATTATCACCGGATGATGGTTTGCCGTACGGGTTAAGTGCGGAGATTATTACTGCCGGTGGTTTGCGCGCGATTGCTGCCGCGAACCCCACTGCGGCGCATAAGGAGCATGTGACGCTGGCCTGGACGGAAAGTGGTGATTACCAGCTTTTCAAGAATGGCACGGGCGCGGATTTATCGCATTTGCGGGTGACCGTCGACACGCCGGAGGATTATCAGCTGGCCTGCCGGATTTTTGAGGGAGACGCCGCTCAATCCATTGCGACACCATGGCAAACTTTAATTACACGGGCTGCACTTTAGTATGGCGGTAGGGGCAGAAAGTTCTTAAAATGCCCGGGCACTCAATCGTGAAAGAAAATATGACAAACGCTTTTTTTGACCTCACAGGAAAAATCATTCTTATCACCGGGGCCGCCGGGCATTTGGGGGCGGCGATTAGCGAGCGTCTTTATGAGGCGGGGGCGATTGTATGCGTCAATGGACGCAGCCGGGAAAAGCTTGAGGTGCTGGCGGATGGTCTGGGCGACCGCAACCGCGTCGAAATTCTGGATTTTGATATCGCCGATCAAGATGCCGTTGAAAAAGCGGTGGCGCATATCAAGACGAAGTTCGGCCGTCTGGATGGTTTGGTGAATAATGCGTTCACGCCGTTGTCGGGATCGGTCGACACAGCAACATTTGATGATTTTCAGAAATGTTTTTCGGTGAATGTGTCTGCGGCCTTCAGCTTGACGCAAAAATGTTTTCCATTGCTGCAAAGGTCGAAGGAGCAGACGCACAGCGCGATCGTCAATATTGCTTCCATGTATGGTATGGTCAGTCCCGATCCGTCCATCTACGGTGATACCGGCATGAATAACCCGCCTTTCTACGGCGCATCGAAAGCTGCGATTATCCAGTTGACCAAATATTTTGCGACGCATATTGCAGATAAAGGCATTCGTACCAATGCCGTCAGTCCCGGACCGTTTCCACCGCAAAGTGTTGCGGACAAAATGCCAGAATTCCATGCGGAATTGTGCAAGAAAAATCCGTTAAAGCGTATTGGTAACCCGGTCGAGGTTGCTGCCGCCGTGCATTTTCTGCTTAGCGATGACGCCAGTTATATTAACGGCCTGAATTTGCCGGTCGATGGGGGCTGGACTGCATGGTAGCGTCCATATTCTTTAAAAAAGCGGTGATGAAGGCTCTGTCTTCGCCGGTGGTCAGTGGGGCGGTCTATCATCTGCTTGGCCTGCGGGCTTTGACCAGCCTGTATATGATTTCACTGGATACGGAGAAATGTGTGGCGGGCAAGCCGTCGGTGCTCTGCCTTGCCCGTTTGCATTTTGAGCGTGATATTGCGCAGCTGCGCGACCGGGCGCAGGATTATAACTGGATCAAATTGCCGGAAGATAAATTGGGTCGCGTGCAGATGCCGTGGGTGCCCCCCGTGCTGCGCCAGCAGGCTTTTTATAAAAACAGCTATCCGCGTGATTGCTTCGCCATCAGTGAAAAGATGGGGGAGATTATCCTCGATAAGCTCGCAAAAAAATATCCGGTTGTGGCCGCTGTATCCGCCAATATCGATTACTGGCAGCCGGAAGGTTTGCGCCGGGCGTGTAACAAGCGCTTTATACCGTTCCTGACGCTGTGTCGTGAAGTGCAAACAATTCCGATGACCTATGACAAGGTGATCGAGCATTATAATTCTATTCATTATAAGTATGACGGCGAAGCGATTGCCGTGTTCAGCAACCGGACGCGCGAAGCCTTCGTTCATTCCAATTTTTGTAACCCCGAAAGAATTGAGGTCACCGGCCCGCCGCGTCTTGATCCATGGCTTGAAAATATGAACAAGCCGTCAAAGCCGTTGGCGGAGCGTTCGATTATCACGATGCTGAGTTATTTTAACCCGCTTTATTTCGCGCAGGAAAATTTCTTTGAAGCGATTGGTATTCTGGGGAAGGTCGCGGCAGAGTCAGCGGATTCCGGTTTGACGTTCAAGGTTAAGTGCAAAGGCAAGGCCGATTGCGGGAATGTTCTGGCGGCGGTGGCCGAAAAAAATATTGATGTTGCGAAGCTGGCGCTGACGTATGAAGCCGATCTTTTGCCGATCTATAATAATTCACGGGTTGTGATTGGTTATAATTCTTTGGCGGTGATTGAATCACTGTTCTCTAATGCGATTGTCATTGTACCGCATTGGGGTGATGCAGATGGTGACCCGGATTATCAGAATATTAATCCGCATGACCCGTTGGCGCAGAAGATCTTCTATTTTCCCAAATCAGCTGCCGAATTTGAAGATTTAGTGCGCCGAGCGGTTGGAAACAATCTTCCGGCCAAAGACGTAAGTGTGGAAGACAAGCTAAAATATATGAACTTCTATTTCCACCTTGTCCTCGGTGAAACAGCGTCAGACCGTGTGCGGGATTTTGTCCGGCGCAGTATTAGGCGCATGACAGCCTTGTCAGCGCAATAACTGACACAGCCTTAGAAAAATATCAAAAAAAGCCGCGCACTCTGTGGGGGAGGCGCGGCTTTCTTTTCCCCTAGGAAGGAAACTTTTTGAACGTTACCAGTTTAAATCATGGATAACGACGGGTCCGCGGACCGCGGTATAATTAGCCGGTTTGTAAATTGCATATGTATCAAGCGCCGCACGGTCAAGGAGGACGATTTCTTTACGTCCCTTGCCAGGCTGAATATCACGAATGGGCACGACATAGCGTGTTCCGCCCATATTCATAAAGCCGCCGCTATAAATAACGACATAGGCACGGCCTTCACTATCGGTCACAACGCGGTCAATACGTGAGACAGCTTTGTTGTTGTTCTCCGAAATTCGGGAGCCGACGGCATCATCTACGGTATAAAGCGGAACAAATTCCGTTTCCGGCGTGCTTCGGGATGTGGTGGGTGTTGGCGTGGTATCGGCCGGCAATTCATCCTGGGCAGGGGTCGTCATGGCAGGTATGCCGGTAGCATGTGCGGAGAATTGCGGAGTGAGGCAGAGAGCTGTTATTATAAATACATGCTTTAATGATAGTGCCATAAGGAGCCTCCGTTAAATTATACTGTCCGGAGCCAATGCGTGAGCGCACAAAAAGTTCATTAAATATATTATTTCATCTGTATAACGCTCGCGACAGCCTTTTGCCAGCCTGCATAGTGCTTATCACGCACGGCTTTTTTCATGCGGGGTTTATAATGGCGGTCGCGGGCCCAGGCCTTGCTGATATCATCAAGGCCGCTATAGACCCCGGCTTGTAATCCGGCCAGATATGCGGCACCCAGTGCCGTCGTTTCCGCAACCGCCGGGATTTCGACGGGTATGTCCAGCATATCGGATAAAAACTGGCACATGAATTTATTGGCGACCAACCCGCCATCGGCGCGGATAATCGCCGGTGTGCCGCCGGAATCTTTTTTCATCGCGGTCATCAGGTCAAGGGTCTGGAAGGCCTGCGCCTCCAGCGCGGCGCGGGTAATGTGCGCGGCGTTGCTTTCGCGGGTCAGGCCGGTGATGGCGGCCTTGGCTTCGGGTTCCCAATACGGCGCGCCGAGGCCGGTGAAGGCCGGGACAAAGTAAACGCCGTTGCTGTCCTTGACGGAGGTAGCGAGTTTTTCACTCTCAGACGCTTTTTTGAACAGGCCCAGGCCATCGCGCAGCCATTGGATCGCCGCCCCTGCAATAAAGATGGAGCCTTCGATCGCATAGGTCATTTCACCGTCAAAACGATAAGCGGGAGTCGTCAGCAGGCGGTTTTTGGACTCGCGGAATTTTGTGCCGATATTGAGTAGCGCGAAGCAGCCGGTGCCGTATGTGGATTTGACCATACCTTCGGAGAAGCAGGCCTGGCCGATCAGGGCGGCTTGCTGGTCGCCCGCCATGCCGCCGACGGTGGCGGTCTGGCCGAAGATGCTTTTATCGATGGTGCCGAAATCGGCGACATTGTCTTTGACTTCGGGCAGGATGGCGGCGGGGATGTTGAAAAGCTTCAGCAGCTTGTCGTCCCATTCCTGCGTACGGATATTATAGAGCATGGTGCGCCCGGCGTTTGTTACATCGGTCGCGTGCACTTTACCCTTGGTCAGGTTCCAGAGCAGCCAGCAATCGACAGTGCCGAAGGCTATATCGCTGCGCTCGGCGCGCTTACGTACACCTTTTACGTTATCGAGAATCCACGCGATTTTTGTGGCGGAGAAATACGGATCGAGCAGCAGGCCAGTGCGGGCGCGTATATCCTTTTCATGTCCGGCCTTTTTCAGCTTGTCGCATAGTGGCGCGGTGCGGCGGTCTTGCCAGACGATGGCGTTGTAGACGGGCTCACCGGTTTTGCGGTCCCAGAGGATTGTGGTTTCGCGTTGATTGGTGATACCCACACCGGCAAGGGTTGTGGGGTGGGCTTTCAGGACACCGCGGCAGGCCCAGACGGTATGCTTCCAGATATCGCGGGGATCTTGTTCGACCCAGCCTTTCTTGGGGAAGTGCTGCGGCAGTTCTTTTTGCTTCACGGCGAGGATTTTGCCAGCTTTGGAGAACAGGATGGCGCGGGAGCTGGTCGTGCCTTGATCAATCGCCATCAGAACGGGGGATTTTTTAGTCATGTGCGAACTACTTTCTCCACGATAAGTTTTGTATATTCATCAATTGTGGCGGCAGTATCTTTGGATATATGCAGGCCGAGCTTGGTACGCCGGTATAATATATCTTCCGCCGTGCGCGCCCATTCATGGCGGACGAGATAATCGATCTCCGCCCCATACACATAATCGCCGAGATGAGTTCCCAGATCGGACAGGCTGGTGGCTGTGCCGATAATCATATCCATGCGGGTGCCGTAATGGCGGGCATAATGGTGCAGAAGTTTTTCGGGCAGCCATGGGTATTTATCGGCCTGCGCCTTATAAAACTTGTCAAAGTCGGCGCGCGGGATGTCGCCACCGGGTAAAGGGGCGCGGGCGGTCCATGGCTTTTTCTTTTTATAAAGCTGGTTTACCGCATGTTCGGACAAGGTGCGGTACGTTGTAATTTTGCCGCCGAAGACAGACAATATAGGGGCGTCATTGATGATATTCGGGACCAGCTTGTAATCACGCGTGACAGCGGAGGCATTGCCATCACCATCATCAAATAAGGGACGCACGCCGCTATAGGTATGGACGACATCGGACGGTGTAATTTTTTTGTCGAAGGAGCGGTTGATGCAATCGCAGAGATAGGTAATTTCGTCGGTACTGATTTTAACCTGTGCGGGGCTGCCTTCATAGTCAACGTCTGTGGTACCAATAAGCGTGAAGTCCTGTTCATACGGGATGGCGAAGATAATGCGGCGGTCGGGTTGTTGCAGGATGTAGCATTGCTTGCCGTCATAGAGGCGCGGGACGATAATATGGCTGCCCTTGACTAAACGAATATGCGGAGTTTCGGGGGTTGCGAGGCCAAAATCCTGAAGGATCGCATGGACCCACGGGCCGGCGGCATTGACGACTTTATCCGCCGTCACGCGGCGGGTTTTATTGGTCGTTAGGTTCGTGACATCAATTTCCCAATGTTTGTCTTTGGGGGTAAGTCCGGTACAGGCCGTGCGGGTCAGGATAGTGGCGCCATGCGCCTGCGCATCGATCGCGTTGGACACGACAAGGCGCGCATCATCGACCCAGCAATCGGCATAGCGGAAGCCACGCTTGTAGTGATCGGATAAAGGCTTGCCATAGCCATGTTTGCGAAGATTTAAACCACGGGAGCGCTTCAATTTCTGGCGGCCCGCCAGATGGTCGTACAAGAATAAGCCCGCACGGATCATCCAAGCCGGGCGTAAATGCGCATCATGCGGCAGGACAAAGTTCAGGGGCCAGATAATATGGGGCGCGATATTGAGCAGAACTTCGCGCTCTTTCAACGCTTCACGCACCAGTTTGAATTCGTAATATTCAAGATAGCGCAGGCCGCCATGGATTAATTTTGTGCTTGCCGAGGAGGTTGCTCCGGCCAGATCCTGCGCTTCCAGCAGCAGGACGGACAGGCCGCGCCCCGCAGCATCGCGGGCAATACCCGTGCCGTTTATCCCGCCGCCGATAATGCATAGATCAAAATCCGATATCGTCATAATTTACCTTAGTATCATTGTGGAGGAGGATTGCAGGGAGCAGATTAGCGTGAATAAACGGCGCGCTGTTTCGAAATCAATGGTGATTTTATCTTTCAAACGTTCGGTCAGGATCTCCGCGCCTTCATTATGCAGGCTGCGGCGGCCCATATCGATGGCTTCAAGCTTGCACGGGCTGGTGCCGCCATGGCGGGCATGTTCGTAACTTTCAATCATCATAAAATAATCGGCGATCAAGCGGCGGTAAGGGCTTAAGGACATCACAAGTGTATTGAGTGAGGTGCCATCCGCATTTTTGATCTCAACAACCAGCTTGTTTTCCACCACCGACAAGGTCAGGTCGTAGGGGGCATTTTGGTCGTTCACTGGCTGGAACTGGCTTTTACGGATCAGGTTGCCGATAGCCTCCTCCCGCTCCCGTTGCAGGGGGCTGGCGGGGGTATTTGTCGATAAAGTGATGGTTTTGATCTGGCTTGTCGTATTCATGGGTAAGGGGCAGAACCTCTTCATTTCGTCAAGACTGCGCGAGTCGGATTTTCAGGGGCCGTCTCGTTCAAAGCCCGCTGGCCATAACGGCGTTACGGTCAAGGGCTTTGGGCGAACGGACACGAAAATCCGCCGCGTCCCGCAGGGATTGGCCGAGGATAGCACATCTGCGGCGTCAAACAAGCTTGACGGTGGGCCCGCACCGCCGGCGCTTGTTTTTCTGGCATTTGTGCTATCCTCAGCCAACAGTATTGACGAAATGAAGAGGTTCTGCCCCTTAATTATAACGATTTAATTGACGATGATAAAGGCTGTTGCTACATCTGGGTGCATGAATGATACCGCCAAAAACCTGACCGCCTATAATTATTGCGCCCTGCCGCTGGCTTCCTATGCCTGCCGCCCGGATGCCAGCCTGGGGCGGATTTTTGAGGAGCCGGAAAGTACCTTCCGCACCTGCTTCCAGCGCGACCGGGACCGGATCATCCACAGTACGGCTTTCCGCCGCCTGAAGCACAAGACACAAGTATTTGTTTACCATGAAGGCGACCATTACCGCACCCGCCTGACCCATACGCTGGAGGTGGCGCAGATTGCCCGGACGCTGGCACGTGCATTGTATGTGAATGAGGATTTGGCGGAGGCCGTGGCTTTGTCCCATGATCTCGGGCATACGCCCTTCGCGCATGTTGGCGAGGATACGCTGGAAGAGTGCATGCATGATGTCGGCGGGTATGATCATAATGACCAGTCGCTGCGCGTGGTTACCGTGCTGGAGCATAAATATCCGCGGTGGCGCGGCATGAACCTGACCTGGGAATCGCTGGAAGGAATCGTCAAGCATAATGGGCCGATTATCGGCCCGAATGCGCGGAAGAAAGCAAAGCCGCTTTCGGCAACTTTGAAAGAGATTCAGGCGCAGACTGATCTGCGCCTTGACAGTTTTGCGTCCGTGGAGGCGCAAGTGGCCGCCTTGGCCGATGATATTGCCTATAATAACCACGATGTCGAAGATGGTTTGACGGCGGGATTGTTTACGTTGGCGGATCTGGAAAGACTGGGTTTGATCAAGCAGGCACGTACGCGCTGCCTAGAGCGCTATCCCGAAATTGTTGACGAAGGTCTGATGATCAGCGGTATTATCCGGGAGATGATTGGCTTGATGGTCGAAGATGTTCTGGCAGAAAGCGGGCGTCGCTTAAAGGCTCTCGCACCCACCTGTGTTGATGATGTGCGCAATGCCAACCATGCGATGGTGGCGTTTTCGGATGCGCTTTTGCCGCAGGTGGATGAACTGCGCGCGTTCCTGCTGAACCGTATGTATCGTCATCCGCATGTGACGGGCATGCGTGACAAAGCGACTAAAATTATCACGGATCTTTATGAGCTGTTTATGAAGGACCCGTCGGCCCTGCCGTCCGAGTGGAAGCAGGCGGCGGAGCAGGCAGGAGCGCCGGCAGATAAGATTGCGCATGCGCGGGTTGTGGCGGATTACATCGCCGGTATGACGGATCGCTTTGCCATTCGTGAGCATGAGCGGTTGTTTAATGTTAAATGGGATATGCATTAACTTTCTGTCGTCATTCCGGCGGAGGCCGGAATCCACTCTGCCGTTTGCTGAGCTGTTGATTATTTGTCCTGGCCTATCTGTGGATCCCGGCCTGCGCCGGGATGACGGTGACGCATAATTTTTTAAAATAAGGACACCGTCATTTTATCCTTTAAAAAGCCGCAAATCGGTGAATAATGGGTAGCAGATGCTTCTGCCGGTTCCGGCGTTTTTTCATAGGATGGATTATGGCTAATAGAGACGAATTTGATGACCCGAAAACCAAAGGCGCGATTGCCGGTATTTTCAAGGCGATGGACAAGCGTGAGAAACTGGAAAAACGGGGTCCGGTTTTTACTATCCTGCCCCTCAGCCTGATGGTCATCGTTCTGGGCGGGGTGCTGTGGTACAGCTATCCGAAAGAAGCGGCGAAGCAGGATGATGCGGCCACGCCCGTTATCCGTGCCGATGGTTCCGAATATAAAGTTGAACCGACCGATCCGGGCGGCATGGATATTCCTTATCGTGAAAGCACAGTGTTCGATACGTTGCGTTCAAAAAATGAAGCGGGGGATAAGCAGGTTGAAAATCTGCTGCCCGAAAGCGAAGCGCCGATGGATCGTAAGGAATTATTTGCAGGCTTGAAAACCGATGTACCATCTGTAACGACACCAACCGGTACGGAAACAAAGCCTGATCTTGCCGTTGAAGATATTACAACTGAACCAAAGGCTGTTGTAACCCCAACACCTGCGCCTGTTGTTGAAGATACAACGGCAACACCGCCCGCTATGCCTGCGCAAGCGGTGAAGGTGCCGGAACCTGCGGTTAAAAAAGAAGAAATCAAGGCGGAAGAGACTGCTGCGCCTGCCGTAGATCCCGCGCTTGATCCCGCGGCCGAAACGGCGATGACACCGCCGCCCGTGCCCGAAAGCGTAATGCCCGTCGCACCGGTCCCACCAGCGCCCGCCCCTGTGGCAACGGCTCCTGTAGCGCCAGCGCCTGTTGTGGCACCGGCAACGGGTGGTTCCTATGTGCAGCTGGGCAGTGTGAAATCACGCCCGGATGCTGAAGGCCTCTGGAAGAAATTGCAGGCCGCTTCCCCGGCACAGCTGGGTTCACTGGCTGTGCGTATTCAGGAAGCGACAATTGCCGATAAAGGCACATTCTACCGTATTCAAGGTGGCCCGGTGGATGAGGCGCAAGCCAAATCCATCTGCCAGACTTTGAATGCGCAAAAAGCGGGCAGCTGTCTGGTTGTTAAAAAATAATGGTCGATCGGCACAGTCTTACACAACTCTCTGAATCATGGGCGGTATCGCCTGCGATTTATGGTGTGGAAGGTTTTGTGCTGTCCGCCGATGAAAAATCTTTTTTCCGTGATGCCAACCCGCTTGGTTTTATTCTGTTTGGCCGTAACTGCGAGACACCGGCGCAGGTGCGGGCGCTGACGGATTCCTTGCGTGAATGTCTGGGCCGTTCCATCCCTATCCTGATTGATCAGGAAGGCGGACGGGTGCAGCGTATGAAGGCGCCGCACTGGCCAGCCTATCCGGCAGCGGCGCAGCTGGCGGGGGATGTTGATAATCTGGCGCTGGTCACGGCGCAAATGGCGGGTGATTTAACGGCGGTGGGGATTAACGTGAACTGCGCGCCGGTTCTTGATGTGACATTTCCGCAGACGCATGCGGCGATTGGTGACCGGGCCTATTCATCGGATGCGGATATCGTGGCGCGGTGCGGTGATGTTGTGTGTGCTGCTTATCTCGCCAATGGCATTGTGCCGATTGTAAAGCATATGCCGGGTCTGGGGCGGGCTGATCTTGATACGCATAAGGATTTACCGGCGGTGACGGCCTGTGCGGATGATCTCGATACCATTGATTTTCTCCCCTATAAAAAGATCATGAAAAAATCATATGCACCGTCGGTCTGGGGTATGGTGGGGCATGCGGTTTATGAGGCGCTGGACCCGGGTGTTCCGGCATCATGCTCTTCTGTGATTATCGAAAATATTATCCGTCAGGAAATGGGTTTTTCCGGAATCCTTGTAAGTGACGACCTGTCGATGGATGCCCTGAGCCAGTATGGCGGGGAGCAGGAACGGGCGGCCTTGGTCCTAAAAGCCGGGTGTGACATCGCGCTACACTGCAATGGCAAGCTGGATGAGATGAAAGCTGTGGCTAACCGTATTCCCCCCATGGCAAAAGCCAGTTTGGTGCGCTATAACCGAGGCCTAATCTAAATTTTTGGGCCTGTACTATGACTGATGTCCCCTTTGAAGAAGACCCGCCACGGGAAGATTTGTCTGCGGACTATCTTGGCGTTGATGCGTTGCTGCTGAACATTGATGGCTATGAAGGCCCTATCGAGGTTCTGCTGGCGATGGCGCGTGACCAGAAGGTGGATTTGACGAAGGTCTCCATCCTGCAGCTGGCGCGCCAGTATTTAAGCTTTATTGATCGCGCTAAGGAACTGCATCTGGATCTGGCGGCGGAATATCTGGTGATGGCGGCGTGGCTGGCCTATCTGAAATCCCGCCTGTTGCTGCCGCGCGAGGCGAACAGCAATGAACCCGATGCGGCAACAATGGCGGAAGCCTTGCAATTCCAGTTGCGCCGTCTGGAGGCTATTCAAAAAGCAGCCTCCGATCTGTTTGGATTGCCGCAGCTGGGCCAGGATATTTTCCCGCGCGGTATGCCGGAAGGTTTGAAGGTCGTCAATAAAACGACATGGGATGTCAATCTCTATGACCTGCTGAAAGCTTATGGCGATATTCAGCGCCGTAGCGAAGACAGCAATTACGAATTGCCGGTGTTCCACTTAATGTCGATGGAATATGCGTTTGAACGCATGGCCAAGATGCTGGGCAAGTTGCCACGCAAAGGGCCGTACAGTGTTTGGACGACATTGCAAAGCTTCCTGCCCGAACGTATCCGCGATAAATTATATGGCCGGTCATCGCTGGCGTCGATTTTCACGGCGGGGCTGGAGCTGGCCAAGCAAGGCAAGATTGAAATCAAGCAGGATGGCTTGTTCCGCCCGATTTACCTGCGCGCCACCGACGGGACGGAGCGCGGCGACCATTTCCCGGATACAGACCAGATTGTAGAAGACATAGAAGAGGAGCCGATGGATGACACAGGAACACAGTGAATCCCAACCGGAAATGAAGGATGCGGTGCGGATTCTGGAGGCGATTTTATTTGCATCCGCCGAACCGGTGAACACAAAAACATTGCATGACCGCATGCCGGAGAACAGCGATGTTGGCGGTATGCTAATGGCGTTGCAGGCCGAATATAAAACACGCGGCGTTAATCTGATCGAAATGGACGGGACATGGGCGTTCCGTACGGCGTCGGACCTTGGCGAAGCGTTGCAGGTGACCAAGGATGTGAAGCGTAAATTATCACGCTCCGCCATGGAAACACTGGCGATTATCGCGTATCACCAGCCGGTGACACGGGCCGAAATTGAGAATATCCGCGGTGTTGCTACCCATAAAGGCATGCTGGATATTTTGATGGAAGTAAACTGGATCAAGCCGGGCCGCCGCCGTGAAACACCGGGCCGCCCCGTGACATGGATTACCACAACGAATTTCCTGGATCAGTTTGGACTTGAATCCCTGATGGATTTGCCGGGTTTAGATGAGCTGAAAGCGTCCGGTCTTCTAGATCGCCGTCCGGCAATTGATGCGTTGCCGACGACGGGTGATTTATTCTCCGAGGAAGATGTGGCATCATTCGATGATAAAGAATATGGCGCAGAAGAAACGGAAGTAGAACTCCGCGCTGCCGCGGAAGATGATGATGCGGATGAAGAGGCAATCGAAGCGGGGGTCGAGCCGGAAGATGAGTCTGATGACGAAGACTTTGACGACGAAGATGAAGACGAGTCCGATGAGGACGATGAAGATTTCGACGACGAGGATGAAGACGAAGAGGACGAAGAATAATGGGACCGAGTTTTTTACACATACTGGTTGTCATTCTGGTGATCATGCTTCTGTTTGGTGCCGGTCGTTTGCCGCGCATCATGGAAGATTTGGCCAAGGGCATTAAATCCTTCAAAAATGGTTTGAAGGATGATGACAAAACGCCGCCGCCGGCTAAAGAAGAATAAATCCAATGTTTGATATTGGCTGGACAGAGCTGCTGGTTGTTGTGGCCGTAGCGGTGCTGGTCATCGGGCCGAAGGATATTCCGAAGGTCATGTATACGCTCGGCCGTCTTGTGCGCCGGGCGCAATATATCAAGTTTGCCTTTTCCCAACAATTTGAAGATTTCCTCAAAGCCCATGATCTGGATGAGCTGCGCAAGGGTGTCAATTTCGAAGCGCCCGTTTATGACGAGGCCGCGGCGGATGAAGATATCGTGATGACGGCTTTGCCGCCGAAACCGGATGAAGGCGGGGGTAAAAATGACGCCTGATCTTGATGATGAAAAACGCCCTTTAAGCGAACATCTTGTGGAGCTGCGCAAGCGGTTGCTGTGGTCCTTTCTGGCGATGATTGCCGGGACGGTAATCTGCTTTATGTATGTCGAAAATATTTACGGGTTTCTGGTGCAGCCGCTGGCTGATGCGATGGGGCCGGAGGCTAGCCACCGCTTGATTTATACCGGACTGACGGAAGCATTTTTTACCTATATCAAGGTGGCGTTTTTTGCGGGCATTTTTCTGACTTTCCCGATTCTGGCATCGCAAATCTGGCTGTTTATTGCACCGGGGCTTTATAAAAAGGAGCGCGGAGCGATCCTGCCGTTTCTTGTGGCGACGCCGGTTTTGTTCCTGCTGGGCGGGGCGTGTGTTTATTATTTTGTTATGCCGATGGCGTGGCCGTTTTTCTTAAGCTTCCAGACAGGGGCGGAACAAACAGTTTTGCCGGTGCAACTGGAAGCGCGGGTGAGTGAATATCTTGATCTTGTCATGATGCTGGTTTTTGCGTTTGGGTTGTGTTTCCAGCTGCCGGTGCTATTGACGTTGCTGGGGCGCGTGGGGATTGTGTCGGCGCGGGGGCTGCGTGTGGCGCGGCGCTATGTCATTGTGGCGATCTTTATTGTGGCGGCAATCATGACGCCGCCGGATGTCATCAGCCAGTTGACACTGGCTTTCCCAATGATGGGTTTATATGAGCTGTCCATTCTTCTGGTCGCCCGCGGGGAAAAGGAAAAAAAGCGTGCTGCTTGATGCATACCGCCGGAAACAGGAAGCTGAGTCCCTGATGACCGATCCGAAGCAGGACGAGGTTATTGCCGCCCTGCAGGAGGTTATCGATGATCTGGGCGCGCAGCCTAAAAAGACTTTTTTTAGGAAAAAAAAGACTGTCGTTAAAGGCCTTTATATATGGGGCGGGGTCGGGCGTGGCAAAACCATGCTGATGGATTTGTTTTTTGAAAATCTGCCGCTGGGCCTTCCCAAATGCCGTACCCATTTCCATGAATTTATGATTGATGTGCATAATGACCTTCACCGCGCGCGTCAGGCGGGGGAGGTGGAGTCGGCACTGCCGAAATTTGCGGAAACCATGGCCAAGAAATGCCGCGTTCTGTGCTTTGATGAATTTCATGTCACCGATATTGCCGATGCGATGATTTTGGGACGGTTGTTTACGGCCTTGTTCAATCACGGTGTTGTGGTGATTGCCACCAGCAACTGGCCGCCGCAGCGCCTGTATGAAGGGGGATTGCAGCGGGACCGGTTCCTGCCCTTTATCGCCGTGCTTATGGGGCATGTGACGGTCGTGGAGCTGGATAACCAGATTGATTACCGTTTGCTGAGTTTAATCGACACCGGGACATATTTTTATCCGCTGGGTGAGGCGGCCCGGCAAAAGGCGCAGGGGGTCTTTTTGCGCCTGACAGACAATGCTGCGCCGCAGCAAGAAATATTGACGGTCAAGGGACGTACAATCGAGGTGGCGCAGACCGCCCGGGGCGTCGCGCGCTTTTCCTTCGCCCAGCTCTGCGAGAACCCGCATGGGGCCGAGGATTTCCTGACCATTGCCCGGGCCTATCACACGGTCTTGCTGGAGGGGATTCCGAAGCTGGGTTATGACCGGCGCAATGAGGCCAAGCGCTTGATGACGCTTGTTGATGCGTTATATGATAATGATGTAAAATTAATAGTAACGGCGGACGCGCCGCCCGAAGGGCTTTACCGCGGCCATGACCATGAATTTGAATTTCAACGGACGGTAAGCCGTTTGGTTGAAATGCAATCGCCATCCTATATTGAAAAATGAGACTGTATGCTGAGCTTCTTTAAAAAACTGACTGGTCAGTCCGCCGTGAAGCGCAGTGCGCCGCCACGTAATAAAGCGCGTTATGAAGAAGAAAAGAAAATTTCCCACAGTGGCGATAAAGAACAGCGTTTAAAGCTGGCCGAAAGTTCAAAGACGCATCAGGAGATTTTATTCTACCTGGCGGTCCATGACAAGGACCCGGAAGTCCGCATGGCGGTGGCCTGCAATATCTCGACCCCCGTGCAGGCGAGCGTCGCGCTGGCCATGGATACAAGCGTTGATGTGCGCTTTGCATTGGCGCAGCGTCTGGTGCGTCTTCTGCCGGAGCTTGAGGTCAGCCAGCAAAGCCAGATTTATGCCGTCGCCGTGCAGGCGCTGGGCGCGCTGGCGCTCGATGAAGTTTTAAAAATCCGTATTGCCCTGTCCAGCACTTTGAAAGATTACGCGCACACGCCGCCCAAAATCGCAGCGCAGCTGGCACGCGACCTGGAGCGCGAAGTGTCGGAACCGATTTTACGGTTCTGCATGGCGCTGGCGGATGAAGATTTGCTGGATATATTAAAGAACAGCCCGGCGGCCTGGGCATTGCAGGCGGTGGCCAGCCGTAAGAATTTAAGCGAAATGATCTCGCACGCGATTATCGAGAGTGATAACCGGGAGGCGGGTGTCGCCCTTCTGAACAATGCCGGAGCCGCGATTGGTGTGCGGACATTGGAGCGTATTATCGACCGTGCCCGTGATTATACCGAATGGCAGAAACCGGCGGCGTTGAATAAATCCTTGCCGGGCTATATGGCCAACAAGCTGGCGGAGTTTGCCGATGCGTCGGTGCGCGATATTCTGATCAAGCGTACCGATTTTGACCAGACGACGATTGATAATATTGCCGCCGTCTTTACACGCCGCCTCAGCTATGCCGACGATGTGGCGCAGGAACCGCCGGTTGACCGCGCGCGCCGTATGTACAAAGAAGGGGCGCTGACGGATGAAGTCATGATTGATGCCATGGCGATGCGGGATCAGGATTTTGTCTATGCGGCCATCGCCTTGAAAGCGGGGACATCGGTTGATATGGTGAGCAAAGTTTTTGCCTTGAAAGCGCCGAAGCCGATTGTGGCGCTGTGCTGGAAAGCGGAATTATCTATGCGCACGGCGTTTGAGCTGCAAAAAAATATCGGGCAGGTCCCCCCGAAAGAGCTGCTTTATCCCCGGGGCGGCACCGATTATCCACTGAGCGAAGAAGAGATTCTGTGGCAGCTCGATTTCCTCGGCCTCAAGGCTGCTTAAATTCATATGAAAAATGCAGGATAGTCATATGGCGGTTGATAGAGCCCCGTAAACAGGTTATCTCTATATGATCTTATTTTACCTCATCACAGGAGATTTCAAACTATGGCACGCAATAAAATCGCTTTGATCGGCGCAGGACAAATTGGCGGAACACTGGCTTTGCTGGCGGGCCTGAAAGAACTCGGCGATATCGCGCTGGTTGATATTGCCGAAGGCGTGCCGCAGGGCAAGGCGCTGGATATCGCCGAAGCCGCCCCGGTTGAGGGTTTTGACGCGATATTCGCCGGCAGCAATGAATATGATGTGATCAAGGATGCGGATGTTGTCATCGTGACCGCCGGTATCCCGCGCAAACCCGGCATGAGCCGTGATGATCTGATCGGGATCAATACGAAGGTGATCCAGTCTGCCGGTGAAAATATCAAAAAATTTGCACCGAATGCGTTTGTGATCGTCATCACCAATCCGTTGGATATCATGGTGGAGATTATGCAGCGCGCGACCGGCTTTAACCCGGCGAAGGTTGTTGGTATGGCCGGCGTTTTGGACAGTGCGCGTTTCCGTCACTTCCTGGCAGATGAATTCAAGGTTTCCGTTGAAGATGTGACAGCCTTTGTTCTGGGCGGTCATGGCGATACGATGGTGCCGCTGACCCGTTATTCAACCGTTGCCGGTATTCCGTTGCCGGATCTGGTGGCGATGGGCTGGACAACACAGGCGAAGATCGATGCGATCGTTGACCGTACCCGTAATGGCGGTGGTGAGATTGTAGCACTGCTGAAAACCGGCTCTGCCTTCTATGCCCCGGCATCCAGCGCGATTGCCATGGCGGAAAGCTATCTGAAGGATAAGAAGCGCGTCCTGCCCTGCGCCGCCAAGCTGAACGGTGAATACGGCATCAAGGGGCTGTATATCGGCGTGCCGGTTGTCATCGGTGCTAAGGGTGTCGAGAAGATTGTTGAGATCAAGCTGAATGCCGAAGAGCAAAAAATGTTTGATAGCTCGGTGGAGGCCGTTAAAGGGCTTCTGGAAGTGGTTGATAAGGCGGCTTAAGGTGCCGCAGCGCCAGCGGTGAGTTGCCGTTGTTGTGTATTGCTGGCAAGATTGGTGTTATTGGAATCAGCCTCCGCATTGGGGGCTGTTTCTGTTTTGGGGCTTGTAGATTGTGTCGGATCGGCGCTACCATTGAAGGCGGCTGTAGGGATTACTGTGGTGCCAATATTTTTTCCGGGCAGGTCGGCGCTTCGGGTAGAGGATGTTGCCTCGCGTTCGCCTGCCGATAAGCCTACACCGATCCAACCTGATGTTTTCGTCACCATATTTCCATTTTGATCCATTGTAACTTCGCCCTTATCCAGCAATCTTGCCAGATGAGGAGAATTAGGATCAATAATCGTTGAGCTTTGCGGTGCTGTTACATCAGCTTTATTTTGTACAATAAGATTAGGAGTCACTGTTGATGCGGTATTTAAACCAAGATTTGCAGTGTTGCCACTTAGAATATTCGGTGTTGCAAGTGGGCTAGCCGCTGGTGAAGAATCAAAAATACTTTTGACGGTATCTTGAGATTTGAATTTTGATGTGTAAGCAATAATATTTTCGTCATTAATCTGTCCATTTCGTGCCATGGCGCGAACGCCGCCGTAATATTCTCGCTTTTGATCTAATAAAAAATCTATTTGTGCCTGATTGGCTTCAAGAGTTGAGATTTGCTCATTCCCTTTATTATAGCTTTCTTCATATGCCTTCATTTCGGCAAGGGTTGCGTCGCGCTCCGCAGTCAGGGTTTTGTTTTTTTCGAGTAAAGGCTGAAGTTCTTTATCAATCTCTTGAAGTTGTTTTTCATTTTCCAGAAATTTTTGTGTCAATTCTTTATGCTCATTCCTCAGCTCTTGCTCAGAAGGAATTTTTGCGAGTTCTTTTTCAATTTGTTCCTGTTTCTGGAGGAGGAGGGTTTTTTCGTTTTCAATCTCCTGGAGACGAGTTTCACTGTTGAAAAGGATTTTTTCCTTTTCGGCAAGATCAGTTTCGGCAGCGGATAATTTTTCTTTTAATTCCGAGACTGTTTTCTGTAGCGAGTCTCGTTCTTCTAGTCCTTTTTCCAGCTGTAAGATTTTCTCATTTATTTTCTTTCCTATATCACGAAACTCAGATGTGGCCTGAGCATGCTTAATGCCGCATGAATTTGAATCATTTTTGCATTCAAGATAATCCTTGATAGCCATCTCTTCCTTGTAGCGGGCGACATCCAGGTCTTCCTGAAATTTACCGCCATCTCTATAGTATTGTTGATAAATGGCGGCGCTTTGTTTTCTTCCGTCGATTTCTATCCATTTCTTTTCGCCGGATGTGTTTTCATCAACGGCATAAAGTTTGCCATCGCTACCACGGCTTACCGGAAATTCTTTTTCGCCGATATTAATGGTGATAAGATTGCTTTCAACATTTTGTGTTTCTTGTTGTGCCTCATCTTTTGCTATTTCTTTTTCGGCTTCAACTGCTTTTGCCTGCTCAAGATCAATTTTTGTTTCTATGACTTTTTCTTGAGCTTTTGATTCTTCGATTTTCAGATCAGCAAGATCTGACTTTATCTCTTCCACCTGAGTTATCTTCTGGTCAAGCGCTGTGTCTGCTAATTGAATATCAGTTTTAAGATCATTAACGGTGGTGCGTGCGGTTTCAACGTTCGCTTTATTCTGTGCCACAATTATTTTCTGAGCATTTATATCCTGCTCTAATTTTTGGATTGTTTCAGCGTTGGCTGCACGCTCTGTTTCCAGTGTTCTACGCTGGGTCAACAATGTTTCAATTTCGGCAAGACGTTCCGAGATTGTTATTTGTTCTGCCGTTATCTGGGCTTTTTCTTGATTAAGTGTATCAATTGCCTTTTGGTTGGCGGCCAACTGCCTGTCAATCTCCTGCAAGCGCTGGGCGTTTTCTAAATAGCGGTAAGCCATTTCATTGCGCTGTTCATTTTCTTTACGGGCAGCTTCTTTCTTCTCGTCTGCGCTATAAAATTTATTGCTGACGTTAGTGTGACCCCATACCAGTCTCATCAAAGCGTCGTGAGACAATTTGGCAGCGCTAAAGACATCATCGCTTGGCGGCGTTGTTATAGAATCAATATTGTTTCTGAATGTCTGTATATTCACAATCCCAAACCCCAAGGCGCTTTTAATATCAATGTTTTATACGCTCACGCCTTAAGTTTACGTAAGGAATCTTAACATTGGGTAAAATTTGGGTGGGATTTGAATAAAATTTATGAGTTTAGTGCAAACTCTGGGCGGGTTACAGGGGGTGGTGCAACTGGAACCGGGGCTGGGTTGTTTACAAGATTCGTTCCTGGAGCTGCGGATGCGAATTGGTTGCCCATAGGCGGAGCATTATCCAGGCTTGTCGGACCGGCGGCTGTTGTAACGCTGCTGGCGACGGAGCCGGTGGCGGCGGTTGTTGGCGCCGGACCCTGCGGTGCAGGGGAGGCCGACGGCGTGTTTGGTTGCGCCTTGTTATCGGCAACAGCTGTATTTTTAGCTTCTTCTTCCCGTTTCATAGCGGCATAGCGTTCTGCGGGAATATAAGCACCTACATAATTGCGCATAACGGAGCCGCCAGCATTCGCGCGGGCTTTATCGGAAACATATAATCTGTCGTCGCCATTATAGCAGACCAGTTCAACGTGACCATAAAGGCTGCCGCCACCGCCGCGTGGCATGCGGCCCCTGTGAATATCACTGTCATAGACCAGAACGGCACCTTCTGGAGCATTTTGCGGTGTGACACCTTCCATTTTGACCCAGCCTTTTTGCGGCAGGGTTTTATCCCAGTGGTGGGCATTGCCCCGTGTCACGTCATAGCCTTGTGATAAAAGTATGTTCGCAACGCCTTTAGCGCAGTAACCACCGCCGGCATTATCTCGTGCTGCAAGGCTGAGGGCTTGGCGAGAACTGAACTGCCCATCGGCGGGCGCATTCACAACGGCCTGATCAGGATTGCCGGGAGAGTATTCGGATGGGGCACCGTTAGAGGTTGGGCGCTCAAAGCCGCCATTACCGGTAAAGCTGTTGACCGGGGCTAAGACTTTATCGAGAAGACCGCCGCCTTTACCAAGAAGACCAGAGAAAAGCTGGCTGATGGCCTGAAACAAACCGGCTAAACCGCCCCCGCCATTAAACAGACTGGAGAAATCAAATCCTCCGCCGGGGCCACTGCTCCAAAGATCTTTTTTTGGTGTCGCCATTTACACATCCTACCGTCTTTTATATATGCAGGTTTTTTGTAAAACTTCTAAGCCTGCTTCGACTTAAATAAAGTTTATCAAAAATTGTAGGTGTCTGTCAAAAATGAACAAAAGGTTAAGAAATACGCTCGATTTGCGCGCCGCAGCCGCTGAGTTTTTCGACGAGGCGTTCATAGCCGCGATCAAGGTGATAGATGCGGTTGATGGTGGTCGTACCTTCGGCAACTAACGCTGCCAGAACAAGGGCAACGCTGGCGCGTAAATCGGTCGCCATGACTTCCGCGCCCTTTAATTTAGGCACGCCGCGCACGATGGCGGAGCCATTATGAACGGTGATATTGGCACCCATGCGGCACAGCTCCGGCACATGCATAAAGCGATTCTCGAAGATGGTTTCTGTGACCATGCCAGCCCCTTCGCAGAAGGTGAGCATTGTCATGAACTGCGCCTGTAGATCGGTGGGGAAGCCCGGATAGGGTTCGGTCATGATATCGGTGCCGACAAGCGGGGAGCCGTTACGGCTGACGATGATATCATCGCCTTCGGTTGTGATATGCAGCCCGGCTTTTTGCAAAGGGGCTACCAGCGCGCTTAAATGATCAAGGCGCGCATGTTGTAAGCGTACTGTGCCGCCGGTCAATGCAACGGCAATCATGTATGTTCCCGTTTCAATGCGGTCTGGTACAACGCTGTGCGTGGCACCATGCAGTGAGGCGACGCCGTTGATACGAATCTCTGATGTGCCAAGGCCAGAAATCTCCGCACCCATTGCTTGCAGAAGATTGCCGAGATCAACAATTTCCGGTTCGCGCGCGGCGTTGGATAGAATGGTTTCACCGTGCGCCAAAGTGGCTGCCATCATCAGATTTTCGGTGGCACCGACGGAGACTTTGGGGAAGGTGATATGCGCGCCCTTTAATCCGCCGGGTGCGGAGGCGTTGATATAGCCTTCATCGAGATCAATTTGCGCACCAAGCGCGCGCAGGCCGTCAATATGAAGATCGACCGGGCGTGTACCAATGGCGCAACCACCGGGCAATGACACGCGGGCCTTGTGGAAGCGCGCGAGCAGGGGGCCCAGTACCAAAATACTGCCGCGCATCTGGCGCACGATTTCATAGGGCGCTTCGAGTGTATTGACGGTGCTGGCATCCATCGCCATGCGATTACTTTCGGCGGAAACGGCGCAGCCCAGATGACGCATCAATTCAGTCTGCGATTTAATATCACGCAGTTCATTGGGCATATTCTGAAGAAATACCGGCTGTTCCGTAAGCAGTGCGGCGCACATCAGTTTCAAAGCGGAGTTTTTTGCGCCGCTGATTGCGATTGTGCCATTGAGTTTCTGGCCACCTTTGACGCGAATCTTATCCATACCGTTTCCTTTTGACTGCTGCCGGGGAAGGGTGGTCAATTCCTGCTTAATCACTGTAACAACTCCTTCGATGTTTTTTATTACATCATTATTGGCAAAACGTAAAACTTTGTATCCTTGTGTCTGCAGATATTCTGTGCGCTGCCGGTCATAGTCCATTTGTGCAGCATGGTTATCACCGTCGAGTTCAATCACCAGTTTGCGCGTAGGGCAGGCAAAATCTGTGAAATAAACCCCGAGAGGAAATTGCCGCCGGAAGCGAACTCCTAAAATATCAGCGCGCAGATAATGCCAGAGCTTCTTTTCTGCGGGTGTGGCATTGTTGCGAAGGGCGCGGGCGCGTTCTGTTCGGGGCGTGGGCATGATCAGGCCCCCTCTCCCTTGCCCTCTCCCCCGCAGGCGGGTGAGAGGGGATACGTTTCCCTCTCCTTCAGGAGAGGGATCAAGGGAGAGGCGCTATAGTCGCGGTAATGTGACGCCTCGCTGCCCCATGTATTTTCCTTGGCGATCGGCATAGCTTACCTCACAGGGTGTTGAGCCTTTGAAGAACAAAAATTGTGCCACGCCTTCATTGGCGTAGACTTTTGCCGGCAACGGCGTGGTGTTGGAAATTTCGAGTGTCACATGACCTTCCCAGCCCGGCTCCAGCGGTGTTACATTTACGATCAAGCCGCAGCGTGCATAGGTGCTTTTGCCAAGGCAAATCACCAGCACATCTTTCGGGATGCGGAAATATTCAACCGTGCGGGTCAGCACGAAGCTGTTGGGGGGGATGACGCAGACATCGGTCTTGCGCTCGACAAAGCTTTTATCAGAGAAATTCTTCGGATCAACAATCGCGCTGTCAACATTCGTGAAGATCATGAATTCGTCGGAGCAGCGGGAGTCGTAACCGTAAGATGACAGACCGTAGGAAATAACGCCGTCGCGCGTCTGCTTTTCAACGAAAGGTTCAATCATGCCTTCGTTCTGTGCCAGCGCACGGATCTGGTGATCCGACAATATGCCCGGGTGGGAAGGGGCGGATTCAATCGTCTCTAATATCTTCTGGGCGCGGGCGTCGGTCATGCTTGATCTTCTTTATCTTTGCTCGGGTCATTTTTGGTGTTCTGTTGTTTACGGCGTTTCAGGTTGTCGCGCAAGGCCAAAGCCCGCTTTTCCGCCCGATCTTTTTGCGAGGCGATACCGCGCTCCGTAATATTGGTTTTGGGGGGCACATTGCCCGAATCGTTTCCCATGCCACGCCTCTTTCTGAAAGTCGGGCGAGTGTAGTAAAAACATTGATGACAGGCCAGATTTTTTGTTGTACGGTCCGGCCAAGCTGGGGATAAGCCCTTCTAAATGGCCCTTTTGACCCCCCTTACGCTGCCGTAGCTCAGTGGTAGAGCACTCCCTTGGTAAGGGAGAGGCCGAGAGTTCAATCCTCTTCGGCAGCACCAGCCTTCGCCCTTTCAGGGCTATGGCTCGGCAAGCCAGCCACCATTTAAAATTATGAAAATAACTGATATGTTGCGAAGTCCATTCCTTGTGGGAAAAATACCACAAATGTCCCTTCTTTCTGTGACCTTATAGCATCTTGCAAGGTTTGCGCCTTTTCTATACAAGCTCTTAGGGGCTGCAACTGGGCAGTTCAATGATTATAAATAGAGGTCTTTAACAATGATACGATTCCCTGATTTCAAAATTGCGCATGTTGTGGCAGCTATATTGCTGGGCACGACAGCTATTGCGGCAACATATTCCATCGCACAGGCCACAGAAAAAGCGGCTGTCGCGAAAAAAGCGGAACCGGCAAAACCGGCGGCTCCCCAAGCGGCCTGGCAAGTGCGTTGTGAAGACGCAAAGCCTGAAAACAAAGAAACAAAGCAACCGGCCACACCAAAAATGTGCGAAGTGTTCCAGCGTTTGACTGTTGAAAAGACAGGACAGCGCGTTGTGGAAGTCGCCTTCGGTTATCCGGTCGATAAAAAAGAACTGAACGGCGTTGTGATTCTGCCGCTGGGTATTCTGCTGGAAGAAGAAACAATGATGCAGGTCGACAATAAGGACAAGATCAAGTTGCCGATCAAATTCTGCGCGCCGGGCGGATGTGTATCCTCCCAGGAAATCAACAAGGGCAAGATCGATGCCCTGCGTAAAGGCAAGGAATTGAAGATTACCGGCAAGGCTTCGACCGGTCAGGCGTTGGTCATAACATTAACTTTGGATGGTCTTGATACAGCCTTGAAACAAATCGAGAAATAAAATTTTCATAAGCACACACACTGTGTCTTTTTTACCACAGTGTGTGTGCAAAATTTACTTATTTGTTATTCTCCGCCTTGGCGGACTCCCCCATTCAGCGTAAACATATCCCGTCAGGATTCTCATCGTGAGAAGACCTTACGTCTTTGTCACGATAACAAAAATTTATAATTTAAACGCTAAAACCGTAGAGGACTAAAAATGAAACTAGATCTTAAAAAGGCACTATTGGCTGGTACAGCAATTTTGGCTGTTACAACATTCGGCGTACAAGCGCAAGCTACTGAAATTACCGATGGCTCAACATTAACCGCCAACGATGCAACAGGTCTTCAAGAAACAACAGACGTTGCCACAACAACAGTGACATTGAACGCCAACGGCGGCACTATTACTTTCGGTGCCCAAGGCACCACATCTGTTTCGATTAACGACCCCGGCCAGCTTCTGACCGTAATTGTCGACAGCGCCAACGGTGCGGGTACAGTTGTGTTTGCAGACAACATCACTGAGACAGCCGGTGATATCGCGATCAACATAGTTGACTCAAACGTAACATTCCAAGGTAACGTGTCTACTTCACCAATCACAGTTGGTAGCGGTTTGGCTGACCCGACAGTGGGACTGCTGGTTGATACAGCGAACGCTGAGAACATTACATTTGCCGGCTCTATCGCAGCAGTTGATGCCGCTGATACAGTCAACCTGACAGTCACCAACACAGTTGGTGGTGCTCGTCTGGTTAACTTCACAGGCGCAGTCGGTGGTTCTACAGCAGCGACAGCTATTGATGCGATTGTCGTTGGTGCTAACTCCGTTAACGCTCTGGATGTAACATTCGGTGGTAACGTGAATGCCGCAACTATTGCACTGGGTGCAGTTGGTTCTGTTTCAACGAACGTTGTAAGCTTTGGTACGAACGCTGCTACATCTACAGTAACTGGTGTGATCTCCGGTGCTGAAGCAGGCGACACTAACAACATTATTGTTGTTGGCGGTTCTACGGTTACATTCAACTCCGCATTCGGTACCAACCTTGATGCGATCACTATCGGCGCCAACGCGCTGACAACGAACGTAACGTTCAATGCAGGTGTTGCAGCTGTAACTAGCGGTATCGTTATCGGTGGCAACGCCTCTGGTACGAACAACGTTACATTTAACGCGGCAACTGGTCCGATCACAATTACGCCTGCGATCAACGGCGCGAATGCTGGTAACACCAACAACCTGACATTCCAGGGCGGCAACGTTACGACAGTAACTGGCGCGATTGGTGCCGGTGGTGCTGGCTTCATTGACTCCGTTGTATTGACAGGCACAGGTTCAGGCTTGACAACTAGTGGTGCTTTGACAGCAACAACAGTAACAGTCGGCGCAGGCACAACATTCACAGCTGGTGGTGCAGTAACAGCTTCCGGTGGTGTTAACATCACAGGCGCAGCTGGTACAGTAACACTGGGCGATGAGATTGATGTAACAGGTGCGATTAACAACACCTCTGGTACAGCTGCTGTAGGTATTTTGAACATTGGTGACCTAACAGGTAACACGGCCTCTGTTATCTCCGGCGCCGTTGGTGCTGCAAACAGCCTGGCTGCGATTAACATCACAAGCACAGGTATTGCCCAGTTCGACAGCACAGTAAACGCTGCAACAATCACAATCTCCAGCACAGGTACGTTGGATGCGAATGCGGCAACAACAGGTAACGTCAACTTTACTGGTGACGGTTTTGTTACTGTAAATGCGGGTTCTGCTTACGGCATTACCGGCAACATTAACAACACAGCTGGTGGTGCGATTGGTACTTTGAACCTGGATTCAACAGGCGGTACAAAAACCATCACAGGTACAGTGGGTGCGACAAACGCCATCAAGCAAATTAACTTGGCTGGTACAGGTACATCCGCTTTCACTTCAACAGTACGCACAGCTGACATTGATTTTAGTGCCGCAGGTACATTGACACTGGCGGACGACACAACTGTCACCAACTTCATCGACTTCAACAACAACGCGGGTATCGTGACTGTTGCTGATAACGCCGATATTTCCGGTACATTCCGCAGCACAGGCGGTGCCAACGGTACATTGAACTTTACAGGTTCAAGTGCTGTAACAGGCGCTATCGGTACAGTAGGTATCGGCTTGACAGCTGTTAACTTCAACGGCGGTACAGGCGAACTGGTCACAGTATCCGGCGCAACAATCGCTACAACATCTACAGTAGCGGGCGCGGGTAGCGTTGCGTTTAACGGCGATGTTACAGGTAATCTGGCCTTCACAAACGCCGCTGGTACAGCGACATTTGGTGATACAGATGAAGTATCCGGTAACGTAACGGCTGGCACAGACAGCTTCGGTAACGTTGTATTCCTGGGCGATAGCGCCATCGGTGGTACATTCGGTGCAGAAGGTAACGAACTGGCCAGCTTGACATTGTCATCCACAACACCGGTTTCCATCACAGCCGGCGGCAACTTTAACGCAGCCAACACAACAACACTGGGTGTCAATCAAATCAACGTAACGGCTGGTACCGTTGACGTTGATGCGGGTCAGACATTGGCCTTTGACATCACAAACGGTGGTGCCTTCGGTAATATCCTGGCTTCTGGTAATGCGATTGTAGATGCGGGCACGCTGGTATCTGTTAATGTTGCCAGTGACGCTTTCGTGGCTGACGGTGCAACCTTTGCTTTGATTGAAAGTGCTACAGCCGGTGGTCAGGTCGCTGACCTGACGGCAGGCAATATTACGGACAATAGCTTCGTATTGAGCTTCTCTCAAGTTACGGCGAACAACAATGACCTCGTTCTGTTGGCGTCACGTGCCACGGCTGAATCCGTTGGTACAACGCAGAACAATGTGAACGTTGCCGAAGTCCTGGAAAGTCTGGGCACGAACGGTGATGCGACATTGGATCAGATCCAGGCGAACTATAACAATGCCGATACACAAGAAGGTGCCAATGACGTGCTTGAGTCATTGCAGCCTGGCATTGATAACGGCGTAGCCAATGCGGCTCTGTCTGCTTCTGCTCTGTCTCTGGGTATCAACAGCGATCGACTGGGTTCCTTGCGCACAGGTGTTGGTTCCGGTGACATGACAAAAGGCGTAAATACCTGGGCTCAAGTTTTCGGTCAGTACGCAACGCAAGATGCGCGTGATGGTATTGATGGGTATGATGCCGATACATACGGTGTTGCAGTTGGTGCCGATACTGAGAACGCATTTGATCGTGCGATCCTCGGTGTGTCATTGAGCTATGCGAACTCTCAGATCGACTCTGACAATGCTAACTCCACAGAATCCGATGTTGATAGCTACCAGATTGCTTTGTACGGTAGCTACGATATTGCTCCGGCAACATATGCAAACGTTCAGTTGGCCTATGCCTGGAATGATGTGGATACAACCCGTTACAATGTTGGTGGTATCGGTGGCCTGACGGCTAACGGTGGCTATGATGCCGATCAATACTCGATCAGTACAGAAGTTGGCCACGACTTCATCGTTGGTAAAACATTGCTGACACCAAGTGTAAGCGCTGGTTGGACGAACTTCTCCTCTGACAACTACACAGAAACTGGTGCCGGTGGTGCAAGCCTGGAAGTTGAAAGTGAAACACTGAACCGCGTTGATGTTGGTGTTGGTCTTGATGCTGCCTGGGACTTCCAGATGGATAATGGCTCGAAGTTTACCCCGACAGTTGGTGTAGGCTATAGCTATGACCTGATCGGTGATGAGATTGAAACAACATCCTCCTTCACAGGCGGTGGTGCGGCATTCTCTACCCAGGGCGTAGATCCAGCTCGTCATACATTTGATGTGAATGCGGGTGTGACATACTACACAACCAACAAATGGGCTTTCACAGCGAACTACGATTACGCGGTCAAGGAAGATTACGACGCGCACGCGGGTATCCTGCGCGCTGGCTACAAATTCTAAGCCAGCCCGATCCTAAAAATACGAAAACCCCCGGTATCCCCGGGGGTTTTTCTTTTTGTGATTTTTTACCGTCATCCCGGCCTTCGCCGGGATGACGGTATTGGGGATTGAAATGAATGCAGATCTACTTTATTTGCCCCTTGATCTTCGCCGGGAATCTGCGGAGAATGAGGGCATGAAAATACGATCATGGATATTGACGGCCTTGACCCCGGCTTTGCTTCTGGGGGCTTCCTATGGCCATGTACGGGCTCAGGAAGCCACCAAAGCATCGTCACCTGCCCCGACCGAGTCGCAATGGGCATCCCGCTGCACGGGCAAAGAGGGGGATGCTGACCGCGAGTGCGAGATTTTCCAGCGTTTGGTGGCCAAGGAAAACGGCCAGCGTGTGGCGGAGTTCGCCATTGGCTTTCCGAAAGATCAGGACGGGGCGCGCGGCGTGATTGTCCTGCCGCTGGGGGTATTATTGACCGATGATTCCATGATGCAGATCGGGGAGGCGGGCACCTTCAAGTTCAAAGTGCGCTATTGCATCAATGATGGCTGCTTTGCCTTTATCAACCTAAGCCCGGCTATGCTGGATATGATGAAGAAGGGGAACGAAGTGAAGGTCACCGCGAAGAGCTACCTGAATCAAAATCTGGCCGTAAGCATGTCTTTAAAAGGCTTCGCTGAGACATTGAAATCAATAGAAAAATAAGGCCTCGTTATATATTAATCCGGACCGTATCGTTTTTGGTGGTCGGGATGAAAAAGCCTTACTGAACGCCAACCGGTACCGGGCAGACACGCACGGGCCGCACTGGCGGTTTCTTCTCACAATCGACGGGCAGGTCCAGCAGCGCGGGCCATTTATTGACCCAGCCCGCTTCATTATCGGCCTTGCCAATAATGGTGGAGCGGATGCAGGTCGTTTCACCGGAGGCGCAGCGGAAACTGTCAAACGGCGTGACGCCGACAAAACGGTCCCATTCACCAAGGAAATGATTTTGTGGAATATCGGCAATCTGCGCGGCCACAGTTACCGGGTTCATGGAGAGTGACAGGTTCGGCACTTTATGGCCCAGCGTAGGAATGGTTGTATCCAGCGGCGCGGCAATGGTCCGCAGGCTTAGAATGTCTTTCCGTTCGGCCGCCACCAGCGCCGCCATGGCACCGCCGCCGGCATAACCGACCAGATTAAAGCCCGTAATCGCATAGCGTTTCTTAATATCATCCAGCGCAGAATTCATGGCGCCGACGGTTGTCTTGCCATAGCGCGCATCGCTCCAGTAATGTTTGTTGCAGGCGATATCCTTGTCGATCATGCCGGAATATTGGCACGGGCGGGCCAGATAAATGACGTTCGGGGCCAGATCCCGGGTGGAGATATGCAGGGCCACCGGATTAATCGGTGTTGGATCAATAGCCGGGACGCCATAGCTGAAAAATGCTTGCCCGTCGCCTTCGATATAGATATTGGCGGCTTGGCCTTGCTTGCGCACGCGTTCATAGGCGGTCAGCCGGAACGGACCCGCGGGAATTTCACGTTTGTGCATAAAACTGGGCGTGGCCAAGCGCTCCGCCGTGTCTTTGCGCACGATCAGCGGGGAGCTGCAGGCGGCCGCCCCCAGGCTTACGGCAATCAGGCCGCAGGCAAGAATAATACGGGAAGCTTTGGTTCGGGAACGCGTCATGGAATGGGCCTTCATGCTGTGACATGGTCAATCAATTTTATAAATCTATCACGACTGCGCGCTTAAATCACGCCCCAATCGTTAAAATAACCGGCGTATGGTCGGAGGCTTTTTCAAGCCCGCGGGGACCTTTATCGATAACGCAATCCACAAGCCGGTCGGTATAGCGGGGCGCGGTCAGGAAATGGTCAATCCGCAGGCCCTTATTGGCGGGCCAGCACCCGGCGGTATAGTCCCAGAAGCTGTATTGCGCGTCCTGCTGGTTAAAGACGCGGAAGGCATCGGTATAGCCGAGATTAAGCAGCGCCCGGAATTTCTGCCGACTCTCCAGCCGGAACAGGGCGTCATCGGACCAGCCCACGGGATCGTAACAATCGCGGGCTTCGGGAATAATATTGAAATCACCGCCGACAATGGCGGGGATATCTTGATCGCGCAGGACCTTCATGCGCTGGTACAGCCGGTCCATCCAGGCCAGCTTGTAGCTGTATTTTTCCGTGCCGACCGGATTACCGTTGGGCAGGTAGATATTGATAAGGCGCATCCCGTTAATATCGGTTTCCAGATAGCGCGATTGTTCGTCTGCATCATCCCCCGCCAGCTGGTCGGTAATCAGGGCGATGGGTGTACGGGACAGGGTGGCAACACCATTATAGGCTTTCTGGCCTTTATAAACGACCTCATAACCGGCGGCCTTAAACACATCGAGCGGAAACTCCAATCCTTTGAGCTCCTGCAGCATCAAGACATCCGGTTGCGTTGCCGCGAGCCAGTTTTGCGCATGCTCCAGCCGGGCCTTGATCGAATTGACATTCCATATGGCGATTTTCATAGTGGTGACTTGTCCTTTATATGGGGTATATAAGGCGGGTTTTGCGTCCTGGAATTGACATTACGCCATACTCTGCCTATCGTATAAAAAATACTATAAAAACTTTATAAAAAATATATAACAGGGAGACTACAAAATGACATTATCCATGCGCAAAAAAATTGCGCCTTACTTTCTTGCGCTTGCGGCTATACTGCCGGCCCCTCTTTCTTTTGCTGATGAGGCCGCACCGCCACCGGCAACATCACAACAAACCAATCCCTTCTTATTTCAGCCGCCAGGCACGATGAGTTTTTCTTCCCTGATGAAAGCATCAGGAAACGATAACGAAAAACCCGTTGAAGAGATGAACATCAAAGAATTGCTGAAAGAATATGATGGGGATCATAAAAAGGCATGGAAGGTCTATGAATTCTTCCAGCTGCGCCAGGTTTATCTGGATGGCGAAGTCAATGAAAGCTCAGCCAACAAGCTGATTAATGAAATCGATGTTTTGGAGACATTGAATCCCGGAAAACAGATTACGGTCATTATTAATTCCGGCGGCGGTTCGGTTTATGATGGCTTGCGTATTTACAACAAGTTTAAATCAGTCAAGAGTCCCATCCATACGGTTGGCAACAACATGGCCGCGTCTATGGCGGCGGTTCTGCTGATTGCCGGTGATACACGCGAAGCGACATCAACGTGCCGTATCCTTATCCATGAAGTCAGCTCCGGCGCGCGCGGTAAATCAACGGATATGAAGGCAGATCTGCGTCATACGCTGGATCTGCAGGAAGATCTGTACGAAATTATTGCAGTATCAACAGGCCTTAGCCTGAAAGATATTCGTAAGCTTTGCGAACGCGATATTTTCTACAGTGCGGAGGATTCGGTGCGGCTGGGATTTATTGATAAAATCTCTACGGAAAAGCCAGCGCCCAAAGTTGCCGCCAACAGCCGTAAAGTACCTAAAGAACTTTATCCCGCCGAATATATGGACATCATTCCCGGAGCGCCTTCACGCCCGCGCCCATAATTAAATCTGTATAGGAAATTAAGCAGAGCCGCGGGATGATTATTCCGCGGCTTCGTCTTTAACGGAAAAGGATGTGCCGCAACCGCAACCGGAAACGACATTCGGGTTTTCAATCACAAACTGCGCGCCGGTCAGATTGTCTTTGAATGCCACGACGCTGCCCTTCATAATCCCAAGGGATGTTTCATCGACAATAACGGCATCGGCGAAGATTTTATCATCTTCGAAAACTTCGTCGGTAAGGCCCATCGCATATTTGAACCCGGAACAGCCACCGCCCACAATCGCAATGCGCAATTTAACATTCCCTTCCAGCCCTTCTTTTTCCCGTAGGAAAGACAGGCGGTCGAGGGCGCTTTGGTCAACGGTAATGGTGTGGTCTGTGCTCATGCCTATTTATATAGGCGGCAGGAGATTGTTTTTCAAGATTTTAAGTTAAGGTTTGGGCATGTCTTGTTAACGATTTGTTAACTATCTGATTCATATTGATTTTTTTGGTCATGAAATTTGACTTATGGGGCGGTTTTCAGGCAAACTTATATTAACAAAGATAAGTACGCAGTGTCGTACATATAAAAAGTGTGTAATTTGAGTAAGGTAATAGGTGTTTAATGGTATCAACCGGCGCGGAAACCCGCCCAGCACTAACAGAGACCTTCACCGAACAAGTCGGGCAGCCTCCCGCTGCGCCCGTTTCCACTCCTCGTAAAAAAGATAAAGAAGCCGATGCGGGCCCGATGAATTTTGCCAACATGAACCCGATGATGCAGTTCTTCGCATTCCTGTTTATGGCGTTGATTGGGAAGATTGATCCCACAAGCATCGAAGGCCAGTCTGTTTCCGCGATTCTGGGGCAGGACCTCGGGACTTGGCGGGCAGAACACCAGAATAACTGGCAAGAAACATATGATTTTAAACAATTCGATTTTGATAAAGCCAAAGAATATAATGAAAGATACGTACCAGGTTCCATCAATGGGCCCGACGTTCCTTCCTCTGGTTCATATGTGCGTGGTGGTAAAGTTCAGATTGATTATGACGGCAGCCCGACAGCCTATGGCCCACCAACAGCGGAGAGACCAAGGGGCGGTAAAGGCGATGATCATATTGATAATGCGGGTAAACCGGGTAACTGGTGGGGCGTTGCAACAGCAGGCGGCCGCCCGGTTATAAATCCAGAAAACGGTTATTATGTATCGACAACGGCATGGATGAAAAAGGGCGGCAGCTCTACGGATCAGTCTTCGTATGTGAATGCGGAAGAGGTACCTTATGTTGCAGCAACCGCACGTGATCTGGCGCGGGGCGTTAAATATGGCGACTATGTGTTGCTAAAAAATGAGCAAACTGGCAAGCAGGTTTGGGCGGTTGTTGCCGATTATTGCGGTACAAAATCTGAACGTAATGCGATGTCTGAAATATCACCGGCTGCGGCGCGGGCTCTGGGTGTTGAATATGGCAGAAATTATGCTAAGGGCGATGTATCAATGGAATTTTTCCCAGGCACAGCTTTGGGGACATTCCCAACCGGTGCGGATTATTCAAAACGTTTTGTTGAAAACGGACCCAAGGCGGCTCGGGAGCAATTGCTCGCAGATAAAAATGGTACAAGCGTAGCACCTGTGGTGCAGACGGCACAGAATACAGAGACGGTAACTCCGGACAGAAATGGCACTAGTGCTAATCCAATGGCTTCTGGGGGTAACACAAGCGGGCAATTTGGGAAAGCAGCCGTTCCGCTGCCACCTCCGACTCCGCCTGCGCCAGAAACGCCAAAACCGGAAGACCACCCAAAAATGGCCACCGCGGCTCCCGCTCCGGTGCCAGTTGGCTAATTCAAATACCAATATCCGCCATTAAGATAGGCCGCGAACAGGGTCCACAGGGTCGGGGGGATCATTAGCAGGGCGGCGATGCGCAGGCGTTTCCATGACATCACGACAAGCGCCAGTGACAACACATTGATCGCCAGAATCCACAGGAAGCCGGCAAAAAGCTGCTGCATCCCGAAAAACACAAAACTCCATGACCAGTTGAGCAGCATATAAAGCATAAACACGCTGAGCAGACGGTTATCACGATGCCGCCAGATGTACCAGCCCGCAGCGGCGATCATCGCATATAAAATCGTCCACATAATGGGGAAGGCAATATTGGGGGGCGTGAAGGGCGGGGCCTTCAAGGTCGCGTACCAGCCATCGACATTATTTTGTGTCATCATGCCGATCGTCATGGATATAAGCTCGAATGCCACAATCCACAGAACAAGACCTACAATTTTCATTTTACTCTACCCGTATCGTTTTTCCAGCCAGCGTATAAGCGCGCTTTCCGTTTTATAAAGACCGGTGGCGGCGGGGTCGTCACCCGTATCCAGCAGGTCCAGTTGTCCTTCCCGGTATAGCTCAAGAAGGTCGGGATGGATATAATTTTTTTGCAAAATCGTCGGTGTATTTCCCAGACGTTCTGCAACGCTGGACAGGACGGGCTTGATATCGTGCGCGCCCTCGCTTTCCTCCGCGCTTTCGAGGAACAGGGCGCTGGCCGTCCATGTGCGGAAATCCTTGGCGGTGATGTTTTCCCCGCTGACGGCGCGCAGCCATTCATTGACATCGTCGGAGCTGATCGTATGTGTGCGGCCCCGATCATCCAGAATTTTAAATAACCGGTATCCCGGCATATCATCAAATTCCGACATAATATGCGTGACCTTCGGATCGGTCAGGTGCCCGTGCCAGGCCTTGCCGCCCTTGCCGGGAAAATCCAGCGGCACATCTTTTTGATGCAGATCCATATGTTTCTGGCGGATCATGATCAGGCCGGCGGCTTCGTTTTCCGCCGGCTCGCCGTTGCTGTCCCGATTGATGCCGGATTTATCCAGCAGGCGCACAATCGCGGCAATCGCCGAATCTTTGGACAGTTCCTGGCGGTTCAACGTATCGCGCACTTTGCCACGAATAACGGGCAGAATCTTGCCAAAGGACAGCATATTTTCAAAGCGCGTCCGGTTGCGTAAATCAGGCCATTGATCATGGTAGCGATATTGTTTGCGTCCGCGGCTATCCAGCCCCGTGGCTTGTATATAGCCATCAGCAAAGGGACAGATCCACACACTGCGCCAGTTCCCGGGGATATTCAGAGCCTTGATACGCTCGACATCGTCACGGTCGCTTAGCAAGCAGCCCTCCGGCGTGTAGTAAACATAGCCACGCCCGCATTTTTTACGGCGTACACCGGGGTCCGTGTCATAGACATAGCGCAAGCCGGCATTTTCGGCTGTTTCCTGAGAGGTGGGGGTTTTCTCATTTGTCATGATTAATAAACGCCTCAGCTCATAAATAGTTCAATTTTTTCTAAAAAAACGGAACCAGTCGTGCGTACCGGGTGTATAATAAGGAATACCCAAATCTGTAAAAAGGAGTCTCCGATGCCTATTAATCTTCTTGAACTTCTGGATGGTCTGGAATTCCCGGCGACAAAGACCGAGATCGTGGATTACGCGCAGGATCAGGGGGCCTCGGAAGAGGCACTTGACATGTTGCAGGCCTTGCCGCATGAAGAATACAAGACTCTGACCGCGTTCAACCGTGATCATCTTCTGATCGGGAAATTGCCGGGGTCGGATATGAATATGTTTTCATCATCGCAAAGCCAGTAAAGCCTATAATGAATTATAAGATTGCCGCCGTCCTTCTTGCGTTTGCCCTGACCGCCTGCGGTCCGGCAACGCAGACGCGCGGGGTCAGCTATATCGATCCCGATTACCGCGACCGCCGTTTCGAATCCGTCGTGGTGGAGGCGGATAAAGATAATCTGCAGGAACGCACCGCGTTGGAGCACGCCGCCGTCAAGGAGCTGCGCGAACGCGGCATTGATGCGGTGGCGAGCCTTGATCTTGTCCCCCCGACTCGTACCTACAGCGCCGCAAAGCTGCGTAGTGTCCTGCGCGCCAGTGGCAAGCAGGCATTGCTGACCATCGCGACGAGCGACAAACGCCTGGTCGAGGATTATGTGCCGCCCAGCCCGTCTTATTACGATCGCCGCCGCAACCGCTTCCCCGTTCATTACGGCGTGGGGGTTGGTACGTCGGGCATTGGCTATGACGGGTTTGTCGGCGGGATGGTTTTGCATGAGCCGGAGGCGCAATATGACGTCACGCTCTACGCCCTGCCCAGCATGAATAAAAGCTGGACCGGTGGATTCACAACGCGCGGCCCCGACGGGATGAGTTTTGAAACGGTGGGCGCCAGCTTTGCCGGGCAACTGGTTGACCGACTGGCGGCGGATAATATGATCGCCGTGACACCGGAATAATTTTTTTTGCAGTTTCCTGAAATGAAAAGTCTCCCGTCCTTCCTATGAAGGGCGGGAGACTTTTTCAATAATACCGGGCGCGGTTAGAGCTTCTTGAAAGGAGCGCCACAACCCGGCCATTATAAGATGCGCGGGAAGAGAATTAGTTTTTCTTCTTATTCTCGTTCAGCTTGTCTTTCATGCCACCAACGGCATTTTGTACTTTACCGGCAAATTTGTCGGCTTTACCTTGCAGCTTGCAAAGACGCATCACCCAGTACTTTACCGGCGGCTTCTTTCACATTACCTTTGGCTTGTTTGGCAATACCTTCGATACGATCACGACTCATGATAATTCTCCTTTGTTTATGTTTTTCTGGGCTTTAACGGCCCCGTCATCGCACCAACGGATTAAGCGAAAGATAGTTCCCCGCAAGCCTTTATTTTTTGATAGTAATAGATAAAATGGAAGGGATTAACACATGAAAATCGGGTTTGTCGGATGCGGGCAGGTGGGATCGGCCAGTGCCAATGCCTGCGCGTTGCGCGGGGTCGGGTCGGAACTGGTGCTGGTGGATTATAACGGCGCGCTGGCGCGGGCGCAGGCGGAAGATATATTGCACGCCACACCCTTTGCCCGTCCCGTTACCGTGCGCGCGGGGGATTATGCGGATCTGGAGAATGCGGGGATCGTGATGATCGCCGCGGGGGTAAACCAGAAGCCGGGGGAAAGCCGCCTCGACCTTCTGCGCCGTAACGCCGATATTTTTAACCAGATTGTGCCGTCGATTCTGGCGGCGGCCCCGGATGCCATCCTGCTGGTCGCGACGAACCCGGTGGATATTATCACCCATATGACGGCCAGCATCGCCGCAAGCCATGCCGGGCATGATCCGCGCCGTGTGATCGGGTCGGGCACGATATTGGATACGGCGCGGTTTCGCGCGTTACTGGCGGCGCATATGGGCGTGTCGTCCCATTCGGTGCATGCGCATGTTCTGGGCGAACACGGCGATTCCGAAGTCCTGCACTGGTCCGGCGCCCGGGTCAGCACGATGGATTTATCGACTTGCGCCGCGCAGCGCCAGGCCCCGGTGACCGACTCCGTCCGCGCCACCATCGATGAAGGCGTCCGCCGCGCCGCCTACCGCATTATCCAAGGCAAGGGCGCCACATGGTACGGCATCGGCGCGGGCATGGCGCGGATTGCGCAGGCCATCGTCAATGACGAACGCGCCGTCCTGACTTGTGCTGCGCGCGAAGCGATGGTGGAGGGGGTGGCGGATGTCACATTATCACTCCCCCGCGTCATCGGCGCGCCGGGCGTGGTGCAGACATTGTGGCCCAGCCTGACGCCGGACGAAGCCAGCGCCCTGCAGCGTAGCTCCACGATATTGAAGGATGCGACGACGGCGATTGGGTTTTAGGGAACTGAATTTTTTATTTTTCCAAGATAAAAGAAACCCCCGCTTTCACAAGGAAAACAGGGGTTTCTCAATGGACAGTCCGACAACGGTAATTCCGTACACGGAATAGAGCGCATGAACGGGCTGGTCGTGTGGTACCAACGATTTATGGGAGAATGGTTCCCTATGCTTATTTAAAATTTGCGAATTTGACCCTGATACCGCTTATGGAGGCTTTTTCCGGTTGTGCATCCATTATTGATTGCAGCAGCCCTAGAAGTAATTCAATACACCGCCCGTTGGTGCCAAGTGCGCACTAAGCCGTGAAGGAATCGTTATCGGCTGTGTCTTATAATTTTACATTCAGACATTCTGTTAATTTCCATTTTTGATTGTAGTTTTTTTTAATTAACCCTTTATTCCTCATGTTCATTATATAAGTTCTAAGTGTGCTGTTATTTATGATATGACCTTTTGATTTCAGGTGTTTATTTATTTCATCTGTTTTTAATCCATGTTTCGTATTTTTGAGACTTTCTGTGATCAGCGTTTCAAAAAACAGTCTGTTGATATTCTTCTTATTAATTTTTTCTCCTGTATGCTCCCCAGCTTTTTCGGCCTTTTTCTTCATTATTAATTTATCTAATAAGGCGATTTCTTTTTGGAGAAGTTCAACCTGCTTTAAAAGTGTGTGTTTTTCGTTCTCTAGATCTTCTATTATGTTTTTCATTAGTTTGTCCAAAATCTATTTATCTCAACATTTTTTTATTTTATTTAATAAATAATCATTCAATATCAATATTATATTGGTATTGACTTTTGTTCAAGGATATGTTACTCATAAGAGTAATTAATTACTCTTATGAGTAACATATCCTTGCTATATCTCAACACTTTTTTCTTTTCATTCTTTTTTAAGAAAGCTAAATTACAATTAATTATACCCGCCAATAGCGTGCTATTGGCTCAAGAGCCGCTATATGCGGCTCTTGCTTTTTGAGGCCTGACTTGAGAACAGCAATATATATAGATGGTTTTAATCTTTATTATAGGGCCTTAAAAAATACGCCCTATAAGTGGGTAAATTTATATCAACTTGCTCAAGATTTACTAGAGCCCTATAACGAAATTGTAGCCCTTAAATATTATACAGCACGAGTTTCAGGCAGAACTGACCCCGATCAGCCTAAAAGACAACAGCTTTACTTGAATGCGCTAAAAACTCTTCCGAATACTTCTATTCATTATGGACGATTTCTATCAAAAACAAAAATGAGACCTTTGGTTACTCCTCCTTTGCAGGGATCTAGATTCGTAGAGATTTATGATACGGAAGAAAAAGGTTCTGATGTTAATCTAGCGACACATTTAATCCATGATGGATGGCGTGATTTATATGACGTAGCGGTATTGTTTTCGCAAGATACGGATTTGATAGAGCCAGTTAGAATTGTTCGTGAGGAAATAGGAAAAGTTATCGGCATTGTTCATTTAGATGGTGCGGAGCCTGGAAGTAGACTTAAAAGGACAGCTTCCTTTGTCAAGCATTTAACGTCTTCGCGATTATCTGCAGCTCAGTTTCCTGCTAGATTGATGGGAAGAAATGGCCGTTATATAGATAAGCCTTCAGCTTGGAATTAAGCGTTACTACTCATCACCCATCTTCAACGCCGCAATAAACGCCGACTGCGGTATCTCCACATTGCCATACTGGCGCATCTTGGCCTTGCCCTTTTTCTGCTTGTCCAGCAGCTTCCGCTTACGGCTCACATCACCGCCGTAGCATTTGGCGGTTACGTCTTTGCGCATGGCGGAGATGTCTTCGCGGGCGATGATTTTGGCGCCGATGGTGGCTTGGACGGCAATTTTGAACATCTGGCGCGGGATCAGCTCTTTCAAGCGTTCGCACATGGCGCGGCCGCGGCGTTCGGCTTGGCTGCGGTGGACGACCATGGATAAAGCGTCGACGGGTTCCTGGTTGACCAGGACATCCATTTTGACCAGATCGCCTTCGACATATTTTTCGATGTGGTAATCGAAGCTGGCATAGCCGCGGCTGATGCTCTTCAGGCGGTCGTAGAAGTCGAAGACGACTTCGTTAAGCGGGAGTTCATAAACCATCATCGCGCGGTTGCCGACATAGGTCAGTTCTTTCTGGATGCCGCGCCGTTCCTGGCACAGCATCAACAAGCCGCCGAGATATTCATCCGGCGTCAGGATGGTGGCGCGGATCCAGGGCTCGGCGATTTCGGCGATGCGCTGCACTTCCGGCATATCGACGGGGTTATACAGCTCCATCTCCTTGCCGTTGGTGAGTTTGAGCTTGTAGACAACACTCGGCGCGGTCGGGATCAGCTCGAGGTTAAATTCACGGTCGAGGCGTTCCTGAATAATCTCCATATGCAGTAGGCCCAAGAAGCCGCAGCGGAAACCCATGCCCAGCGCTTGGGAGCTTTCGGCTTCGTAGTGAAGCGCGGCGTCGTTGAGTTTCAGCTTGCCGATGGACTCGCGCAGTTTTTCAAATTCGGAGGAGTCTGCGGGGAAGAGGGAGCAGAACACCATCGGTATGCTGGGCTTGAACCCGGCCAGCGCGGTTTCGCACGGGCGGCGTTCATCGGTAATGGTATCGCCGACCAGCGTATCCGTGATGTCCTTGATGGAGGCGGTGATAAAGCCCATCTCGCCGGGGCCGAGTTCTTTCAGCACGACTTTCTTCGGGGTAAACATACCGACGCGGTCGATATCGCGTGTCGCGCCGCTGCCCATAAAGCGAATTTTCTGGTTCAGCTTCAAGGTGCCGTCAATGACGCGCACAAGAATAACAACGCCCAAGTAAACATCGTACCAGCTATCAACCAGCAAGGCTTTGGTCGGGGCGTTGGGGTCGCCTTTCGGCGGGGGCAGGCGTGTGACGATGGCCTCCAGCAGATCGGGAATACCAATGCCGGATTTGCCGGAGCAGAGAATGGCGTCGGACGCATCGATTCCAATTACATCTTCGATCTGCTGCTTCGCCTTTTCAGGTTCGGCGGCGGGCAGGTCAATTTTATTGATGACGGGCACGATCTCGTGATTATTTTCAATCGCCTGATACACGTTGGCGAGTGTTTGCGCTTCAACGCCTTGGGAAGCATCGACGATCAGCAGCGAGCCTTCGCATGACGCGAGGGAGCGGGAGACTTCATACGCGAAATCGACGTGGCCCGGTGTGTCCATCAAGTTCAGTTGATACTCGATACCATCCTTGGCGGTGTAGGCCAGGCGCACGGTCTGCGCCTTAATCGTGATGCCGCGTTCTTTCTCGATATCCATGTTGTCGAGGACCTGTTCGGTCATCTCGCGCGCTTCCAATCCGCCACAGGTCTGGATCAGGCGGTCGGCAAGGGTGCTTTTACCATGATCGATGTGGGCGATAATGGCGAAATTTCGTATATGTTCCATGGGTTTTGTCATGCGGGGATTGATAAGGGATATTGGGCGGAAATGCAAGATGAATGGCGGCGGGTGATTGACATAATGTCTGGGTGGGTGGTTCTGGCGGGGTCATTGATTTTCCGGGCCTTAAAAGGTAGGGTATGGCCATTCAACATCTATTCTGGGATAGGAATTTTTTATGAGCAAAAAGAAGAAAATCGGCCTTACGATTATCATGCCGCTGTCGATCGGCGTTGTCGTGGGATTGTCCATTGTCGGCTTTATGGTGATAAGCGCGGCTGTTAAAGGTCCTGGCGCGGTAAACCCGGCGGCGGGCGTTGCGGCCTCATCCGAAGCGGTGCATGACCACGGCGCGATGGAACATGACCATGGCGCCATGATGATGCAGGTCAAGCCGGATTGCGATTTCCAGGACTTCGTAGGCCAACCGGTGGATCAGGCGGCCTTGGACGATCTGAAGCGCCCTGTTCGTATCCTGCCCCCGAATGCCGCCGCCACGATGGATTACAATCCAGAGCGCGTGAATGTGCATACGGATGAAGCCGGTGTTGTGACGAAGGTTGATTGTAACTAATTACGCGATACTAAATTCAAGACACAAAAAAACCTTCCCACGCCAAAGCGTCCGGGAAGGTTTTTTTATTCTGTTTTAGGGCTTTACCCTAAGCTGGAGAAGGACCATTGTTTGTAGGCGCTGTAATGGTAAGATTGTTACCAGCTAACAAATTCTGCGGTTCAACTCTGCTGGCGAAAATATTGCCAGTATGTGCGGTAAACATGCTTTCTCCGTTGTAATTAGCGGCGCCGTGAAATGTATTATTACCCATATGAAACTCCTTTGCCTTTATTTACACACACTCTTTATTTTATTATGCCCGATGAATGATCAAGGGGTAGTAATTTTTTGTGACTTCTTTTTTCTCCAGCATATCCATTTGTACAACTAAAACCTGAAATGAATTCTGAAGATATTTTTCAAGCTGCGGGTTCACTGGTATTCCAAAGTTCCGCATATCTCCGTCATCCATTATAAAATCAAGCCTGTGACTGTCTAAATCATATTCCAACCATGAGAGATCTTTCTTAAAAGGGCCGTCATGGTATACAAAGGCTTCGGCGACTTCATTGACTATAAGTTCAACTTTCATTCCTTCTTCGGGATGAGTGCCTTTGTTATATGTATCGGGTGTATTCACGGTTCTGTTCCTTTATTCCACCCTTACAGTCTAAGCTTTTATATCCTTTCGTTCAATACAGTTTAAATCACAAATTACAAATTACAGTTTGGGGCCACGCGATGTGCGGGTCACAGCAGGCCGGGCCGCGGCGGACGCGCCACGGGCGGCGTTAAAATCTCTACTGGCAAAAACGGGGGGGTGAACGGCCGCTCTAAACGGGCTGGCTAACGTCGAACCTGAACCAAAACTATTTCCCATCACACACTCTCCTTTTTCTTATTATCCGGGATTCTCTCCCTTATTCTTATAACTAAAGTGTACCGCAAGATTCGCTGCCAACGCAAACTTTTGGGCCAATTATATTTTTACACCATGGGCCCTGGTGTTAACGACATTTTAACCTCTTCTTTATTATTAAGGCTAACCTGCCGGGCGATGTCTGCTGTAACCGCCCCTTCCATGGTCCAGGCTTGCTTTAACTGGCCGCGCGGGCCGAGGGGGGAGGCCGCAATATCGGCTTCGGCGGTATTCTGGACTGTCGGTTGCGGTGCTTTTGGCGTCGGGGCAGCAGAAGCAACAGGCGTGGAAGACACCGGTGCGGTTTTGTCTGAATCCGGTGTGGTCCCTGTAACGGCATCATAGGCTTTGCCGCCAAACCATTTACCAAGGAAATACGCGCCCGTGCCGATAACGCCGCCTGCAACCGCACCAACGGCGGTACCAACGATAGGAACGGGAATGAAAGTACCAATCACAGCGCCTGTGCCAACACCTGCCGCAAGGGCCGCGCCTGCACCGACGACGATAGCTGTCCCCTTGCGGTTATCGCCTTCCTTGAAGGCGTTATAGGCATCATAACCATCAAGGCCGACCGAAAGGCCAACACCGATCACGGGTATCACACGGCCTCCCATGCGCATGGCAGCTTTTTCCCCGACTTCTTCGACAACTTCTCGGGTTAATGTTTTGCCAGCTTGTTCAAGACTTTCGCTTGCAATTTTTTTTGTCGCGGTTGTGCCCAGGTTTTTACTGACTTTCGCGGCGTCATCAACCAGCTCCTTCGCCGCAGCGGCAGGCACCGGGGGCGGTGTAGCGGGTAAGGGCGGCGGTGTTGCCGGTAATGGTGGCGGTGTTGTGGCCGCCGTATTCAGGGCGGCCTTCACCCCATTCTGCATTTGTACTTTTTGGGCGGTAGACATGCTCATCTGGCTTAATGTTGCCGCATCCATTCCCCAGCCGGCAGCGGCAAGGCTGGTAATGAAGCCATCGCTGGTTAATGTTGAGCGTGCTGTATCCATCGCTGTTTGCGGTGGTAAAGCGAGCTGTGAACTATCAACAGGAGTCAGGGCCGCGATAAAATTTTTCTCAAAAGCCTCTTTGCGATTTTTATCGAGGGCTTCCACTTGATCCAATATACTTGCGTCAAGGTTCTGGAACCGGTATAGGGGCGCGGCGGCAATTTGCTCAGCGCTCATGGCCTGCAATTCTGCGAAGGTCAGAGGGGAGTCTGTCTGTTGTTCTTGCGCCATAATATTCACACCCTTTTTTATCGTTACCTTAATTGTACAATAAGCAGGGTAAAGAATGCAAATTTATGAGCTGTTTTTCTTTTTTAATTCAATAGGTTAATGATTCGTTAATTTTAAGGGGATGGAGAGGTAATTGACGATTTCATCGGCTTCGGTTTGCAGGAACGTCACGCTCTCGAGTTTTTCAAGATAGGGGCGCAGGGCGGGTTCAATCACAACGCCCAGATCGCGTTTTGTGCCGTCTTCAAAATGGAAACTGAGTTGGAATGTCCTCGTGTTATAATCAAGCCCAACCAGTGTCGCAGAAAAAGGACGATCATGCACGACCCATGCATCCTTACGCTTTTTGCTAGCATGGATGTCGATTAGCATCTCATCCATTATGCTTAGATTTTTTGAAGGGCTATTCATAAAAGACTGTCCCGGATAACGCTGATTAAAAAACTGTTCTTACAGCATTTTAACAGAGTTATCCGGGACATAAATCTCTTTTTTTCGATTTAGCTCATAGAGGGTGTCAGGCCGCCCATAAACGGCGTCGTTTCCGGTTTTGGCGCAGGTCTTGGTGACTGGTAATCGCTACTGCGTTGGCTGACCAGATCGCCATTCTGACTGTCCAGTTTGAAGTTGGCGATGCTTTGGCCAATCCGCTTGAACAGGTCCAGGTTAAACATGGTGCCAATGGTCGTAAAGAAGCTGGCCAATGTTGCCATGCTCTTCGTGATCTGGGTATTGAGATCGACCACTGTATTTACTTTTTCTTCTACAGCTTGTGCTGTATCGACAACTTTATCTTTAACTGTATTGAATGCAGTCTTGCTTGAGATTTGCGGAGCTGATTGTTCATCTTCTTGTGTAACAAGGCCTGCACCTGTTGCCATCGCTTTTACGGATGGAGGGGATGCAGCATATAGTGTCGTCTCAATCGTATCTAAAACTTTACCTGCTGTGGTCTCGTCTATGCCAGCTTCTTTGCCAGCTTGATCGACACCAGCAACCAAGGCAGCAGTACCATATTTTCCGGCATTGGCGAGTACATCAACAATAACGGGAACGGATGCTTTCAGGGCATCACCAACAGGCGGAGCAACAAATCCGACAACATCTGCTGCCGTCTCAACGCCCCATGCAACATTGCTGACGGCACCGCGAACATTCTCGCCGCCTGTAGCTCCACCATCATAAATGGCACCGCCAATAAGGCCTGCTGCGGTCAGTTTTGGGTGAGCCCAGGCCCAGCCGGCCAATTTAAATGGTATAGTGGCCGTATTCCAGAGGCCGGAGGCCGCGGTACGGAAAGGATGTGACAAGGAGTATTGTCCGCTTAACTTTAGGTCATCAATCGTGCTGCTAAATCCATTAGCAACTCTGGCGCCCATTCCGCTTTTTGCGGATTCATGTGCTGCATCCTGAAGCTTTTTAACAAGGGCAGGGTCAAGCGAAGAGAGCTTTGTACCGTCAATTTCAATGCCGCCTCTGCGTACCTTGTCAATCATGTTGTCAAGGTAAGGGCGGGCATCCGCGCCGCCTTCGGACAGCATCCGGATTTTATCTAATGGCTCCAATTTCTCGTTCAGGAATACTTTGCGGGCTGTTACGTCCGTCAATGGTCTTGATGCCTTTATGGCTGTTTCAGCGGCTGTTGTTGATGCAGCGGCAGCAGCATTTGCATTCGGTAAAGGCGCAGCGGTAGGGGCTTTCGCTGCATTAATGGTTGCGTCATCAATAACTGTAGCACCATGGCGGACGGTTGTTTTGCCAGCGTTTTCGCTGACGACCACGGCACCTTTTTTCAGGACTTCTTCAACCGCTTCATCACTGATAGTGCCGATGACTTTTCCGCCTTGTTCTGCATATTGAAGGCCGCCGCGTGTTACTACTTTCAGGACAGAGTCGTTGGCGAGGATTTCAACGCCTTGGGTACCCCAGCGTACGAGGGGGGCGCCATCATGAAGCAAGGCATTACCGGCGACTTTTACCGATTGTCCAGCCAGCTTTTCAGCAACTTTAAAGGCTTCTACAACGAATTTTTCTCTAAGGCTCATCCCGTATTCCTTTTCTGCACACACCAGCTAGGCTGGATCTTACGGTTACGGGTGTCTTATCTGAAGGTGAAAGCTGTTATATTTTTTCTTTCACTCGCCTTTTTTATCGGCGCACCCTTTTTACTCAATACCCAATGGTACCAAAAAACGGCGCAAAACTGCAAATTTTTGGATGAAATATATTTTAACTAAAAGTAATGATTTGTTAACTAGTTTGGGTTACACTATTAGTGCTTGAAGTGACGCATACCGGTGAAAATCATGGCCAGGTCACGCTCATTTGCTGCGGCAATCACCTCAGAATCACGAATTGAACCGCCCGGCTGAATAATCGCCGTGGCACCGGCTTCGGCGGCGGCAATCAAACCATCGGCGAAGGGGAAGAACGCGTCGGAGGCGACGACTGAGCCTTCGGTCAGGCTGACCTCATGCCCGGCGGTGAACGCGGCTTCGGAGGCTTTGTGGGCGGCGATACGGGTGGAATCAATCCGGCTCATCTGCCCGGCACCGATACCGACGGTCATTTTATTCTTGGCATAGACAATCGCATTGGATTTGACGTGCTTGGCCACGCGGAAGGCGAAGAGTAAATCTTCCAGCTCCGCCTGAGTTGGGGCGCGCTTGGTAACAATTTTCAAATCAGCGGGCGTGAGGATGCCGGTATCGGCATCCTGGACCAGCAAGCTGCCCGCCAGGCTGCGCACGATACGGCGCGGGGTGAGCGGGTCGGGCATGGCACCGGTCACCAGAACGCGGATGCGGTCCTTGGTTTTGACGATCTCCTGCGCTTCCGGGGTGATGGACGGGGCAATAATCACCTCGCTGAACAGCTTTATAATCTCCTGCGCCGTTTCGGCATCCAGCGGGCGGTTCAAGGCGATGATACCGCCAAAGGCACTGACGGGATCACAGCGCAGGGCGTGGTGATAGGCTTCGATTGTGGAGCCAGCAATGGCAACGCCGCATGGATTGGCATGCTTGATGATGGCGACAGCAGGCTCGGAAAACTCAGCTACCAGTTCAAATGCCGCATCGGTATCGTTCAGATTGTTATAGGATAGTTCCTTGCCTTGAATCTGCAGGGCGGTGGTCACACCGGGGCGCTGGGACCCGTCATCATAAAGGGCGGCACTCTGGTGCGGGTTCTCGCCGTAGCGCAGGGATTGTTTAAGGCTGCCCGCGAAGTTGATATGGCGCGGTGTGGCGGCCGTGTCCTGCGCCGCGAACCAGTTAGCTATGCGTGCATCATAGGCGGAGGTCAACGCATAGGCATGGGCGGCAAGACGGCGGCGGAAGGTTTGTGTCGTGCCCTTATGCTCTTCCAGCTCCGCAATAAAATCCGCGTAATCCTGCGTATGGGTCAGGACGGTCACGAAATCATGGTTCTTGGCGGCTGCACGGATAAGGGACGGGCCGCCAATATCGATATTTTCAATACATGTATCAAAATCCGCACCCTGAGCCACGACTTTGGCAAAGGGGTAGAGATTGACGACAACCATATCAATGGTCAGCAGCTTGTTATCTTCCAGCGCCTTTACATGAAGCTTGTTGTCGCGGCGCGCCAGCAGCCCGCCATGAATGCGGGGGTGTAGTGTTTTAACGCGGCCATCCATGATTTCCGGGAAGCCGGTAAAATCGGATACATCGATGATTGTCAGGCCCGCTTCCTTCAAGGTCTTGGCCGTGCCGCCGGTCGACAATATTTCAATATTATAGGCGGCCAGCGCACGGGCCAATTCGACCAGTCCGGTTTTATCGGAGACGGAAAGCAAAGCACGGTGAATTTTTTGAATTGAGTCGGAGTTTGTCATGGGTCTTTTTAGGCTGTTTGGCGAAAACTGTCTACGGGAAAGGCTGAATCGCTGCAGACAAATATGGGCGCGGCGGCGGCCAGCGGCTTGATTGTATCGCTTTGGACAGAATCAATGATATCCCCCAGAAACAGTACGCCATCAGGGGCCAGTTGCGCTGCCAGGCGGTCAATCACCTTCGTCCGTGTGGCATCATCAAAGCAATCCAGCAAATGACGGCAGAAAATCGCATGGAAGGTTCCCAGAGGTGCCATGTCCTGCATCAAGTTAAAAGCGTCAAATTTTATAATTTTTTGTATATCGTTTTTGATATGCCAGTCTTTTTCAACCGGCTTGAAATGGGTCAGAAGCTGGTCAACGGACAGGCCGCGTTGCACTTCGCTGTGGCTATATATGCCGCGGCGGGCAACATCAATCCTGTCCTTGGAAATATCGGTGGCGAGAATTTCCGTGGGCCAGCCTGCGGGCAGATTGTCCTTCAGCAGCATGGCCAGCGAATAGGTTTCCTGACCGTTGCCAGATACGGCATTCCACAGGCGGAAGGGTTCTTTCTTCTTGTGGGTGTTAACAAAATGCGGAATGACATTGTCGACCAAAACATCACGGGCGGTACCCGCCCCTAAAAATATAGTATCGTAGCTGATTACCGCATCAACAACGGCGCGCAGCAGGGCTTTATCTGGGACACCCCGCAAGCCGATGGCGAGGGATTCAATGGTTGGATAGCCCCAGGCCTTTGCCACGGGAGTCACGCGCGATTCAATGATATAGGATTGCGTAGGGGGGATAAGCAGCCCGGCATGTTCCTTCAGGATAGAGCAGAAAAAATCTACATCGCTGAGTTTCATATATGCCTATCCCTTAAATCCAAGCAGACGTATTTTTTCACGCAGCATGTCGCCGTCAAAGGGCTTCATGATATATTCATTTGCACCGGCGGCAATGGCGCGGTTGAGTTGTTTTATATCGCTTTCCGTGGTGCAGAAGATAACTTTGGGTGTTTTGCCACCTTCCATCTTCCGTAGATGTTCCAGAAATTCAATACCGCTCATCACCGGCATGTTCCAGTCGAGCACGATAAGGTCGGGCATTAATTTGCGGCAACTATCCAGCGCGCGCTGGCCGTCCTCCGCCTCTACGCACTGCAGACCCAGATCGGTCAGGATTCGGGCGGCGACTTTACGAACGACGCGGCTATCATCTATGACGAGGCAGTTTTTCATATGTCCTGTGGCGCTATAAATACACGCATCCATCATAACCCGGAGTGGTTAATAGAAAATGGATAAAAGACTTAGAAGCTGAGCTTATAGGTGACTTTACCGGTTTCCTGCGCCCCGATTTCGACCTTGAAGCCATATTTATCGGCCAGCAGGGACAGGACAAAGGGATGGACCAGACGCGGGTCGATTTGTTCGATGGTCAGTTTCTGGGCCAAGGCTTCGCGGATAAGCGGGCGAGAACCGGCATCGGTGCCTTCGGCAATAATCAGCAGGGTGCGGTTGTCCGGTTGCTCGACCTTGACGGTACCGCCCTTGGGCAGGCTTTCCTGCGCCAGCAGCATGCATCCCATCAGCATTTTGCAAAAACCGTCCGGGGCTTCGTCACGGTTAAGCGTAAATGGGTCCCAGTCCTGCTTCACCTTGCCATCGGCATCAATCAGGCCAGCAAAGGCCTTGCGGACATCTTCGGCGCGGATGCTGGGGTCGGCACCGCCCTGGCCATAGACCAGACGGAAGACCTGCAGCTTGGCGGCGGCGTTATTGGCGCTGTGGGCAATCAGGGCAATGGCATCACCACCGGCCTCAACCCCCATTTCCTCAAGGAATTCGACACCGTTATGCACGGCGCCCACGGGGCTAATAATATCATGGCAGATACGGGAGGCCAGTATCTCAAGAACGGCGGTATCCATAGTTACTCCTTAAATAAGAATCCTTATTCAAAGATAACGGTATAGCCGGTTTTTGCAACCTCTGTAATGACCATATCCTTTAAAGTATCAAGGCCGGCCTGGCTGCTGGCTTCGGCGCGAGTTACCAGAACATTCTGGGTGTTTGACGCCCGCAGCAACCACCAGCCATCCTTGGTCGTTACACGGACACCGTCAATTTCGTTTACGGAGAAATCCGGGTTGGTAACGGCTTTCAGGGATGCGGCCACGCGCTGGACGATATCGAACTTCTCGCTCTCCACCACTTCGAAACGGATTTCCGGTGTGTTGAAGATGTGGGGCAGGTGCGCGGTCAGGCTGGAGGCCGGGCCGTCTATGTTACCGACTTCGTTCATCAGGCGGATACCGCAATACAGGCCATCATCAAAACCATACCATTTATGGCCGAAGAAGATGTGACCGCTCAGCTCACCGGCCAGCGGGGCTTTTTCTTCGTACATTTTGGCTTTAATCAGCGAATGGCCGGTCTTCCACATAATCGGGTTACCGCCCAGACGTGTGATTTCGTCATACATCACCTGACTGCACTTCACATCACCAATGATGGTGGCACCCGGATGGTCACGCAGGACTTCACGCGCATAAATAGCAATCAGGCTGTCGCAGCGCAGGACATCGCCCTTTTCATCAACCGCACCGATACGGTCCGCATCGCCGTCAAAGGCAATGCCAAGATCGGCTTTTGTTTCACGCACCTTGTTGATCAGATCGACAAGGTTCTTGTCCACGGTTGGATCGGGATGGTGGTTCGGGAAGGTGCCGTCAATTTCATCAAACAGCAGGATATGCTCACCCGGCAGTTTTTTGGTTAGGCGGCGTGTGATTTCGCCCGCCGCACCATTACCGCAATCCCAAACCACTTTCAGTGGCTTTTTCGCGGTCAGGTCGCGCAGAAGGCGGTCAACATAATTATCCTGAATGTCGATGGTTTTTGTTGTGCCTGCACCGGTTTCGAAATCACCTTCGGCGGCGATACGGCCCAGCTCCTGCACGGCTTCGCCGTAAACGGGGCCGGTCTGCAATGTCATTTTAAAGCCGTTATAATCGGACGGGTTGTGGGACCCGGTAATCATTACGCCGGCATCGGCCTTGCGGTCTTTTACGGCGTAATACAGCATAGGGGTCGGGCCGAGGCCAATGGCTTCGACATTGATACCGACATCGTTCAAGCCCTTGATCACCGCATCGGCAAAACCAACGGAGCTTTCGCGACCATCAAAGCCAACGCACATCTGCGTGCCGCCCTTGCGACGGACATAGGTACCGAAGGCAAGGCCCACGGCATAGGCATCATCTGCGGACAGGTTCTTGCCGATCTGGCCGCGAATATCATATTCGCGCAGGATTTCGGGATCGAATTTATAAGCCTTCGGTGTCATGTTTGTCTCACTAAGCTGCGTTGCGTTTTTCATTGATAAATTTCTCCAGTATAAGTTTAACGTCGGCACCAATTTCCGGGTCTTGTAATCCATAGGCAAGGTTGGCTTCGATAAAGCCCAAGCGGCTGCCGCAATCATAACGCGTGCCGTCAAAGCGCAGGCCGTTGAAAGGCTGTGTGCCGATCAGTTTCGCCATGGCATCGGTCAATTGAATTTCCCCGCCCGCGCCGGTCTCAAATGCGGACAGATAATCAAAAACTTCAGGCTGCAAGATATAGCGACCAATGATCGAAAGCGTAGAAGGTGCCATGGCGGGCGCAGGTTTTTCCACAAGACCCTTGATCCCGGCAATTTTGCCATCATCATTGGAGACATCAAGGATACCGTATTTCGATGTATCTTCGCGCGGCACATCCATGACGGCGACGATATTACCGCCGAGATCGTTGTAGGCGCGGATCATTTGCGACATGCAGCCTTCCTTACCGAGGACAACATCATCGGGTAGGATAATCGCGAAAGGTTCATCGCCAATGTGGGAGCGCGCACACCAGATCGCATGGCCAAGACCGAGTGGTTTGGGCTGACGTGTCAGAAATAATTTTCCAGCGGGAATTTCAGCAGAGCGCATTTTTTCCAGCAGATCTTTTTTACCGCGTGATTCAAGTGTGCTGGCCAGTTCCGGGTTAAAGTCAAAATGCTCTTCCAGCATTTCCTTGTGGCGGCCCGTGACGAAAACGAATTCTTCGATGCCCGCATCGCGTGCTTCTTCCCACGCGTGCTGGATCAGCGGACGGTCATTGATGGGCAGCATTTCTTTCGGGAGAACCTTGGTCGCGGGCAGGAAGCGCGTCCCTAAACCGGCGACGGGGAAAACGGCCTTGCGGACGGGTCTGAATGCGCGGCTCATGCGGCACCTTTCTTATTGAAAACAGGGGCAGAACTTCGCATAAATTAACGCTTATTGCAAGTTTTAGAGGGTGGCGGCCCGGCGCGCATTTGCGGTAATTCCGGCCCAGTCTTTGTCTTGCAGAGCCGTGGCCGTGACGATGGCCGACATGCCGACGGCTATGATATTGGGAAGAGCCATATATTCCGCCCTGTTATCAAAGGTTATGCCGCCGGTGGCGCAGAATTCCATATCCAAGAACACGGGGGCGAGCGCCTTCAGGGTCTTGACCCCGCCATTGGCCTCCGCCGGGAAGAATTTGAGGATTCGCAGGCCTTTTTCACGCGCGATCTGGATTTCGGTGGCGGTCACGGCCCCGGGTAAATAGGGCAGCTTATGAGTGGTGCAGGCTTCGTGCAGCGCGGCGCTGTAGCCCGGGCTGACGATATAGGACACACCGATTTTGGCGGCTTGCGCGACTTGTTCGGCGGTGAAAACCGTACCTGCGCCGACAATCATGCCGGGGACGTTTCTCAGGATGGCTTCGATGGCGGGCAGGGCGGCCGCCGTGCGCAGCGTAATTTCGACATTCTTAATCCCGCCAGCTTGCAGCGCTTTGGCCATCGGTATGGCGTCGGCTACGTCGTCAATCACGACAACGGGCAGGCAGGGTGTTTGCTTCAATAATGTTTGCAGTGTCTTTTCCATGATGTATCCTTTGGCATCTTTGGACTAGAGTCAGGATCCATCGATTTTGTCAAGTTCTGTTCCTTAAAAATAGCACAGATACTAGGAAAACAAGCGCTGGCGGTGCGGATCCACCGTCAAGCTTGTTTGACGCAGGAGATGTGCTACTTTTAAGGAACCCCTTCGGGGCGCGGCAAATTTTTGTGTCTGCTTGCCCAAATCCCTTGCACGTAGTGCCGCTACGCGCTGCGGGCTTTGAACAAGCAGCCCCTAAAAATTTGACTCGCGCAGAATTGACAAAATCAATGGATCCTGACTCTCTAAAATCAAGGGAAAACATGACAAGGCTGATCGCGCTGGGCGAATGTATGGTGGAGATGGTGCAACAACCGGACGGGCTGTACAAGCGCGTCTATGGCGGCGACAGTTTCAATATGGCCTATTACTGCGCATGGATCGGGGCGGCTTATGGCGTGACGGTGTCTTATGCGACGGCGCTGGGCACGGATAAGTTTGGCCGCGCGATGATCCCGCAATGGGAAAAGGATGGCATTGATACAAGCCTTGTGCAAATCTGCGACACGAAAAATACCGGATTATATTTTGCAGATACGGATCGTAACGGGCAGCGCGACTATGTGATGTATCGCTCGGACTCTGCGGCGAAGAAAATGTTTCGCTTGCCCGGAAGTGCGGCATGGGCGGATAAATTGCTCGACTGCGATATGTTGTATGCCAGCGCCATCAGCCTGATGATTTTGAATGATGAAGACCGGGAGAGGCTGGTTCATTTGTTTGAAGCGGCGCGCCGCCAGAATATCCGCACGGCGTTTGACACGAATTACCGTCCCTCTGGCTGGAAGAATACGGACGAAGCGGCGCTGTGGATGAATAAAATTATGAAGCATGCGGATATTGTTTTGCCGACCGATGATGAAAATTGCGCGGTGTTTGGGGATACGAGCGCGCAGGAGACTCTGGATCGCCTGCGCACGCTGGGCGTGCCGGAGATTGCGGTGAAGTGCGGTGCACAAGGGTGCATGGTCAATGGAATGCGGGTGCCGTCATTACCGGGGATTGCGGTTGTCGATACGACATCGGCGGGGGATTCGTTTAATGCGGCTTACTTGTGCGCGCGTCTTAACGGGCTGGAGCCTGAGAAAGCGGCCCTTTGGGGCCATCGCATGGCGGCGGAAGTGATCCAGCATCGCGGCGCACTTATCCCCCGAGACCAGCTTGATATAAACTCCTTGTTTCCGGCATAAGAACTATCTATAGTTTTATATATGACAGGGACAATATTAAAAAATGCTACTGAAAAACTTGCTGATTTGCGCGCAGAGCTTGCGTCCCGTAAGCTCGATGGTTTTATTGTTCCGCACGAAGATGAATTCCAGAATGAATATGTGCCGCCCAGCTCCGATCGCCTTGCCTGGCTGACGGATTTTACGGGCTCTGCGGGATGTGCGATTGTTTTGAAGGACAAGGCGATTGTCATGAGCGACTCCCGCTATACGGAGCAGCTGAAGCAGCAGGTTAATCCAGCACTTTTTGTCGGGCAGGACACAACCGATATCGCCGCTTGGTTAAGTGCGACGGCGGCGAAGGGCTCCGTTATCGGTTATGATCCGTGGCATATTACGGAAGGGGCGCTGGCGGCCTTGAAAAAATCATTGCGCGGTAAGGGCGTTACGCTGGCGGCGGTCAATAGTAACCCGGTGGATGCGGTATGGTCCGGTCGTCCGGCGGCACCCGCGAGCATTGTTGAAGTTTTCCCTGAAACCATTGCCGGGCGCAGTGCCGCGGATAAAATCAAGATTGTTTCCGATGCGGTGAAGGCGAACAATGCGGCCGCCTTTATCCTGCCCGCGCCGCAATCCATTGCATGGATGTTGAATATTCGCGCGACGGATGTCGCACATACGCCGCTGGCGCTGTCTTATCTGGTCGTTCATGAAGGCGGAAATGTGGATTGGTATATTGATCCCGCGCGCGTGCCGCAGGATGTCCGGATGATGCTGGGCAATAATGTATCCTTGCGCGCGCCGCAGGATTTGAAGGCGGATATGGCGACCTTGGCGCAAGCGGCGAAGAGCAGCACCAAGCCTGTATTGATTGATTTTAAACGCACCCCCTCATGGTTCAAATTTGAAATTGAAGCCCAGGGCGGCGTGGTGGAGGATATCGAAGATCCGTGCCTGCTGCCGCGTGCGTGCAAAACGGATGCGGAGCAAAAATCCATTATTGATGCGCATGTGCGTGATGGCGTGGCGATGGTCCGGTTTCTGAAATGGCTGGATGACGAAGCGCCGAAGGGTAAGCTGACGGAGATGGATGTGGCGGACAAACTCGAAGGCATCCGCCGGTTGAGCCGTGAATTCCGGGACAGCAGTTTTGACACGATTTCTGGCTGGGCTGCGAACGGAGCGGTGGTGCATTACCGGGCAACTCCCTCCACAAACAAGCCGATTATCCCGCCGGGCCTGCTGCTGGTTGATAGCGGCGCGCAGTATCAGGATGGCACGACCGATATTACCCGTACAATCGCGGTTGGTGCACCGACGGATGAAATGAAGCGCAGCTTCACCCGTGTTCTGCAGGGCCATATCGGCGTTGCCACCGCGCGTTTTCAGGAAGGCACGGTTGGTGCCGCCATTGATAGCCGCGCGCGTGGTAAAATGTGGGATGACAGCCTGGTCTTCGGTCATGGCACCGGTCATGGCGTAGGATGTTATTTATCCGTGCACGAAGAAGCGGCCAGTATTTCCCCGATCGGCCAGCGCGCATTCAAGCCCGGCATGCTGATCTCCAACGAGCCCGGCCTGTATAAAAGCGGGGAATACGGTATCCGTATTGAAAATCTGATCCTTGTGAAAACGGACGGCAAGGCGAAGAAAGAATTCACGAATAAAGATATCAATATGCTGGTATTCGACACCATCACACTGGCCCCCATCGATAATCGTTTGATTGTGCCGGACTTGATGGATGAGGCAGAGATTAAATGGCTCAATGATTATCATGAGCGTGTCTATAAGACGCTCGCGCCGCTGGTCGAACCGGATGTTGCGGCATGGTTGAAGGCGGCGACTGTGCCCTTGCATAAAGCGTCTGTCAGTGCCGGATCCAAACCCGCGACCCCTCATTTATAAAAAGCTTGCTATAATATTGGCGCCCTGCTAGTTGAGAAAGACATAATCAACAAGGAGGCGAATTATGGCAAAATCAGGCATTATTAATCCACAAACTGGTAGAGACTATCTGGAGTGTCAATTAGCAAAACTATCCCCAGCAGAGCAATTAAGCGCGACAGTATTTACAGTTGCCGCAGTACAAACAGAACTTCATCGTGAAAATCTGAAAAAAGTATCTGAGACAGCCCGCGAATTGGGACAAGCCGAAGGCGAATTAAAAGGTATCAGATATATGCAGCGCGCGTTCCGCCGCACTTTCGGAATCTAAAAAATATCCTTAAAACAAAACGCCCGCTATTTGCGGGCGTTTTTTTATTGAGTGTGATTGATTAGAAACTAATCGCGATCGCGTTTTTTGCGCTCGAGTTTCCGCCAACGGCGTACAGACTCGGATTTTTCGCGTTTTTTCTTCTCGGATGGTTTTTCGTAGTCGCGACGAATTTTCATCTCGCGGAACAGACCTTCACGTTGCATTTTCTTTTTCAGAGCACGCAAAGCTTGTTCTACGTTGTTATCACGTACGTGAACGCTAACCAATTAAATCACCTCATTCCGCATCAATTTCCGCACCACTTGGGGTCGGATCAAATAGTTTTAGACCCGGTATCTCTACAGGGCAGGCGGGGGCAAAGCAAGGAAAAAAGCCATTTTTACCCTCTTGTTTTCCCTAATATGGGCCATTTTGAACCCTATAGGTGAAATTCAGCCGCCGGGTGTATAATGGAAGAATAAACATAAAAGGGAGATCACTATGAAATATATACCATTATTGGCGCTGCTGGTGCTTGTCATGCCTTTCAGCGCAAGGGCAGAAACGGTTGATGCCACCGGGCTGTGGCTGACGGAAAATGAACGCTCGGTTATTGAAGTGTCACAGTGTGGCGTGAGTTTATGCGGCAATATATATTGGATCATTGAAGGCGGGATGGAGTTTGATTCCAAGAACCCGGATGAAGCCAAGCGGGGTACGCCGATGTGCGGCCTGCCGATTCTCTGGGGCATGACGCCAACGGGTCCTGAGACATGGGCCGGAGGCAAGATTTACAAGGCGGATGAGGGCGATATTTATAACGCCACGATGCAGATGCTGCCAACGGGAAAATTGCTGGTACGGGGTTATGTTGGCATGCCGCTGCTGGGTAAAAGCCAGGTTTGGGAACGGGTGAAGGCGGAAGATTACGCCCGGTGTAAACCGGCGAAATAGTCTAGGCCGCTTTGCGCGCCTTTAAATTCATGGCCGCGTCCATCAGGGCTTTTGTGTAATACTGCTGCGGATTATCGAAGATATCCTGGGCGCGGCCTTCTTCGACGATTTTTCCGTCTTTCATAACGACAACATAATGTGACAGCGCGCGCACGACGCGTAAATCATGGCTGATAAACATATAGCCCAGATTCTGTCTTTCCTGCAGTTCGCGCAGAAGGTCGACAATCTGCGCCTGCACCGATAAATCCAGCGCGCTGGTCGGTTCATCAAGAACGACAAATTTCGGCTCCAGTACCATGGCGCGGGCAATCGCGATACGCTGGCGCTGGCCGCCGGAAAATTCATGCGGATAGCGATGGCGCATTTCGGGTTGCATGTGGACATCGCGGAGAGCTTTGATCACAAGCTCCTCACGATCCGCGCGGCTTAAATTTTGACGGTGGACCAGCAGGCCTTCGCCGATAATCTGTCCCACACTCATACGCGGGGACAGGGAGCCATACGGGTCCTGGAACACAATCTGCATATCTTCGCGCAAAGGACGCAGGGCGTTGCGGTCAAGGGCTGCGATATCCTGCCCTTTGAAATGAATGTTCCCTTCGGAACGAATAAGGCGCAGGACTGCAAGCCCCAATGTCGTTTTGCCGGAACCGCTTTCGCCGACAACGCCCACGGTTTGCCCGGCATGGCACGACAGCGACACGCCATCGACGGCTTTCACAAAATTCTGCACTTTGCCCAGCCAGTTTTTATTGCGGGGGAAATGAACTTTGATATCGCGGGCTTCCAAAATAACGGGAGTCTGATCATTGGGAGGTACGGCAAGGCCCTTGGGCTGTGCGGCCAGAAGCATTTGTGTATAGGGATGTTCCGGATTGGCAAAAAGTGTTGCAGCGGATTTTTGTTCGACGATGGCGCCGTCCTTCATCACGCACACCTGATCCGCCATTTTCTGCACGATGGTTAGATCATGGGTGATCAGAAGCAGCGCCATGTTCAGGCGTGTTTTCAAATCCTGCAGCAGTTCCAGAATTTGCGCCTGCACCGTGACATCCAGCGCGGTGGTTGGTTCATCGGCAATCAATATGTCCGGGTTGTTGGCAAGGGCCATCGCGATCATCACACGCTGGCGCTGCCCACCGGATAATTCATGGGGGTAGGCATTGAGGCGATCTTTAAGGCCCGGCAGGCCGACAAGGTCAAGAAGTTCCAGCACGCGGGTTTTTGTCGCACTCGCATTCATATTCTGGTGCAGGCGCAGGACTTCGCCTAGCTGCTTCTCGATCGTGTGCAGCGGGTTGAGGGATGTCATCGGTTCCTGAAAAATCATGCCTATCCGGCGGCCGCGAATGGTGCGCAGAAGCTTGTCCGGGGCGGCGATCAGGTCTTGGCCATCAAACAGGATGCGGCTATCCGGGCCATGGGCGGCGCGCGGGTAGGGCAGGAGCTGCAGGATGGACAAGGCGGTAACAGACTTGCCGGAACCAGATTCACCAACCAGAGCAACGGTTTGCCCTTTGGACAGCGAAAAGCTGACGCCCCTGACGGCGGCAACGCCGCCGGAGCCGGTCTGGAAATCGACGCTTAAATTCTGAATCTGTAAAAGTGGTGTATCCATGCCCCTATTGAAGCACACTACGCCGTTGAAAAACAGCCGCTTTATTAACGTTTTTTAACACATTCCCCCGCATTTTCGGGTATGATTAAGATATGGTAACGACAACAGGCACAACAGATACAGTATTTTCCGTGGATGAGCTTCTGGCTCGGTCTAAGAAAGCTGTTGAAACAAAGCAGGCTGCCGGCGGCAGCAAGATCCAGCAGATGCTGGCCGGTCGTGCTGACCCTCAGGATACTGTGCAGTTAAGCGCCGTTGAAAAATTGACGCAGGCACGTGCGAAATCCGTTGTTAAAGAATCCTATTTCGATTCAGAACAATATATGAATCAGAAAGTCTCACAGCTGAAGCAGCAGATCGCTACCTATAGCCAGTTGCCCGGTCTTGATCCGAGTGGCGCGGTCATGGATGGCCTGACCCGGGAAGTCAATGAAATCGTTACGAAGCAGCAGAAAAAGCTGAAGGATTCACAAGCAGCCGCGGCGGCCAAGCAGGCGGAGCTTGATAAAGCCAATCGCTTTAAAGACCTGAAAACTGTGGATCAGCTTTTGGCGGGGTCCAAGTCGGGTGCGACGAAGGCGATCAGTGACGGCGCACAAGCCCTGCTTGATAAAGTACGCGGCACAAGCGTCAATAAAACCGCCTAATTCATTTTCTTTAAAATCAGATGCCCTTGCGCGCGGTCATGGCCAATGACTTTGTAGCCATTGTCGAGTAATGATTTTTGCTGATCGATATCCAGCGCATCACATTCAATCACATCGTGGTCTGATAAATATGTGCCGGGGTTTAATTCCTTGGTCATACCGTATTTAATGCGTTCCTGCGCGCTATAGACGTCTGCGCCATCGACGGGGGATTTGCCCACGCGCACGATATTCAAGCCGATCTTTAGGAAGGTGCTCCAGCTTTTATGGTTGCGGACTTCAATCTCCGCCATGGCGTGGGTTTTGTTCTGCGATTGCGCGTACGCCATCCAGTGTTGCACCATTGCCTGCATCAGGCCATTGCCCTGATAGTCCGGGTGAACGGTTGCGGCTTGCAGTATACTGGTGCTTTCCGGTTTGGTTGACAGGATCGCACCGCCCAGCTCATCAGGCGCACAGTTTTCTTCCGGGTGCAGAATGACGGATTTGGCGACCAGTATATTTTCATGAACAATGCCGATCATCGTGCTACCGAAACCGCGGGTGAAATGGCGCTGAAAATATTCAAGACTGCGCGGCAGGATAAAGCTTTTCTCTTCGGGCGGCAGGGAGGCATGAACAAGGTCGTGCAGGGATTTTATAGCCTGCAGATGATGATCCTGCAGGTGGATTAAATCTGCCTGTGTCTGCGCCTGCTTCAGAGTCACCGGAGCAATGAGGTTCTGATCCTCATAAAAAATCTTTAAATCTTCAGCCAAGAATGTGCCTATTTTTCCAATGCCATATGCTGCTCGACCAGCTTGACGAAATAGCTGATGGCGGTAGGCAAAATTTCATCGTTGAAATCATAGAACGGGCTGTGCAGGCCCTGGTTATGCGGGCTGCTCTCATCCGGTGTGCCCTGACCAATAATGACGAAGGCGCCGGGGCGCAGAGCGAGGAAGGCTCCAAAATCTTCGCCACCCATGCAGGGTTCGCAGTCGGTTATCACATTCTCAATGCCGACAATATCGGCGGCGGCTTTTACGGCAATCTCCACGCCATCGGCGGTGTTGATCGTCGGTTCGATGTGGAAATCATAATGCAGTGTCGATGTCGCGCCAAAAGCCGTGCAGATATTTTCAACCAATGATTCAATGCGGGCTTTTATTTTATGGCGCACTTCTTGACTGAATGTGCGGACGGTGCCGTTGAGATAGGCTGTATCACCGATAATGTTAAAGGCATTTGTACCGATTTTGACATTGGTTACGCTTAAGACAGCGGTTTCCACGGGGTCAATATTGCGGCTGACAATGGATTGCAGGGCAGTAATTAAATGACCCGCGACAAGGGCGGGATCTACCGTCGTATGCGGGAAGGCCGCATGGCCACCGACACCGGTAATTGAAATTTCAAATTCATCGACGGCGGCGAGCAGGGGGCCGACGCGCGTGGCGATTTTTCCAGCCGGCATCCACGGCCAGTTGTGAACACCAAAAATATAATCGCAGGGGAAGTCTGTAAACAAGCCTTGCTCGATCATGCGTAGCGCGCCTTGACCGCCTTCTTCGGCGGGTTGGAAAATCAAATGGACAATGCCGTCAAAATTTTTGGTTTCATTAAGATATTTGGCGACGCCCAGCATCGTGGCGGTGTGGCCGTCATGGCCGCAGGCATGCATTTTGCCGGGATTTTTGGATGACCAAGGCTGGTTGGATTTTTCGATGATGTTCAGGGCGTCAATATCTGCGCGCAGGCCGATGATTTTGCCAGAGCTTGTGGATTTTCCCTCAATCGTCGCAACGACACCGGTGGTCGCGATACCTTTTTTAAACTTAATGCCCCATGCGGTCAGCTTCTCGGCAATCATCCCGGCGGCGAATTCTTCTTCATAAGACGTTTGCGGGTTCTGGTGCAATTCGCGGCGCCATCCGGCGACCTCATCCTTCATGGGGGCGATGCTGTTAATGACGGGCATGGTGATCTCCTTTGTTGCTTATCAGCCTAAGCTGGCGGCAGAAAAAAGGCAATGCTGTTTCCGTATCGTTACGCTGGAAGGACCGTTTCCACCAGTTTTGCAAAATAGCTTATCCCGATCGGGAGGATGCCATCGTTAAAGTCATAATGGGAGCTGTGCAGCTCATGGTTATACGGGCTATGCGGATCATCGGTGCCCTGGCCAATAAAGACAAAGGCGCCGGAACGTTCTTCGAGGAAGGATCCAAAATCCTCTCCCCCGGTATTGGGTTCGATATTGGTCAGGGTGTTTTGATCACCGACCACGTAACGTGCGGCGGCGGCGGCGAAGGCGGCCCCTTCGGCGGAGTTCACAGTAGCGCCGGTGATAAATTTATATTCCAGTGTGGCGCTGGCGCCGAAGGCCGCACTGACATTTTCGACGATGCTTTGTATCTGGTGCTTGATGCGTTCGCGTACAGACGGGCTGAATGTGCGCACGGTGCCGTTCATCGTGGCGCTGTCACTAATGATATTCATCGTGCCGTTACCGCCCATGATATTGGTGACGCTGACCACTGCGGATTCGATCGGGTCAATATTGCGGCTGATAATGGATTGCAGGGCCGTGACGATATGGCTGCCGACTAATATGGGGTCGATGGTGCCATGGGGAGATGCCGCATGACCGCCCAGCCCGTTAATCGTGATGTTAAAGACATCGACTGCGGCCAGTTGCGGCCCCGTGCGCAGGCCGATCTGGCCAAACGGCAAGTGCGGCCAGTTATGGATGCCAAACATATAATCGGTCGGGAATTGTTCGAAGAATCCTTCGTCAATCATGCGGCGTGCGCCCCGTCCGGTTTCTTCGGCGGGCTGGAAAATCAGGCGGACGGTGCCGTTGAAGTTGTCGTTTTGGCTAAGATGTTTGGCAACGCCTAGTAAAATGGCGGTGTGGCCATCGTGACCGCACGCATGCATCTTGCCGGGGATAAGCGATGTCCAGGGCTGCCCTGATTTTTCCAAAATCGGCAGCGCATCCATATCGGCGCGCAGGCCGAGGACGCGGTTGGAACTTGTCGATTGTCCGGTGATGGTTGCGACAATGCCGGTCTGCGCCAGACCACGAACGAACGGGATTTTCCATTCGGTCAGTTTCTGGGCAATCAGGGCGGAGGCATACTCTTCCTCATACGCGGTTTGCGGGTTCTGGTGTAAGGACCGGCGCCATACAGTAACTTCGTCGGTCATGGCAGCAACAGAATTTAAAATAGGCATTTGATAACTTTCCAAAGCAAAGACTGCGGTGAGGCAGCCTGCTTATTTTCTAAAAAATGGGAATGAAAATAAATTAAAAGGCTACGAGGGCTGTTAACAACAGCGGACGCGGCAGCAACAGGCTGCGGAGGGGCGGACCATGATAAAGGCGCTAAAATGCGTCATTTCGTGCAAAAACCTTCGATTATCAATTAAAGATAATTAAATGATGCCGAGGATTGGGAATTCTGTCAAGAAATTTACGGACTGATGATATTCTGCAATATATTCCGGTCTGTAACCCCCCGCATGAGGGCTTCGAGCCGGGGGCGGGTCAAGCCGGTTTTATCGATCGCGCTGAAATCAACACTCAGTTTTTCGCCTGTCTTTTTATTGATCAGGCCGCCTTGGTTCATAAATGCGATCAAGCACTGTGCATGCAGCGATAGTGATGTTTCATCATAATGGTACCATTCTTCATCCGGGGCCAGTATTGAGGGACCCGTAATATCAGCCAGCGTCTTGTCTGTTGCCTTGAAAAGGTCGGATATCACATCGGGATTGGAAAAAACGGTCCACCCCAGCGCATCACGATAGGTTTTAAGCGAGGCAATATTGGTTGCCTTGATCATCGCCGCTGTCATGATGTTTGGATTGTGGTTCCACCATTCATTGAGTGCCAGCACCGCGACAACAAGTTGTGCCGCGTTAAATCCAACGCGTAGGGAAAGCGATGTGCCCAGTTCCGTGAAGTCATGATTGGCACCGGGCGGCGGGTTGTCATCCAGATAGGCATGATACGCAATCGTCATGCATTGCACGTCGCCGGCGGGATCGCTTAGAAAAACACAATTGCCTTTATTAATCGCGGAATGAAAGACATCATCCAGCCGTTTGACAACGTAATCATCGGGATCAGCGACATTTTTGATGGCGGGGTCAAATAATTTATCAATACGGCCGTAATCGGCAGCTTTTGAAAATTCAAGCTTTAGGTCAAAATTTGAAATAGTCATGTGATAACTTTCCTAAGCACGCGCGGAGTGCTTATTTTCTAATAACGATGGAAATGAAAAAGATTAAAAGTGTACGGGGTCTATTAACGACGTCGGAGACCGCAGCAGTAAGCTACGGCGGAGCGGACCATGACAGGGGCGCTAAAATACGTCATTTCGTACAAAAACCTTCAGTTATCAATCAATGATAAGCAAATGATGCCGAGACTGAGGATTTCTGTCAAGAAAATTATGGGCCGGTTATATTTTGTAATATGTTCCGGTCGGTAACGCCTCTCATAATCGCTTCCAGCCGGGGGCGGGTCAGGCCGGTTTTATCGATCTCGCTGAAATCCACGTTCAGTTTATCGCCGGTGCGTTTATTGATCAGGCCGCCTTGGTTCATATATTCGATTAAAAAATGCGCATGCGTTGATAGCGCCTTTTCATCGTAATTGTACCAGTTTTCATCTGGGGCCAATGTTGATGGTCCTGTGACACCAGCGAGTGTTTTGTCAGTGGCGTTAAAGATGCTCGGGATCACACCCGGATCGGTGAAGGCTTTCCATCCCAGCGCGTCGCGGTAGGTTTTAAGGGACGGCACATTCGTTGCCTTGATCATTGCCACCGTCATCATGTTGGGTTTATGGTTCCACCATTCATTGAGTGCGAGCACGGTAACAACTAGCTGCGCGCAGTTATATCCGCCACGCAGAGAAATGGATGTGCCAAATTCGGTGAAGTCGTGATTAGCGCCGGGCGGCGGGTTATCATTCAAATGCGTGTGATAAGCCATGGTCAGGCATTGTACATCGCCGGCCTGATCGCTTAGGAAAACGCCGCAGCCTTTATTGACAGCATCCTGAAAAGCACTGTTCAGGCGTTTGACAACGTAATTATGGGGGTCAATGGCACTTTTCACCGCAGGGTCGAACAATTTGTCGATGCGGTTATAATCGGCGGCTTTTGAAAATTCTATCTTTAAATCATGGGCCATGGTGTAATCCCTGTAAGGTTTGACGCGATGTGACACCGCTGGCAAGGGATTGCAGGCGGGTTTTATTTAAGCCCACATCATCAAGCGCCGTAAAATCAACGGGAATAATATCGCCCGTCTTGTTATTCAGCAGGCCGCCGCGATTGATGCATTCAAGGATAACATTGGCTTGTTTGCTGAGTGCCAGCGTGTCCGCCATATACCAATGGGATTTTTCATTGCCGGTCAGAACGGTTTTATGAACATCATCGGCGACGGTATCGTTGGAGGCTTTATTCATGCGAGTAACATGTGCGGCATCGGTCACCGGTTCCCATCCCAGCCCTTGATAGATTTTAAGGGAGGCAACATTGATATCCTTGATCTCGCCCGCGATCAGGTGTTGCGGCGGGGTGGACCACCATTCTTTTAAGGACAGGGCGGCGATCACTAAATGCGCGCTGCGAAATCCGGCAAGACTTGCCATGGCGGAGCCTAGCTCGGCATATTCATGCTTGCCGGCGGCGGGGGCCGTTTCATGTAAATGATACATGAGGGAGGCGGCATGGATTTGATTTTGATCATCGCTGAGAAGAGCGGCACAACCATCATCAACCGTCTTGCGAAAGATATCGGGCAGGCGCATGGCCACATAATTTTGCGGGTCGGCGCTGGCCTTATTTGTATACAAATTATGGATGCGGTCGTGGTCAGCGGCCTTCGAGAACTCAAGCCTGAGTTTTGGTAATGCCATCAATGTCTCTCCCTGTTAAAGAGCAATACTTATATTTTTTATAAGTATAGGGGAGGTTGTGGGGGGCGTAAATGCTCTCTTTATGGCGCAGCGCAGGATTTACAGAGTCGTCTTGCGCGGGTCGAACGCATCCCGCACGGCTTCACCGATAAAGGTCAGCAGGGATAACATAATCGCCAGGCTAAAGAACGCTGTAAAACCAAGCCACGGTGCTTGCAGGTTATTCTTACCCTGTAGCAGCATTTCACCTAGGGACGCCGATCCCGGCGGCAGGCCGAGGCCTAGGAAATCCAGACTGGTGAGGGAGGCAATCGCCCCGGTCAGGATAAAGGGCATAAAGGTAATCGTCGCCACCATCGCATTCGGCAGGACATGGCGCCACATAATCGTATGGTTGCCGACACCCAGAGCATGGGCGGCGCGCACATAATCAAAATTGCGCGCGCGCAGGAATTCGGCCCGCACCACATCCACAAGGCTGACCCATGAGAAAAGCAGAAGGATAAGAAGCAATGTCCAGAATCCCGGTACAAAAATCGCCGCGAAGATAATCAGGATATAAAGGCTGGGCAGGCTTGACCAGATTTCAATGATACGCTGCATGACAAGATCCGTGCGCCCGCCATAATAACCCTGGAACGCGCCGGCCATGATGCCGATGGCGGAGCTGATGAGTGTTAGGCTCAATCCGAACAGAACCGACAGGCGGAAGCCGTAAATCACACGTGCCAGAACGTCGCGCCCCTGATCATCCGTGCCCAGCCAGTTATCGGTTGTGGGACGTGACGGTGCAGGCTCCGGCAAATTATAATTGATGGTGGTAAAGGAATAACGGATCGGCGGCCATAGTGCCCAGCCGTTTTTTTCCAGCAGTTCACCGACATAAGGATCGCGGTAATCCGTCGCCGTTTCAAAATCCCCGCCGAAGGTTGTTTCGGGATAGGTCTTAAGGACCGGGACATAGAGATCGCCTTTGAACATCACCAGCAGCGGCTTGTTATTGGCAACGAACTCCGCACTGAGGCACAGGATAAACAGGATGGAGAACAGCCACAGGCTCCAATAGCCGCGCTTGTTGGCTTTGAACTGCGAAATCCGGCGCTTTGTAATAGGGGATAATGTCATACGCCGCGCGCCTCAAAATCAATACGGGGGTCAACCATGACATACACGATGTCACGGATCAGGGTCATGATCAGGCCCATCAGGGCAAAGATATAAAGCGTGCCCAGTACAACGGGGTAGTCACGGTTAATCACGGACTCATACCCCAGTAATCCCAACCCATCGAGGGAGAAAATAACCTCGATCAAAAGCGCGCCGGTAAAGAAGATCGACAAGAACGCGCTCGGGAAACCGGCAATGACGATCAGCATGGCATTGCGGAAGATATGACCATACAGTACACGGTCTTCGCTTAAACCCTTGGCGCGCGCGGTTAGAACATATTGCTTGTTAATCTCATCCATAAAGGAATTTTTGGTCAGCATGGTGAGGGAGGCAAAGCCGCTGATCACCATGGCCGCCACCGGCAATGTCATATGCCAGAGGTAATCCAGAACAAGCTGCCACCAGCTGAGATCGCGCCAGTTATCGGACACCAGCCCGCGCAAGGGGAACCAGTCCAGATAACGCCCGCCCGCAAATACGATAATCAACAGGATGGCAAACATGAAAGACGGTATGGCATAACCGACAAAGACGGCCGCCGATGTCCAGACATCAAAGCTCTGCCCGTCTTTGACGGCCTTGCGGATGCCAAGCGGTATGGAGATAAAATAAATAATTAGCGTCGACCATAATCCCAGTGAAATAGATACCGGCATTTTTTCCAGTACCAGATCAAGAACCGATACATCCCGGTAATAGCTTTGTCCCAGATCAAAACGCAGATACTGGCCCAGCATTTGCGCAAAGCGTACGGGGGCGGGCTTGTCAAAACCGTAAAGATGTTCGAGTTCTTTGATAAATTCGGGGTCGAGGCCCTGCGCGCCGCGATACTTGCTGCTTTCACCCGTGGAATGGGTGGCGGCATCCATGGCATCGGCACCGCCGCCACCTGTAAAGCGGGCGGTGGCATCCATATTCTGCCCTTGCAGCTGGGCGATCATGCGTTCAACCGGGCCGCCAGGTACGAACTGGATGATAATGAAATTGATAAGCAGAATGCCTAAAATCGTCGGTATCATCAAAAGCAGGCGGCGGAGGATATAGGCGGTCATGGTTTTATATTCCAGTCTTTCACGGTCCAGCGATCGGCGTTGGCCTCCATTATACACAAAGCGCCGGTGGAAATCTTGATCTCGTGGTTTTTACGGAATGTGTCGAAATCGCCGGTTAAATACGGGGCAAAGCGGGCGATACCGTTGGAAGTAACGACCAGAATGGTGCATCCATTATAATCTTTCAGGATACGCGTGCCAAAATCCATCCAGTTACGGATGATATCATACGGATCTATAGCCCAGCCTTTGGGCACAATCGCTTTTTCATCCCAATCCTTGATGGCCTGGGCGCCGATGCGGGCAATGACTTCGGCATCAGTTTTATTTTCATCGGGGCCATAATCAACTTCGTTAAAAATGGCGTCTTCCTGCACATGCAGGGCGGAGCCAGACTCGATCATCGCAATGGTGGCGGTCGCGCGCGTGCGGATAAGGTGAGAGCAGAAAATCGCATCCGGCTTATAGTCACGGTCGCGCAGCCAGCGTCCTATGGCCCGGGCCTGCGTCCATCCTTTATCGGTCAGGGGCATATCGGTGCCAATGCCAACCCGGCGCGGGGTTTCGCCATCTTCAAATGTATTACCATGGCGGGCGATGATCAGGCGTGTGGTCATGACAAGGCTCCGTATTGTTTGAGAAGTTTTTCGGCGCGCTCAACATCTTCAGGGGAGTCAATGCCGGCCTGCGCAATCCCGATATCTACATTCAATGTCAATGTCGTAATGGAGATACCATTTTCAAGGAAGCGCAGCTGCTCCAGCCCTTCCAGCTGTTCGTAATCGCCTTGGGGCAGGGCGACGAAGCGCTTCAATATATCGGTGCGGTAAGCGTAAAGGCCCAGATGCTGGTGCACGGGAGAAAATTCATCCTGCCCGCGCATATCTTTTTCTTTGCGGATGGCGGGGATGATGTTCTTGCTGAACCACAGGGCCTTGCCCTTATTGTCGATGGTGGCCGTTGTGCCGCTGAACGGTGTTACGAGTTTGGCGGCGCGCAGCGCGTCCAGTTCCGGCCAGCGCAGGCGGACAACAGGCGTCGCCACTTCGGTATCCGGCTTGTCTTTAAAGATTTTGATCAGGCCGCTGATGGCGTCAGGCGGGGTGAAGGGGGCGTCGCCCTGCAAGCTGAGCAGTACGTCATAGTGACCGCCCGCCAGCTCCGCAGCTTCGAGAACGCGGTCGGAACCGGTGGCGCATTCATCGGAGGTAATATGACAGGGAACGCCAATCTCTTTGCAATGGTTAGCAATGCGCTGGTCTTCGGTGGCCACCATCAGATCAACATTGTCATGGGCGTTGGCAGCGGCGCGGCCCACATCGACCACGCGTTCCAGCATTGTCTTACCCGCAATCTTCACCAGCGGTTTGCCGGGGAAGCGGGTTGAGCCATAACGGGCGGGTATGATAATCGCTATCTTCATTTTGTCGTTGTCCACCATGTGTCGGCAATGCCGGGGGAGAGGGGAGAGAGTTTTTCAGGTTTGCCCAGTTTTTTCCACCACGCAATCCGCCACGCATTCATGTGCCAGTGCGGAATGGTATAATACCCAAATTGCAGGACGCGGTCCAGCGCATGTGTCGCCGCTAGCAAATCTTCGCGTGACTGCGCCTTGATAATACGATCGACCAGCGCATCGACAACCGGGTCTTTAACCCCGATATAGTTGCGTGAGCCGGGTATATCGGCCTTTGACGATCCCCAGAAATCCATCTGTTCATTCCCAGGGGAGTCAGATTGCGCAATGGCCAACATGGCCATATCAAAATCAAACTGGTTCATGCGGTTTTGATATTGGGTCGGGTCAATAACGCGGTATGTTGCCTGCACCCCGATTTTTTTAAGATTTTGCGTGAAGGGCAGAACCCACCGTTCAAACATCTGGCTTGAATCAAGAATTTCAAATTCCAGCCGCTGGCCTTTTTCATTCACGCGAATGCCGTCCTTGCCCAGCTTGTAACCGGCAGCCTCGAGGATTTCCCCAGCCTTGCGTAAATTCATACGGTTATTGCCGGAGCCGTCGGTGGCGGGCGGTTTATATTCGGTTGTAAAAATCTCCGCCGGGATTTTACCGCGGAAGGCTTCAAGGATTTCCAGTTCTTTGCCCGTGGGAAGTCCCTTGGCCTCAAGGTCGGAGTTTGAGAAATAGCTGCGCGAGCGTTTATAGCTGCTGTACGCAAATTGCTTGTTGGACCATTCAAAGTCAAAAGCGTAAGCCAGGGCTTTGCGCACGGACCTGTCGGCAAAGACGGGTTTGCGGGTGTTGTAGATAAAGGCCTGCATTCCTTGTGGCCGTTTGTTTTCAATTTCGGCTTTGATAATGCGGCCATCTTTTACCTGTGGCGCGTTATAGGATGTCGCCCATTGTTTGGCGATATTTTCCTGCCGCACATCATATTCACCGGCGAAGAAGGCTTCGAGCGCGACATTGCTGTCTTTGTAATAATCATAGCTGATTGTATCGAAATTATAGCGGCCTTTATTGATTGGCAAATCCTTGCCCCACCAGTTTTCACTGCGGACATAGGCGATGGAACGGCCCGGCGTGACAGCGCCGATTTTATAAGGGCCGCTGCCGAGCGGTTTATCAAGTGATGTTTTGCCGATATCCCGGCCCTCGGCAGTCCAGAAGTGTTTCGGGAGGATGCTGAGCTGGCTGATGACCAGTGGCAATTCAGCATTTTCATTGTGTTCGAAGGTAAATTTCACGCGGCGTTCGGATGTTGCCTCTACGCTTTTGACATCGGCATAATACGCTTTGAAAAACGGCGTTCCTTTTTCCATCATGGTGTTGAAGGTCCAGACGACATCATCCGCCGTTACCGGTTTGCCATCGGCCCATTTTGCTTCTGGGCGCAAATTAAATGCGGTCCAGCTGCGGTCCTTTGGTACTTCGATGGTTTCGGCCAGAAGGCCGTACATGGTAAATGGCTCGTCTTCGCTCTGGTCCATCAGGCTTTCATAGATATAGTTTGTGCCGAGAAAAGCGAGGCCCGCCGCCGGAACACCCTTGATGATAAAAGGATTGAGGGAGTCGAATGTGCCTTCAGAAAACAAGCGCAGCGTGCCGCCCTTCGGCGCGTCCGGGTTGACGTAGTCCAGATGTTTGAAGTCCGGGCCGTATTTGGCGGTGCCATGCATCGCGATGGAAGGTTGCGGCGTTACAGACTCTTGTGCCTGCGCCGGTGTTATCACCATAAGGCTTAGGATAAAGCATAAAATCAATTTCATTATCGTCTCCTTTTTACTCAGCGGCTTCTTTACTTAGCCATGCATCGGCACTGTCAGGCTTGCCGAACAAATAACCCTGTCCATAGTCAATATTGAAATCCAGCAATGTCGGCAGGAATGATTCCTGTTCAATTTTTTCAACAATCAAATCAATACCGGCGGCATCCAGTTCTTTTTTAAGCTCCGCAATGCGGTTGAAGCCGTGGCGCGCGCTGCTTTCACGCAGCAGCCACGCAGCATCCAGCTTGATAAAGCGTATATGGCGCTTTTTCATCATGCCGATATCCAGTGTGCGTTGGTAAATGCAATCCATGGAAAAGCGGCAGCCGAGGCGGGACAGGCCATCAAGAACCGGTATCAGGCTGCTGTCGAGAGATTCAAAATCCGTTTGTGTGAGTTCGAAAATCAGATGGCGCGCCATGCTGCGATGTTCGGACAGGAAGGTGACAAGGTCGCCCATAAAGCCGCGGTCATGCAAGGTGGCCGCCGCGATATTGAGGATAAAGGGCGTGTCCGTCTGCTCCATCCCCTGATTGCGCAGCAGCTGCAGGCAGCGCAGAAGCAGCAGGTTATCAATGGCGGAAACAAGCTGGTCTTTCTTCGCAACATCAAGATAACGCTGCGCGGGTAGTGATGCACCCGCCGGGGAATTGATGCGGGCATAAATTTCATACAGCCGGACTTTGCGTTGTGGCAGGCTCACAACCGGTTGCATGAAAATCTCAATCGTATCATGGCGCACGGCGTCCCGGATAATATCCAGCAGTTCGGGGTCATGCAATTTGAAGTCATGGGCAAGATCAGGGTCAAGGTCATTGAGCGGTGGGAACATTTCAAGCTGCAGGATATGGCGGTCGGGCCCGGCATTAATCTGCGCGCGTGGTGTGCCGCCAATGGTGCTGAGCTGCGCGATAATCATCTCAATCATTTTGGCTTCGATGGAGGATGAGGGCGTATGGCGGCGGCCTTGTGCTTCCATGTTTGATGCTGTTCGGGATAGCCCGTCTTTCAGTGCCGCTACCTCATTCCGGTTGCGTGCGGTTTCGCGCACCAGCCGGTCATGATTCTGGGACAGCTTTATGAACTGCTCCGTAATCTGGTTTTCCCATTTGCGGCGGCTAATAATATCAAACAGGATAATGCCGCAAAAACCGACAATAACGATGATAAGCGCAATAAATTCTGAAGATGCATCGGTGCGGAACAATGTTCCGAGCAAGGCCAGACCGCCGATAAAGGCAAGGCCCGTAACAAGAAAGCGCGGATTGCGCAGCAGGGCTTTGTGGCGATTGGCCTGTTCCACAAAGGCAAGACTGCTGTCGCGCTCCGTGGTCATGACGCGCTTCTCTTCGCGGCCTGCCGGTGGTCGGCGCCGACGGCTTCGCTGATGGTTTTGAAGCCATCGCGCTTAAGGCAGGCGAGCAATCCGTTGTTAATCTCGGCGACAAGGCCGGGCCCTTGATACACCAGCGCCGTGTAAATTTGTACCATGCTGGCCCCGGCACGGATTTTTTCGTATGCGTCCGCAGCGCTCGAAATACCGCCGAGACCGATGATCGGTAAACGCCCTTCGGTCAGGCGATAAAAATTACGGATGATGGATGTCGCCTTGTCTTTCAAGGGGCGACCGCTCAAGCCACCTTTGCGTGCAAGGAACGGCGCGGGTAAGTGTTCCGGGCGGGATATTGTTGTATTGCTGAGAATTACGCCGTCAATACCAGACCACAGGACGGTTTTTGCAATTTCTTCCTGCTGCGCCTCATCAAGGTCGGGGGCCAGTTTCAGCAGCAAGGGCGGCGGATGCGCGCCGCAGGATTTTGTCCGTTCTTCCATCAGCTCGGATAGAAGCGGCAGCAGATTTTCACGCTTCTGCAAATCGCGCAGGCCCGGTGTATTCGGCGATGAAATATTGACAGTCAGGTAATCAGCCAGCGGCCCCAGTGTACGGATAAGGATGCGGTAATCGCGCGCCGGTTCGCTCTGCCCCTTATTCATGCCGATATTGATACCGACCATGCCGGGTGGCACAGGTTTCTGGCTGATGAATTTTTCAAAATTTTCTTTGAACACATGCATGCCGCCATTGGGGAAGCCCATGGCGTTAATCACGGACTCGCTGTCACGGTCACGGAAAACGCGGGGGCGGGGATTACCGTCTTGCGGCTTGGGGGTCACGGTGCCCGCTTCGACAAAGCCAAACCCCATTTTCAGCATCGGGCCGATAACGGCGGCATTTTTATCAAAGCCCGCGGCAAGGCCAACCGGATTCAAAAAACGCCGGTCCCACAACATGGTTTCAAGGGCAGGATTGACTACGCGTGCTACCGGGGGCACGAGGCCGCGTTGCAATGCCTGCAACGTCAAATTATGCGCCGTTTCCGCATCCAGACGCAGTAGCGCCGGGCGGGCCATTTCATACAATGTAAACATAGGGTATTTATGGCGGGAAATAGATGGTTTTTCAAACCATTATATTAGGAAAAGCGGGCTTATCAACTTGACATAAGTAATTAGCCGCGAATATGTTCCCAGCTGCCGCGCAGGTAGATCCAGCCGGTCATGGCGGTCAGGGTGGCGGCAATTAAAAGACCGGCAAGGCCCAGCACATTCGCCCACGCAAAATAGGGTGCCATGATCAGCAGGCCGGTGGCCACCATCTGCACGGTGGTTTTCCATTTGGCGAGGTTTGTAACGGGGAGTTTCAGACCCTGCGGCCCCAGAAATTCACGCAGGCCCGATACCAGAAATTCCCGCATCAGGATGACGATGACAGCCAATACCCATACATGCGAAATCGTATTCACCGCCACCAGCATCAGCAGGATGGTAATCACAAAAATCTTGTCAGAAATCGGATCAAGGAAGGTGCCGAACGGCGTAATCTGGTTATACTTACGGGCGACCCAGCCATCAAGAAAATCGGTCACCGCGCCTATAATATAAAGGCTAAGGCAAATCCACGCTGCGGTAACGGACGGAATAAAAAACAGCAGTATAATCACCGGCAACAGCGCCAGGCGTATAATCGTCAATATATTGGCCAAGTTCATCATGCGGACACTATAACCGGACTAGCTGAAAATGCCAGAGTGCAAATGGCAATTTTCGCCCCGACCGCCTGAAGAAAGCTCCAGCCCCAGCCGTCATCCCGAGCGCAGTCGAGGGATCTGACCCTATGTCAGCCTTCGCCGATCCCTCGACTGCGCTCGGGATGACGGGCGGGTTAAATAAAAAACGCCCGCTTCCATGAAATGGGCGTTTAATTATTTTATAAAGCAGGCGCTTAAGCGGTTTTCTTTGCTTTGCCTTCATTTGGGTCGCGCAGGACATAGCCGCGGCCCCAGACGGTTTCAATATAGTTGTCGCCGTTTGTTGCATTCGCAAGTTTTTTACGCAGCTTGCAGATAAACACGTCGATAATTTTCACTTCCGGCTCATCCATGCCACCATATAAATGGTTCAAGAACATTTCCTTGGTCAGTGTTGTCCCTTTACGAAGGGCGAGCAACTCAAGGATACCGTATTCTTTACCAGTCAGGTGCAGAGGCTGGCTGCCGGCTTCCACGGTGCGTGTATCAAGGTTAACGCGGACGTCACCGATGATAATCTCGCTCTGTGAATGGCCTTGTGAACGGCGGACGATCGCCTGAATACGGGCAACCAGTTCGCGCTTGTCGAAAGGCTTGGTGAGGTAATCATCCGCGCCGAAGCCGAGACCCTTAAGCTTGTTATCCAGCTCGCTGAGGCCCGACAGGATCAGGATTGGCGTATCAACCTTCGCCGCTCGCAGGCGCTTCAGCACTTCATAGCCATCCATATCGGGCAGCATAAGGTCGAGGATAATAATATCGTACTCATAGATTTTGCCAATTTCGAGGCCGTCTTCGCCCAGATCGGTCATATCAACGATATAACCTTCTGATTTGAGCATAAGTTCAATACTTTTGGCTGTGGAGCTGTCATCTTCAACAAGCAAAACCCGCATATTTTCAATCCTTTGAATGGTGTGGCGCGAAGGGAATCTTTTTCTTATTATTAATTAATATTAACACATTTTATTAATCGTTAACAAATCTTTTTAAGAAGATTAAAAACTTATTGACATAATTTACTCAGGGGTGGTAAAAAGCCTCAGATTTTCAAACATCTTGGGAGTATTCTTATGTACACAACCGTTCCAACATTGAGCCAGTTTTTTGGTAATGCCGTAGGAAATGCGGGCTTGGCGCTGGGTGCCTTTGTTGGTATGGGCGTAGCCATGGGATCGCCAGCCCTGAGCCAGAATTTTGCCGAAACGGCCTTTGCTGGAGCGATATTGGGTTCGGCGGCGGCAGAATGCGCTTTTCGTGCTGCGGGATATTATAAGGCCTCCCGTTCAGTTTCAGATCTTGTATTTAAGACTGCGGCCCATACGGCAATTGCCGGCTTGGGTGCTGTTGCCTATTGCCAGTTAACCCTCCAATAAACAAAGGAAGTTTTATCATGACAGCATTATCTTCGAATTTATGGGGTTTATTTAATAGTGCGGCGTTAGGCACGGGGGCATACATTACTTATGCCGCTTCGCAAGACATGACTCTTACGCCCCAAATGTCGGGTGCAGCACTTTTGGGCGCCTTTTCCACGGCGGTTGTATTTAATGCTTATTACGCCCTTTCGACGAATGGAACCTTATTAAGTTTCAAGTCAAACGCTGAAAAAGTTGGTGTGGCAGCCATGGCCGCGATTGGCAGCTATGGCGCGGCCACGGTGACGGCCATGTATGCGGCCCAAAAGGCGGCGGAGACTTTGAAGCTCCCCTAAATAAAGGCTTTTTTCCTTCGTAATTCCGGTTAAAAAACGGTCTGGATGTGCTACAATAAAGGTAGCGCACAATTTCTCACGCATAGTGTTCCATGGACCGTCTCGCCGAACATGCTCAAGCAGCGATTGATCTGTTATCCGACCATGAAGTTTATGGCCGGGTGACGAAGGTATTGGGGCTTCTGGTTGAGATTGCCGGATTTGGGGATGAACTGTCTATCGGGTCGCAGGTGCATTTAGCCCCGCCACGCGGGCAGCAGGTGCCGTGCGAGGTTGTCGGCTTCCGCGAAGGTCATGCGCTGCTGATGCCGTTTGGCACGCTGGAGGGTATCAGCCTTGGTTGTCCCGCCATTATACGCCGCCGTGAACCGGCGGTGACACCGGATGAAAGCTGGCTGGGCCGCGTTATCAATGGTATGGGGCAGCCGATCGATGGCAAAGGCCGTTTGATTCAAGGCGGTCATCCAATACCGTTGCGCAATACACCACCCGCCCCACATTCGCGCCAGCGTGTGGGAACGCAGCTTGATCTGGGTGTGCGCGCCGTCAATACATTTTTGGCCACATGCCGTGGGCAGCGTATGGGGATTTTCTCCGGCTCCGGTGTTGGTAAATCCGTTTTGCTATCAATGATGGCGCGTTATACGGAGGCCGATATTTCCGTTATCGGTTTGATCGGTGAGCGGGGCCGCGAGGTGCAGGAATTTATTGAAGATGATCTGGGCCCCGATGGTTTGAAACGATCCGTCGTAATTGTGGCAACGGGCGATGAGCCGGCGTTGATGCGGCGGCAGGCGGCGTATCTGACACTGGCGACCGCCGAATATTTCCGCAACCAGGGACGACAGGTTTTATGCCTGATCGACTCGCTCACCCGTTTTGCGATGGCGCAACGTGAAATTGGTTTGAGCGCGGGCGAGCCGCCAACATCAAAAGGCTATCCGCCGACAACATTCGGTGAGTTGGCCCGGTTGCTGGAGCGCGCCGGTCCCGGCGGCCCGGGGCAGGGGTCAATTACGGGATTGTTTGCGGTGCTTGTCGAAGGGGATGATCATAATGAGCCGATCGCCGATGCTGTGCGTGGTATTATCGACGGTCACATTGTGATGCAGCGTGAGATTGCCGACCGGGGCCGTTACCCGGCGATTAATATTTTAAAATCCGTGTCGCGTTCATTGCCGAAGGCAATTACGCCCGCGCAAAATAACATCCTGCGCCGCGCGAAGCAGATTATTACAACCTATGAAGATATGGCCGAGCTTATCCGACTGGGCGCGTACCGTAAGGGCAGTGATCCGAAAGTGGATGAAGCCATCAAGCTCTATCCGCAGATCGAAGAATTCCTGACCCAGAACAAGGAAGAGAATACCAGTATCGAAGACGGTTTTGCCCGCATGGCCACAATCCTCGGCATGCCGGACCCGGCGGCGGAGACAGCCAATGGTCGCTAATCTCAAACCCTTGATCCGGTTCCGGAGGCACGGTGTCGATGAAAAACGCCGTATCCTGTCGCAGCTTTTCCGAGAACAGGAAAAGGTCATCGCGCAAAAAGAAGTCATCGAGCAGCAGATGGATAATGAAATCGAACTGGCCAAGGAAATGGGCACAGCGGATGCGCAAGCCTATCTAGGTAAATATCTTGAAGGCGCGCGTAAGAAAGTCTATGCGCTGGAATCCACAATCAAGAAAATGGATGTCCGTATTGCCGCGGCGCAGGAAGATATACGAGCCGCCTTTGCCGAGGTAAAAAAAGTTGAAATCACGCAGGCTAACCGCGAAGCGAAGGAAGCCGCCGAACAAAAGCGCAAGGAAGATGCATCCTTCGATGAAATCGCACTGGAGCAATTTCGGCGGCAGGAAGACGACGCTAAATAACTGTGGTTTCTTTGGGTGCGGCGACTTGTACCTTAACCCATTGATCGGGGCGGTTTTGGAACGATAATTCACCATGAATATTGGCTTGTTCCAGCGCGTTTGTATAAAGGCGGCGCATCGATTGTTGCATCACCGGGCTTAAATGTGTGTGGGTGCGGACGATAAGGTCCATACGGCTCAGCTTGTCGTCCTGCATCCGGTGCAACCCATCGAGCTGCACGGCACCCATACGGTTCAGGTTCAGGTCGAAAATAAAGCGGGAACCACGTTTTTTGTCTTCATCCGTACCATCGCCACCGCCATCATTGCGGTAATAAAGCATCATTTTCTGCATTTCATTCTGATAAAAAAGCGGGATGGCGGTCGCGCGCCAGTCCTGCGATACGCTGTCACTGGATAGGCGTGTCAGGCCGTCAAAATCCTTGGCAACTTTATTCGCCGTATCGCTTTTGCCTGCACGGCGCAGCGTGTCGATTGTTTTATCGCCCAGCCAGCCCCCGATATCGCCGCCCCGGACAGCCGCAATAAACAGCAGCATGGCCGCAGGGATTTTATCCGGCATGGCGGCATTCGGTATGACTGTGCTTGTCAGTGTGCGGACAATTTGTGGATTAATCTGGTCCAGCGTATCCATCATTTCATCCAGTGCCGGCCATTCAAAATTCCCGAGAAGGGAATAGAGCGTGTCGAGGCTTGTCAGCGGTCGTGCGGTAATAGGTGCCAGAACTGCTGGCGATGATATATTTGTTTGCGGCAGAAGCTCCAGACGGCTGCCGGTGGGAAGGTTGGAGGCACTGACCTGCAGCACGAAATTCTCGCTCCAATCCATACCCGCCATATCCAGCGCCAGTACAGGCAGATTGGTGGCGGTTTTGCCAATGACATGCGCGGTAATGGTTCCGGCCTGCTTGGATGGTGAATCAACAAGCATCGTTGTTGTGTCGTTTTTATTAATGAAATGATGCGGGGCGGTTTCTGGCGTAAGCGATGTCTTCCCCGTCAGGCCCGTCATGGAGGTTTGTATCATCTCCTCTGGCGCTGCGGTGTGCAGAAGCGGCGCGGGTGTAGAAATATTTGTAATCTTTACATCCAGCAGCGAAGGGGCAGCGGGCTGCGTGCCTTGTGGTATTGTTGTCGTGTTTATCTTTCCTTGCGCAGGTGTGGTTATCAATCCCTCCGGTGATGTATCCGTTATGCCAACCGGTATTTGTCCGGGTGTTGTAGGTTGCGCAGACGGCGTGGATGATAATGAAGAGGTGGTCGCTTGTGTTATGCTGGCGGGCAGGAATGATAGTTTTTGCGGTATGATGCCATCGGGAGTATCCGCAGAAGGCGCTTGCGAAACCGGAGCTCCTGAAAGTGCCGGGTCAAACAGCGCGCCTGTAAGAATAGCCTGCGGTGACGCGGCGGTAGACGCGGGCAGGAATGACGGCACAGGCAGTTGCCCTGTTTTGTGTGGTGTTATTTGTGTAGCGGGTAAAGAAGTCGTTGTCGTTATTGCTTGCGCGACATCTTTTACAGTCAGGGGCAAAGACAGTATTTGTGTCAGAACAGCTTTTAAGGCGGCTTCCGTAGCTATCTGTACGGGTGGTGCGATGATTTTATCGGCTTGCGCCGGGGGCAAGGGTAATAGACGCACGACATCACCGATCCGCACGGGGATTTCTGGCGGCGGTGCCGTCACGGGTTTTTGCGCAAGCTCCGATGAAACGGTTTGCGACAGGCGCGGTGGTGGCGGTGTTTGTGCTACGGGCGTTTGTACGGGTGCCGGGGATGAGGGCGCGGGCGCGTTTGTCTGCGGCGCGGGACGCGGGGCATCGGTGCGCGGTGGTGCTTGTGTCTGGTTTACCGGTTTTTGTTCCGGTGGTGCTTCGGGGGCGGGGCGTATGACGGCCTGACGCGGCGGGCGGCCGGCGGGGACATCAACTTGCACCTTCTGGCCTTCGGGTGGAATATCACGGGTGCGCAGGATGATATCAACATCACCACTCTCGGTGCGCACACGCACGGACCCGTCATTATTCTGGCCCAGTACTGTCCCCTCCACACGAGTAGGCCGCGGCACATTGCGCAGGTCGCCGGTGGCATTAATAATGCGGCCCTGCACATCACCACGTGCCAGTAGCACGCTGGGCTGTGCCGTCGGTTGGGGTTTCGCAGGGGGTAGGGCACCTTGATCACTCATATATGCATTTTAGCATGGGAGGGCTTAAAATTATATAACGTAGTTATATCAGGCTTGTAGCAAAGGGAGGATCAGCGTCCGGGGCGGTAATTCGTCTTTATGCGGTCTGTCCTGCAAGGGGATGGATTCCGCTGCTAGATCGACACCCCAATCCAGCGCCTTATAATCATTCTGTCCGCCTGTGTAAGAGACGGATTGGTTGCCCCATGTCGTTTCAAAACCAAGGCTTAAATATTCGGTAGCAAGACAAGGCTGCGCGGCCTTATTGAAAAGTTTATAAAGGGCTTGACGAAATAATTCATCTTGACGGGTGCGAATATCAATCTCCCGCAGATCCTGCATCGGGTTGGTTGCAGATAGAATATTCTGCAGGAATACCCAGCTTTGCGCCTGCTGGGCCTGAGTGATTGATTTCAATTCGCTGCGCGTTCCCAGAAAATAAGGCTTTCCGGAAAAAGCATCGAGGGGCCGCGTAAAGAACTGCGCCGCGGAAAGGTCTAGAATATAAACCTTGCCGCTGCCGTCTTTAATCAGATTGTAGCAATGAAATACACTGTGCTGCACCGCGGCGGTAACGCTGAGAACCGGCGTGCCCGGATAATAAGTTTGAAAATAGCGTTCTATTATTCTTGAAGATTGCCCGCATCGCCCGCTCATGAAATAGCCGCGGTTGGTTTCGTGCGTATCCTCGAGATCATGTAAACAATGCAAATCCGCCATATTTTTGTCAGCGTGCTGCTTCCTGACAAGCTGGTCATGGCGCAGACGTTCTAACGCCGCAATAATATCGTCCTTGGTTTTCAACATAAAAAAACAGCCTTATTATATAAGGCTGTATGTATCACGTTACTTTTGCCGCTGTCAAAATCTAGGCAGACATAGCCCGCTTGGCTTCGGCCAGTTCGGACAGGACGTGTTTGGCAACCTTTTCCACGTCTTCGGCGGCATCCGTATTCGGGGAGCGGATCAGAAGCGGGGTTTGGTGACGGATTGTATCTTTCACGCGCGGATCCTGGCGGATAATGCCCGCTAGTGGCGGACGCAGGCGCAGGAAGTTTTCGCAGGCTTTGAGCAGTGTTTTGTAAGTCTTCTCGGCTTCCAGCTGGCTGGGGGCCATATTGACAACGATGTTCACATGTTTGGACATACCGGCGGCGTTACCCAGCTTGATAAAGGCGTAGGCATCAGTTAGCGATGTTGGCTCGTCCGTTGTGATCAGTAATGTTTTTGTCGCGGTGGCAGACATCATGCGCACGGTACGGTCAACGCCCGCGCCCAGATCGATAACAACAACATCATATTTCTCCGCCACTTCCAGTAATTGATCGCGCAGGAAGGCAAGGCGCTGGCTCGGCAGGGCAGACAAAGATGCCTGACCGGAACGACCGGCAATAATGTCAAAGCCGCCTTCTTCAAACGGCTGGATAATTTTATCAAGGCCCAGTCGGCCCCGGATCACATCATTCAGATCGCGTTTAGGCATTAAGCCCAGTTGAACGTCAACGTTCGCCAGACCCAAATCGCCATCGAACAGCAAAACTTTTTTGCCTTCGCGGGCCAAAGCGTGGGAGAGGGTGATGGAGAACCATGTCTTACCAACACCGCCCTTACCACTTGCTACCGCAATGATATTTTTGCCACGGCGGAAAGCGGGAGCCGGGGCATCGGATTTATGAATGATGGTTGTATCTGTCATGGCGTCATCCTGCTCGTTTGGACGTCGAAGTACGTGTTTGTTTCTGGGCGGATTGCGGCATCAGAAGATTAGCAAGCCGTTGCGGTGAAAGTTGAATGAGGCCATCAGCCACTTTGGGAGTTTTGCTGGCGTCGGAGAAGATAAGCCCTCCATGATGCGCAGCTCCTAACAATCCTCCCAAACGGCGGGCAATGTCAAGTCTTGTTGGTAACAGGGAGCGCACACCCAGTGTCGCATAGACCCGGGCAATTTCCCCGGATTCGTCAGCATCCATTGCGGCGGGCAGGACCAGCACCGGCTCAATATCGCCGGCAGAGATCAGGCGGGCCAGATCGCGCATTTCCTCTGTCGCGAACGGGTTCATGCCGCTTGTATCGATAATAACCTGGTCAACCGGTTGAACGGATTCAAGAATCTTGCGCAGCTCCTTCGGATCGCCCGCCTTCTGCAGATTGATGCGCAGGAGTTTTGTAAAGGCGCTCAGCTGCTCCAGACCCCCGGCACGGATCGTGTCGGTGGATATCACAGCCACGCGCTGGCCATTCATTACGGCGCGCGTGGCAATCTTGGCGGCTGCTAAAGTCTTGCCGGAACCCGGCGGGCCGACCAGCATGGTGGCGGAAGAGGTATGTTTCTGCGGCAGCGGGCGGAAGGAATAGAGATGCTCCAGCGCGGCGATAAGAGAAGCTTCCGCATTATCAAGCCCCATCACGGTGGCGCAGGATAAAATCTGGTCGGTAATTTCATCCGATACGGAATGGCGGAGCATGACATCGGTCAGCTGCTCAGTTACCGCGTTTTCATCGTCTTCATCATCATATTGCAGCCATTCGCGCGCCTGCGCTGGCTCCATGACGGTATCAATTTCAAAATTGGGTTCTTGTCTCATTCTGGTCTCATCTTCAAAAACGCCCTGTCCCCGGTCATCGCGCCCATAACGGTCTTCCTGCTCTATGGCGGCGGTTACGCGAACGGATTTACCGCCGCTTTCCTCGCGTGTTGCGACGATGACGGCATCTTCCCCTAGAGTATCCCTGACCATCTGCATGGCCTCTGTCATAGTTTTAGCGTAAAACGATTTTAGCCGCATAGTGGGGCCCGTGAGTACGAATCAAATTAAAGTATATGTTATCCAGAATCACTATTCTAGAGGATAAACGTAAAGACTTCTTATAAAATGTGGAAACGGAAGCTTATTTTGTCTCGGAAAGGGGAGTGGTCGTGGTGAGAGACGGCGTTTCTTCACCGGCAGCCGGGGCAATATTGACCAGAGCGTCGATATCAGCAATGGCAGTATCGTCAGCGGTTTCGGTTTTATAGGAGGCAGCCATTTTGGTTGCGAAGTTCTCTGTAATGGTGGAAACGGGGGTCAGGCCATCTTTTGGCAGCTCGTAAGCCACGATGCCAAAGAAAGCCGCCATAATCATGACCAATACTAAATCAAACTTCCGGTGCATAACTGTCCCCAATGATTAAAGCATCATTAAATATATATACAATTGTAGCCATATTTTTCAGAACAATGAAAGAAAAATCGGTAACATAATGAAATATATATAAAAAATTATAATTGTTTCCATAACTTAAATAAGGTATGGTCTCGCTATGACAGAAAATTTTATATTTCCAGGGCCTGCGCCCTTATATCAAGAATTGGCATACCCTGCGCGCATTATTGACAGCTTGCAGCAGCCGGAGGCTCGTGTCGCGACAGAGGAGGCGGAGACCGTCCTACGCTGGGTTGTGTATGAGACACGAAGAGCTTTACTGAAATCATTGCGGTATGAATTCCAAATCTCGGCATGTGATCGACGGCACCTGCCAGAGCTGGAGCATCACCTGCTAGGAGGTTTATGTGGAATTTCACAGTGTGTAGCGGCCTATGCCTTGCAGGATGTCAATCTCCCCGTGAAGGCCTTTGCCGTACAAAGCTTGCAAGATGCATGGCAGGGGCATGTTGCGTTGACACTTACCTTGCCCACGGTGGAGGGAGAGAAGCTCTATTTAATCGATCCGACATTTAGGCAGTTTTGTGATCCTGAACGTACTGACTGGCAGGGGATACCGTATCCTGGTTTTGCCCTGGCCTGGCGGAGCGGAGGTCCAGAGTTTCTCAACGCGCTTTTGCGGAACGGCTATGTTGAGCCGCAGCCGGCCATGGCGCTTTTATACCTCAATAGTTTTTGTACGAATTCCTATAATTTTAATACGCCGCAAGATGCAATAACGTTTCTAAAGAACCCTCCGGAAAATAATTATAACTACTATCTTTCGCGAAACGATCTTAAAAGGCGGGGCTATCTGATTACGCCGTCAGTTTAAATTAAACCTGCCCCAATGTCCGTATCCGCGCCCTTGGGTGGATTTCGTTCTGTGACATTACAACCGTTTGCGGGCGGAAGCGCTCAGTTACCGAGCGGACAAACGGGCGGATGCCGGGGGAGGTTAGAAGGATGGGGCTTTCGCCTTGCGCGCTCATCTTCTCATAAGATTCGCGGACATCGGTGATGAAGTTTTGCAGCAGGCTGGGGGCCATGGCCAGTTGGCGCTCTTCGCCGTCGCCCATAAGTGACTCGGCAAAGGCTTGTTCCCAGCGCGGGGAGAGGGTCAGCAGCATCAGCACGCCGCTGGCATTTGTGTTCTGGTCGCATATCTGGCGGGCGAGGCGTGTGCGGACATGTTCAGTAATATGCATCGGGTTTTTGGTGTAGCTGGCGGCTTCGGCGACACCCTCCAGAATGGTGGGCAGGTCGCGGATGGACACGCGCTCGGCAACAAGTTGTTGCAGGATACGTTGCAAGCCGCCCACGCTGACCTGGCCCGGAACGACATCGGCGACCAGTTTCTGGTATTCGCGCGGGACTTCGTCCAGAAGTTTCTGGGTCTCGGCATAGTTCAGCAGGTCTGACATGTTGTCTTTCACGATTTCAGTCACGTGCGTTGTGATAACGGTCGGGGCATCGACAACGGTATAGCCGCGGAAATGGGCTTCTTCGCGGTATTGCTCATCAATCCACATGGCGGGTAGTCCGAATGTTGGCTCAATGGTATTTTCACCGGGCAGCGTAATCGGGTCGCCCGACGGGTCCATGCACATTAGCATGCTGGGACGGATATCGCCGCGTCCGACTTCAATTTCCTTGATGCGCACGACATAGGCATTGGCGGGCAGTTGCAAATTATCCTGAATACGCACCGACGGCAAGATGTAGCCCATATCTTCGGCAAGCTGACGCCGCAATCCTTTGATCTGATCGGTAAGTTTGAGGCCATCGCCTTGGACCAGCGGCAGCAAGCCATAGCCCAATTCGAGACGTATAGTATCGATCGCCAGAGTCTTGGAAATCGGCTCTTCCGCAACGGGTGCGATGGGGGCGGCAAGGCGCGCCGTTTCGACTTTTGTTTCTTCAACAATGCGCTGGTTCCGGGTGTTCATCAAGGCCAAGCCTCCGACGACGGCCGCCAGTACAAGAAAAGGTGCGGCGGGCATAGCCGGAATTAAGGCCATGGAAGCCAGCAGGCCCGCACTCATCCCGAGCGCTTTAGGATAGCGGCTGAATTGCAGGAACAGAGCCTTTTCAGCAGACCCTTCAACACCGGCTTTGGATACGAGAAGACCGGCGGATACCGAAACGATAAGGGCTGGAATCTGGCTGACCAGACCATCACCAATGGTCAGCAATGTGTAGTTGGTGGCGGCATCGGCAAGAGACATTTTGTGACTGAGCGTACCGATAATAATGCCGCCAATAACATTAATGAAAACAATCAGTAATCCGGCGATCGCGTCACCGCGCACGAACTTCGCAGCACCGTCCATGGCACCGAAGAATGTGCTTTCCTGCTCCAGGTTTTTACGGCGTATTTTGGCTTCGTCTTCGTTGATGATACCGGAGGAGAGATCGGCATCGATGGCCATCTGCTTGCCCGGCATGGCATCCAATGTGAAACGCGCGGCCACTTCGGCGATACGGCCTGAACCCTTGGTGATAACGACAAAGTTCACGATCACAAGGATTGCGAATACAATCGAACCAATGACGTAATTGCCGCGAATGATAAAGCTGCCGAAAGCTTCAATGATATGACCGGCGGCATCCGTGCCCTTATGCCCGTCTTCCAGTACAAGGCGCGTGGATGCGACATTCAGTCCCAGACGCAAGGCCGTTGAAATCAGCAATACGGTCGGGAAGGTTGAAAATTCCAAAGGCGCTTTGATAAACAGCACCGTCATCATGATCAACACCGAAAATGTAATTGAAATGGCCAGGCCAAAATCCAGCAGGATCGCCGGCATAGGCACCAGCATGAACATCAGGATAAAGATCAGGCCAAAGGATAGCAGCACATCGCCACGGAACAGGTTTCCGACCGAAACTTTTGCTTCGCCCATGTTCGATGGAAATCTGAAAGACGGTAAGTCAGCCATGCTTGATAATTCGGACGTAAAATGCGAACAGCCCCGACCGGGACACTGGTTTTTATTTTATGCTTATGACGCGCAGTATGCAAACAAGATCAGTCAGCCCGCGAAGCTTTCTTAGATTTTTTTAACAAACTGCATTACGATGCAAAGACATGCGTCGGCACGACGTTTTTATAACGGGACTCCTTCGATGAACGCTTTTCCGCGTATCATATTGATATTATTTGTATTTGTTTTAGCATCCTGTGCAACGATCACACAGGATAGCGACACCGTGCCGCCCTTATCCCAGGCCTATTTGCGGGATCTGTCTTATGGCTACGCGCTGCTTGCGGACTATGAAAATTATGTTAGCGGAAATACGCGCGCCGGGAGCCGCTTTGCACAAAAATCTGAGCAGGCCGCGCAAGGCCGCGCCGTTGATCCCGAACCTGTGGCCAAGAATGATTATGCGCAGGCGGAGTTGAAGCAGGCGCGGGCTATCGCACTGGATGTCCGCAATTTTGGACAAAATGCAAATAACGCCCGCGCGGCGGCGGAGGTGCAGTTGAACTATGAGTGCTGGAATGTGCGCGCGCGGACGCGCCTGGCCAGTGCTGCCTATTGTCAGCAGCGTTTTTATGAAACGCTGGATCATCTGATTTTACCGCGCCAGAATTTCTCGGTTATATTTGCATCGTCAAAGGATGTGCCGGATAAAGCGGGGCTCCAGACTATCCGCGATGCCGCATCCACCGTCATTGATAGCCCGTACTGGCAGGTGCACTTGACCAGTCATATAGATCAAGCGCGGAGTACGGAGGAAGCGATCTTCATTGCGCTGCGCCGGTCTGTCGCTATTCGAAACGCGCTAATCCAGAATGGGGTAAACCGCGATCATATTGTGCTTGAAACAATAAAGGGCGGCGCGCAGAATCCGTCACGTATCGATATACGCATCTTCCCGACTTATCGGATACCTAAGGAGCAGATGATCGCCGTGCAGCCTTACGCCCAGAAATATCTGGGCGAGGGGAATGTTAATTAGGCCCCCGGCCTTCGGTGATTGTGCGCTGGGCAATGCGGACAAGGGCTTTGGCACCGCTGCCATCCGGATCCTTGATGTTATTACGTTTCAGGATGGCAGCACTTTGTTCCAGATATAACGCATTGGGTTCTTCATCCAGCATTTTGCCAAGATTGATGGCAGCCAGGAAAAACTCCCGCTTGTTCAACGAATTATCATCCAGATAAGGGGCCATTGCCTTTTGTGCCTTATCCAATGTGGATTTTTTATAGAGGTCTTTGAAGATAGCCTGCTTGTCCGCGATATCCTGCTTCGACAACGGCTTTTTATCCAGTGCATTCGCAAAACCTTCCATGCTGTTGAGTACGCGAGGCGGAGTGGCAAATTGAAGCAGCAGGCGCAGGAAAGTTCTTAAGGCGGCCCCGTCATTTTGCGGCGTGGTACGGGATGAAGGGGGCGGCGCAGGGGGGGCGGCAAGACTGGGATTGACCACCATAAATGTGCTGGTCATAGCCAAAGCAGCAATTGTGAATATGTGTTTGCAGCGGCCTAAAGACCGTTCAATTCCATTCATACGAAAACCCCTGTTTATTTTTTATATTTAAGGGATTGTACGCCCGCGGAAATGTTTCTGCAAGTTGAGAGAAAGATTTATATATATCAGATGGTTATGCGCGCTCTCCGGCGGCAGCGGGGACGTTGATTCCCTCATCCTTATACTGGTTCAGCTTGTTACGCAGTGTGCGGATGGAGATGCCCAGAATATTAGCGGCATGGGTACGGTTGCCAAGGCAATGATCAAGGGTATTGAGGATCATTTGACGCTCCACATCACCAATGGTGCGGCCAATCAAATTCTCAACCGCGCCGGTATTGCGGACAACCGGGGCACTGGATTCCGCGGTGCTATCGGCAGCTTTGGCGGGGGTATCGCGTGATTCAATCGCAACATCGATATGGACCGATGCGGGCTCCAGAACATCTTCCATGGAAATCAGAATGGCACGATGCATCGTGTTTTCCAGCTCCCGGATATTACCGCGCCAGTGATAGGCCTTCAGTTTTGTTTCCGTTTCCGGCGCCAGTTTTTTCTTCGGCAGGCCGTTGGCTTCGGAATATTTATCGGCGAAGAATTTGGCCAGCGTCACGATATCGTTGGGGCGTTCGCGTAAGGAGGGCAGGCGTAAATTCACGACATTCAGGCGGAAATATAAATCTTCACGGAATTCGCCTTTTTTAACCGAGCTTTCAAGGTCGCGGTTGGATGTCGCAATCAGGCGGACATTGACCTTCACCGCTTCGTTACTGCCCACGCGTGTGACTTCGCGTTCTTGAATCGCGCGCAGAAGCTTTGCTTGTAATTGCGGGTGCATTTCCGATACTTCGTCCAGCAGCAGCGTGCCGCCATCGGCTTCTTCAAATTTACCGATACGGCGCGCTGCAGCCCCGGTAAAGGCGCCTTTTTCATGGCCGAACAGTTCAGATTCCAGAAGATTTTCGGGAATGGCGGCGCAGTTGACGGCGATGAAGGTGCCGCTGCTGCGCTTTGATTTGTTATGGATGTAGCGCGACATGACTTCCTTACCGGTACCGGACTCACCGGTGATAAGGATTGTCGCTTCGGACGGGGCGACGCGGTCGGCCATTTTTACAACCATCTGCATGGACGGATCGCCCGCAATCATCGTGTTGCTTTCTTCCGTCACCGCCGCCAGGATCGCCGCGATTAGATCAGCATCGGGGGGCAGGGGGACATATTCTTTTGCGCCATCCTGAATGGCTTTTACGGCAACGCGAGCATCAGTCGTGATGCCGCAGGCGATGACAGGAATATGAATGCGTTCTGCTTCCAGCGCTTCGATAAAGGCACCGATTTTTTGTTTTACATCGACCATGGCGACATCGGCACCCTTGCCATTACGCAAGGCACCAAGCGCCTGTTCCGTGTCTTCGCAGTGAATGACTTTGGCGCCACGTTGCAGGGCGATTTTGCCCGCGGCGCTGATGAAACCATCCAAATGTCCAACAATCATAAGACGCATTATTCTGTCCCGTACGCTTTCAATAAAAAATCAGGTAAGACGTTAATTCCGGTCGGATTTAACGATTTCAGTCATTGTGACACCAAGCTTGTCTTCCACTACGACGACTTCGCCGCGGGCCACAAGGCGGTTATTGACATAGATATCAATGGCTTCGCCAACCTTGCGGTCCAGTTCAACCACGGCACCCCGGCCGAGTTTCAGAAGCTGGCTCACCTGCATGGTGGAGCGCCCCAAAACGGCGGAGATTTGCACGGGGATGTCATAGATGGCCGTTACGTCACCAATCATGGCTTCGCCCATCGGATATTCGCGCTCGTCATCCTTACCAACGGGCGTGCCGCCAATTTCATTGTAGGTCATGTCGGAGCCAGCAGTTTTGTTATCATCTTCACTCATATCTAAATCTCCTCATGCGGGGCGGTGGGGGCCGGGCCCTGATTCTCACTCTCCGGTTCATTATCCCGGAGGAGTGGGCGATTGCCAAGCGTTTGATCGAATATTTTCATTATTTTTTCCGAAAGACTGGAAACATTACGTTCCGCACCCCCGGAATGCCAGCTCATACGGCAATCGCCGGGGGAAAGATCGGGGTGACCGATTACCAGGCATTTTCCAGAGCTATGGCTTTTGCTGAGTATTGTCGTGATATGGGCTTCGATATCGGCACAAAAGTCAGGATGAACCTCGATACGGATTTCTGGCTGGCTGCGGTGCTCTTCTAGAACCTGCACGATCATATATTCAGTTTCCTGCAAGGCCTCACGGGCGTTGAGGGCCGGGAACAGCTTTGCAAAGATAGATTTGGCAAGGGCGACCGTTTCGGTTTCATAAAGCCCCATCCGCGCATCTTCGGCTAAAAACAGCACGCCGACTTCCTGCGCGACCTTGTCGAGAAGATTGGCGACTTGGCGCTCCCGGCTGGCAGCGGCTTCGTTCAGGCCTTCGCGTTTGCCTTCGTTAAAGCCTTCACGGCGCGATCGCGCCATATCATCTTCATTAAAAACGGGTGGCGGCGGAATCTCGTCAATAACAGGCTCAACGATATGCTCTTCATCGAAATTATGCAGATCGAAGAAGTACTTTGATGCCTTTTTATTTAACAAGTCATGTTCACCCATATATTCACGTGCTTAGTAAATAAGCTCGTCCTCTTCGCCGCCAGTGGAAACAACGATTTCACCGCGGGCTTCAAGATCTTTTGTGACGTTAACAATATAAGATTGTGCTTCTTCGACATCTTTCAAGCGGACAGGGCCCATAGCGGCCATATCTTCCTTCATAATCTTTGCCGCACGTTCGGACATGTTGGAGAAGAACAGGTCGCGCAGCGTTTCGGTAGCACCCTTGAGGGCGGTCGGCAGCTTGTCCTTGTCGACAGCGCGGATAAGGGTCTGAATCGCGGCCGGGTCCAGCTTCATCAGATCTTCGAAGGTGAACATGAGGCTGCGGATTTTCTCGGCGGAGTCCGGTGCGCTCTTCTCCAGCTGGTCCATGAATTTTGCTTCGACGGCGCGTTCCAGATTGTTGAAGATCTCGGCCATCATCTCGTGTGAATCGCGGCGCTGGGTCCGAGACAGGTTGGTCATGAATTCGGTACGTAGTGTGCGCTCGACATCTTCCAGCACTTCTTTCTGAACCGCTTCCATACGCAGCATGCGGTGAATAACTTCCAACGCAAAATTTTCCGGCAGCATGGCGAGAACGCGCGCAGCATGTTCGGTTTGAATCTTGGACATGACGACGGCCACGGTCTGCGGATATTCTTTTTGCAGGAAATTGGCCAGTGTTTCTTCGTTTACGTTGCCCAGCTTTTCCCACATGGTACGACCGGCGGGGCCGCGGATTTCTTCCATGATCTGGTCAACTTTATCCTTGCCCATGACTTTGATAAGCAGGCGTTCGGTGGAATCCAGTGTGCCGACGAGCGAGTTGGTCGAGCTCATCTGCTCCGCAAAATCGATAAACAGGCGTTCGACCACGTTGGAGTTCACTTTACCAAGGCTTGCCATGGTCTGTGAAATCTCCATAATTTCTTCATCATCCATAAATTCAAAAATCCGGGCGGTGTGTTCTTCGCCCAGAGCCAGCAGAAAAATAGCGGCTTTTTCTGCTCCCGTTAATGTCCGATAATCTTCACGTAAACGCATTCGCTCACTAGCCCCTTAATAAAATGATCAGCCTTCCTGGCTCATCCAGCTACGGATGACGGAAACGGTTTCTGATGGATAGCTGCTGACAATATCTTCAACTTTTTTGACGCTAGAGGCTTTTACCTTGCCCTCAACGCGTGACATATCGATCAATGATTCTTCTTCCGCGTTGGGTGGCCCTTGGAACTGCTCCGCGCCGGCTTGTCCCATACTGGCCATACCGGGGCCGGTCAAAGCCGGGTTGGCAGGGCGTGCGCCCAGAAGTTCTGTTTCAAGCCCTTCTTCAAGTCTGCCTTCGCTCGCCATCAGGCGTGTGACCATGGGCTGCAGGACAAGAAGGATGACAAGGATCACCATAATAGCAACCGTAATAACCTCCACAGCATCCAGAAGGTCGCCGCGTTCAAAGCCAAAGATAAGCGTGTTATCCGCGCCCGCCATTTGTTGCGCATCGATGTCGGCAAACTGCATATTCACAACTTCTACCGTATCACCACGTTTTTCATCAAAACCAACGGCGGATTTGACAAGGGCGGAGATACGGTCAAGTTCTTCCTGGCCCCGCGGCTGATATGTTTTTTTGCCTTCGTCATCGGTTGTATAGGTGCCATCAACCAATACCGCGACAGAAAGCTTCTTCACGCCACCCGCCTCACTTATGCGGTTGCGTATTGTTTTGCTTATTTCAAAGTTTGTCGTTTCTTCGATTTTACTACCTTGTGCTGTAGGCTGCGGCGTAGCGCCGGCCGCAAGACCCGGCAGGTTGTTTTGAACCGATATATCGGTTGCAGGCGGTTCTGTTTCCGAGTTGCTTTCTTCCATTGTCTGGGCGGAACGAACGACAGCACTCTGCGGATCATAAATTTCTTCATTGGTGCTGACACGGTCGAAATTCAGGTCGGCAGTGACATTCGCGCGCACATGGCCATAGCCGACGACCCGGCCAATAATATCTTCCACGGATTGTGTCATGCGCTGCTCATAATTACGGCGCATTTCTTCGGCCTTGACGGTCATAGCGATATCATCTTCTTCACCGCCGCGGGCCAATAAATTGCCGTTGCTGTCAACAATAGATACGGTTTCGGCCTTCAATTGCGGGATGGCGGAGGAGACGAGCGACTGGATAGACAAAATCTGCTCTCGGTCAAGTTTTGCGCCCGGACGCAGACCTAAAAAGACGCTGGCACTGGCTGGTTGGCTTTCGCGGCTGAACAGTTCGCGTTGTGGCAGCACCAGATGAACGCGCGCGGTGCGCACTTGTTCAAGCGCGCTGATCGTGCGGGATAACTCACCCTCAAGGGCGCGAACCTGGTTTATATTCTGTACGAAATTGGTGGTACCAAAGCCGGATTGCTGATCAAAAAGCTCGTAACCCATGGAGCCGCCATTCGGCAGGCCTTCCTGCGCCAGCAACATACGGGCTGTACCCACCTGATCTTCTGCTACCTGAATGGAGGAGCCATCATCGGAAACCTTGTATGCTATTTTTGCTTCTTCCAACCGTACCGTCATTGCGGAGGAATCGGTCATTGACAGGCCGTCATACAAAAGTTTCATATTCGGTGTTGAAATCCGCATGGAAACAAAAACGAAGAACAGCAAAAGCCCGACAAGAACGCCGCCCATAAGCGCGAGTCTTTTCGGACCTAATTGTCTGAGCATCTCGGCGAAATTATTCACGTTGCAACCTTTGAAACAAATGTGGAGCCAGACATACCAGAAAAGGCAGGCCAGAGACGGGCGGCATGAGGGCCGAATCACTCAAATCCGACAATGCCGTAAACCAGTATAATATTTTTTTGCACATATTACCATGCATGAGTGACACGCTTTTTCTGGAGGCTGATTTCTGGTATGATTTATTATAGAATCGAAGCCTTTAAATATTTGATAAACTAAGGGTTTGATTATCGAAAATAGACTGTTTTTGGGCAGATTAAAGCCCTTTTAAAAATATGATGAATTTCTTGACTTTTGTACATAGTCGGGATACAATGATAGTAGGTTAGTGTATCTGCGTCTAAGTTTGGGAACTTGCAGGTATATTTGGGATACAAAACACGGATTTGGTACTTGGGGTACCCCATCCGGAATTTGTAAAAAACACGGTAAAGCGCATGTTAGAAGCTGTTAATTCAGTACTACAGACCGCACCACTTGTTAGGGCTCAGGCCGAACAGGTGAGCACTACCGATTCTTTTGCGGCTAACCCCGACCGGATTCAGAAGGCCGCCCCTCAGGCTCCCTATATCAGCCCGTTTATCCATGTTGATGTGAATTACGATAAAGCCGTCTTACTGATCCGTGATGCGGATACAGGCGATGTGCTTCACCAATACCCGACAGAATCCGCACTGCGTAACAAGCAGTCGCAGCAGATTCGTCAAGATGCCAGCATCCAGGCCGACGCTGCCGAGACCGCTGCTCCTGCACAGGCCCAGCAATCTCAACAAGTATCTGCAGTACCGCAGCAGACAGCGCAGTTGACAAGTCAGCAGGCGCAAGCTGCCGCACCGGCTCCAACGCCTGTGCCCCAGAAACAAGCATCCAATGCTACGGCACCACAATTCGCCGCCTTTGCCGCCGCTGCCCGTTCCGGTGGTGGTGGTTCATCGTCATCCGTTACGGTATTCGCTTAACACGCAATGTGATTGTGTTGTTTAAGGCCGCTTTTTAAGCGGCTTTTTATGAGCGCGCATATACCCGCTATTGTCATTCTGAGCGTTCAGCGAAGAATCCCCAAACTATCCGCATTTGAGATCCTTCGCGTTGCTCAGGATGACACAAGGGGGAATGACGTAAAGGTTAGATTTCTATGAACTGCTGCTGAAGGATGATGTCGGAGGGGGCGCTTGTCCCGCCGCTTGGCCATCCTTGTTGACCTTCGTCATAAGGCCGGCCGCAATGTCGCGGTTGATATCGATCAGCACATCCAGCTGACTCTTCTCCGGCTTGCCCAGAATAACCAGCGTATGGTTGAAGATAAACATACCCAGATTGGCAATGTTACTGCGCAGATCATTGGAACGGTTGGGATCTTTATCTTCCATCGCCGTGTCGACAAACATCATCCAGATCTGGCGGTTGTAATTGAGAGTGTCTTCCAGCTCCTCCGGCTTGATCTGGCCCCAGTTATCTTTGACATGCTGAAGTTTCTTCACGGCTTTGAGCAACACAAGTCCTTCCAGCTCCCGCTGGTCCGGTGTGTGCTTGTGGGCGTGCTGGGCATAGGTGCCGGCTGCCGTTGCGGAGCTAGGCTTGTTGGGGTTGTCTGACATTTTTCATCAACTCCTCTTCGTGACTCATCAAAACGCGCGATTCCTTCAGGGCTTTGTAGTAAAACGCCCCCATAATATGTTCATTGATCTTCAGGAAAAACAAGGTCGTTGTCGGCGCGGCATTTTGTATTTCGCGGATAAGCGCAAAATACCGGTCAAAATAAATTTCCGGTTTGCGGGCCAGATACATACATTGCACCAGGAAATAGATTTTTTTACAGGGCGTATCCGCGTCCTCTTCCTTCATAACATCTTTTTCACGCAGGATGGGGGCGTCGCCGGCAATATGCAGACGCGTGCGCTGGCTGTCATTCGTAATGACGGCTTCACCGATCAATATTTTTTCACCAGGTTTGAGGTCTATGATAAGAGCCATCGGATTCTTCCTTGCTTTGAAAGGACGGAGTTCTTCCGCTACATCTATAATTATAACATAAATTTGCCAGAAATCAAAAGATTCCGGGAATTGATTGGTGTCTTAGTTTCAAAACTCTCATCTTTGTCATCCTCCGCGAAAGCGGGGGATCCATGGTGATTAAAATTGGGGCTCAGAAGTTCAAAAGAGTGCCGCCTAGAATATAGGATAATGTCTTGGTTTTATCTTATCCTTAAATGATCTGGGTTATGGATCCCCCGGTCAAGCCGGAGGATGACAAAGAGGGGGGCGGAGGATGACAAGAGAAAGGAGGGGAATTTTGAACATAAAAAAACCGGCGGGGTGAGCCGCCGGTTTTCTTTGAATGTTTTATATCTCGATCTGTTCTCCCCCTGCGCCTTAAAGGCTTCGGGCGATAGATTAGAACAGACGCAGGATGGCCTGCTGGGACTGAGACGCCAGGGACAAAGATGTAACGCCCAGAGACTGACGTGTCTGCAGGGAGAGCAACTTCGCGCCTTCCGCGTTCTGGTCAGCCAGTGTCAGCTTGTCAGAACCTTCGGTCAGTGTGTTAATCAAACTGGCTGTGAAATCTTCACGGGTCTGAATAACGGACAAGTCAGAAGCAAGAGACGATCCGAAGTTACGGATTTGTGCCAGAGCATCACGAACCTCACCTAGGGTTTCTGCAATCGAAGCAGAGCTGGAGAAGATAGCTTCTTCGATTTCAAGACCTTCGGCTGTGAAGTCCACACCTTCTGTGGTCAATGTGCTGGAACGATCTTCGTTAAAGCTCGTTGTCAGATTATCGCCGTTCAGCAGGTTGGTACCGCGATAGCCAGTATCACCGTTGCTTACAAGCTGGCTAATCTGTTCACGGATACCATTGAACTGTTGCTCAAAGGAAGCCAGCTGACCAGCGGCTGCACCCAAACGGATAGTTTCGGTTGCGGCGTTACCTGCTACAGCACCTGTTGTTAAGCCCGATGTACCAAAGAGGTCAAAGGTCTTAGCAGCACCAGATTGTGTTGTCAGGCTGATCTTAACATCTTCAACAGAGGCATCAATAGCTCTTAAAGAAATCTGGCCCGTAGAAGAGTCGTAGCTGGCTTCAACCAAATCACCAATGTTCGAGTCATTGTTAATCAAGTCAACAACGCCTTGTATGGTTTGTGTTGCAGCAGCCGCACTCAAAAGGTTAGCAGATGTTTTGCCACCAACGTTAATTGTCAATGTGTCGTTGTTAACAAAAGCAGTTGTACGAACCGTAGAACCGTTGGAAGCGAAGAGGCCGCCAATGGTGGAGCTGGCATTTGCCAATGTATTGGCAGAAGTATAAAGAGCTTTAGATGTTAACACAGCCGTATTAGAAGCTGTAAACCCTACAGTATTCGTACCAGAAGCACCATTCTGATTAAGTTTGGCAATATTGCCAAAACCTAAGGCAGAAGCGGCAGCCTGGTTCGGTACGTCGGTGTTGGCGGTTGTTGTAAAGTTAACTGTGAAAGCGCCACCGTTTAAAGATTCAATCTGGAGGTTACCAGCGGGATCAAGCGATGCTTTCAACACTTGTGCACTGCTACGTGTATCAACCAAGGAGTTGATGGCCGTAATCAGGTCATCGGTTGAAGTGTTTGCCGTGATGGCAATCGCTTCAGTTGTGCCTGTTGAGGCAGCGCCAAAGCTATCAAGTGTAGCAAGACGGGAACCCGTGTCAGGATCAATGATGCTGAATGTCAGAGTGGTGCCCGCCGGATAGCCAGCGATAGTGGTCAGGTCGTTAACGCCTTTCAGGTTTACGTTACCAGTGACTTTTGCAACCTGGCTGCTGGATGCGATCGCATCTTGAGCGGATGTTGCAATAGAGTCAGCCTGCTCAACCAGTTTGGTCAAAGCTGAAACGCCGTTATCGGCAGCTTTAATCACCTGAATGGACTGGCCAATGCCGTCCAGGAGACGTGTCAAATCGCTTGCGCGGTTTGTCAGTGCCTGAGACGCGAAGAAGGATTGTGGGTTATCAAGAGCAGAGTTAACTTTCTTACCAGTGGCAAGGTTAAGCTGTGTCTTGTCGATTGATTTTTGAGTGTTTTGCAGTGAGAGCAGGTTGCTGCGCAAAGCTGCTGATAGAACGATACCGTCAGACATGTTGGGACCCTTTCCTAGGTTTCCTAAATGTTATGTTAGAAACCGGAATCCTTTCCGGCTTATCTGTTAAGGTTACTATGAAGTTCCTTAACAAGTAGTTACCAAGGTACCAGAGATTTAAAAAAAGTCACGCATTGTTTTGGGGTGACAAATTGTTTTATTTCAGCGCGTTGTGGCGCAATTCTTTGATTATGTCCGATTGATTTTAAAGAATAATAAGAAAAAAAGTGGAAATTTTTGCCGGGTGAATCGGTTTTTTAAAACACGACGCTCACGACGCCCACGACGGCATTACATAAGATAATCGTAGTGGGCGTCGTGAGCGTCGTGTTTTATTATTCTTTGTTATCCTTCCTCTTTACGTCATCCCCGCGGATTTATATATCAAGTGCCCTTAAAAAGTAATACGCCGGACGGGGTTTCCCCTGTCCGGCGTATTGAGCGGTTATAGCTGCGTCCTGTACATTCTGTACCGGGGTATTCTACCGTCAAGCGGGCGTGATCCTATCCTTAAACCGTGCCCTGAGCGCCTGCCGCAGCCTTATACCGTATTAGGTTCGAGAACCTAGCGGAGTCTCAGCAACTCTTCCGTCATCTGATCCACGGTCGTGATAACCTTGGTGTTGGCGGAGTAGGCTCTCTGGCTGACGATGAGTTTTGCGAACTCATCCGCCAAATCGACGTTCGAGGATTCCACGGTGCTGGATTCGAGGAAGCCTGAGCCTCCGCGTCCGGCTTCGCGCAGGTTGTTCTCGCCGGAGGCTTCACTCTCCGAATAGGCTGTACCGGACACTTCGGTCATACCGTTCGGGTTGGAGAATGTCACCATCGGGATCTTGTAAAGACGGGCAGACGCACCGTTGGAGAACTGCGCCACGATAAATCCGTCACGGGAGATTTCGACACCAGTCCGCAGTCCCAGCTCGGCACCGTTCTGGTCGGCGGAGATAACGTCATAGTTACCGGAGAACTGGCTGAAGCGTTCGATATCGACATTGATGGCCTGCAGGTCAGAACCGTTACCCCAGTCAATATTGTCCAGTTCGATATCGATATTGCCATCGGGATCGGGCAGGGCGTTAATGGAGCCGTCACCGTTGAAGTTCACCAGGCCGTTTGACAAGGTTGTGCCATCGGGTTGGAGGATGGTAATCTGCCACCAGCCGCGATTATTGTAGGAAATATCGCCTGGTATGTTCTGAAAAGTGGGGAAACCCTCGGTGTTGTAGCCCGGAGGCACTCCGTTATCATAGGTGGTGCTGTTAAGGTCGTTTGAAGCATAGATGCCCGCGGTCATACCCAGACCGGTCAAGGCTGTGCCGCCTCCGACGTTTGCAAGTGTTATAGTTTGTGCAGTGCCGCCAGCAAATTGATCACGCTGGAATACCAATTCACCATTATTCCCTAGGAAAGCATCCACACCGGTAATCGCGTTCGCACGGGTTAGAATATCATTGATAGTCTGCACCTCATCCGCAGGTCCGGGGGTGCCAGCGACAACGGTAAAGGTTACGGGGGCACCAGCACCATCAACATCAATCGTAAACTGGTGGCCTGGGGTTAAGCCCATATCTGCAACTAATTCTGTGGTGGCTGTCAGTTGTGTTAAGGAGCTAGGGGATGTTCCGTGCGGGCCATATGTTTTTGAATATTCGAAAGTCAGCACCTGGCCTTCACCAAGGGAGTCGTACACGGTTAGACCACGAGAGAAGTTTGGTCCCTGTGTCAAGGCAGCGGCTAGAGATTTGTCGCTTTCGGACGCATCCAGGTTAATGGAAAGCTGCGCGCTGCTGGTCGGACGGGTCAAGCCGCCGAGGAAGGCAACGTCCGCCGGAACCAGAGAGGACAAATCCCCTTGGTTTGATGGCAATTCACCATCGGCATCCAGCGGCCATGCATATAGCAGGAAGCCTGCCGTATTACGCAGTAAACCCTGACTGTCTTCAGAGAAAGAGCCGCTTCGTGTGTACAGGAATTCTTGCGTATCCAGCGCGTCACGTTTGACCGGGAAGAAACCGTTACCGGAAATGGCGGCATCGGTGGATGATCCGGTCTGCTGCACGGGACCTTGCTGGTTCACGCGCTGAATGCGGTTAACGGCAACTGTACCCGGTGAATATCTACTGGAACGGCCCGTTGATGTCACGAGGCTGAAGAAAGAGGCCTCGGACCGCTTGAAGCCGACCGTGTTCACGTTGGCAATGTTGTTGGCGATCATAGATGTTGCCTGGGACTGTGCACCCAAGCCAGAAACGCCGGTAAAAAGTGATCCAAATAAACTCATGATAGTCTCCTTTTTTCAATTCGTAAGTATCGTTTGTTTCAATGTACTGTGGGTTGCAGGTTTAAGTTGTTGTTGCCGGTGTTGTATCGGGCAGGGTGGCATTGATAATGCTGCCCAGCGGAACGGCACGGTCACCGATCAGTGTGTAAATAACGCCATTTTGGGATTCAATACCGCGGACACGACCGGAGACAGCGGTGGCTGTTTCAATCGGGTTGCCTTCGGAATCGGAGGCGGCGATATCAATCGTATAGGTGCCATCGGGAACTTTGCCGCCGGACTTGCTGGTGCCATCCCATACATATTCATGGAAGCCGGTTGTTTTTGGCGCGGTGTCGGTAAAGACAAGTTCGCCAGCTTCATTATAGATATTCACTTTTGCCGTGGCTGCATCGCTAGCCATGGAATAAGCGACTTTAACATCCTGCGTGCCGTCATATGTGACATCGGCACCGCGATACATAACATCCATACCCACATAGCCAAGCGCCACGCTGGAAATACTGGCCAGTTGCAGGTTGACGAGGTTGTCGAGCTTCTGGTTACTGTTAATCGCCTGCTCCACCTGGCTGAACTGCACCAGCTGGTTGGTGAACTCCGCAGAGTCCATCGGGTTCAGTGGGTCCTGGTTTTGCAGCTGCGTGGTTAGCAAGCTGAGGAACTGGTTAAAGTCCGCGGCGAGGCCTAGCTGCGCATTCTGTGTTTTTGCGGCATCGGTTGCGGCACCTGTTACTGTTACATCTGAAACCATTTTATTTCTCCTTATTCCTATTCATTAAACCAGTAGATTGTAGTGGGTCATACCAGTATGCGCATCCACGTGCCAATCCATGGTTGTTTCAATTATTTCGATAGCGTCAGCCTCTGCGTGTCCGGCAGATGAGCCTGTGCCGCCATTATCATGACGACCGCTATGTTGATCATTCTGGTTCCCGTGCTGTGACAGTTCAAAGCTCAAGGAATTGCCGCTGGTATCAAGGCCGGCTTCCTGCAAGGTTCTCTGCAATACGTGTGAGTCACGTTGTAGCATCATATATGTTTCTGCCTTTTCAACGACCATGTGGGCCTTCATGGTTTTATCCTTTGCAAATTCCATGCGAATATCGACGCGGCCCAGTTCTGCCGGGTCAAGACGTATGGTAAAGGCCTTGGTCTGGCCGTCTGCGGCGGCTTTGCCCAGTGCGGCTGACACGATTTGTGTGGCAGGGTGTGGATTGATCGCTTGCGGGGCCGTGTTCACCAGGCTTGTCATCATGCTGGGACCGTTCAGCGACAGGGCATGAGTTGCCGACCCGGCAAAATGTGCCCAGTCAATACCGTCCGGATAAATATCACCGGACAGCTCAGAAGAAAACGCCAGAGCTTGATCTGTCGTTGCGGCATTTTGAAGGGCGACAGTGCTCAGATTTGCAACATTGTTGGAATTGGCATTGGGCTGTGCACTAGATTTTGTACTGGCATTGGCAACAAATTGCACAGAGTCTTTTTTCAATCCGGCTTGCGCTTCTTCCAGAATTTTCAGGATCGAGTTAAAGCCATCGCTTTCGGCTGAATCTTCCGGCGCTGTGCCATCATCAGCAAGAAGGGCGTTGAGTTTTGATACAAGCTCGGCCTTTTTATCGGCGATGGCCTGTGATGCTTGCGCAGTCGTTGTAGCGGTGATGGTGGCATTGGCGGTAGCGGGTGTTGGGGCAGGCTGCATGGGTGCTTGCGCCGGTCTTGCCCATGTCTGAGGGGTGAATACCGCCTTTTCCTTGCTCTCGACAGGTTGCAGCTTGACCAGGCCCAGAAGGGGATTTTCGGTCTGCGCTTCCGGATTATTTTGAAGATTGGCGAGGGCCGTCTGGATAGATGTAATTTGCTCTGGCGACAGGCCGGTTGCAATCAATGCGGGCTGCGTCGCCGGTGTTGTCACGCTGGCCAGTGTCGCAGATGTTGTAATGGTGGTTTGTTCTGCGGTCTGCGGCACGATATCCGCGGCAATGACCGGAGTTGTTGCGGGGATAATTGCTGCGGTCGCTGGAACTTTGCTGTCAGCAGGTAGTCCGGCCAGCAAATGGTTCAGCAGGTCGAGGAATTTTTTCTGTCCTTCAACATCCAGTGTTAGAATATCACCGCTTAATTCACCATTGGTTTGTGCATCCGGGTCCAGTGCCTGGGTCTCTGGCGCTTCCACATCGTCAAAGGTGAGTGTTAGCCCGGTTCTTTGTTGCAAGCTGGCAAGAGCGGCGGCAATGTCCGCAGTCAGGTTAGGGGTGCCATCGACGGCTTCAATAGCAATATCCACACCGATTTCTGGCTTGGCAGCAAGTTGTGTGACAACATGCACGGCGAGAAGGGCCGTATCATCGACCGTCTCATCCAGATCATCCTGCGCAACTTTTGTTACGGTGATGCCATTATCTTTGGTAGCCTCTGGCTGCACGGTTTTGTGTGTAGCGTTTGTCGGGGCTGTGTTTTTGCTAGAGGCGTTGATTGTTACTTTTGCCTTTTCCTTGGGGGCGCTCGCCTCCGTGTTGGTGAGGATAAGGGACATAAAATCATCCGGGCGCGCCGCATCATTTTTGCTCTGGTAGCCGGGAGCTGCTTGGGAAGCGTTTACAGTGGTTGGTGAAATGCTCATTTTATGTCCTTCCTATTCCGCGCCTATGCTGATTCGTTAAGGTTGAAGGAAACCGCTTTTGTATTGGCCTTCAAATTGCCAGAAGCGCCGTAATTCAAGCTATCTTTGCGCACGGTTTCGCGGGCGGTTTGCAGGATGCGGTCGGCCAGACGGCTGACACATTTGCGCATGCGATCGATGCCCTTCAGATTGGCGCTCGTCAACTCGATAAAATTATCGTAGGCAATCTGGAATTTCTGACGGATGGCAGGATCGGCTTTTTTGAATTCTTCCTTGCGGGAGATCATCTGGGCCGTGCCGGCCTGGTACTGGCGTACGATCTGAATTTTTTTATCCTGCAGGGCCATGAATTTTGTTGGGTCCGATGTATTCAGGGCGGCAGTTTCTTCCACATAGATATTGTGAAGATTGGTAATAATGGTCAGCATTTCCTGCAGCGCCCGTGTCGGGTTGCGGGAGAGTAGAAGATCAGATGCGCCTGTATTTACGGTATTATCGCTGGTCATTTGTTTACTGCCTCCTGAATGCGGATCATTTCGTCCTTCACAAACGATGCAAGTCCTATGCCACCGTTCTCAGACATTTTCTTTCCATACTCCTGCAGCAGGAAACCTTTGAATGTATCTTCACCTTTACCACCGCCGAACATCGGATCGGTTTTGACTGTGTCGAACATTGGCCTCATCATCTCGGTCAGGAACATGGCTTCGAAATCTGTTGCGGCGGCTTCGATCTTCTTTCGGTCCTTGTCGCTGATGGCGGACTGGACCTGCTCGACGGCGGCCTGCGTTTTATTTTGTGCCGACTGCAGCAGGGCGGTCTGGGATGCGGCGGCGGATGTTGTGTTGATCGTTGTCATGGTCATCCCCCTTACATTGATGTGATATCAGCTTGCAGGGCACCGGCAGCCTTGATGGCTTGCAGGATCGTGATCGTATCGCGCGGTGATACGCCCAGCTTGTTAAGTCCCGTCACCAGATCCTGCAATGTCACGCCAGAATTCAGGATGCCCAGATTAACGCCGTCACCTTCATTGATTTCGACATCAGTGCGCGGAACGACAACGGTATCGCCGGTCGTGGTGAACGGATTCGGTTGTGACACTTGTGGTGTTTCGGTGACCTTGATGGTCAGGTTACCTTGTGCAATGGCAACGGTATTGATCCGGACTTCGGATCCCATAACGATGACACCGGAACGCTCGTCAATAACAACGCGTGCAACCTGATCGGGTTGAATGGACAGCTGTTCAACATCGGTCAGCAGGTCAACAATATTGCCTTTATAGCCAGCGGGCAGGGCTACGCGCACGCTGCTGGAATTTTCAGCTTCGGCTGTGGCACCGGATGTATAGCCATTGATGGCGCGCGCAATGCGGCGTGCCGTTGTGAAATCAGGATTCTTTAGGGCCAGACGTAAAACTCTGTAATCAGCTAATTTGAAGTTGGTTTCGCGCTCAACAATCGCACCTTCGGGAATACGGCCGGATGTCGGAATATTTTTGACAAAGTTGGTGGCATCGCCCTTCACGGCGTAACCGGCGACATTCACCGATCCTTGCGCCACGGCATAAACTTCACCATCAGCACCCAGAAGCGGTGTCACTAGAAGTGTGCCGCCCTGCAGGCTTTTTGAATCACCCAGTGAAGATACGGCTACATCAATACGGCTACCCTGATTGGAAAAGGCGGGCAGGGTGGCGGTCACCATAACGGCGGCCACGTTGCCGGAGTTCAAATTCTGCCCCCGGATATTTACGCCCAGACGCTCCAGCATCGCGATCATGCTTTGCTCGGTAAAGGGAGAGTTGTTGACACTGTCGCCGGAGCCGTTCAGGCCAACCACAAGGCCGTAACCGACCAGCATGTTGTCACGGACACCTTCGATATCGACAATATCCTTGATGCGGGTTGTGCCAGCCTGAGCGCTATGAGGTGAGGCAATAGCCGTCATGAGCAGGGCAATCACAACCATGCTTATAAAAGCGCGGATTTTATCCGATTGTTTTTTGTACATGCGTATCATATCTAACCACTCAATCTTTTGCCTTGGCCTCTATCGGGCGTCCGGTCGTTATCATCCGAGTTAGATGTTGCGAAGATCATGCCAAAGGTTGCATTGATAAAAATCATTATATATCAATATTTTGCGAGGATTTGGCTGTCTATGGTAATTGGGGTGCAGGCATAAACCGTCCCGTGCAGCCCGCCAAACCCGGCATTTTTTGCCCGTCTTGACCGGGAGGGGGCGCTTCAAGGTATAATAGAGATAGAGAAGGATCCCATCATGAAAGTAGAAGGCCCAGGCCGTACCCAGTCCGCGGATAAAGCAAAGAAGAAAGACGGCGTTTCCGGCGATGGCAGCTTTGAACAGATGCTGACGGGCGGCGCGCCTGAAGCGTCCGCGCCGGTCAGTGCCGGCACGATTGCCCGTGTTGATTCTCTGCTCAGCGTGCAGGCGATGGAAGATCCAACGGAAAAGGCCGCCAGCAAGCGCATGATGGCCCGTGCCGATAATGTGTTGAAGGAACTGGACAAGATTCGGGTTGGACTTTTGACCGGAACGCTAAATATCGGGCAATTATTAGATATTGCCGATGTTGTGGCCTCCCACCGGGAGCGGATTGTCGATCCCCGCCTGACTGCTATCCTTGATGAAATCGACCTGCGCGCCCAGATTGAGGTCGCTAAAATGCGGGTGGCTCTGGATAAAGCGGCCGGGAACTGACTTTGTGGCTTGCCTCAAGCTTTTGAATAGGCCTATATTTTACGAGTCTGTAATTACTGACTGTGAGGTATGGCTGTGGCTGTAAAGAAGAAACCGGTAAGCACCAAAAAACCTGCTGCTGCGAAAAAAGTGTCAAAACCTGTGAAAAAACCAGCGGCGAAGGCGGCTGCCAAGCCTAAAAAGCCTGCGCCTGTTCCCAAAAAACCGGTGAAAAAGTCCGCGTCCAAGCCTGTGGCGAAGCCGGTTAAAAAAGAACCTGCAAAAGCCGTTAAAAAGGAAGCTGTGAAGGCGAAACCTGCAGCCAAAGGCAAGGCGTCTCTGGCGCCCAAGCCCAAGGCAGCGGCTGCACCAAAAGTCGTTCCAGTTAAAAAGCCTGAGGTTAAAGCGGTTCTTACTAAGGAATCTATAAAGAATCTTAAGAAAGATGCCGTACAAAATAATAAGAGACCCGGTCTAATCGGCGCGAAGAGTAGAATTATCAATGAAGGTAAAAAGGTCGTGGAAGTCGAAGTAAAGAAAGAATATAAAAAGCCGATCCTGGCGGGTGCCGGTACAACGATCGTGCCGCCGGATTATAGTCCGACGAAGGATAAGGGCGAATTCATGAACCCCGTCATGGCGGAATATTTCCGTATAAAACTGATGCAATGGCGCGCGGAGCTTGTCCGCGAATCCTCGGAAACAATTCATAACACGCTGCAAAGCACAGAGCTGCAGAAGCCGGATCTTGCGGATCGTGCCTCTGCGGAAACCGATCACGCGCTGGAACTGCGCACCCGTGATCGTGAACGTAAACTGATTTCAAAAATCAACGAGGCGCTGCTGCGCATTGATGATGGCGAGTATGGTTTCTGCGAAGATACTGGCGAGCCGATTTCCGTGGCGCGTCTGGATGCGCGTCCGATCGCAACTCTGAGCCTTGAGGCGCAGGAACGTCACGAGCGTTTAGAGCGTACACACCGCGACGATTAATAAGTCAAGGCATATAACAATAAAAATCGGCCTTCTACAAAGGCCGATTTTTTGTTGCATCTTAGTTAGAAAAACATTCTCCGTCATCCCGAGCGAAGTCGAGGGATCTGCATAGGTTGATAAAGGGTTAGATCCCTCGACTTCGCTCGGGATGACAGGGGAAGGGTAAGAGTAAGAGATGAATAATTTTAGACTGCGATATTACCAGTTTTTTTATTGCGTTATGATCCGCTTGCTATGATTGTGGGCAAGAAAAAAGGCCGGCGCCTGTGTTGGGACAGTGCCGGCCGGAGTTTGTCAGGTTGGGTGGTAATGGGGTTGGGGGTTGGGGTTAGAAGGGGAACACCACATCATACAGCTGCTGGCCGTAGCGCGGCTGCTGCACGTCTGTAATCTGGCCCTTGCCGCCGTAAGCGATACGGGCTTCTGCGATTTGTTCGTAATCGACAGTGTTATTGATTGAAATATCCTGCGGACGGATGACGCCTTCCACGGTCAGGATGCGTTTTTCAAAATTCACGCGTACTTCCTGGCTGCCACGAAGTACGAAGTTGCCGTTGGGAAGCATCTGGGTGATCGTGGCCGCCAGCTTAACCTCGATTTGTTCCTTGCGGTCGATGGTGCCTTTGCCCTCGTGATTAGAGGCAGATTCCAGATTGGCAAGGTTTGTATTATCAATAGCCTCAGGAAAGACTTTGTTTAGCGCCTGCTCATATCCCAGAAGGCTGCCCAGGCTGGCGGATTCATCATTTGCCCGCTCACGTGTGCTTTCATTGTCTACCTTGGCCTGGTCATCAATCTCGATCAGGACGGTAAGGATATCACCGATATTTGCGGCGCGTTGATCTTTAAAGAAGGTCTGCCGGTTTGAATCCCATAGCGAGTTTGGCTGACGTACCGCCATAACCGGAGCGGGCATCGGCATGCTGATCGGTTGATATCCGGCCATCATAGTCGGATTTTCAATCGGCGACATGCCCGGGGCCTTGCCGATATTGGCAAGACGATCAGCAGTGCCGCAGCCGGTTAGCGCAAGGCCAAGGGCCAGTGTGGAAACAAGGCTGACTATTTTTCGGTTCTTATTTATCGTCTTCATAGTACACCTCCTGACAAGGTTGCGTTTTTTTATTGTGTTACAGGATCAGAAACCGTGACTTCATTTTCGGCGGTTACGAAACCGTCTATGGATTTATTGCTGCTCGTGTTGACGACTTTTACAATGTCACCTTTGGCCCCATTTTGCAGGGATTTTCCACGTGTCGTTAATACCAGCGGGCCGCTTTGATATATAAGTGTTATGTTAGAGCCGCGGGAAATCATTTGTGGACGTTCAAATTCCAGATCGCGCAGCGGCTTGCCTGGTTCAACAATGCGGCGCGGTGTAAGGCCGACAATTTTATCCGCGCTGATGATGAAATCGGCAGCGATTTCCTTGGAAGGAATATCAATCCAGCCCAGATCATGCGTGCCGATAATATCACCGGTTTTCATCGTGGATTTAAGAACCGGGACAGGAACAAGATGTTCGACTGTGCCGCTGACTATAATTTTTGTCAGTGGTTTTTCACGCGAGGGTGCCACTAGTTCGGCTGTAAAATTACCGCGTTGGGGATCATAATTCAGAACGCTGATCTCCACTGTTTCTGGCTGGTTTTCCGGCATTGTCATCTGGGGCTTGCCAATGACTTTCATCAGATAGCGGCCTTCCAGACCTTTTTCTTCCAGACCCGCGCTCAGCTTTGCACGAATAGCTTCTTCACCGATAATCGTACCGGCGCGGCGGATCACCACCTGCTCCGCGGCGCTGGAGGGTTGCCATGGCAGGTTCAGGGTTGAGGCTACACGCATCAATGTCGTGGCATTCAAAACCATCTCCTGTCCCGGTTGCGGGGAAGGGCCCAGGACATACGCCGCTTTTTCCGCGCTGAGACCATCGAACAAATCACCGGCCTTCAGCATATCACCGCTTATCACAGTGGTATGGCGCAAGGAGGCGGCGAGGGCGGCTTTTGCTCCGGCGAAGAGGAACATAACGCCCATCGTTACACCCAGTACCAACAAGAATATTCTTAAATATAAATCAAGAACGCGCGGTAATGTTTTCATGGTCTTATGGCTCCTTCGCCGTTGTTAGAACTATCTCAATTGTGTGAGCGTCTGCAGCATCTGGTCGCTGGTACTAATCACGTTGGAATTCATCTCGTAGGCCCGTTGTGCGGTAATCAGTGATGTAACTTCTTCCACAACATTGACGTTTGATGTTTCCAGGGCACCTTGGCGAATTGTTGCAAACTGGTCTTCCCCAGGATTCCCTGCAATCGGCGTGCCAGAGGCCTCAGTTTCGGTAAATAAATTATCACCAATGGCTTCGAGGCCTGCCGGGTTTACGAAGCTGGCCAGTTCAATCTGACCAATATTCTGCAGGTTAATCTGTCCATCGATCTTGGCAAACACTTCGCCGCTATCGTTGACGGTGACGGATAAGGCATCTGCCGGGACGGTAATATTCGGGTCCATGCGGTAACCTTTGCCGGTTACAATCTCACCGTCCTGATTGACTTGGAATACACCATCGCGTGTGTATGCAATATCGCCGCTGGGAAGTTCAACTTTGAAGAAGCCGTCCCCGGTTAAAGCCAGATCCAGCGGATTATCCGTGATCTGCAGCGGTCCTTGCTCGTTAATGCGGTAAACGGAGGCCACGCGCACACCCAGACCCATCTGCAGGCCGGATGGCATCATTGTGCCCTGATCCGAAGACTGGGCACCGGGCTGTTGAATGTTCTGGTAGATAAGGTCTTTAAAATCCACGCGCTGGCGTTTATAGCCGGATGTGGTCATGTTGGCGATGTTGTTCGAAATAACATCCACGTTGGTTTGCTGTGCCAGCATCCCGGTTGCGCCGATATCAAGTGATCTCATGATTTAGTCTCCTTTTTTATCCCGTATTAGTTTGAGCGGCTTAATGTCTGAATCATGCTGCGTTGGCGGTCATGTTCAGTCTGTAACATTTTGGCAGATGATTCATAGGCGCGTGATACGTCGATCATGCGTGTCATTTCTGTAATGGAATTGACGTTGGACCCTTCCAGCATACCCTGCATAACGCGGGAGTCTTCGGCAGGAAGGCCGGCTTGAGCGGTTTTGTACAAGCCGTTACCGACGGGCTCCAGGGCTTGTTCATCAGCAAATTCAACAACCATCAGCCTGCCGATGATGCCGTTTTCAGTGGATACGGAACCGTCTTGGGTTATTGTGATATGCCGTGTGCCGGCGGGAATTGTAATCGTACCGCCGCCTTCATCCGCGACCAGTTCATTATTGCCGTTGATCAGCTCGCCTTCGGCATTCATCTGGAAGTTACCGGCGCGTGTGTACATGGTGCCTGCACCGGTCTGAATACCAAAATAACCGCGGCCCTGAACGGCGACATCCAGCGGGTTGCCAGTGGATTTGATCGTGCCGGGGGTGGTGGTCTGGAACTGGCCGTATTGTTCTACCATGGAAAGGGCATCTTTTTCCGGGGTATGGCGGGCGGTTTCTTTTTCTACAAACTCTCTGAATATAAGTCGTTGGCCCCGGTAGCCCGGTGTGCTCATGTTTGCGATATTATTCGCGACCAAATCCATCTCTGACCTTAAGGCCATCTGGCGGGACAATCCGGTATAAAGACTATTTTCCATGGCAGTTACGACCCATTGTTGTTTTGTTGTTACCCATGCAAAGGCGGTTTTATCCGCAGGGATAACAATGCAGAGATTGTGCCAGTTATTAAAATCTATATATATCAGTAGGTTGTGGTGTTTGTGCGCAGGCGCGACCTGTGCTTAAGGGGCGTTTTTGCCGTAACATACGGGGTCGTGTATGGCAAAAATTTCCGGGGCCAAGATAAAAGCTGCGTGTGGCCTATACTTTGCCCTGTATTTTGCTAATATTGTTTAGGGCATAGCCCACAAAAGTTAACCACCTTACACACCTTCTGTGTTAAAATTTTATTTGGAAATGGGAGAATATCTAAATGGCCGAGGCACCTGAAGAGCCGGAATCCGACACCCCCCCCGTAGATGGTGATAATAAAGACAGCGACGGCGAAGGTAAGGGCTCGAAGAAGCTTATTCTCTTTATTGCTATTCCTGTTGTCTTATTGTTGCTGGTTGGTGGTGGGCTGTTTTTTACAGGGACGCTGGATAAGATGCTGGGTAAAGGCGCTGCAACCGAAGAGGGCGCGGAGGCGGCAAAAGATGCCGATGATGAAAAGGGCAAAGGTAAGGAAGCCAAAGCCGGCAAGGCGGGAGAGAAGGGCGGACTGGGGGCACACTTCTTGCAGATACCCAATATGCTGGTCAACTTAACATCCGATGGCCAGCCGCGTTATTTGAAGCTGAGCGTGCAGCTTGAGCTGGGCAGTGAAGAAGAGCTGAAGGCTGTCGAAGCGGTTATGCCGCGGGTTATCGACCAGTTCCAGACCTATCTGCGCGAGTTGCGGGTGAAGGATTTGAGAGGATCGGCCGGGATTTACAGGCTGCAGATGGAACTGCTGGCCCGTGTAAACGAAGCGGCTTATCCCACGGAAGTGAAAGATGTGTTGTTTCAGGAAATCCTGATACAATAAAACAATAGAGTATTGAATGGCAGAAACGACGACCACAACCGATACTGAAACCGAAGGCATGACGCCGGAGGAAAAAGCGATGATGTCCGAATGGGACGCCGCCGGCGCCGACCCGTCTGCTGACGGATCCAGTATGGGCGAGGATGCGGGTGGCCGTATCCTGAACCAGGAAGAAATCGATTCGTTGCTTGGTTTTGACGACGACTCCATGGGTGCGGAAGAAACGTCCGGCGTTATGGCCCTGATCAATTCCGCGATGGTGAATTACGAGCGTCTGCCGATGCTCGACATTGTGTTTGATCGTCTTGTGCGTTTAATGTCAACCACGCTGCGTAACCTGACATCCGATAATGTTGAGGTGAGCCTTGATCAAGTGTCTACAGTGCGTTTTGGCGATTACATGAATTCAATTCCGCTTCCGGCCATGTTGTCGGTGTTTAAGGCGGAAGAATGGGATAATAATGGCCTGCTGGTGACGGATAGTGCGCTGATTTATTCCGTCGTGGATGTTTTGCTGGGCGGTCGTAAGGGTACGCCCGCTATTCGTGTTGAGGGGCGACCCTATACAACGATTGAAACGAAACTGGTTGAGCGCATGGTTGGTGTTGCGTTAAGCGATCTGTCTTCGGCGTTTGATCCGTTATCCCCGGTCAGCTTTGCGCTCGACCGTATGGAAACCAACCCGCGTTTTGCGACAATTACGCAATCGGGCAATGCCTGCGTTCTTGCCCGCCTGCGCGTGGATATGGGCGATCGCGGCGGCCGTGTTGAGATTCTTATTCCTTATGCGACGCTGGAACCGATCCGTGAGCTGCTGCTGCAGATGTTCATGGGTGAGAAGTTCGGCCGTGATTCTATATGGGAAAACCACTTGACGCAGGAACTGTACAAAACCGAAGTACAACTGCAGGCCATACTGGGTGAAACCAGCGTGCCGTTGAATGAGCTTCTGAACTGGAAGGTAGGTACGCGCGTTCTGTTTAATACATCGATCGAGGATGAGCTTGAAATGCGCTGCGGCCAGTTCCCGCTTTACAAGGGTGTTGTGGGCCAGCGCCAAAAAAATCTGGCGGTACGGATTGAACGTTATATCCCGCCGGAGAAGGATGACAATTAATGGAAGCGCCTTTGATCTCCGTTATCATGGATGGAATCGTTATCGTGCTTTTGGCCACGACGGTGTTTTTTGCCGCCCGCCTGTCCCATCACTTGAAAAACTTCAAGCAGGGGCGGCAGGAAATGAACAAGCTTGTCGCCACATTGACCTCCCAGATTGACGCGGCGCAGCGTGCCGTCGATGGTTTGCGTGAAAATGCCAAACAATCCGGAAAGGACGTGCAGCTTATTATTAATGAAGCCCGCGCGTTATCAGATGAATTGCAGCTTATGATCAATGCAGGCGATAATCTGGCCTCCCGTCTGGAAAAGGGTGCTGGTGCGATTGCGCGGCCAGTGACGACAGAGCCCCTGGTTAAATTTGATCCAAACGAACTTCCGGCCCGTAAAAATAAGGCGATAGAAAATAGCTGGCGCGTTGATGCGCAAGCCGAACCGCGCGGCCCGGGCTTTGCCATCCGCGATCCGGAATTTGATCGCAGTGATGATGACGAAGCGCAGGATTCTGGTGATGATGATTTCAGCTTTGATGAATTTGCCAGCCGTGCCGAAAAAGAACTCTTTGAAGCCTTGCAGGGTAAAAAGAAAAGCTCGGATATAGGTGGTCACTAAAATGAAATTCCTTAAACATTTTCGCCTGATACCAATGTTGGTTATCGTGTCGCTGCTGTCCTTTGTGGTGCGTATTGGCGATTTTATGACGGGGTTAAGTCAAAGTGGTAGTGCCTATGCGCAGCAGGAGGTTGAGGCCGAAGCGCCGCCAATGCCGGCCAAGGATGAGGCCGCGACTGCGGCTGCTCCCGAAGTTCCGGCAACAGAAGCTGTAGCCTCTGCCGATACCAAACCAAAGGTTGATTTGCCGGTTGTGCCGGCGGCGACCCCCGCGGCGGAAGAAAAAAAGGACGATGCCGCCGAGACTGAAGCCAAGGAAGGTGATGGCGAGCTTAAACCTGCCTGGCGCGATGCTGGTGATGCTGAATTTGAATATTCAGATGTGCAGCAAGGCATGTACAAGGATCTGGCCGACCGCCGAAAAGCCATTGAAGTTCGGGAAAAACAGCTGAAAGTCCGTGAAGCGCTATTGGAAGCGGGCGAAAAGGAGCTCAGCCAGAAGCTGACCGAGCTCACCTCTATCCGTGATGAAATCAAACAGCTTCTGCAGCAGCAGACGGATGAGGAGAAATCCCATATCCAGAGCCTCGTTAAAATCTACGAAGGTATGAAGGCCAAGGATGCCGCCAATATTTTCAATACGCTGGATATCAATGTGCTGATGCGGATTGTGGCAGCCATGTCCGAGCGTAAATCTGCCCCTATTCTGGCTGCGATGGACCCCGACAGGGCGCGGACGATAACCATTCTGCTGGCGCAGCAGAAACAGTTGCCGACACTTGTTCCTTAAGGGCGGGCTGACAGGTCATAATACGTTTAATAATTTCCAGTAATTTTTTAAAAAACCAAGAGACTTCGCTCAGTTTATGCTATGCTATGGCTTGAATTATATCGATTTTTTCTGATTCTCTGTCCGGATTAATGTCTTTATGAAGCGCACCGCTTTTTACACATCGGCACTTTTCAGCATGCTTTTAAGCTCGGCTGCCTGGGCGCAGGAAACTGTGCCTGTGCGCGCGGGCCAGCATGATGGCTATACGCGCCTTGTTTTTGACTGGTCCACGCCCACAAATTATACGGTGACACCGGCGGGACAAACTTTATCTGTAGCGTTTGACAAGGCGGCGACGCTGGACACATCAAAATTATCCGCGGGTGGTTTTGTGACGGCGGTAACGCCCGGTACGGCGGCGGGCAAACTGGTGGTGTCAATTGGCATGCAGGCGGGATCAACATTCCGTACATTCAAAACCGGCGATAATGTTATTGTTGATATTCTCAATAAATCACCTGCAAAAGCATCGGTCAAAACGCCCGTCGCTACACCACCTGTGAAAGCAGCGGCGGTGCCTGCGCCCACGCCTGCACAGAAAAAAGATGAAAAAGCGGCTGAACTTGTTCCAGCGCCCATAGCTGCGCCCTTACCGGCAGCCGCTTCCGCAGAGTCTGTCGCTGTCTCTGCGGCTGCCCCAATCCCTGCGGGGGAAGAAAAGCTCCCACCGATTGAGCCGCATACAATTACGCTGTCCAGTACGCAGCCTGTCGGTATGGCGGCTTTTGTGCGTGGAAATAAATTATGGATGGTGGTTGATAATCCGTTGGTAAAAGTGCCGCCACAAATTATTGGGCCGCGCATCAATATTTTTTCGCCCTTCAAGCGGATTGAGCTTGAGAATGGTTTGGCCTATGTCACCACAATGCCGTCAGCATCGTATAATGTGTATGGTGAGGGTAGCGGCCTGATCTGGCGTTTGATTGTAACGCCCAAAGAACGGAATGACCGCGGTATTGAGCCGCGCGTGACCAGTCCCAGCGACAAGACCGCCATGCGCGGCAGTTCCCTGTTCTGGCCTTTTAAAACGGGTAGCAAGATTATCAAGATAACCGATCCTGATCTTGGCGATACCATTCATGTTTTGACTGTTAAAAACTCAACGGATTTTGCGGGGGTGGGCCGGGACTATGTTGATTTTGAGGAGCTGACCTCACCTATCGGGATTGCCATTAAATCTAAAGTCGATGATCTGGAGCTTAAAACACAACAGGATGGATTGAGGGTAACACGGCTTGGCGGCCTTGCTGTCGCGCGGAAATCCGACATTAGCCAGAGCATGATCCGCAAAGATATCAAGCAAACTGATGTAACGACAGAGCCCGTCGTAGACGCACCGGTGCCGGACGCAACTGCCGCAGCAGAGACGACAGCGGTAGAGGAGGAGAAGCCCTTCAAAGCCATCTTTGATTTACCAAACTGGCAAATGGGCGGTATACAGGCTTTGCAGGAAAATCAGCGCTTGATGATTGCCAGTATGGCGAACAAGGATAAGGATGAAATTCTTGCCGATCTTCTGACGCTGGCAAAAATGAATTTGGCGAATGATCGCGGGCCGGAAGCCTTGGGTTTTCTGTCTTATGCGCAGGCGATTGCACCGTCACTGGCTGATGGTGTTGAATTTACGGCATTGCATGGTGCCGCCAACGCGCTGTCTGGTAAATACGAACTGGCGCTGATTGACTTTAACACGCCTGCTTTGAAAGAATATACAGAGCTTGATTATTGGCGATCTTATGTTCTTGCCTGGCTAGAAGATTGGCAGCAGGCGGAAAAAATCTTGCCAAAGGACACAACAGTTTTGCTGGGTTATCCGCAACCTTTGCTGGAAAAAATGGGTATTAAGCTGGCGGAGGTCGCGCTGCGTAGTGCCAAGGCCGGGATGGCGGATAATATTTTATCGGCCATGGAAAAAAATCGTGACAATATGTGGCTGTGGACGCAGGCGGGCATTGATTACCTGCAAGGTGAATCTCTGCGCCAAAAGGGCGAAATAGAGAAAGTTGTCCCCTTGTGGGAAAAACTGATTGAAGGCAAGGATGATTTTTACCGTGCGCGCGCAGGCCTTGCTATGACATTGCTAGAGCTGCAATCTGGGAAGATGGACCGGGCGGAGGCGATCGACCGTCTGGAGGGGCTGCGCTATGCCTGGCGCGGCGATGAGCTTGAGTCCCGTATCAACTATACAGTGGCAAAATTATATCTGGAAGACCGCCGTTATTTGAAAGCGTTCAGTATTTTGCGCGATGTTGTGTCCATGAACCCGACCTCGGGATTGGGCCGTGAAATGCAGGCCTTTATGCAGGAAAGATTTATAAACCTGATTATGAATGACAAGGATCTGTCGCCCGTCGATGCGGTTACGGTCTTTGAAGAATTTTCCGATCTTAATCCACCGGGTGATGCAGGTAACAAGTTGATTGAGAAATTATCCGACCGTTTGCTGGATGCTGATCTATTGGATCGTGCCGGTACAATGTTGCAAGGGCAGGTTGATAAAAAATTAGAAGGTTTGGAGAAAGGACGTGTGGCGCTGCGCTTGTCTGCAATTTATCTTTTGAATGACAAGCCGGAATTGGCAATGAAATCATTGGAGGTTGCGCGTACCATCTATGCGGCGCAGGCACCGGAGATTGCCGCGCCCCAAATCCGTAAGATTGATTTGATGCATGCGCGCGCCCTGTCCGAAATGGATAAGCCCGCCGAAGCTTTGCGCGAACTGAACGAGTTTGAGCCGAGCCCGGATATTAACCGCCTACGCGCCGATATAGCATGGCAAGCAGGTATGTGGGAAGAGGCAGCCAGTGCGTTGCAGGATTTAATCCTTGATCATAATCTGGATTCTGGCAATGGACTGAATGAAGATCAGGCCGATATATTATTGAACCGTGCGGTTGCGCTCAGCCTTTCGGATAACCGTGTGGCTTTGGCGAATATGCGCCAACGTTATATGGAGCAAATGGATCGTACACCACGCGGTAAATTATTTGAAGTTATCACACGCCCCCGTCAAAGCGCTGTTTTGCAGGACCGCGATACCTTGCAAAGCCTTGTGACCGAAGTTGATATTTTCAGGGATTTCCTTGAAAGCTACCGTGCCTCGGATATAACGCAGGACGAGCCTGCGCCCGCCCCGGCTCCAGCAACGGCGCCACCTGCCCAATAGGCGCGATTATCACATAATAAATTGACATTTCCTATTATAGTGACTTACATGCTTTCCAAACCCGCAATTTAAAAGGATACCCTATGACAAGACCTTCTGGCCGTTCTGCCAATGCCCTGCGCGCAATTGAATTTGTAACGAATGTTTCCAAACATGCGGAAGGTTCATGCCTTGCCAAGTTTGGTGACACGCATGTACTGTGCACGGCGACGGTTGAGGAAAAAATTCCCGGCTGGATGAAGGGTTCGGGCAAGGGATGGGTGACGGCGGAATATGGCATGCTGCCACGTTCGACGCATGAACGTATGGACCGTGAAGCTGCCAAGGGCAAGCAATCCGGCCGGACGCAGGAAATTCAGCGTTTGATCGGTCGCGCTTTGCGCTCGGTCGTGGATATGAAAGCTTTGGGTGAGCGCCAGATCCGCATTGATTGTGATGTAATTCAGGCCGATGGTGGGACACGGACTGCGGCTATTACCGGTGGTTATATTGCGATGGCATTGGCGATCCAGCATCTGGTGAGAATTAAATTATTGGCGGCATCGCCGCTGATTGACTCAGTCGCCGCGATTTCAACGGGCATTTTCGAAGGTATGCCGGTTCTTGATCTGGATTATGCCGAAGATTCGAATGCCGATACCGATGCAAATTTTGTGATTACGGGCAAGGGCGGTCTGGTCGAGCTGCAATGTACCGCGGAAAAAACACCATTCACGGATGAGGAATTTCAAAGCCTGCTATCCTACGCCAAGTCCGGCTGTGCCGAGCTTGATCGTTTGCAGAAAATTGCACTGGGTGAATAATAATGGCGCGGAAATTCACGGGCGGAAAACTTGTCATTGCCACACATAATAAAGGCAAGGTGAAGGAAATCGCCGCCCTTATGGAAGGCCATATTGATGATTACGTTATGGCCGGTGATCTGGGGCTGCCGGAACCTGAAGAAACCGAAGATACGTTCGTGGGCAATGCGATTTTAAAAGCTTTTGCGGCAGCATCGGCCAGTGGATTGCCGGCGCTGGCCGATGATAGCGGGTTCTGCGTTGTTGATCTGAATAATGATCCGGGCGTTTATTCCGCACGTTGGGCCGGGCCAGAGCGCGATTTTTTAAGTGCGATGCATAAGGTCAATGACGCGCTGGCGGATAGTCCGACGCGTGAGGCTTATTTTATCTGTGTTCTGGCGCTCGCATGGCCCGATGGTCATGTAGAGACGGTTGAAGGGCGCGTTGACGGTACGGCCATATGGCCGCCGCGCGGTCCGATGGGGTTTGGATATGACCCGATGTTTGTTCCTGCGGGCGAAACCCGCACTTTTGCCGAAATGGCTCCGGCGGAGAAGCAGGAGATCAGCCACCGCGCCCGGGCGTTTCAGGCTCTGATCCGGCAATGTTTTTAAATTCTTTATTTGGCATCTATGTGCACTGGCCCTTCTGCGCTTCCAAGTGCCCGTATTGCGATTTTAACTCGCATGTGGCCCGTACGATTGACAATGTGGCATGGCGGGACGCGTACAGGCAGGAAATTGCGCATTACGCACCGCTGACATCCAACCGGACCGTGACATCGATTTTTTTCGGCGGCGGTACACCGTCCTTGATGGAGCCGCAGACTGTCGAGATGGTGATCAACGAAGTGGCGCGCCACTGGAAATTATCTGCCGACATTGAAATTACACTCGAAGCCAACCCGACATCGATAGAGTTTGATAAATTCAAGGCGTTTCGTGCCGCGGGCGTAAACCGTGTGTCTGTCGGCGTGCAGGCGCTGAATGATGCCGATTTAAAATTTCTGGGCCGTCAGCATAGCGCCAAGGAAGCGATCAAGGCACTTGAGACAGCTAAAAACACATTTGATCGGTTTAGCTATGATTTGATTTACGCACGGCCGGAGCAAACGGTTGCGCAGTGGCGGGATGAATTAACGCAGGCGCTGTCGATTGCAGAAAGCCATCTGTCTCTTTATCAGTTAACAATTGAACAAGGCACGCCGTTTTATATGCAGCATGCACGCGGCGAATTTCGTATTCCCGATGGGGATATGGCCGGTGAATTTTATGAGGTGACGCAGGAAATAATGAATGCCGCCGGACTGCCCGCCTATGAAATCTCCAATCACGCGCGTGCGGGGGAAGAGTCGCGGCATAATCTTGCGTATTGGCGTTATGCCGATTATGTAGGTATCGGTCCGGGCGCACATGGTCGCTTGACTTTGAATGGGGAGAAGAAAGCTACGCGTGCTCACCGCGCCCCGGATATCTGGATGAAGCGTATTACCGAACAAGGCCACGGCGCGCATCCGTTTGAAGACGTGTCACCTTCTGAGCGTTTTACCGAAGCCTTGATGATGGGCATGCGACTGCGTGATGGCGTTAATCTTGAGGAGATTGCCCAAGATTCAGGCCAGTCGTGGCAATCACGGTTGGAGCAGGGCAAGCTGGATGCGCTAATTGCCGAGGGGATGCTGGTACAAGATGGTTCTTCTCTGCGCCCTACAGAGGCAGGGATGCAGCGCTTGAATGGAATTTTGAGCTATCTCTTGTAGCTAGTTTTTTTGCAGAAACGTACTCATATCCGCGCCGTTCAATAAAATCTTGCCGTCTTTTTTCAGTTCAAAATTATAGATGCGGGCGGGTTTTCCGGCGGTGTTGGTGCCTTGTTGCCCCGCTAGTTGCAGGGTGGCGATGGTGCCTGCTATCTTTTGCAATTTTTCTTTTTCCAACGTGGATAGGGCGGGATCTTCCATCTGCTTGTTGACGCTTGCGGCCAGCTCATCAAGACCCCCAATGGTCAGTTGACCCTGCCCACTGACAACACGTGCCGCGTCGGGGGAGGCGGTGGCGTCACCGGTGAAGCTGGCATCGTAGGTTTCGTTGCTGGCTGAAAGGGATTTGACATTAATGTGGGCGCCTTTTTCACCCAAAATACGCGGCAGGCTGGCAAGGGATGACAGGGCTACGATACTAGCCGCTTCCGGTGTCTGTTGCGCGGTCTGCATGGTGGAGCTTGCCAGTTTGGCAATATCATCAAACGGGATATTCTGTATTTCAATATCCAGCGCACCGGTGTTTGGCAATGTCGCATTAAAGTTTGTGGCCTTTGGTGTAAAACCAAAATCCTTGTAGTTAAGTTTGAAGGTGAGAGTGATATTTTGACTGCGGAATCCTTTGAGTCCCAGATTTATGCCTGCTTCTTTAACATTCATTTCTGAGACACTATTGCTCTGCGCCATCGGGTTGGAGATCTGGATATTCTGCAGCGTTGTGCTGGTATCAAATCCGTCCCAGACTTTTGTCATCAGGTTGTTGAGGAGCGCACCAATTTTTGCATTGGTTTCAGGCTTACCGAAATCCGCAGATTTTGCAAGCTCAGCAATCTGGCGTTGATACTCCGTGGCTTCGGCAAAAGAATAATCATAGAATGTCATCACGGAATTAATCGAACCAATTTTAACAGTGCTCCCGGCGCTATCGTTAATCTGCACGCCGTCAACGGTAAATTTTGCGGGGCCGGACCAGTTGCTGTTGGCTTCCTGCTTCAAATCATAAACCAATGTTACCTGGTCAATATGCGTCGTATATGATTTATCGGCGGCTTTAACATCAATATTTTTATATTGTCCTTGCATCTGCGTGAAGTTCAGCAGGTTTTCATGGAAGACACCGGCAAAATTTTGCTGACCCATGGTAAAGGCGTAGGTTTCTTTGCGGTCTTTATTAAATTGCCGGATGGGGGTCGGGATGGCCATTGTCATCCGCCATTCCCCGGTATTTTGCGTCGGCAGGGCATTCATCGAGATAATGCCGATTTCGGTATAAGACCCATCACCATTTACAACCGTCATGTGGGGCAGGGTCACGGCGTAATAAGTCGAAGCAGGCTCAACCTGCAATTCCCCGTCAAGGTCAAGCGTGCCGCCCTGCGCACTGATATTATCTTTTTGCTCGACCAGCATCTTTTCAAATATTGTTTTAAGGTGGGCGGCACCCTGTTCATCAATGGCGGCCCGCGCGCTTCCCGGGAACAGTATGATGAGGGCAAGCATCAGGCCTAAAAGGCGGTTGCATAGTGCGGGGCAGCTTGGCATGATCAAAAGTCTCCGGTTGGGGGTTTATCCTATTCATAACAAATATATATAAATGCTGCAATGCGTGTATCAAACAAGGCCCTAAAGACAGATAGCCGGATTACCGCCGTTTTGGGGCCTACCAACACGGGCAAGACCCATTTTGCCATTGAGCAGATGGTCAGCTTTGAATCCGGGATAATCGGCTTTCCGCTGCGGCTTCTGGCCCGGGAGAATTATGACAGGCTGGTCCAGTTAAGGGGTATCCAGAATGTCGCCCTGGTCACGGGGGAAGAAAAGATTATCCCCGATGGCGCTAAATATTACAGTTGCACAGTCGAAGCCATGCCGGTGGAGCAGAATTTTGATTTTCTGGCGGTGGATGAGATCCAGCTGTGCGCCGATCCGGACCGGGGTCATATTTTTACCGACCGGCTTTTAAATGCGCGCGGTAATGTGCAGACGATGTTCATGGGCGCGGAAACCATCCGTCTGCTGATGGGCAGTCTTGTCCCCGGCATTGAATTTATCAGCAAGCCGCGTTTATCGCGCCTGACTTACAAAGGTTTCAAAAAACTTACACGATTGCCAAAACGCTCCGCCATTGTTGCGTTTTCGATGGATGATGTCTACGCGATTGCCGAATTGATACGGCGGCAGCAGGGTGGAACTGCCGTTGTGCTCGGCGCACTCAGTCCCCGCACACGAAACAAGCAAGTCGAGATGTATCAGAATGGCGAGGTTGATTACCTTGTCGCCACCGATGCGATTGGCATGGGGCTGAACATGGATATTCATCATGTGGCGCTGGCCTCCACCCGGAAATATGACGGGCAGGTCTTGCGGGATTTGAATGATGCCGAGCTGGCGCAGATTGCCGGGCGTGCCGGTCGTTATATGCGTGATGGGACGTTCGGTGTGACGGGGCGCTTGACCTATCTTGATGAAGATACCGTGGAGGCAATTGAAAACCACACATTTGATACGCTGCGGGCACTGTACTGGCGGAACTCAATTTTGAGTTTTGACTCGCCGAAGGCGCTGCTGTCGAGCCTCGATCACGGCTCCGGCGATCCGGCTTTGATACGGGGGCGGCCGGCGGAGGATTACCTCGCGCTGGTGAATTTAATGGCACGGGACGAGGTTATTGTCCGGGCAGAAGGCAAGGCCGCCGTCGGATTATTGTGGGATGTGTGCCAGATTCCCGATTTTCGTCAGTCCTTAAGCGAAACGCACCAGGATCTTGTGGCCGATATCTATCTGACTCTTATGGATAAAGGGGTTCTTGATGAGGCCAAAATCAGGACCCAGATGGACCAGCTGGATAAAATGGACGGGGATGTTGATACACTGATGACCCGCATTGCACATGTGCGCACTTGGACGTATATTACGCATAAATCCGAATGGCTGCATAATGCCTCTGTCTGGCGGGATAAAGCCCGCGCGATTGAGGACCGCTTGTCCGACGCCCTGCATGAAGGGCTTACCAAGCGTTTTGTTGACCGGCGGGCTGCCGTTCTGATCCGGGCGATGGATGCGGGTGCTGACCTTCTGGCTGGTGTGCGGGTGAATGGTGATGTTGTTGTCGAAGGGCACGAGGTGGGACATCTGGAAGGATTTAAATTCATTCCCGATGAAGATGCCAGCGGCCCGGATTACAAAGCGGTGATGAGTGCCGCAAGAAGTGCGTTAAAACCTGAGATTAAAAGGCGAATACAAGAGATGTTAAATGCAGATGCGAAACAGTTCAAACTAAGTGATGACGGTAAGATCCTTTATCAATCAATTTTGAACAGCCCCCTGCCGGGTGATGCCGTTGCGACGGTGCGTAAAGGCACGCTGTTGCTGCACCCTGATGTCGATGTGATTGATAGCGCGCTGCTGGAAGGCCAGGATAAAAACGCCGTTGCCGAGAAATTAAAAGACTGGCTGAAGGCGCAGATTACAACTGTGCTGGAACCGCTGGTTCCGTTGCTGGATGAGGCCGGTCTTGAAGGCTCCGCCCGCGGTATCGCGTTTCAGCTGCATGAAGCGTTGGGTATTTTGCCCCGCGCGGATATTGAAGATCTGATTACAGGCCTTGATGATGCGGGCCGGGCGGCGTTGCGCGCGCGCAAAGTGCGTCTGGGGCCTGTGCTGGTATTTTTACCGGCGTTGAATAAGCCTGCAGCTATTCGTCTGCGCGCGCTTTTATGGGCTTTGTGGAATGGCCAGTCTCTGCCGGTGGCCGTGCCGCCGGATGGTGTAACGTCATTGTCCGTTATGGGCAAGGATGTGGATGCCGGATATTACCGCGCGATTGGTTATCCCGTGTACGGGCCACGCGCCGTGCGTGTGGATATGCTGGATCGTTTAATCAGCGCCATTTATGACAGCGCCAAGGATGGCCAGTTCCAGGCCGTGCATAAAATGGCCGAATGGCTGGGCTGCACGATCCCGGATTTATATGCTGTATTGGAAGCCATGGGTCACCGCAAACTTTCCGATCCCGCGGATGAGAAAAAAGTCGAAGCACCGTTGGCTCAGTCCGATGAAGCCGCCATTGCGTCGGCCATCGAAACGCCGGGCGAGATTGCCGAAGGTGTTCCGGCGGAAGCGGTTGCTGCGAAGCCAGTTGAAAAACCGGCGCTGGCGACATTCCAGCTGCGCCGTGGTCGTGCCTATGCGAAGAAGCCTGTGGCCAAAGATCCGGCGGAGCGTGCACCGCGCCCTGAAAAAACCGCGCACGCAAAACCATCCCGTCCGGCGGCGCGTCCCGAACATCGCGGCCCGAAGAAAAAACCGTTCAAGGAACAAAAACCAAGCCGCGATATCATGGTCAGTGCGCCGAGCAAAGACTGTCTGGAAGATTCACCATTCGCCGCGTTGGCTGCCTTGAAATCCAAAGGCAAAGACTAGGGATCATGAAAAGGCTCGTTCTCTTTTTTGCAACCGCATTCATGATGACGGCTTTGACTGCGCACCCCGCGCAGGCCGCGCGTTTTTCCGGCGCGTATCTTTATCAATTATGCAGCGCCGATGCAAAGGGCAAGGAAGTGGTGAAGGGCGGCCATACCGCGTGCCAGGCCTATATCGCCGGTGTGCTTGATTATCACACGATGCTGCAATCGATGAAGATCGCCCCGAACGTAAATATTTGCATTCCCGACAATGTAAAAATTTCTGACCTGCATGCGATCGTTTTACGCTACCTCCAGACCCGGAAAGAGCATGATGCTTTCGTCGCGGCACCCGCCGTGACAATGGCTCTGTATCAGGTTTACCCGTGTAAAAGCCGGAAAAAATAGGGTTATTCGATGCCCTCCAACCTGCTGTTTCTAAACATAAAATTTAGATAAAATTCGATTTAAATCCTACGTATTTTTTTCATAACTTTAATCTTCCTCAGGCAAGATGCCTATGTGGGAATAATAAGATTTTGACTAAACGTGTGGGAATAAAATGACTACGGATCTGAGTGTAAAAGGCGCCTTGCAGCAGCAATGGCGTCAGGGGATGGAAGGGCCGGGCCTTACGCCAGCTGCAGACATGATGACCAAATGGTCGGAGCAGGCCCTTGAAAAATTCTACGAAAACCTCGAAACCATAGGCCGAGAAATCGCTGGCCTCAGCGTGCCCAGATTCAGTGCGCGGGAGAGTGTGGAGGAGGCACGGAAGAAGGAAGATAGCAGGGATGTGGTGATGCATTCTTGGTTGGATAGGATGAGTGAATCTTATAGGGAAGCTCATAGTGATGCCAAAGAGAGCTATAAAGTTTATCAAAAAGAATCCGCTGAATTGCACCGCGCTTACGATATAAAAATCCGCGAAGCCAAAGAAGAATGGGAAAAAAGTAGCCGTATCTATGAAGAGGAGATGGATAAACGTGCCATTAAATTGGATGATGGGCGCCGTGTTGTTCCTGATGGGCAGGGGGAATATTTTGATGAGGTTGATAATAAATTAGTTGGTGACGATAAGGTTGAAGCTGAAGAAAAGCACGCTAACATATCAGATGTACTTACTAAAGATCAGCGAGATTTATTTATCAAAGAACGGGATCACAATAAAAGAGCTCTCGATTACTGGGAAAATAAATCTCGAGAATTAGATGAATTAGATATAAAGCGAGCAGATTTTGATAGTGATTTAAATTCAGATAAACAAATTTATACAGAAGAACAGCTTATTCAGAAGAAAGCGGAGTTTGACCAAAAGTTGCTAGAGCATAAAAATAATTTATCTTCTGATATAGCCAGCAATGATATGTCTGATATGTTTACTCCTGACGATATTATCCCGGCGGCTAATGACAGAGGCTCTTATTCTAAAGCTGACGGGCAGGGTGTTTCTGGTCTGGATTTAAAGTTGGCATTTGCTGAAAATAGCACAAATGCGCCATCCAGAGCTCCCGTGCAGCCTGTAGAAACCCCGAAACCTCAAGCATTTACAGTATAATATTTTCTTTTTCTCATAATTGTGATAGCGTCTGTTACAGACTTTAATTATTAGGTAAGAAAAACTATGTTTAAAAGATCAAAAGCAATTCTTGCGGGCTTATTGGTAAGCACATCAGCCCTTGTCTTTGCACCACAAAATGTGCAGGCGTTGCCAATCCAAGAATTTTCTCAGATGGATAGTGAGCAACGATTGGGTTTTTTATTTGATACAACGAAAAAAGTTCTTAATAATCTCTCGCAATCCTCAGATCCAGTGAAGCAGGCAAAGGCTAACTTTATTTATACATTTATGTTTGGGACTTTCTTTGAAGGTGGAAAAGCAGGTCCGGGCATTAGTATGGTGGTGTCTGCGCTGGCCGAGGCTCATAGGCAAGACCCCGCTCAGCATGCTGAATTAGTGATGGGGCGAGTTTTTAATGAAGAGTATGAGAAATCAAAAGCAGCGAATGCGGGAAATACTGTAAGCGCTGGCAATACAGCTAAGAATTCGAACGCCAGCAATACAACTATGCCAACGCTTTAGTCCTCATGTTGTTAAAATGATCCCAACAGGCCCGCGGGCCTGTTTTTTTGTATGGTCGTGGCGAGAGGGTTCGAATCTCCGGCCTTTTGCTCCCGAAGCAAGCTCGCTGCCAGACGTCGCTACGCCCCCGACGTCTGGTGGAGGTCATGTGATCGCGTATTGCTCCGGCATTTATCAATATCACTACAAGAAAAAAGGGACTGTTTTCACAGTCCCCGGAAGTCTTGCCGTATTAAGGAGGTAGTAATAAAAATCTTCTTTTTGGCCTCTAAAGAGGCATGCTTAAATTGAGGTTCCCTGCGACAACTCAGCCATGCAAATATTTTATATCTAGTATGCGTATAGGGGCTGGGCGGGGCTGTCAAATATTTTTTGCTGCATTTGCAAAAATTTATGGGAATCTGGGCACTTAATGGCTGCGGTTAATGGTAAAGGCGATCAGATCATCCAAAATTGGCTTTAACGGGCCTTCCGGGGCATGGGAGAGGGCTTTGTGGGCGAGGGCAGCATAAGCGTCGGACAGGGCCAAGCCTTCCTCCAGCGCTTTGTATTTCTGCAAAATCCCGATGGCGGTCTGTAAGTCGCCCTCTTTCTGGTCTTTTTCGGCAATGGTGCGGGTCCAGAAGGCTTTTTCCGTCGTATCCGCCTTCGCATAGGCCAGCAGCAGGGGGGCGGTCATTTTGCCCTCCCGGAAGTCATCGCCAATGGTTTTGCCCAGCTTCTCACGGTTGGCATTGTAATCCAGCACGTCATCGGCAATCTGGAACGCCATGCCGAGATTATAGCCATAGGCGCGCAGGGCCGCTTGGGCTTGCTTATCCGCGCCGGCAATGACCGGGCCGATTTCGCAGGCGGCGGCGAACAGGGCCGCAGTTTTAGATCCGATGATGGTGTTGTAATCCTCCATCGAAATTTCGACATTATTGATATTCTGCAGCTGCATCACTTCGCCCTGCGCGATAATGGCGGAGGCGTCGGAGAGGATGCGCAAAACCTCCATCGAGCCTTCTTCGACCATCAGCTGAAATGCGCGGGAGAACAGGAAATCACCGACAAGCACCGGCGCCTGGTTACCGAAAACGATATTGGCAGAGTCCTTGCCCCGGCGTTGCGCGCTTTCATCCACGACATCGTCATGGAGCAGGGTGGCGGTATGGATGAATTCAACGGAGGCCGCAAGACCGTAAGCCTTGGCCGGGACCGGGCCATACAAAGCGGTGGCCGCAAGGGTCAGAAGGGGGCGGATACGCTTGCCACCGGCGGCGATCAGATGGCTGGCCACCTGCCCGATCAGGGGGATGTCGCCGTGCAGGCGGTCGAGGATCAGCGCGTTCACCTTATCCATATCCGTTTGCAGGTGACGGGCCAGCAGATCCAGCGGGGTGCCGGCGCTCTGGTCAAGCATTTCGGATTTGATAGATGTTTTAAAAGACATAGGGTATGAATTAAACCAGCGGGCCGGTAAGGGCAAGGGGAAAGACAAGGTGAGCGATCCTGTTGAGATTTGTGTGCTGGGTAAAAAGGTGCGGTTATTGCAACCCGCCGGTGGCTTCCGCACGTCTTTGGACAGCGTTATGCTGGCCGCCGCTTGCCCGGCGCAGAAGGCGGATCGGGTTCTGGAGCTGGGATGCGGGGTTGGTGGGGCGGCGTTCTGCCTTTTGCATCGCCTGCCGGACATCTTTATAACGGGGATTGATGTTCAGTCGGAATATATTGATTTGGCGCAAAAAAATATCGGTCTCAATAACGGGTCTGACCGTTGCGAATTCATAAAAAATGATGTGCGCAGTTTCGAAGTGCCCATGGATGCGCGTTTTGATCACGTCATCTGCAATCCGCCGTTTTTGGAAGCCGGAACATATATGTCCGCCACCAATGAAGGACGCGCGATCGCCTTGGCGCATACCGAAAAAGATCTGACATTGAAGGATTGGGTCGATGGCGCTTTTCGTAATCTGAAAGCAGGCGGGTCGGTGACGATCATTCATCGCGCCGATATGACGGACCGAATTCTTCAGGCGCTGGGCAAACGGTTTGGCGCGGTGGAGATCATTCCCCTCTGGCCCCGTCTGGGGGAGGCCGCCAAGCGTGTCATCATCCGCGCGCGCAAGGATCGTAAAACACCGGCGACACTCCATGCGGGCCTTATTCTCCATAATGAAGACGGCGCTTATACTCAGGAGGCGGAGGCCGTACTGCGTGAAGGCACAGCACTCTTTTCATAGCTATGACGCTTCATTTCATACATTTGTAATCCACAATTTTGATAAGTATTCTCTTGAATAGTCAGATTTTTGGAAATAATATCTTAGTCATAGTAAATAAAATTAAAATTTTATACTCACTAAACATGCACGGATATATTTTTCAAAATGCCTTTAAATTTACAAAATCTAAGAGTTCTTATTGTTGATGACAGCAAACCCATTCGGGATCTTCTGTCCTTTGTTCTCGAAGGGCTGGGGGTCGGTAAAATTTCTGTCGCAGATAATGGCGATCGCGGTTTTGATGTCTTCCAGCGCGATATGCCGGATATTGTATTTGTCGATTGGGATATGGAACCGACAAATGGCCTTACCCTTGCAAAGCGGATTCGTACTGAACCCGGTTCCGTTAATCCGCAGGTGCCGATTATCATGATTTCCGGCTACAGTGCCGTTTTTCGCGTGATTGGTGCGCGGGAATGCGGTATTACCGAATTCATGACAAAACCATTTACCGCGGATGCCATTGCCAAGCGCATTGCCTCTGTCATTAATAACCCTCGTGATTTCATTAAATATACCGAGTATGTGGGTCCCGACAGACGACGCCGTGATGCCGCGAATATTTCAGAAGACAGACGTGCTAGAAATTAATCAGTATTGGGATAATAATGACAAACGCATCGAAGAAAAATGACTCTAAAAAAGACGTGCAAATTGTAAAGGCGGACCGTCGCCTGCAGATGAAGGCTGGTAGTGGTTTGATCAGCAGTGATCGTATTTTAAAGTCACAGAAAATCATTGAAGATAATACGGTTGATTTCCTTCCTATAGCCGCAGACCTTCTTAACTCCATCGCCATAGCTCTTCAAGCAGCAAAAAATAACAGTAGCAACGCTATGGAGCCATTAAAACGCCCCATTATGATTATGAAGGCTGAAGCGGCTCTTTTCGGATTTCCTCTTGTCAGTATATTGACCGGCACCATGCTGGATTTTCTCGAATCACATGAATCTGTTGATAATGACATTCTCAAAATCGTTGAGGTTCATCTAAAAAGCCTGCAATTCATCATTTCTCATAAGATGAGAGGTGATGGCGGCGCTCATGGTTCGGCATTTCGCACAGAGCTTGAAAATGTCTGCCAGCGCTACGCGGCTAAGGGCTATAATAAGAGAGTTTCCTGAGTAAGAAAAAGCAGAGGCGATTGGTTAAAGACTTCTAAAACCAGACTATGCCGCAAATGCACAAATTTAACAGTGTCCCGAAGGATCATTTTCCGCTATTTTTAAAGTAATGCGAATGGTGTTGCAATCATCCAGCGCCAAAAAGCACAATTAAAAAAACGAAAAACAGGGAACATAAAAATGACAAAGGCTAAAGCCAAAGCCGCGACCAAACCGCGTCGTGCAACCAAAGCATTTACCGCCGCTAATCAAAACAAACAGCCGGCACAAGTGGCCGTTATTCGGCTGCGCGGTGTTGTTGCGCCGCTGGATGAGGGTGAAGGCCCGTTTATATCCTGGGACAAGTATCGCGATACGATTATCAAGGCGTTTGATTGTAAGGAAACAGCAGCCGTCGTTCTGGACATGGAGTGTCCGGGCGGATCGGTTGCGGAAACGGAATTGCTGGCCTCCGAAATCCGGCGGCAGGCAGACCGGACGAAGAAGCTGGTCTATGCCTTCGCGCGTGGGTCCATGGCATCGGGTGGATACTGGATTGCGTGTGCGGCGGATATGATATTTGCGTTGCCAACATCCAGTGTGGGATCCATTGGCGTCCGCATGGATATTGTAAATGAGTCAAAACGCGACAAGATGAAGGGGTATCAATACGTCACCCTGACCGCGGGTCAGAATAAGAACGAACTGGATACGCACAAGCCGTTCAAACCCGCGGAGCTGGCGCGTGCCCGGGAGGAGCTTAAATATCTGCACAATGAATTTATCACTTGGGTAGCGGCGCGCCGGGGCGAAGCGCTGAAGGGAACGGCGGAATCATGGGCCACCGGTGAATGCTGGTTCGGCAGGCAGGCTTTGGAAAAAGGACTGGTTGATGGTGTGGGGCATATGATGGATATTCTGCCCAAGCTATTGAATCGCCCGGTTGTGCTCAAGGAATTCTCGGAAGATAAAAGCAGGGAAGAGACGCTGAGAAAACTGACCGATTTGCTGGAGCAGGAAGCCGCCGCAGCAAGCGCGCGCAAACCGAAAAAGAATGTGCGGCGCCTTACGCCTTAGAGGGCGCAAGATCTGCCACCGGCAGGCCATACCAGATATTTTGCGCCGTAATTCCGTCGGGCCAGACCATGTCGTCGCGTCCGGCTTCCTGGAAGCCGCAGGACAAGATTGTGCCGCGGGATGCGTTATTGTCATCACGATGGCTGACGGCGATCGTTTTTAAATAGGGTTGTGTCAGGGCCCAGTCAAAGCAGGCCTGATATAATTGCCGCGCAAGGCCCTTGCCCCGATGAGCGGGCTTTATATAGTTGGCAACGATAATTGCTATCTGGCCGCTCGGGTCTTCCCTGTCCTGCACGATAGAGATTAAGCCGACAAGGTCTGCATCAGAAAACAAGCCGAAGGCGCATTTTTTATCCTGCGTCAGCCAGCCTTTCCAGTCTGCTTCGGTGCGGCTGAGTTCGCGCTCCAGCGTACCGAAGAAAAACCCCGGATGGTCGCGCAGCGCTTCCAGCCGGATATCGCGTAATGCTTCCCATTCGTCAAGGCGCAGCGGTCGGATTGCATATGTCATGCGGATGGCAGGAAAATAGGCGTGTTGTAGTTTATTGTCAGTTCGTCGCCTTTTGGAATATTACGCCGTGCATACAGGCGGAAACCTTCAAAAGCCGCATTCGCACGAGAGGCACTGTTCAAATAACGCAAGTCATTAGATCCGATACGTCCGACAACCCGATTTTTATCATCCATGGCCAGTAATGTGTGCATGCCGGGGATTGTTGTTCTGCGGCCTTGGAAGATGCCAATCAATGTGCCTTTTTTGATATCACATGCCGCGAAGCATCCCTTGCCATGGATTGACGAATCCGCCACGTGAACGAATTCTTCCAAAAGGGATTTGGTCGACCTGTGCATCGCTAAAAATTCTTCAGGCCGTTGCGGACATATTCGACAATGCCGTCCAAGCTGATGCGGTCCTGTTTCATTGTGTTGCGGTGACGCACGGTAACGGTGTTATCCGTTAAGGTCTGGTCATCAACGGTGAAGCAGAAGGGTGTACCAATCTCATCCTGACGCGCGTAACGCTTGCCGATATTCTGCTTGATATCGAGCTCAACATTAAAGTCTTCGCGCAGTTCCATGTACAGCTTGGTTGCAGGACCAACATGCTCATCCTTCGCTGTTAAGGGCAGGATCGCAGCTTTACGCGGTGCAATTGAGGGGTGGAAGTTCAGATACATGCCGGACGGGCGGTTGGGGTCAACCGTGTAGGCTTCACAAATCAGAGCGAGCATACCACGTGTCAGACCAGCAGCCGGTTCAATCACGTGCGGAATGAAGCGTTTGCTTGTATCAGTGGGGTCCATATATTCTAGCTTCGTGCCAGAATGTTCTTGGTGTTGCGTCAAGTCAAAATCGCAACGGTGGGCGATGCCTTCCAACTCGCCAAAGCCCGGGGCGCTGAACGGGAAGCGGTATTCGATATCCGCCGTGCCATAACCTTCTTTAGCATAGTGGGACAATTCATCTTTATCATGATCACGTAGTTGCAGATTCTCATCCGCCAAACCAAGAGACTTCCAGAACTTCACGCGCTCGGCAAACCAGAAATCGCGCCACATCTTGGCTTCATCGGGGTGGCAGAACCATTCCATTTCCATCTGTTCAAATTCGCGGGACCGGAATATAAAGTTACGCGGTGTCACTTCGTTACGGAAGGCTTTACCGATTTGCGCGATACCAAATGGTACGCGTACGCGGGAGCTATCGACTACATTTTTGAAATTCAGGAAAATACCTTGCGCGGTTTCGGGGCGCAGATACGCTTTATTTTCTTCGCCCGCTGTCGCACCGACATAGGTGTGGAACATCAGGTTGAATTGGCGTGGTTCGGTGAGGGTCCCGGGTTCTTTTGCGTCTGGGCCGTAGGTTCTATCTAAAGCAGGTTGCATAGGTCCGCTTTGTGAAATGCCTTCGATCTTAGTATAGCCTTCGTCACTAATTTTCTTGCTAACGCCGAGCTTTTTCAATCTTTTGATAATTGTATCTTCATCCCAGTCGTTATGAATGGCGACTGCGAATGTTTCGCCTATCCAGTAAATTATACTTAAGTGGTCTGCCCGGTACCGCAGCTTTGTTTCCCGGCAATCCACCATCGGGTCGGAGAAGCCGCCGACATGGCCGGAAGCGACCCAGGCTTTGGGGTTCTGGATGATGGAGCTGTCGAGGCCCACAATCTCCACCGGACGGCCATCGGGACCGATTGGCGGGGTGATAACCATTGATTTCCACCACAGGTCGCGCAAATTGTTTTTCAGCTCGACACCCAGCGGACCATAATCCCAGAACCCGTTCAAGCCGCCATAGATATCGGAGGCCGGGAATACAAAACCTCTGCGTTTACAAAGAGATACAATATCCTTCATATCCTTCGGCGCGTCGGCGGACGGGGTGGTGGCTTGGGTCTGGGCTTGTGACATGGCTGGTCCTTAAAAACATAATATAAAAAGCAACGCTAGTTATAGCGTTGCTGGCCCATATTTGTAAATACTGCTGTTAAAAAGCGGCCTTTAATCAGGCGTATAGATATCTTTTCGTCCCTGTGCACGGCCATCTTCATTGTCGGTAATGGCCCCTTCGCGCAGGATCACATTGCCATCGGTTCCCCGGTACGCGCCCGAATTGGTAAAATTCCTGTTCGGGTTACGTTCAGTTGTGCCGGGGCGGGAAATGGTGCGGTCCGTGCTTCCCGCGGTGCTGTCCGGGACGGTTTGGACTGGCTGGCTGGTCGCGCCTGCGGGGGTCATCATGCCCAGTAGCAGAATGCCAAGCAACAGGCTGAACAAAAAAGCTTTTTCTGGCGTATTCATCATATTCACCTTCTTTCCATTCCCTATAAAAATGGTTGGCGGTTTAAAAAGGTTCCCTTCCATGCTATGGCTGTAAGGGAAAGAGGAGTTGCGATGTTAAAAAGAATGCTGCACACACGCTACCGCGTCAATGATCTGGAGAAAACGGTGAAGTTCTATACCGAAGTTCTGGGTCTGGAAGAAATCAAGCGCCATAAATCACCGCGTGGGTCGGAGCTTGTATTTTTAAAATTGGCGGGCAGTGATCATGAGATTGAGCTGTGCAGCTTTCCGGCGGCGGGCGAGGTCAAGGTGCAATCGGATCTGACCCATATCGCGTTTGAAGTCGATAATATCGAAGAATTCGCAAAACATTCCGCCGCAAAGGGCTACCCGCTTTCCGATGGTCCAACGCCAACATCATCGGGCAGCATCATTGCCTTTATCGATGCACCCGAAGGCTATGAGATTGAGTTGATTCAGAAGTCATGATATTCCGTGCTGCCACGATAGATGATGTTCCCGCTTTATGCGCGCTCGATGGTGATGTCGCGTATCATACGCGGTGCCTGGCGGAGCGCAGTATTGTGATTGCTTCACGCGATAGCGATGATATCGGCTTTGCCATGATCAATTATAATCCGCAATACAGCCTGTACCGCAAATTGAACATCCCGGAAATCCAGGATGTGTTTATTAAACCAGATGCGCGGCAGCAAGGCGCTGGCGCAGCGCTGGTGTTGCATTGTGAATCCATGATAAGTACACGCGGGTATGAGCAGGCGGGAATTTGCGTTGCCCTTCATTCCGGTTTTGGTGCCGCGCAACGTCTTTATGCGAAGCTTGGTTATATGCCCGATGGTTTCGGCGTGACATATGACCGCCAGTCGGTGAGGGCTGGCGAAATGCGGGCGATTGATGATAATCTATGCCTTATGATGGTGAAGGATTTAAAGCCATAAGGCTTTAAGCCGCTTTGAGCGTATATATTCCTACATAGCCGGCATTTCTTTGCGCTTCTATGGATACGCCTTTGCCAGCAGATGGTTGATCGATAATGGCGTTTGCATAGACCTTATTAACACTCACCAGCCATCTTGATCTGTAATAAACATTTCCGCTTCTTTCTGTTAGTTTGTTTGCGGGAGCGTTTGTTGTCCACACATATTGAAGATCACTTTTTGTTATAGGCGGTGGGGGTGGCGTATAATCTCTGTGATTACTCATCGGCATGAAAATATCCTTTTTATGATGGTGAAGGCGTTGTAGGGACTACGTTGGACTCATCGTCTGGCTCCGGCAGAAGGTCGTTAAGGATAAGGGCATAGGTTTGCATTTTTGCCGATCGTTTATCCAGGTAGCGTTGCAGATTTTCCGGGACACGTTCATACCAGTTTTCAAAAAACAGAACTGAACTTTTAATACGTTCCAGCCCGTCATAGCCATCCATATCTTCGCCCCATACCGCCGTCGCCATGCGCTGTCCCCGTTCGGTGCTGTCCAGCACCAACGCAAAAAAGTCAGGCCAGTTTTGTGGATTTATCGAATGCTCTGATGTCTCGAGACCAACGGAGAGCAGCATTTGAACTTCCGGCAATTGTTCACGGGTGACTTCGATAAGCTTGTTAATCTGGTCATTGGCGCGTTCGAGTACGGCCAGCTCTTGTGCCGTGGGTGGGTTAAAGAGTTCTTTGATGTTCTCCCAGATGACCGTTAACTTCATTTTTTGCTCTGCCGTGTTTTGAGATTATGACATTAGACTAATCACAGGATTCGCTAATATGTCAATATATTTTAAATAGACCCTGCCCACGCCATTCCGAATCCTATAATCTTTCCCGATATAATAAATTTAAGGGAGATCTGCTGTGACGAAATGGGTCTATAGCTTCGGGGGTAAAACAACCGAAGGCAAAGCTGATATGCGCAACCTCTTGGGCGGGAAGGGCGCGAACCTTGCCGATATGGCATCGCATGGTTTGCCGGTGCCGCCGGGTTTTACAATCACGACGGAAATTTGCACGCATTATTACAAGAATGACAAAACCTATCCGGCCGATCTGACGGCGCAGGTGAAAATGGCGCTGGGCCATATCGAGTCTGCTGTCGGTGCCAAGCTGGGTGATGCAAATAAGCCGCTGCTGGTATCTGTGCGGTCCGGTGCGCGCGTGTCGATGCCGGGGATGATGGATACGGTTCTTAATCTGGGTTTGAACGATGAAACGGTCGTGGGGCTTGCCAAGCAATCGGGGGATGAGCGTTTTGCATGGGACAGCTACCGCCGTTTTATCCAGATGTATGGCGATGTTGTGATAGGTGTTAATCATCATGATTTTGAAGATGTGCTGGAACAATACAAGCGCGATGAAGATTTAACGCTGGATACGCAAATAACGGCGCAGGGCTGGAAAGAAATTGTTGCGCAGTACAAACAGATTGTTGAAAAAGAATGTGGACGTCCTTTCCCCTCCGATCCGGTTGAGCAGCTTTGGGGCGCTATCAGCGCCGTGTTTAAATCATGGATGACGGCGCGCGCCGTGTCTTACCGTACCATTCACGATATCCCCGCAGACTGGGGAACGGCGGTAAGTGTGCAGGCCATGGTCTTTGGCAATATGGGGGATGATTGCGCGACCGGCGTAGCCTTTACCCGTGATCCGTCAACGGGTGAAAATTATTTTTATGGTGAATATCTAGTTAATGCGCAGGGCGAAGATGTTGTTGCCGGTATTCGCACACCGCAATCACTGACCATCAAAGGCCGTGAGAAGGAAGGGTCGGATATGCCCTCCATGGAAGAAACCATGCCGCATGTTTTTGCGCAGTTGAATGATATACGCCTTATCCTTGAAAAACATTATCGCGATATGCAGGATATTGAATTCACCGTCCAGCAGGGCAAGCTTTATATGCTGCAGACCCGCAATGGCAAGCGTAGTATCGCCGCCGCTTTACGCATTGGCGTTGATATGGTGAAAGAGGGTTTGATTTCCAAAGAAGAAGCGCTGCTGCGGATTGAGCCGACATCGCTTGATAATTTATTGCACCCGACACTGGACCCGCATGCGCATAAGCATGTGATTGCCAAGGGTCTGCCGGCATCGCCGGGGGCGGCGTGCGGGATTGTTGTTTTTTCTGCCGATGAAGCGGAATCTCTGGCGGCGCAAAGTGCGCGGATTATTCTTTGCCGCCGGGAAACCAGTCCGGAAGATATTCATGGTATGCATGCGGCGCTGGGAATCTTGACGACCCGTGGTGGCATGACATCGCACGCCGCGGTCGTGGCGCGTGGGATGGGCCGTCCTTGCGTTGCCGGGGCTGGTTTGCTGCATATTGATTACGATACACAAATCATGCGTGTCGGGGATCTGGAGATCCGTGCGGGCGAACTTATTACCATTGATGGTTCAACCGGTGAAATTATGCGCGGTGAAGTGCCGACCATCCAGCCGCAATTATCGGATGATTTTACAACATTGATGGACTGGGCCGACGGTATTCGCCGCATGGGTGTAAGGACAAATGCGGAAACACCGGATGATGCCGCTACCGCGCGCCAGTTTGGTGCGGAAGGCATTGGCCTGTGCCGGACCGAGCATATGTTCTTTAACCCCGAACGTATCCAGATTGTACGCGAAATGATTTTTGCGACATCGCTGGAGGAACGCCGGATTGCTTTGAATAAGCTTCTTCCGGAACAGCGCGGCGATTTTGGGCAACTTTTTACTATCATGAAGGGCTTGCCGGTGACTATTCGTTTGCTGGACCCACCATTGCATGAATTTTTGCCGCAGACGGATGAGGATATTCAGGCTTTTGCTAGAACCTCCGGCATGGATGTTGAAAAAGTTTATCGTCGCTTGACCGATTTACATGAATCAAATCCGATGCTGGGCCATCGCGGGTGCCGTCTGGGAATCAGCTACCCGGAGATTTATGAAATGCAGGCGCGGGCGATTCTGGAGGCCGCACTACCCATGGGCGTCACGCCGGAAATCATGATTCCGCTGGTCGGGTCGCAGAAAGAATTCACTATTCTTAAAACCCTGATCGACCGTGTGGCGGATGAAGTGTTTGCGGAACAAAATCAACGCGCCGAATATCTGGTAGGTACGATGATTGAATTACCGCGCGCGGCACTGGTGGCGGATAAAATTGCCGAAGATGCGGCGTTTTTCAGCTTCGGAACAAATGACCTGACACAAACCACATTGGGGCTCAGCCGGGATGATGCGGGGAATTTTCTGTCCGATTATATCCGGAACGGTATTTTTGAGAAGGACCCGTTTGTCACACTGGATACAGAAGGTGTGGGCGAGTTGATCCGTATTGCTTCCGATAAGGGACGCGCCATTCGTCCGGGGATCAAGCTTGGCATTTGCGGCGAGCATGGTGGGGATCCGGCCTCCATCGCATTTTGTGAGCAGGTGGGGTTGACCTATGTTTCCTGTTCACCGTATCGTGTACCTGTCGCGCGTCTTTCCGCGGCGCAGGCTACAATCCGTAATACACAATCAGAAAAGAAAAAGGCTGCCGCATGACCGATCCCGACGATTTGCCCTCTACCGGCTCAGACAAAAAGAGCTTTGACATGTATCATTTCTTCAGCCGGAAGGACATGGTGCTGGCGGGGGCGGTGATTATTATTCTTTTAATTCTGATTTTGGCTTATTTTTTAAAACCCGCCGCGGTTTAGATAACCCGCAGAGATGTGCTTTCAAGGGTGGCAATCTGTTCGTCCTTGAGCAACGCCAGACCGATAGAGACGCAGCTTGAGCGCATTTGCCCGATCAGTTTTTCTCCGGCAAAAATGTCGGTAAAGGGTTTCGGCAGTTTTTCGGTGCTTTCCACCGTATAAAGATGATTTTTCACAAGGCCCCGCAAATGCATGCGTGCGGTGATTTCTTGCCCGATATAGCAGCCCTTATTATGTGACAGGCCGTTGAATTTATCGATATTGCATTCCAGCAGCGTATCGCGATCAAGTTTTATATCACGACTGCCATCCGGAATGCCGAGGCGGATGCGGTGTTCATCCCATACATCAAAGGGGGTGGCGGCATGGCCGTCGGGTGCGTTATGCCATACACGATATCCCATTAATGGATGACGGGGATCGGGATAGGCATCACGAGGCAGCGTACCACCGAAGGCTGCGAATACCGTGAGTTCTGGTTCGCAGGCCATTTCAATCTTTGAACGCAGTTTATACAGCTTCAGGCGCTTGAATAAATCTTCCGCGCGGTCATGGCTTTCGCATTCCACATAGGATGTGGCGCCATCATCGGTAATAAAAAAATCATGCAGGAATTTTCCTTGAATACTCAAGAAGCAGGCATAAAGGCTGGGCTGCGTCTGCAACAGGTTCATATCATTGCTGATGACATTCTGCAGGAAAGCATGCCGGTCTGGGCCGCTGACACGAATCAAGCCACGGGCGGGTAATTTCACATAGAACGGCTTTTCATTCATATCCATATAAATCCCAAAGTTTCTCTTGGCTTTTTGGCAGATCCGGTTGCTTCACACATACCATGAAAAATGGTAAAAACACTATAAGGTCAGAAAAAATAAAAATCTGATTATAAAAAATATAAACAGGGATATATCATGAAGACGTCTATCGTCAATACCGCGCCACGGCAGACCAAGCCATCAGTGCGCACAGATTTTAATGAAGCGGCACGCCATAAATTCGAATTCTGTATGACGGATAAGCTGGATCATTGGACCCGGGATAGATCGGCGGCCGCCATAGCCATGTGGAATAAGTATATTCCGATGACACCGCAAACAGCTGCCGAGATTTTAAGGCGGGACCTGCCCCGTGGTATAAATGTTAAAATAAACCTGACCGAAGACGGCATTGGCCGGATCGAATTTGAAGGGCGTCTTCTGAATGGCGTCAGCGCGGATTTTAATATTCCTGACCATGTGCGTGATAATGGTGCGACGGAAATCGTCGAGCGCGGACAAGGAAAAGGATTGGGAACCAAAATAATCCGTAACCAGATTGAATTCCTGCATGCATGCGGCGTAAGGAGGTTTGAGGTGAATGCAGGGATGGTTGGCGGCTATGCCTGGGCCCGCATGGGCTATGTTCCGGCAGAACCAAAAAGTATGAAGATCAGCAGTCAGATCATGAAAAATCTGAAGTCTATCAAGCCTTATCTAACGAAAAAGGAATATAAGAGGCTTCACGCAAGCGCACGGTTGAATTCTCAATACGATCTCTGGAAGATTGCGGATTGCCGGATTGATATCGCGCCGCAATTGCGAGATGCCTTTAATAAGTCTTCACCGCCCCGTCGAGGCAGATACGAAAATCCTTTGGAAACCGTGGCGCAGAATTTTGCCAGTGCTAATGTTTTCTTTGCCTATCAGCTTGATGAATTAAAAGACTATCTCAAAAAGGACAAGCCCTTTATTGTGGGGCGATATCTTTTAAAAGATACGGGATGGGACGGCGTTATCAATTTAAATAGCATACGGCAAATGAAGCGCATAGGCGCTTATACCGGTGGATGGAAATATCTCGAATTTAAAGCAGCTTAAAAGAACGATTTATTGATTTAAATTATCAAAGTCGTCTTTTTTCTGTGTTGCAAATCCGCGCTCGCCGGTTTTGGTACGATATTCTTCGCCTGTCAATGCCTTCAGGTAATCAGAACGCGAGCGGTCTGCAACATCATAGGGCAGATATTCGGTTCTGTCCCAGCCTTTGGCAACCATACAACCTTCAAAATCATGATAGGGCAGATGTTCGGCGCGCATATAGCCTTCACGCTCCGGTGAATCCCATTGCGCCATTTCACCTTGCGGTGTGTTAGGGTCCGGTGTGTTACCGTTAATATCGTTATCGGCGGGAATATGACGGCGTAGCGCGCCCAGATTATCAAGTTCGCGCAATTCTACAACGCAGCGTGAAATATCGCGGTTTAGAAGCTGTTGTGCCTTGGGGCCGTTCATATAGATGGCTTCGGTTGTGTTTGATCTTTGCCAATATTGGGCTTCATCCATATTCGCAGGAATTACGTTGGAGCAGGCCGCAAAAGTGAGGCTGGCAGCAAGCGGGAGGAAGATGCGTAAAGGAAGAGCCATGTAATTATCCATTCAAGATGAGAATCTATATAAATCATAGGATACCAAGACTGGGCGCGCGGCTCAACGGCTATTATTTAAGGTTCTGACCACCAGCTCTCAAGGACTACCCCGTACATGGGCGTGGTCGGGGGGCGCTGGATGTCGTGTCGGTAGGCTATATAGTCGTTGCCTGTATAATAAAGTGGGATCATATAATGGCCCCAGATTAGCAGGCGATCCAGCGCATGAACCCGGGATTGGATATCCTTCTGGGACCCCTGCGTCGTCAGGGAGCGGCTCAGATCATCAATTACGCGGTTGCAAATACCGGCATAATTGAAGCGGCCATCGCATCCCCAGTATAAAAGCTGCTCCGTGCCCGGGGAGAGGGAGTTCTGCCAATAGTGCAGCATCATGTCATAATCAAACTCATTCAATCGTCCGACAAAGGCGGCATTGTCAAGAACACGCGTTGTCGCATGAATGCCCAACCGCTTGAGGCCATTGATAAATGATAAGGCAATCTTTTCATCTTCCGGCGCATTCAGCAGGATTTCAAATTTGAACGGGGTGCCATCCTTGGTGCGGACACCATTTTCAATGCTCCACCCTGCTTTCTTCAGAAGCTCGTCGGCTTTTTTTAGATTGCTGCGGTAATCTTTTTCGTTCATGGCTGCCGGAGCATCCCATAGAGGCCCAAAAATTTGTGGGGGGATATCGGATTCATAACGTTTAAGAACGGCAAGCTCGGCTCCCATGGGCGTACCGCTGGCGGCCAGGTAGGAATTAGGGAAGTAGCTGTTAAGGCGCTTATACTGACTGCGATAAAGGTTGCGGTTAATCCAGTTGAAATCCAGAACATATTGCAATGCTTCGCGCACCTGTATGTCATCAAAGGGCGCGCGCCGCGTATTGAAAATAAGTCCTCGTGTCCGCTCCGGCCGGGCGTGAGCAATGGCCTCTGTTTTTACCTGACCGCTTTTTGCCGCCGGGAAATCATAGGCACTGACCCATTTAGAGGCATTATATTCACGCCGTATATCAAGCTGCCCTGCCTTGAAGGCTTCAAAGGCCACGGAGTCGTCGCGGTAATAATCGAAGACAAGCGTATCAAAATTATATTGCCCCTTGTTCGGCAGAAGATCGCGCGCCCAATAATCGGGATCGCGCTCCAAAACAATTTGCCGACCCGGATCAACGCGTGCCACTTTGTAAGGGCCGCTGGATATGGGGGGGCTAAGCAATGGTGCATTGAAGCTATGTTTTTCCCACCAGGCTTTGGATAAAACCGGCATCATGGCGAGGATCATGACAGTTTCCTGATCATACTCTTTGCCCAATTTAAAGCTGACGGTCAGCGGATCAATTTTTTCTATCCGGTCTACAAGCTTGTAAACGCGGCGCATATTGGCGCGGCCTTCTTCCTTCAACATTGTGAAGGTGAAGATAACATCATCCGCGGTAATGGATGTGCCGTCCTGGAACCGGGCATCGGGGTTAATGTGCACGATCATGCCGGACCGATCAGCGGGAACTTCAATGCTCTGCGCGATCAAAGGATAGAGTGTAAAAGGTTCATCCCACACGCGCGCCATCAGGCGGTCATAGGCATATTGAAGCCCCTGCGCCGCTGTTCCCTTGAGCGTGAAGGGATTGAGTGTGTCAAATGTACCGATGGCGGCCTGCCGCAATATGCCGCCTTTGGGGGCGTTCGGGTTCACATACTCGAGATGCAAGTCCCCGGCATTATATTTGGGAGTCCCGGCCATTGACAGGCCATAGGGCGCTTCCGCTCTTGCCGGGGCGGCAAAAGTAAGCATAATAAAAAGAAGTGACGATAAAATGTTGCGTATCATTCCGAAATTTTACCAGAGCCTTTCATGTCTTCCAACACCCAATTCACAAACAAGATAAGGCTGGTAAAGGGCGATATAACCAAGCAGCCTGATATGGAGGCGGTTGTTTCGATCCTGGACGTAGACCTGAAAATGGATGGAACGCTTAATAAAGCGCTCGTTCAAGCCGCGGGGGCGCAGCTGGATGAGTTTATTCTGGAGAATATTTACCGCCCCCGCGTGGGAGATGCCTTTGCCGTGCCGGCCTTTAACCTGCCGAACAAGCATATTATCTTTGTCGTGATTCCAACATGGTTGCCCGGGTTGGAGGGGGAGGATAGGGATATCATCAATATCTATCGCAATTCCCTGCGGCTGGCGCACAGCATGATGATTAAATCGGTGGCGTTTCCGGCACTGGGTGTTGGTAAAAACAAATTCCCGGTGCAGCGGGCCGCCCGTTTGGCCTTGCAAGGGATTGAGGAGCGCCAGGCACCACATTTCAAGGAAATTCGTATCGTCTGCAATCACGCGGAAACATATAATGCCTTCGCACAGCGTATGAAGTAAGGGGCGGCCCTAGGCGCGGCCCACCATATCTTCGATATCTTCTTCGGAAAATTCGAAGTTCTGGCCCAGTTCTTCGATCATGACGTGGCGCATCAGGGTATTGATATCTTCACCGCTTTCACACCACATATCAAGTAAGGGCCGGCGAAAGATAATCAAGATGTCATCATCATTGGCAACTTTGCTTTGCACGCCGGGCGAAATCTGGTGTCCGCTGCGGTAGAATGCGATCAGGTCGTATGGATCATCAAGATCAAGTTCAGTCTCCAGCGTTTCATCCGGAAAATCTTCAATCATCAGGCTGAGTTTTTCGCAATGCTCAAGCAATTCCTGCGGCAGGGAATCCATGGCTTCCTGCGCGATGACTTCCAAATCCTCCAGGCTGGGAGGCAGGGAGAAGTTCATAACAATTTTTTGCCGATTCATAATTGAATAATCTCCAGCGGAATGAAAAAGGCACGTTTTAAAACGAATCAAATCATAGTCTAGGAGCAAATGTCCGGCAGGACAAGAGAGGCTTATAACGCAGGTGCAAAAAAGTGTAGGTTTTATGCGGCTGTATAGCTGTGCGCCATCAAGCGGTTACGCTTTCTGATGCTGGTGGAAGAGGGCTGCGCCGGTGGTACAGTCATCATCGGCACGTCAAGCTCCGCCTTCTTCTGTGCAAATGGTTGCTGCGATCGTATGAGGGCGGCACTTTGCAGCAACCGGTCTACCGCAGAAATTTGTTGTATCGGCATCGTGGCCTTATGATCCTTAAGGATGGCATTTTTCCATGCATTTTTCCATGCGGAACGCTGCTCCGGCATCTTGCTTTCCGGTATTGCATCCAGATCCGCAAAGGATGTATCGCGTGTAATACGATCTTTGTCCACCATGATATAGGGTGTAATGCGTTCTTCTATGTGACGTCTCAGGCCTGCCTGATGCTTGTAGAGCATAGGGGGCAGTATCTCCAGAATCTTTTCATGATTGAGCCTTCTGACATGAATAATAAGCGGCAGGTTATTCAGCGTTGAGCGGCGATGAGGCATGCGCACTTCCTGTTCTTTCAGGTGCCGTGCATGGTTCAATGCAATTTCGGTTAAATCCTTTTTGGCAAAGCGCCGGGATTTATCCTGTGTCAGGATCGCGTCGTAATCTCCCCTGATTGCGCGTTCCCATACCAGAGTGTCCGGTTTTCCTTTAAGGGAAACCTCTTCTACAAAATGCGCATGCCCGAATATCTTGCGGATTAAGGGGGACAGGCGCGGAGAAATATTCTCATCAATCAGAATTCTGATGCGCGGTCTTTGTGTGGGTTCACTCAGATATGATTGCGCAGATGGAAATTGCGCGCAGATAAAGGCGCGGGCAAGAAGAACGGTTTCGCGCTTAACGCGCATATCGCGTTCCATGATTTGTTTGGCAGAGCGACCGTCGGCGAGCTGATTGAATATATCAAACAGGCTGAGCGTATTTTGGGAGTTATCATTCACCGCGGCCCCCCGGCCCTGGAGAATGATCTTTCTCATTGATGCAATTTCATTCGAAAGCATGTTTTCTGTTCTTTTGTCGGTAAGGCTCTTTTATAGGGTATTTTTACCCCAAGTGCAAATTATTTTTCATAAGCGTTTTTGGCTAATGCTTAGGGTTGCGCATTGCTGGTAATCTGGCGGGGGTCCATTTTTATTTCAAGAACGGCGAGTTTCTGCGCTTTGCGGGCTTGTTCCCAGAGGGCGGGGAAGGCAGCAGCGCTTTCCACGCGGGCGGAAAAGGCGCCGTAGCTTTGGGCCAGCGCGACGAAATCCGGGTTGGTCAAGGCCGTGGCACTGACACGGCCAGGGTAGGCGCGTTCCTGATGCATGCGGATGGTGCCGTACATGCCGTTATTAAAGATCATGATGATGGGTGTTGCGCCGTGATGCATGGCGGTGGCCAGTTCCTGCCCGCTCATCATAAAGCCGCCATCACCGCAAAGGCCCAAGACAAGTTTATCAGGGGCAGCGAGTGAGGCCCCAATGGCAGAGGGCACACCATAACCCATCGCTCCACTTGTCGGTGCCAGCAAACGGCCTGGGCGGCCATACCGTATATAACGCTGTGCCCAGCCGCTGAAGTTTCCGGCATCCGTTGTGATGACGGCATCCGCAGGTAAATTTTCGCGTAGCCATGCATACATCGCGGTTACATTGGTGCCGTTCCATTCGGGCAGGGACGCCGTATCAATATGTGTCCAGTCTTTGTAAAGTTGACGCACGCTCTGGCACCATGTGCCCCAGTCCTTGCCTTTATAACCACTATGGCCCAGCTTCGTGGCTGTGCTGCCGATGGTGGCGTGGATGGCTAGTGCGGGTATGTAGACTTTTCCAAGCTCATGTTCAGACGCATGAATATGGATGATCTTTTGTGTGGGGCTGAATAATGTATAGCCTTGCGACATGATTTCATTCAGGCGTGTGCCAACGGCCAGAATAACATCGGCCTCTTTTACCGCTTCAAGAAGTTTGGGATTGGGTCCTGTTCCCAGTTCGCCAACATAACAATCATGATTGTGGCTAAATACATCCTGACGGCGGAAGGAGGCGGCGACGGGAATATGAGCCTCTTTCGCAAATTTTTCAAAGGCCGTGCATGATTCATCGTTCCATCCGGTACCACCAACAATTGCCAATGGTTTTTTTGCGGTGGATAGAAGATCGGTAATCGCTTTGACGCCATCATTGCTGAGTGCGGGTTCAAGCAATATGCCAGGTGCTTCGACCAGAGCAGAGGTTTCTTCGCGCAGCATATCTTCGGGCAAGGCAATGACCACAGGACCGGGGCGGCCCGACATAGCAACTGTGAAAGCGCGGTTTACAATTTCAGGGATACGTGCCGGATCGGTGATTTCCGCGGTCCATTTGGCAAGGCCACCGAACACATGGCCGACATCGATTTCCTGAAACGCTTCGCGCCCTTTTTCAATGCGGCGTACCTGGCCCATGAACATAATCATCGGTGTTGAATCCTGCATGGCGGTGTGAATACCGATGGAGGCGTTGCAGGCCCCTGGGCCGCGCGTGACAAAGCAGATCCCCGGCTTGCCCGTCAGCTTGCCCCAGCTTTCCGCCATAAAGGCCGCGCCGCCTTCCTGACGGCAGGTGATGGTTTCAATCTCCGGATAGTCGAGAAGGGCATCGAGAACTGCCAGGTAGCTTTCGCCCGCCACGCTTGAGATACGCTCAACCCCTTGCAGTGACAATGCTTTTACCAGTATCTGTGCGCCGGTGCCTTTAAACATGTAACTCCTCTTTTATCTTTATTTTGAAGGCTTTATTTAGGCGCAAGGCCAGCCCTTGGACAAGGATTATTTTGTTGTGCAACGCGCTTTTATTATGGTAAATTATGCCACTTTTAACAAACGGAAAGATTAATGCCATGCTTTCTACCGAATGGGCGAATATACGTCATTGTTTTTTTGATGTTGAGTTTATCGAATATAATGTGACGCTGCAGGATAAGCGTACCAAGCGCGTTGTGGATCTGATCAGCCTCGGCATCGTTGATGACAAGGGGCGTAATTTCTACAAGGTGAGTTCTGAATTTAATGTGGTTGCAGCGCGTAACGATGAATGGTTTGCGGATAATGTGCTTAAAAACCTGCCTGCAGAAACAAAATGGCGTAGTGAGCAGAGCATCCAGAAATCTCTCAATCGTTACCTTAAGGGCGATAATGTTATTTTCTATTACTGGTGTGCGACACAGGACCCCTTTGTACTGGAGAATCTACTGGGCCAGAATATTGATGGTGCCCCTAATTTCATGACCCTCCCGCGCAATATCAAAAGTTTTGTTAACGTATATCAGGAATATGTAGAGCTGGGTCGGCCCTCCCATATCATGCCGTATAAAGACAGGCACCGCCACCATGATGCGCTGGGTGATGCAATCTGGCTGAAGGAGGCCACGAACGTCTTATATGACTATAAAAACCGTCAAATTGATAAAATACGGGGAATTCAGGCTCCTGCAGCTTGATTTTTATCCCCGTTTTCATGATATAATTAAGCATAGTTTATAATCATGAAAGTGAGTCGCCTGCCATGACAATTTCCGCTCCTGCTGCCCTTGCTGCTGAACAATTAATCGGTGTACAAAAAGCGGCGATGTCCATGATCAAACAAAGTGCGCAGGCCGATAAGGCGATTGCCAATATCCTGGAGCAAAGCGCGCAGGTGCTGGAAGCTTCCGGTTCACGGGGCCGCAACGTCAATATTCTGGTTTAAATCGTTTTGATTACAGGGGGCGCAAGATTCCCCAGATTTTCTTCAATTTCGCCAAGGTACGCATAGGCACTCTGTGTGCCTTTTTTTGTGCAGGCAAGTGACCCTGCAATGGATGCCATCTTCATCGCATCTTCGAGAGGTTTTCTGACATACAGCATGGCGGCCAACGTTCCACAATACGCATCGCCGGCACCGGTGCGGTCTACTGTGTCTTCGATGGCCAGTGCTTCCACATGAATAAGCTTGCGCGTGGGCGTAACGGCAAAAGATCCTTTTTCACCAAGTGTGACAATGCAGGTCAGCTTGTAAGTTGTGGCAAGCGCCGTGGCTAGATTAAGGGCATTATCAGCTTTCATTTTCAGCGCATCGGCAATCTGCTTCACTTCCAGTTCATTAATGACAAGGTAGTCAAGTTGCTCCAGCGCGCTGACCGGGATGTCGATGACGGGAGCCAGATTCATAAAAGTGTGTGTACCAAGATTTTTGGCGCGTTGTAATAAGGCCCAGTTCTCTTCCAGCGGTGTTTCGCCCTGCAGCATTAAAAACGCATCCGGTCCCAGAATTTCGTCCGGAACCTGGTCCTGACGGACATCCATATTGGCACCTGTTGCCACCACAATCTGATTCTCACCTGTGGGGTCGGTCATGATAATGGCCATGCCGGTCGGCTTATCGGATTGGCCGACGCCCGATGTCACAACACCGTCCCGGCGTAACCCGGCCATAAGCCGCATGCCCGTGCCGTCATCGCCAATCTGACCGACAAGGGCCACTTTCGGACCCATTCGGGCAGCGGCCAGCGCCTGGTTCGCGCCCTTGCCACCGGGCAGCATAGCGTAGTCGCCTAGGCCCAGAACCGTTTCCCCGGCCACCGGAAAATGAGGCACCGGTATGACCATGTCCATATTGATAGAACCGAAAACGATAATCATTCTCAACTAACCATCTGTTGTGATTATTTCTTTTATTATAAGTGCAAAAGGTATAACGTCCGTTTAATATTTACAAGCGAGTCTCCGCAACGGGGCGAACCTTTTAGAGTACCAAAGCATGAATTACGAAGCTTTTTTCCAGGACCGTGTCGATGCGCTGAAGAAGGAAGGGCGTTATCGCACCTTTGCCACGCTTGAACGTCTGGCCGGGCGCTTCCCGCAGGCTTTGTATCACGCCCCGGATGGGGCCATTCGCGAAGTCACCGTCTGGTGCAGCAATGATTATCTGGGCATGGGCCAGCATCCCGTTGTTATCAATGCGATGAAGGAAGCGATGGATCGTTCCGGCGCGGGCGCGGGTGGTACACGCAATATTTCCGGTACAACAATTTATCACCGTGAACTGGAAGAGTCGCTTGCCGACCTCCACAATAAAGAATCCGCCCTGACATTCTCATCTGGCTATGTCGCCAATGAAGGCGCGCTGCATACGCTGGCGCATTTATTGCCGGATTGCATTATTTATTCCGATTCAAAAAACCATGCGTCGATGATCCATGGCATGAAATCAAGCGGACGGCAGATCAAAGTGTTCCGTCACAATGATGTCGAACATCTGGAAAGCCTGCTGCGTGAGTCGCCAGCCAATGTTGCCAAAATCGTTGCGTTTGAATCCGTATATTCCATGGAAGGCGATATCTGTCCGATGGCGGAGATTGTCGCGCTGGCAGAAAAATACAATGCACTTACCTATCTGGATGAGGTTCATGGCGTCGGCCTTTATGGTGCGCGCGGTGCCGGTGTTGCGGAAGAGCGCGGGCTGATGGACCGGATTGATATTATTGAAGGTACGTTTGGTAAGGCTTACGGCCTGATGGGCGGATATATTGCGGGTAAGGCAGCATTCGTTGATGCCGTGCGCAGCTATGCGTCCGTGTTTATCTTCACAACATCTTTGCCGCCCGCCATTCTCGCCGGTGCGCGCGCCAGTGTTGAGCATTTAAAAGTGTCCGATATGGAGCGCCAACGTCACCGTCGTAACGTGCGCCGTTTGAAAGACCGCATCGAAGCCACCGGCTTGCCATACATGAAGGGTGAAAGCCATATTGTCCCGCTCATCGTGGGCGAGGCGACATGCTGCAAGATGCTGACCGATATTTTGATGAACCAGTATAATATTTATGTGCAGCCGATTAATTATCCCACCGTGCCGCGCGGTACAGAACGCCTGCGCCTGACCCCGACGGCGGCCCATTCATTGGTGCAGGTAGATGCGCTGGCCGATATTCTTGATGATTTATGGGCGCATAATCATGTGTTTACCCATGCTCACGCGCTGGCCGGGTAGGCTCAGCTTTTTTTCCGGGTGGATTTTAGAAGCTCAAGCTCTGCTTCTAGCCGGTCAATCGTTGCCATCACGGGATCTTCCACCGCGCAGTCCGGCAGACCATAGCCGTAGCTTTCCGATTCAATCTTCCCGATCACGCGGCCTGGATTACCGACCACCGTGACATCATCCGGCACATCCTTTGTAACAACGGCATTGGCGGCAATTTTGGCATGGGAGCCGATTTTGATATTGCCGAGTATTTGCGCGCCCGCACCGATCATGACATTATCGCCGAGTGTCGGATGGCGTTTGCCCGCGACATTCACATCGCTGCCCTTACCGCCCAGTGTAACGCCGTGATAGATCGTGCAGTTATCACCGATGACGGCGGTCTGGCCGATGACAACGCCGGTACCATGATCGATAAAAAGATTTTTACCGATAATCGCCGCCGGGTGGATTTCAATGCCGGTAAAAAATCGTCCGATATAGGCCCAGAAGCGGGCGAGCGCCCGCAGATCCAGCCCCCACAGGAAATGGGCCACCGGATGAAACAGGACAAGAATGTGAAAGCCCGGATAGGCCAGAACAACCTCCATAAATGTCGGATGGGCAAGGTCCCGAGTCCGGATCGATTTTATAAATTCACGGATAGCCATTTTATTCCAAACCTTCAAATAAAGCTGTGCTCAGATATCGTTCGGCAAAGGACGGGATAATCACAACGACCATCTTGCCTGCATTTTCTTGTTTTAGTGCGGTGATCAAGGCGGCCTTCAGCGCGGCCCCTGATGAAATGCCAACGGGCAGTCCTTCAAGGCGCGCAATTTCGCGCGACATGGCGATGGCGTCGTCATTGGATACTTTTATGATATCGTCGATTAACCGTACATCCAGAATGTCTGGAATGAAACCCGCGCCGATCCCCTGTATTTTATGCGCGCCGGGCAGGCCGCCGGACAGGACGGGGCTGGCTTCTGGTTCAACGGCAATAGTTTTAAAGCCGGGTTTTTTCTCCTTCAGGACCTGCGACACGCCGGTCAGGGTGCCGCCGGTGCCAACGCCCGTAACCAATATATCGGCCTTACCCTGCGTATCCTCCCAAATCTCCAGCGCGGTAGTCGCGCGGTGGATGGCGGGATTTGCCGGGTTTTCAAATTGGCCTGGTACAAATGAATCCTGAATTTCCGCGCGCAGTTCATTGGCGCGCGCAATGGCACCTTTCATCCCTTTATCCGCCGGGGTTAGTACAAGCTCCGCGCCTAGTATCCGCAACATCTTCCGGCGCTCCATCGACATGCTTTCCGGCATGGTCAGGATCAGGCGGTAACCCTTGCTGGCCGCGACGAAAGCCAACGCAATACCAGTATTACCGGATGTCGGTTCGATAAGGACGGTTTTTCCCGGGGTGATTTTGCCCGCGCGCTCGGCATCATCGATCATGGCAAGGCCAATCCGGTCTTTCACCGAGGAGAGGGGATTAAAAAATTCCAGCTTGGCGACAATATCGGCCTTCAGATCATAGGCTTTAGAAAAATTGGGCAGGCGCACCAGCGGTGTTGCGCCAATCGTTGCCAGAACATTGTCGTAAATTTTTCCACGAAACTCAGGCATGGTAAATATCCTCATCGTTATCATCAAAGGGTGTCATAATTTCAGGAAATATGCGGTGCAGGAAGAGTATTTTATACGCAATTAGCGCGGCAAAGAAATAGAGCGACCAGAAAAAGAAATGTGACCAGAGCGCCGCAACCAGTGGCAGCATCAATATAAACCCGGGGAAAAATGCCACAATTTTATCTTCACGCGATGCATTATCCATCCAGCGTTCGACCGCGTCGACAAGTCGTGTCAGGAAGGGTTCGTCTTCATCCGCACTGACATAGGGTGAAAACCATAGAGGGTGCACAATCACCGCCGCAATATAAAGCCCGATCATCAGCAGGCTGTGCGACCAGATGACAAACGGAAAAGACAGAGCCAATGCAATACGTGTCCATCCGGCGTAAGGATGTCGCATCCTTTCCCATTGGGAAAAGGGTGTAAAGATCGTGCGGATGAAATCCAAAGCTTTGTCTTTATCAAAACCATCGGTAATCATGATGTTTCCCCCAAACGGAAAGTTTTGGCAAGGTTTTCAGCATGAGCAAGGTTCTTATCGAGTGCGGCCATCGTCAATGATAAATCTGCGCCGTCATCATCCATCCAGACATGAAGTGTTTTTAAATACACAAATGTTAAACCAACTATGCGCGCAGCGCCCTTCATCCCGGCTGTTGAAATTCCGGCGGCTTCCAGCATCCAGCTCATCGAGCGGCCTAGATGCGGCAGGCTGATGATGGCCTGCTTCGGGTCGCATTTGAAGGCTCGCAAGATGGACTGCACGGCGGCGCGGTCATTATTTAATGTTTCAATCCGTGTCATTATTAAATCAAACAACGCATCACGCGGGGAAAGGTTCGGGGACGGGGTGGTGGCGGATTTTAATACTTGCTGGTCAATCATCCGGCCATAGGCGGTCAGGACATCGTGCTTGTCCTCGAAATAATCATGAAGGGTGGCAAGGCCAAGTCCGGCCTGCTGCGCGATATCGGCAAGAGTTACCGTGCCCCAATCTTGCGTCAAAGCCAGAGCCAGAGCGGCTTTAACAACTTTTTCCTTGGATAGGGCGGCCGCATTTGTTGACATTCTGGAAACACCTCTTTATATACACTGTATTATAAGTAATCCTTTCCCCCATAAAACTCAAACAGGAGTTTGCATGAGCGATAGAAAATATGGTCTTGCCGTTTTAGGCAATTGTTTAGTCGATGTATTGCGCCATGTTCCTGCATACCCTGTGCAGTTTAATGAGGCTGCCGGCGGAGAGATTGTTATGCCTGGTGGCTCTGGTGCCAACACCACCTATGGTTTTGCGGTGTTGGGCGGCAAGGCCGTCTTTATGGGTAAGGTTGCCAATGATGCCTACGGACATTTTTTTAAAAATGATCTGGAGTCGCATGGTGTTGATTTTCCTATTGCCATGTATGACAGCACTGTTTCTACAGCGCAGTGCAATGTTTTTATTACGCCGGATAAAGAACGCCATTTCGAAGCGGATACCAGCACAAATAATCTTATGACACCGGAAGAAATTCCTGCAGATATTATTGCCAATTCCAATATGCTTTTACTGGAAAGCTATTTCTTTGATTATCCGGGTCAGACCGATGTTTTGAATAAAGCCGTGGATATTGCACGAAAATCGAATACAAAAATTGCCTTAACTTTGGGCAGCTTGCTTTGTGTACAACAAAATTTGGAAAAAATTCAAAATCTGATTAAAGGTGGTCTTGATATTCTGATCGGTAATGAAACCGAATTTCAAGGTTTGACTTTGTGTGAAAACTTTAATGACGCGGCAAAAACTTTACGCAGTTTGGTTGCCAGCCAGACTGTGAATAAAATTGTCGCAACATTGGGTGGTCAGGGTGCTTTGCTCATTGGCCAGAATGAAGAACATCATATTCCAATATTTCCTACTCAGAAAATTGATACAACCGGTGCGGGCGATGCTTTTGCCGCGGGCTTGTTGCGTGGCCTTGATGATAATCGGGGGTTGCGCGCCGCCGGTATACTCGGTGCCCGGTCGGCGGCCCATGTTATTGCCCGTACGGGCGCGCGTGCTTCTGACCTGCATATTGTGTTGAAGCAGGCATAGACGGCGGTTTATCTTGGCAGTATACTGCCCAAAAATCTCAAGGAGTTTCAAATTATGACAGCCCGTTTTGACCTGGTGACCATTGGTAATGCGCTGGTGGATGTATTAAGTCCCGTGCCGGACAGCTTTGTTGAAGCGCAGGCCGCAAGCCACGGTATGGTCCGCGGTTCCATGATGTTGATTGAACAAAGCCGCGCGACAGAATTATATGGCGCGATGCCACCGGCGATTGAATCATCGGGCGGTTCCGCCGGGAATACGATGGCGGGTTTTGCGTCCTTCGGCGGTAAGGGTGCCTATATTGGTAAGGTTGCCAAAGACCAGCTGGGCGAAGTGTTCTCCCACGATATGAAGGCGCAGGGCGTTGAATTTACAACGAGACCGCTTGTTGATGGCGAAGCCACCGGGCGCTGCCTTATCCTCGTGACGCCGGATGGTCAGCGGACGATGAATACGTTCCTTGGTGCGGCGGTAACGCTCAGCCCGTCTGATATCGATGAAGCCATTGTGTCGCATGCGCAGATAACTTATCTCGAAGGCTATCTGTATGACCGTGACCATGCCAAGGCGGCCTTTATCCATGCTGCCAAAATTGCAAAGGCGGCGGGTCGTAAGACGGCGCTCAGCCTGTCTGATTCATTCTGCGTTGACCGCCACCGTGGGGATTTCCTTGATTTAGTTAAAAACCATATCGATATTCTGTTCGCGAATGAGCAGGAGATTATATCGCTCTATCAAACCGCAACATTCGAAGAAGCCGCCGCGCTGGTAAAGGCCGATTGTGATGTTGCCGTTTTGACGCGGGGTGCCCAAGGGTCATTGATTTTGGCGGGAGCGCAATCTGTTGAGATTAAGGCTGCGCCCGTGACGCAGCTTGTGGATACAACCGGTGCCGGCGACCAATATGCCGCAGGCTTTTTATATGGCTATACGCAAGGATTTTCATTAGAAGAATGCGGCCGTCTGGCCAGCCTGGCGGCGGCGGAAGTCATCAGCCATATGGGCCCGCGCCCGGCAATGGCCTATAGCGACTTTCTGGATAAGGCCGCCGCTTAAATTTATTGACATATTGCTTTAAACCCCCTATTGTCCTTTTCATAATGAAAAAGGTGGCATATGGGATTTTGGGACTGGATCACGTGGAAGAGTAAACCTCCATTGCTGGGGGGAGGAATCGCTGATGATATAGAGATTCCCATGCCGCCATGCTTGCCGCCGAAATCTGAAGAGCTGCCCTATCAGGCAACACATACACACAGCTTCCGCACCATAGCGTTCAGTTCCCCTGAGCGTGATTTTCTGGGCAGCACTTATTTGCAGGCCGTTTATAAAGCCGAGACGAAAAAATGGGCGCTGCGCACTGTCACCGCCCGATCCGAAAATATGGAGGGGGATAGTGATGATCCCGCCCATGATCCGATTGAAATTATCGAACCGTTTGAGGGTGCGAATATATCGTTCTTCTTTGAAGACGCCGTAAAGACGCTTGCCAAATATGAACGGGAACGCAACAATCCTAATTACATGTTTGACATTGCGGAAAAAGATGCGCTGGGCTTCAGCCATTTTATTGCCTTCGCCAAGCGCGAAAAATGGATCTTCGATCTTGACGGCGTGCCCCGACAACTTGAGGCAAACGGCGAGCTCCCGACAGGAAAATTCCGGCAGGCTGACATTAAATTCCTGCAGGATACGATTGAACGAGAGGCCGCTGAACAGGAACAAGCCGAACAGGCGCACAAGCAGAAAATGGCCTTGATATTCAATGGTAGCAGCAGCGAAACTTTTGTATCCAGCCTGATGCCTGCGCAAGTCGCATCAGGCACATTGGACGCTGTTATACAAACAATTAAACAGAAAGAGACTCTGTCTTCGATTATTGAATCTTTAAATCATATTCAATCTTTGTGGACGAAAGGATTGGAGAAGGGCTTTAATTATAAATCTTATTTTGATGATGAGGTCGGATTTTATGTAAAAATTTATCCTCACATACTCGAAATTTTTAATAAGATAGAAGAAAAATCCTTATCTTTGTCAAATGCCACAAATGATTCCTTTCGCCAGGGCCTGTATACATGCAGGCTTGCTTTTGCGATAAGCGTTGCGCAGCAAACCATTAATTTCCGGCAAACAAAAGAAGGTTTCTACGAGGATTATCATGTGTCTATTGATACGGCGGTTGAAGAAAGCAAAGATATATTGCAAGAAATATGGATGGATTCGCAGGCAGCTGCTATGGAGGCCACCATCCTGCGCGGCTTGAAAGAAAATCCTTCTGAAATTCCGGCGATTATCCTGAATTTTATAAGGGCGTGCGCGCGTGTTGAGGCAGAATTTCAAGACAGAGCCCTTGCTATTGCCGAAGGTAAGATCTTACTGCCGCAGGGAGATTCCGTTTTGCGTGATGTGTCGCTCGGAGAATCTGTTCCCGGCAAGGGCGTTTATCTTGGCGTCTGGGAGCCGAAAGACAATAGTGGTCGGACGCTCGGTAAAATCTTTGATATTTATGCCGCGCCAGAAGATTTACGAAAAGGCAGTGGCAATCTTTTATTGACCTTCAATAATGCCGTGAAGCATGTAGCATCCTTACGAAACTTCCATAGCCATGACGGCGGCAATTTTAGAAACGAAAAAGCCATTCTGGATGCCGTTCGCAGAAATCCTGCTTCTCTTGAAAAATGGTTCATTCCGACGAAGGAACTATTGGATGGCAAGACGAGCGGTGGTAATAAAATTCAACCCGCCAACCTTTATGACAGCCGCGAAAAAGGCTCATTTAAAAATACGTTTATAACAAAGAGCGGCTCCGGGAACGCCCGCTGCTACTGGTCGGCCACGGAGCCTGCGGGCTTCCCGTCCCATGTCTGCGTCGTCGACTTCACGGGCGGTGCCGGCGTCTGGGTTAAGGACGGCAACGAGATGTCCTCGCGAGTCGTCCGTGCTGAAATGCGACCGTAGCGTAAGCGAAGGTTCTTAAGTGTGAATAGTTTGGGGATCCTTCGCTTATGCTCAGGATGACAATAAAGAGGTTGTCAGTTTACAAGGCCCCGTCCCATGAAATCTGACAGGCGGCGGGCGAAGGCGGTCGGGTCGGGGACGGGTTCGCCTTGAATAATCCGGGCCTGGTCCAGCAATAAATGCGCGGCATCGCGTAAAACATCTGTATCCGCCTTCATATCGCGCAGTTTTTCAATTAGCGGATGGTTCGGATTAACTTCCATCACGCGTTTTGATTGTGGTTCGTATTTCTGGTGAATGCGCAGGACGCGCTCCATCCGCAAATCCACTTCATTCTCCGCCGCGACCAAGCAGACGGGCGAACCAGTCAGGCGGTTTGTCGCACGTACATCACCCACATCATCGGCTAGTTCTTCGCGCAGGAAGGCAAGGAACGGGGCGAGTGCCGCATCATCTTCCGCCTTGGTTTCTGGCGTTGGCTTGTCAGATTTTTCGGTGTCAAAGGGGGATAAATCAATATTGCCCTTGGTCACGGATTTAAAGATTTTACCTTCATAATCCAGAACGCTTTGCAGCCAGAAATCATCGATAGTGTCGGTAAAGAACAAGACTTCGATACCACGGGATTTAAATCCTTCCAGCTGCGGGCTATTTTTCAGCGTATCGATATTCTCGCCGCTAATGTAGTAGATAGCATCCTGGCCCTCTTTCATGCGCGCTACGTAGTCGGCAAGGGATACCAGCTTGTTATCTTCATGCGTGGAATAAAAACGCGTGACCTTCAGAAGTTCTGCCCGGTGTTCCGGTGCGTCATAAAGTCCTTCTTTCAGGACGGCACCGAATTGGCCCCAGACTGTGGCAAAGGCGGCTTCATCTTCGCGTGATAATTTATCAAGGTCGGTGAGGATGCGTTTTGTCACGCTGCTGCGAATTTTTGTAATGACGGGATTGTGTTGCAGCATTTCCCGGCTGATATTCAGAGGTAAATCCTCGCTGTCGATAACGCCGCGCATAAAGCGCAGCCACGGATAAACCAGCCCGTCGCAGTTATCGGTGATAAAGACACGGCGGACATACAGGCGGACCGCATGCTGCCGTGTTGGGTCATATAAATCCCACGGGCGTAGTGTCGGGATAAACAACAAGGCATTAAACTCAATCTTGCCTTCCGCGCGCCAGTGCGATGTCATGATGGGCTCGTCATGGCCGTGACCGATATGGCGGTAAAACTCGCTATATTGTTCAGGGGTGATATCGCTTTTCGCGCGCATCCACAGGGCGGCGGCGCGGTTAACGGATTCCTCGGCATCACCCAGATAAATCGGGAAGCTGATATGGTCGGACCATGTCTGGATCACTTGTTTCAGTTTTTCTTCAAGCAGGAATTCGCTGCTCTCATCATTAATATGCAGAATGATGGCGGTGCCGCGCTCGGCTTTTAAAATGGCGGCTTCGTCTTTTGTTGCGGCGCGGACGGTGAAGCCGGTCTTGCCATCGGATTCCCATAGCCATGTATCGGTGGTACCAGCCTTACGGGATATGACTTCCACCTTGTTGGCGACCATAAAGCTGGCATAGAAACCAACGCCAAACTGGCCGATTAAACTCAGCTTGTCTTTATCACCACCGGCGGCTTTCACCTGTGCCATCATGGCGGCGGTGCCGGAGCGGGCGATAGTGCCCAGATTTTCAACAAGCTCTTCGCGCGTCATGCCAGAACCATTATCAAGGACGGTGACAAGGCGCTTGGGCGCATCCTTTGAAATGCGGATAGAAAAATCCTGGTCCTTTTTCACAAGGGCCGGGTTCTGCACTGCTTCATAGCGCAATTTGTCGCACGCATCGGCGGCATTTGAAATCAGCTCTCGCAGGAAGACATCGCGGTTCGAATAAAGCGCATGGGCGACAATCTCCAGCAGCCGGGATACGTCGGCGGTAAAGTTTTGGGTCTGGGTTTCGGTATCTTTAATCTTATTTTGCATGCTCATGCCTAAAACATAGAAAGGTCGGAGGTGAATTTCAAGGGTTCAACATCACGCGCTGCCACACGCCGTCATTTAATTTATATAATATGCGTGTATGCAGGCGGTAGGCCCCGTCATGCCAGAATTCAATGGCGGTCGGGGTAACCCGGAATCCGGTCCAGTGGGGCGGGCGGGGGATAGTATCCGTATCACCGAATTTTGCGTCGAGCTCTTTTACCCGGTCGGCCAAGGCGCTACGGCTGAGCAGGGGACGGGATTGCTGGGACGCCCAGGCACCGATACGGCTGCCGCGGCTGCGTGTTTCGTAATAGGCATCGGCTTCGGCGCTGCTGACTTCCTGCACGGTGCCCAAAACGCGGATCTGCCGGGTCAGGGTTTTCCAGTGGAAGCACAAGGCAACATGCTGATTCTGGGCCAGCTCCTGCCCCTTCTGGCTTTCGCGGTTGGTATAGAACACAAATCCGCCATCATCATAGCCCTTCATCAAAACCATGCGGGCATTGGGGGTGCCATCCACATTGACGGTGGCGAGGCACATAGCGTTGGGGTCGGACGGCTCGCTTATTGTAGCCTCTTGAAACCATTCACCAAACAGGGCATAAGGGTCGGACGGCGCGTCATCTGCCGTTTCCAGTTTCCGAATAATGTCAATATTTTCCATTTTTATCTATTCTTGCCTTAATTTTGAACTAATTGAGCGTTATAACATTAGATATAACAGATCCCTAAAAACAAAAGGAGAGGGTTAGTATGAAGAAATTTGCAATAACATGTATGTTGGTCGCCAGCATGGGCTTAACCGCCTGTGAATCCACGCAAGGCTGGGGCACGAAACAAACAATCGGTACCGGCGGTGGTGCTGTATTGGGTGGTTTGGCCGGTTCCCAGATTGGTGGCGGTTCAGGCCGTCTGTGGGCGACGGGCGCGGGCGTTCTGCTCGGTGCGCTGGTGGGTAGTGAAATCGGCCAGTCTCTGGACCGTGCTGATAAAACCTATATGACACAAGCCCAGAGCCAGGTTCACAATGCTCCCGTCGGTCAGACAATCAGCTGGAATAACCCGCAAAGCGGTAACAACGGTACATTCACACCGGTTCGTGATGGCCGTGATTCCAATGGCAGCTATTGCCGCGAATACCAGCAGACTGTAACAGTCGGCGGCCAGAAACAATCCGCTTACGGTACCGCTTGCCAGATGTCGGATGGCACATGGCAAATCGTTAAATAAGCTGAATTTAAATTAAAGAAAAAGCCGCTTCGGAAGGAGCGGCTTTTTTTATGCGCTTCCGGTCTTGCCGCTGGCATCATCAGTTTTATCGGTAGGCGGCGGTGTTGTCGTCGTCGTTGTACGGACCACGCGGTTATTATGCCCGCCCATTCCCAAGGCCGGCGCACGGACCATCGCGGGCGTTGTTGGGGCCAGTGATGGTGCGCGGGGTGAGGGCGCCTGCATACGTGGTGTGTGCGCAACGGAGAGTTGCGGTGCAAATTCCGGTGACTGCAATGTGAATTCCAGAGATTTTTTGATGGAGCCGAGTGCTCCGTCGCCCTTGCATATCTCTATCAAATCTTTGAAGGCGACGCCTTCGCCCTTGCGATATTGTTTGATAATTTTCTTGCCGATATCTTTAAGGGAATCCCAGTTTGTTTTGTGGCGTTCATTCATGAATTCACGGCGGGCGGCACTTTCCGCTTCGCGACCATTATTGAGTGCTTGTTCAAAGGCCTGCCCCGACGCTTGCAAGGCGGCGGCGCACCATCCCATCATCTGGCCTTCCAATAAATGCTTGTTCTGCTGGTTCGCGGTATCGAAGAACGGCTCCAGTGATTTCAGGCTGAGGCCGCGGGCTATAACATCTTCGAAAATATCATCGATAACTTTTTCATGCAGCTTGCTATTGAACTGGTCATCGGCAAAGGGGCTGTAATTATCCTTAATCTCAAGGATGGAGGCAGGCTTGATGCCGGTCACTTCGGAGACAAGATAGCCCGTCGCGCGCACATAAGTATCTTCGCTGGTGTTAATCGCCGCACTGAGAATCTGTTCACGGGAATAGCCGCGCCATGCCATATCCTGCGCCGGTTCGCTGAAGGCCAGCCATTGCTTGAGCGACATCTCGTCAAATGTCTTGCCAATATCACGGGTAAGGCGCAGGGCCGTTTCAATATGGTCTTTGCGATGAATAGTTTTCTGGCGCAGCTGCTGCATGGCGATGCCGGCGGATTCCATGGCGATGACATAAGGGAAATGTTCCGGGCTTTGCGCGCTGACGGTTTGCAGCGCATTGATGCCGCGGCGTATGCCGACTTTTTTAATAGCATCAAAGTCATTTTCCATCGCGGACATAAGGGCCGAAAAAATATCGGCCCGTAAATTCGCGGACAGGATTTCGAGCGCATTCCGGCGGCGGATTGTGACATCATTAACCCCGCGTTCCGTCATGGCATTATGATATTCGGCGGCATCCATCGCATGCCACGCCATGTGCCACGCATGACGTTTTAGCTCCTTGATATCATCATACTGGTCCACGTTAAGGGCGCACAAAGCCAGTACCGCTTCACGGCTGGCAAGACCAAAGAAGATATTCTGCCGCGCCACGGCAATACCCAGAAGGCCCGATTCTTCATTATTACGCTTTTTGGTAAGCAAATGGAGGGCGCTGTCTGCTGCCGGGTGGCCGGTGATTTGGGAGCCGGCCATGCCAAGGGCTTCCATCTGCTGACCGTGATGGTGAACAATGTAATAGATGGCAAGGGTTTTGCCATGCTCACGCACCTGGCGGGCTATATTGCTAACAGATTGATTTACTGCGTTAATATCCAAACCTGATATCCTCTTATTCCCTGTCTTAGGTGAAGAGTAGCAGCAGAGGGTTAATATTTTATCAAAAAGGGCGCAATTCGAGGCTTTTAGGCGGTAATTCCGGGGCAAAATACACTGGACGTAATGGTGGAAATGTGTAGGATGCAAGGGAACCAATATTAACTATTTTCATAATTATAGGAAGCGCAAGACATGTCTTCAGCTGGTAATATCATGCAAGGTAAACGCGGTCTCATTATGGGCGTTGCCAATGACCGCTCTATTGCATGGGGAATTTCTCAAGCTGTGCATGCACAAGGCGCGCAACTGGCTTTCACATACCAAGGCGAAGCTCTTGAAAAGCGCGTACGGCCACTGGCGGAAAGCGTAGGCTCCGACATTATCCTGCCCTGCGATGTCACGGATGAGGGCAGCATCGAAGCCACATTCAAAGCCATCGAAGAAAAATGGGGTGGTCTTGATTTTGTTGTGCACGCGATTGCGTTTTCCGACAAGAATGAACTTGATGGCCTATACATGAACACAACGCGCGCGAATTTCCAGCGCACGATGGATATCTCCGTCTATTCTTTTACCTCTATCGCAAACCATGCCTCCAAAATCATGAGCGCGGGTGGCAGCCTTGTGACCCTGACCTATTACGGGTCCGAGCGCGTTATGCCGCACTACAATGTTATGGGTGTGGCGAAAGCCGCTCTTGAAGCGTCTGTCCGTTATCTTGCCAATGATTTGGGTCCGCGCGGCATTCGTGTGAACGCCATTTCTGCCGGTCCGATTAAAACACTGGCCGCCAGCGGTATCGGCGATTTCCGCTATATCCTGAAATGGAACGAGCTGAACTCCCCATTGCGTCGTAACGTCACATTGGAAGATGTCGGCCGTTCCGGCCTGTTCCTGCTGTCTGATCTTGGCAGCGGCGTGACGGGTGAAAATCTGCATGTTGATGCTGGTTATCATACAGTCGGCATGGTGTCCGTTGATTCCGCGGCAGAAACAGCAGAGCTGCTGAACAGCATCGCGCCGAAAGATAAAACGGCTGCGGCTTAACCCAATCTCAGTGAATTGAGCTGGTGCCACATATCCGGATAACAATCCGTGTTATCGATATCTGCGGCCCGGTTGTTAATCGCAAAATATTGCTGGCTTCTTTCTGTCTTCACAATAACGGTCTCATTTTTTTCCGCGGCCTTGCCAAAGCCGGTCTGCAGAAGATATTGCGCGTTGAACGCGGGGGGATTGAAATCCTCCGGCGGCATAACGGCTTTGATAATCCATCCCGGATGGTTTTGCAGGCGGCCTTCACTGGTAATCATCAAGCCACCGGCAAATTTATTCTTGAACGTCGCATAGGATTCTTGCCCCGGACCCAGATTGTCACCAGTCAATGACAGGATGCGGTTATAGAGAAAGTAAGGCGGATTGGAAACAATGCCAAATTGCGCATGCGGTGCCAGCAATTTAAAATAATCATAGTTAGTCAAATCGCCGTCAGGCAGTGCGGGATCAACTTTGAATTCTGGCGGGTTGATGACAAGGCGTGGTTTAGCCTGCGTATCATTGGCCCAGTCTTTTATATCTTGATCCAGAAACTGCGGCATGACTTCAAAGGCGTAGACTGTATCGGCCTGCGTCGCGCGGAGCAGGCGCAGAATATTGCCATTCCCGCATCCAAAATCGAGAACCGCCAGTCCTTGTAAATCCAACTTCGCCAGCGCGGCGGCCACCGGGGCCACATTCACCGTCATATTGCGATCGAGTGTTGCCCGTTCAAATGCCGGCTTTATACTCAAATCCTTGTTTTTCAAAGGTTCAGTCACTTTAGCTCCCTGATCTCTTTTATTATTTTCGTAAGGGTGGCAGGGTTTTGGAGTGGTGTCAATAAATGTTAAGGGGACCTAAAACGGTTTGAACCGGGCGGCATAATGGCGGCTGCCGTCGGAGTCCATAAACTCAGTGACGACTTTATGTGCCTCTTCATCCTGCCAGCCGGATGTTAAAATATTTTTATCCTTCATCGTGCGGCACATCTGCCAGAATCTTGCCATCTCATATGAATCTACATTTTCTCCTGCGGGCCATGCGCGGGTGAATGCCTTCTTCAAAGGGGCAAAGACTTTATTCTGTTCTTTAATGACCTGGGCTGTAAAACCGGGGAGGGCTTTGACAGCATCTTCATCAAAACAAACAACAGTACCAGAAGGCATGTAGCCGCAATTATAAGGATGTGAATCCCAGAATTGAAGATTATCTTCGCTTAATTCGTCTTCGAGAGCGTAGACTTCTTTACTGGTAACGGGTGTCTTCAGGCCCGGCATAATATCAATGCGGAAGCCATCAATTGTACGCGAGGCCAGAGGCTGCAGGATAAGATTATGCACATAGCGTGGCGTTTTCTTATCATCACTGATACGAATGATAATACCAAAATCATCAAGGAAAAGAATATAGCCGTTACTGCGCGCTGTGCGGTATTCACCCTTTTCCGGTTCCGGCAGACCCAGTGCTTCAAAAAATTCTTCTACGGCCAAGGATAGATGAAAACCCTGGCGATCATTTTGTGCGATGACATTAAACAAAGCATGGCGGGAGAGGGGCATGGGATCCACAACATCCCGACGATGATGTTTCTTGGGGCTTTGCGTATAGTCCAGGTAAGCGCTTTCATCGCCATCATGATGACGCTCCGCTTTGCCGTATGTCTTTTTGTAGGACTTGCCCATAAAAACCTCTTTAATTTTCATAATATATTTTAGGGCTTTAGTCAAGAAATTACAGATCTCTATCCGTGATTGTTAAAATCCTGTATTGTGGCGTGAATATTAATAAAGGTGAGAATAGATGAGCGGAAACCGATTTGGGACATTATTTCAATATCATAGCTGGGGCGAAAGCCATGGCCCGTCCATTGGCTGCGTCGTTGATGGTGTGCCGCCACGCCTTGATCTGGATGAAGCGTTTATTCAGCAGTTTCTCGATAAGCGCAAACCCGGCCAAAATCGTTTTACGACGCAGCGGCAGGAATCCGACACCGTCAAAATTCTTTCCGGCGTTTTTGAAGGTCAGACAACGGGCACACCGATCAGCTTGCTGATCGAAAATGAAGACGCACGGTCCAAGGATTATGGCGATATCAAAGATAAATTTCGTCCCGGTCATGCGGATTTCACCTATGACGCCAAATACGGCATTCGTGATTATCGCGGCGGCGGCCGGTCATCGGCGCGTGAAACCGCGATGCGTGTGGCGGCCGGTGCCATTGCCCGCAAAATACTGAACGCGCAAATCGGCAATGTTGTCATTCGGGGCGCGGTCACACAAATTGGCCCGCATAAAATCAATCGCGATAACTGGGACGCGGCCCAGATTGACCAGAACCCGTTTTTCAGTCCGGATGCCGGTATTGTTGACCAGTGGGCCGATTTTCTGGATATGAAGCGCAAAGCGGGTTCCAGCTGCGGCGCGGTTATCGAAGTGATTGCCAGCGGTATTCCCGCAGGCCTCGGCGCGCCGGTCTGGGACAAGCTGGATGCCGATCTTGCCAAGGCCATGATGTCGATCAACGCCGCCAAGGGTGTTGAAATTGGCAATGGTTTTGAGTCCGTCGTTCTGGGCGGTGAAGACAATGCCGATGAAATCCGCATCGATAAGGATGGAAAACCTGTTTTCCTTTCAAATAATGCGGGTGGTATCCTCGGCGGTATTTCATCGGGGCAGGATATTGTTGCGCGTGTTGCGATCAAGCCCACAAGTTCCATCCTTACCCCGCGCCAGACGATTGACAAATCTGGCCAGGAAACCGATATCGTTACCAAGGGCCGCCACGATCCGTGCGTGGGTATTCGCGGCGTTCCGGTTGCCGAAGCGATGATGGCCTGCGTCTTGGCGGATCACTGGCTACGCCATAAGGCTCAATGTCTTTAAAATAGAGATGAGATAAAAATGAAAAAACCACTCTGGCTGAATAAATTTTGCCGTACACAGGTCGAGGGTGACGCGAAGCCTTCGAAAAAGCGCGGTATATTCAGTTTTCTGGGGCGGGTTTTTAAACGGTTTTTGCTGGCGCTGGGCGGTCTGGTTTTTTTTACGATTGTGCTTGTGTGCGTCCTGTCATGGGCGGCAGCGAAGAAAGCTGCGATCCTTCCTCATGAATTCGTTCTTTACCTGCCGATTACAGAAGATTTTCTTGAGCACCCGAATATGGCGGGACCGTATAATTTTGGTAACCGTACGCCGGTCATCAGCGATATTATGGCGGCATTGGATGCAGGCACGAAGGACCAGTGCGTTAAAGGTCTTGTCGTTAATCTGGAGGCGCAATCCCTTAATATCGCCCATCTGCAGGAGCTGGTGAAGGCGGTAAAGGATTTTCGAGCCGCCGGTAAATTTGCTTATATTTACAGCAATTCTTACGGGGATGGTGGTTCTGGGCTTGGTTCATATTATCTGGCATCGGCGTTTGATGAGATATGGCTGCAACCTATGGGGACAGTCTCCCTGGCCGGGATTAGCATTGAAATGCCGTTTGCGCGGGGCGCGCTGGAGAAATTGGGTGTTGAGCCTCAATTTTTTGCACGCAAAGAATATAAATCAATATTCGAAACTTTTACACGGAATGAAATGTCACCGCAAAATCGTAAAGCCATGACGGTGCTTCTTACCGATCTGTCGGATCAGCTGACCGGCGGCATTTCCGAGAATAGAAAATTTAATGACGAGCAGATTCAGTCCTTCCTCGATCAAGGCGTCTTCCTTGACCAAGAAGCCGCGCAAGCCGGACTGGTAACAAAGCTTGATGATTTTATAGGACTACGTCGCAAGGTCAGCACGGATGTAACGGGCGTCGCGGATAATGATAAAATATTCGTCAATCTTATGAATTATACCGGGGCTGGTCCCGTTAATCCCGCCCGACAGAAAGTGGCCATGGTGTATGTTGTCGGCGACATCGTATCCGGCAGTATTGATTCCCGGGCCAGCAGTTTTGGCGGGGATACAATGGCCAGCGCTTATGAAATTTCCGAAGACATTATTGCCGCCGCCAATGAAGACGATATCAAGGCCATCGTCGTGCGTATCGACTCGCCCGGCGGTTCACCCGTGGCAGCTGAAACCATGCGTCTTGCGCTTCTGAAGGCACAGGAAAAGGGTAAGAAGGTCATTGTATCCATGGGGTATATGGCGGCATCCGGCGGATATTGGGTGGCGGCCCCGGCGGATTATATTTTTGCCATGCCGGGGACGCTTACTGGTTCAATCGGTGTGGCCGGGGGTAAATTTGTGCTGGAGGATTTGTGGCGTAAGCTTGGTATTAATTGGGACAGCATTTCCTTGGCCCCGCACGCCGGTATGTGGTCGTTCAACCGCCCGTTTTCTGAGCGCGAAGTGGCGATCATGAATAAAACCATGGACTCCATATACGATAATTTTGTTGCCCGCGTGGCATCCGGCCGAAAAATGACGAAGGCGCAGGCGGACAAACTTGCCCGTGGCCGTGTCTGGACCGGCCGTCAGGCGCAGGAAGTTGGCCTGGTGGATGAGCTGGGCACGCTGGATCAGGCGCTTGATTACACCGCAAAACAAATAGGACTGACTGACCGTCATGATCTTGAGGTCATTGTTATGCCGCAACCAAAAACACCGCTGGAAATGATTGTCGAATTATTGGAAGGCCAGGTGCGTCTTGTTGATTTCCTGAAGGTTATGGCGGATTGGGGGCCGGTGATTAAAAGCCTGTCGATTCTTAACCATGATTCAGACAGCGCAACCCGTATGAATTTAAGCGTGCAGTAAAGTCTTCAGTTTTGCTTCCAGATCGGGCCAGGCCATAATGATATGGTCGGTGCCTAGATTATTTTCTAGCACAGCAATTGCGGCGTGCAGATTGTAGGCAAAGGGCAAAATGGGGCAGGGAAGTAATTTCTGTGCCGCCAGTGCCGCCTGTATATCCTTGCGCCGGTCACCGAAATACCAGATGACATCATCCGCCGTTACTTTTTTATCCAACCGTTCTACCGCTTTCAAAATAGGGTCAGGATAAGGTTTGGCGCGCGGGATATCTTCGCGGAAAATCGTTACCTCATAATAATGAGACAGATCGAATTGTTTCAGTATATCGTGGCCATAGCCTTTGCCTAAACCGTTACTGATTAATCCCATCCGTATATTCTGCGATTTCAGAAAATCCAGAACACCATAAATTCCGGGGCAGGGTTCGACAATTTCATCGACTTCTTTGCGGCGAATTTTATGTATCGCACGATGGACTAAGAGCTTCGGGCGCTTGCCGTCATGATACTCAACAAGGGGCGGTGCATCAATTCTGCGCTTCAAAGTCTTTGAAAAGAATTTTGCTGTTTTATGGGCGGCATCATCCAGCTTTTCAAGCACATTCAGAATGCGCGGATCAATATGGCGCACCGTGGTGCCATCCATATCAAATAAAACGATGGTGGGTTTCTGGATCGACATTATTGGGCGTGGTCCTTGATGCGCTGGCAGATATGGTGCGCGGTGAGCTGCGCTTCTTCATATTGATCGGCGGGGCTAGCCTGATCCTGGTAGATATCGGGCAGTGTCATAGTGTGTACACGCACACGACCGTCCATATATCCCTTGTTGTTCAGAAAGTTCAGAACATACGATCCAAACCCACCGATGGAGCCTTCTTCAATGGTAATAAGCTGTTTATGGTTGCCTGCCAGTTGCAGGATCAAGGCTTCGTCCAGTGGTTTGGCAAAGCGGGCATCGGCCACGGTTGCAGATATACCAGATTCCGCCAGCATGTCGGCGGCTTTCAGGCATTCTTCCAGACGAGTGCCGTAAGATAGCAGGGCAATATCCGAGCCTTCGCGGATAATACGGCCTTTGCCAATCTCCAAAATCTCGCCACGTGCGGGAATTTTTGCACCCACACCTTCACCGCGTGGATAGCGGAAGGCAATCGGGCCGTCATTATAGGCAGCGGCTGTGCGCACCATATGCGCAAGCTCTGCTTCATCGGCGGCCGCCATCAAAACCATATTGGGCAGGCAGCCGAGATAGGCAACATCAAACGCCCCGGCATGGGTTGCGCCATCAGCACCAACAAGGCCGGCGCGATCAATCGCAAAACGAACGGGCAAGTTCTGGAGCGCAACATCATGCACAACCTGGTCATAGGCGCGTTGCAGGAAGGTGGAGTAAATGGCGCAGAACGGTTTGAATCCTTCGGCGGCGAGGCCGCCTGCGAATGTTACCGCATGTTGCTCGGCAATACCGACGTCAAACAAACGATCGGGAAAAGCATGGCCAAACGCATCAAGGCCTGTGCCGGACGGCATAGCGGCCGTTACGCCAACAATCTTGTCATCATGGCGTGCTTCTTCAATCAGGCTCTGCGTGAATATTTTTGTATAGGTTGGGTTCAGACTTTTCGGTTTAGATTGTGCGCCCGTCACCACATCAAATTTTGTGACGCCGTGCATTTTATCGGCGGATGTTTCGGCAGGTGTATAGCCTTTACCCTTTTTCGTGATGACATGCAGTAGAACCGGGCCTTTGTGATCCGTATCGCGGACATTACGCAAAACGGGGAGTAAATGGTCCATATTGTGACCATCGAGAGGGCCAATATAATAAAAGCCCATATCTTCAAATAGGGTGCCATTTCCAAGTGCGTGACGTGCCGCTTCTTCAGCCTTTGCCGCTGCTTTACGCAAGGGCGGCGGCATAATCGCAACAACCTTTTTTGCGGCATCCCGTGCGCCGATATAAGGTTTGGAGGAGACAAGGCGGGTTAAATATTTGCTCATTGCGCCGACCGGCTGATCAATCGACATATCATTATCGTTCAGTATAACTATCAGGCGGCTTTTCATTGCGCCGGCATTATTCAGCGCTTCATAGGCCATACCCGCACTGATGGACCCATCACCGATAACGCAGATAATATTATTATCGCGGTCATCAAGGTCACGGGCGACAGCCATGCCAAGGCCAGCGGAGATTGATGTACTGCTATGCGCGGCGCCAAACGGATCATATTCGGACTCGGAGCGTTTGGTGAAGCCGGACAGACCATCTTTCATACGCAATGTGCGGATGCGGTCTTTGCGTCCGGTCAGGATTTTATGCGGGTAACATTGATGTCCGACATCCCAAATAAGCTTGTCTTCGGGTGTATTGAATACGGCATGGATGGCGGTCGTTAGTTCAACAACGCCAAGCCCCGCGCCCAGATGCCCGCCGGTGACGGCAACGGCTTCAATCATTTCTGAGCGCACTTCATCCGCCAGCTGGCGCAGCTGTACATCGTCAAACGCGCGCATGTCGGCGGGGATGTTGACTTTATCCAGTAGTCTGTTGCTGTCATTCCCATGTGAACGGGATTTTTTGTCTGCCAAATGTGTCATATAAGTCTTCCCAGCCGAAGCTGTTCATGAATTGCTTTTGCCCGGCAATTCTAAAAAATATTAAGCCCGGCGATTCAATACGTAGAATGCGAGTTCCTTTAACATCTCCGCGCGGCCTTCAAAAATATTCAGGTGACGGATCGCTTGTTGAACCAGCATATCGGCACGGGCCTTGGCTTGTTCTTTACCCATTGTCGAAACGAAGGTGGATTTACCGGCCTTGTCATCTTGCCCTGTGGCTTTGCCCAGCTGGATAACAGTGCCTTCAACGTCAAGGATATCATCAGTTACCTGGAAGGCGAGGCCGAGATCGTTGGCGTAGTTTGCCAAGGCTTTGCGCTGCGGCTCGCCCGCTTTGCCCAAAATGGCACCGGCTTCGCAGGCGAAGGAAATCAGCTTTCCTGTTTTCATGCGTTGCAGACGGCTGATGGTGCCCAGATCAAATTCTTCTTTCTCACCCATCAGGTCGAGCATTTGACCACCGCATAGACCGTGACCGCCGGAGGCTTGCGCGAGAGCCGAGACCAGTTCGCAGCGAACGCGTGGATCTTCGTGTGTTTCTGGATCGGATAATACTTCAAAGGCGAGTGTTAAAAGCGCATCACCGGACAAAATCGCGGTCGCTTCGTCAAAGGCTTTGTGTGTTGATGGTTTGCCACGGCGCAAATCGGAATTATCCATTGCCGGCAAATCGTCATGGATCAAGGAATAGCAATGCACAAATTCAATCGCGGCAGCCACACGGCGGGCGCGTTTGATGTCAACATTGAATAAACGTGATGTCTGTACCGCGATGAACGGACGCAGGCGTTTACCACCATTGAGCGTTCCGTAACGCATCGCATCGAACAGGCGCGCTTCCGGCAAATCTGTTTCCGGCAGAAGGCGGGCGATGGTTTTGTTTACGCCTTCAATGACTTCATCCATATTCTCCTGAAGAGTCTGACTGGCCTGTCTTGGTGATGGCATATTACTTACTCCTGCTGCGCGAAGGGCGCGGTTGATACGGCGCCATTCTGATTGATGCTGATTGTTTCGATTTTGGATTGCGCCTCGCGCAATTTTTTCTCGCAATGAGTTTTGAGCGCCACACCGCGTTCATACGCGCTGATGGAATTCTCCAGAGTGGTTTGTCCCGTTTCCAGACTTTTAACAATCGCCTGAAGCTCTTCAAGGGCGGCTTCGAAGCTTAGGGTTTCAACGGAGGCTTGCTGTTTACTCATTGTGATTCAATGCTTTCTTCGTCTTAAAATCCGTTGAAGTGTATGCCAGTAACCGAAAATTCTCAATGTTTTGCTGCGAATAAGAGTTAAAGATATCTTAATAAATCGGCTGCCAGCCATGCAAATAGGGCAGGACACCCGTGGAATCATTGCAAACCATGCTGCGGCGCACATTATGTACAATTAAAGTATGGACTTAAAATAACGATTCTTAGGAGGTTTTGCACTATGGAAACATATTCTCAGTTGGCTCATGAAATTCCCCTGAAGCATGTCGACTTCACCGTTTGGAAGATTACAAAGGACAAGCGTCAGGAGTATGAAAAACGTATTCGTAAGGCGTATAATGAGCGCGCCCGCCTACGTCACCAGACGCACTAACGATATTACTGATCAAGCTTAAAAAGCGCAGCGAGGTGAGAGGCCACGCTGCGCTTTAATGCATCCAGGTTATAGCCGCCTTCGAGCACCGACACGATTTTGCCGTTTGCATGCTTATCGGCAATGGCACCAATTTCTTCCGTCACCCATGAAAAATCATCTTCGGTCAGGTTGATATTGGCCAACGGATCGTCTTTATGTGCGTCAAATCCGGCAGAAATCATAATCAGCTGCGGTGCATAGTCATCCAGCTGTGCAAGGATTTTTATCCATGCCGCCCGAAACGCTTCTGATCCATCGCCAGCCTTGAGTGTTATATTTGTAATGTGCCCTTCTATATCATTTTCCGGCAATCCCGTTCCCGGATAAAGCGGCCATTCATGGGTGGAGGCAAAGAAAATACCGGTCTGGCCGCGTGCCATCGTATCGGTGCCGTTACCGTGATGAACATCGAAATCAACAATGGCAATGCGTTTTAAACCATGGGCGACCTTGGCCTGCATAGCGCCGATAAATATATTGTTGAACAGGCAGAAACCTTCGGATTTGGCCGGCCCGGCATGGTGACCAGGGGGGCGCACCGCGCAAAAGGCACGATCACATTCGTCCCTTATAGCATCATCAACCGCGCGGCAGACGGTGCCGACGGCATACATTGCGGCGTTCCATGTGCCCGGTGATATAACAGTGTCATTATCGGCATAGGCATGTCCGCGCTCTGGCATAATATCTTGCAGATTTTCAACATAGCTGCGCGTATGGGCACGCAATATATGGGCATAGTCCGCTTCCTCGGCCGTAATAACGGGCAGGGTGCTAAATGGTTTTTCCTGAAAAAGTTTCAGAAGGACGGATAAGCGCTCGGCACATTCCGGATGGCCGGGGCCTGTGTCATGCCGCAAAAAAGACGGATGTGTGTAGATATGTGCTTTCATATCATTTTCTTTGAGTTGTCATCCTGAGCATAACGAAGGATCTCAGGCAAAAGGAGCCTTTGGAGATCCTTCGTTATGCTCAGGATGACAAGAATTTTATAGTTCGACCAGTATTATTGAGCCGGAGTTGTTGTGGTCTCGTCAGGAACGGTCTTGTCAAACAGCTCATCCAGTGATGTGGATGATGGTGTTTCTTCAACGGGCGCGGCCTCTTCCGCCGGTACAGATTCCGCTTCAGCTTCAGGAGCGGGCGCGGCTTCTGCCGGCGCTTCATCCGTTACCGGAGCTGATTCCGTTTCCGGTACAGATTCCGTTTCTATTGTTTCAGCCGCAGGTGTTTCTTCAACCGGGGTTTCCGTTGTGATTGCATCGCTGCTCGGCTCCGGCACGTCTGCGGGAACGGATTCTGTGCTTGTTGCATCTGATTCCGGTGTTGTTGTTTCCTCAACCGGTGCTTCTTCTACAACCGGTGTTTCCTCTACTACGGGAGCAACAACCAGATCAGACGGCTTGCGTGTTGGCAATGGCGGTTTTTTCTTTGGTTTTGGTTTTTCTTCTTCCTTTACCGCCGGTGCCGTAGATTGGGTCGGTGCGGCGTAACGGGAGTCAGACGGATTTTCTGCATGTAGAATGGACCGGTTATAAACAAGCTGCGCATCCGTCAACTGAAAGCCCAGCAGGATTTGCTGCCCTTGTGCCGAAGCTTCATCTGCGGCAGGGATAAGCTGGATCGTTTCATGAACGGTCGCCATGTTCTGCCCTTGCGGATAATTAATGTTCAGCGTGTGAAGTTCCTTGGATTTGATGGAGCCATCAGGCTGCGTTACCGCAACGAAGAACGGATAGGACGCTGCGCTCAGGGATGTGCCTTTCGGGCCTAGATCGCCTTCAAATGTGATTTTCAATGTTACAGCCAGACCATCGGCTGTCTGCCTACATTGTGTCAGCGCGCCTTGCATGGCGATACTGGATATGCGGTTTTCTTCGCGTGTTGCCGTATCGTCCGAGAACTGGCGCAGTGCAGCCAGGTCTTCAACAAGAGTTACCGCGGGGCAGGTGGCAACGGGCGTGGCGGCTACTGCACCCTGCGGACCGTTAGGGGTTTGTTGGGATGTATCGGAGCTGAACCAGTTCTTCATGGACCCCAGGGAGTTGTGGTAGGTCTCGCAACCTGTCAGGCTCAGGGCCGACGTAGCCAGGAGCACCAGTGGCAGTGCAGATTTGAAGCATTTCATGAAAATCCCCTTATTTTGAAAAAAATCCTAAAAGAACCTTACGTAAGGCTTTTTCCAATGGCAAGCCTCTGGATTCAATAAGTCACATCTTCTATATATAGAGCATGGAAAAGAACATGGACCCGAAAACGCCGTTAACCATTCTATTATCCGCACCGCGGGGCTTTTGCGCCGGGGTGGACAGGGCTATCCAGATCGTGGAGCTGGCCCTGCAGAAATATGGCACGCCCGTCTATGTCAGGCACGAGATTGTACATAATAAATTTGTAGTTGATGCGCTGAAGGCCAAAGGCGCGGTTTTCGTCGAGGATCTGAACGAGATTCCGGATGATGGCCGTCCGGTCATTTTTTCCGCGCATGGCGTGCCCAAATCCGTCCCGGAAGAGGCGCAGCGGCGTGAGATGCTGTTTATCGATGCAACTTGCCCGCTGGTCAGCAAGGTTCACCGCGAAGCCGAACGTCATCACAAGAACGGACGTCAGATCATCCTGATCGGCCATACAGGCCATCCGGAAGTTATAGGCACTATGGGGCAATTGCCCCCCGGAGCTGTGATCCTTGTTGAAACGCTGACCGATGTTGAAAATCTGGTTGTTGAAAACCCGGACAATCTGGCCTGGTGTTCGCAGACAACCTTATCCGTGGATGATACGGCGCAGATTGTGGAATTGTTGAAAACACGCTTTCCCACGATTCACGGTCCGCATAAGGAAGATATCTGTTACGCCACCACCAACCGCCAAGCCGCGGTGCGTACCATTGCACCGCGCGCGCAGGTGATGCTGGTAATCGGTGCACCGAATTCTTCCAATTCAAACCGCCTGGTCGAGGTAGCGCTGGCCCATGGGTGCCGCGATGCTTATCTGGTGCAGCGGGCAACGGATATTGACTGGAGCTGGTTTGCGGGCGTTGCGACGCTGGGCCTGACGGCTGGAGCTTCCGCGCCGGAAGTGTTGGTCAGGGAAGTGATCGAAGCCATCAGCCAGCGATTTGATGTTACGGTGGAAGAAGTGGTCACAACATTGGAAAATGTTGTATTTAACGTGCCGCGTTCATTGGTAGCTTAGGTTTTAACCCTCAAAAAGCTGTGTCTAGTTAACGGCACTTGCTTGACGCACGATCTTATGCGGCTATTCTCTGAATCATGGCCGTTTATACGCATATCAGCCGGACAGAGCTTGAGGATTTCCTTAAGGCTTATGATCTGGGCACGCTCGTCTCCTTCGCCGGTATCCCGCAGGGCGTCTCCAACACCAATTATAAAATTGTTACGGATCAGGGGCCCTACATCCTGACGCTGTTTGAAAGCCGGGTGAAGGATTCCGATTTGCCGTTCTTTTTCGACTTTATGGCGCATCTGAATGACAAGGATATTTCCTGCCCCTATGCTCTGCCGGACACGGCGGGACAATATTTCAATAAAATTGCCGGGCGCACGGCGGTAATTATTAATTTCCTGCCGGGGCGCAGTCTGGAACGTGCTGATCTGACCTCGCACCATTGTGCGGAACTGGGCGCATTTGTTGCGCGCATGCATCTGGCGGCGGCGGACTTTGATAAAACGCGTGTGAACGGTGTTAGTTTGCCGACATGGGAAGACCTTGCGGCTAAAACCAAAGACAAGGCGGATACGATTTATTCCGGTCTTGCAAGAATTGTGGCGGATGAAATCGAATATCTCGCAGCGCACTGGCCGGCGGAAACGGATTTACCACGCGCGGCCGTGCATGCCGATATCTTCCCGGACAATGTATTCTTTGATGATGCGCAAACTATCAGCGGTATTATCGACTTTTATTTTTCCTGCACGGATTTTCTACTCTATGACTTGGCGCTGGTGATTAATGCGTGGTGCTTTGACGGAAACCATGAATTTGCGGCAGACAAATATCAGTCATTTATGCAGGCCTATACAGCACTACGTCCCTTGACAGTGGCGGAGACGGACCGGATTAGCTTTATGGGGCGGGCGGCTGCGCTGCGTATTCTTATGACGCGCAGTTTTGCGTATCTTAACCGTAATCCCGATGATTTGGTTTTCTCGCTCGATCCGCTGGAATATATTGCCAAGCTGCGTTTTCATCAGAGTGCAGATCATGATCGTTGAAATTTATACGGACGGAGCCTGCAGCGGTAATCCGGGTCCCGGTGGCTGGGGCGCAATCCTGCGTTGGAAAGGGCATGAGCGCGAATTATCCGGTGGCGAAGACCTGACCACGAATAACCGCATGGAATTAATGGCGGCGATCATGGCGCTGGAGAGTTTGAAGCGGCACTGCACCGTCGAGCTTTATACCGACAGCGTCTATGTGAAGGATGGTATCCAGAAATGGATTGAAGGGTGGAAAGCCAGAGGCTGGAAGACCGCCGACAATAAGCCAGTGAAGAATCAAGATTTGTGGGAGCGTCTGGATGCGGCTGTGAAGAAACACAGCGTAACGCTACACTGGATCAAGGGCCATGCCGGTCATCCCGAAAATGAACGTGCGGATGAGCTGGCGCGGATGGCGATTATGGCGCTGAAAATCGCACAGATTTAAATTCTGCCGATTCGCAAAGCATCTTGCGTCTACAGGCGATTCTCATCACTTTTTATTCCCTTTTGAAACACAATGCGGCTTATCCACAGGATAGGTGCCCGGATTCCGGTAAGTCGGGAGTTTTTTAAGATTCCATTAATTAGTAGAGCACAAGCTAACACTATAGCCATGCAACAGCCGACCAATAATAAGAACACACACGTTGCAGATCATAGGAGGATCACATGGGTAACATTGTAACGCATAACGGTCATCAGACCCTGAACGCTACACAATACATCGCCGCGCAACCGCACAGCGAGAACATGATCTCTGAACGCACAGCATTGCCCTTGCCACCAGCGCTGGGTAATGAAACGAAATTTGAAATGGAAATCTATGCCCGGTTCATGCGGCATCTGCGCAATGTACCGAATAGCAAGATGGAGATTAAAATCTTGTCTTCCATTCACTTTACAGCAGACATGATGGATGTCGCGGATGAGCTGGTCGCCAAGACTTTAGTGGATCTAGGGCTGCGCGCGCCACGGCGGGCTTTCCCGGTAGCCTTTCTGGACTTCTCGGATAAGGCTTTGCAACGCCGCGTATGGGACTGCGGACCCGCACCCGCGCCCCTCGCGGCACTACGCGATCATTGGGATAAGATTGGCGAAGACCGCTTCAGCGGTGCGGTACGTAATCACTACGCCATCTTTAATGAAGGTCTTTATAACAAAGCGTAAGAGTTTGACTGAAGAATTTAGTTAAACAGCCGGCGGATCATACCGCTAAAACCATCGCCTTCTTCTTTGTTCTCCTCTTCGGGGAGCACGGAGGAGGGCGGTGGTACACTGTCTTCAAAGGCTGTGCGATTGGGATCCTGCGGCACGGACATCATTATTTCACGCCAGATACGCGCCGGGCCGCTGCCGCCGGTAACCTGTTTCATCGGGCTGTTATCATCATTCCCGACCCATACAGCGGCGACATAGGAATTGGTGAAGCCAATAAACCACGCATCACGAAAATCCTGGGACGTACCAGTTTTTCCGGCGGCGTAAAACGGGACCTTTGCGGCAGTGGCTGTGCCATATTGGATCACGCCTTCCATCATACTGTTCAGCTCCGCGATAATGTGCGGATTATAGATTGAGCCCCCCGGACCGGTAATGTGGTTTTTATAGATCGGCGTATCGTCCGATTTACTGATATTCGTAATGGCGTAAGGGGCTATGCGTTGGCCCCCCGTGGCAAATGTACCAAAGGCAGTCGCCATTTCCAGCATGGGCACACCGCTGCTGCCCAGTGCAAGGCTCAGATCCGGTATAAGATCGGCCTTGATACCCAGCATGCGAGCCGTATCAATGACGTTATTAATGCCAACATATTGTGCCAGCCGCACAGCCGCCGTATTCAGGGAGCGTGCCAGAGCAATTTCCAGAGGCACTTCGCCCATATATTCACTACGATAATTTTCCGGCGCATAATTGCCGACCTTCAAAGGCGAGTCGTCTATTAAATCCGTTTTCCGCCAGCCCGCGTTCAATGCAGTCAGATAGACAATCGGCTTGAAGGACGATCCGGGAGAGCGTACGGCCTGCGTCACGCGGTTGAATTGACTTTTGCGATAGTTGCGGCCCCCCACCATGGCACGCACGGCACCATCCAGCGACATGACAATTACCGCGCCCTGGGATGCGTTAACGGTTGCGCCTTGATCATCCAGATAATTGCTGAGGGCGATAGTAGCGGCTCTTTGCAATGTTGGATCAAGTGTTGTTTCAACAACAATATCACTTTCCGTCGGGCCGACCAGATTATCAATGTCTGCGACGATCCAGTCCGTGAAGTAATTTTCACTATCGCCACCGGCTTCGCGGTCGGCAATAACGGGTGTGTTGCGATGTTCATTTTCCATCGCTTCCTTTGAGATATAGCCCGCATCTTCCATCGCGCCCAGAACAACATTCGCCCGTTCCTGGGCCAGTTTCGGGTTGCTTTCCGGGGAATAGCGGGATGGAGCTTTCAGCAGACCGGCAAGAATGGCGGCTTCCCGCAAATTCACTTCCGATGCGGATTTGCTGAAATAAATACGGGAGGCGGCATCCACACCGTAAGCCCCACTGCCCAGATAAACCCGGTTCAGATAGGCACTAAGAATTTCATCCTTGGTCAGCTCATGCTCAAGCCATAAGGCGAGCAAGGCTTCCTGAATTTTACGTTTCAATGTGCGTTCATGGCTGAGAAATAAATTTTTTGCCAGCTGCTGCGTGATTGTGGAGCCGCCCTGCACATAATGACCGGCGCCCAGATTGCGCACCATGGCGCGCGCAATACCAAAGGGATCAATACCGTGATGGTCATAAAAGCGACGATCTTCGGTGGCAAGGACAGCCTGAATTAAATGCGGCGGTAACTCATCAACGGTAACGCTGATCCCTTTAAGTTCGCCATAGCGGCCGATAACACTGCCGTCTTCGGCCTTGACGATAATGGAGGCTTTACGTTCAAATTGCGGGGCGGAGATCAGCGCCGGCAGGGTGGCGGCGAACCAGCCAATAATAACGGCCAGAACAATAATACCCCAAACAGACGCCACCAGCCCCCATTTGATTAACACGCGGTAAGGCACGCCCGGCAGAATAGGGAAGTTATCCGGAATCGATTTTCCGGTCTTTTTCACCGTCTTGCCGGAAGCCTTTTTACGGGTCTTCTTGGAAGTCTTTTTTATTGTCTTTTTTGCCATGCGGCATGTCCTATCATAAGCTTAACGGGACTACATCAAAAAAATCGCAGCCAGCCCTAAAAATGCCAGGAAACCAACAACATCTGTAATCGTTGTTAAGAACACGGCGGAGGACACGGCCGGGTCGGTTCCCATATGATGTAAAAGGATGGGTATCCCCGCGCCGAAGAAGCCTGCACAGATAAGGTTAATAACCATGGCCGCCCCGATCACAAGGCCCAGCACCGGCGCGTTGAACCAGGCCGCGGCGATTAATCCCATCAAGATGGCAAAAGCAAAACCGTTCAATGTTCCCACCAGCGTTTCTTTCCAGATAATCCGGTACGCATTGGCTTTTGACAATTCCCGCGTTGCCAATGCGCGTACCGCGACGGTAAGGGCCTGCGTCCCCGCATTGCCCCCCATCGACGCTACAATCGGCATCAGGATGGCCAGTGCCACGATCTGCTCAATCGTGCCATCAAAAAATGAAATGACAATGGATGCGAGAATAGCCGTAAACAAGTTCAGGAACAGCCAGCGGAAGCGATTATTGGTTGTCGATAAAACGGCGCTGTACAAATCGCCCTGTCCCAAACCGCCGAGTTTCAAGAAATCTTCTTCAATCTCTTCATCGATAACGTCAACGACGTCATCAATCGTAATCACACCGATCAGGCGGTCGGAGGAATCAACAACGGGGGCAGAGGTCAAATCTTCCCGCCGGAAAATCTGCGCCACATGTTCCTGATCCATCGTGGCGGGAATGCTGAAAATATCTTCACGGGCCAGATCCTGCATCTTTGCGGAGCGCTGCGCCCGGACCAGTTCGCTTAATTTTATCCCGCCCACAACCTTGTAGGTCGGTGTAATAATAAAAATATCAAAAAATTCATCAGGCAATTCGTTGGAGGCTGCACGCAAATAATCAATTGTTTTTCCTACCGTCCAGAATTGAGGGATCGCAACAAATTCCCGCTGCATCAATCGTCCGGCGCTATCCTCCGGGAAGCTTAAGCCTTGTTCAAGGGTCAGGCGCAGGCGTGAGGATAATTTCTGGATAATTTCTTGCTGGAATTCTGGTTCCAGGTTGAGGATCAGGTCCAGCGCATCATCACTATCCAGCTCAGACAGAAGGTTGGCAACCTGCAGGGCGGGCATGCTTTCCAGAATTTCTTTACGCAGTTCCGGATCAAATTCCGTGAAGGTGTAGGGATCAAGGGCCGCGGCGTGCCCGCTTAGAAGCTTGTCACGGTCTTCTTCACTGATTTTACTAAGAAGTTCGGCTGCATCGGCGGGGCCAAGGTCTGCCAGCTGTTCTGCTAGCGCTTCATCATGATCACCGTGCAGTATATCTTCGATTTCTTCAATGCGGCTATCGGACAGGCCCGCCATATCGCTGGTATCGGCGACAATTTTTTCTTCTTCTGTGGTTTTAGGGTCTATCTCCACGGCTTCAAATATTCTCGCTGCTGTTTTCCGCCTTGTAGTGCTGGGCGGATACGGCGGCAACAGCCGTCATATTTACAATGCCGCGTGTTGTAACGGACGGGGTTAGAATATGCGCAGGACGCGATACACCCAGCAGCAGCGGGCCAACGGAAATGCCTTCACCGATAATTTTTAGCATATTAAAGGAAATATTGGCGGCATCTACGTTGGGCATGATGAACAAATTGGCCTCACCTTTTAATGTGGAATGCGGCATGATTTCTTCGCGGATTTTTTCGGACAAGGCCGCATCGGCATGCATCTCCCCATCAATTTCCAGCTCCGGCGCACGCGAGCGCAGCTCGGCCAGCGTATCACGCATCTTGCGTGCAGAATCGGTTTCGTGTGTGCCAAAGTTGGAATAAGACAGAAGGGCGACTTTTGGCTTGATGCCAAAACGCTGCACCTGTTCCGCGGCCAGCATCGTCATTTCGCAAAGCTGTGATACGCTGGGGTTTGGATTGACTTGCGTGTCGCAGATGAAAATGGCGCCGCGTGGCAGAATAAGGGTACCGAGCGCTGCGGCCGTTTCCACACCTTCACGCAGGCCCAGCACATCAACCACATCTTTCATGTGAGTGACAAATTTACCAACAGTACCGCAGATCACGGCATCTGCCGCGCCTTTATGCACCATCAAGGAGCCAATGATCGTGTTGTTAGCGCGGATAATGTTACGTGCCATCGCGGGCGTAATACCTTTGCGCTGCATAAGATCATGGTAGCTGGTCCAATATTCGCGGTAACGCGGATCATCTTCCGGATCGACTAGTTCAAAATTCTCATCAATCTTCAGGCGCAGGTGAAGGCGCTTCAGTCGTGTCTCAATAACCGCACGACGACCGATCAAGATTGGTTTGGCCAGGCCATCATCAACGATAACCTGCAGGGCGCGTAAGACCCGTTCTTCTTCACCTTCGCAATAAACGATACGTTGAATATCCTGCTTCGCGCGGGCAAAGACGGGACGCATAACCATATGGGTGCGGTAGGTGAAGCTTTGCAGCTTCTGGCGGTACGCATCCCAGTCGGTAATCGGGCGTGTGGCAACACCTGTTTCCATCGCCGCCTTGGCAACCGCCATAGGCAGCTCCACGATCAGGCGCGGGTCAAACGGTTTGGGAATCATATAATCAAGGCCGAATTCCAGTGTCTCATCACTGTAAACACTGGCCACTTCGGCGGAGGCTTCCTTGCGGGCAAGTTCTGCAATTGCATGAACACACGCGATTTTCATTTCTTCGTTAATGGCGGTGGCACCCACATCCAGCGCACCGCGGAAGATGAAAGGGAAGCACAGGACATTGTTAACCTGGTTCGGGAAATCGGACCGGCCAGTGCAAATCACGGCATCCGGTTTTCCTTTGCGGATTTCGTCCGGCATAATTTCCGGTGTGGGATTAGACAACGCCATAACCAACGGGGCCTTGGCCATTTTCTTGACGTCTTCTGCCTTCAATACATTAGGGCCGGACAAGCCGAGGAAGACGTCAGCGTCTTTCAACGCTTCAAACACCGTACGGTGTTTTGTATCGGAAGCATATTTTTCCTTGATGGAGTCCATGCCTTCATTGCGGCCCTTATAGATAACGCCGTTACGGTCGCAGACGATAATATTCTCCCGCGGCAGGCCCAGCTGCACCAGCATATTGAGGCAGGCAATTGCCGACGCCCCCGCGCCATTGGCAACCAGTTTGATATCTTTCATTTTACGCTTGGATAATTTGACCCAGTTGGTCATGGCTGCACCGACGATAATCGCTGTGCCGTGCTGGTCATCATGGAATACGGGGATTTTCATACGCTCGCGCAGGCGGCGTTCAACTTCAAAACATTCCGGGGCCTTGATATCTTCCAGGTTAATGCCGCCGAATGTAGGCTCGAGCGATGCGATCGTATCAACAAGTTTATTGACATCCGTCTCATTTATTTCAATATCGATAGAGTCAATATTGGCAAATTTCTTGAACAGGACGGCTTTGCCTTCCATTACCGGCTTGGAGGCCAGCGCGCCGATATTGCCAAGACCCAGAACGGCCGTGCCATTAGAAATAACCGCGACCAGATTGCCGCGTGATGTGTAGTCCAGCGCCTTCAGCGGATCTTTTTCAATCTCTTCACAAGCCGCGGCCACACCGGGAGAATAAGCAAGCGCCAGATCACGCTGCGTCTCCATGGCCTTTGTCGGGATGATCTCAATCTTTCCCGGGGTCGGCAGGCGGTGATATTCAAGGGCGGCTTCGCGGAAAAGATCTTTATCGGACATGGGTTCTAACCTTCAAGGGATCGTGTGCAAACAATAGCTTATAAGGAACAGATCTGCCGGGGGTTTTCAAGGGGATAGAATGCTATGACGTAGGGAAGTGCACAGATAAACTGCAGGTTTTTGCCAATAAAAAATCCGGGAACTTTTTAGGGGGGATTTTGGTTGTAAGTATCAGGAAACAAAAACGTTTTTGTTTTCATAAATTTTAAAAAAATGGAGATTTTCATGAAAAAGACTGTACTTATGGCCGCTTTGGCTGCGTTTGTGGCCATGCCCGCTTATGCGAATGATATGGATGATAAAGCTGATTACTATTTCAATAAAATGGATGCCAATACTGATGGTAAAATCAGCGAAGATGAGCATGAGAATTTCAGCGAAGCCATGTTCAAAAATGCTGATACAAACAATGACGGCAGCCTGACCAAAGATGAGCTGGCTGCTGCTAAAAAACAGAAAAAAGCAGAGATGAAAGACGCCCGATAGCCGTTTTTTCTCGTGTTTTTTCTATCAGGGTCGCCTTTCAGGGCGGCCCTTTTTTATAGAGCGACAGTATTTATGAAAATTGGTGCGGTCGAGAAGACTCGAACTTCCACGGGGTTTAGCCCACAGCGACCTCAACGCTGCGCGTCTACCATTCCGCCACGACCGCACGCCATGAAATATAAGGTAGGGCCAAGGATTTAACAAATCCGCTTGCCCTGCGCAAGTATTAAAGCAACCCATTGTCTTTCAAGGCCGCAGTCTTTAAATGTAATGCATGGAGTTTAAAACCAGCACCCAGCCCGTTTCCTACCCGGAAGCCCTGTCCTTTATGGAAGGGCATGTCGCTGCCTTGCATGACGGGACGGGGCAAGACCTTGTCTGGCTGCTGGAGCATCCGCCGCTTTATACCGCGGGGACCAGTGCCAAAAGCACCGATCTGCTGAACCCGCAATTCCCAGTTTTTGAGGCCGGGCGGGGCGGGCAATATACATATCATGGCCCGGGGCAGCGTGTTGGTTATGTCATGATGGATCTTAAAAAGCGTCAATCTTCCCCCGATATCAAAAAATATGTCTGGCAGCTAGAGGAGTGGATCATTTGCACTCTGGCCACCTTCGGCATTACCGGGGAGCGCCGGGACGGACGTGTCGGGATATGGGTCGTGACACCGCAGGGGGAAGAGAAGATTGCCGCCATCGGCGTGCGTATCCGGCACTGGATTACCTATCACGGGATCTCGATTAATGTTGATCCTGACCTGTCGCATTTCGGCGGCATTGTACCGTGCGGACTGCAGGAATTTGGCGTCACATCCCTATCAAAAATTACGGGACGTGCCGTTTCAATTTATGAGGTTGATGAGGCCTTGAAGGCGCAGTGGTCAGCGGTTTTTGCTGATTAGGCGCTGGGCAATCTCGGCGGCTTGTTGGCGCAGTTCCGGCACGGCGGTTGTCTCCAGCCGTTCGCCCAGAAGCAATGTTCCCAGCGCGTATAAATTCTCTTCCTGCGGTTCTTTGATACCCAAAGAGAGTGGTCCGGGTTCGATCAGATCCTGACGTTCCATCCCGGCCAGAATCTTATTGTCTTTTAGCATCTGGCGGTAAGACGGGCCGGTGCAATTAATGACCTTGGCGGCTTTAACAACCATTGTGCCCGAAGACCCGCGCGGGCGTACAGTGACCGTGCCGTCAGCGTCAGTTTTAATAATACGGCCGGCCATGACTTCGATCTGCGGATGGCTGGACAGGGTCGCGGCAATGGACGGGGCCATGCGGTGGCGGCGGATATTCCACCGGGACCAGAGATGGCGCATAAAGCGCGCTTTTTCCCGGTCGGGCAGAAACTGCCATAATTTAACCAGATGCGGACGCAGCCCATCAATCACAGCGCGCCAGTTATCGCCATGGGCGTAACGGCGGAAGGTCTTGAAGTAATGACTGGCGGTGCGGCGCTTTTTCATATCTTCGATAATCGGCGCAATGTGTTTGTAAGCAGAGGTATCGGCATGAACTTCTGGCATATGACCATGGGGGGAGACGGCCAGGATTTTACCCTTGAACTCATCCGCCAGGCAGCTGAGTGCGACATCCGCCATGGTCAGGCCAGCGCCGGCAATGACAATCGTCTGGTCATCGCCAACATTCAGTGATCCGCCCGCCGCGCGGTAGGCCCAGAAGTCTTGAACATAGGACTCCGTCTGCGGCCAGCTTTCCTGTTTGGATACCGGATTACCGGTAGCCAGGACGAGGGCGTTGCTTTTTACATGGTGCCCGTCATCCAGTGTTATTTCCCATTGATCATCGTGATAGCGTGCGTTTATGGCGGCGTTTGTACCGGTAACGATGCTGCCGGACAATATCGCGCTATCGCGTATCGAATTCAAATATTCCCCGTAAATTCTGCGGGATACGAACTGATCTGCTTTAAATTGTTGAGGATATTTTTCATTCAGCCAGTTTATGAAATCATGTTCCTTGTCCGCCCACGCGCTCATATTCCCGGCGCGGACATTCAGCAAATGGCAAAGCTCCTGCGTCCCATAAGCGATACCAAGGCCATCAGCCGTTGGTGCGCCCGCCCAGAAAATCTTCAGCGGGTTTTTTGATTGGCGCACAAGATTGGCAGCCACCATCAGGCCGCTGAAACCGCCGCCGACAATTACAATATCGAAATGTGAGGTCATTGGAGTGTCGATTTCCGTCGGGCTTCGCAGGCCGCCTTGCGGGCTTTGAGTTCCGCATAAAGGTTATCAATCATGCCACTGGCGACATGGGTTAGCAGAAAGGGCAGAAGGCCATGTATTACCAGCACGACACCGCTGGCGATCAAAATGCCGGCAGCCTTGAATGTGAACAGCAGATGCTGCAGGTAGGTTTCGCCTGCCTCATCCAAATGTCTGTGAAGGGAAGAATCGTTTTTCATGGGGGTATTATAAGGGAGTGGGCCGATTTATCAATCCGCCGCCATCGGGCGGGAGATTTGGGTAGAAATATAGCCCGTACAGTGCCGAACAAATTTCTCAATATTATCTCTTAATTTATTGAAATTTATTGTTTTAGTTGAGTCTTGTTCGTTCCAGTATAGCGCCTTGTTAATTTCCAGCTGTATGCTATGCCGGCGCTGGGTGGGACGGCCATAGCGGCGCAAGATCTCGACCCCTTTATAGGGCTGGTTGATCGCCACCTGATACCCCAAGCCCTGCAGGCCATCACGGACCATATGCAGGAACTCGGTCCCGCAGCTTGTTCCGTCACGGTCGCCCAGAACGAAATCCGCCTTCGTCGCCGTCCCCGGCATGGAGTGGCAGTTCATATGCCAGACCTGCCCGAAATCATAATGGGCGGTATCGATCAATGTTTCGAGAGCATTATGGTAGGGATGGTAATAATCCTGAATACGCTTTTGTACCTCCGGCACCGTCAGCTGGTTGGCATAGATCGGGATGCCCGGTTTCACAAGCCGCCAGACAAGGCCGATCCCTGCATGGCTGCGGCTTGTCGGTTTCATCAGTCCCGCCCATTGGCCACGGATCAGGGTGGTATCCACATCGCTGACCGCGCGGTTCACATCTATATAAGTCCGCGGGAACTGCGCCCGGAGCAGGGAGGCGCCGTAAGCAGGGGCCGCCGTGAACAGCTCATCCACATAATTGTCTTCCGCCCGTTCCAGCAAGGCCCGGGGGCAGGCATGTTTAAAATCCACCGGGTAAACCCGCCCGCTATGGGGGGAGTCGAAGATCAGGGGCAAAGCCGGGCCTGACGGTGAAAATATGTCATAAACATCCTTCATGAAATTGAGTATAGAAAACTATTACCGTCTTAAGCTATAAGAAATGTGTAGTTTTTATAATAACCAAGGACTTTCCATGTTTGACCTACGCGCCATCCGCGAAAACCCCGAAGCTTTTGACCTGAACTGGGCCCGCCGGGGGATTGCACCGCAATCTGCGGATATTTTACGTATGGATGAGGAGCGCCGTGCTCTGCAAACAACGATGCAAGATTTGCAACAGCAACGTAATGCTAAATCCAAAGAGATTGGCATGATTAAGGCTAAAGGCGGTAATGCGACGAATGAAATGCATGATGTCGGAGTTTTAAAGGATCAAATAGCCGAATTAGAAGTCCGCGAAGCCACATTAGCCGAAGCCCTGAACCAACATTTGTCCAGCCTGCCGAATATGCTGGACCCGGTTGTACCGGACGGTGCCGATGAGAATGATAATGTAGAAGTCCGCAAAAATGGCTCCCCGAAGAACCCGAACAGCGACCCGAAAGAGCATTTCGATATTGGGGCTGATCTGGACATGATGGATTTTGAAACGGCCGCTAAAATGTCTGGCGCGCGTTTTGTAGTCTTAAGCGCTGGGCTGGCCCGTATGGAGCGTGCGCTGGCGCAGTTTATGCTGGATACCCATGTGGATGACCATGGCTATACCGAAGTGTCACCGCCCTTGATGGTCAATGACAATGCTGTCTATGGCACAAACCAGCTGCCCAAATTTGCCGAAGATCTATTTCGCACGACAACCGGCCATTGGCTGATCCCGACCGCAGAAGTGGCGCTGACCAATATTGTTGCCGACTCAATTCTTGAGGATTCCTATCTGCCGCGTCGTTATACCGCCTTTACCCCGTGTTTCCGCTCCGAAGCGGGTTCGGCCGGTAAAGACACACGTGGTATGATCCGCCAGCATCAGTTCTACAAGGTTGAAATGGTCAGTATCGTGCACCCGGATAAGAGCGCCGAAGAACACGAGCGCATGACGCAATGTGCCGAGAATATCCTGAAGAAGCTCGATTTGCCTTACCGTACCATGCTGCTCTGCAGCCGTGATACCGGGTTCGGTGCGCAGAAAACCTACGATATCGAAGTCTGGCTCCCGGGCCAGAACCGCTACCGTGAAATCTCCAGCTGCTCCAACTGCGGCGATTTCCAGGCGCGGCGCATGAAAGCCCGCTTCCGCAAACCCGGTGACAAAAACATTGAATTCGTGCACACACTGAACGGCTCCGGCCTAGCGGTAGGGCGCACGCTGATCGCCATCATGGAAAATTACTATGATCCAACCGATGGCGGCGTATTTGTGCCGGAAGTTCTGAAGCCTTATATGAATGGGTTGGAGAAGATACTGCCCGCCAAGGCCTAGTTTATGGCAATTGTCCCATTTATTTATTGCCATTCTGCGGTGTTTGACTCAGAATAGGGGAAATCGCGTTTCTCCTAGCTTTCCCAAGATTTCCCAAGATTTACCCATGACCAGCACCACCGCACATACCGCCCGGAAAGTACGACTCATAATGCATTTGCGTGCGCTGGGTATTCAGGATGTGCGCGTGTTAAGCGCGCTGGAGCGTGTGCCGCGGGAGATTTTTATTCCAAGCGCGATGCAGGATCAATCATACGAAGATATCGCTGTGCCGATTGGCCGGGGGCAGACGATCAGCCAGCCTTCGGTTGTTGCCGCGATGACTGAAGCGATGGATTTATGTGATCGTGACAAGGTGTTGGAAATCGGTACGGGCTCGGGGTACCAGACCTGCATTCTATCTTATTTGTGCCGCCGCGTTTACAGTATCGAGCGTCACAAGCCGTTGCTCAAAGGCGCGGAAGAGATTTTTAAACAATTGCGCCTGCATAACATCACCGCGATTGCCGCCGACGGCATGAATGGCTGGCCGACGATTGATGGCAAGAACCAGGCACCGTTTGACAAGATTATCTGTACCGCCGCCGCCCATGTGCGCCCGCCGCAGGCCTTGCTGGACCAGTTGAAAATCGGTGGTGTGCTGGTGATCCCGGTGGCTGTCGGTGAAAAACAAACTCTGCGCCGTTATTCCAAGGAAGCCGAAGATACATTTGCGGTGAAGGATATGATGACGGTGCGCTTCGTGCCGCTGCTTCCCAATATTGCGGCCGCCACGGAAAATTCCGGGGAAGTGGCCGTGGAAGCCTTGTCCAAAGACAATAGTCTCTACGCGCTGGCGTAAGGCGATGAAAAAACTCCTGCTGATCCCCTTGCTTCTGGCGGTTACGGGCTGTGAACAACTCACAGGATTTACCGAGGCCAAAGCACCCTTGATTACTTACGGGCTTCATGGTGGCGCGGGCAGTGCGGGGATGCATACCGTGTCGGGCAGTGAACGCCTGTGGGATATTGCGCAGCGTTATCGCTTGTCGATGGAAGATATTATTACCGTCAATAATCTCAGCGCGCCCTATGCTCTGGCGCGCGGGCAGCGTTTGACATTGCCGCCGCCGCGGACCTATACGGTGCATAGTGATGATAGTCTTTACGATATCTCGCGCACCTTCGGGATCAGTACGACGCAGCTGGCCTATCAGAATAATTTGCAGCCGCCCTATAGATTATCAGCGGGGCAGGTCTTGAAGCTGCCTTCGGTGAACGGTGTGACACGTCCGGCACCGGAATCAATGGTTGTGCGTGCGCAAAAAGTTGATGCGGTAGAGAAGATGGAATTGGCGCCGCCATCGTCTGTTGCCGCGGCATCACGCTCTTCGATTGAATCTGCACCTCTCGCCCCGCCGGGTGCCGTATCATCTGTACCGGTGGCGATACCAAAGCCTGTGGCGGTAGCGGCAACATCCGCGGATATTCCCGCAAGGGCGGGTACGACATTTGCGTGGCCGGTGCGCGGCAAGGTGATATCCGGTTACGGGCCGAAGGCGGGGGGGCTGCATAATGACGGTATAAATATTGCGGCTGCGCGCGGCACGGCGGTGAAAGCCGCCGATAATGGTGTTGTGGTTTATGCTGGGAACGAGCTGCGCGGATTTGGTAATCTTGTTCTTGTCAAACATGCGGATCGGTGGGTAACGGCCTATGCGCATATGGACAATATTACGGTCGCGCGCGGGCAGGTTGTTAAAGTCGGGCAATCTATCGGGACTGTCGGTTCCACTGGGTCGGTCAGCTCTCCACAGCTGCATTTCGAAGTCAGGCGCGGGACAGCGGCCCTGAACCCTGCTGTTTATTTGGCTCATCAGAATATTTAAACCTTAAAGGAGAAAACTATGATTAAAGATTTTAAAGAATTTATTTCCCGCGGGAATGTCATCGATATGGCGGTGGGTATTATTATTGGCGCGGCCTTTACCGGTATTGTCAAATCACTGGTGGATGATGTGATCATGCCGTTTATTGGTCTTCTGACCCGAGGGGTTGATTTCTCCAATCTCTATCTGAACCTGTCCGGCAAGGAATTTGAAAGTCTGGTGGCCGCCAAGGCGGCGGGAGCGGCGACGATCAATTACGGCCTGTTCATAAACGCGCTATTCAATTTTCTGATTGTGGCTTTTGTGGTCTTTACGTTGGTCAAGGTTATTAACCGTCTCAAGCGTCAGGCGGAGGCCGCACCGGTGGTAACGCCGGAAGAGGTTATCCTGCTGCGCGATATTCGCGATCTTTTATCAAAAAATCAATAATTTCAATGCATTAAATTAGTATTGTGGGTTATTCCCGCTTGTCTATTGCCTTTGATACATATCCCGTTATAGTCCGGCTATATATCAAACGATTAACAAGCAGGAATAACCATGATTTCTTTTATTTCCCAAGCCTATGCCGCTGCGCCTGCAGCTGTCCCCGCCGCCGCTGCCACTGCGCCAAGTGCCGGTGAAGCCTTTGTTATGAACATGGGGCTTATCCTTGTTCTGGTGGTTATGTTTTACCTGCTGCTGATCCGTCCGCAGCAAAAGCGTTTCAAACAGCATCAGGAAATGATTAGCGCTCTGAAAAAAGGGGACAAGATCCTGACATCCGGCGGTCTGATTGGCACAATCGATACAATCACCGAAGGCAGCAACGAAGTTGTTGTTGATCTTGGCAATGGCTTGAAGGTTACCGCCTTGCGCTCCACAATTCAGAGCCATTCCGAACCCGTCAAAAAGGCATAATGAGCCATGGTTAATATCGCCCGCTGGAAAATCATTACGGTTTTCGCGATCTGCATTTTTGGTTTATTTTCGGCATTGCCTAATGTGCTGTCGGAATCCACGCGGGCGAAATTACCGGGCTGGCTGCCCCATAAAACTGTCAATCTTGGCCTTGATCTGCAGGGCGGATCGCATCTTCAGCTTCAGGTTGAGGTTGACAAGGTTATTAAGGATCGTACCGACAGCCTTGTGCAATCCGTTCGCCCTGAACTGCGTAAAGCCAAAATCGGCTATACACGTATTGCGCCGATTAACAACGGTATCCGCATTACACTGCGCGAAGATCAGGAACCGGCACCCGTGCAGAAAATCCTGCGCACTCTTGATGCAGGGATGAATATAAAGTCAGGTGACGAAAAAAATACAATCGAAGCGACCCTCGATGATATGGCGATCAAAAAAATTCACAGCCAGACCATTGATCAATCAATTGAAATCGTACGCCGCCGCGTGGATGAAACCGGCACGCGTGAGCCGGTAATCCAGCGTCAGGGCGAAGACCGCATTATCGTGCAGCTTCCCGGCGTTGATAATCCAGAACGTATTAAAGAAATTCTTGGCAAAACCGCCCAGCTGTCTTTCCACCTGGTCAGTGACGGTGCCAGTGCTGGTGAGACAAGAAGCCTGCCCCTGGTTGAATCCCCGGGCCAGACCATTGATATTAACCGCCGCCCTTTGATTACCGGTGATATGTTGACCAACGCGCAGCCGAGTTTTCAGGACGGTATGGCAGTTGTTACATTCTCCCTTAATACAATCGGTGCCAAGCGTTTCTGCGATGTAACGCGTGAAAATATCGGCAAGCCTTTTGCCATCGTGCTGGATAACCAAGTTATCAGTGCGCCGCGTATCAACAGCGCCATCTGTGGCGGGAATGCCATTATTACCGGACAGTTTGATGTGCAGCAGACAGCGGATCTTGCCTTGCTGCTGCGGGCAGGGGCCTTGCCGGCGCCGTTGACAATTATGGAAGAGCGCACAGTGGGTCCATCGCTTGGTGCCGACTCTATTGAGGCAGGTAAGAAGGCCTGTATCATGGCGTTGATCTTCGTGACGATTATGTCGATTTGTGTTTATGGCCTGTTCGGAATTTTTGCCTCCGTCGGCCTTATGGTGAACATGGTATTGATTATGGCGATCATGTCGATGCTGCAGGCGACGCTGACCCTGCCGGGTATTGCGGGTATCGTCCTGACCATCGGTCTGGCGGTTGATGCCAACGTGCTGATTTTTGAGCGGGTAAAGGAAGAATTGCGCGCCGGCCGTTCAATTTTCTCGGCGTTGGATGCGGGTTACACACGGGCGCGTACGACGATTATCGACTCTAACTTAACCGCCCTGATTTCGGCATTGATCCTTTATTCTCTGGGCAGCGGCCCGATCAAGGGGTTTGCGGTTACAATGTGCATTGGTGTGGTGACATCTTATTTCTGCGCCATGATGTTGACGCGGATTATCGTTCTCGCCTGGGTACGATGGGCAAAACCAAAAACGATTGATGCGTAAGGAACGGCCATGATTATAAAACTTTTTCCATTTGTTCCTGAAGGCACCAAGATTGATTTCTTCGGTCACCGTCTGTATGCCTTTTTGTTCAGCCTGATTATTATCGGTGGTTCGCTTGTGTGCCTGTCGGTGAAGGGATTGAATTTCGGCATCGACTTTGTCGGCGGTACGGTGATGGAAGTACAAACCGAAGTCGATCCCAATTTGCCGGAGCTGCGCGAGATTCTGCATAATCTCAAACTGGGCGAAATGTCGATCCAGGAGTTTGGGACGAAACGTGATCTCCTCATCCGTATACCGCAGCAGGACGGTGAAGAAGAAGCACAGAAAGCGGCTGTGTCCACGGTCCGTGCTGCGCTGGATAAGGAATTTGGTGCCGATACGGTTGATTATCGCCGCACCGAATATGTGGGCCCGCAAGTGGGCGATGAGCTTAAGCGAAATGGTTTTATTGCTGTCGTTCTCGCCATTTTGGGCATCATGGGTTATATCTGGATGCGTTTCCAATGGCAGTATGGTGTGGGCTCGATGTTTGCCCTGTTCCATGATGTCATGGGTATTCTCGGGCTGTTTTCCCTGACGCAGATGCCGTTTGATTTGTCGACACTTGCGGCGATCCTGCTTGTGGCGGGGTATTCAATTAACGAAACCGTTATTATTTTTGACCGTGTGCGTGAAACATTGCGCAAGTTCAAAAAAATGCCGATGCAGGATATTATCAACTATTCGATTAACTCGACCCTGCCGCGGACGATTACGACATCCGGTTCGACGATACTTGCCATTATGGCGCTATATATGTTCGGGGGTGAGGTGATCCAAGGGTTTGTTTCCGCGTTGTTCTTTGGCATTTTGATCGGTACGCACTCATCCTACTTCGTGTCCGCACCGTCGCTTTATTACCTGAAGCTGCGCCCGAACCAGGGCAAGGAAGACGGCGATGCTGTCGATATTTCAGCGTAAATAATGGATATTACACCGCTCATCTCCTCCGACCAGCAGGTTATACAAAGTTATAGCGCAGGCCGGTTCAAGGTGAGTGGCGTCGTTCATGAAAAGCCCATCTTCGTTACGCCTAACCTCACTATTCCATGGCCGTTTACCAAGGCGGCGGAAGAGTTGACGATTGATGATTTTGAACCGCTGGTTCAATCCGGTGTGCAGATCGATGTTATTCTTCTGGGCTGCGGCGCACGCTCCATTTTTATCAGGCCGGATTTACGCGCCGCCTTGAAAGAGAAGGGGTTTGCGATTGATGCCATGGATACGGGGGCAGCGTGCCGGACCTATAATGTGTTGATGGCGGACGGTCGCCTGATCGCGGCGGCTTTATTGCCCGTTAAATCATCGGCCGCGGTATAAGCGTAAAAGTCTTTGGTGCCTTACCCTTCAAACGGACTTTAATTTTATCTGCCGCCAGCTCAATAAAGCTGAAGGTGCGGGAGGCGATTTTGAATCGGTCTTGATATAAATGGCTGAGTGATTGTTGGGTTATATAGTGAATGCCATTAATCTCGCGACAAATATTTTTATGCACATGACCGCTCATGCATAAAACAACTTTTCCGGATTGCTCCATAGCGGCGCGCAGGGCTGGCCCTTTTTCGGCAAAGCCGAAGCGGTTGGCAATTATCTTGTGCTGCTCACCGGCGGGTATTTCGCGCATAATCCGTTCGCTGACATCATCGAGGGGCACATGTGAAAAAACGACTGTAGGCTTTGTAGTGCCTGCCAGATCCTGTCGTACCCATTCAATATCTGAGTCCTGCAACAGCAGGCGATCCTTTTCATGCTTGTCCGTATGGCTGGGGTTCAGGAAGAGCAGGTGGTAATCACCAACATCACGGCTATAAGATGTCGCGGGGCTTCCCGTTAAAATAGCGCACTCGGCACGGTCAAGATATTTAACATCCCAGTTGCCAAGGACATGATAGGCCGGCACAGCTAGCTGGTTGAAATAAGATGTAATATGCCGCATAAACTTTTCTGAATCATCATGATTATGCGCGGTGATGTTGTCACCAATATTAACCACGGCAGCTGGATGATAGCGATTGGCAGCTTTGATAAAATGCTTTAACAGGCGGTCAGCTTTCCCGCCCAGTGTCGACCGGAATGTGTGCCCATAGTGAATATCGGTAACGACGGCTAGCTTCGTTGTCATTCCTATCCCAGTTTTTTTATTTTTAGTGTACAGGGATTCTGATGTCTGCAATAGGCACAAAAAAAGAGCCGGGAAAGCCGGCTCTTTTGTAATAAAGTGAAGAGATTACGCCGCGATCTTCATCGGGCCTTTTTCATACAATGCGCCGACATAATCCCAGTTGATCAGGTTATCGACAAATGCTTCCAGATATTTCAGGCGCGCATTGCGGTAATCGATGTAGTAAGAGTGTTCCCAGACATCAACGCCGAGCAGGGCGGTCTTACCTAAAATCACAGGGTTCTCACCATTCGGTGTTTTTACAATTTCCAGCTTGCCGGAGGCATTATCCAATGCCAGCCATGCCCAGCCGGAACCAAACTGGCCCACGCCCGCATCGATAAATTTTTTGCGAAAGCCATCATAGCCGTCCAGATCTTCGGCAATTTTTTTCTCCAGCGCGCCGGGAATTTTTTTACCACCGCCATTAGCTTTCATCCAGTTCCAGAAATGGATATGGTTGAAATGCTGGCCTAGCTGGTTGAACAGACCGGCTTTTGCTTTGTCTTTATAAGCCGCAACCATCGCTTCTTCGAGGGACAGGTTTTCAAGGCCGGTGCCAACGATCAGCTCATTGCCTTTATCGACATAGGCTTTGTGGTGTTTGTCGTGGTGGAATTCCAATGTCTCTTTTGACATGTAAGGCTGCAAGGCGTCATAGGCGTAAGGCAGCTCTGGTAAAGTAAATGTCATTGTAAAATCTCCTTATTATTTTGATTATCTTTCAATTCTGCTACAGAATTACAATTATTGAACCTGAAAGCAAGGCCATGATCGATCCCAACGCTTATTGTGAGACAATAGTTCGCCACTATGACAAAGATCACTATGTGATCGGGCTGTGTTATCCCCGGGCGCAGCGGGTTGATTTATGGCCGCTTTTTGCCTTTCACTATGAAATTGCCAAAACCCGTACGGTGGTATCGGAGCCGATGCTGGGTCTTATCCGTTTGCAATGGTGGCGCGATACGATTGATGCACTATATGAGAAGCAGGCTGTCGGCACCCATGAAATCCTGCCGCCGCTCTGGGATGTCATTCATAAGTATCAGCTGCCTTTGGCGGCGTTCCATGAATTAATTGACCTACGCGAAAAGGATATGGAGGTGGTGATTGCCAACGATGATGCGGCGTTTTGGGCGCATGCGGCAGCATCGCAAGGCGCACTGACACGGCTGGTTTTGAAGGTGCTGGGTGAGGAGGCGCCGGACTATGCGATCGAGGCGCTATCATCGGCCTATATGATAAGTGTGTTGCTGCGGGGGTTGGAGGCGGAGCATATGCTCTTCCATAAATTCCCCTCACTCTTAAAAGAAGGCTCTGTTGAGATTTTTACGCGCGAGGCGCTAAAACGGACGGATATGAAGGCTCCGACACTTTATCTGGGCCGGTTACAAAGTTTGAGCCGGATTTATCTGAAACGCTTGGAAAAGAGCCATTTTGACGTTTTTGACCGGCATTTAAAGTCCCCGCCCACCAGCTTTTTATTGCGCTCCCTCTTGGGATTATCATAATAATTCTTTTTAAAGGCTTTTTATGCTATAGTTATCGTGGGTTAACGAGGGGAAATATGAATGTCATTACCACCAATCTTTTCAAATCTGCCTGTTTTCAAACTTTTCAAGTCTGATAAGGCCGCAGGCCCCGCCCCAAAAGAGACAGCCAAACCACAAGCGTCAACCATGCCGCAGGATATAATTAACCTGTCTTCGCAGGCTTTGGAGAAGTTAAAAGGCGCATCGACCATTACGGAGAAAGATGCGCGCCCGCTGGCAAAATCAACGGGTAGTCTCTTGGAGAGAACGGACTTATCGCTGGCAACCGGAAATCTTCCAGAATAGCCTTAGCGCACAACCCATTTCTTATTCGGATTTCTTTGAATGATGTTGTTCAGGCGGTTTAACCCCTGTGACTGCTCGACGCTGTGCGCATCTTTTTCGGGCAGGGGCGCATTTTCCAAGGCTTGAAAATCATTTTCCTTGTCGCGCCATTGTTTGTACGGATCGTGGGCAATTTCTTCGGCTACATCCGCGGAGATTTCCGGGGTGCGCAGTTGTTTGAGCGTTTTAGCAGGAATCCGCGCAGGCTTTGTCGCCGGGTAGGACAGCAGATCGTTGGCTTGTTTAAACTCCTCTGCATTTTCCGGGGCTACGGGCAGGGCATCGACGGGTGCCGCCACTTGCTCAACCTGTCTCGTTTCAACGCTGTGCGGTGCTGTATCCATTAAATGAGGCTCGGGCACATATTCTCTGGCGGGCGGCGCGGCCGCTTCTTCGTCCACTCTGCTGGTCGCGGGCATTGCCAGAAGCTCTTCAACTCTACGCGACGGTATCGGAGCTGGGGCTGGTTCCGGCGCTATGGGTATCGCAGGTTCTATAGGTGCGGGTTCTTCAGGTGCAGCGGCAGTGCGTTCTGGCGCTCTGTTTTTCGCTGGTTGTTCCTTGCGCGCACGACGGTGTGCAGGTTTTTCTGGTACAGGCTCTTCTGTTGCAGCTATTTGTGATGATGAATCGGCGGGATGTGCCAGAAGACTATCGGTAGAAATTGTAGGCTTCTCCGCGGGCACGGGTGTTGATACTGGCAGGGGTGCAGATTCTGCAACCGGTTTTTTGACATCATCAATTTTTTCAACGGGCAGATTATTTTCTGTGCGTGTATCAGAAATCGGTGTTGCAGGATGTGATAACAAAATATCTGAAGAGGCTGCTTTTGGTGCAGCAGCGCCTGGTGATGTTTCGCGGGGTAAGGGGGCAGCCTTAACTTCAGGCGGCACATAGGGTGCAGGAGCAGCGGGAGGCGCCACAGCTGGTGCGGGCGGTGTTACATTTTCTTTTGCTGCCGGATGCGCCAGCAAGCCGTCGGATGACGGGTGGCTTTGTGCGCTTGTCACGGGTGCTGGTGGAGGCTCATGCGTTTCTGCCGCAGGATCGGATGGTGGTGCTTCAACGAGAGCTTCAGAGGTCACTGCGGGAGCAGGCGGCACAATTTCCGCCGGGGCTGCTTGTACGGGTTCTGGTGTGAACAGCGGCTCTTCTTCAACTTCAACGGGAGTAATAATTTCAGTGATGGTTTCTGCCGGTGTTTGAACGACCGGTGGCGGCGTATGGCCCAGGGCTGCTTTTTCTTCTTGTTCCTGATTCCGGTTGTAGTCGATGGAATCCATTCCTTGCGCTCCGGCCAGCGCACTGCCTCCCATGCTGAAGGCTAAGGCCAGCAGAGTGAATTGCAGAGTTCTTATTTTGAGTGTTGTGAACATAAAAGAACGAGTCTCCCTCGTGAGACTCAATAGTTGGCAGAAATCAGTATTAAGTCAAGTATGAAAAGGGGTTAGTCAGCATTTCATGCGGCTTTCCTTTGTTCGCCGAGCCAGCCGTCCAAATCAGCCAAAGCACGGCTGGAAATTCCCTTTTTCCGGTCTTTTTTGCGTTCTTTCTTGCGGCCCTTTATGGGGGGCTCGTCCATGGGCGGAAACAAACCAAAATTAATATTCATCGGCTGGAAGGTTTCGGCATGGGCGCCGCCCGTAATGTGGTTCAGCAGGGCACCCATAGCGGTGGTGGCGGGGGGTGCTTCAATAATCTGGCCCAGCCGTTCACTGGCGGCAAAGCGACCGGCCATAATACCGACGGCGGCGCTTTCGACATAGCCCTCGCACCCGGTAATCTGCCCGGCGAAGCGCAAGCGCGGCTGCGCTTTCATACGGAGTGTCTCGTCCAGAAGCTTGGGGGAATTGATAAAGGTATTCCGATGCAGCCCGCCGAGACGCGCGAATACGGCATCCTCTAAACCTGGTATCATTTTAAATACGCGTGCCTGTTCGGCATATTTCATCTTCGTCTGGAAGCCCACGATATTATACAGCGTGCCGAGTTTGTTGTCCTGACGGAGCTGCACAACGGCGTAGGGGCGCTCCGTTGTATGCGGGCTGGTTAAGCCGACCGGTTTCATCGGGCCAAAGGATAATGTTTCTGGTCCGCGTGAGGCCATGACTTCGATCGGCATGCAGCCTTCAAAATACGGCGTGTCCTTTTCCCATTCCTTGAATTCCGTTTTCTCGGCGGTCAGCAGCGCATCGATAAAAGCATAGTACTGTTCTTTATTCATCGCGCAGTTGATGTAATCTTTGCCGGTGCCATGGGGGCCTTCTTTATCATAGCGGGACTGGAACCAGGCTTTCTCCATATTAATACTGTCGGTATAGACAATCGGGGCCAGCGCATCAAAAAACGCCAGTTCTTTTTCCCCGCCCAGATCACGAATGGCTTCGGCCAGTGCGGGGGATGTCAGCGGGCCCGTCGCAATGATAACACTGTCCCAGTCCGCAGGTGGCAAGCCCGCGACTTCGCCGCGATCAATCGTCACCAGTGGATGATTTTCCAGCGCCTGCGTCACGCCACCGGAAAAAATATCGCGGTCAACGGCCAGCGCGCCACCCGCGGGAACGGCCGCCTTGCCCCCTTCGCGCATGATCAGGGAATTGCAGCGACGCATTTCCTCATGCAGTAATCCAACCGCATTATTCTCCACATCATCAGAGCGGAAGGAGTTGGAGCAGACAAGTTCTGCCAGCTGGTTTGTCTTATGCGCTGCTGTTTCCCGCACCGGGCGCATTTCATGCAGCACAACGGGTACGCCCATTTCCGCAATCTGCCACGCCGCTTCGGACCCGGCCAATCCACCGCCAATAATGTGAATGTGTTTTAATGTCATGTTATTTTCCGTTTCTTCTCTTTTTCATTCTCTCTGTCATCCTCCGGCTTGACCGGGGGATCCATAGAGCATGGGATTATAAGGGTTATGGATCCCCCGCTTTCGCGGAGGATGACAATGCTCTAAATTTTAAGATGCGCATTGATACGCGCCGTAATATTATTCCATAGGTCTTTGCGCCCGTCTTCGTGGGTGGTCAGGCGCGCGACCATTGTTTTTTGCAGTGTTGTCGCATTGGGCCCTAAAACCTGGGGCCCGATATAGGGCAGGGCGCCGAGCCATAAAATAGCCCCCGCACCCATTTTTTTCCAGACGATGGCCGGCGGGCGGCCCAGAACCGTTTCATAATGCGCCAGTATCGTTGTGTTTTTGTCTTCGGGATAATTATACAGCGCCGGACCATTGCCATACGCAATCTCCGTCGTCAGCCAGTTGCCATCGGCCCCTTCATACAGGACCGGCACCAGCGTGATATCTTCAAATTGTGTTGTCTTGTTCGGGACAAAGGCACTGCCCGGTATGGGACCAAGGGCCAGCCCATTGAACAAGGCGCGCGGATTGCTGCGGCTCTTTTCTGGTCCCCAGGGCGGCGCGTATTTTGTTTGCTCTGTAATATAATAACTGCCCGCACACGCGGTGAGGAGGATGCCGCCGCGCTCAACAAAATCTTTTATTTTTGCCATGCCTGCGTCACCGATCAACTGGTGGTAATAGCTTGTCTCCCCGACAATGCCGGGCAAGACCGCCATAATTGTGCTTTTTGCATTCAGGCTGGCGAAAAAATTATTTGTATCGACTGCCGCAACGGAGCAGCTTGTAAAGCTTTCGCGCAGGCGTGAAATAATATCACCGCTGGAGGTAAAGGCACGCGGGTCGGCGAAGACGGGAATAAACGGCCTAAAACTCGTCATGGAACTCATAGCTTTCCACGCCACCATCCTGATAAGGATGGTCTTCGAAAGGCTGCAGGCAGCGGTCAAGTATAGCGGAGAAAATATAACGGATCGATGTCTCATAAGAGCTAAGATTATCCATCACATCTTTTTCCCAGTCATAGGATTTATTGTGGAAGCGGTAAATCTGCTTCTTCAAATCTGATGCGGCTTGTTCCAGATGCGGGGAGCATAAAATTGCTTTGCCTTTTTTTACGCGGCATTCAATGATTGCGCCCGGCTGATCCGGCAAATCCATATAGCGCGCCAGAACCTTGATCCGCGTATCATCATCTTCGATATTCTGCACACTGAAGACCGGGCCGCCATGGTAATAGACGCAGGTTTCCTTGCGGTTCACGCCATCATTGTAGAGAAGGCGCGGCGCGGCCTGCCACGATTGTTTGAAATTGCCGTCTTGAATAAATTCATAAACCGGACCCGTTGCAATACCGGGGAAGAAGGCCAGATCCCGCGATCCGCAAATCGCATGATCGCCTTCATTGCGCGCCCACTCAATATAGGCGCAGCCATAATACGCACCCGCGCAAATCCCAAGATACGTGCCGCCATTTTCAACATAGGTACGAATTTCGTTATTCGCTTCGCCGCGCAGGCGTTCCACATAATACAGATCGGCACCACCCGGCATGACAAACAAATCCACCGTGGAATCCAGACAGCCGCGCAAGATATCCTGCATATCGCAAAACCCAACCGCGTCCGCCCCGAAATGCCGGCACAGGCTTTTATACAGCGTCACATGACTGTGTTTATAATCTTCATAAATAAGGACATTCATAGTTTTGAACCTAGCCCATGGGAGGGCATTTTGCCAGTTTTCTGTGTGCCTGGTCTCTATTTAGTTCTTGACAATTCGGCCTAAATATAGGTATATAATCCTAATAATATGCTTTGCCGCACAAGCTTATTTGCAAGAGAAAGGAATCATGTAATTAGTAATTTATGGGAAAAGCAAGAATTACATTATTCTCACAGGAGGCTATTATGTCAACAGCACTAAGCTATGTATTAGATTTCATAAACAACATCAAACCGAACTTATTTCGGGTTAGCTTAATCAACATATCTATAGCGCCTCAATGGCCATCTAGTTCCAAACAAGAACAACTAAACGAACTTAAGCAGATAATTATATCAATTACAGAAGACCTAATGAGCTACAAAATATGGGATGCAATACAAGAAAACGTCCTAACTAGACATGCATCATTTCAATCTAAAATATCATTAATTAATAACAAAAAATCATTACAAAAGCTTAGGGATCTTGATAATGCATTTCAAATTATGATTGACCTAAAAAGAGAACGTACTCGATTTGGTAGTGATGAGTTTATACAAGCAAGAGATAGACTTGATAAGGCATCAATAGCGGTGATTAAAAAACTGTGACCAAAAAAAGAAAAATGAGTTAGAATAATATATCATTCTATTGAAAAAATTATGCTTCGAATGTTAAAGCCTTAAAGTATTTTAGAGAAAATAATTATTTGCTGTCTGTTTCATCTAAATAAGGCCCCATGAGCTCATTTATGGCAGGCCAAGCGATATAATATTTATATTCACTAGGCTCACATCCACATCGAACCAAGTATTCAGACGTTCCATTTAACGCCTTCTTTGTACTACAGCAACTACAACCTTTTACTTCATGGTGGGCAAGTAAAGCACTTACTTCTTTAATAAACTCATCAGACCAAATATTTTCATAGTTTTTAAAAGCATCGAGGCTAGTGCTGCTATCCTCAGGGGCAGATGCAGGCTGCGTATTAATACTGCTAATTACAATTACCAACAAGAGAAAGGATGCTATTGTTGCGATAATTATCTGCTTGGTTTTCATAGGAACAACACCTCAAAATTAAGTGCCTGCATTTAACTAACAAGCTATTTTACATGTCATACAAAAAGACACAAATAATCCAATCAGTCAACACATCACACCTTCTCCTTACTCCCAAAACTCCGCCAATTCCGGTATCCGCGAAAACGCGATCTTTGTGCCCACATGCCCCGCTTTTGTCTGCGGGGTGAGGCCTAGTTTTATGGCTTCGGCGCCGTATTTCTCGTTGATTTTGTCCATGGCACGGGAGAGTGTGTCGCGCCGTTGTGTTTGTTCCTGGTGCATGATGGATGCGGTTTCGAACATGTCGGGGGTGATCTGGTCACGGCGGCATAATCTCTGGATGGTGACGGATATTTTTTTGATTTGTTGCGGCTTCATCTCCGTAATCATTATGGACCATAAATCATCAAGGGCTTTTAGAAATGTGAAATTATCCTGCGCGGGGGAGAGGCGGAGTTCGGCGGCCCAGCGTTCGCCGTCGGTGGAGCGTGCGCTGAGTTGAAATGTACCACCAAAAAATTCCTTGCGGCGCATGCGCGTAGCGGCCTTGACCGTCAAGCGCCGTGCGACAAGGCGGGCGGCGGCGGGGCTGCGCATATCGGTATCGAGAACGCGGGAGTGGCCGAAGACGGAGGTGTTCGTTTCCTGGTCGGGGATGTCATAGCCGTGGAGGTTATACCAGAATTTTTCACCCGCGACGCTGCCCCAGATCTGCCGCGCTTGCTTCGGCGAAGTATTCCACAAATCCTCGATGGTGCGTACCCCGCCTTTGCGTAAGCGCTCTTCCATATTGACGTTAATACCGGGCAGGTCCCGCAAGCTTAAATCAAACAAACGGCCGGGCAGGTCTTTGGCTTCCAACACGACAAGACCGTCGGGTTTTTGCATGTCGGTGGCAACCTTTGCCAGAAAGCCGTTGGGCGCGAGTCCGATGGAGCATTTAATCTCGCTGCCGACATTTTTACGAATGCCGTCCTTGAGCTTTTGCGCCACCGCCATCGCGGCTTCGCGTGTGCGCAGGCGTGGGGGGAGTTTGCTCGATGCCTCATCCACCGACCAGACTTTGTTGATCGGGACATGCTTGATCATCTCCTCCAGAATTTTGTGATGGTAGTCGACATAGGCATCGTGCTTGGCAAGAACACAGCGCAGGCCCGGGCACAGGCGTTTGGCTTCATAAATTTTCGTACCGGTTTTTATGCCGTAGGCTTTGGCCTCATACGACGCCGCAATCGCGCAGGTACCATCGACCATCATCGGCACGACCGCGACGGGTTTTCCGCGCAGGGCCGGGTTAATCTGCTGCTCCACGCTGGCAAAATAGCTGTTCATGTCTAAAAACAGCCAGGTCAGCTCTTTGTTCACTATTTGTTCCATATGATCAATATAAGCAATTATGGTGAACAAATAAAGAACATTTGGATGTCTGGGATATCCCTTTGAAATATGGTAGAAAATAGCCATGAATTATCGCCACATCTACCACGCTGGAAACTTCGCCGATGTCATCAAGCATATCATGCTGATGCTGGTCATGGATTATCTGCAGCAGAAGGACAAGCCGCTTTTCGCGCTCGATACGCATGCGGGGATCGGGCTTTATGATCTCCAATCGGAAGAGGCGATGAAGACAAGCGAGGCAGAGCTTGGCATTGGCCGGGTCTGGACACGCAATGATGCGCCGGAGGCGGTGAAGAAATATTGTGCTCTGGTGCAATCCTTTAACAAGGGCAAGAAGGGTGATTTGCCGCACTTCTATCCCGGCTCACCGATGATCGTGCAATCGCTGCTGCGGGATCAGGACCGGTTTGTAGCCAATGAACTGCACCCGGAAGATGTAAAAACATTGCGCATGAATATTGGTGAAAGTCGCCAGACAAAAGTTGAAAGTCTGGATGGATATATCCAGCTCAAAGCCCTGCTGCCACCACCGGAGCGCCGCGGTGTTGTCTTGATTGATCCGCCATTTGAAGTTCGTAATGAGTTTGAGCAGATGATCAAGGGCCTTGAAAACTCCATAAAACGATGGGCGCAGGGTACTTATATGTTCTGGTACCCCATCAAGGATCCGAAGATTATACGGGACTTCCACGCGGATCTGGCGGCAACAGGCATTCCCAATATTATCGCGATTGATTTTATGGCGACCAAGCCCATGGATCTGACACGTTTTAACGGCACCGGTCTTGTCATCGTCAATCCGCCGTGGATTTTGGTCGAGCAAGCGCGTACAATATTACCATGGCTTGTAGAGGCAATGACGCAAGGGCGGGGGGCTTTCAAAATTAATATTATCGCAGGAGAATAAAATGGCGGCAGGTATCAGTGAAAGCGAATTCAATATGTGGCGCGCGATTTTTGCCGCCGCGCATATTGACGAGATTGTGACTTCTGAAGAAAAACAGTTTCTCTATAACATCATCAACACCAGCGGTTTTTCCGATGTGCAGAAGGCGCTGCTGGAAGATGATATGGAGACGGCCAAGGATGTTACCAAATTATTCGGCGAAATTACGGCGCAGGATGATCGCACCCGGTTTTTCCATTTTGCGCGTTTGCTTATGTGGAGTGACGGGGATTTCGGCGCGGCGGAGCAGGCGTTACTGACCAAGCTGGCAAAAACCCATTATAAAAATATTGATTTTGACCAGCTTATGGCTTCCGTAGATCTGCAGCTGGAGGAAGACAAGAAGGCGTTCGGGCTGGAGGGCGTAAAGGGTCCACAGGTACGCTTAAAGCTGGTCGAGCGCTTTATGAAAAAATATAGAGGCTAAAAACTCAGCCTATCAGCGAAAAGCTGGTCAAGATCATCATAAAACACATCAAACGAAACATGGAATCTGCCCTTTCACGCCCTTTATACTGGGTAAAGGGTTAAGAAGTTGCAAATTGCAATGCACAATTACTCACAGCTAAAAAAATGCCACCCCCGTTTCCAGGGGTGGCAAGGCAGGTGAAAGACGCAAGAGCCGTTAGGCCATGCGCTTCATTAAAAAGGCAGTCACGGCGGCCATCCGGCGCAAGGTTTGGTCATCCTTACCCGTCAGCGGTTTGCCGTCATAAATGCGCGCCGGAACGGTAATTGATTTCCGGTTGGCGCGAATTTCATCGAGTGTCTTATCTGTCGGGCCTTCACGCAGCGGTTTGCTGTGTTTCAACATATAGCTGATCCGGTCCTTGGTTTGCTGTGTATAGACAAGCGACAGGAAGTTTTTACGCTCGAGGTTTAAAATATCGACTTCGGTAATAACTTTGCCGACATGCGTATCATCGCCGGTCAGGACATTGGCCAGGGCCTCGCCCACAACGGCGTCATGGTAAGTTGCCTGACCCGCAAGATACAGATCATCGATCGCGCCGCGAATGGATGTTGCGGCATCCGGTCCGGTCAGGCTGTAAGTCGCCGGTTGGGGTGGTTTGTAACCATCAATCATCGTCAGCACTTTGGCCTTCGCATCATTCAGAAGACGCGCGCGATTCATCGTGATGCCGTCCTTCGGGTTCAGCCATAATTTTTTCTTCCCATCCTGCGCGGAGGCTGAGACGGAGAATTGTGGCATCATCAACGCCATAAAAGCCTGACGCACAGGCGGGAAGGGGCCGCCTTGAATAAGGCCCGCCGATTGTGCCTTACTCACGCGTTCCAATGTACGGGCACAACCGCCCCAGCCGGGAATAACACCAACGCCGCTTTCAACAAGGCCCATATAGGTTTCGGCATCGGCTTGCAGCGCATCGCAATGAAGTAGAATTTCGCAGCCACCGCCAAAGGCCATACCACTTGGGGCGCCGACAACCGGGAACGGTGCTTCGCGCAGGGCTTTATAAACGGCTTGGCCTTGGTAAACCAGATTGTCGACAACCTTATACATGCTGCGCTCAATCGGTTTATCCAGATGCATGGCCTTGATAAATTTGTTATGGGCAAGGTTAAAGCCAGCGGAGAGAATTCCCAGGTTTGCACCGAAGGAGAAATTCTTCTCGTCATTATAAATAACCATCGCCTTATATTTATCTTTGTTCGCCGATATGAATTTGATGCTTTCATTGAGCGCATGGAGCACGGACGGGTCCATCGTATTCATCTTCGAATGGAATTCAAAGCAGGCTACACCATCACCAACATCCCAAAGGCTGGCAGAGAAATGGGAGACCAAAGGTTTCTGGCCGCGTTTCAAATCGGAAAGGCTGACAATTCCCGCGGGTTTATTGATATCTGTTTTCCCTGCTTTGTTGGCAGTAAAGTCAAATGTCATGAGTTGCGGGCGGTCGTGTTTGATGTCGTAGAATTTATGGCCTTCCGCCATTTGCAGGACAGGAGGGATGGGCAGGCCGTCCGCTTTAACTTTATTGATAAACCAGTCTACGCCGATTTTATCCAGAAGCTCAAACGGGCCGTATTTCCAGTTATAGCCATCCTTCATCGCCGCATCGATATCGGCAATGTTATTCGAAATTGCGGGGACCAGCGATGTGACGTATAAAAGCGTATCGCGCATCACAACCCATGACAGGTCGGACAGCCTGCCGCCCGTTTCGAATACTGCGCGCGGCCCTTTCTTCCCGGCTTTGACGGCGGGTAAAGATTTTTTCTGCACCTGATGATAATCACCGGTGCGCAGGTCGAGTGTTTGTTTGACCTTGCTGCCATCTTCGTTTTTTTGCATGCGGTAGAAGCCACCTTTATCGGCGCGGCGTCCGGTACGGCCATCGGCCAGCATGGTGGTAATGATGTTCATGGCCGGGACACTGTCAATTTTGCGGAATTCATCGTCGGCTGGTAATGTACGCATCAGGCTGTCTTTCAAATGCGGCGTAATGCCGATACCGACCAGATCCAGCAGGCCGAACACGCCATCTTTGGGCATGCCCATCGGTTTGCCGAGCACGGCATCGACATCTTCAATTTTAAGCCCTTTATCAATGGTCTCCGCAATCGCCCGGAACAGGAAATAAGTCCCGATACGGTTGGCGATAAAGGCGGGCGTGTCATTACAATGAATGACATTCTTGCCCAGACGCACATCACAGAAATCATTGAGAGTCTGGGTAACTTCGGGTGATGTTTCCTTGCCGCTTACCATTTCCAGCAACCGCATAAAGCGTGGTGGGTTGAAGAAATGCGTAATCGCGAAGTTCTTGCGGAAATCACCGGATCGGCCTTCGATCAGATCATGCAACGGGATCGTGGATGTATTGGATGTAACGATTGTCCCGGGCTTGCGAAAAGAATCTATTCTTTCGAACAGTTTTTGCTTGAGTCCAAGATCTTCAATAATAACTTCAATAACCCAGTCGGAATTTTTTACGGCGGCTTCCAGATGATCGTCCATATTGCCCGGTGTAATGCGTTTAGCATTGGCGGGATCCATGAATCCGGCACTGAGCGGATCGGTGGCGGCATTGGCCTTTTTCATGCGGTCAATCGCGCCCTTGGCGATAACATCACGGTCACTAGCGTTTTTAGGAACGATGTCCAGAAGATGGACTTTGATTCCCGCATTGGCCAGATGGGCGGCGATGCCCGATCCCATGGCGCCGGCGCCGATAACGGTTACTGTTTTAATGTCTTTGGTCATTTGAAAATCCTCTATCTATTAAACGGGAATGCAGCCTTATAGTTTCAAGCTAGGTGCTTGTGGCTTCCCCGCATTCGGATTCTCGATAACGATGGCTGAGCCTTGGCCTTGACCGATACACATGGTGGCAAGGGCATAGCGTTTGCCGCTACGTTGCAAAATCATCGCTGCGTGGCCGACAAGGCGCGCACCGGAGGCACCAAGTGGGTGGCCCAGCGCAATAGCACCGCCGTCAATATTCAGTTTGGCACGATCAACTTTCATACCTTGATTTTCCCATTCTTGCAGAACGGCAAGGGATTGAGCCGCGAAGGCTTCATTGAGTTCGACAACATCAATATCATTCATCGTCAATCCTGCGCGCTCCAACGCCTTGCGGCTGGCTTCGACAGGGCCCAGACCCATGATTTCTGGCTCAAGACCCGACCCGGCGTAGGACAGAACCTTGGCAAGAACCGGTACATTATTTGCCTTGGCAAATTCTTCGGATGCCATCAGGACGGCGGCGGCACCATCGGTTAAAGGCGATGATGTTGCCGCAGTTACGGAACCGTCCGCTTTAAACGCGGGCTTGAGTTTTGCTAGCTGTTCGGCGGTTGAATCGGTGCGGATATTATCGTCATCCTTGAAGCCGTCCACGGCAATGATTTCATGGGCGTAATGTCCGGCGGCATGCGCAGCGGCGGCTTTTTTATGGGACTCGAGGGCAAAGGCTTCTTGATCGGCACGGGAGATTTTGTAGATATCGGCGAGGTTTTCCGCGGTCACACCCATATTCATGAAGTTCTTTACGTTTCCGGAATAGACTTTCGGATTGATAAGGCCGTTCCAGCCGCCCATGGGCACACGGCTCATGGATTGTACGCCGCCGGCGATAATCAGATCGGCTTCGCCGGCGATGATATCATTTTTGGCAACGGCAATCGCGCGGGCGGCAGAACCGCAGAATTTATCCAGCGTATCGCCTTGTACAGTTTTTGGCAGCATGCTGTCTTCATGCAGGATGATCATGCGGGCGAGGTTAAGGCCTTGTTCGGCTTCCTGGTGAACGCAGCCCAGAACGACATTTTCAATATGCTTTGGATCAAGACCCGTGCGCTCCAGCATGGCGCGCACCAGCGGGACGAACAGATCGGTGGGATCAACATGCGCCAGTTTGCCGGGCGTCTTGCCGGATGTTGGATCGGCCGCACGGGCGAAGGGGGTGCGCACGTAATCAAGAATTACAACATTTGTCATTGGTCTTTTTCCCTCTGTTTTTTTAAGCTGCTGGTGGTTTGGGTTGATTTGAATTTTTCTTCTGTTCGTATTTTATGCGTTCGGCATCCTGGATTTTTTTCCAGTCCGGTTTGCCGACGGCGGTTTTCAGAATTTCCTGTTCTATCGTTTCGATATGTTTGGGCATTTCAATACGGTTGAGCTTGTCGGTCAGGAAGCTGCGCCATTCCGCATCGGTAGGCGCGCTCTCGCCTGCTTTGTAACGGATAAAGGCTTTTGCCGCTTCGCCGGATCGCTCGTCTGGGATGCTGATCACAACGCATTCGGCAACACTGGGGTGCTTGCTCAAGGCTTGCTCCACAACGTTTGGATAGACATTAAACCCATTGATAATGATAAGGCGTTTTTTGCGGTCAACAATGTGCAGATAATAATTTTCATCCAGTTTTCCAAGGTCACCCGTACGGAACCAGCCATCTTGCGTCAGGACTTCTGCCGTTTCAGACGGTTTATTGTAGTAACCGCCCATAACCTGCGGGCCCTTGATTAAAATCTCGCCGACATCGCCAATATTTAGGGTTTGTTCAGGATCATCAGGGTGAGCGATTTTTATCATTGTGCGCGGGTAGGACAGGCCAACCGATTCCGGTTTATTCATGCCATAGGCTGGATTGCTGGACGCAACCGGTGATGTTTCGGTCAGGCCGTAGCCTTGTTTGATAATGCCAGCGCGACCAACGGCTTTTTCGAAATTGTCGCGGATATTGGGTTGCAAAGCAGCACCGCCAGAGAAGACGGAGTTCAGGCTGCTGAAATCATAATGTTTAGCCTTTGGGCTTTCGGCAAGGGCTTGCAGCAAGCGCGGGACGGCCGGAAAGAATGTAGGCTTCTTTTTATGAATGGCCTTCATCGCTTGATCCAGGTCGCGGGGGTTCGGCAAGATAATAAGCTCTCCACCCAGTTTCATGCTGGCGATCATCGATACGGTCATGCCAAAAACATGGAAGTAAGGAATGGCGGCCAGTACACGTTCTTTTCCAGGCCGCAGAATACCAAGCTCATTTGGCTTATTAGGGCTAGCCATGTAAAATTCTTCGATCTGGCAGCTGTTAGCTACTAGATTATAATGGCTCAGAATCGCACCCTTGGGTACGCCCGTAGTGCCGCCGGTATATTGCAAAACGGCGATACTTTGTGGATCAACGGTGATCGGCTTGTAATAGCCATCATTCTGAATAAGGTCATAAAAGTTCTTATTGCGGTTATCATTTGAAAGGGGGGCAATATCGTGATGTTTGAAGAATGTGTAGGCAAACGCCTTTATTGGTGGCAGCATGCCTGCAAGATTGCAGGAGATAATATTCTTCAGTTCACCTTCATCCAGAAGCGCGCGCGCTTTTTGTTGAAAATCTTTCAGGTCCAGCGTAACCATGACATCTGTGCCGCTATCACGGATTTGTGCACGCAGTTCTTCTTTCGTATAAAGCGGGCTGAAATTCACGACCGTGGCACCAAGGCGCAGCGCGGCAAAAAACATGATGGGGTAGTAGGGCGTGTTAGGCATATAAAGCCCGACTTTAGAGCCGGACTTCACACCCATATCCTGCAAACCCTTTGCCGCTTTCGCAATCAGGTGCCCCAGTTCGATGTATGTGATTTTCTTACCCATGAAATCGATGACCGGACGGTCGCTGAATTTCACAATCGCTTCATCGAGAACGCGTGTCAAATCAATCTGCGGAATATCCAGATCCCAACGGACACCTTTAGGATAAAAAGGGGCAAGGCTATGCCCGTCAGCGAGTGCTTTTTGAGTTGTATTCATCATAGTCCCTGTTCAATTTTTTATTTGTTATGCAGTGATTATGAGAAGGTAAGCGCTTGATGTAAATGCGTAAAAGTTGCTGCGCATGCACAGGGAATTATGGGTAGAATTATATGCGGCGCATCATGGCCAAAGCCGCATAAATCTTGGGCTTATTTTTGCACGCAGGCGCAGAAGAAAATATCAGGTCTATTATGAAATTATTTAGAGCCCGTGCAGAAGGGATAAATATTTTTCCCCTCTGTCGCAGAGCAGCGTTAGCACATTTTTGATTCCCGGATTATCCTGTTTGATCTGCTGTGCGGCGAAGAAATTGGCGCCGGAGCTGGGGCCGACGAACAGGCCACGTTCGGTTGCCATCTGTTTTGAAACTTCGATTGCAACATGGCTGTCGACGCTGATGATGCCGTCAACTTCACTCTTGTGGCGTTGATAGATGGTGGGGATAAAGCCGTCGGAAATACCTTCGATTTTATGATCGGCAACGATGCAGCATTCAATCGTGCGGGACTCGGTCGGTTCCATTGCAAAAATTTTGATATTTGGATTGTGCCATTGGCGCAGCGCCTGACCGATACCGATCAAAGTGCCGCCGGTGCCGACACCTTGCACAAGCGCATCGATTTTAAGATTGGCGGCATCAAGCTGCCCAATAATTTCACGGCCCAGCCATTCGCGGTTTTCCTCAACATTCCATTCATTGTCAAATTGCGCGGGGCAATAAAATCCCGGCTGCTGGCCCATGCGGATAGCTTCGGCGCGGGCGTCGTTAACCTGAAAATGCCCGACGAATTTGATTTCTGCACCGTAGGCCTTGGAGATGCGGACGCGTTCATTGGTGTAGCCGTCGGGCATCACGACAATCATCTTGTACCCTTTGGCGGCGGCAATCATGGATAGGGCATTGCCTGTATTGCCGCTGGTGGCCTCAACAATAGTATCGCCGGGTTTGAGAAGGCCTTCTTCTTCGGCCTTCTCAATCATGTAATTGGCCATGCGGGCCTTGATAGAGCCGGATGGATTTTGAAATTCCGCCTTCGCATAGATGCCATCCCCTAAATCAAGTAGGGATGTGTTGCCAATAGAATCGAGAATAGATGTCGCTGGTTTCATGGGCGCTATCATAGCGTAAAATGGCTATTTGCCAATACGCGATGCAACAAATTAAGGTCCGGCGGGTGCGGCGGCAGAACGACGAGGGAGGGGGATCTGTGTATTAAGCTGTTTGATTGTGTCTATGACAGCGGCCTGCAGTTCGTCGGCTTTTCTGGTAAAGCTGTGATTGGCGCCTTTTATAATCGTCAAAGGTCCTGGCAGCTGCCGGACATGATCGACCGGCGTTTTGATATCCTTGTCCCCGACAATCAAACCGATTTTGACATTATAGGATTGTAAGGTTTGCACAGCTTTAAAGACATCAAGATGATCGCGCCATTCTTCCCAGGCGCGGTTGGTTAATTTACCGGCGGGCAGATCGTTCACATCCGCAGGGACATCAATGAAACCGACATTGGCCATGGTGCTCAGGAAAGCCGGCGCATTTTTCTGCCGCGCTTCCAGTGAATTTTTACCGGATGTTATGGGGCAAACGGCAATTACATTATCTACGGAAGCAGCATACTGGGCGGCGACATCCAGCGCGGCATAAGCGCCGAAGCTGTTTCCGGCCACGCTAAATCGCCTGGAAAGGTTTTTAATATGGGCTTGAACCCATGTAAGGGCATCGGCTAAATCATTCGCATGGTCGGCGGGCATCCATTGATCCAAATCACTGCCGACATCATTTAGAGAATGGCTGGCATCGACGGCAATGACATGATATCCGGCATCGCGCAGACCTTGGCACACGGCCAGAGATTGCGCAGAGCGCACCGTTCCGGCCAGCCCATGAATATATAAAAGGCAACAGGTTTGGCGGAAGGGCCAGCGGCATTGAGTAGTTCTTCTGGCACATGAAGATGGATTGGGTGGCCGCTACGATTTTGAATTTCAACAAGCTTTTCCATCAGGCAAGGTTACAGGAAAAACATTAAGGGAAACTAAAAAACGCCGCTTCTAAAAGCCCGCTACAGGATTGTCGGGAACTTGTACTGTATGGGGTTTAATGGGTAGATAGGATTGTGATTTTTGTTCTGTAAGGGTGAGCTGATCTTTATAATTTTGTAAGGCCTGCCGTAAAGGAGTAAGGACAGGTGTTTGTCTTCTGGTGCTGCCGGATTGGTCAGCCCAGCTGTTGAGCGTATATAAATTGAGATAATAGTTTTCAATGATGGTCGCTTGTTGTTCAATATTGAGAGCGCCAAAATCATTCATGGTTTTCAGAAAATGAAGATTTTCCTTGTCTCGTGATGTCTCGGTAAGATTGGTTTCCGCCGCAACGTTATAAGCTTTACAATAATCAAATCCGTTCTTTGTCCATTCCAGGAACGCTTCTTTTCTAACATTGAGCCCTTTTTGATGTTGCCATACATGTGTCATTTCATGAAGAAACAAGGCCTGCATCAATATATTCCCCTTTGAAAAATCCGGGGTACGCAGATTAGGTTCAGCAACATAGATATGGCCATTAGGGGCCATGGCCTTTGCCCCGGTTAGCACCAGGAAGTGAGGACGATTGAAAATTTTGACTTTATCGTAATCGATGCATGAACCAAATATTGTGCGTGCCAACTCGATTTCACCATTGGTTAGGTGGCGGCAGGTCGGATCAATATGATTTAAAATATTATTGGCGGAGGGTGCCTTTACAATATCATAACCTGTCCATTCCAAAGAAAAGGCAGCCGCAGTGAATAATCCCACCAACGCACAAAGGCCCCATTTTTTTATCTTCTTATTCATGGCAGGGATTATATCATATTTTTCATATTTCTGAGTATAAATAAGACAATACCGCCTCAAAGGGCGGTATTGTTTAATAATATCATATGCTTATTTTACGGATGTTTTGGTCCACGTGTATTAACCGGTTTGCCATGCCATTCCTGTGGGAAGCAATCCACACCGACAATATCGTCACGATTAACGTGCGCGGTGGTGAGGATTTTGTGTTCTTCCTTGCTGATGACGGATTTTTGCAGCGCTTCTTCGATCATCGCGGCATGGTCTTCGGATTGGCTGAGTGTGCCTTCTTTCACCAGCTTGCTCAGTTTCTTCTCCAGATCATAGGATTTATGGGCGGAGACAAAAGCATCTTCCAGGCGGGCGACATAGTCTTTCTCATTCGTGGGCATATACATGCCAGCGGTGAGGCGGTCACGGGCTTCGCCGGGGGTGGTGATGATTGTCGCAACCTTGGCATCCAGCTTGTGGGATGGTTTATTCTGGAACTTGCCAAACGGGAAGACAGTCGGGCGCAGGAAGGTTTTTGCCAGTACGCTTGGATGATTTGTAATCATCTCATCCAGTGCGACTTCGGCTTTATGCAGGCAGTGCTGCGTCGCCCATTGCATCAGTGGAATATCTTCCTTCGGACGGCCATCAAGGTTCCATTTACGCAGGACTTGCGCGGCCAGATACAGATTGCTCATACCATCGGCGAGAAGGGCGGAGGTGCGCTCTTTCCGTTTCAGGGCGGCTTGTAATGTGGCCATGCTGATATTCCCGGACAAGCCGAAGGCAGCGCTGAGACGGTTGATCTGCTGGTAGAAACGGCCATCGGGACCGCTATGCGGCTTAGCGCTGAAATGGCCGTTGGTCATACCGAAGAAGAAGCTCTTTACCGCACAGCTAGCGATATTAAAGGTGTGCTTGATCAGAAGTTCACCGGCTTTTTTCTCTGCGGCTTTTTTGTCGGTGGTGGCCAGATCAACGGTTTTCATTTCTTCGCTGACATAAGGATGGGCGAGGAACGCAGCCTGACCAAAAATAATCATGTTGCGGGTCAGGATATTGGCACCTTCAACCGTGATCCCAACCGGAATACCTTGATAGGATTCAGCAACTGGGTTGTTTGGGCCATCCACAACGGCTTTACCGGCGTGAATATCCATTGCATCGATGGCAATCTGGCGCGCGGCTTCGGTCATGTGGTATTTCAGGATAGCGGAGGCTACAACGGGTTTCACGTCCTTGCCTTGTTCCGCGCCCAGATCAAGTTCCTGCAACGGCAGGATACGGGCGGCATTCATCATATAGGTAAGACCGCCGATACGGGCCAGCGACTCTTCAATCCCTTCCATCTTCGCAATGGGCAGGCCGAATTGCTGACGAATATAAGAATATGCACCGGTCACACGTGTCAGGTAACGGGCGGAACCAACGGAAGAGGCGGGCAGGGAAATGGAGCGGCCGACAGCCAGACATTCCATCAGCATGCCCCAGCCTTTACCGGCATTTGCCTTGCCACCGATAATAGTATCGAGTGGCACGATAACATCTTTACCCCAGTGTGGGCCGTTCTGGAACGGCATGCCCATCGGGCGGTGGCGCATACCCTTTGTGATACCTGGCGTATCGCTAGGAATTAAGGCGAGGGTCATGCCGTAATCCTTTGATTGTCCATCATCATTGATCAGGCCATCAGGATCGCGCAGCTGGAACGCCATACCCATCAATGTGGCAATCGGCGCCATCGTGATATAGCGTTTTTCCCAGTTCATACGCATGTAAAGCTTGCCATCATCACCTTTGAAGACAACGCCTTCATCTTTTTGATTGGCGGCGTCGGAACCAGCTTGCGGGCTGGTCAGGGAGAAGCATGGAACCTCTTCACCTACGGCGAGTTTCGTCAGATATTTGTCGCGCTGTTCCTGCGTACCATAATGCATCAGAAGTTCGGCAGGTCCGAGGGAGTTCGGAACCATGACGGTGGCCGCAGCCGTACCGCTGCGCGTGGCAATCTTCGTAACAATTGCGGAGTGCGCTTGCGCGGAGAAGCCAAGGCCCCCATATTCTTTTGGAATAATCATGCCGAAGAATTTTTTCTTTTTTATGAAATCCCAGACATTTTCAGGCAGATCGTGTAGTTCCCCACGAATCTGCCACGAATCGAGCATGCCGCAAAGTTCTTCAACTTCATTATCAAGGAAGGCCTGCTCTTCGGTGGAGAGTTTGGGGGCGGGTGTATCAAACAAGCCATCCCAATCGGGCGCGCCCGCAAAGATTGTGCTTTCAAACCCCTTTGTACCGTTGAAAAGAGCGGCTTTTTCGGTTGGTGAAATGGTTTTACTGATAGCCTTGAATTGATTGAGCGCAAGCTTGCCGATCATCGTATATATCTCCCGTGTAAAGATTGCTCTACTTATGTAGAATTTTTATTTATGAGGGCAATTATTCTAAGCGCAGGACATAAAGTCAACGCGTCAACTCTGACGCGCTGCACCAATAATTATTTCCGAAATTCAAAGTGATAGGGGCGTACTGATTGATGACAATGTCCATATTATCGACTAGTATTCCTACACTATATATAAAGGCCCTCATATGACCCAGAATGATCCCGTTGTTATTGTAAGTATTGCCCGCACCCCTATGGGTGGGTTTCAGGGGGCGTTGGCGCATCTAAGCGCACCGCAACTCGGTGCGGCGGCGATTGAAGCGGCGGTGAAGCGCGCGGGACTTGGTGCCTCCGATATTGATGAAGTGATTATGGGCTGCGTCCTGTCCGCTGGCCTGGGGCAAGCCCCGGCACGGCAGGCGGCATTGGGCGCAGGGTTGCCAGATACAACGCCGTGTACGACCATCAATAAAATGTGCGGATCGGGATTAAAGGCCGTGATGATGGCGCATGACCAGATTCTGACGGGTGCGGCGCAGATTATGATTGCGGGTGGTATGGAGAGTATGAGTAACGCGCCGTATCTTCTGCCCAAAGCGCGCCAAGGTTTGCGCATGGGGCATAACCAGATTGTCGACAGCATGTTCTTTGACGGGTTGGAAGATGCGTATGATCGCGGCAAGTTAATGGGCGTATTTGCTGAGAACTGCGCAACGAAATATAAATTTACGCGCGCGGCGCAGGACGAGTTTGCGATTACATCGTTGAAGCGCGCGCAAGGTGCGGATTTCAGTGCGGAGATTGTGCCCGTAGGTGAAGTCAGTATTGATGAGCAGCCGGGCAAGGCAAAATTTGAAAAAATTCCAACATTGAAGCCGGCCTTCGCGCCGGATGGCACTGTGACGGCGGCGAATGCCAGTTCAATTTCCGACGGGGCTGCGGCGCTGGTATTGATGCGCCAATCCGAAGCGGATAAGCGCGGGCTGAAAATTCAAGGGATTATCCGCGGGCAGGTTAGCCATGCGCAGGAGCCGGCGTGGTTTAGTACAGCCCCGGTGGATGCATTGCAGAAACTCTCCGATAAAACAGGATGGGCGTTTTCGGATGTGGATCTGTTTGAGATTAACGAGGCCTTTGCCGTAGTGACCATGGCGGCGATGCAGGATTTGAACTTGCCGCATGATAAAGTGAATGTGAATGGCGGAGCCTGTGCGCTTGGTCATCCGATTGGCGCATCGGGCGCACGGGTGCTGGTGACTTTGCTCGCGGCATTGTCCGCACGAAAATTAAAACGCGGTATGGCGACGTTGTGTATTGGTGGCGGCGAAGCGGTGGCCGTTGCGGTGGAGGCAGTATTATGAAGATTAAAGGTTTGAGCGCAATCGTCACGGGCGGCGGCAGCGGTATGGGGGCGGCTACGGCCCGGGCGTTGGCCGCGGCGGGTGCCAAGGTTGTTATCTTTGATATGAATGAGGATGCAGCAAAAATTGTTGCCTCAGAGATTGGTGGCATTGCCGTTAAATGCGATGTCAGTGATGAGGCGAGTGTGCAGGCGGCACTGGCGCAGGCCAAAGACGCACGCATCCTTGTGAACTGCGCCGGGATTTTAATTGGCAAGCGGTTGGTGGGCAAAGAAGGGCCTGCGGATCTGGCACATTTTCAGAAGCTGCTGACGGTTAATCTTCTTGGCAGCTTTAATACCATGCGATTATTTGCGGATCAGGTTTCGAAGTTGGACACGCTCGATGATGATGGATCGCGCGGTGTTGTGATTAATACGGCTTCCGTCGCGGCGTTCGAAGGGCAGATCGGGCAGGTGGCGTATAGTGCGTCTAAGGGCGGGATTGTCAGTATGACCTTGCCAGCGGCGCGGGAATTGGCACGATTTGGTATTCGTGTGATGGCGGTTGCCCCCGGGGCAGTGGCTACGCCGATGATTGGCGGCGTGTCGGATGAGCTGCAAAAATCGCTGGAAGCCGCCATTCCGTTTCCGTCGCGCTTTGCCAAACCGGAAGAATTCGCGAAGTTAATCCTTCATATAGTTGATAATGATATGCTGAATGGGGAGGTTATCCGGCTGGATGGGGCTTCCCGTCTGGCAGCAAAGTGAGAGCATAATGAAAAAGACATTACAATCCGCCCTGAAGGCCGAGACACCGTTACAGCTTGCCGGGGCGATTAATGCGTATTGCGCATTATTGGCCGAGCGGGCGGGGTTTCACGCGTTGTATTTATCTGGGGCCGGAGTGGCAAATGCATCCTTCGGGTTACCGGACTTGGCGGTCACAACGATGAATGATGTGCTCGAAGATGCCCGCCGGATTACGCAGGTAACGGATTTACCGCTGCTGGTTGACATTGATGTGGGTTGGGGCGGCGCGTTTAATATTGCGCGTACGATTACGGAGATGGAGCGCGCAGGCGTTGCGGCCGTTCATATTGAGGATCAGGTCGCAAATAAGCGCTGCGGCCATCGTCCAGGCAAGGAGCTGGTGAGTGCGCAGGAGATGGGTGACCGGATCAAGGCGGCGGTCGATGCGCGCACCAATAAGGATTTCATGATTATGGCGCGGACTGATGCGCTGGCGGGCGAGGGGCTGGACGGTGTGATTGAGCGCAGTGCCTATTACGTTGAATGTGGCGCGGATGCGATTTTTGCTGAAGCCATGGTTAATTTGCCGGATTACCAGAAAATCAAGGATGCGACAAAGGTGCCATTGCTGGCCAATATTACGGAGTTTGGCAAAACGGATCTTTATAGCACGAAGGAACTGGGCGCGGTGGGGGTTGATATGGCGTTATATCCGTTAAGCGCTTTCCGTGCGATGAGCAAGGCAGCGGAAGTCATTTATGGTGCCATCCGTAAAGAAGGCACACAAAAATCCGTGGTGCCCTACATGCAGACACGCGAAGAGCTTTATGAGGTCCTGGATTATTACAGCTATGAAGCGAAGCTTGATGCGCTTTATGGGAAGGACAAAAAATAATGGATATTGAATCGCGATTGCTGGCAATTGAGCAGCGCAATGCCAGAGTTTCGATTGATAAGGCATGGGAACGCAGTTTTACACGCCGTTTTTCAATCGCCTTGATTACATATCTCTGCGCGACTGTAATATTCACCTATGTAATTCCAAATGATGAATGGTATTTCGCATCATTGGTTCCGGTTATGGGATATTTATTGTCAACATTGGGTTTGCCTCAGTTGCGGCGGCTTTGGGAGAAAAATCATGGCTGATCCAGCGACTAAAAAACAAGGCGGCCTTGCCGGGATTGTTGTGGGTGATACGGAGATATCCGCGGCTGGTGGTGCCCATACGCTGGAATATCGCGGGTATTCGATTTACGATCTGGCGGCGCATGCGGAATTTGAGGAGGTGGCCTATCTTCTGACTCGTGGTAATTTGCCAAATGAAACACAGTTGAGAGATTATAAGAAACATTTGCGCGCCTTGCGCCCTTTACCGCAGACATTGAAAGATATTCTGGAATGCATTCCTGCCATGGCGCATCCTATGGATATTATGCGCACGATTACAACGGTTATGGGCGATATTGAGCCCGAAGGTCCCCTGTGTGATCAATTGGCGGTGACGGACCGGTTGTTGGCGATTTATCCGGGCGCATTGTTTTATTGGTGGCATTTTACGCGCAGCACAAAACGTATATCCTGTGTTACGGATGCGGATGATATTGCGGAGCATTTTTTGACATTGCTGCATGGTCATGCACCGACGGAGCTGAATAAAAAGGCAATGAATGTGTCGCTGGTTCTGTATGCGGAGCATGAATTTAATGCTTCAACTTTCACTGCGCGGGTGATTGCTTCCACTATGTCCGATTTTTATAGTGCGGTGACGGGCGCTATTGGCGCATTGCGCGGGCCCTTACATGGCGGTGCAAACGAAGCGGCGATGGAGTTGATCCAGAAATACAAAACTCCGGAAGATGCTGTCGCAGGTGTTAAGCAGATGATGGCGAATAAAGAGCTTATTATGGGCTTTGGCCATCGTGTCTATACCGAAGCCGATCCGCGCAACCGTGTGATCAAGGAATGGGCAAAAAGCCTGTCCGTTCATGCGGGGGATATGACGCTTTATAATGTGTCTGAGGCGATTGAAAAATTGATGTGGGATGAGAAGAAATTATTCCCCAATCTGGATTTCTACAGTGCATCTGCCTATCACTTGATGGGGATAGCAACGCCGTTATTTACGCCTGTATTTGTTATGAGCCGTATTGCGGGGTGGTCCGCCCATATTATGGAGCAGCGCGCCAACAATAAACTTATTCGTCCGTCGGCCAACTATACGGGCCCCGATAGCCTTCCCTTCGTCCCCCTAGAAAAAAGAGCATAATCATGAGCCATCATAATGTTGATTTAAGCAATCGCCCGGCACCGGATCAGGTCTTGGTTGATATCGCGGATTATGTGATGAATTATACAATTACGAGCGAGCTTGCCTATGATACGGCACGTTATTGCCTTATGGACTCGCTCGCCTGCGGTATACTCGCGCTGAAATTTCCGGCCTGTACCAAATTACTGGGGCCGATTGTGCCGGGAACTGTTGTTCCGCATGGCGCGCGTGTTCCGGGCATGGATTTTGAGCTTGATCCGGTGAAGGCAGCCTTTGATATTGGTGCGATTATTCGCTGGCTTGATTTCAATGATACGTGGCTGGCGGCGGAATGGGGGCATCCATCGGATAATCTGGGCGGTATTCTGGCGGTTGCCGATTATCTCAGCCGTAAGGCGGAGGCCGAAGGAAAGCCGGGCCTGACGATGCGCGATATCCTCACTTATATGATTAAGGCGCATGAGATTCAGGGTGTACTGGCACTGGAGAACAGCTTTAATAAAGTCGGTATCGATCACGTTATTCTGGTGAAGGTGGCATCGACGGCGGTGATTACCCATATGCTGGGTGGTACGCGGGATCAGATTGTGGATGCGCTGTCTCATGCGTTTGTAGACGGGCAGGCCATGCGGACATATCGTCACGCACCGAATGCCGGACCGCGCAAGAGCTGGGCGGCGGGCGACGCGACATCGCGGGCGGTTCGTCTGGCGATGATTGTGATGGCGGGTGAGATTGGATATCCATCGGTTCTAACGGCACCGAAATGGGGTTTCTATGATGTACTGTTCAAAGGGCATGAGTTCAAGTTCCAGCGCCCCTATGGCTCGTATGTCATGGAACAGATTTTGTTTAAGATTTCCTTCCCGGCGGAATTCCATTCGCAGACGGCGGTAGAAGCGGCGGTGCAACTGCATCCGCTTGTAAAAGACCGATTGTATGAGATTGAAAAAATCAGCTTGACTACACATGAGGCCGCCATTCGTATTATCAGCAAGGTAGGGCCGCTGAATAACCCGGCGGATCGTGACCATTGCCTGCAATATATGGTGGCGGTGCCGCTTATAACCGGCAATCTGGTGGCGGAGGATTATGAAGATAATGTGGCCGCCAATCCCCTGATCGAAATCCTGCGCGATAAGATGGAGGTTAAGGAAGATAAGGGCTATACCAAGGATTATTATGATCCGGATAAGCGCAGTATTGCCAATGCCGTGCAGATTTTCTTCAAAGACGGGACTAAAACTGATAAAATAGAGATTGAGTATCCGATCGGTCACCGCCGCCGCCGCGCAGAAGGCATCCCGGTTCTGGTCCAGAAGGTTCAGGAGGCGTTGCGGGGACATTATCCGGCGGCACAGGCGCAGAAGATAGAAAATCTGTTTATTGACCAGAAGAAAATGGAATCATTGATGCTAACGGATTTCATGGCGGCCTGGGTGCTGTAAAGTCCCGAGCTCAAAAAGAGAGCATAATGAAAGCATATTATAAAGACAGCGCAGGTTTTACACTGGTGGAGCTTGCCATCGTGATGATTATTATAGGACTGCTTGTCGGCGGTGTCCTAAAAGGGCAGGAGCTGATCAACTCCGCAAAGGTTAATCGTACAGTTGCGCAAATCAAGGAATTCGATGCCGCCATTTCAACCTTTCGGGAAATGTATAGAGCTTTGCCGGGAGATATTATGCAGCCGGAATTGCTTCTGCCGGGATGTGCGGCGGCGAATGGATGCACAAATGCTGGTAATGGCGACGGACGGCTGGATACGCAACCTTATAGCGATCCTGCTGTTGGTTCTGAAACTGAAACGTTCTTCGTTCACCTGGCGACGGCCAATCTGATTACGGGTATGAAGGCGGATGGATCAAATCCGGATGTTTGGGATGTGTATTACCCTTCAGCACCGATTAATGGCGGTGGTTACCACCCCACATGGTCAACCGGGTTAGCGAATGATTTTGCCGGTACATTGGGGCCCGCAACAGCAGCCAGACCGGGTCTTTATCTCAGCCTGATCAAAACACCGATAAGCGCGGAATGGTCCGTTCTAACACCATCACAAGCGCAGCGCATCGACACCAAGCTGGATGATGGTGCCCCGGGACATGGTGATGTGCGCGCAGGAACAGAGGGTGGCGGCACTAATTGCGGGACGGACCTTGCGTATGCGGAAACGGAAACCGCAGAAACATGCTATCTGCATATTCGTATTCAGCGATAAATCATATAAAACGTGGCACGCTTAGGCAGGGCGCATAGCATGCTTGTGGAACCATTCATTTGCATGAGGGGTTATTTACCCAAACTTAACCAAAAATCTGCATCATATTGGTAACAGGACGGCAAGATAGTGAGCGATAATAAGAAATTGCGAGTTTTTATAAGGGTTTTCGGCATTATCGTTGTGCTGATTCTGTCAGCCTGCGCCCGTTATGAATGGACCCAGATTTCTTCCAATGGCCAAAGTTTTGAAGAAGCCGAAACGCAGTGCCGGGCCAAGGCGCGTAAACTCCTCAAATATAATACTCCGATCGGGCAAACCTATCGTGGCGGGGCGGCAGATTCGGTCACTGACTCGCTGGTAGCTCAGGAAAAATATGAGGCAGAACGGTGCCTTAACGCACAGGGCTTCAAAAAAACCAAAGTAAATTAATCTTTCCCGCTCACGCCTGATTTTTCTTGCTTTTCCGTAACCGAATAACTATGTTACGGCAAATCAACGAAAAAATGGGTTTCTTATGGTCAGCTTCCTTCCGCTTATAGATGATGTTCTTCTGATGACGAAACGCGCAATGGGTAAATCGCTCGGCGTTCTGGGGGATGATCTTGCCTTGACAGCGGGGCAGGTCAATGGCCTTACGCCGGCGCGCGAATTGCCACTTATCTGGAAGATTGCAAAAGGGTCCCTGGTTAATAAAGGCATTCTCATTGCCGCAGGTCTTGGGATCAGTGCTGCGGCACCGGCATGGGTTATTCCCGCCTTATTGACTATGGGTGGTGCCTATCTTTGTTATGAAGGCGTTGAGAAGCAAGTGCATAAATTTATGCACAAAGACAAAAATGAAAACGAGAATAAGCCCATTGTGGATATTGAGGCCTTTGAAAACGGCAAGGTAAAGGAAGCCGTAAAGACCGATTTTATCCTGTCGGCAGAAATCATGACTATTATCCTCGGTTCTGTCGCGGGCGCGTCTATGGCGGTCCAGTTGGGAACATTGGTTACCAGCGGTTTGGTCATGACGGCGGGCGTTTATCTGCCGGTGGCGGGCATTGTAAAAATCGATGATGTCGCCTTACACTTTATGGAAGCAAAAGGAGATTCTTTTGCCGCCCGTGCCAAGCGTGCGTCTGCGCCTGCAATTTTGAAGAGCGCCGCTGTTATTCTCAAAGGCCTGTCTGTATTCGGTACCGCCGCCATGTTTACGGTTGGCGGTGCGATTGTCGTTCATAGTATTCCGGGAGGGCATGATGTGCTGCATGCTATCCAGCATGGGGCCGCTCATCTTCCTTATGTGGGCGCTGTTCTTGGTCCTATTGCACCGATGGTGGCGGAGGGGCTTGGCGGTGTTATTGCGGGGGCGCTGCTTCTGCCGCTTGTAGAGAGCGGTAAAAAAGTTGCCGGGGCTGTTACTAAATTGTTCAAACCATCTGCCCCGGAAAAGAAACCCGATCAGGTTATGGCTGCCCCGGTTCTGGCACCGCAAGCCGTGGTGCTATCCTTATCCCCGGTTATGGCCAAGGTGCGCGATACGTCTCCACCATCGGCCAAGACTGCTCTGGATGCTGCCGCAAACCCGGGAACAGAGGCCGTGCAAAAGCTGCCCGAGTCTGTTATTGTGCCGCCGAAACCGCCCGAAGGACCCCGTCCGCCGGCCGTATAATAAGGCTATTCATAGGAAGACTTTGTGACTGCGACGCTGCTACTTTCCATCCAGAACGCTTTTGTCAGTTTTGGTGACAAGGTCCTGTTCAAGGATATCTCGTTCAGTATTTGTGAAGGTGAGAAAATCTGCCTCGTCGGTAAAAATGGCGCGGGCAAGACAACCCTTATGAACATTATTACGGGCGACCGCGACCCGGATGCCGGGGAGCGTTTTCTTCTGCACGGAACTACTATCGGTTACCTGCAGCAGGAAATTACGCCCAAGCCCGGCCAGACGGTTTTTGATTTCGTTTTTGAAGAAGTGCGAGCAGAAGAAGGCCAGACGATTGAAGAAGCCCGTGATATGCAGGCTTATAAGGTTGATATGGTGATTACGCCGCTGGATCTCAATCCGGCGGATAAAATGGACCGCTTGTCGGGCGGGCAGCTGCGCCGCGCGGCACTGGCGCGGGCACTGGTGGAGGACCCGGATATATTGTTGATGGATGAACCCACCAACCACCTCGATCTGGATGTCATTGAGTGGCTGGAGACATATCTTAAAAACTGGCGCGGGGCGCTGATCTGCATTAGCCACGATAAGGCGTTTTTGTCGGCGATTTCCAACAAGGTTTTATGGCTTGACCGCGGACGCGTGCGCGTGTGCTCCCGCGGATTTGCGCAGTTTGATGACTGGGCGCAGGCCCTGCTGGAGCAGGAAGCGCGGGAACTGGCGAACCGTGAAAAAATACTGGCGCAGGAAGTGGAATGGGCCAGCCGTGGCATTCCGGCGCGTCGTAAACGCAATGTCCGCCGTCTGGAGTTAATGAAGGCGGAGCGGTCAAGGCTGAAGAACGATAAAAGTTCATTCAATCGTATGATGGCTAAGATTGCCTTGCCGGAATCGGAGGAGCGCGAGATTTCTTCCCGTGTGATTGCCGAGTTCAAGAGTGTAAATAAAGTCTTCACTATGGAAGATGGGCGGGAAAAGAAAATCCTCGATAAATTCAACCTGCGGATTTTGCGTGGTGACCGCATTGGTGTTCTGGGTCGTAACGGTTCGGGCAAGACGTCTTTCCTGCAGATGTTGATCGGGGATATGAAGCCCGATAGCGGTACGATTAAAATGCGCAAGGAGATCGAGTTTTCCTATTTCGACCAGAAGCGCCGGGATTTAAACCCAGAGGATACGCTGTGGCAGACCATGTGCCCGACGGGCGGGGATCATGTGGATGTGCGTGGCAAGCAGCGCCATGTAATCGGCTATTTGCGGGACTTTCTTTTTGACCCTTCGATTGTACACCAGAAAGTATCGACTTTATCCGGTGGGCAGAAAAATCGCCTGATACTGGCAAAGGTGTTGGCTAACCCGAAGGGGCTTCTGATTCTGGATGAGCCGACTAATGATCTGGATATGGATACGCTGGATATGCTGGAAGAAATTCTCAGCGAATATGAAGGCACATTATTTATTGTATCGCACGACCGCGATTTTCTGGACCAGACCGTCAGCAAGATACTGGCATTCGAAGGGGATGCGGTGGTTGAAGGGTATATTGGCGGTTATAGCGATTATCTTGAAAAGCGAACACAGCTTGAGCAGCCAAAAATTTCTGTGGTGGCCCCGGCGGCGAAGAAGCCGGAGCCGGTGAAAGAGAAGATTGAGACTGCTGCCAAAAAACTGTCCTACAAGCTTGAGTATGAGTACGAAAATCTGCCGAAGAAGATTGAGAAGCTCGAGGCCGAAATCGGTGAGTTGGCCGATTCATTGAATGATCCTAACCTCTACAGCCAGGATCCAGGCGGATTCCAGAAATTTGCCAAGCGTCTGGCCGATGCCCGTGAAGAGCTGGAGGCCGCAGAAATGCGCTGGCTTGTGCTTGATGAGCTGAAGAAGGAGGCGTCATAGGCTTCTTCGCTTGCGTATAAGGGGCATTTTCTGTACGCTTTACCCATAATTATAAAAAAGGTTGAACATGGGGAAGGCGAAGTCCAAAGATAAGGGCATATCCAAATCCAGTTTTATTGCAGGTAAGAATTGCCTGTTGGCGCTATGGAACCGTATGCACGATGTAAAACGTGATGCGAATATTACCAATGACAATCATGTCTGGAATAACAGCGCCATGCGCGCGGGTAACGAGATCGGCGATCTGGCACAACTTTATTTCGGCGGTGTCCAGAAAAAGGGCAATGCTCTTATCAAAAATTATATTTCCAATATAGCCGCTGCCCAGACCAAAAAATTTATAGAAGACGGATCCGAGATTATTTTCGAAGCCTGCGCCGTTCATGCCGGGGATAAAAGCAATTGCTGGCTTGATGTCCTGCGCAAGGTGCCGGGAACGGATGAATGGGATATGATTGAGGTCAAGAATTCAGGCTCTGTTAAACCTTATCACAAAGATGATTTATCGTTTCAGTATTATGTTTTCAAGGGCGCGGGATATAAGATCCGGTCATGTTTTCTGATGCATATTAATGGGAAATATGAACGGCAGGGCGATCTTGATTTATCACAGCTTTTTGTATTGGAGGATATCACCGCCGCGGTTTTAAAGAAGCAGCCGGAGATTGAAGCGAAGGTTAAAGAGGAGTATGAGGCGGCTAAATTGCCGGCGGCCCCCGTTGTCGACGTGGGCGGACATTGTACAAAACCTTTGCTGTGCCCCTATAAATCCACATGCTGGAAAAATATATTTAATGAAGCGGCGGCAGGGCCTGCGCAATTCAATGCGCCGATGCTGGATCAATTTTTGAAAAAGGTAGAGTATCCGGTTTATTACCTTGATTATGAAGCCATGATGCCCTTTGTTCCGCTTTATAATGGTACTAAGCCCTTCCAGTTTATTCCGTTCCAGTTTTCGTTGCATGTAGAGAAGGCGGCGGGTGCCCCGCTCATACATACGGATTTTCTGCATACGAAGTCCAGTGATCCACGCCGTGCTTTTGTTGAGCGGTTGATCGCCGTCTGCGGCACAAAGGGGTCTGTCATGGTCTATAATGATAGTTTTGAGCGTTCGCGGAATAAAGAGCTGGGGCTTGAATTTCCTGAATATAAAGAGCAGCTGGATGCGATCAGTGCCCGCATGATCGATCTGTCTGTTCCCTTTCAAAAACACTGGATTTATGAACCTGCGCAAAAAGGATCTTTATCCATCAAGGGTGTCGTTCCAGCCTATACGCATTTAAGTTATAGCGGGATGGGTGTCGCCAATGGGGAAGAGGCCGCGCAAGCCTATCTCGCCTTTGCGCAAGGAAAACTTGATAAAACCAAGACAGAAAAATTGTGGGATAGTCTTACAGCTTATTGCACGCTTGATACGTTGGCGATGGTCGAAATTCATCGGGCCCTGCGCCGCCGTGTTTATCCGGTGGAACCCGTAAGTTTTAAGCCGCAGCCTTAAGCGCCCGCTATTGCGATAATCCTCCGGGACTACTCTTGCTCCGGTTAAGGTTTTGATCTAGCTTGGTGTCTAGTAAAATTTTTTACAAAGGATATGAAGATGTTTACAAGAACTGCCTTTATGACGATGGCTCTGGTCGGCGCTTTGTTTGCAGGTTCCGCGCACGCCTGTGATCCTCTCTCCGGCGGCCATACAAAAAATGCGAATGAGCACGGCGTTCATATGATGTCGCTTCCCATGTATGATACGGGCAATGCCGATGTTGATTTTGTCAAAGGCATGATCCCGCATCACCAGATGGCGGTGGATATGGCCGAGAAACTTCTGAAGGATGGAAAAGATCCAGAGATCCGTAAGCTAGCGGAAGATATTATCTCGGCCCAGAAAAAAGAAATCGAGCAGATGAATGGCTGGCTCTCAAAACACGAACACAAGTAAGCAGAGCCGGTTATGACGCATATTAAATCCGCAGTTGATATTCAGGGGCAGGAGTTTCAGGCGAATAAAACCGCTATGGAATCTTTGGTGTCAGACTTGAATAGCCTGATCCAGATGATCACTCTGGGTGGTGGGGATAAAGCGCGGGATCGTCATACAAGCCGGGGTAAATTATTGCCCCGTGACCGTATTAATCATTTGCTGGATGCCGGGTCGCCGTTTCTGGAGCTGTCACCATTGGCGGCGTATGAGGTTTATGATGATGTTGTACCCGCAGCCGGTATTATCACCGGCATTGGCCGTGTATCGGGGCAGGAATGTGTTATTGTTTGCAATGATGCGACGGTTAAGGGCGGTACATATTATCCTTTGACCGTGAAGAAGCATCTGCGGGCGCAGGAAATTGCGGAGCAGAATAATTTGCCCTGTATCTACCTTGTGGATAGTGGTGGTGCGAATTTGCCAAACCAGGATGAAGTGTTTCCCGACCGCGATCATTTTGGCCGCATCTTTTTCAATCAAGCCACAATGTCTGCTAAAGGTATTGCGCAGCTTGCCGTGGTTATGGGCTCATGCACAGCGGGCGGTGCCTATATTCCCGCGATGAGTGATGAAAGTATTATTGTGAAGGAGCAGGGGACAATCTTCCTTGCGGGTCCGCCGCTTGTAAAAGCCGCGACGGGCGAAGATGTCAGCGCCGAGGATCTTGGTGGTGGTGATGTTCATACGCGTGTATCCGGTGTCGCCGACCATCTGGCAGAAAATGACAGCCATGCGCTGGAGATTGCGCAGCGTGCTGTCGCTAATCTTAATCGTGTAAAAAACAATCCATTAGCCTGTAAGCCGCCCTGTGACCCGTTATATGATATCAAGGAGCTTTACGGCATTATTCCCCGCGAATTAAAGACCCAGTTCGATGTGCGCGAAGTCATTGCGCGTCTTGTTGATGGCAGTGAATTTGATGAATTCAAAAAGCGCTATGGCACAACATTAATTACGGGATTTGCACATATACATGGTATGCCCGTTGGTATTATTGCCAATAACGGTGTTTTGTTTTCTGAAAGCGCGTTGAAAGGCACACATTTTGTCGAGCTGTGTAACCAGCGTGGTATCCCGCTTGTGTTCTTACAAAATATTACGGGCTTTATGGTCGGACAGAAATATGAAAGTGGCGGTATTGCGAAGGACGGTGCCAAAATGGTCACGGCCGTATCTTGTGCCAAAGTGCCTAAATTCACGGTGATTATCGGCGGATCTTTTGGTGCGGGTAATTACGGCATGTGCGGGCGGGCATTTAATCCACGATTTTTATGGATGTGGCCCAATGCCCGTATTTCCGTGATGGGGGGAGAGCAGGCCGCCGGTGTTTTGGCAACCGTTAAGCGTGGCGCGTTGGAGCGTGATGGCAAAAAATGGTCGGCCAAAGAGGAAGAAGAATTTAAAAAGCCAGTCCGTGAGCAGTATGAATCCGAAGGCCATCCTTATTACGCCTCTGCCCGCTTGTGGGATGATGGTGTGATTGATCCGGCAGATACACGCCGCATATTGGCGCTTGCGCTGTCGGCTTCACTGAATGCGCCCGTTGAAGATACAAAATACGGCGTTTTCAGAATGTAAAAAACGCGCCCGGGGTGGGAGCGCGTTTTTTAAAAGGATATGCATGCTATTGGGGTAGCAATTGCAATCACCTTTATTCTTTAATTTTATCTTCCGCGCTCCAGTCCGAATCTAGTTCAAGTTCGTCTGTCGCACCATAATCATCCATATCGGCACCATAGGCTCTGCGGAAATCTTCCATATTTTTATAGGTTGTATTTGGCAGAGTGTTAAGGCGTTCCATAAACATTTCATTCTCAACGTCATTGTCACGGGCAAAGTCAATAATACCCTGACGGTTCAGGGGGAACTGCATCCCTTGCAGTTCAGTATCAAAGTCAAAGCTATCAGTCGCGGAAGGATTCGGCGCTTGATGAGGGGTTTTTACGTTTTGGGGTTTGGTAATCTCTGTTCTGGCCATGATACGTCTCCTTGGGTTGTTTTAGGGCATCTAGTACTGCTCCACCAACAGGCCAAAGCACATAAAATTCCCTGCTTTTATGCAGGGAAGGCGTAAATTTCATAGTTCTGATGGACAAATGGCTGAGACCACTGTTTAATTCCATGGTGAATAAAATTTAAGGATCAGACTATGCCGGAAAATAATGTTGTATTGGAAATTCAAGGTTCGATTGCGCATGTAACATTGAATCGCCCCGATGTTCACAATGCGTTTGACGAGGAAACTATCAACGATCTTTCAGATATATTTGATAAACTTGCGCAGCTTTCCGATGTGACCGTGGTTATATTGCGTGGTGCAGGAAAAAGTTTTTCTGCTGGCGGTGATCTGAATTGGATGAAACGCGCGGCACATTATACAGAGGCGGAAAATTATGAGGATGGGTTAAGGCTGGCAACCATGCTGCATAAGCTATACAGCCTGCCGCAACTGACAATCGCCTGTGTGCAGGGGGCAGCGATGGGCGGTGGTATGGGTCTTGTCTGCTGCTGCGATATTGTTCTGGCGCAGGCCGATACAAAATTTGCTTTATCGGAAGTAAAGCTGGGTTTGATCCCGGCCACCATCGGACCCTATGTCATCCGCGCCATCGGGGAGCGTCAGGCGAAGCGTTATTTCCAGACGGGGGAACGTATTGATTGTACTAAAGCCCGTGATATGCATCTCGTGCATGAAATTTTTGATACGGCAGAGGCTATGGATAAGAGCTTGAATGATATTCTTGATGCCGTAAAATCAAATGCACCGCAAGCCATGAAAGCCGCAAAGATATTATGCAGTGATTTGGCGGGGCAGGGCGTATCTGACGAGATACAGAAGGATACGGCTTGCCGTATTGCCAGAATTCGGGCGGGTGCAGAAGCGCAGGAAGGTTTGTCCGCATTCCTTGAAAAACGCCAGGCTGGTTGGGTGAGGGAGTAAATTCCGCCCTCTTGTTGCATGTGCGAAATAAAGGCAGTTATTGCATGATACGCCCCCTTTTACGGGGGTTTTTATTCTGCTACTCTCTCCCTTATGTTTAAAACCATCCTTATCGCGAATCGTGGTGAAATTGCCTGCCGTATTATCAAAACGGCGCGGCGTATGGGGATTCGCACTATTGCTGTTTATTCCGATGCCGATGCGCAGGCCTTGCATGTGCGCATGGCGGATGATGCCGTCCTTATCGGTGGCGCGGCATCGCGCGACAGCTATCTGCGTGGGGAGGTTATTATACGCGCCGCGCTGGAAAAAGGCGCTGAGGCCATTCACCCCGGTTACGGTTTCCTGTCAGAGAATGAAAAATTTGCCAAAGACTGCGCCAAAGCGGGCCTGGTTTTTATCGGGCCGACGCCAAAGGCGATGAATGCAATGGCTTTGAAGGACAAGGCCAAGGCGATTATGTCCCGCGCGGGCGTGCCGATTGTGCCGGGCTATATGGGGGAAAACCAGACGCCGTCTTTCCTGAAGAAGGAGGCGGAAAAGATTCATTATCCGGTGTTAATTAAAGCCGTCGCGGGCGGCGGCGGTAAGGGGATGCGCCTTGTCGAGAAGGCGGAAGATTTCGGGGATGCCCTTAAATCGTGCCAGCGGGAAGCCCTGGCCAGTTTCGGCAATGCCCATGTGTTGATCGAAAAATATGTTACAAAGCCACGTCATGTCGAGGTGCAGGTCTTTGGTGATACCAAGGGCAATGCTGTTCATTTATTTGAACGCGACTGCTCGGTACAGCGTCGCCATCAAAAGGTTGTTGAAGAAGCCCCCGCACCGGGATTGCCCGATTCTGTGCGTCAGGCCCTGGGGGAGGCGGCGGTAAAAGCGGTTAAGGCCCTTGGCTATACCAATGCCGGTACGATTGAGTTCATTATGGACTCGAAGAATTTTAATTTTTATTTCATGGAAATGAATACGCGGTTGCAGGTTGAGCATCCCGTCACGGAAATGATTACTGGCCTTGATCTGGTGGAATGGCAATTGCGCGTGGCTGCGGGAGAGGCGCTGCCGCTGACACAGGAGCAGATTACCGCGCGTGGTCATGCCTTTGAAGTACGGCTTTATGCAGAAGACCCCGCCACTGGATTTTTGCCGCAGACTGGCAAGATTGAACGTTTTATACAACCAGAAGCAGCGCGTGTGGATACCGGTGTTGCTGAAGGGGATAATATTTCCATCCATTATGACCCGATGATTGCAAAAATTATTGTTCATGGAGATGACCGGGTGCGCGCGATTGCCGCGATGCAGGTGGCACTTTCCGATCTGGCGGTTGTGGGTTTAAAAACCAACCAGGAGTTTTTAAGCCATTTATTTGAGAACCCGGCTTTTATCAAAGGTGATGTCGATACCGGATTTATCGCGCGGCATGAAAAATCACTGGTGCCCGATACATATGGGCGGGCGGATAAAGATGAATTGGCTCTGGCCGCGATTTACTATCTGGCGCGTCTTGGTGAAGGGCGGAATGAGCAGGACCCCTGGGATACACGCGACAACTGGCGTATGGGCGGCATGTACTCTCGCACGGTACAGTTTCTAAGTCGTGACAAGATTATCAATGTGACTGTTAATGCGCAGGGACATGATTTCATCATTGATGGCACGCGTTACACATTTGATTCATTCCAGAATAATATCATTAGCCTTAATCAAGGGGGCATCACTGGTGCCGTTCTGAAGCGCCGCGAAGGAATCGTGATTTTGCGCAATGGCCGTGTGGTTGATATGCAATTATACAAAGCTGGATCAGGGCATGAAGAGGGTGGTGAAAATCGTATTATAGCACCTATGCCCGGCATGATTGTTTCGGTATCGGTGAAGCTGGGTGAAAAAGTATCAAAGGGTCAGCCGCTTCTGGTTATGGAAGCGATGAAGATGGAGATGACGATCCGTGCCGGCTGTGACGGTGTTGTAAAACAGTTGCCCGCCAAGCAAGGGCAGCAGGTTATTGACGGCGCCCTTCTGGCCGAGGTGGCGGCATGAGTTTTCCGGAGCATGTGCGCATATATGAGGTTGGTCCGCGTGATGGATTGCAAAATGAATCGGTGCTTGTGCCTGCCGCTATAAAAATTACCTTGATTGATAAATTATCCAATGCAGGATTAGCACATATTGAAGCAACATCTTTTGTATCCCCTAAATGGGTGCCACAAATGGGCGATGCTGCGGAAGTTATGGCGGGAATTGTCCGCAAGGCTGGTGTGGCGTATCCTGTTCTTGTCCCGAATGAGAAGGGTATGGAAGCAGCCTTGGCCGCACAGGCACGGGAGATCGCTGTATTTGCCTCCGCCTCGGAGAGTTTTAGCCAGAAAAATATTAACTGCTCTATTTCTGAAAGTCTGGAGCGTTTTGTTCCGGTCATGGAAGCAGCACAAAAGAATAATATTAAAGTGCGCGGATACGTATCCTGCGTTGTGGGATGCCCTTATGAAGGTGCCATTACGCCGCGGGCGGTCGCGGATGTCGCTGCACGATTATATGCTATGGGGTGCTATGAGATCAGCTTGGGCGATACAATTGGTGTTGGTACCCCACAAGCGATAAATGCCATGCTTGATGCTGTAATGGCGCAGGTGCCTGCCAAAGCGATGGCGCTGCATTGCCATGATACATATGGACAGGCGTTGGTGAATATTTATGCGGGTTTACAAAAAGGGATAACGGTTATTGACTCGTCCGTCGCTGGTCTGGGGGGCTGCCCTTATGCGCAGGGCGCAACGGGGAATGTCGCGACAGAGGATGTACTGTATATGCTGCAAGGTCTGGGTATAAAAACAGGCGTGGATCTGGATAAGATTGTTGAGGCGGCATGGTTTATATCTGATTATCTGGGGCGTAAACCCGTCTCCCATGTCGCCAATTCTTATAAGGGGAAATAGAAATGTCTTATAAAACACTATCATTTGGCCATTCGGACGATATTGAGGCTATACGCGAAGAGGTACGCAAATTTGCGCAGAAGGAGCTCGCTCCGCGCGCCGCACATATTGATGAGACAAATACATTTCCTGCCGATATCTGGAAAAAATTTGGTGATCTGGGTGTTTTGGGTATGACGGTGGCCGAGGAATATGGCGGCGTCAATATGGGGTATCTGGCACATGTCATCGTGATGGAAGAAATCTCCCGCGCGTCGGCATCCGTCGCGCTGTCTTACGGCGCGCATTCCAATCTGTGCGTAAACCAGATTCATAAAAATGGCACGGCGGCGCAGAAGGAAAAATATTTACCAAAGCTGGTCAGTGGCGATCATGTCGGGGCACTGGCCATGAGCGAGCCGGGGGCTGGGTCGGATGTTGTATCCATGAAACTGCGCGCGGATATGAAGGGTGATCGTTATATTTTGAACGGTAATAAAATGTGGATTACCAACGGGCCGGATGCCGATACGCTGGTAGTGTATGCCAAGACAGATGTGGATGCCGGGTCAAAGGGGATCTCAGCCTTTATCGTTGAAAAAGGCATGAAAGGTTTCAGTACGGCGCAGAAGCTTGATAAATTAGGCATGCGCGGCTCCAATACCTGCGAACTCGTCTTTCAGGATTGCGAAGTACCTGCAGAAAATATTTTAGGTGAGGTCGGCAAAGGTGTGCGCGTTCTGATGAGCGGCCTTGATTATGAACGCGTGGTTCTGTCCGGCGGCCCCATCGGTATTATGCAGGCCTGCATGGATGTCGTTGTGCCGTATGTGCATGAACGCAAGCAATTTGATTCGCCAATTGGCATGTTCCAGTTAATGCAAGGGAAGCTCGCGGATATGTATACGACATTATCGGCGCAGCGCGCCTATGTCTATGCGGTGGCGCAGGCTTGTGATAGGGGAGAGACGGCGCGCAAGGATGCTGCCGGTTGTATTCTGACGAGTGCGGAAGCCGCAACACAAATGGCGCTGCAGGCGATTCAGGTTTTGGGCGGAAATGGCTATATCAATGAATACCCCACCGGTCGTTTCCTGCGCGATGCCAAGTTATATGAGATTGGTGCCGGTACATCCGAGATTCGCCGTATGCTCATCGGGCGAGAATTGTTTGAGGAAACGGCTTAGCCTAAAGCGAGATCATTCGTAATGCGCCAGTCTGCGGGACCTTGCTTCACAAGCCGTATATTGACGCGGTAAGAATCTGATTTCTTTGGCATGGTCTGGTTATTAAATAGAAAGTTAACGTGGTATCCACGAATTCTGGCTTTAAAGAGAATATCTTCGATGGTCTCGTTCTTTTTATCTACGCGCGGCGAGAGTGAAAAGTGAAAGGGGCCCAAATCATAATGTCTTTCCCGTACGGCGACATTACATCCAATGGCATATCTGAATATTCTAGGTAAATCGTAGTTAGTCATGTTTTTCCCTATTCGTTTTTTTAATTTATTAGCTTTATTTAATTACAAGTGCGTGGTCTCGCATAGAAAATTATGTAATGCGGCGCACAAAAATCTTGATAAAATTATGATTTATGCCTTCAAAAGATAAAATATTTTGCAGCGCAATATGGATTATGGGTAGTTTTATCCTAAATCAACAACTACCCCCAAGTCCTTGCGCCGCAATATGGTTCTGCTCTGGAATTAGGGGCGTTTTCGGACTAAATTATTGCCTATAATAATAAATTCATAACAGGGCATCAAAGGCATTATTCATGGTCGCAGATATCAAACTTCGGGACGTGTCCCTTAATGATAAATATGAGCTGGAAGAGGGCATGGCCTACATGTCCGGCCTTCAGGCCTTAACGCGTATTCCGATTGTGCAGCGCCGCCGGGACATTGCCGCCGGACTTAAAACCGCCGGATTTATCAGTGGCTATCGCGGATCACCGCTTGGTGGCTATGACCAGGAAATTGTCCGCGCCCGTAAATATATGGACCAGTATGATGTCAAATTTATTCCGGGTGTGAATGAAGATCTGGCCGCGACCGCCGTTTGGGGCACGCAGCAGGTAAATTTGCTGCCCGGGTCCGATTATGACGGTGTCTTCGGCATCTGGTACGGGAAATCGCCAGGTGTGGATCGCAGTGGCGATGTCATGCGTCATGCCAATGCTTATGGCACCGCGCCGCATGGCGGGGTGCTGGCGATTGCCGGGGATGACCACGCCTGCAAATCATCAACATTGCCGTGCCAGAGTGATCATGCGCTTTATGCCATGATGATTCCGCAGCTTTATCCAGCGAGTATTCAGGAATTTGTGCAATACGGCCTGTATGGTATTGCGATGTCCCGTTTTTCGGGATGCTGGACCGCGTTGAAAGTGACCAGCGAAAATGTGGAAACATCGGGTACTGTCAATCTGGCGCGGGAAAGAGCGCCGATTTTAATCCCGACAGCTGAAGAATACGCTATGCCACCTGGCGGGCTTCATATCCGATTGAACGATACGCCGCGGGAAATTGATTACCGGTTGCAGAATTTCAAGCTTTTTGCATGCCATGCCTTTGCGCGCAAAAATAATATAGACCGGGTTGTGATTGACTCCGCCAAGCCACGCTTTGGTATTGTGACATCGGGTAAGTCTTACGGTGATGTACGGCAAGCACTGGTAGAGTTGGGGATTACCGATGATGTGGCGCATAAGATTGGATTGCGCCTGTACAAGGTCGGTATGACATGGCCGTTGGAGCCAGAAGGCATTAAAAAATTTGCTGACGGGCTGGAAGAAATTCTGGTTGTTGAGGAAAAGCGCGAGCTGATTGAATATCAGATGAAGCGTATGTTGTTTAACTGGGATGATAAGCGCCGTCCGGTTGTTGTCGGTAAATATGATGAGAATGGTGCGCGTCTTCTGCCGCTTCATAATGACCAGAGTGTTGGTTTGGTTGCTCGTATCATTGCGCAGCGTGTGGAACGTTTCTATCATAATGATCAGGTTGAGGCCTGTCTGCGCTTTTATAGCGAAGCAGAAAAGCATGAGCAATCGTATGTTCCGCCGTCACAGCGTAAGCCATATTATTGCGCGGGCTGCCCCCATAACAGCTCAACCAAAGTACCGGAAGACAGTTTCGCGATGGTCGGTATCGGCTGCCACTACATGGTGCAGTGGATGGATCGTAGTTCCGCGCTCTGTACCCAGATGGGTGGTGAAGGTGTGCCGTGGATTGGCGCCGCGCCCTTTACAAATCGTAAGCATATTTTTGCAAATTTGGGTGACGGCACATATTTCCATTCCGGGTCGTTGGCAATACGCGCGGCGGTAGCGGCAAAAATTAATATTACCTACAAAATACTTTATAATGATGCCGTCGCAATGACGGGGGGGCAGCAGGTTGATGGCGAGCTTCCGGTCTGGCGCGTTGCACAGCAGGTTATGTCCGAAGGCGTTGTGAAGTGCTGGATTTTAACGGAAAACCCGCATCTTTATAAGGATCGCGCGGGATTGCCCGATGCGGTGCCTGTCTTGCATCGTGATTTCCTCGACCAAATTATGAAAGAGTGCCGGGAGATTGAGGGTACAACCGTCATTATCTATGACCAGACCTGTGCTGCTGAAAAACGGCGTCGCCGCAAGCGTGGAAATTATCCGGATCCCGCCAAGCGTGTATTTATAAACCAGTCCGTCTGCGAAGGCTGCGGCGATTGTTCCGTGCAATCGAATTGTGTCGCGGTACAGCCTGTTGAAACCGAATATGGGCGCAAGCGTACAATTAACCAGTCACTGTGCAATAAGGATTTTTCCTGTCTGAAGGGCTTCTGCCCATCTTTTGTTACCGTTCATGGTGGAAAAGTTCGTAAGACCAAGGCCGCTGGCGTTGATGATATATTTGCAAATCTGCCAATGCCGGACGTACTGCATCTGGATCAAGCGTATAATATTCTTGTCACCGGTATCGGCGGGACGGGCGTGTTGACGATTGGCGCGCTGCTGGGGATGGCAACACATCTTGAGGGCAAACGTTGCCGAAACCTTGATATGACGGGCCTTGCGCAAAAGGGTGGTGAGGTGCAAAGCCATGTGCGGATCAGTCCTGTGTCAAATGATTTGCGTACCGGTCATATTATGACGGGTGGCACGGATTTACTTCTGGCATGCGATATTGTGGCGGCGGTTGGTAAAACGGCACATGAAACATTACATCCATCGCGGACGAAGGCGGTTATAAATACCATCAATACGCCGGTATCGGAATTTGTAGTCAATAACAAAATTGATTTCCATGATGCAGAAATCCGTAAAACTCTGAACGAAGCAACAAAAGAAGGGGGACGTTATTTTGTTCCCGCAACTTCCTATGCGCAGGCCTTGCTGGGGGATGAGATTGCAACGAATATTTTTATGCTGGGCTTTGCGTGGCAGCTCGGGTTAATACCGCTGGCGCTGCAATCAATTGAGCGTGCCATTGAGTTGAATGGTGTTGCTATTGATGCAAATAAAAAATCATTCTCCTTTGGCCGTTTGGCTGCGCATGATCCACAGAAGGTGCAGGCCATGGCGGATGCCATCCTTCATGATGTAACACCGGAACCAATTGCCCAGACGCTGGATGATGTTATCGCCAAGCGTGCAGATTACCTGGCTGAATATCAGGATAAAGCCTATGCGCAGCGTTATCTTGATATGGTTGCCCGGGTACGGGAGATGGAAGGGGTGCTGGATGGACAGAGTACGGCTATAACCGAAGCTGTCTCACGCTATTACCACAAGCTGCTAGCGTATAAGGATGAGTATGAAGTGGCCCGTCTTTATTCCAACGGGGATTTTATCAAATCACTGAAGGCACAGTTTGATGGCGATTATAAGCTTGAATTTAATCTGGCGCCGCCAATTATGGAGGCGCCAGATGTGGCAACAGGCCGCCCGAAAAAGCGGACCTTTGGACCATGGATGTTGGGTGCCTTTTCCGTACTGGCTAAATTTAAATTCCTGCGTGGCACGGCCTTTGATATTTTTGGCTATCACAAGGACCGCAAGCTGGAACGTACTTTGATCAAGGAATATGAAGAGCTGGTTGATTTTATCCTGCCGCAGATCACTAAGGGCAATCTGTCTTTATGTGCGGAGATTTTAAGCGTGGCCGACGATATTCGCGGTTATGGTCCTGTGAAGGAAGAATGGTTGCACAAAGCACGGATTAAGCAGGCAGGCCTTCTGACCAAGCTGCGAAATTCTGAACTGAAGCAGGCTGCTTAAACTATTCTTTATCCATTTTAGGGGTAACGGCGCAGGTCAGCTCGCTTTTGGCGATAAGCTTTTCGCGCTGGTCATATACAAGAATTTCCCAGACATGTTTGGTGCGGCCCAGATGGACAGGTTTGCAGATGCCTCTGACAAATCCTTCGCGCACGGGTCGCAGATGATTTGTTGAAATGACAGATCCAACAGCAAAGTTTTTATCCGGGTCAATAACCAGGAGGGAGGCGAAGCTGCCGAGTGACTCGGTCAGGACGCAGGTTGCGCCGCCATGAAGAATTCCGTAAGGCTGATGTGTGCGGTGGTCGACGGGCATGGTGGCGGTCAGGCTGTCGGGACCAATTTCCAAAAAACGTATGCCCAGATGATTGACGATATTATTTTCAGATGCGCTTTTATTAAGAAAATCCAGAGTATAGTCTTTGAACCAGATCATGGGGTCTGCCTTTTGTTTGTGCAGAAGCCATGATACTCTATTTTCATGACTGAAGAAACCCGTATCGAAGACACCGTTGCCGCATATTACGCGCAGGACCAGCGCCGGGAGCGTATCAAAAACGCTTTGGCCTCTGAAGATATTCTGAGTATAGAAAATCTGGCACCCTATGATGAAATGCATATTGGTGGCCGGGCGGCGACCGAATATTTTACTACACAGTTGCAGATTGAAAGCGGGATGTCGCTTCTTGATATTGGCTGCGGTATCGGAGGTGCTGCACGTTATATCGCTTCGACAACGGGGGCTCATGTGACAGGTATTGATCTGACCCCAGATTTTTGTAAGCTGGCGATGGAGCTTGCGGAGAAAACCGGTCTGGCGGGCAGGGTTCATTTTGATACGGGGAGTGCGCTGAATCTGCCCTATGATGATAATAAGTTTGACGCGGCCTATACAATTCATGCGGCCATGAATATTTCCGACAAGAGGCGTTTATATACCGAAATATTCCGGGTTATGAAGTCGGGATCTATATTTGGAATATATGATGTTATGGCAGAAAAAAATGTTTTAGATCTTTTGTACCCGGTGCCTTGGGCTGAAGCACCGCAATCCAGCTTTTTAATATCGGCCAATCATATAAAGGATTTGCTGCAGCAGGCGGGATTTACAATATTATTACATGAAGACCGCACCGCCTTTGGTATAGATATGCTATATAAAATGAAGCAGCGGATGGGTGATGCCTTGCCGTTGGCCATTAGTAATTTGATTTACAATATAGAATCGCATTGTTGCCGGCCGGAGCAGATTATCTGCCGGAAGCCATAATCTCCTAAATTCACGGAACTCTTTATCCTGCAACGCATTAGTTAGTATGAAGCTAATCATGCAGAGAGGGCGCTATGAAAGGTATTTTATTGTGGATGGTCGGGGTCCCTATCCCTGTGATTATTTTGCTCTATTTATTCAATATCTTGTAAGGAGTTTTTGATGGCACGCGCGCACAAGAAATTTTTATTTGTTTTAACGTCCCATACAAAATTGGGCGACACCGGTGAAAAAACCGGATTTCATTTTTCGGAGATGTCGCTCCCTTATTTTATGCTGGAGGATAATGGCGTTGATGTCACGCTGGCATCCATTAAAGGCGGGGAGGCGCCCGCCGATCCCAAGTCATTGAAACAGGCGGAAGAGGATGGAGAGGAAAGTGTTGCGCGTTTTCTTGAGGATTCTGAAGCCCATGAAAAATTGAAAAATACCTTTGATTTGGAGCACATCAGCGCGGATGAATATGAAGGGATTTATATGCCCGGTGGACACGGCGCTATGTGGGATTTTCCGGAGAACAAGGATCTCAAAAATCTGATTGAAACATTTTGGGCCCAAGGAAAAATTGTAGCGTCCGTTTGCCATGGCCCGGCGGCTTTGGTATCGGTGATGGATGAAGACGGGTTCCCTATTGTCCGGAACAAGCTTGTAAATTGTTTTACGAATGAAGAAGAAAAAGCCATCGGTAAGGATAAAGCCATGCCCTTCGCGCTTGAAACGAAACTGCGTGAATTAGGCGCCTTGTTTCAGCACGCGGATAATTTCGAAGGATTTGCCATTGAGGATGGCCGTCTGATCACCGGGCAAAATCCGGAATCCGCAGAAAAAGTTGCACGGGCGATTATTCGCTGCCTTGGCCTGACGGTACAGGATAAGGAAGAGGCGGCTTAGCCATGCAACAGGAATTGACGCGCGAAGCCGTTGGTATTTTTGATGATATTCATAAGTTGAATGAAGCAGTCACGGAGCTTGAGACAACAGCATTTCCACGTCATGATATTACTGTGCTCGGTGATCGTCATGCGCTGGAGGAAAAATACGGCGCAAAAACTATTGACCCGCATATTGCTGGTGAGCTGGCTGAGGTTCCTCGAAAAACACCGGTTCATACTGAAGAAATAAATATCGCTCGGGGCTTGCTGGCGGGCGGGGGTGCCTATTTCGGCGCGACGGCTGCGGCTCTGGCGGCAGGTCCTATATCTTTCCCCGCCTTGATTGCGGCGGCGATGGTAGGTGGTATTGGGGGTGGTGCAACCGGTGCCTTGATAACAAAAATTATTGAGAATCAGTTTGGAAAATCCGTGCAGGAGCAAATCGATAGCGGCGGCCTACTTCTGTGGGTGCGTACGCCGGAGCCGGACAAGGAAATCCTTGCCTGCGAAATTATGAAGCGCCATGGTGCCCATGATGTTCATATCCATGCTATTAATTAAATAGCGATAGCTCTGTAGAATTCAATCGTTGATTGAATTTGGGTATAATTCGTAGTCGCGCGATCAAGTTCGACGGTAAATAATTCGCGCTCTGCATCCAAATAATCAAGATAATCAGAATAACCAGAGTCGTAGCGAATACGTGCCAGCTCGACGGAGCGTTTCAGTGCGCCCAGCTGTTTGGACTGCGCAGCCAAGCGCTCCGTCGCATTTTCACGAATGGTCAGCGCGTCAGAAACTTCACGAAACGCTGTGCGAACTGCTTTCTGATAATTGATATAGGCGGCTTTCTGGGCGGCTTCGGATTGATCAATGATTGACTGGGCGCGGCCAAAATCCAGCAGCGGCCCTGCCAGCGCAGCGCCCGCATTCCATGTCTGGGCGGAGCCATTGAACAACGTATCAGCATTTTCACTTCCGACACCCAGCAGGGCGGACAGGGATATGCGCGGAAGATAGGCGGCACGCGCTACGCCAATTTCTGCATTGGCAGCCAGTAATTGTTGTTCGGCTGCGATAATATCAGGCCGGTCAAGAATCTGCTCAGACAGGTTGACATCTGGCAGTGGTTGAAGGGTTGGCAGCGCTTTCTTATCGATAGAGGATGCCAGGCGCTTTTCAACAATATCCACCGGTGTACGACCCAGCAGGACGGACAAGGCGTTATAGGATTGGTCACGCTGGCTCTGCAATGCGGGCAATACGGCCTGCGCGCCAGCCAATTGTGATTCTGCCTGGCGCAAGATCAGCTCATCCTCATAACCAGATTCAAAGCGTTTTTCCTGCACCCCGAATGTATCCTGGCGTGATTTTATAGTGCGTTCTGTGATTTTAATCTGGGTATCCAGCGTTTTGATCAGATAGTAGTTTGCCGCAGTTTCAGCAGCGACAGCATTACGAATAGCATCCTGATTTTTTTCACTGGCCAGTAACCGGGCACGGGCAGCCTTATCCGCATTGGCAAGGCGCCCCCATAAATCCAGCTCGTAGGACAATACCGCGCCCAGGCTTAGGTCAGGGGCAGGCTTGGAAGCATTGGGGGACAGGCGGCCTTGTGTGGTTTCTGCACTCAACGCGCCGCGCTGCGCCGTTCCTTGGCCTTCAATCAGTGGGAAGCGTTCGGCGGTGGTGCCGGTAACAAGCGCGCGGGCCGTGGCGACATTAGCCGCCGCCAGTTGCAAATCTGCATTTGCATTCAGCGCTTCGGCAATCAGGGAGTCGAGAGCCGGGTCATGGAACTGCTTCCACCATTGTGTATCCATATCTTGGCCAGGGGTGGCGTCGGGGGCCGTCCATTTTTCAGGGGTAGGCATTGACGGTGTCTTATGCGCCGGGGCCAGCATGGTGCAGCCGGATAGCAAAAGCGCAATCAGGGTTGATGATATAATTTTGTTATTCATTTTTATAGCTTTCTTTGGCTTTTTGTCCCGCCCCGATATTAGCATGAAGAACATAGGGGCGAGGAATGTAGCAATCAAGGCCAGAGCTTTTGTATTTATGAAAATTAATGATTTTCCTATGCCGCCTTATTCCTATTTATGTTGCAGGAACTTAGGCGTTCTTCAAAGGTTTGTTTTCGCGTATGGATAAAATTGTTTCAGAAAATACGGAAGTGCAGTTTATTACACGGACCCAGGATATATGGGATGCGATGTATCAGGATTGCCTGAATGCAGAAAAATCAATTGAGTTTGAACAATATATCCTGCGCGATGATGAAGCCGGGCACCGTTTTCTTCGTCTTTTTATAGACAAGGTTCATATGGGGGTAAGTGTACGGCTTATTCTTGATAAAATTGGCAGCCGCCAGTTGTATTCTTCGCCCCTTTTAAAAGAATTAAGGGAGAGCGGGGGCCGGGTTTATTTTTATAATTCCATCGGCTGGCAAAATCTTTTTCGTCCCGATACGTGGTTTCCCCGCAACCACAGTAAAATGATGCTTCTGGATTCCAAGGTATGTTATCTGGGCAGTGCGTGTATTGCAGAGCATATGAAGGGATGGCGTGATACCCAAATGCGCTTTACCGGTGATCTGGTAAAGGATGTGCAGAAGGATTTTGGCCGTATATGGGAGCGTCTGATAAAAAAAGCCAGAACACTGCCTAGCTGGTCTTCCGATAAAACTGTCAATTTGCGATATATCGCAACGCGCCCACGCTTTTTACCCAATCCAATTTATAAGGAGCTTTTGCATGAAATTAATCATGCGCAGAAAAACATCTGTCTTGTTACACCCTATTTTTTGCCGCCGTGGCGTTTGCGCCGGGCTTTATGTGAGGCGGTGGTACGCGGTGTCAATGTGCGTGTGATGATGGGGGAGAAAACGGATGTATGGATTGCCGATTATGTATCTCATTCATATTTTTTAGAAATTCTGAAATACGACATAAAAATATTTCTTTATACTGAAACCGTGATGCATGCGAAATATGCCATTGTGGATGACAAGTGGGCAACATTGGGCAGTACGAATATGGATTACCTTAGTCTGGTCCGGAATCGTGAAGCCAATGTTATTATACGCGACAGGAATATTATTGCGCAGCTGCGCAAGAATTTTGAAGAAGATTTAAATCATTGCCGACAAGTGGATAAATCCTATGAAAAAGGACTGCCAATTTTACGCCGGGTTATAGGCTATGCCGGGCGCAGTATTCGCAGGATTTTGTGATATGACCAGAATTTTATTCAGCAATCTTGGCTACGCGAAAGGGATTGATGGCAGCTTGCAGCAGCATATCAAGGGTTTTGGCAGACATTTTTATTGTGCCCTGCCATCACAATCGCAGGTTCTGGCACAGTTTAAGGATCTTCTCAATAATGAAGCGCCGGATATATGCTGTCTTGTGGAGGTTGATCAAGGGTCGTTCCAGTCGGGTTATATTAACCAGATGGCCACATTGATGGATGAAAAATATCAATTCCACGACATTGCCGGAAAATATGGGGAGCATAGTCGGATCGGTCGCATGCCCTTGCATAAAGGTAACAGCAATGGGTTTTTATCCGTCAGCGCGCTGGAATTCAAGCGGCTGTATTTTAAATATGGGACAAAGCGCCTTGTGTACCGCCTAAGCTTGCCGGGAGATGTGTCCATTTTTTTGCCCATTTTTCATTACAGAAATCTGTCCGTAAAAAGCAGTTTGAAGATATGCGATCGTTTATCAAGGATGTTTCGGGAGAGGTTGTAATATTGGCCGACTTCAATATTATGCGCGGGTTTTCCGAGCTTTCACCGTTGCTGGAAAATACAGACCTGCATGTTCTTAATAATGAATCGGAGCCTACATTCCGTTTTCACAGGCGGCATTTGACGCTGGATCTCTGTATCTGCTCCCGGGGATTACGGGATCAAATAAAGCTGCGCGTTGTACAGCAGCCTTTTTCAGATCATGCGGCTTTATTGGTTGACATCTGATTCCGTGTACCATTTATTTCAGCACCCACCAGAATCATTAACGCACTGAGCCAGAACCATAGCAGCAGGATGATAACAGCACTAAGAGAACCATAGGTTTGATTATACTCCCCAAAATTGGATACGAAGAGGGAGAATAGATAGGAAACAACCATCCATAAAAGGGTGGCAATAAATGACCCCGGACTTACCCAGTTCCATTGATGCTCGTCCCGGGAGGGGCCGTGATTATAAAGAATCTCAAGTCCTATAAGCGCGGTGATAAATAAAAGCGGCCAGCGCAGCAGCAAAGCAAGCTCGGAAAGCGGTTCGGGCAGGGGGAATATGTTGATGATGGTGGGGACGACCACGACAACAACAAGCGACATTAATGTATAGACCATCAAAATAAAAGTCAGGAGGAACGTTGCCATCTGCAAGGTAATGAAATTGCGCCGCTCTTCCTGATCATAGGCAATATTAAATCCTTTGATAAGGGCCTTGATGCCTTTTGTCGCACTATAAAGTGTCAGCAGCAGGCTGATAAAAAAGCTGAAGCTGAGAATATTACTATCGGCGGAGGCGATAGTGCGCGCCTGATTTTCTAGAATTCTTAGAGATTCAGCAGGCAGGAATTGTGAGAGAAGTGCAAATTGATCCGCAATAAAGAGAGGGTCGGAAAATAAACCGTAAAGAGAAACCGCTGCGGCCAGTGCCGGGAAGGAGGCAAGCAGGAAATAAAACGCAATCCCCGCAGCAATCAAGCCAATATAATCATCGTCCATCTTGCGCCGTACAGCGAGGGGGAATTCAAGCCATTCCGGTGTTTTTATCTTAGGCCATTTCATAATTATTCCAACAGATTGACGACAGACATTGTTCCGTCATTCTATCACGAAGAACATGAAACGCATAGATCGTCCATGCCTGCCGGGGCGGTACCGGCGTAATAAGCCTGCTCCGGATGCTCATCATAAGGGTTTTGCAGGACATGCAGTATGTCGCCGATCAGCGTATAATCATTATTATCCTCGGCCGCCCGGATAACGCTTTCGGCAACCCAGTTGCGCAAGATATATTTGGGATTAATGGCCAACATACCATCACGCGCATTTGCGGCTTTGAAGTAACGGCTTAGCCAGTCTTTAGCCTTGTCATCATTGTGGAATAAAGCGAGGAAGGGGGCCGTGTCACTATCCGTATTGAGCCGCGATAATGTGCGGAAGCTGTGCGTATAATCTGATCTATGCTGCGCCATTAGATTTAGAAAATCCTGTATCAGGTTAATGTCGGGTGTCTCAAGTCCCAGCTTGCGGGCCATAAGGTTATTATATGTTTCCGTCATAATTTTGGTGTAGTCCGCAAGGCTGGCGCGCATCCTATCAAAATCCAGCAAGGATTGCAGCGCATAGGCCAGAACCTGCAAATTCCAGAAGCCAATCGCGGGCTGCTGGTTATACGCATATCGCCCGCCCGTATCGGAATGATTGCAGATATAGTGGGGATCAAATCCTTCCATAAATCCAAACGGGCCGTAATCGATGGTAAGGCCAAGGATCGACATATTGTCACTGTTCATCACGCCATGGGAAAAGCCGCATGCCATCCACTGCGCCATCAAACGGGCCGTGCGGGCAACAGTTTCATAAAAGAATAAATGGTAACGGTCGGCATCATCCGCCCCGTCCGGGTAATGTTCGGTAATGACATGATCGGCAAGTTGTCGGACGGCATCTATCTGCCCCGTATGATGAAAATATTCAAAATGGCCAAAACGTATATGGGATGGGGACAGGCGGGTGAGAATTGCGCCCGGTTCCGTTGTTTCGCGTTCAACAATTTCGCCCGTGCCCACGATGCACAGGGCGCGGGTGGTGGGGACGCCCAGAGCGTGCATGGCTTCGCTGCACAGATATTCCCGGATGGTCGAGCGCAGAACCGCCCGCCCATCCCCCATGCGGGAGTAAGGGGTCAGGCCACCGCCCTTAATCTGGATATCCCACCTTTCTCCAGCCTTATTTCGGACTTGCCCCAGAAGCAGGGCGCGGCCATCGCCCAACTGCGGTACGTAATGGCCAAACTGGTGCCCGCTATAAACCATGGCTAAAGGTGCAGAACCGGGCATATTTTTGTTGCCGGAAAAGTATTGGGGAAAATCAGGCATATTCAAAGAAGCGGAATTTAGGTCAATAAGTGATCCAGCCGCCGGGTTTGTATGTATAAGGAAAGGAACTTTAGCAAAGCCTTCAGCGTTCATCTTTGTGTAGAAGACCGGTGACAGGCTGGCAAAATCATTTTCGAAATTCAGGGTAATATGTTCCATGCCTATGACTATAATCCGATCCCGGTTGAAAGCGATAGGTTTATGATATATTTTAGGTTGTATTTTAGAATTGCGGAGCCCCATGTTAAGAATTTTAATTGTCGACGATAGTGAAGCCTCCGCGCAGACATTGGGTTGGATGGTTGAAATATTCGGGTATGATATAAAGCTTGCCCATAACGGGCAGGATGCGCTGGCCCTCGCAAAAAGTTTTAAGCCGCATGTTGTACTTCTGGATATTGGCCTGCCGGGTATGAATGGCTACGAAGTCTGCCAGAGATTGCGCAATGACCCGGAGATAAAAAATCTTGTCATTATTGCGCAGACCGGATGGGGCGAGGACCAGCATAAGACTATGTCACAAGAGGCAGGCTTTGATTATTATATGGTCAAGCCGATTGAGATGGAAAAGCTGCGGCAGCTTTTGCTCTCGCTGGAGCCGACGGTGGCGGGGATGTTTAATTAACTCTAACCATTTTATCTATTACTGCTAACTTTAACAATCATAGGGGATATTCTATAATGAAACGCATATTGCTTACCGCACTGGCCACGACCTTTATTTCTTTTCCAGCCATGGCGGCGGATGTTTATACGATTGAGCCATATCACACCAATGTGACATTCAAGGCAGACCATTTTGGATTTTCGAATGTAACCGGTAAATTTACCGGATTCAGCGGAACAATCACACTGGACCAGGCCGCCCCGGAAAAAAGTACATTTGATATCAAAATAGATACCAAAGAGCTCTTCACCGGCATTTCAAAATTTGACGAGCATTTGAAGGGCGCTGATTTCTTCAATATTGCTGTCTTTCCAACGGCCACCTTCACCAGCAGCAAGGTTGAAGTCACCGGAAAAGATACAGCCAAGGTTACAGGCAGCCTGACCCTGATGGGTAAGACAAATCCGGTAGTGCTGGACGTCAAACTGAACAAAATTGATGTCAGTCCGATTTCAAACAAGAAAACGGTTGGATTTACCGCAACGGCGACTGTCAAGCGCTCGGAATTCGGTTTGAGCTATGGCCTGCCGGGCGTGCCGGATGATGTGACGCTGGATATTGAAGTAGAAGCGAACCAGTAATATTTATATGATTTTATAAAAAGCGCATGAGGTTTATTCTGCGGGCGCTTTTTGTATGCTCTGCTCATCAACAATCACAACGGTCTTGCGGAAGCTGGGTGACAGGATTGCGGTAGCACCGGATACGAACAATGTGGCAAAGCCGCCAACAATTACCGCCGGTACAAGCCCGAGCAGCTTGGCCATGGTTCCGGAGTAGAACGCCCCTAGCTCATTTGAAGACACGATAAACATGCTATTCACCGATGATACGCGCCCACGCATATTTTCTGGAGTATAAAGCTGCATCAATGTGCCGCGGATAACCATGCTGACGCTATCAAATGCGCCACTGAGTGTCAGAAAAACAAGCGACAGCCAGAAGCTTGTGCTGACCCCGAAGCCCACCATGCAGACGCCGAACCCCACAACAACCCATAAAAGCCGTGTCACCGGAATTGTTTTCATGGGGCGGACAGCCAATGCGAGGGCCATGACAATGGCGCCGATGGCTGGTGCTGCGCGCAATATCCCGAGGCCTTCGGAGCCAATCTCCAATATCTGGTCCGCGAAGGCGGGGAGCAAGGCAATCGCCCCGCCAAATAAAACCGCCAGCATATCGAGCATCATGGCCGATAATAAAATCGGGCTTTTCATGATGAACGTCCAGCCCGCCTTGATGCTTTGCATGGCGGGTTCCCGGGCGCCTACCGCGCGGACATAGTCTTCCGTTTTAAGAAATAAAACCATGATTAAGGATATGCTCATAAGGATTGTCGGCATCATCCATGCGACAAGCGCCCCATAACCGCCATATATAATGCCGGCCATGGCGGGTGCCACAATGGTGGCGGCATGGAAGCCGCTGCTGAGCCAAGCGGAGGCGGAAGATATATCTTTCCGGGGGATAATCTGCGCCAGAAGGGAAAAGGATGACGGCATGATAAAACTGCGCGCGAAGCCGGAGATAAAGATGGCACTATATACAAGAGGCAAAAAATACAAGGGCGAAAGCGGCAGGATGCCACCGCCAATCAGCATCAGAAAAATCGTGTTCAGTGTTAGAAGGCCGAGGCAGTAAAAATAAATACGCTGTGGTTTGCTTATATCGACAATATGCCCGGCGAATAAAGCACAAGCAATGGCCGGAACGGCTTCAAATAATCCCGTCAATCCTAGAAGAAAAGGGTTTTTTGTGAGGGTGTAAATCTGCCACCCGACGATAACGGCCTGCGCTTGCAGGGCCATCATACTGAACATACGCGTCAGAAGCAGGATACGGAAGTTCGAGGATTGCAGAACCGTAAAAGACAGCTTTTCCTTTTTCATGGTTTATTCTTTGATTTCCTGCGCGCAGGTGCTTGTCCCGAGCTCAAGCTGCACGGTAGCATGATAAATATTGAAGTGTTCCTTAAGCACATCATTGATTCTTTGTAATATTTTTTCATGGTTGGCGGTTTTCTCAAGGACAGCATGAAGTGTTACGATTGGTTGTTCATTCGTAAGTGACCAGGCATGAACATGATGGATATCCAGAACACCTTCAATACCACCCAATGCCGCACCAATACGTGCGGCATCAATGCCATCTGGCGCACCTTGCAATAGTATATGAGAGGATTGGGCCACTATCGCCCATGCGCCGCGCAGGATAAGAAGGGAGACCAGAACTGACGATATAGGATCAATCGGTGTCCAGCCAGTGGCAAGGATAATCAATGCTGCCGCGATCGCCGCCACTGATCCCAGAAGATCGCCCAGCACATGCAGGGCAGCACCTTTGATGTTCAGGTTGTCTTGCTCCCCGCGGCTGAGAATGATAAAGCCGATAATATTTACAAGTAATCCCAGTGACGCGATGATCAGCATGGGCGTGCCCATAATTTCCACCGGATTGAACAGGCGGACAAAGGCTTCCTTCGTAATCCAGATGGCAATAAGAAATAATGTCAGGCCATTTGCAAAAGCCGCCAGAATTTGAAAACGATGATAGCCGTAGGAGCGTTTTATATCTGCCGGCTTGCGCGCCATGCGAAAAGCCAGCCATGCCAGTGTCAGCGCCGCCGTATCCGCCAGCATATGCCCCGAGTCCGCAAGCAAAGCAAGCGAACCAGAAAGATAACCGCCAACCGCTTCGGTCACCATAAACAGGCCCGTCATAATCATCACCCAGAATACCCGGGTTTCATTATGGTCGGTTACGACCGGGGCGTGGTTGTGGCCATGATGGTCATGCCCGTGATGGTGGCCGTGGTCATGGTCGTGATTATGATGATCGTGGGGCATATATATCTCCTTCGCTTAATATAATAGACAGATTAGGGGGTTAGCGAGTGAAATTTACATACCCCGGAACCCAGCAAATCTGCGGGTTTCAGAAAGATGTTGCATAAATGTTCCATTTGTGGTTATTTTCTAGCTGAGTTGAGTGGACGACTCTTCTGTTAAGGACTGGGCCTTGGCCCCGAATAGAGCAGGAGTGATAAAATACGCGATATATCCTTTAAGTGATTTTCGTTGGGTTTGATCAAGAGTTGTCGGTTTACTTTAAAAACCGAATACGAAGCTCTTGGCTGTATCATGGTGATACGGCTTTATTAATAACGGTTCATATAAAGGATATTTTCTCATGGCAACCGGTACAGTTAAATGGTTCAACCCTACCAAGGGTTATGGTTTTATTCAGCCTGCTGATGGCGGTTCTGATGTGTTTGTACACATCTCCGCTGTTGAAGCAGCTGGCCTGCGTACACTGACAGAAGGTCAGAAAGTTACGTACGAACTGGCAACAGATCGCGGCAAAACAGCTGCATCTAACTTGCAAGTAGCTGCGTAATAACAGTTTCTAAAACCGGCTTCACGGGTACACCCTGTGAAGCCGGTTTTTTTTATGCCTGGAATAGTTTTAACTTATCCGCGCGGCTAAGCGACTTGATATAGGCTTCGCGCTTCAAGGCTTCACTTTGCGTCTCATACAGCTCGGTGTGAAGAATTTTAAAAGGGCCGCGGCCTTTGGTGTATTTGGCACCCTTGCCAGACTCATGATCGCGCACACGCATTGTGACATCCCGGGCAATGCCGGTGTAGAGCGTATTGTCAGCACATTGCAGAATATAGACCGTCCAGCTCACCTTCGTAATTCCCCTTTGGCCCTTCTTATGATAATGAAGAGAGTATGAGTATACAGGAATTTATTACCGCTTTGGAAGAGAGCCTCGCAAATAACAATTTTGTGAAGTTTTCCCTTGGCAGTTATAAAGGCGCGGAAGAGGGATTAAAATCCATCCATGGCAAGCGTATCCTGGTCAAGCGGGAAGAGAAACTGAGTTTTACCTACCGTTATAAAACCCGCGATATCGTGAAAAATTATGATATTGCGGAAGCGTGCAACCGCATCAAGCAATCTCTGCAAAAAGATTTTCAATCCGCCATCCTGTTTACAACAGAATTTGATATAGCGTATGACCAGAAGGGCATTAAGCGCAGTGCGCCAACGCAGACGGAAGCGCCATCACTTGATCATGATCGCCAGAAAACACGCTTTATTGAAACGGCGGGCAAGGATTATCTGCGCGATCTGAAAATCACCGATGCGACGGGCATTGTTTTTAAAAATGCGCAGGATAAATACCGCCAGATCAATAAATATGTAGAAATTCTCAGTGGCCTGATTAAAAGCCTTCCGACGCGGGATCGCCTGAATATCGTGGATATGGGATCGGGGAAGGGGTATCTGACCTTTGCGCTGTATGATTATGTAAGCGGTGTTTTAAATTTAAAGACGCGAGTGACTGGTGTTGAATATCGCCCGGATATGGTGGATCTATGTAATAAGATTGCCCGTAATTCAAAATTTGACGATCTGCAATTTGTGCAGGGATCAATCGAAGATTACAAGAATACCGATATTAATATCTTGATCGCGCTTCATGCCTGCGATACCGCAACGGATGATGCTATTTATAAGGGAATACAAGCCGGTGCCGACCTTATCGTTGTGGCACCGTGCTGCCATAAACAAATCCGTCGTGAGATTGAAAAGAATAAAGCCTCCAATGATATTGATTTTCTTATGCAGCATGGGATTTTCATGGAGCGCGAGTCTGAAATGATAACGGACGGTTTGCGGGGTTTGATTCTGGAATATTGTGGCTATTCTACAAAAATATTTGAATTTATTTCCGATGAACATACCGCCAAAAATATCATGATTGTTGCGGTAAAGGACCCCAAAATATCACCTGAAAACAAGATTATCCGCGACAGAATCGAAGCCGCAAAGGCTTATTTTGGAATTGGGTACCATCATCTGGAGCGCCTGCTTAAGCTTTAGCGCGGGAACAAAATCCATCTTCATTCATTAGTGATGTGATCAATTTATATTGATAAACACAAACATCTATTTGAAGAGGACTCACGTCATGAAAACTTTAAAATCAAACCCTGTTTCACGTGCGCCGGCACCGGCCCTGAACGATTCCATGCTGCGCGCCTTCTTTATTGAAGAGATCCGTGACATTTTTTGGGCTGAAGAGCATATTGCAAAATCATTGCCTAAAATGAAAAAAGCAGCAACATCGGTTGAACTGCAGGCCGCTTTCGAAGATCATTTGGAGGTTACAAACCGCCACATTGAACGTCTGGAAACTGTGTTCACCCTTTTGGATGAAAAAGTTAAAGGTAAGAAATGTGATGCTATTGCTGGTATCCTTGAAGAAGGTGAAGGCATTATTTCTGACACAGAAGAAGGTACCGCGACACGTGATGTGGGCCTGATCCTCGCGGCACAAAAGGTCGAGCACTATGAGATTGCTACTTATGGTGGCCTGGCCCAGCTGGCCCGTACATTAGGTGAAGACGAAATTGCGGATCTTCTGGAAGAAACATTGGCCGAAGAAAAGGAAAGCGATGTGCTTCTGACCGAGATTGCCGAAAGCAGCATTAATTATGCGGCCAGTACCGAGCTGGATGACTAATTATCTTTGTTTTGAGGTATGGAGCAGCCCGCGTGTAACAGCGCGGGCTTTTTCTATACGGCGATAAGGGTGGAGAAATAATTATCCAACGTAGCCTTCACGATTTTTGGATCGGTGATTTTATTAATTGCATTACGTAGATCTTCTGCGCCGGCCAAGTCTTCGCAGTACCAGCCCAGATGTTTGCGCGCGATATCAACGCCCTTGTGCGGGCCGTAATGGGCCAGCATAGCATCATAATGCTCATGGATCAGGGCTAGGCGCGCGGAAAGGTCAGGTTCTGGGCCTTCGGTGCCTTGTTCAAAATAATTAATGATTTGTTGGATCAGCCACGGCTTGCCATAGGTGCCACGACCGACCATCACGCCGTCGGCCCCGGATTGTTGCAGGGCGGTTCTGGCGTCCGCTACACATAATATATCGCCATTGACGATAACGGGGATTTTTACGGCATCTTTGACAGTACGGACGGCATTCCAGTCGGCGGTGCCGTTATAAAGCTGGTTCCGGGTGCGGCCATGGACGGTGATCATCTGAATACCGACATCTTCGGCAATTTTGGCCAGTGTTGGTGCGTTCAGATTATGTTCATCCCAGCCCAGCCGCATTTTAACGCTAACGGGCACATTCACGGCCTTGACCGTCTTTTCCATGATGCGCGCGGCGAGGGTTTCATCCTTCATAAGGGCGGAACCGGCATAGTTGCTGACAACCTTCTTAACCGGGCAGCCAAAATTGATATCAATAATGGATGCACCGCGATCGACATTGACGCGAGCGGCTTCGGCAATGATATCGGGTTCGCATCCGGCGAGTTGTACGGCAATTGGAAATTCATCGGCATAATCGGCGGCGATTTCTGGCTTGCGGTGATATTCTTCTAACATAGGGCGGCTCGCAATCATCTCGGAAAAGACAAGGCCCGCGCCATAGCGTTTGACAAGACGACGAAACGGCAAGTCCGTTACCCCTGACATCGGGGCCAGGAAGACGGGTGTTTCAATTTTTATAGGGCCAATCGAAAAACTCATATCTTTTGCTACACAGCTTAAAGAAACATTTATCTTAATAAGGATACATAATATTAAAGCCGACAATTCTTATGAAAAAGTGCGTGGGCTGCCTTTTTCATTTAATAGCATCTTTCTGCAGGATGGGGGAATTCTTATAAATATTTATCTTTAACCTCTGGAATATGTTGATAAAAGGCCATTATTCCTTGTCAGTGTGGGGGCTATATCCTAAAGTGACTGCGTTTGAAACCATTGACAAAAATTAGGGTATTTTTATGAGTAAAAAAATTACATTTCTGGCGCTGTTGCTGATGGCGGGCGTTACTTTATCTGCCTGTGGCGGCCCATCCGCTAAGCAAGGCGTTGTGCAGGGCTCCAAGCAAAAAGATGGCTTTATGGGCCTTTCAACGGCTGATGAGATCAAGGTTACAACGGCGGGCGCCTTCAAGGACACAAACCGTGTTGTTATTGGTGGCTTCACGGTTGGTTTTGCAACTTATAAAACGGATAGCGCCAAAGCAGGCGGTGGCCTGACCGGTAATGGTTTCGGTGGTAAATCAACCGCTAAATCAACATTGGAAGGCATTGATGCCGCAACAATGCAAAGCATTACGGACAAAGCCTATGCCGATTTCGTAGCCGATCTTAAAAAGCAAGGCGTTGAAGTCGTTGATCGCAGCACCGTATTTAACGGTAGCAATGATCTAGCCTCTACAAAAACAACACAAAGCCCGTATGAAGACTCAACCGGCGGATTGTTTGGTAAGAAGAGCCTGACAACTTATGTCGCGCCGTCCTCTTTCGGCGGTATTAGAACTTTCCTGGGTGATATTCCTGGTACAACCGGCATGTTCGGTGGCGGCAGCATGAATGGCGCGGCGGCTAAATTCGCAGAAAGCAGCGGCACGAAAGTTATCAGTGTTGTGTACATTCTGGACTTCGCCAATGCTGACTCCTATGGCAGCTATTGGTCCATGTCTTCAAATGTCACTGTCGGTCAAGGTGTAACGATTGTTCCAAACTATTCCAAACTGACACTCGTCGGTGGTCAGCCCGGAACTTTCAGCATGAAGCAAGGGTCCCTGGTTATTGGCCAACCCATCACATCAACGCATGAATTTGCAAGCGTAACTGATGCAACCAGCGGCGCTTCCCGTGCAACCGAAATCGCAGCCAATGTAGTCGGTGTTCTTGGTGGTGTGGGTACGAACGCAAAGCGTGACTTCGTATTCAAGGCCCGTCCTGCCGATTACAACAAGGCGGCGACAGAATCCCTGTCTACAGCAAACACCAAGCTGGCCGGTACAATCGGCTCCTTGCGCTAGGTCTTTCTAATATTAAAAGGTCCCCAAATTCCTTGGGGGCCTTTTTTATTTGTGGCATAATAGAGATATGAGCAAAGCCTTTACCAAAGAAACCGACAATGATCCGGATGACGATCTGGAGGAAATTGACGCGCTGCCCGCGGATGTCAAAAACTATATGACACCCGCAGGTTACAAAGCGCTGGAGACGGAGCTGCGCTGGCTGCTCCGGGAGGAGCGCCCGAAGATAGTGGAGATTGTGTCTTGGGCCGCCGGTAATGGCGACCGGTCCGAAAATGGTGATTACCTTTATAATAAGAAACGCCTGCGCGAAATTGACCGTCGCGCGCGTTATTTGACCAAGCGTATTGAAAGTGCTGAAGTTGTGGATCCCCGGCAGCAGCAAGGCCTGCAAAAGGTTTTCTTCGGCGCCACAGTCACCTATGTGAAGGAAGATGATACGGAACATACAGTAAAGCTGGTCGGTGTGGATGAGGCGGATTTTGACAAGGGCAAGATTAACTGGCTGTCTGCGGTCGCCCGCGCGCTTATGAAGGCCGGCATAGGCGATGCTGTGGATGTAAGGACAGAAGCAGGGATAGAGACAATTGAAATTCTGTCCATCGCCTATCATCTGCACGAAGCATAAAGCTTCAGGTGATGATTTTTATATCTACGGCGGATATCTTACCGTTCTCGGATAAAATCTCATAGCTAAGACGCTGGCCCGGGGTAAGGCTTTCAATGCCGGCGGCCTGTAGGGCGGAAATATGAACATAGACATTATCACTGCCATCCTGTGGCCGTATAAACCCATAACCCTTATCATCCTTGAATGAGATAACGCTTCCTGTCGGCATTTGATTATTCCTTTAATAACTTTTCGCATTCGCCGCGTTCGATGGAAGATAATTTTCGGCGGATCATATCTTTTGGCTTTACTTTGGACGGTGCATCTTTGACGCCATCCATAAGTGACAGGCGCTGAACATCGATGACTTCCAGCTCAAGCAGTTCATAGCCGATTTCTACCAGCTTGGCCGTAATCATCTGTTCCCCGATTTTATCGGGCTTACCGCGAGGCTTGTTCGGTTTGGCCCACAGCGGTTCTTTCCACCGTATAGTGTCAGAAACGGACGGTTCAGGGCAGGGGGCCCATTCTTTTTGGTCACTTGTCATGGCTGTGATTTTAGCATCCTTGCCACTCAGAGCCAAGCATTATTATGACTTTAGGGGCCAATCACAGGTATGTCTAGAGGCTTAGGCGACTTGATTATCCTGATCTGGCAATTGAACAATAAAATTTGTACCGCTTTTTTCATTGGAAACTACGGAGATTGTGCCGCTATGGGCCTCAATAATTTCTTTGGCAATGTATAAGCCGAGGCCCACGCTTGATGAGATATCCTCGTGTTCCCTATGGCCGGCTACGCCTTGAACAAAGCAGTTAAAAAGATTGTTTTGCAATTCCGCAGGAATGGGTTTCCCTTGATTGTGTACGCGAAGTTCTACGCCATCCTGTAATTTCGTGGCTGTGATAGTGATCGGTGAATCCTTTGAGCCGTGCTGAATGGCATTGCCAACAAGGTTGGACAGAACTTGTTTTAATTTCATCTCATCGCCATATCCATAAATCTCATTATGTGCAATCAATTTAAAATTTTTCTCTGGATAAAAAGCCTGAATCTCAGCCAGTACATCAATGCAGACTTTTCTAATCTCTATGGAATGTGAATTTATTATTAGACCCTGCCCTGAATGCGCGCGGGTTAACTCTAACAAATCTGTAATCATATAAGACATACGGCCCGCACTCATGATAATTATATTTGCCAGAGGCGTAAAACGATCGGGATTTTTACCCATTGCAATAAGTTGTGCAGCCCCTGAAATTGCACCCAATGGAGAGCGCAGATCATGACCTAAAATTCCAAGAAAAACATTTCTTGATTCTTCTGTTTTCTGCGCAAAGGCAGTCGCGGCTTCGCTTAAGGTTTGATCAATGGCTTCATGAAATCGTGTTAAGTCGTACACATCTTGTTTATCCAATACATCTTCTTTTTGCCAAAGACGAACAACGGTTGCTCGTAAAGCACGAAACTCTGAAATCATTTGTAATGATGATAGACCCATACTGATGCGGGCAAGGGCGTGATTTTTTGCTGGCGTAATTGCCAGCTTTGGTTCATTGGCCCCTTCTGATTTTTCTTGCTGTTCACTCAGTGTTTGCGCGCTTTGCATATCGGCAGCGATTTCTCTTAAAATCGGTTTAATTCCATCTCTGAGAATCGAAACGCTAAAGGTCTGATTGGGAAGCAGAGTTGCAGCAAATTTCTCCCATTCGAGTGAAATTTCTTCAATGTTATTATTGATAAAGGCGGCAAGTCTCATTCGTCTAATCCTTATATCAACCCAGTGTGACCTATATGTACGATATTAGCTATAGATTAGTATTCGGGATAATAATTAACTCAGATGTAGGTGTAAACCCTAGCTATAGCATTTTATATTGCCAAATATATCATTTTTTATGACGATATAAGTTCTTGAAATGAAATTATCTTTTGTGAGGCAGTGTGGTGAAGGGAAAAGTCAAAGTCCATGTCGTTCCTGGATTTGATTCTAAATGAGCCGTGCCGCCTATTTGGCGGGCAAGTCTTTTTATCAAATTGACACCATGACGCTTACTATCATCCTGGGCAATGAAGCCAATGCCATCATCTTTAATAGTTAAAGTCCCAATGCCTTCATTCTCCACAAGTGTTACATTTATATGACCAGCACCGTCAGGGAAGGCATGAAGATAAGCATTGGAGGTAACTTCTGTAACTATAATACCCAGTACAGTTACTAAATCAAGATCGAGAATAATTGGTGCAATATCGGCGGTAAGTATAATCTCATATTTCCCTTTTTCCTGAAAATCATGCAAATTACGACATAGTGATTTTAGATATGGTCCAAAATCAATTGTTTGTGAAAGACCATGTCCCAGCAAATGATCGTAAATCGTGGCGAGGCCCATAACGCGCCGCGCTATCGCCCGAATGCCTTCACTGCTTTCGTCCTCATCTGTTCCGATCTGACGGATCAACATGCCATAGACAAGCTGCAGATTATTCCGTACACGGTGCTGAAGCTCGGCTGCCAATATGTTTTTTTCTTCTAATAAAATTTGCTTCTCTGCAACCAGAGTTTCCATTTTTTCTAGGGTGGCTTGTAATATGGCTGTACGTTCGGATGTTTCAACGGCCTCGGCAAGAACATTTGCAAATCCGGTTAGAAAATTTATATCATGAACATCAAATGTGCGCTGGAGAGAGCTGTCTGCTTCTAAAACACCGAAAGAACCGCCTGTTCCTTTGATAAGAACGTCGACAGTTGAAATAATTTTATGCTGATCATAAAAATCTGGTAAATCGTAACTGTTGCTTTTTCTAATATCCTCGAGGATTACAGGTTGACCAGTTACATAAGCGCGCCCCTGTGTCGAACTTTCATCTGCTTGTGATATAACGTGGCCAATTACGTTTGATTCCCACCCATGTCCGGCAACAACCAGCAAGTCATCTTGCGCAGGCCGGTATCGGCATATTTTTGCAAAAGGCACTTCCAAGCTTTCAGCACATATGCGCGCCGCCTCAGACAGTATGATATTCAGATCCTTGGCACCAAATGCAAAACTGCCAAAATGTGCAAGGGCCGCTTGCTGACGTAGAAGTTTTTCAATTGTACGATCGGGGCTCATATCGCAGCCTGATTATTATCTTTAAATAAGTGAAGTCCTTTAGGATATAAGGGAACAAGAAGTTCATTGCCGCTCTTCATCGCCTCAATAATCCGCAGTGAGTCAGCAAGATCTTTTAAACCATAAGGCTTTTGAATGTAGCCATCCGCATCTTCTTTTGTGATTTTATTTTCAAGAGAGTCTCCTGAAACAAATAAGATACCTATGTTATTTTTCTCTTTTAGAAGAGGGCGTATTTGAGAACCATAATCACCATGGGCCAGGCGGAAATCAAAGACAGCCAGATCAGGTGTATGAAGATCAGCCAATCTGACGGCTTCCGCAACCGTATTGGCCAGACCACAAACATCATATCCTTCAGAATTAAGATAGTCTTCCAGCAGGTCGCCAATGATAAAATCATCTTCGGCAATGAGTACTTTTGACATTTAAGCCTCCCATCCAGATATTCGGAATCAGCAGCAGAGATTGGTCTGGAAACAAATTGTTGTCCATGACCTCGTATTGAAGGCTAGAGGGAGCGCTTTGAATCATACATTCTTTTGTGGGAATGTCTTCATTTATTTTATAGATATTTTTTGATCATGGTCATAAAGAAATCGGGGGGGCGCCGCTTATCCAAATCTCTATGGCACGTTAAAAATAGATAAATAATTTCTGCTAATCCCTTGTCAAAATACAGCTAACCGGGATCGATAAAAATTACTGATGAATTTGTATCTTTTAAAGTTAGCCTGCAAGGTCGATATAATTAACGTTTTTTCCAACTACCATCAGGGCCTTGATAAAGGGTACCTGAATCCAGATTAAGAATAATCTGTTCGGCCGCCACTTTACCGACGATATCAATCGTCTGACCATTTTCTGCGGAAATGCGGGCATATTCCTGTTTGCGCTTTATATTAACCTCATTTACAAGTGCATCTACATCCGGCGATTTCTTAATCGCAGCGATATAGCCCGTCGTGGTTTCGCCGACACTTCCCGTGGTACGGGCTTGTTTCAAATCAAGCGCAAAAGCCGGAAATGAAATAACAAAAGAAAGAAGGAATATAGATATAAATTTATAAATTTTCATAATGACCTCTATTAGAAAATGTCTTTGTTTTTGTTGATGGTAGAGCGTACGTCTTTTTCAATCTCAACTTTTACACGATGTTCAATATTAACATTAAGATTTATTTCGATGGGTTTTTCCGGGGCCTCCAATTTAACCGTGGGCGTGCATGCGACTATAACCGCAAGCGCCGGTAAAATTATGCCTGTTCTGTATTTAATATATTTCATGGCGTATCCTGCTTCCATAAATTTTCTGGGTTCTTAAGTAGCATAATGTTTTGCTGGATAAAGTCCAGTACTTCTCCGGTGAGGTTAACATTAAGTTTTACAATACGCCCATCGTAAACATCTGGATTACGCCCCTCAATAGATAATGAAATTCCCAAATCATTATCATTATTACTATTCATATCAATGGACAGGGCGGAATAATTTAAGTCAGAAAGAATTTTACGTACCAGTGCAATCTTCTCATTATTACCCGGAATGGTGTCCGGAGGCATAATAATAGTGCCGGGTCCTTCCGCTTTTAACGTGCCTTTTTTAAAAGTCAGGCTTCCATCTGGTGCAATTACTATAGGGATAATGCCGGAAACCTTTCCCGTTGCGCTAATTTTTTTTCCGGTTACAGCCCCCAGCAACTCATCAACTGAAACCCGTTCAATTTCCAGGTTAAATGCGATGGATTGTTTTGGATCTAGAGGAATTAAGGCATTCGCAATGCGAAGGCGCCCTTCCTTCCATGGTAATGTTGCCAATATTATATTTAATGCAGAATTAATATTCTTATCAAAAGAATGGCTATGCTTGAACTTTAATTCATATAGTTTGTCTAGAGTAGCAAACGTTCCACCGATAGAAAGGTTCTTACCGGCAGCTTTTACAGAGCCATCGCCGCTTAAAGAAGGAATATTTTCGGCCAGTCCGTCAATATCAATGTCGCTAATCTTCCAAGAGCCTTGCCATACTCTTTCACTTTTATCCCATATCAATATGCCGGTAACATTGTTAATATTAGCTTTGATTTTGTCTTTACTAAATTGAGAATTTTTAAATTGATATGTAGCATTAATATTCTCATCTTTCTCATATTTTATATTAATGGGTAGAGTTAAATCCCAACTTCCATCAATTATCTGAATTGTACTATTCCTAATTTCAATCGTATTGAACGGGAAGGAGAGAACTTTATTTGTTAGTATATCAATACTTATATCTCCAGTATGGTTTTTGTAGTTAGAAAAATTTTCTAGACCATCAATAGCCCATCCTTTGTCTGATTTTCTTATAAGAATTTCTGCGCCTTCAATAATAATATTATCAAATACACGTTTTTTTAAATTTAAAAATGAATAACTAATTGTAATTGAATCAAATGTTGGTGAGCCTTTAGTGCCCAGAGAAAAGTCTACAAGTGAAATTCCGTTAAATGACATCTTCGATACATTAATCTGTGCATGTTCAAAACCGCGGTCTTCTAATACTGACTGAATTTGACTAGTCAATAAAGATTGCCATGGTAAAATAATGACTGCAGCACTAATGCAGATGATTACTAAAGTAATAAAAACTAAAAATTTACGCATTTTTTCTTAATCTATGAGTTTATTTTGATTGCTTGGTCTTTCGTTCTTGTGAGCTTGAATATAATGATTATATAAGGTTTTGCACTAAAATTGTAAGAAAATTTATATATCTTTTATATTGGAGTAGCCGGAAGTACTAGTGTCGTAGGCTATAGAGTGAACTATTTTTTATGTGCGGGCTATACAGCAGACTAGATCCTGACGCTAGATAGCGGTGAGGGTAGTCTGCTACTAACTATTCTTAATACAGTCCTTTATGAAACTTTGTGCCAATATCAAATTATCTTATAAATAATAAATGATGGCATTATGAACTTTTCCATCATTATTTAATACTATTTCTGCAGCATTTTGTTGCATGCCATCAAGGATGGTTTCATTTTTATCTGATTTTTCAATGGTTATTTCATAGCGCGCCGTGCCAAAACGATAAGAAATTTTGTATGCGCTCCATGATGGGGGTAGGCAAGGCTTGATAATTAACTTGTTGCCCTTGAGCTCTAGCCCTAGCAGGCTCTCGATAATTAAGCGGTACAGCCAACCCGAGGACCCTGTATACCAGGTCCAGCCACCACGGCCTGTATGAGGGGGTTCGCCGTAAACATCGGCGGCAACCACGTAAGGTTCTGCTTTATAATGTGCGCTTTCTTCAGCAGTGCGCGCATGATTTATGGGATTAATCATATTGAGTATTTCCCATGCGCGCGCGGCATCGCCCATGCGCGCGAAAGCCATCGCCGACCATATGGCTGCATGCGTATATTGTCCACCATTCTCCCGTACGCCTGGTACATAGCCGCGAATATAGCCGGGATTTGGGCCTGCCTTATCAAATGGTGGATCAAGCAACTGCACCAGTCCTTTGTCGCGACGAACAAGTCGTTTATCAAGCGCGTCCATCGCCTTTTGCGTGCGTGTTGGTTCGCCAGCGCCAGACAAAACAGCCCAACTCTGCGCTAGTGAGTCGATCTGGCACTCTTCATTTTCAGACGATCCTAGCGGTGTGCCATCGTCGAAATAGGCGCGGCGATACCATGCGCCGTCCCAGGCATGGGTCTCGATATTTTTCTGTAGAGCAGCAGATTCATTACGGCACTGTGCTGCGAAATCGGGATCACGCATGTCTGCCAGCGGTGCGAATTTTAGCAGGATACCGTAGAGGAAGAATGCTAACCATACGCTTTCACCGCGTCCATGCTCTCCAATTTTATCCATGCCGTCATTCCAGTCGCATGATCCTATCAACGGTAAGCCATGTATGCCAAGGCGCAGCCCACGATTTAGGGCGCGGACGCAATGTTCATAAATTGAAGCGCTTTCACTTGAAATAGTAGGTAGATCGTAATACGAATCCTCATGATCGCCGAGGATGCGGCCTTCAATGAAGGGCACGATTTCCTCGAGAATTGCGGTATCTCCTGTCGCTGTAACATAACGGCAAACGGCTAAAGGCAACCACAGATAATCATCCGAACATTTCGTGCGCACGCCCCGGTTTCCGGGTGGGTGCCACCAGTGTTGCACGTCGCCATCGGTAAATTGATGGCGCGCATGAAGAAGGATTTGGTCGCGCAACAAGGCTGGTTGTGTATGAATAACGGCCATCGCATCCTGCAATTGATCACGGAATCCGAATGCGCCGCCAGACTGATAATAGCCGCTGCGGGCCCATAGGCGGCAAGCTATGGTCTGATAAAGCAGCCAACCATTAGCTAGTAGATCGACAGAAGGATCCGGTGTTTCAATCTGTACGGCACCCAAAATATCACGCCAATGGGCTTTAACGGCAGTCAATATCTGATGTGCTTTTGCTGTACCTTGAAATTCGCGGATATAATTTCCAGGATTGCTGCCGTGATGAGGGGCGGGCGCGCCCAGACGGAAGACAATTTCCATTGTTTCCCCCGGATCAAGTTCGATAAAGGCCTGGATAGCAGCGCATGAATCAAGCCCTGCGCCTGTTCTGCCGGATAAGGTGGCATGCGCTAGGGCTTCCGGATTGCTCAGGCTCCCATTCCGTCCGATAAATTCCCGACGATTGGCGGTAAAACTTTTCTGCTCTGCATCGGCATCAAAGAAGGCTGTTCGTTTGGTGAATTCAGTATTGTAATAGTTTCGCGCGATCACAGCACCACTGGTGATATCTGATCCAGTAACAATATGAAGCCCTGTTTTAGAACGCAATTCCCCAAGAACCCATTCTACATAGCCTGTGGCAGACAGGCGGCGAGGCATGTGTGCTAAATTCTGTATCTTCAATATTGAAAATTTTACCGGGGCATCAATGGCGACAAAGACAGTTAATTCAGATCTTATATCATATTGCTCATGTTCGAATACGCTATAACCGAAACCGTGACGTGTAATATAGGAACCTTGCGACGCCATAGGTAGCGGTGTTGGTGACCAGACAGCACCAGTTTCTTCATCGCGTAGATAAAAAGCTTCGCCGCCCAGATCGCATATAGGATCATTGTGCCAAGGTGTTAAGCGGAATTCATGTGCGTTTTCACTCCAGCTATAAGCCTGGCCGCTTTCTGAGACAACAGTACCAAAGGAGGGATTGGCCAGTACGTTGGACCATGGCATTGGCGTACGATGACCTTTGCCTGTTAAAATCATATATTCCTGCCCATCCGGTGTAAATCCGCCCGTGCCATTGGCAAACAGAAGATCATGAGGCAGGGATAATGTGCGTGTCCGTCTCGGCGGCATGAGGCTTTGTACTGGTATAAAACGCGGTATAGGCGGTTCCTTGACTGAGCGCTTGATCTGTTCTTCCAGTGTGCCTTTACCGGCAACAATAACAGCACGCGCAACAGATTCTATAAGGATAAGGTCTTCCGGTGCTATTTGATCAATCGATCGCAAATAAATTCCACCGGGACGATCAATGGTGTGCGCTTCCGTGCCGGCGGCAATCAGGCCCATAATCTGATCCTGTAAGACCTGGCGATAACCACCCTGATCCTCATTCCAGATCACAAGGTCGACCGCCAGGCCTTTGAGGCGCCAGTAGGCATGAGCCTGTACCAAGTGGCGAGCCATAGGCAAATGCCCTTCTTCAGATACTCTAAGAAGCAGGATCGGCAGATCGCCGGAGATGGCATGGCTCCAGAGTCCGGATTGACCGCGGCGGTTGCATGCCAAAACAGAGGCTGCGCCACGCAATGCAGGGTTGGCATACATAATGGACCCGGCAAGGCGCGCATAAAGCTGTGCATCAGATTCAGTGACATTCAATTGACGCAGGATAGCCTGACCATGTGTCCATGCCATTTCAAACACGCGATCGGCCAGAGGCTGATCCTGATGCTTGGCGATCAGGAAAAGGCAATCGTCTTGTGTTTCCGCGGCACCGGCAATGAGATCAATGGTAATCGTTTCTCCCGGCGCAAGCGTCACCTGGCAACGAATAGCAGCGACAGGATCAAGGACGGATCCATCAGTGCCGGAAAGGTCTGTATAATCGGCCAGGCTGTGCGGATTCTGTGGGGTATGGCCGCGCCCGATGAATTTCAGGCGGTCTGTTTCAAACGACATGTCGGCATGTTTGTTGCGTGCAATTAATGTATGGAACATCCATGGCGGATTTTCCTGCGCAGAGCGGGGGCGGCGTGTAGCTAGAATAGCGTCGATTTCCTCAATAATTTCGGTTTGTACAAAAAGATTGCTGAAGGAAGGGTGGGCAGAGTCTGCCGCCGCGGGTGCCAATACAATTTCAGCATAACTGGTAATGTCAATTGTCCTGTGCTGGCGCGCATAATTTGTAATGCGACTGCGGCGAATTTCGACATCATCTTCGGGCGACACAACAATTTCAGTACGTGTTTCAATATCACCATCTCGGCGATTAATTTCCGCACGGCCTTCTGAGAAAACAACTTCATAGTTTTGAGGAATTTTTAGGGTCGGTTGATAACCTGTTGACCAAAATGTGCCGTCTGTTTGGTTGCGGATATAACAGAATGTACCCCAATTATCGCGGACGCCATCTTCACGCCAGCGTGTCAATGCCAGATCGCGCCATCGGCTGTAACCGCCGCCGGCATTACTGACCATGACATGATAATCTCCATTTGATAAAATCTGCACTTCTGGTGTTTTTGTATTTGGTGTTGTAAGAACGCGGACAGGAGAGGATGTCTGTGCAACACCGCCGGCACGCAGAGCAGTCACTTGGCGTGTATTGCCATCAATTGTAACGGTCTTGGGCGCTTTTTCATGAAGTAACAGTAATGTAGCCTGGAATAAGGGATCAGCCTGAAAGCGCTTTTGCATGGGTTTATCATGCAATAGATAGCTCAGAGATAAAAATCCCATACCCTGGTGATGAACCATAAAGGACTGCACAAGCGCAAAGTCCCGTCCGCGCTGCAGGCGGGTGGGTGTATAATCAATGGCTTCATATAAACCAAAACGTCCGCCGAATCCTTTGTCTTCCATACGGATAAGGTTGCGGCAGGCCTCTTCGGGTGAAACCATCAGGGCCATGACCGTTGCATAAGGGGCAATGACCAGATCATCACCCAGACCGCGTTTCAGGCCCAGGCCTGGCACGCCAAAGGCGCGGTACTGATAATTGAGGTGTGAATCAAACATATTGTAGCCGGACTCGGAAATGCCCCAAGGGACGTCACGGCGCGCGCCATATGCAATCTGCCGCCGGATAATTGCATGATAGGTTTTATCAAGCAGCGTCTGGGAGTAGGTGGGCATTACAAGAAGCGGCATCAGATACTCGAACATAGAGCCGCTCCAGGATACGAGCGCTGGTTCACCGCCGGCATCGGTCAGTTGCCGACCCAGAGAGAACCAGCTTTCCTGCGGTATATTCCCGCGCGCAATACCAACGAAGCAGGCCAGACGCGCTTCAGACGCCAGAAGATCATAGTAGCTGACATCACGTTTATGACTGTCGACATTATATCCGATAGCCAGCAAATTATTGGTTTGGTCATATATGAAATCATATTCCATATCGGCCATGGCATCAGCTTGTTGAGCCAGCATATCAATTTTTGCGATCAGGATTCTGGCTTGTTCCCAACCTTGATTGGCTAATTGTTTTAATGTGGGAATATCATCGCTATTGCTTTCTGCACTCCAAATTTCAAGTTCATTGAGTATGTCATGACATTGACGGACAAGCGTTTCATGCCAAAATGTGCTTTCTTCATTACTGGAGAATAAGGATTGTCCGGCCAACGCAGTGAGTTCACGCATATGTACCGTCATCACGGAAAGATTTTGGGAAATATCCGTAGATAATTTTTCTTTAAAATTTATTATAGAGTTATCAGGTAAGGCTTCGTGTTCCTCAATCAATTTAAGCGTAGAATTAAGACCAGAAAAAATATCCACACTGACAACGGGACGGTCTATAACGGCCAATAAACCCTGTCGCAATGTCATTAAATGGCCGGCCAGGTTACCACTATCCACGGCTGACACATAAAGGGGGTGGAGCGGCTGCAGACTCAGCGTGTCATACCAGTTATAGAAATGCCCGCGATAACGGGGCAGTTTATCCATCGTGCTGAGTGTTTTTTCACAACGGTCCACCATCATGGATGCTGTAATAAAGCCAAAATCATAAGCTGTTAAATTCGCCAAGAGGGCAAGGCCCATATTGGTTGGTGATGTTCTGTGTGCCGTTACAGCGACAGGTGCTTCTTGTACATTATCAGGCGGTAGCCAATTATCATCTGGACCAACATAGGTTTCAAAAAAAGCCCATGTTCGGCGTGCGAGTTTACATAGATAATTTTTTTGATCTTCGGATAAAGAGTATCCCGTTTTTTCCACCGGCTGGCTGAGTTTCCAGACAAGTAAAGGAGACAAAAACCATGCGGCAAGAAAGGGCAGAGCGACCGGCAAATGCAGCGGGTGTATAAGGGCCAAAGCCACAAAAACGGCAATACTCCAGGCCGGCGCAAACCATAAAAGTCGAAAGGCTTCCGCAATATTATTCGCGCCGCGCTTATTGGCTTCGCTAAAGGTTGTCCATTCCAGCAGGCGCCGCCGCAATATAAACAGCCGCCAGAAAACACGCAGGATCGCATCGACATGGTAAAATGCCTCATAAGGCAATGTGATAAGCTCCAGCATAAGGCCGGCACATTGTCTTTTTATTCCTGGAAAAATAGCGGCGGCATGCTGTCCAGCAGGAAGATTATCGGGACGGCGTAGCAGGCTAAAGACAGCTGTGCATAAAGCCGGAGCAAATAAAAGGCTGGTTGTAACAAGGGTCCATGTTAAGGGCATGGGTGACAGGATCCAGCCGGCCAAAAACAGCAAAAGCAAAGCGACGGGTACAACACTGCGTCGCAGATTGTCAAAAATTTTCCAGCGCGATAGTGCTGACAGAGGATTTTTTATCCAGCCGCGTTCCAGTCCGGGCACGCGCGGCAGCAGCCATGTGGCAATCTGCCAGTCTCCCCGGATCCAGCGGTGGCGGCGGGCGGCATCAGTGGCGTAGCGGGAAGGATATTCTTCATAAAGGACAATGTCGCCAACCAGTCCGGCGCGGGCATAACACCCTTCGAGCAGATCATGGCTGAGGATCCGGTTATCAGGCAGGCGGTTTTCTAATACTTTTTCAAAGGCTTCAATATCATATATACCTTTGCCGACGAAGGATCCTTCACCGAATAAATCCTGATAGACATCGGATATCGCACGCGTATAGGGATCTATGCCCGCATCGCCACTTTGCAGATTGGCATATAGCGAAGCCTGCGCCCCAAGCAAGCCAGGTGCTACGCGCGGCTGCAAAATACCATATCCGCTTGTAATACGTCTTGTCCGTTCATCATATTGAGGGTGATTTAAAGGATGGGCCATCGCCCCCACCAGTTCCCGTGCAGTGTCGCGTGGTAATTGGGTGTCGGTGTCTAGTGTAATAACATAACGTATATTGCGCAGATGATGAATGTTTCCTGCAATGCAGGAGAAGCTCTGAGTATCGCCATGGCGTAGTAGCCGGTTTAAAGCTGCCAGCTTGCCGCGTTTTCGTTCATATCCCATCCATGTCTTTTCCCGCGCATTCCATTGCCGCGCGCGGTGGAAAAGAAAGAATATATCTTCATTCGGAGACGCATAGCGTTCATTAAGTGCTATAATAGTTTTACAGGCATAATCTGTAAAAAGAGAATCTGATGGTAATGTTTCCTGTTCAGAATCAGAAAAATCGGTAAGCAGAGAGAAATATATATTTTCACCCCGATTGGCAAGATAGCGCACTTCAAGGTCTTCGCACAGACTATCAATATTTTGCAGACTGGTCAGCATTGTAGGTACTGTGACCATGGTTCTCGCATTTTCGGGAATGCCACCGGAGAAATTCATACGCGGTAAGGCCTGCGGATAGACAAGGATAGTGGATAGCCAGTTTACAAGAGCCATGGCCATACGGCTGCCACCGAGTAACGCCAATATGATAATACCAGCGATATACCATGAATTTCCTGCAACAATAGCCTGAAGCTGGGCGGTAAAAAACCATGCCATGCCGCTACTTATAAGAATGATAGAGCCCAGATAGATAGATAGCGGATGGCGTTTTACTCCACGCCGCAAGCTTTCTATCGGGGATAAACGTATAGCCGCATAGCGTTCAAGCTGGGGTGCGCCAGGGCCGGTTAAATAATAGCCAACATGGCGCATAATATTGTCTCTGCCTTCAGCACGCTGCGCCATTGCAATAGCTTCTGCTGCGATTTCCTGTTCGCTCAAGCGTGATTTTTTTGCAATATTTTCGATACAGTGACGGTATTGATCCCGGGTTGCAAAATCCATGCCGTTGTAGATTTGTGCGGGGTCTTGAGACAAGGTTTTTTCAACGATACTTGCCGATTCAACAAAATTACGCCAGCTAATATTCCCCAGCAGTCGTAAACTGCCGATACTATTGCTGACGGAAAGCTGGTTGGCGGCTTGATGCTGAACTTCTGTCTGTACGGCTTGCTCAATTGTACGAAAACTTTGTGCCAGCCTTTGTTCAATCCAGTTCAGGGGAAGGCTCATGGCCATACCTTGCCCTTGAAGATGGCGTGCGGTCTCCGCAATAAAAGCATTATCCATCTGCGGTTGCGCCCGTGCCATATCGGCGACTGTTAGAATAAGGCTGGAGGGGTCTTTGTCTGCAGCTGCAATCATGCGTTCAGCCCAGCGATGGGCTCGGTTACGACTTATGCGATCACTTCCCAATCGATCCGAGATACGGCGCAGATTTTCAATCAATGCCAGGCGCAGCATAATAGGTAACGCCCATAATTCACCCAGCTGAAGCAGTGCGACTGATTGATAGGCCGCAATAAAACGGGCAAGGCTATCAGGATCCAGGCGGGCATCGCAGTGTGCAATAATTTCCTGGGCAATATCATAAATACGCGGCAGATCGGCGGATGATCCGTTCTGTAAACGCGGCAAGCCGCGACTATATCCTTTGGGAAGATGTTTTTTTGCAGTACGAATTTGCTCTTCGATCAAATAAAAATTATCAAGGAGCCATTCTGCAGACGGCGTAATTTCCATCTGTGATTCCAGAGTCAGCCCAATAACAATGCAAGCATCGCTGATAATCTTTTCATTCTCCGCCAGACGTTCCAGCAGGTGATCGGGCCCTTTTTTCAGGTTAATCGTATGGCGTAACGCAAGCGCACGCCCATGATCTTCCATCTGGACGGTGCTGAATATCTCTGAACGCAGTGGTAATTCAGGAGTAATTGAGCTGCGGCGATATTTGTTTAAAAACAAAGAAAGCCGCCACTCCAACTTTTTTTTCATATTTTTTGTTGATCCCAAAAGGAAAATCCCATCATCTATATCCTGCCGTACCTGCTAACGATCCAGCCGGGATTAGGTTCCTTCATTATCAAAAATATGATTTGAATTAAGCCCTTACTCGGTACATGGAGAATCTCCATATAAAAAGGCATGTAAAATTAAGATGGATTATATAGGGCCGCTGTTGCGCGCCATAGCGGGGTTTGTTCTGATGGTTCGGGGGTGGGGCAGACTAGTTGGCGGAAGAGGGGGGATTTGAACCCCCGATGGGCTTGCACCCATACTAGTTTTCGAGACTAGCGCATTCAACCACTCTGCCACTCTTCCAATTTATATGTGCTCTTACCTTAATTGCTCGATCCAGACAATAGGGTTTTGAGGCTGTAGAGCGCTTCTAAAGCTTCACGCGGGCTTAAGGAATCCGGGTTTATAGATTTCAGATGCTCTTCGACGGCAGAGGCTTGTTTATTTTGTCGTGGTTTGACGGTTGCGAATAAAGGCAGGTCATCGGCCAGTTTTGCCAATGTACCGGATTGTTCACTGCTTTGCAGGATATCAAGAACCTGGCGTGCGCGCTCGACTACCACAGGGGGAAGGCCCGCAAGCTTTGCAACATGGATACCGTATGAATGATCGGCGCTGCCAGCCTGCACTTCATGCATAAAGATAATATCGCCCTGCCATTCTTTTACCTTGAGCGAGTGACAGGAGAGGTTGTTGAGGCGCGTGTGCAGATTTGTCAGCTCATGGTAATGTGTCGCAAACAGGCCGCGGCACTTGCTGACTTCATGCAGATGTTCGACGCAGGCCCAGGCGATGGATAATCCGTCAAAGGTAGCCGTGCCCCGGCCAATTTCATCAAGTATAACAAGCGAACGCGGTGTCGCGAGATTGAGGATGGCGGCAGTTTCAACCATCTCCACCATAAAGGTGGAACGGCCCCGCGCCAGATCATCGGCGGCGCCCACACGGCTGAACAGGCGATCGACAACGCCGAAATGCGCAGCCTTTGCTGGAACAAAACTTCCCATCTGGGCCAGAAGGACAATCAAGGCGTTCTGACGAAGGAATGTCGATTTACCGGCCATGTTTGGACCGGTGAGCAGCCACAGGCGTTGGCCATCGCTTAAATTGCAATTATTCGGAATAAAATTATTATTGCCGCTTTGACGCAGGACTTGTTCGACGACTGGATGGCGCCCCCCTTCAATGGAGAAGGTCAGGCTGTCATCAACTTGCGGACGGGTATAGTTCATATCCACGGCGAGTGTCGCCAGCGCGGCGCTGACATCGAGTGTGGCAATTGCGCGCGCATGTTTACCAATTTCTTCTGACAGGCGGCTGGCTTCATCGGCCATTTGTTTGAACAGTTCTTGCTCAATGGCAAGGCCTTTGTCAGAAGCGGATGAGATATCACGCTCAAGTTCAGCCAGCTCCGCCGTTGTAAAACGCACGGCACTGGCCATTGTCTGGCGGTGGATAAAGGGATTATCGCTGGCATTTTCTTCGCCGCGGCGAACCATGAGAGGGTCGGCATAGCGGGAGGCTACCTCAATAAAATATCCCAGTACGTTATTATAGCTGATTTTCAGGGAAGATATATTCGTGCTCTTCTGATATTTTTCCTGCAGGGCGGCGATTAAACGGCGGCTGTCATCACGGAGTGCGCGCAGATCATCGAGTCTATGACTGTACCCTGCTTTGATATAACCACCTTCGCGGTCCAACATAGGAAGGGTATCACCCAGAGCCTGGCGCAGGCGGTCGGATAATTCCTGCACGGCTGGTTGTTGGTGGAGATCGGCGGAAACAGATTCAAGGGCAGCCTGCCCCGCCTCGCTGGTGGCCAGAAGCGCGCGGATCAGCTCTGCCTGACGCAAGCCATCGCGCAGCATACCTAAGTCACGTGGGCCGCCGCGCTCCGCCGTAAGGCGTGCCAGCGCCCGCTCCATATCCGGGCACGCCTTGAGATGGTCACGTATATCATCGCGCAAGCGCGGTTCGGCAATAAGACTTTCAACCTCATCATGCCGTGCGCGGATGGCGACGACATCATTCAACGGCGTAGACAGCCGGTTTTGCAACAGGCGGGCCCCGGGGCCCGTAATTGTACGGTCAATGCAGGACAGCAGAGAGCCGCGCTTTTCCCCGTTCAGTGTGCGCAGCAGTTCAAGATTGCGACGAGTGGCCGCATCAATTTCCATGACGGCACCATGAACAACCTGGCGCGGGCGGGAAAGGTGGGGCATCTTGCCTTTTTGTGTGCGGGCAACATAATCAATCAAGGCACCGGCGGCGGCAATTTCCGCGCGGCTGAATCCCCCGAACGCATCGAGTGTACCAACACCAAAAACCTGCTCCAGCTTCTTCTGTGCGTTCTGGGAGTCGAACAGGCTGGGCGCTTGCGGGGTCAGCCTGTCCTGCACCAGGGCCAGCGTATCGAACAAGGCTTCCTTGTTCACAAAATTATGCGGGATAAGGACTTCGCGCGGCGCAATGCTTTCCAATGCATTGGCAAGGCTTTGTGCTTTCAACGGCTCGACAAGAAATTCACCCGTGGAAAGTTCCAGCCATGACAGCGCATATTGCCCACCAACTTCGGCAATCGCGGCCAGGTAATTATTTTCGCGTGCATCGAGGAGAGAGTCTTCGGTCAGCGTGCCTTGCGTAACCACCCGTACAACATCGCGGTTCACCAGAGCCTTCTGCCCTTTATTTTCTTTTGCGCGTTCTTTGGCTTGCTCCGGCGTTTCCGTTTGTTCACAAATCGCAACCTTGAAGCCGGAGCGGATCAGTTTGGCGAGATAGGGTTCATAAGAATGGAATGGCACGCCTGCCATCGGGATTTCGGTATCTTGTGTCTTCCCCCGTTTGGTCAGGGTAATATCAAGGACGGCAGAAGCCTGCACGGCGTCGTCAAAAAACAGCTCATAAAAATCACCCATGCGATAGAAGAGCAGGCAATCCGGATATTGTTTTTTAAGCGTGAGATATTGCGCCATCATCGGTGTATGACCGGCGGCCAGGAAATCCTCGGCGGATTGACTTTCTAAAGCAATGGCGTTTTGTGACATAAATATGTTTTACGACAAAACCCATGCCTGAATAAAGGGGGGTATGGGCACAAATCCCCAGATTTTCATGATTTTAAGCCACTAAACGGGGCAGATTCTGCAAGATAGGCGCTTGCGGGGGCTGGGCAGCTGTCAAAGGGGTATAAAAGGCGGCCACATCCTTGATGATGTGCGTATCAGTAGTAATGCCGTCGACACCACCCAGAACAAGGCGCTTCAGTGTGGTATTTTGATCATCCACCAGATCCTTGTTCTTGATAGTGACCGGGCCCAGCTCCGGTTGCTCATTGATATAGACAATCATATTGCCAAGATCCTGGCCGCTATCATGATCTTCCAGCGCACATTCAATTTTCAGTAGGCGGTTATGTGAGCCACAGGGCACAACATTTGTCATGCGTACAATTGCGTTGGCATTGGCCAGCTGTGCTTTAAAATCATTGATGGCTTTAATGCGAGAAATTAAATTGAGCTGGTGCGACGGGTCACTGCGCTGCGTGACCAAATCCTGCCAGTATTTCTGGTATTGGCTGTTGCGAAATACCGTAATCTGGTTCCGGCCATATTCATAGCCCAGCTGCATATAAACGGAATTGCAGAGGAGCGCTGCAACCGCATAGTTACGCACGCAGATATAGGCAACCTTATGCATGCGCTCTTTCTCATCGGTGATATAAGAAAAAGCCTGCATGAAATGGGCGGCAATTGTATTGGGTGTATCGTGGTTGTCGGGGAATCCTGCGCCGCCAAATTGTGAAATCTGCTGCATGCGCTTGTTCTCATTCATGATCCATGAATCCTTCATGTTCCACCAGTACAGGCCGAGCATGGACAAATCAAAGGCTTTTTGTGTGCGCCCCTTCACGGTAATCTCCGCATTTTTCAGTGCATCGGCGCAACCATTATCGCCCAGTGTCTCTGCCATAAATACGGCATCTTCACGGCGGTTATGCGTGTATTGCGAAAGGTTTGACCATACGGCAGGTGGAATTTTATAAGCAACATCGCAGCGAAAACCACTGAAGCCACGGTCGAGGTGCCAGTCGATAACTTTTTTCCAGTAGCCCTTCTGGCCATTTTTACCATTCACGAAATAATCCATGGCTTCCGGTGAATTATAATTAATCTGCGCCACATCATCCCATGTTTCATTTCCAGCGCCGGGGATAATCAAGTTGAACTGCGCATTGCGATTAAATTTGAACAGGAAATTTTTGTTTTGTGCCGTAGCGGTATCATATGTGATGCCGATAACCGTGCCGTTGTTGTAAATAGGGCGGTGATTGTGTGTTGTTTTCTTAAGCTCCTTAATCTTGCGATTTTCCTGCAGCAGCAGGGGGTGGTCCATGGCCACATGATTAAGGACAAGGTCACCCATAACACGAATGCCGCATTTTTCGGCTTCCGCGGAAAAATGACGGATGTGTTCGTCATCCAGTTTGCGCTGCTGGTCCCGGGTTGTACCCTGGGCGGCGGCCGTGAAATCGCGGTCAAGCAGGCTGTGGCTTTTGGAGGCATAAAGGCTACCACTAAGATTTTGCCCGTGGCGATGCATGATGATGTCGGATGTTTTAAAAAGCGGGCTGAACCAGATAGTGTTGAAGTTCATGCTTTTTGCATGCTCCACCAGCCATGATGTGCCTGCGTCAGAGTCTTTGCCGGACCAGTTTTTAACTGACCCGATAAGGCGCGGATGGACGTGTAAAATCCGTAATCCTGACAAAGTGTATTCTCCCTGTTTGCTGTGCGCGTTTTATTTTTAATGATGCGCACTATGCATACAGGGTCATTGTCTTCTATGGAGACGGCTAGGGTCAATGTGCGGCGCACAAAAAATGGCTAGAATACTGAATTCAAGCCATTTTTTGGATGTTGCGTATGGGCGGATAAAGTCTATCGCGTGCCCGTTGAGCCGAATCCCCCGACTCCGCGCTGTGTCTCATCAAGGCTTTGAACGATGTTGAGGGCCGCGTGGCTATGGCGGGCGATGATCATCTGGGCGATACGCATGCCGCGCTCGATCACAAATGTTTCCTGCCCCAGATTGATGAGGATGATTTTAATCTCACCGCGATAATCGGCATCAATCGTGCCGGGCGTGTTGAGGACCGTGACACCATTCTTCGCGGCCAGACCAGAACGCGGACGAATTTGCGCTTCGTAGCCAGCAGGCAGCGCAATGGCAAGGCCGGTCGGTACAATTACGCGTGCGCCTGGTGCAACGTCAATCGGTGTTTCAATGGCGGCCATTAAATCCATACCGGCAGATTGCGGTGTAGCGTAAGTGGGCAAGGCCAAGCCTTGTGCATGATCGAGTGTTGTGATGTTAACGCTGATAGTTTCGATATTGGAATGCATTATAGTCTCCCCTAGGGTTTTTCAAAAAATTTGGAAATGGCGAGTGCGATATTCTGCGCAATGTCTTTCTTACTACCTTGCCATTCATTGGTGTCTTTATCCGTGACAAGGAAAACATGATTATTATCCGCACCAAAAACCGGGTTGGCAGCAACATCATTGGCGACAATCCAGGTGCAGCCTTTGCGTGCCAGTTTTTCTTTGGCGGAAGGCAGAAGATTTTCTGTTTCCGCGGCAAAGCCGATGACAAGTTTTGGGCGGGATTTGGATGATGACAGGGTTGCCAGTATATCCGGGTTCTCCTGCAGTTTTATATCCGGCAGGGTTTTGTCTGCGCGTTTTTTGATTTTCTGCGCGCTGGCGGATGCAACGGACCAATCTGACACGGCGGCGGCACAAACGGCAATATCGGCGGGCAACGCAGACTGGCATGCGGCCAACATTTCCTGCGCGGTTTCAACTTCAATCACATTGACACCGGCGGGAGGGGGCAGGGCAACGGGCCCGGTCACCAATGTAACATCAGCACCAAAGGATTGAAGGGCGGCAGCAATGGCATGGCCTTGCTTGCCGGAAGATCGGTTGCCTATAAAACGCACGGGGTCGATGGGTTCATAAGTCGGGCCGCTGGTGACAAGGGCTTTATACCCTTTCAAGCGGTTACCATTTTCAAAGTGGGAAATAATGGATTTCACAATATCCAGTGGTTCGGCCATGCGGCCCATGCCAAATTCACCGCATGCCATATCGCCCGGTGTTGGGCCGACCTGAATATAGCCGCGCTGCGTCAGTGTGCGGATATTTTTTTGTGTTGCTTCATTGTCCCACATAACATGGTTCATGGCGGGAGCCATGATGACGGGCTTATTGGCCGCAAGCAGTACGGTCGAGGCAAGGTCTTCGGCTTTGCCGTCGGCAACGCGGGCCAGCAGGTTGGCACTGGCTGGGGCAATCACGATCAGGTCGGCTTCGCGGGACAAACGTATATGACCCATTTCCGTTTCATCTTTGAGAGAGAATAGGTCGGTGTAAACTGGTTCACCGCTCAGGCCGCCAACACTAAGTGCCGTAATAAACTGCGCACCGCCCGCGGTCAGAATGCATTTCACATTCCCGCCCTCGCGTTTAATCTCCCGGATCAGCTCCAGCCCTTTATAGGCGGCAATCCCCCCGGAGATAATCAGCAATATATTTTTACCGTATAGCGCACTCATCATAAGTCCGTTCTAAAGAAGAAGCCCCGCTCGATGGTCTGAACGGGGCTATCCTAAATATTTTTCTCAGAAAGTCGAGATATATAAGGGCTTATTCAGCAGCCTTTGTCTCAACTTCTGTCTCTGTCTTTACTTCTGTTTCTGTTGTTACAGTTGAACCGTCTTCTTTAACTTCTTCGGTCTTTTCAACTTTTGTATCAACAATTGCATCGGCTGTTGCGCCGCTGCCTGTTGTCGTGGTTTCAACAACAGCTGTTGTTGTTTCTGTGGCAACAGTCTCACCGGCGGCGGGTTCGAACGCGCTCATTTGAACGGCTGTTACGTTATCGCTGAAGTATGTGTTGTAAACGAGGTAAGCACCGGCCAAACCAGCAACGACGATCGCTACGGACGGGGTGATGTTTTTGAAAACATTTTTCTTCGACATAAGTCATTCTCTTTCATGTTTGTTAAATTAGAGCCCTGTTTTAACTCGAGCAGGGGAATTAAACATCAGAACAGGCCTGCATTGCAAGCTAATTCTTTTGTCATAACCGGATTTTCTATAGTTTCCAACCCTCATGGATGGCCACAGTTCCAAAGGAAAGGCTGGTAAACCGGGCCTTTTGGAAGCCTGCCTCGGTCATACGGCGGCATAGCTCTTTCTGGGGAGGAAACTTGCGAATGCTCTCCACAAGGTACTGGTAGCTGTCCCGGTCCTTGGCAACCATCTGCCCGATTCCCGGAATAACCTTATAGGAATAGGCGTCATAAACCTTGCGCAGGAATGGTTCCTGCACCCGGCTGAATTCCAGGCAGAAAAAGCGCCCTCCCGGTTTCAAAACCCGCCACGCATCACGCAGTGCATTATCAATCCGGGTCACATTCCGTAGGCCAAAAGCAATCGTATAGACATCAAAGCTTTCGCCCTTGAACGGCAACTCTTCAGCATTGGCTGGTACCCATTCAAAATCATTCATCCAGCCACGGTCGGTGGCACGGTTGCGGCCCACTTCCAGCATCTCGGTATTAATATCGCTGATGGTAATATCCTCACCACCGGCCTTTTTAATGCGGAAGGCGATATCGCCGGTGCCGCCCGCGACATCCAGATATTTCAGTTCGGGGGTGGGGCGGATGGCGCGGATAAGCCGGTCCTTCCACAAACGGTGCATGCCGCCGGACATCAGGTCATTCATAATGTCGTATTTCTCGGCCACCGAGTCAAAAACCCCGCGTACTAAAGCAGCCTTATCTTCCGGGCGAACCCGTTTCTCACCAAACCAGTCTTTTTCAGGATTTTTCATATTATTTGACATTCTTGGGGCAACCATGTATGAACGCGGAGAACTTAAGCATATTTCTAGCAGGAGATGACAATGAAAACATCTACAAAATGGGTTGGTCTGGGGCTTGTCAGCGCTTTTGCGGCGGTAGCCCTGCCTTTCTCCGGCGAGGCTGTGAATAAAGCCCGGGATATGCATCGCCAATATGTATTCTCTAAAGTCTTCAACGGGACCCGGCAGGGCTACGACCAGCTTTATCATGATAACCAGGCTTATAAAGAGGCGCTGGAATCAGGCGATAGAAGCACTATCCAGAAAACCCGCGATGATTTCTACAAAACCATACAATCATTAAAGTAGGTCAAAGCAGACTAATTACCCGCTTTGACTTTAACCTTTGCCCACTGTACATAGAACCATGAGTTTAATCAAAGCTATGGCAACGGTAGGTGGGTGGACCGGGATTTCCCGGATTGCCGGTTTCATCCGCGATATCATGACGGCGTCGTTTCTGGGCGCGGGACCCGTTGCCGATGCGTTTTTTGTGGCGCTGAAACTTCCCAATTTCTTCCGCAACATTACCGCCGAAGGGGCATTCAGTATTTCCTTCGTACCGCTTTATACGGAGACCCTCCAGAGAAACGGGAAGGAAGAGGCGGAAAAATTCGCAGGCAATACTTTTTCTGTGATGGCGTCTATACTGGGTATATTCTGCGCGGTGATTATACTGGCGATGCCCTTCCTGATGTTTGCCATCGCGCCGGGGTTTGAAGCCGGGACAACACGCTATGATATCGCCGTGGATTTGTCGCGAATTATGTTTCCTTACATGCTGCTGATGTCGCTTTGTGCGCTGGTGGGCGGGATGTTGAATGCCCACGAAAAATTCGGACCCTTTGCCTCTACTGCCATCTTCTTCAGCCTGTGCCAGATTGCGGCAATGGTGATTGCTGGTTATTTCAAGCTGGATATCGGTACGGCTCTGGCGTGGAGTGTGACGATATCGGGTATTATCCAGCTGACGCGGTTGCTGTGGTATCTGCGCCGGTATAAAATTGTCCTGCCCGTTATAAAGCCGGAAATGACGGCGCGCGTTAAAAAATTGTTCCGCCTGATGGGACCCGCCATTCTGGGCGCAAGTCTTATTCATATCAATCTGTTCGCGGATATTATTATTGCATCAATGCTGCCCACGGGTGCCATTTCCGCGCTGTATTATGCGGAGCGTCTGTTCCAGCTGCCTTTGGGTATTATCGGGATTGCCGTTGGTACAGCCTTGCTGCCCTTGCTGACCAAGGCGTTGACGGCGGGTAATACGGTGGAGGCGCGGGATTTATTTAACCGGGCGCTGGAATATTGCCTGTTCTTTACCATGCCTGCCGCCGTTGCCTTGGTTTTAATTGGGCCTGAAATTATCAATACATTATTTGTGCATGGTGCTTTTAAAACGGAACACGCCGTGCGTGCGGCGCCGGCACTCGCCTGCCTTGCGCTCGGATTGCCGGCCTATGTGGGGGTAAAGATTTTTTCCTCTACCTATTGGTCGCGGCAGGACACGAAGACACCGGTGCGCATTGCGGCCTGCATGGCGCTTGTAAATATTGTTGTGGCGCTGGTGATGACACGTTTTATCGATGTAGCGGGTATCGCGCTGGCGACCGGTATATCGGGATGGGCGCAGTGCTTCTTCCTGTGGCGCGGCATACGGGGGCAGGAGGCGACGATATTCGATGCGCGGCTGAAGCGGAATGTGCTGCGCATTGTTCTTTGCTCTGTACTTATGGGATGTGTTTTGTTATTATCTTCCTATGTCCTTGAAGATTTATTCACCGCAGGAAAACTGCAACAAGTTATGGCGTTGGCGGCTCTCGTAGGGAGCGGCATCACTATTTATTTTTCAGCCGCGTATTTAAGCGGCGTTTTCAAAATCAATGATTTAACACGATATCTGAAGCGCAAACCGCGCGTGACGAAGGATGTACCATGACCAAACGTATTTTATCGGGCATGCAGCCCACTGCAAATCTTCACCTTGGCAATTATCTGGGCGCGCTGCGTAACTGGGTTGAATTGCAGAAGGGGGATTATGAAACTCTGTTCTGTGTTGTTGATTTGCATGCCATCACGATGCCTTATGACCGCGACAGATTGGCCGATGCCACGCGTGAAATTGCGGCGGCGTATCTGGCGGCGGGCATTGACCCGGCGCGCAGTGCTTTATTCGCCCAATCTGCCGTCCCGGAACATTCGCAATTAATGTGGTTGCTGGCCACAATGGCGCAGATGGGCAAGCTGCAACGCATGACGCAGTTCAAGGACAAGGCCGGAAAGAATTCCGAGCGTGCGGGCTTGGGACTGTTTGCCTATCCGGTCCTGATGGCGGCAGACATTCTTATCTACAAGGCAACACATGTGCCCGTGGGTGAAGACCAGAAGCAGCATCTTGAGCTGGCCCGTGATTTGGCCGCGACATTTAACACACGCTACAATATCGACTTCTTCCCGCAACCGGAGCCGCAAATTCTCGGCGAGGCCACACGCGTCATGTCACTGCGCGACGGGACACAAAAAATGTCCAAGTCCGCGGAAAGCGATATGACCCGCATCAACCTGACCGATGATGCCGATTTAATCGCGCAGAAAATTCGTAAGGCAAAAACGGATATGGAGCCCTTGCCGGGTGACGTGAAGGGATTGGAAGGACGTCCAGAAGCCGCAAACCTCATAACGATTTACGCCGCGCTTACCGGCCGCACAAAAGAGTCCGTGCTGCAGGAATTCGAAGGCAAGCCATTCTCTGAATTCAAGCCTGCGCTCGTCGATGTAGCGGTCAGCCATCTGGAGCCTATTACCAAGCGCATGAATGAACTTCTGAAGGATAAAGGCCAAATTGACCGTATTCTGGCCCAGGGCGCACTGCAGGCCCGCGCCATTGCCACGCCCGTTCTGGAAGAAACCATGAAAATCATGGGCTTCTGGGGCAAATAAGGCTGGTTGTCATCCTGTTAAGGAAATGGCACAATGGATACGACTTAAATCTGAGGTATCTGTCCATGCGTATATTCAAGACTTTAGGATTAACGGCTCTGCTGCTCACCGCGGCAATCCCTCCCGCGCGCGCCGATTATGCGGTGTGGCAGGATGAGAAGACGGGCCTGTCTTTAAGCTTTCCCGATACATGGAAGATTGTAAATAACAGTGCGGATAACGATGTGCTTAGCATTATGGCTCCCGCCGGTCGTGCGAATGCCATGTGCCGTGTGCGTCAGGAAGATGACCGCCGCTTCACCATCTATCCACCGGATTTCAGCGCCTCTATCCAGAAAATCGCGACCAGTAAGGAATTCTGGAATGATTATATTCAGCAATACACACATGGAACGCTGGTTGAAATGTATGATGGGGCCGGGCTGGGCCGCGGTTTTGCCAGCTACGCAACGGCGGATTATCAGAATGACGTGCCCGGTCCCATGATGGAGCGCCGGGGCATGATGTTCGCGACGATTTACAATGGCAGCCTCTATGTGCTTGATTGCTCTTCCCATCGTGATGCCTTCACGGACCTGAAAAAGTCATTCTTGAGCGTTGCAAAATCCATTGATTTCAAGAAGGTGCAGAACCAGCTGAGTATCGGCCATTACCGCAACTTCAAAGAAGACCCACGGATTGAGTTTATTGATATTAAGGGTAAGCAGGCCGTTACCTATTAGGCTGGGCTTGCTTTTTCCTCCCATACCCCTTATTTGATCCCTATGTTTATACAAACCGAACAAACGCCCAACCCGGCAACCCTGAAGTTTATCCCCGGCCTGCAGGTCATGCCGCGCGGTACAGCCCAATTTGACTCCGTGGAAACGGCAGGCGCTTCACCGCTGGCGCAGCGCCTTTTGAAGATTGATGGCGTTACCTCCGTTTTCCTTGGCTCTGATTTCGTTTCCGTGAGCAAGGCGGAAGACCAGAACTGGTCCCTGCTGAAAACCCACATACTGGGCGAAATAATGCAACACTTCACATCCGGCCTGCCGGCATATGAAGCGGGTGAGGAAGAAATATCCACGGATGAAGATAGCGAAATCGTGACGCAGATTAAACAGCTTCTGGATGAACGTATCCGCCCGGCCGTTGCCAATGATGGCGGCGATATTACGTTCGTACGTTTTGAGGACGGTGTCGTTTATCTACGTATGCAAGGCGCCTGCGCAGGTTGCCCCAGCTCAACGGCGACACTGAAAATGGGTATTGAAAACATGCTGCGTCATTATATACCGGAAGTCGTATCGGTGGAGCCGGACCAAGGCGATTATAATTGGTAATTATTCAACGCGCTCGCCCAGCGTATTTTTAACTTCTGGCGGCGTCAGCAACATTCCAAACCAGCGATAGCGCGTATCTTCTTCAAACTCCCCCGCCTTGACGGGCAGGGTGCAGTTGATACGCGTATGATCCTGATCAATATCGTGATCAAGGCGCAGTTCAATCCGGCTGCCAATCCGCTCTAATTGTGGCTTCTCAAAGCCGGAGGCAAAGCATGAAATTTTCTTTATGCTGGGTTTCAGTTCGTCGCTGACGGTAAAGCCAATGACAGGGCGCTTTGTATCAAGGCGGGGATTTTGCGGTTCTACATCTGTGACGGGCAAGGGGAGGGCGCCGACGGTCTGATTGAAACGCTCGGAACCTGCGAAGCTTTCCGTCATGCTGAAGCGTGGCAGGGCCAGAAGATCGCTGCCATTATAGGCTACGCCGGATTGCTGGCCAAAGGCCGCTTTGAAGCCAGATTCGGCAATGATCTGGCGGTAATTATTGCTATATTCTCCAAAGGGATAAGCGAATAATGTCGCCGTAATCCCCGTCTTTTCACGCAGCAGGGCATGGCCGCCATTGACCTGCCGCCGGATTTCTTCATCCGTGGCATGGACAAGGCGTGTGTAGTTTAAGGGATGTAGACCGATCGTGACCAATTTGTTACGGGCAAGTTTGCGGATTTCATCTGTGCTGAGATAAAGATCTGCAGTCTGCTCCATATTATCCGGTGCAACAAAAATCGTGAACGGAATATTTTTCTTCAGCAATATCGGCGCCGCACTGGTCAATACGGAGCGATAGGCCCCGTCAAATGTGATGGCGACTGTGCGGTCGGGCAGGCGCTTACCTTGTTCCAGCGAGTCAATAATATCGGTCAGAGGTTTGATTGTGTAAGCACCGCTTTCCAGCTCTTGAATATGCGCGGCGAATTGTTCCTTGCGGATATTGGCCAGTGGATTTTGATCTTCGCCAACCTGATAATAAACCAGAATAACGGCAGCACTCTGGTCCTGCGGAATGGCCTCGGCGGACCATACGCTTGCCGTTGTGAACATCGTAAGCAGGAAGATAAAAATTCCCCTTACGGATATCGCAGACATTGTGCTCATAAAACCGGACTATAAACATATTGCCTAAAAAAACCAGTGTAATCGAATTGACCTTTTCACTTAAACATTTACATTAAAGATCGCTTTCATAAAGGAGACGATTGCCATGACCAAGACCCACATATTAAACGATGAATCCCTTGATATTCTTTACAGAAATGCCCGGACCTATTCCGTTTGGAAGAAGGAGGATGTATCCGATGTCCTGCTGCAGGCCATACATGATTTAACGAAATTCGCCCCGACCAGCGCTAATTGCTGCCCAATGCGGGTGGTTTTTGTAAAATCTCCGGATGCTAAGGCCAAGCTAAAACCCTTGCTGGACGCAGGAAATGTGGACAAGACCATGACTGCGCCAGTGACCGCCATCATCGGCTATGACATGAAATTTTATGAGCATATGCCGAAGCTGTTCCCTCATACGGATGCCAAAAGCTGGTTCGTCGGCAAGCCGGATTATATCCGGGAGACGGCCGAGCGTAATGGTTCGCTGCAGGGTGGGTACTTCATTCTGGCGGCGCGGTCCCTTGGTCTTGATTGCGGGCCGATGTCTGGCTTTGACCGGGCGGCGGCAAAGGAAGCGTTTTTCCCGGGGCAGGATGTCGAGGTGAATTTCCTCTGTAATCTTGGTTACGGGGAGCCATCATCCTTACATCCGCGCAGCCCGCGCTTCACATTTGATGAAGTCTGCAAAATCGTCTGATGAACACACCGCGTATCATACTCGCTTTCGATACAGCTATGTTTGGCTGTAACGTTGCGCTATGGGATAGCGGGAAAAATATCTGCGTTAAGCAATCCGAAACGATGGAGCGGGGACAGGCTGAAAAGCTGGTCCCCATGATTCAGTCGATTGTGAAGCAGGCGGGTTTTGAGATGGCTGATATCGATTTAATTGGTACAGCTATTGGTCCGGGGGGATTTACGGGGTTACGCATTGGTTTATCAACGGCCCGGGCGTTAGGGCTGGCGTTATCAAAACCAGTTGTAGGGCTTACAACACTTGAAATATTAGCGCGTGATTTTTTGAATCATGAAAAGCTCGTAGCGGATGAACAATTGGCCGTATTGATTGAAACAAAGCGGCAGGATTTTTATATCCAGTATTTTGACGCGCAAGGTGAAACCTTGTCGGAGCCGGCGGGATTGACGGCTGATGTGATTGCGGAAGAAGTGGGCAATCGCAAGATCGTATTTATCGGCGATGCACTGGCGCGGTTTTTATCGCTGGTTGAAAAGCGGCCGTTATGGCGAATGGTTGATGGGTGTAATCTTCCTGATCCGGAAGTGATGGCACGGCTGGCGCTGGAGCGTTACAATGCCGGCAACGTAAAACTGGCGGAGCCTTTATATTTGCGCAATGCGGATGTTACCGTGTCCAAAAAGCCGGTACGGCTGGTTGAATAAAATTGCTATACTTGTAGAATAGAGTTAATATTTAAGTATTATTGTAGTTCATTGAGGATTTGAAGTAATGCCTGAAGTAACAGACCATAACCAGCTTCTTAACCTGACCACGGAAATTGTCGCCGCACATCTGTCGAATAATCAAGTTGCATCCGATGAGCTGCCCGCCGTGATCCAGAAAGTCTACAAGACATTATCAGGTTTAAGTCAGGGCGAGGGCGCATCGCCATTTTCCGAGCGCCCGCAACCGGCGGTGCCCATCAAGAAATCCGTAACGCCGGGTTATATTGTCTGTCTTGAGGACGGCAAGAAGCTGAAAATGTTGAAGCGCCATTTGATGACAGCCTATAAGATGACACCGGAAGCGTACCGGGAGCGCTGGGGCCTGCCTGCCGATTACCCGATGGTCGCGCCAAACTATGCGGAGCAACGGAGCCAGCTGGCCAAGGATATTGGCTTGGGGACAACGAAAAAGAAATAAATGCTGCTCTGTCATCCTCCGGCTTGACCGGAGGATCCATAGAGCGTGAAATTGTTCGGGTTATGGATCCCCCGCTTTCGCGGAGGATGACATAGAGATGTTTACTTCCGCAGTTCCTTGCCCCGTGTTACTGCCGCAGCAATCGCTTTATCGAACAGAGCCTGCATATCACCACTATCCATTAAAACTTTCAGCGCGGCTTCCGTTGTGCCGCCGGGGCTAGTGACATTTTTGCGTAGCGTGCTGGCGGATTGGTCATGTTCGGACTCTGCTAGCGCCGCGCTGCCAATAACGGTTTGACGCGCCAGCTTCATGGAAAGCTCCGCCGGTAATCCGGCCTTTTCTCCTGCCTTCGCCATCGTTTCAATCAGATAGAAAATATAGGCTGGGCCGCTGCCAGAAACGGCGGTAACCGCATCCATCAGGCTTTCATCATTAATCCATTCCACTTGGCCGATGGACTGGAGTATGGCATCCGCATATTCTCTTTGTGACATGGAAACGGTGCCATTGGGCACGGCAACAGTAATGCCTTTACCGATGGCGGCCGGTGTGTTGGGCATGGCGCGAATAATCGGTTGCGCTGGTCCAAAATGTTTCTCAAAGCCCGCAATCGTTTGCCCAGCCGCGATAGAGAGTAATAGAGTGCGCGGTGTCAAAATGGATTTCAGCTGCATGCAGACATCGTTCATGATCTGCGGTTTGACCGCCAGCACAACAAGATCAATATCCTTGTGTGTCGCAAGGCTGCCGCAGTCCTGATAAAATGCAATCTTCGCATTTTTGGAACGGGCACCGCCGTCATGCGGTTCGACAACATAAATACGGCTTGCAATATCGGTATGAAGCCAACCACTCAACATGGCACTGCCCATCTTGCCGCAGCCGACTAATCCAATGGTAAGAGCTCTAGGCTGCACCGGCCTGGTCCGCCAGCATGAGGGTCAGGACTTTGTCGTCGATGGCGACGGAGGAGCTGAGCATGCTGAACAAATTATGGTAGCGTTCGCAGGTCTCCAGCGCAATTTCCACCAGATCCTCGACATGGTCGGCATTGGATGTCTGTGTCCAGCCGCGGAAGAGGCTTGTGTGGCGGAAGATCGGTGTCTGGCTGCTGGCGGGAAGGTCAAAGTGGCCCAGCCATAAACGCTCATTGATCGCGCACAATGCGCGGGCGGTGACATCACGGCAAGCGGACGGGATCTGCATGTCATATTCGCAGAAGAACTGTAGCGCGCTTGAATCTTCCTGCCAAACAAATGTCAGACGGTACAGGCCGAGAGTACCCTTAACCTGCACGCTCAGCTCATCAATATGATGGCGTGTGAAAGTCCATTCCTGGTTACCCAGAATATCTTCCACGCAATCAAGAGGGTTGCTGACATCTTCAAAAATTTCGCTGGTATCGGTCATTTACTTCGCTTTTTTCTTTGCAGGTTTCTTCGCAGGCGCTGCCTTTTTCTTGGGCGTTGCCGCCGCAGGTTTCTTGCCGCTTAAAGCATCAACACGTTTTTCCAGAGCCTTGACGTCGCTGCGCAGGGCAGAAATCTGGGCCAGTGCGCGGTCCAGATCATCGCGGGGGACGAGGTCCATTTTGGTTGCCATATCATCGATGCGGGATTTGATATCGTCGCGGATTTGCTGCTGCAGGCCGCTGAAAACATTGACGGCACCGCCGGCGACGCGGGCAAGATCATCCAGTATTTTTGAATCAGGTTTCATGGGTCGTGCCTGTCTCTAGCGATGTGTGAATATAGCGGAGTCATTATCAGGACTCTGTCTGCCTGACAAGGCGCTAAGACTCTTTTCTCCCGGTTATTCACAAGGGCTTATAAAAGCCCGGTTTTCCGCTTGTTTAAGGGCAGCGGGGCGTTTATTCTTATGGCAGTTTTTATGACATGAGGATTCTATGATTATCATTACAGGCGGTGCGGGTTTTATCGGTTCCAACCTTGTGGCAGGGCTGGAAGCCAAGGGTTTGAACAATCTTGTGATTGTGGACCGGTTCGGCAGTGATGATAAATGGCGCAATGTTGCCAAGCGGGAATTACGGGATGTTGTTCCCCCGGAGGATTTGTTTTCTTATCTGGATGAGCATAAAAGCGAAGTGGAAGCTATTTTTCATATAGGCGCGATATCCTCCACCACCGAATGGGATGCCGACCTAATCATTGATAATAACTTTACCCTGTCCCGCAAATTGTGGAAGTGGTGCGGCACGAATAAAGCACGCTTTATCTATGCATCCTCCGCCGCGACTTACGGCAGTGGTGATCACGGGTTTCAGGATGATTGCGCCCCGGAAGCCCTCGCGAAGCTGCGCCCGCTGAACCCCTATGGCTGGTCAAAACATCTATTCGACCGCCGCGTTATCCGCGTGACAAATGACAAAAAGGAAGCCGCCGTTGAAACTGTGCCCCCACAATGGGCGGGACTGAAATTCTTCAACGTCTATGGCCCGAATGAATACCACAAGGAAGAGCAGATGAGCGTTATCCGCAAGCTCTACCCGCAAGTCATCGCCGGTGCCGCTGCGAAACTGTTTAAATCCAACAATTCCGAATATGAAGATGGCGGCCAGATTCGTGATTTTATTTATGTGCAGGATTGTGTCGACGTTATGCTGTGGCTTTATGATCATCCCGAAGTCAACGGCTTGTTTAATGTCGGTACTGGCAAGGGACGCAGCTTCAATGATCTGGCCGGTGCGGTTTTCAAGGCCGTCGGTAAACCTGCGAAGATCAGCTATATCGATATGCCGCAGGCCATCAGCGGCAAGTACCAATATTATACGCAGGCCGATGTAACACGCCTGCGTGCGCACGGCTATACCAAACCCTTTACAGAGCTGGAGGAAGGTGTGCGCCTGTATGTTCAGGATTTCCTGTCCCAGGACGATCCCTACAGATAGGTTTTAATCATGGCATTACAATTTCCCGCAATTGATCCCGTAGCGGTTTATCTCGGCCCGCTGCAGATCCGCTGGTATGCGCTGGCTTACCTTGCCGGTTTTCTGCTGGGCTGGTGGTATGCGCTGAAGATTGTGGCGATGGATGCGGCGCGCAGTGACGCGGTGAAGCGCGTCACGAAACTGAACATCGACGACTTTCTTCCGTGGGCAGTGTGCGGTGTTATCTTTGGGGGGCGTATAGGCTATGTCCTGTTTTACCAGTTTGATATGTATCTGGCACAACCGCTGGAGGCTCTGAAAATATGGCAGGGCGGGATGTCATTCCATGGCGGGGCGGTGGGTGTGATCATTGCGATGATCATCTATTGCCTGAAAAATAAAATTCCGCTGCTGCGCTTTACCGATATTATCTGTGCCGTTGTGCCGGTGGGTGTGTTCTTTGGACGACTTGCCAATTTTATCAATGGTGAGCTTTATGGCCGTGTGACTACGGCCTCATGGGGCATGGTATTTCCCGGCGGTGGTCCCGATCCGCGCCACGCCAGCCAGCTTTATGAATCGGTTCTGGAAGGATTGGTTCTGGGCCTGATCCTCTTTTTCGTTATTCGTATTGACCGGTTCCGGGATATGCCCGGCCTGGTCTCTGGCCTTTTCCTGGCGGGCTATGGTTTGGCGCGCGCCACGATTGAATTTTTCCGTGAACCGGATGAGCAGATCGGTTATATCGCGACCTATTTCACGATGGGCCAGATGCTGTGCCTGCCGATGATTGCCGGTGGTCTTTACCTGATTATACGGGCCGTCCGGCATGAGCGCGCTTGATACGCTAAAGCAAAAGATTCAAGACGAAGGGGCGGTCGATATCGCAACCTTCATGGATATCGCCCTGTCCCATTATTACGGTACGCGCGATCCATTCGGTGCCGCCGGGGATTTTACGACCGCCCCGGAAATTTCCCAGATGTTTGGCGAACTGATTGGACTATGGGCGGCGGAAAGCTGGCTGCGGCTGGGCAGTCCATCGTCATTTTGCCTGGTCGAAGGCGGGCCGGGGCGCGGTACGTTGATGGATGATGCGCTGCGCGTAACAAAGAACGTGCCGGGCTTTACTGATGCCATGCAGCTGGGCCTGCTGGAAACTAGCCCGTCCTTGCGGCAGATGCAGGCAGATAAATTGAAAGCCTTTAATCCCATATGGATTGAACGGCTCGATGATCCAGTTTTAAATGACAAGCCGTGTATTTTTATTGCCAATGAACTTCTTGATGCGCTGCCCATCCATCAACTCGTGTATCACGAAAAACAATGGCAGGAAAAAGTTGTTATCCTGAATAATGATGATTTGGGCTATGGACTGAAACCTTGGGATGGGTACCAACCACGATTTTTTGCAAATGAAGGTGATCTGTTTGAATATGCCCCGGCGCGCGAAAATCTGGCGCAGGCGCTCTATAAAAAATTACTGGCTCAGAAAGGTGCTATGCTGCTGATCGATTATGGCCATGCTGTCTCCGCCCTTGGTGATACGCTGCAAGCCGTGAAATCCCATAAATCCGTTGATATTTTGCATGATATAGGGAACGCGGATATCACATCACACGTTGATTTCGGGCGGCTTGTCGCGCTGGCCAAGGAAGCCGGGCTGGAGGCGCGTGTGATGGAGCAGGGACGCTTCCTTGAATATCTCGGCATTCATGTGCGCGCCTCACAACTCCGTGCGAACGCGACCGAAGCGCAGGCGCGCGATATCGACGAGGCCGTGCACAGATTGACGGCGCCGGATGCGATGGGCAGCCTGTTTAAAGTCATGGAGGTTCTATGTTTCTAACCAGCCTGGATTTAAAAGACGAGCTTATTACCCACGGTTTCTTTGGTCGCAAGGGCGGTGTTAGCAAAGGCATTTTCTCCAGCCTGAATTGTGGCATCGGCTCCGGTGATAATGCCGATGATGTCGCGCAGAACCGGCAGCGTGTTGCCGCCGCGATGGAAGCCGATATACTCCTGACTGTACGGCAGGAACACACGAACCAGTGCGTGACAGTGACCGAGCCCTGGACCGAGCGTCCTACTGCCGATGCGATGGTGACGAATATGCCGGGCCTTGTGCTGGGCGTTCTGACCGCGGATTGTGCCCCGGTTTTATTTTATGCGCTTGATGCGAAGAATAAGCCACTGATCGGCGCGGCTCATGCGGGCTGGCGCGGTGCCATTGGGGGGGTTCTGGAGAATACGGTGAAGGCCATGCAGGATCTGGGCGCAGAAAAGATCCAGGCGGTCATTGGCCCGTGTATTGGCCCTCAATCCTATGAAGTGTCCCCGGATTTTAAAGAGCCTTTTTTGATCCGTACTGCTGAAAATGAGCAGTTTTTCAAGAACGGGCGCTTTGATCTTCCAGCCTATGTGCAAAAACGTTTGAAAACCTGCCGGGTTGAATGTAGCTGGACCGGGCAGGATACCTACGCTGAAAGCGATAATTTCTTTAGTTACCGCCGCAGCCAGCACAGGAACGAGCCAGATTATGGGCGGCAGATCTCTACTATTTTAATAAATATTTGACATACATTTCTTATCTCTTTACTCTTGTTTTCTATAAGAACAGGAGGGGCAATGGAAAATTTATCGGAGGCTTTTGATATCGCAAGCCTAAGGCAGGCCGTGAAAAAGCAAATGGGCGAACGGATAGCCAGATTTCAAAACCAACCCAACGAATTTTTATTACGCTGTATTTTTGCAAGCGCGGAGCTATCTAATCCAAAGGTAACGCGTATATCGGAAAAGGAATCTAGATTCCTGGAAGATAATCTTATCGCGACCATAGATAGCAAGTCGTATAGCAGCGATGGTGAAACAGGCTATAATTTTTACATTAAGACGTTCCTGGCACCCTGGGACAAGATTTTGCCGGAATTGCATAATGAGTTAAAAGAATATGCACCTTCGGGATTACAAGCCCCTCGCATAACGCCTTCATAGAACATGATTGATTTATTTCCTGTATTTCATATAGTCTGCAGACACCCATGATCAGGAAAGCGTAATACACCATGAAAATTATTGCCGGCAATTCCAATCTTCCTCTGGCACAAGCCGTGGCCAGTTATCTGGGCGCGGAACTGACCAAGGCCACGATCCGCCGTTTTGCCGATATGGAAGTGTTTGTCGAGATCCAGGAAAATGTCCGGGGGCAGGATGTGTTTATCCTGCAATCCACCTCATACCCCGCCAATGATAATTTAATGGAATTGCTGATCACAATCGATGCGCTGCGCCGAGGCTCCGCCCGCCGTATCACCGCCGTAATCCCGTATTTTGGTTACGCCCGCCAGGACCGTAAAACCGGTAGCCGTACCCCCATTTCCGCGAAGCTTGTAGCCAACCTGATCACCTCCGCCGGGGCCGACCGCGTTCTGACCATGGAACTGCATGCGGGCCAGATCCAAGGATTCTTTGACATTCCCGTTGATAATCTGATCGTGGCCCCGGTATTCGTGCCCGATATTCAGAAGAATTTTGCCGGTAAAGACCTGGTCATTGTTTCGCCGGATGTCGGTGGTGTCGTGCGGGCGCGGGCTCTGGCCAAGCGCCTTGATGCCGAACTTGCCATTATCGACAAACGCCGGGAGCAGGCCGGCGTGTCCGAAGTCATGCATGTAATCGGTGATGTCAAAGGCAAAGCCTGCATCATGGTGGATGATATCGTGGATTCCGGCGGCACACTCTGCAACGCCGCCAAGGCTCTCAAGGATCACGGCGCAACCGAAGTGCAATCCTATGTCGTGCACGGGGTTCTGTCCGGTGGGGCTGTGGCCCGTATTTCGTCCTCTGCCTTGGAGAAACTGGTTATTACCGACACTATCTCAGCGTCAGAGACCATCCGTCGTTCGAAGTCTGTGGAGCAGTTGTCAGTGGCTTCCCTGTTGGGCGAGGCGATCCGCAGCATCAGCGAAGAACGCTCAATTTCGGCGTTGTTTAAATAGGTTAGCTCTTTTAGCCCTCTCCCCCGTGGGGAGAGGGTTGGGTGAGGGGCACAAACAATCTTTATAGCAATATTTTCAGTAGCTTCGCACTCATCTGCCCCTCACCCTATCCCTCTCCCCACGGGGGAGAGGGGATATTATCGATTTTCCTTGAATTTACTGCGGTTTCCGGCTTATATGCCGGGGACCGGAGTCCAGCACCCCTGGAGGTTGGCCGGTTTTAACGTCTAAAAACAAGGAAAAATGCAATGACTTCAAGAAGCTATAATCTTAAAGCCGAATTGCGTACGGATGCCGGTAAAGGGGTGGCACGTGCGCTTCGTCGTGAAAAGAAAGTTCCCGCTGTGATTTATGGTGATGGTAAAGAACCCGTAATCATCACACTGCCGAACAAAGAAATTACCCTCGAATTCCACAAAGGCCATTTGTTCACCAGCCTGTGCGATCTGGATGTTGACGGCAAGACCCACAAGGTTCTGGCCCGTGACGTTCAACTGCACCCGGTGACGGATATTATTGAACATGTTGATTTCATTCGCGTTACACCGAAAACGAAAATCCGTGTCCATGTGCCAGTTAAACTATTGAATGAAGATAAGTGCCCAGGCCTGGTGAAATCAAAGGGAACTTTGAACATCATCCAGCACGAAATCGACCTTCTGTGCATTGCGACGGACATCCCGGATCATATTGATATTGATCTGTCCGAGCTGACTGTTGGTCACTCCATTCACATTAACGATGTTACCCTGCCGAAGGGTGTTACCCCGGCTGTTAAGGATCGTAACTTCGCAATCGTGGGCGTTATGGCGCCGCGTCGTGTTGTGGAAGAAACTCCGGCGGCTGATGCTGCTGCAGCCGCTCCGGCTGCGGGCGCTGCTCCTGCGGCGGCTCCGGCTAAGGACGAGAAGAAGAAATAAGGAAAATGGGGCGCTGGTGAGACATCAGCGCCCTTTTTCTATCTATAATCATGTTCAATTTTTTCAGGACTCAGTCGTCGATCATGTGGTTGCTTGCAGGGCTGGGTAATCCCGGCGACGAATACAAAAACCATCGGCATAATATCGGCTTCATGGCGATTGATGAAATTGCCGGTAAGTATGGATTCCCGACTTTCCGTTCCAAATACCAAAGCCATATGGCCGAAGGCACGATTGCGGGCCAGAAGGTGCTTCTGATGAAGCCTCAAACTTACATGAATAATTCCGGGCAAGCTATTGCGGCTGCGGCAAAATTTTATAAAATTGATCCATCAAAAATCGTGGTGTTTCATGATGAGCTGGATCTGGATGCGTCAAAAATCCGCACGAAGCTGGGTGGCGGGAATGCCGGGCATAATGGCCTACGTTCGATGCAGGCGCATCTGGCCACGCCCGATTTCTGGCGCGTGCGCATGGGTATTGGACATCCGGGTGACAAAGCCCGCGTTCACGGTTATGTTCTCAGTGACTTTGCAAAGGCGGAGCATGACTGGTTAAAGCCTTTGTTGAAATCATCGGCAGATAATATTGATTATATTATCAAAGGTGATATGGACGGATTTATGAACAAGGTGGCATTGGATGTTCCAGCGCCCAAAAAATTGAAGAATCAGGAGTAAGTAGAGATGGGTTTTAATTGCGGTATCGTGGGCCTGCCCAACGTTGGTAAATCAACTTTGTTCAACGCGCTGACGGCAACGGCAGCGGCGCAAGCGGCAAACTTCCCGTTTTGCACGATTGAGCCGAATGTGGGCCGGGTATCCGTTCCCGATGCGCGCCTGTACCAGATCGCCGAAATTGGCAAATCCCAGAAGATTGTCCCGACGCAGCTGGAGTTCGTGGATATCGCCGGACTGGTGCGTGGCGCCAGCAAGGGTGAGGGGCTGGGTAACCAGTTCCTGGCCAACATTCGCGAAACCGATGCGATCGTACATGTCCTGCGCTGCTTCGAAGATGAAAACATTACCCATGTCGAAGGATCCGTTGATCCGGTGCGGGATGCCGAAACGGTGGAAACCGAGCTGATGATCGCCGATATGGAAAGCCTCGCCAAGCAAATTACCAGCCTGGAGAAGAAGGCAAAGTCCGGCGACAAAGACGCCAAGGCGATGCTGGAACTGATGGTTGAGATTAAGGCCGCACTGGATCAAGGCAAGCCCGCCCGCTCTGTCAGCGTTTCGAAGGATCAGGAAAAAGCATTCAACATGCTACAGCTTCTAAGCTCGAAGCCGGTACTCTATATCTGCAACGTATCCGAAGACGAAGCCGCAACCGGTAACGCGATGACTGAAAAAGTTGCTGCTATGGCCAAGGCGCAAGGTGCACGTAGCGTGATCATCTCTGCCGCGATTGAATCTGAAATTGCGCAGCTTGCGACCGAAGAAGAAAAAACCGAATTCCTGTCTACACTGGGACTAGACGAACCGGGCTTGAACAAGATTATCCGTGAAGGGTTCTCACTTCTCGGCCTGCAACAATATTTCACCGTGGGACCCAAAGAAGCCCGCGCCTGGATGATCCGCAAAGGGGCCAAGGGGCCAGAAGCCGCCGGTGCCATCCACACGGATTTTGAGCGCGGCTTTATTAAGGCCGAAGTCATTGCTTTCAATGATTTTGTTACACTCGGCGGGGAACAGCCTTGCAAGGATGTCGGCAAGATGCGTCAGGAAGGCAAAGAATATGTAGTTGCAGACGGCGATATTATCACTTTCCGCTTCAACGTCTAGTGCATAACCGTCATTCCCGCCTTCATAGAAATGACGGCAGGTGATTAAATTAAGGGCGTGGTTGGCCTTGTGTATTATAAAGGCGGGTGTTTGGCTTGAGGGCTATGTAGTCACCACCGCGGCTTTGAAAGTCTGGCACATATTTTTCATTTTCATCGTAAGATTTAAAAACTTTGATAACGGATTCCATGGCTCGGATGCTTATATCTACGGCGCTGCCTAATTTGGCGCGGCCATTTCCTGTCGCTTGGGATAGCGTGGAGAGCGTCTCTTTTTGCTTTTCCAACTCTTGTTCTTTAAGGGCAATCACTTGATCGCGGGTGAGAATTTCATCATCAGTAATCAAATATTCTTCCGGCAGGGGAGTTTTCTGTGTCTCAAATTTCTTACCGAAAGCTTCAAGGGTGAAATATTCCGATAGTCGGAATTGACGCACATGTTTTTGGATAGCCAATTTTACAGCGTCATCAAGATTGGTGGCAGGTATAAATTCTCTGCCGACATATAAGCCGAGAACGCGTTGGGGTTTTAATTCTGTCATTGACCATCTCCTGTTTTTTTGAATTTAGACAGATTTAGCAGTTATTCATAATGGACGCAATGGCGATCTCTCATGGCTTGGTAGGTATAGAATTTATATTTAACTTCAATTGTTTACGAGTTCATCGTTGTTTTCTTCTGCGTGTGGTGAGATGCTGTGCAATCTATATAAGAAAAAACGAAAAGGGATGAGCAGATGAGCAAAATTTCAGATTTACCCAAGGCCGAACTTCACGTACATATCGAGGGTACCGTGACGCCCAATATGGCGCGCCGCAAGGCAGCGCAGCATGGCATTGCCTTGCCACCCGATATTTTTACGCCTGATGGATCGGCGTATCAGTGGCGGGATTTTTTGGATCTTGTCACGCGTGTATATCAGTCCATGTCGTTGTGCATTCGTACAAAGGAGGATTATACGGAGATTGTATATGATTACCTGAAACGCAGTTCTGAAGAAGATGTAATTTATACTGAGTTTATTGCCTATCCCGGGCAATGCGATCTGGTTGGGATTGATTACAAGGATATCATTGATGGCATTGCCGAAGGTATTGATAAAGCCCGGGCAGATTTCGGGATTGAAGCGCGTATGAATGTTACGCTCGAACGCCATTTGTCGCCTGATGTCGCAGAGAAAATTGCGGATCGTGTTTTATCCTATCCCCATCCTTATATTGTCGGGCTTGATATTGCGGGCGGAGAAAATGAAGGGGATCTAGCGCAATTTTTTCCGGCGTTTAATCGTATACAAAAACATTTTGGCCATTATCTGGGGGTTCGTATGCATGCGGGCGAGGGTGCGGGGCCGGGTAATGTGTGGGACGCGGTGAAATTGTTTGGTGCCGTGCGTATCGGGCATGGTGTGCGTGCGATTGAGGATGCTGAGCTGATGAAGTATTTGGTGGATGAGAAGATTGTTCTGGAAGTATGTCCTACCAGCAATATTCTGGCTGATATCTATCCTGATTATAAATCCCACCCGCTGCGCCGCTTGTATGAAGCTGGTGTGAATGTAACGCTGGCATCCGATGATCCAGGGCTTTTCAACTGCACGATTGGCGGTGAATATGAAGTTGCAAATAAGGATTTTGGTTTTTCAATGGCGGAGTTGAAGGATATTACGCTCGCGGCGATTGAGGCTTCTTTTGCGGATGATGGATTGAAGGAAAAACTGCGTACGCAGCTTAAGGGGCTGGCTTCACCACTGGCTCAGCCTTCCGCACAAGTATATAAGAAGCCTGCTCGATAATCGTCTGCCGGCAGAGGTAGTACGACATGCTGCCGCGCGCCAGCATACTGTCATTGGCGGTAAGATATTCAAGCTTGGTACAACCCTGCATCATCGATTCTTTTCTTTTATCCGCCCGTTCATCTTTAATATCGCTGCGGCGGGGGAATAGATGCGCGGCGCGCTCAGCAATCTGCTCCGCTGTCGGGCGGCCATAGGTTTCATTGAATTTCCAGTTGCGCAGATTGGCTTCGATAATAGCGCGTGTCGGCGTCAAATCGACTTTATTGCCCAGTTCTTTATTTTTTTGTTCGCGCCATTCAATATTGGCATCGATGATGGCTTCAAGCAGCGGTTTGTTGTCTGACTGAAGAGCGGCAATGCGTGCCGTCATTTTTTTCTTCTCATCATCATTTAGAAGCGGGACCAGATAATCAATCCCGTCTTGCGCGTTAATAGATAGGCTTTCATATTTTATAATAAAGTCGCGGATCTGTTCCTTCTCTCCTGTTTTAAAATCAAAGGTAGAAAATCCTTTTTCTGCAGCGCGGGCAGGGAGGAAAACACTCAAATAGTAATCAGCAATCCGGGAGGCCGTGGCTGGTTCATAGAGATATTTATTTGGACTATTATTATCGAGCGCGTCGATCAAAGGATCCTTATTCATCCACACCGCCGTACCCGCCGCCGCGGCAAGCAGAATGAGTCCCAGTTTTTTCAGGGAGCCGGATGCGGAACTGCTGTAACCAGTAGACATGATCAATCCTTCATTATCATATTTAACATAATGCAATTATTGGGCTTTGTCAAGATCAGCGCAAGCCATCGAATTATAGTGTCATCCCGAGCGTAGTCGAGGGATCTGCCAAGGCGGTTTTAGGGTCAGATCCCTCGACTACGCTCGGGATGACACAAGGGGTAATCGGAATGGCAGAGTGAGGCAGTTAAGCTGTCGCCTTTTTCGCGTTCTGCGGTTTTTCAAGGACCAGTGCGCTGTAGGCTTCCATCAGGTGTTTGGTAATAGGACCCGTTACAAAGTCCTTCTCATCAATACGGCCAATCGGCATAATTTCGGCGGCGGTTCCGGTGACGAACAATTCCTGCGCGGTGAGCAGTTCTTCGGGGGAGATGATGGTTTCTTCGACCGTATAGCCCAGATCGCGGGCCAGCTTGATAATCGTCTGGCGCGTAATACCGTTCAGGAAGCATTCCGGCGTCGGCGTTTTAAGGGCACCGTCTTTGACCATGAATATGTTGGAACCTGTGGATTCCGCCACGCGGCCATGAAGATCCAGCAGCAGCGCATCATCAAAGCCGGCACGTTCCGCCGCATGTTTTGCCATGGTGCCAACCATATAGATACCGGCAGCTTTACTTTGTACTGGCATGGAGCGGGGATCTGCGCGGCGCCATTTTGATGTCTGCAGGGCAATGCCTTTGCCATCTTTCGGGAAGAAATATTTCGGCCATTGCCAGCAGGCGAAGGCCACGCGAGTTGAGACATTCGGTGCGGATACCGCCAGCTGCTCTGGCCCGCGCCAGGCGAGGGGGCGGACATAGCCATCGCGGATACCGTTGGCTTCGCAGATCTCACGGGAGACATTTTCAATCTCCTCAACACTCATAGGAATTTCAAAATCGAGCAATTCGGCTGATTTCTTGAACCGGACGGAATGTTCCCGGAGCTTGAAGATCTGGCCGTCATAAATGCGTTCGCCTTCAAAAACACTGCCGCCATAATGCAGGCCATGACATAAAACGTGTAATTTGGCCTCTCTCCAGGGTAGCATTTTGCCATCCATCCAGATATATCCATCACGATCGTCAAAAGGTATGATTGTTGACATAGGCAGCTCCCGCAGGCTTAGTTATAATGGTTAGCTGGAATAAGAGCAGAAATGACACAGGTTGCAAACAGGAATCTTGGGACTCTCCCCCATGTGCTGATCATTGATGATGATGAGCGGATCAGCAGCCTTGTGTCCCGTTTCCTGTCCGAGAATGATTTTGTGGTGTCCGTCGCCCACAGTGCGGCTCAAGCGCGGGAGATTATGTCACGTCTGGCCTTTGACGCGCTGGTTGTGGATATCATGATGCCGGGGGAAAGCGGGCTGGAATTTACGCAATCCCTGCGTGAGAAGAATGACATTCCCGTGATCCTTCTGACCGCGTTGGGCGAGGCGGATGACCGGATCAAGGGGTTGCAGACCGGAGCCGATGATTATCTGCCCAAACCGTTCGAGCCGCGGGAGCTCGTTTTGCGTCTGCAAGCCATTTTGCGCCGACGTCCGCAGCCGATGAAGGCGCAGACGACTTTCCGTATGGGGCGGTGGATGTATGACCCAGAACTGAATGAGTTGCGCACCGATACGGAGTCTGTACGCCTGACGACGGCGGAGGGGACGTTGCTGAAGGCACTGGCCAGCCGTCATGGCAATGTGATCAGCCGCGAAGATCTTGCGCTGATGTGCGATGTTGATCCGAATACGCGCACGATCGATGTGCAGGTTACAAGACTGCGCAGCAAGCTGGAGGACGACTCGAAAGTGCCGCGCTATCTACAAACAGTAAGGGGCACGGGCTATCGCCTGCTGATCGATAACGAATGAAAGAATTATTTAACAAGATTCTGCCAAGGACATTGTTTGGCCGTTCCCTGCTGATCCTGATCACGCCGGTTTTGATGATACAGGTGATTGCGACCTTTATTTTCTTTGATCGTCACTGGGAAAAAATGACGGATCGTCTGGCTTTTTCTGTGGGCGGGGAGATTGCTGTTATTGCCGACTATATTGAAAACGGTGCGGATCAGCAGCAGATCAAAGATATAGCGCGCACGGGCGCCCGCAATCTGGATCTGGCGATCAAGTATGAAAAGAACGCGAAGATTGATCTTGATGCTGCGCTTCAGGAAGAAGCCAAGCGCTCCATCGTCGTCCGTACATTGGCCAAAGCAATGGATTCAAAGGTGCGCCGCCCTTACATGATTGATGCTGAGATGGAGGAGAAGGGGGTACATGTCGCGGTGCAGCTGGACTCCGGTGTCTTATCCATTTCCATGCCGCAGCGGCGGTTGTTTTCAACGACTGGTTATATCTTCCTGCTATGGATGATTGGAACATCGCTGATTATGCTGGCGATTGCCATTTTGTTTATGCGGAACCAGATCCGTCCCATCCGCCGCTTGTCGGTTGTGGCAGAACGGATCGGCCGCGGTCTTGATATTCCGGCTTCTTTCAAACCCGAAGGCGCGCGTGAAGTGCGGCAGGCCGGGCGCGCCTTTATCGATATGCATGAACGCATCCGCCGCCAGATCCAGCAGCGTACCGCCATGCTGGCCGGTGTTTCTCATGATCTACGCACGCCGCTGACCCGTATGAAGCTGCAGGCCGCGATGATGGAAAATACACCGGATGTGAATGCGCTGAAGGGTGATATTGTGGATATGGAGCGCATGCTAAACGCCTATCTCGATTTCGTGCGTGGGGAGGGCGGCGAACAATCCAGCCGTACAGACTTGACGGCGATGCTGGAACGTATCGGCGCCAATGCGCGACGTCAGGGTGGTCATGTTGAGATCAATGTGGCGGGAGATTTAATTATGCCCTTGCGGCCCATCGCATTTGAACGCTGCCTGACAAACCTGGTCAGTAATGCGCGTAAATATGCCGAGCAAATATGGATTACCGCGCTGCGTACCGATGAGAGCGTTGTGATTATCATCGATGATAACGGACCCGGTATTCCACCTGAGCAATATGATGAAGTGTTTAAGCCTTTTGTTCGTGGGGAGCCATCGCGCAATCCCTCCACGGGCGGTGTTGGTCTCGGGCTTCCTATCGCGCAGGATATTGTACTGGCCCATGGTGGTCATATCTGGCTGGATAAAAGCCCGCATGGCGGTTTGCGGGCGGGGATTGAAATTCCGTTCTAATAAAAAAGGCCGCATCAATGTGCGGCCTTTTGAATTTATGAGCAGCTTAAAATAATTAAGCGGCTTTTTTCTCGCTGCTGTTGGCAGGAGATTTTGTTTTTTCTACGGAAGTTTTAACTTCGCTCAAGGAATCAGATACGCGCTTGCTGATGAAGTCGGATGTTTCCTTGCCGGATTCAACAACCAGGTCGAACAGACCTTGCCAGCTTGAAACCGATTTCTCATAGGATTTCTTAATGAGTTCGGCCTGTTTGGCAATTTTTTGCTCTGGCGTTCCTTCGGAGATGATTTCCTGTGCAATAGCGGCATTGTCTTGCACCAGTTGGGACAGAATTTCAGACTGCTGCTTGGCAATCGTTTGCAGGCTTTCAAAAGCTTGTTTTTGTGCTTCGGTCAGGGCTTGCATATTCTTGCGCTGGATATCCAGAAGGGCTGTCGTATCGAAAGGTAGTGCTGTGCCCGCGAAACCTTTTGCAAAATCCGTAGTAAAGAATTTGGTGAAATCATATTGAGACATGGTTATTACTCCCTAAAACTGTTGCTATGCACAAAAGCATTAAATTTTATAGGGTAGTTGTCAACCCCTTAATGAAATACAGGGGTATTTGTGGCCTTAATCACATGAAAATACAGAAAAAACGATGTTTTTTGGAAAAGGGGCCCTGTATTAGGAAATGCTTAACCCGTATAAGGCACAGTAAGGAGGGGAATCACTTGTCTGACGTGGTTGTGGCTACGTTATAAAAGACAAAAATTGTGTGTGGAATATGGACTTTGATAAGTTGAAATTATTGCTGGGACGGCGATTTTCTGTCAAGCCGTCATTGAACCAGAATATCTCCGGCAACCTGATACAGGCGGCTGTGCTTCTTAACGGACTATTCCTGACTATTGTTGCCTATATTGCGTTGAATTTTTTTATATCCGGTGCTCTGCAGGAAGATCGGGCGCGGGCCATACGTGAAACCAGTCGTACAGTCTCGCAAAATATTCTTGATCTTGAGCAGGCGGTAAAATCAACATCCCTGATGCTGGCATTGGCTGATAATAGAAGTGATGATCAGGTGCGCGCGCAGATTAATTATGCTGTTCCTAATCTCTCATCTTTTGACCGTATTCTATGGCTGGAAAAAGACGCAAATAATCTTTGGCGTGCCCATAACATTATTGAGCCGCAACAAAAGCCCGGTCGTGCAGTTGATACGCAACTTAGTAAATTTTTATCAGGAAACGAAGAAAAACTAGCGCGTCTTATCCTTAAAGAAACAGCAGGAAAGGGCAATGATATGCTTGTCCTGACGGACTTTGATTCAAGTGCTTCAGAATTTAATGATAATGACCCTGCATTGACTGACCGCCCGTTCATTCTGGCAAAACCCGTTATTGAGGGGGCTAACCTTAAAAAAATTGTGGTGGCCGTCGCCCATATTAGTAATGTTTTACCAACCGATTGGATGATGGAGCAGTCTTCCATCCACAGCCTGATGGTGCGTGATTCCGTTACAAGTCGTAGTCTGTATTCTCTCAGCCGTGATAATTACAACCGCAAAGCATCTTCCGGCCCACCCGTAAATGGCCAGGCTCTGGTTATTGGTAATAGTCGTTGGGATATATTTGTTGAAGATGGCCAAGATGCCAGTGTTTTCCTGATTTCAAAAGCACCAATTCTTATCTTGATACTGGGTGGGATTTTGACCTTGTTTGGTACGCTTTATGTTCGTAATAAACAAAAACAATCTTATCAGTTGAAGCTTATCAATAAAGTTTTGGCCCAGAAAAACTTCGACCTGAAGAAAGAAATGGCGGAGCGTGAACGTTTGAACAAAAGCTTAAGCCGGGCTGAAAAAGAATATAAAGCAATCATTGACTCGGTCAGTGACATCATTTTTGAAATATCCGGGGAGGGGGAGCTTATCTTTCTCAACGGAACATGGAAAAAAATTACCGGATTTGATATAGAGCAATCGTTACATCGCCGTATTTTTGACCTCATGCACCCGCAGGACCAGAAAGACCAGCGCGCCAATTTTGAGCAGCTGGTCAAAGGTAATAAGAATTCATATCGTACATTTGCAAGAATTCGTACTGCAGATGGCACATTCCGTGCCGTTGAGATGACCGTATCCATAATGCGTCAGGATGAAAACCGCAAGATGCGAGTGGTGGGCACATTGACCGATGTGGAGGAACGGCGCCGCGCCGAAAAAGCCTTGAGCGAGGCGGAGAAAAAATATCGCGCCATTGTTGAGAATGCCGCCGGCGGTATTTATCAGGTTACACCGGAAGGGCAATATCTAAGTGCAAACCCTGCTATGGCAAGAATTCTGGGTTATGATTCGCCAGAGCGTATGTTGCGGGAGATTCATAATGCCCATGAAAATGTATATGTCAGCTTAAAAGAGCGTATGCGCTTTATTCGTGATCTTGAATCCGACGGCGTTGTAAAGAATTTCGAAACGCAAGTGATGACCCGTGATGGGCGCACAATCTGGGTAAATGAAAACGCACATATCGTCAAGGATGACGATGACAATATATTGTATTTTGAAGGCGGCGTAGAAGATATCACCAAGCGTAAAGAGGCGGAAATTAAACTGCGCGAGGCAAAAATTCATTCTGATCTTGCCAGCCGGGCAAAATCAGAATTTCTTGCGAATATGAGTCATGAGCTGCGTACGCCGCTAAATGCCATTATAGGCTTCTCTGAAATTATCAAAGACGAAGTTCTGGGTAAGCTCGAGAATCGTCAATATTGGGAATATTCACGCGATATCTACCAAAGTGGTAAACGCCTGCTGGATATCATCAATGAAATTCTGGATGTATCACGTATCGAAGCGGGCGAGCGCCAGCTTAACGAAAGCATGGTCAATATTGGCGCGTTGCTGGATGAATGTATTGACTTTGTTAAGCCTAAACTGGACGCAGGCAAATTGAATTTTGTAAATATAATCGATGTTGAAGGTTTACCAGAACTGCGCGGTGAAGAGCTGGCATTGAAACAAATCATGATTAACTTGCTTAGCAACGCCATCAAATTTACGCCTGCCGGTGGCCATATTACCTTGTCGCAGGAAATTGATACGGATGGTGAGCTACGCTTGTCAGTAACGGATACAGGGGTTGGATTGGATGAGGCGGAGATTGAAAAAGCCCTGTCACCGTTTGGTCAAGTAGAAACATCACTGAGCCGCAGCGCCTCCGGCGTTGGTCTCGGCCTTACGATTGTTGATTCGCTTGTGAAGCTGCATGGGGGACGGCTGGAGCTGTTTTCCCAGAAGGGAATTGGGACTACTGCAACCATTATCTTCCCTGCAAATCGTTTGCACATGATGGATATTAATGATTCTGATGGGCAGGACGATGAAGATGACAAACGATCTTCCGATATTGATTTGTCCCCTTTTTCACGCAGTTATTAGGGCGCGGTTCTAAGCCTAAAATTCGTCCATATGTGATAAATCGGCATCCATCAGTTGTGAGATAATAGCAAAACTGAACCCGGCACGGGCCAGTGTCGCGATATCTTTCTGCTTTTTTTTCTGCTGTTCTTCGGGGGAAGCGTTGATAATTTTATCGGCACCAAACGCGCCCAGCTTTTTCCGGCGCATTAATTTTATGGCCGCTGCCTTTTCCGGTTCTACGTCATCGGCATCAATTTCCTCCAAAGTCTGCGTCACCAGATTTTTGTCCAGCCCCTTGATGGAGAGTTTGGATTTGATTGTGGAGGCTGATGTCCCGCGGCGGCGTAAGGATGCCACACTGCCCCGCGCATAAACCTCATCATTCAAGAGGCCTGTCCGCACGAACTTCTCCACCAGCTCATCCAGCATCTTCAGGCAATCCTCTCGGTTCTGGTCCGTATGGTGGCGACAGGATTTATCGATTTTCCGGGTCATAACCGTGCGGAACTGCTTCTGACTGGTCGCAAAGCGCTGCAGATAGTACAGGCCGCTATTGTGTAAAAAGCTTTCTGTTATCTTTTTGGGTGGTTTTTTATTCTGTTGTTTGAAATCCGGCTTGGTCATAGTATTTAATTACCATGAATGACAATATAATCATACCGTTTCAGCTTGAAAGCTCCAACCTCCGCGGCCGTTTTGTGCGGCTGGGCGGAACTTTGACTGATATTTTGATTCCTCATCATTACCCGGAAATCCTGATGGGCCTGACGGGGGAGGTCACGACTTTGGCCATTATCCTGGCCTCCATCCTGAAATATGACGGGATTTTTACATTGCAGATTCAGGGCGATGGCCCGTTAAGCCTGCTGATGGCCGATGTCACGACGGCGGGGGATGTGCGGGCTTGTGCCACCTATAACCCGGAACGGTTTGAAGCCGCAACGGATACCAGCCTGCAAGGCTTGGTCGGTAACGGCTATATGGCCTTCACCGTTGACCAGGGGGAAGATACGGAGCGTTATCAGGGCCTGGTGGAATTGAAGGGCGAGACACTGGCCGAATGCGCCCAGCATTATTTCATGCAGTCGGAGCAAATCCAGACGGGCCTTATCCTTAAAGTCGGGCGTCATAATAATGAATGGCGCGGCGCGGCCATCATGCTCCAGAAAATGCCGCAGGTAACGGCCGAGTATAACAAGAACGACCACCGGCCCAGTGAGGTTGTAGAAGATGACTGGCGCCGGGCGATGATTCTGCTGCAAAGCTGCAAGGATGAGGAATTATTATCCCCCGTTCTGCATCCGCATGAGATTCTGCTGCGCCTGTTCCATGAGGAAGGCGTGCGGATCTATGACCAGGGGCAGGTCCGCAAGGGTTGTCGCTGCAACCCGGAGAAACTCAAAGGTGTGCTGTCCCTTATGCCCGAAGAAGACCGGCACTTTATGGCTGTGGAGGGAACCATAATAATGAACTGCCAGTTTTGTAATAGGGATTTTTCTTTTTCCCCGGATGAGATAAGCTCCTCCTAATCAGGATTATTATCAAGAGGTACATATAATGAAGATATCCCATAAAATAACCCGCCTGCTGGGCACTGTCGCCCTCAGCGCCGTTTTAATTTCCTGCACCTCCGGTCCAGTGACATCGCCGGTGCCTACATTGAAGTATGATTCAATCGCGCCACTTTATATTAATGCGGGTACCGTTAATATTGTTGAAGAATTCAAGCCGCAAAATGACCCGAAGGATATTTCGGCATCCTTTGCCACCGCTCCGAAAGACACGCTGCGCAGCTATCTGGAGCACCGCATCCGTGCCGCGGGCGGTCCCAGCCAGCTTCAAATTTATATTGAAGAAGCCAGCGTCCACCATAATGTGGTCGAACAAGATAACAAGGTCGTTAAATGGATGAAGGCGGGTATCCAGGATGAATATGTTGTCACCATTCGTTTGCGCCTGAATCGTGATTCCGCCGCCAGTGGCGAGGTTGCGCAGGCTAACATGGCCTTGCAGCGGTCCCAAGCCTTTGCCGCCAGCCTGTCTCTGGATGAAAAAGAGCGCGCACAAATCCAGTTCCTCGATAGTGTCATGAAGGAAGTCGACCAGGCCGTTACAACGACAATTCGTGACAAGCTAAAAATGCAAACGGGCGTTGTCCCGTCCATGCCACCAATTGCCCCGGGTTCCGGGCGGGGACGGGCAGTGGATGTGGCCCCGTTAAATAATCCGGCACCTTATCCATTGCGCTAGCATTTTTCCCTACCTTAATACTGTGTTGTGATTCTCCGCTAAAGCGGGGGATCCATAACTCTTATATTTCATGCTCTATGGATCCCCCGCGGTCAAGCCGTGGGATGAGTAGGTGCATTAATGCCTAATGGCACTCTGGTAAGGGCTGTCGAGTGAGAAGGCGGGAATATCGACGGTGATAACTTCCCCTCCGGGCTTTTGCATTGTATAGGTACCCACCATAAATCCCGTTGGTGTTGGCAACGGTGTGCCGCTGGAATATTCATAGCTGTCGCCGGGTAGGATAACCGGTTGGCTGCCCACAACCCCTTCGCCTTGTACTTCTTGCGTCAAGCCATTGGCATCGGTGATGCGCCAGTATCGTGCACGTAGTTGCACACTTTCCGCACCTTTATTTTCAATAACAACGCGATAGGCCCAGACAAAGTGGGACTCTGACGGCGTGGATTGATCGTCCAGATATTGTGGTTCAACCTTTACCGTGACGTCAGAGGTCGTCTTCTCGTAATGAGAATCGTTCATGGCAGTCTCGCTTATACGCGCTTATTCAAAGCTGATTTGCGCGCGGCGGTTTGACGGTTCACGAATATTATCCGCCGTTTGTACCAAGGGTTCGGCTTCACCGCGGCTTGTTACCTGGATTGATGATGCATCAACACCTTTGGCGGACAAGGCTTGTTTGACCGCTTCGGCACGTTGCAGGGCCAGCTTGTCATTGTAATTTTCCGGACCTGCACTGTCGGTGTGGCCGATGATACGGATTATTTTTGGATTCTGGGCTTTTGCTTCCTGCGCTACTGTATCGATAATGCTTTGGCCACCGGCGGTAACACCAGATTTATCAAAGTCAAAGAATACCAGATACATGGCATCTTCCGCTGTCATCGGCTCAACCGCATCAGCAATTGTTGGTGCGGGCGCTTGTGCTGGTTCGGGCATCGGGGCTGGCGGCGGTGCGGTGCTGACCATACCCTCCAATGTGTTCATGGAGGTCATGAATTCATTTTTGCATGCGGCAATATCTTGTGTCTGCCATTTTTCTTCTTGCTGCTCAATCCAGCAGTCAAAGCCGTACTGCGCATTGGCAGCTTGTTCCGGCGCAATTTCACGGGCACCATTATCCAGTGCAGCCATCAGGCGGCCCCGCGCCGTGCTGAGTTCTTGAATGCTGGGCAGGTCAAGGTTCCAGTCACTAACCGGTTCCGGCAATACGTTGTTCCCGGCGGATGTCGCCAAACCTTTCCGCGCGAAATGCAGCGCATCCGGATAATCATGTGCCGCCATCTCGCCATTGGCGAATGTACGATACTGGCTTGTCAATTTTTGTGTGAAAGGGCTACCCACAGACTGGGCTTCGTTCAAGGCGTTTAATTCTGTTCTTGTGTTGGAGCAAGCGGCCAGTGTCAATACACATCCACCGAGTAGAAGGCCACGTAAAATTTTCATAGAAAAGCTCCTTTGTGTCATTAATAACCATATCACTTACTTGTTTATAAATGAGTCTGGCTGTTTGTAAAGTTTTCTTTCTGAAGAATAAAGACTTCAAAGCTGCATTTTAAAACGATTTTATGAAGGAATGCGTGTTTTATCCTGGTAGGATGCTGCGCTGTTTCCCTTTTATCAAATGCATACTATCCTTGTGGATATTGCAGAGCACAAAAAGCTTGACAGTCAGGGGGTAAATAAGCGAATACTCCCCCTCACTTGACGTAACCCGCTATCCGGGATGTCCCACATTTTCATGTGCCGCAAAGAATAACAAGAAGAGTAAAGGAACTCATATCCATGTCATCTAAGAACCTTGCCGGAACTAAAATCGCTTTTCTCGCCGCTAACGGCTTCAATGAAAAGGATTTAAACGCCCTCCAACGCCTGGCCATGCAAAAAGGCGCGAAGCTATGCATTATTAGTCCGGAAGCGGGCTTGGTGAATGGCTGGACCGGTGAGGGCTGGGGTCATCACTACGCTATTGATGCAACATTGAGCTCTGTTCTCGGTGCTGACTATGACGCATTGTATATTGTTGGCGGTTCCCGCAGCATCGATAAGTTGAAACTGACCGCCCATACGCGCCGTTTCGTTAGCAGCTTTATTAACGCTCATAAGCCTGTAGCCGTCAGTGAAGATGCGGTTCATATCCTCGCTCTCACCGATATGCTTCGTGACCGTACCGTTAATGGCCCCGATAGTTTGCGCGAAGTGATTGAAGCCGCCGGTGGAATTTGGTCCGATGAGAGCCCTTGCTACGATAACAGTCTGGTTTCCGGCAGCACTGCCGATTTCCCGGCATCGGCTCTGGACTTTTTCGCGTCTTGTGAGAAGATCGAGCAAGCAGCTTAATTGATTCACGGAGATACAATTCCATGCGGGCAGAAATAGAAGCCGTAGCCAGCGCCGTTAAGGACGCGCTCGGACTTCTGAGGAGGCACCTTTGACTGGGATAATGCCCTGCACCGCCTGGAAGAACTGAATTCCCTGTGCGAGGACCAGAATCTATGGTCCAACGCCGAAAAAGCCCAGGCCATTATGAAAGAACGCACCAGCCTGGACAGCCGTATCAAAGCTATCCGGTCCATGGAAAATGCGCTTAATGATAATCTTGAGCTTGTTGAAATGGGGGAGGCTGAGGGCGACGCGGAAATCGTCCGTGATGCTGAAAAAGCCCTCGATGAGCTGAAAGCCAAAGCGCAGAAGATGCAGCTTGAAAACCTCCTCTCCGGTGAGGCCGATAAGTTTGATGCCTTTCTGGAAGTCCATGCCGGTTCCGGCGGGACGGAAGCGCAGGACTGGGCGCAGATGCTGCTACGTATGTATACACGCTGGGCGGAAAAGCGCGGTTTCAAAATGAGCCTTCTGGATTGCAGTGAAGGCGAAGAAGCGGGTATTAAATCCGCGACAATCAAGATTGAGGGTGAAAATGCCTATGGCTGGTTGAAGACCGAAAGCGGCGTTCATCGTCTTGTCCGTATTTCGCCCTTTGACTCCAATGCCCGCCGCCATACCAGTTTCTCCTCCGTCGGCGTATCGCCGGTTGTTGATGACACGATTACAATCGAGATTGATGACAAGGATCTGAAGGTTGATACTTATCGCTCCAGCGGTGCAGGGGGGCAGCACGTTAACAAAACCGAAAGCGCCATCCGTATCACGCATATGCCCACCGGCATTATCGTCGCCTGCCAGACGCAGCGGTCGCAGCACCAGAACCGGGCACAAGCCATGGATATGCTAAAAGCCCGTATGTATGAGCTGGAACTGCAAAAGCAGAATGAAGCCAAAGCTGCTTTGCATGGTGCCAAAACCGATATTGGCTGGGGGCACCAGATCCGCTCCTATGTCCTGCAGCCTTACCAGATGGTCAAGGATTTGCGCACCTCTTACGAAGATACAGATGCCTTTGCCGTACTGGAAGGTAAACTCGATGGGTTCCTGGAGGCCTCGCTTGCGCATGGTACAGACGATGAAGAATAACGGCAAATGCGCTATAAAACGATTCGTATCGATTCTTGGTGTGATGGCCATGCTGGCTCTGGGTTCCACGCACTTGCAGGCAGCCCCCGCCAGCAATAAACCAATCTTTATACCAACCAGTGCCTGGCTCGTGGGCCCTGCCTCTTTGACGGCATTGGCGGAGGCTAAACCCCCTGTGCCGTGCCTGATGGCGAACCAGTATGATAATGGTTACATGGTGCGCCTGTCGGGCGGTGCGCAGCGTATCCTCGCCATTGCCATCGATTTCCGCCAAAATGTCTTTAACCCGGGCCAGACCTATGATGTTGGTGTTGGTATCGGGGAGGCTTTCAGCAAAATGGTGGCCGCAACCGCCTATAACGAAGCGGTCCTGATTTTGAATACGACGGGCGCGGAGGGTCTGTATCAAGCCCTGTCCACCGGTAAGACGCTCCTGCTATCTGTAGGCCAGAAGGAATTTGAATTTGTCCTGCTGGGCGTGGATGAGGGGCTGCGTCGTCTGGAGGCCTGCTATAACGGGACAAGCGCCACAACATCGTCCGGATTGCCCGACGGTACTCCGGCGGCGAAACCCATGAATACCATTTCGGGCCCTGCGCCGAGCACAACACCCGCTTTGCAGCAAGCCACAAATATGCCGCAGGATGCCCTGCCCATGATGGAGCCGCAGGTCGAGGCGCAGCCGCAACCTAATGGGGGTGGTATGACCATGGATATGATAATGAAATCCGCCGTCGGTAATATCGAAGGCATGCAAACGCGTAAGGCCGTTCCGGAGGACCAAGTACAAAATATAACCAATGGGGATGCACCCAAGGCACCGCCCGCCGGTAAACCACTAGCCCAGAACTGGATGCCCCAAAAATCTGCTGACGCTAAAATGGATGCCGTTCCGCGCGATATTTTTGTGCCCACAAGGCGGGATGCGCAGGGTAATGGTGCGATTCCCTCGGCGGAGCGTCGCTGGCGCGCGGTGAAGGGGGTTAATCTGCAGGAAGTCCTCGATACATGGGTTGCGAATGAAAATGCCGAACTACTCTGGGTTTCAAATCGTGATTTTCTGGTTCAGGACAGTTTTACCCTGTCCGGGACATTTGAACAGGCGGTGGAGGGGCTTTTGTCCCAATATAACGAACTGCCTAAGCGTCCGGTCGGTAAAATCTATAATGACCCCGGTATGCAGAAAAAAATCCTTTTAATTGAGTTAGATGAGAAGAAATAGTTATTTCTCATAACTTCATTAAAACCTTTGCTTTTTTATCATGGACTTTGCTAGACTTCCCCCGAAGAGTCGCTATTTGCGAAGGGGGAACTATCATGCGCATGCGCACATTAATGCTTTCAACGATAATTTGCACAGGCCTTATGGCTGTAAGCGCCAACGCCGCCACTTTGCAGCCGAGCAGCAAATGGGCCGTATCAAAGATTGCCTCGACCAAGCCTAATACAGAATCCTATTGCGCCATGGTGCGTCAGTTTGATGGTAATTTTGTCCTGACCCTTGCAAAAAACAAAAACGAAGAAAACTCCATTGCTCTGGACTTTCAGAAGGACATGCTGACCAAGGGCCAGTCCTATGATGTGAAGGTGTCTACGGATCAGGGCCCATCCCGCAATTTCAATGTTAAATCCATGTCCGGCAAAGCGGTTGTTATCCGCGTAGGCAAAGATAAGGAATTTAATACCGCGCTGGGCCAGGCCAAGATTCTGGGCATCGCCGTCGATGGCAAAACCTATGATTTCAGCATGTCCGATTTTACCAAGGGCCGGTCTGAATTGAATAATTGCCTGGCCGATTTAGGTAAGGGTGCTACAGAAGCGGAAACAGAAGTAACCGATATCACGGCCCCCATACCTACAGCGAGCGGCAAGAATAAAGATGTGATCGCGTTGCAGGATGAAAATGCACGTCTGCGCAGTGCATTGGAATCTGAGCGCCAGAAATTTGAAAACCGGGCGATGGCGCAGGATGAAAATAGCAGCATGGCGTCCGAGCTTCAGGAAAAAATAAAATTGCTGGAGCAAGAAAATAAAAAGCTGCGTAAAACCGGTGTTGGTATGGCCTCCGAGGCAGGTGCCGTTGCCGTTGCAGAAGTACCATCTGAGTCCGTGTTGAAACAAATGGCTGCACTTCGTGAAGATAACGCAAAGCTGAAAGCCGAGCTGGCCACCATGAATGAAAAGCTGGCGCAGACATTACAGAAAACGGGTGGCGAGAGCGAAAAAATAGCGGCTTATGAAGCGCAGCTTAAAGAAGCCAATGCCAAAATTGATGCCGCCGGCCAACGTGTCGTTGATGCCAATAAAGCCATTGCGGCTCTGACAGCGCAGTTGAATGCCAAGCAGGCGGATACCAAAGTTGTCGACGCGCAAAAAGAATTGCAGCAGAAATTAACAGAAGTTACTGCCCAGCTAGCTGATTCCTCAAAGAAATCATTGGCCGCAGAAGAGCGCGCCAAGGCTCTGGAGGCGCAGCTTGCTGAAACTAAAGTCTCATTAGAAAAATCATCTGCGAACACCCAAGTTTCTGCCGCACAGAATGAACTGCAGCAAAAATTGACGCAAGCAACGGCTCAATTAGACGATGCCACAAAGAAATCATTGGCGGCGGAAGAGCGTGCCAAGGCTTTGGAAGCCCAGCTGGCTGAGTCCAAGCTAGCACTGGAACAGGAAACCGCCAAGGTTACCGCGCCGAAGTCTGATATGACCGAGATTATCAAGCTGCAGAAACAGATTGCAATTCTGACGGCGGATAATATGGGTCTTAAATCGTCCCTAGAATCTGCTAAGGCAAGACCGCCGGTCGTTGCGGATGTTACCTATGCTGGCAAAGCACAAGAGTTGCAGCAGGATCTTGATAAAATGCTCATTGAGCGTAATAAGCTGGCGCAGCAGGTTGAGGAGCTGAGCAGCCGCAAGGATAAGGACCTTATCAGTGTATCTTCTAATAATTGGGATCTTGAGCAAGCCACGCGCCGCTTCAATGAATCAGAACGCGAAGTGCGTCGTCTGGGTCTTGAAATTGAAAGAAGCCGTTCCCAGTGTATGGCCGAGAAAAAAGATATCGAACAAATGTTGTTTGACCCGGCGATTGCAACCAAAGAACAAATCAGCAAGCTGAATAAAGCGCAGGATGAAGCCGAAGCTGCAAAATCTGAATCTGCCGCGCTGAGACAGCAATTAGCCAGTCTTGGTATCGCGCCCGTTATTGCACAAAGGCAAGACGCTTCTGCATTGGCAAATATAAATACCGCGGCTGGTGGACCGGGCGTGGATGCACCGGCGGTGAAGGCTGTTGAAAATGCACCCGTTGAAAGACAGGCTTTGGCAAAATCCGTGGCAACGCAGGTTAATCCCGTTGTCGCGCAAGGTGGAAGCCTTCTGTCCGTTGAACAGCTGCGCGGTTTGCTGAAGCAATCACAAATCCCGCTGCAGGGCGATATCAAGACGGTAAGCCAGACAGCCCGTCTTGCTTCCTACAGCTGGGATACCGGCACATTATTTGGCAGTGCGGAGCAGCAGCCCATACTAGCCGGTAATGACTACCAACGATTATCTGACGCTTATCTCGCAAAAACCAAGAACCGCTGTAGGGGTCAATTTGCCGCTGTTCCCCTCATGAACAAGGATCATGGCGGGGCAAAAATCTCTACCTATGAAATTGCTTGCGTAGGCGGTGCGGGTAGCGCGTCGGCAGCCCTTGTGTTCTTCAGCAAGGACGGTGCCTTTACCGCAATCGCGCATGAAGGGGATCTGAATGCCATGGATACAGCGATGGATATCCGTGATAATCTGGTGTCCAGCCTGTTGAGCAATAAACTCGCTTCAAAATAAATTAAGGGTCAGGGCTTTATAAGGCCTAGCTTGTTCATACGATCTACCAGCTGTTTTTCAACGGCGGGGGATACGTATTTATGCAGGCTGCTGCCACTGAATGCCGCGACTTCACGGGCAATGCTGGATGATACAACTTGCAATGCGGGATCTGTGGAGCAAAGAAAAACCGGTGTGAAAACTGGATATTCATTCCGGTTCACGATAATGCTCGGATATTCCTTATCAAACTCGGTCCCGAGGCGCAGGCCCCGCACGAAGTAGGGCGCATTGTTGGCCTTCATAAAGGCCGCCATCAATCCGCCATGCGTGTGAACCTGAATATTGTGATTGTGTCCGGCTTGAGCAAGGCGCGGAATAACTATGGAATTAATTTCATCCCGCACCATATCGGCACGTTCTTGCGGTGTGAATATGGGGCTTTTTGAGCTGTTACACGCAACAACGACATGAAGCGTATCCATCATCGCTGCGGCCTGAAAAATAATATCCAGATGACCATAGGTTACGGGGTCAAATGACCCCGCATAGACGGCTTCGGTATGTTTGGCTGTTTGCACCATGGGCCTTATTGGCCACGGCCCGACAGACGATCGATTTCCTTCTGGAATTTCTCGATATTCTGCTTCAGTTCCTTGACGCGGGCATCAAGGGCTTGTGTACCGCCGGGTGTGAACGGCGCCCAGGCGCGCATGGTGTTTTCAAACATTTCCATGTTCTTCCGGCCCAACTCTTCAAAAGCGGAACGGGGATTGGCCATCATGCCTTCCAGTGATTTATTAATCTGATCCCGAAACTGGCCCTGATTTTGACTGAACGCTTCCAATGTCTGCTCCAGATAGTTCGGAACAATCGACTGAATGCTGTCACCATAAAAACCGATCAGTTGACGGAGAAAAGGAATGGGAAGCAGATTGGTTTCGCCTTTCGCTTCCTGATCCACAATAATCTGGGTAAGGACAGAGCGGGTGAGGTCTTCACCGGATTTTGCATCATAAACAACGAAGTCATGGCCTTCTTTCACCATTTCGCACAAATCGTCCAATGTGACGTAAGAACTGCGGCCCGTATCATACAAACGGCGGTTTGCATATTTTTTGATAACGGTCGGTTTATCCTGACCCTTTTTTGCTGCTGTCATGGGTGCCATCCTTTGCTTCTTTGTACGCTGTAAGTGAGACATCATTATGCACAAAATTTGCGCAACGCAAAGAGTTTCTATGGCTAGTGCTTATGTCTTATCATATAGTCCAGATATGACGAACTTGGATGATATTTACAAAACTATTGATGCACTGCGGGATGGAAAGCGGAAGCTGCCCTCGCATGTGGGTATGGCGCTGGCGGCCTATGCCGGAAAACCGGTTTTGCCGGAGCAGGCCGTACAGGACATAACGCAGATGTTAAAAGGCATCCGGCTATATCAGGAAAACGCCTATAAGCGGACCGTTGAACCGTTAAAAACCGTCTGGCAGGACGGCGAAGTGCGGTTGCTTCATGCGCCCTTTGCCGGGGATAAAAAAGCCACCTTGTTTATTGTCCCGTCGATGATTAACCGCTCGACCATCCTTGATTTGATGCCGGGTAAATCCTTTATCCGCTGGCTGGCGGAGCGGGGCTGTGATGCCTATCTGCTGGATTGGGGCAATCCCGTGCAGGATAAAGGCATGGAGAGCATGGATGATGTTATCGGCAAGCGTTTATTGCCGGCCTTATCTTATCTGGTTAAACGCGAAGGTGTGCCCGTTCATGTGCTTGGTTATTGCATGGGCGGTACGTTGCTGGCGGCGGCGGCATCGTTGCAGCCAGAGCTCATAAAAGCTACTGTTTTTCTGGCCGCACCATGGGATTTCCATGCGGGGGATGACAAGCCATTGACAACGCAGGTTCAACTGGGCGCGGTGTCGGGATTACAAATGATTGATAATAGTGGCATTCTGCCCGTTGACTGGATTCAATCCGTATTTGCCGCGGTCAATGCCGACCGCACTGTTGGAAAATTTGCGAATTTTGCCGCCCGCGAAGATTTTGATGATGAAGGCGCTTCATTGTTTGTTGCGGTAGAAGAATGGTTGAATGATGGTGTTGATTTGCCGGGTGGTGTGGCGCGCAGCTGCATCATGGATTGGTATAATCAAAATAAACCCGGGCTTGGAACATGGAAAATTATGGGGCAGGTGATTGATTTATCGCGCCTTCACATGCCGACATTGATTGTGGCCTCGGCCCGTGACCGGTTGGTTCCCCGGGACTCCTCGCTGGCCTTGCGGGATACATTACCGCAATCTGATACATACGAGCCCGTGATTGGTCATATTGGGATGATGAGCGGCCGCCGTGCTGAACATGATGTCTGGTTGCCCCTGCTGCGATGGCTGGAAAAAACCGCATAAAATTGCCCCTGCCCCCTTGCTTTCCGCGGGCAGTGCTGAATAAATAGACCCTGTATTTCAGCCTTTTTTATAACTCTTTACGGAGGTACCATAATGTCCGAGCAAGACCCTATCGTTATCGTTGCTGCCAAACGAACCGCTATTGGTAATCTGGGCGGTGGTTTAAGTTCTTTGAGTGGGCATGAGCTGGGCGCTATCGTTGTCCGTGATGTTCTGGCGGATGCCAATTTGAAACCCGAAGATATCGATGAAGTTATTCTGGGGCAGGTTCTGACCGCCGGTGTGGGCCAGAACCCCGCGCGCCAGACAGCGATTGCTGCCGGTATCCCTAACGAAAAGACAGCCTATACAATCAACCAGGTTTGCGGTTCCGGTTTGCGTACCGTGGCGCTTGGCCTGCAGGCGATTGCCAATGACGATGCGACAATCGTTATTGCTGGTGGTCAGGAAAGCATGAGCCGCTCCCAACACGCCATCCCGATGCGCGAAGGCGTCAAGTTCGGTAACGTCGAAATGGTCGACACGATGATCAAGGATGGTTTATGGGATGCCTTTAACGGCTACCATATGGGCATCACTGCAGAAAATATTGCGGAGAAATACCAGATCACACGCGCCGACCAGGATAACTTCGCCGCAGCGTCGCAGCAGAAGGCGGAAACCGCAATCAAAGCCGGCAAATTCAAATCCGAAATCACCCCGGTGAAAATCAAAACCAAAAAAGAAGAAATCATATTCGATACGGATGAATTCCCACGTGCAGGCGTTACGGCGGAAGGTCTTGGCAAGCTTCGTCCGGCCTTCAAGCCTGACGGTACGGTAACGGCGGCTAATGCCTCCGGTATCAATGATGGTGCTGCCGCAGTTATCCTGATGCGCGCCAGTGAAGCGAAAAAACGTAACCTGCCTGTATTTGCGAAAATCGTATCATGGGCCACTGCTGGTGTTGATCCTGCTGTTATGGGTACAGGTCCAATTCCAGCATCTCGTAAGGCGCTGGAAAAGGCTGGCTGGAAAGCATCTGATCTTGATCTGGTTGAATCCAACGAAGCTTTTGCCGCGCAGGCCTGCTGCGTATTGAAGGAGCTGGGTCTTGACCCGGCGAAGGTCAATGTAAATGGCGGCGCGATTGCTCTGGGTCATCCGATTGGGGCATCCGGCACGCGCGTCTTGGTAACATTATTACATGAAATGGCGCGTCGCGGCGCATCGAAGGGCCTTGCCACACTGTGCATTGGTGGCGGTATGGGCATTGCGATGTGTGTTGAGCGCAGCAAAGATTTGAACCTTAAGGAGGTCGCATGAGTGGCGATAAAGGCGTAGCAGTTGTAACCGGCGGCACACGCGGTATTGGGCTGGAAATCACAAAGATCCTGCGTGCCGAAGGTTATCAGGTTGCGGCCATCTATCACGGCAATGAAGAGGCCGCGCAGGCTTGTGAAAAAAACTATGGCGCAAAAGCCTTCAAGGCCGATGTTGCCGATTTTGAATCCTGCAAGGCTGCGTGCGCGGATATTGAGAAGACTCTCGGACCTATCACTGTTCTCGTGAATAATGCCGGTATTACCAAGGATGGCATGTTCCACAAGATGAGCCCGGAAAACTGGCATGCAGTAGTCGAAACCAACCTAACATCCTGCTTCAACATGACGCATGCAGTGATTACCGGCATGCGTGACCGTTCTTTTGGCCGTATCATTAATATCAGCTCCATCAATGGGCAGAAGGGACAGTTTGGTCAGACAAATTATTCCGCCGCCAAAGCAGGGATGATTGGTTTCACCAAGGCGCTGGCGCTCGAATCCGCCGCCAAGGGTATTACCGTCAATGCCATCTGCCCGGGCTATATCGCCACCGATATGACCAGTGCGATGAAGCAGGAAGTCCTCGATTCCATCATCAAACAAATTCCCGTCGCTCGTATGGGTAAGCCGGAGGAGATTGGGGCGCTTGTTGCCTTTCTGGCCTCCGACAAGGCGGGCTTTATTACAGGATCAACCCTGACCGCCAATGGCGGCCAGTATATGGTTTAGCCTGATGAAGATCTTTAACACCGAGACAGGCATCCTTGCGCGTAAGTTTGTCGCGAAAGGCACAACCATCATGCGCGAGGGGGAGGAAGGCACGGATGCCTTCCTTATACAGTCGGGCAAGGTTGGTGTGTATGTTGGCAATGCCTCGGATGTGCCATTTCATGTGGCAACTATTGGTGCGGGCGAAATTTTTGGGGAAGCGGCCCTTATTATTGATGGTCCGCGTACGGCAACGGTGACGGCGCTTGAAGATACGACTTTGATTGTTATTACACGCGAAAAACTGCAGAAAAAACTGGACCGCAGTGATGCAACGATCAAGGCTCTGGTATCCATGCTGATGCAGCGTATTGCCAACAATAATAAAAATATTAAATATGGCCAGGCTAATTTTGGATCATTGATTGAAACCATTGAGGCTCTTTATGGCAGCATGGAAGATAATCTGGCTGTCAGCCAGCGCCGCTCTCTTGAGAAAAAAGTAAAACCAAAATTTGATGAGCTGATGGTGGCTATCAAGGACTTTAAGGAAAGCTATTTCACGGAATAGACATTTCCTCCATTATTATTCAGTAAATCGAGGTTGAAGATGAAGCGCATCGTTATTATATCACTGGCTATTGCAACATTATTGCTGGGAATTTTATTCATTGCGCCGACCTTTATCGACTGGTCCCGTCACAAGCCGGAGATTGAAGCCAAGCTGAAGGCCGCAACCGGTTTTGATTTTAAAATCAACGGTCATATAAGCCTGGTGATGCTGCCATTTCCACATGCGGTGCTGGAAGGCCTGACCATAACAAATCCATCCTATAATGACGCCACTATATTGACGCTGGAGAAGGCCGAAGTATCTATCGCACTAGCGCCGTTATTTAGCGGCAAGGTGGATGTAAACAGTATTTCGCTCGTTAAGCCCAATATTGATCTTTCAATGGATGAATACGGCTCCAAATCATGGATGACTCCGGTTCTGGAGGCAAAAGAAAACAAAGCACCAGCAACCAGTACGCCCGCACCGCAAGACAATAATTCAAATCCCTTGAATGCCGTCGTTCTTAAAGGAATTAAGATTAAGGATGGTGCTATTAAATATACAGATAAAGCGACGGGTAAGATGCAGGCTGTTGCCGGTATCAATCTTGATCTGGAGGGGGATAGTATTTACGGGCCATACACGGTTGCAGGCACCGTAAGCTATAATAAAAAGCCGTGGGAAATTACCGCAAAAACCGGAAAAATTAATTCCGATGACAGAACATTATCGTTACAGTCCGGTGTTAAAATGCCGCAGGATAATACAGCGCTCTCATTCTCCGGTGTCCTTGATTTGAAAGCCATGGAAGTGCAAGGTGATACAATTATTGAATCATCCAATCTGGCGCAGATGATGAGTGTTGGTGGCGGGGCCGTCGGGCCTAAATCTCTGGCGAAGCCTTTGGCTGTGCGCGGTCTGCTGACGGCATCTGCAGAAGGGCTGGCCTACAGAAACATGAAGCTGAGCCTTGGCGCTATAAAAGCCGATGGCGCTCTGGTTGTTAAAAATTTGAAAAAGGGTGCAGGCCCTTTAAGTATAGAAACCGATCTTAAAGCCGAAGGCCCCGTTGATCTGGCCGAATTTTTCCCGGCACCGGTAAAATTGCAACCGGAGAAAGGTGAAAGGGCACCAAAGCCAGCGGAAGTAAAGCCGGTAAACTTTCTTCCCGACAGCATAACGCTGCCGCGTGATATGAGTATCAAGATTAATATTACTGCCCCGCTTGTAAAAAATAAGGATCTGGAACTTGCCAATGTCAATCTCGCCTTCGCTTGGGTAGGGCAGATTGCGGGGCTTAGCGTTCATACGGGATTGGCGCCGGATGGCATAGTGGATTTGTCCGCAAATTTATCCTTTGCCTCTACATCAAAATCTGAGCAGACGGGTGCCATCACGCTGGCGCAGCCTTCATTGACTTACAAGCTGGCACTTAAAACTGGTAACGCCGCGCGTGCTGCTGCGGGGTTTGTGCCGGAAAAAAGCATAGAGAATATTCTGCCTTTACTAAAAACTGCGCTAGCCTTTACCGGCACGGGTGCTGTGGAGTCAAAACGGATTACGCTGACCGAAGGAGCCTTGAGCCTTCAGGACACTACAATCGGGGTAAAAGCAATTTATGAACCAAAACGCGCCAATGGCCGCGATTTTGTGGCTTTATCGGTGGCTTCCAATCAATGGGATCTGGATAAATGGATGGGGTTGATGGGCGCTGCAGAAAAACCGGCGGCAACCGTGGCTCCTGCCGATCCCAAGGCCAGTATCGAAACGACAGCGCAGAAAATTAATGTGCCCTTTGATTTAACATTGCAGGCGGCATTAAAAAACGTAACCTTCAAGGGCACGTTATATAATGATGTCAATATTCAAGCGGATCTTCTCAGCAACAAGCTGGCCGTGAAAACATTCGAGTTTAAGGATAATGCGGGCAATCATCTTCTGGCGGCGGGTACAGTTGCCGATGTCAATAAGCTGACCGGAATTGATTTGTCATTACAGGGCCAGACACAAAATGCCAAGGCATTTTTAAGCGGATTTAAAATCGATACCAAATCACTCCCCGGCACCCTGACCACTGCCGATATGGTCACATCGTTGAAAGGCGATGCCGCCAAGCTTGCCTTTACCAGCAATTTAAAAGCCATGGGCGGGACGCTGGATGCCAGTGGTTCATTGGCCGATCTTCTGAACAAGCCGGTGGTCAGTAATTTAACTCTACGCCTGAAGCATGCAAACTATGGCGATGTCATGCGTCTGTTTAGCCCAAATTTCAAAGCCACATCATCGGGCCCCAAAAATCTGGATGTATACGCAACAATGGCATTGAATGGCAAGATTTATACATTGAACCAGTTGCAGGCCACAATCGGTCCGGCCGTAATCAATGGTGATATTACTGCCGATACATCCGGTGAAAAACCATCTATTACGGCCAAGCTGCAAATGGGTGATGTACCGCTTCATGATTTGCTGGGCCAGGAAAAAGTGCAGCAGGCCGCGCAATCTCCTGCACAACCGGGATCTGGCAGCGGAAGCACGGGCCCGCGCTGGTCCACGAACAAGATTAATCTGGACTGGATGAATAAATTCAATCTGGATCTGGATATTAATGCCAAATCCATTTCTTACGGCACGTGGCAGTTCAGCAATCCGGTTGTTGATATGACGCTGAATAACGGCCTTCTGACGCTCGCCAATCTTGCTGGTGGCATGTATGGCGGTACGGCAACGCTGAGCGGTGTGGCGCAAGCGCCTGCTGAACAAACGCCGCTTTCCATTGATGGTAAGGCCAGCTTGCAGAATGTCGCACTTGAATCCTTTGTAAGCTCGTTCAGCGGATCACAAATTATGAAGGCGAAAGGTAATATCTCCGTCGACACAAATATCAAAGCGGCGGGTGATAGTGCGGCAGCTCTGGTGGGTAGTCTCAGCGGGCAGGGCACGGCCAATGGCCAGAATTTAGTGATGGAAGGTTTTGATCTTGCAAAACTGTCACGCACGCTGGTACAGCCTTCCAGCAGCGGAACGGAAAATATCACCAATCTTCTGGGCGCGACGATGCAGGGCGGATCGACAAGTTTTGAAAAACTTGCAGCCAGTTTTGTTATTAATAACGGCATAATCAATATCAATCCGCTGACCCTGACCGGGCAGGATGCAACTGTGAATTCTCCGGGAATTGTCAATCTGCCGCAAGGGACAATTGATATGGAGAGCGTCATCAAACTGGCGCAGCCCGCCAACGCGCCGGAACTGAAAGTGTCCTTCAAGGGACCACTGGATAATCCGGGCCAAACTTTTGGCAAGAGCGCGATGGAAAGCTATATGCGCCAGATTTTAGGGCAGAGAGTGCAGCAATTGCTGGGCGATAAATTGAAGGATAATCCGGGCCTACAAAATATATTGCAGGGTGTCGTACCGGGTGCTGTGCCTGCTACTGCACCTCCGGCTACCAATGATTTGCCCATCGGGGGAACCCAGCCTGTTCCCATGGAGCCTGCACCCGCCAACGATAATCCACCTGCGGAAATGACACCCGAAGATGCTTTCCGCGGTATCCTCGATAATGTTTTGCAGGGGCGGTAAGAGGCCCATAATTTAATTATTTAGAATTTTTATTCTGGCCTGCAACTGCTTTAACACATAAACTCGAAGAGCACTGGATAGGTTTGCATCGCCGCGTGCTTCATCAATTTTTGTGATAAGCTGGGCTAGGGTCAGCTCCTGCGTCTCCGCCATTTCATGCAGCTCATCCCAGAAGGATTCTTCAAGGCTGACACTTGTGGAATGACCTGCGATTTTGACGGAGTGTTTTTTCATGCGTGCTTTAATCGCGTGGTTTAACCATATCTTCGGGCTTGATCCAGCTGCGGAACTGTTCTTCCGTCAGCAGGCCCAGATCAATACCGGCCTGCATCAATGTGGTGCCTTCCTTATGTGCCTTCTTGGCAATCTTCGCGGCATTATCATAGCCGATATGCGGGTTCAGGGCAGTGACCAGCATCAGGCTCTCATGCAGCAACTTGTCAATGCGCGCCCGGTTCGGTTCAATGCCAACAACGCAGTTATCGGCAAAGCTATTGGAGGCATCGGCAATAAGGCGAATGGATTGCAGCACGTTAAAGATAATAACCGGCTTGAATACATTCAGTTCGAAATGCCCGTTGCTGCCCGCGACGGTAACAGTAATATGATTACCCATGACCTGCGCGCAGACCATCGTCATCGCTTCGGCCTGTGTCGGGTTTACTTTGCCCGGCATAATGGAAGATCCAGGTTCATTTTCAGGCAAGAAAATTTCACCAATACCACAACGGGGGCCGGAGCCCAGCAGACGGATATCATTGGCAATCTTCATCAATGATGACGCAAGCACATTCAGCGCGCCGGAAATTTCCACCATTGCGTCATGTGCCGCGAGCGCTTCAAATTTGTTGGGCGCTGTAATGAAGGGCAGGCCTGTAATCTCCTCAACCTTCTTGGCGAAGGCAACATCAAACCCGACTTTACAATTAATGCCTGTGCCAACGGCCGTGCCACCTTGCGCCAGCTCCATTAAACGGGGCAGGGCAGCTTTCACGCGCGCGATACCATATTTAATTTGCTGCGCGTAGCCGGAAAATTCCTGCCCCAATGTAACCGGTGTCGCATCCTGCAAATGCGTGCGACCAATTTTGACAATCGGCGCAAATTCTTTGGCTTTTTCATCCAGCGCGGCATGCAAATGTTCAAGCGCCGGGATCAGTTCGTGATGAATCTGCTCAACCGCGGCGATATGCATAACGGTCGGGAAGCTGTCATTCGATGACTGCCCCATATTTACATGGTCATTTGGGTGAACGGGTGTTTTTCCACCCTTGGTGCCCGCCAGAATTTCATTCGCGCGACCGGCAATCACTTCGTTGGCGTTCATGTTGGTTTGTGTACCGGACCCCGTCTGCCATACGACCAGCGGGAATTCAGCGGCGAGTGTCCCATCAATCACTTCATCGGCGGCTTGCACAATGGCATTGGCCAGCTTGGCATCCAGAATGCCAAGCTGCTGGTTTGTTTGCGCGGATGCTTTTTTCTGAATACCAAAGGCACGGACCAGCGGGGCGGGCATCGTCTCCCCCCCGATTTTAAAATTCTGAATCGAACGCTGCGTCTGCGCACCCCAATAATGATGGGCGGGCACATCAATTGCGCCGAGGGAGTCGGTTTCGGAACGGGTGACGGGTGAAGATACTGCAGCTTTAGTCATAGCGATCTACCTTATTGTTATTAAGAATTGTTACATGGCCCATTTTACGGCCATCTTTTATATCATGCTTACCATAGAGATGAACGCAAGCATTTTCCATCTCATAATACTGGCCCAGTTCCCGCACATCATCGCCTATAAGGTTTATCATGGTCGCGGGCGTATGTTGTGATGTATCACCAACCGGAAGGCCGCAGATGGTACGAACATGGTTTTCAAATTGGGACACGGCATTGGCGTCAATGGTGTAATGGCCGGAATTGTGGGTACGAGGGGCTATTTCATTGGCAAGAACCCGGCCGTCTTTTGTCACGAACAGCTCTAGAGCCAGTACGCCAACTAAGTCCAATGACTCAGCTATATTGCGTGTCATATCCAGCGCCTTTGTGGCAATGGACTTGTCTATGGGCGCGGGACAGATACTACGGGACAGAATATGGCTTTTATGTTCGTTCAGGACAGGGCCATAAAGCGCAACACCACCAATTTTATCCCGTGCGACAATAACAGAAATCTCATAGTCAAAGTCAATGCGTTCTTCAAAGATGATGTGATCAAAGTTCAACTGACCCCATTTGGTTTTGATATCGTCATGAATTGTGCACGACACTTGTCCCTTACCGTCATAGCCAAAACGTGTTGTCTTTAATATAAAGGCATCGCAACCAATGGCTTTCGCTTCATTCAGAACGTCATCGGGATGGCTGACTGCCGACCATTGTGCTGTGGGAATTCCAATATCATTCAGGAATTTTTTTTCGCGGATACGGTCCTGCGCGATCGCTAAAATATTTTCATCCGGGAGCACGGCGCAGAACTGGCTGACATACTGAATCGTATCAAGCGGAATATTTTCGAATTCGTAGGAAATATAATCAACACTCTCTGCAAATTGTTTCAGTTTTGCCTTGTTATCCCATGCGCCAACGAAGGTGCGCGCGGAGACCTGCGCCGCGGGGCTGTCCGGCTCTGGCGTATAGATATTTGTGATGATGCCAAGACGGGCGGCGGCAAGCGCACTCATACGGCCCAGCTGTCCGCCGCCGAGTATGCCGAGGATTTTGGGACGGACGCTCATTTGGGTTCTGCGGCCACACTGGCGGTCAGGGTGCTGCGATATGTAGTAAGGCGCTCGGTAATGCCCGCATCACTTAATCCCAGGATTGAGGCTGCCAGCAAAGCGGCATTTTTTGCACCGGCTTCACCAATCGCCAAAGTGCCAACTGGAATACCGCCGGGCATCTGGACTATCGAAAGAAGGCTATCCATGCCTTTCAAAGCCTTGCTTTCAACGGGAACCCCTAAAACGGGCAGGGTCGTCAGGCTGGCAACCATGCCGGGCAGATGGGCCGCGCCACCAGCCCCCGCGATAATAACCTTGATTCCATTACCCTTTGCAGATTTTGCATATTCATAAAGCCGGTCCGGTGTCCGGTGCGCGGAAACAATCTTCGATTCGTAGGGGATTTTTAGCTCATCCAGAATGGCGGCGGCATGTTTCATCGTCTCCCAATCGGACTGGGAGCCCATAATCAGGCCGATCATGCGATAATATCCGGCAGGAGCTGGCTGTCGATCTTCTGGATTGTATCCTTTAGGACTAATTTACGCTTCTTAAGTCTTTGTAATTGCAGGAAATCTATCGGCTGATGGGAAGTCAGACGGTCAATAATTTCATCCAGATCACGGTGCTCGCGCTTCAGCTCAATAAGCTTTTCGCGGAGTTCGTCTTCATCTTCCATAGGGGCCAAACCAAAGTGCTTGAATATAAGGTTTTCAATATTAACAAAAAAATGGGCGTTTGATAAGCACAAATACATTCGGATTTTGGCATTTATATGAAGATTTGATATTGCGGCGGCGCGGGAATGGTCTTAATGATAGGGCAACCTATTGATTCAACCAACCTTACAGTAAAAGACAAGATCAGAGCATGGCAAAGAAGCGTATTGGTATTTTGACAAGTGGCGGCGATTGCGCCGGTTTGAACGCAGCAATCCGCGCGGCGGTACACAGGGCACATTTGCTCGGCTGGGAAACAATAGGCCTTATTAATGGCACAGCAGGCCTGATGAAGGACCCCCCGATTTACAAAGTCCTGACACCTAATGAATTCAACAGCAACGTGATGCGCCTCGGCGGTACCGTTCTGGGCACAACCAACAAGGGTAACCCGTTTGCTTTCCCGATGGCCGATGGATCGACAAAAGACCTGTCTGGTAAAATCGTTGATGGTTTTAAATCTCTCGGTCTTGATGCCGTGATTGGTATCGGCGGTGATGGCAGCTTTGCAATCCTGAAAAAATTGACCGAGCAGGGCGGTATCAACCTGGTGGGCATTCCAAAAACAATCGATAACGATATTGGCATGACCGAAGCCTCCATTGGTTTTGATACAGCCGTTGCCGTAGCAACAGAAGCGCTGGACCGTTTGCAGCCAACAGCCGCATCCCATGACCGCGTTATGATCTTGGAAGTGATGGGCCGTGATGCCGGTCACATTGCATTGAATGCCGGTATTGCCGGTGGTGCCGACATCATCCTTATCCCGGAAGTGCAATACTCGCTGGAATCCATCGCGAAAAAAATTCAAAGCGTCAAAGACTCTGGCCGTAACTTCGCCCTGATTATCGTATCGGAAGCGGTGAAGAGCCCGGATGGCGAAAAAATCATGATTTCCTATTCCGGTGGCGAGAAGCGTTATGGCGGTATTGGCCAGTATTTGAGCGCCAAAATTGCGGATACGACCGGTTTCGAAACCCGTGTAACAAACCTGGGCCACGTCCAGCGCGGCTGCGCCCCGAGCTATAATGACCGTTTGCTCGCTTCTGCCTTTGGAGTCAAGGCTGTAGACCTGATTAAAGAAGGTAAATTTGGCCGTATGGTGGCCTGGCAGAACCGCCAGGTTGTCGATGTTGCCATCGAAGATGCAATCAGAGCTTACCATACCATTGATTTAAATGGTACACTGGTACAAACGGCGAGGGCTTTGGGGATTTCTCTGGGAGATGAATAACCAGCTACCATATGTGCAACAATCTTTAACTCCGGGTGAGGAGCTGATTCATGTCGGCGTGTTTCACTGGATTTACACGTTGCAGGCGGTGCTGAATATTTTCTGGGGCGTTCTCGCCAGTATCCTTATCATTGCGGGCGCGGTTTATTTCGAAAAAAATTATGGCGGTGGTTTTGCCTCCACCTCGACATTGGGCCATATTCAGGAATTGCATCCCGGTATCCGTCTGGCGGCCTTCTTCGTTCTTATCATGGGCCTGTTCGGATTTGCTTCCCGTATGGTCATACGCTCCACCACCGAAATTGCCATTACCAACACACGTTTGATTTACAAGCGCGGCCTTGTTGCGCGCTATGTCGGGGAAATGAATATCGATCGTATCGAAGGCGTGAATGTTCTGCAGACAATCTGGGGTCGCATGTTCGGCTATGGTCGCATCATGGTGCGTGGTATGGGGGTTGGCGAAGTAATCCTGCCACCATTGCAGGACCCGATTGCCTTCCGCCGCGCTATCGAAGTCGCAAGAACAGTTTAGGTATAATAATAAACAAGAGGGGGACTAAAACATGAAAGCCATGAATTTAAAACCGTCCACTGTGCAAGCTACACCCAAATGGGCCAAGGCACTCCAGAATGATGAAACCATCGTCCGCAGCGCGGGCATTCATCCGGGAATTTACTGGAAAGGTGTGGCCGTGTTTGTATTAAGCGTATTCCTGCTTATCACTCCCGCCTTTAACCTCGGCGTATTCCTGATGTTTGTCAGTCTTCTGACGTTATCATTTGCGTATCTGACGAAATATTACCTGCTGCTGGTCCTGACCACAAAAAACATTATGGTGCGTCACGGTATCGTGCAGCTTGATGTGGTGCAGATGAATCTGGGCCGGATTGAAAGCGTAGAAATATCCAAGACTGTAATGGGCCGCCTTCTGGGTTATTCAACCGTTCTGTTAACTGGTATTGGTAACCGCGTAACCGGCGTACCCTTCATCATTGACGCGGACGCCCATGCTTTCCGCGCAGATTTACAAGAACTTTTAGCCAAACGAGACGACGCAGGTAAATCTTAATCATGAAATGGGATAAATCAAAACTGGTCAGCCGTTACGTAACGGAGGGCGCAAAAAGTGCACCGCATCGTGCTTATTATTACGCGATGGGACTAACCGAAGAGCAAATTCACCAGCCGCTGGTTGGTGTGGCGACATGTTGGAACGAAGCGGCACCTTGCAATATTGCATTATCGCGGCAGGCGCAGGCGGTGAAAAAAGGCGTGTCTGGTAACGGCGCAACGCCACGCGAATTTACAACGATTACGGTGACTGACGGTATTGCCATGGGGCATGAAGGGATGCGTTCTTCACTGGTTTCCCGTGAAGTGATTGCGGACTCGGTTGAGCTGACAATGCGCGGCCATTGTTATGATGCGCTGGTTGGTCTGGCGGGGTGCGATAAATCATTGCCCGGTATGATGATGGCGATGTTGCGCTTGAATGTGCCCAGTGTGTTTATGTATGGCGGCACCATTCTGCCTGGTAAATTTAAAGGTCAGGATGTTGATATCGTCACCGTGTTCGAAGGTGTTGGCCGTCATGCGGTCGGGGATATGAGTGATAAAGATTTGCATGAGCTGGAATGTGTTGCCTGCCCCTCCGCTGGTGCCTGTGGGGGACAGTTTACGGCCAATACCATGGCGTGTGTTAGTGAAGCGATTGGTCTTGCGCTGCCCAATTCTGCCGGTGCGCCTGCGCCCTATACATCCCGTGATGAATATGCCGAAGCCTCGGGCCGCGCGGTGGTCGAACTGCTGAAGACAGGTCTTCGTCCGCGCGATATAGTTACACGCAAAGCGCTTGAAAATGCAGCAACGATTGTGGCCGCTACCGGTGGTTCCACCAATGCCGTTTTACATTTGCCTGCCATGGCGCATGAAGCCGGTATTAAATTTGATATGTTTGATGTCGCTGAAATCTTCAAGAAAACGCCCTATATCGCGAATTTGCGCCCGGGCGGAAAATATGTTGCCAAGGATTTGTTTGATGTGGGCGGTGTGGGCGTTGTTCTGAAAGAACTGCTGGACCATGGTTTTATTCATGGTGATTGCATTACTGTTACCGGAAAAACCATTGCTGAAAATCTGAAGGACGTAAAATTCCCGGAGAACCAGGACGTTGTCTTCCCCGTGAAAAACCCGATTTATCCGACGGGCGGCGTTGTCGGCCTGCGCGGTAATCTGGCTCCTGATGGTGCGATTGTAAAAATTGCGGGTATGAAGGAATTGGTATTTGAAGGCCCTGCACGCTGCTTTGACTCTGAAGAGGAATGCTTCGCAGCGGTACGTGACCGTAAATACAGCGAAGGTGACGTTCTTGTTATTCGCTACGAAGGACCGCGCGGTGGTCCCGGTATGCGTGAAATGCTGTCAACCACGGCGGCATTATACGGTCAGGGCACGGGCGGCAAGGTTGCCCTTATCACTGATGGCCGTTTCTCCGGTGGGACGCGCGGTTTCTGCATTGGCCATGTAGGACCGGAAGCGGCGCTTGGTGGTCCGATTGGATTGTTAAAAGACGGCGATATCATTCGTATTGATGCCGATAAAGGCACGTTGGAGGTCAAATTGACCGATGCCGAATTAGCGGCCCGTTACAAGGAATGGAAACCGCGGCAGCATAATTACCAGTCCGGCGCGCTGTGGAAATATGCGCAAGGCGTCGGTCCCGCGCGGGACGGTGCAGTTACCCATCCGGGGGCGCAGGCCGAAACCCATATGTTCGCGGATTTGTAAATCCTCCAACTCATTGAACTAAAATGATATTATCAGGCTTTAACCGGCCTGATTTCCTATGGCTCGCTTTCACCGTTTAAAATCCTATTTTATATAATAATAAGTGCTCTCATCCACCCTGTGGAATAGGCGGGAAATTACGCCTAATTTTATGAAATCATTAAGTGTTTGAGCCCAGAATCAATATGAAGGGGTAATTGAGTCCCCGGGGGAAAGAATGCGTGTGAGTTTGCTTCGTAAGAAATATCTATTAGCCGCCTTTGTTGTCCTGCTCTGCGGGTGGGCGAGCCTTCCGCTTTTATCCTATGCCGAAAATAAACAAGACTCTGCAAAACCCTTCATGGGTTTTCACGGCATGATTCATCAGGTTTCCATGGGCGGCCTGCTTGACCACGGTGCTATAAAATCCGCCGCAGGAAAAAGTGATGAAGCCGTTCGTAATTTTTATGATGCACATAATAATATGCCGGTCTGGACGAATTCATGGGGCCATTCCTTGCGCGCGCAGGGCATACATAAAACGCTGCAGGATTCATGGAAGCAAGGCCTGAATCCAAAAAATTATAATGTAGAAGAAATTGAACGTCTTTTACAACCATCTGGTCGTATGAAACCGCAGAATGCGGAGCTTGAAATATTGCTGACAGAATCCATTATCGCCTATGGGCGGGATGTCACGGGCATGCGCGTCGACCCTAAAAAAATAGGTCAGAAAAATGAATATTGGCGGCAACCTTTAACGGCTGAAGAAATCCTTAAGGTCGTATCCGCGGCCCCGGATGCCGGAGCGGCGCTTGAGGCTCTCGGCCCTCAAAGCAGAATTTATAAAGCGCTGCAGAATGAGTTGGTACGCTTGCAGACTCCCGACTCTGACTATGACGCTCTTTTGCCTTTAAAGTTCGGTGGAGCCAATATTTTTTTACCCGGTGACAGTGACAGGGATGTCATAGCGCTAAGAAAAATCCTGAATGTACCTGCTGCGATGGGCGGTGACACCGAAATGGTCTATGATAAAGCGCTGGTCGAGGCCGTCATGAACGTGCAGCAGCAGGCCGGATTAAAGCCCGATGGAAAAATTGGCGCAAAAACCCGCACCCTGCTTAATAAACCTATGCAGCAGAAAATTGACCAGGTGCTCGCCAATCTTGAGCGCCTGCGCTGGATGGAGCAAACACAACCCGAAAAATTCGTACTCGTAAATATTCCTTCGCAGATGCTATGGGCTATTGATAATGAACAGGTCGTTCATGCTATGCCCGTCGTCGTCGGTCAGGTGGCGCGCCCGACACAAAGCTTCAAGACGGAAATAACCGGTATCCGCTTCAACCCGACATGGACCGTCCCGCCCAGTATAAAGGTGAAGGACATGCTGCCGCGGTTGCAGGCCGACCCTTATGATTTGGCTAAAACGGGAATTGATTTATATATGAATGGCAAGCTGGTTGACCCCGGCACCATTGACTGGAATTTGATTCCCACAAGCGAAGTGCGAAAAATCCGCATGGTGCAATCTGCCGGTGATGATAATGCATTGGGGCAGGTGCGGGTTTTGATGCCCAATGAATATGATATTTATCTTCACGATACCAATCATCGTGATTTATTCGCGCAGGATGACCGGTTTTTTAGTTCCGGCTGTATCCGTATGTCGGAACCGCATAAGATTGCTGACTTTGTTCTGTCCAAGAATAAAGGTTGGTCGGTTGATAAAATGATGCGTTATATCGATGCAGGAAAAACCGCGGAAATCTCCGCTGCGGAAAAAATCCCCGTTTACATCGTTTACCAGAGCATGTGGCTAGATGATAAGGGACGGCTTGTTTACGGTAATGATATCTATAATCTCGACAAAAAACTGGTCAGTGCCATGGCGGCTATAAACGGACTCCCGGAATTACCGCAAATTCATAAAATGACATCCTCCAAAGAATCAGACGCGCAAAAGCTGGCTTCTGCCCGCAATTAATTATGGATTATTCGCCAATTGACGATTTGATCCATATTAATTACAATGTACGTGATTTTGATTGAAGGACTCGCCTGCGCTACATCATTACATCGCTATAAGGAAGTAATATGGACACGGTAGATTTTCCGCATCTTGCCACGGGTAATAACCGACGCGAAATACTCCAAGCTGGCCTTGTCGGGTTTTTGGGCAGCATCTCCCTCTCACTTTTCAGCACACCGGTGGAGGCCGCAACTTTTGCCATGCCGCGCTCCGGTGATTTCAAAGTGGCTTTTCGCAATGGGCATACGGGCGATACATTCGCCGGTACTTACCGCGTCGGCGGCAAATATCTGCCGGAAGCCTTTGACCGCATTAATTACGTGTTGCGTGATTTCCGCAGTGGGGATGTATTCCCGATTGATCCGCGTGCAATTGATATTCTGTACAGTTTGCAACGTAAAACCGGGCAGCGTGATGCGCTCGAAGTTCTTTCCGGTTATCGATGCCCGCGCACCAATGCGATGTTGAACAAGACAACATCGGGTGTTGCCCGTAAATCCCTGCATTTGACCGGGCAGGCGATTGATATTCGCCAGCCCGGCTATTCAACTTCACGTCTGCGGAATGCCGCGGTAGGTCTGAAGGCCGGTGGTGTGGGCTATTATCCCGCCAGCAATTTCGTGCATGTTGATACCGGCCGCGTCCGGCACTGGTAAGCCCTTATAAAAGGACTCTTTTTTGATTCTCATTGCCCTTGGCGCAAATTTACCGAGTTCTTATGGCAGTCCTGCTGAAACGCTGGAGGAAGCGATCAAGGCCCTTCACAAGCGCGGAATTCTTATCAAGGCGCAGTCGCATATCTGGCTGACCGCGCCGGTGCCTGTATCGGATCAGCCGGATTATCATAATGCGGTGGTTGCCGTAAAAACCGATCTGGACGCTGAAGACCTGCTAAAGGAATTGCAGTCCGTCGAGCAAGCGTTTGGCCGGGTCCGTACCGTGCGTAATGCGCCCCGTACCATTGATCTGGATTTGATTGCCTATGATGACCAGATTCTTCAGAACGGGCTGGAATTGATTGTTCCGCATCCCCGGATGCAGGAAAGGGCCTTTGTCCTGCTGCCGCTGCAGGAAGTGGCCCCGGATTGGGTCCACCCGGTCCTGAAGGAAACCTTATCATCCTTGATCAAAAAACTGCCGGTTGACCAAAGCGCCCGGCGCCTATAGAACCATTCATATTATGACCAAAAGTATTTTTGCCGATAACGGCCCCTATATCATGGGGATCGTCAATGTGACGCCGGACAGTTTTTCTGACGGCGGCAAATTTCTGTCGCCCCGGTCGGCGATTGATCATGCTTGTCGTCTGATCGACGAGGGGGCGGACATAATCGATATCGGTGGTGAGTCGACTCGGCCTGGCGCTGTGACTATCTCGGCGCAGGAGGAGATGGACCGGGTTCTGCCGGTTATCGAGGGACTAAAAGATTGTGGTAAATTGATTTCCATAGATACGCGCAATGCCGTGACCATGAATGCGGCGATTTTGGCCGGTGCAGGCATGATCAACGACATTTCGGCGCTGGATAACGATAAGGACGCTCTTGCCATCGTGGCAAAAAGCGGGGTGCATATCTGTCTCCTGCATATGCAGGGGACTCCACAAACTATGCAAAAAAGTCCGAGTTATAACAATGTTGTCACGGAAGTCTTTGAGTATTTACGCAAGAGAATCGAAATTTGCGAGGCGGCCGGTATCGAAAAGAGCCGAATCATCGCCGATCCTGGAATCGGCTTCGGCAAAGGCTTTGAGCACAACATTTCATTAATACGATGCGTATCGGAATATAGAAAATTAGGTGTTCCTATACTGGTCGGATTGTCGCGTAAGCGCTTTATTGAGGACATCGCCAAGCGGTGCGCGGAAGACCAGCAGATGGTTCTTAAACCGGCGCAGCGCGTGCCAGGCTCTCTCGCCGCCGCTCTTTGGTGCGTGAGCCAGGGTGCGCACATAGTCCGGGTGCACGATGTGGGTCAGACAAGGCAGGCTTTGGACGTTTGGCACACTCTAAGCCCTCTCCCCTGTGGGGAGAGGGTTGGGTGAGGGGCATTCATTTTTCTATAGGAATCTTTAAAGGTGCTTGGCACATCCATTTGCCCCTCACCCTGACCCTCTCCCCACAGGGGAGAGGGGAATGAATGGGAACTATCAGGCGATTTTGTTTAAAGCCAATGACAGGAAGATAGGGGCTTCTTTCTTCACAAGCTTGTCGCCTTCAATATCAAACATCCATACCCGCCACGGGAAAGTATCCGATGTACTGCCATCGGGCTCGAAATAGTGCAAATGGCAGTTCTGGATGCTGGACAGGCCATATTCGTATAAAAGGCCAATGGCGTGGAATACGCCGCCATGCGCTACCAGAAGGGGCAGGCGCTCCTCTTTCGTCAATATATCTGTAATTGTTGCCTGAATGCGCTGGCTGAATTCTGCGCGGCTTTCACCGCCCTTGGGTTTGTCACCGCGTATAATCATGGGCCAGACATCCACATCGGGGCGGCCATCGAATTCACCGACATCATGTTCGCGCAGATCCCGTGAATTGATCATTTCAAGTTTCAGCGTTTCATTCACGTATTTGGCCGTGTTATGCGCGCGCTGCATAAAGCTGTGATAAATAACCTCCGGCTTAAGCTCTAGCTGGTCAATCACTTTGGCAAGCGCTTTACCTTGTTCATGGCCTAACTCACTCAGCGGGCTGTCTGTCTGACCACCGGCGCAAGTATGGGTAACATTGGCAACGCTTTGACCGTGGCGGAGCAGGTAGAATGGTTTGGCAGGCAGCATGATTTAATAATCCTCTATGAAGCAATTTGATCAAGTGTATGGGAAAGGCAGAATGGTGCTGCGCGTTTCACCAGAAACGGACCTTCAATATCAAACATCCACACGCGCCATGGAAATGAATTAAATGAAGGGTAGGGTTCGAAATAGTGTAGGTGACAATTTGTAATGTGTGACATGCCGTATTCATATATAAGCCCCATAGCATGAAAATGCCCGCCATGCGATACGATCATCGGCAACCGATCATTTTCCCGGTTCAATATATCGGTGAAGGTGGACTGGATACGTTGCATGAATTCCGGATCGCTTTCGCCGCCGGGTGGCACTTCGCCGGTATGGGCCAGCGGTTCGATATCCGCCCATAAAAGACCATCCCATTCGCCGCAATCGCGTTCGCGCAAATCATGGGCATAGAGGTCATTCATCTCAAGCCCCAGCGTGCCATTGATAATCTCCGCCGTTTTAACGGCGCGCTTCATGTAGCTGTGATAAATCACATCGGGTTTAAGCTCCAGCTGATCAATAATCTCCGCAAGAGCATGCGCCTGGCTTAATCCGATTTCATTCAGCGGGCTATCATACTGTCCCCCCGCTGTTAATCCGGCGGCATTGGCTTCGCTTTGCCCATGGCGGATAAGATAGAAAGCCTTTTGGGGTAGCATTTGCGTATCTCTATTTTGCGTTATTGTTTATTGCGTGATAAAAGATAACACGATTTTGCTGCTGCTCCCGTATTTTGTAAGGTTATTCTGCAAACATCTACGGAATCCGCCTGCTTTAGCCATGCTATTGAAACGTGCCATGTAATAAAAGTTTGTAGCGCTTATTTCAGTAAAAACCTCACCTGTATCGTCGTTGACATAGGAGTCATTTGTTAAAAAACACTTTCCCTTACGGGCAGGGCGCACCTCTTTCACGGCGTTATCCCATGCTTTTTGGAGATTTTCTTCCGGGAGTACAGCAACCCTCACAGCGACGCAAACTTGATTTTTCTTCTGAATGGAACGTGTCATAGCCAAATCTCCCTGATTTAAAAATATGAAAATTCCATATGCCGGACTTTTTGTCAAGAAACCTAGTGCTGCTTAGTTATTTACTATGTTATGAAGTGAGCCCATGGAACAATGGCGTGATCAAGGGATAGTTCTGAAGGCGCGCAGCCACGGTGAATCCGGGGCTGTGGTATCGCTGATAACGGAAACTTATGGCCGGCATATGGGCTATGTCAGGGGCGGGCAGGGCAGCCGCCTGCGCGGGGTCTTGCAGCCCGGCAGCATGGTGAGCGCGCAGTGGTCCGTCCAGACGTCTGACGGCATGGGGTCTTATACGCTGGAGCAGGAGGCGCACCCGGCCGCGGTTATTATGCAGGACCCGCTGAAACTCGGGGCTTTGATGTCGGCCTGCGCCCTGTGTGACGTGTCATTGCCGGAGCGGGAGGCGCATCCGGGGCTCTTCTACGGGTTACAGGCGCTTCTGAATACGCTGGATAGCGAGGTTTGGGGCGCGGCCTATGTCGTTTGGGAACTGGCGCTTCTGCGGGAACTGGGGTTCGGGATTGACCTGTCGCGCTGCGCCGGGGGCGGTGATCCGGCCACTTTATGCTATGTCAGCCCCAAATCAGGGCAGGCGGTTAGTAGAGAGGCAGGGGAGCCTTACAAAGCGAAGCTATTACCGTTACCGGGATTTCTCAGCCCGCAAAAGGGCGAAGCTACGGCGGACGAAGTCTGTAAAGGCCTGCAGATGACGGGATATTTTCTGGAACACTGGGTTTTTGCGCAACATACGCATGGTATGCCGGAAGAACGTCTGCGCTTCCAGGAGCGTTTTGAACGATACGCAGCTATAAACGAGATGTAAGAAATTCATCGCGGCATTTCCGTGATTAGTTGGCGCTAAGGGCTGGTGTGGCCTTGGTGCTTAAATTCGTCAGCGAACTTTGTTTGGCAATCTGCATGCCTACAACGCCGCTAAAGGCAATGCCGGCGGCGAGTGCTATAAAGGTTTTGCGTAGATTGCTTAAGTCTTTTTCCATGGTGCTCATTAGAGTTTCTCCTCATGCTATAGTGACTAAAAGTTACTGAATTGACGTTACTTATACCAAAGCCTATGCAATATGTCAAATTGTATGACAAATTAACCAAAATATAGTGGGGAACAGGGGGGCATAAGCGCTTGCCTTTCCGGGCCATATTTGCGAAACATGCGGGTATACAAGGATTCCCAAGGCTTATGTCACGCAAAAAGAACACATCAGAACCGGTACAGCAGAACATAGTGGATCAGCCGCTCGTTGATATTTTATCCGAGCGCTATCTGTCCTATGCCCTGTCGACCATTATGTCCCGGTCCTTGCCGGATGTTCGCGATGGCCTGAAACCTGTACACCGCCGTTTGCTTTATGCAATGTACCAGCTGAAGCTGGGTTACCAGACGGGACCTAAAAAATCCGCGCGCGTTGTCGGTGATGTCATCGGTAAATTCCACCCGCATGGTGACCAGTCAGTTTATGACGCCCTTGTGCGTTTGGCGCAGGATTTTGCTGTCCGCTATCCGCTTGTTGATGGACAGGGTAACTTCGGTAACATTGACGGCGATAATGCAGCCGCGATGCGTTATACCGAAGCGCGCATGACGCAGGTAGCCGAATTGCTGCTGGAAGGCATCGATGAAGATGCCGTTGATTTCCGTCCCACCTATGATGGCGATGGGTCTGAGCCGATTGTTATGCCGGGCGCGTTCCCAAACCTGCTGGCAAACGGGTCTTCCGGTATTGCTGTGGGTATGGCGACCAATATCCCGCCGCATAATGTGGCGGAGCTGTGCGAAGCGATGGAATTGCTGCTGGACAGCGAAACCGAAGTTACAGACGCGCAGCTGGCCAAAATCGTTAAAGGCCCCGATTTCCCAACGGGGGGTATCCTCGTTGAGCCTAAAGAGAATATTGCCGAGGCCTACCGTACCGGCCGCGGTTCATTCCGCCTGCGCGCGAAGTGGGAACGTGAAGAATTAAAGCAGGGTCAATATCAGATCATTGTCACCGAAATTCCTTATCAGGTCCAGAAATCCAAGCTTATTGAGCGGATCGCTGAACTGATCATGACTAAGAAGCTGCACATGCTGGACGATGTCCGGGATGAAAGTGCGGAAGACATTCGTCTCGTTCTGATCCCAAAGAACCGCAATACTGAGCCAGAGCTTCTGATGGAGAGCCTGTTCCGTCAAACGGATCTTGAGGTCCGCTTTGCCATGAATATGAACGTCCTTGATGGCGGCGTTGTGCCCAAGGTTATGAGCATCAAGCAGGTGCTGCAAGCATGGCTGACCCACCGTCAGGACGTGCTTGTCCGCCGCTCTGCCCATAGGCTTGATAAGGTTTTGAACCGCCTTGAGGTGCTCGAAGGCTACCTGATCGTTTACCTGAATATCGACAAGGTCATTAAGATCATTCGTGATTCAGATGAACCGAAAGCGGAACTCATGAAGGCGTTTAAGCTGACCGAGTATCAGGCTGAGGCTATTTTGAATATGCGCTTGCGCTCCTTGCGTAAGCTGGAAGAGATTGAACTGCGGCGCGAACATGATGGCCTATCGAAGGAACGCGATTCCCTTCAAGCATTGATTAAATCCGAATCCCGCCAGTGGAAAGAAATCCGCAAGCAGGTCGTCGGCTTGAAAGAGTTGTTTGGCCCCGGCACCGCTCTGGGTGCTCGCCGTACGAAGATTGCCAAGTCACCAGCGCCGATTGATATTGAAGAGCTGGAAGAAGCATTGATCGAGAAAGAGCCTATTACCGTGATCTGCTCCGATAAAGGCTGGATTCGCGCGATGAAGGGTCACAATATCGATGCCAAGGAACTGAAATACAAGGACGGCGATAAAGGGCAGTTTGTCATCGAAGCACAAACAACCGACAAGCTGCTGGCCTTTGGTACCAATGGCCGTTTCTACACGATTGCCTGCGATAAACTGCCGCCCGGCCGTGGTTTTGGCGAGCCTGTGCGTCTTATCGTGGATTTGCCCAATGATGCGGGTATTTCTTCACTGTTCATCTATAACTCTGCGCGCAAGCTGCTGGTGGCATCCGATGAAGGCCATGGTTTTATCGTTGAGGAAAAAGAATGTCTGGCGCAGACTAAAGCCGGGAAGCAGGTTCTGAATGTCGATGCCAGCTCCGAAGCACGCATCTGCTCAGTTGTGCCCGATAATGCGGATTATGTCGCCGTCATAGGCACAAATCGCAAAATGCTAATCTTCACTATTGATGAAGTGCCGGTCATGACCAAGGGCAAGGGCGTTATTCTGCTAAAAGGGAAAAATTCCGGCCTGTCCGATGCTAAGGCTTTCAACAAGAAAGAAGGCTTAAGCTTCGCATATGGCAGTGGCGTAAAAGTGATGGATGACATCAAGCCCTGGATCGGCAAGCGGGCTCAGGCTGGCTTATTACCGCCTAATGGCTTCCCGCGCAGCAATAAATTTTAAATTCCGCCTTTTTGTCATCCTGAGCGTTAGCGAAGGATCCCCAAAATAAAACGCGTTTGAGATCCTTCGCTAATGATCAGGATGACAGTGCGTTTAAGGGAAATAAACCTCACCCGGCGTCTTCTGGTAGTTGACGGCAGGCAGAGGTTTAGGTGTGGATTTCCGGATCAATTTGCCGGTGGCACCAAAGGCCCCGCGCCGGGCGGCATCTTCAACGCTTTCGCGCAGCACTATCACAGTGATACGGCGGTTACGTTCGTCCAGCGGGTTTTCGGGGATCAGCGGTTCCTTATCGGCGCGCCCCGAAACATCGGAAATCTTTTTCTCCGCGATTCCATCCTGAAGCAATATACGGCGGCTGGCATTGGCACGGTCTGCGGATAATTCCCAGTTCGTATATTTAGCATTGGGACTATATTTATGCGCATCGGTGTGACCGCGCACGGAAATATCGTTTGTCATGGGGCTGACGGCTGTAGCAACGGCCTTTAAAAGTGTCTTGGTATAGTCATACATTTCCGCGCTGCCACTGGGGAAGAGGGGCTTACCCTGCTGATCCACAAGCTGGATCCGCATCCCTTCCGGTGTGATATCAATCATCATGTTTTTGGCGAGGGCCGCCAGTTCGGCATTCTGGGTCAGTTGTTTTTCAAGGCCTTCCTTGGCTTCTTCGAACTGGGCATCTTCCTGCTGGCGGAGCTGCGCTTCCAATTTTTCGGCGGTGTCTTGTTCTGCATTCGAATCAGCATCGCCGGCTTGGCCGGTTGGTTTGGGGGCGGACATATCCTGCATTGTGCTGGTCATCGCGCCGTCGGTTGCGATGGAAGTGCCGCCCATAACACCGCCAGCACCACTTTGCGTGTCGGATACAATCTGTCGGGACGGGTCGAAATAGTTCGCAATGGTGTCCTTGGCTTCATCCGTCGTAACATTCAAAAGCCAGAGCAGAAGGAAAAACGCCATCATCGCCGTTACGAAGTCGGCATAGGCCACTTTCCACGCGCCACCATGATGGCCGCCGGCAACCTTCTTGATCTTCTTGACGATTATCGGGCGGACTTCGTCGCTTTTTGATGTTTTTGCCACATTACCCTCGCATCTTAGCCCGGACTTGGCATTTCATTCAGCTTCTCTTCCAGTTCAATAAAGCCCGGCTGTACATGGTGAGGCAGGAATTTACGGGAGAATTCGACGGCCACCTGCGGTGCGGCACCGTTCAGGAACGCAATGATGGCCACCTTCATGCAGCGGTAATACATGATTTCCGATTCCGCGCGCGCATTTAAGGCACCGGCTGTCGGGCCAATAAAGCCGTATGCAAGGAAAACACCGAGGAACGTACCAACAAGCGCACCACCAATCATATAACCGAGAACTTCCGGTGGCTCGGAAATCGAGCCCATGGTTTTAATAACACCCAGAACCGCAGCCACAATACCAAGGGCCGGAATACCATCGGCCATTGTCTGGATGGCATGGCCTGCATGCATTTTGTCATGCGTCAGGCTTTCAATTTCCTCATCCATCAGATTTTCAATCTGATGCGGGTTTTCATTGCCAAGTGAAATGATACGCAAATAATCGCACAGGAAGGTGATGGCGTGATGGTCATGCTGGAAGCTGGGAAATTTTTTAAACAATTCGCTTTCTTCCGGGCGCTCGATATGGGATTCAAGGGCCAGCCAGCCTTTTGTCCGCGCCAGTTTGAAAACCATATACATCATGCTGAGCAATTCGATATAGGATTCTTTGTCGTGCGCTTCCGGCTTTTTCAACGCAGTGCCAAGGCCGCTGAGTGTTGCTTTGATAACATGGCCCGTATTGGCCACCATAAACGCACCGAAGGCACATCCCAGAATAATCAAGCCTTCATAGGGGAGGGCATGCAAAATCGGGCCAAGTTTGCCGCCGGAAAGTACGTATCCTAAAATTGTACAGACAAAGACAACGATGTAACCAACAAACTTCATGGCCGGAATAAAACCTTTCCTAGAGATTTAAATCCAAAAACGCGCTGCGCAGGATCAACTGTACTAACTATAGTATTTATCGTTAAACGTATAATATCAAGCAGATAGATTATTTTATACTTAACGGCCCAACTGGCGGATCGCATCGATGGCAAAATAAGTCAGGATAAGGTCAGCGCCCGCGCGTTTGAAAGCGATAAGGGATTCCATCATGACATCTTGTTCATTGAGCGCGCCAGCCTGTGCCGCGTATTTGATCATAGCATATTCGCCACTGACTTGGTAGGCCGCCAGAGGCAATAAAGTCTGGTCTCGGAGTTTAGTCAGAATATCGAGATAGGCCATGCCCGGCTTGACCATAAGTATGTCTGCACCCTCCGCTTCATCGATCAGGGATTCCCGTAAGGCTTCGCGCGCATTGGCCGGGTCCATCTGGTATGTTTTGCGGTCTCCGCGCACGGTCTTATCCTTTCCAAGACTGCACCCGGCGGCATCCCGGAACGGGCCATAGAAGCTTGAGGCAAACTTGGTGGAATATGCCATAAGCGGCAGGTCAGTGTAACCGGATTGATCCAGCGCGCTCCGTAAGGCCGCAATTGTACCATCCATCATCCCGGACGGGGCCAGCAGATCCGCGCCTGCTGCGGCGGCGACCAGCGCCTGCTGCGCCAAATTCTCAAGCGTTCGGTCATTATCCACGTCACCATGGGGCGTAAGAACGCCGCAATGACCATGGTCTGTATATTCACAGAAGCAGAGGTCAGCAATAACCGTAATATCGGGTGCCGCATCCTTGGCGGATTGCAGCATGCGGCTGAGCAGCCCGCCGGAGCGGAGGGAGTCACTGCCCGTCGCATCCTTATTATGTGACACGCCAAACAGCATGATGGCTTTGACACCTTCCTGTGATGCGGTCTTGACCGCCTCAATCAGGGTCTTTTCCGTTTCGCGGTAAATACCAGGCATGGTTTTGATGGGGGTACGCTCCGTAATGCCTTCATCGATAAATAGGGGATAGATGAAATCCGCAGGAGTAAGGTGGGTTTCCCGAACCAGGCTGCGCAAACTGTCGGTTTTGCGCAGGCGGCGGGTGCGCACATCCGGATCGGGCAGATCCAGGCGGGAAGGGGCGGAAATCTGGCGTTTTGGCAGGGTCATCGGGTAAACCTTTTTCGTTAAAAGACTGGGGACACCGTAAAATATTTTGCGCGGAATTAAAAGCTTAGTATCCATTTCTCTGATATATTTACGGGATGATTGATTTTCAACATCCCGATTTAAAAGTTAGCCGTCAGGGCCCTTTGGGTATCCTGACCCTGAACCGTCCCCAAATATTAAATGCGCTGTCGCTCGAAATGATCCGTATGATCCGGGCCACGCTGGAGCGCTGGTCAAAGGATGATACATTAAAGGCCGTCCTGTTCCTTGGGGCCGGGGACCGGGCTTTTTGTGCGGGCGGGGATGTAAAGGCCGCGTATTACACCGGGATGGAATATCGCCGGGGCACGGTTATTGAGACCGTCGTCTCCCTTTATTTTGCTGAAGAATATGATTTGAACCAATATCTCATGAACTATCAAAAACCGCTGGTTGCTTATATGGACGGCGTTACCATGGGCGGCGGCTTTGGGATTGCCGGGCCGTGTGATTTCAGGCTGGCGACGGACAGAACCTATTTTGCCATGCCGGAAGTGATTATCGGCCTGTTCCCGGATGTCGGCAGCGCCTGGTTCCTGACACGCTGCCCCGGGGAAACGGGAACCTATCTGGCCTTGACCGGACTGTCTATTCAGGCGCGGGATATGATGTATGTGGGCCTGGCCACGCACTATGTGCGGTCGCATCAGCAGGCACCCTTGATAAAGGCCTTGGAAACGGCCGCCGCGGATAAAGATCCGCAAATGGCTATAGCAAAGGCTCTAACCAACTTCACCCTTGATCCCATGACCCAGGAAGAGGGCGCAATAGAGGCTAACCGGGCGCGCATTGACACGTGCTTTTCTTTCGATACGATAGAGGATATATATGTAGCCCTATCCGAGGAAACAGAAGGCTGGGAACGTTCAACACGCCATTTGCTGGAAAGCCGTTCGCCCACAAGCCTGAAGGTTACACTGGCGCATTTGCGGCGGGCGCGGGCCTATCAGGAAGATTTTGCCACCATCATCAAACGTGATTATACGTTGGCGCATAATTTTCTACGCGGGCATGATTTCTATGAAGGTGTCCGGGCCATGATTATAAACAAAGACCGCCAACCACAATGGGAGCCAAAGCATTTCAGCGAAGTCACCGACGATGTCGTGCGCGGTCATTTTGTTCAAGACGGGCTGGGCTTGCTGGAAACGGTATATAAACAATCATTCGAAGTTTAGGTGTTTTTAGCTTGAGTCTTGTACGGACTGGATTAGACTGTTGGTCAAAGGTTTAACAGCCATCCTCTCTATCCCCCTTCGCGGAGCACCCTATGAATACAACACCATATTATGATGCCATTCAATTGATGGAGCGTTTGCACCGTCATTTCCTTGACGTTTTGAAGCTGGAGCTTGATAAAAAGGGGATACAGGATATCAATAACGTTCAGGCCATGATCCTCTACAATATTGGCGAAGACGAGCTAACGGTGGGGGAGCTGACGATTCGGGGATACTATCTGGGATCCAACGTATCCTATAATGTGAAAAAAATGGTGGAGAACGAGTATCTGATCCAGGAACGATCCGTTCACGATAAACGCTCCATCCGGGTGAAATTATCGCCCAAGGGTCGGGAATTACGCGCTCTTGTAACCACCATGTTCAAGCGGCACGAGGATCAGATTAAGGGCACTGACCTTACCGATGACCGCCTGAAGGGCATGAACGAGGTCCTGCGCCGGATTGAGCGTTTCTGGGCCAGCCAGACCAATTATTAAAAAATATTTCCATAAAGTTTGCGTATTCTGACAAGTCGTGATAAGGTTGCGCCTGAATTTAACAGGAGAAACATCATGAAGAAATCCGAATATGATCTTTACGACCAGCGTCTGTATGAGATTTTCACGACTAAAAGCAATCCACATACATTTAATGAAGGCTATGATCCAAAACTGGCACTCCAGGCTCAAAACTTAAGATTGAGATTGCAGGCTTTTAAAGCCAAATACGGGCTTGATGAAGATACTACCCAACTAAGAAGAGTTCAGCTTTTTTCCAACGATTCCGGATATGCCATCGCTGTGGCGAAGGAAATCTTTGAAAAAAGCAGCCATCCCGTAAATATAGGCAACTCTCTCAATCCCTCCTTAGCATTGGCTGCTTTCGATTCAATTATGTTGCATGAAGAGCATGAGAAACTTGTGGGACCTGTCGAAGGCCCAACAATCCAAACTAAGCAGCCTAAGCCAAGCGTCCCTTTTCAGAGGTCTTCCGCACCGGCTTAAAAACAACTGCATACACATCTGCACATGAATCATATGAGGGCACACAGATAGTGTGTGCCCTCATATCTATTATGGTCTTAGGTAATGTCTATCTCAAGGATACCAACCTAACCGATGACCTATTGAAGATCACTAATGAAATGCTTCGCAGCATCGAACGTTTTAGGCTAGCCAGACGAATTATTAAGTTCGTTTCATAAATTTAAATATCATAAAATAGGCGCCCATTATTTGACATATTTATTTAGTTATGTTAATTTACATCCAGTCTTAATTTAACTGTGGAGATAACTATGGATTTAAATGAAGCAGATGTCCGCCGGATTGTGCGCGAAGAGTTGCAGCTACAGGGGGCTATTGACACTACAAGTGATTTTACAAGAGCAGTGGAAGAATTCCAAACTCTTAGTAAAGAAAGATTACAGAGGCTGGCAAATTTAGCAGACCAATTTGCGTTTTCAGCAGGATTAACCGAATGCTTGGAGGGCGTACCAAATAAAAATGAAATTATTAAGCGGCTCAAAAGTTTTTATGCTGTTCATCGCGGTTATGAAGGGCCGGTAGAACCTTAAAAAAACGCCTGCAGACACATCTACACATGAATCATATGAGGGCCTACACATAGTGTGTGCCCTCATATTTATTTACGGCCTCATAATCTTTTGCCGTATTTAGCAACACCAATCCCGGACATAACCAGCAATAACGTGATCAGCAGATGGGGGGTCAGATCCGTTTTACCCAGGATCACGATATAGAACGCGGCAAGCACGGGGGTCATAAAACTCATGACCCCGATAAACGGTGCATTGCCATGTTTCATCCCAAAATCCCAGAACATATAGGCTGATGATATGAACAGGGAAGAAATGGTAACGATCCATAGGCTTTGTGTTGACGCCATCGGCCCCCCCGCCACGTAATGCCATATCATGAAATTAAGGATACTGCTGAGCAGGAAGATAATGCTGAGGACATTATTCGTCATTTTGTTATAACGCGCCGATAGGCCGGAAAACAGGCTCCAGCTCAGCGCGCAGACAATCGCGATACTATGGCCGGATAACCACGTAACCCCGCCAAGATTCAAGCCGTGCCCCATCAACATGAAGGCGATACCCGCAAACCCCAGCAACCCGCCCACCATATGATACCAGCGCAGCTTTTGCCCCAATGACACCGCCGTGAAGATGACGACAAGCAAAGGCCACGTATAGATAATCAGTGTCGCTTCCAGCGGCGGTGCCTGCTGCAGGGCCAGGACCCAGGTGATTTCATGGAGGCTGATTCCTACCAGACCCGCGGCAATAAACCAGAGGGGAATGGACCGCAGCTCCGGCACGGGGTTTTCACGCCGTATAACCCATTTCCCAAGAAACAGAAAGAAACCGACCAGATGCGCAATGCCTATATAAAGAAAAGCGTCAACATCCGGTACTGATGCGACAGTGGGTGCTGTAATGGACCAGAAAAGTACCGATAAAAGTCCGCTGGCCGTACCCCAGAAGTAACGGCGATCTTTTGCTTGTGGGCTGCTCACTAAAAAAACGCCTGCAGACCCGTCTGCGCACGACCCAGAATGAGGGCATGCACATCGTGTGTGCCCTCATATGTATTGACGGCCTCAAGGTTCATAAGGTGGCGGATAACGTGATATTCGTCGGAGATTCCGTTACCACCCAGCATGTCACGGGCGACCCGCGCGATATCAAGCGCCTTGCCGCAGTTATTGCGTTTCAGCATCGATATTGCTTCGGGCGGTGCGCGTCCTTGATCCCGCAATTGACCCAAACGGAAGGCCGCGTGCAATCCCAAAGTAATTTCGGTTTGCATATCGGCGAGTTTTTTCTGGATCAATTGCTGCGCGGCGAGGGGCTTTCCGAATATGATACGATCAAGTGTGTATTGGCGGGCTTGATGCCAGCACGCCTCCGCCGCGCCCAGCGCGCCGAAGCTAATTCCGAAACGCGCCGAGTTCAAACAGGCGAACGGACCGCTTAATCCCTTCGCGGTAGGAAGCTTGTTTTCTTCGGGGACAAAGACGTCATCCATCATGATACTGCCAGTTATTGAAGCGCGTAATGAAAACTTCCCTTCAATTTTCGGTGCGGAAAGGCCTTTCATCCCTTTGTCTAAAATATAACCGGTAATATCGTCATTATCATCCTTCGCCCACACAACGAAAACATCCGCGATGGGGGAGTTTGTAATCCATTGTTTGGAACCCGAAACGCTGTAACCACCCGCAACTTTTTTCGCGCGTGTTTTCATCGCACCGGGATCGGAACCGCCGTCAGGTTCGGTTAAGCCAAAGCATCCGATAAATTCGCCAGATGCCAGTTTCGGCAGGTATTTTTGTTTCTGTGCTTCCGATCCGAATTCATAAATAGGGTACATAACCAAAGACGATTGGACAGAAAAAGCGGAACGGTAACTTGAATCGACACGTTCCAGTTCGCGCGCAATCAGGCCATAGGCCACATAGCTTACCCCGGAACAACCATAACCATGCAGCGGTGCGCCCAGCAATCCCAGTTCCCCCATCTCCCGCATAATGGCGGGGTCGAAAATTTCATGGCGGTTGGCTTCAATAATCCGGGGCAGAAGTTTACCTTGCGCGTAATCACGGGCGGCGTCACGGATCATCCGTTCTTCATCGCTCAGCAGCTCTTCCAGCAGAAGCGGGTCTTCCCATTGAAAATCTGGTTTCAATTTATTCTTGTCGACCATGGTGCTACGCCCTTCTGCTTAGAATTATGTTTGATATAATCTAGCGCAGTCGGAGGGTAAGGACAATGTCATAGATATTTTGCGTTGCGCAATTCACGGGACGGGAAAAATGTGATAAATACTGTCTATGAACAATCCTATGGCGGGCCGTGAGATTATTTTTGAATTCTTCCCTGTGGGTAACGTGGTGAAGGTAACGGCAATGGACACACGAACATTGACGGAAGTTGTCATTCAGGGTCCGGCGAATGCCGGGCAGGCGATTTTAAAGGCCAATGCCTTAAAACGTCTTGAATATGTCCTGCGGAAAAAAGGTGTAATTTAAGGTGCCGGTGGCCTGTTTAAGGGCAGGACAAGCTTGCCTAGCCGTTTATCCATAAGGCATTGCGCAGGCATATCGTTATAAATGCGCACCAGCATGTCTTTGGATTGTTCCCAATGATTTCTCTGTAACAGTGGATAATAGATATCCATAAAGAAATCCGTAAATATTCTTTCCAGATCCGCGCAGGTTGATGCCAGCGCGGGATTTGTGCCGCGGGCAAGAACATCCATATATAAATCCAGAAAGGGTTTTATTCCATAGTCCAGAGCGTCCTGGCATACGGGCATTTTCGTTGAGACAGAGGCTGCTGCGGCATCAAAGGCCGGCCTGATATTGCCGGGGTTTAAGATGTTTCCATCCATAATATTATTCTCCTGTTCTAATCTTTTTTTATTTATAACTCAGTCTAGAATGATTCAAAGGGCAGGGAAAGACCCGTTAAACGGCATAGTGTGATCTTCCCGCGCCCTTTCCAAAAATAAACTCGATAAAACTATTTGAATGCCGCAGAATCTCTGTATATTAACGCCATCATGACTGAAAAACTGACTATTGCGATTGCATCCGATCATGCGGGCTTTGCCCTGAAAGAGGCTGTGAAGGCCGCTTTCCCGTATTATGCGTGGCTGGATCTGGGCACCAATTCAACTGAATCATGTAACTACGCCGATTACGGCCATGCGATGGGCCGGGCGATCACGGATTGTACGGCCTTGCGCGGTGTGATTATTTGCGGCTCTGGTATCGGGATCTCTATCGCCGCCAACCGTCACAAGGATGTGCGCGCGGCGCTCTGTTCAAATTCGACGATGGCACGTTTATCCCGCCAGCATAATGATGCAAACGTTCTGGCACTGGGTGCCCGTATCACCGGCGAGACGGTGGCGATTGATTGCGTGAAGGCCTTTATCGAGACGGAATTCGAAGGCGGACGCCATCAAGCAAGAGTTGAAGAAATTAATTCAGGCATCTGATTTTACTATAAGAAGGGCGATTTTAAAATGACAAAGGCAGCAGCAAAAATGGATGACGCACAATATAGTTTTTTCTTCACCGAAGATCTGGCCAGCCATGACCCGGCCGTATTCGAAGCCATCGAACATGAAATGTCCCGCCAGCAGAACCAGATCGAACTGATCGCCAGCGAGAACATCGTGTCCAAAGCCGTTCTGGAGGCCCAGGGCTCTGTCCTGACCAACAAATATGCCGAAGGCTATCCGGGCAAGCGCTATTACGGCGGTTGTGAATATGTGGATGTGGCGGAAGAGCTGGCGCGTGATCGTGCGAAGCAGCTGTTTGGTTGTTCTTACGTAAACGTGCAGCCGCACTCCGGCGCGCAGGCCAACCAGGCCGTATTCCTCGCGCTGCTGCAGCCGGGCGATACAATTCTCGGCATGTCTCTGGCCCATGGCGGCCACCTGACGCATGGCGCGGCGCCCAGCCAGTCTGGCAAATGGTTTAACGCCGTACAATATGGCGTGCGCAAGGAAGATGCCCTGATTGATTATGAAGAGGTCGAGCGTCTGGCCAAGGAGCATAAGCCCAAGATGATTATTGCCGGGGCTTCCGCTTATCCGCGCGTTATTGATTGGAAACGTTTTCGGGCGATTGCGGATAGTGTAGGCGCTTATTTGATGGTAGATATGGCACACTATGCCGGTCTGATTGCTGGTGGTTCTTACCCGTCGCCATTGCCGCATGCGCATATTACGACAACGACAACCCACAAAACCTTGCGCGGTCCGCGCGGTGGTATGATCCTGTCCAATGATGAGGATCTAGGTAAGAAGATCAACTCTGCCGTCTTCCCGGGACTTCAGGGCGGACCATTGATGCATGTGATCGCCGCGAAGGCCGTTTGCTTCGGGGAGGCATTAAAGCCAGACTTTAAGACTTACGCGCATCAGATTGTAAAAAATGCAAAATCTCTTGCGGCAGCCGTCGTGGCCGGGGGGCTTGATGTTGTATCTGGCGATACGGATAGCCATATCGTCCTGATCGATCTGCGCCCGAAAAAGCTAACTGGAAACATTGCGGAAGTGGCGCTGGAGCGGGCAGGCATGACATGTAACAAGAACGCCGTGCCGTTCGATCCCGAGAAGCCTATGGTGACCAGTGGCGTTCGGGTAGGCACTCCAGCCGCCACAACACGTGGCTTTGGTGAGGCAGAATTCAAGCAAGTGGGCGAGATGATCGTCGAAGTGCTCGACGGCCTGGCGAAAAATGGGCCTGAAGGTAATGCGGCCGTTGAAAAAGCCGTGTTCGAGAAGGTCAAAGCCTTAACTGCAAAATTCCCGATTTACTAATTACTATAAGGCTTTAGAGTATGCACTGCCCATTCTGCGGCCATGAAGAGACGCAAGTAAAGGATTCCCGCCCGGCGGAAGATGGTTCGTCCATCCGCCGCCGCCGGGCCTGTTCCGAATGCGGCGCGCGTTTTACGACGTTTGAACATATTCAGCTGCGCGATATGATCGTGGTCAAGAATGATGGGCGCAAGCAGGCCTTTAACCGGGACAAACTGTTGCGTTCCATGCAGATTGCCCTGCGCAAGCGCCCTGTAACCGAAGAGCAGCTGGAGAAGAATGTAAGCTCCATCGTGCGCCAGCTTGAGACTATGGGCGACTCTGAAGTCACTACGGCACAGATCGGGGAGCTGATCATGAAGGCTCTGGCCCGCATGGACAAGGTGGGATATATACGTTATGCCTCTGTTTATAAAGACTTTTCAAAGCCTGAAGACTTCAATTCCCTTCTTGAAGAGCTTGAGAATTAAGATCTCACGGATCTAAAAAGCTCCCTTTTAGAGTTCTTTTGAGCCCGTTCTGATGTACCGCGGGCGCGGTAACATAGTGGAAATTTCCACCTGTCTTTCTGCATCATAAATGATCGTGTCATATGACTTAAAGTGACGCTTTATAAAAACTTTATCCAATAACCTTAGTTAATTATATAGATTCATTTCAAGTCAATCTGAGAAGCAGGGGATGGATCAGCTTATCCAGCCTCTTAACGCGCACGGCCATGCAAGACAGAATACAGGAGCTTATCTACGCCAGGCTATTCAGGGAAAGCGCCGCTATAGCATTCACAGGCTCTAGGAGGGTGGGCGGTTCATGACTTGTAATCCTATCAGGATATTAGGCTTGAAATCATGCTGCGTCATGATTTTGTTTTGCTGCGTCATGATTTTATTAAGAAAGGCCATCGCGGATCAGTGGCGCGAATATGGTGCTTTTTTGCGCCTTTATTGACCATTTTTGAGGGTTTTGTTGGGTCTCGTGACCCTTTCTGGTGCTGTGGATAAGGTCAGGGATAAGTTTTGCGCTGCTTCAACCTGCTGGTGCCATGAAACGGTATGATCCTTTCATGGTATGCCATTACGATGCCGCTGATTTTCTTTGCCAGACCGCCTGTCTTTCATGTATAGAAAAGGCACGATTTAAAACGTTCTTTAAGCACCGTATAGAGTAGCCATGATCACCAATATTGAAGCCGCTTCCAAAAGCTCCCGTAAGGCCCGTAACAGTGCCGCCCGGCTGGCGGCGGTGCAGGCCGTTTACCAGATGCTGGCCAATGATCAGAAGGCCTCCGCCGTTATTGAAGATTTTATGGCCAGCCGTCTGGGTAAACCGGTGGATGGCATTGATATGGTGATGCCCGATGGTATCTTGTTTAAGAATATTGTCGAGGGCGTGGCCGCGCGTCAGGATGATCTTGAAACGATCCTCACCGGTGCGTCAGCCGCGCGCAAAGGCACGGAAGACGCCAGTTTGCCTGCAAAGTCTGAACCTCTTTTGCTATCGCTTCTGCTCTGCGGTGCGTTTGAATTGCTGGCGCACCATGAAACGGACGCGCCGATCATTATCTCTGATTACCTGCATGTATCGCATGCCTTCTTCGATCAGGGTGAAGACAGGCTGGTAAATGGACTTCTTGACCAGGTTAAAAAATCCGTCCGGGATTAGACAGAAAAATTTTAAGGGGAGGCTGACATCATGAGTGCTCAAAATCAAACCCGCCGCAAAGCGGTCCGTGACATCGCTCTTCTGAAATCCCAAAAACAACCCATCGTTTGTTTAACATCGTATAATGCGCCAATCGCGCGCCTGGCCGACAAACATGTCGATATCATACTGGTGGGCGACAGTCTGGGTATGGTGCTTTATGATTTTGATAGCACGCTGCAAGTGACCCTTGACCTGATGATGGCCCATGGGCGCGCCGTGGTTAAGACTACATCCCATGCTTTAATTACCGTTGATATGCCCTTTGGTTCTTATCAGGAATCTCCCGAACAAGCCTTCCGTAACGCCGCCCTGATCATGGCACAGACCGGGTGTCATGCGGTGAAGCTTGAGGGCGGTGTTGAGATGGCCGAAACAGTGTCTTTCCTGGTCCAACGGGGCATTCCCGTCATCGGCCATATCGGCCTGCAACCGCAATCTGTCCATAGTGAGGGCGGTTACCGTGTCACGGGCCGGACTGACCCGGAGCAGGCGCGTCTTCTGGCCAGTGCCGCTGCGATTGACGAAGCCGGGGCCTTTGCACTGGTCCTTGAATGTATGGATGAGGGGCTGGCGGCGACAATCACCGAGTCGGTTGAGTGCGCGACCATTGGGATCGGCGCCTCTGCCGCTTGTGACGGCCAAATCCTTGTAACAGAAGATCTTTTGGGTCTGACCCCGGGTGCCGGGCCAAAATTCGTCAAAAAATATGCGAATCTGTCCGCTTCAATCGATTCTGCTTTGGGTCAATATGCGACCGAAGTTCGTCAAAAAATCTTCCCTTCCGAGGAATATTTATACAAATCCAAGCCTAAAAACAAGCTACGGATTGCTGAATAACTAATTGTTTTGCAATCAATATTAGCATATTCTTGATAGATAAAATTTTAGATAAATCCTCCTATTCCATAACTGCTTGTTAAGGGCTTCCATAGTATTCTGAACAGTAACGAGGGGTCTATTGGGTTATAAGGGTTAACAATCATGCGTATTTTTATAATGGCTCTTGCAGCCATTGCGATTATTGGCGGTGGCGGAGCCGGTGTCTATTTCTATTTCGTTCATCCTGCAGAAGCATCAACACCGGACGATGAGAAAGCCGAGAAGAAGCAGGCCAAGAAAGAAAAATCAGGCGAGCCGCATAAATTTGTACAAATGCAGCCTCTGATCCTGCCCATCATTGATGGTAACAATATCAGTCAGGTAATCAGCCTGATCGTGTCTATCGAAGTGGCGACAGAGGTAGAGGAGAAGATGGTGAAAGCCATGATTCCCCGCCTGCAGGATGCTTATATTCAGGACATGTATGGCATGTTGAATAAAAAGGATGCGTTAAAAGATGGTCTTGTCCAGGTTAGCGTGATCAAATCTCGCCTGAATGATGTCAGCACCGAAGTTCTGGGAGAAGATATTGCGAAGGATGTATTGCTTCAAGTTGTTCAGCAGAACGAGCTGTAAAAGTAACAATCCTAATCAAAAAAGCGGCCATCGGGGCCGCTTTTTTATATGTGCATTTTGCTGCTGCGCATCATAATCCTTTGAGAATAATGGCCTTCAAAACCCTGCAGCCTCTTGCCACGACTCGAAATATGCGTCATTTTCAACACGTTATTTAGTCATTTCAATGAGATGGCTGGATATTAAAATCAATCAAGTACAGAGGTAGAAAATGAATAACATAAACTTGATGATTCTGGGTTGCGGTGTACTGGCTATATTATATGCCTTGTTCGCAGCATGCAGAGTCATGACAAAGAGTGCCGGCAATGCCCGCATGCAAGAAATTGCAGCTGCGGTGCAGGAAGGTGCTGCCGCTTACCTTAATCGTCAATATACGACGATTGGACTGGTGGGCGTTATCGTAGCTGTTGGTCTTTATTATCTGGTCGGCTGGCACGTAGCGGCCGGTTTTGGGATTGGCGCGGTTCTGTCCGGTCTGGCTGGTTATATTGGTATGAATGTTTCCGTTCGTGCCAATGTTCGTACAGCACAAGCCGCAACTGAGAGCCTGAAAAAAGCATTGGGTGTATCTTTCACATCCGGCGCGATTACAGGCATGCTGGTTGTTGGTCTGGGCCTTCTGGGTGTCGCCGGTTATTTCTTCGTTCTTGAATATTACAAGTTCGAAACAAGAACAATTCTCGAAGGTCTTGTTGGTTTGGGCTTCGGCGCATCCCTGATTTCCATCTTTGCCCGTCTGGGTGGTGGTATCTTTACAAAGGGTGCTGATGTCGGCGCGGATCTTGTTGGTAAGGTGGAAGCCGGTATCCCGGAAGATGACCCCCGTAACCCTGCCGTTATTGCCGACAATGTTGGTGACAATGTGGGCGATTGCGCCGGTATGGCTGCCGATTTGTTTGAAACATATGCTGTTACAATTGTAGCAACGATGTTGATTGCATTCGGCGTGTTCGCACCGGAAGTGGCACGCTCCATGATGATCCTGCCGCTGATGATTTGCGGTGTCTGTATCATCTCCTCCATCGTGGGTACATTCTTTGTCCGTCTGGGCAAGAAGCAAAACATTATGGGCGCCCTTTATAAAGGCCTCATCGTGAGTGGCATCCTGTCTGCGGCTTTCATCTATGGCATCTTTTACAAGCTGCCGGACTATGCAAGCGTAACGACGGCGGCCAATGTTGTATTCACAAACCAGGATATGTTCCTGAGCGCCATGACTGGCCTCGGCGTAACGGGTCTTCTGGTCTGGATTACCGAGTACTACACATCGACAGCGTTCCGTCCGGTGCGTTCCGTTGCGAAAGCCTCTGAAACAGGTCACGGCACGAACGTTATTCAGGGTCTGGCCGTTTCCATGGAAGCAACCGCTCTGCCGGTTATCGTGATCTGCGCCGGTATCTTTGTCGCGTTCAGCTTGGCCGGTCTTTACGGTATTGCGCTGGCGGCGACTACGATGCTGGGTGTTGCGGGTGTTATTGTGGCGCTGGATGCTTATGGTCCGGTTACAGATAATGCCGGTGGTATTGCCGAGATGGCCAATTTGCCGAAGGAAGTCCGTGTCACAACGGATGCTCTGGATGCGGTTGGTAACACGACAAAAGCAGTGACCAAAGGTTACGCCATCGGTTCTGCCGGTCTGGCCGCCCTGGTTCTGTTCGCAGGCTACACGGAAGAAATCTCTCATTACTTTGGTGGCCAGGAAGGATTTGAATCATTCACGGATATTCAATTCTCCCTGACCAACTCCTGGGTTGTGATCGGTTTGTTCATTGGTGGTATGCTCCCGTATCTGTTCGGTGCGATGTCCATGACTGCGGTTGGCCGTGCGGCTGGCAGTGTTGTTGTGGAAGTCCGTCGTCAGTTCCGCGAGATCAAAGGCATCATGGAAGGGACAGCGAAGCCGGAATACGGTACGGCTGTTGACCTTCTGACGAAGGCTGCGATCAAGGAGATGATCATTCCTTCACTGCTGCCTGTCGTTGCGCCCGTACTGCTATTCGCTATCGTTTACTTTATCAACGATGGTGTGACACCGGCTGAAAAACTCCTCCCGGCCTTCCAGGCTCTGGGTGCGATGTTGATGGGTACAATCGTGACCGGTCTGTTCGTTGCTATCTCCATGACCTCCGGTGGTGGTGCGTGGGATAACGCGAAGAAGTACATCGAAGAAGGCAACCATGGCGGCAAGGGCAGCGAAGCCCACAAAGCTGCTGTTACAGGCGACACCGTCGGCGATCCCTACAAGGATACATCCGGCCCGGCTGTTAATCCGCTGATCAAGATTGCCAACATTGTAGCCATTATTCTGGTTGCGGTTGTTGCCAAGATTATCCTCGGCTAAGCCTAATACCGCTTTAATAAAAACCCCGCTTGGAAAGGCGGGGTTTTTTATTGTTGTAATCTTGTGTTTAAAAAAATTAATTTGTACCGCCGCCTGTGCTTGCGCTGTTTGCGGGGCCTTTATCCTTGTTGAACTTGCCCATGTTGCCCAGAAGCTGTTGCATGACGGTGACTTCGCTGCCGCTGGTCGGGGTTTTGCCCGATGTGTAGGGCAGGTCGTTGCGGTTGGGTGGCACATCGACCGCCTCCATTAACAGGCCTTCCTTGTTAAATGACAGGACGACAATGCGTTCCTTTGTAATTTTTGGATCGAACACGCCTTTTTTCTCAGTCTCCTGACCCAGATAATACCAGATATTATCATCGAACGGAGCCTTCGTCGTGGGGGAGCCAACTTTTTTCATGACATCATATTGCGTGTCGATACCGGGTTTAAGGCTTTCAAGCTGGTAATCTTCCAGCAGATTGCCACGGCTGGCCATCGTCGGGGTGCAGGCACCAAGACACAGGGCCATCGCGGTAGCCGTTACTGTCAGAAGAGAGGTTTTTTTCATTTTTTTCATAGCCTGATTCCGAAAGCATGATATATCCCTATCACTAGACATTTTAATGACATGAAAATCAATCGATAGATGACCCTTGTGAACATGTTTACATTTTTTAAAAAACGGGCGCAGCGCCGCCAGCTCGCGAATAAGCTCTATACCAGCCTGGTGCAGCAGGCCCGGCTGCCATATTTCTATACACAGAAGGGTGTGCCGGACAGCTTTAACGGGCGGTTTGAAATGGTGCTTTTGCATTCCTATCTGGTTTGGGCGCGTCTGTTGAAGGAGGGCCAGCAGGGTGAAATCCTGTCGCAGAGCCTGTTCGATGTTATGTTTACTGAGATGAATCAGGCTGTGCGCAATATCGGCGTCGGCGATCTGGGCGTGCCTCACCACATAAAACGTATGATGAAGGCCTATAAAGGGCGCTCTTTAGCCTATCTGAAGGCGATTATGGCGCAGGATGATGCGGCCTTGGCCGATTCCCTGCGGCGGAATCTGTATGGCACGGTCACGGATGTGTCGGCGGCGCAGATCGAATTCTTTGCCGCGTATATAAAGCAGGCCCATATCGTGCTGGAGGCGCAGCCCTCCGATGCCATTATGGCGGGCGTAATTGATTTTTCCGGGCTGAATATCCCCGAAGGAGGGACCCATGAAGTTGACACCCGAGTGGTCGCATAGAATTGAAAGCCATACATTAACCTCAAAAGCCCTTATCCTGTCACTGGAAGCCAGTGAACGGGAGCGTAAGGATGTGGCCCGCCGCCTGAAAATTCAGGATATTGAGGCGCTTACAGCCAAAGTTAGGCTGCAGCGTCAAGGCAAGGGGAACGTCATCCACGTATCAGGAGAGTTCACGGCCAAGGTCGTGCAGGCCTGCATCGTGACGCTGGACCCAGTGCATGAAACCATCACCGAAACGTTTGAAAGCTGGTTCAGCGAAGACGACGACGTCGTCTCCCTGACCCGTGTCAGAAAAGAACGTAAAGTCAAACTGATAGATACCGAAATCCCCATAATGGAGGAAAAGGATGACCCGGAACCAGTAGAGGACGGTCATATTGATGCGGCGGAAGTCGTGACCCAGCATTTATCCTTGTCCATCAACCCATTCCCTCGGGCGCCGGGCGTAGCCGTCAGTGATTCCCCCGATGAGCCGCTGGAAAAACCCGTTCTCCTTGAAAATAAAAGAGAAAACCCGTTTGCGGCGTTAAAAGCCCTTAAAATCGCGGATGATAAGGAATAATTAAATCCCTTATACTGTCATCCTCCGCGCAAGCGGGGGATCCATAACCCCGATAATGAATGCTCTATGGATCCCCCGGTCAAGCCGGAGGATGACAGGGAGAAGGGGGTGTGGATAGAAAAAGGAAATGATTTTTCTTGCGCGGTAACTGATTTTCCGTTATCAAGCACACTCGTTTAAACGAATTTTCGACAAGATTACATATTTAAGGACTCGGACAATGGCTGTTCCAAAGAGAAAAACATCGAAATCCAAGCGCAACATGCGCCGCTCCCACCATGCACTGACTGCAACCAACTGGGTTGAAGAAGGTACAACGGGGGAAGCTGTTCGTCGTCACCACGTAGACCTGAAAACCGGCACATATAAAGGCCGTCAAATTCTGTCTGCGCGCGATTAAAACATCTCATTGACTTGCCGGGGGCGTTGCGCGTTAAATTAGGACAGCGCAACGCAAAAGCAAGGTTACCAGCCACACATGTCAAAAAATCTGACGATTGCCATCGACGCGATGGGCGGAGACTTTGGTCCTTCGGTGACTTTGCCGGCGGCATCTCTTGCATTTAAACAAAATTCAAATATCCGTTTTGTGTTTTATGGTCATGAAGGCCAGATTACGCATTATTTGGAAAAACACCCCGAACTGAAATCCGTTTCCCGTATCGTTCATACCGACAAGGTTGTTTCCAGCCATGAGAAACCGTCCGTTGCCTTGCGCACCGGCAAGGATTCCAGCATGCGTCTTGCGATTGATGCGGTAAAAAATGGTGAGGCGGAAGGCGTTGTGTCTGCCGGTAATACCGGCGCGCTGATGGCGATTGCCAAGCTGGTTCTGCGCTGCCTGCCGGGTATCAACCGCCCGGCGATTGGTGGCGTATTCCCGACAAAGACAGATGATATTGTGATGCTCGATATGGGCGCAAATACTGTATGTGATGCGGAGATACTGGTGCAGTTTGCGATTCTCGGATCGGTTTATGCGCGTATTGTTCTTGGGGTTGAAAATCCAACGGTCGGTCTTTTGAATATCGGGTCTGAAGATATGAAAGGTAATGATGCTGTACGGGGCGCGGCCTCCATCCTGTCACAAATCCAGTTCCCAGGCCGCTATGCGGGCTTTATCGAAGGCAATGATATTACCACCAACAAGGTCAATGTGGTTGTTACCGATGGTTTCACCGGCAATGTGGCCTTGAAGGTTGCTGAAGGCGTATCGGAAATGATGAGCTATCTTATCAAGGAAGCTTTCAAGACATCCGTTGTCAGCAAGCTGGGCGCGGCGCTGGCTTATACAGCGTTGAAAAAAGTCAAAGCGCATATGGACCCGCGCGCGCATAATGGTGGTATTTTCCTGGGCCTCAACGGTATTTGCGTGAAAAGCCATGGCGGTATGGATGAGTTTGGATTCTCGCGCGCAATTCTCGTGGCCGCGCGTCTGATTGAAAAAGGCTATAACGATTTGGTCGCAGCGGAAATTAATCGTCTTCTGTCCCAGGACACATTTGTTGAAAGCCTTGCGGCGCAGCAGGCGGAGTCCTTATGATCCGCAGTGTCATTGCCTCCACCGGCAGTTTTCTGCCCGCGCAGATTGTTACCAATAAAGATCTGGAAGCCCAGATGGATACCACAGATGAGTGGATTCAGCAGCGCACCGGCATCAAGCAGCGCCATATTGTCGTCGAAGGTGAAACAACATCACAACTGGCCATTCGTGCCGCGCAGGACGCGCTGAAGAATGGCGGGTTCACGGGATCTGATATTGACACTGTTATTGTCGCAACATCTACGCCCGATCTGACATTTCCATCTGTGGCGGTGAAGGTACAGGCGGCCCTTGATATGCCGCAAGGGGCTGCGTTTGATTTGCAGGCTGTGTGCTCCGGCTTTGTCTATGGTTTGAGTGTCGCGGACAGTATGATACGCACGGGATCTGCCAAGCGCGTTCTTCTGATCGGGGCGGAAACCATGTCATCTGTTCTCGATTGGTCGGACAGAACCACCAGCGTTCTGTTTGGTGATGGTGCGGGCGCCGTGATCCTCGAAGCCGACTCAAGCGGGAAGGGCACCAAGGACGATCGCGGTATTTTATCTACGCATTTGCATGCCGATGGCCGTTTGAGTGAAATCTTGAAAACCACGGGCGGCACCTCCAGCACGCGGACCAGCGGACATATATATATGGAGGGCAAGGAAGTGTTCCGTCATGCCGTCCAGTTTATGGCCGATGTCGTGAATGAAGCAATCGCTGCCAATAATATCACGCCGGCCGAAATTGACTGGCTGGTCCCGCATCAGGCGAATATCCGTATTATCGAGGGCACAGCCAAAAAGCTTGATATGGGAATGGACCGGGTGGTTGTAACGGTCGATCGCCATGGAAATACGTCTGCCGCCTCTATCCCGCTGGCCCTCCATGACGCGGTCAGTAAAGGGCAAATCCGCAGAAATCAGCTCCTTTTGCTTGAAGCTCTTGGCTCCGGCCTGACTTGGGGTTCGGCGCTGATCCGTTTTTAGGCGTAATTTAAGAAAATCCTGTTACCCTTTGAATTGAATCACATTTTTCAGCCTTCCTCATTGACGAGGGGCTGGGGAATCGGGTACGCTTAATTTATTCAATACAGAGAGGACACGATGGCTAATCGTACAATTACTAGAGCTGATCTCGCAGAATCCGTTTACAAGGAAGTGGGTTTGTCCCGCAATGAATCCGCCGACCTGGTGGAAGCAGTGCTGGAAGAAATCTCAAAGAGCCTGATTGAAGGGGATCATGTAAAGATCTCATCCTTCGGTAGTTTTACTATCCGTGAAAAAGGTCAACGTATGGGGCGCAACCCGAAGACAGGTGTGGAAGTTCCTATCCTGCCGCGTAAGGTTCTGGTGTTCCGTGCGTCTCATGTACTGAAAGACAGTATTAACGGCAAGACTTAAGACGCGTAACTAAGCGCGGATTATAAAAGCAAACACCGCGCCTGTGTGGGAGGTACTATGAACCAGACCAATAAAGTTGATGATAATGCGCTTGTTGCGGATGAGATTTCGTCTCCTTCTGCCAAGTCACAAAAATCTGCAACGGCCTTCCGCACCATCAGTGAAGTTGCTGATGAGCTGGATGTGCAACAACATGTCCTGCGTTTCTGGGAAACCAAGTTCACACAGATCAAGCCATTGAAGCGCGGCGGTGGCCGCCGCTACTACCGTCCGGAAGATGTTCTTCTTCTGAAGAAGATTCATAACCTTCTTTATACCGAAGGCTACACGATTAAAGGCGTGCAAAAGCTTCTGCGGGAGCAAGGCAAGGCCGTTCTTCTGAAGGAAGAAACCGCCTTTATTAAACCCGTAGCCCCCGCGCCGCAAGACGCTGTCCCTAAAATGACCACCGCTGCGGCGGCACCTGCCCTAAGTGCTGGTTTAAGCAGCCGTCAAAAAGCCATTCTGGAATCTATGCTGGGTGAGTTAAAAGACCTCAGAACCATGGTAAAAAGCGCGTCCGAGCAGTAAAAACGGCTTTTTATTTGCCAGATCTCCTAAAATGCGATAAACAAACGCCTTAGTCGGGATGTAGCGCAGCCTGGTAGCGCGCTTGCATGGGGTGCAAGAGGCCGCAAGTTCAAATCTTGTCATCCCGACCATTTAAAAATAAAGGCTCCGTAAGGGGTCTTTATTTTTTTAATAATATGAGTGTCGAGGTTTGAACTTGTAACACATACTAAAGCAAGTTCAGTCCGAAGCGGCAACCACCGCCCTAATCATGATGGGATTTACCTATGAGCGCTGTTATTATTTACATGGTCTGTGCACACAGAGAAGAAGCTCAAATAATTGCCCGCCATTTGCTGGAAGAACGTCTTGTGGCATGCGCCAATATTATGCCGGCGCATGACTCATTGTACTGGTGGGACAGAAAAATTCAGAATGGGTCTGAGGTCGCTGTTATACTAAAAACACAAGATTCATTATTTGATCAGGTTAAAGAGGCTGTTCTGCCATTGCACAGCTATGACTGTCCCTGCATCGTCGCGTGGCCCATTGCGCAGGGTTATGATCCTTTTATGAAATGGATTGCATCTGAAACAACACGCTAGGGTTTTATCTGTGGCGGTTTGACCGCGGGCGTATCTGTGAAATCAACGCGCTTTGCAAAATCTTCAGGCAAAGCGTGTTTTCCTAAAGATGGATTAACGGCGGTTGCCAAATTCATAAAGCCCATGGTGGAAATAATGCCATACATATGAAGAACGCGCGTGCCAGCAGGCAGCAGGCCTCCGGGCAGGCGGCTGGGTGTGGATTCCACGTCATTCTCAAATCGCTGCGCAACCATAAGGGCGGCGTATCGGTCGCGTGAATCGGTGCAATGCTCCGGGTTGAATGTGATAAGTGTGTAGCCATCAAGATCATCCGTGTTCTCAAAATCCTGATCAAAAAAGAATTCGCCTTGTGTATCTTTGACTTGCTGATGAGTGTTTTCATTAACCGCATTCTCAATAAGACGATAAAGCGGATCTTTAAAATTGCGTGTGTCATAGATCACCTGAAAGCTTTTTTCATTCAGGTTGCGAAAGCAATCGCGGTAATCTCGCCATGCTATACCTTTATCATTGGCCATTGCGGTGGCAATATCGGCCAAACGCTTGCAGATACGGTCAGAAAGTATTACGCCAGCGGTTCTGGGTTTATGTGTCATGGGAATTCCTATGTGCGTTCCAGGGCTTGTTGAAGGTCGGCGATTAAATCGTCCGGATGTTCCAGGCCCACGGCAATACGCAGGACATCAGGTCCGCATCCGGCAAGAATTTTCTGCTCATCCGATAATTGGGCGTGGGTGGTGGAGGCAGGGTGGATAATCAAACTTTTCGCGTCCCCCAGATTGGCCAGATGGCGATGGAGTTTTACGGACTCGACCAGCTTGATTCCGGCCTCATACCCGCCCTTGACGCTGAAGGTGAAAAGGGAACTGGCTTTGCCATCCTTCATATATTTCTGCGCCAGTTTGTAGGACGGGCTGCTGGGAAGTCCGGCATAGCTGACCCAGTTGATGCGTTCGTGACTTTCAAGGAACTGCGCCACTTTCAGCGCATTGTCGCAATGCTTGTCCATGCGCATGCCAAGGGTTTGTAATCCCATCATGGTCAGGTAAGCATTCATCGGTTGTTGTGTCATGCCCAGATCACGCAGGCCCACCGCATGATTGTGAACGGCAAAGGGTGCGTCGGCAAAATCGCGCGCGAATATTGTGCCGCGGTAGCCATGGGCGCTGCCAGTGAGGGCAGGGAAGCGATCGGCATGCTTCATCCAGTTAAATGTACCACCATCGACCACCGCGCCGCCCATGGCGTTGCCTTGCCCATTAATATATTTCGTGGTGGAGTGCGTGATGATGGACGCGCCGTAATCAAATGGGCGACACAGATAGGGCGTAGCAACGGTGTTGTCGACAATAAGCGGAATGCCCGCGGCTTCGGCAATGCGCGCAATCGCTTCCATATCGCAAATCATATTTTCTGGGTTGGACAGACTTTCGATAAAAATCAGTTTTGTTTTATCCGTGATGGCGCGTTTGAAATTCTCCGGATCATTGGGATCGGTGAATTTGCAGTTCCAGCCGAAGGCGCGCTTGAAGCTGTCCCGGAACTGGCTGACGGTGCCACCATAAAGTTTCTGGGATGCGACAAAATCATCGCCGCTGTCCAGTAGCGTATAAAGTGTCAATGTACTGGCGGCAAGGCCGGAGGCGGTGCAGGTCGTGCCCGTGCCGCCCTCAAGCGCGGTCAGCTTTTCTTCCAGCGCGGCCACAGTAGGGTTGGTCAGGCGGGAATAGATAAAACCGCCCTTGCGCAGGTTAAACAGGTCGGCGGCATGGGTTGTATCCTCAAAAACGAAGGAGGCGGACTGGTAAATGGCGGGGTTACTGGCCCCGGTGACCGGGCAGGGATCTTCGCCCGCATGAACGGCCAGAGTTTCAAACCGCAGATTATCTTTGTTTTTCATCGTAGAAGCCTCTCCTGGTGGTGTTTTTGTGGTGGTATTATATTACCACTTCTGTAACTTATTGTTTTATATATACTTTTTTATAAAGCGCCATGAACAATTTAGTTGACACTCCATGCCCGATCCGGCATAACAGCGCAGTTCATGAAACTGAATGGCTATGGTGTCAGATTCAAGTGAGCGAGACCATAGATTTTATTAAGGTGAAAATAATGAAAACAACAATTTCTGTAAAACCATCCGAAGTCGAAAAGAAATGGTTTGTCGTCGATGCGCAAGACGTTGTGCTGGGCCGTCTGGCCAGCGTTATCGCTATGCGTCTTCGTGGTAAACACAAAGCGATCTTCACACCTCACGTTGATTGCGGCGATAACATTATCGTCATCAATGCTGAAAAAGTTAAACTGACTGGCAAAAAGCTGAAGAATGATATCTTCTACTGGCACACCGGTTACCCAGGCGGTATCAAAGAGCGCTCACAAGGCGAAATCCTTGCTGGTAAATATCCAGAGCGCGTTGTTGAGAAAGCTGTACAGCGTATGCTGCCACGCGGTCCTTTGGGTGCACAAATTTTTGGTAACCTGCGCGTATACGCCGGTACTGAACATCCGCACGCTGCGCAAAACCCGGAAGTTCTGGATGTTGCGTCAATGAATCCTAAAAATAAAAGGTAATCTGTCATGGCTGAGAAGAAAACAAACGAAGTAAAAGGTCTGAAAGATTTGGGCGGTGCTGTTACGGCTGCTGCTCCTGCCACGGCGATTGCTGCGGTAGAATCCAAGGAACCACGCGTACAAAAAATCGACAAGCAAGGCCGTGCCTATGCTACAGGCCGTCGTAAAGATGCTGTAGCCCGCGTATGGATCAAGCCCGGTAAAGGCACAGTGACAGTCAATGGTCGTGATCAGGCGGTTTATTTCGCCCGTCAGACACAACGTCTGATCCTGAACCAACCGTTTTTGATCGTAAGCCGCGTTGGCCAGTTTGACGTGATCTGCACCGTTAAAGGTGGTGGTCTGTCCGGTCAAGCGGGTGCGGTTCGTCACGGTATCTCCCGTGCGCTGGAAAACTATGAGCCGGGCCTCCGCCCAGGCCTGAAGAAAGCCGGCATGCTGACACGTGACTCCCGTATTGTAGAACGTAAGAAGATCGGCAAACACAAAGCCCGTCGTTCCAAGCAGTGGGTCAAGCGTTAAGCTTATACCAATACAAATTCAAAAACGCCCTGGGGAACCGGGGCGTTTTTTATGTTTATAGATTATTGTGGTGAAGGAGATTTTGAAGGTGCGCGTTGGGATGAAAGACCCAAGGCTGATTTAGTCATCTGGCGCAATCTGTCATGAATATTGTCATTCTGTGCGGCGATCGTGGCTGTGAAGTCATGGTTAGCGCGATGGAAATTTAATTCAGAGATTTTCGCTCCAGATTCTTGTGCCACCAACTTACCGGCGGCGACATCGTAATCATTGGCGGTGATAATGGCACCATCATTGCCTTTGCCCGCCAGCAGGGACAGCATGATCCCGGCGGAGCCTGTAGCCCGGTAAATGGCATTCTCTGCCCGCAAGGTGCGGATCAGTGCCGTTTCGGCATCCACGCCCAGCCCTTTAACCGAAATATCAACCAGCTTATGCGCAAGGCTATCGGTTGTTGATTTAACCCGCAGCTTGACTTCATGGTTGTTGCCGGTAATCAGGTATGCGCCTTTGCCTTTTTCAGCCCAATAGATTTTATTCGTGGCGGGCAGGGCAACAACGGCATCGGTAGTTTCCCATACCCCATTCTTAAATTCCTGGCAGGCAATATTGATAGCGAAGTCATCGCGCGCTGCCAAAAAATTACGTGTACCGTCGATAGGATCAACCAGCCAGCGTTTATCGCCAGCGCGTGGCAATCTTTTCTGCGCGGCCTTAATTTCTTCACCCTTAAATCCATAAGCGGGATAATGTTGTTTCAGGATTTTTTGAATCTGGGATTCAATGGATTGTTCCATTTGTGTGTGCGGGCTGTTGGTGTCGTCAAAGGCGATTTCTGCCAGTTTGCCAAATTGCTCCATAATCTGGCCTTTAACTTCATAGATAGCTTCAATCATCGCCCCGACATGACCGTAATGTGCGCCACCGGGTAAGGGCTTGCCAACGACACTATCCCATATTGGTTTAAGAACGGTGATATCCGGTTGCTCGCCTTTAAGGGCCCCGCAATAGCGCCACATTTCTTTTACAAGATCACCGTAGGAGTCCAGCCATTCTTCTGCATTCATGGAATCGGCCTTGGCCTTTTCCAGCAGGATGGCGTAGTAGCGTTTGTTACGATCATCATCGCTGATATTCACTAAACTTTCTTCACCGCGGATCAGTTTTGCAAGCGTTACGGATGCTTTTTCCAGTATGGCTTTACATTCATGCTCCTGCTCCATCCAGATTTTTAATGTGTGCGGACTGTGATAACCTTCAGACAGTAAATAACCTGCAATCATACCGACAGACAGGTTTCGACCATGGCGGGGATCATAAATCCAATCATAAAATTCCAGGCTCTGCGCCAGGACATCGCGGTAATGAATAAGGGAATTTTTTAAAGTCTGCGGGTCCATCGGCGGGATCATGCCGATAATCTGATCGGGGTTGGCGAGCTCCGTTTCTTCGAACAGCACCGGAAATTTACGTCCGGCTGCATCTTTGAGTGATTCACCGTGAATATAAATGGTGGAGCAGGCATCGCCGTTGCTTGTGCCCGTTTCAGCATTTGTTTCAACATAATGCCCGTCTTCCAGTAGCTGGGCATAGGAGCTACCGGAAACATATGTTTCGCTGGTGGAGCGTTCCAGGGTACAGCTTCCGAGATATTTTTTATGCAGTATATTATCTTTATCGCGCCAATATCCGGAATAGGCATACATATTCTTTGTTTCCAGTGCCCCCGGGTTTGGTGTTGCCAGCTGCATACCGGAAATAATGTCAGATCTATTTTCGAAGCTTGTCACACGCCATAAATGGTTCGTAAGCTCCCCCGTAATGATCGCCGATGCCATTTCAAATTTATGCAGGTGCAGACGTTCCATGGCTACACGCTGGTTCCCGCGCCAGTAAATATGAAGGCGCAACTTGAATCCGCTTTCTTTGTCATGATGCAGGACAAGCTTGTCAAAACCGATCGGGTGAGGGTAGGAGCTTGCCGCGATACTGTTCAATGCCGATTCATCATCAATAATGGATTCAACAATTTGTTTCACCAGTGATTTGTCGGCAAAGGCCCAGGTAACAAGCTGCAGTGAATCAATATCCCCTTTTTGGTGGTGCTTGAAATAGCTCGTCATTAATTTGCGGGCGGTGGTTAGGGTGGGGGTAGCAAAAAAGGCCACCATATTTTCATGCACGCCAGGAAAACGGGCTTCCTGCGCTTTGAAATGCGCCAGCACTTTTGTTTTCACTTGTTGATGTGGATCGTAGACCATACTATTTACCCTGTTGAGATCGTTGAAATTTAACGTATCCTTAGCGGGAATAAAAGAAATATTTACGTAAATAGGTTAATTTATGGCTACAATCCTGCCCTATAAAGGCATTCTGCCCCAAATCGATGAGGCAGCCTATGTTGCTGATAACGCAGTGATAACAGGTGATGTTGTGATCGGTGCGGAGAGCGGAATCTGGTTCGGCTGTACCCTGCGCGGGGACGTCAATAATATCAAAATCGGGGCGAGGACCAATATTCAAGATCACTCTATGATCCATGTCTCTTCCTTCGGCCATAACACCGAAATTGGCGATGATGTTACGGTCGGACATATGGCCTTGCTGCATGCATGCAAGATTGGACATGGTGCATTTGTGGGTATGAAGGCTTGTATCATGGATGGTGCGGTTGTGGAGGAGAGGGCAATGGTCGCCGCCGGATCACTGGTCACGCCGGGAAAAATTATTCCCACAGGACAATTATGGGCGGGATCACCGGCGCGTTTTATGCGCAACTTAACGGAGGAGGATTACAAACATATGGCGTGGTCGGCCTCCCACTATGTAAGATTGGCGCAGGCTTATAAATGACCGTCGGTAACAAACTACTTATTCGTAATATGCGGGTCGATATGATGATCGGCGTGTATGAGTTTGAAAAGCAGAAAGCCCAGCCTGTTATCATTAATCTGGAAGCAGCTGTTACATTGCAGGATAATCCTGATGATAATATCGATAATGTGGTTAGCTATGAGGATATTGTAAAAAATATCCGTGCGCTGGCAGCAACGGGCCATATTCATCTGGTTGAAACATTTGCAGAGCGTATTGCCGAGACATGCCTGTTAGACAAGCGCGTTCTAAGCGTTATGGTCCGTATTGAAAAACCGGAAATATTCGAAAATGTCGATGGTGTTGGTATCGAGATATTCAGGGCGCAATAATATCTATTCTTCCGATTTCATCTTCACATAGCTGCCGGGGGCGTCTTCGATAGGCTTTAATTTGCCCTCGCCGGGTTTGCGGGCGGTAATTTGGGGGCCTGTGTAATCGGCAATCCATTTGCCCCAGTGCGGCCACCAGGATCCTTCATGTTCTTTCGTATGACTTAACCATTCTTCGGGTTTTGCGGGGTAATCATTGGCTGTCCAGAAGCAGTATTTTTTAGCTTCGGGCGGGTTGACGACACCGGCAACGTGACCAGAGGCGGCGAGGGTAAAATGTTTGGGTCCCTTGAACATCTGTGTGGTGGCGTAAGTGGCCTTCCACGGCGCAATATGATCTTCCTTGGTCGACATAAAATATGCAGGCGTTGTGACTTTATGCATATCGATCGGTGTATCTTTCATCGATACACCGCCGGCTTCGGTCAGGCGGTTCTCATGGTAAAATTTGCGCAGGTAAAAGCTGTGCATGGCTGCAGGCATATTGGTGGCATCGTCGTTCCAGTAAAGAAGGTCAAACGGAAACGGTTCTTTGCCCATCAGATAGTTATTGATAACGAACGACCAGATCATGTCATTGGCGCGCAGTAATGAGAATGTCTTCTTCAAATGTTCGGCAGGCAGGAACCCTTTTTCTTTCATTTCCTGATCCAGTAATGTGAGCTGGGCCTCATCCATGAATAACTTCATCTCACCAGATTTATCAAAATCAACCATGGTGGTGAGGAAGGTGGCGGATGCTACGCGATTATCCTGCTTGTTCGCGGCAAGGTATGCCAGTGTCACGGCCAGCAATGTACCGCCAAGGCAATAGCCCATCATGTTGCAGTCATTTTCGCCGGTAATATTTTTAACCTGGGTGAGGGCCTCCAGCAGGCCTTCTTCCATGTAATTCTCAAACGTCTTCGCAGCCAACTCACGATTAGGATTAACCCATGAGATGGTAAAGACCGTGTGACCTTGATCGACCAGCCATTTGATCAGGGAATTCTTCGGCTTCAAATCAAGAATATAATATTTATTGATCCATGGCGGCACGATAAGCAGCGGGCGCTTGAAAACTTTTTCTGTCGTCGGCGTATATTGAATAAGCTGCATCAGGTCATTCTGGAACATGACTTTGCCGGGTGTAACGGCAATGTTTTCGCCAAGCGTGAATGCGCTGTAATCAGTCGTGCTGATATCCAGCGTGCCGCCGCCGCGCTTCATATCTTCCAGCATGTTTTGCAGGCCGCGGACAAGATTTTCGCCCTTGCTGTCCAAAGTTTCTTTAATCACTTCCGGGTTGGTCAGCAGGAAATTGCTGGGTGCCATTGCGTTGAGGAATTGTTTTGTCTGAAATTCAATACGCGCGCGTGTGTCGTTATCAAGCCCTGTTGTCTGGTGCACAACATCCTGCGTCCATTTGCTGGTCAACAGATAAGATTGCTTGATGAAATCGAATAGGGGACTGTCTTGCCATTCTGGTGCCTTGAAGCGGCGGTCACCGGGTTCTGGTTTATATATGTCTGTACCTTCGCCGCTGATAAAACGTTTGGAGCTTTCCTGGAATAAATGCGTCCAGTCGGTCCAGAATTTCATCTGCATATCGGCCAGCTTCTGCGGATCGGAGAGAAGCTGGTTCATAAAATTCATATAGGCCGGGCGGAGATTCATCGGATCTTTGAGAAGCTCTTCCGGGTTGAATTCGTATTTTTCCATGAACTCGGCCATAAGGGGCTGCGCACGCTGCGCGACATCCATCAGAACCTGGCTGAGGACCAGCGGATCGGCAAGGTCAATGCCGGTTTGATGGGTTTTGTCGGATGAGCTGGATTTTTTTATACTCAAAAATTTGTCTTTCATCCTTTAAAGGATATGTAAAGAATTAACGGCCGCGTGTTTTTACGGCATCGCCGGTAACTTTCCAACCTGCCTGACCGTAGATATACGGGATATACCAGCCCCAACTTGTAACCGTAACATCTGTCATGATGTCAGCGTCTGTATTTCGGAACACGTCATTCAAAGCGTCATTAAGGTTCGGATTTGATTTTGTTGGTACAAAAAAGATAATATGTGATACATCCTTGCCCGTCACGTTTTTCATGACCTTAGATGAATCAAGATGAAAATCTTCTACATTGACCAGCTTGTTTGACAGGACAGTAAAATCTCCATGATATGTTGTGCAGCTCGTAATAAGAAGGAGGCTGAAAATGAGGAATGCTATTTTCATTATTTTGCTCCCCGTGTATTAACGACCGTACCCTTGATCTCAATTGTATTTTGTCCGACGAGGAACCACCATCCTTTGTAATAAAGCGAAGCATCAATCATTAAATCGCCATTACCTTTTTCAAGGGCATCATTCAACGCTTGCTGAATGGTCGGGGTTCCGAGGGGAATGAATAAAAATACAAATTTCGTATCCTGGCCCACAACATTCTTATGTTGGGATGCGCGATTGATATTAACGCGGCGTAGCTCCACTTGCTTATTGGATACTACGGATATGTCTGTGATATGTGTCGTGCAGCCAACCAAAAAGGGGCATAGGGCGCATATTAATACGAATAAAATAAAGTTTTTCATGTAAATTCCCCTTATTTTCAAAAGACTATGCTAAATTCTTCTTATTTACAATATAAAGAAAACTTGTATGGTGGCCCCATAAAATACCTGCTTGAAACTTCAGCCCGTTTACGCCACGATGACCTCCCATTCCACATAACAGTTTGAAACTACGGAGATATGGTCTTGGTCATTCAAAGACTGGCAAAAAATATAGGATTTGGTCTGGCGGGATGCCTTTTGTTGGCGGCTTGTGGAATGACTTCGCAGAAAGCGGGACCTGTAATGTTAGATGCGCCCGCCAATGCCATACCATTGCCGCCAGTGTCTCCGTACAAACTGAACAGCATGACCAGCATGGCTGAGTATATGTCTAATGGCGATGTGCATATATATAGTCTTGATGCCGATGCACCTCTTCCACCACCTTTGACCAGCATGCAGGCTGGGGACATTACAACACGTTCTATGGTTGTTGATGGTGTGCAGTCTGGGCAGGATTCGAATGTGATGCTTTTTCCGCTGGATGGCCCTTCGCCCGGAACGGTGCGCCCGCAAATGATGCCGATGGCAACACCTTATGGTGATTTTCCGTCGCCGTTTGCACAAGGGGCCATTTTAGAAAAAATCTATTTCCGTCATGGCTCTACCCATTTGTCGGGGAAGGATAAGGCGGAGATTGCCCGGTTATCATCTGTTGCTTCAGCTATTCTGCTTGTTGAAGGGCATGCCAGCACCCGGACAGCCACGCAGGACCCGGAAATGCGCCATGTTATAAATATGGATATTTCCCGCAAGCGGGCAGAAAAAGTCGCGCAGGAGCTGGTCCGTAAGGGCGTTCCGGCACAGAATATTAAAACTGCGGCCTGGGGTGATACACGTCCGGGTGTTATTGTTGCCGGTATGGATGCCGAAACCGCCAGCCGCCGCGTTGAGATTATCAAGGCACAATAGGAATAATTCATGAGCAAGCCTTTACGTATTGCGATTGCCGGTCTGGGGACTGTGGGGACAGGGGTTGTTAAACTCCTGCAAGCCCAAGGTGATCTGATTGCCCAGCGCGCGGGGCGTAAGATCGAGATCGTGGCGGTATCCGCCCGTGATGCGGGGCGGGATCGCGGTGTTGATCTGGCGTCTTATGAATGGATAAAAGACCCCGTTGATTTGGTGGGGCTTGATGTCGATGTAATCGTTGAAATGATTGGTGGCTCCGAAGGTGTGGCCCGCAAGCTGGTGGATAAAAGTCTCAAGAGCAAACGTTCTGTCGTGACTGCCAACAAGGCGCTGCTGGCGCACTCAGGATATGAGCTGGCAAAGCTCGCGGAAGAGCAGAATGTGGCTCTCAAATATGAGGCCGCAGTTGCCGGTGGCATACCCATTATAAAGGCTGTCCGAGAAGGTTTTTCTGCAAATAAAATCAATTATTTATGCGGCATACTTAATGGAACATGTAATTACATTCTGACCGTGATGCGTGACACGGGGCGTGACTTTGCTGACGTGCTGGCAGAGGCGCAGGCGAAGGGTTTTGCTGAGGCTGACCCTTCCTTTGACGTAGATGGTATCGATGCGGCCCATAAACTATGTCTTCTCAGTTGTTTAGCATTTGGTATTAAACCAGAATTTGAGAAGATGCAGATCACTGGCATTCGACACATCACCGCCGCCGATATCACCCATGCGGATGAACTCGGCTACCGTATCAAACTACTGGGCAGTGCAAGGATCAGCGGAGATAAAATCCTCCAGTCGATGGAGCCGTGCCTGGTGCCGAAGCGTAGCCAGATTGGTAATGTTGACGGTGTCTTCAATGCTGTCTTTATTGAGGGCGACTTTGTCGGGAACAGCCTGTCGGTTGGCCGGGGCGCTGGTGAAGGTCCAACGGCTTCCGCTGTGGTTGCCGACCTGATCGATATCGCTCGCGGTAATAACCCGCCGGTCTTTGGTATTCCGACAGCGCATATGAAGACTGCAAGCTGGGCAACGACGGACGACAATATAAACCATTTCTATTTACGTATCGTTGCCAAGGATGAGCCGGGCGTTTTGGCGGATATATCCGTTCTGATGCGCGATCATAAGATTTCGATGGAAGAGGTCCTGCAACACGGCGATGATGAAAGTCACCCGGTATCCATAGTTATTAAAACCCATAAAGTTCGTCAGGGCGATATGCAAAAGGCCGTAGACGCGATCAAGGCTTTGCCCATAACGCTGGGTGAGCCTGTCATGATGCGGATAGAGCAGGTCGGGTAACGCGAGTTGCCCTGACCGCCGACTCCCCCTAGAATGACAACAATCATAAAAAGGGGAGATAACAATGACTATTCAAGCCGTATTACAATCTTCAACACCCCCGGCAGAGCAATTCGCCATGGACCGTAACCTGGCCATGGAGGTTGTGCGCGTCACGGAAGCCGCCGCGCTGGCCGCATCGCGGCAGGTGGGGCGCGGGGATGAGAAGGCCGCCGACAAGGTTGCCGTTGATGCCATGCGCGAGGCACTCAGCAGTCTGTATATTGATGGTACGGTTGTGATTGGTGAAGGGGAGCGCGATGAGGCCCCCATGCTCTATATCGGGGAGAAGGTCGGTATGGGCAAAGGGCCAGAAGTTGATATTGCCCTCGATCCGCTGGAAGGCACGACCATTACCTCTAAAGGGGGATATAATGCGATGGCCGTTATCGCGATGGCCGATAAGGGTGGGTTTCTGAATGCGCCGGATACCTATATGGAGAAGATTGCCGTGGGACCATCCATACCATCTTCAATCCTCGATCTGGATGCCCCGCCGGAAGATATTATTCGCAAATTGGCCAAGGCCAAGGATGCCAGGCCCGAAGATCTTCTTATCTGCATCATGGACCGGCCAAGGCATGAGGAGATTATCCGGTCGGTACGTAAAGCTGGCGCCCGTATCATGCTTATCCAGGACGGGGATGTCAGCGCCGTGATGGCGACCGCCGATCCGGAAAGTGGGATTGATATGTATATTGGTACAGGTGGTGCGCCCGAAGGTGTGCTGGCGGCGGCGGCGCTGCAATGTACTGGTGGTTCCATGCTGGGGCGTCTGGTCATTCGTAATAATGATGAGCGCAGCCGGGCAGAGAAGTGGGGTATCAAGGATATGCGCAAGATCTATTCCTTAAATGAACTGGCCAAGCCGGATAATGTTATGTTCGCGGCAACCGGCGTAACCGACGGGGCAACATTAAAAGGTGTGCGGCGTTTTCCGGGCGGGGCGATTACCCATTCTATCGTGATGCGATCCAAGTCCGGAACGATCCGGCGCATAGAGGCGCAGCACAATTTTTCCCGTAAAGGAAACCTGTCTTGACTGATAGGAAAATTGAAGATTTTTCAGTATTTTGGAAGCAAAAACCAAGCTATAACTTTAACCACGGATCTTTTGGCGCAACGCCGCAGGTGATCCTTGATCGGCAGGCCGCATGGGAAGCGTCGTTCAATGCTGACCGTGAGTATTTTTACCACCACGACATACCCGAAGCGCTGGGCCGGTCAAAGGCTATTGTTGCGCAGTTTGTAGGGGCGTCTATTGATGATCTGGTCTTCGTTGATAATGCCACCGATGCGATGAATACAGTGATCAAATCACTGGCACTGGGGGCGGGGGATGATGTGGTCATTACTAGCTTTATTTACGGCCCATTTGATACCCTACTTCAGGAGATATCTAGACGTAATAAATTTAATGTTATAAAGGCAGTACTTCCCTATCCTCCGCAATCAGATGAAGACTTAATTGACCCGGTTCTCACGGCGGTCACGCCCGCCACACGGCTTGTTATTATCGATCATATTTCAAGTCCGACAGGCATCATTATGCCGGTGAAAAAGATCGTCGCGGCGCTTAATAAACGGGGTATAGATTGCTTCGTCGATGGGGCCCATGCGCCGGGTCAGATCCCGGTGAATGTAACGGATATCGGGGCGGCTTATTACACGGCCAATCACCATAAATGGATATGCGCCCCGATTGCCTCCGGCTTTCTTCATGTACGCAAGGACCGGCAGGATCCGATCATGCCCGCGGTCGGTTCATCACTGGCGGGGCAGAATACGCCTTTTGCCCGGCGCTTCGACTGGATCGGGACAAAGGGGACGAGTTCTGCCGTAATGGTGGGAGAGACTATCGATTATATGGGGAGCCTGCACCCGCAAGGATGGGCTGGTATCTATAAGCGCAACCATGAAGTGACAATGGCCGCGCGGGACCTGATTATGAACCGGTTGGATTGCGACGATACCTACCCGGAGCATATGATCGGAAATATGCTGACGATCCGTATCAAGGATATGTGCTTTCCCCCTGAGATAGAACAGCTTCCGCCGTCTTACCGTCTGTATGAGCTGATGGTTAAGGAGTTTGGTTTTGGACCATATGCCATGCCCAGCGACGGGTCATATCTGCTGCGCCTGTCGGTGCCTTTATACCTGAACCTGCCGGATTTTGAAGTTCTGGCGGAGGCGCTGCAAAGCGTCATTGTCAGGTATGGTAAATAATGATAGCCCCTTATATATAACTAACCCAACCGGAAGAGTATCTACGCTGTGCCTGACGCTGTCCTGAATGTTGAATCGTCTTTAACGCAATCGCGCTGGGTTATGCCGGTGGCGGAGCCGGGGGTTGTGGCGCGGATGATACAGCTTCACGGGATTCCTGAAATCATTGCCCGGCTGCTTGCTGCCCGTAATGTTACGCCTGATGATGTGCCTTCCTTCCTGAACCCAAAGCTGGGTCGCGATTTTCCAGATCCATTTGCCATGGCCGGGATGCGGGCGATGGCGGAGGATATGGCCGATGCGATTATGGCAGGGGTACCGCTGGGTATATTTGGTGACTTTGACGTGGACGGCGCGACCTCCACCGCCATCATGGTGCGCTTCTTCCGGCATCTGGGACTTGATGTCCCGTTCTATATCCCGGACCGGATGAAGGAAGGCTATGGCCCGAATGTCGGGGCGTTTGAAACCCTCAAAGCCAAAGGTGTCAAGCGGATCATTCTGTGTGACTGCGGCATTACGGCGCATAAGGTGATTGAGGTGGGCAGGGCGCTTGATCTTGATATTATCGTTTTTGATCACCATGAGGCTGAAGAAAAATTGCCACCCGCCAACCATGTGATTAACCCGAAGCGCAAGGATGATACATCCGGCCTGTCCATGCTGGCGGCGTGCGGGGTGACGTTTTTATCCTGTGTGGCCATCAACGCGGTGCTGCGGGAGCGCGGATGGTATGCGTCAAAAGGATTGACGGAGCCGCCGCTGAAAAACTGGCTGGATATTGTTGCGCTGGGTACGGTGTGTGACATGGTGCCGCTGGTGGGCCCCAATCGCCTGTTCACGCGCTTTGGGCTGGCGCAGATGGCGGTGACGGAGAATGCGGGTATACGCGCCCTGATGAATGTAGCCGGTATCAAGACGGCGCCGACGCCTTATCACCTCGGCTTTATGCTGGGCCCACGCATCAATGCCGGTTCGCGTGTGCATGAGGCGGATCTGGGCGCGCGGTTGCTTTCAACCGATGATGCGGAGGAAGCCAAGAATATTTCCTGGACATTAAATGATTGCAATGACCAGCGTAAGGATATCCAGGCCGTGATGTTTGACCACGCCGTGTCGTTGGTCGAGGATCAGCGTTTGCAGGATGAGCCGTTTATAATGGTCGGTCACGAAGACTGGCATCCCGGATTATCGGGACTGGTCGCCGGGCGCTTGCGCGAAAAATATAACAAGCCCGCCGTCGTTGTCACGTTTGCGCCGGGTGCGGATATGGCGCTGGAAGGCCGCGGATCCGGGCGATCAACGCCGCAAGTGAATATGGGCGCAGCCTTCATCGATGCGCGCAATGCGGGGATACTAGTCAAGGGTGGCGGTCATGCGATGGCCGCGGGCTTTACTGTATTGCCGGAGCAGATTGGCGCGTTCAAGGATTTCCTGCGCGATCACATCACGCGGCAACTGGACGGGCAGGTGGCGGTATCTGAATCTGTGATTGATGGGGTGCTGAGTGTACGCGGAGCCACGATTGATTTTGTGAAATTGCTGCATGATAATGTTGGCCCGTTTGGTCAAGGCTATGAAGAGCCGCTTTTTGTTTTACCGTCCGTGCGCCTCTTTAATGTTGATATCGTCGGCACAGATCATGTGCGGGCCATTGTCAGTGACTGGGAGGGCGGCGGGCGTCTGAAGGCTGTCGCATTCCGCGCGAAAGGCTCGCCTTTAGGCGATACTATCCTGAAGCATTGGCGCGATACGCCGTTCCATTTGGTCGGGCATTTCAAGATTAATGAATGGCAAGGGCAGGAAAGCGTTGAGCTTCATATCGAAGACGCAGCCAAAGCTATGTAAGCCTGTTATATTTACATAACAAATATGTGCGTAACATATAGGCACAGGCATCGCCCTAACCCTTTTAGCCAATTTATAATTCATAAAAAGAACTTGATTTTATAATTAGAAACACACTATAAACAGGTCGCTTCAGGATGTCCCCATCGTCTAGAGGCCTAGGACACCTCCCTTTCACGGAGGCGACACGGGTTCGAATCCCGTTGGGGACGCCAAAAGACCTTCCGGCAACAGCCGATGACATCCAAAAAACATAGATAGATCAATTGTTAGAGGCTAATTTAAGTCTGGGTGCCATCGCCAATTTTGGGGCCCATTCGGAATGTTTTGGGGTATTGTTGGGGGTATTTTAAGATAGGGGTGCGGCTGGTCGTTAATCCTTAAATAGACTGTATTTTTTCTCTTGCAGCAGGCCGGGAATTGGATTTTCCATCACGGGCTTGTAATCAATGGCAGGGATTTCGACCGCTTTGCCCATATCGAAATATATTTTTACGGCACCCGGTGGCAGGTTGGCGGCGGAAGCGATCTTGTGGCGCGCAGTATCAAGCTCTGTCTGTAATATTCGCGCATCCTTGACGACCAGCATTTTAAAATCCGTTTCATGCTGCGGATATTTCAGGCGCATCAAGCTACCGACTTCGACTATAACTTTTCTACTATTGGGCTGTTGGTCCCATATAAGCATATCGGATTCAATCAATTTTTTTATCTTTAACGGGCTGGTATCAAGTACCTTTGCGGCCTCTGCAATGGTGCAATACCGATCTGGTATCTGATAAAGCCTGTCTTTTTCTGAAGCCTTATTTTTCGACATGCTCAATTATCCTTGCCGGGCAGAAAATCAATCAGGTCGATTTCTTTCATAATTTTATCAGTTTCGGTGAGGGCGATGATGATGCGCTGGTAATGGCGGATGTCGTCGATGGTCAGCTTGCGGCCCCGCCGGTCTTTGAGCCATTTCTGTGCGGGCTGATAACCGCCGATGTAGAAATTCCATGCGGTTTCTGGCACGTTGCCGAAATACTGGGTGACGTTGATCCAAACCTTGCCACCTTCATAACGCGGCTTTATAACTTCATGGTCGCCATCGACCGGGTAGGTGGTGATGGGTTTGTCCAGCACCGGGCTTTCCATCAGATGCAGGCCGCGCAACGTTGCGCCCTTTTCGGCCAGCGCGTGGAAGGTTTTCGGATTAGATGGATACGGGATGCGCGGTATATCTATTTTTAGAAATTCAGCATATCTGGCACGATAAGAAACGCTATACAAAACAGCGTAAATATAATCAAAAAGAGTTTCTGGCGTTATATCAGGCACAAACTTTTTGATTTTGGCGTAGATTTTCTGATCAAAATTGTCAGTCTTAGTCTCGATAGCACCAAAATCAGTCTGATAAAGATAAAGCGGGGCGAACCTTACGTTATCGAATGGCGAAATTGCGTCTTTGTCTACAATTTTTTTGGCTACGAAATAATTGTTTACATTTCCTCTGCGAGAGTTACGTACAAATAGTAAAATTCGATTATCTTTTAATGCGTTCCCCATAAGAGGCGCACGCGGATATGCCATGAATCCTTTTGTTTTTCCGGTGTAGTAGGTCCAGCGAAAATCGAATGGTTTGTATTGTACTGCTGTCTGAATCGCTGCATCCGAAAGCAAATCTTTAATTGCACTAGCCAACGTCCAGTCTCTCCCATCAGCAGGAAGATCGTATTTTTTTATTAACTCTGGTAAATCCCCTTGTTCAATTTCGGAGCGCAGATTACTTAATGACTGTTTGGTAAAATGGTAGACAAAATTATCACGTTTGGTTTGTATCCCACTATTGATTTGCAGAAATAAGTCTTCAAGATAAAAACCCGACTCATACGCAGATCGCTCATTAAAATCTTTGGGAACAAAGAAATAGTAAGGCTCTTGGCACTCCAATTTTTGAAATTCGATGTTTTTTAAATTATCTTTGATCAATCGATCATATTTTTCATCTCGAATACCGTAGCTATCGAAATGATAAACATCCGCTAATTTACGGCTTTTATCTTTATGTTTTATAAGGATGGATATGCTTACGCCTTGTTGAATATCAAATACGTTTTGATCTTCTGAACCATCAAGGGCAGTCTCTTGTTTTTTTGCGCTTCCATGTAAATCATAAATGTAGATTGTATCAAAAGTTTCTAGCAGGTGTTTCCGCATTTGCCGGTGAGTAACTCCATCAATATAGCTATTATTTGTAATCATAGCAGCGATGCCATAGCCTGTCTTTTCAATGCAGTGTTCTGCGTACCTGATGAATTTTATGTAGTCGTCATCAAGGTTAATTTTTCTTTCATTCAAGTCTTTTTTGTAGACCTCAATCAGACTTTGAATCCATTCGCCTTTATTCGAGCTGCTTACCGCGTATGGCGGATTGCCGAACGCCACCATGATCGGCATATCTTTTTTGATGCGGCTGGCGGCGTTGGCTTCGTGGGAGAGCCAGCTTGCGAACAGCGTGTCGGCATCCGGGTGGTGTTCTTCGAGGCTGTTGGTCAAGTACACGCCTACGCGAGGCGGCTTTTGGGTATCCAGCGGTTTATAGCCGGTTTCGCGAAGCAGCAAGTCCAGTTTCATATGGCACATGGCATAAGATGCCATCAGCAATTCAAAGCCGTGAAGGCGAGGCAGAAGGTCTTGATCGACATACCGGCTCCAGAGTCCTTCCTGACCCTCGAACCGGCGGTAAATTTGTTTTACGGCCTCGGCCAGAAATGTTCCTGTGCCGGTGGCAACATCCAGAAGCTGCACTTTGTGAACGGATTTTTTGTCCTTTTCGCGTTTGCCGGTTTTTTTATTCACGCGGTCGCTGTCGATTTCAATTTCAACTTTACTGGTATCCGCAAGTCCGTCTTTCAGGCCGAAATGATCTTTCAATACATCGTCAATAGCGCGGACAATGAATTGCACAACAGGTTCCGGCGTATACCAGACTCCGCGTGCTTTTTTAAGGCTTTTGTCGTATTCGCCGAGAAAGGTTTCATAGAAATGCAGGATGGGGTCATTCTGGCCGGTGGATGTACCGAAGTCCTTCAAAATATCGCGCAAGTCGGTGGCGCGGTAAACCTCGCATAGCGCATCGACGATCCAGACCACGCGGCTGTCCAGTTCCGGCCCGGCGACATAGGTAAAAAGCTGGCGCAGGAAGGGGTTGCTGGCGGGTATCAGCAGAAGGGCTTCGCTACGGCTGAAATCCCCCAGCGTGGTATCATGCAGGCGGGCGGTGAACAGGCCGTAAGCAATGGTCTGGGCGTATATATCCGCAAACTGGGCTTCATCGAGATCATGCATCAGTATGGTTCTGAATGCCTTCATCTGGTCTTTCAGGGTGCTCGGCTCATCCGCTTCCAATGTGGCGCGGAATACATCGCGCATAAGCCGCGCTTTGTGCGCCATCATCGCGGCCAGTTTTTTGGCAGATTTGATAGTCTGGCCCTGAAAGGCCGCAAAGTCGATCAGCAGGGTTTTTAGACGATCGAAGTTTTCCGGCAAAGGCCGGATGGAATTACCATCCACTTCGGCAATACGAATGGTTTCAACTTTTTGCCCCTGCAGAAAAAAACGAAATTCCAGATAATCGGTCAGGATCAAATTATCCAGGGATTCAAGATAGCGTTTAAGTTGTTCGTCTTTTTCAGTCTTATTCAGGTCGACGCCAATGTCCTTTGCTTCAATATAACCGACATCAATTTTCTTGCGCGTCAGAATGAAATCAGGCGCGCCGCATTTAATGCGCGCCGGGTCGTTGGTGGCCAGAATATCAGGGATAACGGCTTCGAGGAGGTTTTGCAGGGATGGTCGGTAAGCATGTTCGCGGGCATTGCCGGTTGCGAAACGTTTTGAAACATCCTGAACATAATCTGATAAATTCATACCCGGCCCTATAATTTTCAATAAATCTGTTTTACAACAGCACCCGCAATCAGCGGGATAAATTCAATGATTTGCTCTTTTACCGCTTTTAGAGCGGAAAAGCGAGGGGGTATGGGTTCCATCCCAGGTTTTTAAGATTTTTTCTTGGGATATGCCGTCTTGATTCGGACAAAATCAGGACGGTGGGGTTATCAACTACTTATTCTTCTCAAAATGCTGCTTGTTCTCAAGCTGCTGTTTTTCGAAATGTTGTTGGTCCTGGCGTTTTTGCTCTTCGAAGAGTTTTTGCTCATGGGCGCGTTGTTGTTCGCGCTTTTCGGCTTCGAATTGTTTTTGTTCTTGTTGTTTGCGTTGGAAGTCCTGATTATCGGTCATTATGTTCTCCTGTAATAGGGATGAACGTATGAAACTGGTTATAATTCCATTTTATTGAGTTTTTTGTGAGGTATTCGTATATTCTTTGCATATAAGTATATTTTAGAGGTTAAACATGCTGCCCCCGCATCTTAAACAATTTGAAAATCTTCCGGTTGAGCAGGTCTATGCGCAGGCCTTGCGGGCTTCGGCGCAGGCGCGGCAGATGTTGGCGGATTGTTATGAGTTATTTGGAAATGTGAAGGCGCGCGCGCCGGGGCTGGATATGTATCAGCGCGGGGCGTTGCTGGCGACTATCTGGGATATTGAGCATGTATTCGGGCATAAGGGGACGTATCTGTCTGCTGCCGGGCAGGATGAATTTGTGCATCAGGCTTATTTCAAAGACAAGAAGGACGGCGTTTTTCTCGAGATTGGCGGCTATAATGGCTGGCGCGGCAGTAACTGCTATTTCTTTGAAAAGACTTTGGGATGGAAGGGGGCGATTGTTGAGGCGTCACCCACATTGGCGCAGGAAATTGCCCGGCATCGCTCATCCGAAATAGTGCAGGCGGCCATTACCGATAAGGAAGGCACAGCCGAATTTCTGGATGTTATTTTTGGCAAGACGCAGATGGGCGGGCTGGCCAATTTATATAAGGATAAGCAGCTGCAGGAAGTGCGCGCCTATCCCGGACACCGGGAGCAGATGGTGCGTGTGCCGACCATGACGCTGGCGGCACTTCTGGACAAATTATCATTCCGGCATGTTGATTATTGTTCCATTGATGTGGAAGGGGCGGAGCGTGCCATTCTGTCCGGGTTTGATTTCGCTAAGTATGATATTAGCGTATTTTCAATTGAAAATAATGCCAAGGAAGTTGGATCACTGCGCGATATCATGATCCCGGCCGGTTATAATCTGGTCACCGTTATCGGTGATGATGAGATATATGTGAAGAATAATCTTTAATTTATGACGTTACAATCAAGCGGTGCCTGCAGCAGGCCTGTCCATCGTTCCGTCCATCCTTTTTCGTGGGTGGCTTGGGGGAGAAGGGTGTGGCGAATGCAGGTGCTGGGCCCCGCCGCCGCACGGTAGCTGTGATAGACGGGCGGGGTTACGACGGTATCTTTGCCACCAATGAAATGATGTTGCGGGATGTGCGCCACGCGCGGTGCAAAAGTCGCTGCATTTAATGAGCCGGGCATTGGTGTCACACGATGAATGGCATTTAACCGGTCATGGTCCAGATTGCCCGCAATTGTACGTATGGATAAAATATCAGTACGGCTGGATGCCATTAGCACCGCTACCGCCCCGCCACCGGAAAAGCCCACCAGATTAAAGTCGGTCAGGTTATTACGGTTTTTTATATCATCGAGTGCTGCGTTCATGGACTGAATGACCTCGGGCGCGAAACGATGAGATGTCCAGTATTTCTGTTCACATATGCCGCGATGCACCGTCTTGCTATACTGGCACGGGCGCGCCATATAGATACGATTCTCCGCCGGGTCCAATGTTGCCAGTTTCAGGGGCATGGGGTCCAGCGGTGTGGGATCCAGTGAGGGTGTCCGGCGGCCCAGCCAGGCCAGCCCGTCGCCTTCAATATATATTGTTGCGGTAGAGCCGGGTTTTTCTATGTGTTCATAGGTGGTTATGATGAAGGGGCTCGCGGCGATGGTTTTTTTTGTCATAAGCGTGCCGGCGATTTCCTGTGCAGTATTCGCGCGTCCCTGGGGGGAGCTCTGGCATCCGCACAAAATAAGGCTTATAAGAGCCATTAAGGTAAAAAAACGCATTGGCACCACCCTACTTAAACGCAGTAAAAACAGTTAAAGATATAAATCATGCAAGACACGAAAATTACACTACAGCAGGCCATGGCACAAGCCGGGCATTTTCTGGAGATGGGAAATTTGCAGCAGGCGGAAATTTTATTCCGTCAGGCTTTGCAAATCGACCCGCAGAAGCATGAGGCTTATTTCCAGCTGGGCCTTATCGCCAGCCGTGTGAACAAAATGGATGTCGCCGCGCAGTTCGTGGCGCAGGCGATACAGATTGATCCGATGAATGCCGGTTATCACAAGGCGCAAACGGAAATTTGCCGCCGTCTGGGGCGTCTTGATTTATCACTGGCTTCGGGGCAGCAGGCCGTTATTCTGGCGCCGGGAGATGTTGATGCGCATTTTAATTACGGTATTGCGCTTGCCGATGCGGGGCAGATTGATCTGGCGGTTGAACAGTATAAGCTGGTTTTAAATTATGACCCGTCCCATGGCCGCGCGGCGAATAATATGGGCACTATTCTTGAAAAGCTTGGCGATGAAGCGGGAGCGCAGGATTATTACAGCCGGGCGATCGCTATTAATCCCTATCACGCAGAAGCGCAGAATAATCTGGGCGCGATTTTAAGTGCGCAGGGCGAACTTGATGGCGCGCGCCAGTGTTTTTCAATGGCGATTGCGGCAGAGCCCGGCTTCGTTCACTCCCATTACAATTTATCGACGCTGAAAAAATATACTATTGATGATCCGCATTACCATGCGCTGGAAGAAGTCGCCAAGAACGCCCATTACCTGCCGGAGGAAACACGTCTTCGTTTCTGGTTTGCTATTGGCAAGGCGCGGGAAGATGTCGAGCGTTATGATGATGCATTCTATGCGTATGAACAAGGCAACAGTTTGAAGCGCAAAACATTTGACTATGACGGCAAAAAAATCGTCGAAATTACCGATGATATTATGGTGCGCTTTGACAAGGATTATGCACATAAGCCGGCAAAAGGCTGCACCGATGAAACACCAATTTTTATCGTGGGCATGCCGCGTTCTGGCACTACCCTGATGGAACAAATCCTGTCCAGCCATACCGAAATTTTTGGCGCGGGCGAATTGAAGGATTTAAGCGATGTTATTACCAATATGGGCGCCAGTCAGGATCTGGCCTATATGGATTGGTTGATGCGGGCTGATGAATCTGTTTTGCAAGCCGCGGGTGAGGCCTATGTACGTCGCCTGCGCGACATTAACGGGTCGGCCAAGCGCGTGGTTGATAAAATGCCGGGCAATTTCTTCTTTGTCGGGCTAATCAAAAAAATTCTGCCGAATGCCAAGATTATTCATGCAACACGGAATCCGATGGATATATGCCTGTCCAATTATTCCCGTTTGTTTAATGAAACCATGCCTTTTGCGTATGATCTTGGGGATCTGGGCCGTTACTACCGCAATTATGATCGCCTGATGAAGCATTGGGCGGATGTTTTGCCTGCAGGGTCTTTCCTTGAGATGAAATATGAAGAGATCGTCGAGGATGTTGAAGGGCAAGCCCATCGCCTCATCGATTATTGCGGTCTGGAATGGCAGGATTCATGTCTGGAATTCCACAAGAACAAACGTCTTGTGAAAACGGCAAGCATTGCCCAGGTGCGCCGACCAATTTACAAAAGCTCAGTTGAACGTGCGCAGCTATTTGGAAAGCATCTGCAACCGTTGCGCGATGCAATTGATGGAAAGTAAAATATCATGGTAGAGAATAACAAGCCGGGCTTTCGCCCTTTTTCAATGCCTAGTGAGCCGATTGTGTCTACTGTGCCCGTGCCGCAGCCGCAGAGCTTGACGATTGAACAAGCGCTGATGATTGCATCCCAGCATCAAGAAGCCGGACGATTGCAGGAAGCCGAAACCATATTGCGCCAGATTTTGCAGGTGCAGCCCAATAACGCCCACGCTCTCCACAGTCTGGGGATTGTTGCGCATATGGCCGGGCGCACGGATCTGGCCGCGGATTTTGTCGAGCAGGCGATTAAATGCAATGATAAAATTGCTATTTTCCACGCGAACCGGGCGGAGATGTGCCGTTTGCTGGGCCGTCTGGATGAATCAATCACCCATGGGCAGAAAGCCGTAGCGCTCGATAAAAAAATGGTTATGGCGCACAGCAATCTTGGCATTGCCTATTTTGACAAAGGCGATGATGTGCGTGCGGAAAGTGCGCAGAAAGCCGCCATTAATCTTGACCCGAATTTTGCACCGGCCCTGAATAATCTGGGCAGTATCTATCGCAATCGTAAGGATGATGATAAGGCGCTTGTCTTCTATCATCGCGCCTTGAAAGCCAATCCGGAATATCTGGCATCTTATAACAACCTTGGTGAAACGCTAGTCCGTAGGGACCAGCCGGAGCAGGCTTTGGATATCCTTAACCAGGCTCTCGCAAAGAACCAGCGCTATCCGGAAGCGCAGTGTAATAAAGGTTACGCGTTATTGGGTATAGGGGAAGAAGCGCAGGCCATGACATGCTTTAACTTCGCGTTGCAGCTGCGCCCGGATTATCCGGAGGCTTTCGTGGGTGTGGGCCGTGTCCATAATGAAATGCAGAATTATAAAGAGGCCGAACGGGCGGTAAAGCAAGCCATTGCCCTTAAGCCCGATATGGCAGAAGCCCATAGTGTTCTGGGCTCTGTTTACCTGTCCGAAGGCCAGACGGAAAAAGCCAAGGAAACATTCCGCAAGGCGTTAAGTTTTGATCCTGAACTCAACAGTGCCGAGCTGGGCCTTGGGAATATTCTTCTCGAAGAAGGCCATTTGGAAGAATCAGAAAAATTGTTTTCCCGCCTTCTTACTAGCAAGAGCGAGCGGATAAGTGCTTTGTTCAGCCTGGTCCAGACACGCAAGATGCGTGCTGATGATGAGGCCATTGGCATGTTGGAGGAAGAGGCGCTGCGCCTCAACGAGCTGCCGGATTCAAAGCAGACTTATATCCATTATGCCTTGGGTAAGGTTTACGATGATTTGAAGATGCCGGACAAATCTTTCCCGCATTTCCTTGAGGGTGCCCGGATCAAGCGTAAGAAAATTCATTACGATGCCAAGGACAAAGAAAAAGTTTTTGCACGTATCCAGAGCCTTTTCAGCCCGGAATTCTTTGACCGTGTGAAGGGGAACGGTAATTCATCGGATGTGCCGGTCTTTATTCTGGGCATGCCGCGTTCTGGTACAACATTGACGGAGCAGATTATTTCCAGCCACCCGGATGTTTTTGGCGCAGGCGAATTGTTTGAAATGCTGAATATTTCAAAAGGCAATTCATCCTTCCCGGATTATATTGAGCGCGTCACCTCGGATATTATTACGAAAATGGGTAATGAGTATGTTGAGAAAGTAATGGCACGCGCGCCCGGTTCAAAACGTATCACGGATAAGATGCCTGCAAATTTTTTGAATGTTGGCCTGATCCATGCGGCCTTGCCGAAGGCAAAAATTATCCATGTCATGCGTAATCCGCTTGATACATGTATTTCCTGCTTTACACGCTTGTTCGCACATAATCAGGATTATACTTATGAGCTGAATGAGCTGGGCCAGTTTTACAAGGGTTATCATGATTTGATGCAGCATTGGGAAAGAGTTCTGCCCAAGGGCTCATTTATGAATATCCAGTATGAAGATATTGTCGCCGATACCGAAGGTCAGGCCCGCAAGCTGATTGAATATTGTGAGCTGCCGTGGAATGAATCTTGCCTTGACTTTCACAAGAACGAGCGCAATATCCGCACCGCCAGCGTGGCGCAGGTGCGCCAGCCCATCTACAAATCATCCGTAGCGCGCTGGAAAGCATACGAGCAGTATCTGGGGCCGCTGATCGAAGGTTTGGGTCACGCTTACAAGCATGAAAGTTAGGATTTTTTAAAAATCCCTTTAATGTTACCGGATATCAGTGACGCGATACGCAGCAGGATAACCGGTACATGCAGGCCAGGAGGCACGGCAATGTAATGCGGTGTCCAGACGGGCTCAAACTTATCCTTGTAGGCCTGCAACCCTTCGAAATTATAAAATTCTTCGCCATGGCGGAAAACCAGAAGGCCGATTTTATGCCACATGGGCGCCAGCGGATGGGATTCCAGCCCGGATAACGGGGCCATGCCAAGGTTGAACCATTCGTAATTTTCCTGCTTCGCCCAAAGGATCAGCTCAACAAACAAATATTCCATCATGTTCGGCGGCGCATCCACGGCATAGCGCATGATATCGACGGTAATTTCTTCCTTGTTATCCAGCATCCAGACATTGGCAAAGGCCAGGATCTGGCCGTCCTTTTCAACAACGGCAACCTTGGTACGCCGCAAATAATCCTCATCGAAGAAACCCAGAGAAAAAGATTTTTCACGGGCTTTTTTAAGTGCCAGCCAGCTGTCGGAAATTTTTCTTAAAGTGGGCAGAGTTGTTTCCAGCTCTTCCGGCGTCAGCAGGCGCACGACATAGCCCAGCTTGGAATATTTATTACGGGTTTTGCGCTGCTTTTCGCGCTTGCCGCCCTCGAGATTGAAATCAGACAAGGGTATGCGCGCTTCCTCTCCAATCTTAAGAAGGATCAATCCCAAATCGAGATAGAGCGGCAGATATTTTTTCGACACTTCATAAAATACAATCTTTGCACCGTAATTATCGGCATTCTCCCGGAAACTCCAGAGCAGCTCATTGAATAATGACGCATCACCCACGGGATCCCCCATCGCAATCCAGTAACGGGAAGTCGTGCGATACATAATGAAGGCCTTGCGGCTTTCATGCCAGAGTATAGTTTTGTCTTGCAATAGGGATAGGAAACCGGATGTATCGTCTGAGCTTTGCGCCAGTTTTGATAAATCAACAAGGTCCGAATCCGTCAATGTATTCTTCAAGCGCGGCCGCGCAACACGGAATATATTATAGAGTATAAAAGCAGTACAAACTGCGCCGCTAAGCACAAGTGCGCGTAGGAAGCGGGAGGCATCACCGCCAAATGTAAACTGGAACCATAAATCATCCGTATAATCGACATGCTTGTAGGAATAGAACCCAACCCATGCGGTGGCCATCATGATCAAGGCAATAAGGGCAATCCAGCCTATAGGTAGACTCATCTGGCTGAGCGGTGATTTGCGACGGAAATAGCCGTGTGTGGGGAGGAACAGAATGAACAATGTTGCCAGTATGCTGGCCTCCCGCCAATCCAGCCCTTTCAGCATGGAAACCACAGTTCCCAGCGCCAAAAGAACAAGAACCCCGAAATAGGCCGCATCCAGACGCAGAAAAATCCCGCGCGCCATAAATAAAAGACACACACCGATAATACTGCCCATCAGGTGGGAAATTTCAAGCAAGGGCAGCGTCTCAATATGATTAAGAAGCTGGATGTTATCGGCAAAGGGTGGCATGGCACCGGAGACCAGCAGCATAACCCCTGATAGCAACAAGAGCATCGCAAAGACAGGAGGAATAATAAAGCCAAGAATCTTACTGATCTGTTCGCGCTTTTTAATAAGTTTTTCGCTGTGCATACGGGCTTCGTAAGCAAACAAGCCTATACCCGCAATCAGCAGCGGCATAAAGTAATAAATAATCCGGTAAACAATCAGGCTGGCAAAAATATCCGAGGCCGGGTATTGGCTGCCGGCCAGCAGCAGAAATGTACTTTCAAATACGCCAATACCACCGGGAACCTGGCTAACCAGCCCGGCAATCAGGGCAAGGACATAAATCGCAAGAAAGCTATGAAACGGCAGGTCCATATGGCTTTGGAGGAACAAATAAAGGATGGCCGCCGCCAGAACAAGATCAAGCGATGATATAATGGTCTGTTTCAATGCCAATATAGGTGCCGGAAATTCCACACGGACATCACCGAATGTCACGGGGTGACGCAGTAGAACAGCAACCCAATAAGCAATAAGACCAACGGCGCAGAAGGCCGTTAAACCATAAATAAAATGTGCGGGCGCATTGATATGGGCAAAATAATCACGCGGCAGAAGGGCTACCGTAATGACTTCCAGTGTCATTGTGCCAACAATAAATGTAATAGCAAGGAAGAGGGAGATCTTCAAAATTTCCCACCCCGGAACGCCCCATGATGTATAGAACCGGTAGCGTACGGAGGTGCCAGAGATAAGGGCATGGCCGGTATTGTTACTGATGGCGTAGCTGATAAAAGACGCGAGGATAATGCGCCATGCCGATACTTTTTGCGACGCATAGCGCAGCGCCAGCCCGTCATAGAGGCATAATATAAGGTAGTTGAGAAGCGTAAGGCCAATGCTGATAAGAATGATGCTTTTAGGAATGCTGGCAATCGACTCCCGGATTTCAGACATGGGATGGATCTGCAATTGCCGGTGGACAAGGACAGCGGCAATAATAAAAAATAGCGGCGGAAGGAAGTGGAGCGCTTTATTCAGAAACTTCATAAATCAGGACCAATCGAGAATAACTTTGCCGCAATTCCCCGATTTCATGATTTCAAACCCTTTTTCAAAATCGTCGATCGGGAAGCGATGCGTGATGACTTTGCTTATATCCAGCCCGCTTTGCAACATGCTTATCATTTTATACCAAGTTTCATACATTTTGCGGCCATAGATACCCTTGATAACAAGTCCCTTGAAAATAACCTGATTCCAGTCAACAGAGACAGGTTTGGAGGGGATGCCCAGAAGGGCGACGTGGCCGCCGTGATTCATTGTGGCAAACATACCATGAATGGCGCTTTCGATCCCGGACATTTCAAGGCCGACATCAAAGCCTTCCTTCATGCCAATCTCATCCATAACTTGTTTCAAGTCTTTCTGGCGCGGGTCGGTGGCGTAGGTTGCGCCCAGTGTTTTGGCCAGTTCCAGCCGGTAGGGGTTAATATCCGTAATGACAACATGGCGCGCCCCGACATGACGGCAAACGGCGGCGGCCATAATGCCGATGGGTCCAGCCCCGGTGATGACAACATCTTCGCCCACCAGGTCATAGGACAGGGCCGTATGAACCGCATTGCCAAACGGGTCAAAAATCGCGGCCAGATCATCGGAAATATCGTCGGGAATAGGGAAAACATTAGCAGCGGGCAGGGATAGATATTCGGCAAAGCTGCCCTGACGATTGACGCCAACCCCGATTGTGTTACGGCAGAGATGACGGCGGCCAGCGCGACAACGGCGGCAAACACCACAGACAATATGACCTTCGCCGGATACGCGCTGCCCCTTTTTGAGGTGGGTGACTTCGCTTCCCATATCTTCAATAATGCCAACATATTCATGGCCGGTGATCATCGGGACAGGGATCGTTTTCTGCGCCCATTCATCCCAATTATATATATGTAGATCAGTGCCACAGATCGCACTCTTCACAATTTTGATGAGGACATCATTGGGGCCAATTGACGGCATCGGCGCGTCATGAACCATCCAGATTCCGGGTTCGGCTTTTAATTTCGACAGAGCCTTCATTATTTATACTCCCAGTTTATTTTTTACTTTAGAAAATGAATCTATTGCTTTGTCTATATGGTGTTTTTCATGGGTGCATGACATTTGTGTGCGGATACGCGCCCGGCCCTGCGGCACAACGGGGTAGGAAAAGCCGACGACATAGACGCCAAGCTTTAACATTTCCTCCGCAAAGCGCCCGGCCAGTGCCGCGTCATAGAGCATGACGGGGATAATCGGATGTTCGCCGGGCAGAAGGTCAAAGCCGTGCTCTTCCATCTTTTTACGGAAATATGCGCTATTGTCATGAAGTTTCGCGCGCATGGCTTTCCCATCGCGCTCCAGCAGGTCAAGGACCGCAATGGATGTTGCCGTAATCACGGGTGCCAATGTATTGGAAAACAGATAGGGGCGGGACCGCTGGCGCAGATATTCGATAACCGGAGCCTTGCCGGAGGTATAGCCGCCGGATGCCCCGCCCAGCGCCTTGCCCAGTGTGCCGGTAATAATATCAATCCGGTCGCGCACCCCAAAATGGTCCGGTGTGCCGCCGCCATCAGGGCCCATAAAGCCGACCGCATGGCTGTCATCCACCATAACCATCGCATCATATTTATCCGCCAGATCGCAGATGGCGGGCAGGTTGGCGAGGTATCCATCCATGGAAAATACGCCGTCTGTTGCAATCAATTTGAACCGCGCGCCGACGGTATCCTTCAGACAGCGTTCGAGATCGTCCATATTATTGTTCTTATACCGAAAACGTTGTGCCTTGCTCAGGCGTACGCCGTCGATAATGCTGGCATGGTTCAGCTCATCACTGATGACCGCATCTTCTGCCCCCAGCAGCGTTTCAAACAAGCCGCCATTGGCATCAAAGCAGGAGGAATAGAGGATTGTGTCCTCGGTACCTAGAAAGCGGGAGAGGCGGGCTTCCAGCTCTTTGTGAATATCCTGCGTTCCGCAGATAAAGCGGACAGACGCCATGCCAAAGCCGTAGCGGTCCAGGGCATTCTGCGCCGCCTTGACCAGTTGGGGGTGATTACCAAGGCCCAGATAATTATTGGCGCAAAAATTCAGCACATCGGCCCCGGTGCTAACATGGATATCCGCGCCTTGCGGGGATGTAATCACACGCTCCGGCTTGTATAGGCCGGCAGTCCGGATGGATTGAAGTTCGGTTTGAATGTAATCAAGATAATGTTTTGTCATGGGAATATAGAATACTGGACTATAGCTTCTCTGGGAAGGGTGTTGCATTTTCGCAATATGTCAATACAAGAAACAAGGTATGTCTTGCATATAGGGTCTAAAATCCAGTATGAGTAATGGTCTGAAGCATTTAACAAAAGTATAAGTTACCCCTCCATGGAATTTAAAGATCTGGGACTAAGTCCTGAAGTACTAAGAGCTCTTGATGAAAAGGGTTATAAAAACCCTACGCCGATTCAGGAAGCTGCTATCCCTCTCATCCTTATGACGCGCGATGTCGTCGGTCTGGCGCAGACAGGCACCGGTAAAACGGCCAGCTTCACATTGCCCATGATTGAAATATTATATGGCGGCCGCGCCAAGGCGCGTATGCCACGCTCGCTGATCCTGTCGCCGACACGCGAGCTCGCGGCGCAGATTGCAGAAAACTTTGACACCTACGGTAAATATCACAAGCTGACCAAGGCATTGCTGGTTGGTGGCGAGTCCATGGGTGACCAGATGAAATTGCTGGACCGTGGGGTTGATGTTCTAATCGCAACGCCGGGCCGTTTGCTTGATCTGTTCGATCGCGGGTCTTTGCTGCTGAATGATATCAAGATTCTTGTGATTGACGAAGCGGACCGGATGCTGGATATGGGGTTCATTCCCGATATCGAGAAGATTGTTTCCAAGGTGCCGCCGATGCGCCAGACACTGCTTTTCTCCGCAACGATGCCGCCGGAAATTAAAAAGCTGACCGACAAATTCCTCAGCAATCCGAAGCAGGTTGCGATTGCCGCAACATCTGCACCCGCCGCGACTGTGACGCAGACATTGGTCTGGACCACACGCAAGAACAAGATGGATGTTCTGGCCGAGCTGATTAAAAAAGAAGATGTTAAGAACGCTTTCGTGTTCTGTAACCGCAAGCGTGATATTGGTGATCTGGCTAAATTTTTAGGCCGCAAAGGTTATAATGCGGCACCGATGCATGGTGATATGCCCCAATCCAGCCGGACGCAGACATTGAAGGATTTTAAAGATAACAAAATTGTTCTTCTGATCTGCAGTGATGTTGCCGCGCGCGGTATCGATATTGCCGAAGTATCGCATGTGTTTAATTATGACGTTCCGATGAATGCCGAAGATTATGTGCACCGTATTGGTCGTACAGGCCGTGCCGGAAAAAATGGCCGCGCCTATAGCCTGGCAACGGATGATGATCAGAAATATGTCGCGGCGATTGAACGCTTAATGAACACAAAAATCGACGTTGAAGTTGCAGGTGGTGCTAAACCACCATCCGAAGCGGTTGCCGCACCTCGTGAAGAGCGCGCAGAGCGCCCCCGTGAAGAAAACCGCAATCGTGATCGTGGTGATCGTCCCGACCGTGGTCCGCGCCCTGATCGGGATGCCCGCCCGCCTCGTCCGGAAGGCGAAAGCCGTCCTCCCCGGAACGACCGTCCTCCGGTCAAAAGAAACCAGGATGATGATATGGGCACAAACCGCTTTGCCGATGATGATTTGCCGTCTTTCCTGCGGAAGAAATAAGGCGCGGTACGCTTGACTTACCTTGTATTTGAAGCGACAATTCCGTGTCTTTTATTGTTCTCCTGATGCGGGTTAAAATGCTGTCCTGCCGCTATATTTTAGCTTTGACCTTTGGCTTGTCGGCCTGCTTCCTGCAGGCGAGTATCGCTATGGGGCAGGAGGGAGACTGGCGGGCGGCTCTTCATGATGCACCGCCAGAAAGAATTCTTACCCCCCCGACCGCCTTTGTAAGCCCCTTTGAAATTGCCCGCCCGCAGGACAATGAGCCGGTTGGTTTGAATGCCGATGTCATGGAATATGATGATGCCAGCAAGATGGTAACGGCCACCGGCAACGTGGTTCTTAAACAAGAAGGCCGGACGTTAAAAGCGGACAAGATTACCTACAATCTTGATACAGATACGGTAAATGCGCGGGGCCGTGTTGTCCTGATGGATGCTACGGGCGATGTGCATTTCGCCGATGGTGTTGAGCTGCATGACAAGATGAAAGAAGGCGTGGTTAATAGCATGAAAAGCTATCTCGCCAATGGGGGTCGCTTTATTGCCAGCGAAGGAAAGCGTGTTGGCACTGATATTATCATGACCAATGCGTCTTATACGCCATGTGAATGTGATGAGGATGAAAATGGTGATAGTGGCTGGCAGATAAAAGCCAAGGAAGTGACCTATCACGAAGCTGAAAATCGCATTTCATATAAGGATGCGCAGTTCGAGGTTGGCGGTGTTCCTGTGCTCTGGACACCTTTTCTTTCGCACTCGGATGGCACGGTAAATCAGAAGAGCGGATTTTTGCCCCCAAGATTTGGCTATGACAGTCAGCTGGGTGGGGTTTTGACATCCAATTATTATTGGGCCATCGCGCCGGATAAAGATGCGACGATTGGTTCTATGATAACAACGAAGGAAGCACCGGTGCTTCTGGGTGAATATCGTCAGCGCTTTGAAAAAGCCTCTGTACAGTTAAGCGGCAGTGCGACTAATTCCGACCGTATCGATAGCGTTGCTGGAAAAGATGTCCTTGTTGAAAATGATACGCGCGGCCATTTTTTTGCGGAAGGCCGCATAGATATAACCGAGAAATGGCGGGCAGGTACAAATCTTGAGCTAACATCCGATGAACAATATTTGCGTCAGTATAATATCAGCAGCAAGGACGTTCTGGAGAATGAAGTTTATGCAGAACGTTTTTCAGGGCGTAACTATGCCGTAGGCCGTGTGCTGGCCTTCCAGGATGTACGCATCCGGGAAGAGCAGACAGATCAGCCCAATGTCCTTCCGGAAGTTATTGTAAGTTTTGTCGGCGAACCAAATGCCGCTTTGGGCGGGCGGTGGACTTTAGATATGTCGACCCTTGGCCTGCAACGTGACGGTAACGGGCAGGATGTAAACCGTTTTGTAACCCAAGGCGGATGGGAACGACGCTTTATAACAGATGCCGGTCTGGTAACAACGGTTGATTTGGGTTTGCGGGGCAGTACGTATTATGTGTCTGATCTGGCGGGTGCAGTACCCGGGCAGGATGATACGGGGCGCGAAAACCAGACTTTTGCTTTTGGCCAGATGACAACATCTTATCCTCTGGTAAAGCCGATGCAGAAAATGCAGATGGTGGTAGAGCCGGTGGCCAGTGTAACGGTATCGCCCAATGTTGATGTATTGAATAACGACATTCCCAATGAAGACAGCCAGAATGTGCAGATTGACGCCAGCAATATTTGGAATCCCAGCCGTTTTCCCGGTTATGATCGTGTAGAAGATGGCAGCCATTTAACATACGGTATGCGCAGTGGTTTGTATGGTTATCAAGGGAATTACCTCGATGTATTTCTGGGGCAAAGCTATCGCCTTGATAATGATTTAAATCCATTCCCGGCGGGGTCTGGATTGTCCGAAGATGAATCTGATATCGTTGGTCAGGTAGCCGGTCTGTTTAACAAACAATACGGAATGAATTACCGTTTCCAGCTGGGCAATGATGATTTGTCATCACGGCGGCATGAGCTGGAAGGTTTTGCTAACTGGGGCTGGTTCCATTACAGCGCGCGTTACCTGTTCGCAAAAACGCTTGATGGTACTTTAATGGATGAAAGCCGGGAGCAGTTGACGAATAACGTGGCTTTTGACCTGACCGATAAATGGCGGTGGCGGACGGGTGTCTTGCATGATCTGGGTGAAGATCCGGGGTTGCGTAAGGCCGTGGCCGGTTTTGATTATCTGGGATGCTGTATCAATTTTTCTGTTACGGCGGAGCGTAATCTTACAACCGAATCCTCCGGCGATAGCGGAACCAGTGTGTGGTTCCGTCTTGGATTGCGTGGTCTTGGTGATTTTGCAACATCCGGCGGCAATGACGATGAGGATGATTACGATAATGTCGGCCAGTATGTGGGCGAAGATGAGTAAGCCGTTAGCCTGGATTTAAGCTGACCACATTGGTTTGGTAAACGCCGCCATTTAATGTGCGGGCCAATATTTTCCCGGTCAGGTTATTGGGCGTACCGCTTAGAATTAATTCCAGATGGTCATATTTCATTGTTTTTAACTGCTTGCGGATACGATTGAAGTTCCCCTCGGTCAGGAGCAGGCTTGTCATTTGCGACTGATGCGTTTCAAAATTTTGTAAATCGGTGTTTAGGTTTTTTAGGAAAGATAGCAGGCTTTCAATATTTTTTGATTCAAGGCCCGCGAGAATTCTTATATTTTCATTATCCTTTGTGATTTCGGTTGTCAGGATAATGTCGTGCTTCGCCCCCACAAAGGATTTAATCAGAATATTATATTTTGCGGGCGTGCCCTTGAATGTCAGGCTGGTATTAAAAAGGCTGGTTGTCCGCGCAATCTGTAATTGCTCCGCATTGAACTGGGCGGCGGCATCGAATTTATTATCCAGGGTTAGCCAGCCGGAGAATTTGCTTATTTTCAGCAGGCTGAGATTCAGGCGCGCATCCTGTGTTTCAATTTCGGCGGTCCAGTTTCCTTTTTCATCGCTGATCCCGTTTAGCGATGCTGTGAAGGTAAGCTGTTGCTGCTTACCGGCCAATGTGGCTTCGATGTGCTTCTGGTTTTTATCCTGTTTGGAGATTTTTCCTTTGGCGTTAAGGCGCAGCGCACCAAGCGGAGTATCAAGGGTTATGGTGCTGCTATCAATAAAGAGATTCTGGAATCCGTTAAGGGGGGCGGATTCTTTTGGCATATCCCATCCCTCGATGGTGGGGATCGCGTTCGGCTGCCAGCTGCCGTTCAGATGCGCGTCTTCGACGGTGATGCTTTTAATCAATGGGATCGATGTAATAAGGCCCTTAATATCCGCGTCGGCTTTGAGTTTTCCAATTTTACTGCCGCCATTTTCGCTCAGCATAATGTCGGTGAAAATATACTGACCTTTGGATTTTCCGTCATAGCCAAGGCTGATGACATTAAAACCGCTTTGTGTCATCAGCCCTTCAACGCGTTTTTTTAGAAGTGAGGGCACAACACAAAGCATAATAACTAACGTCACGATAAGAACCGCTACGCCGATAGCTATTTTATAGTGTGTTTTGGCACGGGCCAGGAGGGCCTTGGCCGTAGCAAGATTAAACATCAATATCCCGGACGAATTCGGCGTTATCTTGAATGAAGCGGAAACGGGCATCGGCATTGCGCCCCATCAGACGTTCAACCAAATCATCAACATCACCTGGCGTTACGCTTGACTTCAGTTCCTCTTTATCATTTTCATCGACAGCCATTTCCGCGGTCAGGCCGAGTGTGGCTAGTGCATGGGGCAGGGTGACGCGAACCAGGGTCCGGGTTGCCGGGTTCATGGTTGTTTCCTTCAGCTGCGGTGCAGGCATTTCGCCGAGACCTTTAAAGCGGCTGGTATCGACTTTTGATTTACCTTTGAATAGGGTCTTCATAAGCTCTTCCTTATGCGCGTCATCGCGGGCATAAGCGCTTGTGCCGCCCGCCGATAAACGGTAGAGCGGTGGCAGGGCCAGGAACAAATGACCTTTTTCAATCAACGGGCGCATTTGTGTATAGAATAATGTTACCAGAAGGCTGGCAATGTGTGCGCCATCAACATCCGCATCGGTCATGATGATAATTTTTTCATAGCGCAGATTATCAAGGTTGAAATCCTTGCCGGAACCGCTGCCCATGGCTTGAATCAAATCTTGAATTTCCTGGTTCGCGCGGATTTTATCGGTTGTGGCGCTCACCACGTTCAGGATTTTACCGCGCAGGGGCAGGATAGCCTGCGTTTCGCGGTTGCGCGCTTGTTTGGCGGAGCCACCGGCGGAATCGCCCTCGACAATGAAAAGCTCAGTGCCTTCGGACTCTGTACGGCTGCAATCGGCGAGTTTACCGGGCAGGCGCAATTTACGTGTGGCGCTCTTGCGGGCCATGGCTTTGTCATCGCGGCGGCGCATGCGCTCTTCCGCTTTTTCAATGATGGCTTCTAAAAGCTTTTTACTGGCGTTTGTGTCGCTGGACAACCAATGGTCGAAATGGTCCTTGATGGCGATTTCAACCCAGCGGGCCGCATCCGCACTAGCAAGTTTTTCTTTGGTTTGCCCCTGGAATTGTGGCTCGCGTATAAACAGAGAAATAAGAATGGCAGCACCGTTTGTAATATCATCCGCAGTGATATTCGCGGCTTTCTTGTTGCCAAGCATGTCGGCATAACCGCGCAGGCCGCGCGCAAGTGCCGTACGCAAACCTTGTTCATGCGTGCCGCCTTGCGGTGTAGGAACTGTGTTACAATAAGAATGAATAAAGCCGTCGCCTTCATCCGGCCAGGCAATAGCAAACTCAACACGGCCTTGATTATCCGGAAGCTTCGCTTCACCCGCAAAGGCGGTTGGTGTAATTGTATCTGTGCCTTTAATAGAAGCATTCAGGAAGTCCAGAAGGCCATTCGGGAATTTGAAAACTTCTTCGGCGGGTGTCTTATCACTACCGGCAACGCCGCCTTCGCATTTCCAGCGGATTTCAACACCGCGATACAGATAGGCTTTGGAGCGCGCCATCTGGTATAACCATGATGGTTTGAAAAAGGCCTTGTTACCAAAAATTTCCGGGTCAGGATGGAAGCAAACGGTCGTACCGCGACGATTCTGCACGGGGCCGAGCTTTTCCAGTTTCGTAATCGCATGACCGCGGGAATAGGATTGTTTGTAAAGCTGCTTGTCACGCGCAACCTCAACCCACATTTTATCGGACAGGGCGTTGACGACGGAAATACCAACGCCGTGCAAACCGCCAGATGTTTCGTAAGCTTTGCCTTCGAATTTACCACCGGAATGCAGGGTGGTCATAATGACTTCCAGCGCCGATTGTTTTGGATAGCGCGGGTGGTTATCTACCGGGATACCCCGGCCATTATCGGAGATAATAATATTGTTATCGGCATCGAGCGTCATCTCGATACGGTCGGCATGACCAGCCACGGCCTCGTCCATGGAGTTATCGAGGATTTCTACGACCAAATGGTGCAGGGCGCGCTCATCCGTGCCACCGATATACATGCCCGGACGGCGGCGGACAGGCTCCAGCCCTTCCAGAACTTCAATCTGGGAGGCATCATAGCTTTCCTTAACGGCGGCGGTTTCTTTTTTGAAGAGGTCTGCCATAAAATCTACTCAATCGTCCTGTAAGATGGTTTTCACGGTGGTCATTTTTGTGCATGAACGCTAAGATAAATACTCAATCTAGGGCTTGCTGGAAAGTATTAAAGACGATGTCAGGGAAAAAAAGGGTGAAAAAGGATTTTGCGGAAGCGCAGGGGCGCCATTTAACCCTGCAAAGCATACCTTTACCCGCAGATACCATTGCCGAGCGTTATATAAGCGCTGGATGGTTATTATCGCAAATGGACCTCGCCGGGGGCCGTCGGGCCGATGATTACAGTCGGAAACGGGCCGTAACCATCGGAATCGATTCGATGTCCTTCAAGAAACCGGTCTTTGTTGGGGATATGGTTAGTATCTATACTGAAGTCGTGCGTCAGGGGCGGACATCCATCACGCTGAAGATTGAAAGCTGGGCACATCGCCGCCGCAGCAAGAAGTTGGAAAAAGTAACCGAAGGCATGTTTACCTTTGTCACTATCGATAAAAATGGCAAACCTACACCGATTGATAAAAAGCTTCCCGCACCGGCGCAGCCGGTTACAGTAAAAAAAGCGGTGATGAAAGAATCAATTAAGCCACCTTCTATCGATAAGTTGGTTATTCGCACCATTCCGATGCCGCGTGATACTAATTATATCGGCGATATTTTTGGGGGGTGGTTACTGGAGCAAATGGATATGGCAGGGGGAAAGGCGGCTGCCAAACATGTTAATCATCGTGTGGCAACCGTGGGGTTAAAGGCAATGACCTTTCATAAGCCCGTGCGCGTGGGTGACCAGATAAGCCTGTATGCTACAATACAAAAAGTCGGGAACACGTCAGTGACAGTAAAAGTCGAAACCTGGGCAATCCGCAAAGAAACAGAAATACTCGAGAAAGTAACAGAAGGTACATTCACATATGTTGCCGTTGATAAAAAGCATAAACCCGTTCCCGTGGGGCCAGGCCTTGTTTAATCGCAAGGGTATTGTTGTAATGGGATTATGTGCGCTGCTGTTTTGCGGTGCAGGGACTGCGCATGCGCAAGCGTTAGATATCAGCAAAACAAAAAAAATCTTACATCTGAAAACATTAAGCGACGCGGATTTTAGAAAGCAAACGGACCCTTATCGGCAATCCTTTGATTTTGAGCCGGCGCTAGATTTTGAAATACGCCTGCCTCGCGGTTTTAGTAAAGTTCGTGATACGATTGTTGATGATACAAAGCTGGTGCCAAATTTTAAAGGCGAAATTACCACTAATAAAAATGAAGACAAAAAACGTTCTTTGAATGAAAATGTGCTTGAGCGTATAGCCATTTATTATGGCCCGACCCAGCTCGATGCGCCGACACGGTTTGAAATCAGTGCCCAAAAACTTACTTATGAGACGACAACGCGTAACTGGTTTATTAATCATGTAATCGCCAGCGGATACACCCTGGAAGGGATGGAGCAGGTTAATGATCGTCGTATTGAAGCCTTATATGTGATAGTCGAAGGCAGTGTCAGCTATATCGTACGTACGGTAGCCGAGATTAATGGCAGGAATATTATTTTGGCATCCTATTATGTCCCCGATTCTCGGTGGAATGACGAAAAAGCGATGCAGGAAAAAGTCTTGCAGTCTTTTCGTTTGACCAAGCCGCAGACGGGACAGATGGAGCAGATCCAGCATTTTGATTATCTCGACCTTTTGACGATTTCCTATCCTATTTCATGGCGGATGATTGCTCCGAAAAGTTTTACGTTGGAAGGTGTCGATCTTCGGCTGGTAAATATTTACGACAAGAAAGTTCTAAATGGCCAAATTGATATTCATATCGTATCAACCGAACTGGATACAACATTAGCGCAGGAAGTCGATTATCTGCGCAATAATTTGAAAGAAACGCAGCTCAATGTTGGGCAGCTTCTGGAGGTACCATCTGATTATAAATTCGGACCACATGTTTATTTCAACCGTGTGGAAGTTTATAGCTTGGTATCGGAAGGAAATAATATTCGTGAACATGAATATTGGCTGGGCGTAATGGCGGAAGATAGATATTACTATCTGGTCAGCATGATTACACCCAGCCGTAAAGCGGATTTTGCTCTGTGGGCGCGCAATACGGAAGCATTTGATACGATTGTTAAAAGTATCAAGCCGTTTGAATATAAAAATAGTGGGCAGTAAAAAACCCGGCATAAAGGCCGGGTTTTTTGTTTAGGGCTAAATGAACTAGCCTGAATAATACATTTTAAATTCAATCGGGTGCGGCATGGTTTCGTATGCTTCGATCTCTTCCATTTTCAGGTCAATAAAGCCTTCGATCATATCGCGTGTGAAGACATCGCCTTGCAGCAGGAATTCATGATCGATACGCAGGGCTTCCATGGCTTCGCGCAAGGAACCGCAAACGGTCGGGATGCGTGCCAGCTCATCTTCCGGCAGATCGTAAAGATTCTTGTCCATGGCTTCGCCCGGGTGGATCTTGTTCTTGATACCATCAAGACCGGCCATCAACATGGCAGAGAATGCCAGATACGGGTTGGCCAGCGGATCCGGGAAGCGCACTTCAACGCGTTTTGCTTTCGGGTTTGTCGCGAAAGGAATACGGCAAGACGCAGAACGGTTACGGGAAGAATATGCCAGCAGAACCGGTGCTTCATAACCCGGAACCAGACGCTTGTAGCTGTTGGTTGTCGGGTTTGTAATCGCGTTCAATGCTTTTGCGTGCTTGATAATGCCGCCAATATAGTACAGGCATTCCTTGGACAGGCCCGCATATTCATCACCAGCAAACAGAGGCTTGCCGCCCTTGAACAAAGATTGGTGCACGTGCATGCCCGAACCGTTATCGCCATATACAGGCTTCGGCAGAAAGGTTGCGGTCTTGCCGTAAGCGTGGGCTACGTTGTGAACAACATGCTTGTATAGCTGGATGTTGTCGGCGGAGTCGACCAGGCTTGAAAATTTAATGCCCAGTTCCAGCTGGCTTGGTGCCACTTCATGGTGGTGTTTTTCAACCGGTACGCCCATTTCTTTCATGATGGTAACCATCTCGGCGCGCAGGTTGGATGTTGTATCCACGGGCGCTTCCGGGAAGTAACCGCCCTTGATGCCGGGGCGGTGGCCCATATTGCCGTTGGGATAGTCGCGGCCGCTATTATACGGGCCTTCTTCACTGTCGATTTTGTAACCAACATGGTTCATGTCGACATTGATTTTTACATCATCAAATACGAAGAATTCAGCTTCGGGACCAAAATACGCTGTATCAGCCAGACCCGTGTCAGCCAGATATTTCTCAGCCGCTTTTGCGATGGAGCGCGGGTCACGGTTGTAGTTAACGCCATCTTCCGGCTCAACAACATCACAGAATACTTTCAGTGTTGGTTGTGCGGCGAAGGGATCCAGGCATGTTTTTGTAACATCCGGCTTCAGGCGCATGTCAGATTTATCAATTGATTTCCAGCCCGCGATAGAAGACCCGTCAAAGTAGATACCTTCTTCCATCAGCGCTTTATCAACGGTGTCGATATGCTGTGCTGTGTGCTGCCATTTTCCGCGCAAATCAGTAAAGTTGAAGTCAACGAACAGGATTTTATGCTCATCAATAACTTTCAGGAACTCGGCAGTATTTTTAATCTTTAAGGTATCGGACATCGTTCTTCCTCAGGGGGTTAGGGCGTTCTTTAATGCAGTGCACCTATGTAAAAAAGGTATGACTGCCATGCATATGTGTCCTTGATTTATCACGCAGCTGCGAAAAAATCTATATAAGTTTTTTAAATTTTTGAGCTTTTTTAGCGGACTAAAACTTGACGCACGCCCCTTTTACGGGATAAAGAATGCAGTCCGTAATGAATTTCTAATAATACGGTAATTTAATTCGTCTTATGGCGGCTGTAGCTCAGTGGTAGAGCCCTCGGTTGTGGTCCGAGTTGTCGCGGGTTCGATCCCCGTCAGTCGCCCCACTTTTCCCTCTGTTACCCTTTTGATTCTTCGGGCAATATCATCTTAACAGGGGTGATTCATGGATAATAATCCGCATTTATGGTTGGGCGCTATTAGGCCTAAAGGCCGGGAAGATAACAAATATTCCCATGGTCATGCCGTCGTTTATGGTGGTGTTTTGATGACGGGCGCGGCCTGTATGGCGGCGCATGCCGCTATGCGGATCGGGGCAGGGCTTTGCACAATTGTTGCGTCACCGAAGGCCGCAACCGTTTATCGCTGCTATAACCCCGCTATATTATATGAGCCTTGTGAGAAGCCGGAGACGCTGGTGACCCATCTGCGCGACCCGCGGCGGAATGCGGTTTTGATCGGGCCGGGAGCGGGTACGAAGAATGACAGTGGTCTGCGCCGGGCCGTAGATGATATTATCGGGCTATTTCCCGAGCGTTTCTGTGTTTTGGATGCCGATGCCCTGACAGTATTCAAGGATAACCGCCGGGTTTTGCAGGCGGCTTTGGGACCTCATTGCATATTGACGCCCCATGAGGGTGAATTTGCCCGTATTTTCCCAGGCCTTGCCGGGTCGAGGATAGACCGGGCGCAGGAAGCGGCGCGTCTGAGTAAGGCCGTTATCTTGCTGAAAGGTGCCGAAACCGTCATTGCTCATCCGGATGGGCGTGTTGCCATAAATAATAACGCACCGCCGGATCTCGCGACAGCCGGAGCGGGGGATGTGTTGGCGGGGATCATTACAGGGTTGCTGGCCCGGAATGTGCCGCCCTTTGAGGCAGCCTGCGCCGGAGCCTGGATACAGGGCCGGGCGGCGCAGTTATTCGGGGTTGGGTTGATAGCCACCGATATAATTGACCAAATACCCGCCGTATTGCGGGAATTGACTTGAATTTTACCCCGGATTCTGTTTTTCATACCTGACTTGTGCGCCCGGAAGGGCGGGCAAGCGGATGTGGCGAAATGGTAGACGCACCAGATTTAGGTTCTGGCGGGGAGACCCGTGGGGGTTCAAGTCCCTTCATCCGCACCACCCTACGCAGTTAGTGAGCCCCTTGGCGAACTTACGAGTAGGAGTGTCGCCCGAAGCCTTTGGCGTAGGGGGACGGGGGAAAGCTGCTTCGGGTGGCAGGCCACCTTATGATACGGAACACTATTATTTGAAAAGAGAAGAATTATGCAGGTTAAAGAACTGAAAAGCGAAGGTCTGAGCCACGAGCTCGAAGTCACTGTTTCTGCCAAGGAAATCGACAAGCAGATTGATGCGCGTCTGAAAGAAGTCGGCAAGACCATGAAGCTGCCGGGTTTCCGCCCGGGTAAAGTGCCGATGGCGCTTTTGAAGCAGCGTTACAGCCGCGCCGTTCTGGGCGAAGTTCTTGAAACAACGGTGAATGAGACAACGCAGCAAGCCTTGAATGACAAAGGCCTGCGTCCCGCTCTTCAGCCAAAGATTGAAGTTAAGCAATTCGATGAAGGCAAAGACCTGACATACACATTATCGGTTGAAGTTCTGCCCGATTTCAAAGTTATGGACCTTAAAGGTCTGTCCGTTGAGAAGCCGGTTGCCAGTGTGGAAGCCAAAGCCATCGACGAAGCGCTGGAGCGTATCGCCAGCGGTAACCGCGAAACTGTTAAAGTTGAAACAAGCCGCGCGACCAAGAAGGGTGACACTATTGTCATCGACTTCAAAGGTCGTACAAAGGATGACAATGTCGAGAAAGCCGGCATGGCGGGTAACGGCCACAAGCTGGAGCTTGGCAGCAACAGCTTTATCCCGGGTTTCGAAGACCAGCTGATCGGCAAAAAAGCCGGTGAGACAGTGGACGTTGAAGTGACATTCCCGACACCATACCATTCCGCAGATCTGGAAGGCCGTGTTGCGATTTTTACAACGACCATCCATGAAATCCACGAGTCAAAAGAATCCGTCATTGATGATGAATTCGCCAAGAAGCTCGGCCTTGATAATGTAGACTCCCTGCGTAAGGCCGTTGAAGAGCAGATCCAGAAAGAATATGACCAGTTCAGCCGCTTGAAGTTGAAGCGCGCCCTGCTGGATGCGCTGGATGAAGGTCATGACTTCCCGGTTCCTGCCGGCATGCTGGAGATGGAATTTGGCAGCATCCTGCAACAAATCAAGAATGAGCGTCAGGCCTCTGGTGAAACAGCCGAAGTGAAAATTGAAAAGGACGAAGAAGAAGAGCTGAAGGCCATTGCCGAACGTCGTGTACGTCTGGGCATGATCCTGTCCGAAATCGGCCGTACCAACAATATTCAGGTTTCCGATGTTGAGCTGCAGCGCGCCGTTATTTCCGAAGCCCAGAAATATCCGGGTCAGGAAGCGCAGGTGTTTGAATTCTTCCGCAAGAACCGTCAGGCTCTGGAATCCTTACGCGCGCCGGTTTACGAAGACAAGGTTGTTGATTTCATCACACAGCTGGCCGCCGTGAAGGAAAAGAAAATTTCCATTGAAGAGCTGACTGCCGAGGAAGAAGACGAGTCATACATCGACAAGAAGAAGGACAAAAAGCCTTCCACGAAAAAAGCCGCCGCTAAAAAAGATGAGGGCGAAGAAAAAGCCCCAGCCAAAAAAGCAGCCAAGAAATAATTCTGAACATCACCCCGGCGAAAATCGGGGTGATTTTGATTTCAGGGGGGAGATAAATGTCAGATCAGAATATCAAGATCTTTTGGCTTATCCGCCATGCGCCGGTCCTTAATCCTGACGATCTTTGTTACGGGCAGGCCGATATTCCTGCCACGTTTGACAGTCCGGCGGTACAGGCCCGGTTGGTTGAATTGGCGCACTTATTGCCTGATGAGGCGGACTGGCGGGCGTCAAGGCTGAGCCGGGCTTTCCTGACGGCTGTAAATATCGCCGGGTTACGATCGGATAATCCGCAGATAGTTGAAGAAGATGCTTTTATCGAGCAGTCTTTCGGCGATTGGCAAACCCGGAAAAGGCAGGCGGACCTTGTTCACGATCCTGATTTCCGGAATTACATAAAAAACTTCGCGTCCGCATACCCACCGAATGGTGAATCGATAACGGATATGTTTAACCGGGTCAGCCCGCGTCTGGATGAAATCGCCGCTGATCCCGCTGGCGCTGCGGATCAAGTCATCATATGGCATGGCGGGCCCCAGCGTGTGGCCGTTGCCAAGGCCACTGATAAGCCGATCGGTGATTGCATCCGGGGGCAGAAGATACAGTATCTGGATGGCATAAAGATCCAATATGACGGGAAGAACGGTCTTTGGTTGCCCGGTTATGAGCGGTTTTGAGAAGAAACAGGCTTGAATATAGGGCGTGAGCAGGCTAGATTCCTATGAATAGTTCGAATCTGACTCCAGCAAAGAAATGAATTCAAAGACATGACACGCGATATTGATGATCTGACCTATGGTTACCTGATCCCGACCGTTATCGAGCAAACCAACCGGGGTGAGCGCGCATATGACATTTACTCCCGCCTGTTGAAAGAGCGTATTATTTTCCTGAGCGGTCAAGTAGACGATCAGATTTCAACTTTGGTCTGCGCCCAGCTGCTGTTCCTCGAGTCCGAGAACCCGAAGAAAGACATTTCCTTCTACATCAACTCTCCGGGTGGTGTTGTAACCTCTGGTCTCGCGATGTATGACACTATGCAATATATCAAGCCTGATGTGGCGACAGTCTGTATAGGTCAAGCGGCCTCCATGGGTTCCTTGCTTCTGACATCTGGTGCACCGAACAAGCGTTATGCCTTGCCACATGCCCGTATCATGATTCACCAGCCATCCGGCGGTGCGCAGGGGCAGGCTACGGATATCGAAATTCAGGCGCGAGAAATTCTGCGCCTTCGTGCCATGCTGAACGAAATCTATGTTCGCCATACCAGCGCGGGTCAAAAACTAGCGGCTATTGAAAAAGCGATGGAACGTGACAATTTCATGTCCCCGGAAGAAGCCAAGAAATTCGGCCTGATCGATCATGTTGTTCTGTCCCGTCCGCCTGAGTTAGAGGCTGTCGTTGAGAAAAAATAAGTAATAATTATAATATGATAGGGGCCGGCTTGATTTTCAGGCCGGCCTTCTTACTTTAATCTGTATCGGCCCTCTGCTAATCTCCATTAGAAACCTTCTGTTAACGGTCATGGATTATAGTGAACAGTCGATAGCCATGTTTTAAATATCTTAAAAGCTGTGAGAAATCATATGATTGGACTGGGCTCCCCCAAAGAAAATACGCTCTCCGTTCTGCCCTTGCGGGACATTGTTGTGTTTCCGCACATGATTGTCCCTTTATTCGTGGGCCGTGAGAAGTCGGTCAAGGCGCTTGAGCATGTTATGCCGGAGTCAAAGCAGATCCTGCTGTTGACGCAGCGCTCACCGGGGGAAGATGATCCGGGCCCGGCTGATCTGTATGAGATCGGATGTCTTGGCACAATCCTGCAGCTTCTGAAATTACCGGATGGCACTGTTAAGGTTCTGGTCGAGGGTGGCCGCCGCGTTAAAGTTAAAAAATATGCCGACCGTACTGATTTTCTGGAAGCCAGCATTGAAGAATTGGCGGAAGAGCCCGTTGGTGCGGATGATATTGAACCGCTGGCGCGTGCCGTCGTGTCGCAGTTTGAGCAGTATGTGAAGCTGAATAAAAAGATTCCACCGGAAGTTATTGTCTCGATCAACCAGATTGAAGATACGGCAAAGATGGCCGATACCATTTCTGCACACTTGGCGCTTAAGATTGAAGAGAAGCAGCAATTGCTGGAACTCTCCAGCCTTGGTGAGCGTCTGGAAAAGATATTTGGATTTATGGAGGGCGAAATCGGCGTCCTTCAGGTTGAAAAACGAATCCGCAACCGCGTAAAACGGCAGATGGAAAAAACACAGCGTGAGTATTACCTGAACGAGCAGATGAAGGCTATTCAGAAGGAACTCGGCGACGGCGAGGGCGGCTTTGACGAGATGGAAGAGCTGGACAAGAAAATTGCAGCCACTAAACTCTCCAAGGAAGCGGCCGAAAAAGTTCAGCATGAAATGAAAAAACTGCGCCAGATGAGCCCGATGTCGGCGGAAGCCACAGTCGTGCGTAATTATCTGGACTGGATTCTGAGCGTGCCCTGGGGCAAACGCTCCCGCGTCAAAAAAGACATCAAGGAAGCGAAAAAAATCCTTGATCAGGATCACTATGGTCTGGAGAAGGTCAAGGAACGTATCCTTGAATATCTGGCCGTGCAGCAGCGCGCGACGAAGATTAAGGGTCCTATCCTGTGCCTTATCGGTCCTCCCGGTGTTGGTAAAACATCTTTAGGACAATCGATTGCGAAGGCGACGAACCGTAATTTCGTACGTATGTCGCTTGGCGGCGTGCGGGACGAGTCCGAAATTCGCGGCCACCGCCGTACCTATATTGGTGCCATGCCGGGCAAGATTATTCAGGGCATGAAAAAAGCCAAGACCAGCAATCCATTCTTCCTGCTCGACGAAATCGACAAGCTGGGTTCTGATTACCGGGGCGACCCCAGCTCTGCCTTGCTGGAGGTTTTGGATCCGGAACAGAACGAGAAATTCAATGACCATTACCTTGAACTTGATTACGATCTGTCCGATGTAATGTTCGTTTGTACGGCCAATAATCTGTCCACGATGCCGCGACCCTTGTTGGACCGGATGGAGATCATCCGTATTTCCGGTTACACGGAAGAGGAGAAGCTGCAGATTGTTAAACAGCATTTGTTGAAAAAACAAATGAAGGCTGCTGGTCTTAAAAACAGCGAGTTTAAAATTAATGACGCGGCCATCCTTGACCTGATCCGTTATTACACACGGGAAGCCGGGGTGCGGAGTCTGGAGCGTGAACTGGCCAATCTCTGCCGTAAAGCGATCAAGGAAATTCTGATGCGCGGCAAGGGCAGTGTTGCCATTACGCCGCGTAATCTTGATAAATATGCGGGTGTTAAAAAACATCGTTACGGCGCCGTGGATGACGAAGACCGTATCGGCGTTGTAACGGGGCTTGCTTACACGGAACTTGGCGGCGACCTGCTGTCCATCGAAGCTGTCACAATGCCCGGTAAAGACGGCAAAGTGACGACGACCGGTAATATCAAAGAAGTGATGAAGGAATCCATCACGGTCGCTGAGATGCTGATCAAGTCACGCGCAAACCGTTTAGGCATTGAGTTCCCTGTATTGAATGAGAAGAGCATCCACGTGCACGTACCGGAAGGTGCGACACCAAAAGATGGACCGTCCGCCGGTGCCGCGATGGTGACGGCGATTGTGTCTGCCCTGACGCATATTGAAGTGCGCAAGGATGTTGCGATGACCGGGGAGATTAATCTGCGCGGATATGTGACACCGATTGGCGGCTTGAAAGAAAAACTTCTGGCGGCACTGCGGGGCGGTATCAAGAAAGTTCTGATCCCGCGGGATAATGTCAAAGACTTGGCTGATATCCCGGATAAGGTGAAGAAGGGGCTTGAGATTGTACCGGTGAACACGATCGAAGAAGTCCTTGCCCATGCTTTGGTGCGCATGCCGGAGCCTATTTTACCTAAAACCGAGGGTGAAGTAGCTCCGATAGCCTCAAAAACGGCGGAAAACCAAGGCGAAGAGGTAATTCGGCATTGAGTCTTGCCCCAAAACGTAATACAAAAGATTCGTTCCAACCGTTAGTTTCTCTGGCTTTCAGCAGATTCTGCCCGGTTGGAATGTGCCTTTTTCAGGCACACATAATCTTTTGATTTAATGTTCGACACAAGGGGGATCCCAATGAACAAAGCTGAACTCGTAGATGCAGTTGCCAAGCAGGCCGACATCGCCAAAGTAGAAGCAGCCAAAGCTGTTGATGCTGTTTTTGAAGTAATCGAAGTTGCCCTGAAGCAAGGTGATGATGTTCGTCTGGTGGGCTTCGGCACATTCAGCGTTTCCGCACGCGCCGCTACAGAAGGCCGCAACCCACGCACAGGCGAGAAAATCAAGATTGCTGCTCGGAAGCAACCTAAATTCTCTGCCGGCAAGCAGCTGAAAGAATCCGTAAACAAATAAGTTTACAGGCTCTTTTGCCAGGAATTTGACTTCGGTCATGCTTTAAATGGCATGACCGAAGTTTTTTTATGGTTTTTTTCTTGTCATCCTCCGCGAAAGCGGGGGATCCATAGAGAGTTAATTTTAGGGGTTATGGATCCCCCGCTTTCGCGGAGGATGACAGATGAATAAAAAAGATCTTGACCATATCGCCAAATACCTTTAATTCCCTGTATCTCCGTTAAGGGGGCGATTAGCTCAGTTGGTTAGAGCATCTCGTTTACACCGAGAGGGTCGGGAGTTCGAGTCTCTCATCGCCCACCATCCTTTTTTATTTGCATAATTATTGCACCTGCTTTACTAATATCCCTGAATTTGGTATGTTGCCTGTGTGGGGAGAATTAATTATGCCAGTAGAAAAACGTGATATTTCCTTTTATCTACCTGAAATAAAAGACATTTTGATTGATAATTCAGGTTTTTTTAAATCCTTTATTCCGCGGGATCTTGCCGATGCGACTCTGTTATGGGCGTGGACATCGCGCACGCTTTATCGGGCTTTTCGTGAAAAAAACGAAAAAATGACCCGGATTCTAAAAGAATATGAGGTCACAGAACCTGTAATTATTTTTGGTTATTACAAAAAGGGTATTCTGGGCCGTGGCCGTGAAGATGTCTTTGTTGTCCCGGAAATCCTGATCAAGGATGCTCTGGTTGCGCAGTGTATAAAGAAAAACATCACTATTCCAAAAAACTTCGATAAAGAAGTTACAACCGATGATGTTGTAATAAATTTAAGTATCGGTATTGGAAGCCAGGAAATGCGCTTTGAATACCCTGACGCACTGGAAATGAACGCCGCATAAAAATTGAGTTTGGCGACTATTCATGACGTTATCCCCTGATAAAATTCGTTGGCAACAACCGCTTTCGCATGGGGTAAGTCGCGCACAAATTCTGGCGCAACGTCATATTATTAAACGGGCGGTGCGTGATTATTTTCATGATGAGGATTTTGTTGAAATCGATATGCCGCTTCTGGTTGTCGGAACAACGCCCGATCTTGCCATTGACTCTTTCATTGTTGAAGATCGCTACCTTACCACATCTACCGAATATCAAATCAAGCGTATGGAAATTGGCGGCATTGATCGGCTTTACACACTGACACAAAATTTCCGGCGTGGGGATGGGGGGCGTTTTCGTAACCCGGAATTCACAATGCTGGAATGGGCGCGTGTAGGGCAATCGCTTGCGAATATTGAGGCGGATGTAGAGCAATTTACTCTGGCTGCCCATAGAGCTTTAGGCGGTGATGGGATTTTGATATGGCAAGGATATGAAATTGATTTAAGCCCGGCCTGGGACCGGATGAGTGTAATCGAAGCGGTCCACAGGTATACGAATATCACACTTGCGGACTTCTCGGCGGTAAGTCTTGCCTCTGCTATAGAACAATGTGGAATGCGGGTTCAGGATGAATGGAAAGATGACGAGCATGTTCTTTTCACCTTGTTGCTCGACCATGTACAAAAATATCTGGGCTTTGAGAAACCTGTATTCTTGCGGGACTGGCCAAATTTTCTGACATCGTCAGCGGGGATTCATGAGTCTGGTGCCTTTACGGAGCGTAGCGAGCTTTTTATTGCCGGTGTTGAGATTAGCGATGGTTTCCCGTCTTTAACCGATGCCAATCTGCAGCATGAAAATTTTATGAAGCAATTGAAGTTACGCACGCAGAGTAAATTATTGCCCGTAGCGCTGGATAAAAAATATTTAAGTGCGATGGAGGAGGGGCTTCCGGCGGGTGCGGGTATGGCTCTGGGATTTGACCGGCTTGTCATGGTGCTTACAAATTGTGGGGATATTGCGTCTGTGCTTGCCTTTAATTGGGATGAATTATAAAAGACGCAGCGCGTAAACGCCCTCGGGCTCGCCATCATGCGTCATATTGCCGCGATAGTTCATGCCAAACCTCTCCGCTACTCTGGCGCCATCGGGCGATACGGTAACCGCCGCCAGTCCCTTATGGGGTGTGCTTTTAACCTCTCGTGCGAAGCTTTGTAAAAGCGCGCGGCTGGTGGGAGTTTTTTGTAATGAAGGAATAATACTGTAATTAAACAGGTATAGATAATCACCGCCGGATGAACGTTCAGGTAAGGGCATGATCTGCCCGCGATGAGTCAGTTCGTGAGGGGTGTCATGTAATAGGCTGAAAATATCGTGCGGCACGGGGTGCCATCCCGTATATCCTATGGGCTTGTTGTTTTGATAATAAATCTGAAATCCTTCCGGAAAAGCCCGGATGACGGCTTCGAGCCTTGCGGGTTCTACCTTGTCGGCCGCGGTGGTGTAGCACGCCCAATCCGCTTCTAAGGCATCGCGGGTGAAAGCTTTAAAGCTTTTAGCATTTTCGATCCTGAGTGATTTAAGATTCAGCATGATATTAATATATGTAGGGACTAATATATTGTCAAACTATGCCAAAAAATATTGATAAGGGGAGTGGTCAGCGGTCTTGGAACCTGCTAAAACTGCCTTATCAAAAAGTTTTAAAACAGGGAGTTTTATCGTGATTATCGGTTGTCCAAAAGAAATCAAAGCCCAAGAGCATCGCGTCGGCTTGGTGCCATCATCCGTGAAGGAATTTGTTACTCACGGCCATAAAGTCATTGTTGAAACGGGTGCCGGTGCCGGTATCAATTTTTCTGACGATGCTTACAAAGCTGCGGGCGCAGAAATTCGCGCCACGGCAAAAGAAATTTTTGACGAAGCTGATATGATTATCAAGGTGAAGGAACCGCAGGCGCAGGAATGCAAGATGCTGCGCGAGAACCAGGTTCTGTTCACCTACCTTCATCTGGCCGCCGACCCTTCGCAGGCTAAGGCGCTGATGTCATCCGGTTGTGTCGGTATTGCTTATGAAACTGTGACGGGCCCAAATGGCAGAGGTTTGCCGCTGCTGGCACCGATGAGTGAAGTGGCGGGACGTTTGTCCGTATTGGTGGGCGCTTATAACCTGCAAAAGCATGCAGGCGGTACGGGTCGTTTAATTTGCGGCGTTCCCGGCGTGTTACCGGCGAAGGTTCTTGTTATCGGTGGCGGTGTTGCCGGATTTAATGCGGCGCGTGTTGCCGTGGGGATGGGGGCGAATGTTACGATCCTGGATAAGGATCATGATCGTTTGCGTTTCCTTGATGATTATTTCCGCGGTTCTGCGAACGTTGTTTATTCCAGTGCCGATTTTATCGAGAAGGAAGTTAAAGTATCCGACATGGTTATCGGCGCTGTCCTGATCCCCGGTGCGTCTGCGCCGACATTGGTCAAGAAGAGCATGCTTTCCACCATGATGCGGGGATCGGTTATTGTTGATATTGCGATCGACCAGGGCGGTTGTTTTGAAACCAGCAAGCCAACCACCCATAATGACCCGACTTATGTTGTGGATAATGTGGTTCATTACTGCGTAGCCAATATGCCGGGGGCGGTGCCTTTATCATCTGCACTGGCCCTGAACCATGCGGTTTTGCCTTATGCCCTGAAACTGGCAGATAAGGGGTGGAAGCAGGCTTTATTGGCGGACCCTAATCTCCGGGCGGGTTTGAACATCTGTAAGGGCGAAATTACGCACCAGGGTGTGGCTCAATCTCTTGATTTGCCATTTAATCCAGCGCCTAAGGATCTGGCGGCTTAAAAAATAGGGCAGGATAGTCAGAAAAGACTTGAAATAACTCTCAATCCTTATTACACATAGCGCACGAATTACCCTACGCGGGCGTAGTTCAGTTGGTTAGAACGCTTGCCTGTCACGCAAGAGGTCGCGGGTTCAAGTCCCGTCGCTCGCGCCATTTATGGAATAGGGTGGATATCGCTTTTAAAAACGCCTTTAAAGATCCCTGTCGGGGCCCTTTAAAGGCGTTTTTCTTTATTTGTTCACGCCTGTTTTAGGAATGATTCTCAACATCCGAAAAAAGCGCTAAATAGCCAGTATTATACAGGAAATGCTTTGAAACGCAGGGCGGTTGGTGTATGTCTTTAACATGTTCATAAAGACTTGAGTCTCATCATGGCACCTGTAGAATTTTTATCTGAATACTTACCAATTTTGATCTTTCTTGTGATTGCGTTGGGATTGTCGGTTTTGATGGTTGCGGCTTCGCTGATCGCGGGCAAGCGCAGGCCGGATGTCAACAAGCTGGCCGCGTATGAATGCGGTTTCGATGCGTTTGATGATGCGCGCAGTAAGTTTGATGTGCGGTTTTATCTAGTCGCAATCCTCTTCATTATTTTTGATCTGGAGGTTGCGTTTCTTTTCCCATGGGCAATCTCATTGGGAGAAATCGGAATGTTTGGTTTCTGGTCAATGATCGTATTCCTCGGCGTGTTGACCGTAGGTTTTATCTTCGAATGGAAAAAGGGCGCCCTTGATTGGGAGTAAAAGGAATTAATTGCTATGTCACATGACCGTAAAGTCGTTCTGGCCCCACCAGCACCTTTAAAAACAGACATTGCCATGCTATCCCCAGCCACGTCGCAAGACGTTGTACCGGCCGCGATTTCGCATCATCTGAACGAAAAAGGATTTCTGCTGACACAAACTGATCGCCTGTTTGACTGGGCGCGGACGGGATCGCTATGGCCGATGACATTTGGTCTGGCCTGCTGCGCGGTGGAGATGATCCATGCGTATATGAGCCGTTATGATCTTGACCGGTTCGGTATTATTCCGCGCCCCAGCCCGCGCCAGTCCGATGTTATGATCGTTGCCGGGACGCTGACCAACAAAATGGCCCCTGCTTTGCGCCGCGTCTATGACCAGATGCCAGAACCTCGTTGGGTGATCTCCATGGGATCATGTGCCAATGGGGGTGGTTACTATCACTATTCCTATTCCGTTGTGCGTGGATGTGACCGGATTGTGCCGGTTGATATTTATGTTCCGGGGTGCCCGCCGACGGCGGAGGCGCTGGTTTACGGCCTGCTGCAACTGCAGAAAAAAATTCAGCGTGAAGATACGCGGATCGCAAGGTAGGAAGATATGACAGCAGAAATTCTTACAGAACTGGCAGAGTATATTCAGCAGAGCCTTAAGGGTGCTGTGACATCCTATGAAATACCGGGTGGCGAGCTGATCATATACACACATCGTGATTCTATCATCGATGTGCTGACATTCCTGCGCGATGATGAGAAATGCAAATTTACGCAGCTTATTGATTTATGCGGCGTTGATTACCCGAATGAAGTTGAGCGTTTGGAGGTTGTTTACAACCTGCTGTCTATGACGAAGAACCTGCGTATGCGTGTGAAGGTGACGACAACAGAAAGCATTCCGGTGCCGTCCGTTGCCGGTGTATTCAGTGCTGCGGGCTGGTTCGAGCGTGAAGCATGGGATATGTACGGCGTCTATTTCTCCGATCACCCGGATTTGCGCCGTATCCTTACCGACTATGGTTTTGAAGGCCATCCGCAGCGTAAGGACTTTCCGCTGACCGGTTATGTTGAGGTACGTTGGGATGATGAGCAAAAGCGCGTTGTTTATGAGCCCGTCAAGCTGACCCAGGATTTCCGCAATTTCGACTTTATGTCACCCTGGGAAGGGATGACGGATGTGCAGCTGCCGGGCGATGAAAAATCAATTCACGCAGGTCATGGCTTTGATCTTAAGAAGAAAGGGACAGCGCAATGAGTGCGGTGACCAAAAAAGTAGATATTGCGGAAGAAACGCAGATCCGTCCCTACACGATGAACTTCGGTCCGCAGCACCCGGCAGCGCATGGCGTGTTGCGCCTTGTACTGGAAATGGACGGTGAGGTTGTTGAGCGTGCGGACCCGCATATCGGCCTGCTTCACCGCGGCACTGAAAAGCTGATCGAATATAAAACTTATATGCAGGCGACGCCGTATTTTGACCGCCTGGATTATGTCAGTCCGATGAATCAGGAGCATGCCTATGCGCTGGCTATTGAAAAACTGCTGGGCATTACCGTGCCGCTGCGCGCGCAATATATCCGCGTTCTGTTTTCTGAGCTGACACGAATTCTCAACCATATTTTGAACGTTACGACTTTTGCTCTTGATGTTGGTGCTATTACGCCGGCGCTGTGGGGCTTTGAAGAGCGTGAGAAGGGGATGGAGTTTTATGACCGTGTATGCGGTGCTCGCCTTCACGCAAATTATTTCCGTGCCGGTGGCGTGCGTTGGGATATGCCGAAAGGTTTGGCCGAGGATATGCTGAACTGGGCGGAGAACTCCGTGCCGAAAGTTATTGATGATCTTGAAGGGCTTCTGACCCATAACCGCGTGTTCAAGCAGCGTACTGTGGATATTGGCGTTGTTTCTGAAAAAGAAGCGATTGACTGGGGTTTTACGGGTCCGATGCTGCGCGGTTCAAATGTCGCGTGGGATCTGCGTAAATCGCAGCCTTATGAAGTTTACGACAAGATGGATTTCGATGTGCCGGTTGGCAAGACGGGCGATTGCTATGCGCGCTATCTGATCCGCATGGAAGAAATGCGCCAGTCACTGCGTATCATGAAGCAGTGTATCGAGCAAATGCCGCAGAGCGGCCCGGTCATGTCCGACGATCACAAGGTAACGCCGCCATCCCGTGGCGAGATGAAGCGTTCTATGGAAGCGCTCATTCACCACTTCAAGCTTTATACCGAAGGCTATCACGTGCCAGCCGGTGAAACATATGCCGCCGTAGAAGCGCCAAAGGGCGAGTTCGGGGTTTATCTGATTTCCGATGGCTCCAACAAGCCTTACCGCTGCCGCATCCGCGCCCCGGGCTTTGCGCATCTGCAAGGTATGGATTTTATGAGCAAGGGCCACATGCTCGCGGATACTGTCGCGATTATCGGCTCGATGGATATTGTGTTTGGAGAAATTGACCGATGAAAAAACGGTTTGAATTAAACGCTGACTATCAACCGGCCACATTCGCCTTCCGCGATCAGGCGCAGGTGCAGGATATTTTGTCCCGCTACCCCAATGGTTTTCAGCGCAGTGCCATTATGCCACTTCTTGACCTAGCGCAGCGTCAGGTTGCCGAAGATGGCGCGCAAGCGACGCCACCTTATGGTGGCTGGATCCCGCGCGCAGCGATGGATGAAATTGCACGTATTGTGGATCAGCCGCCGATCAAGGTTTATGAAGTGGCCAGTTTCTACTCCATGTACAACATGGCGCCGGTTGGTAAATATCTGGTGCAGGTTTGTACAACGACACCATGCTGGCTGCGCGGTTCGGCGGAAATTGTGAAGGCTTGCGAGAAAACATTGGGTCTTCATATTGGTGAGAGCACGAAGGACGGCTTGTTTACCACTATGGAAGTGGAATGCCTGGGCGCGTGCGTGAATGCGCCGATGGTGCAGATTAATGACGATTTTTATGAAGATCTAACGGGCGAGCGCACCGTGGAAATTCTGCAGGCGCTCCGCGAGGGCAAGCAGGTTCCCATCGGCCCGCAGAACGGTCGCAAATGCTCCATGGCCGTGGGCAACCCCACATGCCTTGAAGATTTGGCGAAGAAGACAGGGGCCGCCTAGATGGAAAGAGAATGGGAACATGTGGGGTTTGGTGCTTTCATCGTTTGCTACGGCAACGATGTTGAGGACGGCCAGACACGCATGTTGATCATGAAGCGCGGCGCGTGCTTCAAAGAAAAAGGGAAAGATGGCTACGGCGTTCCCGGCGGCCATATTGATCTTGATAAAGGATATGAACAGCCCGCCGATGCCGCCGCCCGTGAATTGGGCGAAGAAGTGATTGATGATCAAGGGCAGGCGGTCTTGGGTGTTGTTGCGCCAGAGCGTTTGCAGTTGATTGATTGCGGCGTTGATTATTTAGTCGGCAGACCCGGCACATTGCATGCCGGTTGCGGCTGGGCGGGTTTTCGGTGTGAACTTACCAATGATGAAATCGCCAAGCTGAAAGCGTATGAGAAGCGTATGCATGGTGATGCGGCGTATCTGGAAAGAGTGCGCGAAGCGAGTAATCAGGAGTTGGGAAATATACACCTCGTGACCCCGGCAGAAGTTGTAAAGAATATTGAGACGGGCATATATGATTTTTCCTACGCGCATGAGCAAAAATGGGCTCTGCAAGTGGCCAAGGATTTATTAGCAGTGAAAGTGAAGCTCCATGCTACAGGATAAAGACCGGATTTTTACCAATATTTATGGCTGGGAACCGTACAGCATAGACAGCGCGCGTAAACGCGGCGACTGGGATAATACGAAAGATATTATCGCCAAGGGTAAAGACTGGATCGTCAATGAGATGAAAGCCTCCGGCCTGCGTGGTCGTGGCGGCGCGGGTTTCCCGACCGGTATGAAATGGTCCTTTATGCCCGATCCAGCAAAAAGCGGTAAGCCGCATTATCTGGTTATCAATGCGGACGAGTCCGAGCCGGGCACATGTAAAGACCGTGATATTCTGCGTAACGAACCGCACAAGCTGCTGGAAGGTGCGTTGATTGCCGGTTTCGCTATGGGTGCGCATGCTTGTTATATTTATGTACGCGGTGAATTTTTCAATGAAGCCTCCAATGTTGTGAAGGCGATTAAAGAAGCCTATGCCACCGGTATGCTCGGCAAGAATGCGGCCGGTTCCGGTTGGGATTTTGATATTTATCTGCACCGTGGTGCGGGCGCGTATATTTGCGGTGAAGAAACTGCGTTGCTGAACAGCCTTGAAGGTAAAAAGGGTGAGCCGCGCAACAAGCCGCCATTCCCGGCAATGGCGGGTTTATATTCATGCCCGACAACAATCAATAACGTGGAAACGATCGCGGTTGTTCCGACAATCTTGCGCCGTGGCGGTGCCTGGTTTGCGGGTATCGGCCCGAATGAGAAAAATACCGGTACGAAGTTGTTCTGCCTGGCCGGACACGTGAATAATCAATGTAACGTTGAAGAGGCCATGGGCATTCCACTCAAAGAGCTTTTGGAAAAACATGCCGGTGGCGTGCGTGGTGGTTGGGATAATCTTCTGGCGGTTATTCCGGGTGGTTCGTCAACGCCGCTTATGCCGAAAGAGACATGTGATAATATCCTGATGGATTTTGACTCTCTGCGTGCGGCGGGCACAGGCCTTGGTACCGCGGCGGTTATCGTCATGGATAAATCAACCGATATCGTTTATGCGATTGCGCGTCTGGCGCAGTTTTATATGCATGAATCCTGCGGTCAATGTACGCCGTGCCGGGAAGGCACCGGATGGATGTGGCGCATTATGATGCGTATGGTTAAAGGCAATGCACAATTGGAAGAAATTGACATGCTTCTTGAGGTTTCCAAAGAAATTGAAGGTCACACAATTTGTGCCCTTGGCGATGCAGCTGCATGGCCGATCCAAGGTCTGTTCCGTCATTTCCGCCCGCAGGTGGAAGAGCGGATCCTGCAGTACAGAAAAAATGCGGCTTAAGGAGAATAGACTATGCCGAAGCTAACCATTGATGGAATTGAAGTCGAAGTCCCAACCGGTGCCTCTATTATTCAGGCAGCGGAGCAGTTGGGTATTGAAATTCCGCGTTTCTGCTACCATGACAAATTGAGCGTACCGGCGAACTGCCGTATGTGCCTTGTGGAAGTTGCGCCGGGTCCGCCAAAGCCGCAAGCGTCATGTGCGCTGGCATGTGCTGAGGGCATGGTTGTTAAAACTAATTCGGAAATGGTGCAAAAAGCGCGTAAAGGCGTAATGGAATTCCTTTTGATCAACCATCCACTTGATTGCCCTATTTGTGATCAGGGTGGTGAGTGTGATTTGCAGGATCAGGCTATGGCTTACGGCTTTGACCGCTCCCGTTATCAGGAAAACAAGCGCGCCGTTAAAGATAAGAACTTTGGGCCGTTGATCAAGACATCGATGACACGCTGCATCCAATGTACGCGCTGCGTTCGTTTCGGCGAAGAGATTGCCGGTGTGCCGGATCTGGGTCTTCTGAACCGTGGTGAAGATGTCGAGATTTCGACATTCATTGGCAAGGCTGTTGGATCTGAACTGTCCGGTAACATGATTGATATTTGCCCGGTTGGTGCGCTGACATCCAAGCCGTATGCGTTCAAGGCCCGTCCGTGGGAATTGCGCAAGACGGATACGATTGATGTTCATGATGCCGTGGGTAGCAATATTCGTGTTGATGCACGGGGCCGCGAAGTGATGCGCGTTCTGCCGCGCCTGAATGAAAATGTAAACGAAGAGTGGATCAGTGACAAGACACGCTTTGCCGTTGATGGGCTGGGCCAGCGTCGTCTGGATCGTCCCTATGTGCGTGATGCTCAAACCGGTAAGTTACGTGAAGCGAGCTGGGATGAGGCGCTGACAACTGTTGCTAATAAACTGAGCTCCGTTAAGGCTGACAAAGCCGCGGCCCTTGTTGGTGATTTGTGTGAGCTTGAGTCAATTGTTGCATTGAAAGATTTAGCCAGTGCGTTTGGTATTCAAAATCTGGAATGCCGTCATAACGGTGAAAGTTATGATACATCTGCGCGTGCGGGTTACCTGTTTAATTCTGGTATCAATGCGATTGAAGAGGCGGATGCTATTATCCTGATCGGTACCAATCCGAAATGGGAAGCGCCAATTATCAATGCGCGTATCCGCAAGGCATGGGTCAATAAGCGCGTGAAAGTGTTTGTTGTTGGTCCGGCTGTTGATCTGGGTTATCCCTACAAACATCTTGGTGAAACGCCAGGAGCTCTGGAAACATTTACGCTCAAGGCAGAAAAACCATTGATGATCGTCGGCGAGGGGGCATTTGCCCGTCAAGACGGTGCCGCTATTCAGGCCTTGGCTTGTAAGGCTGCTGGCTCATTGGGCATTGTCAAAGATGGCTGGAATGGTTTTAACGTCCTTCATAATGTGGCATCTCGTGTTGGTGCGCTGGATATTGGCTTTACGGCGAAAGAACCTATTGATCTGGCGACATTGGAATTTGCCTATCTGCTGGGTGTGGACCATGAAAATGTAAACGCGATTTCCGCGGATGCTTTTGTCGTTTATCAAGGGCATCATGGTGATATTGGTGCGCACCGTGCCGATGTAATTTTTCCGGGTTCAGCCTATACCGAAAAAGTGGGCACCTATGTGAATACCGAAGGCCGTGTGCAACGTGGCCGTAAAGCAGTTGCTGCGCCGGGTGATGCTCGTGAAGATTGGAGAATTTTGCGCGCGCTTTCTGAAAAAGTTGGTAAGACCCTGCCATATAATGACCTGATTGAGTTGCAGCAGCGTATTTTTAAGGAATGGGCACATCTGGGCCGTCTTGATGTATTGCCACAATCCGAATGGAAATCCTTCGGTGGTAAAGGCAAAGTTGAATCTCATGTGTCATTTACGACACCAGTTAAAAACTTCTATTTGACCAACGCAATCGCTCGCGCATCACAAACGATGCTCAAATGCGTAGATACATTTATTAATAACGACCAAGACCAGCAAGAGGCCGCCGAATGATGGAGTTCTTCAATACTTATATCTGGCCTGTGCTGCTGATCGTTGGTCCCATCCTTTTGATGACCGGTGTGATTGTTGGCGGTGTTGCATATTTGACCTATGCGGAACGTAAGATTTTGGGAGCAATGCAGATGCGCCAAGGGCCGATGACCGTCGGTCCATTTGGTTTGTTGCAGCCGATTGCCGATGGTATCAAGCTTCTGTCCAAGGAAACAATTATCCCGACGCAGGCCAACCGTCCTGTGTTTCTTCTGGCCCCGATTTTGACATTTACGCTCGCGCTTGTGGCATGGGCGGTTATTCCGGTTGATGCGGGGCTTGTAATTGCCAATATTAATGTTGGTATCCTGTATATTTTTGCCATTTCATCCATGGGTGTTTACGGGGTAATTATGGCGGGTTGGGCATCGAACTCCCGCTATGCATTTCTGGGTGGATTGCGATCCGCATCTCAGATGGTCTCATATGAAGTATCGATGGGGCTTGTCATTGTCTGCGTGCTTCTGTGCGTTGGATCCATGAACATGACCGATATTGTGACGGCGTACCGTCCATGGTGGATGCAGATTTTACTGCTGCCGATGCTGGTTGTTTTTCTGGTTTCAATTCTGGCCGAAACAAACCGTTCCCCGTTTGATTTGCCGGAGGGTGAATCCGAATTGTCTGGCGGTTTCATGGTTGAATATTCATCGATGTCTTACGCGCTGTTCTTCCTTGGTGAATATGCCAACATGATTTTGATGAGTGGTTTGACAACGATCCTGTTCCTCGGCGGTTGGTTGCCGCCCTTTAATATTGAGGCGCTTGCATTCGTACCGGGCATTATCTGGTTTGCGCTGAAGGTTTGCGGCGTTCTGTTTTATTTCATCTGGGCACGGGCAACTTTGCCACGTTACCGCTATGACCAGCTGATGCGTCTGGGTTGGAAGATATTCCTGCCGCTATCATTAATCTGGGTTGTAGTTGTTGCGGGCGTATTGCTCGCGACCGGAACATTGCCGCACTTAGGACAATAATTTAAAAGGTTATAAGATTATGGCTCTTGATCATTTTGCACGTAGTTTCTTTCTGACGGAAATCGTAAAAGGTTTCAGCCTGACGCTGCGCTATTTCTTCAGTCCGAAAGTGACGATTAACTACCCGCACGAAAAGGCACCGATCAGCCCGCGCTTCCGCGGCGAACATGCGTTGCGCCGTTACCCGAACGGAGAAGAACGTTGCATCGCCTGTAAATTATGCGAAGCGATCTGCCCGGCCTTGGCGATTACGATTGAAGCCGAACCACGCGAAGATGGCAGCCGTCGTACGACGCGCTATGACATTGATATGACAAAATGCATTTATTGCGGCCTGTGCCAGGAAGCATGCCCGGTTGATGCGATTGTCGAGGGCCCGAATTTTGAATATGCAACAGAGACCCGTGAGGAGCTGTTCTATAACAAGGACAAGCTGCTGGCGAATGGCGATCGTTGGGAAGCACAGATTGCGTCTAACTTGCTGGCGGATTCGCAATACCGGTAATTTTCTTCTTGCCATAATTTGAATCTAGCATTATCCCTAATATTGTAATCACACAGGGGTAGATATATGACAAACAAGACGCTCGCAATCGAAGCAACAAAACCACTTGATCTGACAGAGTTGAGCGATGCTTTCCGTCGCCACGCAAAATTCACACAGCATGATGTTGCTAAAAAGCTGGTTCGTGAATCCCTTCAATTTGTAAATATGCTGAGCTATTATTATCCTGAATATCAGGATGATGAGGTTAATAATCCTCTTATTGCGAGAAACTTGCGTAACCAGTTGACGGATATTGCTAATCTAGCCGCTTCTACCGGCGTTAAACGGGTTATTTTGCCGGTAAATGGCGACCGTCGAGACTCATATGGAGCTTTTTTACGCCGCATGGTGCTTGATCAAGATAAGCTGCCCGTAAAATTCTCATTGCAATACAGGCCTTACAGAGCTGATCTTCAAGCGTTAGGTAAGCCGGATCACCGCTTTAAAACTGTGCTGGCTGAGACGTGCCGGGGATTTTTGAATATTGCTCCTGAGCTGAAGTTAAAACTTTAAATAAAAAAACCGGCGTAACCATTTAAGTTACGCCGTTTTCTCTGAATTCTTATTTATTCAGCGCGGACTGGACCACCGAACAGGCGCGCAACCGGTACATGGTAGTACAGGTTCAAAGTTTCAAGACCCGGATTTTCATCGCCTAGGCCAGCATTTGACGTATGGCTGTATGCTACGGAAATACGGTCCTGGCTTTCAAATTTATAGCCCAGTTCAAGTTGGGAGCGGAATTCAAGAACATGGTCCAGATCCTTGCCGCCGCCATCACTATATAAACCGGCCCCAAAGCTGGGCGTGAGGTAGAGGTTTTTTGTCAGATTGATATCACCATAAAGGCCGCCAAGCCCATAGAGCGCGCCGTTTCCACTGGCATTCACACCGGCAAAAGGCTTGATCCCCCACAGCAGATCCTTGCCCCAGCGATATTCAGCACGGAAATCAACAGAGTCGTCATCGCCGCCCACGTCATAAATACCAAGACCGAATGAGACGAGATCGTCCTGATGAGCCTGAGCGGGTTGGGGGGTAAAAACTGTAAGGGCCAGGATTGCTGCAGAAAGCAGGGCCAGCTTGGTAAATTTCATAATTATGTCCTTTGAGTCCGGGAGTCGACGAATATTGCGGATGCATTCTGTTCCGGCTTTTGCAAAAAATCAACCGGAAAAATTGTAATATATTAACGTGTTATAAGCTTGCGCCTAGCCTTCGAACATATTAGAAAAGTGTGACTCTGATCAAGACTCTGAACGGGCATAAATCCATGTTGCAAGCGATCGCTTTTTATCTGTTTTCCGCCATTTTGCTGGGAAGTGCCTTGATGGTTATTTCGGCACGCAATCCGGTGCATTCGGTTCTTTTCCTTATCCTTGGTTTCTTTAATGCGGCCGGGCTTTTTATTTTGCTGGGCGCGGAATTTGTCGCTTTGATTTTGGTCATCGTGTATGTCGGGGCCGTGGCGGTATTGTTCTTGTTCGTTGTTATGATGCTGGATATTAATTTTGCGGAATTACGACGCGGCGCCATGAAACATGTCACGTTGGGTGCGATTGTGGGCGGATTGCTGATGGTTGAGCTGTTCATGATTTACAAAAACTGGCCAACCAAAGTCGTTGAAGTCAGTGCGGAAGCAGCCACAACCAATACGCAGCAAATAGGCGCTGTGCTTTACACCGACTATATATATGCGTTTCAGGTTGCCGGTATCATTTTGCTGGTCGCGATGGTGGGGGCTATTGTCCTGACCTTTCGTCGCCGTGCGGGAACGCGCAGCCAGAAGGTGGCGCAGCAGACGGCGCGGACCGTGGATCAATCCATGGAAATCCGCAAAATTGATTCAGGCACGGGAGTATAATCAATGCTGGAAATTGGTTTGACGCATTATCTGACACTGGCCGGCATGCTGTTTACACTGGGTGTGTTCGGCATTTTTCTGAACCGGAAGAATGTGATTGTTATCTTGATGTCGATCGAGCTTATGCTTCTGGCCGTCAATATTAACTTTGTGGCTTTTTCTGTATACCTGAATGATTTATCAGGGCAGATTTTCTCCTTATTCGTCCTGACCGTTGCGGCAGCAGAGGCGGCGATTGGTCTTGCCATTCTTGTGGTTTATTTCCGCAACCGTGGTTCTATCGCCGTTGAAGATATTTCCTCCTTGAAAGGCTAATTCCATGGAAATTTTAGCTGTATTTTCTCCCTTGCTGGCTTTTACGATTGCTTTCCTTTTCGGGAAGCAGATAGGGGATCGTGGCACGCAATTGGTGACATGTGCCGGTGTTATTACGGCGGCCGTTTGCTCCGTAATTCTCTTTTATAATGTTAATATTCTACATGATCCGCGTATCATTCATCTAGCGACCTGGATAACATCCGGTGAGTTCAAGGTTGATTGGTCTTTGCGCGTTGACCAGCTGGCTGTTGTTATGATGTGCGTAATCAATATCGTATCATCGTGTGTTCATGTCTATTCTGTTGGCTATATGAGCCATGATCATCATAAGGCGCGCTTTATGGCGTATCTGTCGCTGTTTACCTTTGCGATGTTGATGTTGGTGACGTCGGATAATCTGCTGCAATTGTTCTTTGGATGGGAAGGGGTTGGTCTGGCATCTTACCTTCTGATCGGATTCTGGAACAAGAAACCGAGCGCCAATATTGCCGCTATGAAGGCCTTTATCGTTAACCGCGTCGGTGACTTTGGTCTGGCGCTGGCGATTATGACGATCTTCGTTGTGTTCGGTACGATCAGCTTTAGCCCGATTTTTGAGAATGTGGCCAGCTACGCCGACGCGCAGTTTAATTTCCTCGGATTCCAGCTCCATGCGATGACATTGATCGGCCTGCTCCTGTTTATGGGGGCGGTTGGTAAATCGGCGCAGCTGGGCCTGCATACATGGTTGCCAGATGCGATGGAAGGTCCGACCCCAGTGTCCGCTCTTATTCACGCGGCGACGATGGTTACAGCCGGTGTATTCCTTGTAGCCCGCTTTTCACCGTTGTTCGAATATGCTCCAATTGCCTTGATGGTCGTGTGCGTTGTTGGTGCGGCAACCTGCGTTGTTGCGGCGACAATCGGTATGACGCAGTTTGATATCAAGCGCGTGATTGCTTATTCCACGATGAGCCAGCTGGGCTATATGTTTTTTGCGCTTGGCGTGTCGGCTTATAGTGCGGCGATGTTCCATCTTGTAACCCACGCCTTCTTCAAGGCGCTGCTGTTCCTTGGCGCTGGTTCGGTTATCCATGCCATGTCGGATGAGCAGGATATGCGCAAGATGGGCGGTATCTGGAAGCTGATCCCGGTTACTTATGTATTGATGTGGATCGGCAGTCTGGCGCTGGCCGGGATTCCGTTATTCGCCGGTTATTATTCAAAGGACATGATCCTTGAGTCCGCCTTCGCGGATCATAGCTGGTTTGGAACATTCGCGTACTGGGCAGGTATCGCGGCCGCGTTTATGACGGCATTCTATTCATGGCGTCTTCTTATCATGACCTTTCATGGCAAGCCGCGCGCGGATCATGAAACGATGCACCATGTTCATGAATCTCCACCGATTATGATCTTGCCGCTGGTAGTTCTGGCCATCGGCGCCATTTTCTCCGGTGCGGCATTATATGGCGGTTTTGTCGGCAGCGCGCATAAAGAGAGCGCGGTTGTCGAAGCCCATACGGAAGCCCCGACCCAGACACAGGAACTGGTCGATCTTCATAACTGGAACAAGGAATATTTCTGGGGTGACAGTATCGAAGTGAAGCCGGAAAATGACACAGTCGCCGCCGCGCACCATGTGCCGAAATGGGTGAAGCTGATGCCGTTGATTGTTGCGGTATCCGGTATTCTTCTTGCGGTTATTGTTTATGGGTTCTTCTATGGTATCTCCGCAAAGGTCGCAAAAGCGGCAGGGCCGATTTATCGCCTGTTCTACCGCAAATGGTATTTTGATGAGATCTATGATTTCATCTTCGTCAAAAATGCTGTACGCATCGGAAAAATATTCTCAACGACCGGTGATCGTAAACTGATTGACGGGTTGGGTCCTGATGGCGTGTCCGCCCTGAGTGTGCGTATTGCCGGTGTGCTTAGCCGGTTCCAGACGGGATATTTGTATAATTATGCCTTTGTCATGATGCTGGGCCTGTTCGGGCTGGTGTCATGGTTTGTGGTACGGGCTTGGCTATAAGGGCAGGGACATTAAAACGATGCTAGATTTTCAAATCCTGACACTTTTAACATTACTGCCTTTGATCGGCGCGCTGTGCATATTCTGCATTCGTGGTGATGCGGAGCGTGTGGCGCGGAATTCAAGAATGGCGGCGTTGTATACGTCCGCCTTTACTTTTTTTATCTCGCTTATCCTGCTGAACCAGTATGACCCGAGTGGTGCGGCGTTCCAGTTCGTGGAAAAGATCGACTGGCTGAAGCGTTTGAATATCAGTTATCACATGGGTATTGACGGTCTTTCGCTGTTCTTTATCCTGCTATCCACATTCCTGACTCCTTTATGTATTCTGGCCAGCTGGCATTCCATCAAGACGCGCGTGAAGGAATATATGATTGCGTTTCTTGTGCTGGAAACTTTTATGATTGGCACATTCTGCGCCCTTGATACGATTTTGTTTTATGTGTTCTTTGAAGGCGTTTTGATCCCGATGTTTATTATCATCGGTGTGTGGGGCGGATACCGCCGGATTTATTCGGCGTTCAAATTGTTCCTTTATACGCTTTTGGGCTCTGTCCTGATGCTGGTGGGTTTGCTGGCGCTGTACTTCAAGACGGGGTCAACGGATATTACGTTCCTGATTGAAAACCCTGTGGCCCGGGATTGGCAGATGTGGTTGTTCCTGGCGTTCTTTGCCAGCTTTGCGGTCAAGATGCCGATGTGGCCGGTTCATACATGGTTGCCGGATGCACACGTGGAAGCGCCAACGGCGGGTTCCGTTATCCTGGCGGGTGTTCTTCTTAAAATGGGTGGTTATGGATTCTTGCGTTTCTCCCTGCCGATGTTCCCGGAGGCCAGCGAGTATTTCGCACCGATGATGTTCGGCCTGTCCGTCGTTGCCATTATCTATACCTCACTGGTTGCGCTGGTGCAGGAAGATATGAAGAAGATGATTGCTTATTCATCCGTTGCCCATATGGGTTTTGTAACATTGGGCATTTTTACCATGACGCAGCAAGGTATCGAGGGCGCTATCTTTCAGATGATCAGCCACGGCCTTATTTCTGGCGCGCTGTTCCTTGCTGTGGGGGTTGTCTATGACCGCCTGCATACACGCGAAATTGCCCGTTATGGTGGTCTGGTGAATAATATGCCCAAATATGCGACGGTGTTTATGATACTTATGCTGGGATCGGTCGGTTTGCCGGGGACCAGCGGTTTTGTTGGTGAATTCCTGACATTACTGGGTGCGTATCAGGTCAATACTTATGTGGGCTTCCTGGCGACAACGGGTGTTGTCCTGGGGGCGGCTTATATGCTGCTGCTCTACCGCCGGGTCATTTTTGGGCCGCAGGTGAACAAGGATGCGGCCGCGATGCCGGATATTGATCTGCGGGAAACGTTCATGTTTGTCCCGCTTGTGATCCTGATTATATGGCTGGGCGTTGCGCCAAATTATGTGCTGGACCGGATAAGCCCTAGCGTATCGCGAATTATTACCCAATATCAGAATGGCGTAGAGAAGGCCGAGACCACACCTTCCATTCCCGCTAAAGGAGACGAAAACCAATGAGTACCGTTTTTTCATGGGCATCATTGATCCCTGCGGGGCCTGAGATCTTTTTGACGGTCGCGGCCCTTTTGCTTCTGATTATCGGCGTATATCAGAAAAAAGATTCGACACATATTATTGCCGCGGGCTCTTTGCTGGCCTTTATCGGAGCGATTGTCCTGCTGCTGAACCAAAGCTGGGATACGGTTTATGCACTGAACGGGTTTTTCGTTCTGGACAGCTTTGCCGGATATTTGAAGATTATGGTTTTGCTGTGCCTTATTGCCGTCACGTTATTATCAACCAGCTACCTTTATAATGAGAGAATAGCGCGTTTTGAATACCCGATCATCGTTATGCTGGCGGGTGTCGGCATGCTGCTGATGCTGTCGGCCAATAATCTTCTGGCGGTTTATATGGGGTTGGAATTGCAATCGCTTAGCCTTTATGTGCTGGCGGCCATTCAGCGTAATCATGTGAAATCATCCGAAGCGGGCTTGAAATATTTCGTTCTGGGCGCACTGGCATCAGGGATGCTGCTGTTTGGTATTTCCCTGATTTACGGTTACACGGGCGGTATTTCGTTTGATGCCATTAAGCTTTCACTGGAGCAACCGGCCGGTACTGGCCTTATCGTCGGGATGGTTTTCCTGCTAATTGGTGTGGCGTTCAAAATCTCTGCGGTGCCGTTCCATATGTGGACGCCGGATGTTTATGAAGGGGCGCCGACTTCGGTAACGGCTTTATTTGCCATCGTTCCAAAAGTGGCAGCCATTGGTCTTCTGATCCGTCTTCTGTATGAACCGTTCCAGGCGCTTATGCCGGAATGGCAACAGATTATCTGGTTCCTGTCTGCGGCCTCCATGGTTGTCGGCGGTTTTGCCGCGATCAAGCAAACCAATATCAAGCGTCTCATGGCGTATAGCTCCATCGGTAATATGGGCTATGCCTTGATGGGGGTTGTTGCGGGTACGCAGGGTGGTGTAGGGGCCGTGGTACTTTACATGGCAATTTATATGATCATGTCCGCCGGTGTGTTCGGGATTATCCTGAAGATGCGCCGTGATGGTCTGGCGGTTGAAAATATCCTTGATCTGTCCGGTCTATCCCGTACCAAGCCGTTGATGGCTTATGCGATGGCGTTCCTTATGTTCTCCATGAGTGGCATTCCGCCATTGGCCGGTTTCTTCGGCAAGTTGCTGGTGTTCCAGACAGCGGTTGCCAGCGGGTTTTATGTGCTGGCGGTTATCGGTGTTCTGTCATCGGTTGTGGCGGCGTATTACTATCTTCGCGTAATCAAAGTTATGTTCTTCGATGAACCGGCGCCGGCGTTTGATGGCAATGGATGTTGGGCCGTGCGTATTGTTGTGACGTTAAGTGTGCTGTTCAACCTGCTGTTTATCTTCAAGCCGGAATTCTTGATTGAGAGCAGCTTCCAGGCTGCTGCGGTTCTGTTCACGCAATGAGTGCAATAGACTGGCACGTTCATACCTATGCGCAGCTATCCTCCTCCCAGGATTACGGGCGGGAGCTGGCGGAGGAAGGTCTGCCTGAGGGGACCGTTATCCAATGCCTGATGCAAAAAAGAGGGCGGGGTCGTCAGGGGCGTGAATGGGTTTCGCCCATGGGCAATCTTTATATGTCGTTTATCCTGCGTCCTGACTGCACACCAGATAAAGCCGGACAGATTTCGTTTGTCGTCGCCGTTGCCCTGTCCAAAGCAATTGACCAATATATCGATGACGCACACAAAAAAACCCTGAAATGGCCTAATGATATTTTAATAGATGGCAAAAAATGCGCCGGTATTTTGATTGAAAGCACGATGGGTGATAGCGGCAATGTATCGGCACTGACCGTTGGTGTTGGCGTTAATATTATTGCACCACCGGAAGAGGCCATTGGTTTGCAGCAGGTGAGTGGTAAGACGCAAGTTTCCATCCATCCGTTCCGCGACGTGTTCCTGGCCGAGATGGCCGTTTTATATACGCAGTGGAAAAATCAGGGCTTTGGTCCCATCCGCACCCAATGGCTGAAGAATGCTCATGGGCTTAATCAGCCGGTAAAAGCTACAATTGGCGATACAATTCACGAGGGAATCTTTAAAGATTTGGACAAGGACGGCGCTTTGGTGCTAACACTGGCAGACGGCACGAATAAGGAAATTCGGGCCGGAGATGTGTTCTTTGAACCGGTGAATTAATCATGCTTCTTGCCATTGATGCTGGAAATACCAATATCGTATTTGCCCTGTTTGACGGGGAAACGATTGTGCATGCATGGCGTTGCAAAACTGATGCGAACCGGACGGCGGATGAATATGTGTCGTGGCTTTACCCGTTGTTTACACGATCAGGGATCGAGTTTGAGACGATCCATAATGTGATCCTCAGCTCTGTTGTTCCGGATGCGAATTTTAACCTTCTGCGCCTGTGCGATATGTTTGGCTGGAAACCATTTGTGGTGGGGCCGGATAATGTTGGGCTGAAAATTAATCTTGTGCGGCCACAGGAAGCGGGCGCGGATCGTTTGGTCAATGCCTGCGCCGTGATCCACGATTATGGTTCACCGGCAATCGTTATTGATTTTGGTACGGCCACAACATTTGATGTGGTCAATGAAAAGGGTGAATTTTGTGGTGGCGCCATTGCGCCCGGCATTAATTTATCAATGGTCGCTTTGCAGCAGGCCGCGGCACGATTGCCGCGTGTCAGCGTGGCAAAGCCGGATAAAGTGATTGCAACCGATACGGTAAATGCGATGCAATCGGGAATTTATTGGGGCTATGTGGGCCTCATTGAGGGTATGCTGGCACGGATTACAGCAGAACTCGGCACCAAACCACATGTAATTGCGACGGGCGGATTGGCCGCCTTGTTCGCTGAAGCAATTCCTGCAATTGACAAAGTGGATGTGGACCTGACCCTGCGGGGACTGTTACATATCTATCAAACGAAGAAGAATTAAAGATAATGACAAACTATAACGACAATAATGCGAAACTTGAAAATGATCAGCTCTATTTCATTCCCCTGGGCGGCAGTGAGCAGTTTGGTGTGAATTTTAACCTCTATGCCTATGAAGGCAAAATGCTGGCAATTGATTGTGGTATTGGTTTTGCGGACCATAATTATCCGGGCATTGATATTCTTTTGCCGGATATTTCGTATGCTCTGGAGCACAAGAAGAATATTGTGGCGCTTGTGGTGACACATGCCCATGAAGACCATGTGGGCGCGGTGGCACATTTATGGCCATATTTACGCTGCCCAATCTATTGCACGGAATTTACTTCTCTTGTCCTGCGTCGCAAGATGAACGAAGTCCCGGATTGCCGTGATGCAGAAATCACCATTATCAAGCCCGGCGATGTTATTAAAGAGGGGCCGTTTTCGCTGAACTTCATTCATGTTGCCCATTCCATCCCGGATACAGTGTCCGTGGTGCTGGAAACAAAGGCTGGGATTGTTGTTCACAGCGGTGACTGGAATCTGGATGCACAGCCTGTAATATGCCCGCCAACGGACGAGGCGGCTTTCCGCAAATTTGGTGATAAAGGCGTTCTGGCCTATATCGGTGATTCAACGAATGCCGACCATCCCGGACGGGCGGGATCTGAAACCGATGTTGAAACGGGCCTGACCGCTTTGTTTGGTGAATGCAAGGGGCGTATTGCCATTACTATCTTTGCTTCCAACATTGGCCGTGTGCGCAGCATTATGCGCGCCGCCGCCGCCAATGACCGGCATGTTGTGATTATGGGTCGCTCCCTTCATACCATGACGGCGGCCGCGCGCGATTGCGGATATCTGACCGATGTGCCGGCTTTTGTTGATGAAGATGAAATTGGTTATCTTGCGGATGAGAATACAGTTATTATCCTGACAGGTTCCCAAGGGGAAGCGCGCGCGGCATTGGCCCGTGTATCGCGTGGTGAAAATAAATTCCTGAAGCTTAACAGCAATGACACTGTTATCTTTTCATCCCGTCCCATTCCGGGGAATGAAACCGAAATTAATACGGTTAAAAACAATCTTGTGGCAACCGGCGTCAAGGTTATTGGTCCCCGCGATACAACACATATCATCCATGTTTCCGGCCACCCTTATCAGGGCGAACTTGCCGATATGTATCAATGGGTACGTCCCAAACTGGTTATCCCCGTTCACGGTGAGCGGACTCAGCTGGAGGCGCAGGCCGCCTTCGCCCGTAATTGCCAGATTGATAATGTCATTGTTCCCAATAACGGTTCGGTTATCCGTCTGGGTCCCGGAACGCCGGGAATTGTTGATCATGTGTCGGTAGGTTTACTGGCGGTGGAGCCAAAACGAATTGTACCTTCGGATCACAAAGCCATTGTTGAACGCCGCAAGGTTCAATTGACAGGAGCAGTTCATGTTACTGTCGTTCTTGATGGAAAAGGCGACCTTGCTGCAGACCCCCATATTTCAACTTTGGGTCTTCTCGATACGGACTATGGGGAAGAGTCAAAAATTGAAGACGATTTGATTACCGAGATTGAAGACATACTTGTTGATATGAGCCGCGGTGATCGCAAGGATGATCATGCCGTCCATGAAGAAATCCGTATTGGTATCCGCCGGCATATTAACCTTGTTCTTGGTATCAAACCCATAACAACGGTTCATGTCATAAGGGTGTAAGGCGATGGGTTTTTTTACAGGGGTTATCGTATATCTTCTGATCTGGTGGTTATCACTTTTCACCATGCTGCCCATGTGGGTAAAGCGGGTTGAAAAACCGGAGCTAGGGCATAGTACTGGGGCACCCGAAAATCCCCATTTGCTGAAAAAGTTTATTTTTACATCGATTTTGGCCGCTGTTCTCTGGCTTATTGTATATATTATGATAAAAATGGACGTAGTGGATTTTCGCCAATGGGCAAACATGACGATGGAACAAGGATTGAAAGAATGACAAAAGCATTTTGGGTGGTATTACTGCTGGTATTTGTAACTACGCCTGCTTTTGCCCAAAGTCAGGCTGGACTTTGCAAGTTGCGTACGACCTATAAGCCTTCTGATGATGTGGCGTTTAAGCCCGGGGTGGCAGCGAATGGTAAGGCTGTCGTGCCTGCGGATCTTGGTGGCGCGGCTTCTGCGCTTTCCGTGCCGGATAAGGTTCGTATTCCCCTGACGATTGATATGGCGAAAAACCTGGGTCTTCCTGTGCCGGTTGGAACAGAAATGCAGGCGGCTTTTGGTATGCTCGATATTTATAATGATGGTCGTGTTACTTATAACGGCAAGGATATTACATCGAATGCGGCCGCGATTTGTGATGATAAGGTTCCGACTGCGCCCGTTGCGCCGGCGGCTGCCAAAACACCTTCAGTCTCTGCACCGGCCGTTGCCAAACCTGCAGCACCTGCTATGGCCGATCCGGTGGCAATCAATAAGCCCGCAGCACCTGTTACGGAAGCGGTAGAGCAACCACCAGCCCCTGCTGTCGCTGCGCCTGAATCCGCACCCGCAGAAACCGCACCGGTTTCAGAAATCCCTGCGGAAAATGCTATACCATCAAAACAAAACTCATCACAAAGTTATGAGGACCAGGAACTTAATTGGGGCAAGGAACAATAAGAATGAACGCGCCAGCACAGAAAAACGATAATAAAAAAGCAAAGACAGCCATTACTCCCACCCGGGAAGAAAACTTTCCGGAATGGTATCAGAACGTAATCAAGGCAGCTGACCTTGCGGAAAATTCCCCTGTGCGTGGTTGTATGGTTATCAAACCCTATGGCTATGCGTTGTGGGAAAACATCCAGCGTGCGCTTGATGATATGATTAAGGAAGAGGGGGTGCAGAATGCGTATTTCCCGCTTCTTATTCCGTTGAGTTTTATCAGTCGTGAAGCGCAGCATGTCGATGGTTTTGCCAAGGAATGTGCGGTCGTTACCCATCACCGCCTTGAATCCGATGGAAAGGGCGGTTTGATACCGGCGCCAGCTGCGAAGCTGGAAGAGCCGCTGGTTATTCGCCCGACATCTGAAACCATTATTGGCGACTCCATGGCAAAATGGGCGCAGTCATATCGTGATCTGCCCTTGAAATTAAACCAATGGTGTAACGTGATGCGTTGGGAAATGCGTACACGCCTGTTCCTCCGTACGGCAGAATTTCTGTGGCAGGAAGGGCATAATGCCTTCGAGACCGCCGAAGAAGCCAATGAAGACGCTTATAAAATGATGGGCGTGTATCAGAAACTTTATGAAGAATATTTTGCAATGGCCGGTATACCGGGCGAGAAAACCGCGGATGAGCGTTTCCCCGGCGCCAACCAGACATTCACATACGAGTCCATGATGCAGGACGGCAAGGCGCTGCAGGCCTGCACATCCCATGATCTGGGCCAGAATTTTGCCCATTCCTGCAATATCCAGTTCCAGGGCCGTGATGGCCAGATGCATTTCGCCCATACGACTTCATGGGGCCTGTCTACGCGGTCTATCGGCGGGCTTATCATGTCGCATAGTGATGATGACGGTTTGATTGTTCCACCCAAAATCGCACCGTACCATGTGGCGATTATTCCGGTTATCCGGGATGAAGCCAGTTCCGGCCCCGTGATTGAGGCTTGCAAGGCTTTGGTCGCGCGTCTGAAAGAAATTGGTGTGCGCACCCATCTGGATGTAAGTGATCGGCGTACACCGGATAAAATGTGGGATGCGATTAAAAAAGGTATTCCGCTGCGTGTTGAAATTGGCCAGCGTGAAGTGGAGTCTGATGTTCTTACGCATGTTCGCCGTGATCTGGGCCGTGATTCAAAGGCTACGGTTTGTACTGCAGAATTTGTAGGGACTGTGCAGAGCATCCTTGATGAGATTCAGGCCAGCTTGCTGGAACGTTCCCGTACTTTCCTGAAGGAGAATACACATGATGTGAATTCACTGGATGAACTGGCAGCATTCTTTAAAGCGGAGAAGGCGGGTTTTGTGCGTATTGATACTGATAAAATCAGTGAGCCCGCATTTGAGAAAATTGCCAAGGATCACTCCTTGACGCCGCGTTGCCTCCCGTTTTCTGATAAGGGTAAAAAAGTTATTGTAGGAAAATCATATTAATGTTTTCACCATTTGAAAGATTGGTCGCCGGACGATATTTACGGGCACGCAAGGCCGAGGGTTTTGTGTCCGTTATCGCGGCCTTTTCTTTTACCGGTATCATGCTGGGCGTCGCGACACTTATTATTGTGATGTCCGTCATGAACGGATTTCGTTCCGAGCTGGTAGGCCGCATGCTGGGTTTGAACGGGCATTTAAGTGTCTATTCAAAAACCGGGCCTTTAATGGATTATGATAGTCTGACGCAGCGTGTTCAAAATGTTGATGGCGTTGTCTCTGTTTTTCCGGTGATTGATGCACAATCATTACTAACAGCCAGCGGGCAGGCCACAGGAGCCATGGTTCGGGGTTTGCGCGTTGAAGATTTCAGGCAGAAACCCGTTTTAAGCGATTCCATTAAGATGGGAAGCCTTAATGGTTTTAGCGGTAATGTTGTCGCCATGGGTGTTGAGATGGCCGATCGTCTGCAGGTCCGGCTTGGCGATCAGATTACGCTGATTTCACCGAAGGGAAAGGCCAGTCCGTTTGGTACAATCCCCCGTTCGCTGAGTTATCAGGTTGTCGCATTGTTTGATGTGGGAATGTATGAATATAATAATGGCTACCTCTTTATGCCGCTTGAATCTGCCCAGACATTTTTCCAGTTGCCGCAAGCCGTAACCGGTCTTGAAATTATGAGTATAAATCCCACTGATCTACATGATGTTCGCCGGGCGCTGGAATCTGAACTGCGCGGTGATGCCAGTGTCTATGACTGGCGCGATATGAATAGCAGCTTTATAAACGCACTGCAGGTTGAGCGAAATGTCATGTTCATGATCCTGACCATGATTATCATTGTGGCGGCCTTTAACATTATTTCATCGATGATTATGCTAGTGAAAGATAAGGGGCGCGATATTGCCATTATGCGGACGATGGGCGCAACCAGTAGCAGTATGATGAAGATATTTGTCCTGACCGGTGCGACTATCGGCTTTGCAGGGAATGCTGTCGGGGCGCTGATCGGTATTCTTTTTGCGTTGAATATTGAGACTATTCGTCAATGGTTGCAGGGATTGACGGGTACGGAATTGTTTTCCGCGGAGATTTATTTCCTGTCGCAGCTTCCCGCCGAAGTGAAGTGGGAAGAAGTTATTATTGTGATAGGCATGGCCGCCGTGCTGTCCATACTGGCGACATTATACCCGGCCTGGCGTGCTGCGCGCCTCGATCCAGTGGAGGCTTTGCGCTATGAATAATGAAAAATTATTACACGTAGACGCGCTGGAAAAAACATTTAAGCAGGGCGGGCAGTCACTGACCATCTTCCAAAACCTGAATATGGCGATTGACCGTGGTGAAATGGTTGCCCTTGTCGGGCAAAGCGGTGCGGGTAAGTCAACCTTGCTGCAAATGATTGGTTTACTTGATTCGCCAACGGCAGGTCGTATCATGATTGATAATAACGATGTCAGCCGCATGAATGATAAAGAGCGCACGCTGATGCGCCGTGACTTCATTGGCTTCGTTTACCAGTTTCATTATCTGCAACCTGAATTCACGGCCTTGGAAAATATTATCCTGCCGCAGATGATTGCGGGTAAGAGTCGCAAGAAAGCGGCCGAGCGCGCGGAAGAGCTCCTGGGGAAACTGGGACTATCCCATCGCCATGATCACCGTCCGGCGCGTTTATCCGGCGGAGAACAGCAGCGCGTAGCCATTGCCCGCGCGCTGGCCAATAATCCTAAATTAATCCTGGCGGATGAGCCGACGGGGAATCTTGACCCGGAAACGGCGGAAGGTGTGTTTGATATTCTGATTAACCTGGTACGCAGTGAAGGCATTTGTGCGTTGATTGCAACCCATAACCTTGACCTGGCCGAGCAGATGGACCGCGTACTTGAGCTTAAAGGCGGACGCCTGGAAAATTACTAGGCGATTTTGATGGCTCTGTCTGGTTTCGGTTTGCCATTGTTTGAGGTTTCAGCCACAAATTCCGAGAAGTGCGGGCTTGTTCCTATCGTCACAGGGGCTAAAGCACGAAGATAGCTATAAGCTATTTCATACAGCGCAGCCGCTTTCAAAGCATCAGACAATTTGAAGGTGTCCCCGTTTTTAATTGGAAGGGGTTTGACGTCCTTGTTTGTTGATAATTCCCAAAGCTGGAATAAACCATGCTTGGTTGGAGAGGGGATGGCTGCCATATACACGTTGCCTCTTTGAGGATCGTTAGGATCAACGCGCGTTTTGGATACGAAAGCAGGCTTCGCAATAGTGGGATCCACAGCATTAATAAAGCGTTTTGCTAAAGCGGCCATATCATTCCTCCTAAAGTTAATATAGTTTTAACATAATTCTTAAAGAATTGTCAATTTACTTAAGAGTTAATTGTTAAGTCTCTGTTATTAAATAAATAATAAGGGGATTCAAAAAGACCTCAATAAGCTTGCCATCGGGCCTTTGCCCGTTATTATGAGCCCATGCCCATAAGCGATACCTTCATTCATCTGCATCTCCATTCCTCCTATTCTCTGGCGGAAGGGGCTATCCATGCCAAGGATCTGGTGAAGCTGTGCCAGAAGCATAAAATGCCTGCTGTCGCCGTTACCGATACCGGCAATATGTTCGGGGCGCTGGAATTCGCGGCGGAGGCGGCGAAGAACGGTATCCAGCCCATTGTCGGGTGCCAGATACGCCTTGGTATAAGCGGCCATCAACTTGTTTTGCTTGTGCAGAGTGAAGTGGGATACCGCAATCTCTGCAAGTTGGTCAGTGATTCATATATGAAAAGCGATCTTGTCGAGTTGCCACATGTGGAATGGGCGACGTTGGAAGAATCTGCAGAAGGTCTTATTTGTCTGACCGGGGGGCAGCGTGGCTTGATTTCCCAGTATCTTTATCATCGTCAGGATAAGGAAGCGGCGGAAGCGCTTAAGAAACTTAAAAAAATATTCCCTAATCGTTTATATATAGAATTGCAACGCCATGGCTTGCCGGAAGAAGAGGCGGTGGAAGAGGCTTTGCTTGATCTTGCCTATAAATATGATGTACCGATTGTCGCAACGAATGATGTTTTCTTTGCCACACGCGATATGCATGAAGCGCATGATGCGCTGCTCTGTATCGCCGATGGCCGCTATATCACCGAAGATAACCGCCGCCGTGAAACGGAAGAGCATTACTTCAAGAGTGCCGCTGAAATGCGGGAGCTTTTTTCTGATCTGCCGGAGGCCGTAGATAACACGATTGTTATTGCACAGCGCTGCCATTATTTATTGAAATCCATTGATCCTATTCTGCCGCCTTTTGCAACCGAGGGCGGACGAACGGAAGACGAAGAAATTCGTGCGCAATCGACCGAAGGTCTGGAGTGGCGTCTTGAAAATTTTGTTTTTGAGCCGGGTATTGATCAGGCAGAAAAGGATATTATAGCAAAACCTTACCGCGAACGCCTTGATTATGAGCTGGGCGTTATCCAGCAGATGGGTTTCCCTGGATATTTCCTGATCGTTTCCGACTTTATTAAATGGGCGAAGGCCAATAATATTCCCGTGGGTCCGGGGCGGGGATCGGGTGCGGGTTCGGTCGTTGCATGGTCTTTGCGTATTACCGATCTTGATCCGCTGCGCTTTGGTTTGCTGTTCGAACGTATGTTGAACCCGGAGCGTGTATCCATGCCGGACTTCGACGTGGATTTTTGCCAGGAACGCCGGGATGAGGTGATTAGTTACGTGCAGCGCCGTTACGGTGCCGATCACGTGGCGCAGATTATTACATTCGGTAAGTTGCAGGCGCGCGCCGTCGTACGCGACACCGGCCGTGTCCTGCAAATGCCGTATGGTCAGGTTGACCGTATTTCTAAAATGATCCCGAACAACCCGGCAAACCCCGTTACGCTGGAAGAGGCGTTATTGCAGGATGCCGATTTACGGGCCGAAACTAAAAAAGAAGAAACAAGTCAAAAGCTGATCAGCATTGCTTTGAAGCTGGAGGGTTTGTATCGCCATGCGTCCACCCACGCCGCGGGTGTTGTTATTGGTGACAGGCCACTGCAACAATTGATCCCGCTTTACCGCGATCCGCGTTCGGAAATTGCGGTTACACAATTTAACATGAAATATGTTGAATCTGCCGGTTTGGTAAAATTCGATTTTCTTGGTTTGAAAACCATGACGGTTATTCAGAAAACCGTTGATCTGATTAATGCAGCCCGGAGTGAGCCGCTTGATATTCTAAAGGTCCCATTGGATGACAAAAAATCTTATGAGTTAATGGCTGATGGTCATACGACTGGTGTGTTCCAGCTTGAAAGCGCCGGTATGCGTGACACGCTGCGCCGTATGAAGCCAGACCGGTTTGAAGATATTATCGCGCTGGTTGCGTTATACCGTCCGGGTCCGATGGATAATATTCCGCGTTATTGCGAGATTAAAGATGGCAAGGCACAGCCGGATTATATGCATCCGAAATTGAAACCTTACCTCGAAGAAACCTACGGCATTATGATTTATCAGGAACAGGTTATGCAGGCGGCGCAGGCGCTGTCCGGCTATACGCTTGGTGGTGCCGATCTTCTGCGTCGTGCAATGGGTAAAAAGATCAAAGAAGAAATGGACGCGCAGCGCGAACGGTTTGTGCAGGGTGCAGCAGAACATAGTCAGGTTCCCGAAGCCCAAGCCAGCCATATTTTCGATCAGATTGAGAAATTCGCAGGATATGGCTTTAACAAATCGCACGCGGCGGCTTATGCGCTGATTGCATATTGGACCGCATGGTTGAAGGCAAATCATCCGCATGAATTCATGGCGGCCTCCATGACGCTTGATTACGGCAACACGGAAAAGCTGGCGATATTCAAGCAGGGTCTTGACCAGATGGGGATTAAATTGCTGCCCCCTGATGTCAATAAATCTGGTGCAGATTTTTGTGTTGAAGGCGATTCTATCCGTTATGCGCTGGCGGCCTTAAAAGGTGTTGGCGCGGATGCCATGAAAAAACTGGTTGATGAACGCAAAACCAATGGCCCTTATAAGAATTTGCAGGAAATGGTAGAGCGCGTTGAGGTTGGAACGCTCAACCGCCGGCAGTTTGAACAGTTGGCTGCAGCCGGTGCTTTTGAATCAATTGAGCCAAACCGAGCGCGTGCACATGGCGGTGCAGATACATTGCTGCGTCATGCGCAGGCTTTGGCGCAGGAAAAGTTGGCGGGGCAAACAAACTTATTCGGTGGGCCCGCCAGTGTGAATAGCCATGCCGTGAATTTGCCAGATGTCCGGGATTGGGACCCGCTGGAGCGTTTGCGTTATGAATTTGATGCTATTGGGTTCTATGTATCCGCGCACCCGCTGGATACAAAAGCCGGACAATTGACACGAATGGGTATCACGTCATCGGCGGAAGCCATTGATAAGCTGGCGCATCGTAGTACTGCATTGCTTGATATGGCCGGTGTCCTGATCAAAAAGCAGATTAAGGTATCGCCGAAGAGCGGTAATAAATATGCATTTTTACAATTATCGGATGCTTCCGGTATTTATGAAGTGACGCTATTCTCCGAAAGTCTGGCGGCGGTTCGCGACTCCCTTATTGAAGGGGAAGCGTTTCTGATGAAAGTCGTAGCGGAGCAGCGTGAAGAGCAACTGCGCTATACCGCGCAATCTATCCAGCCTCTAGATTCAGCGCTGGCTAATAAGATAAGCGCCGTTCATATCTATCTGGAAAGTGAGAAACCTGTGCCGCAGATTAAGACACTGTTAGACATCGAAGGGCGCGGTCCGGCGCAGATAATTATTTTTGTGCGGACCAATGATAATACAACGGCAGAAATTACCTTACCGGGTCGTTGGAGTTTTTCGGCGCAGGCACGGAACGCCTTATTGCGTGCCGGCGGCATTAAAGAAATTTCAGAATTTTAATAAGATTTATATTTGACAGACCGGATTAAATGACTTACAAGGTTTGTCATGAAAACAGGTCAAAAAACTTACTTTGAATGTTTGCCTCTCCCGGAAGGCTTGTCCATATTTCATAACTTTAATCATCTTAAAATATCTTGTCCTAATACCCGCATTTTGCGGGTTTTTTTTCGTCAAAAAATTATAAAAGAAATAAGCAGAACAGTAGGTTTCAACGATCTGGTAGCCAGACTTATAAAAACTGTCAAAGAAGGTGGATGCCATGAATCTCAATATATTCAATTTTCGCGCGTATAATATTGTAATACCAAGTGTTTTGAGAAAAATTAATACAGATGATATGACGGGACTGGTTACAGATAAGGCGCCTGCCGCCGGTGATATTGTTTTGGCGCGGATTAAAACCCTGGGGCATAAAAATTACCTTATACAATCCCAGGGTAAAACCTATCAAGATTATAATACCGATCATAAAATTGAAGTTCCTTTGCAGGAAGGGCACTATGTTCTGCTGTCATATGGTGATCGTTATGCTGTTGATGAATATAAATCAATTGTGCCTCCTTCCTTAGCTGAGTGTCAGCTTGTGACGGCCGGCGGTATCGCATCCCAGATTTTAGCAACAAATGAAAGTATGGATGCGCCAACAATCATTGAACCCTTGGGCCTTGTGTCACGCGCAAATGGAGATGTCATTAATATTAAAGATTATGCTTTGCCATATGCATATGCAACGCCTTCAAAAAAACCACCATGTCTTCTTGTTGTTGGTACAGGTATGAACGCAGGAAAATCAACAGCGGCAGCTGCCTTAACCAAAGGCTTATCGGATGGAGGTTATAGGGTTGGTTATGCCAAAATTACGGGCACGGGCAATGACGGTGATCCGTTAAAACAGAAAAGAGCCGGTGCTTATAAAATCTATGATTTTGTAGATTGCGGGCGTAGTACAACATTCCGTCAGTCTTTGGAGACAACGGAAAGAGACTTTACGGCCTTGACGTCTTACTTAGCTCAAGATGGATGTGATGTGACGATTCTGGAGTTGGCTGATGGCATTATGATGCAAGAAAATATTGATATTCTAAGATCAAATCTTATCAAAGACGGTGTTGATGCTGTGTTATTTGCAGCGGCGGATCAAGCGGGTGCCATTTTAGGTCTACAAAGATTAAAGGCAATGGATTACAATATAGTCGCAGTCAGCGGTAAAATGACTATGGCCCCTGTCGCGATTGAAGAATATCAATTGGATGAAGAATCTATAAACTATAATGTTCCCTGCATTTCCAGGGAGAACTTAACAGATCCACAAATTGCAAAAAGGCTCTTTGAAACTGTAAAAGAAATGAAAAAAATACACCCAGAACATCAATCATCATACAAAATTGAACCTGCAATTTGAAAGTAAACATATGAAGATAATGCTGCATGGTGGTGCCACAAATTCAATTGATACGGCGGTCAATGACAGTAAAACCGCTGCTATTCAAAAAGTTGTGGGTCGCCTTGCAGAAAAAAAGATGATGTCCGCACTGGATATCGTTGAGACGGCGGTTTCCTATTTGGAAGATGAGGAAGAGCTGAATGCCGGTTGGGGCAGTGTTGTCCAGATGGATGGCCGTATAAGAATGGATGCCGGGATCTGTGATTCTCATGGTCAATATGGCGCGGTTATCCAGATAGAGCATGTAAAAAATCCAATTCAAGTAGCACGAAAAATTCTGGATTACGGTTATCACACTATCTTGTCGGGTGATGGTGCTCAGCAATTTGCACGCGAACAAGGAATCCCTGCTTACTCTGTATTTTCTGAGAAAAAAGTTAAAGAGTATCTGGCTATCCGGCAGGATATGCATAGCTTTGATTATGAGACATTGTTGCAGAAAAAAAAGAATGTCATTGCGGATAAGCTCAGTACCGTTGGGGCTGTGGCAATTGATAATCAGGGTAATCTGGCGGCGGCGTGTTCGACCGGTGGGACGAATTATATTTATCCGGGGCGTGTCGGTGATACGCCCATTTTTGGAGCGGGACTTTATTGTTCTAAATATGTAGCCGTTGCGTGCACAGGTGAAGGAGATAAATTTCTGCGTAGCCTTGTTGCAAAAGCGGTAGAGGAATTTTATCTACAGGATAAAAATATTTCCAATGCCGTTGACTCTGCATTGCAGAAGGTATTGAAGGATCATAATGGTTATGGCGGTCTTATTGCGATGACTGAAAATGGTGATTCATATTATGGTCATACAACCAAATTTATGGCACAAGCATCGCTTTAAAAGGATTTGTTCATGGAATTCCCCCTCTGGGCAGCCTTTGGCTTGACCTCCGCGAGTCTTTCGGCGGTCATGATGTTGTTTCAGGAACGGCTGAAGATCGATGGCTTTGCCATCGCGTTTTGGAACAAGATTGCTTGCATTGTTTTTATGCTGCCGATTGCGCTGTATTTCGGATTGCCGGGCAGTCCGATGTTTTATGCACTGGTAGCGGGGCAGGCAATTTTATGGGTGATCAGTGATGTGATTTTCTTCAATGCCATTCCCAAGGTGGGGGCGGGTGTTGTTTCAAGGATTCTTCCGGTCTCAGTTATTATCAGCTTCTGCTTATGGTTTTTGTTTGAACCATCGCTTCTGGGAAAATATCTTGAAATGCCGGTGCGTAGCGGGTTGGTCTTTGCTACACTTTGTGCCTCCGTTTATTTCGCCACACGATTAAAAAATTGCCCGGTTTCGTGGAAAGCTTTGCGCCTTATCTGGTTTGTTGTGTTTGCCGCCGTTATTGGTCCCATCGGATTTAAACTCATCACGCAACATACAAATATCCAGCAAGGGCCTTTTTCTTATGTCGCTTGTGAGGCGATGATTATGGTCGCTTACTGGTTGGTCTGGTATTTTATCCGGCGACCCGTTCCGCATAACGTTTTATTTTCTACGGCGGCGGTTAAAGGTGGATTTTTGATTGGCAGTGTTTCAAGCCTTATGGCGGCCTCCAACTTTGCAGCGATATTCTATGTCGATAACCCGGCTCTTATCCCTGCCATCAAGTTTACAGATACGATGATCATCCTGATCGTTTATAAGCTGACCGGGCGGGAAGAGAAGGCGGATGTTATTTCCGGGCTTGGCATCGTCCTGTGCGCCGCGATTATCATTATCTTGAAAACCTGGCCGTTTTAGTTTGGTGGCTACTCAAATCGGATGGTATTTCCTTTGTAATAACCCCTGGTGACTGCGCCACTGACGGGGCGGCCTGTTGGCCCGTTAGCATCAAAACTGGTGCTGTAATAATCATCGCGCCCTTTAAGTCGCCAATCATAACCGCCAATCTGGATATTGCTGTAACCGGCATTTTCGAGTGTTTGATAAGCGCCCTCAGGATCGGTGGGGCCGTAGGCTGTCGGATCGCTTGCAACTTCGACAAGGGCGGGCAGGAAGTAGGGATTCGTAATATGGATAGCCCCGGCACCGGCGGCGAGGGTAAACGCAGCAATTAATACGCCCTTTTTAGTGACATTCATTTTATAACCCATTGTTTTATATATAAAATATTAATTTTCTTTGTTTGTATGCTTATTTTATAGCTGAGGATAAGGAAAAATACAATCTGGAAAATTAGGCAAATTCTAACCTTTTCCTTGCAAACTCAATAACATCCATGTATATCAGCGGCGAGCCTGATTTTCAGGATCAAATTCACATGCGGAGATGGCGGTCTAGTGCTGCTTTCCGGTGTTTTGGGATAGTCTCAAAATCACCCCTCCGCAGAGGTTAAAACCGGAAGGACTATTAAACTATGGCTATGCCCGATTTCTCTATGCGTCAACTCCTCGAAGCTGGCGTTCACTTTGGTCACCACACACGCCGCTGGAATCCTAAAATGCGCCCGTTTATCTTCGGTGTGCGTAACGGTATCCACATTATCGATTTGCAACAAACTGTACCGGCTCTGGACGGCGCCCTGAAAGCTGTGCGCGATATCGCTGCCCGTGGCGGCCGCGTTCTGTTCGTTGGTACAAAACACCAGGCTGCTGACAAGATCAAAGAATCTGCCAAGCGCTGCGGTCAGTACTACGTGAACCACCGCTGGTTGGGTGGCATGCTGACAAACTGGAAAACAATTTCTATTTCCATCAACCGTCTGCGCGAAGTTGAAGAAATTCTCAGCACAGGCGCTATTGGTCGTACGAAAAAAGAAATCCTGATGATGACACGCGAGCGCGACAAGCTGGAGCAGTCCATCGGCGGTATCAAGGAAATGGGCGGTCTGCCGGACATTATCTTTGTCATCGACACGAACAAAGAGAAGATTGTTATTCAGGAAGCCAACCGTCTGAACGTTCCCGTTATCGCCGTTCTTGATACGAACAGCGATCCGACAGGCGTTCAATTCCCGGTTCCTGGTAATGACGATGCGCTGCGCGCGATCGAACTGTATTGCGACCTGGTCGCTGACTCGGTTCTTGATGGTCTGCAAGCGGGTCTGTCTGCTTCCGGCGTTGATCTGGGCGACTCTGCAAATCCTGGTGATGCTCTTGGCAAACGTTCGGCTAAAGGTAAAGGCGGCAAGAAACCTGCCAAGGCTGAAGAAGCTGCGGTAGAAGCGGCCCCTGCGGAAGAAGAAGTCAAAAAACAGGCAACAGCCTAATCGTATAAACTCGAGTTAAAGAAAAGGAATACACCATGGCAGATATTACAGCCTCAATGGTTAAAGAACTGCGCGAAAAATCCGGTGCCGGCATGATGGATGCCAAAAAAGCACTGACAGAAGTGAATGGCGATATGGATGCTGCCGTTGACTGGTTGCGTAAAAAAGGTCTGGCTACAGCAGAAAAGAAATCCAGCCGTACAGCGGCTGAAGGTCTGGTTTCTGTTGCTATCGAAGGCACACGCGGCGCGGTTGTTGAAGTTAACGCCGAGACAGATTTCGTTGCCCGTAACGCTGAATTCCAGACTTTCGTTAAGAAAGTTTCGGAGATCAGCCTGAAATCCGCTAAGAACGATGACATCGCAACGGTTGCCAACGCGTCTTACGATGGCAGCAAAACTGTTGATGCAGAACTTACAGCCTTGATCGCGAAAATTGGCGAGAAAATGGCGCTGCGTCGTGTTGCAACACTGGAAGTTAAGGACGGTGTTGTTGTTGGTTACGTGCATAATGCTGTTGCCACAAATATGGGCAAGATTGGCGTTCTGGTTGCGCTGGAATCCACGGGCGATAAAGCCAAGCTGGAATCCCTCGGCAAGCAAATTGCCATGCACGTAGCGGCTGCATTCCCACAATGTCTGGATCGGGATGGTGTTGATACAATGGCGCTGGATCGTGAACGCGCAGTTCTGAGTGATCAGGCGCGCGCCAGCGGTAAGGGCGAAGACATCATCGCGAAGATGGTTGAAGGCCGCCTGCGTAAATACTACGAAGAAGTTGTTCTGCTTGAGCAGATCTTCGTTGTTGACGGCGAAACACCAATTAACAAAATCCTGGAGAACGCGGCAAAAGATGTTGGCGCTCCGATTAAACTGACCGCTTACCAGCGCTTCCAATTGGGTGAAGGTATCGAAGTAGAACAGAAGGACTTCGCTGCTGAAGTCGCGGCTGTCGCTAACGGTTAAGTTTAAAAACACTGTTTTCGCTCACAGCCGCATTGCTTTGCAGTGCGGCTGTCAGTACATTAGAATGTCAATTCAAAGAAGAGAGTGCCGATGAAAAACGCAGAAGCCACAAAGGTTACAAATATGTCCAATCCCGCGATTAAATTCAAACGAGTCCTTCTGAAAATGTCCGGCGAAGTCCTTATGGGTGACCGGGAATACGGTATTGATCCGATCACACTTGACCGGATTGCGACGGATGTTAAGGAAGCGATTGAGCTGGGTGTTGAAGTTTGTATCGTTGTGGGCGCGGGTAACATCTTCCGCGGCGTATCCGGTGCTTCGAAGGGTATGGAGCGTGTGACGGCGGATTATATCGGTATGCTGGGTACGGTTATGAATGCCCTGGCGCTGCAATCTGCGCTGGAGAAAAACGGCGTTGAGGCCCGTGTGCAATCCGCCATTCCGATGGATACGGTGTGTGAGCCCTTCATTCGTCGTCGCGCTTTGCGTCATATGGAAAAAGGGCGCGTTGTGATTTTTGCCGCCGGTAGCGGTAACCCATATTTCACAACCGATACGCCGGCTGCGCTGCGCGCCGTTGAAATGAATTGTGACGCGCTGCTTAAGGCTACCAAGGTTGATGGCGTCTATACGGCAGACCCGGTTAAAGATCCTACAGCCGTGCATTATAAAAATGTAAGCTATATGGAAGTGTTAACAAAGGATCTTAAAGTAATGGATGCGACAGCCATCTCCATGGCCCGCGAGAATGGCATTCCGATTGTTGTGTTCTCAATTCTTGAAAAAGGCAGTTTTGCGACTGTACTTAAGGGCGAAGGCAAATATACTATCGTTTCTGATAAATAATTTTAAGGGGTTTGATTTATGTCATATGAAGTAGCTGATCTCCGCCGTCGTATGGAAGGGTCCTTGCAGTCCCTGAAAGATGAATTTGCCGGCCTGCGTACAGGCCGTGCATCGACCGGCATGTTGGATCCCATAACAGTCGAAGCCTATGGCTCACGCATGCCGATAAATCAGGTGGGCAGCATTACCGCACCGGAGCCACGCTTGTTAGCGGTTCAGGTTTGGGATGCGTCTCTGGTGAAGGCGACAGAAAAAGCTATCCGTGATGCCAATCTGGGTTTGAACCCGCAAACGGACGGCACCACAATCCGCGTGCCCGTGCCGCAATTAACCGAAGAGCGCCGCAAGGAGTTGGTCAAGATTGCCGGTAAATATACGGAAACCGCACGCGTTGCGATCCGCAATATTCGCCGGGATGGTATTGATGCCTTGAAGCTAGCAAAGCTTCCTGAAGATGATAGCAAGCGCAGAACGGAAGAAATCCAGAAGGTCACTGATGATTTCATCAAGAAAGTTGATGTGTTGCTGGCTGATAAGGAAAAGGATGTTATGACCGTATGACCGTTGCTGCGCCCCGGCATATTGCAATCATTATGGATGGCAATGGCCGTTGGGCCAAGGCACGCGGTCTGCCGCGTACAATGGGACATCGTGCGGGCGTAGAAGCCGTCAAGCGTACGGTAGAATCCGCGGGAGCGATGGGCATTCAATATTTGACACTGTTTGGTTTTTCATCAGAAAACTGGAACCGGCCCGCCGAAGAAGTGAATGAGTTGATGCGTCTTCTGCGGATGTATCTGCGTGCAGAAACGGCGGAGCTTCACCGGAACAATATCCGCCTTAAAGTCATTGGTAACCGTCTCCAACTTGAATCCGATATCGTCGAGCTTATTGAGAACGCAGAAAATCTTACCATGAATAATACGGGTATTACGGTTATGATTGCCCTGAACTACGGTGGTCGCCACGATATCTTGCAAGCTGCCAGTGGCTGGGCACAGAAATGCGTCGCCGAAGGTATTGAACCCGGCATTGATAGCGCAGAGGAGCATTTTGAATCCTTCCTGATGACCGCGGGCGTGCCAGACCCGGATATATTGGTTCGTACCAGCGGCGAACAACGTATTAGTAATTTCTTGCTCTGGCAGTGTGCTTACGCTGAATATTATTTTACCGCGACTCTCTGGCCGGATTTTTCAAAGACTGATCTTGAGGCCGCGCTTCTGGATTATGCGCGCCGTGACCGCCGTTTTGGCGCTATTAAAACCGTATAGGATTTCACCTTGTCTGACGCGCCTAAAAAATCATCTTCCCTTAAAATGCGCGTTATCTCCGGCATTGTTTTGTGCCCGTTGATGATAGCAACGCTGGTTGCCGGGGGATGGTATTTCTTGGCGGTACTTGGTTTGGCTTTTGTAATTGCGATGACAGAGTTAAGCAAGATGCTGCGTGCCGCACCGCAGTTCTTTTTACTGTTCCTCGTTGCTTTCATCTATATCTGTGGGGCTTTTGCTTCCTATATTTACCTGCGCTTTGAATTTCCAGCAGGCGCATGGCTCGCCCTTATTGCGATGATCAGTGTATGGGCCAGTGATAGTGGGGCTTATTTCATGGGCAAGTCATTTGGTAAACATAAAATGGCACCGCATATCAGTCCCAATAAAACATGGGAAGGATTTGGCGGCGCGGTTTTCTTCAGCGGATTGTTTCTGGTTATTATGGCCCTGCTGGCACCAGTTCTGGCACCTTATCTTGTAACCGATCTGGGTAAAAATCCTAATATAGCTTTGTTCTTTGTTCTCGGCGGCATTCTGGGTGGTGTGGGGCAGGTGGGTGATATCGTTGAATCTTATGCCAAGCGTAAGGTCGGAGTGAAAGATGCCGGGGCGATTATTCCTGGCCATGGTGGTCTTCTGGATCGTATTGACTCGCTTTTGCTTGTATCCCCGGTATTTCTGGGTATTGTCCTTTTATGGATGTAAAAACCGTTTCCATTCTGGGTGCGACCGGCTCTGTCGGATGCAGCACTATCGATCTTATACTGTCGCAGCCGGAACGCTTTTCCGTGCAGGCCGTAACCTGCAATAAAAATACAGAACTTCTGGCGCAGCAGGCGATCAAGCTGAACGCCCGGCGCGCAGTTACCGCCGATAAAAATTTATATCAGGATTTAAAAGACCGTCTCAGCGGTACCGGCATTGAAGTCGCAGCCGGGGATGAGGCTGTGCTGGAAGCGGCCTCCATGCCAGCTGACTGGATTATGGCGGCGATTGTTGGATTTGCAGGATTGGGCCCCGTACTTAAAGCTGTTGAGCAGGGGCGCTGCGTGGCGATTGCCAATAAAGAACCATTGGTAGCGGCAGGCCCCTTTGTCATGGAGGCTGCGCGCAAGTCCGGTGCAAAAATCCTTCCTGTCGATAGTGAGCATAATGCCATCTTCCAGGTTTTTGAAGATCACAACCGCGCGCATATCAGCCGCCTTGTCCTGACTGCATCCGGTGGTCCGTTCCGTACATGGACAAGGGAGCAGATGGAAAGCGTTACACCCGCGCAGGCCGTGGCCCACCCCAACTGGTCCATGGGCGCCAAGATTTCCGTTGATAGTGCGACAATGATGAATAAGGCGCTGGAAGTTATCGAGGCGCATTATCTGTTTAACATGCCGCCGGAAAAAATTGAGGTACTGGTTCACCCCCAATCCATCATTCATTCGATGGTGGAATATGAGGATGGATCATTTTTGGCCCAGATGGGGGCACCGGATATGCGCACGCCCATCGCGTCTGCGCTGGCATGGCCGGCCCGCATGGCGACTACGGGTCTGCGCCTTGATCTGAAAAAAGCGCTGAGTCTTGATTTCCATCAGCTAAACCATGATTATTTCCCTTCTGTTTCAATGGCTTATGAATGCATGGCGGCCGGTTTATGGGCATCACTAGCGTTTAATGCTGCGAATGAGGTGGCTGTCGCGACCTTTCTGCAAGAAAAGGTTGGTTTTTTGGAGATAGGCGCTACAATCCGTGAAGTCTTAGACTCACTTAAGCCTGTGTCGTTGTCCTCGCTGGATGATATCATGGCTTTTGACCAGATTGTTCGGGACATGACATTGAAAATTCTAAGTACGGATCGCAAGATCGTTCACAACAAACAACGGACCTAAAACATGAATCACTCACTCGTCGATTGGTTAAGCCTTGTAGCCCAGAATACGTGGCTGTATGGCGGGGCATTTCTGCTGGTTCTTGGCGTTCTGGTGTTTGTCCATGAATGGGGCCATTACATTGTCGCCCGCATGTGCGGCGTAAAGATTGAAAGTTTTTCGGTCGGTTTTGGTAAAGAACTTTTCGGCTATACCGATAAGCGCGGCACGCGCTGGAAATTCTCTCTCGTCCCGTTGGGCGGCTATGTCAAAATGTTCGGGGATGTTGATCCGGCCAGTGCCCGTCATGAAGAGTCCGTAAAAGACGAAGAGACGCAGGAAATCCGCCATATGACGGATGCCGAAAAATCCGTGGCCTTTTATTCCCAAAGTGTAGGGCGCCGTGCGGCCATCGTGATTGCGGGCCCGGCGATTAATTTCCTGTTCGCTATTATCATTCTGGCTGGTTTATTTACATTTTATGGACAACCCGTAACATCGCCGGTGGCTGTCGGTATTCTGAGCAACAGCGCGGCAGATGCCGCAGGCTTTCAGCCTCATGATCGGATCTTGTCCATTGAGGGTAAAGAAGTACGTCGGTTTGAAGATATACGGCGCGCCGTTATGGTGAAGCTGGACCAGCCACTGGACGTTAAAATTCTGCGCGGCAATAATGAAGAAATTATTAAAGTCACTCCGAAGAAAATCGAGGAGCGTGATCATTTTGGCTTCAAGCATTCAAAAGGCATGCTGGGCATTATCGGACCGGGCAGCGCGGTTGATATAAGCCAGATCCTGGCCGTTGATGGCGTAGACACAACCGACAACCCGGATAAAGCCCGCGCCCTTATTAAAGCGCGCCTGGGCCAACCACTTGATATCAAGCTGAAAGGTGCGGCGGAAGAAGACGTTTTATCCGTACGTCCGATGCCGTCTTATAACACAGGCCTTAACGACCCCGATAGCACGGATTACAGCCTGCTGTATTTAATGGATGGTGAAGTCAATACTATCGTTAAACATGGCATTGGCGGCAGTTTGGTTGAAGCGGTTCGTGAAACCGGTGATATCACTGTCAGTACGCTGGAAGCGTTAGGGCAGATTGTTACGGGCACGCGCAGTACCTCGGAACTGGGCGGGATTATTCGAATCGGGGCGATTGCCGGAGATATGGCGAAATCAGGTGCTTTGGCTTTAATCAGCTTTGCTGCGTTATTATCCATAAATCTTGGCTTGATTAATTTGTTCCCGATTCCGATGCTGGATGGCGGCCATCTTTTATTTTACCTAATCGAGGCTATCAAGGGATCGCCGATTTCTGAACGGATTCAAGAATATGCCTTTCGTTTTGGTCTGGCCATACTAATTGGAATCATGCTATTTGCTAACCTGAACGATGTGGTGCAGCTTGTGTTCCGCTAAGGAATTAGGCTAAAACACAAAGTTTCAAAAAATGGAGTTTAAGGCAGGTTCATGATTACAGTTACAGCAGCGCGGGTCTGGTCCGTTTTAAGCCTTCTGGCATGCCTTGTTATTTTCAGCAATATTCCCCCGGCAGCAGCCCAGGGATACGAAGTCGCAACGGGGCAGCGTATAAATGAAATTCATGTTCTGGGTGTTGAGCGTATCGAGCCGTCAACGGTTCTGACTTACCTGGACGTGCGCGTTGGCGATTCCATGACGGATGAAACCCTTGACCGTGCCCTCAAAAGCCTTTTTGCCACCGGCCTTTTTTCTGATGTGAATTTGCACCAGCGCGGCAATGTCCTGGAGGTTCGCGTTTCTGAAAACCCGATCGTGAACGAGATCGCGTTTGAAGGAAATGACAAGCTGAAGAATGAAGATCTTCTGGCAGAAATTCAATTGCGCCCGCGTCAGGTTTTCACAAGAAATAAAGTGCAGGCGGATGTTTCGCGCTTGTACCAAATCTATCGCCGCAATGGCCGGTTTGCTGCTTCGATTGAACCTAAAGCCATCAGTCTGGACCAAAACCGCGTAAACATCGTGTTTGAAATTACCGAAGGCCCGATTACATCCGTCAGCAGCATTCGCTTCGTCGGTAATAAACATTACAGTGACGACAAACTCCGCAGCACCATCAGCACCAAAGAGTCCCAATGGTATAAATTCCTGACGACTGATGACCGCTATGATCCGGATCGCCTTTCCTATGACCAGGAATTGTTGCGCCGCTTTTACCTGTCTCAGGGTTATGCCGATTTCCAGGTTATCTCTGCGAATGCTGAGCTGTCCAAGGATCAGGACCATTTCTACCTGACCTATACAGTAGAAGAAGGCAATCGTTACAAGATTGCGAAGATTGATACGCAGGCCAGCCTGAAGAATTTTGATCCTGCAAAATTAAAGGAATTTGTAACCTTTAAATCCGGTGACTGGTACAACGCAACGGAAGTACAGACATCCGTTGATGCGATGACTAATGCCCTTGGTGATATGCAGTATGCCTTTGTCAATGTCCGCCCGGATATTCAGCGTAACAAAGAAGCAAAAACACTCGATGTTGTCTTTCAGGTCAGCGAAACACCCCGCGTCTTTGTCGAGCGGATTGATATTGACGGCAACGTCCGCACAATGGACAAGGTTATCCGCCGCGAATTACAGTTGGTTGAAGGCGACCCGTTCAATCGCACCAAACTGGCGAAGTCCGAGCAGAATATTAAAGACCTTGGTTATTTCGAGTCGGTAAAAGTAACCCCCACCGAAGGTTCCGCCCCGGATAAAACCGTGGTTGATGTGGAAGTCGCCGAACAATCAACGGGTGAATTGTCTGTCGGTGCCGGGTTCTCTACCTCTGATGGTCCGTTGGCTGACTTCCGTATCCGGGAGCGTAACTTCCTTGGCAAGGGCCAGGATCTCCTGTTTGCGACAACCATTGCAGGCGAGCGTACAGAATTTGATGTTTCGTTTACCGAGCCTTATTTCCTGGATCGTGATTTGTCGGCGGGTGTTGACCTGTTCCATATCACGAGTGATTTCCAGGATGAGAGTTCCTATGACCAGCAACGTACCGGTGGTTCATTACGCCTCGGTTATCCCTTATCCGAAAAATGGCGCCAGACATTGCGTTATAATCTGGAAAGCAACGAGATCACAGATGTTGATCCGCGCGCGTCCCGTTACATCCGCGATCAGGAAGGCGAGCGTATTACATCATCTGTGTCGCAAACACTGGCCTATGATAGCCGCGACAGTTCACTGTTCCCGACAAATGGCCTTTACAGCTGGCTGAACACTGAACTTGCCGGTCTTGGCGGCGATGCCCACTATATTCTTGGCAAGGTTGGGGCATCTTATTTCTACCCGATTGCGGATCAATGGATTTTGAATATCCTTGGTGAGACCGGTGGTATGCAGGGTTACAACGATGAAAACGTGCAGATTAACGAACGCTTCTTTATGGGCGGCAATAATCTGCGCGGCTTTGAAAAGGCTGGTGTCGGTCCGCGTGATATTCTGACCGAAGATGCTCTGGGTGGTAACATGTTCTATCGCGGTACGGCGGAAATGTCCTTCCCGATTGGTCTGCCGCAGGAGATGGGCATTCTGGGGCATGCCTTTACCGATATTGGTTCTCTTTGGAATGTAGATGAAACCGGTGTCGGAATCGTTGATGAGAACAAATTGCGTGGTGCTGCGGGCGTTGGTGTATCCTGGCGCTCTCCTATGGGGCCGATCCGGGTCGATCTGGCTGTGCCCTATGCAAAAACTGATTATGATGATACAGAGATCTTCAGATTTAACTTTGGAACCCGTTTCTAATCTGCTAGGACTCTGGATATTGAGTCCTGACAGACAGGGCCTTTTTAACAACCATTTTCATGAGAGTGAAATTAAATATGATTACTCGTTTTATACGTTCAGCAGTTCTTATGGCGGCAACATTTATGTTTGTGGCGGGTGCCTCTTCTGTCGCTAAAGCCGACATGTCTATAGCTATCGTCGATCTCCAAACTGTTCTTTCCCAATCAAAAGCCGGCAAAGACATTCAGGCGCAGATTGAAAAATTGCGCAACGATTTTCAGGCTGATGTTCTGAAAGAAGAAAAAACATTGCGCGATACTGAGCAGCAGCTGAGCCAGTCTGCCGTTAAAGATGATCCAGAACAGATTCAGAAAAAAGCCGATTTTGAGAAGAAACTGATGACGGCCAAGCAGCGTGTTCAGGATCGTCGTCAAAATCTTGAAAAGGCGGCTGTTGAAGCTGTGAACTCTTTGCGCACATCTGCTGTGGAAGTCATTACTGATCTTTCCAAGAAGAAAAATTACGATGTTGTTCTTGCCAAGCAAGCCGCGATCATCACCAAAGAGAATATCGATATTACGGCCGATGTCATGAAAGCTTTAAATGACAAAGTTTCGAAAATTGAAGTTAAAGCCGGCGGAGCCGCTCCTGCAGCAGCCCCCACTAAGGCCGCTCCCGCTAAGAAACAGTAAGTAAAGCGTTATTTTTTAAATAAATTATTTCATGGGCCCCTAAAAAGGCCCATGAAATATATAAAGAACCAGGAGATATTTGTGCCCGATCCGCGCTTTTTTAAACGCAGCGATCCTTTTACCCTCGATGCGCTGGCGTCGCTGGTGGGCGGAACTTTGTCTGAAGGTTCTGATCCAAAATTAGTGATTACCGATGTAGCGCCGCTCGATCAGGCAGGGGCGGGGCAGATCAGTTTTCTTGATAATATCCGCTACAAAGAGGCTTTTCGTCAGACAAAGGCTGCGGCCTGTATTGTCGCCCCGGAAATGGTTGCTGAGGCACCCGCTGGCGTTTCCTTGTTGGTTATCAAGGGCCCATACAAGGCCTATGCGCTTATCGCGCAGGCTTTTTATCCTTCGGTGAAGCCAGCCAGTCATCACGCGGCCTCTGCCATTATCCATGCCAGTGCGACTGTCGGCACGGATTGCACGATTGAGGATGGTGTTGTCATTGGCCCTCATGCGGTTATTGGCAAAGGATGCTGGATCGAAGCCAACGCCGTGATTGGCGAGGCCGTGACCATGGGTGAGTCCTGCCGTATTGGCACAGGGGCCAGTGTATCCCACACCATGATGGGCGATGCCGTGCGCCTCTATCCGGGGTGCCGTGTGGGGCAGGATGGATTTGGCTTTGCCATCGATCCGACAGGGCATGTGAAGGTGCCGCAGCTGGGCCGTGTGGTTATCGAAGATCATGTGGAGATTGGTGCCAATACAACGATTGATCGGGGCGCTGGCCCGGATACATTTATAGGGCAGGGCGCATGGATCGATAATCTGGTCCAGATCGGCCATAATGTCCGGATTGGAAAAGGCTGCGTTATTGTTTCGCAGGTGGGCATTTCCGGCAGCACCGTGGTTGAGGATTATGCTATTCTGGCGGGGCAGGTTGGTGTTGCCGGGCATTTACGCATTGGCAAGGGCGCGCGCATTGCCGCCAAATCCGGTATTATGCGGGACGTGCCCGCGGGCGAGGAACAAATGGGATATCCAGCCTTGCCAATCAAGCAATTTATGAGGCAAATTGCTACATTGAATCGTTTGACCAAGAAGTCAAAATAGTTAAGGGAGACTTTGATCATGACTGAAGACGCTGTAACAATCGATATCACACGGATCATGGAATTGATCCCGCACCGTTATCCTTTGCTGCTGGTTGACCGCATCCTGGAATATGTTCCGGGAGAGCGTGCAGTGGGTTTGAAAAATGTAACAATGAACGAGCCGCAGTTTCAGGGGCACTTCCCGAACTTCCCGGTTATGCCCGGCGTTCTGATTGTTGAATCGATGGCTCAAACGGCTGCATGCCTTGTCGTCAATACACTTGGCAAAGAAGCGGAAGGCAAGATCGTCTATTTCATGACCATTGATGAAGCGCGCTTCCGCAAGCCGGTGACACCGGGTGATGCATTGCACATTCATGTAACCAAGATCCAGAGCCGTCGCAATGTATGGAAATTTAAAGGCGAAGCCAAGGTTAATGGCGTTATTCATGCCGAAGCGGTCTTCAGCGCCATGATTATGGACTGACTAAATAATCTGTAACATCTCGCAATAAAGCGTGACTTGTCAGCTTCTTATGGCATGCCTAATATAAATTTATGAACACACAAATTCACTCATCCTCCATTATTGAAGACGGCGCACAAATCGGCCAGAACGTGCGCATTGGTCCTTTTTGCCATGTCGGTCCGCATGTGAAATTGGGGGATAATATTATCCTTCATTCTCATGTCGTCATCGCGGGACACACAACAATTGGTGAGGGTACTCAAATATTTCCTTTTGCCTCCCTCGGTCACGCGCCGCAGGATTTAAAATTCAAGGGCGAGAAGTCAGAGCTGATCATTGGCAAAAATAATATGATCCGCGAATATGTGACGATGAATCCGGGAACTGAGGGTGGGGGGCTGAAGACTATCATTGGTGATAATGGATTATTTATGACGGGATCGCATGTTGCGCATGATTGTATCGTTGGCAATAACGTCATCCTTGTAAATAATGCTACGCTTGGTGGTCACGTTGTACTTGGCGATTATGCATTTATGGGTGGCCTATCTGCGGCTCACCAATTTGTACGCATTGGTGCTCATGCCATTGTTGGCGGAGTTGTGGCGATTGATACGGATCTGATTCCCTATGGTCGTGCCAAGGGAGAGCGCGCATCACTTTCCGGTTTAAATATTATCGGTCTTGAGCGTCGGGGTTTTACCAAGAACCAGATCAAGCTGTTGCAGCGTGTATATAATGAGCTGTTCTCCGATAACGGCACACTGGAAGAGCGTATAGACGGACTCGAGAAAAAATATAATAATGAACCACTGGTTATGGATGTCATTAATTTTGCGCGTGGCAGAACAAGATTCCCGTTATGCGCTCCTCCACGCTAACCCCCCTTCAAAAGCTAGGTATTATCGCCGGCGGTGGAAACTTGCCGGAAAAGCTTGTTGCTGCCTGTGATAAAAAGGGAATTGAAGTTTTTATCATTGCCATCGAAGGCCACACCGAACCTCAAGTCTATTCCGGCCGACATTACATGATGACCCGTTTGGGCGCGGGCGGCCAGATGATTGAAACTCTACGGGCGCATGATATTAAGGATATCGTTCTGATCGGCGGCGTTCGCCGACCCAGCCTGATGGAAATGAAACCCGATATGTGGACGGCAAAATTCTTTGCTAAAGTTGGATTGAAATCATTCGGGGATAATGGAATTTTAACTGCCCTTGATAATGCGCTGCGCGATGAAGGATTTACCGTTCATGGTGTGCAGGATTTTGTGCATGACCTGCTCGCCCCTGCGGGGTTGATAGGAAAGCATAAGCCTGAAAAAGAAAATCATGCGGATATTGAACGCGGATTATTAATTGCGCGCGAATTGGGAAGTCTTGATGTGGGACAATCGGTTATCATACAAGAGGGCCTTGTCCTTGGTGTCGAGGGTGTGGAGGGAACGGATGAACTTATTCGGCGCTGCTCCGCCTATAAACGTAAAGGGCAGGGCGGTATTTTAGTGAAGGCCTGCAAACCGCAGCAGGACCGCAATCTTGATTTGCCGACCATAGGTCCGCAGACCGTCATTACTTGCATTGAGGCGGGCCTTGCGGGGATTGTCATTGAAGCGGGACAAAGCCTTCTGCTTGAACCGGAAAAAGTGGCGGAGCTTGCGGATATGAACAAAATTTTTGTTTTATCAGTTGAACCGGGTAAAACATTATGAGTCCGGATAAGCCCTTACATATTTGCCTGATTGCGGGCGAACCATCTGGCGATGTTCTCGGGGGGCGTTTGATTAAAGCTCTGCACGAACAGCATAGCCATATTGTTATTTCTGGTGTTGGTGGTGTTTCAATGGCCGCGGAAGGCTTGCAAAGCCTGTTCCCGATGGAGGAACTATCCGTGATGGGTCTGGCAGAAATCCTGCCGCGTATTCCGCAGATATTAAAACGTATCAAGCAGACGGCATCCCATGTTCAGGAACAAAAGCCCGACATAGTGATTACAATCGACTCTCCGGATTTTTCTTTCCGTGTAGCTAGGAAAATCAAGGAGCAGCAAGGCAAGCTGCCCAAAATGATCCATTATGTTGCCCCCACAGTTTGGGCATGGCGTCCGGAACGTGCGGCCAAACTCGCACATTTATATGATGGTATATTGTGTCTTTTCCCATTTGAGCCACCCTATTTCGAAAAAGAAGGCATGAAGGCCGCCTTCGTTGGCCATTCGATGATGGAAACATTAACCCCGTCATCAAATACCAAGGCCGTGCGCAAGCGTCTGGGGGCGGCGGAGCAGGCCAAGCTGATGGGTGTTTTCTTCGGCAGCCGCCGGGGTGAGTTGAAGCGTATGGGACCAATCCTCAGACAAGCGGCGCTGGATTTTTCGAAAAAAAATCGTGATGTATTTATTATTGCGCCCACACTGCCACATCTTGAAAATAGCGTTCGTGAACTTCTTAAGGATATTCATGGACGTAAGGAAGTTATTACTGATCCTGAATTTAAAAAAGATACGTTCAAGGCACTTGATTACGCCGTGGCAACATCCGGCACTATTGGTCTTGAGCTGGCGGTGGCGAATGTGCCGCATATAATCGGCTACAAGACGAATAGGCTTACCTGGGCGCTGGTAAAGCCAAAGCTGACAATAAAATATGCGCATCTAGCCAATATACTGATGGATAAGGAAGGTATCGCGGATCGCATGATTATACCGGAATTTATTCAGGAAGAATGTACAGCAGAAAATATGACCAGGGCTTTGCAAGGTTTGAATATTGCAGAACAAAAGGTGGCATTTTCAAATGTGCGCACACTTCTTTACGGAACCGAAAAAGACAAGTTGCCATCGGAGCAGGCCGCGTCCTTTATCCTGAATATGATTTAAATTTAAGGTTTTTGTTTCTGCGCTATCTGGCTGTTATAAAAATTTATATTTTTCTGGGCTGAGACCACCCCATATATACCAACACTGCTTGCCGCAAGGGTCAAAGATCCTACAACAAACTGAAAAAATGTCTGTGTAGCCTTGAGGTAGGCATCAGGCTCTGATTGTACTGCGCTATTATATATCATAGCTGTGGCCAATAATGAAAGAGCAGCTAAAGTGCCATATCCATTACGGCGGAATTTTTGATGTTCCCTATGAAGCGTAAGGGCATTGGATTGTATTTTTTGTTCTAATTTTTCTGCAGGAAAATTAAAATCTGCTGTTAGATCCGCCATGATAGTCCCCGTAATTTTTTTTAATTTTTATGGTGATGGTGTTTTAGATGTCTCTGGATTATTAGTGCTGTTTGTATTGCTTCCACCTTTTGTTTTGGAAAGTATGCTATTAAATTCTTCGATAGCTTGATTTTTTGTGTTGGTGGATGCATTGACGGTGTCGACCGTATCCTTCAGGCTTCCCATTGCCCAGAAGGTAAATATAGTGCCTAAAGTTGCAATAGCTGTATAAAGAACCGTGCGGTTCATAATATGTCCATCCCATCAAGTTGGCTGTTATTCTAACCATTTTGCGTGATCTGTCAATTAAATTATGAAAAATATAAAACCCTCCGGAGCGCGGAGGGTTTTATTATTAACTGTATGTATTTAAATACTATTTTCGGTCTTCTAAGGCCGTGTATTTGCGTGAAGCGGGGCCTGTATAAAGCTGGCGCGGCCGGCCGATTCGCAGTTCAGGCTCCTCAATCATCTCTTTCCATTGTGAAATCCATCCCACTGTACGTGCCAGGGCAAACAACACGGTAAACATGCTGGTCGGGAATCCCATGGCTTTCAGGATAATGCCCGAATAGAAATCCACATTTGGGAACAGCTTGCGTTCAACAAAGTACGGATCTTCAAGCGCGTAACGCTCCAGCTCCATAGCAAGATCCAGCTGTGGATCATCCTTGATACCCAGACTCTCCAGTACTTCATAGCATGTTTCACGCATAACCTGCGCGCGCGGGTCATAGTTTTTATAAACGCGGTGACCAAAGCCCATAAGGCGGAACGGATCGTTCTTATCTTTTGCCTTGGCAATGAATTCAGGAATACGATCCTTGTGGCCGATCTGATCCAGCATCTCCAGAACTTCCTGGTTCGCGCCGCCATGGGCAGGGCCCCATAATGACGCAATACCAGCGGCAATACACGCAAACGGATTGGCTTGTGAAGAGCCGGCAAGACGAACGGTGGATGTTGACGCATTTTGTTCATGGTCAGCATGCAGGATAAAGATTTTATCCATCGCATTGGCAAGGACGGGATTGATTGCATAAGGCTCGGCAGGTACGCCAAAGCACATATACAGGAAGTTCTCGGCATAATTAAGATCATTGCGCGGATACATAAAAGGCTGGCCGATAGAATATTTATAAGCCATAGCCGCCAATGTTGGCATTTTTGCAATCAAACGATGTGCTGAAACTGTACGTTGTTTTTCATCCCAGATATCAAGTGAGTCATGATAGAACGCAGCCAGCGCGCCGACAACACCGCACATAACGGCCATGGGGTGGGCATCGCGGCGGAAGCCGCGGAAGAAGAAGTGAAGCTGCTCATGCACCATCGTGTGATAGGTGATGTTATCAGTGAATGTTGCTAGTTCGCGTTCATTCGGTAAATCACCATGAAGCAGCAGATAGGCCGTTTCAAGAAACGTACTTTCCTTTGCCAGTTCGCGGATATCGTACCCGCGATGCATCAGGATACCTTTATCACCATCAATAAAAGTAATGCGTGATTTACAGCTGGCGGTAGATGTATAGCTGGGATCAAATGTAAAATGATCTGTGTCGGCATAAAGTTTGCGCACATCAATAACTCTGGGGCCAACCGTGCCCTCCATAACGGGCAGCTTCCAGCTCTCTCCGTTGGAATCATTGGTAAGGGTAAACGTGTCGTTCGTAATATTATCTTGGGTCATGGAATCCTGCCTTGGGAGGGGTGAGTAGTCTGGTGAATATCATACGGCTGTTGCACCGCGAGATCAATCTAGCCTGTAGAGATTAATTATTTGTTACTGCTGGTATTTTTCAGAAGATTGTGGTTTTTGCCGGACCAGACCTGTAGAACTTGCATGAGGAAACCAGGCAGGAATCCCGTATAATAAATAAAAAGGGAGGCTAAAAAATGACAAAAAAACCAATTATTCTGATCCCCAGCAATATCATTGATTATAACGGACTGCCCGGTCATGTGATCCGGGATACATATGTGGCCGCATTGACCCAGATTTCCGGGGCGCAGCCATTGGTTCTACCGGTCACGGGGCGGGAGGCACCGCGCCTGTTGGATTTGGTCGGTGTGATTGATGGTATCCTTCTGACCGGATCACCGTCGAATGTTGATCCGGTTCATTATAATGAGAAACGGATTTTTGAAGATAAATGGCTGGACCAGGCCCGTGATGCGGTAACCTTGCAATTGATACGGGATGCTGTGGCGCTTGATATTCCCTTGATTGCAGTATGTCGGGGGTTCCAGGAAATGAACGTGGCCCTGGGCGGCAGCCTTCATCAGCGCGTGCAGGAAGTGCCAGGCTTTATGGATCATCGCGATAATAAAAATCTGACCGATAAGGAAAACTACGAAAATCCTGCGCACCGTGTCACAACACAAAAAGGCGGCTTGTTTGAACAATGGGGCGTGCCCGAAGAATTCGCCGTCAATAGCATTCACCAGCAGGGCGTAAAACGGCTGGGCAGCGGGCTGCACGCCGAAGCCATTGCCGAAGATGGTCTGATTGAAGCTATCTCCGTTCCCGAAAAACGGTTTATTCTGGGCACGCAATGGCATCCGGAAGGCGATTGGCATACCAACCCGGTATCGCGCCAGATTTTTGAGAGATTTGGAGAGTCTGTACGTAAAGAAAATCAAAAAAATTCTGCTTCTTTTTTACAAATAGAAGTCGCATAATTCTTCAGTGCGCGAGAACCATATCGCTTTTTTATAAGTTTATATTCAGGAGAAAAAATATGATTTTTAAATTATTAGCACTAACCACTGTCTTAACCGTCTTTTCAATGCCAGTCTTGGCGCAGGACCGCAGCTTTGACCTGGTTGATAAAAAGGGCAAAGTTATGGGGCAGGCTGTTTTCAAGCAAGCCTATCAAGGAAAAATGGTATGGATCGAAATTCGTGGTTTAAAGCGTGGATGGCACGGAGTTCATATTTATACTGTTGGAAACTGTTCTGATGATTTTAAAGCTGCTGGGGAACATATGACCATAGGCGAAAAAGTACATGGGATTTATGCAGGTATTAAAAATCATACTGGTGACTTACCTAATTTATGGTCACACAATGATGGCCTTGCAAAAGCGGAATTTTTTGCACCAGAGCTTACTGAGGATATTTTGGCCGATAAAGATGGTAGCGCGCTTATAATCTATGACAGCTATGATGATTTTAAAAGCCAGCCTTTAGGTAATCCGGGCGAAATGGTTGCATGTGGTGTCGTGGCCGAGAAGAAATCTTAAGTGTAGGAAAATTCCAGTTTTGGCCGTCATCCCAAGCGCAGTCGAGGGATGACGGGAAGTTTTTATTGATCTATATTATTTTTGCAAATTCCAATCGCGCCAGAACTTCATCTTTACCCAATATCTCCGCCGCATGGAAGATGGATGGGGAGACGGTGGTTCCGGTCAGGGCTGCACGGAAAGGCATCGCGACCTTACCCAGTTTGCCATCGCGTTTTTCTGCAGCAATGTCTTTGCAAAGGTTCTGAATTCCTTCTGCATCAAAGGCATTCAGCCCTTGAAGACGGTCGCGTATAAGGCTTAGAATTTCCACTGCATCGGTATCCAGCGCCGCCTTGGCTTTATCGTCAAAATTATAAGGAACGCTTCGGCAATAAAAAGCTGATTCATCAGCCAGTTGTATCAATGTTTTTGCACGGGACTTTAATTCATCCATCCCAGCCAGCAAGCGCTCTTTATGGGGTTCCAGACCTTTGGCATTCAGGAATGGCGTTACTAAATCCAGAAGGCGGTTATTATCGGCCTGCTGCATGTAATGGCCATTCAGATTTTCGAGTTTTGCAAAATCAAAGCGTGCCGGGGATTTGCCGATATGGTCGAGGTTAAACCATTTGATGGCTTGTTCCGTCGTAATAATTTCATCATCACCATGGGACCAACCGAGACGCAGCAGGTAATTACGCATGGCTTCGGGGAGGTAGCCCATATCGCGATATTCCTCAACACTCGCCGCGCCATGACGCTTGGACATTTTGGCACCATCGGGACCAAGGATTAATGGCAAATGTGCATAAACTGGTTTGGTCCAGCCCATCGCATCATAAATTAAATTCTGGCGGAATGTGTTATTCAGATGATCGTCACCGCGCATAACATGGGTCACTTCCATATCATGGTCATCAACAACAACCGATAGCATGTAGGTCGGCGTACCGTCAGAGCGCAGGATAATAAAATCATCCAGCTGTTCATTCGCGACAGTCACTGCCCCCTGCACTTTATCATTCACCGTGCTTTCACCATCAATCGGGGCTTTGATACGGATAACCGGATTGATACCGTTCGGTGGTGTCGCCGTGCTGTCGCGCCAACGGCGGTCATAGAAAGTCGGGCTGCCATCGGCCTTGGCTTTTTCGCGCATTTGTTCCAGCTCTTCCGGGGAGCAGTAGCAGTAATAGGCTTTGCCATTGGCCAGCATCTCCCGGGCGACGGCGGCGTGACGTTCGCGCTGTTCATACTGGGAAACAACAGGGCCATCCCAGTCCAGCTCCAGCCATTTCATGCCGTTGATTATGGCATCTACGTGAGCGGGGTCATAGCGGTTCCGGTCCGTATCCTCAATCCGGAACAGCATTTTGCCGCCACTATGGCGCGCAAACAGCCAGTTATAGAGGCCGGTCCGGGCTGTGCCAATATGCATCAGGCCGGTAGGAGACGGTGGAAATCGTGTAATAACAGACATATAGGTGCTTTGTTTTTCGTTGTGGTTCCTGTAAGACATGATTTACAGCATTCAGGCACATGAAACAAGATTTTACGCGGGGCAGGGCGCGGGTGGATATAACGGGGGTTTTTGAAAGACTCTATGCGCGGCAACGTGACCGGTTCATTTTATGGAGCCCGGTGGCCTTTGGATGCGGCATTGGTTGGTATTTCAGCCTGAATACCGAGCCTTCGCCTTTTATTGTGCTGCCTTTATTCCTTCTGACTCTGGCCCTTTATATTTTTTCGAGACCATTGAAAAATGGCGGTGGAGTGGGGGCTGCTTATTTATGGTTGGGCATCACAGTGCTGTTTTTGGTGGTGGGCGGCTTTACTGCGGGTTATGTGCGTACCCATCTGCTGGATACGACCATGCTGCAAAAGGAAACACGGCCCGTCACGGTGGAAGGGGATGTTGAAAGTCTTGACTGGCTGGAGGAAGGCAAGGGCGTTCGCCTTGTCCTTGAAAATTTAAAAATTGAAGATTTACTGCCCGAAAAAACTCCGCAAAAAATCCGTGTGAAGTTGCGTGATGGCGCGGACCTTAATCCCGGGGACCGTATATCAATTTTGGCCAAGATTGGCCCCCCGGCGGCACCGGTTGCGCCGCATGCATTTGATTTTCAGCGTTACGCCTATTTCAAAAATATAGGTGCATTAGGTTTTTCATTTACCAACCCGGAAGTTATTCTGCCCGTTACCAATAAGGGGGCGGCCTTATGGCTGGAAGATATACGGCAGACCATTGGCGAGCGCGTCCGTAAATACGTACCGCAACCAGCCGCCGGTATTGTCACCGCGCTGATTAATGGTGAGATGGCCGGGATTGCCCGCGAAGAACATGAAAGCATGCGGATTTCCGGGTTGGTGCATATGCTATCCATCTCTGGCGTGCATATTGGGCTTGTGGCAGGCCTTGTCTTTTTTGTTACGCGTTTTTTGATGGCTTGTTTTCCGGCCTTTGCGCTTCATCATCCAATTAAGAAATATGCGGCGATGATTGCGTTTGCCGCAGCGCTTTTCTACACCTTTATCGCTGGTGCACCCATTCCCACCATCCGGTCGATGATTATGACGGGGGTTGTTTTATTTGCGGTAATGGTTGACCGCGTGGCATTTTCCACGCGGCTTGTCGCATTGGCGGCGTTGTTTGTTCTGATATTCTGGCCGGAATCCGTTTGGGGCGCCAGCTTCCAGATGTCTTTTGCCGCCGTTGCTGCGCTTGTGGTTTTCTTTGAGGAAGGGAAACCGCTTCTGAACTATCTGCGGCAAAAAGAAAACTGGTTTCAAAGGATGGTGTTTTATTTTGCAGCAGTGAGTTTAACCACTATTGTCGCTTCATTGGCGACAGCACCTTTTTCAATGTTCCATTTTCAGCAGTTGGGGCTATACAGCCTTCCATCCAATATGGCTGTGTCGCCCATAATGGCTTTTATTATTATGCCAGCGGGGATTATTGCCTGCCTGCTCATGCCCTTTGGTCTTGAACAATGGCCTTTATGGGTGATGGGAAAGGGGGTGGATATGATGATTGCGGTATCGCGCGCAGTTTCTGCCCTGCCTTATTCTGCGTTGACGGTTCATGCGGTGCCTTTGTCGGTTTTATTGCTGGTGGTGGGCGGGACGCTTTTTCTGCTCTTCTGGCGTGGCTACGGGAAGTTATTAGCTGTTGTGCCATATCTGGCCGCATTGATCATTATCATTCTGCACCAGCCGCCGGACATCCTTGTCGGTTCCGAGGGTAAATTAATCGGTTTGCGGGACAGGAATGGCGCACTTCATTTATCTTCCCGCGTCAGTGAAAGATTTTCGGCAGAAAACTGGCTGCGTATGAACGGGCAGGACCCGGAAGGCGATATATTGAAATGGCCTGCAGAAGGTGTGGATGAGGCAACAGGTCTTGGGTGCGGTGAAGGCGGATGCCGGACGGTTAGGGAAAGAAAAAATATTGCCTTCTCATTCCATGCAGCAACACATCGTGAAGATTGCCAATGGGCGGATATATTTATTGCAACAACGCCCGTCTGGGAAAAAGCATGCGAATCCCGGCTTGTGATTGACAAGTTCGATATATGGCGCAACGGTGCTTATGCTGTCTGGTTTGATGGCCGCTATGAAAATGTCCGGGAGATACGGGGCGACAGGCCGTGGACGGTGACGCGGGATTAAGCCTGAAGTCCGTTTATAAATTTCTCAGCTTCCTGCGGTGATTTCAAATGTATGAAGTTTTTTATCGTGGGGTAATTGCCGGGAACTGCAAATATTTGCCGGTATTGGCGCCGTTTATCGGCATAGCTTGTCATAAGGAACAGGATAATATTATCTTTGCTGAAGAATTGCCGGAAGCTTTCCCGGTTGCCATTGCAGACAAGGTTTTTGTCACGAAGGCGGAGGAATGTACGCTGTGCCAGGCGCTTGAAGGTAAGCCAGAAACTGTAATCCAGCCATATTACGGTATCCGCATTGTTCCAGAGTATATCGCGCACGGCACGGTAATTCCCGGCACTGACCCATGAATCATCAGAAATGGCCTGCGCTGTTTTATCACGGAAAACTTCTGTATCATTCGGCATCCATCCTGGCTGCCAATAATATTCATCCAGATCAACGACTGGACATTTAAGTTGGGAGGATAGTTTATTTGCAAGCGTGGTTTTCCCTGCGCCTGTCGCGCCGACTATGACGATACGTTGCATGGTAAGGCCTTGTTTAGTGGTATGTCCGCATCAGGCTGACCAGATGGCCTTGAACCTGAACGCGCTCTGGTTCCAGCACGCGGGGTTCATAGGCATCATTTTCCGGCTCCAGAATGATTTTATTACCGGAGCGGCGGTAGCGCTTGAGTGTAACTTCTTCGCCGTCAACAAGGGCCACAACAATCTGGCCGTTATCGGCACGGTCGGCGCGGCGGATAATAACGGTGTCGCCGTCATTAATTCCGGCTTTGATCATCGAGTCGCCTTCAACTTCCAGCGCATAATGTTCGCCACGGCCAATCAGACTGGGCGGGATATCAATGGTGGTGACTTCATCACGCACGGCTTCAATGGGCGTACCCGCGGCGATTTTGCCGTAAAGCGGAATAACCGTACCGCTGTCATATTCAGCGGCAGCTGTGCGCACGATGCTAATCTGGCGCGCTTTATTAGCGGTGGATGAATGATCGTCATTAGCGGGGGCATAACCTTCAGGCAGGCGGCGGACTTCCAGTGCCCGGGCGCGGTGCGGCAAGCGTTCCAGATAGCCACGTTCAACCAGCGCGCTAATCAAACGGTGGATACCGGATTTGGACTTAAGGCCAAGAGCTTCCTTCATTTCTTCGAAGGAGGGGGCAATATCGCCTGTGGCCATACGCTCATGAATAAAGATCAGCAGATCTTGTTGTTTTCTGGTCAGCATGGGTGTTTGACACCTTTCTCCAAACGATTATGTATTCTTTTTGTTCTATGATAAAAGCATCGAATGCGCTTTTATACCCTATTCGTTCTATTTTAGTTCTTTTTATTTGTCAAGTCCAGTGCCAATTAGGTTTTTTACGGCCTGGGTCAGATCGGGCTGGCGCATAAGGCTTTCACCGACCAGAAAAGCGCTGTAACCGGCTTTTTGCAAGGCGCTGAGGTCAGCATGGGTACGAATTCCGCTTTCTGCGACCTTGATAAAATTGTCGGGAATTTGCGGAGCAAGATCGTGGGCGGTTTGTAAATCGACAGTCATGGTCTTTAAATTCCGGCTGTTAATGCCGATTAGCGTATGGGCCGGATTCGGTTTCAACGCCAGCGCTCGGGTGAGCTCTTCCGCATCATGGACTTCGATCAATATATCCATGCCAAGTTCCGTCGCGGCATCATAAAGCGTGCGCACTTCCACATCATCCAATGATGCCATGATCAGCAAGATACAGTCAGCGCCCATTAGGCGGGATTCATAGATTTGATAAACATCAACTATGAAATCCTTGCGGATCGCGGGCAGGGTGCAGCTTGAGCGCGCGGCGATATAATCTTCATCAGATCCTTGAAAATATGGAGCATCGGTCAGGATGGATAAGCAGGCCGCACCTGCTGACTCATAAGTCTGCGCCAGAATTTCTGGATTAAAATCGGCCCGGATCAAGCCGCCGCTTGGGGAAGCTTTTTTGATTTCTGCAATTAATCCCGGTTTGCGCGTGCGGATCGATTGTGCAAATCCCCGTACAGGTGAGGCTGTATCCAGCTTTGATTGTATATTTGCCAGGCTGATAACTTGTTTACGTGCCGCAACATGATTTTTTTTATCTTCACAGATTTTGTGCAAAATGCTCATGAGGCCTGTCCTTGCGTAAAATCTTTATAACGCTCAAGAATTGATAAGGCCTTGCCTGAGTCTATGGCTTGTGCGGCTGTTTGGGCAGCGTTCTGCAGAGCGAGCTTGGTATCATGGATCGTGAGGACGGCAGCAGTATTGGCAATAACAATATCGCGATATGCAGATTCTTTGCCGGATAATAATTCTTTTAACGCTAAGGCATTTGTAGTAGCGTCACCGCCTGTCAGGTCTTGCGCCTTATGCAATCCTAAACCGAAAGCATCCGGTGTAATAGTTTCTTCCGTAATTTTTTCGTCTTTGAGAACAGCAATCGATGTGGGGCCTGTCACGGTAATTTCATCCAGCCCGTCATGGCCATGAACAATCCATGCACTTTCCGTCCCCAGACGATGCAGAGCCTGCGCCAGTTTTGCCAGTAAATCAGGCTTATAGACACCAATAAGTTGGCGCTTCGTATTGGCCGGGTTAACGAGGGGGCCAAGTACATTAAATATGGTGCGGAACTTCAAAGCCTTGCGGACTTCGGCAACATGTTTCATCGCCGCATGATGGCGCGGAGCCATCAGGAAGGCAAAGTTCATTTGTGCAAGAGAATCTTCCGCCTGCTGCTGCGTAATATTCAGATTAACGCCGAGTGCTTCCAAAACATCAGCGGCACCGGATTTCGATGTGGCGGCACGGTTACCATGTTTGGCAACCGGTATGCCGCATGACGCAGCAACAAGGGCCACAGCCGTTGAGATATTATAAGTATGCGCGCCATCGCCACCTGTACCGCAGCAATCAACGGCATCTGCAGGTGCCTTGATAATATTGGCACGGGCACGAATGGCGCGGGCTGCGCCGACAATCTCATCAACGGTTTCGCCGCGCTCGGTCAGGGCGGTCAGGAAATCGGCCATTTCGTAATGTGATGCTTTGCCATCCATGATATAGGATATGGCATAAGCCATAGACTCTTCGCTCAGGCTTTCTTTGGTTGATAGCAGGCTCATAACATCTTCACAAAATTATTAAGGAGATCATGCCCATGTTCGGTGGCAATGCTCTCCGGGTGGTACTGGATACCGTGGATAGGTTTGGTTTTATGCGTAAGCCCCATAATCAGGCCATCGGATGTTTCAGAGGTAATCGCAAGATCGGAGGGCAGGCTGCTGCGCTCGACAATCAGGGAATGGTAACGGGTAATAGTGTAGGGGCTGGGAATATCAGCATAAAGGCCGGTGCCGTTATGGGTGATACTGTCCAGTTTTCCATGCTTGGGTTCGGGGGCACGGATAACTTTACCGCCAAAAGCCTGTCCGATTGCCTGATGGCCCAGACACACACCCAGCAGAGGAACATTTTTATCCGCCGCCGCCTTGATAAGCGGCAGGCATATCCCCGCATGATCCGGGTCACTGGGGCCGGGGGAAATAACAATCCCGGCGGGTTTCAGGGCGAGGAGCTCCTCAACGGTAATCTTGTCATTCCGAAAAACCTGAATCTCCGCCCCTAGATCCCCGAAATACTGGACCAGGTTATAGGTAAAACTGTCATAATTATCCACAAGCACTATCATGGGAATTGTTATCGCTCAAGATACCCCTCCAAAGCAAGAGATTTACCAATTCCCTAAACCTCTGTAATGTAGCTGTATGAAAAGAATTGAGATTATTGCCATTATTGCCTTTATCATCATCCTTGCCGGGGGTGGTTTTATGGCCTTGCGCGGGCAGGAACAGCGCTCCGCGGCATCTTCTATTGAAGAAGCCGTTGCCCGCAATAATTCAGAATCCTATCTATCCATGCGTATGTCGGATATCGTAACAACCAAACGGCCTATGGAGATAAAGAAGCCGGAGTTAATTGTCGATATCCCGGATGATCTGTTGGATGAGCCGCAACTTCCTCCGCGTGATGTCATCGAAGAAGCCTTGGGCGCACCAGCTCCCACAACTGAACCGACACTGCAGCCCGTGATTGAGCCTGCGCCCGTAGTTCCGGACGGGAGTAAACAAAAAATAGTTATCATCATCGATGATATGGGGCAGGACCGCATCCATACAAAACAAACAGTGGCGCTGCCGGGTCCGTTGACTTTGTCTTATCTTCCATACTCCGACGATATTTTGCCGCAAGTAGCGCAAGGCCGCGCAGCGGGGCATGAGATTATGCTTCATATGCCGATGCAGCCCGTGGCAGATACATCCCTTGGCCGGGCGCCGTATGTACTGCGCGTGGATATGGATGATGACACGTTGAAAACAGTATTTGAAAAGAATATGGCCGCTTTTGATGGCTATGTAGGAATTAATAACCATATGGGCAGCCGTTTGACGCAGGATCGCCGCGCCATGAATATAGTGATGGAAGATTTGCGCCGCCGCGGCCTGTTCTTCGTTGACTCTCTTACCATTGGTTCATCGATTGCAGGGCGTGTGGCAAGTGAATATGGAGTACCACATGCAACGCGGGATGTCTTCCTTGATGATGATCCAAGCCTTGATAATGTAAGATCTGCGTTACGGCAGTTAGAGCGCCATGCCCGCACCCATGGCGTTGCGATTGCCATTGGTCATCCGAAAAAGGATACGATTGCCGCATTAAAAGAATGGCTGCCGACATTGGATTCAAAGGGGTTTGTTCTTGTACCGGCAAGTCAGGTTGTTAAGACTGTACCCGTATCAACGACGCAGGTTACTAGTCCTTCGGCCGCTGAGCCTGCCGGGATTGATCTATCGCCAGCTCAGCCGCTCGAATAAGGGCGCGGGATTTATTGACAGTTTCCTGGAATTCAAATTCCGGCGTACTGTCGGCAACAACACCCCCGCCGGCTTGCACATACAGGATTCCGTCTTTAACAAGCCCTGTACGTAAGGCAATGCATGTATCAACATCACCATGTCCATCCAGATAGCCGATGCAGCCGCCGTAGAAACTGCGCTTGACGGGTTCCAGTTCGTCAATAATTTCCATGGCTCGGATTTTTGGTGCTCCACTAACCGTTCCTGCGGGGAAGCCGGAGAAGAGCGCATCAAGGGAGCTGACCCCATCTTTCAGCCGTCCTTCAACATTGGAAACGATATGCATCACATGGGAATAATATTCGATTGTGAAGCTGTCGGTTACGCGTACAGATCCCGTTGCGGCCACACGGCCAACATCATTGCGGCCCAGATCAAGAAGCATCAAATGCTCAGCTTTTTCTTTGGGATCGGATAATAAATCATCGGCCAGCGCGCGGTCTTCTGCTGCGGTGGCACCGCGCTTGCGGGTGCCGGCAATCGGGCGGATTGTAACTACATTATCCCGGACACGCACTAGAATTTCCGGGCTTGAACCCACCAACGCAAAATCACCAAAGTTTAGATAGAACAAAAACGGCGATGGATTAACACGGCGTAATGAGCGGTACAAGTCAAAAGATGGCAAATCAAATGGTACAGAAAAACGTTGTGACGGCACAACCTGGAATATCTCACCCGCACGAATATATTCGACCGCCTGATTGACCATATCGTGATAGGCCGCCTGCGTCATGTTAGAGGACACAGTTAAAGGCGTTTTAAGTTTCGTCTGTGCCTTCAGGGTGGGCAAATTACCACGCAACGTGCGAATGGCGTCCTGAATCCGGCTATGGGCATTATCCCACGCATCACGCACAGCTACAGATTTTTGTGCGCGTACCGGGGTGGCAATGCATATCATATGACGAACATTGTCGAAGATAACCATCAAGGTTGGGCGGATCATAAGTCCTTGGGGCAATCCGAGTGTATCGGGATTTGCATCCGGGATATCTTCAACCAGTCGCACCATGTCATAGCCCATAAAACCAAACAGGCCGGAGGCTGTCATCGGGGGCAGTTCATCATTTACATGATCGATCCGGCATTCCTCGACCGTTTTTTTCAGGGCATCTAAAGGTTTTTCTTTAAAGGCGGTCCAGTCTTTGCCATTGCTGCTGCTTTCCGCTTTATTATCCTGATAGCGCCAGAATAAATCAGGGCGCAGGCCAATGGCAGAATAACGACCCAGCACGGCACCCCCTTCAACAGACTCCAGAAGGAAGCTATAGGGCTCTTCGCCACATAATTTTAAAAACGCAGATACGGGCGTATCAAGGTCGGCAACAATCCATTCATAGACAATTTGGCTCTGCCCTTTATCGTAGCGGTCTTTGAACTGCGTAAAATCAAGGGCAGGGGACATTAATTAATCTCTTCTACTGTGCCGTAAGTTTTTTCAAGCAGAGGCTGATTAATTTTCACTTTATACTTTCTATTAAGGTAGGTGAGATAATCATTCATCGTGTCATTGGCCGAGGCCTGTGCAAGACCTTCTTTAGCCGCAGCAATCTTTTCAGCTGGGATTTTACCAGCATCTGGCATATTTATGCTTACCACCTGGCCAATAATCAGGCCGTCTTTGGCAGAAGTCACGGCAAGCGCACCTTTTTCTATATTAAAGAAATTGGCTTTGGCCGGGGGGGTAAAGGGTGCTTGTACGTCATCACCGCGTTTCAGATTATAAGATTTAACGCCAAGCCCATTTTCTGCGGCAATTTGTTCCAAGGTTTTCTTTTCTTCCTGTAACTCTTTTAAGGCGGCATCCGCTTTTTCCTTATTCAGGGTTTGCTGACGTTCATTGACCCAGATAGATTTCAAGTCCGCTTTAACATCTTCAAATTTTTTATATGATTTTTCAGTAATTTCATCGGTGCGCACGACGGCGTAACGGCCATCTGATAATTCAATAACCGGTGCACTTTCCCCTTCTTCAATTTCAAAGGCGGTTTTTATAATTGCGCCCTGATCCTTGCCAAAATCCTTTTCTGTAACCGCTGTCGCATCTTGACGCAGAGGACCATATGATTTCAGAGTCAAATTCATGGATTTGGCAACGTCTTCGAGTGTTGAGCCGCCCGCCAGCTGGTCATCAATATCGCCGGAGAGTGATATTAACTTATCAGACATTTCTGCCTGGAGTAAATCCAGACGCAGCTCTTCCTTGACTTCGGCATAAGGTTTAACGACAGGCTGCAAAATATCTTTAAGAACCAGAACATGCCAGCCTAGCGCTGTTTGCACCGGCCCAATCACATCACCTTTTTGGGCGTTGAAAGTTTGGGCAGCGATTTTTTCAGGAATTTTTGTGGCAAAATCTTTTTGCTCAAAGGTGCCTGTGGCAATATAAGAACCCTTGGCGGCTTCCTTCAAGGGCATTTTATTTTTTACTTTATCCACTACAGCCTGTGCGCCCTCTTCATCAGTGAACAGAACCTGTTCAATCGTGCGCCGCTCTGGTGCTGTAAACCTCAATTTTTCTTCTTCATACAGGGCCTTTATCTCGTCTTCAGAGGGAGTAATATTTTTCTGCAGCTCCGAAGGTGAAAGAATAGCAACCGTAAAGCTGCGTGTTTCCGAAATAGCATAACGCTCTTTACCCGCGTTATAATATGATTGCAGCGTTTCTTCCGGTGCCTCGCCAATATCCTTTATGGCGCTGTACGGGAAGTATATAGATTTTACGGTGCGTGTTTCACCTTGGTAGAGGTTGAGGTCACGCGCTTCCTGGTCGGTTGCGTATAGGGAAGATAATTGCAAGGCATTGCGGATAATGGTTTTACCCAACTCTGCGCGCAAACCTTCAACAAATTGGGCCTCACTCATACCCTGATTGGCGAGTAGGCGTTTTAAGGCTTCACGGGCCGGCAAGTCTGCGGATACGTAAGGCGCGACAAGACGCCGAATTTGTTCTGCGACAATATCGTCACTGACCAGCAGGCCTGCATCATAATTTGCACGGCTCATCAAATGATCGGAAATCTGGGCGTTCAGAATTTGATTAATCATGCCCAGCTGATAAGCGGTGGGCGCATCCAGACCCTGACGCTCAAGGACTCTACGAACATCACGGTCAAATTCAAGGGCACTCAGTTTCTGGTTACCGATCTTGGCAACGGTACTGCTTCCGATATTGCCTTGAAAATAACTACTGATATCCACCAGAACAAGACCAAATACGGCCATCGCCATAAGGCTGAACAGCAAGAATTTGGAAATTCCAGATTTGGCGCCATCGCGCATGGCTTTCATAATCATTTGGTGGTCCTTTTATAATCGAATGGCTTGATTCTTGGGATGTACTATAAAGAGGAGGCCTTTTAGCGGCAACAGAGGATTGCATTTCTCATGTGCTAAGGCTACATACTGGGGCAGAGTATCACGGAGGATATTATTATGAAAAAACTAATAGCAGGTAACTGGAAGATGAATGGCACGGCAGAGTCCGCCCATGCCCTTATTCAGGATATTCTTACCGGTATTGAAAAGAATAAAGCCGTACTGGATGTCTGCGATTTCACGGTGTGCCCGCCTTATCTGCACCTGCAGATCGTCAAGGATGCAATTAATGCGATTGACGCGGATGTTGAACTGGGGGCGCAGGATTGCGCTAACTTTGATAACGGCGCGTATACAGGCAATATTTCCGCGCCCATGCTGCGCGATTTTGGCTGTTCCTATGTTATTTTAGGCCACTCCGAGCGTCGCCAGTATCACGGCGAAACCGATAAAATTGTGGCCGAAAAGGCCGCCAAGGCTCATGAAATGGGCCTTGTCAGTATTATATGTGTGGGCGAGAAAGAAGACGAGCGCGCCGCCGGGTATGAGGAAGATGTCGTTGAAGGTCAGTTGAAAGGCAGCCTGCCGGCCTCCGCCACGGCTGATAACACAGTTATCGCCTATGAGCCCGTCTGGGCCATTGGAACCGGTAAGACTGCGACGCCGGACGATGTCGCAGCCATGCACAGGTTTATTCGGGAGAAACTGAAGGAACAGCTTGAAGATTTCAGCCGTATGCGTATCTTGTACGGCGGGTCGGTCAAGCCTGACAACGCCGCGACTTTGTTTAAGGTTCCGGATGTTGATGGGGCCCTGATTGGCGGCGCCAGCCTGAAAGCGGCGGATTATCTTGCAATTGCGGCCGCGGCGATCTAAAAAAAACGAGTAATAGAAAGAGACTTTAATTATGGCATCCATCGTACTGATCATCCATTTGTTCCTGGCGCTGGCCATTATTGGCCTGGTGCTGCTGCAGCGTTCTGAAGGCGGCGGTCTGGGTATTGGCGGCGGTGGCGGTATGGGTGCATTGGCCGGTGCGCAGACGACAGCCAATATTCTGACACGTGCGACGGCCGTGTGTGCAGGTCTCTTTTTTGTGACATCACTTCTTCTCGGTATCATTGCCGGTAACATGTCCGGCGGTACAAGCATTCTGGACCGGCTGGATCAACCCCCGGCAGCCACCGCCCCGGAAGAGGCAGGCAAAGATTCAAAACCGGAAGCTCCGGCCTCTAAAACTCCAACAGCTCCCATTGCGGAGTAGCCTGCAAGGGTCATGACAACAAGATTTATCTTTATTACCGGCGGCGTTGTTTCCTCACTAGGAAAAGGCCTCGGCTCCGCCGCTTTGGGAGCGTTGTTGCAGGCACGTGGTTTTTCTGTCCGTCTTTGCAAGCTTGATCCCTACCTGAATGTTGACCCCGGCACGATGAGTCCGTTTGAACATGGCGAAGTTTTTGTTACCGATGACGGGGCGGAAACGGATCTGGATCTGGGCCACTATGAACGTTTCACGGGCCGCCCGAATAATCAGGATGATAATATTACCACCGGCCGTATTTACACCAATGTGCTGCAGCGTGAACGCCGTGGTGATTATTTGGGTGCGACGGTGCAGGTTATTCCGCACATTACAAACGAGATTAAGGATTTTATCCGCCGCAAGGATGGTTCAGCCGATTTTATTCTCTGTGAAGTTGGAGGAACGGTGGGGGATATTGAATCCCTGCCTTTCCTTGAAGCTATCCGCCAGTTTGGTAATGAGGTAGGTGAAAATCGTGCGCTATTTATTCATGTGACGCTGCTGCCTTATATTCCGGCGGCCGGCGAGCTGAAGACAAAACCGACGCAGCACTCCGTCAAGGAGCTGATGAGTGTGGGGATCCGTCCCCGTATCCTGCTGTGCCGTGCTGATCGCAAGATTGATCAGGATGAGCTGCGCAAGATTGCCCTGTTCTGCAACATCGATGCGAACAAGGTTATTCCGGCGCTGGACGTTAAAACGATTTATGAAGTGCCGATTACATACCATGCCGAAGGCTTGGATGACCAAGTGCTTGATTGCTTCGGCTTGCTGGATAAGGCGGAAGAGCTTGATCTATCGATCTGGCACAATATCGTCCATCGCATTAAGCAACCGGAAGATGAAGTGCAGATTGCAGTTGTGGGTAAATATACCAATCTGGCGGATAGCTATAAATCTTTGAACGAAGCGCTGGTTCATGGTGGTATCGCCAATAATGCCCGCGTAAAAATAAACTTCATTGAATCAACGGTATTTGAATCAGAAAATCCGGCGGATCACCTTCATGGTATCCACGGTATTCTTGTGCCCGGCGGCTTTGGCGAGCGCGGTGCCGAGGGTAAAATTAAGGCGGCGCAGTTTGCCCGTGAACGTAAAGTACCATATTTTGGTATTTGCTTCGGTATGCAGCTCGCGGTTATTGAGGCCGCTCGTAATCTACTTGGTATTGCCAATGCCAACTCCACAGAATTTGGCCCTTGCAAGGATGCCGTTGTGGGCATCATGACTGAATGGGCAAAAGAAGGCGCGCTTGAAAAACGTGCCGCTAATGGTGATCTGGGCGGAACAATGCGTCTTGGCTCCTACGAAGCAAAGCTGACAAAAGGCACAAAGATTGCTGAAATTTACGGCACAACAATCATTAACGAACGTCACCGTCACCGTTATGAAGTGAATATCAATTATAAGGATCGTCTGGAGCAGCATGGCCTGCGTTTTGCCGGAATGTCGCCGGATGGCTTGCTGCCGGAAACGGTAGAGCATGTGGATCATCCGTGGTTCATCGGCGTTCAATTTCACCCGGAGTTGAAATCCAAGCCGTTCGATCCACATCCTTTGTTCGTATCCTTTATTGATGCGGCGATTAAGCAGTCACGTCTGGTATAGATTTATTATTTAATAAGGTTGGGTAGTCATGAAAACAGTACAAGTAGCGTCTTTAAAAATTGCGAATAATCTTCCATTTGTACTGCTGGCTGGGCCTTGCGTACTGGAATCCCGCGATCATGCTTTTATGATGTGCGAGAAGATTAAAACTGTTGCTGATAAACTCGGCGTGGGCCTGATTTATAAAAGTTCTTTTGATAAAGCCAACCGCACCTCGATTAAAGGTGAGCGCGGTCTGGGCCTTGATAACGCCCTGAAGATTTTTCAGGAAATTCGCAAGGAATTTGGCCTGCCGGTTGTTACCGATGTTCATGCGCCGGAACAATGTGCTGCCGTTGCCGAAGCGGTTGATGTACTGCAAATTCCCGCCTTCTTGTGCCGCCAGACAGATTTGCTGGTCGCTGCTGCTAAAACCGGCAAGGCCATCAATGTGAAGAAGGGCCAGTTCCTGGCACCGTGGGACATGAAAAATGTGGCCCAGAAAATTGCCGATAGCGGCAATGAAAATATCATGCTCTGCGAACGCGGCGTGTCTTTTGGTTACAACACGCTGGTCAATGACATGCGCGCTTTGCCGCAAATGGCAGAGACAGGCTACCCCGTTGTATTCGACGCGACCCACTCCGTGCAGCAGCCGGGCGGGAAGGGTGCTTCCACTGGCGGTGACCGTAACATGGTGCCATACGTGGCACGAAGCGCGATTGCCAGCGGCGTTGTCGGTGCCCTGTTCATGGAAGTTCACCAGGACCCGGACAGCGCCCCGTCCGACGGCCCGAACATGCTAAAGCTTGCAGATCTGGAAGCGGTGCTGAAGCCCTTGATTGCAATTGATAAAATTGCCAAGGCGATCTAACCTCCCAAAAGCGTTAAAATCAATGTTGCATCTAGCCCGAATATGGCTAAAATGCGCGCAGGTTAACGCTTTTAGGAGAATTCTCAATGTCCGCAATTATTGATATCACCGCCCGTCAGATCCTTGACAGCCGCGGTAACCCGACAATCGAAGTTGATGTATGGCTGGAAAGCGGTGCTTTCGGTCGTGCCGCCGTTCCGTCAGGCGCATCCACAGGAGCCCACGAAGCGGTTGAGCTGCGTGACAATGACAAAAATATTTACGGCGGCAAGGGCGTTTTGAAAGCTGTTCAAAACGTAAATGACAAAATTGCCGAAGCCCTAGTTGGCATGGATGCTGATGATCAAATCTTGATCGATCGCACCATGATTGAACTGGACGGGACAGAGAACAAAGCCAAGCTGGGCGCTAACGCAATTCTGGGCGTATCACTGGCGCTGGCAAAAGCATTGGCCAATGAACTGGACATGCCGCTATACCGTTATATCGGCGGCGTTCATGCGCATTTATTGCCAACACCGATGATGAACATCATTAATGGTGGTGCCCATGCCGATAACCCGGTTGATATTCAGGAATTCATGATCATGCCTGTTGGCGCGCCAAACTTCGGCGAAGCGCTGCGTTACGGTGCGGAAGTATTCCACGCGCTGAAAAAAGAATTGTCCAAGGCCGGCTACAACACAAACGTAGGTGATGAGGGTGGTTTCGCACCTGCCGTTAAGTCTTCCAAAGAAGCTTTGGATTTCATCATGAAGGCGATCACTGCCGCTGGTTACAAGCCAGGCGAAGATATCGTTTTGGCGCTGGACTGTGCCGCGACTGAATTCCACAAAGATGGTAAATACCATTTGGAAGGCGAAGGCAAAGTTCTGAGCTCCGCTGAAATGGTTAAGTACTACGAAGATCTCTGCAATAACTATCCAATCGTATCCATTGAAGATGGTCTTGATGAAGATGATTGGGATGGTTGGGTTGCGCTGACAAAAGCATTGGGTGACCGCGTACAGTTGGTTGGTGATGATTTGTTTGTGACCAATCCAAAACGTCTGGCGCGCGGTATCGAAGAAAAAGCAGGCAATGCCATTCTGGTGAAGGTAAACCAAATCGGTTCCCTGACAGAAACATTAGAAGCCATCCAGATGGCACAAAAAGCAGGTTTCGGCGTTATTCTGTCCCACCGTTCCGGTGAGACGGAAGATTCCACAATCGCTGACCTGGCCGTTGCTACAAATGCAGGCCAGATCAAGACAGGTTCATTGTCCCGTTCCGACCGGATTGCGAAGTACAACCAACTTCTGCGCATCCAAGAAGAGCTGGGCTCACAAGCCAAATATGCCGGCTGTTCCATTTTGCGCAATAAGCCAAAATGTTCCGGTAAGGCAAAAAAGGCTGCTTAAGAAAAATATAAATTACAACCAAGGGGGAATGATTAATATGAAGAATATTTTCATTCTCTCTTTGTTGTTTTTAGTCCTTATTTCTCATTCTCATTCTCATGCTTCGGAGCTTTCCACGACATGCAAGGAAAGTGCTGCATGCCTCCTATTAGCAGAGCAAGGTGATGCTAATGCTCAGTTTCAATTGGGCGTTATTTATGCAGCAGGTCAGGGTGTAGAGCAAAATTACGATAAAGCTATAAAATGGTATCGTCTTGCTGATGCCCAGAATGATACGCGTGCTCTGGTTAATCTTGGTAATTTATATCTGGCTGATAAAGGGGTGGCGCAAGATCCGCAAAAAGCTGCGGAATGGTTTCACAAAGCTGCCAAACTCAATGATCCAGTTGCGCAATCAAATCTCGGATTATTATATTTTAAGGGTATTGGCGTTGCGCAGAATTATAAAGAATCCGTACATTGGTATCATCAGGCTGCAGAGCAAAACGATATTCTAGCACAATATAATCTGGGCTTTCTTTATAGAGAAGGAAAAGGCGTAAAGCAGAATTATAAAAAGGCCTTTAAATGGTTTAGTAAAGCTGCAGAGCAAAATTATGCACCAGCACAATATAATCTGGGCGTTATGTATGAATATGGCCAAGGCGTAAAACTGGATAAAGTTGAGGCGCAGAAATTCTACAATAAAGCTGCAGAGCAGAAATTTTTAGAACCTTCTTCGTCTGTGTCTATGGCACCGGAAACCAGAAAGCACAAAGATACCGAATTACATTACTTTAAACCTTAAGGGCTTTAAACGTGAAGGCAAAGTATTGATCTGTTCTTTGAATGTTCTGTTTTTTTAAGTCTTTGATTCTCTGTGTATTTTTGTGTTGACGATTATGGCGAGTCGTGATTCCATGAACATATGAAGAAACTCATCTCACAGCGCTATTTGATACGCCAAAATCTTGTAACGATTATCGGGTTCTGTTTATGCGCTTATTTCAGCTATCACAGTGCGTTAGGTACCAGAAGCTATTTCGGTGCGCAAAAGCTGAAGGAAGCTATCGCTGAAACCACCATGGAATATGAATCCCTTCATGAGCAACGTCTTGCACTGCAAACCAAAGTAGAGCGCCTGCGCCCCGACAGTCTGGACCGCGATTTATTGGAAGAGCGGGCCCGCACTATCCTCGGATATACCTATCCGGATGAGCAGATTATTATACGCAGCAACTAAATATTATGCCCCTTGATACAATGTCTCTATTTGCGACATTTATGCTGTACTGCACACAATTTTTCACTTTTCATCTCATTGGAAAACATGTACTTGTAATCGTCTTTCAGAACTAAGTGGGGAGAAGGCATTATGGCCGCACCGAAAAAATCATCTGATAAAAAAACGAAACTAGAATCCGTTTCCAACAGCGCCCCGAACCCAACGGTCGAGGAGATGAAAACCTATTACCGCGATATGCTGCTGATCCGTCGCTTTGAAGAAAAAGCCGGACAGCTTTACGGTATGGGTTTGATCGGTGGTTTCTGCCATCTTTATATTGGCCAGGAAGCGGTTGTGACCGGCATTCAAGCCATGCAAAAGCCACAGGATACAGTCATCACTGCGTATCGTGATCACGCCCACATGCTCGCTTGTGGCATGGATGGCAAAGGCATTATGGCGGAGCTGACCGGGCGCCGCGGTGGATATTCCGCCGGTAAAGGCGGCTCCATGCATATGTTCAGCCGTGATAAAAACTTCTTCGGCGGTCACGGTATCGTTGGTGCACAGGTATCCTTGGGTACAGGTCTGGGCTTTGCCCACAAATATAATGAAGATGGTGGCGTGGCCATCGCCTATATGGGCGATGGTGCGGCGAACCAGGGGCAGGTCTATGAGTGTTATAACATGGCCTCCCTGTGGAAACTGCCGGTTCTCTATGTCATCGAAAATAACCGTTACGGCATGGGTACAAGCACGAAGCGTCACGCTGCGGGCGATCTGTATGCCCGTGGTCAAGCTTACGGTATTCCGGGTGAGCAGGTTGATGGCATGGATGTATTTGCCGTTGCGAACGCTGCCCGCCAGGCTTTTGATTATATCCGTGGCGGTAATGGCCCGTATATTCTTGAAGTCATGACATACCGTTATCGCGGCCACTCCATGTCCGACCCCGCGAAATACCGGGATAAGGAAGAAGTTGAGAAGTACAAGAATGAACAAGACCCAATTCTGCGCATTAAGCAAATGCTGGAAGCATCTAATGTTACGGAAGACGATCTGAAGCCTATTGAAAAGGAAATCAAAGAGCTGGTTAATGAGTCGGCGCAGTTTGCGCAGGAGTCTCCCGAACCAGATGAATCTGAACTTTGGACTGATGTTTTAATTCAGGTCTAATTATTCGATTACAAATGCAATAATTGATAAGTGGAAAACGCCTATGTCTATTGAAATATTGATGCCCGCACTATCACCAACCATGACCGAGGGGAAAATTGCCCGGTGGTTAAAGAAGGAAGGCGACAAGGTTAAATCCGGCGATGTGATTGCCGAGATCGAAACTGATAAAGCCACGATGGAAGTCGAAGCGGTTGATGAGGGCGTTATTGGCAAAATCTTGATTGCCGAGGGTACAGAGAACGTAGCCGTTAATTCCGTGATCGCCATGCTGCTGGAAGAGGGCGAAGACAGTGTTGCTGCCTCTGCGCCAAAAGCTGCTCCAGCCGCCGCCCCGAAGGAAGAAAAGGCTGCTGCAGCGCCTATTAAGTCTGGCAATGCTGCGCAGGCCGCCGGCGTCCATATTGAGAACCGCGACATTCTGTATGCACAAGGCGTTGTAATTGAGCCGCCAGTATTCGATGAAGCGTCCTTTATGGCGAACACAAAGACACAAACCGTTCGTGAAGCCTTGCGTGATGCCATGGCGGAAGAAATGCGTGCGGACAAAAATGTTTACCTGATGGGTGAAGAAGTTGCCGAATATAACGGCGCTTATAAAGTATCTCAGGGCCTGCTCGATGAATTCGGCGCGAAACGTGTTATCGATACACCAATCACCGAACATGGTTTTGCCGGTCTTGCTGTTGGTTCTGCCTTCAAAGGCTTGAAGCCGATTGTTGAGTTCATGACTATGAACTTCGCTATGCAGGCGATTGACCACATCATCAACTCCGCCGCCAAGACATTATATATGGCCGGTGGTCAGCTGGGTTGCCCGATCGTGTTCCGTGGTCCAAACGGTGCCGCCGCCCGCGTGGGTGCGCAACATAGCCAGGATTACGCAGCATGGTACGCGCATGTTCCGGGTCTGAAGGTTGTTGCCCCATGGTCTGCTGCTGATGCCAAGGGCTTGATGAAGGCCGCGATCCGCGATCCAAACCCGGTTATCATTCTTGAAAATGAAATCATGTATGGCCAAAGCTTCGAAGTGCCGGCCAATGATGATTTCGTTATTCCGATTGGCCGCGCCAAGGTTGAACGCGAAGGAACGGATGTAACGCTGGTTGCCTATTCCATCATGGTTGGTAAAGCCATGGAAGCGGCCGAAAAACTGGCGGCTGAAGGGATTAGTGCCGAAGTTATAAACCTGCGCACCATTCGTCCGCTGGATCGCTGGACCATTATTGAAAGCGTGAAGAAAACGAACCGCGTTGTTGCCATTCAGGAAGGCTGGCCCTATTCGGGTATTGCTGCCGAAATCGCTGCACTGTGCCATGAGCATGCGTTTGATTATCTGGATGCACCGGTGAAACGCGTTTGTGCCGCGGACGTGCCGTTGCCTTATGCTTCTAATCTCGAGAAGCTGGCTCTGCCACAAGCGGAGCATATCGTTCAAGCCGCGAAAGAGGTGTGCTATGCCGGTTAATGTATTGATGCCCGCACTAAGCCCGACCATGACGGAAGGTACCTTAGCAAAATGGATTAAAAATGAAGGCGATAAGGTTAAATCCGGCGATGTGATTGCCGAGATTGAAACCGATAAAGCCACGATGGAAGTCGAAGCCGTTGATGAAGGTACACTGGGTAAAATACTGGTGCCTGCGGGCACACAGAACGTAGCGGTGAATTCCGTTATTGCGCTTATTTTAGAAGAAGGGGAGAGTGCGGATGAAGCGGCGAAGCCCGTCGATGTTCCTAAACCCTCACCCCAACCCTCTCCCTCGAGGGAGAGGGAGTCTGCAGCAGCGCCTTCTTCAATACCCTCTCCCTCAGGGAGAGGGAAGGGTGAGGGTGTTCGCTCTGAGACATCTGACCGCATCTTCGCCAGCCCGCTGGCCAAGCGCCTGGCTGAACAAAAAGGGATTGATCTGTCTTCTATTAAAGGCAGCGGTCCCCGCGGCCGTATTGTAAAATCTGACCTTGACGGTGCCAAAGCTGGCGCTTCACCCGCTGCAAAAACAGCAGCGACTCCGGCACCAAAGGCTGCCGGTACATCCCCGTTTGGTCCCGATGCCAAACAACTGGCCGATATGCTGGGTATGGAATATACCGCAACACCGAACAGCGGCATTCGCAAAACCATTGCCCGTCGTCTGTCCGAGTCAAAGCAAACCGTGCCGCATTTCTACCTGACCATTGAGTGCCGCATTGATAGTCTGCTCGCTATTCGCCAGCAGATGAATGATGAGGCAAAGGGTGCCTATAAACTTTCGGTCAATGATTTTGTGGTGAAAGCATGTGCGGCGGCGTTGAAAGCCTATCCGGCTGCCAACGTAGCTTGGACGGAAGATGCAATCCTGCAATACAAGCATGCCGATATTTCCGTGGCTGTTTCAACGCCCAACGGTTTGATGACGCCGATTGTCAAGCATGCAGAAGAAAAAGGCCTGAAGCAGATTTCCAGCGAAGTTAAGGATCTGGCTCTGCGTGCCCGTGATGGCAAGCTGAAGCCGGAAGAATTCCAGGGCGGTACATTTACCGTATCAAACCTCGGTATGTTCGGTATCAAGTCATTCGGTGCCATTATTAACCCGCCGCAATCCTGTATTCTGGCAGTTGGTGCGGGTGAAGAAAAACCATATGTGCATAAGGGCGAGATCAAGATTGGTACCTTTATGACCTGCACATTATCGGTGGACCATCGTTCCGTTGACGGATCCGTCTGCGCGGAATATCTTCAGATCCTGAAGCAATACATAGAAAATCCTACGGCAATGTTGCTGTAAGATATTAAATATTTTGCAGATAGTTAAAAACAATGGTTGATCCATTACTTGAAGGCTTTAGCCGTTTCCGGCAGCAGCATTATGAGGGTAAAGAAGCCCTTATGCCGCGTTTGGTGGAGGAAGGGCAAACACCCGAATATTTCATCGTATCCTGTATCGACTCACGGGCAAATCCCGGCACTATATTCCAGCCACGGCCGGGCACATTCTTCGCTCATAAAGCAATGGGTGCCATTGTGCGCCCCTACAAGCAAGGCACAGCCCTTAGCGCAGCCCTGCAATTCGCCCTCATTTATAACAAAGTCCGGGAAATCATTATTCTGGGCCATACGGGCTGCGGCGCTATCAAGGCGCTGGTGGAAGAGGTTGAAGATCCTGAAATTGCCAGCTTTATTGATGTCGCCCAAACCGGGTTGGAGAAAGCAAAAGAATGCTGTGGCAACAGCTGCACCCACAATCAATTACTGCGTCACGCAGAGGAGCAAATTGTTCTACAAAGCACCGAAAACCTTGCCACCTATCCCAGTGTAAAGATCGCATTATCAGAAAACCGGCTTAAAATTAAATCCTGGCTGTTTGATATGGAGAGCGGTAACTTGTTGGAATACTGTGATAAAGAGAAGAGTTTCCTGCCGATTACAGACCACGAATAACTCCTCATCTTTTCTGACAAGTGGATAGATTGTGCTCCATAAGCTGTGGACAACGCCTTATTTTAACCATGATTAATTAGCTCGATATGAAAGCGCCTCCTACACTTGAATGATAATTTCTTCGTGTGTGAGTTTAAGGGGTCTGGGGTCATGAGAATTGAACTGGTTGGCGGTCTGGGGATCGGTAAATCGACTTTGTGCAAAGCACTGCAGGCTATTGGCTTTAATTGCATCTATGAAAATCTGAAAACCAATCCATTTCTGGCCGATTGCTTTATCAATCCCGAAGCATTCCGTTTTCCGTCCCAGATGTGGTTTGTCCTGTCCAAATACCATGAAATCCTGAAATTTGAAAAAGCGGACCGCATCAATGTGCTTGATCAATCCGTTCTGAACGTGAAGGCCTATACCTATATGCTTTTCGGTGATCAGGATAAGGACGCACTTGCGATTATTGACCAGTGCTTCGACTATATGGAGAAGCAGGCTGGCCAGCCCGATCTTCTAATCAACCTGAAATGCTCCCCGGAAGAGCAGATGCGCCGCATCCGGGGCCGCAACCGCGATCATGAGAAGGGCGTTACACTGGATTATATTTCTTCATTGCAGAGCGAGATTAACCGCCTGATCTATGAAGCCCGCCTTGATGGCCAAGCCGTACTGGATATTGATACTGAGCAGGTTTATTTCCCCGATAATACATCCTACGCGGAAGAACTGGCGCAGCAGCTGGGCATCATGTTCAATATGAACGTAATTGATCGCTATCTTAAGCCTGCGCTAGCGGATGTTTCCCCCCTTATGGCTGCCGAGTAAATATCATGCGTATTGAAATCATCGGCGGTATGGGTGTTGGCAAGACGACTTTATGCAAGGCGCTGGAAGCACAGCATCTGCGTTGTGTTTATGAATCTCTTGAAAAGAACCCGTATCTGGAGCTGTCTTATCAAGACCCGGAAGCCTTTGGTTTTTATTCCCAGATCTCTTTCATTCTTGGAAACTTCTACACCGCGATCCAGTCCAGGGCAAAGACAGGCATTACATTTTTCGATTACTCAACGATTACAGACAAGGCCTATGCCAGCATGTTTTTGCAGGGCAAGGGGCGCAATCTGGCATTGGATATGATTGATTATCTCGAGGAAAAGGAAGGCCGTGCGGATTTATACCTGTATCTGACCTGCTCCCCTGAAACGCAGATTGAGCGTATTCGTGGCCGCAACCGTGATCATGAAAAAGGTGTGTCTCTGGATTTTATTAAAAATCTGGAGGCCTATATTTGCCGTTTCGTTCATGAAGCGGAAATTGACGGCGCGCGTATCCTGACGATTGATACAGAAGTCATCGATCTGCATAACGATCATGATTCAATCACGGCCCTGACCATGAAAATCCGGCAGATGCTGCAAACATCTTACAGCTGGTCCGAGCGGGGCCGATCCTTGCCGTCCTTCCTGAAAGGTCGCAAGTCACGCTCAGAAGAAAAAGCGGTCAATGCGCCGATTTTTCCTGATATCGCGGAAGCTGTCTAGACTTCAGACGGATGCTACCGGCGCGATAAGATCCATCCTCTCATTACGGTTGACAGTAAACTTCTTGGGCTTCAAGGCCGTGGCTAATGCGTCTATATCATCAGCGTTTTCAATGATAGCCGAGGCAGCCCCCAGACTTTCAAATCTTACTTTCACATCGACTTTATATTCATCGAGAATAGAGGCAATCTCATTGAATTTTGAAGAAAGATAACTTTTGATCTCCCGCCGGTCTTTTAAGGTAAGTTCTTCATTCTCAGGATTATAAATAATAACGATAATTTCTTTTTCAGATGTGCTCATGTTTTTCCCTGTTTTGGTTATGAGTTGCCTAAAAATAAAGCCATAAAATAAATAGTGAGTCAATTCATGGATATGGAAACCATTATCTTGGAAAAATGCTTGAAGTCTAAGGACTTGCTCGCGTAAATTGCCCTCAATAACAAATTTATAATGGTGGGATGAATATGAGCGAACAATCTTTTGATGTGGTGGTTATTGGTGGTGGCCCCGGCGGTTACGTGGCGGCGATCCGCGCGGCGCAGCTAGGTATGAAAACGGCAGTGGTGGAGGCAAACCATCTCGGCGGTATCTGCCTGAACTGGGGCTGCATCCCGACCAAGGCCCTTTTGCGCTCTAGCGAAATTTATCATCTGATTAAACATGCTGATCAATATGGTTTGAAGGTTGAAGGCGTATCCTTTGACTTGAAGAAAATTGTTGAACGCTCCCGTGGTGTAGCCAAACAATTATCCGGCGGCATCGGCCATCTTCTGAAGAAAAACAAAGTTACCGTGTTTGATGGTTTTGGCAAACTGGCCGGTAAAGGCAAGTTGACGGTGGAGAAAGATGGCAAGAAAATCGCCGACCTGTTCAGCAAGCATATTATTATCGCGACGGGTGCCCGTGCACGCATAATCCCAGGAATGGAACCAGATGGAAAACTGATCTGGACATATCGCGAGGCGATGGTGCCCGATGTAATGCCGAAATCATTGGTCGTTGTCGGTTCCGGTGCGATTGGTATTGAATTCGCAAGCTTCTATCGCACACTGGGCGCCGATGTAACGGTTGTAGAAGTAATGGACCGTGTTATGCCGGTGGAAGATGAAGAGATTTCCACACTGGCGCGCAAGGCCTTTGAAAAGCAGGGGATGAAGATCATCACCTCCGCCAAGGTCAGTAAGCTGGAAAAAGGTTCAAACAACGTTACCGTTCATGTCGAATCTAATGGCAAGACAGACAAGCTGGTTGTTGACCGTGTAATCATGGCAGTTGGCATTGTTGCCAATACCGAAAATCTGGGTCTTGAAAATACCAAGGTCAAACTGGACCGCGGCCATATCGTAACCGACGGCTATCTTAAAACAGATGAGCCGGGCGTTTATGCGATTGGCGATGTCGCCGGTGCGCCATGGCTTGCCCACAAAGCCAGCCATGAAGGCGTTATCTGCGTTGAAAAAATCGCTGGTCAAAAAGATGTCCACCCGATGGAAAAAACCAACATTCCAGGCTGCACATATTGCCACCCGCAGGTTGCCAGCGTCGGCCTGACCGAGAAGAAAGCCAAGGAAGCCGGCCATGATGTTAAAGTTGGCCGATTCCCGTTCATCGGTAATGGTAAAGCCATCGCCCTTGGTGAACCTGAAGGTCTTGTTAAGACAATCTTCGATGCCAAGACCGGCGAGCTCTTGGGCGCGCATATGATTGGCACCGAAGTCACAGAGCTGATCCAGGGTTATGTTGTCGGCAAGACAATGGAAGCCACAGAAGCAGAATTCATGCACACCGTATTTGCACACCCGACCTTGTCGGAAATGATGCATGAAAGTGTATTGAGTGCCTATGGGAAGGCGCTGCATTTCTAGAATTAATTTATTTTCCTATCCGAATATATAGGAAGCAGGCACCTATACTCTCGTTCTCGATATAACCGGTATTTGAACCGCAAGAGCCTCCGGCAGGGCTGTTACCGGATTCATTGCTAAGGATGCTGCCTGAATCTGGCTGACCATCATCCAGCTTCGTATCAATTTTATATGCAATAATAGGACGCATAAAAGAATAAGGAATTTCCGCAGGCAGTGCTGTCAGCACAAGATATAATCCTGCAGCGGGCGTATTGTCGCCCGGGATTAATTCGACAAAATTTTGCGCCACTGCCGGATCTGTATGTCCTACCCCGAAACCTCCACCTATCTTGGCCGCCGGCTGATAACCGCCCCAGACATTAGGTCCCACAGCCTGATTTATCCCATTCAAGAGATTAGCGGCGGCCAGGTGAAGGAAAAATATAGCGCTGTCGCCCTGGCGGCCTCCAGGCGTAGTGTTGAGTTGTGTCAGGCCAGCATAATCCTCACATAAATCAACGCATCCTGGTATACGCACTCCTGCGTTTGTCATAATTCCAGGCCATGTATTATACATATCCCGAAATAAGAGATTGGCCGCTTCTATATCCTTAATCTGTGCAATGGTACCTGTAGCCTTGGAATTTTGAACCAGTTCCTGACCTTTCATCACGCCACCTATCAGTAGCCCGATGATAATCATAACTATTGCCAGTTCAACAAGTGTAAAGCCATTGGCGGAAGAGCGTAATTGTTTCATCACTCAATTATATCAAATTTATGTATTTTATATATTAAAAACTGTCAAATTACTGCTATATATTTGGAATGACCTATGACCCGAAATTGCTGGATAAGGCCAAGCGCCATCCTGAGAAGCAAAAGAACCCGGACCGCCCAATGGGCAAGAAGCCGGAATGGATCAAGGTGCGCGCGCCGCAGGGCAAAGTTTACCATGAAACCCGCGACATCGTTCACAAGCTGAAACTCAATACCGTTTGTGAAGAGGCCGGCTGCCCGAATGTGGGCGAGTGCTGGGATAAAAAACACGCGACGTTTATGATCATGGGCGAGGTCTGCACGCGGGCTTGCGCGTTCTGCAACATTGCGACGGGCAAACCGAATGCGCTGGACAAGATGGAACCGCTGCGCGTGGGCGTTGCCGTTGAAAAAATGGCGCTGAACCATGTTGTTATTACATCGGTTGACCGTGACGATCTGGAAGATGGGGGCGCGGAACATTACGAGAAGACAATCGGCGCCATCCGGTTTAAATCGCCTCATACAACCATTGAAATTCTTACCGGTGATTTTCGCGGTGACCTGACGGCGACGGATCGCGTTATTCGTGCGAAGCCGGATGTATTTAACCACAATCTTGAAACTGTGCCGCGCCTGTATCCAACGATCCGTCCGGGCGCCCGTTTCTTTCGGTCTTTGCGATTGCTAGAGCGGGTAAAGGAAGTTGATCCTTCCATTTTTACCAAATCCGGCTTGATGGTCGGTCTGGGTGAAACGCGGGAAGAAATTGGTCAGGTGATGGATGATATGCGCGCCGCCGATATTGATTTCATTACCATTGGCCAATATCTGCAACCAACACCAAAACATGCCCCGGTTGATAAATTCTGGACTCCGGAAGAATTTCAGCAGCTGGAGAAGATGGCGCGTGCCAAAGGATTCCTGATGGTATCCGCAACGCCGTTGACGCGTTCCAGTTACCATGCCGGTGAAGATTTCGCCCGCCTGCGTGCGGCCCGTGAAGCCAAGCTGGCAGGACAAGCGGCAGAATAATGCCTACCCACGCCGAAAAAAGAATATTGCCTTATACGCTGGACCAGCTGTTTGACCTCGTAGTGGGCGTTGATTTATATCCGCAGTTCCTGCCATGGTGCGTTGCCAGCCGGATTACCAGGCGAGAGGGCAATGTATTTTATGCGGATCTTGTTATTGGCTATAAAATGCTGCAGGAGAAATTCAGCTCCCGCGTAACAGCCCTGCGTCCCGATCATATCCATGTTGAATATCTGGATGGTCCGATGAAGCATCTATCGAACCACTGGCGGTTTATTGATAATGGGGACGGTACGACAACAATCGATTTCTTCGTCGATTTTGAATTTAAGAATCCGATTTTAAAAAAGCTGATCGAGATGTTTTTTAATGAGGCCATCAAGCGCATGGTGCAGGCCTTTGAGGACCGTGCCCGCAAAGTCTATGGCTAGGCCAGATTATCCAGAAATTTTATAAGGTGTTTGAGGGCGGCATCTACCGTTTGTTGACGTATTGAATCGCGGTCACCTTTAAAGCGGTGCTCATTGCACTCAATCAAATCTTCACCTTTATAACCGTAGGCGATATAGACCAAGCCTACAGGCTTGTCAGCCGTGCCGCCAGTAGGGCCGGCAATACCGGTAATGGAAACTGCAACATCGGCGCGGCTATTTTTTAGGGCCCCGCGAGTCATGGCCAGTGCAGTCTGCGCACTTACCGCGCCATGTTCACGCAATATATCCTCGGAAACATCCAGAAGCTCTATTTTTGCATCGTTGGAATAGGTTATAAAACCGCGCTCATAAATTGCACTGGATCCCGGACGGGCGGTCATGGCCGTACCCAGCATGCCGCCGGTACAGGATTCCGCCGTCGCCAGCATCAATGTTAAATTTTCAAGCTTCTGGCTTAACGCCTCAACCAATTCCGACATAGTGCAAACCCCATAAGCAAAGTGCGGCGTAAACGCCCGCCATTAAATCATCCAGCATGACGCCCGCCGCGCCATCAAGTTTTTTGTCCAACCAGCCAACCGGCCAGGGCTTCAAAATATCGAAGAAGCGGAATAAAACAAAGGCGAGAACAATGGATAAAGGACTTAAACTGCACGCCAGCAGCGTAATCCAGAGCCCCGCGACTTCATCAATCACAATCATGCCGGAATCATGTGTGCCTGTTTCCTTCTGAAATTTATCTACTGCATAAAATCCAAGCGCCGTTACAATAATAATACCGACAGCCAGCGCCATCCAGCCGCCGAAAACGGATAGTAAAATACCAAAAGGCATAGCGCCCAAGGTTCCCCATGTTCCGGGGGCCGGGCGCATGAACCCGCAGCCAAACCAGGTTGATATCCATACATAAGGCTTCTTGAAATCAAGGGATGGCATATTATCCACGGGGAACCTCAATCGTCACAATGGCCTGCGCGGCGATACCTTCGCGGCGGCCCGTGAACCCCAATTGCTCCGTCGTTGTGGCCTTGATGCCAACCTGATCCGGGTTAACACCACAAATTTCTGCTACGCGTTTTTGCATGGCTGCGCGGTATGGTCCCATCTTCGGGGCTTCGCAGATAAGGGTGATATCCATGTTTGAAATGTCTGCGCCGCGCGCGCGTACCATATCAACGGCATGTTTGAGGAACAGGGCGCTGTCAGCGCCTTTCCATTGCGGGTCAGATGGTGGAAAATGCTGCCCGATATCACCGGCAGCAATAGCGCCTAGCAAGGCATCGGTCAGCGCATGCAATCCAACATCCGCATCTGAATGTCCGGTTAATCCCCGGTCATGCGGAATATCAATCCCGCATATGCGGACACAACCGTTCGCGCGCGGTTCACCAAAAGCATGGACATCAAAGCCGGAGCCTGTACGTATTCTCATAGCTTTGTTCTCTACCAATTTTTGCGCCATGTCCATATCGGCTTGCGTTGTGATTTTAAAGGCCGCGCGGCTGCCTTCCACCATTTCAATGTCATGGCCAAGGGCGGCGACAAGGGAGGTATCATCCGTATAATCCCCCTGAATCGTGCCATGCGCATTTCTTAATAAGCCATAATGAAAGCCTTGGGGCGTTTGAATGGACCACAGCCCTTTGCGATTAACATAATTCCCTTGATCGTGACGCAGCGTATCAGCCATGGGGATAGCAAGAGTTGCAACTTTTTTATCCAGCGCAGCCTGCGCAACGGATTCAATCTGTGACACGGTAATGAAGGGACGGGCCGCGTCATGAACCAAAATAATATCTTCATTTCTTAGATAAAAAAAATCATTTAGTCCATTAATAACACTATATTTTCTATCTTCACCAGAATGGGATGGCGGGAGCAGATTCAGCCCTGAAACAGTATCGTCATACAAATCTTTATGGCTGGGATGAATAACAACCCGCAGTTCTTTTAAACCCGGGCAGGCAAGGAAAGTTTCGACCGTATGCCGCAAGACCGCTTTTCCACCGATCTTTTGATATTGTTTGGGCAAGGCACCACCCAAACGCGTACCGCTGCCACCTGCGACAATCAGGGCATAAAACGGCGTAAGTCCTTTATTTCTTGCAGAAATTTCCATAGTTTCGTATCTTGTCAATCATTCCAAACAAGGCATAGTTAGTCTTAGTTTCTAACAGGCATGATTGCAATCACTGGATTATATTTTTGACCGATACACGCAATCATAAAGGGACGGACTATCTGCGGAAGGTACGTCTGCTTCTTCACCGGATAAAGCCCGGCGCATCATGGACCAATCGTTTGGCCGTGATGCTTATCTTTGCGGCTATCATTGCCGGTTCTGCGACCTATGGTGCGCTGAATGCAACACCGCCTTTCGGTAATGATCCGCATACGGTTATCTGGATGCTTAATATCGATCTAATCATTCTGCTGCTGTTCGTGGCCTTGATCGCCCGGCGTGTTGCGAGTATTTGGAGCGGGCATCGTCGGGGTGTGGCCGGATCACGCCTGCATGTCCGGCTTGTGTCTGCCTTTAGTATTATGGCGGTTACGCCAGCGGTTATAATGACCATCTTTGCGGCGTTCTTCCTCCATTTCGGCGTACAAAGCTGGTTTAGTGACCGGATTAAGACCGCCATTGATGAATCGCAAGCCGTTGCGACTGCGTATCTAGAAGAACATTTGGAAGTTATTCGCGCCGATGTCATGGCCATGGCCAATGACCTTGATCGTCAAGCCTCCTTGTTTATTGCTAACGCGGAAGCATTTGATAAAATTATCCAGACGCAATCAATGCTGCGTAATCTTTCAGAATCTATGGTCTTTGACTCAGACGGGCATGTTTTAGCGAAATCCAGCCTAAGCTATGCTTTATCTTTCGATGATTTATCGCCCTATCACCTAAGCCGCGCCAAAGAAGGTGAGGTTGTCTTGATTACGCCGGATAGCGAGGATCGTGTCCGCGCGCTGGTCAGACTGGGTAATTTTTCTGATGCCTATTTATTTGTAGGTCGTACGGTAGATCCGGTTGTGCTGTCGCACCTTGCGGATACCAAAAAAGCCACAGAAGAATATGAGACTCTTGAAGCGCAGCGCTCATCGTTACAAGTTAAAATTACACTGATTTTTGTGGTTGTGGCTTTTTTACTGCTATTGGCGGCAATCTGGTTTGGATTTTTATTCGCGCGCAAACTTGTGCAGCCTATTGGTGAGTTGATTGAGGCCGCGGACCGCATTCGAGCCGGGGATATGACGACACGTGTGGCCGAGCTTGATAGCAAGGATGAATTTGACGTTCTAGCCCGTGCTTTTAACCGTATGACACGCCAGATTCAGGAGCAACGGGATGAGCTTATTACTGCCAACCAGCAGCTTGACCGCCGCCGCCATTTTACGGAGACTGTATTGGCTGGCGTGTCATCCGGAGTCGTGGGGATTGATGCGGATGGTTTTATTACGCTGGCTAATAATTCCGCTGCTGAATTGTTCAAACATCCGACTTCTGATTTCGTAGGAAAAAATATCGGAGATATTTTGCCAGAGATTAAAAATCTTTTAAGTCAAGCGAAACAAAAGCCCGGAAAAATTTCTCAAGGAGAAATTCCTTACACAATCACCGAAGAAGGGCGGCGCATTCTGCTGGCCCGTATTGTTATAGATTCCGACATATCCGGCGGCGTTTTGACATTCGATGATATTACTGAATTACAAAGTGCGCAGCGTAAAGCAGCTTGGGCGGATGTTGCACGCCGTATTGCGCATGAAATTAAAAATCCATTGACTCCCATCCAATTATCGGCAGAGCGTTTACAACGTAAATATATTAGCCAGATTATCGAAGAGCAGGATATATTTACCCAATGTACAAAAACGATTATTCATCATGTTGGTGATATTGGCCGGATGGTCGATGAATTTTCTGCCTTTGCACGGATGCCTGATCCCGTTATGAAGCCGGAATTCCCGACGCGGCATATACTTGACTTGATGGCCTTCCAGCAGCAAGCACATCCGGAAATTATATTTGATGTAAGTGGAATTGATCCGCGCCAAAAAGATATTTCCGCCCTTATGGATTCGCAGCAGATCCGGCAGGCATTTACTAATATCCTGCAGAATGCCATTGACTCTATCTATCTACGTAAAGAAGAGTCACCGGCTCATAAAGGCCAGATCCGGCTTTCATTAATGCAGCGGTCCGAAGATATTGTTATAACACTAGCCGATAACGGGCTAGGTCTGCCAAAGACCATCGATGCCATACGCCTGACCGAACCTTATGTTACCCAGAAAGAAAAAGGCACGGGATTAGGCCTCGCGATCGTTAAAAAAATTATGGAGGATCATGGTGGCCGGGTTATTCTGGGTGTTCCCGACTGGCTTAAAGTGTCCGATCACAGGAACGATTTGGGCGGGGCGACCGTTTCATTAGTGTTGCCTGTAGAAAAGATGATAAATGTATTTAACAATGAACATAAAATGGCGGTGTAGAAAATGAATGCTGATATTTTAATCATTGACGATGAAGCCGATATCCGCGGGCTTATTCAGGGCATTCTGCAGGATGAGCATTACGCCACCCGCCAGGCCGCAAATTCGGATCAGGCTTACGCCCATATCGCCGAACGTATACCGCAGCTGGTTATTCTGGATATCTGGTTGCAGAACAGCGTCCATGACGGGCTTGAAATTCTAAGAACCATAAAAGAACAGCATCCCTTTATGCCTGTGATTATGATCAGCGGTCACGGTACGATTGAAACTGCGGTAAGTGCTATTAAACAAGGCGCCTATGATTTTATCGAGAAACCCTTTAAAACCGACCGCCTTCTGCTGATGATTGAGCGCGCGCTCGAAGCTGCCAACCTCAAGCGCGAAAACGAAGCTTTGCGCAAGCGCGCGGAAGGGCCTTCGGAATTTATCGGGGAGTCATTACCGGTACAGGGTTTGAAAACAATTCTGTCCCGTGTTGCGTTAACCAACAGCCGTATTCTTCTGACCGGTGAACCGGGGACGGGCAAGGATGTTGCTGCCCGTGTCATACACCGCCTTTCTCAGCGCGCCAACCAACCCTTCATGACTATTAACTGCGCAGTTCTACGTCCTGAACATCTGGAAATTGAATTATTCGGTGTTGAACAAGGCAATGTCCACGGCGAAACCGCCCGAGCCGGTGTATTTGAACAAGCTCATGGCGGTACATTACTTCTGGATGAAGTTGCAGATATGCCGCTTGAAACACAGGGCAAGATTGTCCGTGTGTTGCAGGAGCAGCGGTTCCAGCGTGTTGGCGGGCAAAACCCAGTGCAGGTTGATGTGCGCATTATTGCGTCGACGAACCGGGATCTGAAAGAATTAATCGTCGCCGGCAGTTTCCGCGAAGATCTGTTCTACCGCCTTAACGTTGTGCCCATCACGATGCCGCCTTTGCGGGAGCGGCGCGAAGACATCCCCTTACTGGCGTCATTCTTTGTCGATATGCTGTCTCAACAATCCGGCTTGCCGGCTTGCAGCTTTTCTGCTCCGGCACTGGCTGCGCTTCAAAGCTATGAATGGCCGGGGAATGTCCGGCAACTGCGCAATGTTATTGAGTGGATCATGATTATGGGGGGGAATGCGATTAATGAGCCTGTGCGCTCCGACCAATTGCCCCCGGATATTATACGCCCGACCGAAGCCGATAAGGCCGGGCGTAATACGGGCGATATGGCTTTTGTCTCCTTACCCCTGCGGGAAGCGCGCGAATCCTTTGAAAAGGACTATCTGGAGTTCCAGATCAAACGGTTCAGCGGCAATATTTCCAAAACTGCGCAATTTGTGGAAATGGAGCGTTCCGCCCTGCACCGTAAATTAAAACAGCTTGGCATTTCCGATTTACCAAAGCAGAATAGTGAAGAAGAGGCAGAGTCCCTGCCAGATATGCGCAAAATCGGTCAAAGATGAAATTAGGGGTATTTGATTCTGGTCTGGGCGGCCTTGTGATAGCCAAAGCTATCCGTCAGGCCCTGCCGGAGCATGATATGGTTTATCTTGGCGATACGCTGCACGTCCCTTACGGCAGCCGTTCATTCGAAGCCGTTATGGATTTTACGACACAATCGATTGATTACCTGTTCCGGGAAGCAGACTGCAAACTGATTATCGTTGCCTGCAATACATCTTCTGCAGTCACACTGCGCGCCTTGCAGCAGAATTATCTGGTGAAAAATTATCCGGACCGCCGCATTCTTGGCGTTGTCGTACCAACGCTGGAGACAGCCATTGAGCGCGGCTATAAACGCATCGGCCTGATGGCTACCGAACGGATGGTGCAGTCCGGAATCTATAAAACCGAACTGGAAAAACTGGAGCAGGGAATTTCATTATTTCAGGAAGCTTCGCCATTGCTTGTACCCGCCATAGAGCTTGGTTCGTCTGAATGGATTGAGCCGATTTTAATGAGTTATCTGAACCCGCTTCTGGCAAAAAATATTGAATGTCTTATTCTGGGCTGTACCCATTATGCTTTCTTGAAAACCATGGTTCAAAAGGCTGTGGGTACATCTGTGAATGTAATGTCGCAAGATGATATTATTCCAGCAAAGCTGGTTGATTACCTGCAACGTCACCCGGAGATTGATGGTCAGATTACACGCAATAGACATACTGATTTCTTTGTTACCGATATAACGGACTCCTATATTCGGAATGCGCGTAATGTTTATGATCGTGACCTTGATATACAGAAGGCCTTTTTATGACTGATATAACTTTACCTGAAGGCATTATTTTTGATTGGGACGGGACATTGGTTGATACAATTCCCGGATTACGTATTGCGCATAATCATGTACGGACCCGCATGGGTTACCCAGACTGGACCGAAGCAGAGTTTTATCAGAATCTTAAACACTCATCCCTGGAGCTTTATCCAAGAATCTACGGGCCACAATCAGCTGAAGCACTGGAAATACTCTACAGCTTTATCGAGGAAAACCATCTCCAGTACCTGAGTGTTTTGCCTGGGGCAATCGAGCTTCTGGAGTTTTTAAAAGCGCAGGCCATTCCACATGCGATCGTCAGTAATAAAAAGCACAAATATTTATTACGGGAAATAGAGCATCTGGGCTGGCCTGAGCGGTTTTTCTGCTCCCTTGGCGCGGGCAGCGCCCTGAAGGATAAACCGGCGGCTGACCCCGTTCTTATGGTGCTGGAGCGGGCGTTAAGTCCTTTACATCCTTCACAAACATGGTTTGTCGGGGATACGGAAACCGACCTTCTGGCGGCGCAGGCGGCGGGTTGTCCGGCCGTACTTATTTCCCATGGAAAAGATCATGGGCCTTTAATTGAAACATATAACCCCTATATAGTAGTCAAGGATTGCGGTGCACTTCTTTCCATACTGCAGCGTGCAGCTGCCGCGAAATCCGAAATCAAGACTTGCTGAATCCCACGGGATTAGGTAATAAGAGGGCCAACTAAAAACGGTTGATAATAAAAGGAAAAAAATGACCGAGAAAAATCAAAACGTTCAGGATGTCTTCCTGAATAAAATCCGTAAAGAGAAAATGACCGTGACGGTTTTCCTTGTAAATGGTGTGAAATTACAAGGTATTGTCACATGGTTTGATAATTTTTGCTTGCTTCTGCGCCGTGAGTCTCATGTGCAGCTGGTTTATAAGCATGCGATCTCGACAATTATGCCCGGCGGCCCGTTGCAACTATACGATGCCCCGGAAGGTTCTGAAGAAGCATAATTGACCGACAAATTCTTCGATAGACCGTTATTATCGGCCAAGAGCGATAAGGGGGGACAAGACACCGTCCTTATCGTTTCGCCTTATCTTGTCAAAGGTAAGGATTATCATAGCAGTGCAGAAGACCAGCTATCTGAAGCCATCGGCCTGACGCAGGCCATTGATCTTAAAATCCTCGATACACGTATTGTCAAAATTGCGCGTATATCACCGAGCCTGCTTATTGGAAGTGGCGCGTGCGAAGAAATCGGGCATATGATTGAAGCGCTAAAACCCAGTGTGGTTTTTGTCAATCATAATCTCAGCCCCGGTCAGCAGCGTAATCTCGAAAAAACCTGGAAAGCCAAGGTTATTGACCGTACCGGCCTTATCCTTGAAATCTTTGCCGACCGCGCCCAAACACGGGAAGGTAAAATTCAGGTGGAGCTGGCGCAGCTTGAATATGTGCGCTCCCGTCTTGTACGCCTTTGGACCCACCTTGAGCGCCAGCGCGGCGGTGCCGGATTTATGGGTGGCCCGGGTGAGCGGCAGATTGAACTTGACCGCCGTATGATCGCCGACAAAATCATCCGCCTGAAAAAGGATCTGGAGCAGGTTCGCAAGAACCGTGAATTACAACGAAAAAGCCGTGAACGCATACCGTTTCCAATCGTTGCGATTGTTGGCTATACCAATGCGGGAAAATCAACATTGTTCAACCGTTTAACCGGGGCCGATGTTTTTGTAGAAGATTTGCTGTTCGCAACACTGGATCCTACATTACGCCGAGTAAAGCTTAAGAACGGGCAGACAGTTATTTTGTCAGATACCGTTGGTTTTATCGCCGACCTGCCCACCCACCTTGTTGCGGCTTTCCGCGCGACGCTCGAACAAACGCAATTTGCGGATATTATTCTGCATGTCCGTGATATCGCGCGCCCCGATACAGATGCGCAGAAAGAGAATGTGAATGCAATTTTGCAGGATCTTGGCATTGATGTTGAAACGGATGAACGCATTATCGAGGTTTTTAATAAGATTGACGCCCTGAAAGACGAAGATCGCGACGATGTCATGCGTCAAGCTTCGTTTGGTGATCGTACAATTGCCTTGTCGGCCCTGACGGGGGAGGGGTTAGAAGATCTGCTTGAAATAATTGAGGACCATACGTCCAGAAATCGCCAGAACATAACCTTCCATATACCGCCCAGTGACGGCGAAGCCCTTGCCTGGTTATACAATAAAGGAAAAATACTGGACAGACAGGATGCCGAAGATTACATATCTTTGCAGGTTGATTTAGAACCCGCACATATTGGCCAATTCCGTGACCGTTTTTCTTATGAGCCCGTAACATCATGATTATAAACCCCGACTATATTTCGAACATCATTATTGACGTTGCCAACAAGCATATTGTTCCGCGCTTCAATCTGCTCCAGAAAAGCGAAATCAACAGCAAGAGCAGCCCTAATGATCTTGTAACGATTGCCGATATTGAATCCGAAAAAGCCCTCGATAAAATCTTGACGGAAAAATTCCCTGAATCGGTTTTGATTGGGGAAGAATCCATTTCGGCGGGCGAGAAGAGTGTTGATATATTGCGCGAAGGCCATCCGATGGTCTGGCTTACCGATCCGGTGGACGGCACTTATAATTTTGTGCATGGCCGCCCGGAATTTGCCCTGATGCTCGCCTGTATTATAAACGGCGAAACACAATATAGCTGGATTTACGATATTCCCGGAAAGCGCATGATGGTCGCGGAAAAAGGGGCAGGGGCCTTTATCGGTGGTGAGCGCCTCAAAGTTTCTGCGCCCAAATCGATGGCAGAATCCGATGGCTTTCTGGGTGTGCGCTACTATCCCAAGGAAATACGCCCCTTCCTGCAGGATTTTGAGCCCAAGGTTAAGTCGATGCTGACGCTTGGGTGCTCCGGTCATGAATATTTGCAAATGACGGCGGGCCAGCGCGATTTTTGTGTTTCACCACGCTGCCGTGTATGGGATCATATTCCGGGTGCGCTGGCGTTTCAGGAAGCCGGCGGCATCATTACACAATGGGATGGCAGCGAATATACGCCTACCGATGATATGTGCAATTTGATTGCTGCGTCAAATGAAGAGCTTCATCATATGCTGCGCCTCAAACTTGTGGACCCCATGTTGCTGATGAAAGAATCTGCAAGGATGAGAATGTCATAAGCCGGAACTCCTATGCCTGCTTTTCTTTACGCTTTTGCTCCAGCCATAAATCATCCCAACGCTCCGGCGGCGTATTCTGGATGGCAATACCTTCATCCTTTAATGATTTTTCCATGCCTTGAAACCGACGGATAAATTTATTGCTGGATTGCGTCAGAGCCTCTTCACAGTCCGCGCCCAGCATGCGGCCGAAATTAGTGACCACAAAGAACACATCGCCAAGCTCGTCAATAACCTCGTTCTGGCGGCCGTCCTTAATGGCTTTGCGCAGCTCTTTAATCTCTTCTTCCATTTTGTCCAGAACCCCACCAAGTTCCGGCCACTCAAATCCGACACTGCCAGCACGCTTTTGCAATTTCTGCGCCCGCTTCAGGGCAGGGAGGTTGAGTGGCACATCATCAAGTATACTCTCAAGACTCTGGCGCTTCTTCTCCTTATCTTTACGCTCCTCCCACAGCACGTTTACATCGCCGGCCGTTTTGGCTTCTTCATCACCAAAAACATGAGGGTGGCGGTGGATCATCTTTGTGGCAATGCCATCAACCACATCTTCGAATGTGAACAGACCTTTTTCCTGCGCCATCTGCGTATGATAAATAACTTGGAACAAAAGATCGCCCAGCTCATCCCGTAACTCAGCCATATCATCACGTGTTATCGCATCGGCGACTTCATACGCTTCTTCAATTGTGTAAGGAGCGATAGATTTAAAATTCTGCTCCAGGTCCCAAGGACAGCCCCCCTCAGGATTACGGAGACGCGCCATAATGGCAATCAGATCGTGGATGGTGTGTTTTTTTGTCATGCATTTATGATGAAATAATCCTTATGCAATGTAAAGGCGCAATATGGAATTAATATAACTGTTTATCTGTGACCAAAGTCATAGCACAATAAGGGGCTGTTTCTTAGGCTGTGATCCTGAGTATTAAAGGATAGAGATTTGAAAAAAGAATTGGATATAGCGCAATTTGTACTTTTTAAGGATTTGCCAGAATCTACAGTGAAGCAAATGCGATCCTTAATGACGGAGAAATCCGTTGCCGCCGACCAGATCTTGTTCAATCAGGATGAGGAGGGTGCCGAGTCTTTCCTTGTCGTAAAGGGCGCTGTGCGGATTGAGCGCCTGAACAAAAATGGCGGGCGCATTCTTTTGAATATTCTGGGCCCCGGGGAAATTTTTGGTGAGATGTCATTAATCACAGACAGCCCGCGCACCGCACAAGCCACAACCCATATGAACAGCACCTTGCTGATTTTGAAGAAAAGCGATTTTGCGCAGTTCCTATCCCTCGATCCCAACATGAGTGAACGTATTATGCGTGTTTTAAGTTCGCGCTTGGGGCGTACAGCTTATCAGCTGGAAGAAACATCGCTTATTTCTTTAAGGTCGCGATTGGCTGGGGTTCTGGTTGATCTCATAAAACGTTTCGGCGTGCAGCAGGGGTCTGAGATTATATTATCCATAAAGGTAACGCAAAGCGATCTGGGTGAACTCGTTTTTTCCAGCCGAGAACATGTTAATAAAATTATTAAGTCTTTAGAACAGGATGAAATCATTAAGTTTAATAAAGGGCAGATTATCGCTATTAATCTGTCGGAGCTTGAAAAAGTACACAAAAATACATCTGTGTGATCCAGATCACAGAATTTTCTTTATAGCAGGCGCATTATCTTCTCAGTTATTTAAAAAATATACAGCAGAGGAAATTATGTCACTTAATACAGTCTTTCAAAATCAATCAGACAAAACAACAATAAGTACGACCATCAAAAGCATCATAGAGAAGGCTCACACACCAGAGTCTATTATCGCCGCTTTCGGTGGACAACAAAGATTACAGATGACTTTGTGGGCACTTGATTCAATGGACCTGTCGGGTCCGCAATCCGCCGATCAATATTTATTCCGCAGAGTTAAGAATGAAACCGCGGAAGAGGCGTCCCAACGCCTGACCACCTTGACCGATAGTTGGGATAAGGGCGAGCGTCCTTCGTTTCCCGCTATTGCGCAAGCATGGTTAAAGGAATTTGGTATTAATGAAGACAGTAATGCTGCCAGAACACTATTATTAACCGCAGCGCGCGCTGAAATGATTCAGGGTCGACCACCGGCCAGTGCGCAGCCTGCCAATGATGAGCCTGCCTATCACAACCGCACACATTACTTGCAGGTGTTTCAGGCCGCTTGTTATCTTCTTCAAACACAGCTTGAATTTTCATCACAATGTCCAAAGAGTATAGAGCAGGACCGTTTAATGTCCGCGCGTCCGTCGCATGATGATATTTGTGCTCTGTTAATTTCCGCCATGGGGCATGATATTAACCATACAGGTTGCGGTAATCCCAAAGATCCCGTTTCGCAGCAACAAATGTCATTTTATAACGAAGATTGCGCGTCTGCGGCAATCTATCCCTTGATGGAAGGTGTGTATGGCGCAGATGCTGCGCAAGCTCCGTACAAGACTGTAAAAACCTTTATTCGCTTTACGGATCCGGGTGCCGCACATCATGACTTGATCAAGGGCCTGGAATGCTTCCGGAGCAATATGCCGGTTAATCCATCAGACAACTACGACATCTGTAACGAGGCTGTATTCTGGTCACATGCCGCGATACTGGCAGACTCTGATCTATTATATTCTTGCGGCGCAGGCAGCAAAGCCAATGTAGATAACAGTAAAAAGTTAACGGCAGAAGCAAAAAGCGCTGGCCTGAGCCTGGATTTTACTACAGCGGCGGCGCGCAAATACTTCTTTGATAATATTATCGGTGTAAGCGGCTTTTTAAGTGCGCCGGCACGAGCTGTCTTTAATGACGCGTATCAGAAGATGCGGAGCGAAACAGAGCTTGAGCTCAAAGCGGCTTAAGCTTTACAGGGAGCGCGCCAAAGAAACCAGAGTTGCCATTGTATTCGGGCCTGAAGAAATCATAGCCAAGGCTTCCTTTTGTGAAACGCCTTCGGCTGTTATTTCATAGACTTCGGTCAGGGGGCGATTTGTACCATCCATCATCCGACTTTTATACCATTCAACAAAAGCTTCTTTGCTTTCATATGTTGTCCAAGTACAAACACCGGCACTAACGCCGGTTAAGTTTTTCATGACAACAATATAACCATCCGATTTTGGTTCGGCTTGGACACTGGTTTGGAAATCTTCTGCAATGGCGACGGTCATGAATAGCTCCCATATCGTTTGAATTCATTAGGGACGGTACATGAGGTGTCAAGTTTATGTCAATCTTTCTAAAAGCTGCATAGAAAGATTAAACCCTAATCCTGATATCATAATGTGATAATGTATATTATGGAAATTAAACTATAATATCAGGCAAGGGTGCTTATAGCTTTGTTTAGCCCTATAAAGCCTAGCTTTCACGCGTTCAGATCAACGCCCTTGTTTATCACCGCCCGTATCGGGAAATAAATGTGATATGGCGTTGTTGCGGGATAAAAATTACTGTGCACGGACATATCTTCATTCAGATGCTCTGTCCACAATCCATCCGCGCGCAGATAATATTTCTTTAGCACTGCCAGTAATTCATCCGCTGCCGCTTTCTGGCCGCAGACATATAAAGCCGCCATGGCTTCCATTTGGCACCAGATACGCTTGCTGGATTTAATCGGCGTACCATCCGGTGCTACCACGTCATAGACACCGCCATGAACCTTATCAAAGCCATGTTTCATGACCCAGCCCATAAGGCGCTTTTCCAGCCTCTGGCATTGATCCGCCGCATCCTTGTCCAGCGCCGCATATTCATTCAAAAACCGGCTCCATTCCAGATGATGTCCGGGTTCAATCGCATAGCCATGCACAGCGTCCGGTTTCAGATCATCCGTGAAGAATTCACATAGTGTGTCTGTATCTTTTTGAACAAAATATGTTTCCATCAGACCCAGTATTTCACGTGCCTGATCACGATAAATATTATCGCCGGTCACTTCATACGCGAACATGCACGCTTCAAAGAAATGCATATGCGGGTTCTGGCGGCGCATTTTTGGTTCAGGCTTGCCAGATATATCAAGGCTTTCATAGAAACCAGCCATTGCATGACGGTATGTTGTATTAATGACCTGCATCAGCGCTTGGGAGCGTTGCAGTGCATCCTTATTACCAGTCAAACGATATGTAGCAATAAACGCCATGATTACAAAAGTCTGAGCATATAAATCAAAGCTGCCATCATCAACGCTACCATCATCATGAATAGTGTAATGATAAGCGCCCACCTTCTCATCATAATATTTATCAACGATATATTGGTACCCGGACTCAACCAGAGGCGCTAAATCGTTACGGTCTTTATCGGTCATGGCAACGGCATAGGTATAAACTTGACGGCATTGACCAACAAGACGACGCGCAAGCGGTAATGGCTCTAAATCAATCCCTAAGCGCTCAAAAAATCCGCCATTAGGATCTAGAAAAATCTTTGACCATTGCGCCAGCCATTTATCTGTATCAATCATCGTAAATCCTAATACTTGAATTCAATTGTTAAGCCGTCATAAGCTGGTTCAAATCCGGCAGGTAAATCCTTGCACATCGTTTTATAATCCATGCCGGGCGTCATATGCGTGATATAAACTTTTTCAGCTTTAATGATTTCATTCATTTCATAAATTTGTTTTAACGTGAAATGAACTTCGTTCTTTTCCATCATGTAACCTGCGCCATCAACGATCCAGGTTTTAACACCCTTTAATGTTGCAATCGCTTTTTCGTCCAGCCTGATAACATCCGTTGAATAAGCAAGATCACCAAAACGATATCCCAACGACATACATGTGCCGTGATCCTGCTCAAACGGGATAAAGCTGATATCCGCTATGCTTTGGGGGCGGTAATAATGTTCTTCCGGTGTGAAGATATGGGATTCAATCACGCGCGGGTAAATATCGTGTCTCTGGATAAAGATATAATTGAAGCGCTCGGAGATTTCCTTGATTGTTTCCTGGCTGCCATAAATATCCATCAATTTTCCACCACGGAAACGCAGGACACGCAATTCATCAATGCCGCATATATGATCGCCATGCGCATGTGTATATAAAACGCCATCAATATGTCTTATGTCCAGCCTGTTCATCTGATATCTAAAATCCGGGCCGGTATCGATAATGACGGTTGCCAGATCACTGACTACCGCCGCGCTGGCGCGCAAACGTTTGTTCCGTGGCTCTTCCGGATCACAATTGCCCCAATAATTCCCGATTGTCGGCGTACCGGCAGAATTACCACAGCCCATGATAATAAACTTATGGGTCATGAAACATAGCTTTCACGGGCTTTATTAAAAAGCGTAAAAAAGTTTTCTTTTGAAATGGATGCCATTTCTTTTTCATCTATTTGTTTAAGACTGGCGACCATGGCAGATGTATGAACAACCAGTGCCGGTTCATTCGTCTTGCCACGGTACGGCGCCGGCGCCAGATACGGCGCATCGGTTTCAAACAATATACGATCCAGCGGAACGTTCTTCGCAAAGTCCTGAAGCTCAGTTGATTTTGGAAATGTCACAATCCCTGAGAATGAAATATAGAAACCCAGCTCTAGTGCCTCAAACCCCATCTTGGGTGTAGAGGAGAAACAATGCATAACCCCCCGCAGCTTACTGTTGGGCCCAGCCCCCTCTTCCCGCATAATACTGATTATATCCGCATCGGCATCACGGGCATGCACAACAAGCGGTAAGCCCGTTTCAATGCAGGCGCGAATATGTTTGCGGAAAGACTCTTTCTGATCATCAACGGGGGAATGGGTATAAAAATAATCCAGACCGCTTTCACCGATTCCGATGATTTTCTTATGTGCTAGCGAAAGCTCAATAAGTTTCTCAAGGCTAATAGCTTTCTCAGCCTCAACGCCCGCATCATGCGGATGCGTGCCGACAGTGCACCAGACATTATCATGAGCATTGGCAATCCCAATCAACTCATCATATTCCTCTGCAATGCGGCAGGAAATGGTCACCATGCCTTCAACGCCGGCCGTCTTCGCGTTTTTAATAACGGCATCAGCACCGCCGAGATTCAGCAGTTTGGGGTTATTCAAATGGCAATGCGAGTCAATCAGCATGATAATGACATAGTATAAAATTACCCTGCGGCCAGTTTTGTTTCTTCCTCAATTCGTGGGAAGACACCTTGTGGTTGCGGGATTTTTGTACCAACTTTCAAGGATTTTTCTGCGCTCAGGGCGACCAGATCACGATGGTCAGATGGAATGCTCAACTGATCCAAGATCTTGTTAGCAGAGTCCGGCATAAAGGGCTGGATGGCGAGGGCCAAACAGCGGATTGTTTCTGCCAGCACATATAATACCGTTCCCATACGCGCCAGATCCGTTTTCTTCAGGGTCCACGGCGCCTGCACATCGATATAGGCATTGGCGTCATAGACAAGCTGCATGATAACTTCCAACGCTTTATTGAAACGCTGTCGGTCAAGTTCATGGCGGATTTGCTCCAGCATGGTGACTTGTGCCTGCTTCAGCAGTTTTTCATCATCGGCTGTGAACGGGCCATGCGCAGGAATAGCTTCGCCGCAGTTCTTGTAAATCTGCGACAATGTACGCTGCACCAGATTACCAAAGCCATTAGCAAGGTCACTATTGATACGCAATATCGCTTGTGTATGCGAAAAATCACCATCATTACCAAACGGCACCTCGCGCAGCAGGAAATAACGAGACTGCTCCACACCATAACGCTCCACTAGATCGAGCGGTGCGATAACATTACCAAGAGATTTGGACATTTTCTGTCCTTCAATCGTCCACCAGCCATGGGCAAAAATACGTTTCGGTGGGGCCAGTTTTGCCGCCATCAGGAAGGCAGGCCAGTATACAGCGTGAAAGCGCAGGATATCTTTACCGACCATATGAACATCGGCGGGCCAGTATTTTTTAAAGGACTCGCTATCAACATCCGGGTAACCGATGGCCGTCAGGTAATTGGTCAACGCATCAATCCAGACATACATGACATGGCCCGGCGCATCCGGGATAGGCACACCCCAGCTAAGACGAGTACGGCTGACCGATAAATCCTTCAGTCCGCCTTTAACAAAACTGATAACTTCGTTACGGCGGGATTCCGGCAGGATAAAATCAGGGTTTTGCTCATAAAATTCCAGCAAGCGATCGCCCCATGCAGACAGGCGGAAGAAATAGCTTTCTTCTTCAACCCATTCGCACTCAGCACCTGAGGGCGCAATTTTCTTACCGTTTGGGCCGTCCTTTAATTCATCTTCGCCGTAATAGGCTTCATCACGAACCGCATACCAGCCACTATATTTGGACAGGTAAATCTCGCCCGCATCCACAAGTGTCTTCCACAAGGCTTGGCACGCTTTTTTATGGCGCTCTTCAGTTGTGCGAATAAAGTCATCATTGGAATAATTCAGTAATTTAATCAGATCACGGAAATTCTGTGATACGCCGTCTGTGAAAAGTTGTGGATCAACGCCTTCCTTCTCGGCGGCTTGCTGAACCTTCTGGCCATGCTCATCCGTGCCCGTCAGGAAAAAGACATCAAAACCATCCAGACGTTTAAACCGCGCCAGAACATCACAGGCAATCGTCGTGTAGGCATGCCCCAAATGCGGCTTGTCATTTACGTAGTAAATGGGGGTTGTGATGTAATAAGGGGGCTTTTTGGTCATGGCTATGCGGCATCCTTACCGGTAAATAATGGAAATATACCCAGAACGGCCTGCTTCTTGTCCAGATTTGAATGCTCAACCGTATCAAAATGGGCTTTCAGGTTGTCACAGATTTCAATCCATTCTGCAAGATTATAATGGCTCATAAGCCGGTCAAGGCTTTCGTTATCAAGGATTTGCGGCAGTTTTGTGCCCTGCGCCCGGGCGCGCACCATGGCCTCGATAATCCAGAGCAGGACAGTTTGGAACGTCTTAAAGCTTTCATCCTGCCCCATTTGGGCCAAGCCATCGGCCAGATGATGGATCTGCGGCCAGTCCCATTTAGGCCAAGTACTGAGTAAAATCATCGCTTGTGCCACAACCTCAAGGCCGCCTTCATTGAGGATACGTACACCCTGCCCCACACTGCCGCCGCTGATCCCGTAAAGGGTGCGGATATCAGTATCGGGCAAGCCCGCCTGCTCCTTCTTCATCAGCGTTGAAAAATTCTCAAGCGATAAAGGCTGGAACGATACCATACGGCAACGGGAGCGGATGGTCGGGATCAGGGCACCCATACGGTGCGCAATCAGGATCAGCAAAGTCTGCGACGGTGGCTCTTCCAGAATTTTCAAGATCGCGTTCTGGCTGTTGCGGTTCATTGTATCGGCGTCATCAACAATAACAACGCGCCATCCACCGTAAGATGCCGTGCGGCGCAGGAACGGTGTTACCTTACGCGCTTCTTCAACAGGAACAGTTGATTGCTTGCGGCCCTTCTTTTCGTCAAAAGGACGCTCAATGGTCAAAAGATCCGGGTGACCTGCCGACGCAACTTGCCGGAACACAACATCATCAAGGGACAGATCCATATTTTCTGGCTTTGTTGCAGGCAGTGCCTCGCCAAACAATCCACCACCAGATTCTTCCCCCGCATCCTTGCCATGCTTCAAAAGAAAGCGCGCAACGCGGAATGCAAACGTCGCCTTGCCAATACCTTCAGGTCCCGCAAAAATCATGGCATGTGGCATATGGCCGTCATTGAAATATTGCAGGATCTGCCGTTCTAGTTCCGCATGGCCCAAAGTGTCAGGTGCTTCGCGCGCAGGCAAGAGACCTGTGGAAACAGAGATAGGTGCCGATACTGGTTCATTATTCAGATCGTCTTCTAAATCATCATCAAAATCGTCAAATAGGCTCATTACTATTTCATTTCCGATATAAACGGCAATACGGCATTCTGGATAGCGACGGACACATCCTTGATACTCTTCGTTGCATCAATGACGCAGCATCGCTTGTTATGCATTTTTGCAATCTTCAAATAGCCATCACGCAGCTTTTCATGAAAACTCAAATCCAGATTTTCAAATTTATCTTCGTCAGAATTCTCGCGTGCAAGACGCCTGCCTGAACGCTCCAGCCCCACCGTCACCGGAAGGTCGAGGATTAATGTCAGATCCGGTGAAAAATCATCAATGCTGAGCGTACTTAGCTTCTCAACAATATCGAGTGATAATCCATGACCGGCACTCTGATACGCCCGCGTTGAGTCTGTAAAACGGTCGGATATAACGATCTTTCCCTCCGCCAATGCGGGCTTGATTAATGTCTCGATATGCATTGTGCGCCCGGCAAATAATAGCAGAGATTCAGCCATGGGGGTCCAGTTTCCCCCATCACGCTGTACTAGAAGATTGCGTATCTTCTCAGCCTCTGGCGTGCCACCCGGCTCACGGGTTGTTACAACCTCATAACCCTTGGCTTCCAGCGTTTCCTTAAGAAGGCGGATCTGGGTTGTTTTGCCGGTCCCCTCTCCCCCTTCAAAAGTTATGAATACGCCTTTATTCATTATTCGGTCTTTGGACCGCCAGATAATTTATACTTGATCTTTGCACCAAGACCGGCAAAGAAACCAAGTTGCGGCACATCAGCACCCGCAAGCAGTGGCACTTCAAGCGTTTCGGCATTCGGTACATTGACGATCAACTTACCGAGTATATCGCCTTTATTCACCGGTGCCTTCAATGGCCCCTCATAAACCGCTTCGGCCTTAAGGTCGTTGCGGGCGGATAGAGGCAGGGTGAATAGAATATCCTGATCAACAACCAACGGTACGCTTTCGGCAACACCCATAACAACGGCAACACTGTCAACAGTATCGCCTTTGCTGAAGATCTTTACATTGGTAAAATTCTTCAATCCCCATTCCAGAAGGCGTACGGACTCATCGGCGCGTTCCTGCATGCTGCTCATGCCATTAAGAACAAGAATGATACGACGGCCATTTTGCGTGCCGGAGCCAATCAGACCATAACCACCATCTTCAGTGTGGCCCGTCTTGATACCATCACCGCCGCCGCCGCGATAGAGTAGCGGGTTGCGGTTGCCTTGTTTGATCCCGTTGTAGGTAAAGTCACGCTCGGAGTAGTAATGATAATATTCAGGAAAATCACGTATCTGGTGCAGCGCCAATGTGCTGAGATCGCGGGCTGTTGTGTAATGATTAGGATCCGGCCAGCCGCTGGCGTTTACAAAGTTGCTGTTATTCATGCCCAGTTCTTTGGCTTTTTTATTCATCATCTCCGCAAACATTTCCTCGGAACCGCCAATGCCTTCGGCAAGCACAGTTGCCGCATCATTTCCGGATTGAACGACAACGCCACGGATCAAGTCTTCTACTTTTACCTGGCCACCAATCGGTACAAACATTTTCGAACCTTGTATCCGCCATGCCTTTTCACTGACCGGAAGGTTTTGTTCCATTGTCAGTTTGCCATTCTTGAGCGCTTCGAAAACCATATACATGGTCATCTCTTTACTCATCGAAGATGGTGGCATCCGTTCATCTGCATTTTTTTCAAACAGGACAAGTCCTGTATCGGCATCCAGTACGATGGCCTGCTTTGCTACGGTTACTGTTGCCTGCGATGCCGGGGAATCAGCCGCCGCCGCAGGTGCTGTTGCTGCCGCCGTTTCTTCTATCGTGGGAGCCGGTGCTGTATCCTGGGCCATAACCATGGCCGGAGCATAAATTAATGTGAAAGCGAATAAAGACGCGAGAATTCTGCGCATGCCGGAGCCCTTAAAGTAAGAGGTGATATAACTATAAACCCATCTTTGAAAATAAAGATTTTTACAGACTATTCAACCACAATAATGGCGTTTTTGTACCCGTTTTTCATTAGACGGGATAAAAGGGCGTCCGCTTCGGCAACCGCACGCACCGGCCCTATGCGCACCCGGTAAAATTGCTGCCCGTTAACCGATGTCGGGAAGACCTCGGCATGGCCAAACTGGCGTACCGAATCACGCAAATTGGCAGCATTGCCCTGAACGGTAAAGGAGCCAGCCTGAATATAGATATTGCTGTTGGTAACCGGCACTTGCTTGACCACCGGGTCGGGGTAGAACTGTCCTGCCACAGTGTGTCCGGCTACAGAAGGCTGATTCGCGGCCGGGACATTTAAGGCTTCGCGCGTAACCGGGGCTACACCAAGGGCTTCCGCCTTGGGAATGGCATCATAAGTGGGCGTTTCGGGAGGCACTATTTTTTCGGCCAGAGTATAACGGGTCGTGTCGCCGCCACCCTTGGCAACTTGCGCCATATCCATACTCTCCTGCTTCAAAACCTGCAGCTTCACCTTGGCGGTGCCAATATGTTTAAAACCAAGAAGCTCAGCAGCCTTTTCAGACACATCAATGACACGGCTGCGCTTGAAAGGCCCACGATCATTAATGCGTACAATAATGGACCGGCCATTATCAAGGTTGGTTACACGCACCAGCGAGGGCATCTGGAGCGTCCGGTGCGCCGCGGTTAATTCACTCTGATTGAATATTTCACCATTTGCCGTGCGTTTTCCATGGAATCCGGGGCCGTACCATGACGCAATACCTGTCTCAACGAGGTCGTATTTTTCTTCCGGATAGTACCATTTTCCATCAACCTTATACGGCGTGCCCACCTTGAACGTGCCTTGCTGCGGTGTTACGGGCTTGCCTTTTTTATAAACGTGCGATGCAAATTCAATCTCGGAACACGATGTCAAAACAAGAAGCGCCGCCAGGGTCAGCAGTGTGGAAAAATACTGTTTCATAAATTCTCTATTTTATATTTATTGCGTTATAGCATCCGCCAGCAGGCCAACCGATGTTGCAAAGTAAGTTGAACGGTTCCATTTCATAATTGTACGATAATTATCATATACAAGATAGGCAGGCCCACCAACCCCGTCCGGTGCGACAATTGATCCCTCCATACCCTCAGCGGCCGGTAAAGGCGCGCCATCCGGCAGGGTTACACCCATTGATTTCCATGTGGATAAAGATTTTTTGGTCTCCAATCCCACCAGGGAAGCCGAAAATTCAGCAGGCAATTTTACCGCACGACCCCATTTTTCATCGCCTTTCCACCCACTGCGCGCCAAGTAATTGGCAGTGGATGCAAACACATCCTTCTTATTCGTCCATATATCCTTGCGGCCATCGCCATCTTCATCAACCGCAAATCGCAGGAAGCTGGATGGCATGAATTGGTTCTGTCCCATCGCGCCGGCCCATGATCCCTTCATTGTTGTGGCGGTTACATGCCCTTGATCGATAATCTGCAATGCATTGACAAGTTCATTTTTGAAGAATTCCGCGCGTCGCCCTTCCCATGCCAATGTCGCTAATGCATTGACAACATTGAACCCGCCCGTGACCTTGCCATAGCTTGTTTCAATTCCCCAAAGCGCGATAATATATTGGGGTTGCACGTTATATTTATTTTCGATTTCGGACAGCAACGCGGCATGTGTGCGCATCATTTCCCGCCCTGTCTGTACGCGGACATGGCTAATCACATTTGTGCGGTACTGCGTGAATTTTATGGTTTTTTCGGGTTGTTTGCGGTCAAGCTCGATGGCTTTTTGAATGGGTGTCATCGTGATCGGCATTGCGGCATCAACGGTCGCGCGGCTGATCCCTTTTTCCAATGCTTCCTGCTGAAAACTATAAAGCCAGGAGGTAAAAGTTTGCTCCTGCGCCGTAGATTTTTCACTGCCTAGCACAAGGCAGGCAACCGCCGCACATAAAGCCAACCATCCATATTTTTTCATCAAGTTCACTCCCGCTATAATTTTCCAGTCAAATGATAAACCAACAGCCCCGCATATTCATGCAACGCCAGATCCGTCTTATATATATTGCCCGCAACATAATACGAGCTGGGCCAGAAACTGATACCGCCCGTTGTCCGGTAATCCACAGGCCAGGGAATAACATCCCACCCTTGTGCCTTAAATAATTCCACCGCGCGTCCCATGTGATAGGCGGATGTCACAACAATCCAGCTTTCTCCCGCCTTGGGCTGCAGCAGTTCTTTACTGAATAACACATTCTCGTAAGTATTGCGGGATTTTTCCTCGAATATAGCTCTATCCGGATTAAACCCTATATTCTGCAGAAAAAGCCTCACATCATGTGATTCCGGGTGGGTATCGGCCAGCAACAGCCCCTCCCCGCCGCTAAAAACCAGCTTTGCCCCCGGATAAAGCTGGGACAGGCGAATGCCTTCGGTTACCCGCTCAATCCCGTCATTCATGGCCAGCTTGTCGCGGGCCTGCGAAATTTCCGTCTCAAATGCCCCGCCAAGGATAATAATCCCATCGACATGCGCGGGCCTTGCTTCCGGCTGGGCATATTGGTTCTCAAGTCGTGCTAACAAATTAGGCCCCAGGGGACTTAATCCAACAATAAGGAAAATACCGAGAGCCAGCCCCAGAACAACACAAGCCCCCTTCCGCCACACAAACAGCAGCCCAAACCCCACCAGAAAGAGGGACAATATTAGGTTCAAAGGCGCCAGAAGCAGCCAAGCAATCTTCGAAATCGTAAAAAACATGAGGTCCAGGGCAAATTATTCAAAAGAAATACTTTACGATCATGTAACCGATCATGTATTCATACAAGCCTAAATATAAGGAAGAGTGGCCGAGTGGTTTAAGGCACTAGTCTTGAAAACTAGCGAAGGTGTAAGCTTTCCGTGAGTTCGAATCTCACCTCTTCCGCCACCAAAAAGGGCCCCCTTCACGGGGCCCTTTTTGGTGGCGGAACGGGGTTCAGGCGAGAACTGCACCGAGTTCGACAAAACGCAAAGCGTTTTGGACGTCGGAAGGCCAAAGGCCTGAGACGCCCCTCGAGGGGCAAAATCGGCCAAAAGCCGATTTTGATCAATCTCACCGACAGCACCACCGCATTATATTTTGCAAACAACCTCATTTTATCCTACCCTGCCACTATGACCAAAAAACCCGACACCATCGTATCCTACGCGGCCATTGACCATGACGAAGCCTATGGCTCCGTCATACCACCCATTTACCTGTCCACTTCATACAGCTTTCCGGAGTACGGGAAGAAAGGCCCTTATAATTACGCCCGCACCGGCAATCCGACGCGTGATGAATTAGGGTCAGCTCTCGCGGCACTGGAAGGTGGTGTTGGCAGTATTATTACGGGGTCCGGTATGGGCGCGATGTTGACGGTGTTTCATCTGCTGGAACCAACCGACCTTCTGCTGGCGCCGCATGATTGTTATGGTGGCACCATCCGTTTACTCAATGCGCTGGCGGCGAAAAAACATTTCAAAATTCTGTATGTTGATTTTGGTGATGCCAAGGCGTTGGATGATGCCTTCGCGCAGACACCGAAGATGGTGCTGGTTGAAACACCCAGTAATCCGTTGCTGCGTCTTACCGATATAGAAGATATTGTTGCCCGTGCCAAAAAAGCCAGCGCCCTTGTCGTTGCCGATAACACTTTCATGTCGCCTGCCCTGCAAAACCCGTTGCGTCAGGGGGCAGATATCGTTGTCCATTCCACAACAAAATATATTAACGGGCACAGTGATGTTGTCGGCGGAGCGATTGTTTCGGGCACAAAAGAATTACACGAACAAATGGCATGGTGGGGTAATTGCCTTGGCACAACCGGCAGCGCGTTTGACAGTTACCTCACGTTGCGCGGCCTGCGCACATTAATGGTCCGCATGCGGCAGCAGGAAAAAACCGCCGCCTCTATCGCGGAGTTTTTAAGCACACATCCTGCAGTCACCAAAGTTTACTATCCAGGCCTTGCATCCCACCCGCAACACAAGCTGGCGCAAAAACAGCAGAAGGGCTTTGGCAGTATGCTGAGCTTTGAAATTGCCGGTGATAATTTAAATGTTCCGTTGTTTCTTGAGAAGCTTGAGCTCTTCCCGCTTGCCGCATCACTTGGTGGCTTTGAAAGCCTGGTTGCCCATGTTGCAACGGTTACACACGCAATGATGAGCGCCGAAGAAATGAAAACGGCAGGAATTTCACAAAATCTGTTACGCTTGTCCATTGGACTTGCAGATGCGGATGATTTGATTGCTGACCTGAAACGCGGACTGGACGCTATCGCCTAATCGTCTTTCTTATATGTATAAACCATGGCGGGAATACCCATTATGGTGATAGCAAGGGCCCATGTCATATAGAACCCAATATTGATATAGTGCAGCAAATAGCCCTGCAGGAAGAAATAGCTCAGCATACCGGATATCACCAGAAGCCCCACAGTTGTAAAAAACACCCGTTTAGATGCCTCATAGGTTACCTTTGACATCCAGAAAACAATGGCAAAACATAGCATGGCACCTGCCAACGGCTTAATGGTCTCCATAATAGATGCCATATTCATAAAATAGACGCCTAAAATCAGGGCGATAACACTGATCAACCAGCGCAAAATTTTAAAGGAAAGCGATATCATAAAAAAAGACCCCTCCAGAATCAAAGACTTGGCTGTATTATAGCACAAGACCTTGACCCCGGCATGGGCAATTATATATCACTCTGGTACTGATCCCCCCGGCCATATGCCCGGAATTATTGGATATTCCGGCTGTTCCCCAACATGACAGGCCTCGCAGATGCAGTATATATGAACCTTAATAATACCATAATAAAGATGAAGAAAGCCTTATAATACTAAGGCCATAACCCTGAAAAATGATTAATGAAATGATTTGGGGGATTTGGCGCAGTTTTTCTTGACAGAAACTAGCCGATATGGTTATTTCCCCATTCTATAAATATAATAATCAACCGGATTAGGCATCACCATGTTTGCGATTATCAAAACCGGCGGCAAGCAATATAAAGTCGCCAAAGATGACAAAGTTAAAATTGAAAAGCTGGACGCTGAAGCGGGCGCCAGCGTAGAACTCGAAGTATTGTACGGCGAAGGTGGAAAAAAAGCCTCCGTTACAGCGACAATTCTTGAGCATATCAAGGCTCCTAAAGTCATCATCTTCAAGAAAAAGCGCCGCCACAACTATCGTCGTAAGCGTGGCCATCGCCAGCCGCAGACAGTGGTTCAGATAACAAACGTTAACGCAGCCTAATTTTACGGGCATTATAAGGAGTAATAAGTCATGGCAACCAAAAAAGCTGGTGGTAGTTCCAAGAACGGTCGGGATTCCGCAGGTCGTCGCCTCGGCGTAAAAGTTTACGGTGGTCAAACAGCCCGTGCTGGTAACATCATCATTCGTCAGCGCGGTACGAAAGTGCACCCTGGCAAGAATGTTGGTCTTGGTAAAGACCACACAATCTTCGCTCTGGTTGATGGCGTTGTAGAATTCTCACACGCCCGCGAAGGCCGTCAGCAAGTGAGCATCGTTGCTTCTAATGACACCGTTGCGAAAGCTGCCGAGTAATCACCTTTTATAAAAAATTTATAAGGGGGAAAGGCTGGCCTTTCCCCTTTTATTTTGAGCAAAACATAGGACGACAATGAAATTTCTTGATGAAGCCAAAATTTACCTGCAAAGCGGTAATGGCGGCCCCGGATGCATCAGCTTCCGGCGGGAGAAGTTTATTCCTATGGGCGGTCCGGATGGTGGCAATGGTGGTAAAGGCGGCGATGTTATATTCGAAGTCGTCAATACGCTCAACACCCTTATCGATTTCCGTTACCAGCAGCATTTCAAAGCGCAAAGCGGCCAGAACGGCATGGGTGATAACCGCTCCGGCCACCAGGGCAATGAATGCATTATCAAGGTTCCTACCGGTACGCAGATTCTGGATGAAGACAAAGAAACCGTCCTGTTTGATTTCACGCAGGCGGGAGAACGCGTTGTTTTTCTGCGTGGCGGTGATGGTGGTTTTGGCAATGCCCATTATAAAAGCTCAACCAATCAGGCTCCCCGTAAATTTACGCCCGGCTGGCCCGGTGAGGAACGCGCGGTATGGCTGCGCCTGAAACTGATTGCGGATGCCGGTATTGTCGGTTTACCGAATGCCGGTAAATCCACATTCCTGTCCGCTGTATCCAAAGCGAAACCAAAAATTGCCGATTATCCTTTCACCACCCTGCACCCGAATCTGGGTGTTGTGAAGGCTGGTGATGTGGATTTCGTGCTGGCCGATATTCCGGGCCTTATCGAAGGCGCGCATGAAGGCCTAGGCCTTGGTGATCGTTTTTTGGGCCATGTGGAACGTACGGCAATTCTACTGCACCTTATCGACTCGACGCAGGACGATATTGTTGAAGCCTATGAAATCATCCGTAACGAACTGGCCGCCTATGGCAACGGTCTTGAAGATAAAGAAGAAATCATCGCGATTAATAAATGCGATGCCCTTGGACCCGAACTGGCCGCGGATCAGGCACAGATTCTTTCCCAGGCCATCGGAAAGCCCGTCCACACAATTTCTGCCGTTTCGGGTGATAATGTCAGTACGGTTATGTATGCCCTCGCCCGTGCCGTCGTCGCCAGCCGCCCGGTAGCGGAAACCGAAGCAGAAGACGATCCTTACGCCTTCCCCGACGATACTATTTAATTGCAATAACTTCCAGAATTTTGCTATGAATCTGTATAAATAAAAAAAATATACAGGGAGAATAGACTATGACCGAAGCCCCCAAAACTATCCGTCTGTCTAAATACAAGAAGCCGGATTTTACAACGGATGCCGTCAATCTGGGCTTTGATATTTATTCCGATCACACGGATGTTTATTCAACCGTCACCTACACGCGCACTGACAAAGACAGCAAAAAATCTGTTCTGGTCCTGGATTCAGAAAATCCTAATCCAGCCGGTACTGACTTTATAAAATCCATTATTCTGAATGGCAGCGTACTGGCTGAAGGGACAGGATTCACATACGATCAAGATAATAAAAAACTTTCCATCGATATCGATCCGAAGCTTAACCAGTGGGAAGTACAAATTCATACTTATCTTGAACCTCATAAGAATGATGAGCTTTCCGGCCTGTATAAAAGTGATAATGTATATGTAACACAATGCGAGTCCCAGGGGTTCCGTCGCATAACACCGTTCCTTGATCGCCCTGATGTAATGGCCAGTTATTTTGTAAAAATTGAAGCCGATCCGCAAGAATGCCCGGTGCTGCTGGCAAACGGTAATAAGTTTATGAGTTATTCACTACCGAATGGGCGTCATGCCGCAGTCTTTAATGATCCGCATCCAAAACCAAGCTATCTGTTCGCTACCGCCAATGGTGATATTGAATGCGTTGAAGATAAATTCATAACTATGTCAGGCCGAATTGTAAACTTACGGGTTTATACGGACAAGGGAGAATCTGCAAAGGGCCTTCATGCTCTCAATTCACTGAAAACCTGCATGAAATGGGATGAAGATGTGTTTGGTCGTGAATACGACCTTGATGATTTTAATATTGTTACAGTATCAAAATTCAATGCCGGAGCCATGGAAAATAAGGGTCTGAATGTTTTTCTTGATTCCTTTATTCTCGCCAATCCCGATATAGCCACGGATGAGGATTATCAGCGTATTCTTGATGTTGTCGCCCATGAATATTTCCACAACTGGTCCGGTAACCGGGTTACCGTAGCAAACTGGTTTAATCTGAGCCTGAAAGAAGGGCTTACAGTTATCCGGGAGCAGATGTTTACCGCCTTCACCACATCAGATGCGGTCCAAAGAATTAAGGCCATACAAAAATTGCGCGCTTCCCAGTTCACCGAAGATGATGGCCCTCTATCCCACCCGGTAATGCCAGCAGAACTTCAGGCTGTCGATAATATATACACACATACCGTTTATCAAAAAGGTGCCGAAGTCATACATATGCAGCGCGCCTTGATGGGCCATGATAAATTTGTACAGGGTGTGGTCGATTATTTTGATACGAATGACGGCAAAGCCGTAACAATCAATGAATTTATTACCGCGATGGAAAATGTATCCGGTATTGATTTCAGCAACCAGTTCAAGCTGTGGTATACGCAATCCGGTCGCCCCCGCGTAACAGCCACTGGTCATTATGATACCGCCGCCCAAACCTATAGCTTGACGCTGGAGCAGATAAATCTGCCCACAAAGGATCAGGCAACCAAAAAACCAATGTATATTCCCGTACAAATGGCATTGGTGGATGCGCATGGTAATGATATGCCGCTTGTCCTTACCACGGACGAGGCCTCAACAATCCACACCGGTGCAACTGAACGCGTTTTGTCATTTATTCAGGATAAGCAGACCTTTGTCTTCAAGGATGTAAAATCTGAACCAGCCTTCCATTCCTTGTTCCGGGATTTTTCTGCTATTGTCGATTGCAATCCCGGCCTATCCGAGAACCAGCTTTATAAGCAACTTCTGACTGATAAAGACGGCTTCAACCGTTGGGACGCCAGCCAGAAACTGGCCCTGCTGGAAATGAACCGCATCTATAAGACTTATGAAGCCACAAGCACACTGCCGCCTTTAAGCAAGCGCTATATTAATACATTGCGCAGTTTGCTGAATGATGTAAACGCGGATCCTAATCTTACAGCCCTTATGCTGACGCTGCCTAGTACCAAAGAATTTGAAGGCAAACTCAAACCCGTAAAACCAACCGTAATTGCGGCCACGATTAAACATATAGAAAATTCAATCGGCGCGGAATTGGAGCAGGATTTAAAAGCAGCCTTCGGCCGTGTCCATGATGGAAAGCCATATAGTTTTGATTATAGCGCCGTAGGAAAACGTAGTTTAAAGGCCCTGACGACAAAATACCTTCTGACCAATGGTTCGCATGATAATATAAAAGCTGCCAAGGCACTTTATGACCACGCCGATAATATGACGGATAAAATGACGGCCCTAGAGGCCCTTAACCAACATCCCGGTTCAGAACGGGATACAGCCCTGCTGGATTTTTATAACAGGTTTAAAACCGATATTTTGACCGTTCAAAAATGGTTTGATTTGCAGGCAAATTCTAGCTCTTTATCCTTGATCAGGGAACTGGAACAATTGACTGATAATACTAACCCGGTATTTGATTGGAAGGTCCCGGGCCATGTATCGTCTGTGTTTGGTGGGTTTGTAACTAACTATACGCAGTTTCATAAGAATGACGGCTCCGGCTATGAATTCCTGGCCGATGCCGTTATCAAGGCCGAGAGTATCAACAAATCAACGGCCGCTCGCCTTGTGGGCTCCCTCTGCCAATGGCAAAAATATGACACGGCTACCCAGAAATTGATGATTAAGGCGCTGGAACGTGTAAAAGACAACGCAAAATCGGACAATCTGAAGGAAAAAGTCTTCAAATCCCTTCCCAATGATGCCGAAAAGGCCAGATTGACTTTGCAGCCTTAAAACGGTTGAAATTAAGGCAGGTCTCAGGGAGAATAGCGAGATCTTAATTCCTGCATCCCGGAGTTCCAGCATGCGCACCGATACGCCTAAAACGATTTATCTGAAGGATTACACGCCACCTGCCTATCTGGTGGATAGTATCGACCTGACCTTCAAAATTTTTGATGATAAAACTATCGTCAGCGCTACGACAGAATTCCGCCGCAACCATGAAGGTCAAGAACCGCTTGTCCTGAATGGGGAGCATCTCAAAGTTTTATCAGTAAAAATTGATGGCAACGATACGCCCTATGATTTTGATGATAAATTCCTGACCATTAAATCTGTACCGGAATCATTCAGCCTTACTGTTGAAACAGAAATTAATCCGGCGGCGAATACGCGCCTTGAAGGTCTTTATATGTCCGGTGGTAATTGGTGCACGCAGTGCGAGGCCGAAGGGTTTCGCACCATCACATGCTTTCCCGACCGTCCCGATGTTATGACGGTTTTTACCGTCCGTGTGGAAGCTGACAAGAAAAAATGTCCCGTCCTGCTGTCAAACGGCAATCTGGTTGATGAAGATGATCTGGATAATGGCCGCCATTTTACTGTCTGGCATGATCCTTTCCCGAAACCATGTTATCTGTTTGCACTGGTTGCCGGGGATCTTGTCCATATTAAGGATACATTCAAGACACAGTCTGGACGTAATGTTGATTTACGTATCTATGTTCGCAAGGGCGATGAAACGCAATGTGACTGGGCGATGGAATCACTGATTAAATCCATGAAATGGGATGAGGAAGTTTATGGCTGCGAATACCAGCTCGACCGTTTTAACATTGTCGCAGTCAGTGATTTCAATATGGGGGCCATGGAAAACACCTCACTGAATATCTTCAACACCGCCCTCGTCCTGGCTCACCCTGATACGGCCACCGATCTTGATTTTGAACGTGTCGAAAGCGTTATTGCCCACGAATATTTCCACAACTGGTCCGGCAACCGTGTAACCTGTCGTGACTGGTTCCAGCTTTCACTCAAAGAAGGCCTGACCGTATTCCGGGATCAGGAATTCAGTGCGGATTTAAACTCTCGCGATGTGCAGCGCATTGATGATGTAGCCTTGTTGCGCCGCATGCAGTTCCCAGAAGATGCTGGGCCGCTGGCCCACCCCGTACGTCCGGATAATTATATCGAGATCAATAATTTTTATACCGTCACTGTCTATGAAAAGGGTGCGGAAGTTATTCGGATGTACCGCACATTGCTGGGTAATGCCGCTTACCGTAAGGCGACTGATTTATATTTTGATCGTTATGATGGCATGGCCGTTACCTGTGACGATTTCCTGAAATGTATGGAGGATGCATCCGGCAAGGATTTGTCACAGTTCAAGCTCTGGTACTCTCAAGCCGGAACCCCAGAAATTACGGCGAATGGTACTTACGATAAAGAAAATCGCACTTACACGCTGGCGCTGAGCCAGAGAGTCCCCGCAACGCCCGGGCAGACCGATAAAAAACCTATGCACATTCCCGTGCGCGTTGGTCTGATTGGACCTAACGGCGAAGATATTGTCGAAAAACTTCTGGAGCTACGTTTAGAAACTGAAACATTCACTTTTGAAAATATTCCCGCGCAACCTGTACCCTCTATCCTGCGTGGATTTACGGCACCGGTAAAACTTCAAACCAACCTATCCAATAATGATCTGCAATTTCTTATCGTTCATGACAAGGATGGCTTTAACCGTTGGGAAGCCGGACAGATACTGGCCCTGCGCATGTTCTCTTCCATGCTGGATCATAATGATCCCGTCTGGAAAACCTTCCTGGACAGCTATAGTGTCCTGATCGAACAAGCCAGTAAGTCCGGTATTGATAAAGCTCTTCTCGCACGGAATCTCTCCCTGCCAGATATAGGAATTATCGGGCAGCAGCAGAAAATTGTCGATCCCGAAGCCATTCACCGCGTACGTCAGACCGCCCTGACATCCATCAATGATCTCTATAGCGTGGCTTTACGCAAAATATATGCAGATAACCATGACAAGGTTTTTGCCAGTGATTTTGAATCGCGCGCCCGTCGTGCCTTGAAAAACACAATCCTAAGGATCCTAAATGATGCCGATCTAGCCAAGGCGCAATACGACTCCGCCACATGTATGACTGATCGTGTCGGATCTTTGTCTGTGCTTGCCGATCACGATGGCAGCAGCCGTGACGAAGCCTTCACCGATTTCCACAAACGGTTTAAAGATTATATGCTTGTCATTGATAAATGGTTTGCCCTCCAAGCCGCTGGAGTAAGTGCCAACACACTGGAGCGCATCAAGGATCTTCGTAACCATCCGGATTTCATTATCAAGAACCCTAACCGTGCCCGTTCCTTACTGGCGGGTTTTGCGATGAACAACCCGGTTTGCTTCCATGCTGCGGATGGCAACGGGTATAATTTCCTGGCCGATGCCGTCATTGAACTGAACAGCATTAATCCGCAAATTGCCGCCCGCATCCTTACCCCCTTCAAGGAATGGAAGCGCTACACACCGGATCGTCAGGAAAGGATGAAAACTGCCCTGGAAAAAATCAAAGCCACCAAAGATTTATCCGCGGATGTTTTTGAGATTGTCACAAAAAGCCTGGCAGGCTAATCTCCCGCTATGCTGAAAATTGAAAAAAGCCTTGAAGGAATTGTCTGCGGTATAGACGAAGCTGGTCGCGGTCCTCTTGCCGGACCCGTGACCGCGGCCAGTGTCTATATTCTTCCCGAAACATCCCGTAAACGATTTTGGGCGCAGGTGAATGACAGCAAAACCCTGCCCCATAATAAGCGCGAAGAATTATTCACGGCCATCGTGGAGCATAGCTGCTACGGCATTGCGCAGGCTTGCAATAATGAGATTGATCAGCTGAATATCCATCACGCCACCTTACTGGCGATGAAGCGCGCCTTTGAAACCATGTGCCGGAATTTTGACCTGAACCCCCATCATGCCCTTATTGACGGAAAATTCTCGCCTAAGCTGGCCTGCAATACCATGACGGTTATTAAGGGGGATTCTAAATCCCGCTCCATTGCCGCCGCTTCCATACTTGCGAAAGTCACGCGGGACCGCATTATGACCGATTTACACGAACAATTTCCCCATTATGGCTGGATAAAGAATGCTGGCTATGGCACCCCCGAACATCTGGAGGGGATCAAGCTTTACGGTGTCACAATCCATCATCGACAATCCTTCGCCCCGATAAAGCAGAAGCCATTGATCTGACTCGCCTTTTTGACTCTTACATCAAGACTCCCATACAAGCCATTGACTCCGCTTATGGAATCGTCTTTTTTACTTGACAGCGAATCGCCTTTGACTCATGATGCAGGCTCGAGCAACAAGGAGTTTTAAATGTCGAGTCAAAAGTCTAACAAATCCACAAGAAACGTAATTCTGGCCGGTGATTGCATCGAAATGATGAATTCACTTCCCGCGGGCAGTGTGGATATGATTTTTGCCGACCCGCCCTATAATCTGCAGCTGGGCGGCGATTTGCACCGCCCCAACAACTCCAAGGTTGATGCCTGCGACGATGATTGGGACAAATTCGACAGCTTCAAGACCTATGACGATTTTACCCGCGACTGGATGAAGGCTGCGCGCCGCCTGCTGACCCCCGATGGTTCGATCTGGGTTATTGGCAGCTATCACAATATTTTCCGCGTCGGTTCGGTGATGCAGGATCTGGGGTACTGGATACTGAACGATATCATCTGGCGCAAGACAAACCCGATGCCGAATTTTCGGGGACGCCGTTTTACCAATGCGCATGAAACACTGATTTGGGCCGGTAAAGGTGAAAAATCCAAATACCGCTTCAATTACGATGCGATGAAAGCCATGAACGAAGATCTTCAGATGCGCAGCGATTGGAGTATTCCGCTTTGTACCGGGGGTGAGCGCATGAAGGATGATGACGGCCTTAAGGCGCATCCGACACAAAAACCGGAAGCCCTTCTCTACCGTGTCATCATGGCATCCACAAATCCCGGTGATTTAATTCTCGATCCATTCTTTGGCACAGGCACAACCGGTGCCGTTGCCAAGAAACTGGGCCGTGACTATATCGGTATTGAACGGGATGCCGGTTACCGCAAAGTTGCCAAAAAACGTATCGATGCGGTAAAAGTTGGGGATATTGAAGACATTATTCACACAACATCCAAACGCGAAGAAGTACGAATTCCGTTCGGTACACTGATCGAACAAGGCCTGCTGAAACCCGGCACCGTTCTTACAGATGCGAAGAAAGTTCATACTGCCAAAGTAGGCGCGGACGGTAATCTTGTTACCAACACATATCGGGGATCAATCCACAAGGTCGGAGCCGCCGTTCAGGGTGCGCCATCATGTAATGGCTGGACCTACTGGCATTATAAAGAGGGCAGTCGTTCGGTGCCGATTGACAATCTGCGCCAGCAGGTACGCCATGCCCAGTCTGGCAAAACATCGGGCGATAGTTTGCAATAAAATCTATTCTTTTGGTGGCACAAGATTTGGCAAAGCGGAGTCTTGTTCATTTTTCATGCGACGGGGTAATACCTTGCGATCATAATCTTGTGCATACAACAAGCGCAGGCGCTCCTTGTCCGCATAGACTTCATATCCATCAAGACGTGTATAAATTTCGGCCTTCTGATCATGATTGGGAAGCTTTATCGTACCTTTCATCATCATAAAACGAAATTTAACCCGTAAGTAAGCTTCACGGCGATAACGTTCGGTTTGCGTGCTGATATCCTGATCCTGCTTGCCTTGGCGTGTCTGCTCAATAAAGGCTGCCGCCATTTCTTTTTCTACCGGAATTTTTGTTAAAAGAAAGGGTCGGTTTAATGACAAAACAATCGGATGCGGGTAATCACGAAATACTTTTGAATTTTTTGTGCATTTGTTTTCAAAAGGCAGGCTGGATAATTCAAGACGCTGTATACTGCGCGTGACCGCGGGATCTAGAATATCAAAATACTGACCTTGTTCGTTATATTTTCCGACGGTGATGGGAATTACCACATCAAATGACCGCGGATAAGTCTTCATATTCTTTTGTAAAGAAGCGCGGGTAGCATCGCGTATCTGATGCCACTGGATTTCATTATTATAATATCTCTGGACCATATCGCATTCATTGATGCGCAGATAATTATCTATATGGTCGTCACTATCCAACTCCATTTTACCAATCGCCCAATACATGCGGGAGATATCACCGTAATCCATTGGGATATATTTATCGCTGTCCGCTTCCGGAGTTTCAAGCGTCTCGATAAACTCCGAAGGGTCCAGAGGGGTGGACTCAGCATACGAAGTTTGCCATGGGATCATGCATAATCCTAAAAACAATATAGCTCCGGCAATCTTCATTCTATAAATTCCTCATGCCATAATTTTTACGAACTTTTTAAACAAGGTCGGTAATTCCAATTTTAACAGCTTATCGCGCGCAATCCAAATATACTGATCACCCTTGATATCGGCCCGCCTTACCTTGTAAGCCCGCCCCTCAAGTTCCAGATCAAAATGGGTAAAACTATGAAAGATCCGGGCATCGCGGGCGATCTTGCCAGGCTTATGTTTTTTCAGGAACGCAGCCATTTTGGGTCTGGCTTCTCCCTTTATTACCCACTCCGATGTAGGCAAGCCCCGCATCCCGCCCAGCATTACGGTGTCGGGCCGGCGCTCAAACAACACCTCATCCTTTTCATTGATGATCCAGTAGACATGGCCAAATTTTTGCGGCTTGGCCTTTTTCGGTGCGCGGCGGGGCAATTCTGCTGCCTGCCCGGCAAGCCGGCCCTGACATTTTTTGCTGACCGGGCACAGGGCGCAGCGCGGTGCCTTGGGGATGCAGATGACCGCGCCCAGATCCATCATGGCCTGCGCAAAATCTCCGGGGCGATCTGCCCAGCCTTCGGATAAAAGGGCAGCATGCTCTTTCAGGCTCTTTTTGACCCCGGGCAAGGGTTCCTGCAGGTTGAAATAACGCGCCACCACCCGCTCCACATTCCCATCAACCACGGTCGCGGGCTTATCAAAGGCAATCGCCGTAATCGCAGCACTCGTATAATCCCCGATGCCGGGCAGTTCTTTAAGCGCTTCGATGGAGTTTGGGAATTTGCCGTTCAATTGCACGGAAACGACTTTTGCACACTTATGCAAATTGCGGGCGCGGGCGTAATAGCCCAAACCGGCCCAGGCCTCCATAACATCCTCGACCGGCGCTTTGGCTAGATCATGAACCGTCGGCCAGGCCTTCACAAATTTTAAAAAGTAAGAGATAACAGCTGCTACAACCGTTTGTTGAAGCATTATCTCAGACAGCCAGACATGATATGGATCGCCTTGAAACCCCGGCGGCGCGCGCCAGGGCAGCTTCCGGTGGTTTTCGTCATACCATGCCAAAAGCTTATTTCGGAAATTGTTGATATCCGTTTTAGATAACTTGTCGTAAGCCGATGGAGCTGACATAGTGGCTTTTATCTTTTCCCTTAGAGTATAGTAGTGTCATGAACGGACCGCGCCTTTTATCAGAGACGATACCTGCTGTGGCCAGTAAGGTTTTCAGCCGCAAATATATCATGCTGGGCCGACTTGTCACCCATTGGGATGATATTGTTGGCAGCGAACTGGCGCACAAGACCCAGCCCGTCAAAATCCGCTATATGAAGCCCAAAAACGGCGCAAAAGCGACCGCTTCACTGGATATTGCCACCACCACGGCAGATGCCACGGTGCTCCATTACCAAAAAGACCTTATTTTAGAACGGATAAACCAGATTTTTGGCGACCGTTGGGTCACCGCGATCCGGTTCGTTCCCATTGCCTCAAACCAGCCATTAAAAGCACCGGCCAAGCGACCGCGCGTGTTGTCCCCGGCCGAAAACACCTATCTGACTGACCTTATAAGCGGTGTTTCTGATGAAGAAATTCAGGGTCGGCTAAAGAATCTTGGATCTGCCATTTTACAAGACAAGAAGAGTGGTTTATAAGAACTCCAACGATTACTTCATTACAGGATAAAAAATGACAAAAGTTGCAGCTATTACCCTTCGCCCCGGCAATGTTCTTGACCGCGGAGACGGCAAACTATGGGCCGTTACAAAATATGACATCATGCAGCCCGGCAAAGGTGCCTCCGTTATCCAGGTTGAGATGCGCGATATCCGCAGCGGCAACAAAGATAACGTCCGTTACCGTACACAGGAAGTTGTTGAACGCGTTCGTCTGGACCAGGCTGAATTCCAGTTCCTGTACGAAGATGCCGATGGATACAACTTCATGAACCAGGAAACATTCGAGCAAATCAGTGTCCAGGGTGATGTTATTGGCGATCCAAAAGCATTCCTTCAAGAAGGCATGATCGTTCAAATTGAAAGCTTCGAAGGCACTCCGCTAAACGCACAATTGCCATCCCATGTCACAATGCGTATTGAACAAGCCGATCCGGTTGTTAAAGGCCAGACCGCGTCATCTTCATACAAGCCAGCCATACTTGAAAATGGCGTAAAAGTTATGGTGCCCCCCTTCATCGAAAGCGGCACACGTATCGTGGTAAAAACTGAAGACAGTTCTTACGTCGAACGCGCCAAAGATTAATTAAAAAAGGATTCTCTGCAATGGCTTTATCACCCACAATGAATGTGATGCTGCGCGCAGTTGAAAAGGCGGCTAAGTCCCTTATCCGCGATTTCGGCGAAGTGGAGCAATTGCAGGTATCCCGTAAAGGCCCCGGCGATTTCGTAACCGCCGCCGACCACCGTTCCGAAGAAATCCTGTTCACGGAATTATCAAGGGCACGCCCCGATTACGCATTCCTTATGGAAGAGCGCGGCGCAAAGGGGGATGCCAATGCGGATTACCGCTGGATCATCGATCCTCTGGATGGCACGATGAATTTCCTTCATGGATTGCCGCACTGGAATATCTCCGTTGCCCTTGAATATCGCGGCGATATTATTGCAGGTATCGTATTTGATCCTGTAAAAGACGAACTATTCCGCGCTGAAAAAGGCGGTGGCGCCTTCATGAAAAATCGTCGTTTGCGTGTTTCTGGGCGTGATAATCTGGAACAAGCTATCATCATTAACGGTGGTGTTTCCCGCCGTCCGCAGGAAGACCAAGATTTATTCGCAAGGGAATGTGCATCTTTATGTTCATCCGGCACATCTTTGCGCCGCTTTGGTGCGGCGGCACTTGATATGGCGTATGTGGCGGCAGGCCGTGCGGAAGCATTCTGGGAGCGGAATCTGAGTCCCTGGGATGTTGCGGCAGGCACATTGATCGTTAAAGAAGCCGGCGGTTCCGTTGGTGATATTGATAATAAAACAAGCAATCCTGTTGTCACGGGTAACGTGATTGCATCGAATGCAAATCTTTACGAGCCTATCAAAACTGTTTTAAACAAAGCCAATCAAGGCAAAAACGCAGCCTGAGGCAATTCAATGCCGCATAAGCCTTTTTTTATAGTTCTTTGTGCTTTTATAATGACGGTCTTTGCGGCACCTGTTGCGGCACAGGATGTTGTTGAACCTTCCGTGCAAATTGATACGTCAATTCTGGATGACCTCGACCCTTCCGGTGCTAAAGGAAATGGCTATAAAGTTATTCCCTTGGGTGAACCGGCGCAGATGAAAAAACGTGCGCAGCCCAAGCTGACGACACCCACCGCAACGGCTCCCGCTAAAACTATAAAAGCGCAAAAGAAAATTGAAACCAAAAAGCCCGCGTCGCGCCACTCAACCAAAAAAGTACCGCTCCCTGACCGCAAGCCTTCTGGTCTTGCCGCGAAAAAAACTACTCCTGCTGTTTCTGCAAAAATCACGGCACCAGTCCCCGCGCCTGCTGTTAAAAAGGCAGAGCCCACAAAGCAAGCCGCCGCTCCCCCTAAGAAAAAGGAAGAGGAACAAAAAGCTCCGAAAACAGCCGAAGGTTATGTAGTCAAAGGCACCCGTACCGGACCCGCAGTTGTCGCTAGCCCCACAACATCCGTAACCGTTGAAGCCCTGCATATTCCACGCCGCCCCAATGACCACCCGGAAGCAAAAAATAAGGCCGTTGAAAAACCGGTGGCGCAGCCTGAAACTCTGAGACCCGGAGATATGAAAGCCCTGGCAACATTTAAGCCAGACCCGAAGATTGAGCCGGAATTGGCCGCCGACCCCGCTCTATCCGCACCCGAAGCAGCACCCGTCCCACTCACAATCGAACAATCCGAAGGGTTGGAGCGCGTTATTCTACCGTTCAAGACCCAGACCGCCGACATCGACCCCGGTATCAAAAGCGCTTTGAAAAAAGAAATCATGCCCCTTTTACGCGCCAACCCCGATTGGCAGGTTCAGATTAAGGCCTTCGCCCATATGATTGAAAACAAAGCCATACCTTTACCGGGGCAAGATAAACGCCTGTCCCTTGACCGGGCCCTATCAGTTCGGGAATGGCTGGTAAGTCAAGGCATACCACCCAGCCGCCTCGACATTCGTCCCATGGGCCGGGATGGGCGAAACGATACTGATTCCAACCGTGTGGATTTGCTGCTGCTGGATACAATTACCAATTAAGGCTGCAATTATTCTAAGTTTTGGCTAATGGTAAATTCTGCAAAGCCTTACAAATCTTCTATGTAGTTTTAAAATCTTAAGAGATGTGTTATAATTGTGGCAACGCAAATTTGCATGGCAGGCCTTAAATGACATTTAAAAATTATTCTTCTAAAGCTTTTACACTTATTGAGATTTGTATTGTCATTATTATTACCGGCCTTCTGCTTGTTTCGATTATGCAGGTTCTGGAAGTTTATCAGAAAAAGGAAAGAATAGAGAAAACCGTTAAGAATATCCAGATTGTAGAGAAGTCCCTTCAAACATTTTTAGGGATACACGGTTATTACCCCTGCCCCGCACTGTTGGATGCAAGATCTGGCGATGCAACATTCGGAATTTCACAAAATTGCGCTACACTAACTGGAGATGTTGTTACAGGAGCTGTTCCCACCACTACCCCCAACCCAAAATTTGGACAACCGAACGAGCCCGAATTTATTACGGTCGTACCATTTACCAATACGATTGATGGCTACGGTAATCGTATTACCTATGCCTTGACCCGTAGAATGGGTATAAATGAAGCTAATTATGAAGATCCTACAACAGTAGCAAGGGTAGATGTTCAGCTGCTTGATGAAACTAGAACAGTAACTGAACGCTTCCTTCTTATCAGTCATGGCGCAGATGCCAAGGGCGCATTCTCATCCGGCGGCGTAAGAGTATCAGATTGCACAGGTTCTTCACAAAATGACGCTGAGAACTGCGATAACGACCCGGTTTTTTCCTTAACAGAATTGAACCGTGCAACCGTGGATGACAATAGTCATTTCGATGATTTTCTATCTTTACGTACAACGGTTGGCACCACTTATTCGTGCGATGGCTCTGCGAATCAAGTCATGATTGGTTTTATTGATGATCAGCCTATATGCCGTGTTGCGCCGGAAGTTGATTCTTTGTGCTCGCCTGAAGATCGACAACGACTGATTGGATATAATAGTCAGGGCGAACCTGTATGTCGCCCTTTGGTCAATAACCAAAACTGTCCCAACGGACAAGTTGCACGTGGCATTAATCCGGATGGTAGCCCTATTTGCAGCGGCGGTGTAATACAATGTCCGACTGGCCAGGTTTTAGCAGGTATAGATCTTGCCGGTAACCGTGTTTGTGTCAGTCGTGTTTCCTGCCCGGCAGGGCAGATTGAAAACGGTGTCAGAGCGAACGGGACTCCGAATTGTGTTCCTATTGCAAGCATACTTCCACGTCCGAACATTAATGTCACATGCCGTGTCGTAGAACATCCCACACAAAATGGTACTAATTATACAAGGCCTAATATGTGCGGTCCCAATGAGTTTATGGCAGGCGGTGGCGCACGCTGTAGCGTTCCTGGTAATGGTGCTGTCGGCGGGTATATGGCAGGGTCCGCACCAACAAATAGAAATACATGGTTTGCCGATTGTGCTGCCGCGATTCACACCATTCAAATACATGCAATTTGTTGTAGAGTGGATTTCGCCTGGCCATAAAACGGACCATATTATAAATCTTTAAAAGCAGGCTTTTGTAAGCCTGCTTTTTTATTAATGGTTTTATATTCGATGATGGCTGCTCACAAGCCTTCATTCCCAAAACTATCAAGCCCTTATTACCATTAAGTGTGGATAAGAATTACCAGAAAGGCGCAGTTTTCTTGACTTTTGAGTGATTTTTATTGATGTTGGGCCTATTCTTTAAATCGGCTGAAAAAGCCTCTCGTAATTATGACAAGGACTGTTCCATGAAGAACAAGAATGCCCTTTTGGTGACTTTGGCCGCAGTAGTTGTTATTGCCCTCGGCCTGTATGGAACAACGCTGGCAATTGCAAAAAATGCCGGTGATGAACAAGTTACTGCTACCGCCCCCGCCGCAGGGGAAGAACCCGAAGTTACGCCTGCTGAAACAGCTGCTGCCCCGGAAGCAGAATCTGCGACTGAAACAGCCAACGGCAATGCCCAGCTGGATTTAGAAGCGGCCATGGCCGACCGTGCCCTTGGCGACCCGAAGGCCCCCGTCCGCGTAGATGAATACGCATCCTTGACCTGCAGCCACTGCGCCGCTTTCAGCAATGAAATCTTCGATAATTTTAAAAAGAAATATATTGATACCGGCAAAGTCTATTTCGTATTCCATGATTTTCCTTTGAATGCGCCCGCCATTGATGCCGCGATGATTGCACGCTGTATGCCTGCTGACCGTTACTTCCAGTTCACGAAATTCTTATTCCAGACCCAGGATAAATGGGCGTATGGCACAACCAGTCACCGTGATGTGCTGCGTCAAAATGCCAAACTTCTGGGCATGAATGATGAATCGATTGATGCCTGCTGGAATAATGCAGATTTGAAACTGGCGCTTATCGACCATATGCAAAAGGCCGGTGAAAAATACAAAATTGATTCAACGCCAAGCTTTGTTATTAATCAGGGTGCCGAAACAATTTCCGGTATGCTGCCATTGACATCATTTGACAAAAAACTGGCTCCCTATTTGAACAAACAGGCTGCTCCGCTTGAGGAGACAAAAGCTCAATGATTCAATTTAACAAGCTACGACTGCACGGCTTCAAATCCTTCGTCGACAAGACGGAGCTTGAGATTGGCCCAGGCCTGACCGGTATTGTCGGCCCGAATGGGTGCGGCAAGTCGAACCTTGTTGAAGCCCTGCGTTGGGCGATGGGTGAAAACTCTTCCAAACGTATGCGCGGCGGTTCCGGCAGCATGGATGATGTTATCTTTAGCGGCACTGAAAAGCGCCCGGCGCGTAACGTCGCGGAAGTCACCATCCTGCTCGATAACTCCAAACACACCGCTCCGGCGCCCTACAGCACTGTTGAGGAAATTGAAGTCGTCCGTAAGATTGAACGTGAAAACGGTTCTGGCTACCGCATTAACGGCAAAAACGTTCGCGCCCGTGATGTGCAGTTGTTATACGCAGACGTGATGAGCGGCGCAAACTCGCCTTACCTCGTATCCCAAGGCCGCGTGACCGCCCTTATCAATGCAAAGCCTTCCGAGCGTCGCCTTATCCTCGAAGAAGCCGCCGGTATTACGGGCCTATATGCCCGCCGCCACGAAGCGGAACTGCGTCTGCGCGCCACGGACAATAATTTAAAGCGCCTTGAAGATCTGGTCGGCAGCATGGACGGCCGTCTGCAGTCCCTAAAAAAGCAAGCGCGCCAAGCCACAAAATACCGTAACCTCAGCACCGATATCCGCCAGCTGGAGACAATGATTTCCAGTCTTGAGTGGAGCCGCGCGCACGAAAAACTGCGCGAAGTTGAAAGCGCCTTTGGTGTTGCCGAAAGTGCCGTTGCCGAACATATGCTGGTCGTATCCCAGCTGACCCAGACACAGAACGTGCAGTCCGAAGATTTGCCCGACCTGCGCCGCGAAGAAGCTGAAATGTCCGCCGCCCTGCAGGCCCGCCGTCTGGCTCTGCAGCGTCTGGAAGATGAGGCTGCCCGCCTGACCCAGCAATTATCCGAAACACGCAGCCAGCTGGAACAAACATCCACTGACCGCGCGCACGAGCAGCTGACACTGGAAGAAAACACCAATGTTCTGCAACGTCTGGAAGGCGAAGAGCGTTCATTGCTGTCCGCAGCCGCCTCCGCCGATGAAGATTTGCAGGCGCGTCAACAAGCCCGCACTGAAATTCAGAGCGAGACAGACACGCTGGAAGAAAAATTCCGCGCCCTGACCGACAGCTTCGCAACAGACCGCGCGCACAAGCAAAGCCTTGATAACCAGACCAACCAGAACCGCAGCCGCCGCGATAACCTGTCCACCCGCTTAAGCTCCATTACGCAGCAGCTTGAACAGAAAAAAGCTGAGCAGCAGGAAGCTGACGTTACCGTTGACCTGCGCAGCGATATTGAAAAGCTGGAGCAGGAAACGGAAACCTTGCGCGCGACGCTCAGCAATCTGGAAGAAAACCTGAACAAAGTCCGCGAAGACCGCGAATCCAGCCGCCGTTTGCTGCAGGAAAAAGAAAACGACAAATCCAAGCTGCTCTCTGAAATCAGAACGCTGGAAACCATCGTAAACTCCTTCTCCGAAGAAGGTTTCAAGCCGGTATTTGAAGATGTTCAAGCCGATAAAGGTTTTGAGCTGGCCCTATCCCGCGCCCTCGGCGACGCCCTGATGGGCTCCACCGACAGCGACGCGCCGGTAGTATGGCGTGAGCGTTTCATTGATACCAATGATACATCACCGCTGCCAAATGGCTCCGTTGCCCTTACACCACACGTATCCGCACCGGATGTTCTGAAACTGGCTTTGAGCCAGATTGGCGTTGTTGATACGGTCGAAGACGGCGAACGCCTGTCCTCCACCCTGAAACCGGGCCAGTCCTTGGTCTCCCGTGACGGCGCTTACTGGCGTTGGGATGGCCTGTTCGTACGCGAAACGGCCTCTGACCGCCTCGCCGTTCAGTTGCAACAGAAAAACCGACTGGCTGATGTTCAAAAACAATTGCCCGCCGCCGAAGAGGCCGTTGAAACACAACGCGCCCTGAAAGAAAAAGCGGAAGCAAGCCACACCGAAACGCAGGCCAAGCAATCCGAAGCACAAAGCGCTCTACGCACATCCGACCAGACATTGCGCGAAAAACGCATCGCCCTGACACGCGCCGTCGAAGCCCAATCCGGTCGCCAGGCTGAACTGGCTAAACTTGAAGAAGCTTTGTCTCTGGTCACCACCGACCTCGAAGCCATTAACGAGACATTGCGCATTAACGAATCCGAACTCGCCGCCTTCGATGCCAATAGCTTCGAAGACCAGCAAGCCAAGATTAACGAAGCCCGCGAAGCATTAAGCAATGCCCGTGGCCGTTTGCAGGACGCCATCCGCGACCATGAATTAGCCCGTCAGGAACAAGGTCGCCGTCAGGCCCGCTTGCAAGCCATCGGTGATGAGCGTGTGAATTTGCAGAACCGCTGCATCCGTGCGCGCGAACGTCTCAAAGAACTCGATGAACGCGAAGAAAGCCTGAAAGCCAAAGCCGAAGATTTGCACTCCCGTCCTGATGATATCAAAAAGGACAGCGAAGAACTTCTGTCCCGCATCACGACACAAGAACAAGAACGCGCCGTCGTATCCGACAAACTGGCCGCCGTTGAAGCAGAGCTCGCCGACACAAATAAGGCGCTTAAAGAAGCCGAAGGCTTGCTCTCCACTGCCCGCGAAGCCCGCGCCCATGCGCAGGCCACCGCGTCCGAGCGTATGCAGCAGATGGAAGCTCTGCGCCAGTACATTGAAGAATATTTTGGCGTAACACCGGAAGAACTCAAGGCGCAGGCCGCGATTAATCCCGAGGAACCGGCACCGGACCTTGACCGTCTGAAGCAACAAAAAGATAAAGCCGTCCGTGACCGCGACCTGATTGGTCCGGTGAACCTCCGCGCTGACCAGGAAGCGGAAGAGCTGGAAAATGAATTTGCTGGCATTCTGAATGAGAAAAATGATTTGGTCGAGGCCATCACTGAACTCCGCCAAGGCATTCAAAAACTGAACAACGAAGCGCGCGAGCGTCTGGAAATTGCGTTTGAAAAAGTAAACGCGCACTTCCGCGATATGTTCACACGCCTGTTTAACGGCGGCAAGGCACATCTGGCTTTGATCGAAGCAGCTGATCCGCTCGAAGCTGGCCTTGAAATCTTTGCGCAACCACCGGGCAAAACATTGCAGTCCCTTTCCCTGCTGTCCGGTGGTGAGCAGACCCTGACGGCCGTTGCGCTCATCTTTGCGATGTTCCTGACGAACCCGTCACCGATCTGCGTACTGGACGAAGTTGATGCGCCGCTTGATGACGCCAACGTGGATCGCTTCTGCGACATGCTGGATGAATTCGCAGATCGCGGTGAAACACGCTTCCTGGTCATTACGCACCACCGTCTGACGATGGCCCGTATGAATCGTCTCTATGGCGTGACCATGTCCGAGCGCGGCGTGTCACAGCTTGTATCTGTTGATATGAACCAGCAGATGGATTTCCTGGAAGCCGCAGAATAATAAACTAGGTGGGATTAAATCGAATAGGCTGCGCTTTAGGTTGATCAAAGCGCAGTCTTTCATTTTCAGGGAATAGCTTTTCAATGCTTTCCGGTGGTGTTTTACCGGTCAAGACCAGACGACGGCCACGGAACACAAATTCAACAATCTTGTTGTCGTTTTCACGACTAACTAGCGCTGCATCAATAGCGGCTTCATAAAGCCCTATATTGTCATTGTTCTTGAATACCAGATTCAAGGAATCGTGATCACCACCATCAATTATAAAATGTTTTGCTTGTGGAGCCACACCCTTACGCAGTTCCCAGATCTTTGAAAAGAAATCTACTGCGGTAATATTCAGGTTCCGCTCAAACCGCTCAACGGTGAATTTCACTTCACCATAATCGCTGCTGACATTTAGGGTATAACCGTCAAATTCACGGCCTAAAAACTGCGCTGCAACTTTTATGGATTCGATTAAATTCTCGCCTTGAAAGAAAACGGAGATCTCTCCGGGCATGTCATCAATGACCCGGGCTGAAAAATTTGAGTATTTGTGAATATCTTTTTTCATATTACACAATGTTTACTGCATTGTCTCTTTGCCCGTCAAGAATAAAAAGGCTATAACTAGGTCTACTAGAGCGTAAGGACCAAAAATGACTGACGACCTCGACAATCTTGAGAAGAAAATTGCCCAGTTCAAGCAGGCCGACCAGGCCGAAAAAGCTGAGGATATTGAAAAGCTTAGAGATTCCAATAACCTGAATATGGGATTGCGGGCTGGCACCGAACTGGTCGCCTGCATTGCCGCCGGAACATTCATTGGCTGGGCTCTCGATAACTGGCTGGAGACTAAGCCGCTCTTCCTGATCATCTTCCTTTTGGCCGGAATTGGCGCTGGTTTTATGAATGTATACAAAATAACGCAAAATATTGGCGATTCAGTAGGCTTTGCGGCCTTGCATAAAACAAAAAAACAGGCTAAAAACGCGCCAGATAACACGAGTCGTTAATTCGTTAGTGTGTAACCTCTCAACCATTAGGACTTTAAAGTGGCTGACCCGATACACCAGTTTCAGATTATCCCCATCGTGCCGTTCCATGTTGGCGGTTTTGACCTGTCCTATACAAATTCATCACTTTGGATGACCTTCGCCGCCGTGCTTTCAATCGCCGTACTGGGTATGAGCGCCAGCCGTAAAGCCATGGTCCCCGGCCGTCTGCAGGTTCTGTCCGAAATGCTGTATGAGTTTATCGGAAACATGATACGCGAAAATATCGGCAGCGAAGGTCGTCGTTACTTCCCGCTGATTTTTACATTATTTGTTATTGTTCTTATGGGTAACCTGCTGGGTATGTTGCCTTTCTCCTTCACCTATACAAGCCATATCATCGTGACCGCCGCACTCGCGCTGTTGATTTTCTTTACCGTGATTGTGATTGGCGTGGCCCGTAACGGCCTTCATTTTTTCAGCCTGTTCGTACCGCCGGGTGTTTCCTTCTGGCTGCTGCCGTTGATTATACCCATTGAAATTATTTCGTTCCTTGTGCGTCCGCTCACGCTGTCCGTTCGTCTTTTTGCGAATATGATGGCCGGCCACCTGGTTCTCAAAGTCTTTGCCGGTTTCAGTGTCGCGATGCTGGGCCTGGGTGTGGGCGGCTTGTTTGCCGGTCTCATCCCGATGCTCTTCAACTCAATCCTGATTGCGTTTGAAGTGCTGGTTGCCTTGCTTCATGCGTATGTGTTTGCCGTTCTGGCCTGCATATACCTTAAAGACACTGTAGACTTGCATCACTAAGAATTACACTAACTTAAAACTGAAGAAGGAAAACTGAAATGGAACTGGAATCCGTAAAACTTATCGCTGCTGCTCTTGCCCTGCTCCCTATGCTGGGTATCGGTATTGCTCTGGGCATGATCTTTTCATCCTATAACGAAGCTGTTGGTCGTAACCCGAACGCCGCTGAAATTCTCGACAAGAAGTTCTTCCTGACCTTCGCGCTGACAGAAGCTCTGGCGATTTTCGCGCTGGTTGTTTCTCTGATCATCCTGTTCGGCTAAGAATAATGATGCGGGCGCTTATGATTGCAAAGCAAAATAAACTGCGTACATGGCTGTCGGCCATGGGACTGGTCATGATTGTTTTTGCGGCCATGGTGCCCGCTCACTATGCCTACGCTACGTCGGACGCTCTGACTGCTGTAGAGCAACCGATTATCGAAGACGCCCATGCCGCTACGGATAGCCATGCCGGTGAGCATAAAAAGGGCCTTCCCCAATTTGATCCCTCCACCTACACAAGCCAGATTTTCTGGCTGACCCTTACCTTTGTCGTGATGTATGCGGCGTTTGCGGGCAGCATTATTCCCAAAATCGGCACTGTCATTGACACACGGAAAGATTTTGTGCAAGGCAATCTGGAGCTTGCTGAAAAACTTCAGAAAGAGGCCGAAAACGCCCGCGTACAATATGAAAGCCTGCTGGTGAACGCCCGCGCGACATCAACAGGTATGATTAACGACTCTATCGCCTCCGTTAAAAAACAGATGGAGACTGAGACTGCCTCTTCCCATGAAAAAGCCCTGAAAGATATTGCAGCACTTGATAAAAAACTGGGGGAGACTCGTGATGAGACCATGAAAGACATGAATGTCATCGTTGCCGAAATCGCCAGCCAGGCCGCCAAGAAAATTGCCGGTATTGATGCCGACAGCAAACAAGCCCAAAGCGTTGTTCAATCCATTAACGACCGCAATAAGAAGGCCGCATAATGTTAGATTTTCTTAATGACACCAATTTCTGGGTTCTGGTTTCATTCGTAATCTTTGCAACTTTTGCATGGGTCAAAGGTAAAAACGCTTTTGTTGGCAAACTTGATGGCCGCATTGCTGAAATCAAAAAAGAAATTGAAACTGCTGAAGATCTGCGCCGTGAAGCACAATCCCTTCTCGACCAGTACAAGCGCAAGCAACAAGCCGCCGCGCAGGAAGCCGAAACCATCATTTCCAATGCGCAGGCCCACGCCGAACAAATTTACAACCAGGCGAAAAAAGATATCGCAATGGAAATGACCCGCCGCGAGAACCAGCTTCAAGACCGCCTGGCCCGCATGGAAGAAACCGCGTCTGCTGAAATCCGCGCCTATGCCGCGGATCTGGCGATCAAGGCCACAACCGAAATCATTGCATCCCAGATGGATGAAAAGACAAGCGCACGTCTGGTTGATGAATCCCTGAAAACGATTACGGGACATCTGAACTGAGCCCCCAGTCACGCACAAAATCTCCTCCCCACATTCGCGACAGCCATCGCTGGTCCGGCCAACGGATCGGTCTGCTTGGCGGTTCATTTGATCCGCCCCATATGGGTCACGTCCATATCAGCCTGATAGCTCTGCGCGCTTTGAAGCTTGATGCTATCTGGTGGCTGATAACACCGCAAAACCCGTTGAAGAAAAATGCGGGTCCTTATGCGGAACGCCTGAATAACTGCCTGTCTATAACCGCCCCCCATCCGCGGATCCTGGTCACGGATATCGAGCGCCAAGCAGGCCTGACCCGATCTTATGACACGCTGCGATTCTTGAAATATCGTTTTCCCAGAACTGATTTTGTCTGGATCACCGGCATAGATAATGCCCATATATTTCATAAATGGTACCGCTGGCGTGAAATCCTCGACCTGGTCCCGACGGCCCATATCGCCCGCCCGCCCGCCGGACAGCTGGCCCGTATGACGTCCCTTAGAATGATGGGAAAACAGAGGCATACCATCGTAAACCGCCCCTTGGAGGCCTCCCTTGCACCGCACCAAAGTTACTGGATTTTACAGCAAAAAATGCTGGCACTGTCCTCTACAGCCTTGAGAACTAAGTAATATATATAATATGAACTTTATACCCCCGACATCCGTTTGCAGGATATGAAGAAAAGAGGTAAAATTAAGGTATGAGAGTAGTTTTTGTTTTAACCTTGGGAAGAGAGGCTTTGTGAGAGCGGACAGAAGTCCTTCATCATATACGAATGCTTTCGCCCCGATGTCCCATAGTAGATGCGCACCGCTGCTTGCAGTTGAGTGCGTTTTTTATTATGGTCAGATCCATACTGTCATGCCCGGTTTTACCCGTTAACAAAGGAGAGTGTTACCATTTTGACCACATATAAAAACATTGAAAATGTAGAAGAACTGAAAAATATCATTATGACCTCCCTCGACGCCGATAAGGCTGAAGAGATTGAAATCATTGATCTGCGTGAATTCTCTGCCATCGCCGATTATATGATTGTCGCCAGTGGCCGTTCCACCCGTCAAGTCAGTGCTCTTGTCAGCAAACTGCGCGATCGCCTCGCCGGTCTGGGTGTCAAAGGCATGCAGGTTGAAGGCGCGGATCAGGGCAACTGGGTTATATTGGATGCAGGCGATATTATCGTCCATGTTTTCAGGCCCGAAGTACGCGAATTCTATAATATCGAGAAGATGTGGAAAACCCAGTCCCATTTCAGGGAAGCACCACAACACGCACCGGCATAAGGACTATTCCGGTACTGGACAGTCTCGCTAAACCATCTTACAACGGACTATGCTTCGTATTGATGTCATAGCATCCGGAAAGATGCGTAATACACCTTTTGCCACATTGTGGAACGACTATGCCGCGCGCATGGCCCCGTGGAACGTCAACATCATCGAAATTGAAGGCAAAAACCAAGCGGAAGAGCATTTAAAGCTCGCTGCCAAGCTGGACCCGCGCGCCCACATCTTCGTCCTGGATGAAAAGGGCAAAAGCCTCCGCAGCATGGATTTTGCAAGCCGCCTCGACAAACTGGCCGCCGGTGGTGAAAACCATATCCAGTTTGTAATTGGTGGCGCCGACGGCCTTTCCGATGAACTGCGGAAAAAAGCAAATTTTTTGCTGTCTTTCGGTGTTCAGACTTGGCCCCACATGATGGTTCGGGTTATGCTGCTGGAGCAGCTTTACCGCGCTCGCCAGATCCTGGCGGGTCACCCTTACCACCGCGAATAATGATCAAGCGTTTTGTTCTTAGTTTCAGTCTGGCCTGTTGCCTGATGTTTACATCCACGGCGGGCTTTGCCGCGCCCGAAACACCGGTACGCAAAACTGTCGGTGTTGAAACCCTGAAAAAGAAACTTGATGAAACGAAGTCCCATAAAAAAGAACTGGAAAGCAAACTTGACGAAGCCGGCGATGAATTAAAAGATGTCAAGAAAAGTTTGGTCGAAGTTGGCTCTCTGGTCCGCAGGAATGAAGAATTACTGCAGGGCCTTGATGAACGCATGAACAGTACGGTGATACAGCAAACCCAGTTAACTGAAAAACTGAAAAGCGATTATGGCTCCATCGCCAATCTTATTCTGGCATTAGAGCGCATGCGCCGTGTGCCGCCGGAGGCCTTGATTGTCCGTCCTGGTGCACCCTTACAGACGGCGCAGAGTGCTCTGCTGATGCAAAGCATGCTTCCCGCTATCAACAAGCGCGCCGCATCACTGGCGCAGGATTTACAGACTTTGCAGGGCCTGCAGCAATCACTTCTTGAAGACCGTCAGACATCATTGGCGGCGCGCGCAACACTGCAAACAAAATATACCGAAGTTTCCAAACTCGCCCAGAAACGCGAAACGCTCTACAAGGAACTGAACAAGGATTATAAAAACACCGCCGCACAGATTGAACGGATTTCAAAAGAAGCCCGTTCGATGCAAGAATTCCTTGACCGCATCAAGGCCGAAGACGCCGCCAGGAAAAAACGTGACGCGACGGCCCGCACCGCCGCCATTACACCGGCGGAGAAAAAAGCCAGCAAGCGCCAAACTTTGATTACCGCGATGCCCCATGCCGGCAAAGCGCAATTGCCTGTTTCCGGCATGCTGGTCAGTGGCTTTGGGGAAACAGATACAATTGGGGCGAAGAAGCAGGGCCTGACCATCAAGGCCCAGCCCCGCGCCCTTGTCATGGCCCCGATGGGCGGTGTCATCAAATATGCCGGCACATTCAAGAATTATGGATTATTGGTCATTATTGAGCACCCCAAGGACTACCATAGCCTTGTCGGCGGCATGGAAAATATTGACGTAATCGTGGGTCAGGCCGTGGATGCGGGAGAACCCATAGGAAAGCTTCCATCTAGCTCTTCTCGTGGAGACAATCCGGCGCTATATTATGAATTACGCCTGAAAGGCCAACCCGTTAATCCGTCCAAAAAATTCGCCCAATTAAAAAGCTAGATATGACTGCCTCACAACCAAAGGAAAATAAAATGTCGCTTCCCTTTACCACCCGTACGTTTCGCTTCTATAGCTGCATGCTTCTGGGGGTGACATCACTTCTTACACTCATCCCTCATCCTGTCTATGCGCAGGATAAAAAAGAAACGCAGTCTGAAACGGCCGCCACCGATAAAAAGGATGAGAAGGTAAAGCAGGATGCCAGCGATACCTACAAACAGCTGAATTTATTCGGCGATGTATTTGAACGCGTGCGCGCCCAATATGTTGAGGAAGTTCCCGACAAAAAACTGATTGAAAATGCCATTAACGGGATGCTGACATCCCTGGACCCGCATTCATCCTACCTTAATGAAGATGAATTCGGCGATATGCAGATTCAGACAAAGGGTGAATTTGGCGGTCTTGGTATTGAAGTCACGATGGAAAATGGCCTGATTAAAGTCGTATCCCCGATTGATGATACACCAGCCTATCGCGCCGGTGTTAAAGCGGGTGACTACATCACACATCTTGACGGTGAGCAGGTCATTGGCCTGAACCTGAACGAAGCCGTCGATAAAATGCGCGGAAAAGTCGGAACAGACATTAAAATCACCATCCGTCGCGAAGAAACCCCGGAGCCTATCGAACTTACCGTGACACGCGATATAATCAAGATACGCTCGGTTAAGCACGAAATCCTGAGCAATAACGTAGGTTATCTGCGCGTGACGCAGTTTAACCAGAACACCGATAACGGTGTACGTGATGCCGTCAAAGATATAAAGAAAAAGCTGGGCGATGATCTGATTGGGTATGTTATCGATCTGCGCAATAATCCCGGCGGCCTTCTTGATCAAGCCATTGCCGTATCCGACGATTTTCTAGAAAAAGGTGAGATTGTTTCCACACGCGGCCGTTATGAAGAAGACACAAAACGTGATAACGCCACGCCGGGAGATATTGCCGATAATCTTCCTATCGTCGTTTTGATTAACGGCGGATCTGCATCCGCCGCCGAAATTGTATCCGGCGCATTGCAGGATCATAAACGTGCCATTGTTTTGGGAACAAAATCATTCGGCAAGGGATCGGTGCAAACTGTTATCCCCCTGCCCGGCAACGGTGCCATGCGCCTAACAACCGCCCGGTATTACACACCGTCCGGACGATCCATCCAAGCAAAAGGGATCGAGCCTGATCTTGTTGTTGAACAAGCCAAGATTGAAGCCATTGCGGTTAAGGGTGGCTATAGCGAATCCGATCTTCGTGGCGCTTTAAAAAATCCTGATGTCGAAAAAACCAAAATCAAACTTCCGGAAGAAAATTTTCCTGCTCCTGCTGATAAGGATGCTGCGAAGCCTGCTACTCCGGATGCTTCAAAAGATGAGGACAAGAAGGATGAAAAATCGGAAGCCGACAAGAAACTGGAAGAAGATTACCAGCTTTCCCGTGCTGTCGACCTGATCCGTGGGCTTTCAATCTATAGCGGTACGGCCCCGGCTGAACCGAAGGCCGCCTCCGGTAGTGACAAAAAAGAACCTGCATCCTCAGGAAAAGAATAAGGAACGATAAATGCCGCAAGGCGCTAAGGACACTATAAACCGTTTGAAAGAAAAGCTGGGAAAAGGAAGGGGTGAAACATCCCCTTTCTCGCTCCGCGTATTTATGGCGGGTGTCGGCGTCGTTTTTCTTATTTATCTTTGTGTTTTTGTATGGCTGGCCTTGAATGCCAAAACTAATATAGAAATCATACAGTCAGACATGGCATCAAAAACCGCAGCCATTCTACACAAAACAGACAATACTCCCGTAATGGTCATCCCTCCCACGGAAATTCCATCACAAGAAGTTCCGGCTGAACAGGCTTTTGTACCCACAACAACCGAAGGCCCGTCTGTAACTGCGCAGCCCGCAGCTCCTGTAGAAATTGAAGAAGAGAGTATCGCCCTTGCCCCTGCTCCGCTTAGCGATATGCTGGAAAAAGGCCCTTTGGGTGAAGAACTTCCCATCATACGCGCAAGTGACAAGCTGACACCTTTTGGTGCCTATCGCCGCCGCTTTAACCTGCAAGCTGTTACCCAGCCGGTGATTTCTATTGCCGTTGCTGATATTGGGCTGTCTACCAAGGCATCCGAGCCGTTTATCAAAGACTTCCCACCGGCTGTCTCTATTATTCTATCGCCCTATGCGGCGGCCCCCAATATGTGGGTTAATGAATCGCGTGCGGCGGGGCATGAAGTATGGTTAAGCCTGCCGCTTGAACCCGAAAAATTCCCGCAGGATGATACCGGTCCCCTTACATTAATGCTCAATGCCGCAGAACGGGATAATCAGTTGAAGCTGGAACAAATAATGGGCAGCACCATAGGCTATGCGGGTTTTGTAGCAACTTACAATGAAGTGTTCAGCAAATCGGATAAGGATATGCGCCCTGTCTTAACCGCCATTTATAAACGTGGCCTTGGCTATATTGACAGTGCCCCGACCGCGGGCCTTAATACACAAACCATTGCACTGGCCGAGAAAGCACCCTATGCCAGTGTAGATATCTGGATTGATGATAATTCCTCACCGGAAGACATTAATAAAGCCCTCGTACAATTAGAAGAGATTGCGCGCAGCAAGAACCGCGCTGTTGGTGTTATACCACCATTGCCCGCTACTCAAAAACTGGTGAAGGATTGGCTGGATACATTGCCCGGTAAAGGCTTTGTTCTTGCGCCGCTTTCGGCCCAGACAGGAATGTAATTCATGAGCTCTCAGCCCCCACATAATCTGCCTTATCGTCCTTGCGTTGGCATTGCGCTTTTTAATAATGAGGGCAAGGTTTTCATGGGCCAGCGCATGGATGCGCCCGGCGCGTGGCAAATGCCGCAGGGCGGTATTGATGAAGGCGAAGATGTCAAAACCGCTTTCTTCCGCGAAATGAAGGAAGAAGTGGGTACCGACAAGGCCGAGATACTTTTAATCCTCGAGACACCATTACGCTATGACTTGCCGTCGCATTTACTGGGCCGTCTCTGGAATGGTAAATGGGGTGGGCAGGAGCAGACCTGGGTTGCCGCACGCTTCACCGGCAACGACAGCGATATCAATCTCTACGCCCACAGCTCACCCGAGTTCAAGGATTGGCGATGGGCAACAACCGACGAAGTCCCCGGTCTTATCGTGCCGTTCAAGCGCAACACCTATTTCGAAGTCATGAAGGCTTTTGGCAAATTTGCTACACCAGCCTAAATAAAAAACATCCGGTTTTTATGCCGGATGTTTGTCAAATTCACTTAAATATTACGGATTAATCGGTGACCAGGCCGGGTCAGAGCCATCGCCCGGTGTTTTCATCACGCGTTCATTATAACCGGTCAGGTCAATTGTATAAACCTGGGCACGATTACCTTGTTCCTTAAAGTATGAGAGAACGCGGCCATTAGGCGACCATGTTGGGCCTTCCACGTGGAATGCGGACGTAATCAAACGTTCCCCACTGCCATCTGGACGGATAACACCGATATAGAATTTACCCTGGAACAGGCGCGTAAATGCAATCAAATCACCGCGCGGCGACCAGACGGGGTTAGCATAGCGGCCTTTGCCAAATGTAATACGCTGCACATTACCGCCACTGGAATCCATTGTGTATAGCTGCTGCGAACCGCCACGGTCGGATTCAAAAACAATTTTGCTGCCATCCGGGGCAAAGCTTGGGCTGGTATCAATAGACGGGTTATTGGTTAAACGCGTTCTATTCTTACTGCGCAGATCCATGATGTAAATTTCACTGTTCCCGTTTTCCGTGAATGTCATGGCAACCTTGTTCCCATCCGGAGAAAAACGCGGGGAGAATGTCATGTTTGGGAAGTCACCCAGCAATTCCTGATGCCCGGTATCGATATTATACAAGTAAACACGCGGCTTCTTGTTGTAATAAGCCATATACGCAATCATCTGCTGGTTCGGGGAAAAGCGCGGGGTCAGAACCAATGAACTGCCATCGGTCAGATAATGGTGGTTAAATCCATCCTGATCCATAATCGCCAGACGCTTGACGCGCGCCTGCCCGGGACCGCTTTCGGCGACGTAAACAATACGGGAGTCAAAATAACCATTTTCCCCCGTAATACGCTTGTAAATTTCGTCAGAAATAATATGTGCGATACGACGCCAGTTTTGTTGTGTCGTGGTATAGGCCATGCCCACAAGCTGCTGCTGGCTGAACACATCCCACAGACGGAATTCAACGCGGGTGCGGCCATCACTTTCGCGTGTAATTGTACCGGTCACAAGACCTTGCGCATTAATCGCCCGCCACTCCGGAAAACGCGGGCCATCCTTGGCAATCGATGCTGGGTCCTGAATAAACGCCGCCGGGTTTACTGGCGCAAATAATCCCGTGCGCTCCAGGTTACTGGCAATAACGCCGGGCATATCACGTGCCATTTGTTCATCGCTGCCCGGTGTTGCATAAAAGCTTGTAATCGCAATCGGCAATGGTTCGACCTGCCCGGAATTTACATTGACCCGCACATCTGCCGCAGCCTGCTTCAAAGGAACTGCAATAAAGGCGACAGCCAGAATTACCAGAAGGCGTTTAAATTTTGTCATCTTACTCATCCTATAGCATTTCTCGTGGGTCGAACGTGACTGTGATAGTTTTCCATTGGCTGTATTTCCCTTCGGGCAGATGCAACGGGTTACATTGCGGGTTTCGTACAGCGCGCAGTGCCCCATCGGCCGCCGCCCTGAAATAACTGTCAGCATTATAGCGCATGATATCCACAATTTGTGCATCTCTGATAGTTCTATCCGGATTCATGAACAGCTTTATGTCGACAACAAGGTCCTCCGCATACCGCGCACCAGCCAAAAGGTTCCAACATTGGCTGAGCTGCTGGCGCAAAAGATCCATTTCACTCATGGTCAGCTGCTCTCCCATTTGGGCCAATGGTGAGGGCTCGGCGCCCTCGGTTGTTGCCTGCGATGTTTCGGTCTTGGTAGCTTCCGCCGGCATCAGGTTCTTCAAAACGGACTGAAAATCCTCTTCCTGCGCTTTTTCCTGCTCCTGCGTCAGCATGGGTTTGCGCTCTGCCGGTTTGGGCTTGTCTTTTGGTTGCTCCGGCTTCGGGGTTTCGGCCTTTTTCTCATCCGGCACCTTCACAATATCCTTGGGCTCCGGCTTTTCCGGGGCGACAGGTTTGGGTGGGGTCGGTGTTGTAGCCTGCGGCGTAGCGGGCTTTGGCGGCGGCGGCTTGTCTGGCTCTTTCTCCGGCGCTTTCTGGGTTTTTTGAGCCTCACTCTTGGCCGGGGCCTTATTGGTCTGGCGCGTTTCAGCAACCGTGACGATATCAACGGATATAGGCTCCGCCAGATCCGGCAATTCCCTTTTGATAAAAGGCAGGCCGGTAATACAGATCAGCAGCAAAATCCCATGGATTAGCACCGAAACGGTTAAAGGACCGCTGCGCTTTATCTGAGTTTGATCCTGATTCCGTGACATGGCGAACATAGCGACTTTAAGTTAGTAAGGATTTATGGCTTTTTTGAGGAAGGCTGCGTAATCAAAGCCACTTTTCTAAATCCACCTTCATTGAGTGTGCCCAGAATACCCATCACCTGGCCATAGGGCAGCCCCTGATCCGCGCGCAAGAAGATGCGGCGTTCAGGGTCATTATTGGTCATTGCCCCCATCAGGCTCACCAGACGATCCATCTTCACTTCCGTCTCACCAATGAAAATCAAGCCATCTTTGGTTAAGGAAACCTCCAGGGGCTTATTGTCTTCATCCGAAACGGCTTTTGAGTCAGCCTTGGGCAAATCCACCTTGACGCCCGCCGTTAAAAGCGGCGCGGTCACCATAAACACCACCAGAAGAACAAGCATCACATCAACAAACGGCGTAACGTTAATCTCGGCCACCGGACGGTGCGCGCGGCTGCGTCCGCCTGCCTGCCCGATCCTTCCGCCGCCTGAACCCGCATTCATTCCCATGTCTATGCTACTTTCTTGCCGCTGGAAGCTTTATCCTGCGTATCAAGGTGACGGGAAAGAATGGCGGAAAATTCGCTGACAAACGCGTCCAGACGGTCGGCGTAACGGTTCAGGCTGTTGGTCAAAATATTATACGCCACAACCGCAGGAATAGCGGCCACAAGACCAAGCGCCGTCGCAAACAAGGCTTCGGCAATACCCGGAGCTACAACGGCCAGGCTGGTGTTATTTGTCTGCGCAATGGATGTAAAGCTGTGCATGATCCCCCAAACCGTACCAAACAAACCGATAAAGGTTGCGGTTGAACCAATGCTGGCCAAAAATGTCATGCCGCGTTCCAGAATGCTCATTTCACGGTTGATGGTTGTGGACATGGCGCGCTCAACACGCTGACGCAATGAGGCCTGCACGCTTTCTTTTGCGGGAACGCCACCGGAAACACCGTTATGCCATTCTTCCATGCCGGCGCAGAATACGCGGATCAAGGGATCCTGTTTGCCTTTTTTCACACGCTCAAACAACTTATCCAGCGGTTCGCCCGACCAGAACGAGTCTTCAAATCGGTTGGCGCGGTTATTAAGTTTTTTCATGGTGGAGCGCTTTTCGATGATAATGCTCCAGCTCCAGATAGAAGAAAAAACAAGAACAAGCATCACGGTCTTCACAATGAGATCGGCCTGCATAAAAAGGCCTATCATACTCATATCTCCGCTGAAGCTTCCGGCTACGGTGGCGGCTTCGACTGTTCTGTCCATCGTCATAATTCTATCCTTTTTTACTCAGATATTCCTGAAAGAGCTTTTTTCAAATGATCGGGTACGCGCACCGGACGACCTTCCAGAGTGACGCAGACCAACCGTATCGACATATCGCAGAGAATTTTATCGCCCCGCAGGACCGATTGCTTCATGGTAAAGCTTGAATTCCCAATAGTATCAACAACAGTTTTAACGGTCAAAACATCATCCAGACGGGCCGGGCCGAGATAATCAGCTTCCACCCGGTGAACAACGAAAAGAATCCCTTCGTTATCCATCAAAGATTTATTCTCAAACCCGGCAGAACGCAAGAGCTCAGTACGCCCGCGCTCCGCAAATTTAAGGTAATTAGCGTAAAAAACAACGCCCCCGGCATCGGTATCTTCGTAATACACCCGGATGGGCAGGTCCTGGCTTATCATATGTCCCCATCCCCCAGCAAATCCGTCTGCAGTGGTGTTATAGGCTTAAGTCCTAGATATTTATAGCCTTTTTCTGATATGGCCCGGCCGCGCGGCGTGCGCTGGACCAGCCCTTGTTGCATCAGATAAGGCTCAATAACGTCTTCTATCACATCCCGCTGGTCCGACAGGGCAGCAGCCAGCGTTTCCACCCCCACCGGCCCGCCGCCATAATTTTCCGCTATACAAAGCAAATAACGACGATCCATCGTGTCCAGCCCCGACGCATCAACATCCAACCGTTTCAGGGCGGCGTCCGCGGCCTTCGCATCAATTTCAAGCGCGCCCGCCACATGCGCAAAATCCCGCACACGGCGTGTTAGGCGTCCAGCAATACGCGGCGTGCCGCGGGAACGGCGCGCAATCTCATAGGCACCATCCGCCGTAAGTTTGATATTCAGAAGTCCCGCCGTCCGCGCCACAATTTTCGTTAGCTCTTCCGGCGTATAAAATTCAAGGCGCAGGGGAATCCCAAAACGGTCACGTAAAGGATTGCTGAGCAAACCGCTGCGCGTTGTAGCACCTACTAATGTGAAGGGCGGCAAATCAATCTGCACCGACCGCGCCGCCGGGCCTTCGCCGATAATAATATCCAGCTTGTGATCTTCCATGGCCGGATAAAGGATTTCTTCGACAACGGTATTCAGACGATGGATTTCATCGATAAATAAAACATCATGCGGCTCAAGATTGGTCAGTATCGCCGCCAGATCCCCTGCCCGCGCCAGAACCGGGCCCGAAGTCGAACGAAACCCAACCCCCAGTTCCTTCGCCACAATCTGCGCCAATGTCGTCTTACCCAGCCCCGGCGGACCAAACAGCAACACATGATCCAGCGCATCGCCACGCGCTTTTGCCGCCTGAATAAACACGCGCAAATTATCACAGGCTGATTTCTGGCCCGTAAAATCATCAAGCTTTAACGGACGCAGGCTGGTTTCCAGATCATCACCGTCCAGTTTTTCACGTTCCAATTGCTGATTTTTTATTCTTTGGTTCATACTTTTAAATACCTTTTATTTGAAACGCAAAGCACGCAAAGGAACGCAAAGAAATTTGATATTTATTGTCATTCTGAGCGCAGCGAAGAATCTCAATTCTATCCAAGTTTGAAGATCCTTCGCTGCGCTCAGGATGACACATCAAGAAGAACTTTGCGTTCCTTTGCGTGCTTTGCGTTTCAAAAATCACTTCGCCAATTCCTTCAACGCCAATCGTATTACATCCTGCAAACTCTGATTATCATTGGCTTTCACTGCCGCGACCGCCGCATAAGCGTCAGAGCGCTGATAACCTAAATTCACCAGTGCCGATACAGCATCATGGTCAATCCCCGGCACATTATCATCTTTTGATGCACCAACAATACGAACTCCCGCTTTCGGCGCACTTAAATCCATCTTCGCGGCCTTGTCCTTCAGCTCCGTAACAATACGGGTGGCCAGTTTTGGCCCTACGCCATCCGCTTGCCGCACCGCATTGGCATCACCGGATGCAATCGCAAAGCCGAGCCTATCTGGCGGGCAGACACTTAAAATCGACATGGCCACCTTTGGTCCCACACCCTGCACACCGTAGAGCAAACGGAACCATTGCTGTTCCGCGGCATCCGCAAAACCAAATAATGTGATGGCGTCTTCGCGTACATGCGTATCGATCAGCAGTGACACACGATCACCCGCCTGCCCAATCCGGCTCAATGTCCGGCGACTGGCAAACACTTCATAACCGACGCCATTAACATCGATAATCAACGCATCAACCGAAACAGAATCCAGCAATCCGGATAATTTGGCGATCATTTCAAACTCACTCTTTTATGATAGGCACTATGATGCGCATGGCAAATGGCGACTGCCAAGGCATCTGCTTCATCTTCCCCGACTTTTCCACTTTTTGGCAGAAGGGTGCGGATCATCAGTCCGACCTGATCCTTGGCCGCATGGCCGGTGCCTACAACGGATTTTTTGACAAGGTTGGTGGCATATTCATACACTTCCAACCCAACCCGCGCCGGGGCCAGTACCGTTACACCCCGCGCCTGCCCCAGCTTCAGGGCAGAAGCCGCATTATTATTCATGAAGGTTTCTTCCACCGCCGCGATTTCGGGGGTCCATTCGTTCAAGACCGCCATCAATCCCCGGTCCAGTTCCGCCAGACGCGCATACAGCGGTGTCTGCGCCTGCGTCTTAATCAGCCCACACGCCACGAAAGATAGCCGGTGCCCATCATAATCAATGATGCCCCAGCCCGTTTTCTGTAGTCCCGGATCAATGCCTAGAATCCTCATCAGGCTATTAGATCATAGAACAGATAGGGAACAAAGTGTTTTTTAAAAATTTCTAGCGTGGTGCCGGGATTTGAAAACCTTGCGCTGGCATATAGCTATAAAGACTATCCACGAAGGTATCCACGTAATCCATTACATGCTTATTCGAACAAGTTTCAAAGGCCTGACGCAATGTTGTCGGTGAAGGCTGCTTGCCACTGATAACACTATTCTTAAGCTTGATTACAACACCTGCAACCTGATCAGGAATATCATTAAAACATTCAGTTCTTATGGCCACTACCATACGATCGCACCAAGAAAAATACTCACGCAAAGCCGGATCGGTAATTTGTTCGTCTAACGAAGTTTCAGGCCATTCTAATGATAAAAAAGTCATATCTGCATATCCTTCTGAATTAATTTCGCCGCAACATATCAGCTTGTACATTCAAAAGTCAAGTATTATGAAAATAAAGTGAGTTATTATAAATATGCAATTTATATCAACATGATAATTGAAATTTTTAACCTGTCACCATAAGCTTCTCCATGATCTCATCACTGACTTCCATATTGGATGTCACGGTCTGCACATCATCATTATCTTCCAGAACATCAATAAGTTTCATAACACGCTGCGCCGTTTCTTCATCAACCGGGGTCATAACATTGGGCTGCCAGGCAAGACCTGAGCGCTCTGCCTCCCCAAATTTAGCTTCCAGCACATCCCGGACCGCGCCCAGATCCTCAACCGCGGTCGTGATATCGTGGGTTTCCGCGCCACTGGTACAGTCATTGGCACCCGCCTCCACCGCGGCTTCAAACATTGCATCCGGTGCGGCCTTAGCCAGCGGATAGACAATCTCCCCCACCCGGGCAAACATAAAAGCAACCGAGTTTATTTCCCCAAGGTTGCCGCCATTTTTATCAAACATAACCCGCATTTCCCCGGCCGTGCGGTTACGGTTATCGGTCAGGACATCCACGATAATCGCGACACCGCCGGGGCCATAACCTTCATAACGAACTTCTACGTAATTATCGGAGTCATTAGCGCCCGTAGCCTTATCAATCGCGCGCTTGATATGGTCATTGGGCATATTGACGCCGCGCGCCGCAATAATGGCCGCACGCAGACGCGGGTTAGCCCCCATATCACCGCCGCCCAATTTGGCGGCTACCGTGATCTCCCGCTGCATTTTCGTGAAGATTTTGGCGCGCTTTTTGTCCTGGGCACCCTTACGATGCATGATGTTTTTAAACTTGGAATGGCCAGCCATAATAATTACCTCATGAGAATGCTGTTAAATTGCCGGATTCCTGCTAAAATCACAAGATAGTGCGGCCAATTATATTTACGATATGTCATATCAATTTAACAATATCAATGTTCTAATTATCGAAGATAACCTGCCTTTGCTGGAGATTACCAAATCTTTGCTGGGAACATTTGGCGTGGGCCATGTCATTACGGCCACGAATGGCAAAGTGGGGCTTGAGCATTTCTATGAATATAATCCGGATGTTGTTATCGCCGACTGGATGATGAAAACCATGGACGGTATTGAATTTACGCGCAGAGTCCGCAGCAATCAGGATAGTCCCAATCCATATGTTCCTATTATCTTGATGACAGGGTTCAGTGAAAAAAGCCGCGTGATCGAAGCCCGGGATGCCGGTGTTACAGAATTTCTCGTTAAACCTTTTACTGCACGTGATCTTTACAAACGCCTTGTACAGGTGATTGAACGCCCGCGGCAATTTGTGAAATCCGGCGCTTTCTTCGGTCCTGACCGCAGGCGTAAACGGGAAGAAGAATTCATCGGCCCTTTCCGACGCGATCAAGACATTACGCGCGAAGAAGCTCGCAGGATTATGCAGGAAAAGCAGAATGAAGCGAAAAAGCGCTTTGATGATAATGCCAAAAAACTTGAAGAAGTTGCCGAAGATCCTGACTGGATCAAAGCCTTCCGCAATAAGGAATAATCAGCATGTACCCCTTCCGCCGCAAACGCCAGAAAGCTGAATTTATCCGTCCGCCCAATTTGCTGAAAGCCAAGGTAGGCTCTGGCGGTCTGGATGATGAAATTTTAAACCGCGCCCAGGAATTGCTTGAAAGCAATGATGTTGATTTTATTCCCATGGCTGAAATTTATATGGGCGCGATGGCGCAAGGCATTGAACAAGCCCGGCATGCAACAGCGGATCAGGACAAAGATAAAATATTGTCCCGCATCATTTACCCCGCAATGCAGTTAAAAGCCAATGGCAGTATGTTTCGTTATCCGCTTGTCACTGCCGTTGCGGCGCGCTTGATCGATTTTTGTGAAAAAGTTTATGTGCTGGATAAAAATGTGATTGAAATTATTTTTGCCTGCCACACCACGATACGCGCAATTATATTGGGCAATATTACCGGATCTGGCTCCGAACGGGGACAAAATCTGATCGATGCGATTGATGAAGCGACGCGCCGCTATGCCAAACGCTATCCGGATAATATTAAATAGCCGTCTGCGATAAACGCCCACCAACCCGTACCGGTTCAATAGTTTTTGCAAGACCCGTTGCATCATCCGTAACAATGAAAGTCCCGCATAATGTTGCCACACCGTCCGCCGGACTCATGCGCTCAGTCGGCATCTTGCGTGTAAAGCGCGCAATCGGTACATCCTTAACTACGCCAATAATACTGTCATAATCACCGGTCATACCCGCGTCACTCTGGTATGCTGTGCCACCGACTAAAATCTGGTGGTCAGCCGTGGGCACATGGGTATGAGTACCAATAACTGCCGACACCCGCCCATCAAGATAATGCGCCATTGCCATTTTCTCGCTTGTTACCTCCCCATGGAAATCAAAGAAGATGGCATTCACAGTCCGCCCCATCACATGAGACTTTACAAGTTCGTCCAGTGCTGCAAAAGGATCATCCAGAACTGGCTCCATAAACACGCGGGCCATCGCATTAATGACCAGTATTTTTTGGCCGTTCATCAAAGTATAAATATTATGCCCACGTCCGGGCGTACCCTTGGGGTAATTCATGGGGCGCAATAATTTCGGATCGCGGTCGATATAAAGGATGATTTCACGTTGGTCCCATACATGGTTACCCGTGGTAACAACGTCCACGCCTTCTTCATAAAACTGCTTGCAGATTTTATCGGTGATCCCGACGCCATTGGCGGCATTCTCGCCGTTCACAATCACGACATCCGGTGCATATTTTTTCTTCAAAACCGGCAAATGCGCCGTAACCGCATCGCGCCCTGAACGTCCAACCACATCACCAATAAATAAAATCTTCATACAAAAAAACCTCTGGCTATTTATATAGCAGAGGCTTTTCTAGAAAACTCTAATTATCTTGATTAAGCGACTTTAAAGCCCATACCTACAAGAATTCTCTGGGCGGCAGATGGTTTTGTGCCTGTAGCTTCGATTGCCTGCAATCTGTTATCATTTTGATAGGCTGTAAGATTTGCCACTGTGCGGAAATGGCTCTCAGCAAGACCTTTCAGGCCATTATCCAGAGCTTGAAAACCTAGTTCGCAGTAATGTGTCATGAGTTTATCTATAGACATTTTGTACTCCTTAATTCGTTAATCAATGGCAATATATATACATAATCTTGAAATAAATAGCAAGTATTTTTTATAAAATTCTAAAAATACCTGTTATGCACGGAAATCATAGAATCCCGCCGGAGTTATCACCGCATCTAGAAGCTGATCATGTGCTTCTGCGGGCAGGCTGTGCTCGACACGTTGCTGCTCATAGGCGAGACCAACCGCCAAAATTTCTTTTCTATCCCGCAAAAATTCCAGCGTTGCATCATAATAGCCGCCACCATACCCCATTCTATGCCCCTGCAGGTCGAATGACAATAACGGCACAACGACAATATCCGGCAGCATTAAATTACCATCGGCAGGCTGCATCACACCATATGGCCCCGGCATAAGAGGCTGCGTTTCATCCCAACGGACAAAAGATAATTCCTTGCTGCCTTCCCGCATAACCGGCAAAGCACACACAATCTTTTGCCCCAATAAATAGGAAATCAAAGGCCGCGTATCAATCTCCGACCCCATAGGCCAGAATAGCGCCACGACTTTCCCCTTTGGTTCAAGATTATGCATGAAATAATATAGAATTGGCCCCAGATCCACATCCGCGACCTCAATCTGGTCCCGCACCCGCCGCGCCTCAATTCTCAATTCTTTCTTATCCAAAGATAACCCCACTCATTCGCTAGTGTGAGTCGAATAATGCTCACTTTTTAAGACCCGGAACACAGCGTAGCAGCGCTACGTGAGTACCGGAAGCTTAAAAAGGGAGCCTTAGTTGGCCACAATAGTAGAATGAAAAGAGCCGCGAGAGCCGTGTATGCAAACATATCTGCTGCTGGCCCGTTGACCAGGTGGGTGCCGTATATCGGGCAGAAGCGGCAAAACACTTCAATCCGACAGGGACAGCTCCCTGTAGCAAGAGATTATCGGCCCGAGAGATAATGGCATATCACGCGCTCCGCAGCCTTAATATACATAGCACTCCTGCCCCCTCCCGTCCACTAATTCCCCCATATTCCCTCTCCCTTTTAGGGAGAGGGTCAGGGTGAGGGACGCAAAAGTGCGGCAGAATGCCGCTCGTAGGTAAATAAAGATATATATTTGCCCCTCACCCAACCCTCTCCCCACACAGGGGAGAGGACTTAACTAGCGAATTGCTGCGCTGCGTGTATGGACAACAGTGGCTAAGATGATGTTTATTATACAAAAATAAGCATAAAAATTAATCATACAGGGAGTATACTATAATGGTCAGTGCACGAATCTTGGATCAAAATATTATGGCCGATAAAATAAAAATGACGAAGGAAGAGTATATTGCCCGCGAGGACAAATATCTCGCCTGCATTTACAAGCCCCTACCCATCATTCTGGAGCGCGCCGAAGGCTGCTGGCTCTGGGATACGGATGGTAAAAAATACCTGGATTTCCTGAGCGCTTATAGCGCTGTCAGCTTCGGTCATTTGAACCAGCGCATCAAAAAAGCACTGATGGACCAGCTGGATAAAATGGACATACCCGCCCGTGCCTTCTACACCGACCGTCTTGGCGAATTCGCCGAGCGCGCCTGCAAGCTGACCGGTATGGATAAATTGCAACCGATGAATTCCGGCGCCGAAGCGGTTGAAACCGCCATCAAGGCCGCGCGCCGTTGGGGTTATAACGTCAAGGGTATTGAAAAAGATAAAGCCCGCATTATCGTCTGCGAAAATAATTTCCATGGCCGTACGACAACCATTGTCGGTTTCTCATCCGATGGGGATTATAAAAAAGGCTTCGGCCCGTTTGATGGTGGTTTTGATATCATTAAATATGGTGATATTGCCGCACTTGAAAATGCGATTACACCCAACACTTGCGCGTTCCTTGTTGAACCGATCCAGGGTGAAGGCGGAATCCTGATGCCACCAAAAGGCTGGCTGAAACAAGTACAAGCCATCTGTAAGAAAAACCGCGTCCTCCTTATCCTCGATGAAATTCAAACAGGTATGGGCCGCACCGGCAAAAACTTCGCGTTCCAGCATGAAATTGATAAACCAGATGGCCTGACACTCGGCAAAGCGCTTGGCGGCGGTATCTACCCAGTCTCCGCTTTCCTTGCCAGCAATGAAGTCATGGCCATGTTTGATCCGGGTAGCCACGGCTCCACCTTCGGCGGCAACCCGATGGCATCCGCACTTGCTATCGAAGCCATGAATATTCTCGAAGAAGAAAAACTCGCTGACCGCGCTGCCGACGTTGGTGGCTACCTGATAGAGAAACTAAAAACCATCAAGTCACCTTTGGTGAAGGAAGTTCGCGGTCTTGGCCTTCTCATCGGCATGGAAATCGAACCCTCCCGCGCGACCGCGCGTCAGGTATGTACCAAGCTGCTGGAAAAAGGCGTATTGTCCAAAGAAACCCACCATACCGTCGTGCGTTTCTCTCCGCCTCTCATCATTGAGAAGAAAGATCTTGATTGGACGGTTGAGATTGTTGCGGAAGCCCTGCGCGAGCTGGAATAAAAAAAGGCCGGGCGATAAACCCGGCCTTCTTATTAAAAATTAATTTTAAGCAATCTTTTCCAGACGCTCGGCAACCGAGTCAATGCGCACGGCCAGATGTTCAATCGCCTCGATAATCTGGCGCTCTTCTTCCGGGCTGACCAGTTGTGGTACGGACTCGTTCACGGCGGACATTGGCATCATGCGGCCCATCTGCTCACGCAGCTCATAAATCTCATCAGCCAGAACAATCGCGGTCAGAACCAGAAGATGCGCATCATTGCTGGCGGCACCGGCACCGGCGATTTCACGGACGCGGGCATCAACATATTTTCCCAGTTCTGCCACGCGGGCTTCTTGACCGGGGTCGCAGGCAATGCCGTATGTTTTACCTTTAATGGAAAGATTTACCTCACCCATAATTCTAGCCTTCTCTCAAAACTTGTTCGACTTTTTCAATCGCGATATCCAGTTTGCGCGCAAGCAAGGCCGGATCGATACCGTTCGCGGTGCGGGCCTTCAGGGTCTGCATATTAAACAGATCCTGTTGATGCGCTTGTTGTTGCGCCTTGATTTTTTTGATCTTCTGCTCCTGAGCGCCTGTGGCAGCTTCGAGAGTTTCGATGCGCTGGAACAAATATCCCAAAGCTTCATGAATTGTGGACACCGGTAAATTCCTTCATTTATATAAAGTCAAACTTAGTAAAAAAACGCGTACTCAAATGCGGGAAATTAATCCCATAGCAAGCCTCCCCGGTAAAGGCAAGAGATGACGTATTGTAGGGCGCCCTATCCTGTTGACAGTTTTTTTGCACCTGCAAAAACCCTTGAAAACTATTGACCTTGGCGGGTTGTAGCCCCATTGTATAGGCCAAATTACAACATTGAACCGATGGAAGATTAAGCCATGACTGCGCAAAATGCCGCCCTCGTTAACGAATCACCCGACCTTAATTTAAAGGGCATGGCCAATGCGATCCGTTTCCTGACACTGGACGCTATTAAAAAGGCAAATTCCGGGCATTCCGGCATGCCGATGGGTATGGCCGATATTGCCACGGTCCTTTACAGCAAATTCCTGAAATTCGATGCCGCCAATCCAACTTGGGCTGATCGTGACCGTTTGATCGTTTCCAATGGTCATGGCTCCATGCTGCTTTATTCATTGGCCTACCTGACCGGTTATAAAGCGATGACGATCGAAGAAATCAAAAACTTCCGCCAGCTGCACAGCAAGACCCCCGGCCACCCGGAAGTTGATTTTGCCATTGGCGTTGAAACAACAACCGGCCCGTTGGGGCAAGGCATTTCCAATGCCGTCGGCTTTGCGCTGGCCGAGCGTGTCCTGAATGGCCGTTTTGGCGATGATCTGATGAACCATTACACATACGTCTTTGCCGGTGATGGCTGCCTTATGGAAGGGGTCAGCCATGAGGCTTCCTCCCTCGCCGGGCATTTACAATTGTCCAAGCTTATCGTTTTTTATGATGATAATAATGTCACGATTGACGGCACCACGGATCTTACGTTCATTGAAAACATTCCGCAGCGTTACGCGGCCTATGGCTGGGATGTACAAACAATTGATGGCCACGACCCGGTTGCTATTGAAAAAGCCATACTGCACGCACAAAGCACAAAACAACCCAGCATAATCTGCTGCAAAACCAAAATTGGCTTTGGCACACCGACCCTTGAATCAAAACCCGCAGCCCACGGTGCCATTACGGGCGATGATGAAATTGCAGGAACTCGTAAAAATCTGGGCTGGGCGCATGAACCATTCCATGTGCCGGAAGATATCCTCGCTTTGTGGCGGGAGATTGGCAAGAAAGGCGCGTCCCTGTCCAAAGACTGGCAAGCCCGTCTTGATAAATCGGCGAAGAAAGCCGACTTCCTGACTCAATTTGAAAGTGATGTCAGCGGCACAATCTCCGCTATCGTAAAAGATTTGAAAGCCAGCTTCGCCAAAGACAAGCCCAAACTGGCTACCCGCCAGACATCCGGTGCAGTCCTTGAAAAACTGATCCCGGCTTTGCCGCAGATGGTGGGAGGATCGGCTGACCTGACCGGCTCCAACAACACAAAAACAAAAACCTCTACAGTCATCAATAAAGAAAACTACAGCGGCAACTACATCAATTATGGTGTGCGCGAACATGGTATGGCCGCCGTTATGAATGGCCTCGCTTTGCATGGCGGCATTATTCCGTATGCGGGCACATTCCTGCAATTTGCTGATTATGCGCGCCCGTCCATTCGCCTGGCGGCCCTGATGAAGCAGCGCGTTATTCACGTGATGACGCATGATTCCATTGGTCTGGGCGAAGATGGCCCAACGCACCAGGCTGTTGAGCATTATGCCGCCCTGCGCGCCATCCCGAACCTTTATTTCTTGCGCCCTTGTGACGGCGTTGAAACAGCAGAATGCTGGGAACTGGCGCTAAATGCAAAGACAACCCCTTCCGTCCTCGCCCTCACCCGTCAGGCTCTCTCCACAGTGTGCGATGACCGCGCGGAAAACAAATCCGCCAAAGGCGCCTATATCCTAAGCGACAGCGAAGGAAAACCGGACATCACAATCTTCGCCAGCGGTTCCGAAGTGGAACTCGCCATCAAAGCAAAAGAAACACTCGGCCCCAAAACCCGTGTCGTATCCGTCCCCTCCATGGAATTATTTTTCGCGCAGGACGATGTCTACCAAGCCAGCCTGCTGGATAATGACAGCAAGAAAATTGCCATCGAAGCCGGCATCCGCCAAGGCTGGGACCGCATCATCGGCCGCAAGGGTATCTTTATCGGCATGAAGAGCTTTGGCGAGTCAGCACCGTATCAGGATCTGTTCAAACATTTCGGTATTACAGCCGAAGCGATTGTGGCTGCGGCGCAGAAGGCTTAGGCGGAGGGAAATCCGCCAGCAACTGGCCCAGCATCGTCTGAACCCACGGATTATGAACATCATGATCCGCCGGATCAATGACAACGGTATGGGCACAGGAAATCTTGCCTGCCAGCCTCTGCGCAACACTGGCAGGGGTAACATGATCATTCGCGCCATTCACGAACAGGACGGGAATATCTCCCAGTAGCGGCAGGTTGTTTTCAATCTGGTCCGGGGTAAGACCATAGGCTTTATTCATCATATTGGCAAAAACGATCCGGCTATTCACCAAATTTTGCCACTCCCATGCACTATGTCGCTTTAATAATATCTCCGATGTTACAGACGCTGGCTCAAAAATAAGTTCATATTGCACGGCTGCTTGCAATTTTTCATCGGCAGTTCCATTAACCAGCACATCATTACTTTTACGGATAAGCAACGCCGTATGAGTTTCTCCGTAATGCTTGCAAAACCGTGCCCAGCCATCGGGATATTTCCTTGCATTACGAGCATAATAATCCATCAATTCCTGATCCGCGCCCAGATATGCGCCATACAGCACCAAGCCCTTACAGTTTTGCGGATAAGTCTGCGCATATAATAAGCTAACAGCCGCCCCGCCAGACCAACCAAACAGGTTAATTTTACCTAGATTCAATTGCTGGCGAACGACTTCAATGTCCTGCATCAAATCAGGATATAAATTCTGATCAACTTTAGCCGCAGGCTGCGATTTTCCGACACCACGCGCATGCATAATCACCACATGCTGCTTATCAAAATCCCACATGGATAATTTCTGCGGATCAAATAAATACCCGGCATTCCCATGAGCCATAACAAACGCTGGCTGGTCTTTAGGCCCATATTCCTCGTAGTAAAGCCGGTGGCCACTCTGGTCACCGGCTTCAATAAAACCTGAACTGGGGAAATGCTGTTTAAGCAATCGCCGGGCCTCGTAATTTGTTTCTGAAGAAGCATGTTGAATTTACGGTGCTATTATCGGCCAATGCTGTGCCGTAATAGCTAAAACCATGCAGCTCAACTTCTTTCACATCAATGGCATTATACAACAAGGTTTTCAGGCCATCGGCACTACGGATACCGACCGTGATATCCGGTGCCGTTTGATGGATTTGAGCAAGCACCTGATCTTTATCCGTAACAAGGGCTGCGACCATGGCATAGCTATAGGAACCGTAATCAATTTCCTGCCCCGGCTTGGCAATATACTGAATGACGTCTGACAGGCCCAGCTTGTCGATCAAAGCCTGACCATGTTTGGCGGCTTCCTCATCAATTTCGACGCAAACACATTTTTTACCAAGCTGCAGATAGTAGTCAATCGGAGATAATGGCAAAGGACCAGCACCCACAAAAATAATCGCGCGATCATCATTGCGAATAGCTATACCCTGCTCATGCTGATCCAGACCGTTAATTTCTTGGCGAATAAGCGCGTCATAATTATCGCGGTACCAGAATCGGTTTAGATCCGGCAATGACAAGGCTTGAGATTCGCCCAATAATTTGCTGAAATACATTTCCATTTCAAATTCTGCACGGGACAGAAGGCGTACAAGCTGCGGACGAATGGCCTTTACAGCCTCATCACCAAGAACAGCCGCCTGATCATAATCCTGCGTTTCCGCTGCAATAATATCAGCTACAAAATGGCTGAGGCATTCATTGACCTTAGGATTTGTTGGCGAAAGATCCGTCTGCGCCGCCAGCGTATTAAACGCGCGGGTGATCATATTCACCAGGCAAGATTCATTCGTGATCTCTTCTTTTAATAGCGCAGTCATAGATATACCCCAATAGTACTTATTTATTAAGCAAGCTTAGTAAAGCGGAACAGGATTTTATCCTGATTATAATAGTTCAGCTTATCCATGATGTTGGCGTAGTAGCCTTTATCATCTTCAGTAAAGCGAATAAATCCATCGTAACGGAATGATTTCGCTTCAACAGAGAAACCATTATCCTGAAACGCCTTCGCGTAATCATTAAGGGAATAGTTTGGCACCGGAATATTTGAATATTCGCTGATATATTTATGCCATTTCGGCCACAGCGGATTTTCTGTATGGCAACCGGTGGCGGCATAATAAACGCCCGTATCTTTAAGCACACGCTTCATGAGTTTGGCATGTGCATCCAGATCCTGGATCAAGTAGATAACTTCATGGCTGAACGCCACATCAAACAGTCCTTCCAGACCATCGAGCAGATCGGGTGTGCCATAGGTAATCGGCAAGCCCGGGTTCAGCGCATCGGCTTTGGCGGCTGATGCAGCAGCAATATCAACGCCCAGAGCTTTTTTGAAAGGATTGAGATTATAGAGCATGCGCAAGAAGCCGCCCTGGTTACAGCCAAAGTCCAGAACCGTCTTCGCCTGCAGGTTTTTCTCTTGAATATTATCAACCATGCAGCGCCAGAGCTGGATATGCCCCTCAAACATAGCGTCTTCTTCTTTTTGGGATGTCGTCCAGGTTTTAAGTTTTGGGGCGGCGCTCATTATTATATGTCCTGCGAATTAGTTGAGAATAGTTCTCATTAGCAAGTTTTACGGGTCAAAGTCAATCCACAAAATGTGTTATATTATAACATTTAGGAGAAATACAACGACTTTTTCCAAAAACCCCGAAAATTCATAAATCTGTTGCAATGCACGCCCCTCTCCGCTATCTAAATGCGTGAGAAAACCTCGCTAAAAAGCCCATATGGAGGGGCATACCAACATGACAATGAAAGTTGCAATTAACGGATTTGGCCGTATCGGTCGTCTTGTATTCCGCGCCTGGGTTGAATCTGGCCGTAAGGATATCGAAATCGTCGCCATTAATGATCTGGCTGACGTAAAAACAAACGCTCACCTGCTGAAATATGATTCAGTGCATGGCACATCCCCGTTCGACGTTAAAGCGGATGGTGACACACTGATCGCTGACGGTCACAAAGTTAAATGCTTCCAGAAGCGTGACCCGGCGGAGCTGCCCTGGAAAGATCTGGGCATTGATATCGTATTTGAATGCACGGGCATCTTCACATCACGTGACGGCGCACAAAAACACATCACAGCCGGCGCGAAAAAAGTTCTGATCTCCGCTCCTGCCACCGATGAAGATATCACAGTCGTTTTCGGCGTGAACAGCGACAAGCTGAAGGCCGAACACACAATCGTTTCCAACGCGTCCTGCACAACAAACTGCCTGGCACCTGTTGTATTCGCGCTGAACAATGAAATCGGTATTGAACACGGTTTCATGACAACCATTCACTCCTACACAGGCGACCAGAGCACTGTGGACACGATGCACAAAGACCTGCACCGCGCCCGCGCTGCTGCCCTGAACCTGATCCCGACAACAACGGGTGCTGCCAAGGCGGTTGGTAAAGTTCTGCCGGAACTCAAAGGTAAGCTGGACGGCGTATCCATCCGCGTACCAACACCAAACGTGTCCGTTGTGGATTTCAAATTCGTAGCCAAGCGCGCAACGACAGTTGAAGAAGTAAACAAAGCCATTGCCAAATATGTTGGCGGTGATCTGGACGGTATCCTGGGTGCTTATGATGAGCCTCTGGTGTCTACAGACTTCAACCACAACCCATTATCCTCCATCTTCTCGAACGAAGGCACATCCGTTATCGATGGCACATTCGTTCGCGTTATGACTTGGTACGACAATGAGTGGGGCTTCTCCAACCGTATGCTCGATACATCTGCCAAGATGCACGAAATCGGCTACGCCAAAGCAGCGCAAGCCGCTTAATCACTGAAATTACTGATAAAAGGCGGGTGTGAAAACCCGCCTTTTTCGCCCTCTTGTGTATTATTTTCATATTAATAATTGATTGATATAGTTAGCCCATGGTCGCGCTACCAAAAGACATCACAGCTTCCAAGACTGAAAAAATCGGCATGGTCATTGATCATCTGGTTGATGCGCTCGGACGTGAACCGGCCTGCACACTTCGCCGGGCTGTAATCCTTGCCGATATCGATGAACATCCGGGCACGACGCAGGGCGACATTATTGAACGTCTGGGCGTGAATAAATCTACACTGACCCGGGATATTGAATGGCTATATGATTATGGCTGCATCATGCGCCAACCCTCACCGCAAGATGGTCGGGAAATATGTTTGTTTATTTGCGGATACGCAAAACGGAACCTTTCTCTGGCATTGGAATATTTCGAATATTCCCACAAAAGCTTGAAAAATTTCCTGATCCGCTTTATATCTATATTCGGTCAGCACAAGCCGACCTTACGGGATGCCAAGATTGTTTCTGCGATGGGTAACCAACCCGAACTTTCAAAGCAGGATATTCTAAGCGCCCTGTATAACGGACCAACCACAACTGAAAACCGCGCGATCAACAATCTTATTGATCTTGGATTTATAGAGAAACACGATGACCGCTACGTATAAATTAGACGATGCATTCAAAGAGAAGATGTTGGATTTAACATTCCACTATCCTGGCCCGTCCTTGCCGTTGCTTAATCTGGCTGAATCTTTTGCCACGATCCCTCAATCTACACTGGCCCCTAGTGCAGGCCCTGCAATTAAGCCCCAAAAGCCCACTCTCTAAGCATTTTTAGCTTTTTTCTGCCGTTCAGCCTGCTATAGTCGCGGGAATATCTCATATTATTAATGGCTAAAGGAAAAACAAACATGGCTACATTGAAACCCGGCGTTGTCAGCGGGAAAGACTACCAGACTTTAATCGCGGCCTGTAAAGCTGGCAAATATGCCCTGCCTGCCGTGAATGTTACCGGCACGAACACAATCAATGCTGTTCTGGAATCTGCTGCCAAAAATAAATCCGATGTTATTATCCAGCTGTCAAACGGCGGCGCTGAATTTTATGCCGGCAAAGGTTTCCCGGATGGTTTCCAGGCCAAAGTCCTCGGTGCCGTGTCTGCCGCCCGTCATGTTCATATGATGGCCGAACATTATGGCGTGTGCGTTGTTCTGCACACAGACCATGCCAACAAAAAACTGATCCCCTGGATTGAAGCGCTGCTGGATCACGGCGAAGCGTTCTACAAAGAAACAGGCAAGCCTCTGTTCACATCCCACATGATTGATCTGTCGGAAGAAGATATCGACTTCAACCTGTCCGAATGCGCCCGCCTGCTGAAGCGTATGGCGAAGATCGACATGAGCATTGAAATCGAACTCGGCTGCACCGGTGGTGAAGAAGATGGCGTTGGTTCCGATGATATCGACAATGACAAGCTATACACACAACCTGAAGATTGCCTGCAGGCTTATGAGTTACTGTCCCCTCTGGGTCACTTCTCCCTCGCCGCATCTTTCGGTAACGTGCACGGTGTTTACTCACCCGGTAACGTGAAACTGCGCCCGGAAATCCTGAAGAATTCGCAGGAACTGGTACAGAAAACACATAAAACGGCCGCCAATCCGCTGGACCTTGTATTCCATGGCGGTTCGGGCTCCGATAAAGGCCAGATTGCTGAGTCACTTGGATATGGCGTGTTCAAAATGAATATCGATACCGATACACAATTTGCTTTCTCCGAACCGGTCGGTAAATTTGTTGAAGCCAATCCAAAAGCCTTCAAATACCAGATCGATCCCGTTGACGGCACACCGTTCAAGAAATTGTACGACCCACGCAAATGGTTACGCCTTGCCGAAGAAGGTATTATCGCACGTATGGCTGAAGCATTTGCAGACTTGCAGGCGACTGGCAAAACCCTGTCCGATGGCGCCGCCGCCGGTAAAAAGGTCGCATAAATACAACATAGATACAAAAAGGGCGGCTTGATGGCCGCCCTTTTTTATTGCCCAATTTGGACTTGTCGCCATTAAAAAAGGCGCCTGTGAAGGCGCCTTTTAGAACAATAAGCGTTAAGCTTATTTGTTCTGGGATTTGGAGAACGCTGAATCACCAGAGTTGCCTTTGCCAGCTGTTGCTGAAGAGCAAGCTGCCAGAGCCAGAACGGATGTTACGATCAGAACAGATTTTACGATTGTAGATGTCATTGTTGTTATTCCTATATTTGAAAGATAAACACTCGAAAACATTATATTGTCCTGAAATGATTATCAATAGGGTTCCATAAATTTTATTGCATATGCGCAATTTTTTTTAGGAGCACCGGGTCCATAAAACCTTTTTAATCTCATCGATCCCGGCAGCTCATCTGACTCCTTCCCACTGCTTGAAACCCGCACTCCAGAGCCATTATAAAGGAATAAAATTCACCCTAAAGGGCGATTTTCCACCCACTTCCCGTGACAAAGCCCATTTCCTATTCGGTCATGTTGGTAAGGTCGTTAAGGCATAATAAAGCTAAATTCCAGCTACATACGTCTCGAATCGGGCCCTATCATGCGAATCGTCGGCGCTGGAAAAGAGCATTTTCTCTAATTTCACAGTATAAAAAGCTTGCAATCAGGCCCTATTAACGATAAAAAAAGCCCGTCATTCAATAGGAGTTTAGTCATGAAGGCCGATATTCACCCAGATTACCACGAAATCACCATCGTTCTGACGACCGGTGAAAAGTACCTGTCCCACAGCACATGGGGCAAAGCCGGCGATGAAATGCGCCTGGATATCGACCCGAACAATCACCCGGCCTGGCAGGGCGGCGTTCAGCGTGTTGTTGAGCGTGGTCAGCTGTCCAAGTTCGAGAAGCGTTTTGGTTCTTTCCTTACGGCCAATGCTGATAAGACAGACGAAGATAAAGCGGCCTCTAAATAATCAAGGGCTCTTCCCAGAATTCAAAAAGCCGCCCTTTGAGGCGGCTTTTTTTGTTTTATCTCACTGTCATCCTCCGCGAAAGCGGGGGATCCATAACCCCGATAATAAATGATCCATGGATCCCCCGGTCAAGCCGGGGGATGACAAGAAATGAGTTAAGCCGCCTCAAGCTGCGTCAGTGCCGCACTGAATTTCTTCAGGGCCGCTTCTGACTCGCTACGTTTTGTACGCTGATCTTCGATAATTTCGGGTGGCGCATTGGTCACGAACTGCTCATTGCTCAGCTTCTGATCAATACTCTTGATATAGTTACTCAGCTTCTCAATTTCTCTCTTGAGGCGCGCGCGCTCCTGATCAAGGTCAATGATATCGGCAATCGGCATAATCAGCGTCGCTTCATCCAAAACCGTCTGGATAGCACCCCGTGGCGCGGTGCTTACCAGCTCAATAGCTTCAAGACGGGCCATCCGACGGATCACTTCATCATAACGCTGCAAACGATCCTTGGTCACATCACTGGAATCTTTCACCAGCAATTTGATCTTGGCACCGGCGGGCACGTTCATATCGGCACGAACACTGCGTATCTCCGAAATAAAGCGGATCATCCAGTCCATTTCCTTATTCGCCGCTTCGCTGTAAAGCGCTTCCGGGTAAACCGGCCAGCTTGAAGTCAGCAAGCGATCATGCGAAGCCCGCGGAGCCATATTGGCGTACAGATCTTCCGTGATAAAGGGCATAAATGGGTTCAGAAGCAGCAAAATCTGCTCAAATACCCATGCCGTTGTCTTCTGTGTTTCCACCGCCGCATCACCGCCCAGCTGCAATACCGGTTTGGTAAACTCAAGATACCAGTCGCAGAACGTACCCCATACAAACTGATAGATAGAATTCGCAGCATCATTAAAGCGGTAAGTCTCCACCGCTTTATCAATTGCCTTGCGCACATCGGACACCATACCGATCACCCATTTATTGGGTGTATAGGACGTAGATGCTGGATCAAATTTTGGATCAAGAACGCAGCCATTCATCTCCATATAGCGCGCAGCATTCCAAAGCTTGGTGGTGAAGTTACGATATCCCTCGACCCGGTCTTCGGACAATTTAATATCCCGCCCGGGTGCCGCCATGGATGTCAGCGTAAAGCGCAGCGCATCCGCACCAAACTTGTTAATCAGGTCCAGCGGATCAATAACATTACCTTTGGACTTAGACATTTTCTGCCCCTTCGCATCACGAACGATGGCATGCAGGTAAACGGTTTTGAACGGCACATCACCCATAAAGTGAATACCCATCATCATCATACGCGCAACCCAGAAGAACAGGATATCAAACCCGGTAATCAGAACATCACCAGGATAATATTTATTCAGCTCCGGCGTTTTCTCCGGCCAGCCAAGTGTTGAAAACGGCCACAGCGCAGAAGAAAACCATGTATCAAGCACATCTTCATCACGCTTGATTTTGACATTGTCGCCAAACTTCGCTTTGGCCTCGGCATAGGCCTCTTCTTCGGTTTCAGCCACGAAGATAGATCCTTCCGGACCAAACCATGCGGGGATCTGGTGACCCCACCAAAGCTGGCGAGAGATACACCAGGGCTGGATATTTTCCATCCAGTTGAAATACGTTGTTTCCCATTGCTTCGGCGTAATCACCGTCTTGCCGCTGCGCACCGCTTCAATCGCGGGCTGTGCCATTGTCTTGGCATCGATATACCATTGATCGGTCAGGAAGGGTTCAATGACAACACCAGAGCGATCACCGTAAGGAACAGTGTGCTTAATATCCTCAACCTGCACCAGCAGATCAAGCTCTTCCAGCTCCTTCAAAATTTTCTTACGTGCTTCAAAACGATCAAGGCCGACATATTCGTCCGGGCCTTCTTTGTTAATCTTCGCATCGATATCAAATATATTGATCATCGGCAGGTTGTGGCGCTTGCCCACTTCAAAGTCATTGAAATCGTGCGCAGGTGTAATCTTTACCGCACCGCTGCCATGTTCCGGATCGGCGTAATCATCAGCAACAATCGGAATCAAGCGACCGACAATCGGCAGAACGGCAAACTTGCCGATTAAATCCTGATACCGTTCATCATTCGGGTTCACCGCCACGGCCGTATCACCCAGCATTGTTTCCGGGCGCGTTGTTGCCACGGTGATAAAGCGCTCCGTCTCACCCTCAATCGGGTAACGGATGTGCCACATATGGCCCTTGGTTTCCTTCTGCTCCACTTCCAGATCGGAAATGGCGGTGTGGAATTTTGGGTCCCAATTCACCAGACGCTTGTCGCGGTAAATCAGTTTTTCTTTGTAAAGCTGAATGAAGACTTTTAGCACAGCCTTCGACAGGCCCTCATCCATTGTGAATCTCTCACGCTCCCAATCCGGTGTAGTACCCAGACGGCGCAGCTGGTTCACAATCGTGCCGCCAGACTCTGCCTTCCACTTCCACACTTCATCGAGGAAATTCTTGCGGCCCATATCACGGCGGTTTTTACCTTGCGTGGCCAGATTACGCTCCACCACCATCTGCGTCGCAATACCCGCATGGTCCGTTCCCGGCTGCCACAGCGTGTCTTTACCGTTCATGCGGTTATAACGCGTCAAGATATCCTGCAACGTGGAGTTCAGCGCATGACCCATATGAAGGCTGCCCGTTACGTTCGGCGGCGGCATCATCACGCAAAACGGCGCGGCGTTGCTTTCCGGGTGAGCTTTAAAGGCGCCGGACTTTTCCCACTCAGGGTAGAGAACTTCTTCAACTTTGGCTGAATCAAATGTTTTTTCGAACATGCAAAGACACTCTCATTCCAGAGATTAATAATGGATCAGGATTATAAGGAAAAGCGCAGAAAATCAAGCTTTTTCAAGCTCGCAAGGCTTTACTCGTCCAGCGCACGCTTGGCTATTTTATCAAGCTCTTTCTGCACTGTCTTTTCGATCAGTGTCGGCAGGTTGGCATCAAGCCATTCGCGCAGCATCGGACGAACCAGTTCACGAACGATATCTTCCAGCGTCACACCACCGGTGGAAGCAGACCGGCTGCGCTCCAAAGCAATATTGCTGGATAGTTTGGCAAAACCGGCCAGTGCCGCATGTGTTGCCTGGCTTGTTAAAATCTCGCTGCTCTCATCGTCCTGAAGCATATCGTCCTCAAAAGAAGTATCCGCCGCATCTTCAATGACGGGCGTAATTTTTTCAACAATGCCCTCATCCTCGGACTCTTGCAAATCGAGCTGAACGCGGCGGGGCGGTTCATAGGTTTCATTTTCGAAAATATTGGAGACGTCTTCCTCAGGCTCTTCATTATCCAGAGCTTCGGTCAACTCGAGGATATCTGGTGTTTCTTCGGCAACGGGCACGGGTTCTTCTGCTGGTGCAATCGTTGCAACTTCCACAGGCTCTTCTGCAACGGCAGCCTCCGGCGCAACCTGGTCATCATCAGAAATAATCTGACGAATGGACGCAAGAATTTCTTCAATCGATGGTTCTTGATTCGTTGTATTATCAGCCATGCAATAGAAACCAGTTTAAAATCAAAATATTAACGTAGGTTCTACTATTGTTAACAGCTTGTTACAAGAGGATTAAGGGCCTGCCCTATCAATTTTAGCATCCATCCCCAGATATTTGTGTTTTATCTCCTTCAGGTGCTGGTCAAAATCCTCCGCCCGGCCAGGAAAACCTAGCGCATCCGGGGTAAGCAGGCCAATGGAAGCCATAAGAGAGAATTTTGCAACAATTTCATTACGTTGCGCTGAAACTAGGGCTGTTTGAGCGTCCAGATACTCCTGATCCGCATCCAACGCATCCAGAATTGTACGGGACCCGAGCTCTGCTTCCTGGTGCACCCCATCACGTGCCAGACGGGCGGCTTCGACCTGCGATTCCCGCGACTTTATTTCGGCCTGGGCCGAGGCCAGCGTTTCCCAATTTGAGACCACTTCCTGCCGGATGCGGCGTCTGGCATCCAGAATCTCCAGGTAGCGCTGGTTGGCCGTATATTTTGCCTGGCGAACGCGGGACCGGGTTGCGCCGCCGGCATAGAGCTTCATATTGGCGGACAAGCCAATGGATTTAGTCGTTGTCTGATCCACAACTCCGGGCTGCGGATCATATTCCTTATTCCAAAGGCCAAAAAACGCCAGCTCCGGCATTAATTCGCCAAAGATGGTATCAATATCATACTCCGCCGCACGGTTCAGGGAGATCGACGCCTTGATCTCCGGGTTTTTGTCATCCGCAAGGCTCAAAGCTTCACTCAGTGTCGCTGGAACATTCAGAACAAGAGCGGGAATTCCCACCTGCGCCGGCTTCAAGCCAGTAATTTGTTCATACACCGCGCGGCTCTTTTGCAAATTACCCTGCGCACTGATCAGGTCGGCATCGGCGGCAGCCAGACGCGCCTTTGATTGCGAGACATCAGTACGCGTTACTTCACCCACATCAAAACGATCTTGTGTCGCGGTCAGCTGCTTGTTAATCACACTCCGGTTATTTTGATTTAATTCCTCAATGGATAAATCACGGAACACATCCATATAAGCGGTCGTTACATCCACCATCGTCTGCTGCTCACGGTTATCCAGCAAGGATCGCTGCGCATCGATGATATTATAAGCACTGTCTGTGGAAGAAACCGTCCGGCCGCCACGATATAGCGGCTGGCTGAAACCCAGCTGCGCGCTTTTGCTGGTGGTACCATCAGCCCCCGGCCCAAAAGAACTGCCATCGATCTCGGACTTGGTAACATTGCCGGAGGCATCAAGGCTGGGGCGCCATCCTGCCAAAGCCTGTGGCAATCGTTCCTGCACCGCCTTCATTTCCGCGCGCGCCGCGCGCAATGAGGGATTATGAAGATAGGTGTAGTACAGGATATCATCCAGCTTCTGTGACGCTTCAATAGGGGCAACACCTGCAGGCTTTTTCTGTGTTACAGGTGGCACTGGCTCTATCGAGGGCTGCGCCGGCGTTGCCAGAATAGATTCTGAACTGCCCGCGGCATGGGACGACGTCACACAAAAGACAACTGAAAAGATTGCCATTGATACCAATAAGACAGTCTTACCCTTTAACCCGGATAAAATCATAACATCCTCGCGCTATAAAAATAAAAACAGTGGAAATCAGAATATGAAGGCAGGTACTGGTTCAAAACCGCGCACATAGAACGCCGCAGCATCAAAGAATTTCTGGGTAGAATACGCATCACCAATGCGCTTGATCATAACAATGGATCCTGTCTTGCGGCCGGACTCTTTCAAAACTCCAACAAGGCGTCCACCATCGGACAATTGGGACAAAAGCACCGTCGGCACAGTCGCCATGGCGCCATTAATTAAAATCAAATCATAAGGCGCCATCTGCGCGCACCCTTGCGCATAGTCACCCTTGGTCAATGAAATGTTAGTGGCATTCAGGCCCGCCCACACGGCTTTGGCTTCCGTCAGAGGGCACTGCTCATCTTCAATCGTTACAACCGCCCGCACAAGGTTCGCGAGAACGGCGGCGCTGTAGCCTGTGCAATCACCGATATTCAGAACGTTTTCACTAGGATCCAGTTTCGCAACTTCGAGCATACGCGCCAGTACCACCGGCTCTTGTAAAAAACCGCGTGCGCCGAGCGATAAATCCTCATCCGCGTAGGCAATGCCTTTCATATCTTCGGGCACAAAGGCTTCCCGGGGGATCAGGTCAAACGCCTCTAAAATGGCTTCGGATGTAATATTATTCGGCTCCAGCTGGCATTCGACCATGGTTTTGCGTGATTTTGCATAATTTGTCATTCTGGGGCTCTCAGCGAAGGAATAAATCTGTTTAGATAAATACTGCACTTTCGCGCATTTGGCCAGTGCTTTTGCGTATTGCAATAGCATCGTATGCACTCCAGCCTTCCCGATCCGCTCGATGCCTGTAAATTAAAATCTGGATTTTTACATCTGGAAATGCTAACCAAACCCTCTGCTGGCGCGGTGGCAGAATGGTGATGTAGCGGACTGCAAATCCGCGTATGCGGGTTCGATTCCCGCCCGTGCCTCCACCCTTCGCAGTTAGTGAGCCCCTGGCGAACTTACGAGAAGGAGTGTCCTCCGTAGCCTCTTGGCGTAGGGGGACTGGTTAATAAAGCTTCAGGTGGCGCAGCCAGCCTTCGTAATAAGAAAAAAATAACGAGTAGATTTTCATGCCCATCAGAATACCCGAAACGCTACCCGGACGAACTGTTCTGGAGCAGGAGAAAGTCCCATTGATTTTGGAAGGCCGCGCTATCCGGCAGGATATTCGGCCGCTGCAGATTGCTATCCTCAATTTAATGCCCGACAAGATTAAGACAGAAACGCAGCTTCTGCGCGTTCTGGGTACCACGCCGCTGCAGCTTGAGGTTACATTGCTCCACGCCGGTACACATACAAGCAAGAATACATCTTCTGAACATTTATCCGCATTTTACGGCACACACGCCGATGTTGCTGATCGTTATTTTGATGCGCTGATCGTCACCGGCGCGCCGATCGCCCATATGCCTTATGAGGATGTCGCTTACTGGGGTGAGCTGCAAACCATAATGGACTGGGCAAAAACTCATGTATACAGCAGTTTCTTTATTTGCTGGGGTGCCAAGGCGGCCTTGTATCATTATCACAAGATTCCTAAACACCCCCTGTCCGCCAAGCATTTCGGTGTATTCCAGCACAAGGTATTTAATCCATACCAATCGCTTATTGCGGGATTTGAAGATCATTTTGGCGTTCCCGTGTCCTGCCACACCGAAGTCCGGCATGAAGATGTTGAAAAACATAAAGGTCTTGAAATTCTGGTGGAATCTGATCAGACCGGGGCATGCCTTATTCATGAACCCGAAAATCGCCGGGTCTATATGCTGCATCATCTGGAATATGAAGCCGAAACGCTGAAAAATGAATATGACCGGGATGTGGCCGCAGGCCTCAATCCCAACCTGCCCCAGAACTATTTTCCGGGGAATGACCCCCATGCTACACCGCGCATTACCTGGCGCGCGCACCGTAATCTGCTGTTTACCAACTGGATTAATATGGTTTATCAGGGAACACCCTATGATCTGTCGACGTTAAAGACTGTCGGCACGGGCTGGGATACGTGATTATTGGTTGACAAGCCCGCCTAAAAGCGGCATTAAACATTCATCTTATGCTGTTCCTCGATAGCTCAGCGGTAGAGCATTCGACTGTTAATCGAATGGTCGCAGGTTCGAATCCTGCTCGAGGAGCCATTTTTCCCCTTTATATTTATTGTTTAGGCTGGGCCCGGTTGCGCGCCTCGCGGACCTTCGTAAAGCCGTGTTGCATTATTTTGATTGGCCGTCTGCAATGTCGCTATTGCAATAGCCACCTTGCGCAAAGTCTCGGCATAATCGGTGCTGCCGCGCGGATGGATAATCCCGATACCACCTTTGGCAATCCACTGCTCAATATTTTTCTCGCTATCATCAACAAGAATACGTCCGGGTCCAGCCAGTTTTTGCTTATGTTTTGGGCGACATACCATCAGATCGTCAGCAGCATACATCCCGCGCTCCGGTAAAAACTCCCAGAGCCACTCCGCCTTACCGCTCCAGCCATCTGTATTCTCGAGCACCATACCGGTAAGGAAAGTCACCGGTGCCATTTTCTCAAGACTGTCAAAGAAAGCACGCGCACCAGCAATCTGCGGCATGGTCTGCCACCAGGCGCGCTCAAGCTTGCTGTATTCGGTCCATTCTGGCTTGTTGACTTGTTGTTTGCCCTGACTAATCACATGCCCATCAAAATCGGCAATAACCCCATCAAGATCCAGAAAAATTTCAATTTCAATTTCACCCATAATATTGGATCTCCCCATACTTATTGATTATTTAGAGGAATTGTTACAGCATGACTGAGGAAAAACAACAAAAATGAAGCACATAATGAAAAACCCCTTGATTGAAGCCGATGAACTGGCAGCCCTTCTGGACAAACCTCATGTAAAACTGGTTGATGCCACATATGGCACACCAAACGCCCGCCAGCTGTATAAGCAGCAGCATATCGGCAATGCCGTCTATTTCGACATTGACGAAATTGCGGACCCGCATGCCCCGCTGGCCCATACAATTCCGACGGCAGAACATTTTGCCCACAGTGTTTCGGCCTTGGGGATCGGCAATGATGATCTGGTGATTGTGTATGATCAGGACGGCATATCCTTCGCGGCCGCCCGCGTATGGTGGATGTTCCGCCTTTATGGCCATGACAATGTACGCGTTCTGAATGGCGGCCTGCCCTGGTGGGTAGCACAAGGCCTTCCGACCAGCGCTACGCCCACCACAACGGCTCAGTCATCCTTTAAAGCAACATTGCGTCCTCATTTGGTCAAAACCATGGAAGAGGTTTTAAAAGCGTCTCAAAGCGGGTCAGAGGGAATCATCGATGCCCGCGGTGCCGGGCGCTTTGCGGGCCTGACCCCTGAACCGCGACCCGGCCTGCGGGCGGGTCATATACCGGGCAGTAGCAACCTGCCCTATACAGACCTTCTGGACGGCGCTACGGGGCGATTAAAGTCGCAAAATGAACTGGAAAAAACAATTAAAAATCATATAGTTGAAGACAAGCCTTTAATTACTAGTTGCGGAAGCGGTGTTACGGCTTGCGTGGTAACTCTGGCCCTCTTCGCTGCTGGAAAAGAAGACGTCGCCGTGTATGATGGGTCATGGACCGAGTGGGGAGCGGTAACATCTGGTATGCCAGTAGATACGGGCACTTAAAATTGCCAGATTTACTATGAAACGCTCAAAAACGAGCTTATATAACCAATACTAATTAAATATACAAAGTAAATAATGAAGATCACTACTATAATTAAACTATAGTTACTCAAATTATTTACTATCTGAATAAAAATATACTAGTTAAATTGCATTTTATTAATCTTTATTATTGTATTCATGACCATTAGTTAAGAAAGGTTCGATTTTGGGACAAAACTGCTTCAAATTGTATTCTTTTGACTTGCAATGGGTCCGAAATTGGGGTACAACATACTTACACACCCTCTATTACCGCCGTTTGTCCGGAGATCACAAGTCTCCGGACCTTTTTTTGTCCTGATCGGTTCCCCATGGCTCACGTCGTTATTATAGGCTCAGGCATTATTGGCACACTCAGCGCCTATTATCTTGCGGAGTATGGCATTGATGTAACCGTTATTGAACGTCGCGACAATGTGGCGTGCGAAGCCAGCGATGCCAATGGCGCGCAGCTTTCCTACAACTATGTACCACCGCTGGGCAGCCCGGCACTGCCCCTCATCCTGCTTTCAACAATCTTCCAGCCAACACCGGCCATGCGCGTTGATAAATGGATTGACCCGCATCTGTGGCGCTGGGGTCTGGAATTGCTGCAGAACAGCCGCGCCCGACGCTCCATTCGCAACCAGGCCGTACTGAATGCGCTGGCCCGGCAAAGTCGCACATTGATGCAGGATTTTTTAGAAAAAGTCCCGCTGGAGTTTGATTATAAGGTGAACGGAAAACTTCATGTATTTGATGATCCAAGAAAATTAGAATCACTCAGCAAGCGGCAGAAAATTCTAAGCCCTGATGAATGCCTCGCCCTTGAACCGTTTTTGCAACAGCGCAAGGGTCAGATGGCGGGCGGCATTTTCTGGGCTAATGATGCCGTGGGCGATTGCCACAAATTTTGCGAAGGGTTAGCGCAATGGCTACAAAAAGCCCGCAATGTCCATTTCATGTTCAACACAGAAGCCAAGTCCTTCATTATTGAACGTGGGCGCATCAAGGCGGTAAAAACAAATAATAACACAATATCGGCGGATCATGTTCTGCTTTGTACCGGCGCTGCGAAGATGCCAGGCACCCCTGTAAATATCTATCCCGTAAAGGGCTATAGCCTGACGCTGCAGGATACACCCCAGCCCCAGGTCAATATTACAGACCATGCCCGCCGCATGGTTTTTGCTCCACTGGGCGCGGATCGTCTGCGCATTGCCAGTTTTATGCGTTTTGCCGGATATGATATGAATATTCATGAAGAAGATATCAAGGTGCTGAAAGAAAGATCACTTGAGGTGCGCCCGGACCTGCCCGTCAATACGGCTCGGGTCCTTTCTGGACTGCGCCCTTTTACGCCCTCAAGCACCCCTTTGCTGGGTAAGCTGCACTACGACAATCTTTATACCAATCTGGGCCACGGCATGTCCGGCTGGACCTTGGCACATGCCACCTGTAAAAAGATTGCTGACCTTATATGTGATTCTTAGAAAATTAACCTTTTTCCAATAACAATATAGGTATATAGTTGTTATTGTAGTGTGTGCAACAATCAGCATAAGGACCCGCTATGGGTGCCCGCAACGCCATATGGTGTAAAACCATTTTATTTATCGGCTGTATCCTGACCCTCTGTCTGAGTGGCCCGGCGCAATCTCAAACTACGATACGCCTCCAAGAACAAAATGGTGGATATAACCAAACAGCCGCACCTGGGCTTTCACCTCCTGTACAAACTGATTACTCACGCTTGGGTTCACAATTTGTCGCGGCATTGCCAAGGACCGTGATGAACAACCTCACCGCCTGCAGAACTGTTCAGAGTCAGGGAACCGGCCAATGCACCCAACTTAATGCATCGGCGGCGCCATATGGTGCATTTGTACACCAAGCTTGTAATAACCCAGCCGCTGGAAATGGACAATGGACATTACGGAACTCTAACCGCAAATCATGGGATAGTGTAATCTTTACTTTTAGAGAGCCATGGGGCCAGACTATTACAGTTCCCAACAGTGTTACACAAACCTTCACCATCACCGAGTCTACGCAATGTCTTGGTATGAATATACGTGACAATAAAGAATTCTGTACTTTCGGTTCTGGAGCTAGTGGAATCACAGGCAACACCGGCGATGATATGTTCCGTATTAATAATGGTGCCGGCGCCTATTTCGAATATCGCAAAGTTGGCACACCCGGAGCAACGCCCACAAATACTCAACTTCAGCAAATGCATAAAGCTAACCGCCTTAGCTGGATCAGACGTAACGATTCGAGCGCCGATGCCGCACGGGGCCTGATGATTCCCTCTGGCCCCCTCAATACTTATGCGGATTTCCGGCGCTTTCTAAGTAGTCCTCCTGCCGGTGTGACTGCAGAGCCGGCCTGCTATCCTATATATGTCAATATCTCAAGAACAAGTGAAGATCTGCCAAGGCCACCACCAGTTAATGGCGTTTGCGGTGGTTATAACGGCAGTAACGAAGTGAATGTACCTAGCATAAGAAATGTTAGTAATGGCAGTGAAAACAAAAATTATTGTAACAAAGGTAGGGTAATAAATAAAACAGAATCAAGCACACATCTGACATGGCAATGCTCCAGCCTTTATGGTGGTGCACAGCCAAGCTGCTCTGCCAGCCTCATACCCCGGTGCTCTAACTTCTTCAATGGCTGGCAAGTGGGTAAATCTGTGGGATCTAAAAATAATGCATGGTGTACCAGCGGAGGATCATCCAGTAACTGTCAAGGTGGATGCGCTACACAACATTTAGTAAACAGCTTCTACATCATAAATCCAGGTTTGCTTGATCACTTCCGTCTTACATATGTAGGCTGGGATGACCGCGCGACCATTCGGGTCAATGGCAACAGTGTCTGGGAAGGCAGTGGTGGATATAGAGATTGCAACGGATCAAGCAATGCAGATCTAAGGAGAAGTCCACGAGAAAGCCCTAACAGAGATCTTAGAGGTTCTATACGCCCCGGCAACAACTCCATGACAATGGATATTCAGTATGGTGGTGGCGGTGAAGGATGGTATCAAATTTCATGCGGCTATAGAAATGGCCAACCATGTTGCAAAAACTAATCAGGTAAAATGGCGCACCCTACAGGGCTCGAACCTGTAACCTATTGCTTAGAAGGCAATTGCTCTATCCAGTTGAGCTAAGGGTGCTTGATTTATTCTTTGGGTGGATTGTAGCGGAAATTATCGATGTAGCTACGCGGTACGATTTTACGCTCCTGCTCAGGCTGCACGGTGTAAGCCCAGCCATTTTTTTCGGCCAAGGCAATGGCTTCTTCAACCGTATCAAACTTCATTCTGATTTGATTAAGTGTGTCGCCGGAACTGACCCAGCCCATCAAAGGTTCCGGCACACGGGCCGTCGGCAATTCGCATTCCAAGATCCAAATCCCGGTTTTGGCACGGCCAGATTGCATTGCTGATTTTTCAGGTCTGTAGATACGTACGTCCATAGCACAAGCCCCATAAGGATCAGTGGTCGGGGCGGAGAGATTCGAACTCCCGGCCCTCTGCTCCCAAAGCAGATGCGCTACCAGACTGCGCTACGCCCCGACAAACTGTAGGTAAGTTCATATACGATAAGGTGTTACGGAGCAAGCTTCTTGCCAAAAAAATTATCACTAAATACCCTGTCCCCTGCTTTTATACCCAGCAGCCGGGCAGTCCCCCCGGCAAGCTCCAGAACGTAGGAAACAGGCAATTTTGAGGAAATTGGCTCTAAATCCAGAGGTTTGGCATTCTCATGGATGGACTTGATTACCCCGTCCCGGCCTATAAACAGCATATCCAGGGGTATATAGGTATCCTTCATCCAGAAACTGACCACGGCCTCTGGCTGCCCATCAAACACAAAAAGCATGCCTGCATTGGCGGCCAGGGACTTCCGGTTCATAAGTCCCTTCGCCCGGTCGGTGTCATTCTGGGCTAATTCCACCTGAAAATTATAGGATTTACCGCTTTGTGTTTCGATGCGCAGCACCTGCGTCTGGGCCGCGCAGGCCACGGAAGAAAAACAGATAAGGGCCATCATGAAAAGGACCCGGAGCATTATTCAAGTGTATCCAGATATTCAAACAGCTTCTGGGCCGCCCCCATGGAGTACAAATTCATATGCGTTCCCGAAATAAAGGTCAGAAGCTTTTTGGGCTGGTTGGCAGCTTTATAAAGCTCGTGACCATGCTCATAAGGCACCACCGTATCCGCCGTGCCATGCATGATGACAACTGGGGCTGTGATGGATTTAATTTTAGACAGGCTGTCATACTGATCCCTCATCAACTTCTTGACCGGCAGGAACCACATATGGCCTTGGGCAAGGGTGGACAGGCTTGTATACGGCATCTCAAGAACAACAGCTTTAAATCCGGGTGTCTCGCTTGCCAGCTGGACAGCGACACCGGTTCCCAGTGATTCACCATACAAAACTATATCTTCCACCGCTACACCGCGGTTGGTCAGGAATTGCAGCCATGCGCGGGCATCTTCATAAAACCCCTGCTCGCTTGGCACACCTTTATTGGTGCTGTATCCGCGATACTCAGCCATCAATACGCCATAACCCTTATCAATAAAGGCCCGGGCCTTGAACCCGCGGATCTCGATATTTCCGCCATTACCATGGAACATCAGCACAGTAGGATTCTCCGGCAATGATGGTTCTTTATACCAACCACCAAGCGTCAGCTCATCTTTTGTCTTCGTTGAAATCACCCGCATATCCGGCACACCGGCACGTGTCGTATCAGGCGCACTCAAATTCGGGAAATAGATGAATTTATCTTGCTTCACATAGAAAAACGCCACCAGAGCCGCATAGATAAGAACAAGAATAATTATCGCTTCCATCAAAAACCTTCTCATTCTTCCAATCCGCTGCGATGCATGCGCGCATATAAACCTTCATGTGCGATCAATTCATCATGTGTACCCGTTTCAACAACCCGCCCTTTATCCATCGCAACGATAAGATCGGCGCGCTGCACCGTTGACAGGCGGTGGGCAATTACAATCGTTGTCCGCCCTTGCTGCAAACGCTCCAAAGATGCCTGAATGGCGCGCTCCGACTCGTTATCCAGTGCCGAAGTCGCTTCATCCAGAAGCAATATCGGTGCATCACGCAACATCGCGCGCGCAATGGCTATACGCTGACGCTGGCCACCGGACAGCTTCACGCCATTCTCGCCCAGCTGCGTATTATACCCTTCGGGCATGGCATTAATGAAAACATCGGCGGCGGCATATTGCGCAGCTTTTTCAATTTCTTCATCTGTAGCATTGATCTTGCCATAAGCAATATTCGCACGAACCGTATCATCAAAGATCGTAATATCCTGCGACACCAGTGCGATATGACGGCGGAGTGACTCCATCGACAGATCCCGGATATCATGCCCGTCAATCAGAAGACGGCCTTCCATTACGTCATAAAAACGCGGAACAAGATTAAGAGCCGTTGTCTTACCACTACCCGAAGGTCCAATAAGCGCCGCCACCTTACCGGCGGCCGCCGTAAAGCTTACATTCTCCAGCGCAACACCATCCGCACCGTCATAGCGGAACACAATATTTTCATAGGTGATCGTTGGTTTGCGGGTGTCCAGCTCAATAGCCCCCGGCTTGTCAACGATAGACGGTCGCGCATCCATCATCGCGTAAACACGCTCCGCCGCACCAAGCCCCGCCTGTAAATTATTATTGGTTTTTGCCATACGTTTCAAAGGTTCATAGGCAAGGGAAAACGCACTGATAAACGACATCAGCTTGCCGGGCGTCAATGTACCGTCCACGATACTGAACCCGCCATACATAATAACGCCCATAAAAGCGATACCCAGCATGGTTTCATTGATCGGCGTCGAAAGGTTTCCCGTACGCACACTTTTGAAAATAAGCTTATTAATCTTCTGGATCGTATGGTAAACGCGGTCGCGCTCCTGCGTTTCCATGCCATAGGCCTTCACCTGACGCACACCCTGGAACACCTGGCTCAGGAGTGATGTAAGATTGGCTACGCTGCCTTGAATATTGCGCGATACTTTACGGATCTTCAAACCAAGGTAGGTGATAAACAATACCGCAGGCGGAAATACAAAAAACGCAATCAGCGCCAATGTAAAATCTTGCATGAACATAACGATGATCAGGAATACAAGCGTCAGGAAGTTCTTGCCCGCCGCCGTCATCGTATCGGCCACCGACACGCGCATGGCATTCACATCATTAATCATGCGTGAAACCAGCTGACCGCTGGAATGCCCATGGAAAAATCCAAGATCCTGATTAATCAGGCTGGTAAATAAATCACGCTGGATATTGGACACAACCGACTGGCCAATATTATTCATCAGCACAGTATGAATATATGTCGCCAGACCATTGAGGATAAACACCACAAGAATGGCAATGGCCATCGGCACCACAAGCTCAGCCTGCTTGTTGACAAAGACCTTGTCCAGAAGTGGCTCAATCAGCTTGGCAAAGGCAGCGGTCATAGCGGCGGAAAACGCCATGAATAAAATCGCCGTTACCAGCTTGCCCACATACGGCTTCAAATACTCCCTTGATGTGCGCCGCACCAAATACCATGTAGAGGATTCAATGGTTTGTAAGGGTTTTGCGTTATAATCATTCATAGAAATGTGATACATTTATATTAGATGTCCTGCAAGGTATGAAGTATGGATGACCCGCAAAATGGCCCACCCGGGCTAAAACCTAACAAAGCTCCCCTTCCTGCCCCGAAAATTGGGCTGGCTCTTGGTAGTGGCATGGCTCGTGGCTTTGCCCATATCGGTGCCCTGCGCGCGCTGATGCGTCATAATATTTACCCGGATATCGTCACCGGCACCTCGATCGGGGCTTTGGTTGGCGGATGCTATCTCGCTGGAAAACTTGATGAAATTGAGGAATGGGGGTTATCACTTACCCGTCGCCGGATCTTCTCGTACCTTGATTTCCGGGTGCGCAGCGCGGGCCTTATCGGGGGCCGCAAATTTACAGCCATGATGGAAGAGCATTTTGGCGATATCCAGATTGAAGATCTACGCCACCCTTTTATCGCCATTGCCGCCGATCTGGTGACCGGGCATGAAGTCTGGCTGCGCCGGGGTAACTTTATCGATTCCATGCGGGCTTCCTTTGCCCTGCCCGGCGTATTCCCCCCGGTGGAGATTAATCACCGTATGCTGATTGATGGCGCGCTGGTGAACCCCGTTCCCGTGTCCCCGTGCCAGGCTCTGGGCGCGCGCATGACGATTGCCGTGGATCTTAATTCCGACCTGATCGGTAAATCTGCAAAACCCGGTCAGGGTTTCCAGACGATTACAGGCTTTGACGTATTCGATGACCGTGATGTAGCACCGGAGGATCAGGAGATATTTAATAACAGCCTGTCCAAACGTCTTTTTCGCCGCGAAACCAATAACCCCAGCCTATTTGGGGTCATGGTATCCGCGCTGAATATCATGCAGGACCGCTTGACCCGGTCCCGTATGGCTGGCGATCCGCCGGATGTGCATATCAAGCCGCGTATTGGCCATATCGGGCCGCTGGAGTTTGAAAAAGCCAAGGAGATGATGATCGAAGGCGAAGCCGCCGTAGAGCGTGCCATGCCGGAAATCAAAGCCGCCATGGATGTTTTAATCCCCCGGGCCATGCAACAGCCCGATCCCGAAAAAAGCACCAACGGACATTAAGTATAGCTATGACCGAAGCACATGAGCCACGACCAGTCCTTGAAAAACCCGGCGCCGGTTTGCCGTTTTTTGAATGGTTATCGCTGCGGGCCGTCGCGCCCTTTATCGGTGCCCATTCCGATTGGGAAGAAAACTGGAGCTTGCTGGATAAAAGCAATGCCAAGATTTTTTCCATGATTGAATCACTGGATGATGAACAGCTGGGCCAGCCTGTATTGGTGCCGCGCATTCGCGGCATTGAGGATAGCTCCCGTTACTGGTCCGTCGCCATGACACTTGAACATCTGATTATTGTCGGCATGGCCCAGAAATATATTATCCAAAGCCTCGCCAAAGGCCAGGTGCCGTCACAAAAAGCCAGCACCGCCACCGTCAAGCCCGCAGGCATTAATCCGCCACGCGCGCAGGTCCAGATGTATCGGGATTTTATCAACGCCCTGCGCCCGGAACTTGACCCGCTGAAAGATATTGCGGAGACCAACAAACTTAAATATGCCCATCCCTGGTTCGGAAAGTTCAATATGCTGCAATGGCAATGGATGTTCCAAGCCCACACCCATGTGCACCGCGCCCAGATCAAGGAAATTGTGAAGGGGCTATACTTGCCCCACGAGCTTTAGACGCTCTTGCGCTTTTTGTGCTTACGATCCGGCAGAGCTTTGCCCCACTTCAGACGATCCACCAGATATGTCGGACGCACATTGTTATATTGCAGCGTCAGGATATTCAGCGCCCGGTCGACATCAAGTGGCGTATGGCATGTTTTAAACGCACCATAATGCAGGCCGTTCTTTACAAGACATGTATCTATATTCACCGCCGCCGCACCAATAATATCATGCGCCATTGTATCGCCGATCATTACGGTTTGCCCCGGATAAATTTCTTTTTCCTGCAGCATTTTTATACAGTGATGGAAGATGGGCTTATGCGGCTTGCCGATATAATGAACAACACCGCCAAAATCTTCGTAACGGCGGGCAATCATACCCGGCCCCATCACGTAACCACTGCCCATCACACCCCGGCTGTCCGGGTTCGCGCAGATGGCTTTCAAACGCTTGCGAATAGCCGTTTTCAAAACCGGCTCATAATTATCAACCATGTTCTGGTCGGGTGAATCAGATCCACTGATCAACAGAAAGTCGGCATCTTCAATATTCGCGACAACATTCACATCAAGACCATCAACGATGGACCGATCACCGCCGCGGCTGATCAGGAAGCAGTTCTGCCCCATATTCTGGAAGATACCTTCGGACTGATCCTTCAGGCCTTGCCATGTAATTTCACCGGAGGTTACGATTTCATCATAAAAGCTGGGGCCAAGGCCGAGCTTCTTCAAATTCTCCGCATTCGGTGCAGAACGCTTGCCGGAATTCGACAGGATGATCACGTATTTATTACGCGCCTTCAATTCCTTCATACAATCCAGAACGCCATCATACAGTTTCTCACCATTATGGATGACGCCCCACTGGTCGAGAATAAAAGCACTGTAGCTATCAGAAATATCGGAGATGCCTTGGCAGAATTTTGTCTTGGCCATGAATGACTTGCCTTTTTGTACTTAATCGAGAGATATCCAAATTTCAGGATAAAGAATAATTATCAACAAAAGATTATTATCCGAATAGTTTTCTCAATCAATCGCTTAAACGCCCTTTTTATAAAAAAAGAGGGAGTTATGAGAAACCCCCTCTTCTAAAGAATTATCTGGAAAACGTTTAAGCCACCCGGGAGCGCTCATCCCGGCGGGACCTCGGCTCCCGGCCTGCAGCGGTGCACAGGGACTGGTAGATGCGGCCAATATCGCTCGACATAAAGGTTGCACCCAGCAGGTCGCTATGATCGCTTGCCAGGGCTTGGTCGAAGATTTCCTCGAACTGGCGGATAAAGCGCTGAACGTAGCTGCGGAATTCATTATCGGCGGCAAATTTGTCGCGGATCTTATCCATCGGGAAATCATCGCCGAGCTGCGCCAGACGGCGGGTAAAGGCGGAGACATCGCCCTTCTGGAACGCTTTCCATGTTTTCTCCGGCACTTCGCCTTCCAGTATCCGTGTAAAGTCAACGGACAGGGAATGCAGGCTCTCCACAATAAACTTCGCGGAGGACATGAAGGCTTCACGTTGAACGCGGCTTTCTTCCTTGCGGATCTTGTCGGCGTGGTAAGTGGCATCCTGAACGGCTTTGAACAGGGCGCTAGACTGACGGCCAAACGCATTGGACGCATCATCCGCAGATTTAACGGCATCGCGAGAGATCGTTGCCATACGGTCCGCTTCACCGGCCAACCCTTCACGGGAGGACTTGATCGAAGACACAACATCAGTTGTTGTTTTAGCAATCTCTTCAACACGCACGGACAGGTCTTTTACAGCCTGGCCAACACGGTCAGCCGCATCACCGGAGGCCGCACCAACAAGGGCCGCCTGCTCCCGCAACTCATCACCATATTCACGGGATGCGCGCATGGATGTGCTCATATGCTCCGCCACTTCGCGGGCACGCAGGGCAAAACTGTCACCGGACTTCTTAAGCTCCAACAGCGTGTCCTTGGAGTTTTTCAGGAGGACATCGGCTTCTCTCTGAAGAGCCGCGACCATCTTCGCGGTCAGATCAATGCTGATCTCTGCCTTATTATTAAGTGTGTCAGATTCAGAGCGCACTTTGTTACCAACTTCATCCAGACGACGGACAACCGCATCGGCGGTAACATCAATCTTCTGTGACGATCTGTCGATAACGGAACCAACAGTCTCAACCTGCGTCAAGGCTTGCCCAACAGACTCAGACAGCTCATGGAACTGCTCGTTGATTGCTTTCTGTACCATTTCGATCTTCAGCATCGCCTGATCGGTCATCAGGTGAATGTCAGAGGATTGGTCTTCCAGCGCATGCTCCATAACGCGCATTTTCTCGCTGGCGGATGTCGCGGCACGCTCAATATCTTCCACACGCTCCTGCAAATGCTCGCTGGAGTTACGCAGAATCTGTGCTGCCTTATCCGCACCCTCACCCAAATTCTTCAGGCGATCATCAAAGATAACGCCCACAGTCTTGAGTTTATCAAGATTGCTCTCCGTAATGGTGGAGAAATCACGATGCAGGGCGGCAAACCGGTCTTGCGCTTTTTCGGCCTTCTCATAAGCATTATCAAACACAGGTGAGAAATCACGAACAGTATTATCAAGCGAGGCAATGACAGTCTGTACGGACTCTGCTGCCTTACCACTGCGCTCTTCAATCTTGATACTGTGATCTGCCATTGTACTATCCAGCTGGCCCAGCTTGTCGAGAGCTTTATCTGTATTCTCGCTGATCTCTTGACACTGCTTGGCAATGCGGCCTTCCAGAAGGTCAACATCAATCACCGCCGCTTCTGACAGAGATTTCAGTTTAAGGGCTTGGGATTCCAGCGCAGACTGAACACGTGTGATGTTTGCAATAGATTCCTCGACATCATTGCCCAGTAGTGTTTTCTGCTGGCTCAACTGCTCATTCACCGTGCGGGTATGGGCAGCAATCTGACCGGCGATAGTTGAAATCTCTTGGGCCTGACCGCGCAGGATATTGCGCACATATTCAGAACTTTCGCGCGCTTTCTCTCCGGCATCATTAAGGTCAACAACACGACGACGCAGAGTTTCTTCGATTTGCTCATGACGATTGCTGGCTTCAATAACGGCATTATTCACTTCCCGCAATGGCTGCTGCAGCGCGCTTTGCAGGGAGTCGATACGCTCCGCGAGCGTAACAGCAGACTGGGCGATCTTCTCCGCCTGCTCTTCCACGGCACCGGATAGTTTTTCTACCTGTACATCCGCAAGCGCGGACGCTTCAACAATCTGTGAACGGCTCTTCTCAAGCAGTGAGACAATATCTTTTACCTGCTCGACATTATGTGTCCCGGCCGCATTCAGCTGCTCAACCTGTTCAACCGCAGATTTAACAATACTGTCGGCTTTTTCACGGGCAGAGTCCGTTGATTTTTCAAGTGACTCAATCGCGCGACGTACGGCAGAGCTAATCGCCTCCGCACCAGATAGGGCCACAGCCATACCTTCGCTGAGCTTATGCGCGGCACTTGCACCGGCTTCTTCAATAACGGATGCATCTTTGGATAGATCGCGGACGGTATCACGCAGTTTCTGCGCCTGAACATCCAAGCGGGTTTCAAGTTCGGTAGCCTGTGATGACATTGTTGTTGTCGCTTCACTGAGGCTGCTGATACTACCCTTAATCGTACCCGCAATCTGATCGGCCTGTTTGGCCAACTCTGCCGCGCCTTTATCAAGGGCGGAGCGATGCTCCTGAATCATCTCGCTGGAACTAGACATGGCATCCATGGCTTTTTTCGTAGTGCCTTCAAGATTTTCAATCTGCGCACTGATCGTTGTTGTCAGGCGTGCGGCTTCCGTTGATACGTTATCCGCGGCAGAGGACAGACCCTTGGTATGGATATCAAAGCTTCCACCCAATTCTTCCAAACGGGAAGCGACGAGATCAACCGACTGGTTCAGGCCGGTAAAGCTACCCGCCAGACGGGCTTCAATTTCTTTCGTCTTGTCACCGGCTTTATCCGCAGCCTTAAGAATTTTTTCTGTTCCGGCATCCATTGCAGTCTCAATAACCGCAACCTGTGCCAACACTTCTTTAGTGGCATCGTTCCATGCGGCGGAGCCAGCTTGTGCCTTTTCACCAATCTTGGCGGTACGGTTTTCAATTTCACCGGTAACCAGCAACAGCTGCGACGAACGTTCGTTTAATGCCACGGCTAAACGGTCAATGTGGAATTCGGTTTTCTTGGATACGCCCACGAAATCACGAATTTCATTACGCAAGCCCTGACGCGCGCGGCCAATGGATTTTACCACGGCTTTGGAGGCCGCGGCCATTTCAGCCGCCTGACGGCACATAGTCTCAATATCCTTGGAAACGCGTTGCGCACGGTTTTCTGTCGGGAACAGTAAGGATTGCAATTCATTACGCAGCGCATGGGCATAAATCTGCACATCCAGACGGCGGTGCAATTGCCCCAGAATCATCCAGAACAGAACCACCGGGGCCAAAATGCCGCCAATTAGTGCGCCGAGTTGCGGTGGAGTCATCTTGAGAAGTCCAACCATACCATAAGTGCGCGCCAGATAATCAACGCTGATCGCCAGCCAGAAGAATGTCAGAACAAAGCCACCATAATTCAGGACATCAACCCAGAATGGGCGCTTCATATTCATTGTCTCGGAACCGCCCAGCATAAGTACGGGCTCCTCTTCCGCTTCAACCGCAACTTCCGGCTTATATTCATTGCGGCTGGCGCTGATCTGCAAACGGGATTTTGCAATTGCTTCTGGCGAAGGCGCTGCAGCCGGAGTTTCAATAGCGCGCAGACGCAGGCCGGATGCTTTTTCACGCATCACTTCAACTTTGCGGGTTGCGATAATATCGGGAGCGCCTTCTTTTTTTTCTACCAGGCGGGATGCGCTGATCCCCTTGTCTTTATTATCCTGTGTATCGGCTGGTTTATCCTGTCTGATAACGGACGGATTTTTCATGTCGAGCTTCTCCCGCACTGCGCATTATGAAATTGATACTGACTTTGAAGATGCGTATATACGCACAGAAGCCGCTCCCGAATCAAGACCCTATACAACCCAAATCCTATCTTTCATCAGGGCCGGATCATCCACAGTCCAGAAAGACTTGGATGATTCGTTTTATATTTTACTGTGGATAAGTACGCGAATAGCGTTCGGGCTTTAAGCACCCTCCGCTAGTGTCTGTAATATCTAAAAAAACAGGGAGCAAACCAATGTCAAAACTTACCCAGGCGCTCTTCCGCCGCAAGATCTCTTTCCATGATCTTGAATTCTCAAAATTAAACAAATGTCTGTCGTCGTGGGATCTAACCCTGATGGGTATTGGTGCGATTATCGGCACCGGCATTTTCGTTCTGACCGGTGTTGCTGCCGCAACGCAAGCCGGGCCTGCCGTAGTCCTCGCTTTTGTCGTTGCGGGTATTGCATGCGCCTTTGCTGCTTTGTCATATGCCGAACTTGCTTCAAGCGTTGGCGGCAGCGGTAGCGCTTATGGATATTCCTATGCCGCCTTTGGCGAGCTGATCGCATGGATGATCGGCTGGGACCTTGTTCTTGAATATGGTGTATCCGTCGCCGCGGTCGCGAATGGCTGGTCAGGATATTTCAACAATGCCTTGCAAGCTATCGGTATAGGATTACCAGAAGTGCTTACAAAAGGCCCCCATATTACGGCGTCTTTATTCTCCTGTGACATGAACGCAGGCGCTGAAGCCATTAATGGCGTTTTTATGAAAATATCATCTTGTTTAAATACTATAAATTTTACCCCCTCCTTCTCGATTGATTTTACTCATGGCTATATAAATATTGCAGCCTTCACAATTATTCTGATGCTTATGTTCATGCTTATCATTGGCATTAAACAAAGTGCACGACTGAATGCCGGTATGGTTTTTGTTAAAGTCCTGACCATCTGCATTTTCATCGCTGTGGCGGCCTTTAATGTGAAACCGGAACTCTGGTCACCATTCATTCCATTCGGCTGGTTTGATCACACAGAAGCTGGAAAAACTATTGGGGTTCTTGCCGCAGCATCCCTCGTCTTCTTTGCCTATGTCGGATTTGACGCGGTATCAACCGCCGTTGATGAAGCCAAGGACCCGCAACGTTCCGTGCCGATTGGTATTCTGTCGTCGTTGGTTTTCTGTACGGTGATTTACATCATCGTATCAGGTCTTCTGACCGGGATTGTGCCATACACCGAACTGAACGTATCCTCACCGGTTGCTTTTGCGCTTCAGAAAATCGGTTATAACTGGGCTTCGGCTTTGGTTGCTACGGGTGTTATTGCGGGACTGACCACGGTTATGCTGGTGCTTTATTATGCACTGACACGGGTTATTTTTGCGATTTCCCGTGATGGTCTGCTGCCGCAATCACTGGGCACAGTCAATGAGAAAACCCAGACACCCGTACGCACCACGGTTATCTGCGGTATCATAATGGCGGTTATGGCGGGCTTTGTTCCGCTGGGCGCACTGGCGGAGCTTGTGAATATCGGCACACTGGCAGCCTTCGTTCTTGTTTGCGCGGGCGTTATCGTTATGCGCCTGCGCCACCCGGAAATGCCGCGTCCGTTCAAGATGCCATTTGGTATTTTGCTGCCGGTGCTGGGGGTTCTGTCATGTCTTGCGCTGATCTGCTTCCTGCCCCTGATAACCCACATGCGTTTTGGCTTGTGGATGCTGGCAGGTCTTGTGATCTATTTCGGGTATTCCATCCGGAAGAGCAAACTGGCGACAGCCGCGTAATTTAATAAAAGGATTTGACGTTGAATGAGTCGAAAATATTGTCTTTTTGATAACCGGAACAGAGTGGACTAAATGTCCATGAGTACCGGAAGCGGAAAAAAGGCACTATTTGCGGCCATTCAGCGGCAAATTGGACGAGATAAAGGTTGGGCGTTGACGAAAGTTGACGCCCAATTTTTTAAGGATGATGCATCCATGTTACGAACTTTCAGAATACGATCAGCATAGCTATTGCAAAACATATGCGGCTGCATCTTTGCGGCATCAAACGCCACTTTATTTGCATGACCTGTGCGCAACGTATTCAATGCTTGTTCAGGGTCGGAGACTCCTGTACGGCGGAAATAATCAAGGATTTTTTGTTCATAATCCTCAAAGACATGGGAATTATTGGATGTAAACTGCCGATATTGTGCATACAGATTTGGCCCGCCACTGCGCATTTTCATTGCCTGGCAATTAAGGCCGATAACCATCAGCTCGCTGTGAATGCGCAGCCCCTGCTCCGCTTCGGCTTCCGCCGGCGTATAGCAGCTTGCCGCCTGCGCGGAAGAAATATGTGTAAAGAATAAAGCCGCGCTGGCCAGCAACAGAATTTTACGCATCATTCAATCTTGGTTAAGCCGTTTACTTGACAGGCGTAAGTAACGGTTTTCCAGCAAAATGTGCAAGTAAATTCTCGACCAGTATCTGCCCCATTTTTGTTCGCGTCTCGGTCGTCGCTGACCCGATATGTGGTAACAGCACGACATTATCCATTGAAAACAATGATTCAGGTACATGCGGTTCGTTGATATAAACATCCAGCCCCGCCCCAGCAATAATCCGGTTTGACAAGGCCGCCAGCAAATCCCCCTGATTAACAATCGCCCCCCGTGCAATATTAATGATAATACCCCGGTCACCCAAAGCCTGCATAATCCGGTAATCCACCAGATTTTCTGTTTCCGGTGTCGCGGCACAAGCGAGGATGAGAGCATCACAATCCGCCGCCATCGCCGCCAGATCATTATAGTAGCGGTAAGAAATATCAGCCTTCTGCGCCCGCCCGTAATAAGACACGTCCATCCTGAACGCTTCGCAACGCGTAGCAATAGCACGGCCAATACGCCCCAGCCCGACAATGCCGACTTTCTTCCCCGCCAGGGATGTACCAAGCGGCAATGGCCCGTTCTGCCATTTCCCAACGCGCACAAACATATCCGCTTCACAAATCCGCCGCGCCACCGCCAACAGAAGCGCCAGCGCAATATCTGCTGTATCATCGGTCAGAACATCCGGCGTATTCACAACAGTAATATCTTTTTCCTGCGCAGCCTCCATATCAATATTATCAATACCAACCGCATTCTGGGCGATAATTTCCAGATTGGGCAGCGCCTCGATCAAACGACGGCTGACCGGTGTATTGGTTGTGGACAGAACCGCCTGGATCTTGTCACTATATTTACGGATTGCGGCATCGGGATCGCCCTCCTTCCACAGGCGGATAACACTGAAATGGCTCTCTAATTTTTCCATTTCCGGGGCCAGGAGGCTGCTCAGTGCCAGTATTGTCTTTGCCATTTTATGATTAACCCTTGAGAATCCTTGATTTATAGATGGTAAGTGTGGTTTAAAACCACGTCAACCACATGCATTAAAGATATGACCGAAACAAAACAGAAAAAGCTATTTATCAAAACCTGGGGCTGTCAGATGAATGTCTATGACTCCTTACGGATGGCCGACGTTTTGAAACCGCTTGGCTATGCGTCCGTTGACGCGCCGGAGGATGCGGACATGATTATCCTCAATACCTGCCATATCCGTGAAAAAGCCACCGATAAAGTTTTCTCTGAACTGGGCCGTATGCGCGAACATAAGATTGAAAAAGCCGCCAAAGGCGAAAAAATGCTGCTGGCCGTTGCCGGCTGCGTGGCACAGGCCGAAGGCGATTTTATTCTGGAACGCGCCCATTACGTCGATATGGTATTCGGCCCGCAAACTTATCACGAGCTGCCGGAGATGATTATAAAGGCAACGGGCGAACGCGTCGTCTCCACCGATTTCACCGTTGATTCAAAATTCGACAAGCTGCCGGAAGAACAAGGCACGCAGGGGCCTTCCGCATTTTTATCCATTCAGGAAGGCTGCGACAAATTCTGCACTTTCTGCGTCGTGCCCTATACACGCGGCTCCGAATATTCCCGTGATGTAAAGGGCATTGTAAACGAAGCCAAGCGCCTGCGCGATACCGGCGCGCGCGAAATCACATTTCTGGGCCAGAATGTCAACGCCTTCCACGGCGAAGGCCCGGATGGCAACGTCTGGGGCCTTGCCAAACTGATTGAAGCCGTGGCGGAGATCGACGGCATCGACCGCATCCGCTATACAACATCACATCCGCGCGATATGGATAATGATCTAATCAACGCGCACCGCGATATTGAAAAACTTATGCCCTTTATGCATTTGCCCGTGCAAAGTGCTTCAAACAAAATTCTCAAAGCCATGAACCGCAAGCATGAGATTGAGCTTTATTACGAAATCATCGACAAAATGCGCACGGCCCGCCCGGACATTGCTTTTTCTTCCGACTTTATTATCGGCTTTCCGGGTGAGACAGAAGAGGACCTTGAGGCAACGATCAAGCTTGTCCACGATGTCGGCTTTGCCTCAGCCTATAGCTTTACCTACAGTTCGCGTCCCGGCACCCCGGCCGCCAACATGCAGGGCCTCGTCCCCGAAAAGGTCAAAGCCGAACGCCTGCAACGTTTCCAGGCCGCCGTAAACGAAGAACAAATGAAATTCAACAGGTACTGCATCGGCAAAACCATGCCCATCCTTATCGACCGTATCGTTGAGAAAAAGGGCCTTACCCAACTCCATGGCCGCACCCCCTACAACCAAGCCATTCATGTTGACGGGCATCCGCGCCTTCTGGGCCATATTATTGACGCCCGCATTATAACGGCCTTCCCCAATTCGGTGGGGGGTGAGATTGTGACGATGGAACCCGCCCTTAGGCACGGCTAAGCCCCGGGGAACTTTTATCCTTCGGCCACCGTTAGTTTCGTGTATTATCTCTCTCTTCACACAAAAAGGATTCTTTTCATGTCAAACAACAGAACAATTCTAACAACCATCGTTTTAGTTTTAGTCGTTATCTTCGGATACTACGCCTTTAACAACGCGCGCACCCCCGGCGAAAAAATAAGCGACGGCTTTGAAGATATTGGCGCTGGTATTAATGATACCGTCAAAGACGCGACAAATTAAGGCGAATAGCCCTAAGCTCAATCTATCATTTTTCATATTAATAATTCATGAATTGAAAGATTATTAATGGTCAGTGTGGTACACTGACCATTAGTGAATAGTGTAACCAACTTATGAGGCTAGCCATCGCTAAACAAATCCCGCAAGAGCGCATTGTCTTTGAAGATAACCGTCTCGTACCGATCCTTTACGGCGAACAAAACGCCCACCTTCAGAAAATTGAAAATGTCCTGGATGTCGAAATCAGCAATCGCGGAAACGAGATTGTTCTGACCGGCGAAGCCAGCAGCATGAATAAAGCCAAACAGGTTCTAGAATTCCTGTGGGAGAAAGTGCAAAAGGGTCAGGTCATCGACATGCATGACGTAGACTCTGCCTTGCGCTTCCAGCAAGCCGAACAAATTCGCAGCGCGAATACACCAACACCCGCAAACACAACCAGCGGATTTAATGAATCCGACACCATGATTGTGACCAAGAAAAAACGCGTCATGCCGCGCACGCCGTTGCAGGCGCAATATATGCGCGCGATGAACAAAAACAGCCTGACTTTCGGTCTTGGCCCCGCTGGTACCGGTAAAACTTATCTTGCCGTTGCAATGGCCGCTTCCATGCTGGAGGCCGGGAAAATTGAGCGCATCATCCTGTCCCGTCCCGCCGTTGAAGCCGGCGAGCGCATCGGCTTTTTACCGGGCGAATTAAAGGAGAAAATGGATCCTTATATGCGTCCGCTCTATGACGCGCTGTATGACATGATGGCATCGGATAAAGTCATTCGCAAAATTGCGAGTGAGGAAATTGAGATTGCACCGCTGGCCTTCATGCGCGGACGAACGCTAACCAATTCGTTTATCATCCTTGACGAAGCGCAGAATACCACGCCGCAACAAATGCTCATGTTCCTGACCCGTATGGGAGATAATTCCCGCATGGTCATCACCGGTGACCCAAGCCAGACCGATTTGCCCGCGCACCAATTATCCGGACTTGTTGAAGCCAGCAATATTCTGCGCGGTGTCGAAGATGTTGAATTCATCCAGTTCAGCAGTAGTGACGTTGTTCGTCACCCACTGGTCGGACGCATCATTCAGGCTTACGAGAAACAACGCACATGAGCCTGCACGTCGATGTGATAATCAATTCCCCCGCTTGGGAGTCGTTGCCATTTGATGCCGCTGCCGTAGCCGAAGACATTACAAAACTCGCCTACCAGAAAGCCGTACGTCCCGCGATCCTGCAAAACCGCGATACGGAGCTTAGCGTCGTTTTATCCGATAATGAGGAAGTCCAGATATTGAACCGCGACTACCGGGGCAAAGATAAACCCACAAACGTATTATCTTTTGCCGCACTGGATGATGAAGAATCGTTGACGCTTATTCCGCAGGGCGAGTCCCTGCCTGTAGGCGATATTATAATTTCATATCAAGTACTTAAGGAAGAATCTGCCCATATGGGGGTCACTTTTCAGGACCATTACACCCATATTCTTATTCATGGCACACTTCATGTTCTAGGTTATGATCATGAAAATGAGGATGATGCTACCCTTATGGAATCATTGGAAATTCAGATTTTGGCAGGGTTAGGAATAAAAAATCCGTATACACACGACAAATTTATGGCGTAATATGAGGCATGCACAATATGTCTGAAAAGATCGAACAAGATAACGACGACCCTTCCCCTAGACCCGCGATGGTTTTATCCGCGGTTAAAGGAGGAGACCATCGCCCCCATGATATCAGCCTGACAGCCACCCGCGCCCGCGAAGAGCAAAGCGGTATTTTTGACTGGGTTCGTGGCATGGTTGCCAAGAAGCCAGACTCGGCTTTGCGCGAAGCTCTCGAAGATTTTATTGAAGAATCCAGCAACGGCGAAGCGGGAAGCCACGCCAGCACCCATGAAAGCACACTTATCACGAATGTGATCCAGTTGCGCGATCTGACTGTTGTGGATGTCATGATTCCGCGCGTTGATATAGTTGCGATTGATATTACAACGTCGCAGCAAGACCTGCTGGAGCTTCTCACCGAGAAGCAATTCAGCCGCCTGCCCGTCTTCCGCGATTCACTGGATGACATTGTCGGCACTATCCACATCAAGGATATATTGGCCACGCTGGCCCGTAATGAAAAAGTGCAGATCAAGGATCTGGTCCGTGACGTGCCGATCGTATCACCTTCACTACCGGTGCTTGACCTGATCCTTATGATGAAACAGATGCGTAAACATATGGCGCTTGTTGTCGACGAATATGGTGGTATTGACGGTCTGGTGACTATCGGTGACGTGATCGAGATGATCATGGGCGCGATTGAAGACGAGCATAATGGCGACAGCCAGCCGGAAATCATTAAATATAATGATGGCAGCCTGATGGTCGATGCGCGTTATGATATTGATGAATTTGAAAAGAACCATGTCCGCTTTCTCAGCGAAGATGAACGCGAAGATATCGACACGCTGGGCGGTTTGCTTTTTGCCCTGTCGGGACGCATTCCGGCACGTGGTGAGCTTATCACCCACCCTTCCGGCATTGTATTCGAAGTCATTGACGCCGATCCGCGCCGCGTGAACAAGGTTTTGATCAAAAATATCCCCTTGTCATCCAGCGACAACTAATCATAAATCATACTTATGATTATCGACGCCATTAGCAAACTTCAAAAACTAACCGTTGGCCAACGCCTGCTTGCCTGTATCGCGGCGGGTGCCCTCATGACCTTGGCACTGCCACCGATTAATCTCTGGCCCTTTATGTTTATCGGGCTCAGCCTGTTTTATATCCTGATGCAAAGCTTTGAAGGTGCACGCCTGCGCACCGGATTTTTTGCCGGATGGTGCTTTGGTTTTGGTTATTTCGGGGCGGGACTGTGGTGGATTGCTAATGCGCTTCTGGTCGAAGGCAATGATTTTTCATGGGTGTGGCCGCTGGCGATTGTCGGGCTTCCGGCTTTGCTGGCCTTCTTTCCGGCTTTTGCCTGTCTGCCGCTGCCACGCTTTGCACGGCTGAAAACTATTCCCGGACTGTTGCTGTTTATCACATTACTGGCGCTGTCCGAATGGTTGCGCGGTCATGCCTTTACCGGTTTCCCCTGGAATACCTATGGCTATGTCTGGAGTGGCTGGCTCAGCATGCTGCAATCCACGTCTCTGGGCGGCGCTTATGCCCTGACACTGGTCACCCTGTTCTGGGCCTGCGTTCCGGGCTTTATAGCGCTATGGCCGGCGACACGGAAACAAAAAATAATTCTCGGCTCTGTCGTTATCGTTACCATGGCACTTAACAGCGCCTATGGTCTTATACGCCTGCATAACAACCCGACGCAGCCGCGCAATGATGTGAATGTCAAAGTCGTACAACCGGATATCCGCCAGAATGAAAAATGGGACCCGGACCGCGCGGCCGAAAACTTCACAACTTTGCTTGAGCTGACACAATCACAAGAAGAAACTGCTCCGCTGACAATCGTTGTCTGGCCGGAAACCGCTTTATCTTTTCGTGTCCTTGATTTTCCGCTGGCGCGGCAAGCGCTGCGCGATACCTTGTCCAGCTATCAACGGAATGTTTACCTTGTCACCGGATTTCTGCGCCATGAAAATACCGATGATTATAATGGGGACGGACTGTATTATAACAGCCTGGCGGTCATCAACCGCTTTACCACCATACAGGCCACCTATGATAAATCGCATTTAGTACCTTTTGGTGAATATATACCGTTTGAAAATATTCTGGCGATGACACCATTCGTGCCTTTTACCGGTTTCCGTGAAGGCGCAGGCCCCACTACCTTGCAGGAAGACTCCATCCCGCCTTTCAGCCCCTTGATCTGCTATGAAGTCATATTCCCCGGTGCCGTTAAAAGCCAAAGTGCGCAGGAGCCCGAATGGATGGTCAATGTGACCAATGATGCCTGGTACGGTGACAGCCCCGGCCCCTACCAGCATTTTGCCCAAACCCGTATCCGTGCGATTGAAGAAGGACTGCCGACTGTCCGCGCGGCCAATACCGGCATTTCCGGCGTTATTGACCCGGTGGGGCGCGTGGTTTCCAAGTCCGGTGTCTTTGAACAATCCGCTCTGGTGACCCCTTTACCCAAGGCCCTGCCCGGCCGGACACTCTATTACAGGTGGGGCGATAAACTGTTCTTCATCATGCTGGCCACTAGCGCGATTCTGGCCTTTGCCTTGAAAAGACGCCACCCCCGGTAAAGATATACACAGAAATGCATATACCTTTGGTTAGTTGTAAAATGCAAACTTGCATGCCTATGTACTTGCCTGTTAGAAACAGAATACTAATATAAGTTCTAAAGGATTACATAAACGTGCCACCAGCAGCCCACAACCCAAGCGAAAGAAAGCCCCATCCCATTGATATTCATGTGGGTAAGCGCATTCGTGTACGCCGGACCATGATGGATATAAGCCAGGAAACCCTGGCCGATGAAGTGGGACTCACCTTCCAGCAGATTCAAAAATATGAGCGCGGCTCCAACCGCGTCAGTGCCAGCCGCCTTTTTCAATTTGCAAATATCCTGCAGGTTCCCGTATCTTATTTTTATGATGAATATGTTGATGCCAAGGCCAAATCCAAAAAGGCCCCTGTCTATGGTATGTCCGATAATGAACAGCAGGCGTTTCAAACCGAAAGCGATATTCTGTCCAGTAAGGAATCCATCGAACTGCTGAAAATCTATTACAGCCTCGAAGATGACAAAAAGCGCAAAGAGCTTTTCAAGATCATCCGCTCCATGGTTGAAAATATGAAGTCCGGCTCTTAAAGCATCTTTTACTGTCATCCTCCGCGAAGGCGGGGGATCCATAACCCCGATCAATCAAAGCACAATGTAAAACCACGATACCCTCTTACATTGTAAGCTGCACTTTTTAAATTCCCTATTCCCCTCGATTACCCTGCCTATGGATCCCCCGCCTTCGCGGAGGATGACAGAGAGGGGGAAGGTTCTTAGATAAGCCTTCTTAAACCAATCCCCCCTTGAACGACCTAAAGATTAGCGTTAGGATTCTTCCTGTATCTCTGCGCGCGTATCTTCCCCATTTTTCAGGATCAAAGGACATTTTATGAAGCCGCTCTTGCACACCACCCCCCGCCAGGAAAACGAACTGAAGGACTTTATCTTCTCCAGCGAGTCTGTCGGTGAAGGGCACCCGGACAAGGTTTGTGACCAGATTTCAGATGCTATCCTTGATCACTACATGACCATGGACCCGGAATGCCGTACCGCGATTGAATGCATTGCGACGACAGATTTCCTCGGCATATGCGGCGAGACACGGGGCCCTGCCAACATTACCAAAGCCGACCTTGAAGAAATCGCCCGTAGAACAATCAAGCAAATCGGGTATGAGCAGGAAGGTTTCCACTGGAACACCGTTAAAGTCGATGTGCGCGTTCACGCGCAGTCGGTCGATATTGCACAAGGTGTCGACTCCGCCGGTGACAAGGACGAAGGCGCCGGTGACCAAGGGATTATGTTCGGCTATGCCTGTCGCGAAACTGAAGTTCTTATGCCTGCGGCCATTACATACTCGCACCAGATTTTAAAATCCCTGTCCGAAGCCCGTCATTCCGGCGCGTTGTCTAAACTGGGGCCCGATGCAAAATCACAAATTTCACTGGAATATCGCGACGGCAAACCCGTGCGCGCCACATCCATCGTTGTCTCGACACAGCATGATGAAGGCGTCAGCCAGGAAGAAGTGCGCGAATGGGTGCGTCCGCATGTGTTGAATGTTCTGCCGGAAGGCTGGATGTGCCCTGAAGATGAATTCTACGTCAACCCAACCGGGCGCTTTGTCATTGGTGGTCCCGTTGGTGATACCGGCCTGACAGGGCGCAAGATTATCGTCGATACTTACGGTGGTTCCTGCCCGCATGGCGGGGGCGCTTTTTCCGGCAAGGACCCGACAAAGGTTGACCGCTCCGCTGCTTATGCCGCACGTTATGCCGCAAAGAATATTGTGGCCGCCGGTTATGCGGACCGTTGCACAATCCAGATTTCTTATGCCATTGGGGTCAGCAAACCTTTATCCGTCTATGTGAACACACATGGCACGGGCACTGTGCCTGAATCCATAATCGTCAAAGCCTTGACCAAAGTCTTTGATCTTAGCCCCCGGGGTATTCGCACGCATCTGAAACTCAACCGCCCGATTTACGCCCGCACCGCCGCCTATGGCCATTTTGGCCGCGCGCCCGATGCCGATGGCGGATTCTCATGGGAAAAAACTGATCTGGTCGAGGCTTTGCGTCAGGAAATTGGCTAGTAATCTTTATAATTAACTCAGATTATTAGAGCAACTTTATTGACATAATTGAAATTTTAAGGCATTGTCCTGCCATACAGTTTCAAGCAGGAGATAAATATGAGTACAAAATGGAGCCTCGGCCATCTTTTTAAAACCGTTTCATACGCGCAATTTATAGATTTAACCGAGAAGTTTATTAATTCCTGTGAAGAGAGTGTTGGCCCATGCTCCTTAAGAATCCATTTTTTGGATGCGCACAAGAACGACATAAAACTCAATGCTGCCCCGGCACACCTTACAGAATTCCGTCTGGAAAGTGGCATACCGTGCCAGAATAGCGCTGTTGAAGATCTGAACGATGCAACAAAATCTTTGTGGGAAGATGCAATGGGCGTTGAAGTTTATGTGGCCCCCATAGATCAACAAGCTCATCCTTTTACCTGGGCCGAGATTGGTTTCAAAGGGGCTGAACCGCAGGAGGCTGTATATACCTTCCACAACATTCCAGATGATACGTTTTTATCATCCGTTCCAGATCATATGATCTTGAAAAAGCATCCACAGCCAAAAATCTAGAATTCCATGAACACCAAAGCCGCCCTTGATCCGCAATTATTCAAGCGGCGCCATTTTGGTCGCCGCATGACACGCCCTGCCGCAGAAGACAGGCAGGCTGTGTTTGATAATTTTTATCCAACAATGCAAATCGCAGAAAACCTGGTTCAGGGCGGCGGCACATTGCGCATCACCGATTTATTCAAAGCCCCCCTTCCCCCTGCAATCTGGTTTGAAATTGGATTTGGCAGTGGTGAACATCTGGCCGAACTTATCCGTCGTGATTCACAAAACGGCTATATCGGTGCCGAACCTTTTATTACTGGCATGATCAACCTAATCAACGATCTTCATGAAAAACCCCCGGCACAATGTCATGCGCGTTTATGGATGAGCGATGCGATCCCTCTCGCTGCGTCACTGGAAGATGAGTGCATTGATGGCATCTATGTCCTGAACCCTGATCCGTGGCCCAAGAAACGTCATTACAAGCGCCGTATTATAAGTCAGGAAAACCTCGACATTTTTGCACGCATTCTTAAACCGGGTGGCAAGTTGATCATGGCGACCGACATGGATGATCTGGCCGAATGGATGGTAACACAAACCTCAATCCATCCAGCGTTCGCATGGACGGCAGAATGCGCTCAAGACTGGCAAAACATGCCGACCGACTGGATCCAGACCCGCTATGAGAAAAAGGGAGCCCTCAAGGGGCGCCAGCAGAGTTATCTAATTTTCAAAAGACTTTAATTAGACAGGGCTCAGAATTCTAGCTTCAGCCCGCAGCGCATTGACCTCATCCTGCTTCAGATTTGCCACACGCTCAGCCAATACCGGAATAACGGATGTCATTTTTGATTTACGGGCAGCCTCTAAAGGCAATGAATACACGGTTACTTTTCTAGGGGCTTTTCCTATGTTAGATACATACTCACCGGACCATAAAATATTTGTGTCCGGATTGCTGGCGAGGAAAAGAGCAACAGGCTCATTATTCGATGTAATAGCTTCATACAACATGCTGGTGGTAGAATATGATCCACCCATACCGGGCATAAATATAGAATCTCTTAATGTATAATTGGGGTCACTCCCCATAGCGGAAAAAATTTCTTTAAAGGCTGTAAGCGAACCATAATGAATGGCGGTATTAATCAGTTGATGACCATGAACGTGCCAAAATTTCTGTGGCTCTTCCAGATTGGCAATACAAGAAGCAAGCTTGAGATCGCTTAATGTTCTAATATGGTTGCCCATCAATTTTGCTTGTTCAGCATGATTTTTATTTAAACGCATAGTTTCCTGAACGGCATGAAAATAATCTGTCAATTTTTTAAACATCATGGAGCTCCTCTGTATTTTTCTTTAAAGCGACCCTAAATACCGTTAAAAATTATGTCAACAAAAATAAACTCTTGCTTTCCGGGCGGCCCGATATGAAGTATCTAACCAACCAATTACACAGCAAGGCGAATTAAAATGTCCGAATCCCCCATCATCCTGCGTGTCGCAGACCTCCATAAAAAGTACGGCGACAGCAAGCTTGCTGTGAAAGGCGTCAGTTTTGATATCCGCCAGGGCGAAATCGTCGGCCTGCTGGGCCCGAACGGGGCGGGCAAAACAACAACCATCAATATGCTGCTGGGGGTGTTGGAACCGACAAAGGGCAGCATTCACGTCATGAATATGGACCTGTCAAAACAACGCACCCGTGCGCTGGAGCAGATTAATTTCTGCGCGGTATACGCCCCCCTGCCCGGCAACATGTCGGTGTGGCAGAATTTAAAAATCTTCGGCATGATGTATGCCATCGATAATGTGGAGGACCGTGTCAATACATTGCTCGACAAATACGATCTGCGCCGCATTAAGGATACGAAATGCGGTGTCCTGTCTTCCGGCGAACAAACGCGCGTGGCATTGGCCAAGGCTTTCCTGAACAAGCCGAAGCTCCTACTGCTGGATGAACCGACGGCATCGCTTGACCCATCCATTGCCCGCGACATCCGCCAAGCGATCAAGGATTTCGTGGCCGAAGGCACATCCGCTGTTCTCTGGACATCCCACAATATGTATGAAGTGCAGGATGTCTGCGACCGTGTCATGTTTCTGGCCAATGGCAAAATATTGCTGGAAGGCGATCCCCGCGCGCTGCCGGCACAACACGGCAAGGAATCGCTTGAAGATTTATTCGTCGCCGTTGCCCACCAATCCCTTGAAGAACGAGATGCCGCATGAATATTCACCGCATATCCGCCCTGATCCTGCGCCAGCTTTATTTGATGAAGGGCAGCCCCGTTCGAATTCTGCCGCTTTTTATCTGGGTAGCGGTTGATATAATCCTCTGGGGCTTTATTACAAAATATCTTGATACGGTGACATCGCCGGGCCTGAACCTGACATTATCCTTGCTAGGTGCCGTTCTACTCTGGGATTTCTTTGTACGGATCATGCATGGTTTGACGACGGCGATGCTGGAGGATGTCTGGGCGCGCAACTTCCTGAATGTATTTACAACGCCTCTTACTGTCTCTGAATATATTATCGCTCTGGCCTCGATCAGTATCCTGACAAGTATTGTCGGCCTTGTCATTATGCTGGGACTTGCCTTGCCCTTTGGATTCTCGTTCTTTGCCTATGGCTTGATGATCGTGCCGTTTCTGGGAGTGCTGCTGCTGTTCGGTATTGCACTGGGAATCATGGCCTGCGCCATGATCCTGCGACTGGGCCCTGCGTCTGAATGGCTGATGTGGCCCATCCCGGCGCTGCTGTCTCCCTTCGCCGGTGTGTTTTACCCGATCGCGACATTGCCCGTATGGATGCAAACAATTTCCTACGCTCTGCCGCCCTCTTATATCTTCCAGGGCCTGCGGGATATCGTGCAGGGGAATGAAGTTACGTGGGAACCGCTGGCCTGGGCTTACGGGCTGGTTATCCTCTATATCGGCCTTGCCTGCTGGTATTTCGCGCAGACCTTTAAACGCGCGGTCCGCACGGGTTTGATAGCGCGATACAGTGCAGAGAGCATAAATTAAAACAATTATGTTAAATATATTAAAGAGAGGCAATTAAAACTTGCCTTTCTGCTCACATTTCCCTATATTCCTGACAAATATGATGCTCGGTTATAATCGGGTGGGTCCAAAAGACCCGCCTTTTTTGTTGGCTTTTTTAGATATATGAAACACACACCGCTGGAAAACAGACTGATTAAGCTTTTTGACCCTGTTGTGGTTGAAAATGGCTTTCGTCTGGTCACTGTAAAGATTTTGGGCACTGAACTGATGCAAACGGTGCAGGTTACGGCCGAAAACCCGAAAACCCGCCGTCTGGGCGTTGAGGACTGCACCCTGATCAGCCGCGAATTATGCGCGCTGATGGATGTGGAAGACCCGATCAAGAGTGCTTACCGTCTGGAAGTCAGCTCCCCCGGCATTGACCGTCTGCTGATCACATTCCAGGACTTTGTCGATTTTACCGGCTTTGAAGCTAAGGTAGAGCTGGCACCGCCCCAGACCGGGCAAAAGAAATTCCGCGGCCGCATTACAAGCACGGATGAGAATAATGGCACGTTTGTACTGACCATGGAGGATAAGGGTGATGTAACTATTACCTTCGCGGAAGTAGAAAAAGCCAAGCTGGTTTTAACCGATGACCTGATCAAGGCGACGGGAAAAGCAGTAAAGACTGAAGAACAAGACAATAATGATTCAACGACAGAAGAAGTATAGATAAAGGACACATCGATATGGAACTATTACAAGTAGCAGATGCCGTAGCCCGCGAAAAAACGATTGATCGTGATATCGTTCTGGGAGCCATGGAAGAAGCCATTCAAAAAGCGGGCCGTTCAAAATACGGTCACGACCATGATATTCGCGCCCATATCGACCGCAAGTCCGGCGCGATTGAGCTGAAACGCTACCGCGAAGTTGTTGAAGTGCTGGAAGATGAAGCCAAGCAACTGACTCTGCCGGAAGCCAAGCGTATCAAAAAAGATGCTGAAATCGGCGAATTCCTGATCGATGATCTGCCACCTCTGGATTTCGGCCGTATTGCCGCCCAGACAGCAAAACAAGTTATCGTACAAAAAGTCCGCGAAGCAGAACGTGATCGTCAGTTTGGCGAATTCCAGGGCCGCGTTGGTGAAATCATCAACGGCGTTGTGAAGCGCGTTGAATACGGCAACGTAACCGTTGATATCGGTGGTCGCGCCGAAGCTCTGCTGCGCCGTGATGAAACACTGCCGCGCGAGCGCTTTGAAGCCGGTAGCCGCGTTCGCGCCTACATCTACGAAGTACGCCAAGAACAACGCGGTCCACAGATCTTCCTGTCCCGCACACGCGCAGACTTTATGAAGCTGCTGTTCAAACAGGAAGTGCCTGAAATTTATGATGGCGTGATCGAGATCCGTGCCGTTGCCCGTGATCCCGGCTCCCGCGCGAAAATCGGCGTGTGGTCCCGCGATAACTCCATTGACCCGGTTGGTGCGTGCGTTGGTATGCGCGGCAGCCGTGTGCAAGCGGTTGTTAATGAATTACAAGGCGAGAAAATCGATATCATTCCCTGGACGGACGATATTGCCGCGTTCACTGTTAATGCGCTGGCACCATCCGAAGTATCCAAAGTTGTTCTGGATGACGAAAAACACCGTATGGAAGTTGTTGTTCCTGAAGAGCAGCTGTCACTCGCCATTGGTCGTCGCGGTCAAAACGTTCGTCTGGCCTCCATGCTGTCCGGCTGGGATATCGATATCCTTACTGAGGCCGAGGAAACATCCCGTCGTACGGAAGAATTCACACGCCGCTCCAAACTGTTTATCGAAGCGCTGGATGTGGATGAAGTTATTGCCCAATTGCTGGTAGCCGAAGGCTTTATCAGCATCGAGGAAATTTCTGAAACCCCGATCGATGAACTGAACCGCATCGAAGGATTTGAGGAAGATGTTTCCATCGAACTGCAGAACCGTGCCATCACATGGCTCAACGCGCTGGATGAAAAACTGGCGGCGAAACAAAAAGAACTCGGCATTGCCGATGATCTGGTTGAGCTGGACGGTCTGACCCCGGATCAGGTGATCAAGCTTGGTGAGAACGGTATTAAAACCCGTGATGACCTTGCAGATCTTGCAACAGATGAGTTGGTTGAAATTCTGGGTACTGAGCTTAAATCCTCAGACGCAGAGAAAATAATTATGGCGGCCCGTTCACACTGGTTCGCTGACGAAGCGGTTGCTGGTTAGTCTATGACAACCTGGCACACCCTTTCGAATTTGGTAATTTGGCATTTAGAAGTAAAGTTTGTTCATGAACGAGAAAAAAGACAATACAACGGTCGACAACGAAGAGAAAAAGCCCTCAACGCTTAGTCTCGGCGGTGGCAAAGGTACATTAAGCCTCAAGGGAGCACCCGCAAGCGGTGCCGGCCCCGTACGGCAGAATGTGGCGCAAGGTCGTGGCAAGACAGTCTCTGTCGAAGTCCGCCGTGCCAAGCGTACCGGCCCTGCGCCGGCCACGCCCGCAACACCGGAACAGGTTCTTGAACAATCCGAACAGCTGCGCCACCTTACTGGCGAAGAGCGCGAAGCCCGTCTCCGCGCCCTCCGTGAAGCGGAAGAATATAACAAGCGGAAGCAGGAAGAAGCCCTGCTACGCCAGACTGAGCAAGCTGGTAAACCAGCTGAAGCCGCCAATGAACAAGCCACCCCTGCTATAGCCAAATCAGCACGAGAGCTTGAAATGGATGAGCTCCGCCGGATTGAAGAAGCCGAAAGCGCTGCCCGCACCCCAGCCCTGCCCCCCGCCAAGGAAGCAACACATGACCCGGCCTTCAAAGGTCGCCGTGATGTCGCCCGCGCGGATGAGGAAGAAGAAGAATCCTACCGTAACCGCATGAAGAAAACGCAGGCGCAAGTGCGTCCGCCCAAGCGCACTACCGAAGACGACAAACGTCGCGGCGGCAAGCTGACCGTTACGCAGGTTCTGAATACAGATTACGAGAAAGACCGTGGTCCGTCCCTCGCCGCCCAACGCCGCGCGCGCGAAAAAGCCCGCATGGCCGCGCAGATGCAGCAAGAAGCCGTCAAGCAAGCCCGCGAAGTTATCGTGCCGGAAATGATTACCGTGCAGGAACTGGCCAACCGTATGGCCGAGCGTTCCGGTGATGTTATCAAGGCGCTGATGAAAATGGGCGTTATGGCGACCATCAACCAGAATATTGATGCCGACACAGCCGAAATCGTGATTTCCGAATTTGGTCACAAAATCAAACGTGTTACCGATGCCGATGTTGAAGAAGGTATCGAAGGACCAACAGATATCACAGAAAACCTGCTGCCGCGCCCACCGGTTGTTACCATCATGGGTCACGTTGACCATGGCAAGACATCCCTGCTTGATGCGCTGCGCTCCACCGATGTTGTATCGGGCGAAGCCGGCGGCATCACGCAGCATATCGGCGCGTACCAGGTTACAATGAAGAATGGTGCAAAAATCACCTTCCTCGATACGCCAGGTCACTCTGCCTTCACCGAAATGCGTGCCCGTGGTGCCAATGTTACCGACATCGTCGTTCTTGTCGTTGCCGCAAATGACAGCATCATGCCACAGACAATCGAAGCCATTAACCACGCCAAAGCGGCCGGTGTGCCGATTATCGTTGCGGTGAACAAAGTCGATTTGCCGGATGCCAATCCGCACAAGGTTAAAACCGACCTGCTGCAACATGAAATTATTGTTGAAGAGCTAAGCGGTGATACGCTGTGCGTCGAAATTTCCGCTAAAAAACGTATGAACCTTGAGAAGCTGGAAGAGGCTATCCTCCTGCAAGCTGAAGTTCTTGATTTGCGCGCAAACCCTGACCGCGATGCAGTTGGTACGGTTGTTGAAGCAAGGCTGGAACAAGGCCGCGGCCACGTTGCTACCGTTCTTATCCAGAAAGGCACGCTGCATATTGGCGATATCTTTGTTGTTGGTTCTGAATCGGGTCGCGTCCGCGCGCTGATTGACGATAAAGGCAACAACCTGCAAAAAGCCATCCCGGGTCAGCCTGTAGAAGTCCTCGGACTGAACGGCGCACCGGAAGCCGGTGACCGCTTGGTTGTTGTCGAAGACGAATCCCGCGCCCGTGAAATTGCAAGCTACCGTGCGCGCAAGCGTCGCGATACGGCCGTTATCGCTGGCTCTTCAAGCTTCGAAGATTTGATGGCTATGGCAAAAGCTGGCAAGAAGAAAGAACTGGCTGTTGTTATCAAAGGTGACGTGCATGGTTCCGTCGAAGCCATCGCCGGTAGCCTCAAGAAACTTGAAAATGAAAGTGACGAGATTGCCGTGCGTATCCTGCACTCCGGCGTCGGTGGTATCACCGAATCCGACGTGACGCTGGCCCGTGCGTCCAACGCCCTCATTATCGGCTTTAACGTGCGCGCCAATACGCAGGCCCGTACACTGGCTGAAAAAGAAAAAGTGGATATGCGCTACTACAACATCATCTATAACATTATCGATGATGCCAAAGCGTTGCTGTCCGGCATGCTGTCCCCGACCATCCGCGAAGAATATCTGGGTCAAGCCAATATCCGCGAAGTCTTCAACATCACCAAAGTTGGTAAAGTCGCAGGCTGTATGGTTACAACCGGCGTTGTCAAACGCGGTGCCAAAGTGCGCCTGCTGCGTGATGATGTGGTTATCCATGAAGGCACCCTCAAAACCCTCAAACGCTTCAAAGACGAAGTCAAAGAAGTCAAAGAAGGTATGGAGTGCGGTATGGCGTTCGAAAATTATGACGACATCAAGGATGGTGACGTTATTGAATGCTTCAACATCGTGTCCGAAGCGCGGACACTGTAATCCATGGCGGGCGGCTCTCAACGGCAACTTCGTGTAGGAGAACAAATCCGCCATTGCCTGTCGGAAACTCTGCAACGCGGTCATTTTCAGAACCCGATATTGTTCAAGGGTGCATCCATGGTCAGCGTATCCGAAGTCCGCATCAGCCCCGACCTAAAAAACGCCACCGCCTATGTCAGAACATTGGGCGGTAGCGAAATGAAGGAAATGGTCGACGCCCTAAACGACGCCGCCGGTTACTTCCAGAAAGAACTGGGCCGCAGCATGAACATGAAATTCACACCGCGCGTGCGCTTTGTCATCGACACAAGCTTTGACGAAGCCGCGAAGATTGAGAATATCCTCAAACAAATTTCTCCTAAAGACTAAGTAGCACATCGTGGCCCGCAAAAAAAAAGGCGATAAAATCGATGGCTGGATTGTGCTGGATAAACCCGCCGGTATGTCATCCACGCAAGCGCTTGGCAAAGTGCGCTGGCTGCTGAAGGCACAGAAGGCCGGTCATGGCGGAACACTTGACCCGCTGGCCACAGGTATCCTTCCGATTGCGCTCGGCGAAGCCACCAAAACTATTTCCTTCTGCCAGAACCAGCTTAAAGTCTATACCTTCGATATCATATGGGGCGAAATGCGCGATACCGATGATGCCGAAGGCAAAGTCATTGCCACATCCGACATACGCCCCGCAACATCCGCTATCCACGCGCTTCTGCCGCAATTCATGGGGGAGATTGAACAAGTCCCGCCCAAATTCTCTGCCATTAAAATTGATGGCGAACGGGCCTATGACCTTGCCCGCGCGGGGGAAGAGGTTGAGCTCGCCTCCCGCATCGTCTATATCGAAACGCTGGAACTGACCGCGTCCACCGACACGCATGCGTCGCTGCGCTGCCTGTGTGGCAAGGGTACTTATATCCGTTCCCTCGCCCGTGATATGGCGCATGAACTGGGTACGTTTGGCTACGTTGCCAATCTGCGCCGTGAATCTGTGGGACCGTTCACACTCGACAATGCCGTGACGCTGGAACAGCTCGAAGCGGGCATTGACGATGCCCTGCTGCCGCTGGAAACCTCGCTCGACGGCATCCTCACAATCGCCCTGCAGGAACGCGAAGCCGCGCGCCTGCGCAATGGCCAGTCCCTGCAATTTATCGCCCGCCCGGATGTTGACCGCCTGTTCCTGTCCGGCTTTGACTTGGATATCGAAACCATGGGCCTTGCCACCTGCAACGGCACCCCGGTGGCCTTGGTTGAGGTAAAAGGCGTAGAAATCCACCCTGTCCGGGTCCTTAACCTTTAAAAATCCCCGGATTCTGCCGATTTTTCTTGATAAACCCCCGGAAATTGACAATAGTGCGGCTTCTCGGACCGCGCTGGACGACATCCCGGCCCGGCCCTAACGCAACACCTAACATAGGAGAACCCGATGTCGATTACAGCAGAACGCAAGCAAGAGCTTGTAAATGAATACAAAACTAAAGAAGGCGATACAGGCTCACCGGAAGTGCAAGTTGCTATCCTGACCGAGCGTATCAACAATTTGTCCGGCCACATGGGCGACCACAAAAAAGATTTCCACAGCCGCCGCGGCCTGCTGGTTATGGTTGCCAAGCGCCGTAAGCTTCTGGACTATTTGAAGTCCAAAGACGAAGCGCGCTACCAGGCCCTGATTGCGCCCCTGGGCATCCGCCGCTAATTTTACCGGCATACAGAATTCAAAAAGGCGGCTGTTACAGGCCGCCTTTTTTTCTCAATCCCTAAAGCCGAAGTGCAGGAATATGAACCAAGTTCTTGCCCGTCATTTCCTTCGGCTGCGGCACATTTAAAAAACCAAGAACGGTCGGCGCTAAATCCGCCAGACGCCCTGATACTACTTTTGTCCCCGCCGGTGCGCCAACGATATAAACCGGCACTGGATTAACCGTATGTGCCGTATGGGGCCCATTTGTGGTTTCGTCCCACATTTTTTCAGCATTACCATGGTCGGCAACAACGATAAGAACACCGCCTTTATCCATCACCGCCTTTTTCACGCGCCCCAGACCCGCATCCACCGTTTCAATTGCCTTCACCACCGCCGGCAAACTGCCTGTATGTCCCACCATGTCCGGGTTAGCATAGTTGATGATAATCGCGTCATATGCATTGGATTCAATCGCCGCCACCAGCTTATCCGTAAGCTCCGGTGCCGACATTTCCGGCTGCAAATCATAGGTCGCGACTTTGGGTGACGGGACCAATAAACGCCCTTCACCTTCATAAGGCTCTTCGCGGCCGTTATTGAAGAAAAACGTCACATGCGGATATTTTTCTGTCTCCGCCGCGCGCAACTGCGTCAATCCATTCTTCGCCAGAACTTCGCCCAGAATATTTTCATGCGTAATGGGCGGGAACAGAACGCCCATAAATTTGTTCAGCTCGTCTGAATATTCTACCATACCAACGGCAGCTGATATTTTGATAGTCTTTGCACGGAGGAAACCATCAAAATCTGACTTTAACAGCGCCAACAAAATCTCCCGCGCTCGGTCACTGCGAAAATTTGCAAACAAAACCGCATCTCCGTCATTCATACCCTTATAATCACCAATCACGGTTGGCAGAATGAATTCATCTGTAACGGCGTTGTTATAGCTGAGCCGCAATGTATCAATCGCCCCAGCAGCATGTTCGCCTTGTGCGGATACAATCGCGTCATAAGCCAACTGCACACGCTCCCACCGATTATCACGGTCCATCGCGTAATAACGACCAGACACCGTTGCAATCACTGTATTCTTAAAGCTGGAAATTTTATCGCTTAAGGTTTTAACAAACGCTTCGCCACTCTGCGGTGGTGTATCCCGACCATCGGTGAAGACATGAATTTTCACCGGGATACCATCATCGGATAATGATTTGGCCAAACCAATCACATGGTCAATATGCGCATGCACACCACCATCGGACACCAGCCCCATCAAATGGCACGCCCCGCCGGATGCGCGCAATGCCATCACAAGATTTTTATAAGCTGCCTCATCCTTGATAATATTCTTGGCCAGCGCCTCTTCCACCCGTGGCAGGAACTGCATCACCACCCGGCCTGCACCAATATTAGTATGGCCGACCTCAGAATTCCCCATCTGCCCCACCGGCAGGCCGACATCCAACCCATAAGTAATTAAAGTTGCCCCCGGACATGTCGCTGTAATAGCATCCCACGTAGGCGTATGCGCCTGCGCCACACCATCATACGGCCCACCATCACCGATGCCAAAACCATCAAGAATACATAGAACTACTGGTTTAGGACGATGGTTTGCAATTATACTCATGAAAGGTTCCCCAGTTAAGAAAATTAACAAGACAAGAGGATAATGGCATGCTGCAATCCATAAGACAAGATAGTCGCGAATTGCCCGCTATTGCGGATCTATGGCCAGGTAGGGCGTTGCATTAATAACCGTTGCCCCATCTACACTATAACGCATAAGCCCCGCAGCATCATTCCAAAAATTATTCTGGGCATACAATGTACCACTAACCCCGCTTATCAAAAGATCGGCATAAATATCGTTTGTTACGTTATCATACACTCTGTTAAGGCCAACGCTGCTAAATTCTCCGCCGCCCAGATCTACAGCAAACGCCCCCGAACTATCACGGTCAATATTTATGCCATAGCCCGTATTATTTGTTGCGCTATTTTGCTCAACCAGTGCATTTAGCGCCCCGGCGCTACCTGAAACGATATACAAACCATCAGCACTGTTTGCATCAAACAAGTTTGAACGAATAGTCGCCATGCCTATATTCGGTGCGGTTGCGTTGCTGAAGGCACGGATATGAAGACCTGCACCGGTATTGCCGGAGAACTCGTTATCAATAATATCAAGTATAGCAATCCGGCTCGCCAGAGCATTTATATAGGCACCCTGCAACAAGCTGGTGCTAATTACGTTATTAGACAATGCAATCTGATCAATATCCGAATTTGCTCGGGCATATATATACAGTCCCTGCTCATCGCTATGCTCGATCTGATTATTATCAATCGTTAGATCATCAAGGTAAGAAGCCGCTTCAACTACGACCTGAATACCCAGATCTTGGTTTTGATCAAGCCTGTTATTTGTAATATCAACAACACCTTCCATGCGGCTGCCATTATTGGCGCGCACATATATGCCGTCCTGCGTATTATTGGTGATATCGTTATTATCGATACGAATATTTTCCATCACCGTGCCATTATTGGCATAGACATATATACCTTCATCTTTACTGGCATCAATTACATTTCTGCTAATCAAAATCTCATTAACATGCGATATTAACATCGTGCTGTTCGCTGAAATATATACACCCACAGTATCCGCCGCCGATGATCCAATATTATGATTTGTAATAGTATTGTCGCTGATCGTTACACCATCGATAACCGCCCCGCTATTCACAAATAAATAAACGCCGTTACGCCCATTGGAATCCACGATATTACTCTCAACCGATATAGCTGTAATTGTAGTTTCGCCGGTTGCCGCAATGTGAATACCACTGAAACCGCTATCAGACACCGTATTATCTACGAGAGCCAGACTGCTGGTTTCTGTATCATCCAGACTGAAATAAACACCCTGCTGGCCACTATTTGTAATACTGTTAGAGTCTAGTAAAATATCACCTAATATCGTATCCGTATTCATCGTGACATAAATACCCATATCGGAATTCATATCAATTGTATTGCCGGAAAAAAGTATATTACCGCCAAGAACACCGTTATCATAAGCGCTGACATACAAACCACTGTCAGCGTTATTACTCATACTCGTGTCCTTGATTGTAACATTGCTGATTGTCCCATTCGTATTCGGCGACAGCATTATGCCATTATTTCCACCCGCATTAAAACTGCTATCCTGCACAACCAAATTGGATACAGATCCGCCATTCAAGGCATCAACATAAAGTCCCGACATTGCACTATTGATAGAATTTACGTTCTGAATCGAAATATTATCATAAGAAACACCGTCAGCAGAAATATTAACGCTGTTGCGCGCAGCACCGTCGATAGAAAAACCGGAAACGATAATGTTGTTCGCCCCAATACTGATGGCATCACCATTCAAGTTACTATTCGTAATTGAGGGTGCGCCTGTTGAAGGCGCTATAACGTACTCCAGTGGATTTTTTCCATTCTGCAGCCGGAATAAAGAAGGGTCGTATGAAAAATTCGTTCCGGCACCGATCAGCCACATATTATCATGTGCCAAAGAAATTCCCGATGATTGGTTCGTCGAAAGTCCGTCTCCGGTATGAACATATATAATATTATTTGAAGCCGCGCCAGCTTCTGCCGCAGCCAGGCTGTCATACGGTTTTTCATACGTACCGTCACCGCCTGCCGCGCCTGTATTATTAACATGAACAACTTTTTGCGCAGCGCCTGTTTCATTATTCAGAACAACAATACCTTGACCGGTATCCGTGACTTTATCAGACGTAATGATATCGATATCACGTTCTGGTGATTCATCAAGGCGCGCACGCAAGCCCTCTTTACGATACATTTTTTTTGTAGGCATTCTCAATGTCAATTCAAACATGCTTTGCGTACCACGCTCATCATCATGCTGAATCCGCCCGCCCAGCTGTAACCATGGATTAACATCCGCGACAATGCGCGTACGTACACCATGCACATCATCCGTTTGGTCCCCATAGAAATTATAGGAACCGGCATAAACACGAACCGTATCAATCTTGTCCGTGAATTCTGGAACACGGATACCCAGCTCAAAATCAAATCCAGGCTGGGTTTCTTCAATCGTTGTGCCGGTCGTATTTGTATATATTCCACTACCGGAAAAATACGGAGTTGCGCTACCCTTTACCGGCGTTTCATGGACTCTTTGATTGTTAAAGGGTAGATATCCATTCAAGCGGAAATCCCATACTTTACCTAAAACTTCAAGCCCCGCTGCTGTTTGATAAAAGGTACTATTCAAGCTTGTATAACGGCGATCCACCCAGACATGGCCACCCAATACATATTGATCATTCATAATTTGGCGGTAACCAAGACCGATATTACCCTCGCGGTTATCTTTATCATCGCCCATAAATCGTAAGTCGCCATAGAACACGGCATCGGGTTGCTGACGAATTGGTGCCCATATTTCGCTGCTTAAAATCCCGCGCTGCGTCCCCAGCTTCAGTGAAGTATCGGCGCGGCCCTGTAGTGGGCTACCCCCTTCCGTTCCCGCATAAGCTGCACAAATAGGGAGAAAAGCTATAGCTAAAACTATAGGAAAGGTGTAACGCACGATAGTCCTGTTCATTTTTGTTAAATTAATCGATGACAAACGATATGTAATACAAATGCATTGGAAATCAATGATAAGCCTAGAATATTCCCTGCAGTGCATCAAATAATTTAATGATCCAAACTAATGATTGTAAACAAACAAATAGCTAGATTGATTGTAAAATCCTCTGAAAAAATACAAACCTGACCTTAAGAATATAACAACACATAATTCGTGTCCTTGCAGAGGAGATAATTCAAACCAGAAATCCTCCTCGGATATTTCACATAAGAACAAAAATTCTTTGACTTACTTACGAAAAAATGCGATTAAATACTCACGAAAACAAGGAAGGAGTTGGAAGTCTCCGGTTGACTGCCAATATCATTTCAGAGTGCTATTGGTTGTCCACCGAAACCTCCCTTCCTTCCGACTTTTCTACAATAACGCCCATTGGGGGCGGCAATTGTTATGTTTGAAAAACGAAGGAAATATACTCGAATGTTTAAAATTTACCGTAAAGAAATTGAGTTTGCTGGCAAAACCATCATTCTCGAAACCGGAAAAATCGCCCGTCAAGCTGACGGCGCCGTAATGGCTACTATGGGCGGCACAACCGTTCTTTGTACAGCCGTTGCTGCAAAATCAATCAAAGCTGGCCAGGACTTCTTCCCGCTGTCCGTGCACTACCAGGAAAAAGCTTTTGCCGCTGGCAAAATCCCCGGTGGTTTCTTCAAGCGCGAAGGCCGCCCGAATGAAAAAGAAGTTCTCACAAGCCGTCTGATCGATCGTCCGATCCGTCCACTGTTCCCGAAAGAATTCCTGAACGAAGTGCAAGTTATTGCCACCGTTCTGGCACACGACATGGAAAATGATCCCGATATGGTTGCGCTGATCGGCTGTTCCGCCGCTCTGACCATTTCCGGCATGCCCTTCATGGGCCCGGTTGCGGCTGCACGTGTTGGTTACATCAACGGTCAATATGTTGTGAACCCGACATTGCAGGAAATGACCGAATCCACATTAGATCTGGTTGTTGCCGGTACGCAAGAAGGCGTTCTGATGGTTGAATCCGAAGCCAGCGAATTGTCCGAAGACATTATGCTGGGCGCTGTTATGCACGGTTGGAAAGCCTTCCAATCCGTTATCACAGGCATTATTAGCCTCGCTGAAATGGCTGCCAAGGAACCTTGGGCCCTGCCAACAACACCAGAGCACCTGAAAAAACTGAGCAAAGACATGCACAGCGCTTTTGGTGCTGACCTGTCCAAAGCTTACAGCATCATCGTAAAACAAGAGCGTTATGCCGCCGTTGGCGCCATCCGCGAAAAAGCGATTGAGCAGTTTGTATCCGAAGAAATTGGTGCGTCCGTTGTTAACGCGAAATTCAAAGAACTGGAAGCGGACATTGTACGCGGCAACATCCTGAAAACAGGTAGCCGTATCGATGGTCGCGATACAAAAACAGTTCGTAAGATCGTTGCCGAAGTTGGCGTTCTTCCCCGTGCACACGGCTCTGCCCTGTTTACACGTGGCGAGACACAGGCCCTGGTCGTAACAACACTGGGTACTGGCCAGGATGAGCAAATCATCGACGCGCTGGAAGGCGAATACAAGCAACGCTTCATGCTGCACTATAACTTCCCTCCATACTCTGTAGGCGAAGCTGGTCGTATGGCATCTCCGGGCCGTCGTGAAATCGGTCACGGTAAGCTGGCATGGCGCGCGATCAACCCACTGCTGCCACAAAAAGAAGCTTTCCCGTACACAATGCGTACGGTTTCCGAGATCACGGAATCAAATGGTTCTTCTTCCATGGCCACAGTATGCGGCACATCCCTCGCTTTGATGGATGCGGGCGTTCCTTTGAAAGAGCCAGTGGCCGGTATTGCCATGGGCTTGATTAAAGAAGGCAAAGACTTTGCCGTTCTGTCCGACATTCTGGGTGATGAAGATCATCTGGGCGATATGGACTTCAAAGTTGCCGGTACGAAAAACGGTATTACTGCCCTGCAAATGGACATCAAGATCACTTCCATCACAGAAGAAATCATGAAGATCGCATTGGCACAGGCACAAGAAGGCCGTATCCACATCCTCGGCGAAATGTCCAAAGCCTTGACCGAAGCCCGTAGCGAGATGAGCAAACACGCTCCGCAAATCGTTACCCTGACCATTGCGAAAGAGAAAATTCGTGATGTTATCGGTACCGGCGGTAAAGTCATTCGTGACATCGTGGAACGCACAGGCGCGAAAATCGACATCGAAGATGACGGTACAGTTAAAGTATCCGCCACCGACGCCGATGCCATCCAAAAAGCCGTTGATATCATCAAAGGCATTACGGAAGAGCCAGAACTCAACAAAATCTATAACGGTAAAGTCGTTAAGATTGCTGACTTCGGTGCCTTCGTAAACTTTATGGGTGCCAAAGACGGCCTGGTTCACATTTCCGAACTGTCCGCTCAGCGCGTAGCCAAAACAGGCGATGTTGTCCAAGAAGGCCAACAAGTTAAGGTTATGGTCATCGGCTTTGACGAGCGCGGCAAAATCAAGCTGTCCATGAAACGCGTAAACCAGGAAACTGGCGAAGTTGTAGCCGTTGCTGAAAAGCCTGAGCGTCAACGCGAAGCTGGTTAATTTTTAACCCTATCTAATTCGAAAAAGCGCGGGTTCATATGGATCCGCGCTTTTTTCTACCATCTCTTGTCATCCCACGGCTTGACCGGGGGATCCATAGAGCGGTAAATAGAATACTTATGGATCCCCCGCTTTAGCGGAGGATGACAGATATAAGGTAACAAAATGCCCTTCAAAAAAATTATCATCACCGTACTCGCCCTTTTCATCCTGACCGCTGGCACCGTTATCGGCATCGATGAATATAAAGACTGGCGCGCGCAGCAGCGGCTGGACTCACAGATTGATAAAATCCTGCACATCTCCAAAATCAACCAGATCACCGACTTCCATGAAAAAGTCGACGCCATCCGCACCCTTGTAAATGAAAAAAGCATTCATAAAATCGATGACGAATTTTATTCAATGTGGCGCGATCAAAACGCCATCGCCACCGCCTTTATCGACCATATCAACGGCAACCGTCATCCCCCGCATATGGAGTGCAGCACGCGCACAGGCCTCCTCTCCCACCTGCTGGAGCGCAGCGGTTACCGCACACGCACAATCTATGTCTTCCGCAATGATGCGACTTTAAGCAACCACACCTTCCTAGAAGTCCAGAACCCAGAAACCAAAATCTGGGAATCGCAGGATGCCGACTATGATATTTACTGGCGTCATAAAGAGACCAAAGACCGCGCTTCGATCGTAAGTGTTACGGCTGATATCGGGTCTTATGAGCCCTGCAACAGTCAGACTTGCGGATGGGATATAAAAAGCCGCGAAGACATCCCCGCCGCCCGCTTCAAGGACCGCCTCAGCTATGTGACCCTTGTCGATCGCAAGGGTAAGGAGCGCCTGACCCTTTACGCCGCCGGAATTGATCCGGAACAACAGTATAAAACTTCAAAAAAAGAGGGTAATTTCTGTGACATACTGGCAAAAAACTGCCGTGATGGCTTTATTTCCATTGATTCTTATAAAGAATAACAGAAAATATTGACATAACTATCTATGAAGGCTAATCTCTAGCCATGTGTTATAAAAATGTGGTTTCAATAATTGTGGAGGAGGACTCTGAAAAGTACTCTGCCCTGCACTTCTTTACGGAGGCAGGCATTATTGTCTCGGCCACAGTAAACTCTTCCTATACACAATTTAAAGCCTCACTTGGTGAAGGGGCGAGTGTGCTTTGTACAACCCCGGACTCTATTCTTGATCTTAGCTTGAAATTATCGACCGTTATTTCCGGCCAAGGCCCCTCCCCGGGAGACGCGATACTAGCACTGAAATCGATGTTCAATCATAAAGCCAATGAAGGCTATAATTGTCTTCTGGTAAAAATGAATGAATCCAGCAGTGTCAATGATTACAAGGCCTATCAATATAAAAATAACGCTTTACACTATCTAGGCCAATTCAGAACAGCCCCCACCGGCAACATATTTAAACCTGCCTGAAAATCTTCCCTTTATTTAATAAGAGAAATATAAAGCGGGCATGTCGCCGTAGTCAGCACCTCCTGATACACACGCATGCCATTAACCATATGGGTACAATTAGGCGTAGGAGAGCCGACACTCGTTGTTAAAACCTGTCCACTATAAGGCATTCCATCATCCATTTTAACATCAATACGGGACGCCATTCCCGCATCAAATAAAAACCCGTTAAAGCCGCTGCTTGTCTGTTGTCCTATCTGTAAATAATGACCGGGCCGTATATTATCCAATGCAAAACCAGGATGATACCCCGGATGGAAGACACCCGATGGCAGCGCGGTCTTAAGAAACAAGTCTGTTTCGTGATTAAAGCCGCTGATTAAATTGGCAAAGCTAAGATGCTGCCAGAATACAAGATCCTCTGTGCGTGGCCCATTATTGAATGCCGCGCCGTAACCAATATTTTGCACAAGCATATTAAAGGGTGCTTCAATTCTTCCATTACCTGCCAGCGCGGGATTTGACTGAAGGCAACGATTGGTACAATTAGGGATGAAGGTAAGAGGAGTGGGTAAATCTCCCGGCAAATGGCGGTACATATCCTTGAATGTAGACATCCCCGCCGTTGTTGCCTTAGCCTGCGCAATCGTCGCCGTCACCCGCGAATTAACGACGAGTTCCTTACCTTTTAATACCCCGCCAATCAGCAATCCAACGATAATCATCGCGATAGCTAACTCAACCAGCGTAAATCCTTTTTGCGATTTCATACTATACCTCAATTTTACTTATTATATACTCACGCATCTAGCCTTGTAAATTATAGATAACGCTGGAAAATTCTTTTTATCTGTTCCATAATTGATCCATGTTGAAATTACCTAAAATTATTGGCCATCGGGGCGCGTGTGGCTATGCGCCAGAAAACACGCTGGAATCCATTAAATCTGCCGCCGAGATGGGTGTGGAATGGGTAGAACTTGATGTAAAACTGACACAAGATTCCGTGCCGATTATATTCCATGATGATATGCTGGACCGCACAACAAATGGCTATGGCAATGTAGCGGACACCAGCTGGGATGCCATACAACAACTGGAAGCAGGCAGCTGGTTTGCCGACAGCTTTGCGGGCGTAAAAATCCCTTCCCTCGAAGAAACCGTTGATTTACTGCTCCAACTTAATCTGGGCCTTAATCTTGAGATTAAGGGTTGCCCGGGCCGCGAAAAAGAAACGGCGGAAGTGGCGCTCGATCTGCTCTCCCGTATCTGGGACGATCACGACAAGCTTTTAATCTCCAGCTTCTCTCCGGTAAGTCTTGAATCCGCCCGCGATATCGCCAGCGACTGGAATCGTGGCCTTCTTCTCTGGCATGATGATATGCCGCCGGACTGGAGACAGCTTGCCGATTACCTCGACGTTAAAACCGTCAATATCAGTACAGAGCTCGCCACACGTGAATTTATTGAAGAAATCGTTGATCTGGATATGCAGGCGCTGGTCTATACCGTCAACGATCCGCTGAATGCCCGCAAATTACAAAGCTGGGGCGTGGATGCGATGTTTACCGATGTGCCCGATATTATCCGCGAGAACCTACTCAAAATACATTAAACAACAGGGAGAAATTTATGAATAAGCAAGACACGAAAGATATAGAGAAGAAAGTCACCAAGCTTGGCGAAATTCTTGAAAAGCAGCTTAAAGAAACATTGAATAAAAGCCGCCCCGCATGCGCCAGTGTGATTACCTTGGCCTTCAATGTCTATGCAAAGGTCATCCCCCAAATTAATAAAGTTTCCAAAGCTCTCGACATTAAGGAAGGCAGTATCGCTCCCGATGCTATCTTCGATGAAATCATCACGCGCACCGAGGCTTTGGGCAGCCATGCCGCAGATAAAATAAAAACTCATCTGCCTATGGCAAAATCCATCCATGAGGTTACCAAGGACATCACGGGATCGGTTGAAAAAATTAAGCATGCCCGCGCTAATTTTACTTTTCCAAATCCATAGAATAATAAAAAAGGCGCCTCAAAAGCGCCTTTTAAATTATGAAGCTAATTCTTTCAAGCTTTCATGCGGCGGCATGCCCATGACGTTGTAGCCGCAATCCACATAATGAATTTCGCCTGTCACGGCCGTCGAGAGATCTGACAGCAAGTAAAGCCCCGCCCCACCCAGCTCTTCCAGCTCAACATTACGACGCAGCGGTGCCGTCACCGTATTATATTTAAATGTTGTACGCGCACTACCAATGGCGGACCCTGCCAATGTGCGCATCGGACCTGCGGAAATACCATTCACACGAATATTTTTTGTGCCCACATCCGCGGCAAGATAACGCACCGATGCTTCCAGCGCGGCTTTAGCCACACCCATCACGTTGTAGCTCGGCATAACTTTTTCAGCACCATAATAGCTAAGCGTAATGGCAGAACCACCATCCGTCATTAACTTCGCCGCACGGCGCATAACGGATGTAAAGCTGAAGCAGGAAATATGCATTGTGTTCAAAAAATTTTCGAGCGTTGTATCAACATAATGACCTTTCAGCTCTTCCTTATTCGAATAGGCAATCGCATGAACGAGGAAATCAATCTTGCCCCATTTCTTTTCCAGCGCAGCAAACACCGCGTCCAGATCGGATTCGTTTGTGACTTCGCAAGGTAAAAGCGTATCAGAACCCACTTCCGCCAGCAGTGGTTCAACACGCTTCTTGAATGCATCACCTTGATAAGTGAAAGCTAGTTCTGCGCCATGATCGGCCAGAGTTTTGGCAATGCCCCACGCGATGGAGTGGTCATTGGCCACACCCATGATGAGGCCGCGCTTGCCCTTCATAAGATTAGAACTTGGTATCGTCATCAATTTATTCCTGGTAAGGAGCGAAGGCCAGCGTGGCATTTGTGCCGCCGAAGCCAAAGCTGTTTGAAATTACGGTCTGGTGCTTCACATTTTCGATCAGCTTCTGTGCGATCGGCATACCTTCAGCTTCCGGATCCAATGTCTCGATATTGATGCTCGGGCAGACGAAGCTGTCACGCACCATCAATATCGTGTAGATCGCTTCCTGAACACCCGTAGCACCCAAAGAGTGACCGGTCATGGATTTTGTGGAGCTGATATGCGGCATATCTTTCCCCGCAAACACTTCCTTGATCGCGCCCAACTCAGTGATATCTCCCGCCGGTGTTGATGTACCGTGCGAGTTTATATAAGTCACCGGCAGCTTTGCTGTCGCCAGCGCCTGCTTCATACAACGCACCGCGCCTTCACCACTGGGGGCGACCATATCGGCACCATCGGATGTTGCGCCATAACCAACAAGCTCCGCATAAATTTTTGCACCGCGCGCCTTGGCATGCTCAAGCTCTTCCAGAACCAGAACACCGCCACCGCCGGCAATCACGAAACCATCACGGTTCGCGTCATAGGCACGGGATGCTGTTTCTGCACGGTCATTATATTTGGATGACATCGCACCCATCGCATCGAACAGAACGGACAACGCCCAATCAAGTTCCTCACCACCACCGGCAAACACAATATCCTGCTTACCCCATTGGATCAGCTCGGCACCATTACCAACGCAGTGCGCGGAAGTTGAACATGCCGATGAAATGGAATAGTTGACGCCCTTGATTTTAAAGTTCGTCGCAATTGTTGCAGAGTTTGTAGAGCTCATGCAGCGTGGCACCATAAACGGGCCGACTTTCTTCGCGGATTCATTCCGCGCTGTATCTGCCGCCCACACTAAATTCTTCGTGGACGGACCACCGGAACCCATCACGATACCTGTGCGCTCATGGCTCACTTGTTCTGGCGTCAGGCCAGAATCAGCGACAGCTTGTTCCATCGCGATATGGTTGAAGGCAGCACCATCACCCATGAAGCGCTTGATACGACGATCGATCAGCGCATCAAGATCAATATTTGGCTTACCGTATACATGGCTGCGGAAACCGCGCTCGGCATATTCCGGTGCATAGCTGATGCCAGATTTCCCGGCTTTCAAAGATGCGGCCACTTCCTCGACATTGTTACCAATGCAGGACACGATACCCATGCCGGTCACTACGACCCGGCGTAACTTTGGTAATTCACTCATGATTTATAACGCTCTCGGATTTTCAAAAAGACCAACTTTAAGGTCTTTGGCTTCGTAAATGACTTTGCCATCGGCCAGCATTGTGCCGTCAGCAACGCCCAGGACAAGCTTGCGATTAATCACACGCTTGATGTCTACAATATATTCAACGAGTTTTGTTTCCGGCAAGACTTGGCCCGTAAGTTTCAACTCACCCAGACCAAGCGCACGACCGGAACCCGGCGCGCCCGTCCAGCCGAGGTAAAAACCAAGCAGCTGCCACAACGCATCAAGCCCTAAACATCCCGGCATCACCGGATCGGATTCAAAATGGCATTGGAAGAACCAAAGGTCAGGCTTGATATCAAACTCCGCCTTCGCCACGCCCTTATCACTGGCACCGCCCGTCAAAGAAATATTTGTGATGCGATCAAACATCAACATCGGCGGCAATGGCAAACGCGCATTCCCCGGACCAAAAATCTGTCCATGCCCGCAGGCGATGATGTCTTCGTATGAGTAGCTCGATTTCGGTGTAAAAGTCATAGGTTACCTAGCCGCTGATTGAACATTAAGCCCATCTATATACGACCATAAGAAGCGGTTGGCAAGAAAGGATAACACCTTATTGCACTTACCATAAATACCATCTTTTAATGATTATAAAGCAACGACTTCGTTATCCTGACACACTGTCTTATATGTGTCGGTCATGGCCGCCATCGCCAGTGGCTTCGCGACCAGCGGTTCCAGCTCCGGCATTTCACCACCGGCAGCAACCGCAAGCATCCGTCCCGCTGCCTTGGCACAGGCTACGGCCTGATCCACCATATCATTCAACTGGATCAACTCAAAAAAGTCACGACATTCCGGCCACAGGCTGAAGATCAGATCAAATGGTGCGCTCACCGGACAATCATTCGCCGCCAACCCAAAACGCCAGTCGGTTCCCGCGGGAATCCCTAACCGTGTGGCTTCCTGCGTCATGACATACGCGACCTGATCCAGATTATCGGGCAGAAGTGGCGCATTATAAATCTCGGATGTATTCCGGGACAGGCCGAGGCAACGACCCGCCACGGCGGACAGGCCACTGACACTTTCGCTCATGCTCCAGCCTTCAAGACCAATCTTACGCTCAATCACGATATCGCAAAGCTCCTGCGCGGCAATCTCATAAGCCAGGCTGCGGGTGGCGCATTCAACGAACAGGCGTAGGGTAATATCGCGCGGCTGCCCTTCTTCTTCCATACGGATCATCACATTATGGATGAAGAACATGCACAGCTCATGGAATTCATAGGCGCAGTCCAGCCACTCTTCAAACAGCTTCCGGGCGAGCGTACGGCCCAGCTCCGTTTCCTGATCAATTATATAGGCCGGCGGCATGTCTGCGCTGCTCAAAGTAATTTTGGAAGGGTCACTGCCCAGCGCATTCTCCAGATACTGGAAGGATGCCAGAAGCCCTTCATCCGGATCATCAAATATCAATAATGTTTCAATAAGAATCCCGGCCAGCAGGTTCAGCAGACGCCCGCCTGATACGTAACCATCTTTATCCATCGCCTGCGACAGGATGGAATCGTACATCTGGGCCGCGAATCCGGCCTTATCGATGAGGATAGACATTGTCTAAAATCTCTCGTTACGGGGTGTGTGGATAAATATGTGGGTAGGTCTGGGGGTAGTTCTGAAAGGTGAAAACGAATCACCTGTTTAAGATTAATTCAATTCCTCGGACTCGTAAATGCCCCAAAGAAATTTTCTATCGACCCAGCCATCAAAACCTTCAGCATCAACTTCGCAGGAAGAAGGAATACATTCCTTAACCGAAGCAATCACATGCGCCTCGATCCGGGCGATGACACGGGCATTGTCGGCACTGTCTTTACGCATAGGCACCAGCTCATCCGATTTGATCATAACTGTACGTGCACCTGACAATAAAGACTGGTGAACCCAGCCCTCGCCGCCTTCAAAATCCCGGATTTTTCTCCATGTATCAAACTCTTGCACGATCTCAACCGGCATTTGCTCCCGCTTGTATATCCATTTAATCGGATAGCGCATGGCCGGCCCTGTACGTACTGACACTTTACTGGCTTTCAGGGACACAAAACGCGGTAATGGCAGAGCCGTTGCCCGTCCCGGTGGTTCTGCAGGGGCTTCCATTACCGCCGGAACCGTACTTTCCACGGGAGCCGCCTCCTGCGCCAAACACGGAAATGACAATAGTATCAACGATATAGAAAGAGATATTGCTAAAAAACGCGTCATGAGATACTCGAGTGACCGGAGGGATAACGGAAAGCTGGACTTTTTAGCCCGAATTCCTTCATTATAGCCATCTTCTCTTATGAATAAAGGGCTTTTATGCAGAAAACTGCATCTTCTTATATTTCCATCGCCCCGATGATGGATTGGACGGACAGGCACTGCCGGTATTTCCACCGGTTTCTGAGCCCGTCGGCTCATTTATATACGGAGATGGTGACCACAGGCGCCCTTATCCATGGTGACCGCGACCGTCATTTACGTTTTTCTGAACAAGAACAACCAGTTGCACTGCAATTGGGCGGCTCGGACCCGGCGGCTTTAGCCTTATGCGCCAAAATGGGGGAAGATTACGGCTATGACGAGATTAACCTCAATTGCGGTTGTCCCAGCGACCGGGTACAAAACGGCAATTTTGGAGCCTGCCTGATGGCGGAGCCTGAACTGGTGGCATCCTGCGTTGCGGCCATGGCGGACAAAGTTTCCATCCCCGTCACCGTTAAATGCCGTATCGGCATTGACAATTGTGATGAAATTCCCTTTTTAACCAGGTTCTTAGAGGAAGTTTCTCAAGCCGGATGCCAAAAATTCGTCGTTCATGCGCGTCAGGCCTGGCTCAAAGGACTCAGCCCCAAAGAGAACCGTGAGATCCCCCCGCTCCGCTACGACTTAGTTCAATACTTTAAGAAAACATTTGAACACATTGATATTGTTGTAAATGGTGGCATTAAGACAATTGATGAAATTCAGGGTCACCTAACTCATTTTGATGGTGTCATGATCGGTCGTGAAGCGTATCAGAACCCTTGGTTTCTGGCAGAAATTGAGCAGCAGATTCAGGGGAATAACCATATTGTTTCACGTGAAGCGGTGGCCGAATTGATGTTGCCCTACATTGCCGAGCAGGAAAAGCGTTACGGAACCCCGGCAAAATCCATTGTGCGCCATATGCTGGGCCTTTATAACGGCCTGCCCGGTGCCCGCAAATGGCGGCGTATATTGACGGAGACAGCCGATCTTGCATATGCTCTGGACACCATGTTCAAGAAGAAAGAAGCCGCGTAATATGAAACTTCGCTATTCCACCCGCAAAGGCCCGAATATCACACCCCCGATTCTAAGAGACGGGCTGACTTATCATTTTATTACAAACGCGAAGGCTTCCAACCTCTTGATCCAGTCAAGTGCCATTAAAACGCAGGTGGATTCTGCAGATATTGAAGTTATGGCGGATCATGTTTTATTGACTTTAGAAGGCCGGGAAAACCTGCCCGCGCTATCAATGGAGTTTTATGGCGCTATTATAACAGCGCCCTCTCCTTCGCCTTTTTACACGAAGCAGGATTTGCTGAATAAGGGATATGTGGCAATCTATGTAGCGCCCTGATTATTCGACGCCACAAGCGCCGGTTTCATCCATTTTCTGGTTCGGATCAAGGCTGAATGACTCGCCGCAGCCGCAGCGACCTGCCTCATTAGGGTTCTGGAACAGGAAGCGGTTATTGCTGATCTCGTCGCTTTCAAAGTCGATGGTCATATTGAACATATGGAAGCTGTCGACCACCGGTATATACAGCGCCAGGCCTTCCCCGATAGTGATCTTGTCAAAGCCCTTCTCATCGGCGGCCAGCATATGTTCCATTTTGTACTCATTGCCGCCGCAGCCCTTACCCTTGGCAATGCGAAGGATAATGCCCTTGGCGCCCTCTTTCTGGGTGCTGAGCTCGATCAGGCGGGTTTTGGCCGCTTCTGTCAGGTTTAACGGGATCATGTGAACATGTTCAGTTGGAGTTTGGCCGTTTCCGCCATCATGGACGGGTCCCATGTGGGCTCCCAGATAATCTCGACATCCACATCGCGCACACCTTCGATCGGGAAGATCGCGCTCTGGACCATGCCGGGCATTTCCTGTGCCACCGGGCATGCGGGGGATGTCAGGCTCATTTTGACCTGCACATCCCATTTATCGGCAGGGTTCTCGGCAGTACCTTCAATATCTTTAATTTCTACTTTATAAATAAGCCCTAACTCATAGATATTAACTGGAATTTCAGGGTCATAAACTTCGCGGATACCGGCCTCGATCAAGGCCCATAGCGGGTGTGCGCGCGGCACTTCGACCTGCGGCGGCTGCGCCAGCTCGTCATAAGCATCGCCGAACGCGTTCTTGACCATTTCCTGATCGGCAACTCGATCCATTTTCACGATAGCAACCCCTTGGCTGTCTTCAGCCCGCTAATTAAAGCCTCTATATCATCTTGGTTCGAATAGAGGCCAAAGGAAGCCCTGACGGTCACATCTGTTTCAAATCGGCGCATTAAAGGCTGGCAGCAATGGTGCCCGGCCCGCACGGCTACGCCGCATTGGTCTAGGATTGTGCCGATATCACTGGGATGGCCCCAGTCAGCGGTGAAAGATATAATCCCGACCTTGTCCGGTGCCGTCCCGTAGAAAATCAGGCCGCCAATGGTCTGCAGCTGCTTCATCGTTTCGACCAGCAGCTTATGCTCATGGGCGGCAATATTCTGAATACCAATACCTGCTACATAATCAATGGCGGCACCCAGCCCGATCACTTCGACAATCGCCGGTGTCCCGGCCTCAAACCGTGATGGTGGCTCCTTGTACGTGGTTTTTTCGAAGCTCACGCGCTCGATCATATCCCCGCCACCCTGATAAGGTGGCATTTCGGCCAGCAACTCATACCGGCCCCAGAGAACGCCGACGCCGGTTGGGCCGTACAGCTTGTGTCCCGTGAAAACATAGAAGTCACAACCCAGCGCCGCTATGTTGATAAGGCTGTGGGCAGCCGCCTGCGAACCATCAAACAGGACTTTAATTTCTGGATTAAATTTCTTTGCTATCTTATTGATTCCAATAACAGGATTAATAGTCCCTAGCGAGTTAGAAATATGCACACAGGCTACGAGCCGTGTCTTTGGGGATAACAAAGCCTGAAACGCTTCCATATCCAGCGTACCGTCATCTTTAACGGGCACAACTTTAATAACAATCCCGGTCTGGTCCCGCAAGATCTGCCACGGCACGATATTGGCGTGGTGCTCCATCTGGGTCAGAATAATTTCGTCCCCGGATTTCAGATACGTACGGCCCCAGCTTTGGGCGACAAGGTTGATGGCTTCGGTGGCATTGCGGGTAAAGATAATTTCGCGCTCATCCGGGGCCCCTATGAAATCTGCCACTTTAGACCGGGCGCGCTCAAAGGCGGTAGTCGTCTGGTGGCTGAAGCTATAGAGCCCGCGGTGTATGTTCGCGTAGCAGCGCTCCATGACATCGCGCATCGTATCGATGACGATCTGCGGCTTTTGCATGCTCGCGGCGGAATCAAGATACGCCACCGGGTGCCCGGCCTGCATTTGTTTCAGGATTGGGAAATCACCCCTGTATTGTTCTATATCAAATGATTGCGATGCTTTGTTCATCTGACCAGCCAAGATTGGACCCTTTGTGTTATAGAATCATTCACAGATTTATCCGCAAGCCTGTCCACAACCGCCGCGACAAACGCCTCAACCAGAAGGGCCTGTGCCTCTTCTTTATCCAGACCACGAGACCGCAGATAGAACAAGGCGTTCTCATCCAGCTGCCCGGTGGTGGCGCCGTGGGAACATTTCACATCATCAGCGTAAATCTCAAGCTCCGGCTTTGTGCTCATCTCCGCCCCTTCGGACAGGATCAGGGCATTCGACAGCTGGTAACCATCCGTTTTCTGCGCGGGCTGGTGGACATGAACCTTGCCCTGGAATACGCCATGGGCGCGGTCTTTCAGGACGGTCCGGTAAAACTGGTTGGAATTACAATGGGGTGCCTTATGCTCGATCGTAATGGTCGTATCGCCCAGCTGCTTGCCTTCCAGCAAATTGATACCGTAGAGGTTACAGGTGCCGTTTACGCCCTGCAGCTCGGCATGGATCTGGTTACGGCTCATTCCAGCGCCTAATGTGCAGGTAAAGGCCTCATAAGTCGCATCGCGCTCGATCTGTACGTGCGTGTTCTGGGTATAAACGGCATTATCGCCGTAATCCTGAATACGGTAATGATGCAATTTGGCATTTTTACCGACAATAATCTGCGTCAGATGGTTATTCCAGAAGAAACCGTCGCCGCCATGGGTCTCGATAAGGGTCAGTTCCGCACCCTCGCCCAGACGAATAATCGTACGCGCCACGGAAAATGGGCCTTCCGGCGCATTTATTGCAATTTTTACCGGAGTTTGGCTGATTTTACCCGCCGGAATGTCAATTACGAGGCCATCACGAGTGAAAATATTGTTCAAATGCCACAAAGCACGGTCTTTATACTGGCTTTCGCCCGCCGGATTTGCCGTTTGGAGATTTTTTAGCCATTCCGGCGCATTTTTATTCGCATTTTCGAGTGAATTGACCAAAGTCAGATCGTTTACTTCAAAGGATGCCGTACCTATCTGCCCGGTCAGATCCTTCACATATGATGGCAGGTTTGTATATTTAAACCGCTCCAGCGTCGCACCGGGCAAGCCCTGAACGGCCAGAGACTGAATGCTGTCCTTCCGCAAAGCCTGCACCCAGTCCGGGGCGGCATAGGCACCCGCAAAAGCCTCGGCCTGCGCCAGAAGGCTGGCGGCTGTGTCCGGCTTGTACGGAGATTTCTCCGGGAAGGTCATGACAGCGGCCTGGGCCATATTATGCGGCTTCCCCTACGAATGTGCCGTAGCCCTTGGCTTCCAGCTCTTTAGCCAGATCCGGGCCACCGGATTTGATGATCCGGCCATTGGCGAGGATATGCACCTGATCCGGTACGATATAATCCAGAAGACGCTGATAATGGGTAATAACAAGAAACGTACGTTTCTTGCTGCGCAGAGCATTTACACCATCGGCAACAATGCGCAAAGCATCAATATCCAGCCCACTGTCTGTTTCATCCAGAATAGCAAATTTTGGTTCCAGAACAGCCATTTGCAAGACTTCCGCCCGCTTTTTCTCCCCGCCGGAGAAGCCAACATTCACAGGTCGCTTCAACATTTCATCTTGTATTCCAAGGGCCTCTGACTTTTTCTTCAGAAGCTTCAGGATACCCAGCGCATCCAATTCTTTCTCGCCACGCTTCTTGCGAATAGCATTCAGGGCGGTTTTCAGGAAGGTTGTCATCTGTACGCCCGGGATTTCAACGGGGTATTGGAAGGCTAAGAATAAACCTGCAGCCGCGCGCTCATCCGGCTCCATTTCAAGGATATTTTGACCATCCAGCAGAATTTCACCCTGCGTGACTTCATAGCCCGCGCGGCCCGCCAACACGTACGACAGCGTTGATTTACCAGCCCCGTTCGGACCCATAATCGCATGAACCTCGCCGGCACCGAGGTGAAGATTAATCCCTTTCAGAATCTCTTTTCCATCAACAGTGGCGTGTAAATTTTTGATTTCAATCATTTTTTTAAACCGTCTCTAATTTCTTGCAAGAGCTCTATACCTCTGGCCAATGCCAAAACCAGCAATCCCCCAAAAAATGGAACTGATGGAAATAACAACGAAAAAACAGCTCCTTTAAGTCCACCAGAATCATCAAGTATGGTCCACAACATAATTGGCATACCCACGAGCCCAATTAAAAAACCAAACCACCCGGATATTTTAAGTATATTCAATATAATACCATTATTTTTAAAATTCATTATCCAACACTTCCTTCCAAACTAATCGCCACCAGCTTCTGCGCTTCGACGGCGAATTCCATGGGTAGATTTTGTAGAACTTCTTTGCAGAAGCCATTGACGATCAAGGCTAAAGCCTCCTCCGCATTCAGCCCGCGCTGCTTGCAATAGAATAGCTGATCATCGGAGATCTTGCTTGTAGTGGCTTCATGCTCGCACCGCGCGCCGGGGTTTTTGCTTTCGATATAGGGGACCGTATGGGCGCCGCATTGGTCGCCGATCAGGAGGCTGTCGCACTGGGTGAAGTTATGGGCACCTTCGGCCTTCGGCATGATCTTGACCAGGCCGCGATATGTGCTGTCGGACTTGCCGGCGGAGATGCCTTTGGCCACGATCCGGCTTTTGGTGTTGCGGCCAATATGGATCATTTTGGTGCCGGTATCGGCCTGCTGGTAATTATTCGTAATCGCCACGGAATAGAACTCGCCCTGGCTGCCATCGCCCTTCAGGATGCAGGACGGGTATTTCCAGGTGATGGCTGAACCAGTCTCGACCTGCGTCCAGGAGATGCGGCTGTTCTTGCCTTCGCAGATACCGCGCTTGGTCACGAAGTTATAGATACCGCCCTTGCCGTTCTCATCACCGGGGAACCAGTTCTGGACAGTGGAGTATTTGATCTCGGCATCGTCCAACGCAATCAGCTCGACCACGGCGGCGTGCATCTGGCGCTCATCCCGCATCGGGGCGGTGCAACCTTCGAGATAGGAAACGTAAGAGCCCTTGTCCGCGATAATCAAAGTCCGCTCAAACTGGCCAGTATTTAGCTCATTAATACGGAAATAGGTGGACAGCTCCATCGGGCAGCGCACACCGGGCGGGATATAGACAAATGACCCATCGGTGAACACGGCCGCGTTCAAGCAAGCATGCTTGTTGTCATGGTACGGCACAACCGATCCCATATATTTTTTGATCAGGTCAGGATGGTTCTGGATCGCGTCAGAGATGGAGCAGAAGATCACGCCAACCTTTTTCAGCTCTTCCTTGAAAGTTGTGGCCACAGATACGGAATCGAACACCACATCGACGGCAACACCGGCTAAAATTTCGCGCTCCCGCAAAGGAACGCCCAATTTTTCATATGTTTCCAATAGCTTAGGATCAACATCAGCCAAAGACTTCGGGCGATCCGCCATGGATTTGGGGGCGGAGAAATAATAGGCGTTCTGGTAGTCAATCGGCGGGTAGCTAACCTTGGCCCAGGTCGGTTCAGGCATCTTCAGCCAGTGGCGATAGGCCTTCAAACGCTGCTCCAGCATCCATTCCGGGTCGTTCTTCTTTTTGGAGATAAAACGGATGATATCTTCGTTCAGGCCTTTTGGGGCTTTATCGGACTCAATATCCGTCACGAAGCCGGCTTCATAAGCCTGGTTCCGTTCCTGGACCGTCCTGATGGTGTCTTCTGAAGCCATGCTTCTACATACCCTTAATTGGCGCAAAACTGCAGCCCATTACATGTCACCGATAGCTGTAAATTTCAAGTTTTTATGCGCATATGATACGATTATAGCACGGTGCAGCATAGAAAGCTGGCTTGGTTTAACGAGTTAATAACCATTCGCAGGCAAGAATGAAGCATCGGATGAGTATTTCATCGTGATTCTAACGATTTCGGGGGAGGATAATTCATGAATATAAAATCACCTTTTTATACGGCGGCAAGTCAAATGCCGGTAGAGCAAGGCTTAAGTCTTCTTGAGCGCGCTGCCCGCGCGGCAGGCATTGGCGGGGGCGACATTAATTTACGTGAAGCCTCTGCGCTTACAGGCTCGCCCGTCAGAAACCTGTACTCTCTAAACGGACAGAAAAGCTAGAGCGGCGCAAGGTTCACTGCTGGTTTAACGGCTAGCGCAGCCATACTGCGTGCGGCTTCTTCCTCCGCTTCCATTTCATTGATTAAAATATCAGCGACCTTTGCAGATCCCTCCGCGATATATAAATATGCGTCTGCAATTTCTTCATTTGATAAATCGCCATCAACGGAAATAATCTGGTGAAAATTAAAGGCAACAATGTCTTTCAATTGACCCGCCTGGAGATTAAATTTTGTCATTAACTCTCGGCCCGTGACTTGCTCTTCACGCACAACCTTCAGGACATTCAGGCACAGTTCATTTGTAATCGCCATTATTAGCCTCCTCTATAATAAGAGGAACTATATGAAAATTCATAGCTCTTTGTCAAGAAAACCAGGATTTTCTATTTAACCGCCCGGAATTTAATTTTCGGGTTTTTATCTTCGGCATCGGTCAGGTGCCAACTGTTGCGAGCCAGGAAGACGGGGTCGCCGTCATGGTCGTTGGCGACGGCGGCGCGGTTATTATCCATGAATGCTTTCAGCTGCGCCGGGTCTTCACTGGATAACCAGCGCGCGGCGTAATGCGCGGTCTGTTCAAACTTCACCGGGATATCATATTCGAAGCGAATACGATCGGTAAGAACATCAAACTGCAGCGCGCCGACAACGCCGACGATCCAGTTCGGATCAACAAGTGGCTTGAAAATACGGGCCGCGCCCTCTTCCGCCAGCTGTTCAAGCGCTTTACTCAAATGCTTGGCCTTTAGCGGATCGATGGCGATGGCACGCTGCATCAATTCCGGTGCAAAGCTCGGAATACCGGTGAAGTGTAAATCTTCACCTTCGGTCAGCGCATCACCAATGCGTAGATTACCATGGTTAGGAAGACCGATAATATCACCGGCGAACGCTTCTTCCGCGGTTTCGCGGTCCTGCGCGAAAAACATCAACGGATTGTGCATCGGGATCATCTTGCCGCTGCGCACATGCTTTAACTTCATGCCTTTTTTGAACGGGCCGGAGCAGATACGCGCAAATGCAATACGGTCGCGGTGTTTGGGGTCCATGTTGGCTTGTATTTTAAAAACAAACGCACTGACTTTATTTTCAGAGGGGTCGATCTTACGTTCGGTTGCGGTTTGTGCGCGGGGGCTGGGCGCATATTTACCAATGCCTTTCAGCAATTCGCGTACGCCGAAATTGTTTACGGCACTGCCAAAAAATACGGGGGTCATATGACCTTCCAGATAAGCCTCGGCATCAAATGGTTTACACAGGCCGCGCACCATCTCAACTTCTTCGCGTAATTTGGCGGCTTGGTCGGCGGTCAGCATTTCATCAATCTTTGGATCATCAAGACCGCTGCACTCAACACTATCCAAAACGGACTCGCCCTTGGTACGATCAAACAGGATCAGCTTGTCATTGATCAGATCATAGCAACCGCGAAAATCACGGCCCATGCCGATCGGCCAGCTGGCGGGGGTGACTTCAAGTGCAAGTTTCTGCTCAATCTCATCCATCAGCTCCATCGGGTCCTGACCATCGCGGTCCATTTTGTTGATGAAGGTGATGATGGGAATATCGCGCAGGCGGCAGACTTCGAACAGTTTCAATGTCTGCGTCTCGATACCCTTGGCGCAATCAAGAACCATGATGGCTGAGTCAACCGCACTCAATGTACGGTACGTATCTTCGGAGAAATCTTCGTGGCCCGGCGTGTCGAGAAGATTATAGGTGATGCCTTCGCTCTCAAACGTCATCACGGCCGAGGTCACAGAAATTCCGCGCTCCTGCTCCACCTTCATCCAGTCCGAACGCGCGCGGCGGCGATCACCCTTCGCCTTGACCATCCCGGCCAGCTGGATCGCACCACCGAAGAGCAACAGCTTTTCGGTCAGCGTTGTTTTACCGGCATCCGGGTGGGCAATAATGGCGAAGGTCCGCCGCTTTTTGATTTTTTCAGATAGCGCACTCATAGGGGGGCTTATAGCATTAGATCGGGGAAAATACCAATATCAATATTGATATTTAAAGACCCAGAGTAGCGCGCTTTATCAACGGAATACGCGCTTCCTGATAATCATACTCATCACGGCGGTCAAAAGGCTGGTCAGCATAGTTTGCGGTGAGCTCTGGTATGACAGAAACCTTGAATCCACTCATCCGCGCGCCTACCGCGGAATAGAACACGCATGCCTTGCTGCGCATGAAACCAGCCATAACAATATTTGTAATATCGTGCCACTTCAATACCATCTCCGTTGTTGGAATAGTGAAGGCATTCGTGGTCGGTTTTGAAATAATGCATTCTTCAGGCAAGGGCCGTACCTCTGGTGCCACATCATTGAATTTCCCCGCCAGCAGCAGCGCCCCCGCCATACGCGGCATCCCGGAAAATAAATTCATCCGCACCCAATAAACAGGCATGCCCATAGTCCGCGCCTTCGCCACAGCTTCCCCAATCGCCGCCGTCGTTTTTGGATTATCGCGCGCCCACTTGTCCTGAACATCGATGAGCATAAGAGCTGTGTTTCTTACGGTGTCATTTGTCATGCAGAAAACAATATACTAAACATTATGTATAATCAAGAAGTCTTGACAGTGTAGCTATTTTATAGGAATATAATCCTTAATAACGCCGCCAGTGCCCTAAAAGCCTGCGGCGTTTTTTATTTTTAGGATTTTATAAGGAACAGGCGATGACAATTAAACTTAGCAAACCATTCAGTCGCAACAACGCTGTTGATGAATTTGATGTACGCCAGATGAAAAAAGCATTGAATCGTCTGGGCTATTACACACCTAAGGAAGGCACTGGCATTACTGGTATTCCCGATGCAACCGTCTTCACCGCTCTTAAAGCTTTCCAAAAAGATCAGGGGCTGGAACCTACCGGCAGCGCTAGGCCTGATGATGCCACTATCAAGACTCTGAACACCGAATCTAAAAATGTCACGGGCAAATATATATGGCGTACAGTTCAAGATGAACGCGTACGCCCCGATCACGCTGCGCGTAATGGCGCAGAATTCGATCTCAGCGATTCACCAGATCCAGGAGATGATTTTAATTGTAGGTGTTGGATAGAATATGTTTCAAGCAATGAGATTACAAAAGAAGAATTACCAAAATTAGAGATTGACCCCCCCATTATTCCTGGAACGAATATTCTTGATAGAAGCATACCAGAAAGCTGGGATGCGAATATACCTAGAATATATAATCCGAATGAAAGCCGCGCTGTGCCTTTACTACCTTTTCCAGCACCCAATCCTGCTATTGATCCTACCATGGAACTACCATATGATGATCCAGTAAATCCGTTTCCATCACGAAAATATTGGGATTTCTAAGAGGGATAAATGAAGAATATATTGCTTCTTCTTTTTCTAATTTCCTTTATTATATGTCACAAAGCTTATGCTGATAGTTATAAAATCAGCATAAAACCCAAAAATCATGAAAAAACATTTGAAGAGATTTGTGATGACCAAGTTCCTGAATGCAATATTTATATAGATTTAGATGGAAAAACTATCCAAGCCCATATTTATTTTAAAAACGACATTCATTTTGAATTTGAATGGCAAAGACATTATTTTTGGACATCGCCTGGAAAAAGAATTTTTTATATTGGGATATCTGACTTAAAAAGAGCTCACAAAGTTTCTCTATACATACCAAACCCCCAATCCATTCAAGACAGAAACTATACCTATCAATTACCAGTCGAGAGAGTTTCACAAAGCAAAGTTACTGATCTAGAAATTTTTGTAGAAAAACAATAATCACGGCTAGAAAACCTGCCCTTCAAATGGATTAGTCATCGCCTTATCCTCAATCTCAATAACCCAGACATCCGGATCTCGGTCGGTGGTGCGGCGCAGATACTCATCGGCTTTTGGTTCATCGACAATTTCGCCTTTGAACAAGGCCATCCAGCCCATCGTGCCATTGATGTCGCGTTGTTGTTGCAGGAGTTTGCAGCCCTGCCCCGGTGCGTAGAGCTTGAGCATTACAGTGCCCGACGCATAGGCCCCTTTATTTACGATGTAATAGGGAATCCCGTTGACGGTCAGAGTCTGCAGATGGGCGTCCACCCATAAGGCTGTTGGTAAACGCTCATCCATTCGCGATGATTAATTCTTGATTTTCTTGCCGTAGAGTTCCAGGCGGCACTCGACAAGCTCATACCCTAGATCGCGGGCGATTTGTTGTTTCATCAGTTCAATTTCTTCGTTCTGGAACTCGATGACACTGCCGGACTCAACATCGATCAAATGATGGTGATGTTCCATGTTCAATTCAAAGCGAGAGAAATTTTCATGGAATTCATGACGCGTTACAAGGCCCAGCTCCGCCAGAATATTGAGCGTGCGGTAAACTGTCGCCATACTGATCGACGGATCAACGGCGCGGGAACGTTCATACACTGATTCCACGGAAGGATGGTCTTCTGCCTCCCCCAGAACTTTCAGGATAGTTTTACGCTGGCCCGTCATTTTCAGGCCGGCCTGGACACAGAGTTCTTCAAGTGTTGCCATGTGTTTACTCTCCTAATACAGTCAAATTTCCTGCTTATTATAATGAAAGGTGAGGCCGGAGCAAGGAATTCCTAAGCTTTTGGTTTTTGGCCAACGCGCCAGCCGGGCAGGATAACAGTCACAATCGTCCCCATACCGACATCGGATTCAAGAACCAACTTGCCATTATGCAGCTCCACCATGGCCTTGGCCAGTGGCAGACCGAGGCCCGTCCCCTGAATACCGCTGGCTTCTGCGGGTTTATTCACCTGCCCGAAGGGCTCCAGCGCTTCTTCGATACGGTCTTTGGGTATACCCATACCGGTATCGGCGACCTTGATCTGCATCGTATCAAATTCCCCCATTCCGGCGGAAACAGTAATGATGCCGCCATTGCGGGAATATTTAACGGCGTTCCCCACCAAATTGATTAAAACCTGGCGGATCAGGCGATGATCGGCATAAAGCGGCTTCAAGCCCGGTTCGATATGTTCGACAATTTTCAAGCCGCTACTGAAAGCGCGGGAATCCATCATGCGGTTAACACTGGAAATAAGTTCGCCAATATCAAACAGTTCTTCATCCAACTCAACCCGGCCAGCCTCGATTTTCGACATATCCAGTACTTCGTTGATAATCTCCAGAAGATGGCGCGCGCTTAAATGAATATCGCCCATATATTCCTTATATTTGTCATTGGCCAGCTTGCCGAATGTTTCCTTCATCATCATCTCGGAAAAACCGATAATGGCGTTCAGCGGTGTACGCAGCTCATGGCTCATATTGGCAAGGAAAGTTGATTTTGCGTGGTTGGCGGTATCGGCTTGTTCTTTTGCAAGGCGCAACGTCATCTCCATCTGCTTACGCAGTGTGATATCCATGATGGTTGTCACCTGAAACCGGCGGCCATGGCTCAGCTCCAGCGCGGCGGTGGTAAACAGGGCATTGGCAATATTACCGTCCTTGCGCAAAATTTTCATCTCGCCAGAAGAACGGATACCGCTGCGCATAAATTCTTCATGGTTACGGCGGGCCAGCGGACGTTCTTCTTCAGCCAGAACTTCAATAAAATCCTTACCCACAAGCTGATCACGGCTCCAGCCGTAAATGCGGATAAAGCTGTCATTCACGCGCACGACGCGCTGGTGACGGTCGGTTACGATAATCCCCACTTCACTGACATCAAAAACAGAAGTCAGAAGCGAAATTGCATCATCCCGTTCACGCTGCAGACTGGCCGAGTCAGAGGCACCGGAAAAAGCCGTTATATCAAATGACTCAACACCACCTGCCCCATCCAGAATTGGATTGATCATAAATTCATCAAAGCGGGTGCTGCCGGGAATGCCCTGATCGACCTTGAAGGATAATGCCTTCTGATTTTTCCGGGATTCTTCGAGAGCCTCGAGAAATTGGGGCAGATAATCGGATTCAATAATTTTCGAAAGGTCCGCACCAATCAAGGCCACCAAAGGTTTTCCGGCATAGCTCTGCGCCTTGTCATTGGCGGCAGATACGATATAAGACCCCGTCTCCGCATGCGCCGTTAAAACAAAACGGGGAACAGGCAGAGTATCAAACAGCTTTTTGTAATCAATGTCGCTGGCCATTCACACTTTCATCTAATGCTGCGTTCCAAATAAACGATCACCGGCATCACCAAGACCCGGCACAATATAAGCATTTTCATTTAAGTAATCATCAAGGGCGGCGACATGGATGCGCACCTGCGGATAGGCATCCTGCATAACCTTCACACCTTCCGGTGCGGCAACCAGCGCAAGGAAACGTATATCGGCCGGATCAACACCATGCTTCACCATGACATCCACCGCATATTTAGATGAATTACCGGTGGCCAGCATCGGGTCAACCAGAATAAAAAGACGATTTTTTGTATCCGGTAATTTAACCAGATATTCGACCGGTTGCTTGGTTTTTTCATCGCGGTATAGACCAATATGACCGATCGCGGCAGAGGGCATCAATTCTTCAAGCCCCTCCGCCATACCCAATCCCGCGCGCAAAATCGGCACAATGGCCGGCTGGCGCTCGCCAATCACGGGAGCTTTCATCTTCGTCAGGGGCGTTTCAATATTTTTATCCATCAGCGGCAAATGGCGCGTGATTTCATAGCCCATCAGCAATGCTATTTCCTTCAGCAGAATGCGGAACAGAGCTTTTTCACAATTCACATCGCGCATCAACGTCAATTTGTGCAAAATCAACGGATGATCAGCAATATAGAGATTAAGAAAATCAGGATGTTTTTTCATGGAAATTTTGGCCTAAATTAAAATTATTCATTGGTCTTCAGATAACGTTGCAATGCGCTTTGTTCAACATACTCAAGCGGCGCATCGCCCGTTCCGTCATAGCGATTAAGATCCGCACGCATATTATTAAGCAGCGTCTCAAGCTTGTCATCCGGCTCCGGTGCTGCCACACAGAACGCAAGATTAGGCTGCATGTGTGCTTGGGTTGCCAGCGGACCTTCCTTGATATAATCACGCAGACGTTTGACAGCCACGGCACCGCCGGTCACATCCGAATGTTTTAATGACATGATAAATTCATTTTCGCTGGCCCGGTAGACATCATCGAATGAGCGAACGCTGCGCTTCATATTATCTGCGATATAGCGCGCCATGGTCTGGAACTCCTCCTCCGACATGGCCTTTGATAAAGCTTCAATATTTGTCAGGGTTGCAAGAACAAGACAAAAGGGCTTGCCATTACGGTTCAGGCGATCAAGCTCCCGCACGAGGTCATATTCCATGGCCCGGCGGCTGCGCAGGCCGGTAAGAATATCAATTCCTGTTTCCGCCAGCGCATAATCACGGGAGAAACGATGTATGGCTTCAATAAATTCATCGTAATGATTTTTGAAACTATCAAATGATTTTAAAGAGGGCGCGGCCTGAAGACGAATAGCTTCTTCCTGCACGGCATCGGAAACTTTTTGAAGGTCATCATGAATGCGGCGGAGCCGTGCAATGGATTCTTTTTCCATGACTCCGGTACTATCTTCGGCCTTGCTGGCCCAACCACGGAAACTAACCGGGGCCAGAAATTTTTCTTCGGTTGGATATTCGGCGCCATAAAAAATACGGCGCATGACAAGCCCGTACCATTCATCATATTCATCCAGTACGGATGAAATTTCCAAAAGTACGCTATCGATTTCATATTTTAAAGGCATGGTGCTCCGGATCCTGACATCACATTATAAGCGTGATCTATCTAAAATATAAGGCAAATCTGTTAATTTAGTTAAAATTAGGCCGGGAGCCATTCTTTTTCCAGCTGATCCAGTGTTCCGGCCTTGATTGCAGCCCGGATTTCGACCATCAGGCGGTTCATAACGGCCACATTATGCTGGGCGACCAGCTGCATACCCAGCAATTCTCCCGCTTTTAACAAATGGTGGATATAGGCCTTGGAGTAATTACTGGATGCCGGGATACCCAAGGATGGGTCCAGAGGCTCCGGATCGTCCCGGAACCGGGCGTTACGAAGGTTCAGGCGCTCATCCGCAGCCCCTTTCATCAGGGCCCAGCCATGGCGGGCAATCCGGGTCGGAGAGACGCAGTCAAACGTATCAAGACCCAAACGAACAAAGCTGAAAACATCATGGATACGGCCAATGCCCAGCAAATGGACCGGGCGGTCGGGATGGGTCTGCGGCATGACCCAGCTAACCACCTCATGCATTTCCTCGACGGAACCGCCAAGGCATCCGCCAACGGCTGTGCCGAAGAACGGACGGCTTGCAACATATTCGCAGGATTGCGCGCGAAGATCTTCATAGATGCCACCCTGAACAATACCGTAGAGCGCCTGCTTGCCGGTATGGGTGCGCTCAAACTCCGCCAGGCAACGATCGCCCCAACGGTGGCTGCGGTGCATTGATTTTTCGGTGTAATCACGATCATCATGATACGCGGTGCACTCATCGAATTGGTAGATTAGATCCGCGCCCAGCTTACGCTGGATATCAATGGATTCTTCGGGGGTCAGATTCAATGTTGTGCCGTCTTTGTATGATTTAAAACGCGCGCCCTCTTCCGAAACTTTCAGCAGGCTTTTATCACCGCCGCGGTTACGTCCCTTGATTTCATCGGCAATCCCGCCATGCCCCATGGAGAAAATCTGGAAACCACCGGAGTCGGTCATCATCGGGCCATCCCATTGCATGAATTTATGCAGGCCACCCATTTTTTCGACAAGGTCAGCACCAGGCTGGATCATCAAATGATATGTATTGGCAAGAATGATATCCGTACGCGCTTCACGCATCGCATCCGTCGATACATTTTTGATGGAGGCTTTGGTGCCGCAGAAAATAAAGTTCGGCGTTTCGATTGTGCCGTGCGGAGTCGTCAAGCGACCCAAACGGGCGCGGCTTGCCGGGTCACGATGCAAAGTTTCAAATTTGAAATTGGGATATTCTAGATTTTGAGGAGAAGGAACAACAATGGGCTGCTCCTTCTTCCGTCTACGACTGCTTGATGACTGGGCCATCAAAAATCAGATTATTTTGCAGCTTTTGCAGCAACAACGGCGGCGCGGATGCGGCGCAGTTCCGGGTCCAGCTTGGTCGGCGCGATGGACAGCAGGTAAGAATCAATGCCGCCATTCACTTCGATCGTACGCAGACCGTTCATGCTGACGCGCAGGTTGATTTTGCGGCCCAGAGATTCGCTGTAAACGCTGGAGTACTGCACGTTTGGCAGAAACTTGCGGCGTGTTTTGTTGTTGGCGTGAGAGACATTATTGCCTGTCAGAACACCTTTTCCTGTAACTACACAACGGCGGCTCATGATCGTAATCCCTATAATTCTTGCTAATTTAGTAAAACCGAAGCGGACGATAAGCGATCCGGGCCATCCAAGTCAAGCATTTAAATGCCTAAAAAAGCCATCCCAAGGCAGTCATCAAACCCATGATGGCCGCCATGTACAGCAGATATGCCACCCAGCCCATATAAAGCGCGCGGCGCAGATGGCCGCCTTCTAGCTGGGCTGTGGCCCGGTCTGGCCCCACCCAAGCCCGCTTCAGGGTGCTGCCATCAAGGTCTTGCACCGGTCCGCCCAAGCTAACTTTGAGGGCATGGGCCATGACGGTGACGGGCACGCCGCCTTCGGCATAGGGCGCACAGCCCTTACGTCTAAAAATCCCGATAAATCCACGGGTTACGCCCCCGGTGGGCGTCAGGGAACCGGCAACCGCCAGCAAGAAAGCTGACAATATATGAGGAATAAATCCAGCAATTTGTTCAAAGGCCAGAGCCGTCTGGCCAAACCCCTTGGTAAACCCGTCCCGGCCAAAACGCCATGATAAGGCTGCAAGTCCCGCATAAAGATATGCCAGTGGCAAGCCCCCGATAAGATACCAGAATATGGGCGCGACAACACCCTTATCAAAGACCCGCGCGGCATAACCCATCCCGGCGCGGGTAATGGTAAAATCATCGGCAGAAGACAGGTCAATGCGGGTAGAGCGAACAATATTCAAATACGCCCCCTTTTCCACTTTTTTCCCATTTAATTTCAATGCCCTGTACAAAACCAGCAAGATTTTCCAGACCGCGCCGCCCGCTATCAGCGGGCTTAACAGCGCAATCTCCGTTAACCCGCCATAAGGGTGGCGATAAGCCAGATGGGAAGCGGCCAGCCCCAGAAGAGCAGCAAAAACAGCAGCAACCAGCGTAATAATCAACCCGCGGATAAACAGATCCAGCCCTTGCCGGTGACGACGGTCAAGGCGCGCGCTGATCCCCCCGAAGATTTTATCTATTATAAGCCAGAGGAAAGGATTGGCATTACGCCATAATGGGCCCGTTGCAATCCCCACCAATGCCACAAGCACCATGGCCAGCAGCGCTATCGGGAAGCGCTCCGGCTGGAGGATATAATCGGGCAGTATTCTGAAAAACTCAATCATTCTAGAATGTTACCATAGACAACCGTAATTGTCATCCCACGGCTTGACCAGGGGATCCATAGAGCGTTCATTATCCGGATTATGGATCCCCCGCTTGTGCGGAGGATGACGGTTAATAATAGGGATTAGAACCCTACCCCAAAGATAGTTCCAAAAAATTAATCCAGTTTAACTAATTTGTGCGTATAATTCACATTAGGAATCGTAAATATAAGGGGATCACGTGTTATATAATCTTTATGAACTTCAGCATGCGGTTTTTGCGCCGGCGCGCCTGTCGGCTGAGTTCACCCGTAATCTGTACCAGCACCCGCTAAACCCCCTGTCTTACACACAAGCCGGCCGTACGATTGCCGCCGGTGCGGAAGTGTTTGAACGCGCAACCCGCCGCTTTGGCAAACCGCAATTCGAACTCCCCTTCACAACGATCGATAATCAAAAAATTGCGATTGAAGAAGAAATTGTTCTTAAAAAACCGTTCTGCAGCCTTTTGCATTTCAAACGCGAAACAACACGCAAGGATCCGCGCGTTCTGATTGTGGCACCGATGTCTGGCCACTATGCCACCCTTCTGCGCGGCACAGTCGAAGCCTTGCTGCCGCATCATGATGTTTATATTACGGACTGGATCGATGCGCGCCTTGTGCCTTTAAGCGAAGGCCGCTTTAACCTTGATGATTATATTGCGTATGTACGAAACTTCCTGACACATCTTGGCCCCAACACACATATGATTGCGGTGTGCCAGCCCGCCGTGCCGGTATTTGCGGCAACGGCATTGATGGAAGCCGACAAGGACCCCAATTACCCTTCCAGCATTACCTTAATGGGCGGTCCCATCGATCCGCGCATTTCAAAAACAAAAGTGACCGAACTTGCCGAAAACCGCCCACTAAGCTGGTTCGAAAAGTCCGTCACAATGGATGTGCCACCCATGAACCCCGGCGCTTACCGCAAGGTTTATCCCGGCTTTATGCAGCTCAGCGGGTTTATGTCGATGAATCTTGACCGCCATGTAGGATCACACTGGAAATTCTATCGCCACCTGGTCACGGGTGACGGCGATTCCGCCGACCTACACCGCGCGTTTTATAATGAATATATGTCCGTAATGGATATGACGGCGGAATTCTACCTGCAAACGGTGGAAACCGTGTTCCAAAAACATGCGTTGCCAAAAGGTGAGATGAAATGGACAGACCCTGCCACCGGCAAAGTCTATCCGGTTGATCCCAAATCTATCCAGCGCACCGCCATCCTGACCATTGAAGGGGAATTGGATGATATTTCCGCCCATGGTCAAACCACGGCGGCCCATACGATTTCAACAAACCTGCCCGCCAACAAACACTGGCACCATTTCCAGATGAATGTCGGTCACTATGGCATCTTCAATGGCCGCCGCTGGCGCGAACATATAATGCCCCGGATCCGTCATTTTATACGGCAGTTTGACACGGATGCATTTGATCCCATTCCGAAAGCGGACCTTGAATTGATCGCCGATAAAAAGGCCGAACAATGGGACCCAAAAAAACACGCCGTCGAAGCCGTGAAAAAAAGACTTGCGGATAAGTCCAAACCAGCGGAAAAACAAGAAGAGCATTCTGAACTTTAATTCGTTGGTATTTCCATGAATGATTTTAAGAAAATACATCCGCGGCTAGAAGTGGTGGTTAGCAAACGTGCGCGCCGCATGGCGTTGCGCTTGGATATACGCGCGCGCGTGATTAATATTATCGTGCCGTCCCGCACCAGCATGAAAAAAGCGTATGAGTTCGCCGCCGACAATAAAGACTGGATCCGGGAGAAACTGGCCGCCCTGCCCGACGCCGTTCCCTTTGCTCATGGCGAGATTATTCCGGTTCTAGGGATACCGCGTACCATTCATATCACCCACAAAACATCACAGAAAATTACAGAGATCCACCTGACTCGTGACCAGTTGCTTGTGGTGACGAACAAAGAAGATCCTTCGGGCCGTATTCTGCGCTTCCTCAAGGAACTGGCGCGCGAAAAAATTACGGAGCTTGCGCATATAAAAGCGGAAATGACGGGCAAGAAAATTAAAGCTGTCGTCATACGCGATACAAAAAGCCGCTGGGGCAGCTGCGCTCCTGATCGCACGCTGTCTTTCTCCTGGCGCCTGATCCTCGCCCCGCATTCGGCCTTTGACTATGTGATTGCTCACGAGGCTGCACATTTGTCCCATATGGATCACAGCGCGCGCTTCTGGAAGAAATGCGAAGAAATGTCGCAATATTACAAAGCCGGAAAAGACTGGATGAGTGATAACGGGCACAGCCTTCACCGCTATGGCGTTGTAGATTAGAATCTTTGAATATAATCCAGCGCCCCTTGCAGGATGAATTGCGCTGCAAGCTTGTCGACGACCAGTTTTCGTTTTGTTCTCGACATATCCACAGATTCAATCAGAAAGTCTTCCACAGAGGATGTTGACAGCCGTTCGTCCCACAGACTTATCCACGGACTTATCCCGAAAATCTGTGGATATCTCACCATCTCCTCCGCGAAATGCCGAACGGACTGGCAACGCGGACCTTCCGTTCCATCCATGTTCAAGGGATATCCCAAGACATATCCACCGATCTCATAATCCTTGATAAGGGGGCACATTTCCTCAATATCCTTGGTAAATTTAGTCCGGCTGATGGTCCGCAGCGGCGTGGCAATGGTCTGGGCGGAATCGCAAATCGAAAGACCGATGGTTTTTGAGCCAATATCAAGCCCCAGCAACCGCACATGGGCGGGCCGCGTATCCATCAGTTTTTCAAGTCTTCCAATAGGCATATTGTCTTGCACCTGTTCCTTAGCAATGCTAGATCTTTTAGGCTGAAATACAAAGGAATACAAGCATGTCACTCACCAAGGAAAACACCCGTAAAGTCGCTGGCCTTGCCCGTCTCCGTATGGATGACGCGCAGCTGGAGATTTATACGCAGAAATTAAACAATATTCTGGGCTTTATCGCGCAGCTGAATGAGGTTAACACCGATAATGTCGAGCCCCTGCCCAGCCCGGTCAATATTAACCTGACCCTGCGCCCAGATGTGGTGAATGACGGGAATTGCCAGGACAAGGTTCTGGCCAATGCCCCGGAAGCCGTTGAGGGTTTTTATGTTGTGCCGAAAGTGGTGGAATAGATTATGAGACCTGATCAAGTAAAAAATAAAAAAGCTATACGCACAACGCTTTATACAATGGGTTTTATTCTTTGCTGCCTCGGTGCGTATTGCGTATTTGAAGCGGAACAGGTTGGAAAGATCGTTGAAACACCCACTGATGAGACGAGAATATCCGGCTTTATACTGATCCTGGTTGGTTTTTCTGATTATCTGATAGCAAGATTTTTATTTTCTGAGAGTGACAATAAATGACCCAACTTACCCATTTAACATTGGCCGAGGCCCTGAAAGGTCTTGAGAACAAAGATTTCACCGCCAAGGAAATCACGCAGGCACATATCAGCGCGATTGAATCCAATCGTCACTTGAATGCCTTTGTCACAGAAACGCCGGAACTAGCGCTGAAACAAGCCGCCGAGTCCGATGCCCGCCGCGCGCAAGGCAAAGCCGGCAAGCTGGATGGTGCGCCGCTGGCCATCAAAGATTTATTCTGCACTACCGGTGTCCGCACCACGGCCTGCAGCAAGATGCTGGAAAATTTTGTGCCTACTTATGAATCCACCGTATCCGGAAAATTGCTGGGCGATGGGGCAATTATGCTGGGCAAGACAAGCCTTGATGAATTTGCAATGGGCTCTTCCAACACAACAAGCTATTTCGGCAATGTGATCAGCCCGTGGAAACGTAATGATGGCAAGAATGTTGATCTGGTGCCGGGCGGTTCATCCGGTGGCTCAGCATCCGCCGTGTCGGCACGCTTGTGCCTAGGCGCGACAGGCACGGATACGGGCGGCTCTATTCGCCAGCCTGCTTCCTTCTGCGGTATTGCTGGAATTAAACCGACATATGGCCGTTGTTCCCGTTGGGGTACGATTGCGTTCGCTTCTTCACTCGATCAAGCGGGCGTGTTTGCGCGCAATGTTGAAGATTGCGCGCTGCTTTTGGAATCGGCATCTGGTTACGATCCTAAAGACAGTACATCGGCCAATATCGCCGTGCCCAACTGGACAGCCCAGCTGACGGGCAATATCAAAGGCCTGCGCGTTGGTATTCCGAAAGAGTACCGCGTTGACGGCATGCCCGAAGAAATTGTCAAACTCTGGGAACAGGGTATTGCCTGGATGAAAGATGCGGGCGCAACGATTGTCGATGTCAGCTTGCCGCATACAAAATATGCGCTGCCGACTTACTACATTATTGCACCAGCGGAAGCTTCCTCCAACCTCGCCCGTTATGATGGTGTTCGTTATGGCAGCCGCGTGGAAGGCAAAGATCTGCGCGATCTCTATGAGTTGACCCGCGCCGGAGGATTTGGCCCGGAAGTTACGCGCCGTATTATGATCGGCACGTATGTTCTGTCCGCTGGCTTCTATGACGCTTACTACGTCAAGGCACAGCGTGTGCGTCGTCTTATCCTTAATGATTTTGAGAATGCGTATAAGGAGTGTGATGTCCTTCTGACACCCACCGCGCCGTCTGCGGCCTTTGCGATTGGTGAAAATGAAGATGATCCGATCAAAATGTACCTGAACGACGTCTTCACGGTTCCGGCATCTCTAGCCGGTCTGCCGGGCATGTCGGTACCTGCGGGCCTCGATGCCGCAGGCACACCGCTAGGCTTGCAGATCATTGGCAAGGCATGGGATGAACAAACCGTTCTGAATGTCAGCCGTGCGGTGGAAGAAGCGGCGCAGTTCAACGCCATCCCACAGATTATCCAGAAGAAAGCCGCATAATGGCCGACATCAAACTGTCGCAGAAATTTTATCAGGCCGTTGAGCATGTCAGCATCCTGCATAAGGATCAGAAACGAAAGTTTTCGGATGCTCCCTATGCCACGCATCTTTTTGGTGTCGCCATGCTTATCCATGAATATGGCGGCGATGAAGAAGAAATTATTGCTGCCCTGTATCATGATACGCTGGAGGATCAGCGTGACAAGATTACAGCCGACGACATCGAAAAACTGCACGGGCCGCGTGTCCGCCGCCTTGTTGAAGGTGTAACGGAAAATGTGGGCCTGCCCGGCCATGTAAAAAATCCCTGGCAGCAGCGAAAAGACGGCTATATCGCACATGTCGCGGCGAGTGCGGCGGATGTTGCCTTCCTGTCCTGCGCCGACAAGCTGCATAATCTGCGCTGTCTGGTTGATAATCTGCGTGATTATGGCCCGTCCGTATGGGCGTCTTATACCTCAACAGCAGAGGAAACAATCTGGTTCAATGAACAGCTAGCGAATATTTATGTGGCTAAACTTCAGAACCCGATTGCTCAGCAATTCCTGAAGGAGTTGCAGCAGTTTAAAAAAGATCTGGGCTTTGCAACAACGCCCTGCCCTTATCCTAACCGCCAACCTCTGCCATAGAATGCGTTTTATCAGCCTGCTTCTCCTGCTGATTACATTGTCCCTGCCTGTCATGGCGCAGGATCTGATTATTGTTCCGGATGTTGAAAATAAGGAACCGGCCATTATCGCTGCGGAAGATTTGCAATCCGATCCCGCCCATCTGCAGAACAGCCTGACCTTCTATGATCGGTGTATAAGCCTCATTTACACGGATTTCTCCGCCCAGACTCATAAATCTTTCTGTGCCTGCGCCGCGGAAAACGCACGGAAAAAATTAAATTCAAAGGAAATACAGACGCTGGCCCGTGGCAAAGGGGTTGAGCTTAGCCCCGCTACTGTTCATTCGAAGGCTCTGGGCACCTGCATGGGGCTTCTGGTCCGGGATACGGAATATAACAAATTCATAAATAGCCGCGCCGCAAAGGACCTGTTTAAAACGCCTGAAGCCCTGTTTGCCGCCGCGCGCTGCGTCAGTGAAGGGATGCAGGCTTTCATGGAAACATATGGCGAAGACGCCATGGCCCAGGTAGACGCCATGACATCACAGCCCAAAGACCCGCTCACGGACCTTCTAGGCAGTTATCTATACAAATCAGAACTTGCCAAAATCCGTGGGAATTGTATGAATAGCTATGCTTATCAGTAAGATTTAAGGAGTACCGGATATGGCGAAATTGATCCAAGGCGAAACAGGTGAATGGGAGATTGTAATCGGCATGGAAGTCCATGCCCAGATCACAGCCAACACCAAGCTTTTCTCCGGTGCCTCTGCCGCGTTCGGTGCAGAACCCAACAGCCAGGTCAGCCTCGTTGATGCCGCCATGCCGGGCATGCTACCTGTCCTGAATGAATATTGTGTTGAGCAGGCGGTACGCACTGGTCTTGGCCTGAATGCGCAAGTCAACCTTACCTCCGTGTTTGAGCGTAAAAATTACTTTTACCCCGACCTGCCGCAAGGATACCAGATTTCGCAGTTCCTGCACCCGATCATCGGCCTGGGCAAAATCGAAATTGATTTACCGGACGGCACAACAAAAGATATCGGCATCACACGTCTGCACCTTGAACAGGATGCGGGTAAATCATTGCATGACCAGCATCCGACAAAATCATTCGTCGATCTGAACCGTTCCGGTTGCGCGTTGATGGAAATTGTATCCGAACCCGATATTCGTGGCCCGGAAGAAGCCACCGCTTATTTGTCGAAGCTCCGTATGATTTTGCAGTATCTGGGCACCTGTAACGGCAACATGGAAGAAGGCTCCATGCGCGCCGACGTCAACGTATCCGTTCGTAAACCGGGCGACCCGCTCGGCACACGCGCGGAAATCAAGAACGTAAACTCCGTTAAAGCCGTGCAGATGGCCATTGATTACGAAGTCCGCCGTCAGATTGAAATTATTGAAGATGGCGGCACGATTGTGCAGGAAACACGTTTGTGGGACCCGGCCAAAGGCGAAACACGCTCCATGCGCTCCAAGGAAGAAGCACATGATTACCGTTATTTCCCAGATCCTGATCTGCTGCCGCTTGTCATCAAACAAGACTGGGTCGATCAGATTAAAGAAACGCTACCCGAACTCCCGGATCAGAAGAAGCATCGCTTTATGAAGGATTACGGCTTGTCAGCTTATGACGCCAGCGTGCTGATCGCCAACCGCGAACGCGCCGGTTACTTTGAAACAGTTGCTGCAGGCCGCGATGCCAAGTTGGCCGCGAACTGGGTGCTCAATGAGCTGCTCGGCATCCTGAACAAGGATGGCAAGGAACTGTCTGAAAGCCCGATCAGCGCTGCGCAGCTCGGCCAGTTGATTGAACGTATCTCCGACAACACGATCAGCGGCAAGATCGCCAAGGATGTATTCGCCGATATGTACGCCACCGGCAATGATGCCAACAATATCATTGAAACCAAAGGCCTGAAGCAAGTCACCGACAGCGGCGCGATTGAAAAGATCGTCGACGAAGTCGTTGCCGAGAACCCGGATAATGTCGCAGCCTATCGCGGTGGCAAGGACAAGCTATTCGGCTTCTTCGTCGGCCAAGTCATGAAAAAATCCGGCGGCAAAGCCAACCCGGATATGGTGAATGAGCTTTTGAAGAAGAAATTGGGTTAATAATATTATTGACATATTTTGGGCGGGACCATAATATCCATAATCTTAATTGTGGATATGAAAATGGCGGCAGACCCAAAAAATATTCTGATTGTATCAGCCACGCCGGAGCCGCTCTCTTTTGGCGGCGCACTTGAGCGTGCATTACAATCCGATCTACACTCCGCGGGTTATCAAGTAACGTGCAGCAACCTATACCAGCAGCATTTCAATGCCGTCGCCTTCCCCGAAGATTTCACCGCGCGTCAGAATGATGTTTATTTCGACATGAATAGTGAGCTAGGTCATGCTTTTGCCAATGCCACCACGCCCGATGCCGTGAAGGTAGAGCAGCAACGAGTCCTGGATGCCGCCCTTGTTCTGTTTGTAACGCCGCTTTACTGGGGTGGTCCGCCCGCCATTATGCGCGGCTGGTTTGAACAAGTTTTTATTCCGGGCTTTGGTCATGGCAAAGGCCAAACTTTTGCCAATGGCCTGTTGAAAGGCCGCACGGCACAATTTATTGCGACATATGGTGTAGGTGCCGAAACACCTGAAAAAGCCGATGAAAATGCCGCGGCCTATTTCAAGCATCTGGAAGACCGCCCCTTGAGCTATTGCGGATTCGATGTATTGCCGACCATCGTCATGCACCGTCATCCCGGCCACGATATTCATCAGAAAACAGTTGATGCGCGAGTTACCGCCGCAAACATCATTCAAAAATTGAATTTGGGATAAATGTTTATGGCTTCTCATCTTAATATTTATACCGCGCAACTTAACACCCATGTGGGAAATTTGATTGCCAATAAAAATGCGATTGTGAAAGCCTACCGCGAAGGGTGCACGCAAGGGGCAGATCTTGTCATCACGCCGGAAATGAGCCTGACCGGATATCCGCTTGATGATTTTGCGCAGCGCCCCGCATTTCTGCAGGCGGTGAAAAAAATAGTGGATGAGCTTTGCACCATTGTAAGCGCAGGCATGCCGCCCCTTCTGGTCGGTGCCCCGTGGCTTGACGATGGCAAGCTTTATAATACGGCACTGCTAATACAGGATGGGCATGTAGGGCACGCTATACGCAAGCATGATCTGCCTAATTACGGACCGTTTGAAGAAAAGCGCGTTTACACATCGGCACCGTTTGCAGAGCCGATTGAGATTAAGGGCCATAAAATTGGTATTCTGATTTGTGAAGATCTATGGACGCCCCCATATTCTTACCATCTTGCTTCACGCGGTGCAAAAATTTTGGTGTCCGTCAACGCCAGCCCCTATGAAGAGGGAAAAGAGGAACAGCGTCTTGCAATTGCCCGCGCCCGCTGCGCCGAAACCGGATTGCCGCTGATCTACGCTAATATTGTGGGTGGCGCAGATTCGCTTATATTTGACGGTTCGTCTTTCTGCATGGATGCATACGGCTTTGCCACCAGCCGCCTACCTGAATGGCAGGAATCCGGGGGCATGTTCCGTTTTAATAAGGACAGCGCAGGATTTATTCGGCCAATTGTAGGGGATATCAATTTACAACTGCCTGTAGTTGAATCCCTTTACAGTGCCGTTGTTCTCGCCACCCGTGATTACACGTTAAAAAATGGATTCAATAAAAATGTACTGGGCTTGTCCAGCGGTATGGATAGCACGCTGTGCACAACAATTGCTGTGGATGCCTTAGGGGCAGATAATGTACTCGCGCTTATGCTGGGCTCGACTGTAACTTCGGGACGCAGTTATAATGACGCGCTTCAGACGGCAAGAAATCTTGGTTGTCATTTCAGTGACCAGATTACAATCAAGGAGCCCTTTAATGCTTCCATGGCGGCGCTGCACCCGTTCATGGGGGCACCAAAAAAAGAACTGACGGCACAGAATTTTCAGGCCCGCTTACGCTCTCTATTCTTATATGGTGTCTCGAATGACCAAGGGCATCTGGTGCTGAATACAAGTAATAAATCCGAAGCGGCCATGGGCCATTCAACCCTATATGGTGATACGGGCGGCGGTTTTTCTCCGCTGATCGACTTATTCAAAGCAAAAAATCTGCAGCGTAGTGTTTACAGCCTTGCCGAATGGCGAAATAATCATATTTCCGCTATTTGCAAAGGCCCGGCGGGTGCCGTTATACCACGCAGTGTGTTGGAGAAAATCCCCTCCCCTGAGCTTAGCGAAGGCGAAACAGATCTTGATCTCCTGCCACCCTATGAAATTCTTGATCCCATTCTGATTGAACTGATGGAAAAGGATCGCTCCATTGAAGAAACTGTTGCAAAAGGATTTGATCTCCAGACTGTACGACTTGTCGCGGAAAAGCTGCAGAAGAATGAATTTAAGCGGCGTTTGATGTCACCCGGCCCTAAATTGTCAGAAAAAAGCTTTACTGTCCGTGATCGCCGTTACCCGGTAACAAACGGTTTCCAGGAATGGAAATACACACTCTAGGTTTCGATATAATTCAAATCATCATGGAATGTTTCGCGCAAGGTCGCCAAAGCGATGAAGCCCATGATGCTGACAATCGACATCACCGCCACCGATGACCCGATAACGCCCATAGACGGTATCAAGGCATGGAACCCTGCCGTCACAGGGATAACGATGGCCCGCACCATATTGGGAATTGTGGTCGCCGCCGTGGCTCGTATATTCGTGCCGAATTGTTCCGCGCCCATCTGCACGAACATGCACCAATAGCCGATGGCAATCCCCATCACGAAACATAAAGCGTAATAACTGACCAATGTCTTGTCGGGGAACACGACATAGAGCGCGACGGATAAGATGGTCAGAACCATGGATATCGCCACGGATTTACGGCGGCTCTGTAATTTCTGGCTCAGCAATCCGCTAAAAATATCACCGATAACAAGCCCACCGTAACAGGCCAGAACTGCGCTGCCCGCCGTCGGCAGAACATCCATCGCAAAAGCTTTGGCAAATTCCGGCGTAAAGGTAATAAACATACCCACCACCGCCCAGATAGGAGCACCGATCATAATAACTGCCAGATAACGGCGCAGACGCTTCCCATTTGTAAAAATCATCAGGATATTGCCGCGTGACAATGACGGGTCCATTTTTTCAAACATACCGGACTCTCGGACATTTAACCGCAGCACCAGCAACGCCAAACCCATAACACCACCTATGATATAAGCCATGCGCCAGTCAAAAATATCGGCAATCACCGCAGCAAATGTGGCACCCAGAACGCCGATCGAAGCAATAAAAGTTGTACCCAGCCCGCGCCATTTTTTTGGCAGCAATTCCGAAGCCAGCGTAACGCCCGCTCCCAGCTCTCCCGCAAGCCCGATGCCCGCAATAAAACGCAGCACCGCATATTGTTCAACATTCGTAACAAAGCCATTGGCAATATTCGCAAGGGAATAAAGAAGGATAGAACCAAAAAGCACCGATACACGCCCCCACCGGTCACCCCATATGCCCCACAAAATCCCGCCCAGCAATAGGCCGGCCATCTGGATATTGATCAGAAGAATGCCGGAAGAGAGCATCTCCTCATCCGGCACGCCCAGACTCTTCAAACTTTGGATACGCACAATACTGAACAGCAATAAATCAAAGATATCGATGAAATAACCCAGAGCGGCCACGATAATGGTCAGCAGAACCGCGCCATCAATTTCATTCTGCTGTAAAAGCCTCTTTAACATGAATAATTCTCTGAATTTATTATGTATATAATATGAGTGATATTGACTCACCCTAGCCAAAGTTTCTACAATGGTCATCAAAATAAAAATAAATAAATCAAATTAACACAGGGGATTATCATGGCTGAGACCAACGAGATTATGATTATGCTGGAACGCGGTCTGGATAATGTTGAAAAGCAAAGCGCTATCAATAAAGTAGCCCGGATCAGCGGCCTTTGTAACCTCCGCTTTGCCTTTCCCAATGCCATTACGGACCGCGAACAATCGCCCTTAAGAAAGAAATTTCCGACAATGGAAGACCCGGACTGGTACCGCCATCTGCTGGTTAATATTGCCCCGCAGGAGAGTAAAGAAGAAATGCCTCATTCCAATGAAGATATACTGGCCTCACTCAGAAAGATCAAAAGCGTGGAAAAGGCATGGATGCCCTGCTTTATCAACACACTCTGCCACTCTTGAATTAACCATTGATCTACCCCCCAATAGCTGATATCTCATAACCCAACGGAGACGTGGCCGAGAGGCTGAAGGCAACGGTTTGCTAAATCGTCATACGGGTAACACCGTATCGAGGGTTCGAATCCCTCCGTCTCCGCCATTTTCTTCCTCCCCTAATGTATGAAACGAATGGACCTTTTGAGGGTCATACAGTTAAAGAATATAGATGCGCAGCATTATCATTATAGGCGGCGGACCGGCGGGGTTGATGGCGGCGGAAATTCTGGCGAAGGCTAGGTTTGCTGTTACGTTGTATGACCGCATGCCCTCTCTGGGCCGAAAATTCCTTATGGCCGGGCGTGGTGGATTGAACCTGACGCATAGCGAAGCGCTGGATAGTTTTATTCAGCGCTATGGTCCGCAGGCCAAGAAATTGTCACCGTTAATCCATAAATTTTCACCCGCTGATTTACGTGCCTGGTGCGAAGGGTTGGGTCAGGAAACATTTGTGGGATCAAGTGGCCGGGTCTTCCCGAGAGCATTGAAAGCCTCCCCCCTACTGCGCGCATGGATTACCCGGCTTGAATCATTGGGCGTAGAATTCAAATTACAGCGCCGCTGGACGGGTTGGGATACGCACGGCCAACTGACTTTTATAGATGCAGCCGGACATGCAGAAACCGCGCGCGCGGATGCCACATTACTGGCACTGGGCGGGGCATCGTGGCCCAAATTGGGATCGGATGGCGCATGGGTAAATATATTGGGAAGTACTACACTGATAGAACCCTTAAGGCCCGCCAACTGTGGCTTTAACGTCAAATGGTCTGAAATATTTCGCACGCGCTATGCCGGGCAGCCGGTGAAGCCGGTTACTTTGTCTCTGCATGGGAAGTCCATACCCGGGGAAATCATGATAACGGATAAAGGTGTTGAAGGGGGCGCCATCTATGCCCTGTCCTCCGCCATCCGGGATGATGTTTTGGCGCAAGGGTCGGCCCTTATAAATATCGATCTGCGTCCTGGGCTTGATAGGGCAACACTCACCGCACGCTTGACCGGATCGCGGCAACGGCAATCTTTTTCAAATTACCTGCGTAAATCGGCAGGCATGTCTGCCGTTGCGGCAGGCCTTATCGTTGAACACAGTGTCGGGAAAGACCCTGGGCTATCGCCTGCGGCACTTACAGGATTGATTAAATCATTTCCGTTGAAGCTTGAAGCGCCCTTCCCGATTGAACGCGCTATATCATCCGCCGGTGGATTATCATGGGCGGGGCTGGATAATAATTTTATGCTGAAAAACCATCCCGGTGTATTTGCCGCCGGGGAGATGATGGATTGGGAAGCGCCGACGGGTGGTTATCTTCTACAGGCGACCTTCTGTACCGCCCATCATGCCGCGGAGGGAATAGTCCGCTGGCTTAATGAAGCGGCCATATCATCAAAATCAAAGCCGTCCCCGCAACAAGAACCATAATGCTGAGCGGCAGTCCGAGACGCCAGTAATCATTAAATTTATACCCACCCGGCCCCATTACAAGCGTATTCGATTGGTGCCCGATCGGTGTCAGAAAATCGCACGATGTGCCGACTGCCACAGCCATCAGGAACGGATCTATATTGACACCCATTTTATAGGCTAGACTACCCGCAATCGGCGCCATCAACAAAACTGTCGCGGCATTATTCAGGAACGGTGTAACCAGCATTGAGGCCAGAATAATAAGTCCCACCATCGCATAAGCCGGGAATCCTTCAGAAACCGAAGCAATGGCCACAGCAATAAGCTCCGACCCGCCAGTGGTCTGCAAGGCTTGCGTAACCGGTATCATCGCGCCCAGCAACATGATTACCGGCCAGTCAATGGCTTCATAAATTTCATTCAAGCGCATGATACGCATAATCGCCAGCGCCAGAACACCACCAAGGAACGCAATTGAAATCGGCATCACACCAAAAATAGTCAACAACACCGCAATCGATAAAATAAGCATCGGCACATAAAGCTGCTTGGGACGCCCCAGCATTAGATTACGCTCCGCCAGCGGAAGACAACCCAGATCCGCCAAAGTTTGGGGCATCACATCCATATTTCCTTGCAAAACGATAACATCGCCGGAATGGAATTGTGTTGTGCTTAAGCGTCGCCCTGCTTTTCCTCGGGCTGATTGTTTGCGAATGGCAAGAATGTTGACACCAAAACGTGAACGCAGGGCCAGCTGCCGCGCCGTTGCATTAACCAGTTCGGAATCTGATGTGATCACGGCCTCAACCGTTCCGACATCATCGGAGGTTAATGGGATATCCGCCGTTTCCTTGCTGCCAATCAATTCAACCTTGGCTATATCAACCAGGCTTTTCAAGCTGACGGGATCAGACCTTAGTAAAAGTATATCCCCTTCCTTAACTACTGTCAGGCCGGACGGCGTAGGACGGCGATCATTGCCGCGGATCAACGCATAAATGGTCAAATCACCTTCGACCATGCCCTCTACGGTACTGATCATTTTGTTGACTATCGTGGAGTCTTCTTTGACCAGCACTTCACTAATGTAATCTTCAATCGCAAAACTATCTTCTGCGGATGGTTTTCCCTGCCGGTTTGTCGGCAGAAGTTTCCAGCCAAAGCTTAAATACACAAGCCCCAAAGCACACAAGCCAAGCCCCACCGGCGCAAAGTCAAACATTTGGAAGGGTTCGCCCGCCATATCTTCCCGTATCCGGGAAATAAGCAGGTTGGGCGGCGTACCAATCATCGTAATCAATCCGCCCAGCAGTGAGCCGAAGGATAAAGGCATCAAAAGTTCCGACGGCTTGCGATTAGCCTTCCGCGCGAATGTCAACGCAATCGGCAGGAAAACGGCCAGCGCCCCCACATTATTCATGAAGGCCGACAAGACCATCACCATTGCGACCAGCAGTGTAATCTGCATCTTCGGTTTATCAATCACACGGCCCATGGCTTTCATGACCAGATCAATAAATCCCGATCTGCCGATCGCGGCACTGATGATAAGGATGGCGGCAACCGTTGTCACAACCGGATCACTAAACCCCGTAAATGCTTTTTCCGCCGGAACAACGCCAACGATAACGGACACAAATAAAACAAACAGCGCTACAATATCATACCGCCACTTATCCCAGACAAACAGGACAAGCGCCATGAACAAGATGGCAAAAATAGTGATTTGGTCGATTGTCATGAGCGCCCTTTTTATGCCGCGATTGAAGACTGCATCTTTAGCTGATGCTCAAAAACATACAAGGCTGAATAGAGTTCTTGCCCCGGAGCAAATAATATTTATTATTCATAATCGTGTTTTCTAATATACGAGTAAAATCAGATCATTTTATGCGCAACTTAGTTTTTTCATAAGCTTAATTTTAGTTATGTTTAATTTTTCTTGCTTTTTTTCAAGCGATTCTTTATGAGCGATGGGGTAAGCAAAATTCTTATGGCAATCGTGCCAAATAAACTGGAGGACCACAACTATGGCTAATGCTGCAAAACTAGGAAATAAAGTTAATGTAAGTGAAGTTCTTGCAAGAGCTGCAAAGAAAAGCACTGCAACAACTACGAAAGTTGCCCCGACCGAGAGCTCACAGCTCGCTGAAAAGATCAAGGAAAACACCTACTATAAAATCGTGTTTGATCCCAAAACAACACCTAAAGAAAAAGTTGCAGCCTTAACGGAAGTACAGACGACTGTCTCTACAAAAGAAGAAAACCGTGAACGCATCGCAGAACAGCAGCAATTCAAAGACTGGATGCAACAGAAGCGCCGTGAATGGGCCGTTAGCAGCCTGGCGCTGGCCGATACAGAAATGTTTTCGGAACTGAAGAGCGTTTATGCTGAAATGAACGAAGGCGTTCTGGATTTCAACGCAAAAGTTGCTCCTCTGGTTGAAATGCTGCAAGGCCTGAACGATTTGCGTTTGCAAGGCAAAACGCTTGATGCTTTCTCCGAAGTTAAAGACGACCGCGAAGAAGATGCGCGCCGTGCCCGTATTCTGCTAGAGCAGAAAGAGCGTGGCGAACGCCTTAATGCTGAAAAATTACAATTGCAGCATGATATTGCTAAGCTCAGCGAAGACAAGCGCTTCCTGATTGGCGGAATCAAAAAAGAATCCCGCGAGCAAATTGCTATAAAAACTCTTGAAATTGCAAACATTGATGATCAGATTTTATCTTTGAATGCTGAAGTCAAGAAAACACAGGAAGATTTCGCCCAGCCGCGTGCATCCTCCCTTGGTGATGATCCCAAAATTATTGCCGCCAAACAAAAACTGCGCGAATTGATGGATACACCCGCAGAAGATCTGAATAAAATGCAGGAAGAACTAAAAGCTTCTGTCTTGAATTTCGTAGAAAAAATCGATGCGAAAACAACAAGTGCCGCTGAGCATCTTAAAAAGCACGGCTCACAATGCGTTGGCCAGCTGGATGCATCATCCAAGATGGGGACAATCTACGCCCTTCTGAGCGACTCCTCAAAAGCTGCTACAGATATCAATAAACAGAAGTATGAAACACTTAAAGCAGCCATTGCAGAGGCCACGACTGAAACAGAGAAGATTACTCTCGAAGAAGAAATGGAAGCTCTGCAGGAACACCTGAAGGCTTTGAATGAAACGCACCGTGAGACATTAACGTCACGGGGCAGCCTGGCTGAAGAAAAACTGCGTGTTAAATCCATGCTTGATGCTAACGTTATGGAACAGCAGAAAGTCAGCGAAATGCATAACAGCGGTAATGCTGGTATGGCTTCTCGCCTCCTGACTGTGTTCAACGGTATTAACGCAGCGGCTTCTCATGAAGCATCTGAAATGGTTGCCGGCTCCATTGGCACTATGCGTGATAGCACAACAGACCTTCTGCAACGCGGAATTCTGGCAAATGCTATCGGCCTCGGTGAAGAGAACGAGAAGCGTCTGCGTCAGATTGCTGCACTGGAAGAGTCAGGCAAGATTCTGGTTGCTGCTAAAGAGCTTACAGATACCAATATGGCGGCTATTTCTGAAGCAAACCAGGCTCTCGAGCGTGAAAGCGAAGCTTTGCTTGCCAGCATCAAGGACCTGAGTGCAGCGCAAGGTGCTGAAGTTAAAGAAGCGGGCACACCTGCGCCGGCGAACACAAACCAGCCACCTGCTTCTACTAAAAAAGCACCAGAACCATTTACGTTTGGTTAAATAATACGGAATGCGGCCCTGCCCTCCACGGGGCCGCATCTTCCCGCTACCAGCTACCCGGTTTTATAAATTCTATCAGGGAAAGTTCAGATCATGGCCACAGACACAACCACAACTACAACCACTCCACAAATTCTTACTCACGGCAGTGAGTATCTTAAGAAAAACCATCCTGATTTCAAACTTGTGGGACGGGATGAAGAACTTAAGAAGATGACGGGCATTTTGATGCGCCAGAAAGCAAATAATGTTTTGCTGGTGGGTCCCGGTGGTTCTGGTTGTTCGGCAATGTGTGTTGGCTTGCAGGCCAGCAAAGGACTGCCTGATACACCTGTAGATTTGATTAATAAAGGTTTTTACTGGCTTGATATTGACCTGCTGTTTTCCTCCGGGAATTCAACAGAGATTAATGAGAGCTTTGGAAAAGTTATTCGCACTCTGGCGAATGATAATAATACAGTCCTGGTCATCCCGGATATGAAAGGCTTTATCGAAGCCGCCCGCAATAGCGGTTGCAGCAACATCATCAATTCCTTGATGAGTGAAGTGCGCAAAGAAAACTTGCAGGCTATTTTTGAAGTCCGTGACCAGGATCTTGATTTTGTACTGAAAGCACACAGCGACCTGGTCAATGATTTCACCCTTATGGACATGCCAGAACCGTCCCAGGAAAATCTGAAGCTGATCGTGGATGCGCGTCTTGCCAGCCTGGAAGCCTTCCATGGCATCAAGATTGCGCCCGAAGCCGCGGAACAAGCCATTATGCTGACCAATAAATACAGCACGCGCGACGCATCGCTGAACCGTTCCCAGCCGGAACGTGCTTTAACATTGATTGACCGTGCCTTTACATCCTATCGCCAGAAGGCGCACTCACGTCCGATTATAATGGATACGCTGGAATCAAATCTGGTGGCCGTTGAAGCCGCCATTCAGGGTAGCGTTCCCCCTTCATTGGCGGATAAAACGCCATCAGAGCTGGAAAATCTTAAAGCCTCCATATCGTCTGATATACAGGAAGTCTATGCAGACTGGGCCGAAACACAAGCCAAGCTGAAAAAAATCTATAAGCAAATCCGCGGCGCGCAGGATCTGATCCATAAACTTGAGCAACAGATTGAAAAAGAATCCAAAGAACGCAAAGATCGCGCAGATGCGGATGAACAAGCTATTGCTGCTACCCATGCGAAATCAGGTGGAAAAACCAAACCCCAACCAACATCATTTTTGGGCATGGCAGAATCAGCCGGGATTACAGGCACAGAAGATGATAAAAACTCTCCACAAGGAAAAATTAAGCGCCTGCAGATAGAACTGACGGAAGCAAAAGCCGCACAGAATGCCATTATGGCGGAGATCAATAAAGATCTTGAACTGACCAGCGCACATGTTTTACTGGAATTCAGCACTTTGTCTGGTATTCCCGTGAACAAGCTGTCCCAGAACGAAACAGAAAAGCTTTTGAAACTGCATACAACCTTGGCCAACCGTGTATTTGACCAGGATGAGCCGGTGAACAAACTGGCGGGTGCCATGAAGGTGGCAAAAACCGGACTGAAAGACCCGAACAAGCCAGATGCAGCCTTTATGTTCCTGGGACCATCCGGTACCGGCAAGACAGAACTAGCCCTGGCATTGACGCAGGCGCTTTATGATGATGAAAAAGCCATACTGCGCCTCGACATGTCGGAATATTCCGAGAAAAATGCTGTTGCGAAGCTGATCGGGGCACCTCCTGGCTACGAAGGGTTTGAGCGTGGCGGTCACTTGACCAATGCCATCCGCAAGAACCCGCGCTGCGTCGTGCTCTTTGATGAAATTGAAAAAGGCGATGACAGCATTTTTGATATTCTTTTGCAGGTTCTGAGCGCAGGCCGCTTGACCGATAACCATGGCCGTGTTGCAGACTTTACGCAGACAACAATTATCATGACATCAAATATCGGCTCCAAATACTTCCTGGACACCAGCCTGACAGAGAAAGAGGCGCAGGAAAAAGCGATGGCTGATTTGAAAGCAAGATACCGCCCCGAATTCCTCAACCGCTTTGCGGGTCAGCGGAATATTATTTGCTTTAAAAAACTACAGCACTCAACAATTGAGCGCATTGCCAATCGTGAACTGGTTAAGCTAAACAAACAACTGGCTGCGCAAGGGCTGGGCCTCAATATGGCGGAAGATACAATCAAGGAAATTGTAAAAACATATTACAATCCCGAAAATGGTGCCCGTGGTATTGCCGGATTCTTCGAAACTGATATTACACCTATTATTGCCGATACAATTCTCAGCACGCCAAACGCCAAGGGAATTATGCCTGCATCGCTTGATCCAGTAACAAAACGAATGATTATTTTGCCACCCGTGCTGGCTGCTGCCAATCAGAATGCAGGATCAAGCCCGGCGGTAACGCTATCATCTTCTGCAAAAACTTCATTTTCGCCCTAAATAAGGAACCAGACAATGTCTCAGAACAACACAACACCGCCCCGTAAAGAAAATATTATCGCTGATATTTTATCCGGTGATGCAGCAACAAGATGGCAGAAAAAATGCGCGGATACTTTTAATGATGCCGCCAGCAGCCGTACCGCAAAAACAATTGCCGCAACAGCAGGTTTTTTTGCCAATAGTGCCGTAAATATTGGTAAGGGCTACAAGTTCCTGTTTGATAAGTCAGTGTCCCCCGGGCCTTCTTACGAAGATTATAAATTTAAAAAGGCCTTTCTTAGCTTTTTAAATCCTTTTGTGAAAACTTACTGCAGCGCCATGCCATGGGCCTGGAGAAGCGCCTTTGCGGCCTCCATCCTGACCCCTGCCCTGTTGGCCACAGATCTGGCGACGGGCGCTCGCTTTACTCGAGTTGCTGGCGAATGGAGCAAGGATGCTCTTATGGCCACAACAACCAGAACGGAAGAGTTCTATACCTTTGGCACAGACATAGTCGATGATGAAAAAGGTATCTATATGGTTTCTACCGGCAAGGATATTAATGCATCAAACAAAAATGCTAGACAAATGAAGATCGAGCCCGATCTGTTCTTCTTGATTTTTAAACCGCAGGCTGAGAATATCTACGCACCCATCCCGAGCGATATGGGTTTTGCGCAGATTAAGCACACATGGTTCCGTTTTAGCTTATTCAACTGGATCAATATCTATCCAGAAGTTAAAGGCATTAAGATTACGCCGCTGAACGAACTGGATGATAATCACCCGGCAGCCCGTCACATGCGCCTTGATTCGAAAGAATACAAGGAGTACATCAAGACACACCCAATTGGTGGCGCCGTCGAAGTCCCAAAAGCCCTTCCGAAACCGGCGCAGCCATAATCAAAAAATTAAGCGGCAAGCAGGATCAGACAACAGATCCCTTGCCGCCCTTATTCCCCGTCCAGTTCACACGGTACAGGTCAAAGCGGCGTTCTTTAAGATTCTGGAAGGTTCCTGCATTGCGGTTCACAAGCAGGTTTTCAAGCTGTAAATCCGCAAACGCAATCATCTCCGTATTTGCCGCCGTGGTCGATGCTACCCCATCCCGTGCGAACGCAAAATCACACGGCGTCAGGATGCAGCTTTCGGCATAGTTAATATCGATACTCTCGACATCCGGCACATTACCAACGGTTCCAGACATCACAACATAAAGCTGGTTTTCAACCGCGCGCGCTTGTGAACAATAGCGCAGGCTCATATAACTCTGGCGCTCATCCGTGCAGAAGGGAACGAACAAGATCATCGCCCCCTGATCCGCGAGGTAACGCGCCGTTTCCGGGAATTCGCAATCATAGCCAATCAGCACGCCAATCGGACCGCAATCGGTCTTGATCGCCTGCAAATTATTACCGCCCTTGATATTCCACCAATATCTTTCATCTTCGGTCGGGTGCAGTTTTTCCTGCGAATGGATGGACCCGTCGCGCAGGAAAACATAGCTGACATTATGAATGTCTTCGCTGCCATCTTCGGTAACAATCGTCGGGTGTGAACCGCCAATGATATTGATGTTATAGGATATGGCCAGTCCCTGCATGAAATTGACAAAGCGCTGCGTATATTTGGTCATGTGAAGAACGGCTTCTTCATGGCGCATCTTTTTGTCTTCGACAGACAGGATGGGCAACGTGACAAGCTCAGGAAACGCAATAAAATCGGATTTATAATCGGCGGCAACATCAACGAAATATTCGATCTGCTGCTCGAACTGTTCCACGGATTTAACCTGGCGCACCTGAAACTGCACGGTGGCGACACGGACGGAGCGCGGTAAACGTCCCCGCTGCGTTGTTTCCTTCACATTCTTGTCCCGGGCCAGCGGATTGCGCCACACCATATGGTTTGCAAACGCGGCGGAGTCCTTGTCGCTCGGCAAATAATCTTTCAGAATACCAATCGGCACGAAATCATTGGCCAGATGGAAATTGATCACAGGGTCACGTAATTTACGCGCCTTGACCTGCGCCACATAGTCGGCAGGATCTTTCATCTTTGCCATACGTTTGGAGAAGCCGGGAATACGGCCCCCGAACACAATCCCCTGCAGCTCAAATTCCTGCGCCAGATGTTTACGGAAGTCGTACAGACGCTGGCCAATGCGCAGGCCCCGGTAATCTTCGTCGATACAGACTTCCATACCATACAGCCAATCGCCGTCAGGATCATGACGGGAAGCAAATCCCCCGCCCGTAATCTCGTTCCAGGTATGGGCCTTCAGCGCGACTTCGCCAGCAATGATAAAGGTGGCACAATGGCCAACAATGACACCGTCATAGGTCGCCACAAACTGCCCGTCGGGGAAGTTGCTGATCTGGCCGCTGAGCATTTCCGGGGTGAAGTAATCATCAGGATAGACTTTTTTACTGAGCTCCACCAGCGCAGGAATATCCTCATAGGTTGCCAGTCTGATTGTCAGCTTTTCCGAGTTTAATCTTGCCATAATGATTGCTTTTCTAATGCGTTACGGGGCGAGTATAACCTATGGGCTATGCCGAGGGCAACTACGCCAAAGCCTTTAATATGTCCAATGCAAACAGCGGAAGCGTATCATCGCGCGCGCCCATCACCACAATCCGGTCCCCCGGTGCAACATTGGCGGCGATAAAGGGGATAATATCAGGGCGCTTCTCAATAAAATGGGCATTGCGGCCTGCATTCTGAACGTCCTCGATAATATCCTGCGACGAAATAACACGCGCGGCGGTACCACCGGCATAATAAATCTCCGGCATGATCAAAACATCCTGTTCCCGCAGATTGTCTTTAAATGTCTCAACCAACTCTGCCCGCATCAAGGCCGTGGGCCGAAAACCATGCGGCTGGAAAATGGCCCAGACACGTCCCTCATGTTCTGCCAGTGTTTTCAGCGTCGCGGCAATCTTGTCCGGGTTATGGCCGAAATCATCGATGACCGTAATGTCATTGACCTTCCCCATTACTTCAAAGCGACGCTTTATCCCCTTGAAACTTTCAAGAATTTTTGCAGATTGCGCCGGCATGACACCGGCATGACACGCAGCAGCCATCGCCGCCAGCGCATTGGCAATATTATGCCGCCCCGGCACAGACAGTGTCACATCGATATCATGATCCTTAAATGACAAAGTAAACTCAACACCGTGCCCTAACGGTTTAATATTATAGGCATAAAGATCCGCGTCACTGTTTTTCAAACTAAAACTGATCATATTTTTGGTTTGCGTGACGAGTGCTGTGGAATGAAGATTATCAAGATTAATCACAGCCGCCTGCCCCGCCGCCAGATAGGCCCCGAACAGGCTTTGTAATTCCTCCAGCGGTTTGTGATCGATGGAGATATTGGTCAGCACACTGACACGCGGCCAGAACAGGGCGATTGACCCATCACTTTCATCCAGCTCCGCCACCACCACGGAGGAATCACCGATAACGGCATTTCCTTCCTGCGGGAAGTTGACCATCGGCGCACCGTTTATTATTGTAGGATTTTTCCCGGCCTGCTGCAAAATCCATCCGGTCATGGCCGTGACGGTTGATTTACCGCTGGTCCCGCCAATACCGATAGATAGATCCGCTTCATTAAATATCTCCGCCAGAATCTCCGCGCGCTTTTTAATGGGAATATGACGATCAAGTGCGGCTTTCACATCCGGTACCGACGGCTCAACGGCGCTGGATACGACCAGTAACGTGATATCCTCGGTAATTCCCGACCCGTCCTGCGGGTGCAGCTGTATGCCGGCAGCCGCAAGCTTCGCAAACTTATCCGGCGTTTCACCACGATCATGGGACCGGTCCGAACCCGACACCTTATACCCACGCGCCATCAGAAGCGGCGCCAGCGCGCTGACCCCGCTGCCGCCGATCCCGCATAAAAAGACATGTTGTGGTTTATTGGTGGAGGGCATTGTCATTCCTTAAGCCGATAGATTGCTATAATTTCCGCAACACATCAACCCGTTTATAAAACACCCTCAGATACTATTCAAAAAGTTGAACATAGTGAATGACATCACCAATGAAATTCAGTAAAACTAATTCAGATTTATTTATGAGTACTAAGAGGAAGAAAATATTATGTCATCAAAATCATTCAAATCCAAACTTGCCTATAGCACAGCCCTTTTCGGTGCCGCCTTCCTCCTGGCACCCTTGGCATCGACACCGGCACATGCGATCACGGTAGGCCCTGGATCATCCGGAGCCGTGGATTTAGGAAATGGCGTTGGTTTGATTGTGACATCAAACGGCACTATCGCCGGCAGCACATATGCCGTGACCTTCAGCGGTATTGCCACCTCCATTGATAACAGCGGTACAATTAATACAACGGCAGGTGCCGCGATCTTCATGAATGCCGATTCAATGGCCGGCGGTATCACTAACAGCGGAACTATCGCTGCGGTGGGCGGCAGCGGTATTTATCTTGAATCTGCATCTCATATTGGCGGCGGCATTACCAATAGTGGGCGTATTTATGGCGTACCCCCCGCCATAAATGTGGCATTCGGATCAACAGTCACGGGGAATCTTTTCAACAGTGGTACAATTTCTTCAAACAGCGCCAACGCGATTGTGTTTTATTCTGGCGGAGTGATTGATGGCACTATTACCAACAGCGGCACAATCATCGCAAGCGGAACTGCTGGTGCGGGTCTTCTAATCAACAGTAACGCCGCCGTGAGTGGTGGCATTATTAACAGCGGCACCATTAGCAGCGCTCAAGCTGCTATCTCCATCGGTGGTAACAGCAGCGTAGTATCTGGGATAAGTAACAGCGGCACAATAACAAGTTCGGGCAATAATGGCATTATTATATCCCAAAGCGGAACCTCTGTATCAGGTGGTATCAATAACACAGGCAGAATTAATGGTAATGGCCAGCATGGCGTTTTCATCACACGCGCCGCCTTCAGCGGCGGCCTGACGAACTCCGGCACGATCCAGGGTTCTTTCCAGGGTGTCTATTTTAATTCCGGCGCGTCCATCACAGGTAATGTTACTAATACTGGCACAATTATTGGATCGCAAGGCTATGGTTTTGATATGGAGGGCAACAGCACATTAACCGGCTTCCTTACAAACAGCGGCACAATAACCGGCGTATCTGCAGCCGTAAATATTCAATCCAGCCCTATCACGGCCATTATCAATAGTGGTTATATTGCCGGAGGATCAACAACGGGCGGGCAGCGCGGCCTTAATATTGCGGGCAGCACAACAGACATAACCGGTGGTATAACCAACAGCGGTACAATTTCCGGCTATACCGGTATCCGCGTATCACAAGGATCATCGGGCGACCTCAGCGGTGGCATCACCAACAGCGGTACAATTAATGGTATTGGCGGCCTGGCAATTAATTTTGACGGGCTGGCCAGCAATGTGGATCTTGTTCTTGATGGGGGACGCCTTATCGGTAATGTCATTGATACAAACTCTTCCCTCGGTTTCTCCGATGTAATCGTTACAGATGATTTCACAACGGAAGGTGATTTTAATGTATCCAGCTTTACCCTGACTTCCGGCGCATTAACGGTCTCTGCCGGTGATACAATCACCTCCTATGACGATATCGTTTTGAACAGCGAGATTATATTCGCCGTTGATTCCAATGCTAGCTACGGTCAGTTGATTTCCACAACCGGCGCTATTGATTTTAATGTGGTTGATATCAGTGTAAGTGCCGCCAGTGCGACATTGACCGCAGGCGATATTATCAAGATTGCCGATGGTGCGAACGCCATCACAGGTCTGGCGGGTAACAGCCCGTTTACAGTTGATGATACGTCGGCGCTCTGGAACTTCCAGGTTGTCCGGGGTGATGGCTTGTCCGCCCCGACAAATAACACCGAGCTGTACCTGCTGGTTCAGGCCTCCACTACGGCCGAAGATCTGGCATTTAGTGAAAATAACGCCGGTGCCGCCCGCGCCCTTGACAGTGTTAATGGCAGCAGCGACCCGATCCTGCAACAGATTACGGCCAACCTTAACGGTGCACCCGATGCGCAGGCCGTAAACGACATTCTTGAATCCGTATCACCGGGCGTTGATGAAAGCATTCTGACCACCGCGAAAATCGTGGCCGGAAAAACATCCGACCTGATCCAGTCACGTCTGGGCGATTTAAGCCTGGGCCGCAGCACGGGCGTCTCCAGCGGTAACCTGACTAGCGGCCTGTCCTTCTGGGGCCAACTTTATGGGCAGCATGCGTCGCAGGACGAGCGTGATGGTATTGATGGGTATGATGCCAATACTTACGGCGTCGTTGTTGGTGTAGACAGCGACAATATTTTTGATCATGCCGTTATCGGTCTGGCCCTTAGCTATGGCGATACAAGTGTAAAATCCAAGGATGTGAACGACACACGCACCGATATAAATTCTTACCAGATCGGACTGTATGGTGATTATGAACTGGCCCCGTCCGTGTTCATTAATGGTAACGTGGCCTATGGTTACAATGATATCGACTCCACACGCCATGATGTTGGTGGTATTGCCGGTGTGAACGCGAATGCGGATACAAGCGCCGACCAATACACCGCACATGTGGAGTTTGGTAAGCACTTCGCGGTTCAGGAAGCGGGCGCCCCCATCATCACGCCAACAGTGCTGGCCAATTACCTCCATCTGTCACAGGATAGCTACACGGAAACCGGCGCAGGTGGTGCAAACCTTAACGTCACACCAGATGATGTGAACGCCCTTGAACTGGGTGCAGCGGTCAAGGCGAAGTGGGAGCTGAAGCAAACTGACGGCGCGATCCTTGCCCCGTCCGTGCATGCGGGTTACCGTTATGATGTGATCGGCGATACGGTTGCCGCCACATCCAACTTCACCGGCGGCGGCGCGTCATTTGATACGCAAGGTGCCGATCCTGCCCGCCACATCCTTAATACCGGCGCGGGCGTGTCTTACAGCATGGCTAATGACTGGACGCTGTCCGCTTCCTATGACTTCGAATACAAGGAAGACTACACCGCCCATTCCGGTATCGTTCGCGCGGGATATAAGTTTTAAGAAACTTGAGAGACTTATAAAAACCCCGGGACTGAAACCGGGGTTTTTTATTCTTGGAACAATCAAGTGCCCGTCCTCTTATCTTTCTTCGGGGACTGCGTGGCTTGAGAAATGCTGAAGGCCAGGCCTTTGCCTTTATCCTCCGTAACGGTCACGGTTGAACCGTCGGGGATCTCGCCTTTGAGGATCAAACCCGCCAGATGATTTTGCAGGTAGGTTTGGATGACCCGCTTCAAGGGGCGCGCGCCGTAAGCCGGGTCATAGCCTTTATCGGCCAGCCAGATCTTGGCTTTGTCATCCAGCTCCAGCGTAATCTGGCGATCAGCCAGAAGTTTCCGTAAGTGACGCAGCTGGATATCCACGATGCCAGACATCTGCTCCCGGCCCAGGCGACGGAACAGCAAAATCTCGTCAAGACGGTTCAGGAATTCGGGACGGAAGGCGGAGCGCACAACACTCATAACCTTGTCACGGACGCTTTCGACATCCTGGCCATCTTCCATATTGACCAGATATTCGGCCCCTAAATTAGAGGTCATGATCAAAACCGTGTTCGAAAAATCAACCGTCCGGCCCTGCCCATCGGTCAGGCGACCATCATCCAGAACCTGCAGCAGGATGTTGAAAACATCCGGGTGTGCTTTTTCAACTTCATCAAAGAGAACAACCTGATACGGGCGTCTTCTTACAGATTCGGTTAAGGCGCCGCCTTCTTCATATCCGACATAGCCGGGCGGCGCGCCGATCATGCGGGCGACGGAATGTTTCTCCATATATTCGGACATATCGATCCGCATCAGCGCCGTGTCATCATCAAACAAAAACTCGGCCAGCGCCTTGGTCAGCTCCGTCTTACCCACCCCGGTTGGACCGAGGAACAGGAACGAACCGATAGGACGGCGTGGATCCTGCAACCCGGCGCGGGCGCGGCGCACGGCATCGGCTACGGCCTTGACGGCTTCGGCCTGGCCCACGACACGGCGGCCTATATTGGCTTCCATGTTCAGGAGTTTTTCACGTTCTCCGCCCAGCATCTTGTCGGTCGGTATTCCGGTCCAGCGGCTGACGACGCCGGCAATATCCTCATCCTTGACCTCTTCATTGATCATGGTTTGACCCGAGGCTTGCGTGGCTTGCTGCTCCAGCTTCTGCTCCAGCGCGGGGATGGTCGCGTATTTCAGCTCCCCGGCCTTGGCCCAGTCACCTTCGCGTTCGGCATTGGCTAGAGCAATACGCGCCTGGTCCAGCTCCTCAGTCTGTTTCTGGGATGCGTTAAGTTTATCCTTCTCTGAGCGCCATTTTGATGTTAAATTGGTGGATTTAGCCTCTAAATCCTTTAATTCTGCCTCTAAATTGACTAAACGGTCCTTTGTGGCCTTGTCTTTTTCCTTTTTAAGGGCTTCACGCTCGATTTTCAGCTGCACAATGCGCCGATCAAGCTCATCTATCGCTTCTGGCTTGGAATCTACCTGCATGCGCAAGCGGCTGGCGGCTTCGTCCATTAGGTCGATGGCTTTATCGGGCAGAAAACGGTCGGTGATATAGCGGTTGGATAGGGTCGCGGCGGCAACGATCGCGCCATCGGTGATCCGCACACCATGATGCATTTCATATTTTTCCTTTAATCCCCGCAGGATAGATATAGTATCCTCAACCGTTGGTTCAGAAACGAAAACGGGCTGGAAGCGACGCGCCAGCGCGGCATCTTTTTCAATATGCTTGCGGTATTCGTCCAGTGTGGTGGCTCCGACCATATGCAGCTCACCGCGCGCCAGAGCGGGTTTCAGCATATTGGACGCATCCATCGCGCCGTCCGCCTTACCTGCGCCTACCAGCGTATGTAATTCATCAAGAAACAGGACAATCTCCCCCGCCGCGGCGCTGATCTCGTCCAGAACGGCTTTCAGGCGCTCTTCAAACTCGCCCCGGAATTTGGCTCCGGCGACCATACTGCCCAGATCAAGGGCCATAAGGCGCTTGTCACGTAAGGATTCCGGTACATCGCCATTGACGATCCGCAGGGCCAGCCCTTCGATAATAGCGGTCTTGCCCACGCCCGGCTCCCCGATCAGAACCGGGTTGTTTTTGGTACGACGTGAGAGTACCTGAATGGTCCGGCGAATTTCCTCATCCCGGCCGATAACCGGGTCCAGCTTGCCTTCGCGGGCCATTTCCGTCAGATCGCGGGCATAGCGGTTCAGGGCGTCAAACTGCCCTTCGGCACTGGCCGTGTCCGCGGTACGGCCTTTACGCATGTCATTAATGGCTTGATTAAGCTTGACGGAGGTCGCGCCAGCACCCTGCAGGATACCCTCGACATCGGTCGCCTTAGCCAAGCTCATCGCTTGCAAAATACGTTCGGCCGTTACAAATTTGTCACCAGATTTTTCGGATAATATCAATGCATTATCAATTATCTTTGATAAATCGGTTGAGATTCTGAGTCCGCCCGCACCCCCACCATCAACCTTTGGAAATTTGGCAATGGCAACTTCCAGATCGCGCGTCAGGCGGGGTTCATCAACGCTGGCGTTACGCAACAAGCGACGGATCTGCCCGTCCTCATCATTCAGCATAACGCGTAGCAAATGTTCAGGCTCCAGCGACTGGTGCGTGGAGCGCATGGCGAGAGTCTGCGCCTTTTGCAGGAATGAGCGTGATTTTTCAGTAAAGCGTTCGAAATCCATGATGATCCCCCAAACCTCTATATTAGCCCCAATATTATTAACAAAACAGTATAGATTTAGTTCCTTAATTCAATATTTTGTACGGAAGGATCAGGGATTGGATCACTAATCTGTCATCCTTGGTCAGGATGACATAGAATAAAAACAGCTAAATAAAAAAGGCGACCCGCAGGCCGCCCTAATTTATTTTAGGAAGTTATTGATGCAAGATATTGCAACTAAACGGTTTCAAGCTCTGATTTAGATTTTTCAGCAACGGGGCGACCGCCGATAATGCTGGCTGGCAAACCCAGATCTTCGTCAGAAGCCGCACCGGCAACCGGTACTTCAGGAGACGTACGGGCATCTACCGGCGCATCGCTATGGAAGGTTTCAACAACGAAGCTATTGATAATGCGTTGATAATGTTCAGCATGCTGCAAATAGCTTTCCTGCAGGACACGGTCACCGGATGACGCCGCGTCTTTAGCCAAGGCTATATATTTTTCGCAAATCTGATAGGCCGTGCCGCGGATACGTACTTCCGGACCATTGCTATCCATTACCTGCATACGGTTAGGCGTACCATTACCGCCACCACGACGTTGACCGCCCCCGCCATTATTACCGGGATTTCCGCCACCACCGCCATTATTGCGGTTGCGCGAGCGCCGGCCAGAAGAACCTACAGCTCCATGTCTCATAATATTTATCCTGTCTCTACTCTGCCTGGTTAATTCTTTGTTAATACGTACATTGTATCTGATTCACGTACATTCGGCCAAGCGCTTTTTTCCCGAATCACCCGTTTGAAAAATTAGGGAAATTCAGTGACGCCAGGCGCCGTGTTCGTTGAATAAACAAACCCTATCTGGCCGACTCGAAAGCGATCAATCCCTGTCCAGAGAAAAATTATTAGTTTTCCCCAGAGGTGATTTCGATCACCCGCAAAATCCCTGCTATATCAGGGTGTAAGCCATGCACAGAAAGTCCTGCATTTCCCGCGAGTCGCGCGATATCTGGCCCCTGAAAAATACCGAATTCAAATAGGGCAAAACTGTGGCGGTATAAATGTTCTTTTATCTGCGAAAAGATAATTTTATACGGATCCAGACCGTCATTTCCCCCATCGAGAGCCAGAATCGGGTCGTGATTCCTGACATTTACCTCAAGATTCGGGATATCGGCGGATGGTATGTACGGCGGATTCGACACAATAAGGTCGAACTTCGCATCCGATTCAGCCGCCAGCGCTTCAAACCAGCGCCCTTCCAGAAACCGGGCGCGGTCGGCAACATTATTGATATGGGCATTTTCTTGCGCCACGGCAAGGGCGGCGGCGGATATATCGACCCCTATCCCGGTCGCATCGGGGAATTGATGCAAGAGCGAGATGAGCAGGCAACCACTGCCCGTCCCCAGATCGAGGATCCGGCGCGGCGCGGGCTTGTCCTTAAACAAACGGATCGCCTGCTCCATAATCGTCTCGGTATCCGCGCGGGGGTCGAGAACATCTTTGGTGACCTTAAACGGCAATCCCCAAAACTCCCGAATTCCCAGAATCTTACTGAGCGGCTCCCCGGCCAGACGGCGGATGACCAGCTCTTCGATTTTATCTTCAACTTCCGGGGTGGTATCAATATCGGCGTTCCCGCCAATAAAATCGGCGTCGGTCAGGCCAAGCACACTTTTCAGCAGAATGCGGGCATCCAACGCGGGGTTTTCAATCCCAGCCTGACGGAAACGTTGAGATAAAGCTTGATAATAGGACTGCAGCAGCACTTCTTATTATAATTTCAGCATTGCGAAAGGGTTCGGGTTTTTAGCAGGCTTTGGAGGCTCTGGAGCTTCAAAAAGTATGTCGAGATTTTTGAGCGCACGCACCACAGCATAAGCATCCAAGCCACCCTTTTCATTTGCATCTAAAGGGGCTAAAGCATCCACAACAGGCTTAAGAATTGCAATATCCTCAGCAGCTAATGTATGAGAATGGCTAGCCTGAAAAAGTATTTCAGTAACCCAGCCTCCGATTACGGTCTCAGTCGTTGGCGGCAAAATAAAACCAGAAGCACAATTATTCTTTGCAAGTTTTACAAGTTCATTGCGGGCGGCCAAAATTCGGGCGGTCATCGGAAATCTCCTTATATTGAAAAAACTCCGCTACCATAGACGGAACAATATAATTATGCAAACTAAATATCTAGCTCAGCCAAACGCTCTGCCTGATCTTCGGCCATAAGCTGGTCGATCACCTCGCCCAGATACTGGCCCGTCAGGACACCGTCGAGGTTATAGAGGGTCAGGTTAATGCGGTGGTCGGTGACCCTGCCCTGCGGGAAATTATAGGTGCGGATACGCTCAGACCGGTCGCCGGAGCCTACTTGAGACTTACGGTCGGCGGAGCGTTCATTGTGAAGCTTCATGCGCTGCTCTTCATACAGCTTAGAACGCAGGATCTTCATCGCCTTGTCTTTGTTCTTATGCTGGGATTTTTCATCCTGAATGGCAACGGCAAGGCCGGTTGGCAGGTAAGTAATCCGTACGGCGCTTTCAGTCTTGTTTACGTGCTGGCCGCCGGAGCCTTGGGCGCGGAAAACATCGATGCGCAGATCTTTGTCGAGGATCTCGATATCCACCTCTTCCGCCTGCGGCAGAACGGCGACGGTGGCGGCGGATGTGTGGATACGACCACCGGCTTCGGTAACGGGCACGCGCTGCACGCGGTGAACGCCGGACTCAAACTTCAATTTCTCGAACACATTCCGGCCCGTGACTTCGGCAATAATCTCTTTATAGCCGCCGAGATCGCTTTCGCTCATCTCGACAACTTCAAGCTTCCAGCCTTGATAGGACGCGTAGCCGCGATACATGGCAAATAGATCAGCGGCGAACAACGCCGCTTCCTGACCACCTGTACCGGCACGGATTTCGAGGATCGCGTCCTTGGCATCGGCGGTGTCTTTGGGAATGAGGGAGAGCTGAATCTGACGTTCCAGCTGCGGAATTTTTTCTTTGAGGATGTAAAATTCTTCCTCCGCCATATCCCGCATTTCAGGATCATCCATCATAAGCTGCAGATCTTCAAAATCCTTTAGAGCCTTTTCATAGCTATTCAGGATCTCAACCACAGGCTCCAGATCGGCATATTCACGGGACAGTTTAACAAACTGATCCCCAGCCATCTTTCCAGACGACATCAGGGAGGAAAGTTCTTCGTAGCGGGCCTTAACAGGGCCTAATTTTCTTTGCAAAGACATGGCGCTATATAAACCCTAAACCGCAGTTTCTGCAAATAGTTTTAGATATAACGGGGCCATTTTGATTATTGGGCGCAAACGGGGCCTTGGGGAACATATTTGATTTCGACATTTCCCTCTTTGGCTGGCAATTTTTTTAAATCACCATCGGAAATATTATCCTGCACAAGGTAAATGCGCACATTGTAATCGCCTTTTTCCTGACCGATGCCAATACCATTGGTTTTATAACCAAAAAATTCAGCCTGACTATTGAATTGAGATTTTAAAGAATTTTTAGCAGCGCGCGCTTCTTGTATAGATACAGCCATTATTATATATCCCCTTTAAAATTTTAAGTGATCTTTGCCAGGCTGGCGGCTTTATCTTATACAAGTTTAACAATGTGATGAATGATTAAATATCCTGATTCTTTATAATTTATTGACCTAGAAAAATGTATAACATACAGCCTCTTTCTTCTGTACGGATTTCATTATAGATATTGTTTGTCATGCAGTCGGCAGAATTATTTGCACGTACAGTTCCTGAGCGCGGCTGCCCATCATCCATTTTTGTATCAATACGCGCAGAAATGGCTCCCGAAACACCTGTAGATCCAACATTACCCGTCTGCAAACCTCCTGCATTGATATATAATACCATAAAATAATTTCCAGTAGATGCTCCCGGTACATTGAAATACTGGGGTGTTAAATAAGTATTTTTCAATTTGGTTGCCATGAACGGCGTAACAAGCGGATTAAAATCAGAAATAAAATTTGTTAGGGAGAGCTGCACAAAAAAAGCTACAGACTCATCTAACCTTTGCCCTGCACTAACCCATGAATAGCCATAAGGAATATCAAATGTATTTGTAGCAACAGCCGCATACATCCCATTAATCTGATTATTATTGCGCATAGCAGGTAATTGCAGGGCTATACAACCGGGTGTATCCGCACAATTAGGTATACGGGCCAACGCACTGTCATCCGGCAAGTCACCCGGTAAGCCGCGGTAGGAATCTTTAAAAGTTTGCATTGCGCCTTTCAAGGATTGAACTTGTGAAATCAGTCCTGTTACCTGCGCATTACGAACCAATTCCTGCCCCTTCAGAACACCCCCGACCAACAAACCAATAACAATCATAACGATTGCCAATTCAACCAATGTAAAGCCTTGTTGCTTCATAAATGTTTTCCCCTTGCTACAATTCCAATTATAGCAGGTTTAATGTCAATAATCATACATTACAATAAAGGTAAGTGAGGCCTAATTATCAAGCAGCTTCAGACTGGATCTGGGCCGCTTTATCTTCCACCAGTTTCACAATGTGATCAACGATTGTTTCATCGCCTTCGCGCAGGCGGTGGGCGGTTTCGCCACCGAGGAAGATTTGGTGTGTGCCCTTCCCGCCGCCAGTAAGGCCGATGTCAGTCATCAGGGCTTCGCCCGGCCCGTTGACGACGCAGCCGATGATGGACACGGTCATGGGGGTTGTGACATGTGCGAGACGCTCTTCGAGTTTTTGCACCGTGTCAATTACGTTGAATTGTTGACGGGCGCATGATGGGCAGGACACGATGTTGACACCACGGTGACGCAGGCCGAGGGCTTTTAGAATTTCAAAGCCCGCTTTAATTTCTTCAACAGGATCAGCGGATAATGATACGCGGATTGTATCGCCAATACCCGCCCAGAGCAGACTGCCCATACCGATGGAGGATTTTACTGTACCGGTGCGCAGGCCGCCGGCTTCGGTAATACCGAGATGAATGGGATAATCACAGGCATCGGCCAATGCCTGATATGCGGCCGTCGCCATAAAAATATCCGATGCCTTGCATGAAATTTTGAAATTGAAGAAATCATTATCTTCGAGAATACGAATATGGCGCATGGCGCTTTCGACCATTGCGTCGGGGCAAGGCTCACCGTATTTTTCCAGCAGGTCTTTTTCAAGCGATCCGGCATTCACGCCAATGCGCATGGAGCAATTATTATCCTTGGCGGCCTTGATCACTTCGCGCACGCGCTCATCCGAACCGATATTGCCGGGATTAATGCGTAGGCACGCGGCACCGTTTTGGGCCGCTTCGATCCCGCGCTTATAATGGAAATGGATATCGGCAACGATGGGCACCTTCACGGCGGCGACAATTTCTTTCAGAGCGGCGCTGGACTCTTCATCCGGGCAGGACACACGGACGATATCGGCACCGGCATCTTCCAACGCGCGCACTTGTGCAATTGTCGCCAGCGCATCACTGGTCAATGTGTTGGTCATGGATTGCACGGTAATCGGAGAGTCTCCGCCCACGGGCACATTCCCCACCATGATCTGGCGGGATTTGCGGCGCATGATCTGGCGCCAGGGGCGAATTTGATTGTGGTCTTTGGCCATGGCCTTGTCCGTACTCTGTCTGCGGTACAGGGAAATTAGCGCGGAATACTGTATAAAACAACTTTTAATGCCGCTTTATTGGGGAAATAAATATGTCAATACCCAGTTAGTTGTTGAAGAAAAATCGGCTCTTTGTCGGTTCTTCCGGTGCTGGCTTCTTCGGTGCGGGTGCTTTTTTCACGGGAGGAGCCTGGACTACGGGCTGTACTGCCGCCGGAGGAGCCGGTACCACTTCAACCGCCGCATCTGCAGCTACAGGAAGGGGTGCTACACCACCCGGCGCAGGCGTTATGCCACTATCCGCAAGCAACTTGTCGGGATCAAGGGATAATTTACGTTTCACATCCCCCGGTTGCCCCAAAGGCGGGATAATCGTGCCATCAACGACGATTTCCAATACGCCGACATTACCGGTATCGAGTGTAATGCCCGGCTGGTCAGGGATCAGGTATTTGTCGCCTTGTTTCAAAATACGGGAGAAAAGCGGTTTGCCTTTTGCATCGCGTACTTCAATCCATGCACTATCCAGCGCGTTGATAACAATGCGGGATTGCGGACGAATTAATTGATCTGCGGCACCGACCGCCGTCTCGATTGATCGCTCCATAGCAACTTCGAAAGGCATCTGGTTCATTAGCGCGTCCATTTCAGCGGGTGCTGCTTCAGACCGGGCAACTTCGGGAATTGTTACGCCCGCACGCTCAGACTTATGGTTAAAAATTGCAAATAAAACAAGCAGGACCAATAAAACGCCAAAGGACGCCCCTAATATATAAAGGTTAGGGACTTTGCTTTCCGATGCGGGGGCTGGCGTGATATTCAGGCGCGCCCGGCCCCGGTTATTACCGGCCTGCGCCTTGTACAGATTGACCATTTTATCGCCATCAAGTCCCAAATACTCCCCATAGGAGCGGACAAAACCAATGGCATAGGCGCGGCCCGGCAGAACGTCGTAACGTCCCTCCTCCACCGCTTCCAATTGAATGGCGCGGATTCGCAGGTTTTTTTCAACATCACGAAGGCTGAGATTATAATAGGTGCGGGTACGGCGCAGGATCTCCCCTACAGGTAGATCCGTTGCGTTCTCCCACTGCTTGTGACCAAGATCAGACATATATAATGTCTACGCACTCTCACCGTCTTTTTCAAGCCCATATGCGCTATGGAGGGCCCGGACGGCCAATTCCGTATATTCAGCGGCGATTAAAACACTGATCTTGATCTCAGAGGTTGAGATAACCAGGATATTGATCCCTTTTTCCGCAAGGGTTTTGAACATGGTCTGGGCGACCCCTGCATGGCTGCGCATACCAATACCGACCACGGAGACTTTCACAACGGATTCATCAACGCGAATTTCACAGCCCGCTAGGTGCGATGTGTTATTAAGGGAGTCAAGCGTGCGCGGCAAATCCGCATGCGTCACGGTGAAGGTCATGTCGGTTTCCTGACCATCCGGTGAAATGTTCTGGACGATCATATCGACATTGATGTTGGCCTCGGCCAGCGGGCCGAAGATACTGGCGGCAACGCCCGGCGTATCCTTGACTTTCAAGATTGTAATCTTGGCTTCGTCTTTGTTGTAGGTAATGCCGTTGACGATATGTTGTTCCATGATGTCTGCCTCTCTTGTCACCAGTGTTCCGGGGAAGTCACTGCCGATTGCGTCTTTGAATGTTGATAGAACCTGTACAGGTATGTCTTTTTTCATCGCCATTTCGACGGAGCGGGTCTGCAAAACTTTTGCACCCAGTGACGCCATCTCCAGCATTTCTTCGTAAGAAACTTTTTGCAACTTGCTCGCATTCGGCACGATGCGGGGATCGGTTGTATAAACGCCGTCCACATCGGTGTAGATATCGCAGCGATCCGCAAATAAAGCTGCCGCCAGCGCCACCGCCGTCGTATCCGAACCACCACGACCTAATGTTGTAATACGGCCACCGGGTGTTACACCTTGAAAACCAGCAAGCACCGCGACTTCGCCACCCTCAAGTGACTTGATCATATCTTCAGTACGAATTTCGTTGATGCGTGCCTTGCCATGAATTTCGCTGCAGATAATAGGCACCTGCCAACCCTGCCATGAGCGAGACGCGATACCGCGTTTTTGTAGGGCCAGTGCCATTAGCCCCGCCGTTACATTTTCACCACTGGCAACGACGGCATCATATTCGCGTGCGTCATGCTGCGGATCGATAGCGTTGCAATATTGAACCAGCTGGTTGGTGACGCCCGCCATTGCGGATACAACGACCGCGACCTGATGACCGCGCGCGACTTCCGCTGCAACTTTTGCGGCTGCATTTTCAATCTCGGAAATACCGGCGACCGATGTGCCACCAAATTTTAATACAAGCCGTGCCATTAACTTACGTGTTTGATTAGACTTCAAAAAATGTCGGCTTATTATTAAGCTGGCGGCGGCGGTATGTAAAGGGATTATGGTTTTGAAAAAGGCCGTTATTATACAAGGCCCCAGCCCTAGCTAACGGCACAGCTTTGTTCTATATAGGGAGAGCGGGTATTCTAAAAAGAAAGATTCTTATGTCTCACATCTCCTCCATTGATCAGGCCGAAATCAACCATTTTTCGCAAGATTCAGCGTCGTGGTGGGATGAAAACGGGCCTTTTCGTCCTCTGCATATGCTGAACCCTGTACGACTGCATTATATAAGGGACCGCATTACCGAGCATTTTGGGCGGGACAGCGAGTCCATGGACCCACTTAAATCATTGAAAATATTAGATATTGGTTGCGGCGGAGGGCTGGTTTCCGAGTCGGTTGCCCGGATGGGTGCCCGTGTTACCGCCGTTGATGCTGACGCGCAGGCCATTGCCGTGGCAATTGACCATGCCAAGCCACAGGGTCTTGCCATTGACTACCGGAATGAACCGGCCGAAGCCCTGCTGCCTGAAAACAAGGGGGCTTTTGACGTGGTTATGGCGCTGGAGATTGTTGAACATGTGGTGGACCGGGATAGTTTCATTGCGTCTTGTGCGGCGCTGTGCAAGCCCGGAGGTATGGTGATTTTATCGACACTCAACCGGACGGCTAAATCCTATGCGCTGGGAATTATTGCAGCGGAACATATATTACGGTGGGTTCCGCACGGCACCCATGACTGGAAAAAATTTGTGAAGCCGTCGGAGCTGGCGCACAGCGCGCGGCGGGTGGGATTAAATCCTTCTGATTTGACGGGTTATCATTATAATCCGCTGACCGGCCAGTTTGGTCTGTCGACAAAAGATGTATCGGTAAATTATTTCATGACAGTGGAGAAAATAAAATGAGCGGCGTATTTTTCTTTTTAATGGTGGCGGCAGCACTCGCAGTTTTAATTTCACTTGTCCTTGGCCTCATCGTCATGGTCAAAGGCGGGGAAACAGATTTAAAATACAGCAACAAACTTATGCAGGCGCGAGTCTGGCTGCAGGGTCTTGCGATTTTGATGTTTATGCTGGCGGTCTGGTCGGCGCAGTCGTAAATTATATCGCGGGTGGGACACCATCAAAGATAGCACCTTCAATATTGGCACCGGCGAATATGGCACCGCTTAGGTTTGCGCCGGAAAAATCTGCTTCGCGCAAATCGCATTTGCTGAAATTGGTGTAGCCAAGGTCGGCATTGCGCAGAGATGCCAGATGGAATTTTCCGCCGCTGCAATTCGCGTATCGCATATTGGACCCATCGAGGTTAGATGTCGTAAATTTCCGGTCATCTGTATTATCAAAATAAAGCGGGCTAAAATCTGTATTTCGCAAGTCTGCATGACTAAAACGCACGTGTTTTAAACTGCTCCCGCGGAAATCGCCATTGCGAAGGTAGCAGCTTCGGAAATCACTTTCATTTAAGGTAGCGCTTTGCAATTCAATATCTGTTAAATCCATGCCGCACCAACGCGCGCCGATAGCTTTTAAAGCGGTAAGATGTTCGCCTGCCAATGACAGAAGAACACGCAAATCATATCCGCTGAGATCCAGCGGCGCGCCTTCTTTGCCCAGTGTATTAACCCAGCTGCGATGTTCTTTGATTAACTTCGCCAACGGCACTTCCATTTCGGTGAGCGACTTCCCGACATTTTCATCGGTAATGGAATCGGTCATATCGATGCTGCTCTTGCTGATATCATCGATCTTCACACCGGTGAGGATTGTGGAGCGCATATTGGCACCCGCCAGCTGCGCGCCTTTCAGATCGGCTTGCGTCAGATCCGCGCCCTCAAACTTCGCACCGCGCAGGTCTGCGCCCTCCATAATAATCTTGGACATGATGGCATCGGAAAAATCGGCATTCGCCGCCAATGTACCGGAAAGCTTGGCACCGGATAAATTTGCGCCGCGGAAATTGACATTCTGGCCCTGCGTAAATGTACCATCGGTCGAAAACGCACCACTGCGCAAGTCAGCGGCATTAAGGTCGGCCCCGGCGAGGTCGGCACTTTCAATCTGCGCGCCCCGTAAATCGGCACGCACGAAAGATGACTTGTTCAGGTTGGCATTACTTAGATCGCAGGCATATAAAGACGCTTCGCGGAAATTGGCGCCCGATAAATCCATGTGGCACATACGGCAGCCACTTAAATCCGCCTGCCGCAGATCCTGGTCCTTCAATGACAATCCGGACAGATCCGCTTTCCGCAAAATCATACGGCGGCCGCCGACGCGGCCTTCCATGAAGCGTTTATGCAGCAATACGGCTTCATCCAGCTCAAGCTGGGTGAAAACTGCAGATTTTTGAATGCCCGTACCTTGCATATGTCTATCCGGTTAGAATTTGCTATAGTCTTATTGCAGAATATTCTGATTAGTTTAAGCATTTTATAAAAAAATCGTACCTTAGCCTGTATCATTCTGCTTTACTGAGCCCGTTAAAAATGAGGGTGCCCGATGATACGTATATATAGTCTTTTAGTCCTGTCCGTTTTTATGGTAACTGCCTGCGGCGTAAAACCTGGGGAACTGTCACCACCAACGGGTTCAAAGGATGTAAAATTCCCTCGCACCTACCCTGATCCTGCGACTGACCCTAAATAAGAGAACAAAATGACCGGTTTTTTAGATAAAAATGAAGTCCTCCATGCGGATGACGTCTCCCTGCATGACATTGCCGCAAAGGCAGGCACGCCCAGCTATATCTACAGCGCGTCCAAGATAACGGATACTGTTACACGTCTGAAGCAGGCTTTTGCGGAGACTGTGCCGGCGGACCGGCAGCCTTTGATTACCTTTGCCTGCAAGGCCAACAGCAATGTGGCGGTCTTGAGACTGATGGGAAGCCTGGGCCTGGGTACCGATATTGTCTCCGGCGGTGAAATGGCCCGGGCGCTGGCCGCCGGTATTGACCCGCAAAAAATTGTGTTTTCCGGCGTTGGCAAGACGGATGAAGAAATTACCGATGCGCTGAATTCCGGCATACTGCAAATCAATGTGGAATCCCGCCCGGAGCTGGAGCGCATTGCCTATATCGCGGAGAAAATGGGCAAGGTTGCACCCGTAGTCTTCCGTATTAACCCCGATGTTGATGCCGGTACGCACGCGAAAATTACAACCGGCAAAGCCGAGAATAAATTCGGCATTCCCCGTAATGAAATCCTGCCCCTTTATGAATGGGCAACAAAGAACCCGCATTTAAAACCACGCGGATTCAGCCAGCATATTGGGTCACAGCTGACAAACCTTGCCCCCTTCCGCGCGGCATTTACCAAGCTTGCAGCGTTGGTTGAGCAGGTGCGCGCTAAAGGGATGGAGATTGAATCCTTGGACCTGGGTGGTGGCCTGGGCGTTATCTACAAAGATGAAACGCCACCGGATTTGAAACAATATGCGGAAATTATTCATGAGATTCTCTATCCGCTGAACACGCAGATTATTCTGGAGCCGGGCCGTTTGCTGGTGGCCGAAGCCGGGGTGTTGCTGAGCCGTGTCATTTATGTGAAGGAAGGCGAGAATAAACGCTATCTCATCCTTGATGCCGGCATGAATGATTTGATGCGCCCCGCGCTTTATGAAGCATGGCACACGGTGCGTCCCGTTAATTCCCCGGGCGATGCCGCCCTTGCAACCTATGACATTGTGGGCCCGGTTTGTGAAACGGGCGATACATTTGCCAAGGGGCGTGACCTGCCGGATAATTTGCAGGCTGGTGATTTGGTGGCCCTTATGACGGGCGGCGCCTATGGTTTTGTTATGGCATCAAACTACAATACACGCGCCTTACCCGCGGAAGTTATGGTCCATGGCACAAAAACCGCAATAATTCGCCCAAGGGACACAATTCAGGCTATACTTGATAAGGATGTAATCCCCGACTGGCTTGACTAAAAACCATATGAACCAACCGCTTGAACCAGAGCAGATAGACATTCTGGCAAGGCTGCGCCATTTACGGCGTCTGGCCTGGCTTGCGCTTTACTATGAACAAATCATGGTGGCGTATTGGCGCGTCTTGTTTTGTGTGCTCGGGTTTGGGGCGTTATGGTTGCTGCGTATCCCCGCCGCCTTTGGCCGTACGGGCAGCACGATAGCCCTTCTCACTTTTATCGCCGGTATAATTTATTTTATCTATCGCGGTATAAAAGATTTCCGCGCGCCGACGGCGCATGATGTGGACCGTCGCCTGGAAAAAGCCAGCGCATTGAAAGACCGCCCGCTGGCGCAGTTTGAAGACCATCTGGCCAACCCGGAAAAAGAAGAAACGCGCAGCCTGTGGCAACGCGGACGGGACGAAGCGATTGCGATGATACGCAAGATGCGCCCGTTCTGGCCGAACCCGACATTGGCGGCGCATGATCCTTATGCGCTGCGTATCCTGATTATCCTGCTACTGGCAATTGGTATTTATATGGCGGGACCGACATGGAAAGACCGGATTGGCGCGGGTCTTATGCCGTACTCCATTCAATGGGAAGACAAGGTTTCGGACAATATTGTTTTATGGGTCACCCCGCCCGGTTACACAAATATTCCACCCGTTACCATTCAGGGGCACGGCACGCTGGATAAAACCATCACCATTCCCGAAGGCAGTGTTGTGAAAGCACGCATTCGCGGTGGCCTTGGCACACCGTATCTGGAGATGGGCAATACCAAAATCAAACTGTCCCGGCTGGGCGGTGAAGATGCGGGACGTATCTGGGGACTGGAAACAAATATCCTGGCCGGTGATGTTATAAAGGTAAAGCAGCTCTGGCTGACACGCGCGATAATTCCCGTTAATTTCATTGCCGATGCGCCGCCGGAAATTTCCCTGCGCGGTAAGCCGGAAATTCTTTCGCGTGGTTCGCTCCAGATTCCCCTTACCCTGAAGGATGATTACGGCGTCAGCAATCTTATCATGCGCATGAAGCCCGACCCGGATGAAACCTATCCGATGGGGCACGAAGTCGAAGAAACCCGCGCGATTATGAGTGTTGGCAAAACGGAACAGAATATTAACCCGGTTTACGACCTGACCTGGCACAGCTGGGCCGGCATGAAAGTGATTATTGAGCTGGAAGCGGAAGATGGTTTGCAGCATAAGGCCGCGCTGGAGCCTATAAAGATAACCCTTCCAGAGCGCCCCTTCTATAACCAGACAGCCAAAAAATTGATTGAGATGCGCAAGCGCATTATATTAGCGCCGGATGAAGCACCCTTAAATATTTCATATGAAATTGAAACCATCATGTCATATCCCAAATTATATGATGGTGACCCGGTTGTGTTTCTGGGCCTGCGCTCTGCCGCGTCCCGCCTTATTTATGCGCCGGAGCATGACAAGGACAGCATTGAATCCATTGTTCCGCTGCTGTGGGATATTGCGCTGCGCATTGAAGAAGGTGATTTAACACTGGCGGCTCGCGACCTGCGCGAGTCACGGGAGGCGCTGGAGAAACTTCTGAATGACCCGAATGCAACGGATGAGCAGATTGCACAGGCCACCGCTAAACTGCAAAGTGCGATGGTTGCGTATTTTCAGGAACTGTATAAAGAACTGCAAAAACAAATTGACCAGGGAAAAGGCCCGCAAATCTCGCCGGAGCAGCTGGGCCAGACACTCGATACTGATGATTTATCCAATTTCTTTGCACAGATGCAGGCCGAAGCCTTAAGCGGTGACCGTAACAAGGCACGGCGCATGTTGTCACAACTGCAACAATTCATGGACCAGCTCGACCCGTCCATGAGTATGGAACTGCCACCGGAAGTTAAATATATGCAGGAAGCGGTCGAGAAGATGAAGGAGCTGATTGATAAGCAGCAGGCACTTCTGGATGAAACACAAAGTAAAGCCCGCCAGACACAGTATCAAACGCCCGGCACCTATGCCGAGGCAATGGAGATAGAAGATAATCTGACAGAGAACTGGGACCCCACCGATGGCATGCCGCCGCAGCCGCAGGATAGCGGACGGACAGAGATTCCGGAACTAAAGCCTGAGCCGCTTGATACAAGCGCAGAAAAAACACGGCAGGATGAGCTGCGCCGTGCCCTTGGTGATTTGATGCTGCAGGCCGATGAAGCATTGGAAACCATTGCGGAGTCGATGCAGAGCGCCGACAAGGAAATGCGGGAATCTGCGCAAGCGCTGAGCAACAACAATGCGGACCAGTCCATTCCCCATCAGGAAGCCGTACTCAATCATCTGCAAAACGGGGAACAGGAAATGACCCAGCAATTAGCCGAGATGATGAAGAACATGACAATGATGTCATTTGGCGCAAGCCCGACTGACCCGCTGGGTCGTCCGCTGGATAATGGCAATTCCGGGCTGTCGCCCAATTCTTCCGTTGAAATTCCCGAACAGGGCGAACGGAAACATGTGCAAGAGATATTGAAACTTCTGCGCCAGCGTTCCGGTGAAATGAACCGCCCGGATTACGAGCTCGATTACCTGCGCCGCCTGATGAAGCAATTTTAAGGTTTAATAACAAACGCCAGAGTGACGTCTTTTGTATCGGAAGCAACCTGTGCGAATGATGTTGTGAACTCCACTTCGCCATAAGGCTTCACCTTTTCCGCCGGAACCTCCACAAGCCAGCTTTGCAGGATCGCACCGCCCGGACGGACAAGGGACGCCTTCACCGTCGGAATAGAAATTTCTTCGTTCTTCAGATTAACGATGGTGCCCTTCACGTTCAGCGTATAGACACCCTTTTCATTTTTCTGCGCAACGGCTTCAACACGGTCGATAATCAGGCCTTCACCCGGAAGCGACGGCATCACACCCGCCATTTTATATAGCCCGACGATGGGCGGCCAGACCTTAATCAAAACAACACGTAAACCGAACAACAATCCAGCAATCACGATGAAGACAAAAAACGCCGCCAAAATTTCACGGATATAAAAGTTTCGTGGTTCCGCCGCCCCGGTCGCGTCTTGAATATTATCACTCATAAACGCCGGCAGGCCCGATCCTTGCGGGATAGGTCTTACGGACTCGGGAATGGGATCTAAATCTTCTTCCGGAATGGAGGGCGGGATAACAACCGGCTCTTCGCCAATTTCTTCAATTTCGGGGTATTGCCACCATTCATGGCTGCATTTTTTGCAACGGACTTCCCGTCCCTGCGCCGGAACGGCATTGGCAGGAACAAGATAGCGGGATTGGCAGCTGGGGCACGTAAGAATCATTTCAAAAACCGTTTCTACCCTTTATAAATTCTATAGTGATATTCGGCAAGGAGTCAGGCAATGTCCATAATAAGATTTTTCATTACCAGTCTGGTTATTCTACTCAGTTTTGGGGCGAATGCCTATGCCCAGGATAAGCCAAACTGCGCCGGCACGGATACGGCCTGTATTCTGGCTCTTTTGGAGACAAAAGCCGCTTCTATTTCCGAGGATTCATGGCGGGACAGTACTTACCGCGAAGTCGCCAAACTGATGACCGCACAGGGTAATACAGAGCAGGCTTTGGCCCTTATCCCCCGAATCAAGAACCCGGACACCAAGGCTATGACAATTCGGGGTATTGGCATGGAAGCCGCCAAGCTGAAATTAAGCCCGAATGCCTATACAAGCCTGTGGGGTAAATTACGGGTTGAAGCGGATAAGATTGAGCACCCGCCCTCCTATGCCATCGCCCTTACCTATATCGCGATGGCACAGGCCTTTGCCGCCGATGATGCCGGAGCAATGAAGACGGCCGCCGCCATGGAAAATGCCGCCCTGCGTAACAAGGCCTATGCCGAAACGGCGGAAATTCAGGCCGCACGTGGTGATATCAAGGCCGTAACCGCCAGCATTGCCGCGATTAACGATGCAGCCTTCCGGGATAAGGCCTATATGACGGTCGCAAAACTCTTCGCCGACCGGAAATTTTATAATCAGGCGTTCACAAGTGCCGTAAGTATAGAGAATAACTTTCAGGAATCGCAGGCTTTGCTTTATATTCTGGCGAAGCAGATTACACCGGAGGAAGTCTCGCTCCAATGATACGGTTTGAACATGTAGGATTGCGTTACGGCATCGGGCCGGAAGTGTTAAGCGATATCAGCTTCACGCTCGAACCCGGCTCGTTCCATTTTCTGACCGGGGCCAGTGGCGCGGGCAAGACTTCGCTGCTGCGCCTGATGTATCTGGGCCAGCGGCCGACACGGGGCTTGCTGACCATGTTTGGCCAGAATTTGAACGGCATGACACGCGCGCAATTATCCCCCATCCGCCAGCGTATCGGCGTGGTGTTTCAGGAATTCCGGTTGCTGGGGCATTTATCGGCGCTTGATAATGTTGCGCTTCCATTGCGGATTCAGGGCAAGCCGGAAAAAGAAATTCAGAATAATGTGAATGAGCTTCTGGAATGGGTGGGACTGGGCGATCATAAGCACGCCTTACCCAACACTATGTCTGGCGGACAGCAGCAGCGTATCGCGATTGCCCGCGCTGTTATTACACGCCCGCGCCTTTTGCTGGCCGATGAACCAACGGGGAATCTTGATGATGAAATCGGTTTCCGCCTGATGACTTTGTTTGAGCAATTGAACCGGATGGGCACAACAATTGTTATCGCCACCCACAACCAGCAGATGATGGATAAATTCAGTCACAAACGTTTGGCGCTTCATGAAGGTGCACTGGTGGTTGAAGAACCAAAGAACTGGCTGCGCCGGAAGATTGAGGGAGTATTTGATGCGCACTAAACGCAAAGAACGCGTCCTAGGTAAGGCGGAAGGCAAACGGCAATATGATTTGCCGTTGAATAAAGGTGAAGGCGCCGGGTTCCTGACGCTACTGATTGGGTTAATGATGTATCTGGCGGTTCTGGCGCTGGCGGCATCATTTGCGTTATCCGCCATGACCGCGCGCTGGTCAACCGGGCTGGAGAACAGCGTAACGATTGAAATCCCCGCCGAAAGCGCCGATGGCAGCATCATGAGCCATGAGGAAATTAAAACCCTGACAACGCAGGTTGCCGGCATGCTGGAAAATAATGTGGCGGTGAAGGACGTTCATATACTGAGCGATGAAGAACTGATTGAGCTGGTACAGCCATGGCTGGGGGCAGACCTTCTGCTGAATAATATTCCGGTGCCGGGATTGATTAGCGTGACACTGACGAACAATGAAGACGGCACACCGGCCTTTATTGAAAAACGCGTGCAGGAAATCGCGCCCAGGGGCCGGGTTGATACGCATGAAGCATGGCTGAAGGATTTATTACGCTTTACCGGCGCGCTGCAGATGGCCGCCGCCCTGCTTACGATTGTGATTGGTGCAACAACGGCCACCGCCGTTGCCGGTGCCGTACGCGCCCGGATGGCGGTTCATAATGAAGAGGTGCAGCTCCTGCACCTTATGGGGGCCGCCGACCGCTACATCGCGCGGCAGTTCCAGCGCCATTCCCTTATCCTGTCGATGCAGGGCGGGGCCGCCGGGATGGTAGCGGGGATTTTGACACTGCTTCTTATCGGATGGGTTTCCGGGGAAATGGAAGTTAATTTGTTACCGGATTTCCATTTAAGCTTTATGCAGATTATTGCGCTGCTGTGCCTGCCCGCCGTGGGCGGGGCTATTGCGGCGGGAACGGCGGGACATACCGTCTACCGCGTTCTGGCGAAGTTACCGTGAGGCGCCCTTGGCAGACGAAGAACCGGCAAAGAAAAAGAAAACCACCCCCCTCTTCCTCGGCATTTTAAGTGCGCTGCTATGGACCGCGGGGACGCTGGCCATTATGTGGCTGGGCGGCTTTATGGCGTTTATGATTTATGTCTGGACCCTCTCCCCCGCTCCCGTCACAAAAAAAGCTGACGCTATTGTCGTTTTGACCGGTGGCACCAACCGTATCAACACCGGTCTTGATTTATTGAATGAAGGGGCCGCCAAGCAGCTGTTCATTTCCGGCGTGGATACGCGTGTGGATGAAGAAAAAATCCTCGATTTGTGGGGGAAGAAGAAAAAAGATATTCCCTGCTGCATCGCTCTTGGGTATCAGGCACAAAATACCGAGCAGAACGCCACCGAAGCGCGCGACTGGATTAAAGAGAAAAAAATAAAATCCGTGCGCCTTGTCACATCCGGCTATCACGTGCCGCGGGCCTTGCTTGAATTTAACTATGCGGTACCCAATGTTACTATTATCGTGCATCCGGTGGATGCGGGAGAAAAGGACACGAAGAAGAAATGGTTCTGGATGACCGCATTTGAAGAATATAATAAAGCCATACTGGTGGCCCTTCGTTTCTGGCCAGAGGATTTGAAGTCATGATATTATTTTTACGCTCAAGCTTGTTCAACATCCTGTTCATCAGCGTGACGGCGGTCATGTGTGTTTTGTGCCTGCCCGGCTTGCTGCTACCCCGTGCGAAGGCGATGTTCATTGTAAAGCTGTTTGTTAATTCCGTTTATTTTCTGGAGAAAAATATTATCGGTCTTGATTATGAAGTGCGGGGACTCGAACACCTGCCCGCGCAAGGACCGTATATTATTGCCGCCAAGCATGAATCCCCTTATGAAACCATGAAGCTTCACAGATTATTTAAGGACCCGGCGATTATCCTGAAAAAAGAATTGCTGAGCATTCCTTTATGGGGAAAGTTTCTGCAAAAATCCGGGCCGATTGCCATTGATCGCAAGGCCGGGAAGCAATCGATGCAGCAGATTATTGACGGCGCCCGCGTAATTATTGCGGAGAGACGCCCGATTGTCATTTTCCCGCAAGGCACACGCGTTTATCCATGGCAAACTATTGCCGACCGCCCTTATAAAATCGGGGCCGCGCGCTTGAAGAAAGAAACCGGCGTGCCGCTTATTCCGATGGCGCTGAATACCGGCATGTTCTGGCCCAAAGGCAGCTGGCTTAAGCAGAAGGGCAAGATTGTCTTTGAATTCCTGCCGCCTGTTGATGACCGGCTTGAACTGCCGGAAACATTGCAGGATTTATCCGCACGGCTCGAGGCTGCATCACAGAAACTGGCGCAGGAAGCCGTTGATGTTTATAAAGTGCCGGATATAAGGCAGAAGAAAGTCTAGATGAAGAAAAATATTATCAGGGCCGGTCTTGTTATCGCGGTGCTGGGCTTTATCGCTTATAGTATTGGATGGTTTTTACTGGCAGCGGAAATTACCAAACAGATTGATATTATCCAGACGCGTGCCGCGGATAGCCAGATTGTAATTGAAGGCGAGCTCTCCCCTGTAACCGGATTTCCGTTCAGGCCGCAGATATCCTTCTCCGGCACGGCCACACATCAGGACGACCGGCTTGTTATACCATATCTGTTCATCAAAGGATTTCCTGTCCCGACGCAGTCCATTACCGTGACACTGCCACAAGGGGCAAAGGTTGAAGGACCGGCGGCAGACAGCGAAATTCTGTCGCTTGATTATCTGCAATTGCGTTTTATTGTGCCGGTGAAGGTGCCTTATGCGCCAACGAATGAGTCTCTGACACGCTGGAGCGCGGATGGCGGGAAATTTGATGTGCCGGAATTCAAGGCGCAGAAGCAATCATTATCCATTAACGGCAGCGGCCTGGTGGAGCTTGATTCCGCATTGCAGCCGCAAGGACATATGGATGTTACGATGACCGGGCATATTGCCTTCCTTGAATTTTTACAGCGCAAGCAGTTTATTGATGCACGTGCAGCCTTAATGGCGGGTATTGTCATGAACGGATTTTCAACGCGGGATGAAACCACGGGTGAATCGTCACTGAATGCCAGTTTGAGCTTACGGGATAGACGATTATCATTAGGACCGCTGGAGATTTTCAGCTTGCCGCCTGTTGTGTGGGCACAAGAATAAAAAAGCTTGTCATCCCACGCCTTGACCGGGGGATCCATAGAGCGTTTATTAACGGGGGTTATAGATCCCCCGCTTTCGCGGAGGATGACAGAAAAAAATATTTATGTTCTTTTCTTATCCGTCTGAATAATCTCGCGCCGGATTTTGCGGGTGCGAGTGAATGTTTCCTGCAGCAAATCACCATCGCCTGTGCGGATGGCTTTTTGTAGCGCTGTTAAATCTTCGTTGAAGCGCTGCAATATATCGAGAACCGCCTTTTTGTTGTTCAGGAAAATATCGCGCCACATCACGGGGTCAGAAGCCGCAATACGTGTAAAGTCCCGGAAACCGGAGGCAGAGAATTTAATCACTTCGGCCTTGGTATGGGATTCAAGATCCGTGGCTGTGCCCACAATCGTATAGGCGATCAAGTGCGGTAAATGGGAAGTAATAGCCAGCACCAGATCATGATGCTTCGGCTCCATAATTTCAATCATGGCGCCGGCAGCATCCCACAGCATGGTAACTTTTTCAACGGCACGCACCGGGGTTTCCGGCAACGGCGTAATAATGCACCAACGCCCTTCGAACAGCTCCGGGAAACCAGAATCTGGACCGCTATGCTCTGTGCCGGCAATCGGATGCGCGGGCACGAAATTGGCGTGGGCGGGCATATATGGTTTTACCGCATCAATAACAGCTTGCTTTACCGAACCGACATCCGTAACAACCGCGCCATCCATTAAAAATGGGCCAATTTCAGCCATAATGGTACCGCATGCCCCGACGGGCACCGCAAGAATTACAAGATCAGAATTTTTCACACCTTCGCGCAGATGTGTGGTTGTAGCATGGGCAATGCCCAGGTCCGCCACGCGGTCACATACGGCTTGATCACGATCGGCACAGATAAGATTCTCCGTCAGACCATCGCGCAAAATAATACGCGCCAGTGATGATCCCATCAGGCCATAGCCAATAATGCAGATTTGTTTAAACGGTGCTGTGGGGGCAGGCATAGTTTTCTATGCCTGTTTCTTTTGTGCGACCTGGTCAGTTTCAGGCGCGGCATTCTTGCCGACCTTGTCTTCATAGATTGGTGGCACGGGGTAACCGCCGAGGCAGACGGCTTTGCCTTCGCTGTAATCCAGACTGTCGAGAAGTTTTTGCAAACGCTCGTCATCGGCACCAACATAAGATTTCACTTCGAGCAGGTTCAGCGTCAGGCGGCCATCGCGGGCCGGGCTGCTGTTCAGGCTCAGCGCTTCCATGCCAAGGGCACGGGCCTTGTCGACAATTTTAGCCCGGCTGATGCTCTGGTCAAGGACAAGCGCGATAAAGCTGTTATCGTCGCCGGTTGTTTCATATTTAACGCGCGCGACAACCAGTGCTGGGCGGTCGGAATTGGCTTCGGGGCGGCTGCGTGTGCCAAGGGGCAAGCGTGCCATGATACGCATAGGGTTTTCCGGGTTTTCATTGACCAGAAATGTCCACCACTGGTTCCCCTGCCCGTCGGCGGGCCATGGAAGGACGGCAAATGTTGTTTCGCCTTCACGCACCATCGACAACGCCACCAAAGGATTGACGGCTTTATTCATCGGCAATACGGAGCTGAAATAATCCTTCGCCATATCCCAGTATGTCAGACCTGTCTGGTCTTCCGGAACGGTAACAACCACTTTCAATCCGGTTTGCAGGAGCGACACCGCGCCGACTAGTTCGCGCCATATACGGACAACGGCTTCTTTCGGCAACGGGCCTTTGTGACGGTTCAGCAAACGGCGTATCATTATTGCTTCGCGGTCAGGCTGAACAACCTGCACTTTATTCTTCTTCTTGCTCTCGCCGATTTCAACGACAAGGTCAGCACGCTCCATCAACAAATCATGGATTTTGTTGTCGAGTTCATCAATTTTTTTGCGTAGGTCTTCAACGGTCTGTGACATGCCCCATTTATTACCTTGATTGGGGGGTAAAATCAAAGGAATTCGCCGTTAATTTTTAAGATGTGGGGATAGCGCTGACGGCGACACGGCGGCCCTGCATACGGGCGGCCTTTGTCTTGGTCCGGGCGGCACCGGCATAAAGCTGCTTGCTGGCCTCGACCAGGTAAATGCCGGCTAGTCCCGGGAAAATTGCCCGCCCTATATTTTCAAAGGCATAGAGCGCCCGGAGCATAAAGAATGACTTGAAGGGCGGCATGAACAAGGCCCGCTCTGTCCGTTCATGGACAAAAAGCTGGTCCCGCAAATACTGGTTAATCTGCCCCGATGTATAGGGTGTGCCATGACCAAAGGGGGTCCATTCCGCACGCGCCCACAATCCCATACGGTTAGGCACGATAAGGATTAACCTTCCATTGCTTTTCAACACCCGCCAGGCTTCCTGCAGCAGCACGTCGGGGGAATGTGCCTGCTCCATACTATGCACTATGATAAGGCGATCGATGGATTCCGTTTCAATCGGCCATTCATCTTCAGCGCCGAGGAAGACCAGCCCCTTTTCATCCGTTGGCCAGAAGTGGACGCCCAGATTGGACGGCATCATGGCAACCGTGCGCTCCGTCCCCGCCCGCAAAGGCCGCAAATAAGGCACCGCATAGCCATAGCCCATCAAACGGCGGTCTTTAAGATCCGGCCACATGGCCACAACATGATTAACCAGCAAACGCCGCACCAGCCGCCCGGGCTTGGTGTTATAAAAGGCCTTGAGATTGTAAACACCATTATACATTTACAGCGCCCTTTGCAGCGGATCGATCAGCGGTATATCCGCCTCCGGCATCGGGTAATTATACAGATCTTCCGGTCTGACCCATTTCAGAGCCTGCCCTTCCCGGCCCACCGCCGTCCCGCGCCAGACGCGGCAAATAAAAAGCGGCATGAACAGATGAAAGGATTCATAGGCATGGGAGGCAAAGATCACCGGCGTAAAGCAGCAGGGCCGCGTTTCAATCCCCAGCTCCTCCCGCAACTCCCGCATCAGGGCAAATTCCGGCGTTTCCCCGGCATCCATCTTACCCCCGGGAAATTCCCACAGGCCCGCCAATGCCTTGCCTTCCGGACGCTGCGCCAGCAAGATACGGCCATCCGCATCAACAAGTGCTGCGGCCGCGACATGCACGATTTTCTTATCACGGTCGCATTCCGGCGGCGGCAGATCCAGCGCCTCCTCACATCCGATATGCTTCTTAATAAATTTAACCATAGAGTCTTTTAGCACAAAAAAAAGCCGCCCATAAGAGCGGCTTTTCCTGAATAAGCTTATTTTATTGAGCAGGTGCCGCTTCCGGAGCCGGCTCGGGTACAGCCTCAGGCGCAGGCGCTACTGCTTCCGCCGGAGCTTCTTCGCTTTCAACCACAGGCGCTTCGGCAGGAACCGGTGCCGGGGCATCCATTGCCGCAGGCGCCCCTGCCGGAGCGGCAATCGGTGCACCGTTTACATCGAATTTCTGAACATTGGATTCAGATTGCCATTGTGCGACCAGGTCAGCCAGGACTTTCTGGCGCAATTGTGCTTCCAGCTGTGGCTTCACAGTTTGGAAGTCCGGGGCCGGACGTGGACGACGGTCATCGACTTTAATCACATGATATCCGAACTGGCTTTTTACTGGTGTCTTGCTGTACTCGCCCACAGACAGTGTAAAAGCCGCATCGGCAAATTCAGGCACCATTTCAGTTTTTGCAAAATAACCCAGATCACCGCCTTCCAGCGCGCCGGGGCCTGTACCATATTGCTTGATCATATCGTCAAAGGTCGCACCACCATCAAGTTTGGCAATGATTTCCTTGGCCTTGTCTTCGCTATCCACCAAGATGTGGTGAGCGCGGGTTTCTTCAACGCTCGGCATGCCGCCAACAATCTCTTTATAAGCAGCCTGCAGCTCGGCATCGGTCATTTTGGAGCTAATCTGGCGCTCCACGAATACATTACGAACAATCTGGTCGTTTGTCTGCGCCACCAGTTTGATAACTTCTGGATCAGCCTGCAGATTAGCAGCCTTGGCTTTTTCAGAAATGATCTCATTATTCACAACCTGATCAAGGGCCATCGGGAACAATGTCTGAACCGGCATCTGGCGTACTTGCTCCGGCAGATTGCTGATGAAATCAAGAACATCGCTGCGCTTGATTTCTTTTGCACCGATAATGGCAACGGTAGGGTTACCAACAGTGATTGTAGAATCCGCAGGCTTGGATGCTTCCGGTGTGGTGTCGTCTTCAGGGATATTGGCTGCCTCGTCCTGAACGGGCTGCTCCTGAGCCTCAACATTTGGTTCGTTATTGACGGCATCCGAGATCGCCGCAACATCCGTAGACACTGTGTCGGCAGCCTTGTTTGACATAAAGAAAAACACAGCAATTGCCGCGATCAGCAATACAATAACCGACCCCGCAGCAATAACTTTTACCTTTTCCTGTGTAGCCATTTCATTTTCATTTTGAGTGGACATAGCGACCTTTCCCATAATTTATGGTGGTGGAATATTTATACCTATATGTTGGTGGAGCTAATCTAGTGCAGGCACCTGAAATAATAAAGCCCTTTTATGCGCAAAATCCCTGATCTTCTTGACTCATACCGGCTTAAGCCCTAAATCAGACTACACATTAATATAAAAGGGAAGGCCCAGAAGGCCGAGGATGGAATGTTGCTAGCACTTGCTTCCAAAATATTTGGCACCAGTAATGACCGCATATTAAAGGGTATTCATCGCCACATTGAGCCGATTAATGCACTCGAAGGTGTGTATGAGGCCATGAGCGATGACGAGCTGCGCCATCAGACCGTTCTTTTCCGTGAGCGCCTGGCAAAGGGCGAAACGCTTGATAATATTATGCACGAAGCCTTTGCGGTTGTCCGCGAAGCCGCCAAACGTACACTGGGTCAGCGCCATTATGATGTGCAGTTGCTGGGTGGTATCGTTATGCATCAGGGCCGCATTGCCGAAATGCGTACCGGTGAAGGTAAGACACTTGTCTCCACCCTGCCCGTTTACCTGAATGCCCTGTCCGGCAAAGGCGTGCATGTGGTGACGGTGAATGATTATCTGGCGCAGCGTGATGCCGCCTGGATGGGACAGGTTTATAATTTCCTCGGCCTGAATGTCGGCTGCATTATCAATGACCTGAGTGATGAAGAACGCAAGGCCGCCTATAATGCCGATATCACATACGGCACCAACAATGAATTCGGCTTTGATTATTTGCGCGACAACATGAAGTTCCAGCTGGACCGTATGGTGCAGCGTCCGTTTAACTTTGCGATTATCGATGAAGTCGATTCCATCCTGATTGACGAAGCGCGTACGCCGCTGATCATCTCAGGTCCTGCCCATGATTCATCGCAGCTTTATGTCGCCGTTGATAAAGTCATACCACGCCTTGTTGCGACAGATTTCGAAGTCGATGAAAAACTGCGCACCGCGATACTTTCCGAAACCGGGACGGAACATGTCGAGCAGATACTGAAAGAAATGGGCCTTTTGACTGAAGGCGGCCTGTATGATATGCATAATATCAGCCTTGTTCACCATGTGAACCAGGCCCTGCGCGCGCACAAACTGTTCCAGCGCGATGATGCTTATATCGTCAAAGATGACAAAGTCATCATCATTGATGAATTCACGGGCCGTATGATGGATGGCCGCCGCTTCTCCGAAGGCCTGCACCAGGCGCTGGAAGCCAAAGAAGGCGTGAAGATCCAGAACGAGAACCAGACACTGGCTTCGATTACCTTCCAGAATTACTTCCGTATGTATCCGAAGCTGGCCGGGATGACCGGAACCGCGCTGACCGAAGCGGCAGAATTCATGGATATCTACAAACTCAGCGTTGTTGACGTGCCCACCAATAAGGGCGTTGCACGTATTGATGACAATGATAAAATTTACAAAAACCTGAAGGAAAAGGACGATGCGATCGTTGCCCTTATCCAGCAATGTAACGAGCGTGGCCAGCCGGTTCTGGTGGGTACAGTTTCCATTGAAAAGTCAGAAAAATTATCTGCAGTCCTCAAGAAAAATAAAATCCCGCACCAGGTTTTGAACGCCCGCCACCATGATCAGGAAGCGTATATCGTTGCGCAAGCCGGTCGTCTGGGCGCCGTAACCATTGCCACGAATATGGCCGGTCGCGGTACCGATATTCAACTGGGCGGTAATTTTGAAATGCGTGTCGAGGCGGAGATTGATCCGTCATGGCCGGAAGATCAACAGCGCCAGGCCATGGAAAATATCAAGGCCGAAATCATGCATGACCGTGAACTGGTTCGCCAGGCCGGTGGTCTATATGTTATCGGCACCGAGCGTCACGAATCCCGCCGTATTGATAACCAGCTGCGCGGCCGTTCGGGCCGTCAAGGGGACCCGGGCGCGTCTATCTTCTTCCTGTCTCTTGAAGATGATTTGATGCGTATCTTCGGAGCCGAAAAAATGGAAATGCTGCTGGCTCACAAACATATTGGCCTGCGTGAAGGTGAAGCCCTTACCCACCCCTGGATCAGCAAGGCACTGGAGCGCGCACAAGCCCGTGTCGAAGCCCAGAACTATGAAGTGCGTAAGAACCTTCTGAAATTTGATAACGTCATGAATGACCAGCGTAAAGTGATTTACGACCAGCGCCGCGAAATCATGAACGGGCATGAAGTGGATGAGCTGGTGACCAGCATGCGCCACAGCACGATTGAAGATCTGGTTATCCGTTATATCCCAGCACGCAGCTATGCCGAGCAATGGGATACGACATCACTCAAGCACGAAGTGCACCGTATCCTGAACCTTGACCTGCCCGTCGATGCCTGGGCGAAGGAAGAAGGTATTGCGGATCTGGAAATTCTTGAGCGCCTGACCGATGCCGCCGACCGCAAAATTGCGGAGAAAGCAGCCAATGTCGGCCTGAATGTATTCCACCAGATGCAGCGCGCCCTTGTCCTGCAACAGTTGGATCAGCACTGGAAAGAACATTTGCTTAACCTTGACCATCTGCGCCAGGGTATTAACCTGCGCGCCTTTGGCCAGCGTGATCCGCTGAATGAATATAAGGCTGAGGCCTTCTCCATGTTCGAAGTGATGCTCGACCAGCTGCGCGAAACAGTAACGCAGATGATCAGCTTCATTGAACTGAACCCGAACGCCAATCCGGGCCAGGTTCTGCAGGAACGTGCGCCACAGAAAATGCATGAAACGCGTCAGGACCCGGCCATTGCCAATGAAAAAGCGGAAATTGCCCAGTTCCCGCAACGATCAGGCACGCACCGCAACAGCGAAATTAACCTGAACGACCCGCAAACATGGGATAAAATCCCGCGCAATGCCGCCTGCCCTTGCGGTTCCGGTAAAAAATTCAAATATTGTCACGGCAAGCTGGATTAAAAGGATAATACCGTGAGTGCGCGCGAAGGGTCATTCTTATCACTGAGCAGCACTGGATTTCATCGTATTGTCTACAGCGACTGGGGGCCGCAGGATGGGCCACTGGCGCTTTGTGTTCATGGGCTAACGCGCAACGGGCACGATTTTCATACATTGGCGGAGGATCTTGCCGCACACGGATATCGTGTTGTTGCCGTGGATATGCCAGGCCGTGCGCGCAGTGATTTTCTGATCAACAGCACGGATTATAATTATACAAAATATGTGAATGATCTCACCGCACTGCTCGCGCATCTAGGTGTAACGGAACCGCAGAGTATCGACTGGATTGGCACATCAATGGGCGGTGTTCTAGGGATGATTATGGCGGCACAGCCCAATACACCCATCCGCCGCCTAGTGATTAATGATGTGGGCCCGTTCATTGAAAAAGACGCGCTGGACTATATCGCCCGCTATATCAGCAATCCACCAGTCTTTAACAATCTGCAGGATTTTGAAAAGGATTTGCGGCAGCGTTACCAGCCATGGGGAATATTGAGTGATGAGCAGTGGCATATAATGGCGGAAGATAGTGTCCGCGCCTTACCCGATGGGCGGCTGACCTATGCTTATGATCCGGCGATTGCGGATGTGTTTGCGGCCTCGGTGCAGGCGGATGTTGATCTTTGGCCTGTATGGGAGCTTGTGAATTGCCCGGTCCTGCTGCTGCGTGGTATCGACTCGCCCGTTCTAACACAGGTAACCGCAAATAGAATGGCGGAGAAGAAAAGAGTTCATTTGCAGGTTATCGATGGCTGCGGTCATGCCCCGTCTCTTGCAGTGTCGGAGCAGATAAGCCTGATCCGCGACTGGTTACTTTTATAAAGCTCAGTACCTATGGTGCCGCTTTTTTCGGTGGTGTCACACGAATTAGCGTAATCTGGTTACGCTGGCGACGGACGACTTCGAATGTAAATCCAAAGAAATTAAATATTTGCCCCACATCCGGGATCATCTGGGATTCATGCAGAACCAGACCCGCCAGTGTTGAATAATCTTCATCATCCGGAAAATCCCATTCGTAATCACGGTTCAGGTCGCGGATGGTAACCGTACCGTCAATAAGATAAGAACCGTTCATCAGCTTACGCACACCGGTAACGGTTTCATCCATTTCATCATCAATATCGCCGACAATTTCCTCAAGGATATCTTCCAGCGTAACAATACCCATCAAACTGCCATATTCATCAACGACCAACGCAAAATGTTCCCGGCGGTGACGAAAAGCCTTCAGCTGGTCCGAAAGCGATGTTGTATCTGGAACAAACCACGGCTCAGACGCCAGAACATCAAGATCCAGCGTGTCAATATTGCCGCGCGCAGCCTGCATTTCCTTCAGCAGGGCCTTTGCATGAATAATGCCCACAATATTATCCGGATTATCGCGCCATAAAGGCATGCGTGTGTAGGAACTTTTTAAAACATCATCAACAATTTCCGATAAGGGCTTGCTGGCATCAATCATCTCAATATTACGGCGGTGGGTCATAACTTCCCCAACCTCGACATCGGCAAGATCCAGAATAGAGCGCAGCATGGCGCGCTGCTCCCCCGTTTCAATCTCCGGGCCACGGTGAAGCTCAATCGCACCGCGCAGCATTTCGCGGTGATCACCCACATTCACCACGGAAATATCGGCTCCCAATATCTTCAAAGAAAACCGGACGATGTGGGCAACCATCTCAGTGAGGGGGGCGAGCACAAAAATTACAACCTTTATCACTGGCGCGAGCGCCATCGACATTTTATCCGCATGATGAAGGGCATAAGTCTTGGGCATAACTTCAGCAAATATTAAAATCAAAGCCGTCATAACGATCGTGGCATAAATAACGCCGGCAGGCCCCACAAGTGCCAGGAAAACACTGGTTGCCAGGGCAGAGCTCATAATATTGACAAAGTTATTACCCAGCAAAAGCGCGCCGATCATCTTGTCCTTGCGGCTGCCAATTTTATTTACCAGCGCGGCACGTTTATTTCCTTCTTTCTCCAACGCATGCATGCGTGCTTTGGAAGTTGCCGTCATTGCCGTTTCGGATCCGGAAAAGAATGCCGACAGAAGCAACATGACAAATATAAAAAGAATTGAAAGCCCCAGTGTCATGATATCAACCGCCCTGTTGTTCTAAAGAATGGGAAAGAATTGTTTCGACATTTTCCGCCGCCACATCGCGGGCGATAAATGATTGTCCGATGCCCCGCGCCAGAATAAAGACAAGATTGCCACGCTCTGTTTTTTTATCACGCCCCATATATGACATGATACGCGCAACATCCGCGTTCAGGAATGCTGGAATCGTCACGGGCAAGCCAACGAAAGACAAATGGGTAACAACACGGTCTACTTCTGTTACCTTGCATAGGCCCAGAAGGGCGGACAGCTTGAACGCAAGGACCATGCCGATGGACACGGCCTCTCCATGCAAAAGACGCCCGTCATACCCGCCAATACCTTCCAAAGCATGGCCGAATGTATGCCCCAGATTAAGCAGCGCGCGCAGGCCTTGTTCTTTTTCATCCTGCTCGACTACATCGGCTTTCTTGCGGCAGGACACAGCGATGGCATGAGACAACGCATTATGATCAAGGGCGCAGACATGGTGCCCGTTCTGCTCCAGCCACGCGAAGAACGGTTCATCATCAATCAGGCCGTATTTAACAATCTCCGCATAGCCCGCCAGCAATTCACGGCGCGGCAGGGTTTGCAGTGTATCAAGATCGCAAATAACGCTGATCGGTTGATAAAAAGCACCGACAAGGTTTTTCCCCTGCGGCGTATTAATACCCGTCTTACCACCGACGGAGCTATCCACCTGCGCCAGCAAAGTGGTCGGCACCTGCACAAACGGAATGCCGCGCATGACAATTGACGCGGCAAAACCGCCCAGATCACCAATCACACCACCACCGACAGCAAACAGAACCGCATGGCGATCCACACGGTGTTCCAGCATCCAAGTTAAAACGGATTCAAGGTGCGTATATGATTTTGTCCCCTCACCCGATGGTAAAGACTTCATATGCACAGCGGCAGCACCGGCATCCTGCAACGATTTAACAAGCGTAGTGGCATGGGTGGCCGCGATACTTTCATCGGTAACGATAAACAATGTACGGCCCTTGAGATCCAGCGGGACAAAATCCGCAGCACGTTGAAGCAAACCTGTTCCAATATGAATACTGTAAGGTTGAGGTTTCAGATCAAGGTCGATTTTATGAAGGACGGTCATCGCGCTTTCTTTATTAAATGCGTATGTAATTTACTTAGGGCCTGGTTCAAAATGGCTTCGGCCGGGCCATTATGGCTTTCAATGATAATATCGGCTTTACCATAGACAGGGTAGCGTTTTTCCATCAACCCTTCCAATATCGTAGCGGGATCACCATCACGCAGCAAGGGGCGCTTGTCTGTACGGCCCACACGCTCAATCATGACATCTATATCGGCACGCACCCAGAGCGAGAGGGTTTTACTGAAGACAATCTCCGCCGTATCTTCCCGCATAACGGCCCCGCCGCCGGTTGCAACAACTTTGGCGCCCTCTTCCAGCAGAAGACGCTTGATAACCCGGTGTTCACCATCCCGGAAGGACGGCTCCCCGAAGCGTTCAAAAATCTCGCTGATGCTCATACCTGCGGCTTTTTCCACTTCATCATCGGAATCGGTAAAGGGAAGAGCCAGCGCATCGGCCAGCATTCGGCCCAAACGGCTCTTCCCCGCCCCCATAAGGCCAATAAGGACCACGGGCTGGCTCAGCCGGGCGCGTATTCTTTCAACCAAATCCGTATCTATACTGTGGGAACTCATATGTCTCTTATGCCCTAAGACGCGCGTAAAAACAATCATATGCAAACAATTCACAGGAACAAATCATTTAACCCTGCGCCCCATTGTATTTGTCGGGGGGATTGATTAGGTTTCCCCATAAGACATTTTTAAACCTGTGGAGGAAAACGGGATGAAATTATCCGTAATTATGTTGGTTGTTGTACTGGTGGCTGTCCTTGGCGGATTTGCCTGGCTGTCATTTAGCGACGTGTCTGTAACCAAGACAGAAATCAGAAAACCTATACCGAGCGAGCGCTTTTCTAATGCCACTAAAAATCCTTAAGGGCCTCCCCCTTCTTCTTATGCTACTTTGTACATTTGCCGCATCCGCGCAGGCAGATACTGACCGTATGGCTGGCAAGCCGATACGGGAAGAAAATACCCAGTTCTCAGTCCAGCCAACTGTAAGGCATAAAGCCGTTGAGCCAGGACAACCTGTTCCCGAACCGAAGAAAGACGACAAGAAGAAAGAAAAGCAAAAAGAACAAAAAGAAAAAGCAGATAAAGAGTCCAGGAAAAAAGAAGAAGAATTCCGCAAAGAAAAGGAATCCGCCAAGGAAGACAAAAGCACCGAGACGGATGAAACGCCATCCACTTTGAAAAAAGCAAGCCGCATAACAAGCGGTTCTGTCGATATGGTGCAGCTGGATTCCTTTGGTACGATCAGCACGGCGGCCCAAGGAGCGCTTGGCATTGATATGTGGGATCATAGCGATCACACGACCGTTGGAAATCTGATCCTTGAAGTACCCGCCGAAACAACGGTCCCTGTTGCACAAAACCTTGTCATCCGTGCATTTTCTACCGCAACCGAAGCCGATATCATGTATGGTCGCCGCGGGATTGATACAGGCCGCGATCTTCTGACCCTGCGCATTCACAAGCTGAATGAGATGGGAGCTTTTGATATCGCCGCGGATCTGTATGCCTTAAATAAGAACGAACCTTATAATGACAATCTGGCCCGTGACGGTATTACTGCCTTAATGGCCAGCAGTAATATTCCCATGGCATGTCTTGAAGCGCGCGGCATGGCCGACCGGCTGGAGCAGGATGAATATGTGCAGACACTGAATACACTCTGTGAATATCTTCTGATCCGCCTTGGTGGAAATAAAAAAGCGCTGGATACATTCAAAGACAGTGATGCCGTTTCTGGCCTGGCAGATAATTATAAAATTATCGAAAAAATTATCCAGAAAGATAATTTCCGTTACCAGTTCAAGACAGCGGAAGAATTTTCTTCATTGCCTCTTCTCGACCGGATTGCCTTGGCAGCAGACAGCCGGCTGGACTATGGCAGCTTAAGAAAATCAGATTTCAGGAAAATGGACCCTCAATCTGTAGGCCTTATTCTTCATGACAAGAATGCCGCCCCGATCGTCCGCTTTATGGCGCTGACCAGTAGCACGCAGCGCGGCTTCACAACCGTATCCACATTGAAGGATTTTTATAAATCGGTTGGTTTTGGGACCTTGGCCACAGATTCTGAAACCATCAAAACTTATGATAAAATAAAGAACTGGGAGCGCGTCCCCTTCCTTTACCACTCATTACTGGCCACAAAGGATAGCGACACACGTAACCATCTGGTGAAAGAAGCGCTGAAGCTTGGAAAATCCTATGGTTTGATAGCGTTACTGCCCTTTGCCGATGCCATTGAGGAGACGATTCCCGATTCTTACGATACAGATGCGGTAAAAACAGGCTTAAAGGCTCTTTTATTGACGAATTCAAAAATATCCACCGTTTGGGAAAATAAATGGGATTCCATCAAATCTGATAATCTTGTCGATCTTGCACTACAAATGGCCCTTGAAATCGAACAGGGTTTCAGAAAAGAAAAAATCGATTATCTATTTGATAATATTAATAAAAATAAGACAATATCTGCAGGTCAGCGCGCTACATTTTATGCTATATATGAAAGCCTTGACAAAAAACATAAACAGGCAGATAGTACGAAATCTGGAGAATATGAAAATTCTCTTGACTTGACGGAAGGTGTCGATTATGTAATGCCTTCTGTCAGCTTGATGGAATCGCTCTCAAAAGCCCACAAAGGTAGACATTTGGGTGAGGTGGTTTTATTAAGTTCCTTGGCACTACATAAAGCCGAACCGGGAAAAATTCACCCGGATCTTCTGAAGGCAGTGTTAAAGGGATATCTAACAGTGGGGTTAACAAATGAAGCACAGCAGCTATCAAAAGAGGTAGTTCTTGGGCTTGAGTAGAAAATTTAAGGAGAAAACTAAAATGGCACGTCCAGGACGCCCAGCAATGCCGAAACCAAATCTACATCCTTTAGTAGATTCGTTTCTAGATATGCTCACCGCAGAACGTGGTGCAGCAATGAATACACGCCAAGCTTACTGGCGTGATATCGCAGACTTCAGCCTGTATCTGCGCGCTGAAAAGAAAAAAGAAATTGTTGATGCCAGCTCTGATGAGATCAAATCTTATCTGGGAGACTTGGCTGCGAAGATCCACGTAAAGGGATCCAACAGCAATCAGATTGCCACAAGAACCGTTGCCCGTCGCCTGTCCGCGATGCGCCAGTTCTACCGCTATCTGGTTTCCGAGAACATTCGTCGTGACGATCCTACATCCACGATCGAAAGCCCGAAACAAACACGCACACTGCCAAAGACTCTGAGCGAGTCCGAAGTCAGTGTACTGATCAGCACAGCAGCACAAGGTGGCGCCGGGGATAGCGTTCGTCTGGTTTGCTTGCTTGAAATGTTGTATGCCACAGGCTTGCGCGTTTCTGAACTGGTTGGTTTGCCTTTGTCCGCTATCGGCGAAGACATGCAGTTCCTGATGGTTGCCGGTAAAGGCGGTCGTGAGCGTATGGTTCCATTATCTGAACCAGCTCAAAAAGCGATCAAAGGCTATCTGGACATCCGTCCACAGTTCATTGCTTCTGACGACAAAGGTGCACAAGCCCAGTGGCTGTTCCCTTCCCGTACATCAGAAAGCGGTCACCTGACACGTCAACGTTTTGCACAGCTGCTGAAAGACCTGGCCGACAACGCCGGTATCGAAGCTGGTCGCGTAAGCCCGCATATTCTGCGTCACGCTTTCGCAACTCACCTGCTGAGCAACGGTGCTGATCTTCGTGCGGTACAGAAGATGCTGGGTCACGCGGATATTGCGACGACACAGATCTACACACACATTATCGGTTCTGCCGTTAAGAAGACAGTTGAAGAGAAGCATCCGCTCTCCAAAACAGGTTCTGACAAATAGTTGAACTGACTAAGTAATTTTAAATCAGGCAGGCAATGTGTTGAACATTCCTGCCTGATTTGTTATGAATTGAGGCCCTGCTTAAAGGGTTACTTATTAAAGGTCATACAATGAGCAAACTGGAATTTGAAAAACCTGTACTGGAACTGGAAGCAAAGATTGCCGAGCTGCGCAATGTCAGCGGCGGCGGCGACAGCTTTGATATAGCGAGCGAGATTGCGCGCATGCAGACAAAGGCCGACCGCATCCTGCAACAGACTTACAGCAAACTGACGCCGCAGCAGAAGGTTCAGGTTGCCCGTCACCAGGAGCGTCCGCACTTTATGGATTACGCGCAAAGCATGATTGATGATTTCACACCGCTGGCCGGTGATCGCCTGTTCGGTGAAGATGCCGCCCTGCCCGGCGGTATTGGTCGTTTCCGTGGCCGTTCCGTCGTTGTGATGGGTCATGAAAAAGGTCACGATACAGAAACACGTATCAAACATAATTTTGGCATGGCACGCCCCGAAGGCTACCGGAAGGCGCAGCGCCTGATGCATATGGCCGAACAATTCCAGATGCCTATCATCACATTGGTTGACACAGCCGGTGCGTATCCCGGCGTTGGTGCCGAAGAACGCGGTCAGGCCGAAGCGATTGCAAAATCAATTGAGACTTGTCTGCGCGTGAAAGTGCCCCTGATCTCCGTCGTTATTGGCGAAGGTGGCTCTGGTGGCGCGATTGCGATTGCGGCGGCAGACCGTGTTTATATGCTGGAGCATTCAATCTACTCCGTTATTTCACCGGAAGGCTGTGCCTCCATCCTGTGGCGTAGCGGCGCGCATGCCAATGATGCGGCAGCAGCGCTTAAACTAACCGCGCAGGATATGCTCGAGCTGAAGCTGATTGATGGCATTATCGAAGAACCCGTCGGCGGCGCACATCGTCGCAAAGCGGAAATGATCGATAACGTCGCACGCCAGATCGAAAAAGGCCTCAAGGAACTCACCCCCTGGAAAGACGGCGCTAAACTGATCAAAAACCGGGGAGAAAAATTCCTGGCTATGGGCCGTGGTTAGAAAACTACCGTCATCCCGGCGTAGGCCGGGATGACGAACAGACTTACATATGAGTCACAACTGACGATTCCCGTACCATCGGTGATATATTTTTCTGGTTTTGCAGCATAGAAGGTGTCATCCGTGCCCGGTTCATCATCTGGGAAAAATTACCATGGCCGGCTTTTATATGGCCGTCCTCTGTCGCCGCCGCGCGGTAATACAGCATCAAAAAAACACGAATGGCCGCGGTCAAGGATGTATTAGGATTCTTACGCATCTGGATCAAAGAGCAGATATCATGGATCTTGCATTTTTCCCGGCGGGCAATTTCGCGCAGCGCATTCCACATTTCCGGTTCCAGCCGGACTGAAGTCCTTTTACCAAGAACCGTGATATTACGGCTGACAAGTGTGCTGCGGGCACCCCGGCTTAAATCATAGGCTTCGTTGATGGTTTCCGTGATGGCATTATTCGCAGACATTAAACACTCCCCAAAAGATCAGTTACACACGCAGGATAAGAATCCCTCCTGCCCACATATATGCACGTAATATGATACATCAATCATACATATACAACCATTAAGTGTATACTAAAGGCGTAAGTAATCTGTAATTATCAAAAAATACATAATTTTATCAATGGGTTATTTTTAAACGTATATTGCAACAAAATATACACTACCGTATTCACTCTGCGTCTGCTTATCAAACTAGACCCCATAAGGCTCCCCGCTAAGCCGTTTTAAAAACGCCAAAAACTTGTCAGGATCATGGGCCTGTACCATAATGATAGTATGACAAGAATACGCCTGAAACCGAACTCCGCCCTTTTTGCCGATGACGATGAGAAAAAAGCACCGTCACAGCACCGGTGCGACATGCCCGGATGCACGCAGGAAGGCAGTTACAAGGCACCCCGGGACCGCAATCTGAGTGGCCATTTCATGTTCTGCCTTGAGCATATTCAGGAATATAACAAAGCGTGGGATTATTTCTCCGGCATGAGTGCCCGCGAAATTGAAGAACATCTGGTAAAAAGCGCCCTGTGGGATCGCCCGACCCGCCGTTATGATGGCCGTGCGGCGCTCGAAGAAGAATTAAAGCGCAAGAGCTGGCAGGCTTATAATTTCACCGACAAGGAACCGCCGAAAGAAGAGCAGAAAAAACAACACCGCCCCTCCATTGATCATAATACGCCGGAGTTTCAGGCCCTGGCGATCATGGGGTTGGAACCGCCGCTCAATCTCCCGATTATCAAAACCCGTTACAAGGAACTGGTTAAAAAGCACCATCCAGACGTAAATCGGGGGAATCCTGACTCTGAAGAGCTTCTCAAATCCATCAATATGGCCTATACCATATTAAAGATGGCCTTGGAAAAATTTGAGAAACTGCCCACCCGTTAGTCAGGAACACAGGAACTATGGCGAAGAAAAATGAAATAAACGCAGCGCTGGATATTGCGCAGCATGTTGTCACCAATCCGCACTACGCCAATGCTCCCGATGCCACGTATGATGTGCGCAAAACATTCGGTCTTGAGATTGATTGGAAAGTTCCCGGATTTAAAGCGGCAACGGCCAATGTCCCGACGATTGATCCGGCCTATCAATTCGATCATGACACGACACTGGCGATCCTTGCCGGATTTTCCCACAACCGCCGCGTAATGGTGCAGGGTTATCACGGCACCGGCAAATCGACACATATTGAACAAGTCGCCGCGCGCCTGAACTGGCCCTGCGTGCGTATCAACCTTGACTCCCATGTCAGCCGGATTGATTTGCTCGGCAAGGATATGATTACACTGCGCGATGGACAGCAGGTTACCGAATATAAACAAGGCTTGCTCCCTTGGGCGCTGCAAAACCCGGTGGCGTTGGTATTTGATGAATATGATGCGGGCCGCCCGGATGTCATGTTTGTTATCCAGCGTGTGCTGGAAGCCGAAGGCCGCCTGACATTGCTCGACCAGAACATGGTTATCCATCCGCACCCGGCTTTCCGTTTATTTGCGACAGCCAATACCATTGGGCTGGGCGATATGACGGGCCTGTATCACGGGTCGCAGCAATTGAACCAGGCGCAGCTTGACCGCTGGAACATCCTGACCACGCTCAATTACCTGCCCCATGATGATGAAGTCAAAATCATGTTAGCAAAAAACCCGGACTGGAATACCGATGCGCATAAAAAAGATATCAGCGCGATGGTCCGCCTTGCCGACCTGACCCGCCAGGGCTTTATCAATGGCGATATCTCAACCGTCATGTCCCCGCGTACGGTTCTGAGCTGGATTGAAAACACATCGATTTTCAAGGACCGCGACCTGGCCTTCCGCCTGTCTTTCCTGAATAAATGTGATGAGGCCGAGCGTCCGGCGATTTGTGAGTATTATCAGCGCTGCTTTGGTATTGATCTCGCCTAAGGGGCATGGATATGTCCACCAAGGATCATGATCACAAATATCTGGAGAAGTTTAAATCCGCTACCGCCGCCGCTTTGCGTGCGCTGGCGGGTAAGCGCGATGTTGAGGTTAGTTTTTCCGCCAGTGAAATGTCGCTGCAAAATAACCCATACGACAAATCCAGTCTGACAAAATTACCGGCACCAGACCGGGATATGAGTGAAGGCAACCGTGCCCTTATTCGCGGTTATGCGGACAGCAAGGGCTTGCGCTTGCGCCATCATGATACGGGACTGCACCAGAATAACGCCCCGATGGATTTAATGGCGCAGACTGCGTTTGAAGCGCTGGAACGCGCCCGTTATGAAGCGCTTGGCGCGCAAGATATGGCAGGCATATCCCAAAACCTCAATAACCTGCTTGATAACCGCGCGCGGCGTATGGGGCTCGATACGGTTGAGAACCGGGATGATACCAATACAAGCGAAGCGCTGCATATGCTGGCGTTTATGGCGTTTACCGATGCTGCCCCACCGCGTGCAGCTGAGAAGTTTGCAAGCCTCTGGAAGGATTTTCTGCACGAGAAACTGGGCAACAAGGGGCTAGAACGATTGCGCCCCCTGCTCCATGACCAGGCGGCTTTTGCCAAGGCTGCCCGCACAATCCTGCGTGAAATGGAGATCGGCAGCGGCGAAGATGCACTGGATACCGAGTCCGAAGATAACGATGCCCAGAAAAATCCAGATAAGCAGGATAATAAATCCGACGCACCCCAGCACGACCAAGACCAGTCAAGCGCCGAAGACGACGAAAGCACCGACAGCGAAGATCAACAGGATAGCGAGAAACAAGAAACCATGGAGTCCGAAGATGAATCTCCGTCCGCGGATTCTGACGCCCCGGTGCCCAGCAAAGCGCGCGCCCACCAACACCCGGACACCTATATTCCCGGGCCGGACAGCCGTTATAAAATCTATACGACCGCCTTTGACGAAATAGTAAAGGCCGAGGACCTGGCGGAACCGGAGGAGCTTGACCGCCTGCGCAACCTGCTGGATCAACAGATGGTGCACCTACAAAGCATAACCACACGCCTTGCCAACCGCCTGCAGCGGAAATTACAGGCGCGGCAGCAGCGCAGCTGGAAATTTGATCTGGAGGAAGGATATCTCGACGGCGCGCGCCTGTCGCGTATTGTTGCCAACCCATCCGTGCCCCTCTCCTATAAACAAGAAACGGAGACAAAGTTTCGCGATACCATCGTCACATTGCTGATTGATAATTCCGGATCCATGCGCGGTCGCCCGATTGCGATTGCGGCCATCTGCACCGATATTCTGGCGCGCACGTTGGAGCGCTGCGGTGTGAAGGTTGAGATACTGGGATTTACAACGCGCGCATGGAAGGGTGGTAAAGCACGCGATCTGTGGATCCAGAATGGCCGTCCGCTTCACCCCGGGCGACTGAATGATATCCGTCACATTATTTACAAGGGCGCCGAAGTCCCCGGACGACGGACACGGCGTAATCTGGGTTTGATGCTGAAGGAAGGCATATTGAAAGAAAATATTGATGGCGAGGCCCTAGCCTGGGCCCATAACCGCCTAGCCCGCAGGCCGGAGCAACGCAAGATTTTGATGGTGATATCCGACGGTGCACCGGTGGACGATTCAACCCTGTCCGTTAACCCCTCCAATATTCTGGAGCAGGATCTGCGGAATGTTATCAGCTGGATTGAAACAGCATCGAAGGTGGAACTGACAGCCATCGGCATCGGTCACGATGTTACGCGCTATTACCGCAAGGCAATTACGATTGCCGATGCCGAAGAACTGGCCACCGCCCTTGTCACACGGCTGGAAGAATTATTTGAAGAATAATTACGGCTGAAGCGCGCTAAGGAAGTCCCGTTGCTTTTGCTGTGCCTGAGACTCTTCCAGATGTTTATTGATGATAGGGTCAAGCATGGCACGCAAATCCGGGTGATCTTTCAGCGTATCCTTGATATAACCCATCAGGAAAACCGCAGGTAGATTATCCTTTTGTGAATTTGACTGAAACACGGCATCGATAGACTCGACCAGTGCCTGCACACCCCATTCACGGATATTGCTGTCAACCGGCGCCAGCCGACACGCGGCCAGCGCGCTGACCATATATCCCAAGGGTAATTTAGCATTCTCATAAATCCGCGCGAACTGCTCTTCATCCAGCTTGCCGCGGATCATGCCCGTAATGATATCCTCATGGTCGCGATAAAATTTTTCCATGTGGCGATAATTGACGCCGCTGTTAAATTTTTCCCGTTGTGAGACAGTCATCCCAAATTCCATTTTGGTGCGGCCTGCGGCTTTTCCAGCCGAAGCGCCTGATTACGGAAGAGCTCAATCATACCCATATGCTTTTCCTGCAGAATACTTGCCATAATTTGGCGCCGAAGTACAGAAATTACTGCCGGGTCAAAGACCGGCCCCCAGCCGGGCATGGTGGTAATGGCCAAAATCTCCCGTTCCTGCCCCCAGCTGCGTGGACAAGGCAGCTGCGGATCGGGACTAGTTTTCTTCTGCATGTACTGATCAAGGTAATATTTCAGATAGTCGGTCAGCAGGAAGGAGTCGGGATGGAAAAAATTCTGGAAGACGGCTTGCCATGCCGGCTTCATCTCATAAAAATTCGCCGGCTTTTTATGCTTCATAGAATCTTTGATAATAGGCAGCAGCTTTGCATTTTCCGGATCTTCTGCACAAAAATCGCCGAACAGATTATCGACATCCTCATTCTTTGTCCGCGCATCCGAATATTGGGAAAAGTAATAAAGCGCGATAACATCATTGGCATGCGCCGCCGCCTCCAGAACCATATTATGCTGCAAATAATCAACCATATGCCGTGCATTCGGCGGATTGGCACCATAGCGCAAAAGTCCCCGGCGATCCTGATCGATATGAGTAAGCTCGTGAACATAATCTTGAATAAAAGAATGCCCGAGATCATCACTATTCTCCAGAAGTATGGCATTATTTATGTAGCAGCCCTTATTTTCTCCCAATGCATTGCTGTAGCCCACATACAAAGGAAGATGGCTGCACGCTGCCACCATTGATTTTACAACGGGCAGATTATCCGCAATAGTTTTTGTAAGATGGGAAAGTTCTGCTTTGGCAGGCGTTGTGTCATCCTGCGCCCCCAAAGGCAAAAAAGAGTCTTTAGCATCATCATCGATACTATTCAAAAACTTCCAGACATCTTCCCTGTTTTTAAGCATTGTTACTGCCTTTTATGGAAGAGTAGGTAATCATGCCCGCAAGGGCAAGCGCTTATTTAAAGAACATACTCAAACAACGGGCGATCAAACCGGGGATGATTATTTTTTACCACGGCCTGTACATTATCCCAGACGGGCTTCCAGTATGTCAGGCTCTGCTGCATCTGCGCCATGGCTTCCGGCCTGATGAAGGGGGCCCCTTCCAAAAATTGTGTAAGATGCTGGAGATGGGGTTCGGTATGGCTATGCTCCGCCATAAACCTGCAGACGGCCCGATCCAGCATATCCATGCCCCAGATATGGAGATCCGTTTCAACCGGGGCCCGGCTGCAGGCAATAAGTGCGGCTATGAAGCCCGCATATTCATGATCCTCATCATTTATAAAGCGTTCCAGCCGTGCCTTGGTTTCCTCCGGCAGAAAGCCGTAAGGCATGGTTTTAATAACGTCTTGAAACTCTGACATAAAAGGGGCAAAATCCGAAAGATAGGCCGCATTGTTGAAGTCTTGCTGAAAATCGATATTCATAATTCGCTCTGGCTGTTATGCTTTATTACTTGGCACCGGGGAGTTGTTGAAATAATCGAAAAGATTATAGGATGCAAACATATTTTTAATTTTAATCACCGGGAAAATACCGTAAAGACGAAGGCATGAGCGAAAACAAAAAACAGGTTTATAAACCAAAACTGGTTAGTGGCTTCCCCGAATGGCTTCCCGAGGTCCGCCTTGTCGAGCAACAATGGTTCGACCATATCCGCAAAGTCTTTGAATCTTATGGGTTTTGCTCCATCGAGACGCCATCGGTCGAGGAATTGGATGTCTTGAGCGCCAAGGGTGAAGTGGACAAGGAAATTTATGTCATCGAACGCCTGCATAAGGACGAGAATGACAAAGAAGCCCGCCTCGCCCTGCACTTTGACCAGACGGTCCCACTGGCTCGCTATGTGGCCCAGCATTTCAATGACCTAGTCTTCCCGTTCAAGCGGTACCAGATGCAGCGCGTCTGGCGCGGCGAACGCCCGCAGGCCGGTCGCTTCCGCGAATTTTACCAGTGCGATATCGATGTGATCGGTGTCGATAATTTGCCACTGCATTTCGATGCAGAGATGCCGGCGATCATGTGGGAGATCATGTCGTCATTGCCCGGCATGGCGAATGAGAAAATCCAGATACAGCTCAGCAACCGCAAAATCCTGATGGGACTTTTAGAAGCATTGGGCGTAACAAATACGGTTGATGTCACACGCATCATCGACAAGCTGGAAAAAATTGGTGAGCCTGCCATCCGCAAACTTTTAGCGGAAGCGAAGCTTACTGATACACAGATTCAAGCCATCATTGCCTTGGCGCAAATCAAAACCAGTAAACCGGATACGCTGCGCACCAAAATAAAAGCACTAGGCATTGATGGTGAAGCCTTGAACAAGGGTGTCGATGAACTAGCGTTCGTGCTGGAGAATTTGCAGCATCTGCCAAAGGATGTAATCGTTGCTGACCTGTCCATCGTACGCGGCCTCGATTACTACACGGGCACGGTTTATGAAACGCGCTTTGTTGATGATCCAACATATGGTTCGATTTGTTCTGGTGGTCGTTATGATGATTTGGCCAGTTCCTATATCAGCAAAAATTTACCCGGCGTTGGTATTTCCATCGGTTTCTCCCGTTTGTTTGATCGCATGCGGTTAAAGGGGGCACTATCGACCGAACGCAAATCACCCGCCGATGTCATGGTGATGATGTTGTCCGAAGACAAACGCGCAGAAGCGGCCGCCACGGCACAGACACTGCGTAAGCGCGGACTGAATGTCGAGCTGTATCACGCTGCGCGCAAAATCCCGGACCAGTTGAAATATGCCAGCAAGAAAGGCATTCCTTACGTCTGGTTCCCGCCGGAACAGGATAAGGGGCATCAGGTTAAAAACATGGCAACCGGTGAACAAGTTGCCGCCGATCTGGCCATATGGATACCGGATGCGGGTTAAGGGCCTTATTGCTGCTACCGCCCTTATCATGACCTGCACCCCGGCTCAGGCGCAGGAAGGCACGTCCAATCCGTTTACCGCCCCGGATTGTGAATTCACGCTGGATTTTCCGACCAAGCCCGCGACCTCCGATGGGGCTACAATCTATGCCAAACGGTATAATGACGGGTCGCTGTTGAACGTCCGGGTTCATTGCAACCGGCTGGATAAGGGCACGGCCCATAACTACACCGCGGACATTATGAAGTCCCTGCTGGCCTCCCGCGCACATGCCAATAATATCAATAACTTCCAGACGGACTCGCAGGATATCCAGACTACGCGGCAGGCCGTGCTTCTGGCCCAAACGGCTGAAGGTCCCTACATGTCGCAGATGTGGGCAGGTGAAAGCTCCCTGTTCACTCTGGAAAGTAATGTCACCGGCCCTGTCCCGTCCGACGCGCAGGAGGCTTTGCTTTTTATCGTCCAATCGGTGCGCCCTGTGGATAAAAATACTGCTGCGGAGCAGCAGGAAGAACCCGCAAAAGACGAGTGATTTCCTTTTATTTTGCGCCCTTCCTATGCTACGGTTTTCCCAATTCAGAACATAAGCAAAAACGGGAGAGCGCAGATGACATCCGCGACTGAACTGAAATTGAAATCCGTAGCCAATGACCGGCCCGCAAAAGGCCATAACAGCCGCAACGCCGGCATCCCCCTTGATATCGCATGGGTCGAAGGCGTTCATATGAATCTGAGCGCGATTGAACAGCGCACATCCTCCCTCGGCGGTCGTCGCAGCATGAAGAAAGATTACCAGGCCGCCTGGTTGCTGCGCGCCCTCACCTGCATCGATTTAACAACATTGGCGGGCGATGACACGCCGGGCCGCGTCAAGCGCCTGTGCTCCAAAGCCGCGCAGCCTGTGCGGGAAGATATTCTCGAGGCACTCGGCGTTACGAATAAGAAAATTCATACCGGTGCCGTGTGCGTGTATCACCAGATGGTGCCCTTTGCCGTTGAAGCATTGGAAGGCACAGGCATTCCCGTCGCCGCTGTATCCACCGGCTTCCCGCACGGCCTGTCCCCCCTGCCGACAAAACTGGCGGAGATTGAGGCCAGCGTGAAGGCGGGCGCAAAAGAAATCGATATCGTGATTACACGCCAGCATGTCCTGAACCAGGACTGGAAATCACTGTACAAGGAAGTCAAAGCCTACCGCGATGCCTGCGGTGAAGCGCGCATTAAAACCATTCTGGCAACGGGCGAACTGGCGACATTGCGTAACGTTGCTAAAGCTTCCCTTGTTTGCATGATGGCGGGTGCTGATTTTATCAAGACATCCACCGGGAAGGAAGGCGTCAATGCCACACTGCCCGTATCGCTTGTCATGGTCCGCATGATCCGTGAATATTATGAGCAGACCGGATTTAAGGTTGGCTACAAACCAGCCGGCGGCATTTCCAAAGCGAAAGACTCGCTTGTCTATCTCTCCCTGATGAAGGAAGAGCTGGGCAATGAATGGCTGTCCCCGGAATTATTCCGCTTCGGCGCCTCCAGCCTTCTGGGCGATATTGAGCGCCAGCTTGAGCACCACATCACGGGCCGTTACAGCGCCAATAACCGTCACCCGATAGGTTAGATCATGGATTACACAGTCGATGATTTAAAAGAAGAACTGCAACACGCTTGGACAAATAATACGACCAGCGATCCCCAACACTGGACATGCCACAATCCGGCATGGGGACAATGCGCCGTGACAGCCTGCGTCGTGCAGGATCTATTCGGTGGCGATATCGTATGGTCAGAGGCCGCATTGCCCGATGGCAGCAAACTGTCTCACTATTTTAATGAAATTAATTTGATGGCTGTTGACCTGACCCGCGATCAATTTCCCAAAGGCACGGATATCCCTTTCGGCGTGCCGAAGACAAAACAATTTGCTACTACACGGGATTACATTCTTTCATTCCCCGTAACACAAAAGCGTTATGAAACGCTCAAAAACAACCTCGGATTATAAGAGAGCACCACATGACCAAAGTCGCAGAAATTTTTGAATCAATGGAATATGGCCCGGCACCGGAAGCGGATAATGCCGCGAAGGATTGGATCAAGGCGCGCAAAGGCAAGTTTGTACCATTTATTAATGGCAAGTTTGTAGCACCAACTAAAGCCAGCTGGTTCACCGCCGAAGCGCCAGCCACAGGCGAAAAACTGGGCCAGGTCATGCAATCCACACAGAAAGAAGTTGATGATGCGGTGAAGGCCGCGCGTAAAGCACAACCGGGTTGGGCTGCGCTGTCCGGGTTTGAGCGTGCAAAATATCTTTACGCCCTCGCCCGTCTGCTGCAAAAACATGCGCGGTTGTTTGCGGTGCTGGAAAGCCTTGATAACGGCAAGCCGATCCGTGAGACACGCGATATTGATGTGCCATTGTGTGCCCGTCACTTCTACCACCATGCGGGCTGGGCGCAGCTATTGGACCGCGAAGTGCAAGGCTATGAAGCTTACGGCGTTGCCGGTCAGATTATTCCGTGGAATTTCCCATTGCTGATGCTGTCATGGAAAGTGGCACCGGCACTGGCGACGGGCAATACCGTTGTCCTGAAACCTGCCGAACAAACCAACCTGAGTGCGCAGCTTTTTGCAGAGATTACGCAGGAAGCGGGTCTTCCACCGGGTGTATTTAATCTGGTGACCGGCGATGGTAAAGTAGGTGCTGCAATTGTGAAACACGATGGCATTGATAAGCTGGCCTTTACCGGCTCCACCGATATTGGTCGCTTGATCCGCAAAGAAAGCGCGGGTTCCGGCAAAGCGTTGACACTGGAGCTGGGCGGCAAATCCCCGTTCATCGTATTTGATGATGCGGATCTGGATTCTGCCGTGGAAGGCCTGGTTGATGCGATCTGGTTTAACCAGGGCGAGGTTTGCTGCGCAGGTTCACGTCTGCTGGTGCAGGAAAGCGTCTATGAGAAATTTATCAAGAAGGTGAAGCGTCGCATGGCAAACTTACGCCTTGGTGATCCGCTGGATAAATGCATCGATATCGGTGCGATTGTTGACAAGACACAAGTAAAACGCATTTCCAGCCTTGTTGAAAAAGCTAAGAAGGACGGCGCGACCGTTTATCAGGTTGAAGGCGCGTGCCCGACAACCGGATGTTATTACCCGCCCACATTGATTACCGGTGTTGAGGTCAGCGACTCTATCGTTCAGGAAGAAGTCTTCGGACCCGTCCTCTGCGCCCTGTCATTCAAGAACCAGCAGGAAGCAGTCGATATTGCCAACAACACACGCTTTGGTCTGGCGGCAGCTGTCTGGTCGGAAAATATCAATATGGCGCTGGAAATTGCACCGCGCCTGAAGGCCGGTGTGGTCTGGATTAACACAACAAACCGTTTTGACGCCGCGTGCGGATTTGGTGGTTACCGCGAGTCAGGTTATGGTCGCGAAGGCGGTTTCGAAGGTCTGTATGCCTACATGAAACCATCTGTTGAGAAAACATTACCGCTCAGCAAACCTGTCAAGAAAGTGGCTATTAAAACCACGAATGTTGAAACCATCGACCGCACTGCCAAAAACTATATTGGCGGCAAGCAGAAGCGTCCTGATGGCAACTACCAGACGAAAATCGTATCTCCATCCGGTGTCTTTGTTGGCGAAGTCGGCGAAGGCAATCGTAAGGATATTCGTGATGCGGTGGAAGCCGCCGCGGGTGCCGCCGGTAAATGGGCGGGTGCGACGAACCATAACCGCGCCCAGATCCTGTTCTACATGGCCGAAAACCTGTCCTACCGTGCCCGTGAATTTGAAGACCGCCTGCGCTCTATGACGGATTGCACACCGGCCGCGGCGAAAAAGGAAGTCGAACTGGCGACACAGCGCCTGTTCCTCTATGCCGGTTGGGCGGATAAATATGAAGGCCGCGTACACAACCCGCCGATGCGCGGCGTGACACTGGCGATGAACGAGGCTCTCGGCAAGATTGGTATTGTCTGCCCGGATGAAGCGCCGTTTCTGTCCTTCATCTCCCTGCTCGCCCCTGCGATGGCGATGGGCAATGCGAGTGTGATTGTACCGTCGGAGGCTTATCCGCTGGCCGCAACTGATTTTTACCAGATCCTCGAGACATCGGATGTGCCGGGCGGTGTGGTGAATATTGTTACGGGACCACGCGATGTGCTGACCAAGACATTGGCGGAGCATGATAACCTTGATGCGCTGTGGTATTTCGGCAGCAAAGAAGGCGCGAAGCTTGTGGAAGCCAACTCTGTCGGCAACCTGAAGCAAACATGGGTAAATTACGGCAAGGCCCGTGACTGGACCAAAAATGATCAGGCCGAAGGCCGTGAATTCCTGCGCCGGTCCGTTCAGGTAAAAAATATCTGGATCCCGTATGGCGAGTCTGATGGTTCCGGTGGTGGTGCTTATTAGGAAGCCTGCGCCAGCACTTTAATCTTTTCTACCATCGAAAAAAATCCATTACGGCGGTTGGGGGATAGGTGCTGGTCAAGGCCTAGCTGGCTGAAGGCCGCGTCAATATCAACCGCCAATACTTCCGGAATAGTTTTGTCTTGATAGGCGACCTCCAGCACATGGATCAGCCCCTTGACGATTTTTGCATCACTATCTGCAACAAAATGAAAGATTCCGTCCTTAACACCCGCCACAAGCCATACGCGGGAGGTACACCCCTTGACGAGGCTCTCATCCGTTTTAAGTAAAGTATCAAGGGGTTCAACACGCCCCCCCAGATCGATGAGATAGCGGTATCTGTCTTCCCAAGTGTCAAAAAGGGCAAAACTTTCAACCAGTTCTTGTAAATCGCGCTCGGACATATTTTTCATACTTCGGTAAGACAGGCAGTTGATTGATTACAATATATGTCACATACTGCTCTTGGATAAGTGATTATTTGCAAATCCCGTAATATTGGGGCTTGCCTGTATGATTAACCCTTGGCTAAACTAACTATAGTAATGATTCTATTATCGTCTTTCCCTAGGACAGGATGCCTCCATGAGTAAATCAGCCTCCAGCGATAGCAAAAACACCTTGTACTGCTCTTTCTGCGGAAAGAGCCAGCACGAGGTCCGTAAACTGATCGCCGGCCCGAATGTGTTCATTTGTAACGAATGCGTTGAACTTTGCATGGATATCATCCGTGAAGAGGACAAGAGCTCAATCGTTCGCGATGGCGACAAAGTACCAAGCCCAAGCGAGATCAAGGGTGTTCTGGATGATTATGTCATTGGCCAGGAGCGCGCCAAGCGTGTTCTGTCCGTTGCCGTTCACAACCATTACAAACGTATTGATCAGGGCGAGCGCGGGACAGACGTTGAAATTGCCAAATCCAACATTCTGCTGGTAGGTCCGACCGGTTGCGGTAAGACACTTCTGGCCCAGACACTGGCCCGCATCCTGGATGTGCCTTTCACAATGGCTGACGCCACAACATTGACCGAAGCCGGTTATGTTGGTGAAGACGTTGAAAATATCGTGCTGAAACTGCTGCAAGCGTCTGAATATAATGTGGAGCGCGCGCAAAAAGGCATCGTATATATCGATGAAATCGACAAGATCTCCCGTAAGGGCGACAACCCCTCCATCACCCGCGACGTGTCCGGTGAAGGCGTTCAGCAGGCTTTGCTGAAGCTGATGGAAGGTACTGTTGCCTCCGTTCCTCCGCAAGGTGGTCGTAAGCACCCGCAGCAGGAATTTCTGCAAGTGGATACATCCAATATCCTCTTTATATGCGGCGGTGCGTTCGCAGGTATCGAGAAAATTATCGCCATGCGCGGCAAAGGCACAAGCATTGGCTTCGGTGCCGACGTGAAATCACAAGATGATCGTCGTGCGGGTGAGCTGCTGCGCAACCTGGAGACCGAAGATCTTCTGAAATTCGGTCTTATTCCTGAATTTATCGGCCGTCTGCCAGTTTTGGCGACCCTGGATGATCTGGATGAACCAGCTTTGATCCAGATCCTGACAGAACCTAAGAACGCGCTGTGCAAGCAATATGCGCGCCTGTTTGAGATGGAAAATGCCAAACTGACCTTTACACACGAATCTCTTTTGGCTATTTCCAAGAAAGCGATCGAACGTAAGACAGGTGCCCGTGGTTTGCGCTCTATTATCGAAGCCACGTTGCTGGATACCATGTATGATTTGCCCGATCTGGAAAACATCGAGGAAATCATTGTAAACGAAGATACGATTAACAAGGGTACTCCGCCTGTTCAGGTCTATGCTACGGCTGAAAAGAAGAAGAAAAAAGCCAAGGATACTGAGGAAAAAGAAGAAGCTGCCGGTTCATAAGGCGCATCTTTATACCTCATGCAAAAAGGCGGATCATTTCCGCCTTTTTTTACTAAGGAATGCCCATTTTATATTTATGACAAAAATAAACTAAGAGTATGAATTAAAACCCTCTTTTATCATTCTAATTAACATCCTATTATCTTTTTAAAGGTTATTCTAAATTTTATAACTCGCTAATGCAGGGATATATCAAGACATGCTGTTCAAAAGGAGCCTCTCCCCGATGGTAAATGCCGCAACCAAACTTATGCCGGAACCTGATAAAAAATATCGCTTGATTACACGCAGTGATATGGACGGGCTTGTTTGTGCCGTCATTTTGAAAGAGCTGGATATTATCGATGACATTCTATTCGCGCATCCGAAGGATATGCAGGATGGCAAAATCGAAGTCACGGAGCGTGACATAACAACCAACCTTCCCTATGTTGAAGGCGTGTATATGTGCTTTGACCACCATGCCAGTGAGGCAGAGCGTATGCACGGCACTCGTGATAATCACATCATTTATCCCGACGAACCATCGGCCGCCCGGGTGGTCTATAAATATTTTGGGGGCGCAAAAAATCGTAACCTGAAGAAAATATCCTCCAAGATGATGGCGGCGGTTGATAAAGCCGATGCAGCACAATTTACAAAAGATGAGATTTTAAACCCCAAAGGCTGGGTCCTTCTAAGCTTCGTTATGGATGCGCGCACAGGCCTTGGCCGTTTCCGTGATTTTAATATTTCGAACTACGAACTGATGATGAAGCTCATCGATTATTGCCGTGAAAGCAATGATATCAACGGAATCTTGAGCCTGCCGGACGTTAAAGAACGTGTGGATTTGTATTTTGACCACAAGGCCCGCTTCAGTGAACAAATTCAGCGTTGTTCCCAAGTAGACAAAAATATTGTTGTTCTTGACCTACGCGAAGAAGAATATATATGGGCCGGTAATCGCTTTGTTATTTATGCCCTTTTCCCACAATGCAATATTTCAATGCATGTGATGTGGGGCCGTAATAAGCAAAATACCGTTCTGGCCGTTGGAAAATCAATTCTCAACCGTACCAGCAACACAAATGTTGGAACGCTGATGCTGGAATATGGCGGTGGTGGCCATGATGCTGCGGGCACATGCCAGGTTGATAATAACGAAGCGGACAAGATTATCCGCACGATTGTTGATCGCATCACAACTGATGGCTGATATCGTTTTCTTTGATCTGGAATTTACCGCCTGGGAAGGCAGTCTGGATCGTAACTGGTCGGGCGATAATGAATACCGCGAAGTTGTACAGATTGGCGCGGTTCGTTGCGACGGTATTACATTCAAAGAAAAATCTTCGCCTTTTATGAGGTATGTCAAGCCACAGCGTAATCCGGTACTATCGGATTTCTTTACCGACCTTACCGGTATTACAAATAATGATATTCAAAAGCACGGCGTGCTTTTTGAAAAAGCGGCGCAGGATTTCCACAATTATATAGCCGATTCCCACCTTGTAAGCTTTGGCAATGACGCCCTTATCATGAATGAAAATCGTGTATTTTACGATCTGGAAGATAAAATTGCCGCGTTTGAAGGTCTCAATTTACGCCCGTGGTTCCAAGAACAGGGATTTGATATAAAGGCTAATTTTCGAGGCGAGCGTGTATGCTCCGGCAACCTGGCGGCTTATATTGGTGCTGATGATCTGACCGTTCCCCATGATGCTGTAGGCGACGCTTTGTCCGTGCGCAAGGCGGTATCATTCCTTGTGCATGAAAAAAATCACCCCTCACCGTTTTTAAGCCATGACCAATAAAATCTGTATCGTCTGGTTCCGGCAGGATCTGCGCCTTGCGGATAATCCTGCATTGTCCGAGGCCGTAAAAGAAAAATCTGCGATTATCCCGCTTTATATCCTTGATGATGAGAATGCCGGTGATTATGCCATGGGTGGCGCCAGCCGCGTCTGGCTGCATCATAGTCTGCTGGATTTGAATGCGCAGCTTCAATCAAAAATGGTTGTCCGCAAAGGCAAGGCCCAAGATGTTTTAAAAACCCTTATCAAGGAAACGGGCGCAAACGCCGTATACTGGAATCGTTGCTACGAACCGTGGCGCGTGGAACGCGATAAGGAGATCAAGCGCACATTGCTCGACGATAATATTGATGCGCAAAGCTTTAACGCCAGCCTGCTGTTCGAACCATGGACGGTTTTAAAAAGCGACGGTACCCCTTATAAAGTCTTCACGCCTTATTTCCGCAAAGGATGCCTGGCGCGGCCCGATCCTGCTTTGCCTTTACCTGCGCCGCAATCAATAAATTATGCCGCTGTTAAATCTCCCGGTATTGTTGATGATCTAAAACTTCTGCCGCGTATTAACTGGGATCGTCAGATGATAAAGCATTGGGATATCAGTGAAGCGGGCGCTCAAAAACGCTTGGCCGATTTTTTGCAGAACGGGCTAAAAAATTACAAGGAAGATCGCAACCGTCCCGATCGCCCGGTGCATGTATCGCGCCTGTCCCCGTATCTTCATTTCGGGAATATATCACCGCGCACCGTATGGCATGCCACACGAGAGTATCTGGGTAAAGCGGGGTTTGAGAAAGATGCCGATAATTATATGAGCGAGCTGGGCTGGCGCGAATTTTCTTATAGCCTTCTTTATTATAATCCCGATCTGCCGACAAAACCGCTGATCCAGAAATTTGAGAATTTCCCTTGGGAAAAAAACAGTACGGCTTTACGCCGCTGGCAAAAGGGACAAACCGGCTATCCGATTGTTGATGCCGGCATGCGCGAATTATGGGCGACCGGTTATATGCACAATCGTGTGCGTATGATTGTTGCGTCTTTCCTGATAAAACATCTGCTGCTGCCGTGGCAGGAAGGTGAGCGTTGGTTCTGGGACACGCTGTTTGATGCGGATTTGGCGAGTAACAGCGCCAGCTGGCAATGGGTAGCGGGCAGTGGTGCCGATGCCGCGCCCTATTTCCGCATATTTAATCCGATAACACAGGGGCAGAAATTTGACCCCGATGCCCATTATGTACGGCAATGGGTACCGGAGCTTGCGGCACTGGATAGCAAATACATCCATGCCCCGTGGGAAGCCTCGCCGGAGATTCTCAAAAAAGCTGGCATTACGCTTGGAAAGGATTATCCTGAACCTATCGTTGATCATAAATTCGCGAGGGAGCGCGCCCTGAACGCGTTTAAAGAGCTATGAGCAAGAAGAAACCACTGGCGCTAAAAAAAGGCGATACGATCGGCATTATGGCCCCGTCCAGCACTCTTAGTGAAGACCATATTGCCAAGACTATTATCATGCTGAAAGATCGTGGCTATAAAGTTTTTGTTCATCCGCAGACTTTTGCCACCCTTGGCCCCTCGGCCGGCACACCCCAGGAAAAAGCCGCCGCCATCGCCGACCTTTACCGCGATCCCACAATCAAAGCAATTTTTCTCGCCCGCGGCGGCAATCGTGCGGGCGCTGTCCTGCCGTATCTTGATTACAGGCTGATCAAAAAAAATCCAAAAATTATCATGGGCTATAGTGACGCGACCGTCTTGCTCAACACCATCCAGAAAAAAGCAGGCGTGATAACGTTCCATGGACCAGTTGCCAAGGACATGACGAAATGGGATGACGCGCAGCTCAAACAATGCTTCAACCTGCTTCAAGGAAAACCGTCTGATATGCCGCTGAAGGACGCTGCCATCCTGCAACGCGGAGACGCATCAGGTAAATTGATTGGCGGCAACTTAAGCCTGATCATCAGCCTGCTGGGCACGCCCTATGAACCGGATTTTAAAGGTGCACTTCTTTTCCTTGAAGATTGTAATGACGAAAAATCCCGGATTGACCGTATGTTTATTCATCTGGCGAATGCGGGTGTCTTCAAGAAGATCAACGGCCTGATCCTCGGCACATTTTCAAATCTGACGGATAGTGGCGCTCCGTTCACCTTATCTTTCGAGGATATCGTCAATGAAGCCGTAGGAAGCGCCCATATCCCCGTGATCATGGACGCACCCTTCGGCCATGGCAAGGATCTCTACACCCTGCCCGTGGGCGCTGAAGCCCGCCTGAGCGCTACACGCAAGGGGCAGGCAAAGCTGCGACTTGACGGCCCCGCTGTCACGCTATAAAACACCCGCCATGACCTTCGTTGTGACCGATGTCTGTATTAAATGCAAATACACTGATTGTGTAGAAGTATGCCCCGTAGATTGTTTCTATGAGGGCGAGAATATGCTCGTCATCAATCCTGATGAATGTATTGATTGCGGTGTTTGTGAGCCGGAATGTCCGATTGAAGCCATCCTTCCCGATATCGATTCGCGCGCCGAAAAATATGCCGAGATGAACCGGGATTTTTCCGCGCAATGGCCTAATCTGACACGGAAAAAGGCCGCCCTTCCAGAGGCAGAAGAATTCAAAACAATGACCGATAAATTTGAGAACCACTTCAGTGCGAAACCAGGCACTGGCGACTAAAATTACCATAATTAAATTTAACTAAGATATTGTTATTTATAATATATTTCGATTTCAAGCCCCCTCCCTTAATATTTTGTTAAAAATTTACATTGAAATTTTCCGGAATTTTAGGTACATTCAGTCAATCACAACGATACGGACGCCCCCACCCATACATGGATGAAGGCTCTGCAAGCCACGTGTTCAAGCAACACTTTGGAATGCCTTCGTATCACGTTGTTATAAAAAGTATTTCAGGGCAAACCTGATATTTGAATTTAACCGCTTACAAAGTTGAAGAAGGGTAATTTCTAATGGCTGACAATGACAATCTGAATTTCGATACGGGAGACTATGTTGTATATCCGGCGCATGGCGTTGGCCAGATTATGGGTATTGAAACCCAAAAAATCGGCGGTATGGAAGTCAGCCTTTACACGATCGTGTTTGAGAAAGACCGTATGCGCCTGAAGGTGCCTGTATTTAAAGCGAAGACTGCTGGCCTGCGCAAGCTGAGCTCTGGCGACCGTCTGAAAGATGCGATGAAGACCCTGCAAGGCCGTGCCAAGGTCCGCCGCACAATGTGGAGCCGTCGTGCCCAGGAATATGAAACCAAGATCAATTCCGGTGACCCGGTAGCGATCGCCGAAGTTCTGCGCGATTTGAAGCGTAGCAACGACGATACAGAACAATCCTACAGCGAACGCCAGATTTACCAATCTGCCCTGCAACGCCTGGCCCGTGAACTGGCCGCCGTTCAGAGCATTACGGAGGTCCAGGCTGCTGAGAAGCTTGAAGACATTATGGGCAAGAAGGAAAAAGAGACAAAAGCCGCGGCTTAACCCTCTCCTTCCCCATTATAATAAAAGCGCCCGTCCTCCTCAGTGCGGGCGTTTTTTTATGCCCTGACCTCTTGCATAGGGTGAAATATGTCTTATCTGACTAGTTGTCAGGCTTAAAAATTATTTTTGATCCAAAAAACATCCCCTTCCGTAGAAATTATGGAACGAGCAGAGAGATGATGCGTTGGCTTCCCACAGGCCACACCAGCCTCTTTTGCCGTCATATAAATTTACAAAAGCAAGGGGAAGTAAAATGGCTCATATTGACGACACAAACACACAGCGCGCTAATCTGGGCTACATCAAGACCGCGATGAACGAGCCTATGTTGGAGCGCGATCATGAGCTTAATCTTGCCCGCCGCTGGCGTGAACAGAATGACGAAAAAGCCCTGCATGAACTGGTGCAGTCCTACACACGCCTTGTCATCGCGATGGCAACAAAATTCCGTCATTACGGCCTGCCCGTGGGTGACTTGATCCAGGAAGGCAATATTGGCCTGATGCAAGCCGCCAGCCGGTTTGAGCCGGAGCGTGAATTACGCTTTTCAACCTACGCCACATGGTGGATTCGTTCCGCTATTCAGGATTATGTTCTGCGCAACTGGTCGATTGTACGGACCGGTACAACGGCTGCACAAAAATCCCTGTTCTTCAATTTACGCCGCCTGCGCGCGCGCATTGAAGGGGCACAGGAACGTGAAGGCCTGGGCGATGAAGGCCGCGCAAAAATCGCCAAGGAGCTAAAGGTAAAAATCAAGGAAGTGCAGGACATGGAAGCCAGGCTTGTCGGCAGCGACCATTCCCTGAATGCGCCGATTGGTGAAAATGGCGACGATGACTGGCAAAGCCTGCTGGCCGATGATCGCCAGACACCGGAAGATATTGTTATCGGTATGAAAGATGCCGAAACCCGGTCCCGCTGGCTGCAAGACGCGCTGAGCCAGTTGAGCGACCGCGAACAACATATTATCCGCGAACGCCATCTGAATTATGATGTCGTTACACTGGAGGATCTCGGCAAAGAACTGGGCGTCAGCAAAGAACGTGTCCGGCAACTGGAAGCCCGCGCCATGGACAAAATCAAAGCCACCATGGGACAGCATATGGTAGAACCCAGACAGTTTGTTCTACAAAAATGATAAGACTAGTGCTTTATTAAAGCGCCAGTTTTTTGTTACGAGTAATTGCAACCGTACCGGACTTATCTGGAATAAGAACCGGATTTTCTGGCTTATCTTTCAAAAAATTATCTACGGCTGGTTTTACATCTTTCCACCATCCGCTGGAATAATCATGAATAACGATCATGCCTCCGGGTGCTGTACGCGGATAAAAATACTCTAATGCAGAGGATACCGGTTTTCCCAAATCACAATCAATATGAACAAAAGAGAATATTTCATCATCTGGCACTATAAATGAAGTTTCTGGGAACCAGCCCGGTGCATAAATAATATTTTTGTCTGTGCCTAAGAAACGCTGTACAGATTGCAATGAAGTATCACAAAACGCTCCTTCACTTACAGGAAGCCTGTGTGTTTCAGCCTGTCTATCGCGCTTATCAAATCCATTAAAAGTATCAAACAGGTAAATTCGACGTTCCGGCATCATCTTATGCAGGACATAGGCGGAGTTACCTTTCCAAACACCAAGTTCTGCTACTGCACCTGGTATCTTATTTTCAACAATAGCACTTAAATTTTGAAATAAAAAATAAAGGCGTGTCATATCACCGCCATTATTACTTTCGTTGCCGCGCACCCAGGCTTGCTGAAACTCGCCTGATAATTTGAAATGTCCATGTTTTCGATCTGAATCCGGACGATATTGCAGGATAAAGTCCGGATCAGTAACGCTTCTATATACAGGATTCTCCATAGCTTTCCTTTTTATGAAAACTATTGGAAAAATTCATAGTATGCAAGCTTAATTTATCAAAAACCAACCAAAATATTGATATTATTATCAAAATTTTCTTTTGGCAGGCATATTAAAACGCATATCCCGCGCGGAGGATGCCGGCATGCGCCGTGTAATCTTCCTTGATTTCGAAGTCATACCCTGCGGATAATGTCCAGCTGTTCGTGGCTTTGTATTGTATTCCTGCGCCGATAGTGGCGGTGCCGCGCGCAGGGTCAGCGCCTTGGGTGTTGAAGCTGGCACCGCCGCCGGTGAAGTTGGAGGTGCTCTGGATCTTGTCACCGAT